>VOFG01000237.1_pt1 | contig 818000 bp, 1020 predicted proteins | sample 5384171 | NCBI WGS metagenome assembly VOFG01 (sample SAMN12384726, study PRJNA508395) | human gut metagenome | isolation source: healthy gut F | host: Homo sapiens | reverse complement strand
AGCCCTCGGGTTAGAGGTCCCGCTTAGCGCTCCGCCTACGCGCGCTTTACGCCCAATGAATCCGGATAACGCTCGCCCCATACGTATTACCGCGGCTGCTGGCACGTAGTTAGCCGGGGCTTCTTCTGCGGGTACCCTCGAAGGTTGTTCCCCGCTGAAAGCGGTTTACGACGCGGACGCCTTCGTCCCGCACGCGGCGTTGCTGCGTCAGGGTTGCCCCCATTGCGCAAAATTCCCCACTGCTGCCTCCCGTAGGAGTCTGGGCCGTATCTCAGTCCCAATGTGGCCGGTCGGTCTCTCAACCCGGCTACCCGTCGTCGGCTAGGTGGGCCGTTGCCCCGCCTACTACCTGATGGGACGCGACCCCATCCCCCGCCGCCGGAGCTTTCCCGCAGGGGCCCCGGATTATGCGGTTTCCCGAAATTTGTCCCGGAGTACCTGGTATCAGCCGCGGTTTCCCGCGGTTGTCCCGGTGCGGGGGAAGGTCGGTCACGCGTTACTCACCCGTTCGCCACTTTATTCGCGGCCGAAGCCGCCTTAACCGTTCGACTTGCATGTGTTAGGCACGCCGCCAGCGTTCATCCTGAGCCAGGATCAAACTCTTCGTTCGGGCGCCCCCTTAGGGGCGCCTAAGTTCAAAAAATGAAATAAAGAAAAAGCCATCGGAATGATGGTCCGGAACCCTGGGTAGGGTTCCTTGATGGAATTGGTCTCTCGTCGGAGATCTCCGCCGGCCTCATGCCGGCGGGGTAATTTTGTTCCTATCCGTTTTCCTCGGTATCCGGTTTTCAAAGGTTCCCGGGGCGTCTAGCGCCCCGCCCCGCCGCTTCCTTCCGTCCGCGGCGCAAGGAGATATATTACACCCAAGGCCCGGCGTCGGGCGTCCGCCCACTTCCTCGACGAGGCTTGTCGTAGCGACCGCCACCGCCGATCGCGTTCTGGCTTCCCATGCCGTTGTCCACCTGGACCTCGAACACGGTGCGCGTGTAATAGTCCAAACCGCGCACCAGCTTATAGTCCTCCTCGTAGGCGACACCAGCGGCATCGAGATAGGCCTTCACCGCTTCGTAATGTTCACGGCAGTCCGGGCAGAGATGGTCCGAAATCTTCGGAGCGCTCTCCATCACGTGAGCGCAGCCCTCGTTCTTGCAGTCGAACGCGCGCAGCGGGTTGATTTCGGCGCGCGTCATGCACGTCTCACACAGCTCATCGGCATGCTCGTTCATATAGGAGCGGACGAGCCTCTCGATAGGCGGGACGGCACTTCTCGCACCCCATCGAATTGATGAGCAGGCGCATCGATTCGCGCGGAATGCCGATTGTCTCGTAGAAGCGCATGAGCATGATGATGGCCTCAGCGTCGATCGTCGGCTCCTCGGCGCCCAGGCACTCCACGCCCACCTGGTTAAACTGGCGCTGACGTCCCTTTGCGGACGCTCCGCGCGCGAACATGGGGCCCGCGTACATCAATTTCGCGGGCGCGCCGCCCTCCGGGGAACGAGGTCATGGTGGGCCACCGCGCGCACGACGCCGGCAGTGCCCTCGGGACGAAGCGACAGGCGGCTTTTTGCTCTTGATGGTACCGCCGTCGATGAGGCGTTTCAGGTTCTCGCCCGACACGGCGGTGAACATTTCCTTGGACACCACGTCGGTTGCCTGGCCGATGCCGCGCACGAACAGGTCGGTCTGCTCGAATATCGGTGTCTCGATGGGCACATACCCGTATCGGGCGAAAACGGAGAACGCCGTCTCCTTAAAATGCAGCCAAAACGCCGCCTCGTCAGGTAGAAAGTACCTCGTGCCTTCAGCAGCCTGCATTGCCATTGCGCCCACCTTTTCCTTCGTTTAGCTTGATTGCGATTTGCATTGTAACGTAAATGAAGCGCGGGCCCGATTGCCCGCGCTTCAACATATTCCATCGGGGAGTGGCGACCATGCTGGAATCGGTCGCCGCCCGCCACTTACTTGAAGTACTCCACACCGCCTTCGATGAGCGGCTGGTACGTGAAGTCCGGGATGTTGCGATAGAGTTCCCCAGCGCCCGAACGCTCGGTGTGGCCCATCTTGCCGAGCACACGACCATCGGGACTCGTGATGCCCTCGATGGACAGCACGCTGCCGTTGGGATTGACCGAAAGGTCCATCGACGGCTTGCCCTCCGCATCGACGTACTGCGTCGCTACCTGGCCGTTCGCGATGAGCTTCTCGATCAGCTCGGGGCTTGCCACAAAGCGGCCCTCACCATGGCTGATAGCAACGGTGTGAGTGTCCCCCACCTTGCACTCGGAAAGCCACGGGGAAAGCGACGACGCCACGCGCGTGCGGACGAGGCGGCTTTGATGGCGGCCGATCGTGTTGAAGGTAAGCGTCGGGCATTCATCGGTCATGGGAACGATGTCGCCATAAGGCACAAGGCCGAGCTTGACGAGCGCCTGGAATCCATTGCAGATGCCGAGCATGAGGCCGTCGCGGTTCTGCAGCAGATCGCGCACCGCCTCGGTCACCTCGGGAGCACGGAAGAACGCCGTGATGAACTTCGCCGAGCCGTCAGGCTCATCGCCGCCGGAGAAGCCGCCGGGGATCATGACGATCTGGCTTTCGCGGATAGCGGCAGCGAGGGCGGCGATGCTCTCGGCGACCGCATCGGGCGTGAGGTTGTTCACGATGAGCGTGGTCGGCAGGGCACCGGCACGCTCGAAGGCGTGCGCCGTGTCGTACTCGCAGTTCGTCCCCGGGAACACGGGGATGATGACGCGCGGCTTCGCGATCGAACCGCTATACGTGAGCGGCAGCTTGTCGTCGCACGTGATGGGCGCGACGTCGGCGATGTCGGAGTCGGACTGCGCCGCGGTGCTGCGATACAGGGAACACCGACTCGATCGCGCCTTCCCACACATCCTGCAAACGAGCCAGGTCGACGCTCTCCCCGCAACCGAGAGCACGTAGTCCTCGGTCGTCGTGCCGAGAAGGGCGACGTCGAGGCACTCGGTCGCCTCGGGAAGCACCGCGTCGTCGGCCAGCTCGACGATGAAGCTGCCATATGAGGGGTGAAGAGCGCATCGGCGTCGGCGTCTTCGAGCGCCACACCGATTCCGTTGCCGACGCACATCTTGAACAGCGACTCCGCCGCGCAACCGTAACCAGGCGTCGACACGGCAAGGGCCGCACCTTCGCCGATAAGGCCCTCGACCGCGGCAATCGCCGCAAGTTCGTCCTCGGCAGCAGGCGCCACATCATCGGCGTCATAGCAGCGCGGAGCGATGAGCGCAACCCTATGGCCAGCGCCCTTGAACTCAGGACTCGTCACGCGATCGACCTTGCCGACCGCAGTGGCGAAGGACACGAGCGTCGGGGGAACATCGAGGTCCTCGAACGGTTCCCGACATGGAGTCTTTTCCTCCGATCGGTTCCCAGCCCCAGATCGAGCTGCGCCTGAAGCGCACCGGAGAACGGCAGCCGCGGGCTTGCCCCAACGAGCAGGCTCATTGCGCAGGCGCTCGAAGTATTCCTGGAACGTAAGGTACATGTCCTCGCGCTTGAAGCCCGTGGCCACCAGGCGCGAAACGCTCTCGACGACGGCGATGTAGGAGCCGACGAACTGATTCTTCTCGGTGAGATAGGGGTTGAAGCCCCACGCCATGCCGGAGCACGTCGTGGTCTCTCCGTCGACCGGCAGCTTCGCCACCATGGCGAGCGCGGGCGTGAGCTGGTATTTTCCACCGAACGGCATGAGCGCGGTAGCCGCGCCGATCGTGGAATCGAAGCGCTCGGAGAGACCCTTGTTGGAGCAGACGTTCAGGTCGCTCACAAGCGACTCCATGCGCTCGGCGAACGTGTCGCCCGCCTAAGTGCGCTCATAGGAGCTGCCTGCTTCGATATGAACGTCCTGATGCTTCGGGGCCCGTTCGATGCCAAAAACTCGCGGCTCACGTCGACGATGGCCTCGTCGTTCCAGAAGATGCGCACGCGCGGCTCGGCGACGACCTCGGCGATCACCGTGGCCTCGAGGTTCTCCTCCTTGGCGTACCGAGAAACTCTTTCACATCGGCGGCGGCAATGGCGCAAGCCATGCGCTCCTGGCTCTCCGAGATAGCGAGCTCAGTGCCGTCAAGGCCGTCGTATTTCTTCGGAACCTTATTGAGGTTGATACGCAGGCCGTCAGCGATCTCGCCCAAGGCAACCGACACGCCGCCCGCGCCGAAGTCGTTACAGCGCTTGATGAGACGGCAGGCCTCGCCGCGACGGAACAGCCTTTGAAGCTTGCGCTCGACAGGGGCGTTGCCCTTCTGCACCTCGGCACCGCAATGCTCAAGGCTCTCGAGGTTGTGCGCCTTCGAGGAACCGGTCGCGCCGCCGATGCCATCGCGGCCGGTGCGCCCGCCCAAAAGGACGATGACGTCGCCCGGCTCGGGCTTCTCGCGACGCACGCGATCGGCCGGGGTCGCCGCGACGACGGCACCGATCTCCATACGCTTGGCGATGTAGCCTGGATGATACAGCTCGTGGACAGAGCCTGTGGCCAGGCCGATTTGGTTGCCGTAGGACGAGTAGCCGGCGGCAGCCGTCGTCACGAGCTTGCGCTGCGGAAGCTTGCCTTCAAGCGTTTCCGACACGGGGACCGTGGGGTCACCCGCACCGGTTACGCGCATCGCCTGGTACACGTAGCTGCGCCCCGAAAGCGGGTCGCGGATAGCGCCCCCCAAACACGTTGCCGCGCCGCCGAACGGCTCGATCTCGGTGGGATGATTGTGCGTCTCGTTCTTGAAGAGGTAGAGCCAGTCCTCGTCCTTCCCGTCGACGTCGACCGTACACTTCACCGTGCAGGCGTTGATTTCCTCAGACTCGTCGAGGCCGGTCAGGATGCCTTGGGATTTTAGCCACTTCGCGCCGATGGTGCCCATGTCCATAAGGCAGATGGGCTTCTCGTCGCGGCCGAGCTCATGGCGCAACTCGAGGTAGCGCTCGTAGGTCTCGCGCACCTGCTCGTCGTCGATCACGACGTTGGTGAACCTCGGTGCCGAACGTGGTATGACGGCAGTGGTCCGACCAGTAGGTGTCGATCATCTTGATCTCGGTGATGGTCGGGCAGCGTTTCTCGCCCGCGAAATACTGCTGGCAAAACGCGATGTCGGCAAGGTCCATCGCCAGACCGCGCTCCTCGATGAACTGGGAAAGACCCGCCTCGTCCAAATCGAGGAAACCCTCGATGACCTCGACGGGCTTGGGCGTCGGGTGGGCGATCTGGAGCGTTTCGCGCGCAACGAGGCACGCTTCGCGCGTCTCGACCGGGTTGATGACGTAGTGCTTCACCGCAGCGAGCGCGTCGTCGGTGCACTCGCCCTCGATGACGTAGACCTGCGTGAAGGCGACGTCGGGGCGCTCGCCCTGGCTGATGAACTGGATGCACTGCGACGCGGAGTCGGCGCGCTGGTCGAACTGGCCGGGCAGCGCTTCGACGGCGAACACGTGCACGTTGGCGGGAGCTGCGGCGATTCCGGAAATGTCCGCCCCTCCGCGGCGAGCTGCTTGGCGGTCTTGCCCGAGAACCGACGCCCATAACGGAAACTCACGCGAGGCATCGTCGACCTGCGGCTCGGAGAACACCGTGGGGATGCAACGCTCGAAAAGTTCCTCGTCGATGCCCTCGACGTCGTAGCAGTTGATCAGGCGCAGGCGAGCCGTCTTCGCAAGTCCCTCGGGAGCGGCGGTGTGCAGCTCGGCGAGCAGCTGTTGCGCTTCGACATCGAAGCCGGGCTTCTTCTCCACGTATACGCGCGAAACCATGATGATCCTTTCCAGGGTGGCAGGCGATTACTTGTCGGCAGGCTTTGCAGCAGAAGCGGCATCGGCCGGCTTCGCGGCATCGACGGCGTCGACCTTCTTGCGGCTGAACAGGCCGCGCTTGGGCTTCGATCTGCTCCTCGGCAACCTCCGCAGCAGCGTCTTCCTTCTGCTTTTCCGCCTCGCGCTCGGCTGCGCGCTTTGCCTTCTCGGCGCGGCGGCTTTCCTTGGTGTTCTGGGATTCCATCTCCATCTGGTACTTGCGGCGGCACTTGCGGATCTTCGAGAAGTCAAGGTAGAACGCAAGGATGATGAGCACGTAGGACGAACCGAGCGTGACGTAGCTGATCCACGCGGGCTCCCACGAGCGGGCGAACCACGACAGCGCGACCATAAGCACCGCGGCGATCAGGACGACCCACCAAAGGCGGCGCAAGCGCTTGTATTCCGCTGTGGGCGGATTGTAGTACTTGCGGTCGAGCTCGTTTTGCTTGGCGCGCTCGGCCTTGCGGCGAGCCTTCTGCTCCGCTTTTTCTCTCCTGAGGGGTCTTCGTCGAGGACTGGATGTGCACCGAGGCGGCAGCTTTCGACTTCGGCTTCGCCGAGGCCGCGCTCTTGCGCGTCGTACCCATTTTTCTCGTCCTGGTAGCGGTCGTTCATGTAGTTACGTTGTGACATGCGATGGTTCTTTCTCGTGGACACTTACTTCAAAAGCGGGAAGACCCCTTAAGACAGCGCGCTCGGCCGGGAATGCCCGCCTGTCGGCACGGACCGGGGAGGCTCCCTACGCGAACGGGAACTTCTCGCCCGTAATCTTCTCGTAGGCCTCGATGTACTTCTCGCTCGTGCGCTTGATGACGTCCTCGGGAAGGCGGGGGCGGGTGCCGGACCCCTTGTCCCAATGGGCGGTGAGCCAATCGCGGACGTACTGCTTGTCGAAGCTCGACTGGCTTTTGCCGGGCCGTACTCATCGCCGGGCCAGAAGCGCGAAGAGTCGGGAGTGAGAACCTCATCGGCCAAGATGAGGCGGCCGTCGACGCGTCCGAACTCGAACTTGGTGTCGGCGATGATGATGCCGTGGTCGGCTGCGTGGTCGCGCGCGGCGGTGTACACCTTGATGGCCGCATCGTGCAGCTCGGCCGCCGCCTCGTCGCCGATGATTTCGGCGCAGCGCTCGAAGCTGATGTTCTCGTCATGGTCGCCGATTTCGGCCTTGGTGGAAGGCGTGAAGATGGGCGTCTCGAGCTTGGAGGAGTTCACGAGGCCGCCTGGCAGCTCGATGCCGCAGACCGTGCCCTGCTCCTGGTACTCCTTAAGGCCGCTGCCCGCGAGATACCCGCGCACAATGCACTCGATGGGATACATGTCGGCCTTCTTGACCAGCATGAACCGCCCTTCCAGCGCATCAGCATAGGGCTTGAAGCGCTCCGGCAGGTCGGCAACGTCGGCGGAGATGAGATGGTTCTCGATCACGCCGTCGAGCAGTTTGAACCAGAAGCACGAAAGCTGCGTGAGCACCTGGCCCTTATGGGGAATCTCGTCCTCGAGAATGTAGTCGAACGCGGAGATGCGATCGGAAGCGACGACCAAAAGACGGTCGCCCAGATCGTAGAGGTCGCGAACTTTGCCTTGCGCATCGGGTTCGATGTCGATCACGCTCATGATTTCGGGTCCTTTCAAAACCTCGTTGCGAATATGCAGCGCGCGAGCAAGTGCCCCGCGCGCCGACAAGCGATAATGAGTCGCGACCCATTATCGCGCACTGCCTTACTTTTGTGCGATTGGAAGCGGATTTTCCTTCGGCCGAGCGTTGCTGGCGGGCGCCCGAGAGCAACTGCTGGCGGTGCTGCTGCTTTTGCTGCTGGCGCTGCCTTTGTTGCTCGCGCTTGTCGTTGGTGCGCGTGCGCTGCTCGTCGTAGAGGGGGAAATGGAGCGTGAAGCAGGCGCCTTTGCCCTTCTCGCCCTCGACCTGCACCCAGCCGCCATGGCGATCGACGATTTCCTTCACGACCGCAAGCCCGATGCCTAAGCCGCCGCTCGCGCGGTTGCGCCCGGCGTCCGCCCTCCAGAAGCGCGAGAAGACCATCTTCGCCTCCTCGGGGAAAGCCCGATGCCGGTGTCTCGTACAGCGATCGAGGCCATGATGTCGCCCTTCGACACGGTAACCGACACATGCCCGCCTTCGGGGGGTGTAGCGCACCGCGTTCGAGATGAGGTTGGCTGTGGCCTGGCGAATCATGTCGGGATCCCCCACGACGAGCACGCCTTTCTCGGCGCGGTACTCGAACGTGAGCCCCGAGTCGGCAACGAACGCCTCGTGCGTGGAGACGATGCTCTGGATAAGCTCGCCCACGTCGACCACTTCCTCTTTCATGGGGGTGGCGCGGTTTTCCAGGCGGGAGAGCTTCAAGAGCGCGTCAACCAGGCGACTCAAGCGCTGCACCTCGGAATTCACAGTCTCGAGGCGCTCGGCATCGGCCTCGAACACGCCGTCGACCATCGCCTCGACGGTGGATTGGATGGCCATAAGCGGCGTGCGCAGCTCGTGGGCGACGTCGGTTGTGAGACGGCGCTCCAGCTCGCGGTCCTTCTCGACCGACTCCGCCATCTCGTCGAAGGTTTCGCCCAGGCGGGCGATCTCGTCCTCGCCGTGAAGATCGGTGCGCGCCGAGAGGTCGCCTTCCTTGATGGCGCGGGCCGTCTTCGTCATGCGGTTGATGGGGGCCACCAAATTGCGCGCGAACAAAAAGCCGATGCACGATGCAAGCACGATGGCCACGAGCGACGCGAAGAGCATAGCTTGGTAGGAATTCTCGCGGAACTCCTGGTCAGGGCCGCGCATAAGCGTATCCGACCCGTAGACCCAAATGCGTACGGAGCCGACAACCTTGTCGTCGACCACGATCTTGGCGAGCGCGACCTTCGAGGCGTCCTTCGGTTCGAGGGCTCGTGGCGTTCGGGATGCCGTTGATGCGGTTCGAGGAATCGAAAACGGTGACGTCGTTCTCGTCGACGACCTTGATAGCGATGCCCGGCGTGACCTCGAGCGCGGCCTCGACGGGCATAAGTGCTGCAGAGCCTCTTGATGGTGAGCGTGCTGTCGGCCTCCATGCGCTCCTCGATGCGGCTGGCGGTCGTCTCCGCAAGGGTCTCCATGTTGGACGCGGTGTAGGTTTGGAAATGCTGCTCCCACACAAACGAGATGACGCCGATGGCGACAAGGCCGGTCATCGCGGCGATGAGCGCGAACGCCAAGGTGACGCGCGCAGTGTAGGAAAGGCTCGTCCAGCCGAACTTGCGGCGGCGCTCCTTTCGCGCGAGCTTTCCCTGATGGGGCTTCACCCGTTGAAGCCCGCTCCTCGGAAGAGTCGGGCATGACGCGAATGCGGGCAGCCCCGCCACCCGCATTCGCAGAGGGGCCGACGTCCTTTCGGACGCCGAGCCGTTATGTGCTCGGTTCGTTTCGCTCACGGGTCACCCGCAGGCTATTTGCCGGATTTCGTGGGGTCCTCGAAGCGATACCCCACGCCGTGGACGGTATGCAACCACTTCGGGTTGCGCGGGTTATCGCCGATCTTGGCGCGAAGGTTCTTCACATGGCTGTCGATGGTGCGCTCGTAACCCTCAAAGTCGTAGCCGAGCACCTTCTCGACCAGCTCCATGCGCGAGTACACGCGGCCCGGATAGCGGGAAAGCGTGGTAAGCAGCTTGAACTCGGAAGCCGTCAGGTCGACTTCCTTGCCCTTCACGAGAACCTTGTGACCGGAAACGTCGATCGTGAGGTCGCCGAACTCGAGCACTTCGCGCTGCGGCTCGGAGTCGGCATGCACGCGGCGAAGCAGGGCGCGCACGCGCGCGACAAGCTCGCGGGGGCTGAAGGGTTTCACCAGGTAATCGTCGGCACCCAGCTCAAGCCCGATGATGCGGTCTTCTACCTCGCCCTTCGCGGTAAGCATGATGATGGGCACATCGGAGTTGTCGCGGATGGCGCGGCAGACGCGCTCGCCGGGAACGCGTGGGAGCATAAGATCGAGAACGACCAGGTCGAAATGATGCTTCTGGAATTCCTCAAGCGCCTCCTGGCCGTCGCCCACGGCGGTTACCCAGTAGTTTTCACGCTCGAGATAAGCAGCGACCGCATCGCGAATCGCCTTTTCGTCTTCTACAAGAAGAATGCGTCGGGTTTCGTTGTTCATTGACGTCTCCTAACATGGGATTTTCCTGCGCGCATGAACCATGCGCGAGGCCGGCGGAGCGCGCAAGGCTTAAAGCCTACGGCGGACCGTCAGATTCGTCTTTGGGTTTATTGTAGCAATTGGGCGTATTCTCGCGCGAGGCGTAGGCGAAATGACACAATTACCACCATGCCAACGAAAAGACCCACTCCAGGAAAAAACAGCGCGCACGCGCAAAGAAGCCCTCGCCAAAGCACGCGGCGGGGCACTTCTGCGAGCTATCGCCCGCGTGCGGCGCATGCAACGCACGCACCGACGGTCCGCGTCGCCGAAGGGCGCTCGGAGCAGGGCATCAAGGTGCCCGCCCCAGGCGGTGGGCAGGTCCTTCTCACCCGACGGCACTTCCTTTACGGCGCGATCGGCATCGGGCCCTTGCCGTTGTCGGCGGGGGCATCGGCGTGGGAGTGAACGCCGCCTCGAAGGCGAACGGTTCCCACCTTCAACACGCTGGCCGTCTCTAAGGACGCCGTCACGTCGTGTTCTGCCGCGACGCCGGGCGACTTCACCGAAATCGAGGATTCGAGCACCGTGCTCGGGCTTTCAGGAACCTACGAGCTTCCCTACGGAACGCTTGTCTGGGCAAGCGACGATTCCCTTGCGGCGTGCCTCGTTCCTACCGACGGCTCGAAGCCGCTTACGAAGGTGGTGTTGCTCTCCCTTTCGTCGGGCAACCAGACCGCGGCGATTTCCCAGGCGAAAGGCCAAGAAGAAGGTTTCGAGATCTACGATGTGCGCGCGTGCGCGACCGGCGTCGTGTGGACCGAGGCGAACATCCTCGACGGCACCTGGCGCATCTACAGCGCCGCGCTTTCGAACGGGGAACTCGGGACGGCGGCACTGGCCGAAGAGGGCGGCGCCGATTGGGAGACCCCGACGCTCGCCGCATCAAGCGGATACGCCTTCTGGCAGGTTCTCCCCAAGAAGGACGGATCGGCGAGCAAAGAAGCGTCACGCCTGATGAGAGCACGTTTTGGCTCGAGCGATACCGAGGAGGCCTACACCTCGAAAGGCCGCATGTGCACACCGCCCTATGCGACGGGCGACTCCGTCGTCATCACCCCGCGCGCCGCGGCATCCTCGTCGCGTTACCAGCTCACGCGCATCAACGCGCAATCCGCAAGCGTGGTCGACTCCCTCGTGCTTCCCTCTTCGATGAAGCCACTCGAGGCAGGTTACGGCGACACGGGGTTCATGTTCTCGTTCGAAGCGATTTACAATTTCGGCGAAGGCATCGCCAACCTGGGAACGTACATTCCCGCAAGCACCGTGCAGCCCGACACCGACGCGCAGGGCAACGCCTCGTACAGCCTGGTTCCGTGGTTCCGTCATGGCGTGACCCCCACCGCCCCGCCTGCATGGTGCGGTGGGTGGATCATCGCGAAGGACTCGTACAACGTGTGCGGGTTCAGCCCCGAGAACAAGCAGTATTTCCTGCTGGAGGTGAAGTCGGGCGCGCCGAGCTTCGGCGACTACCTGGCGTCGACCGGCTCGGTCAAGCGCGTCGTCACGTACTCGAACATCGACAACACCACGCTTCAGGGCGAATCGCAGCAGTACTGCTGCGTACGCGTCTGGGAACCGGCTTAGCAGCCCTCCAACCGCGCACGCTCTTCTTACCGTAGGTTCCTACAGAATGCCCTTCTCGAGCGCATTTGAGAGCACCACGGCAACGCGTTCGCGTGCGATGCGCTCGCCCGGGACGAGCTGATGCGTGCCGTCGGGCAGCTCGTACCCGCTGACCACGCCCTGCTGAATCGCCCATGCCGCAGCGGATCTCGCCCAAGGGGAAATATTCTCGGCATCGATGAGGGACGAAAGCGCCGCTTCATCGGCATTGATGCCCCTTCAGGTTGGCGAGAGTCTGGAGAAGCTGCTCCATCGTCACCGCGTCATCCGGCCCGAACGCCGTGCGCGCGCCCGTCTCGTCGGCATAGCCGTTCATGACGCCGTTCGCAACCGCCCAGTTCACCGCACCCGTGTACCACACGCCGTCGCGAACATCGGGAAGCGAGGTCTCGTTTTGGCAGCGCTTGCGTCATAGGACCTCGGCTGCCGGGTCGGAATAGCGCCAGAGCACCATCGCGAGCTCAGAGCGCGTAAGCGACGCGCCGACGCCGAACAGCGACGCCTCGCTGTATCCGCGCATGAGGCCGGCATCCGCGACCTTCTTCACGCCGGGCGCGTACCACGCATTCGGGTCAACATCCCTGAAGCGCTTCTCGATAGAGGGGGCAGGATCGGGACCCTCCGCATCGGGGTCGTAGGTTTTCGCGACCTCCGAGCTACCGGGAGTCGCACCCTGGCCGCCCGCGACGGTGATGTCCGACTTCTGGGACGCCGCAACGTCGGCGGCCACGCCATCGCCCGCCTTGTACTTGGAGGGGTCGCCTATCGGCCCTCGCCCGCTGCGGGGATGTTGCCGCCCGTGGCCACGACGGTCGCAACGCCGACCTTGCCCTGGCCGCCGATGCCCGCGCCGCCGTTACCGGTTCCCCAGGCCGACCGATCCGCCCGTGGCAGTCAACGGCCCTCGCCGACGATGGAGCCTCCGTCGAGCTTCACGCCCGCTCCGCCGTTGCCGCCGGTCGTGTCGACCGAGCCGCCCGTGGCGACAAGCGAAGAAGCCCGCCGGGATAGTCACCGTCGCACCCTTGCCAACCACGAGGGCGGACTGGGCATCGCTGCCCGACGTGATGTTGCAACCGGTGATCGTGTTCGCGCCCTCGAACGTGACGTTCCCATTCACCACGACAGGCGCCTCGGGAGCCTTGACCTGATAGTTTCCATCGGAGAGGAAGTTAGCGTGCGAGACAATCGTGGCGTCTTTGAGCGTCGACCCATCATTGAGCACGATCTGACCCACAAACGACGAGGAGTTCTTCGCGGAAACCGTGCCGCCGTTCACTTCGACCGTTCCGTACGCCACGGAATCGTCAAGAGTGAGCTTCGCACCCTTCTCGACGACGATCTTCACGCTGGAAAGCACCTTCATGTTGTGCAGCGTGACATCGGCGCCGGCAGGGATGGTGAGCGTTTCGGTGCCGAAGTTCCCGTTCTCGCCCTTGCCGATGGTGCCGTACGTGCCGGACTCGTGCGAGCCGTAGATGTCGGCCAGCGTGGTGGGGACGGTCGCGTTGCCCGTCTCGGCAATGGTATAGGGCCCATGTCCCACGATGTCGTGCCCTCGGGAAGGTCAGCGATGCGCTCGGCGAGCGTCTTGTCGTTGTCGTAGATGCGCATCTCGACCGCGTTGCTCTGCTCCGTGCGGGCGCCGGATGTCACCGTGGCAACGACCTGATAGGTGCCTGATTTTGCGGGGGTACCCGTGATGAAAACCGAGCCTCATTGTCACCTTCGCCGCCATACCGCTGCCTTCAGGAGAAATGGAGACGCTGACCTTGTCCTGGCGCTCGCCATCGTTCTTCGCCCAGTCGTTCCAGGCCGTCCACTCGCCTTCGCCTTCCTTCACCTCGACATCGAGCCGGTTGTTCTCGGACGAGCTGCTGCCGCCGCTCGCACCGCCACCAGCCGACGCGAGGGCGATGCCGTCGTGGTCGAGGCTCATCATGCTCGTACCATCGACGACGAAGCACTGCAGCTTGCCGGAAAGGCGAACCTGGATCTGCTGCTGGACCTCGAAGGAGAGCATTTCAGCAATGGAATCGGTCGAGCCGTCGTCCTTCGTCGCCTCGGCGGTGAGCTTCACCTGATAGGCGCCCGCCGCAGGGGCCGTGCCCGAAAGTGAGGTCGGGCCCCAATTATCTCTATTGACAATGTTCTGCTCATATTAAGAAACCGCGATAGCACCCGCTCCCTATTCCGTCGGCTTCACCACGGTGAGTTGCATCTTGAAGGGGAGTGACGCCGCGCACGCTGTGGGGGCGCGCCGGCGCTCATGACGATGGACTCGCCTGCGGAAAGCTGGTGCGGCACATTGTTGACGGTGATCTCGCCTGTACCTTCGAGCACGGTAATGAGCGCGTCGCCCGATGCGGCGTGCGAGGACATGCCCTCGTCGGCATCGATGGCGAACACTGTCATCTTGCAGCCTGGCGTTTGAGACAGCGTGCGGCTGTTCACGCGGCCCGGCTCAATCTCCACCAGGTCTTTCAGGCTGAAAATCTTGCTGTGTTCCACGTTCTTGATGAGTTCCGCCATGCTGATTCCTTTCGTTTTCCGCCGCCCGCAGGCGGCGCTCGCTATTGCTGCGCGCTCAGCTGCAGCAGCTTGAACCCGCGCTCGTCCGCGCCTTCCACTGCGTGCTCGACGTGCGCCGGCACGCGCAGCACCTCGCCCGCGCGAAGCGTCACCCGCGCATCGGGCAGCACCACGCACGCCGCGCCTTCGAGCACGTAATACAGCGTATCTCCGAAGTATTCTTCCTCGCTCACGGACTCCCCGGCGCGAACGCCAGCAGCGTCAAATCGAACCCCGCATTGCGCGTGAGCGCCATGCTGGACACCTGACCGGAATGGGTATCAATCAGCTGCGCCAGCGGGGCCGCAGCGTCGGTCGGTATGTTTCTGAACGGCATAGCCGCCTCCTTTCGATCATCGCCCCATTATGACATCGATTCCCGCTCCAAGCTGCCAAAGCGAAAACACGTGGGGAGCTAAACCAGCCCGGTCGCCACACACGTCGCAGGCACGACGTAAGCCGCGCGTCGCACCTCACACATAGTAAAGGAACGAGCGCAGGCGTTCCTCGACGCTTTGGTCGAGGGCGCCGTCGAACGCCAGATGCAAAAGCGGGGCCGCGGACGGAACACCCTTCAGACGCAGCATGATGTCGACGTTCTCATACGTCGACGCCGCTTCGATCACGCCCTGCACCCGGTCGCCGATTTCCACCGCCTTTGCATAGCGATACCGTGCGTTCGCGCCCGCGAACCTGCCCAACGCATCGGTGGCCACCTCGCGCAAGCGAGTGTAATCGACCGCATACGGCGAAGCCGCGCCAAGCGTCTCCGATACCTGGGCCATCATGCTGGCGAAATCGGAAAGCAACGACCGCCACTCGTCCTGCGGCAGCGTGCGCTGCTCGGCTCCGAACAGGGGGTTCGCACGCACGTCGGCACCTACCTCGAGCGGACCGGTTGCCAACGCCGCCGCGGCCGCGCCGTGGTCATGCGACCCGTCGCAGCCGCCAAGCGCGTCGGCGCACGCAGCCTCGCACCCGGCGCCAAGCGCCTGCACGTCGGCGACAGCAAGCGCCTGGTCGGGGTCGGAGAGGGCGGCGCCGACAGGGAAGCCCGCGGCCGCAGCCGCGTCGTCAGCCGTACTGGCCTCGGGAACATCCGGCAGACCGACCACCTTCGGGACGCCGGTTTCACCGAGCATGGGCATGAGGCCGCCGACCACCTTGGCGTGCTTGGCCTCGTCGCAACCGTCTTCCCAAATGAACAGCAGGTATTCGGCGAAGGGGACGCGCATGACGCGATAGCCTTCCGCCTCGAGCTGCGCGAACAGTCCGCCCGTCAACTCGTCGCCGACGACAAGCGGCCACTCGCCCACCACCGCCAGCGTCTTGCGGGAAGCAGCGCCTGCTGCCGCAGTCTCGCCAGCGCTTGTCTGCGCACCGACCTCCTGCGCGCAGGCAAGCACGTCGTCGAGCGAAAGCCCCGGCTTTGTCAGCCGCTTGCGTAAGCCGGCGCGCAAGCCAGGCTCCGCCGCCCACACGACGTCGCCCGCTAGCATGTGCACGAAGAAACCCTCGGGGTCGTCCAGATTGCACGGCAGCAGCTCCACGTCGGGCGCGATTACGCGCACATCAGCGTAGCCCTTCGCATCAAGCACGCTGCGTACCACGCGGTCGAACTGCCCATCGGCCTCGCCGCCCTGCGACGACGGCAGCAGCAACTGCCGCACGGGGCCTTTCGCATCCGCGTCTTCCGCAGCTGCCAGGCTCACTCCCAGCAGGCTGGCGAACGAGTAGTATTCCTTGCTGGTGCACTCCTTGCGGCCCAGCTCGAGCATCTGCGCGTTCGGCACAAGTTCGCGCACCGAAATCCCCTGGTCGCGCAGCCATTGCGCCGCCAGCGGCCCGTACGGCCCGAACGACAGCAGGCCCGCCAGCTCGTCTTTGCGCACCGGCTCGCACGCCGAGTTCACCACGCGCGTCGACGTAGGCGCCCCGCGCAGATCGGCCGCCTCGTAGCGCTCGATCGCGTTCAAAAACGCCTCGACGCGCGTTTCCACGCCCACCTTCGAGTAATGCTCGTCCATCTCGATCTGCAGGTACGGCTTGCCGGCCATTTCCTCGGCGAACAGGTGGCTGATCATGGTGTCGGGGCCGCAGCCGTGGTTCGTCAGGTACACGGCAAACAGGCGCGGGTCGCGGCGCACCAACTTCGCGCCCGAGAGGATGTGCTGCCCGAACGGCCACACCACGCCCGGATAATCGGCGGAAATCCCCAGGTCATGCGCGTGCAGGTGGCTGACCGTGATCACTTTCTGCCCGCGGTCGAGCAGCAGGTCGGGAATGCCCATGTTCAGCGCCGGGTCCACGATGCCGTAATTGCGCGTGATGATGACGATGACGCGCTCGCCGGGCTTCAGGCTGGCCAGCAGCTGGTCGCCCAGCTCTTCGGTTTTGCGCGTGAATTCCGTGACCGCGAACCCGCCGGCCAGCATGGCGCGCGCCGTTTCCTGCGGCGTGCGGCCCAGCTGCGCGCCCACCTCCAGCATCACCTCGGCCATGGCGCCCTGCCCAAAATCCAGGTTCATCTGGGGATTCAGCAGCGTGATGCCGTGGCCTTCGTAGTCGAGCTCCTTCGCCACGATGGCCGGAATCGACTGCATGTACGTGCACGCGTAGTTGTGCGGCACCGTTGATTTCAGGTGGCGAATGGTGTGCACGCTGGGCATGAACACGTAGTCGACGCCCGCGTCAAGCAGCTGCGCCATGTGCCCGTGCACCAGCTTGACCGGGTAGCACGTCTCACCCTGCGCGCTGGCCTGCGCCAGGCGCACCGTTTCCTCGTCGGACGCGTCGGTGAGCACCACGTTGAAGCCGAGCTGCTTGAAGAACGCGTTGGCCATGGGAAACAGCTTGTGCAGCATGAGGGCACGCGGGATGCCGACGGTCTTCTTCGCCGGGTCGCGCTGCGGGTCGTAGCCCTCCAGGTACATCTCGTCGACTTTGTGGAAGAACGCGCGGTTCGCGGCAATCTCTTCCGGATCGACGCGGCGCGCTGCGTGCGAAGCGCCCGAAAAGGTCCCAACCCTTGAAGTTCGAAGGCGGGAAGGTTTTATCTGCGGTTACACCGGTTTGCACCGACAGGACGCCCTGCGCTTCAGCGGCCAGCAGGGCCGCGCCGACGGCGCCCGAGACGGCGAAGTACGGGCTGACCGTCAAGTTGTCGCCCGCGTACGCGCGAAACGCCGCCACGATGGCGGGGTTGTAAGCCACGCCGCCCTGCAGCACGATGCGACGGCCCACCGGCTTGTTGTTCACCACCTTGTGCAGGTAGTTGCGCACCACCGACAGGCACAGGCCCGCGGCCACCTCGGGTTTCGTAGCGCCTTTCGCCAGCGCGGCGTTGATGGCCGTTTCCACGAATACCGTGCAGCGTTCGCCCAGATCAACGGGTCGTTCTGCCGAAAGCGCCAGCGCACCGTAATCGGGCAGCGCAATGCCCAGGCGCGCGGCCTGCTCTTCGACGAAGCTGCCGGTGCCCGCCGCGCACACCTTGTTCATCTGGAAGTCGGCCACCTGCCCCGCCGCCAGCCCGATGTACTTCGAGTCCTGGCCGCCGATCTCGAACACGGTGTCCACCAGCGGATCGGCCGCCGCGGCGGCGCGGGCCTGCGCGGTGATCTCGTCGCGCACGGCATCGGCCCCGATAAGGTTGCCGATCATGGTGCGCCCGCTGCCCGTGACGCCCGCGGCCACCACGTGCGCCCGGCTACCCACGCGCTGGGCAAGCGAGGCCAGGCCATCGCGCACCGCCTGCTTGGGGTTGCCGCGCGTACGCAGGTACTGCGCGTCAAGCAGCACGCCGTCAGTGCTGACGAGCACCAGGTTCGTGCTGGTCGAGCCCACGTCCACGCCGAGCGCCACCGGCACAGGCTGGCCCGCGGCCAGCGCGTCCACGGCTGCCGAGCGCGGCACCACGCCGCCGTCGTAGGCGGGCGCACCAGCAGGGTTCCACGGGCTGGGGGCCAACGCGAACCCGCGGTTCGGCGTGCAATCCACGTGCGGTAAGCGCGGCAGGCGCGCAAGATCGTCAGCCTGACCAGCGCTTTCGCCACCAAGTGCCGCCTGCAAGGCAGCAAGCTGGGCATCCGCCTCCCCTGCTTCCGCGGCTGCAAGCGCCGCACCCACTGCCTGGGCGTTTACCAGCTGCGGGTCAGCCAAAAGCTCATCTTCGCCCAAGTCGAACACCTCGCGCACGGCGCGCACAACGCCGGCGTTCAGCAGCGTGCCGCCCGCAAGCGCCAGCGGCTTTTCAACCGGAAGGCTGCGCACGATGGTGGCCTTGAACGCCTTGACGGTAGCGTGACACAGGCCCTGCAGGATGTCCTCGACGGGCACGCCCTCCTGCTGACGGTGGACGATGTCGGTTTTCGCGAACACGCTGCAACGCCCTGACAGGCGCGGCACGCTTTGCGCGCGCGTCACCAGGTCAGAGTAGCTGTCAAGCGGCAGGCCCAGGCGTTGCATCTGGTCCTCGAAGAAGCTGCCGGTGCCTGCCGCGCAACTTTCGTTCATGGCGAACTCCGGCGCCGAACCAGACGTGAAACCGGTGGCGAACACGCCGGAGTGCGCGCCCATCTGCATGACGCATGCCGCCTGCGGGGCCAGCGCGCGCACGCCTTTTTGACCAGGGCGGGAACCTCTTCGAGCTCGCGAAGCCCCGGAGCCAGCGCGCGCACCATGCCCGCACCGCTGCCCGTGACCGCCACGCCGCCGCACGAGCCAAGCGGCAGAGGCCGCGACGTGGCGGAAGCTGCGGCAGGCTTGTTTTCGCAAGCGCCTTCGCCTCCAGCGCGACCGCCCGCCTCCGGCGCAACGCGCGCGCCGGGTTCGTTTTCCCCGTTCGCCAGCTCATCAAGCAGCGCCCGCAAGCACGGCAGCGGTGGTAGCCCTGGTGTGCGCGGCGCAGCACGCGCACCACCGCGCCCGCCGCGTCGACCGCCGCAACCTTCACCGACGACGCCCCGATATCGATTCCCACGTAATACACGCGCTGCTCCTTCACATCACTTTGCTTCAACCGCAATCCGCCCGGCTGCGAACTCACTACCCTTCGGCCTTGAACGCTTCGAATTCGGCAAGGAACTCGTCGCGGTCGAGGCTGCGCACTTGGCAGACGTCCTCGAACGTCACCAGGTCGACGATGGGGTTGTCCAGCGAGAACGGGAAGCCTTTCGACTGTAGAAACACCTCAAGCTTCGGCTCGTCAGCGCACAGTTGGCGCATGGTTTTCGTCGTATCCATATCCTTGTCCTTTCGGAATCGATTACCTCAAAACGCCTAGTCAGCAGCTATCGAACGCACGCCGCGAACCTCCCGCGCTCCCAAAGCGCGCAACGCCACCTCACAGAGCGCCGGCCCAATCCGGTCTTGCCCCATGGCCCCGCGCGCAGCCGTTGGCGCCGTGTTCGCTCACGCCGTCCCCGCACCGCCGTCTTGCACGTCCGCCAGGTTGATGCGTTCGGCGCCCAGCAGGCGCGCGTCGTCTTCGCCATGCGTGGCCACCAGCAGCGTGCGGCCCGCGCGGTGACGCAGCGTGAACGCGATGACTTTCTCCTTCGTGGCCTGGTCAAGGCCGGTGAACGGCTCGTCAAGCACCACCAGGTCGCTGGGAAACGCCACGGCCCGCGCAAGCGACACGCGCCGCCGCATGCCACCGGACAGCTCCATGGCCGGCTGGTTCAGGCAATCGGCCGGCAGAATCTCGGCCAACAGGTCGCGCACGTCGGCGCGGCGTGCGCTCGACGGCAGCACCAGCGCCACGTTCTCCACGGGCGTCAACGTTTCGCACAGGCGGTCTTCCTGGAACATCATGCTTATGCGACCTGGGGAAACGCCGCGAATCTGCCCCGCATCGGCGCGCTCAAGGCCCAGCAGCACCCGGAACAACGTCGTCTTGCCACTGCCCGACGGCGCCATGAGACAGCGCACGCCGCCGCCCGGCAACGTGAATGTCACGCGCCGCAGCACCTCGTTGGCCCCGTATGTCTTGCAAACCCCGTCGAATTCCACATCTGCGAACTTCCCAGACAGCCTCACGTCACTCGCCTCGCTTCCCGATCAGCCCGCCAAGCGGGCGGTTCGCACGCTTCAGCAGCGCCATGAACGCCTTCTCGAACAAAAACGACAGCACCATAACCACCACGGTCCAAGCGAGCAGGTCGGGCGTGTCCAGAAACGTGCGTGCCGTGGCCATCTCCTTGCCGATGGACGGCTTCGGCGTGGCCAAAACCTCGGCCATGATGCCGCTTTTCCACGTCATGCCCAACGAAATCTTCGTGCTGGACAGCAGAAACGGCATGAACGCCGGACGGTACACGTACAAAAAACGTGCGCCATCGCGACAGCCCGTACACACGCGCCATCTCAAGCATCTGCTTGTCGACGCTTTCGAACCCGGTGACCATGTTCGTGTAGATGAGCGGCAGCACGATGAAGAACGCCAGGAACACGGTAAGCGCCTGGTTGCCCACCCAGATGAGCAGCAAGATGATGAACGACGCCACTGGAATAGTACGCAGCAGGCTGATGATGGGATCGATGAAGTCGCGGAACAGCCGCACGCGACACGCCACCAGCGCCAGCAGGAACCCGATGACGAACGACAACAGAAACCCCAGCGCGATGCGCCCGAAGCTGGCGCCGACGATCATCCAGAAATTCGGCATGACCACCTGGTCGCCCAACGCCTGCAGCGGGCGGATGGGGCCGGCAAGTACAAGGCGGTTGTCGACCACGCGGTCGAGTAGCTCCCACACCACCAGCCAAAACGCGATGATGGCCGCCTTGCGGGCGAACCGCTTGCGGGCGTCGCCCGCTCTGGTGGCCGCACGGCGCTCGGCGGCGGCGCGCTCGGCATCCAGGATACGGGTTGCCTCTTCGGCATCCATAAGCCCTTGCGCCTGCATCACACGCACCACCTGGGATTTCTGCACGCCCAAGCTGGTGAGCATGCCCATGATTTCCTCGCGGTCGACGCCTTTGGACGTGGCCGTCTGCATCATGAAGCCCATCTGGGAGTCAGCCATGCCGTTTTGGCGCACCATCTGAGCCATCATGGCCACCTTCTCCTCGGGCATGCCCACCTTCGCGGCGATGGCGGCGAACTGCATGCGCGGCTTGTCGTCGCCTACCGCGCCGCGGGGCACGCCGCCCCCGCGCCCCACCAGGGATTTCACCTTCTCGAACATGGCGGCGCTACTTACCCGAGGCCGTGCCGCCGAAGGCCTCGATGGCCGCCTGCGCGTCGGCCGCCGAGGCGGTTACGCCATCGTTGCCGGTGCCGGCGCTGCTTTCGTGCTGCGTTGCCTGCTCAAGGCCCGCCTGCAGGAAGCGCTCGTCAAGCTGGCCTTCCGGCGGCAGGTAGTAAAAGTCCTCGCCGGGCATCTTGCCGCCGATAGAATCGGGGTTCGCCAGATACAACTCGCGCAAAAAGCCCGACAGCGCCGTGCGCATATCCTCGCCCGTCAGGTTCACCATGGAAATGTAGGGCATGTCGTCAAGCGCCACGGAATTGTTGAGGAACGTGCCCAGCTCCTCCTGCAGCGCGGCGGCGTCGCCCATGTTCGCAAGCGTCCAGCTCACCGACTGGCCGGCCATGCTCAGGTACTCGACGACGGCCTGCTCGTGCTCCTCCAAAAACTGCTTGTTCACAATGGTTGTGGTGGTGACGGCCTGGCTGCCCGTGTCGGCGAACGCGCGGTCCCACTCCACCGTAAGGTCAATGGGAATGTACAACGGGTTCACCAGGATTTTCGCCAGCGACACAAACGGCTGCGGCAGAATGGCCACGCACCCGTCCTGCTGCTGCATCATGTTGAGCACCTCAAGCGGGCTGGACTTGAACTCCAGGTTGAACGTGCCGTCCAGCCCGTTTTTCGCCAGCAGCGCCTCGATGGTGTACTCGGGCGTACCGCCCTCGCCGTAGCTGTAGACGGTGCGCCCTCGCAGGTCGTCGAGCGTGCTGACTGAGGCGTCGTTGGTCATAACGTAGAGCACGCCAAGGTTATTCACGCTGATGACCTCGTAGCGGTTCTTCAGCTCGGCGTTGTTGTACAGGATGGGGCCGATGTTGCTGGGCAGCGTGCAGATGTCGTAGTCGCCCTTGTTGAACAGCGCCGAGAGGCCCACGTAGTCCACGCCGTTGGGTTCGAAGGTGAAGTTGTTGAACGTTTTGCCCGCCTGAGCAGCCACGATGAATTGCGAAAGTCCCATTGACGGCGGCCCCATGATCAACCCCACGCGCACGTCGCACGCATCGGGGCTGCCCATGAGCTCGCGCTCTTCGACATGCGTGGCGAACGTGATGCCGTCGCCAGCTGCGTCCACACCACCCGCCGAACCCTGCGCGCCCTCGCCCGCCGAGCACCCGGAAAGCCCCAGCGCCGACAGCGCCGCCACGCCCGCAAGCGCCGCGAACCCGCGACGCGTCATGTTCTGATATGCCATATCCAACCCGCCTTTCGAGGGGAAGGCTTGACGGGGCCAAAGGCACCGTGAACGCGCCCAGAAGGCCACACCGCATCAGCACGAGATCGCATCCAAAAAAGTCGCGCAACATCAGCGCGCTGCAAGCACTACGCTCCCGCAAAACGCCCCGTCAAAGCTGTTTTTATACACGGCTAACAAGTCTAGTTAAACACGGCTAATTTGTCAGTGACTTATGTTACCCACAAGCAACTTCACAAGAAAAGTTTCACTGGTCACATCGCTGCAGCAAGAAGCTGCTCCTACAAAATAGGCAGCTTTCCGTATCCCGCATTCACCAGGAAGATCTCGCCCAGGCACTCGGCGTACCCCCCGCTTCGAAGTATGCGGAAATCGAAGAAGGGACCATCCCGGCTATCGCACGATTCCTGAAACGTTACAGCGTCCAGCCGGCACGCGATATCGCCGCGTTCGCTCGGATGCTTTGCTTCGCCTATGCAATTGGCGACTGCGATGCCTACTTGAAGAACTACTCCGTGCTGATTCAGGATGCCGCGCATCGAAGTCTTGGAAGGCTTCCGCAAAGGCTAGCGCAGCAGCGCCAAGCCACCCCCGCGTACGCAAAAGGGCCTTCGTGACGCTCACGATCACGTCGCGGGCCTCTTCGCCGTCATTCGGCAGCGCCAGCGCGCCGCCAGCGCCAACTCGCCAGCAGCAGCGGCAGCACCATCGGCGCCACCACCTCACGCTGGTGCCAACGCCACCTACTTCGCGACATCACCGGCCTCGGCAGCGGCGCGCCTCTTGCGGCGGTAGGCGTACACGCCGCCCGCCGCGGCGGCAACCACCGCCAGCACAACCACGCAGCCGATCGCCACGTCCTCGATTGCGCTGGCAACGCCGCCCTTGGCGCTTCCGGAAGCCTTACCGTCGGCCGTCTTGCCAGCCGCGGCGCCGTCGGCCTTCGCCGAACCGGCCTCGGCCGCAGCAAGCGCGGCAGCCGCCGCGTCACCTTCGCCGGACACGCCGTTGGCGCCGTCCAGAATGGCCTGCGCCTCGGCGGGCAGCTGCCCGCCGCCGGAGGCCGGCAGCGTCGAGCCCAGGTCAACTTCCCAGTTCGTGGACCAAGTGTGGTCCCACACGCCGTTGAAGATGCCCGCGGCGATGGTGCGCGCCAGCCAGCCGATGGTCACCGAAGAGGTGCACGTGCCGGCAAACGAGGTGCGCGACGCCGACGGCGTGCCCAGGTCGATGGTCACCGTGGAGCCGTCGAAGCTCACGCCCGACGTTCCCCACACGTTGTTGATGGTCATCACCTTGTCCTGATGACCACCGGGGCGCTCACCCACGCATGGCCGGAAGCGTCCACCGTCATGGTGGCGTTGTTGCTCACCGGCGTCGAGGGCGGGAAGCCGCCGTTGGTCAGGTGCGGGTTCAGCGGCAGGCCCGTGGTGGCCTTGTCGAACCACAGGTTGGCCGAAAACCGTGTACGTGCCCGCGGCGAAATGCCCGTCGGTGGTGGTGCCCACCTCGGTCGACCCGTTCGGCTGAGCCGGCGAAGGCGAAGGCGTCGGCGTCGGGGTCGGATCGGCGTCGGGGTCGGGTCCGGCGTCGGCTCGGGATCTGGATTGGGCACCGGATCGACGCCGTCGGGCAACGCCGAAGCAGGCAAGCTGCTGTAGTTGACCGACAGCTCCAAGGCGATGCTGCCCGAAGGCGCGATGTCCATGTTCAGCGGCACCGCGTACAGCTTCGACCCGCTGAAGTAGTACGACTTCGCACCCGTGACCATGTCGTCGGTCAGCTTCACCGAAACGTGGCTGATGCGCGTGTCTTACTTGCCATAGCTCCAAACGCGCGCGTCGGCCGGGGCCTTGCGCGTCACCTGCACGCCGGCAAGCTCGGCGCACGTGCCCAGCTCCTGCGTGGTGAACACGGGGTTCAGCACGTCAAGCTCCAGCGTCTTCGTGCCGTCGGCAGCCACCACCAGCGTCGCGTTCTTGGTAAGCGGCGTGGTGGGCGTGGTGGGCACAACGCCCACGGGGTTGTTCCCGTCAAGCACCGGTTCGTGGCCGGACTTGTCGCGGAACGGGTTGTTCGGGTTGTTCACGTACACCGTGGCCCCGGAGATGACCGGGTTGTAATCGCCCGGCATGCTCAGGTTTGCGGTGATGGCGTACGTGCCCGCCTTCAGCGTGCCCGAAGAGGCCTTCTCCACCTTCAGCGTGCCGCCCACGTACACGAACTCGTAGTTGGCGGCCGCGCCGCCCGAAGGCACCAGCTCGTAGGTCTTGCCCGCCTCAAGCGAGGCCGGCGCGCTCACGGAAGGCGCCTGGTAACCGGCTGCGGAAAGCGCCGTCTCGCCGCCCACGAAGCCCGTGACCTCAACGCCCAGGCCAGGCTTGGCGCCGGGCGAGACGGTCTCGCCGGCGTACGTCGCCACCAGCTTGGCCTTCGCGATGGACCACGTCACCTCGACCGGGTCGACGGTGCCGTCGGCCCACGTGAACCCGTCTTTCAATGTGGCCGTGGCCACGTAGTCGCCGGCGTCTTTGCCTTCGGCACCGGAAAGGACGAAGCCCTCGGAAGCCTGCACGCCCGTCTGGGCAAGGCCGTTGTACACCAGGCCAGCAACCGCAGAAGGCTTGGCAACCTTCACGCGCTCGTCCTTGGTGCCCGGCTTCATGGAAGCGCGGAACGCGTCAGCCGCAGCCCGCAAGGCATCAGCAGCATCGGCCACCATTTGATTGGACACCAAGTTGGCATCGATCACCGCAGAAGCCTGAGCAATAGCGTCCTTGAACGCCGCCATAGCTTCCTCAGTCACCCACGTGCCCTCGGTCGATACATCGGAGCCGTCTGCGGAAACAGCCACGCCAGCAGCAAGCTGCTCGGCATCGGTCACCGCAGAAGTCAACGCCGAACGATCAACCACGGCATCAGCCTTGGCCGACGAGTAATCGATGTCCAGAATCAGCGCATCCTTGCTGGCATCAGGAGCAATGTCGGTGTTAATGGGCACCGCGTACAGCTTGCTGCCTTTGAACACGAACTGCTGCTCACCGGAATCGGCACCCTCGGGCAGTTGCACCGTGATGCTACCAACACGCGTGTCGTACTTACCGTAATCCCACACGCTCTTGTCAACAGGCGAAACGCGGTCAACTGTCACATTGGGAAGCTGGTCGCACGTACCAAGCTCTTGCAACGTGAACACCGGGTTGGGAAGTTTCAGCGTCAGCGTCTTGGTGCCATCGGGGAGCAACCGTAATAGTAGCGTTGTTCGCAACCGGCGTAGTCGGAGCCGAAGCCTCAACACCAGCCGGGTCGTTGCCGTCCAAAACGGGACTATTACCCGCCTTGTCCGCAAACGGGTTGTTCGGGTTGTTCACATACACCGTTACGTTTGCAAGCACCGGGTTGTACTCACCCGGCATGCTCAAGTTAGCCGTAACCGTGTACGCGGTGCCGGCGTCTTTCAGGCCTGCTTTTGCGCGGCTTTGAACGCCGTCACGGCAGCGGCCAGGGCTGCTGCCTGGTCCTCTACCGCTGTTTTGCTAACTGCCTTCGTGCTGCTGGCAAGCGCCTGAGCATCGGCAATGGCAGAAGCAAGCGCATCGTGATCAGCTTGGGAAACCCACTGGGTGTTGGACAAAACATCCTTGCCATCAGCGGAAACCGTGGTGCCGTCAAGCAGAGCCTGCGCCTCGGCGATAGGCTGGGTCAGCGTGCTAACATCGCCAGCCTCCACGATCTTCCACGTAAATGTGCGCTCCGCGCGGGCGTCGTCGCCCGTGCAGCCAGCCCATCTCACAAACGGAAGAGCCTGACGAACCGTGCACGTATACTCGCCCACCTCGGTAGCCTTGATGTCGCCCGACACAACCTCAACCATAGGCGAGATACCAGTACCATAGAGAACGGACGAAATAGTATACGCAGACTGCTCCTTGCCGGTATACACAAGTTCCTTAGCAGTAGGCGCCTCAACTTCGCTCCACTGCAGCCAACCCCATTGATCATCAATCAGATAACAATCCTCAAAACCACCTAGATAGACTTGGCTAATCCACTGACCATAGAAGGTTTTGGTTCCATCCTTTTCGTCCACGGCTTTTATTGAATCGTAACTTGCAAGGCCTTTTTTTTCTTGCCACTCCATACCACAGAGCCATCCGAGGCGCACTGAATCAAGTCGAAGGGCTGCTGAGTTTGCGATGTACCATACAGGGCGGAATTGTAGGGACCACGTTTCCGGCCCAAACAAATTCGACAGCCTAATCGTCGTATAAGAATCGCCGTAAACACCTACGTACTGCGGTTCCGCGTAGCTTCCATCAACGCCGCGCAAGCGAATGGAGTAACCCACATATTCCGGAACGCGGTACGCCGAAGCCTTCATGGCCGACTCGAATACGTCGCTCGAGTCAATCTTTTTCACCTCAAGCGTTGCAGCGCCCTCGTCCTTCAGATACTTCTCCATGCACGGCTCAGACGATCTAACCCTAACGGTAAGATCACGGCCATCAACCTGCGCGGCGAAGGTCCTATCGTACTTTTGACGCTTATCAGCATCCGACGTATCCGCCAGAACAAGCGACGAACCGGGTACCACGTCGCTATCTTGCAACATGCCGTCTTCGCCGACGGACGCATGTCTATTGGTAATAGAGTACGCGCCGTCTTTCTCGTACAGGGAATACAAGCTAGACCCGACCTTCGCGGGAAGCGAAAGCGACAAGCAGAAGCCCGAACCAAAGTTGATGACGTTACCATCTTTATCCACCAGATCAATGGTGTAAATCGCAAAAGGAACTTCCTGAACATACCCTGCTTCAGCAGCTCAGCCGTTTGCTTATAGCTTTCGCTATCCGCATCCGTCTTCGTCACCTTCAGGGAAATGCCCTCGGCACCAAGCTTCTCGGCAAAGGGCTTGTACGTCGTAGAACACGACGCGACGATGCCGGTTTCCTCATCCTTGAAGGTAAACGAATACTCTTTGGGACGTGCTGTTCTCGCGTCAGCAAGGATGTACGTTCCCATTGCCGCATTCTTTAGGGTAAATGAATCGTCGGAGCCTTGCGTGAGCAAAGTCAACCTCGATCCATCCCATTGATAGATGCGACTGTTTGCGTAGCCCGACTTCAGCGTAAGTTCGGTTTCCTCGTCAGAACCAAGAGCGATGCCATTCCCATCAGCGCTCTGAATATCCACATTGAAAACGCGAACGTAGGGTTGATGTTAAGCTGCGCATCGAAAGCATCCTTAATGGGAGACGCTTCATCGGCTGTAGACTCATACGCGCTAAAGTTAGCCCTCGCCTGCTTCAAAGCAGCCGCGATATCGCCCTTATAGGTGGAAACCTTATAGCTTGCATCAGCCGCCGCGCCTCGCCGGTAAACGTACGCTCATATTGCTTCGCATCCGCGCCGGAGGCAAACACGATATAGGACTTGCCATAGCTATCGTATGCCGAGTTCGTTTGGCTGCCCTCGCCGTTGAAAAGCCTGGTAAGACGCGTATCCGCCTCATCGCTTGTAAGCGTACTGGGGAACACGGTAACGTCCACGCTGCTATCGGTCACGCTGGTCGGAAGAAGCTGCACACTCGTTACGCCATTTGCAACCGTAATCAGAAACGCCTTGGTGTCGGAAGTTACCTTGTCGCCATCGGTGCGAGGAACGGAAAGGGTACGCAGGCTTTCACCCTGCCACCATCCGCCAACAGCTTGATTAAGGTTGAAGTTACGCGGAAAACAACCGAATGCGTTTATTACATTTGTTTTTCGGCGCCGTCGGCGAATGCGACATCAATGCATTTTTGCCAATCGGCCAGAGTATCGGAGTCGTTCACCTTCGAAACATCAAATCGGACAATACTCGACAAGATACTTCCAGGCGTGGCTCCGTTTCCATTTTTGGAAGCATCATCCGTGTAGGACTCTGTCCAAGAGTAACCGGTTTCGCTGTTTACCAACGTTTTGCTTGTCCACTTGCTAGCCTTGGTTTTATCAACAACGGCAAAGGTACCCAGCTTTTCGCGGACAACCGAAAAAGCGCCACCCGTTGCCTTTTCGTTCTCAAAAAGGGTTTTTGCAGACCCGTTCTGCAGCAACGCCACGTCGCAGATATCGCTCTTAGAAGTGGGCAATTTGATTTCAACCTTAGTGTTTCCAGCAAGCTTCACTTGATTGCCGGAAACATCAACCAGCCTTGCGTCGTAGAAATCAAACTCAAGCTCCCCGTTATAAAGCGGGGCCAAAATGTTCTGTGCGTTCTTATACGCGTCGCCGGAAGCAGAATTATCCACAACAAGCTTCGTGCCGTCGTTTTTCAACGCAGCAACAACACTTTCTTCTGTTGTGGTCACTTTGGCAGAAAAGCCGGTAGCGGCATCCGTGAAATCGCGAGAAACCACGTCGGCGGCGTTGTCCGGCTCAACGTAGCTTCGACGAGCACTGGACAAATCAACCGAAAGCCTCACCTGCATAGTGGTGTAGCGGCTCAACGGAGTTGGGAACTCCTTATAAGAAGTGAAGGAGTAGTCGCCGCTATCGTTAAGCAGCTTCACATCAAACGGTTCACGCGGCCATAGCACTTGGTATTCGTGCTGGCTTCCGTGCCATATAGCACATCCTCTTTGACGCGCTGCACGTTGGATACTTCGGTTTCGCCCGGGGCACCCGCAATATCTTGCAGCGTAATCACACCAGAAGGACCGTTGTCCAGCACGAAGCTGATGGTCTTATTGCCGTTTTCGTCCACCACCATCTTCGCGTTATCGGAAACCGGGATGGTGGGAGCAAACGTCGGACACAGCATATACACCTGCACACCCGGAATAACAATGTTCTCCGCGCCAGGGATATATAGGTTGGCCGTTACGGTATACGTTCCAGCCTCAAGGGTATCGTCAGTTTTCTCGAAAGCTTCGAGGCGTCGGCCACCACCACGGTCTGGCCGGGCCGACGGAAAACGTAGCGGTCTGGCCGCCGCCGTAGATGGCGGACAGGGGACTCGTCGTCGGCCAGCTCCACCGGCGTGAGCGCCGAGCCGTCCCACGCCCAGGCCTTCAGGCCCGATGAGGGGCGGCCTGGCCGGCGCTGAGGCGCCAGGCCGTCAGCTTGGCGTCGGAGGGCATGGCCTTGCCGTCGGGCAGGCCGAACGATCCCACGGACACCGCCGAGTCGTCGGCCACGTCGTATAGCTCGGACAGCGCGGCGCGGGCCGCCTTGTCGGTGGCCTCGTCGGCGGAGAACGTGACGTTGGCCGCGCCGAACCAGCTCATGAGGTCGTCGGGGGTCGCGGCCTGCGGCATGTCGCCGTCGGCGGTGTTCACCTTGAGCACCCAGCTCGCGCCGTCGATGGTGTCGACGTAGTAGTAGTCCTTGGGCTGCGCCTTCTCGGAAAGCTTCGAGGCGTCGGCCACCACCACGGTCTGGCCGGGCTCGACGGAAAACGTAGCGGTCTGGCCGCCGCCGTAGATGGCGGACAGGGACTCGTCGTCGGCCAGCTCCACCGGCGTGAGCGCCGAGCCCTCCCACGCCCAGGCCTTCAGGCCCGATGAGGGGGCGGCCTGGCCGGCGCTGAGGCGCCAGGCCGTCAGCTTGGCGTCGGAGGGCATGGCCTTGCCGTCGGGCAGGCCGAACGATCCCACGGACACCGCCGAGTCGTCGGCCACGTCGTATAGCTCGGACAGCGCGGCGCGGGCCGCCTTGTCGGTGGCCTCGTCGGCGGAGAACGTGACGTTGGCCGCGCCGAACCAGCTCATGAGGTCGTCGGGGGTCGCGGCCTGCGGCATGTCGCCGTCGGCGGTGTTCACCTTGAGCACCCAGCTCGCGCCGTCGATGGTGTCGACGTAGTAGTAGTCCTTGGGCTGCGCCTTCTCGGAAAGCTTCGAGGCGTCGGTTTGCTCTTCAACCTGATTGTCGGTTCGACCCGCACTATCGCCATATGCCGAATAAGACGGCATCAGCGAAACCGCCAGCACTATCGCAAGAAACACGTTGCCCAGCGCCGCTAAGGGCGAAGGCTTCTTTTTCGTTGTACGACGATCAACCACGCTGCACCTGCCTCCTTTCGATTTCACTATTCATTGCGAATCACCCTCTCTTTGCGGCTCGTTTATATTGGAAACGCAACTTCGGGGCCGATGCCGCATCCTCGGTCCCGAAGCATCCGCGGCGAGCGCAAGCGCTCGACCAAGTGGAATCTAGGTACGCCAAATCAGACGCGCGTTCGCGTTGCATGCAGGTTGATTACGTTGCAAGAATGGGAATACCCCGCGAGACGATGCCGTTTTCCCTGGTTAACATGGTGTTTCATCAGGCATGTTACAGAAGGATAACTGATTCGACAGGGCTAATTGTATGCCGAGGGTTACCCAAAACACAAGAAAAAAGTTCGAAGACGGTTCCTTTTTTTGCCAAAATCTTGCCCAAAGGTAACAAATGTCACTTTCCCCAGGTCAAGGGGTAAAACGCCACCGCTCGCGAAATTCGATGCGGGACGACGGCAAAGCGGCGGGTTCCGCCTCCGGCACGACGCCCGCCACAGCCGGGCACCCGCTTTCCATAGGCGCCACGCCAACTTACGCAACAAGCTGTTCCGGATTTTCCGAACCCTGAGCGACGGAAAATCCAACCCGCAGCAACAGGCAATTTCAAATCTGGACAGCAGAATAATTCGAATGGGCGCATCGAAAAAGTAGGGCCGGTTACGCTTCGCATTGCGCTCCGTTAATCTATATATACCAAACATTTGTTCTTGTGTATCGAACGTTTGTTTGGTAGTATACGTGTAGTAAAAGACGATCTTCGGCAAGTTCTTCCATTATTCCTTAGCGTTTGCTAATATTTAACGAAAGGTGGCGCATTACAAAACGAAGGGACTTGGTAAAGCAGTTAGAACAAGCTGGTTGTTTGGTCGTGCGGCGGCACCAACCACGAGCATTTCACGAACGGAACGGTTAGCGTTCTCATCAAACGCCACAGGGAAATACCCGATGCAATTGCAGCGAAAATCCTTCGCGAAGCAGGTCTGCGATGAAGGGCCATTGGCGGAAAGAAGGTAGCATGATTTATATACGCGAGTTCGAATTCTACAACTCCGACGGCTGTATGCTTGCCGTTCCCCTGCGACATGGACGGGGGCACGTTCGGCGCCACGCTGGAAGATGCCGCAGAGTCGGCAGTTGATTGGCTGTTCGAGACGATCACCGACCACCTTATCACCAACAAAGCCGTCCCCGGGGGCAAACTTGGACATGAGCCGGTTCATGGCGGGAAGGTCATAGCGATTACAGTCGACGCTTCGCTGGGAAACGTCGACGCGATGACCGCCGCCGATGCGGCGCGCATGCTTGGCGTCAGCACCGCGCGCGTTGCACAGATGTGCGCCAGCGGGAAGCTTGCATCCTGGAAGGACGGGAGCAAGCGAATGGTTGCGCGCCGTTCGGTTGAGGCCAGGCTAGCCGAAGCGCCTGCCCCCGGCAGGCCAAAGAAAGCTGCACAGCCGATGGAGGCGTAGCCGGGACCAGTGATTCTGCTTGGCGCCTTTCGGACGTAGAGCGGGCACTCGAGTGCCGCCGCTTATAGCACGCGGATGTGGCGGCCGTCTACTTCCAGCAGGCCGTCGTTTTGCATGGCGCGCAGCTCGCGGATGAGCGACTTGTCGGCAACGCGCAGGTAGGATGCCCATTCTTGACGGTTCACGGGGATTTCAACACGGCCGTCGGCGTCGACGGGAAGCGTGCGCAGGTACGCCAGGATGCGGTCGGACAGGCGCGGCTCGCCCACCACCGACAGCGTTTTCGTCAGCACGCCGATCTTCTTCGACATCTCCGCCGACAGGTTCTCGCGCACCAAAAACGCATGCGGGTTCGTGCACGTCTCCAGCTGCTTGGCAGGAATGCACAGGATGCGCGTGGGCTCTTGCGCGCAGATGTTCACGGGCGCGTATTTCAGCGTGGCCGGCACCGCCTCGGCGAACGACTCGCCCGGCCCAAAGTGCGCCACCGGCCGGTCCTGCCCACCCTGCGGCATGCTGCTGAGCACACTGCCCTCGATGACCACCGGGTAGAAGTCCAGCGCGTCGCCCGCGCGGCGCAGAAGCTGATCCGGTTCAAGGTCGACGATACGGGCGTCAACCTCTTTCAGCAGGTCAAAACGCTCTTTCATAGGAATACCGCGAAATACAGGCGACGTTTTCAATCGATGGATGTCTTCCTGCTTGATTCCCATGTGCGCCCCGAACTCCTGTTCGCGTCCTACCGAGGTAACAACTGACACCAAAATGTTAACTATGTCTAATTAATTATCGCACGGCAGCAGGATTTGTACAAGTCCAACACCACATTAAACGCAAGACAAGGTCCTGAAACCCCAGCGGATTTCAGGGCCTTGAAAAAGCACGCGGCGAAGGCAAGCTGCCGCAAGACAATCCCCGAGTCGATATTCAAGCTGGCAGAATCTCCAGCTTGCGAGTCGAGTCGTTAAAACTCCAGACCTTCGAGGCGCTTGAACACCTCGTCCTTGCGCGTGAGGAAATCCCACGGGTTGAAAATCTCGTCGAGCGTTTCCTTCGACAGCTTCGCCTCGGGGTCGGCCTCCAGGCGCTCGCGATACGTCGGTCCCTCGACGGCGTTCTGGATATCCTCCCACACCGCCATGGCGTTGCGCTGCACGATAACGTAGGCATCCTCGCGCGTGATGCCCGTCTGCACGAGCGCGAGCAGCACCTTCGAGGAGAAGATAAGCCCACGGGTGCGCCACAGGTTGTGCTCCATCTTGTCGGGGTACGTCTGCAAGCCGTCCAAAATCCACTGCATCTTGCCGAACATGTAATCGAGCGCCGTGAAGGAGTCGGCAAGTGCGACGCGCTCGGTGCCGGAGTGGGAAATATCGCGCTCGTACCAAAGCGCCACATTGTCAAGCGCCACCTGGGCGTTCGCCTTCACCACGCGGGCGAGGCCGCAAACACGCTCCGCGGTGATGGGGTTGCGCTTGTGGGGCATCGCCGACGGCCCTTCTGGCCTTTCTTGAACGGCTCCTCCGCCTCGATCACGTCGGACTGCTGGAGCAGGCGCACCTGCATGGCGATCGACTCGAGCGTCGCCGCGGCGCATGCGAGCGCGCACATGACCTGCGCATGGCGATCGCGCGCGAGCACCTGGGTCGAAAGCGGGTCAGGCGTAAGGCCCAGCTTCTCGCATACGTACTGCTCGACGAACGGGTCGATGGAGGAATACGTGCCAACCGCGCCCGAGATGGCGCCCGTCGCGGCAACCTCGCGTGCCTGCTCGAGACGCGTCTGAGCGCGCTTCAGGCCCATGCCCAGCTGCCAAACTTCATGCCGAAGGTCATCGGCTCGGCATGGATGCCATGAGTGCGGCCCACGCACAGCGTGTTCTGGAACTCGAAGGCGCGGCGCTTGCACGTCTCGCCAAGCTGCTTCACGTCTGCCAAGATGATGTCGATTGCCTGGGTGATCTGGTAGGAAAGCGCCGTGTCTCCCAAGTCGCTGCTGGTCATGCCGTAGTGCACCCAGCGCGAGGGCTTCTCCTCGCCCTCCGGCACGTCGGCATCGATGTACTCGGCCATGTTGGTGGTGAAGGCGATGACGTCGTGGTTGGTGACCTTCTCGATCTCGTCGATGCGCTCGACGGTGAAGTCGGCATGGTCGCGAATCCACTTCGCCTCTTCTTTCGTTATACCGGCTTTCCCCAGCTCAGCCTGTGCCTCGCACGCCAGGATCTCGATTTCCTTCCAGATGGAGAACTTGTTTTGAAGCTCCCAGATTGCGCCCATCTCGGGACGCGTGTAGCGGTTGATCATTGCGCTTGCTTGCCTTTCCCGTGTCGATCGTTCCCGTTTTGCTTGTCGCTAGCATACTATACGCCCGCGCGCACTGGCTAAAGCCCCTTGAACAAAGCGCGCACGCGGTCGAGTGCTTCGGTGTCGGCGACGACGACCGCCTTGTCACCGGGGTGCAACACGGTGTCATGGCGCACCACCTCGACGTCGTCGGCGGTGTCGACGGCGACGATCAGGCTGCCGTCGGGCATGGGGATGTCGCGCGCGAGCACGCCGTCGGCGTTCGAATGGTAGCGCATGCGCGGCACCGTGACCTCGGAAAGCGCAACGTTGCCGTGCGTGAGCGAGGACACGACGCTCACCGATCCCATAAGCGCTTCCTCTTCGATCATGTTCGCGATGAGCGTGGTGGAAGAGACGCTCTCGATGCCGACCTCATGGAAGATGCGCATGTTCTTCGGGCTGTTCACGCGCGCAATGCATCGGGGCACGCTGAACACGCGCTGCGCGATCTCGCACGACACGAGGTTGCTGTCGTCCTGGCCGGTCGTGGCGACGAACACGTCGGCGTGGCGGATACCTGCGTCCTCTTGGAACTTCGAGTCGCAGCCATCGCCGTGGATGATGAGGTAGCGACCTGTGAGCTCCACCGACAAACGGTCGGCGGTGCGTCGGTTCTGCTCGATGACAGCGACCTCGTTGCCGCTCTTCAGAAGCACGTTCGCAAGATAGGCGCCGATCTTTCCGCCGCCGTTGATCACTACATACATGAATGCCCTTTCACGGAGGGGCGCGACATCCGCAAGGCACGGCGTGCGATGCGGACAGATAAGCCCCTACTCCTGGATGTATTTGCTGAACATGGGAATAAGCTCGTGGCGCACGCACGCGAGCACCGAATCCCCCTGGTAGAGAACGCTTTCCTTGTTGGGAATGGAACTCGCCGACCCATCACCGCGCTCAAAGGCGATGATGCGGATGTCATGATCGCGCTCGAGCTCGCCCACTCGGATCGTGCGCTTCCCCTCGCGAGAGCTCCAGATCGAGGGAGAATCGCAGCACCTCGAATTCCCCGAAGGTGTCGATATGCGCGCCGTGGCCCGATACCACCTTCGAGAACACATCCTCGGCGACGAGCGATGTGCCGCACACGTAGTCGATGCCGAGCTGCATGTAGGCTCGCTCATGGTCGGGGTTGTACAGGCGCGCGATCACGTGGGGAACACCGAACAGGCGGCTTGCGACCTCCGCGACCATGAGATTCGTGTTGTCGAGCTGCGTGACGGCCGCAACGACATCGCAGTCGTCCACACCCGCCTTCACGAGGGTGTCCTCGTCGAAGCCGACGCCCTGCAACGTGGAGCCGTTGAAGTTGCGGCCGAGGTTCGCGAACGCGTCGGCGCTCCTGTCGATCACGCAGACGTTGCTCCCGTTGTCGGAAAGCATGTTGGCGAGCTGCGGTTCCCCACGCGCCCGCACCCTACCACGATGACATTGCTCATAAATCGCCTTTCGCCGCGACGCCGTTTAAGTGCTTAGCATAGCGCATGCAGAAAAAAAAAGGCCGGACTCGCGCCCGGCCTTCAACCTTACGTTAGATTTTCGACATTTCCCGAAGCGTGTCGCGGAACCAGTTGTCATAGTTCGGCGGACAGTACTTCTGGGCGTTCGAGTAGCTGATGGTGTAGCCATACCCCTTCGCAAGGCCTGCGACATGGGCGTTGATGGCTTCTTCCCACGAGCCTCCAACCGGTAGTACAGCCCCACGCGTTGTGCGGCAGGAAGCAGTTTGCACCCTTGGTGGACTCGGTATTGGAAATAGCCGGCGACCAGCGAGGATCGACGCCGTTTTCCCATGCAGCGGTAGCGAAAGTCTCCCCTTGGCCGGCAAGCGGGGACCCCGCGAGATAGTTGTTGATACGATTCGCCCACTCGGAGATGAAGGCGTCCTTGCCGCAGCTCCAATCCACTTCGGCGAGCTGAGACATCGCAGAAGAGGCATCGGTGGTGCGCGCCTTGGCGAGCGCCTGCTCGGCAGCCTGGATGCGAGCCTGCTCCTCGGCGAGGGCGGCTTGCTCGGCGGCGATGCGCTCGGCTTCCTTCTCGGCCTCGACGGCCTGAACGCCTTGGGTGATGTCGCGCGATGCGGGCTGCGACAAAACGCTGCCGACCGATGTGTCGGACACGTTAGAGACAAGTACCTCGGCAGCCGGCGCCGAAGAGGCAGTGCCGCCGAACGGAGACGACGAGCCGCCTGCCGCGGCAAGGCCATAGCCGAAACAGCCGACCGCCACGACGGAGGCGCACCCGATCGCGGCAATTTTCGCGACCAAGCCCGTCTTCTTCATATTATTTCGACGTGTTACCACGCAGTGTCAACCTTTCTCGAACAGCACGAGACCTAACCGCCGAAGCGGTGACAGCGTATTGAATTGTGGGTGGGATTGCTGCCAAGAGAAGAGCTTATGCTGTTGTTTGCAAGGCATAATTTTACCTTATGCGGGGTTTCAACGCAAAATCTTGTGGAGAACGCTCCACGGTTTGTTCGATATTAAGCAGCGAAATTTTTATCGTACCTGGTAGTTGTTGTTCTCAATTTTGGATTGAACAAGAACGAATTTCACACTCAGCGGAACGAGCGCGGCGGTTTCGGGGGCAAATGGCCGACCCCACATAGGTTTGCCGCTCGCTTTCGGAGGACGGCGCGCTGCAATCGATGGGCCTATTTCTCGGAGGACGCCGACTCCGGACGGACGTCGAACACGTCTCCGGAAACCGACGATTTCGGCAAGACGAAGATGAGCGCCACATAGGCAACGACGAGAAGGCCGCCCGTGAGCAGCGCGCCCGCGACAACGAGGATGCGCGCGACGATCGGGTCGATGCCGAAGTAGCGCGCAACGCCCGCGCACACGCCTCCGAGCCGCGCGTTCGCATCTCGCGTGAGCTTCCTTCCGACCACGGTGCCGTCCCTTTCGCCCTAGTGCGTCTTTTTCCTGCTGGCCTTCCCCCTCTTCGGCGACGTCGGCCCCACCGGCCAAACGTTCCACGCGAATGGTGGAAATGCGCGAGCGGCGCATACGCTCGATTTTGAACGAATAACCGCCCACCGTGAACTCATCGCCCATCTCCGGCACGAAATCGAGCGTGTCGATCAGCCAGCCGGCGATGGTCTCGTAGTCCTCCGACTCGGAGACCGGCCAGCCGAGCGCCGCCGCGTCCTCGACCGGGAAGCGTCCATCGACGCGCCATACGCCGTCGGAGAGCTTGGTGATTTCCTTGCCCTCCATGTCGTACTCGTCGACGATTTCGCCTACGATTTCCTCGATGATGTCCTCAACGGTAATTAAACCATCGGTCCCACCGTATTCGTCCACCACGATGGCCATCTGTTGCCGATTCGTTTGCATTTCCTTGAGCAGCGGAAAGATGTCCTTGGTCTCGGGAACGAACAAAGGCTCGAAAGCGTACTTCGCGGCAAGGTCGTCCTCGCGGCCGTCGATGAGCGGCCCGACGAGGTTCTTGTAATGCACGATGCCGATGATGTGGTCAGCGTCCTCGTGAAAGATGGGAAGGCGCGAGTAGCCCGTGCCGTGCATGCGCTCGACCGCCGTGCGCACCGTCTCGGTGTCCTCGACCATGATCATGTCGACGCGCGGCTGCATGATTTCATGCACCGACATGTCACCCAAGTCGATGATGTCGTGGATCATGCGCTTCTCGTCGTCGGCGAGCTCATCGTTATCGGCGACGATGTCTTTGATTTCCTCCTCGGAGACCGTCTGCTTCTTCGCCGACCCGAAACGTGAGAAGAAGCCGGTCAGGCCCTTCTGCTCCTCGTCGCTCATCGTAATCATCCACTCCTCGTACTATCAAGGGACGTCATCCCCGAAAATCCATCCGCTGCGCCCGTGACGGTGCGGACGCTCACCTCGCCGCTACATCACATACAGCGCCACGGCCAGAAACTGCAGCACGCTCGCCGCAACGACCATCACATGGAACACCGAATGCATGTAGGGAATCTTCTTCAACACGTAGAATATGCAGCCGACCGTATAGACCAGGCCGCCCGCGACCAGGAGCGCAAGACCCTCCATGGGAAGGTTCGTCACAAGAGCCGGCAGATACGCAACGACGCACCACCCTAAAAGAAGGTAGAGCACCGCCGAGATCCAGCGCGGGCGGAATACCCAGAACGCCTCGCAGGCAATGCCCGCAAGCGCTACGATCCACACGAACGCAGCCAGGTAGATTCCCCGTCATTTCCAAGCGTGACCAGGCAAAACGGCGTATACGTTCCCGCGATGAACAGGTAGATCCCGCTGTGGTCGAGCACCTTGAACACACGCTTGGCGCGATCCACCGCGATAGCGTGGTACAGCGTCGACATGAGGTATTCCACCAGCATGGTGATGGTGTAGACGAGCGCCGCCGCCAGCTTCACGCCGCCGCCAGCGCGCACCGCAATCACCACGAGAATGGGAATCGCCGCAATGGAAAGAAGCGCGCCGATGCCGTGCGTCACGGAGTTGGCAATCTCCTCGCCGAGCGTGTACTCACGAACGTTGCGGCGTGCGCGATCGGCGTTCGCAGACGTGTTGGCGGGCTCGTTTCTATGTTCGCGCGCCTCAGAGAGGGTGCGCGGCTTGAACTGAGAAGGAGTCCACGCCCGAGGCGTGGGAGGATGCTCTTGCGCACGCGAAGACGACGCAGCGGGCAGAGGGGCGTCTTTGCGGGCGGCAGGCCCAGGCGCCGAAGGGTCAGACGCCGAACTTCGGCCGCCTTTCGAATCGGATGTCGCATGTGTGTCCATGCGTATCACTCTATCACATTTCCCCCAGGGACAAGCCACGCCAGCCATGCGGCGGCATCTTCTTCACATGCGTCGATCAGCCTGGTCGAGGTGCCTTGCAAACCCGCAGCTGTCCGCGCGGTGATGGTCGCCACCTTCGCACGGCGCTGGAGGGGTTCGACTTCGAGAAGCCGAACTGGATCTTCTCTCGAGGCAAGCAAACCGAGACCGAGCCGAGGCCGCCGTTTTCACCTGCATAAAGCGCCTGTTGAACGAAAACCACGACGAGCGAAGGCAGAGAGCCGCACCCACGGCGGCGAGCGCCTCGGCCACCGCGCACGCGACGTAGCCCACAAACGCGATCCAGTCGAACCAGAAGAGCTCCCCCCGCCGACATGAAGCCGTCGCCATAAGCGCTCACGCCGAACATCACGCCCACGTGGAGAAGCGCAAGCGCCACGGCGCACCAAAGCCCCCATCCTCGAACGATCGTGCGCCTGACCAGCGCACGGCGAAGGGCCACCTTGGGAACACGGCGACGCTCGGTCGGCATATCGGCGAACTCGGGAACGAGACCCGCGACAATCTCGGGCACGCGGTCGACCTTCACGAAGGGATGCACGACAAGCGCGCCTTCGGAAAGGGAATCCTCCATGCCATCCGACCCACTCGACGCATCCACCTTCCCGAGCGACAGCTCGCAGAAGCCGAAGATACGCCTGACGAAAGTCTGCTTCACGACAACCGACTGCACGCGATCGACCGACACGCCGTGGAACCTGTGTTGGAGAAGGCCGCGCTCGACCTCGATGCGGTCGCCGCGACGGCGCGCCTTGAAGCCTCCGAAGGAGATGCAGGTGCCGAGAGCCGACATCACCCACACGAACAGGGACAACGCGATGGTTCTCGACAACGATAAGGGCAATGAGGCTGTTGCCGAAAAGCGCGAGGCCCGCGTCGGCGAGCACTTCTGCAACGGCTCCGCCAGCCTCGCCCGCCATTTGCGAGACGAAGTCGGCGACCTGCGCCCACACGCCGATGCTGCCGACGACGACGAGAACCAGCGTCGTGTTGTTCGAAAGTCCGGTGAGAATGAGACTCGCTGTTGGTTATGCCGTACTGGAAGGAGATGCGCCCCGTGTCGACCTCGCTCCCGGCGAATACGCCGCGCACGTCATCCCACACCTCAGCAGGCGCATCGAGCACGTTGCCGAAGCTGCTCGGGGCGTCGGCTTCCCGAAAAGGCGCCCCGACGGCCGCCGACTTGCGAGCGAACAGGTCGGCCCGCAGCGCCTCCGCGTCGGCTTTGCGCAAAACGGCACCGATACAGCCTTGTTCGACGCGCCGCCCGCCGTGTCGATCTGCACCGTGCACACGCCGAACACGCGCTGGAGAAGCGAGGCTGTCTGGTCGACCGACTGGATACGCCGATAGGGCACATGCACGCGCTTCTTGTTGAAGACGCCCGAATAGAAGCTGAATTCCTCGTCGCCGAACTCGTACCAAATGTGCTTGTAGGACACGAGGCGATAGATGAGGCTCGCAGCAAGCGAGACGATGACCGTGCCCAGGAAAAAGCAGGACGATGATAATAGCCGCAAGCCCGCCGTTCACGAACTGCCCGAGGCTGTCGGGGTTGAACAACTCGGGGATGATCTGGGGAAGCACGCCGACGAGAAGCGCCGCGAACACCGCAGCGGCGCCCTGAAGACCGCCAAGCCAGATGTAGCTGGAATGGACCGCGTGCCTCTCGCGATTCTCGCGCATCCGCGGTTCTCGCGGTTTTGGGCCGTCCATCACATGTCCTCGCGCGCGATGCGGGCAAGCTCGGCCGCGCGGTCGCGCACCTGGTCGGCGACGTCGTTCGCAAGCCCGGGGATCACATGATCGCCAGCGGCCGTGGCGACGGTGACGCTCGAGGTTCCCGAAGGCGCGCAGAATAGGCCCCTGGCGTGTGTCGGTGTTCTGGACGCGGATGAAAGGGATGATGTAGCGCTTGCGCCAGATGATTCCCTTGGCGATGTCGAGGTAGTCATCGTGAAGCTCATAGCGCCAGCGAACATAGCGAATGGGTGGCAGCACAACGAGGAACGCCACGAGCAGCACCGCAGCAATGGCCGAGAGCACAGCGACAAGGACGAACACCCAAGGCGCCGGTTCGATGGCGGCGCAAATGGCGAAGGGGACAGCGCAGCAGAGGTAGCCGAGCACGATCCAGATGACGTCGTTTACCCGCCACACGTTCTTCACCCGAGGATCGAGCTTGCTTTGAGGGGTTCCGTTCATAAGGAAAGCCTTTCTCGAGCGCGCCCGCGATGCGAGCGCTTTCCCCATGATAACAAGTGTCGGCAAACTTTTCGTAAAGCGAAGGGGAAAGCCCGGCGCCGTCAAGGGATGATGTTGCCATCGAACCTGCTCACGGCATCGATGGCATTTGTCGCCTTTTTGCAGAAGGCCGCATGGGCCAGCCAAATTGTGTACGATGGAAAGGCTGAATCGATTGCGCAGCAGAAAAGAGGGAATCATGAAATACCAGGAGCTGCAAGACGAAGTGAAGGCCGCGCTGAAGGCGCACGACAAACCGCGCGTGTCCATCCTGCGCCAGGTGCACGGCGAAGTGAAGAACATCGAGGTGAACGAGCGCCGCGAGATCACGGACGCCGACGTGGACGCCATGCTCAAGCGCGTGATCAAGCAGACGAAGGAGACGCTCGAGGGTTCCATCAAGGCGGGGAACAACCAAGAGCGCACCGACCTTCTCGCCGCGCAGGTGGAAATTCTCGAGTCGTATCTTCCCAAGCAGGTTTCGGGCGACGAGCTTATCGCGCTCATCGAGAAGACGCTCACCGAGACCGGCGCCGCCTCGAAGAAGGAGATGGGGAAGGTGATGGGAGCGCTCACGAAGGCGACCGGCGGAAACTTCGACAAGGCCGCGGCCGCGGCCGAGCAAGCGCCTCGCCTAGCGCAGAACCCGCGCGACCCGCTGCTACGTTCTGGAAACAGCGCCCGACTGCTTCTAAGTCCGCAAGGGCTTCAAAGCGGTCGGGCGCTGTTTTTTGCGGGAACTCGGCTTGTGCTGTGCGAGACGACAAGCGGAACCGCTGTACGTAGGGCAACAAAAAAAACGCCCGAAGGCGCTTTTCGTTTCGAGGAGAGGAGGCCGGTGAGGGCGAGGGGGGTAGGCCCTCACCGGCTTGTGATGGATGGCCAGACGAGAGGAGCCTCCACCACCGGGTCAGCATTAAGAAGTGTGCTGGTCAGCGGGTTCGTTTTCTTGAGAGAGGGGGGGATTCGAACCCTCGCTGCTGACATTTGTTATCTTAGGTTAACCTTGCTGGCGCGTCAACGGGGTTAGCCATGGTTTACAATTCCTCCACAAATATCTTGCAAGTTGGTAGGAAAATCTGCCATCACCGAAAGCGACATCATCAGGAAGATGCTCGCAGGAAGGCCTCTCTAAACACGGGGAAGGCCGGACGCTTTCGCACCCGGCCTTCCCATTGGCTCGTAAGAAAACACGCTACCTGAGCGCTTTGTCCATGTCGGCTACCATGCACTCAACCGCTCCGCAGCCGGAACAGCCATGGCAGCTTCCACATCCGCTTCGAGGGCTATCGCTATCCCCGCAGTGGTCGTGGCAATCGCACAGGCCGCGCATCGCGATGCGGCGCACCGCCAGCACAGCAAGCACGGCGATGACAAGTACGACGACAATCGTCGACGGCGTCCAAACCAAACCCATCATAGGTGCGCCTCCTTTCTTGCGGTTTGATATCGGGGACGCGCCCGAAAGCGCATCCCCGAAAGTTACTCTCAGTATACTTTACGCCGCTTCATTCTCGGTTTCAAGCTTGCGGGCGACCTTTTCGTCCTTCTTGTCGTAATTCGGCATCGGACGGAAGATCGGAAGAGCATGAGCGCCGCGATGATGATGGCGATCACGGTCCAGATACCGAAGCTCACTTCGCCCAAAGCCAGACCAACGAACTGGTAGAGCATGCAACCCACGCACCACGCAAAGCCGCACATGTAGCCGATGGTGATCCAGAACCACTTAGCCGAACGCTGCTGCTGGCGAATGGTGCCCATTGCCGCGAAGCACGGCGCGCACAGCAGGTTGAAGGCGCAGAAGGCGACGATCGCAGCAGTCGATCCGCCGAGCATCTGGGCAAAGCCGTACCACAGCTGCGGGTCCGCCTCGCCGAAGTCGCCGAGCTGGGTGATGATGCCGACGGTCGCAACGACGTTCTCCTTCGCAACGAGCCCGGTGACGGCGGTTGCGGTGGCTTGCCAGTTCGCGAAGCCAAGCGGCGCAAAGATCCAGGCCAGCAGGTTGCCGAGGCCAGCCATGAGGCTGTACTCCATGTAGTCGGGCGCCTCGGAGTCAAGCAGGCCGAAGCCTTCGCCCGCGTCGCCGAAGTTCATGAGGAACCAGATGACGATCGTGGACAGGAAGATGATGGTACCTGCTTTGATGATGTAGCCCTTCACGCGCTCCCACATCGAGAGCAGGATGTTCTTCACGCCCGGCATATGGTACTCGGGCAGCTCCATAACGAACGGCGTGGCTTCGCCCGCGAACAGCTTCGTCTTCTTCAGCATGATGCCAGAGATGATGATGGCCACAACACCCAGGAAGTAGAACATCGGGGCAACATACCAGGTGGCGTCGGAGTTGCCAGACGCAATCGCGCCGAACACCAGCGCGATAATGGGCATCTTGGCGCCGCACGGAATCATGGTGGTGGTCATGATGGTCATGCGGCGATCCATCTCGTTCTCGATGGTCTTCGTGGACATGACGGCGGGCACGCCGCAGCCGGAGGCGATGAGCATCGGGATGAAGGATTTACCGGACAGGCCAAACTTGCGGAAGATGCGGTCCATGATGAACGCAACGCGGGACATGTAGCCGCACAGTTCCAGGAAGCCAAGGAGCAGAAACAGGATGACCATCTGCGGGATGAAGCCGATAACGGCGCCAACACCTGCGACGATGCCGTCCATGACGAGCGACTGCAGCCACGGGGCGACGTCGGCGGCCTCAAGGGCGTTGCCGATGATAGCGCCAAGACCCGGATCCACAGGCCCCAAGAACCATCGGAGGGGTCGAGAACCTTCGACTTCAAGAGCAGCCTGGTAATCGGCGAAGGTGATCGCCTGCTCCTCGACCTCGCCGTCGTCGCCTTCGACTTCCATCGTGGCAACAGCGTGCTTGGCCTGGGCCTCTTCGTCGAACGCCGCAATCGTTGCCTGGGCATCGTCGTACTCGGCAACGGCGTCTTTGTACTCGGCCATAGCATCGGCGTCGGTGGCGTCTTCGGGAGCCTCAGGCTCGGCCAAGGCAAGCGCATCGAGCACTTCCTGGGCGTCGTCGGAGGGAAGGCCGGACACCTCGTCCTCGCCGAGGATGTTCTCAACGTAGGCGGTAATCTGCGCCTGGGCGTCTTCGTACTCGGCCGTGGCCTCGTCGAACGCCTCGCCGCCGGTGTAGAGCCAGCCGTCGCCGGAGATGCCGTCGTTGGCCCAGTCGGTCACAACGCCGCCGCCGACAGAGACGGCAAGCCAGTACACGAAGAACATGATGACGATGAAGATCGGCAGGCCGAGGAAGCGGTTCGTGACGACGCGGTCGATCTTCTGGGTGGTGGACATGCCCTTGGTCGACTTCTTCACCGTGTCGTCGACAACACCGGCGATCTCGTCGTAGCGGGCAGAGGTCACGATGGATTCTGCGTCATCGTCAAGCTCGGTCTCGAGCGCGTCACGGATGGCGTCGACCGTTTTCTTGTCGGCGTCCGTCAGCTTAAGCTGGGAAATCGTGCGCTCCTCGCCCTCGAGCACCTTGATGGCGAACCAACGAGCCGTCGCAGGGGAGACCTTCGAGCCGAGGACGTCGATGATCTTCGCGAGCGCCGTCTCGATCTCGTCGGAGAAGCGGATCGCGGCGCAGCGGGAACACCCTTCTTGCCGAGTTCTATCGCGGTCTTCACAAGCTCATCCATGCCGCGGCCCTTGAGCGCCGAGGTGGGAACGATCGGGCAACCGAGTTCGCGGGAAAGCTTGTCGACGTCGATCTTGTCGCCGTTCTTCTCAACGAGGTCCATCATGTTGAGGGCGATGACCACAGGCAGGCCCAGTTCGAGAATCTGCGTGGTCAAATACAGGTTGCGCTCAAGGTTGGTCGCGTCGATCAGGTTGATGACGACGTCCGGGTCGCCATCGAGAAGATAGTCGCGCGCGACGATTTCTTCGGGCGAATACGGCGAGAGCGAATAGATGCCGGGGAGGTCGGTAACCGTGACATCCTTGTCCTTGGTGTACTTGCCTTCCTTCTTTTCAACAGTAACGCCAGGCCAGTTGCCAACGTATTGGTTGGCTCCGGTCAGGTCGTTGAACATGGTCGTCTTGCCGCAGTTCGGGTTGCCGGCAAGCGCAATGCGAATTCCCATGATCTACCTTTCCAAAATCAACGATGCTTACCTTTGCTGCTTCGCCGAAACGGCGGCACCCTGAAGAGTCGGTGCGGTCGCTTCGATAAGTTAGATAGCACTAACCGCCAAGCAAAGAAAAAGGCCTACGAAGGCCCTGCTCGAACTAAAGAACGAGCAGCACGCTTTCGGCTTCGCTCTTGCGCAGCGAAAGCTCATAGCCGCGAACGGTGACCTCGATAGGATCGCCGAGCGGCGCCACCTTTGCGAACGAAAACCTCGACGCCCTTGGTGATGCCCATGTCCATAATGTGACGCTTGAGGGCACCTTCGCCCACAAGGCGGCGCACCGTGGCGGTCTCGCCGATGGCGACATCGCGCAGCGTCTTGTCCTGACCTGCTTCTGCCATAGCTTCTCCTCCTTTTCCTTCCTGTCTCAAAAGTCGTCTTATCGCCGCAGCTTTCCGCGCGGTTGCGAAAACAGGCTCAATACGCCCCTTGCTGCAGCTTTAGCTTTTCACGGGGCAAGCGCACTCCCTTTGCGGAAAGTGCGCCCGCCCACGAAAAACTAACGGGTGATGATTCGTTGTGCGACCTGCTTATTCAGCGCGACCTGCGCACCTTTGACCTCGACGATGAAGTTGCCCGCCTGCTCGGAGACGACCTTCACTTCAGCGCCGGCGACAAAGCCGAGATTCTCGAGATGATGGAGCACATCGCCCTTTTCGCGAACCTTGACGACGGTGCTCGTCTCGCCCGTTTTCATGAAGGTGAGCGGCATCTGCGCCATGGAAGGTCCCGCAACTGTTGCGGTGCTCATGCCTTTGTCCATCGCCATTGCTTCCTGCATCATAGATACCTCGTCTTTCTTTGCTAACCGTGGTTAACATCTAGCTATCATATGCCATCGCTGGCTCGATTTGGAAGCCTTGGTGAACTTTTTTGTTTCCTGCGGCTAATCTCCATAATTCGCCATAGTTAATTTTTCGTCACGAAACGCCTTAGAGCCAGGCGCCGAAGCAAAGGTTGCGATAATGATTGAATTGCAAAAATTGCGGATAATTTCCCTTTAAGATGTTTTCGCAGATAGTATAGTAAGCATGACTTATCTGAACGCGGAAGGTTGCAATATGAAAGACAGCTTCGCCCCGGCTGCAGGCGTAAACGAGAACTTCTATTCCGACACGCGCGGCCTCGTGAGCGACCCCGTCCCCTTCACGAAGGCGGTCATTGACGGCCTGGCACATGGAGGCGGCCTCTACGTCCCCGCTCACGTGCCGACACTTTCGATCGACGAGATTTGCAGCTTGGCAGAGATGCCCTATTCCAAGCGCGCTGCCACGGTTTACCGCGCCTTCGGCGTCGACCTGCCGACCGAGCGCATCGAAGCGCTCATGGAGAGCGCTTACGGCAACCAGTTCGACGACGAGCGCATCTGCCCGATCACCTCGCTCGATGAGAACACCCACGTGCTCGAGCTGTGGCATGGCCCCACGAGCGCGTTCAAGGACATGGCACTGCAATGCCTGCCCCGCTTCTTCTCTGCAAGCGCCGAGGCGCTTCGCGAGCGCGGGGAGGCTCGACCACGACTTCCTTATCCTGGTGGCAACTTCGGGCGACACGGGCAAGGCCGCGCTCGAAGGCTTCAAGAACGCCGAGCACGTGCGCATCGGCGTGCTGTTCCCCGATGGCGGCGTGAGCGACATCCAGCGCAAGCAGATGGTCACGACCGCCGGCGACAACGTGCAGGTCTGGGGCGTGCGCGGCAACTTCGACGACTGCCAGACCGGCGTGAAGAACGTCTTCGGCGACGAGGCGTACGCCGAGAAGCTGCTCTCCGAGCACAACGTGACCTTATCGAGCGCGAACTCCATCAACTGGGGACGGCTTATGCCCCAGATCGGTGTATTACATCTCGAGCTACGCCGAGCTGGTTGCGAAGGGCAAGGTCGAAGCTGGCAAGCCGATCGACGTCTGCGTCCCCACGGGCAATTTCGGAAACATCCTCGCCGCATGGTACGCCAAGCGCATGGGAACCCCGATCGAGATGCTCTTCTGCGCGAGCAACGAGAACCGCGTGCTCACCGACTTCATCAACACCGGCACCTACGACATCTCCGAGCGCGACTTCGCACTGACGCCGTCGCCGTCGATGGACATCCTGGTGTCCTCAATCTGGAGCGCCAGCTGTTTGAGCTTTCCGGGCGCAACGCAGAGGCGGTTCGCGGCTGGATGTCCGACCTGCGCGAGAAGAAGTGCTTCCGCGTGGACGCCGACACTTTTGCTGCGGTGCGCGCCGAGTTTGCGGCCGACTCCGTCGACAACGAGACCTGCCTTTCCACCATCAAGGAGGTCTTCGATGCCAACGGCTATCTCATCGACCCGCACACCGCGGTCGCCTACAAGGTCGCCGAGCAGCTGCGCGGCGAAAATCCCGTGCTCATTGCAAGCACGGCCCATTGGGCGAAGTTCGGCGACAACGTGTATCGCGCGCTTCACGGCATGGCGCCCGGCGAGCCGCTTCCCGAAGAGGCTGCTGCGCTTTCGGGATGCCAGCTCAACGAGCTGATCGCCGACGAGACCGGGCAGCACAACGTGCCCGCCAACCTGGCAACCCTCGACGCGGCGCACGTGCGCTTCGAAGAGGTTATCGATAACTCGACCGAGGACATCGAGCACGCAGCAGCGGCTTTCCTCGGCAAAACAAACTAGCAATCAGAAAACCACAGGCAAGCAGGAACCGTCGAAAAGGGGAACCCATGAGCAAGCTCACCAACCTCACTCCGTCCATCAGGCTTTCTATCAAGAACCCGGACTCCGAAAGCGGATCGGTGTTCGGCCGCGGCATCGCCGATTTGTGCCTCGGCGTTCGCGAGAAGGGCCGCTGAACGCCGCCGCGAAGAGCATCGGCATGGCGTACAGCAAGGCCTGGCGCATCATCAAAGAAACCGAAGCAGCCCTGGAAATCCAGCTGCTCAATCGCGATGGCGCCCACGGAAGCAGCCTTACCGACGAGGGAAACAAGCTCCTCGACTCCTATCTTGAAATCGCCAAGCGCGTTCAGGAAGCAGCCGAGAAGGAATTCCACCGTCTCGTCGACTAGGCATCGACGGCTCTCGTCTGCCCAGCTGGGGCGTATCCCGCAAAATCGACGGCAACCCGCACGCCCGCGGCGCCTTCCGGGACCGCGATATGAAGTACGAGGTCCCGCGCAGCCAGTTTTGCATCCGCTTTGCCTTCTTGGCGCACGTCCACAGGGCGTGCGCCTTTTTTTTCTCCTCGGCTTCAGCCGAATTGCGGGCTTTTCCCGAATAACCTGGCGGCTCCTCTGGTTCAAACTCGCCCCCATGCGCCTTTTCGACATCGGAGGAATCAAATCGATGCAGGCATCCGTAGCAAGTGTCCATATCGTCGAACACCCGCGCCTTGCACACAGGGCACACTTTCATCTTGTTGGTCCTTTCCGCTCTCTTTGCGCCGCGTAGGCAACAAGCCCCACGCGATCCCCTTCTGAAAACCAAGTCCCGCATTCGGCAAAGCGCTCGATAGTCGCCACCGCACGAGGGCATCGCAGACGCCTCATCGCCCACCGCGCGATACGCTTCGAGCACCACGCCGCAGCGGTCGACGAACGCGATGTCAAGTTTTCGAACCATGCCGACGGTATGCACGTCGTTGCACGGCATGAGAATCAAAGGCTCGCTGCACCTGCGCCGCAAAAGCAGCCCGCGCGCCCTCGACGGGCCGTCCGTCGCCACCATGAGCTGCGACCAGGCGCGATCGCTCGACCTCAATCCTCGCTTATCACGCACTATACGACCACGCTTGCGCCCTCCCCCACAGGCACGCACGACACCATCGCCCACAGGCACACGCCCCCTTCCTTCACGAAGACCGAGCATCCCTCGATGCCCGTTTCCGACTCGACCCATCCCTTACGCGTAAGCTCGCCCTCTATCTGCGAGAACTCGCTTTCCGCCGAATGTGCGCACGAGAACCCGACGACCCCGCCCTCGCCCGAAACCCGTACCGACTTAGCCCCACCGAGTGCGAAGAGACAACTTCCTCAAACCATGGGGGCACCGCCTCGATTCCCGCTTGCTCGCCCGCAAGCGACACCGCAGCATCGCTGTCGCTCGAACCAGAGCCGCCCTCGAGCGCGAACTTCGCCTGGTCTCCCGCATCTTCAGCCCAGAGCGCGCGGCCCATCTTCGTCGCCGCACCCGCAACTCCGAGCCCTCATCGATCGCCACCGCAAGCACGACGGCGACCGCGATCGAAAGCAAGGCGGCAAGCGCCCGACGCCCCTGCCCCATCAGAACAGCACCCCCGGCTTGTAGACATCCACCACCAACTCCGTCGAATGCTCCAACTGCGGAAGCGACACGCCGAAAACGGAGGACTTCAAACCCATGCCGAAAAGCGTCGGAGTGAAGCGGAGAGTCGCTCTGAAACGCTTCTGCCCGAACGACTCGCTTGCCACCGAAACGCTTGCCTCTAAGTAGTTCTTGTCCGCGATACCCATTCCCTCCTCGATTGCATCAAGCGCAGCGGCGCAGCTTTGGCTCGTGTCCTCGCCATAAGCCGGAGACGTCGCGAACACGCGCACCGCATTGCGGGCAAGCCTGTCGAATGCGGCGCACTCCGAGAAGAAGAGCATCGCGTTCATCGCAATCACTGCAATAGCGACGAGCACCGGAATCATCACCGCGAACTCGACGGTCATCTGCCCGCACTCGTCGCGCGCGCAACCGAACCTTTCCTTTAGCAGCCCGCTCATCAGTGCCACACCCTCGTGCCGGTGACGCTCGCAACAACCCCGCGGAGCGCATCCGCCGCCGCGCCCACCAACCCTCCTGTCGCCCGCCTCACCGAATCGGGCAGCGTGATGGTTATGGGAATCGAGCCACCGCCAAACGGAAACTCGATACGCACGACCTCGATTGCGCCGTCCGCACCCTCAAGAATTTTGAGCGCCTCGTCTTCGACCTTCCCGACAAGGGAGTCGAACAAGCTTGCCGACGGTTCTCGAAGTCGAGAGCACTCCATTGCGAATCACCTGATAGCGGCTAGAAAATGTACCCGAGTCAGACGCGGCGACGCACCCCGTGCTCACCAGTACGGGCTTGAGAGCATCCAGTTTCGCAGGCGCAAACCCCGCTGCTTCGACGATGTTCGCAAGCCTGCCTGCCGCCCATACGCCCAAACCGCTTGCGCTTGCGAGCGGTAGAGAATCGAGCGAATGGCAAATCGCGTTGTCGATCGCCTCTTGCCCGTCGCAGTAAGCGCGAAGGGCAAGCGACCACACGTCGAGCGCAAACCTCGCAGCGCCAACAGCCGCTCCTCCGTCTTCGGCCAAGCCGTCGAGGAGCGAGGAGACGACCGTGCGGCCCTCTTCGCTTTCCTCCTCGAGCAGCGTTGCACCCGAAACGGCGGCTCTCGCCCCGAGCGAGGACGATCCTTCCACGAACGGTTCGCGAACCCGGTATCCGCAGGCGCCGCAACAAGGTTCACGACCATCGAGATGGCCCCCTTTGTATCCGGGAGGCTTCGCATCGATGCGCATGCCGCCGATTTCGAGAGCGCCTCCTTGCACTTTTCAAGCAGCCCGCCAGCCTTGCCCTTCACCTCCCTCGCCGCCTCGTCCTGCTTTGCGCGGGCAGCCGTGTAATCCGCCGCAGCTCGCGCCACAGCGCTGTAGTGGTACTCGAAGCCGTTCGAGATAGAGCTTGATGCGGCGGCCACCCTCCCGAGACTCGAGGCGGTGAAGCGGCAGACATCGCACACGGGGTAATTTCCCGCCTCCATCTGGGCAATGGAAGCTGTGCCCATGCTGGGAGACGCATTCGGGCAACCTCCCCACACATGGAGCGTTGTCGCGCCAGACGCATCCTTTCCAAGCGGGAACACCGGGTCTGTATAGAGCCTCGTCGCCTTCATCTCCGCCGTGTTCTTAGGGAGCAAAGGGAAGAAGGCGTTGAAGGAATCTCCGTGTCGAGCGCGAACCCGCGCGACACCTCGGCAAGCGCAAAACGGTAAAACACCTTGCGAAGGGCGGACTCGGCTTGCTCCTCTATCGCCGAGGACTGAGGAGTCTCGTCTTCGAAGCGCGCTGAGTAATAGGCTTTCGCGCGATCGAGGGCAACGGAGAACGACCACGCATCGACTGTGTGGAACAGCGGGTTCGATGTCGAGGAAATGCTCGAAAGGGCCTCGGCGCGCTCGTACATGCAGTACGCAGGCGCATCGCCGCAATCGCGCTTGAAGCCTTCCTCCTTTGCCGAGAAGGCCTCTTTTGCAGCCTCTTCGGCCTCCTCAGAGGCTTGTTTGAGCGACTCTGCGTCCTCGGACACAGCGTCGGCGGCATCGGAGAGCGCCTTCGATGCCCCCACCTCAATCCGCTCCCCCTCTGCGGGGACGAGCATCGCTATACCGAGATAGCTCGCAGCCATGACACCGCCCGAGTTTGAGCTCGCCGTCGCATACGCGCTCGCCGCCGCAAGAAACGGCAGGGCCTCCTGGAGGGCATTGAGTCCCGACGCGGCACGCTCGGCGAAGGTGTTCGTCGCCTGAAGTACCTTCGTCCCCAGGTTCACCAGCTCGATTCCCAGCTCTGCTGCAGGAGGAGCGCAGAGTGCAACGACGCCCAAGCCGAACATCGCGGCGCTCGTCAGCGAAAGGGAAAGCACCACGGCATCGCACACGCGCACGGCAATCATGAACTCGGCGACCTCGCCCTCCGCCGCGAGAACGCATGCGTCGGCGACGTCCTGTATGTCCGCGGAGGCCGAAGAGACCCGATACACTTGGGCCGCTGAGAACACGAGGGACAACGTGACCAAGAGGGCGACCGCCATGCCGAGCGTCGAGAATCCCCCATCGTCGTCCCAGAAGGCACCGCGCCCGCTCTTGCGTTTAAGCCTCATCAGCCCACGCTCCAATCCATTCAGAGGGAGACCCACCTGCCGCGGCCTCAGCAACCCATGCCGGCTGCACAGGCGCCGAGGCCTCGACGGAAACCTCGAAGTCCCTCGTCATCGTTGACTACCCCTAAAAGGCGGGCGCCCACCCCAATAAGCGGTAGCGGCTTCGCCTTCGTCGCAATGCGCACGCGAACAACATCGCTCGACTCCCCGCCCTCAAGCTCCACCTCCCACGTGCAGCTTCCTTGGTGAACATGGAAGCAATCCTGCTCGGGCACCGCACCCAGCCGCCTGAGAGCGAACGCCCTGCACACCCCCGAAGGGTCCCCCTCGGGGGTTGTCGCGAGCAGACGGCACGTCTCCGCGGCAGCTTGCTGCATGACGATGCGGTCGTAGAGCAAGATGCCTGGCTGCACGAGCAGTATCACCAAAGCCAGCGCGATAGGAAGCGCAAACGCCGCCTCCACAGTCGCCTGACCAGCCTCCTCGCGAAACATCTTGCAAACTAGAACGCGAACACGTCCGCCACCGACCCCAAGGCGGCAAGCTGCAGGTGATGGGAGGCCGACATGAGCGCATGCTCCACGAACAGCCCTTCCCCCATCGCCTTGGCAAGCACGCCCAGCGCTACGACCATGCACAGCACACCGGCGAGCACGACGGCGTATTCCACCGTGCCCTGTCCTCGCTCCGATCGCATCTTGTCGGCGAGGGGCGCGAGGGCGGCCTTGCCCTCGGGACCGTCACAGCCCGTTGATACCGTTTGCGATCGCATCCCAAAGCTCCTGGATTTTCGGCCGGAACAAGGTTATGGCGACTATCGCGATCACGACGAGCACGCCGACGAGAATCGCGTACTCGGTCGTCCCCTGCCCCTTCTCGCAAGCGAGCTTCGCCTTTGCTGCACACCATGCGCCTATTGCACGTTGACCGATTTCGGCACGCACCCTTCTCATGAACATCATCCTGCATCCACCTTTCCTTTCTAAAACCGCCGACCAGTTCAAGCAGCATCGGCCCTAACACCAAGATGAGCATCGCGGGGAGCATAAGCGTTCCCGTCGGGACCATCATCTTCACCGGCGCCTTCGCGACCTGTTCCTGCTTGAGCGCGCGATACGACGCCCTCGCTTCGCGCGCCGTCGCCTCTAGCCCCTCCGCAAGCGAGGAGCCGTAGCGCAAAGACCGGATCACGGACTCGATTGCCCGCGAGAAAAGCGCCGAATCGTAGGTTTCGGCGACACTGCGAAGCGCATCGTCCCGACGAGCGGTTCTAAGGCCCATTGCTGACGAGCTGACGCTAAGGAACGTGAGAGCAGCGTGTCGAAATGATCGATGTACACGTCAAGGCTCCTATCAAACGACAGGCCGCTCCTCAAACCGAGTGAGACCACCTCGAGCATGTCGGGAAGATGCCGGTCGAGTTCTTCCGCCCGCTCCTTCTTTCTTTTTTCTCAAGCGCCCTTTTCGGAGCCGAGAAGCCCCACAGCCCACCCGCCGCCGCAAGCAGAACGGCGAGTTCCGAGGAAAGCGCGCACCCGAGAAGAGCACCTGCGGCGGCTGCGAAGAGCGCCAGACGAAGCCGCGCGTCGAGAAACCCTGCAATCGATGCCGACGAGGCCAAGCCCGCCTGCCGTATTACCTGGACAAGGGCCTCTTCCCGTCGTGGGGAACCGGGCGGGCAGACCGCTTCTTCGCAACGCGGCTTCGCGCCTCGACAAATGAGACCACCCCGTCCGAAATGCCCTTGCCCCCACGAGAGCCAGCCAGACCTTCCTCCGAGAGGAAGCCCGGCGCCTCGCCGCGGCACGACTTTTCTCGCGCGCGCGAACGGCCCCGGCAGACGCGACGAATCCCATGCCGAATGCTCCGACGCTCGCAAACACCGCGACGACGCCGCTTTCCGCAACCATCACTCCACCTCGACTTTCAACATATGGCGCACGGACACGATGCCCGCGACCTGCATGGCAACGGCGATGCACAGAAGCGCCATCCCCGCGAAGCTCGAGAAGAAGGGACCGAGAAAATCTTCGCTCACCAGCGAAAACAGGGCGACAAGGACAATCGGCATCACGCTGACGATGCGGGCCGAAAGCTTCGCCTGAGCGGTCTGGACGCGAAGCGAGCGCGTGGCTCGAGCTCACCTTCGACAGTCTCCCGCGCGGCGTCGAGCACACGCTCCATGCTTCCCCGTTTGATGCTGCACGTCAAGCGCAACAGAAACGAGGGCGAGCTCGGGAACCGAGTTCCTCCCTTGAAAACCGAGAGTGCCTCGCGCGTGCTGCCACCCGTCTCGAGAAGGTGAGCTGCGCGCTGGAACAGCACCCCAACAGGGCCTTTCGTAGCAGCCCCAACCTGCTGCATCGTCTGGAGAAGCGACTGCCCCGACCGAAAGCACACCGCCATCGAGCGCAGCGCGTCGGGAACGGCCTCTCGCATACGCTCGCGCCGCTTGTCTTCCGAGCCCTTCGCGTAAATTGCGCACGCTGCGGCCACGCACAAGGCGAGGGCCACGCCGCATACCGGAGCCGCAGTGAGCGCAAATCCGCCCACTCCGACGATGAGCATCGCGGCGAGGACGAGCGACAGCGACGACTCTTCGGTCGCTATGAATCCAATCCCTTCCACGGCTGTGAGCAGGTTTGTAACCGGCGCACGAACCCGCGCATTGCGAAGGACTGCCCGGGCAACAGGGCGCATGAGCCCCACCCCATTGCGCACAAGCCACGAAACCCAACCCGCCCTGTTCTTTTCGCCGCCGATTGAGTACGCAGCAGAGCGAGATCTTTTTGCCAGCCGCCTCGCAACAGCGCTCCCCAAAACGGCGGCGCCACCGAACGCCAACAGGACCGCTACGACGCACAAAGCGACATTTCCTTCCACGATCGCACCTCCTTATCGGTCGCAATCCCCAGCTTCACCAAGTCGCCCACCCATTCCGGAGCAGAGAGCCACACGCCCGCACCGCCGCAGATATCCCGCTGGTAAATCGGCGCAACGATGCACTCCCTTATACTTTCACCTGGAGAAATCACTGCAATCTGAGAAACCATCCGCGAGCCATCGGCGCCGCGGGCCGTCTGGACGATAAGGTCGAAAGCGCTCGCAATCTGCGATTCGATGACGTCCACGGGCAAATCGGCAACGAAGCGCACCATAGTCACCAAGCGAGAAATCGCCTCCTTGGGGAGAGTTCGCATGAAGCGTAGTAAGCGACCCCTCATGCCCCGTGTTCATGGCGGAGAGCATGTCGAGCGCCTCACCGCCGCGGCATTCGCCCACGATGATGCGGTCGGGGCGCATGCGAAGCGCGTTCGCGACCAAATCGCGAATGGTGACTTCCCCCACCCCTTCCGCATTGCGAGGACGAGCCTCAAGGCGCACGACGTGAGGGTGCTCCAAAAAGCGCAGCTCAGCGGAGTCCTCTATCGTGATAATCCTCTCATCAGGGGGACATGGCAAAGAAAGGGCGTTGAGAAGCGTTGTTTTGCCGCTTCCCGTTCCGCCGGAAACAGCGATGCTCTTGCGAGCGCGAACAGCCCAGACGAGCAAGCGCTGCACGCATTCCTCAATCGAGCCGCTCTCCACCATGTCCTGCAAGGTGATGACCCTCGAGGAGAACGTCCGGATCGTGAGCATCGGGCCGTCGAGCGCAAGAGGAGGCACGATGGCGTTCACGCGATGCCCCTGCGCAAGGCGGGCGTTCACCATAGGCGACGACTCGTCGATTCGCCGGCCGAGCGGGCCGATGATGCGGTCGATGAGCATCCTCACCTCGTCATCGCTCGCGAAACAAAACTCGCTTTGATGCAAAACACCGTCGCGCTCGTAAAACAACGAACGCGATCCGTTCACCATGATCTCGGTGATCGACTCATCCGCGAGAAAAAGATTCGAGAGGCCCGAAGCCCACATGGAATCGATCAGGGTGTCGGCGAGCGCTTCCTGCTCCGCAAGGCCGGTATCGAAGCGGCCGCTTCCCTCAAACGCTGCCCGGCAAACCGCTCGGATCTCATTGCGCGCCCGTTCGGGATTGCCTTTGGCGAGCGACGCTATATCGTCGGCGGGAAGCTGCTCGCGAACCCGTTCCTTCAACCACTCGAGCATTTCATCGCGAGTCGCCCGAGAAGCGGCAGGAGTTTCATTTCCCGCCGCCCTCACACGATCGAGAAGCGTCATGGTAGCACCCCTCTCGACGAGCGCGCCTGAAGGAGAAAAGTCCGCGCGAAGGCGCCTCGGACTCTTCGGACGAAGCCAATGAGTTCCCGCAGCCTCCCCGGCCACCTCGCCCATAAGCTCTCTCACGCTTTGCGCGAAGGCATTGCGCGAGGAAACCAAATCGTAAACAAGCCCTGTGCCGAGCGCCTGCTCGACTTCCGCTCCGCCATCTTTAAGTTCGGCAGCATGCGCACCCTGCATCGCGCACGACACATCGATTGATGAGAACAGCGAGCGCTTCGAACAGCGATTCGCAACGAACAGGAAGGGGCTTGCCGCAATCCCGCAACGAGCGCACAGCTCGACCGCATGCTTGCATGCCCGAAGAGACGATGCCCTCTGATCGACGAGAAACAGCGCCCGAGAAGATCGCTCGAGAAGCACCGCATGCTGCTCTCCCCAGTTTGCGCCCGTGTTTGCAACAATCGCGTCGAAGTGAGCCATTGCTGAATCGAGCAGCGCGGGCAATTCGTGTACTATCGTTTCGGATTGCTCTAGCCTTCTCGGTGCAGCGATAAGGCAAAGCCCTTGCTCGTCACGCGGTAAATCGGACAGGGGAACAGCACCGGAGAGCACCTCGTCAACCCCGTAAGCACGCTTGGCCCCGAGCAGTTCGCGCATATCCCCGAATTGGAAGTCGCAATCGAGAAGCAACGTCTTGATTCACGCCGAAGCTAACGTCGCCGCTGCAACCGCAGATACCGCGCTCTTGCCCGCCCCGCCGCTTCCACTGACGACGGTAATCAGGGTAGCTCGCTTTTCACCTGATGAAACGACAGGTTTTGGCAAAACCGAGCCCGTGCGGGGAACCGCGCAGGGCCAGTCTCCCTTTTGGAATCGCGCGATTCCAAAGCTAGCGCACGGACCTGCCGTTTGCGCGCCGCATAACGTTCAACAAGCACTTGGTGAGTCATCGTCTCATCTATTCCCGCCGCCTTCGTCCGACTATGAAGCGAGCCGGACGGCTGCGAACAGAGCATCGACACGCGACGCCTTGGATTGTCGCGCTTCACCGCCGCAGCCAAGTTAATCGGCTCGACGTCGGGGCAAGAGACCACCCATATTTCCTCAATCGAGGCGCTTTTTCGCGGCCAAGTCCCGCGCTTCCCGAGCCGTCGTACGAACCGCAAGCCATGGCTGCTCGAGCAGATTCTCTTCCCGAAGGCCGATAAGCTCGGGGTGACGAGCGCTTTCCTCGTCGGCGCACAGCAAAACCTTAGCGTTCATGGGAAGCCCCTTCTCCAGAGCCGAGGTCGGAAGCAGGCGCCGGCAAAGCGCCCTCAGCCTGCGATGCGTCAGCAGCCGCGGAGCGACCATCAGGTTGCGAAACTTGAGACGAATTCGAATCAGATGCCGCGTCCGATTTCTGCTGGATATTCGATCCCTTCTGACCCTCGTTCGCATCGAGCGACTTCAACACCGTTGGCTCGGGAACGTCTTCGCCGGGAAGGGTGAAATACAGCTCCGATCCCTGCGCGACCGAAACGATTTCCTGAACATTCGCAGGGTCGAGCGCAAGCGTTACCCACGAAACGGAATCGGCCCCTGATTTCGACGAAGAGCCGCATTCGTTGCAAGCACCAAAACGCTATGGGCGATGAGCGTCGTTTCCGCCGGTTCCCGTCGCGTACACGTCGACGAACATCCCCGGACGAAGCGCGCCCCCGACCGTTTGCACATCGCGCGCGGGAACGCTGACGGCGGTCAGCTCGCCGGGGACATCGATGGAAGACGACGACTCCTCGAATCGCCTCGAAGTCAGCACCTCGCCTTTCAGCACCGTCGAGGTCACCTGTTTGCCGAGAACATCGCTATCCTGTGTAAGAGGGTCTTCGGGCAAAGAGCCGTGACCCACATCCGTTTCTCGAAAGAGGAGGCATCGACTACCTCACCAGCTGCGATGTCCCTTTTCGCCACGCACACCTCGACCTGTTCGCCGCCAAAACGCTCGAGCGCCTCGGCGCGCGCCGCATCGACCTGCGCACCCGCATCCTGCAGGTACATAAACACGCAGACAGCGCACAACGCGCCGCATGCGATGCCGATGATCCACGATTTCGTTTGCCTCATGAGTCCTCCGCTCATCCAAGTGAAGGACATGCTAGCGAGCGATTCAGGCACAACTCGAGCAAATAGCTTCTCGAAAACCCACGCCTTATCCGCAGGGATTAGTCAGCTTTTCCGATAATGCGCGCAAAAACCTGGCAGCAAACCTCTAAAAACGCGTCATTTTCTTGCAGGAACGAGGCGCGAAATCGAAAAAACCTTGTAGAAACCTGGCAGGCCCGACGGGCCGGCAAGGCGCGGAGAAACCTCTGCCGAAATCAAAAAACGGGTCACGGAAAACCCGTGACCCGTCGAATACCTGGTGGTCGCTGAGGGATTTGAACCCCCGACCCAGTGCTTGTAAGGCAACTGCGCTCCCGCTGCGCCAAGCGACCGTTATTGCGCGAATGCGCCTTGGTATTGTCCCACACCTTCCTAGCGAGCGCAATATGGCGTGAAGCCGAAGTGTTCCCGAAGCGCCGCGGAAACCGCAAAATCGTCCTCGAGCGGGGTCTTTACGCCCACGCCGGACTCGCGCACGTTCAGCACCCCACGGCCGATGCTCTTGAAGCCGGAAGCCGTGCGAATGTTCGCCATGACGGTATCACGGAACACGGTCCCAGGCTGCGAGCAGGCCAAACTCAGCGATGCAAAATCAATGTCCTCAACAGAGGCAAGACAGAACTCAAGCTCGGTCTGTCGCCTCGACGGGCCCTCGTCGCCGTATAAGTCGCGCTTCGCCTGCGAAAATCCGATCGATAGCCCACCAGTGTTCGTCGATGCGGCGCGGAATGTACACCTCGCCGCGAATCGTCTGCTCGCGCTCGTCGCAGATGACAAGAGAGCCCGCAGGAAGCGGTCCGCCGAACCCGACGTCGACCGAAAGCAGCTCCCCATCGAGGGAAACAAGCGTGCCCCGATGGTTGATCGGCATGCGCCCCTCCCTGCCGCGTACAGCTCGACTGAGGCAGGGACGCACCTCAAATCCCACCGAGCGGAGCAGCAGCTCGAACATCTTGTTCAGCTCGAAGCAAAATCCACCATGACGATCGACAACGATCTTTTTGATAAAGGTAGCCCATCTCAAGGGAGGGCGTCTTCCCAAGCGCAACCAAATCGGCGGTCTCGAACGGGACGCTGCACTGATGCGCGTACACCAAGCCATCGAGCGTCTTCCTCGTCACCGGGGCGTCGCCTTCCCATCCGATTCTTGCCAAGTATGTCGAAGTCATGACGTCATTGAGCATCTCCATCGCCATAGAGCGCCTCCTTGCAAATCGTCGCATCTCCCGTCGGTTCCATGATACCCGAGCGCCGCATATATCGGCTACACTCTCATTTCGAACAAGCTGCGCCGCCTCGGCAGGAAGCAGGCTTGTCGCCGGCGCCAAGGAAGGCAGCCCGCACGAAGGCTTACGCCTTTTCCAGAACAAAGCCGCGCGATTCGTTCCATAATTCCCGCACCGCCCAAGCGAACCCCCGCGCACCGCATACTTAAACGAAAGAACACACCACCGTACCTGAGGAGTTCGTATGCAAACCAGTAATGCGCTTTTTGCTCGATATCGTGGGCGCATCCCGAACTCGATTCGTCATTCCACCTTATCAGCGAGCATATTCGTGGAAGCGCCGCCAATGCGAGGAGCTCTGGCTCGATATTTTCCGCGCCGCGCGGTCCGCCTCGCAGCACTTCGTCGGAACACTCCTCTACGCCCCCGAGCGCAACGACGAGAATGGCAACGCCCGTTTCTCCATCGTGGACGGCCAGCAGCGCACGACAACCATTTCGCTTATCCTGGTCGCGCTCGTTCGCCACCTGAAGAACACGGGCACCACCCTCGCCCATACCACGGCAGACGAAATCGAGGCACGCTACCTTTTGCTCGACGGCGACTCGAACCTCCCCGGCAAGCTCGTGCTCTCCCGAGGGGACCGCACCTCCTACTTCGACGCGCTGCTCGGCGCCAAGCCCAACGATATCGCCTCCGTGAACATCGCGGACAACCTCGCGTTCTTCACTGAGAAGATGGAAGAGGTTCCCGACTTCGACACCGAGACGCTCTGGCAGGGGATCAACCTCCTTTCCGTCATCTTCGCCGAAGTCGAGAAAACGGAGAGCGCACAGCCAATCTTCGAGAGTCTGAACTCCAAAGGCGCACCACTTACCACCGCTGACCTGGTACGAAACTATCTTCTGCTTGCCGAAACGCACACGCAGCAAACCTATCTCTACGACACGTATTGGAGCATCATCGAGAGCCTGTTCGTGCCCGACCCCGGCTCCCTTCGGCTCGACAACGCGATTCAAGGGTGGCTTTCGGTAAGGTTCCGAAAGGTTCGTGCGCACGGCCCGGCGAGGTGTACAGCATCTTCAAGCGCTACGTCGAGGACGACTACACCGGCACGACTGAGGACCTGTTGCGGGAGCTGCGCAACTTCTGCTTCGTCTGGGCAGAAAACTACCGATACCATGCGGTAAAGAAGTTCCGCACCATGGATTGGGCCGTTAACGGCGCCCCCACATTGACCAGCGGGTTCACCCGTCAGAAAGCCCACAACGAAGCATATGCGCAACGGGTGCGCGCCGAGATGCGCAACACGGACGCGACACTTTAGGAGAGATGGCATGAAAACGACGCAGCGCACCTTCCTCGATTACCTCGGGGCACCGCACACGCACTTCATCATTCCCGTTTATCAGCGCGTCTACACCTGGAGCGACAAGCAATGCGCGACGCTCTGGCGCGATTGCGCGCATGCGGGCGAGGCGCAATGCGAGCACTTCATCGGGACGGTGCTCTATTCGCCCGACCCGGAGCTCACAAGCGCGCAGACACAGGCGATCGACATTATCGACGGGCAGCAGCGCACGGCAACGATCTCGCTGCTCATCGCCGCTTTGGCCGACTATCTGGAAGAACAAGGGATGGTCCTCGAAGACGGAACCGACGCAGCCGAGCTTCGCGCGCGGTTCCTCCTCGCGGACGGTCGCAATCCCGAGGAAGCTTCGCGCAAGGAGAAGCTGACTCTCTCGCGGCTCGACAGGGCGACCATGACCGCGGTGCTCAACCATACCGACCTTCCCGAAGAGGACGACCTGTCGAAAAACGTCGTCTCCAACTACCAGCGCGTCAAAAGCTACCTGCAAGCCGAATCTGATGCAGAAACGATATGGAGAGGCCTCAAGCAGCTGACCGTCATCGCCGCCGAGGTCGAGGAAAGCGACCATCCCCAAACGGTGTTCGAGAGCCTGAACTCGAAGGGAATGCCGCTCACCACAGCGGACCTTGCGAGGAACCTCTTGTTCTCCGATGTCGAATACGAAGAGCAGGAGCTGCTCTACGACCAGTATTGGAAGCCCATCGGGAACCTGTTCGCGGACGATGGCGATGATGCCACGAGCCTGAACGCCGCCTTGCGAGGATGGCTCGCCGTGAAGGCGCCACGCCTGCGCAGCAAGGCGAGCGATGACGTCTACGACGCGCTCAAAGCGTTCTTACAAACCGAGAACCACTCAGATACCGAATCGTTGCTGCGCGGATTCAAAGGCTTTGTGCGAGACGTTCCGCGCCCGTTCTCAGTCGAAGGGAGCGCGAACCGCCGATATGCACACGACCTGGGGAATCGGCGGAAGAACAAAGGGGTTGCCCGTCGATCGAAGCCTCTTCGGGAATGATCGCGCCAGCTTGCGGGTGGCAAAACACCCGCAAGCAAAAAGCCTCGCCCGATGCTGGCCGCCTCGCCGAGAACCCCCGCCTGCGCTACGCCGGGTCGGCGGAGTTCAGCCTGATGGCGCACGCCTGGAGCTCGTCGACCAACTCCATCGTAAGAGGCTCCGCAAGCTCTTCACCCGCCTCCAGCTGAGCGTCGAGTGCAAAACAGCGCCTCGTAAACGCTTCGTTTTCGGCATCGAACATCTTGAGCCTCGCGCGCAGCACGAAAGCCATCTTCCACGTTGGTCGACTTCGCGATGCGCCACAACAGTAGCGTCACCAGCCGAACCGACCCGCGAAACCGCTTGTCAACAGGCACTTCAGCCATTGTTTCCCCTTTTATGCGAAAGACGCCTGCCAAGCCATCGCGGCCCGGCAGACGCCTCATTCCCTTTGCAAGGCACGACGCCTAGCCGCAAAGTTTAGCGCTTCTTGCGAACGTAGAGCGACACAGCCGTGAACTTCACGTTTTCGTCTCCTGCCACCTTCGGCACGACATGCCCCGCCTTGTAACCGCGATCGGCCTCGACCTCGAAGGACTCTTCGACAGAGGGCGCCTCGAAACCCGCAGCCTCAAGCCACGCGAAGTTCTCCTGCTCGGTTCGCGCGGCCTGCACGCTGTTTCCGATGGAGCGTGCCTCGTCCACGACCGAGTCGGTGCGCTGCCGGTCCGCGAAGATGGTCTCCAAAATCAGCAGTCCGCCCGGTTTCAGGACACGGCCAAATTCCCGTATTGCCTGCTCCTGGTCGTAGAAAAGCGTAATCACGTTATTCACGTAGATTGCATCGTAGACAGACGACCCGATGCCTGCGCCAATCAGGTCTTCGGGGAAGGCGACGCGGAACTCCATGTTGTTGTGCGAAAGCCCGCTCTCGTGCCACGCGCGGCTCATGCCGTCTTTCGCCTCTTCAACATACGATGGGCTCCAATCGACGCCCATCACCTCGCCGCCATATCGCCGACCAGGGGAGCTGAGCTTGTACACGCCGCGCCCGCGCCTGCAGCATATGTCGAGCACCTTCTTGCCTTTGAGGCTCCTCGCGCGGCAAGAGCATCTTGCACACGCTCGCGAAGCCGTACTCGAACTGCTTCCCGCCATAGTGCTTTGCAAGCGCGCCCGCAGGAATCTCCGCCGGCACGTTTTGCGAGCCTGTGCGCTCGCGGAGGCCGCAGCGGCAGGGGCGGAAATCGCCGCGCCGCCCGCAGGTGCCGAGGAAGTCGCCGCACCGCGCGAGCCTCGCCGTCGCACCCGGCTCGCCCTTTGGCTTCGAACCGACGCGCATCCCGACCGCGCCGGGAACCGCCCACCTCGCGCTCTTCTGCCAGCGAGGCGTCGATCTCGGCAAGCTTGCTCACCCGCTCGGTGAGATTCCCCCATGCGAGCCGCATCGACCTGAAGCCCTGGTTGTGCTCGTAGTACTTCTCGTTTCCATAATGGGAGATAAAGCGCGTAGTCGGCTTGCGCGTGGTGAGCCTCGGCCAGAAACACGAGCATCTCGCGGCTGCTGAGCGTCTCGTCGATGAAGTCGAACGCGTTGCTCATACGTTCGCCCGCAGCGTCAACCAAAGGCGAAATCTTCGAGACCTCAGCTTTGTACGCGCGCTCGATGGCGTGAAACGCAACATCGCCCTCGGTCGCCTTCTCGAGCATGCACTGCGCCGCAAAGCCTTTCAGCAAATCGATGACCAAGCGCTCCTCGCGAAGGAACTTCCGCGAGGCGGTGCCAGATTCGATCTTTCTCGCCAGCTTGCGTTCGCGTTCGACACGCAAGGGGGCAAGCGCCTCGTCGACGCTCGCACCTGCGAGGAACTCAGGCTTCGTCTCGCGCAGCAAGTCGCGAAGCGTCACAACTATGCCCTCCTGATCGAGCGCCTTCGAGCAGTCCGCCGACAGCGTATCGATCATCAGGCCAAGAAGCGCAATGCGCTCGTCGAAGGGCGCTGCCTTCGCGCGATCTTTGATGGACGGCGTCGCAGTGCCGGAAAGAATCGACCCCACCTGATAATCGGAGCGATACTTCTCGAACAGCGAGTAGTACACGGTGAACTGGTCGGCAATGTCGTCGTCGCGCAGGAACTGCACGAACAAATCGCGGTTCACCGGCTTTCCCATCTGCTCGTACAGCGAGATGACCTTCGCCAAATCCTCCCAACCGCGGGCCGTCACGAACGACTTGCCGCCGCCTGGTCGCGATTCGACCTTGTAGAAGCAATCCTTCTTCGCCTCGAGGAACGTGGTCACGGCAGGATGAAGACCCGCTTCGGAAGCGTAGGCCTTCCACGCGCGTAGTCGGGAACCGACGTCGATTTCGCGCAAACGGTCAAGTGTCACGATGTCGAACTCGTGCACCGAGCGGTTGTACTCGGGCGGGTTGCCCGCGCACACGATGACCCATCCTTCAGGCACCTTGTGTTTGCCGAACGTCTTGAACTGCAAGAACTGGAGCATCGAGGGGTACAGCGTTTCCGACACGCAGTTGATCTCGTCGAGGAACAGGATGCCCTCGCGCAACCCCGTGCGCTCCATATAGTCGTAGATTGCCGCGATGATCTCCGACATCGTGTACTCGGATGTATCGAATTCCTTCCCCTCGAATTCCCGATGCTCGATATGGGGAAGGCCGAGCGCGCTCTGGCGCGTATGATGCGTCATGGAGTACGACACGATGCCGATGCCCAGCTCGCGGGCGACCTGCTCCATGATGGCGGTCTTGCCGATTCCCGGCGCACCCACCAAGAAAATCGGCCGTTGGTGCACGGAGGCGATCGAGAGCAGCCCCGCGTCATCCCTCTTCAAGTATGCCTCAACAGTGTCTTTCACCTGCTGTTTCGCCGAGACGATATTCATAGTGCCCGTCCTTTCACGCGCCCGCAGCTAGCGGATGCCTTGGCTTTTGAACCGATTGATGCCCGCCTCGTCGATGACGACCTTCATCGCCCAGGGCGGCACTGGCGGAAGGTCGCGCCCCTCTTCGTCCATAAATACGAACGCCGTGTCGTAATCGGGCGGCTTTTCGGGAAAGCTCCCCAGGCCGTCCGTGAAATAGATAAGGCCCTTCATCTCGGCCAGCTCACCGCGATCGCGCAGCGTCTCGACATAGTCGAACACCGGGCGAAAGTCGGTCCCGCCGAATCCCCTGATGACGAAGTCCTCCATGAGCTTGTCGATCTCGCCGATATCGGTGATCCGCGTATCGGACTGCACACGCGCGTCGCACTGCACGATATGCACGTTGACCTCGGTCGTATAGGTTTCCGACTCCTTCAAGATGTCGAACGTGTGCTCGATGAAGCGACGCACCAAGTCACCCCGTCCGATCCCGACGTATCGATAGCAATGACGAACTCGCGCACCCGATCGGTCTCCTTGTACTCGAGCGGCTCGACAAGCGGCATGTTCCCGTAGAGCTCCATGCCGTAGGTGTAGTAGATGTAGCCGAATTCGTCCTGGTTGCGCAGCATTTCCTCGTTCATCGTCATGAACTTGCGCAGAAACTCCGTGTAGTCGTACACCTTGCGGTTCGCCACCGACAGATGCTGCATCAGGCTGTCCGATTCGCGGCCCCATTCCTTCGAGAACGTCTCGAGGTTCATCGCGATCTCCTTCGAGATTTCCTCCCATTGCCGCTCAGCCTCGTCGTCCTCGGAATGCTCACGTTCCTCATCATCGCTGGTCAGCGGAACGGGAACCGGCGCTGTCGCCTTCTCCATCATCGGCATCGTCGGTATCGTCCGCCGCATCTTCCGCCTGTTCGGTTTGCGAATCATCTCTTTATCGTCCGTGTCGGTTGGCTCATCGGCACCGCCAGCAGATTCAAGCTCCATGTCATCGGACTCGGGTGCTTCGCCGGAATCGCGCTCGCTCACCTCTTCCGGCTTCTGAGCCTCACGACGCTCAGCGGGCGAATCCTCATCGGCATTCGACGGCCATGCCGAATGATCGTCCCTCTCGAACAGTGCGACCCAATCGTTGAGCGTCGAGCGGCCCATCCCGAGGTACTGCTGTCCGGAAGGCGTGAGAACCATACCCTTCACCAGCGCATATACTTTATTGGGAAGAAGGCTTCCCGTCAGCATCTTTATCCTGTCGAGCGCTTCAGTCCGCTCAGCGTCCTGCGAGGAGGAAAATCGCCCCGCGCACATATCGAGCGCCACGCTTTCGGCGATGATATCGCACGTCAGGTTCCAAGCTTGGCGATTTCGGTGGTCCTTATCGAACGGGTGGCGAAAGATGCAGTGCATCACCATATGCAGATAGTCGCGGATGAGCTCGTCGAAGCCCTCCTCTCGAACCGCGCGATCACGCGCGGCGGATCGAACGCCACACGGCGCGCATCAGTGGTCAGCGGATACCGCGCCCCCGCACGAATCGGCAGGTTTTCCATGCGCCAAAGGGCCATGTCCAGGAAACGGAACTTCAGCATGAGCTGAACGCGACATTCGTCGAGGATGTCCCGAGCGAGCTCGTCTTCGCGAGCGCGACGCGCAAGCTTCGCGTCAGCTATTGTCCCTGCGTCGACATGTCGCCCCCTTACAAATCGAAGTCCATCAATTGGCTGCCGAAGAACCGGCGCTTCACCTCAAGAAGGTACCCCGTCATCGCAGCATCCTGCACATCGCTCGCGCGCTCAACCACGATATCGATATTATCTTTTGTGAGATAACCCAAATCAAGCATGTCATCCACGACCTGCCGATCATCATGACGCGCCGCCTGCACGATGATGTCGACGAGATTGCTCCTCATCACGCGATCGCACATGCTCCTGTTCGAAGGCGTCATGAGAACGGGATCTTTCAGCCGCGCGATGATCATCTTGCTCTGGTCGTAGAGACCAATGCCGCCGTCAACCATCGCATCGTAGCTCGAGCCGCTCACAATCGACCCGTCATAATGGTCGAGAATCGCCTCAACGCTCACATGGTCGGGGACGCTGAATGCAAGCTCGATTTGCTTGACGCTTCGGTCGATTTCGGGAAAGCGCACGCCAAAGCTGGTGTGACCTTCAATTGGCTCTTCAAGGTCGATATGAATCAGCTCGATAAAGCACTGGAAGGCGAGGCCGCGCATTCCCACCAGCTTGATTCGATTGGACAGGTAGAGCCGCGAATGTTCCTATCGCCGTTGAAAGCGTACGGCGCAATGGCGACGACCTCCTCGGGGATTCTCACGCATTCCCGAGAATCGGTGTTTACCACGACGCGGGCTTTGCCGTTGCTCCATTTCTCGAGCAGCATGCCGTTCTTTTTCTTCGTAGCGAGCATTGCCCTGCGCCACCGTGACCTCTCGAAGCGTCGGCTGGCGCTTCCCGTTATGCGCGTTGTAAGTGACAAGCGCGTTCTCCCCGATCTTCTCAAGCGAAGCAGGGATATGAAGCGATTCAAGAGCCGTGTCCATGAGCGCCTCGGCGCCCATTTCGACAACTCCCTCGGGAATGGCAATACGTCGCAGCGCTCGGCAGCCCTTGCATGCATCGGCACCGATAATGCGAACGCCTCCGGGCAGCACCACCTCTTCGAGCGCGGCATGGTTGAGCAGCGCCCCCGGGGCCACCTCCGTCGTTCCTTCCGCAGCCTCGAATCGCTTCGCCTCGCTATCGAACAGACACAGCAGCTTCATACCATCGCCCTGAAGCTCATAGAGGGCGCCAGATTCGTCGAGCATGAGCCGCTCCGAACCAGGCTCCAGTGTAAACGTTGCATCCTCGCCTGCGTAAACCAGCGATGTCCGCGCAGCAACGGGATAGCCGATTTCGACAATGCTGTTCGGAATCCTTAAGGTTGATAAATCCGAATTACTGAACGCATCCGCCTCAATGACCTGCAGCTTCGCGTTGAGTGAGACACTTTCAAGGGAGGCACAGGCGAAGAATGCGCGCTCGCCTATTTCCCTCAAAGCGGAAGGCGCCTCGAAGGTGCGCACCGCAGTACGGGCGAAAGCATAGGGGCCTATTACCTCAACGCAGCTCGGCAGGTCAACATTCGCAAGCTCGTCAAAGGAGCTGAACGCCTTCCGCGCAATCGTGGTGCACGAGGGCGCAACGGCATACGAAAACAGGGGGCACGCAAGCGCTACGAGCGTTTTGGCGTCTTTCGAGTGATCGCGGCACCATCGGTCTGCAGCCAAGGATTATCAGGATCGATCGATATTCCAATCAGCCGACTCTTCTGGAACGTCCCCGGTTCAACGTGGAGAGCGCCGCACCGAACTCGACGTACTCGAGATGGGGAATGTCGAACAAGCTCGGTCCAACCTCTTCCAAAAAGCCCCGGCATACGCAACCTCGAAAGAGAGGGGCATCCACGAAACCAATCGGACTCGAAGGTAGTAAGATTGCGCGGCAACGCGACATATTCTAGAGACTTGCAGAAACGGAAGGCGCAGCCCCGATAATCGTCACATCATCCGGAATCTCGATCGAAATCACGTTTTTCAAGCTCGAACAAGCATCGGGGGCCATCGAGCGCACTGGAAGACCCTCAATCGATTCGGGAACAGAAAGATTGACAGCAGCGCTCAAACAACGCTCGATACGAATGGAGGACTCCGACAATACGACGTATTTCCAATTCGTTCCGGCCTGATCCACATAATGTCGAAGTTCGGAGGTGCGCGCGTCTTGCGCGGCCTGCGCACGCTCAGCCGCCTCACAACGCTCGCGAATTCTAGCCTCTGCCGAAAGTACGTTTTCCCTTGCCGATTCGCCATCATTGAGCGGCGTGGGAGCAAAGCCCCCAAAGCCGACATCGAGCTTGCTCAAATCAAGCGACTTACCCGATTCACCTGAGCCTTAGCGTAGGCGATATAAGGAATTCCCAAAAGACCGTCTGCCATTCCCGCACCTCAAAGCAACTACGAACAACATACGTGACTGATATGCCAATCGAAATAATACATAATTATCCGGTTTGAGCAGTTTGAGCGCATCGCTCCATTAAATAGCAAAATGGCCCGACGCGAGGGTGCCGGGCCATTTTCGGAAAATGCGATTACTTGCGAGGAACGCCTGCGGGGTCGACCGGGCGACGAGAAGAAATCTCATCGCCAAACATGATGCAATAGCGCATGCCCTTGAGCGTTACATACAAGCAGGCAATCTCATGTTTCCCGCCCTTGTTGAAGACCTCGTAGGTCAGCATCTCGCGATCAATCATCGGCTGATAAATTTCACTGTCGACAACCTTCTCAAGCAACATATTCGTCGCCTCGCGGCCAAGCTCGTCCTGCTTCAAAGCAATGTTGTACAGAATATCTTCTTGAGCTTCCGTAAGACGCCCGGCTCTTCAACCTCAGCGCGAATTTCCTCTTCATTCGTCATAGCCATATCGAAAGCAATCCTCCTTGAGTAGGTAGCGCAAAAACGCATAACTCTGCTGATGGAAGTATCTTAGCATTGGAAAATCGCCATTTGAGCAGGTCGAAGCTAGTGGAACAGTATGGCTGAAATCGTTTCATCCGCATTTTCGGGACAAAAGACGATATGAGCAGGACATAAAAACATTGAGAGTTCTGCTGCATGCAATTCCCGTGGATTAGGCCGACAATGGCGAGTGTCTGATTCGAACCGGTGGCGGCCACGCCACAAGCATGGAAAGGGGCCTCTCATGTTGAATACTACCACCTTCGTCGGCCTCGACGTGCACGCGCGCTCGATAAAGGCCGTCGCCCTCGACGCGATGACCGGCGAGGTCCGCTCGGCCACCTTCGGCTACGACGCGGCGGCCGTCGCAGAGTGGGCGGGATCCTCGACCCTGCCGCGAAGTGCGTCTACGAGTCCGGCGTCACCGGGTTCGACCTGCAGAAGAAGCTCACGGCGCTGGGCGTCGACTGCGTCGTCGGCGCGGTCTCGAAGACGATCAAGCCATCGGCCGACCGCAAGAGGAAGAACGACCGCAACGACGCGGAGTTCCTGGCGCGCATGCTGTCGGTGGGCAACGTCGTGGAGGTCTGGGTGCCCGACGACGAGTGCGAGGCGGCGCGCGACCTGGTGCGCGCGCTAGACGACGCGCGCGAGGACCTGAAGCGCTGCAAGCAGCGGCTGTCGAAGTTCCTGTTGCGGCACGGGGACCGTCTTCAGCGAGACGAACGCCAAGGGGCAGAGGAAGAAGAACTGGACCGCCGCGCACTGGGCCTGGATAAGGTCGATCGAGTTTCCCGAGAAGGCCGACGACGACGTGCTCGCGTACTACGTAGACGCCACCAGGCAGGCCATGGAGGACAAGAAGAGGCTGGAGAGGCTGGTCGAGGCAGAGGCGTCGAAGCCCCGCTGGAAGAAGAGGGTCGACTCGCTGCGCTGCTTGAAGGGCGTCGACACCATGACGGCCGCCGACATCGTGTTCGAGGCCGGCGAGTTCTCCAGGTTCAAGAGCGCCAGGTCGTTCGCCGCATGGCTCGGCCACCCCCCTCCGAGCACTCCAGCGGGGAGAGCGTGAGGCAGGGCGGCATCACCAAGGCCGGCAACAAACACCTGCGACGGGTGCTTGTTGAGTCGGCGTGGCACTACCTGGGATGCTCTCCCCATTCGAAAGACCTGGCCAAAGGCCAAGCGCCGGACCCCGGCGCGAGGCGCCATGCCGCCAAGGGCGTGAGAAGGCTCGTCGGCAGGCGGGCCGCGATGCTGGAGCGCGGGGTCCACAAGAACAAGGCCAACGTCGCCACCGCCCGCGAAATCGCGTGCTGGTGCTGGGCGATCGGCTGCATGGCCGAGAGCGCCTAGGGCATCGCGATGACGAGCTAAACCGACATCGCGTCGCTCACATCCCATCCTGCGGTCTGATCCGAGGCCGTTGGGGCGAACCCCAGACTTCTTTTCTGCGAGCGCCCAAGGCGCCACCCGCGACCAAAGACTGCCGAATCGACCGAGGTAGCCCCAGCCGTAGCAACGGATTGCCCAGCGCAGAGATGCGCCACGGGCGGATATTAAACTGCGAAGACGAGCGTCGGAGAGACACGCCGAGGTCGCCGCAGGGGGTGTAGAGATAGAAAAGGGCCTGACCCAGAAAATCTGGGCCAGGCCCGACTTTTGACAATGTCCTGCTCATATTAAAGAACCCCTTCTTACGAAGAGGTTCTTAAGCGAGCTTAAATCAGGCCCCTAGAAAAACATCCCCTGGAGGGAACTAGATGCCGTTGTAGCCCTTCGAAGGATCGGAGTCGCCAACGCCATTAGCGGTGTCGCCAGCTTCATTGCCGGTACGCTTCGTAGAGGTGTATCCACCCCAAGCGCGAGCAATGAACTTGTCCTTCACGAAGAAGATCTGAGCCTTCATAAGGTCAGCCTGAGCAATGCCATGATCGGCGAGGACTTCGTCCTTGCTCTTGCCAGCCTCGAGGCCTGCGTTCAGCTCAGCAGCTGCTGCTGCAGCGTCGAGCTCAAAAAATTCATCGCGGGTCATGTTTTCCCTCCTTATTGGTCTATCGAACGATGCCGTGGTCGCCAGTCGCCTAGCGACCACGGACATCTTAACACACTAAAGAGTTACAGCTGGAAGAGAACCATCGGACGATCGAACTCTGCCATCTTAGCGACCATCTCTTCCACGGTACCGTAGTACATCGAAGCGGACTCGTCGACCTGCACCGCGAGCGGACGCTGGCCGGCCTTGTCGCCATTGGTTCCCCAATGCTCGGAGAAGATGGACGTCGGGCAAGGAATGTAGAACCATTCCCAAGCGTCGCCGTCGTTACCTTCGCCCTTCTTGAAGGGACCAACCTGAACTTCCTTGATACCGAACTGTTCGAGAGGAAGGCCAAGCTCTTCTTTGCAGCCGATCTCGGCGGCATGGTTACCGGAGTAGTACGTGTAGTCTACGAGCAGTGCGTACTTCTGATCGCCATTTATGCCACTTCCTTTCTTAGTCGTCGGAGTTCAGGCTATGGACGCGGCGGATGTTGCACATAACACCCTTGTACGGAGCGCCAAAGCCAAGCTTACCAATGTTCTGATGCGGCACGAGGCTGTTGAAGTTGGACTTCCAAACGCCGAACAGGTTGGGGAACCTTCGCCGTCCTGCTCAGGGAACCACCAGCCGTGAGCGCAGTTGAGGATACCAGGCTTCATGACCGGCGTGATCTCTGCCTTGAAGCGAGCCTCGCCGAACATGTTGTAGACCTCGATCCAGTCACCGTCGGTCACATCGTACTCTGCAGCGGTCTCCGGATTGATCTGGCACCACGGCCACGGATCGATCTGGCGCAGAGACGGAACCTGACGATGCTCAGAATGGAAGGAGCTGTAGCGACGAGAACCAGAGGTGGTGATCAGAGGATACTGACCAGCCAAGTCAGGCTTGCTGATCGGGCTGTAGTTCGGCTCCTCGTAGTACGGCAGCGGATCCTCGCCCCAGGATTCGTAAAGAATCGAGTAGGCTTCGATCTGGCCGGTGATGGTGTTGAAGCCGGGAGCACCGTCGAAGCGGAGCATGCCCTTCTCATACTTCTCGTACTCGAAGCCATGAGCACCAGGCTGATAAAGGCCGAGGCTCCTGGAAGGTCTTCCAGTCGAAGCCGAGTTCCTTGAGCTGATCGCTGAAGAAGTCTTCGACTGCCTGCTGCAGAGCAGGGAGGTCAAGCGACTTGCCGTCTGCAGGCTTGTACCACGGCCACCACTCGGGGTTGAGGCGCTGACCGAACATGAGGCAGATCTCGATGTCGGACTTGCACTCGCCAACCGTGAGAGCCTTGTTCATGGGGGCCCATGAACACAGTGTTGCGGCCATAGTGGGTGAGGACGATGCCGTCATGCTCAGCCCAGGTGGACATGGGCAGGAAGTAGTCACCGAGAGCCATGGAAGTCGGCGTCTGGGTGAGGTCCTGGATGACGACGAACTCGAGCTTCTGGAGAGCCTTGTGCCAACGCTTCGGCTGAGCGGGAGCAGGTCGGCGTCAGGAAGTTGGAGCTGTTGAACCAGCCCATCTTCAGAGCGTACGGCTGATCCGTCTCCATGGTGTTCAGGGTCTCGTCAGGCTGGGTGGTAGCCATGCCGGTGGACAGGCCAGGCCACTGCGCAGCACCGATACGCTTCGACCAAACTTCGTCGGTCATAGCGCCGCGCTGCTCCATGCGCCACTTGCCGAGAAGTGCCGACGGAGGACCAAGGGTAAGTCCGCCAGGACGGTCGATAGAACCGCACATAGCAGCCAGGATGATGAAGGACTGGGACAGCTGAACGCCGTTCTTGTTCTGGTCGAATGCCAGACCCCAAGCCCAACCGATAGGACGCTCGGTGCCGATGATGTGGGCGACGCGCTTGATATCCTCAGCGTCGACCGTGGTGATCTCGGCGACCTTGTCCACGGATACTCAGCGGCGCGAGCCTTCAGCTCGTCAACGCCATAAATCCATTTCTCGACGAACTCGTGATCGTACTCATCGTTCTCGAACAGGAGGTTGATGAGGCCGAGTGCGAGAGCCGTGTCGGTCTGCGGACGAACCTGCAGGTTGATGTTGCCATCATGAGCGCCGACCCAGGTGATGCGGGGGTCGATGGAGATGATGTGCGTGCCAAGCTTCATCATGTCGACGAGGCAGTGGCCGAAGAAACCGTCGCCGTTGGAGGGCAGCGGCTCCTTGCCCCAAACCACAACCCACTTGGACAGCGTGTAACGCGGGTCATGATAAGAACCGGGCAGATGACCAGCGTAGTCGAGGCTCAGGATAGCCTGCGCCGAGCACGTAGTCAGAGATGGAGCAACGAGGACCGTAGCAGGACCAGCCAGACTGCGTGTAGCAGCAGTTGGGGGACTGCAGAACGGAGAACGTCAGCGCGTAGTAGTAGATGCAAGCCTCACGACCGGTGCCACCGAAGCAAACGATGGACTCGGGGCCGTAGGTGTTCTGGAAGTAACGGACCTTCTCGCAGATCGTGTCCATTGCCTCGTCCCAAGTGGTGCGCTCCCACTTGTCCTTGCCGCGATCTTCGAATGCGCGCTTCATCGGGTAGATGACGCGATTCGGAGAATGGGTGTACTCGCGAAGAGCAAGGTTCATGGCGTTAACACGACCAGTGGTGATCGGGTTATCGTCGTCGCCTTCGATACGGATGAGCTGATCGCCCTTCGTAACGACCTTGACACCGTATCCAACCGGGTGAGATCCCGGAGGAGACCAAGTGTTGCTACAGTGACTACGGTACCGTCTTCAAGCTCGGTACGCCACTGCTTACCATATGCCATAGTCTTCTTCCTTCCTTTTCCCTCGCCAATTTCTTTCTCCACATTTACCGAGCGGGGTCGCTTGGAAGCCGCTGTCTTGCTTCCTTGCGTCACCGCCTCAAGGCACGTTTCATATTAGAGACATTACGGGGCTTGGAATCGAATCAGCGGGTTGTTTTTGAGTAGTTCAACCTCATCCTGTTAGGTTGATTTTCTCAATACGACCCTATATTTCCCCTGGTCATAAAAAATTCCGCGAACGGCATGTCCTTTTTCAACATTTTAGCATTTCGCTTCGCTCCCCTGAAATCGGGTAGGAAAAGGCGCGGAATCACGCGCTGCATGACACCATCCATTGGTACAATAAGAACCGGTATTCATGCTGTCTGATACCAATTTGGTATGAAGATATCCACGTTACGTCCCGGGCCTGATTCGCGGCCCGGTTTTTGGGAGGAACGCACTATGGCCACTCAGCAATTCACCCTTACTTCCTACGATCCCGTCTACGCGATCGCCGAGGAAGTCCGCATTCCCGAAGACACGATCCGCGAGACTGCTGTCCGCTGGTTGGAAATCAACATCTGCAAGGAAGGCGAGAAGGCGAAGCTGACCGACGGTTGGGTCAACGCCCACTGCGAAGATTTCAAGTCGGTCGACGAGCTTTTGATTTTCATCCGCTACAACATGTACCGCGACAATCGCGAGGTTCAGGAACTTGCCGACCAGGATGCCATCTGCAAGGAGCTCTCAAGCGCCTCGTCGAGGAACTTCCCGCTGACCTCGTGGAAAATTCCCTCTATGCGTCGACGATGCGCATGGAAGAGATGATCAGCCGTCAAGGCATGACGAAGGAAGAGTTCTGCGAGCAGCGCGGCATCACGCCCGAGCAGCTCGACGCCGACGTTCGCGAGCGCACCATCCAGAGCCTGAAGGAGGACTCCGCTCTGGCCGCATACGCCGACCATGCCAATTACACGCTCGAAGCTGAAGACTTCTACGCCATCATTCCGGGCGACTCCATCCAGGACAAGGCTTACAAGCGCCGTCAGATCGAGCCTCGACGGACGTCTTCCGCAAATGGAAGAATACGCCCGCAAGACCAAGGCGTTGAAGGAGATTATGGAGAACGCCATGATCAAGCGCAAGGCAACCGACACTGAATGGCTGCGCTACGGCGACACGAGCAAGGACGTGCTGAACGCGAACAAGCAGTTCCCCGAGAACTTCGTCACGCTGTAGCAGCTTCTGCAACGCCCGATACAAGAAAAGCCGCTACATAACTGCAGCGGCTTTCTTTTTGCCTGAGAGAGGCTCACTAAGCCCGCTTAAGATTTGCAGAAGGCCCCCGCAGTTGCGGGGGCCTCTGACTTCATGGGGAATTGAATTCGCAGATTTGCGATGCGCTATCGATAGGACTCGCCCTGGTCGCCACCGAGAAGCTTCGCCTGTTCCTTCATGTGCTCACGCTTCTCGCGCTCCGACACGAAGTTTTCGGGAGCTGCCTCGACGCTCTTGATTTCCACCTCGAAGGTGAGATCCTTGCCTGCGAGCGGGTGGTTCAAGTCGAACTTGGCGTTACCGCCCTCAATCTCGATGACGGTGCCAAGCGTCGGCTCGCCCTCGTCGTTGGCCATCCATAAGCGAGAGCCCACTTTGATGTCGCGCTTGGGAATCTGGTGCGTTGGGATAACGGCGACGTAATCATCGAGGTACTCGCCGTACGCATCGTACTGACCGACGGTGAAGGTCTTCTTCTCGCCCTCGATACCTTCCATGGCGAGGATTTCCTTCTCAAAGCCGTCGATCGCCATGTCCATGCCCGTTTGGAAAACCATGGGGTTCTCCTCGGTTGCATAACCGAAAACGGTGCCGTCTTCCAAGGTGCCCGTGTACACGAGCGTTACGGTAGATCCGAGATCCATGTTCATCTCCCTTTACAGCGCTCGGCCAAGGTGCCGCAGCGCGCCTGAGCGTTTCTATGCTGGTTTAAGCCTCTTCGTCAACAACAGTCACTTCTGCGGTCTGCACAAGCCAGCGAGAAGCCTTCGAATGGCGGCAGACCTTGCGAAGCTCGGCCATGCGGTTCGCCTTCTCCCACTTCTCGCGCGTTGCGATAGCGTCGTCCTCCTGGGCAAGCTCCTTCTCTATGTCTTCCTCAGTGACATCGATGCCCTTCTCGGTAATGAGGGCCTCGAGGGCGCAGTCGATACGGGCGCGACGAATCGCCTCCTGCGTCACGTTCTCCTTGATCTCGTCGGCCTTACCATTGTTGTTGAGGAGCCACTCCTGCAGAGAGGCGCCCTGCTTCTCGACGCTTTGCATCATCTCGCGGCCGACGTCCTGGCGAATGAAGTCCACATAGTATTGCGGAACGTCGCCCACAAGACGATCGGCGAGCGCGTCAACCGCACGCTGCACCATAAGGCCCGGGAGGCTCTGCCTCCTTGTGCTGGTTAATCTGGTGGCGCATCTGCTTGCGCATATCCTCGGCGTCCATGCAGCCCACCTTGGCCGCGAGCATCATCACCGATCTCGGGAACGATCTTGCGGCGGAATTCCTGAATCTCGACGTTGGCATGCAGCTGGCCATCACCGAACTGCGTGTTGCCCTCCTCGTCTTTCGCCTCGAAATCGAATTCGAGGGTATCGCCGAGCTTGCTGCCGACAAGATGCTCGTCAAAGGACGCGGGCATGGAGCCAGAACCCAACTCGATCATGCGCGTCGCATAGCGAAGGCCGTTCACGGCGTTGCCGTCTTGCGTAACCGTGACGGCCGCCGTGACCACATCTCCCATTTCTGCGACGTGATCGGGGTCATCGATCTTCTCGAAGGAATGGTAGACATCCTGGAGATGCTTGAGCTGGCGCTCGACCTCCGCATCGGTAGCCTCGTCAGGCGGCATTTCAATGGAAACACCGTCGTAGCTCGAAAGCGTCATCTGCGGCACCACGGCGCCAGAGACAGTGAACGTGAACGGCTGGCCCTCGACGACATCGTTATCAACGTTGAAATCTGGCTCCCCTACGAAGATCACGTCCGCATCGTCAAGCGCCTTGAAGGCCTTTTCGTTGATGAGCATCTCGGCGACGCCGCCCATGGCGTTCTTGTGGCCGCCAACGTTCTGTTCGAGAACCGCGCGAGGCGCCTTGCCCTTGCGGAACCCAGGAATATCGCGCTGAGCGATTTCAGCGAAGAACTTGTCTGCCGCTTCCTTCACTTCGTCGGCGGACGCAACCAGGGTCAGAACCAATTCCTGCTTGTCCCCATCGTCCTCGCGAACTCTGTCTTTAACCTGCACAGCTCCTCCTTTATGCCGGCAATGATTTCTGCGTTGCTGAATTTACGCTGTTCCTGCAGTTCATTGTACCTTAGAGGACATTTCGAGGAATAAAAAGGCTGGTCCAGAAGCTTTCTGGACCAGTCTTTGAAAAATCGTACTACAACTATTACGTTGCGGAACGAGTGGCTTCTTACATGCCAGGGGCCTTGGGGGCACCAGGAGCGCCGGGGGCCGCAGGGGCACCAGGAGCAGCCTGAGCACCGGGGGGCAGCCGGAGCGCCAGGAGCAGCAGCCGTCAGATCACCTTTGCAGAAGGGGCAGTTCTTGAGAACCATGCCGCCCATAGCCTGGATGGTCTTACCGCAGTGCGGGCACTTGTTCGGGCCAGCCGATGCGTCTGCAGGACGAAAACACATAACAATCCTCCTTTGTAGCTTCCCAAAGAATCGGCTTCGTACCGAAACTTCAGGCATCCTTTTTTTCACAACGCCATCCCCGCCGGATTGACGCTTCGATTACCTTCCGCTTTGTCCGAACGTAGCCATCGGCTGCTCTGGACCTTCCCAATCCGTTAATTGAGCAATCGATATCTAAGCTCTGTTATCAAAGCATCTTTAGTTTATAGGTCGAGGCGGGAAATGCATCATCACAATGGGATGTCTTTATATTTTCACCATCATCCTTCGAGGTTGAATTTCCTTGTCTTATCAGGGAAAACGTATAGGACATAATCCACTATGTGGGACATTCCTATGATAAAATCGAGAAGCAAGAATAACGGTAGCTTTTAAAGCTAAATCTATGAGATTGCCGTCCCCCTAAAGCGGCGAAATCACGTCTTGCACTATACTTTTAGTAACGTTTTCGGCACTACCGAAGGAGCTCTATGCCCCAAGTTCAACAAGATGTACTTCCCCGTCGACGCTATCGCGAAACACGAGGATTTCGATGTTTGGTATAGCGACGGAGAACGAGCTTTGCGCTTCGAGGGCCCTTGGGAGAAAGAGTCCGACCGCATCGCGATGATCGGGCGCATGGGCGGCCAAATCGGCCAAATCAGGCCTGATAACAAGGCGCTCAACTACTATCTGCGCCACGATCGCTTCGAATACGAGTTCCAAACCCGCGTCATCAAGGAGCACTATTATGTCGAGGGCATGCTGTGGGACATCCACGGCAGCGTGAGCAAACCGCCGGTCGACTTCTTTCAGATTAAAAAGAAGAAAAACGAAGTCCACGTTCGCAAGACGCCGTTTAAGGACCATGGCGAATGCTTCGAGGTAACTGCTCGCGACACGGCGACGCTGCGCATAGCTGTCGAGGCCACGGTGGCTATGTGCATCAAGGAAGAGTACAAGGGCTTAAGTGACCCCGACGAACACGAACGCGGCGGAAAGAAGCGCGGCACCTTCGGCAAGTTCTTCGACTCCATCCAGCCCACGGGCGTCCCGTACGAGAAGCTCTACGATGAGGAGGGCAATCCCTCGCCTAGTACCCGTCCCCTCAGCTGGGCGAACGCTAAACAGCAACACAGAATCAGAAAAATCGAAGGTGGCCTCGGGCATTGTGACCCGAGGCCTTCTTTATATGCTCCAAGCATTTCTTCAGGAGCAGGTGGCATCTGGCAGAAACACTCTAGCGCCCGGAGGCGGTTAATGTCGCCCCTGCCCTGCCCGCACAGCAAAAGAACCCCCGCCGAAGCGGGGGTTCTCGATGCGTCCGAATGGGTTGCTTTTCAAGCTTACGCTACTTCTCGAAGTAAGCCTTGCGATGCGGAGTAGCGAAGATGAAGAAGTAGACGAACGGAAGCAGAACGCCGACTGCCATGAGAGGCAGAGCAACCGGATTCTTCGACCAGCCGGAGACGGCCAGCGGGCACACGATGCAGGTGACGAACAGGAATGCAATCACGATGAGCATGATGATGAAGTTCGTCATGCCGGTGTCGGATGCATCGCTCTTGCCATCGCCAGCGAGCCGTCCATGGACTTGCCGCCGGTTTCCTTAACGAACAGGAGGCAGCAGATGAAGCCGAGAACGAACGGAACGATGAGGACGAGAACGACCGACGACCAGTTGGTGGCGCCTTCAGCGGTCTGGAACATAGCCATACCAGCGATGCCGCCGAGAACGATCGAGGAGGCGGAACCGCCGAAGCGGGCGAACGCCTGGCACCACGAAACGCCGGTGTTGCGGATTGCGGTCGGGTAGGACTCAGGCATCAGCGGCTGAACAGCGGTGATGGCGTAGTTCAGAGCGAAGCCGAAGAGGAGCATGAGGGCGATCGACAGACCGAAGTTGTTCGGGACGACGAACACGGAGCAGATGACAATCGCGACGATGCAGAAGATCCAAGAGAACGCGAGGTTGCGCTTGCGGCCGATGCGGTCAGCGACGAAGCCGACGCAGCAGTTGGAGGCGATAGCAGCAACGTTGTTCCAGGTCTGAAGAGCAACAGCCTCAGACGGGGTGTAGCCAATGCCCTTGAACCAAGTGGGCAGCCATGCGTTCATGCCGTACACGCAGAACTGGCCAACGAAGTAAGCAGTCCAGATAGCAGCGGTCGGAACGATGAACTTCTTGGAGAACAGGATGTTCGGGGAGGTCTTAGCGGGCGTCGGCGGAACGACGAGCAGCTTCGGGTCGAAGTGGGTCTCTTCCTGGCCAGCGGAGCGCTGGAGATGGTTGAGCGCCTTGCAAGCTTCTTCCATGCGGCCGGCGTTGGCATACCAGTGCGGGGTCTCATGCATGAAGAAGTGAAGCACGATTCCGTAGATGATGGGCAGAGCGCCGATCAGGTAGCAGAGGCGCCAGTTGGCGTACATGGTGGCGGAGGAACCGTCAGCGTTGAGGTAGGTGACCTCATTGGTGAAGCCGCCGATAATCGGGGTTGCGGTGTTGCAGATCGGGTTGCCGACAACGCCAGCGAGAACCCAGCCAGCAACCATGCCCGCCATGCCGATCGTCACGAAGACGCCGCGCTGCTTGGACGGGATCGTCTCGGAGAATACGGTGGTGACGATGGGGATGCAGGAGCCGACGCCGAAGCCGGCGATCAGGCGGAACGCCGCGAAGAACACGAGGTCGTTCGCAAAAGCCTGGGGCAGGGTGAACAGACCATAGAAGATAACGGCGATGGTCAGCATCTTCTTACGGCCGATCTTGTCGGACAGAATGCCGCCGACTGCGCCGCCGAGAACCATGCCGAGCAGGCCCCACGTGGTGAGCGGTTCCCATGAGAGCACCCGGGTTCGGGTTGTCGGGCCAGAACGTATGTGCAACGAACAGGTTGGTGGTGTTAACGACCATGAAGTCATAACCATCGAAAATCATAGCGAAGATCATGAGGAAGAACATAAGCCACGTGTGGCCGTTAACTCCCAAATGGTCTACAACCTCTGAAACGGTGAATTCCTTACCGTTCATAAGTCCCTCCTTTAAGTGAGAAGCTTGAGTATCCCGACTCAAGCGGTGCGGCTTTGCCTATATCCCTTAGGCGGACCGCCATGCAATTACTCCCCATTTGCACTAACGGCAAGAACATGGTGCGAAGGACGTGCCCCAGAATTCAGATTCCGCAACTACGGGTAGTGACCCTTCAATACCGGCCATTGCAGAAACTTCGGCGCCCTCTCGCATCCACTGCGAGAAACCGTGTGTGCGCATCCCCTTTCAGACTTCTCTTTCAAATTGCCAATCTATCCCCTGCGGCCAGCGGTATAAAAACGCCGGCGAACAGACAAGCGGTACTTTACGTAAGGCAAACGGTATGAGCGTCAAACCATGAGGTTATTTTTACTCATATCGTATCGACCTCTCGGGTTGATATTTCGACATCCACACGTAAATCTGTCCACTTTTGCCCTCATCAAATCGCACTCGTTCGCTTCTTCTTGAAAATGAGCACTGTGTTGTTTTTGTTCCATTCTGCGGACGAAATTGAGCAAGATTGTGCGCATTCGATAGCATTACCCACCTTCAGTGGGGTAATATGGCTGCGTACGCAGTATCGAACGTTAAGGTTGAGAATTACCGCGCAGAAGAAGATAATCGCGAAGCTCGCAAACGCATCATTTAGGGGAACAACATATGGCTTCGACTTTTCCGCATGTCACTATTACGGTCGCAGGCAAGGAAAACGGCGCTGACGCCTCAGGTGAACTTAATACGCTTTCACTCGGATACGGCTTCCATCAGGCATGGATTTACTCTGCCATGTTCAGTGCTGGCGTGTTTTTCGGGACCAACACGCCCTTCACCATGCTCTTCGACGGGGCATATTCCTGCTCGCTCATTGTGCTCGTAATCTCGATGATATTCTTCGGCATCGCCCTTCTCGCTCTTGGTGTCACCAATCAGATGTTCTTGCGCTTTTACGTGTCAAAGCAGGCGCTCGGGCTTTCCGCTCTGCTCACCTGTTTGGGTACCTACGCCTCGTTCCTCGTTCCCGTCGGCGGACCCCTTGGCGCCCTCGCCTTGCTCTTCGCGGGATTGGCAACGGGCATCGGATCGAGTCTTATGGTCGTGCTGTGGGGGGCACGGCGTTCGCGCGCTATGAGTTCAGCACCATCATCCTGAACACGGCCGTCTCAGTCGCTATCGGCATCGGCCTCTACATGGTTCTCACCCACTTGGTGCCGTCCTTCTGCGCTGGCATCATAACCGGCATCTTCCCCGTCGCCGAGGTTTTCATTCTCTGGCGCCTGACGCCGATTCCCTACTATCGTCGTCGCGAGATTCCGATTTTCCATCCGTTGACGGTCAAGCCCGCGCAGTTCCTTGTCCGCATGCTTATCCCGACAGCGATCTTCGGTTTCGCTCTCGGCGTATTGCGCACCGTTGCGAGCAACATCGTGCTCCCTGCCGCCGACTTAACGATGCTCCTTGTCATGGGCGCCGCAGCCTGTTTGGGCATGTTCATCCCCATCGCAACGATTTTCATTTCGAAGAACGAGGGGCATTGGGACCTCATCTTCCGGACGCTTTTACCATTCATCGCGCTCGCAGCGATTTCCCTGCCGTTCCTCAATTCACCGAGCTCGCTTCTCGCGTGCCTCGCGCTCATCGCGGGATACATGTGCTTTGAAGCGCTCATGTGGATATTCTTCGCCGACCTGGCGCAGGAGTTCCGCCTTTCGCCCATTTTCGTGTTCGGCACGGGACGAGGCACGCTTGCGCTTGCCTCTCTTTTTCGGAACACTCTTCGCCATGACACCGATCGGCGACGCCAGCTCCATGATCACGGGAGCCGATTACGGCTCCGGGGGGCTCTACTCGTTCTGTTTGCGCTCATCCTCGGATACGTGCTGTCCCCTCGCCAGCGCGAAGTGAAGGCGATTGTCGCCGCCCCAACTGAAGGAGTAAACGTTGATCAGGGCACGGAAGCCCTGAAAAAGCACATTGCCGCGCTGGACGAGAAGGACGCCGCCGCAGAGAAGGCGCCCGCTCCCGAAACCGAAGAACCTCAGGAGACACCGCAGGACGCCGAGGAAGGACGCCGCGCGAAGGGCCGCTTCCATTCCCAGTGCGAGGCGATTGCCGACCGTTACCTTCTCTCGCGCCGCGAAACCGAGGTTATGTTCCTTCTTGCGAAGGGCCATAACGCGGCGTTCATCCAAGACCAGCTCTGCATCTCCAAGAGCACTGCGAAGACGCACATCAACCATATCTATCGCAAGCTCGATATCCATACGCAGCAGGAGCTTCTCAGCATGGTCGAGGCCGCCAGGCGCGAAGCCTACGACTCGAGAACAACCCTCCGCGTCGATAGCGCGTAAGTTGGCGCTCGGAAGATGACGGCAGAGGAGCCCGCTAAAACCTATCGCTTCGAATCGACGCAGGGTCGAAGACCGTGAAAGTCGTGATCGTCGACGAAGATGGCACCGTGGTGAACTCGATTTACCGCCGCCATCTTTCGAACATCCGCGAGACGCTTGTCGATATTCTGCATAACTTGGTCTGGCGTTATGGCGACCTTCCCGGCAAGGCGACCGTCACCGGATCGGCGGGCATCGCGCTCGCCGAGATGCTTAAGCTCCCGTTTGTGCAGGAAGTTCTGGCAACCGAGCGCGCCGTGCGGGAGCCTCTACCCCGACGCCGACGCCGTCATCGAGCTTGGTGGCGAGGACGCGAAGGTGATGTATCTCTCGGGCAACCCCGAACAGCGGATGAACGCAACCTGTGCCGGAGGAACGGGCGGGTTCATCGACACGATTGCTTTCATGCTTGGCGTGCGCTCGAGCGATATGAGCCGGCTTGCGGGCGGTGCGTCGCGCATCTACCCGATTGCGTCGCGATGCGCCGTGTTCGCGCAAACCGACGTGCGCCCCCTCCTGAATGCTGGAGCGAAGAAGAGCGACATTGCGGCAAGCGTCCTTGAGGCCGTCGTGCGCCAAACGATTACCGGGGGCCGCATGCGGACGGCCCATCGAGGGGAAGGTCATTTTCCTTGGCGGACCGCTCCAATTCATTCCCGACCTGGTCAGGCGTTTCCAGATTGGCCTTGGGTTGAAACGCGGCGAGGGCATTAGGCCGCGCTGGGTTTGACCTTCACCGCCCACGGCGCCGCACTGTATGCAGGGGAGCTGCCAGAGAGCAAGCCTACATCGCTCGGACAGCTCGAGGAGCGCATACGACAAGCGGATGCGCCGGAGGATGACTTGACGCGGCTTGAGCCACTGTTCGCAACCGACAAGGAGCGCGAGGCGTTCAAGGAGCGCCATGCACGGGTCGATTTCCCTCGGAAGAGGCTCTTCGATTGCAAGGGTCCACTTTACTTAGGGATAGACGCGGATCGACCACGGTGAAGATGGCCGTTATCGATGATGCGGGCAACCTTGTTTATTCCTGCTATACGCCGGTGCAGGGCGACGCACTCGCCACCGCGACCGACGAGCTGCTCGATTTCGAAAGGTCGCTCCCCACGTCTACGGCACGGACAAAACGACCGCTTGGGTCGCACACGCCACGGCGACGGGATACGGCGAGGACCTGCTGTGCGCGGCGCTCGGCATCGATTCGGGCATCGTGGAGACAACGGCGCACGCCCGCGCGACAATGGAGCTTGTGCCCGACGCGACGTTCGTGCTCGACATCGGCGGACAGGACATGAAGGCACTCTGGATCAAGAATGGCATGGTTGCGAACGCCATCCTTAACGAAGCGTGTTCGAGCGGCTGCGGATCGTTCATCGAGGGGACCGCACATTCGCTGCGCTTGAGTTTGATGCGTTCAACGATGCCGCACTTACCTCGGAGCATCCTGTTGACCTGGGGACGAAATGCACGGTGTTCATGTCATCCCGCGTCAAGCATGCCCAGAAGATCGGGGCGAGCGTCAACGATTTGGCGGCAGGTATCGCATACTCGGTGGTGAAGAACGCCCTGTTCCGCATCATCAGCGCCGAGAGGATCGACTCGCTGGGGCCTAAGATAGTCGTGCAGGGCGGGGCATTCAAGTCCGATGCCGTGCTGCGCGCGTTCGAGAAGATTTGCAGTGTGGAGGTCATCCGCCCCGAATCCGCCCATCTTATGGGGGCGATCGGCGCCGCGCTGATCGCACGCGAGCGGGCTTACGACGCGGCGAAGAAAGCTGACGGCAGCTTGGACGCAGCACCGCGAAGCACGATGGTTTCCGCGCACGAGCTTGAGTCGCTGTCCGTCGAGCGCTTCTCCTCTCGATGCCCGGGGTGTTCGAACGCATGCCTTCTCGCCATTGCCGATTTTGGGAATGGTAGGCGTTTTATCAGCGGAAACAAATGCAGTAACGCGAATGACTTCGAGTTTTCGCGCAACGGGGATCCAAAAGCCCGAGCCGAGGGAACAAACACGGTCGAAGGACATGGGCAGCACTCCCGCCCCCGCCAGGCCCCGAACGCGATCGCCGTCGAGCAGCGTCTGCTGCAGTCGGTTGGGAGCGTAGCGCAAGGCGGCGCCCGCGGGACGCGCTCGATCGGCATCATGAACTGCTTCGAAACCTACGAATACACGCCGTTTTGGCGGGCGTTGTTCGCAGGGCTTGGTTTCAGCGTCATTATGCCCGACGATGCTCGTGAGGCCTCGTTCGAGCAGGCGGCGCTCGCTACCGTCCCCGCCGAAGGTGCATGTTTCCCCGCAAAGATAGCGCATATGAGAGCTTTTGACCTGATGAACGCAGGTGCGGACACCATTTTCATGCCCCGTTTCAACCGTATCGGGCGTTGCTCGGTGTCGTGCGAATACGCCGATGCGCTCGCAGATGCCGTGCCCGCGTTTGAGCAAGGGGAAGTGCGGCTTTCGCGACCCCACCTCTCATCATTCAAGGTGGCGCGCATTGCAAAGGACGAGGACGACCTCTCGACGCTCTTTTTCCGAGGTGGGAAGCTTTTTGCCCTGACGGCGCGCCGCTTTCCCGCGAAGAGTTCGACCACGCCCTTGAAAAGGCACTCGCGTCGCAAAGGGAATTCTTCGATGCGATCGCCCGGGCAAACGGGAAAGTGATCGACTGGCTTGCCGAGGACGCACAGAGGCACGCTATCGTGGTTGCCGGGCGCCCCTATCACACCGACCCTCGCCTTATGAGGGGAATCGACACGATGCTTACGAAGTTGGGGTTCGCCATCTTGTGCCCCACAAGCTCAGACACGTGGGCGACGCGTCGACCGCACGACCCGAATTGCCCGCCATGGAAACCGGGCAAGCACCTTGCACGCCTCGCTCGCTTCGCTGCCGAGAATCCGCAGGTCGATCTTGTGTGCCTGCAATCGTTCGGCTGCGGCTACGACGCGCTGAGCCTCGAAGACGCGCGCGACATCCTCGAAGCGGCAGGCAAACCCTTCACCGCACTGAAAATCGACGACCTTTCGGACAAGGCGCACCTCAATATCCGACTTCGCACACTGGCCGAGGGAATCGAGTCGATGAGCCGCCGCGGAGAAAGCGCGCAAGAATCGCTCACCGAGAGTCCCAAAAGCGAGAATGCGCAATTGGCCGCCCAGCTGCCAGTGCCTTGGCCGCAACATCGCATGTCGAGAAGGGGCGCGCCGCAGTCGAAGGCTTCGCAGACAACGCAGAGGTCCCCGAAGTTTCGGGTCGCGAGCCGAGCGCATTCCGAACGTCATGAGCAAGGGGTATATCCGCCGTCGATGCACGGGTGGCGCAACGCCAAGTACCAGGCGACGTCTGCTTTACCGCAGCGGCTCTCATCGCACGGACTCTGCGAATAGTTGAGGAGAATCCCCAGTTCAAAACATTGCGAATTCCGCTGGTCTGTAATCGCTGTCTGCTCGACGGGCCGCCCATACCGTTTGGCGGCTCAACGGCAGCTGCCCGGAGATCGTATGGGAAGAGCGCTGGCCGCAACCCATCGAAAACCCGCCACACCCAGGGAGAAAGACGCCAGGCGAGTTCTCGTCGGCCTTGTCGGCAATCCGCTTCTCTGCTTCGACGCTTTCATGAACGATTCTATCTTGAAGCTGTTGGAACGTCTGGGTGCCACGTTGCGATGCCCGACCCCGACAAGCTCTTCTGTGAGGACGTCCGCTATCTCGACCAGCTGGACGAGTTCTCACGCAAAGGGGTCGATTGCGTAATCTACCTGCAGAGCTTCGGCTGCATGAAAGCGCATGTGCACGCCCGCGGCTTCGCCCACGAATACGCGCGGCACTACCCCGATATGTCAATCACCGTCATCGACTATGACCCCGAATCATCGGCGCTGAACAGGGAGAACCGCATCCGTCTCGCCGTGGAGGCCGCCCAGCGGGCGAAGAGCGAAAGATAGGTCTCAAAGACGATATGAGCAGGACATAAAAACATTGAGAGCCCTGCTGCATGCAATTCCCGTGGATTAGGCCGACAATGGCGAGTGTCTGATTCGAACCGGTGGCGGCCACGCCACAAGCATGGAAAGGGGCTCTCTCATGTTGAATACTACCACCTTCGTCGGCCTCGACGTGCACGCGCGCTCGATAAAGGCCGTCGCCCTCGACGCGATGACCGGCGAGGTCCGCTCGGCCACCTTCGGCTACGACGCGGCGGCCGTCGCAGAGTGGGCGGATCCCTCGACCCTGCCGCGAAGTGCGTCTACGAGTCCGGCGTCACCGGGTTCGACCTGCAGAAGAAGCTCACGGCGCTGGGCGTCGACTGCGTCGTCGGCGCGGTCTCGAAGACGATCAAGCCATCGGCCGACCGCAAGAGGAAGAACGACCGCAACGACGCGGGAGTTCCTGGCGCGCATGCTGTCGGTGGGCAACGTCGTGGAGGTCTGGGTGCCCGACGACGAGTGCGAGGCGGCGCGCGACCTGGTGCGCGCGCTAGACGACGCGCGCGAGGACCTGAAGCGCTGCAAGCAGCGGCTGTCGAAGTTCCTGTTGCGGCACGGGCCGTCTTCAGCGAGACGAACGCCAAGGGCAGAGGAAGAAGAACTGGACCGCCGCGCACTGGGCCTGGATAAGGTCGATCGAGTTTCCCGAGAAGGCCGACGACGACGTGCTCGCGTACTACATAGACGCCACCAGGCAGGCCATGGAGGACAAGAAGAGGCTGGAGAGGCTGGTCGAGGCAGAGGCGTCGAAGCCCCGCTGGAAGAAGAGGGTCGACTCGCTGCGCTGCTTGAAGGGCGTCGACACCATGACGGCCGCCGACATCGTGTTCGAGGCCGGCGAGTTCTCCAGGTTCAAGAGCGCCAGGTCGTTCGCCGCATGGCTCGGCCACCCCCTCCGAGCACTCCAGCGGGGAGAGCGTGAGGCAGGGCGGCATCACCAAGGCCGGCAACAAACACCTGCGACGGGTGCTTGTTGAGTCGGCTTGGCACTACCTGGGATGCTCTCCCATTCAAAAGACCTGGCCAAAGGCCAAGCGCCGGACCCCGGCGCGAGGCGCCATGCCGCCAAGGGCGTGAGAAGGCTCGTCGGCAGGCGGGCCGCGATGCTCGAGCGCGGCGTCCACAAGAACAAGGCCAACGTCGCGACCGCCCGCGAGCTCGCGTGCTGGTGCTGGGCGATCGGCTGCATGGTCGAGAGCGCCTAGGCATCGCGATGACGAGCTAAACCGACATCGCGTCGCTCACATCCCATCCTGCGGTCTGATCCGAGGCCGTTGGGGCGAACCCCAGACTTCTTTTTCTGCGAGCGCCCAAGGCGCCACCCGCGACCAAAGACTGCCGAATCGACCGAGGTAGCCCCAGCCGTAGCAACGGATTGCCCAGCGCAGAGATGCGCCACGGGCGGATATTAAACTGCGAAGACGAGCGTCGGAGAGACACGCCGAGGTCGCCGCAGGGGGTGAGATAGAAAGGGCCTGACCCAGAAAAATCTGGGCCAGGCCCGACTTTGCCTATTGACAATGTCCTGCTCATATTAAAAGAACCGCGCCCAGCAAATCCCAGCCTTCCACGAGCAGCCCGCGAATGCGCATGCAACGCACGCGGGGAGCGTAAGGTGGGAAGACGGGCGCTGGGCGCGGCATTGGCAACGGCTCATTTTCACAGGCCGTTGATGCGCAAAACTAGTTGACGCAGTGGACCTTCTTGCCCGTTTCCAGGTAGTCCATAACTTCGCGCACGGCCATTTCCGCACAGTTTTCCTCAGCCTCTGCGGTCGATGCACCCAGGTGAGGAAGGACAAGCGCGCCCTCCATCGTCATGACCTCGGGCGTTGCGAAGTCCGTCACGTAACGGCGAACCTTGCCCGACGTAAGCCCCGCGCGCATGGCATCATTGTCGACCAGAGTGTCGCGCGAGAAGTTCAGAAACGCCGCGTCCTCCTTCATGGCCGCAATTTCGTCCGCACCGATCATGCCCTTCGTCTTCGGCGTTGCCGGGACATGAATCGTGATGTAGTCGCAGCTTGCGCACAGGTCGAGCAGGTCGTCGGTGAAGCGAAGGTTCGGGGAGATGGTAGCTGCGCGCTCGGCATCGAGGAACGGGTCGTAGCCGACCGTCTTCATCCCCAGCGCCTCAGCAGCGGGGATGACGAGGCGCCCGATGGCTCCAAGGCCGATCACCCCGAGCGTCTTCCCCATGATTTCGGTGCCAGCGAACTGCTTCTTCGCCTTCTCGGCGCTCTTCGCGATGTTCTCGTCGTCCGCGTTGTGGCGGCACCATGCGGCGCCCCCACGACATCGCGCGCGGCCAGAAGCAGAGCGCACAGCACGAGTTCCTTCACAGCGTTTGCGTTCGCGCCCGGCGTGTTGAACACGGGAATCCCGCGCTCGGCAAGCGCGTCGAGCGGAATGTTGTTCACGCCCGCGCCCGCGCGCGCGACCGCCTTCAAGTTGTCGGAGAATTCCATCTCGTGCATGTTCGCACTGCGCACGAGGATGACGTCGGCCTCCGACACGTCGTCGGTCAGCTCATAGTCAGACGACGACAGGAGCGCCAGCCCTTTTGCGAGATGTTGTTCAAGCAGTGCACTTTGTACATGGAATCCCTTTCTATTGGTAGGTTTACCGCACAGGATAACGCGGCGGCGGCACAATGCGAGGGGGAAATACTGCAGGCGGCTAAAGTGGCGCCTGTTAAGACGCGCTGGCCGACGAAAGCGGGAAATGAGCAGTTGGCGGCAGTAGCGGACGAAAGCTCCAGCAGCCGCTAGCAGCTTGGGATCGCATGGGCGAGGGTTCTGGCGCCTGCAGGCCCGCAGCTGCGAGCGCGCTAGAAGCTGATGCCGACCGTCATATGCATCATGTAGAAGGAGAAACGCATCACGAAGATGCCCGCGAGCACGAGCAGCGCCGCAACCGAGGCGCGCACGACCGAGATGGTCATCTCGTCGGGAGACGCCTTCCTTCCCGCGATACTGAGGGCCTGAACAGCGACAACGCGTCAACAGCGATTCCCGCCGCAGCGAAAACGGCGAAGAAGCAGACGAGCAGCACGTAATGCGGCACCAAATCGCCAGCGGACGAGACGGCGTTCTCGGCCGGCAATACAATCGCCCCTGAAGGGCATACACGACAAGGCATGCCGCCAACGCGACAACCGCAAGCACGAGCATGAGCCGCCCAAAGCGGTTCCCCGCGATTTCCACCGCGCAGCCCTTAAACCCACGATAGCGAGGACTGGCCCGCCGAGCAGCGCGTTCGTCCACAGGCTCAACGAGGAAAACGGCGTGTCCCACGTGACGATGGTGTCCGCGGAGTACGCGAAGGCGATAGCGGTGATGCACGCGATGGCGCTCACGCATGCCCCGACGGCGAGCAGACGCTGGAGCAGCCGGCGGGGCTTCACGGCGAACGAGTAGAGCCAGTACACGCCCGAAAACGCGAGGAATATGACGGCGCTGAACACCTCGTTGGAAAGCGGGCTTCTCCCCACTCCCATGAACACGTAGAGCGCGTTCGCCGGGTTCCCCAGATGCGTAGCCGACGCGACAAGCCCCACCAGCGACACGATCAGCGGGATGCAAAGCGCCTTGTCGATGCGGCGATGGGCATCGTCGGAGAGCCTCCCACGAATGATAGGGAACGACATAAGCGCATACGCCACCGCACCCGACGGCGCAAGCGTCGTGAATAGCACAAGCGCGATCTCGCTGAACGCGGTGGCGAATCCCGTCGACATGATGATTCCTTACTTATAGAAGCGCGGAAGCTTCACGGAAAGCCCGCGAAAATCCTGGATGCCGAGAAGCGTGGAGCGCGTGAGACTCGGCAAGGCCGCGGTAGAAGGGATGGCGGGCTACAGATGCGAGGCTCCCTCCAGGTAATGCGGCGCCCAAGTGAGCAGATGGCCGCACAGGTAGTCGTCGAGGGACTCGGGCTGCGTGCGACAAAGGTGGGACATGAGGGCCAGCATGAGGCCGATATGGTCCTCGGGGGTCTTCTCGTCGTTCGCCCGCGCGACGCCGTGCTCGCGCATCCACGCGCGCAGCGCAAGCGTCGTCTCTCCGAACACGACGCACTCGCGATCGGTATAGACAGACCCCACGGCGGAGCTGCGAGGTGTCCCGGCCCCACGAAAAGGGCCGATATTCCCAAACGAGGTCATCGGTGACACCTTCCGCCAAGCCCTCGACCATTTCCCGAAGGGCATGGGCGGACGAGGCGGCCTCGGCGAAAGGCCACTCGCGCGCCGCCGCGTCGGCATCGAGCGACGCGAAGGCGGAAAAAGGACGCCTGCGCGCCGCCCGTCTTCGGGTCTTCCAGGAAAAACGGCGCGAGCGTGTCGCCTACAAAAGCGATCGCGTCGAGCATCTCGTCAAACTGTTCGGCCATAGCGAACCCCCTCTTATCCTGTCGCCTGAATATAGCACAAGCTCCGCTACTGGGAAGGTGGTAGCGGAGCTTGCTCATTATGAGCCGCAAGGGCAGGTCAAAATCGCTGGGAAGGCGTTACCCGAAGTAGATGCCCACCGACATCTGGATTGCGTAGAACGCCACGCGGGCCAAGAAGATGCCCACCAAAGCCGCGATGACAGCCGCTGCGACAAGACCAGTTGCAGCTTCTTTCTTCACGGAGACGAAGACGAGCGCTGCGGCGACCACGATAAGCGCCAGGCCGATGACGGCGGGAAGGAGAGCGCCGGAGACCAGCTCAGAGCCCGAAACGAGCGCGTTCTCCATACCGGAGGCCATGGCAAGCTGACCGGCCAGGCCCACGATGGCGAGCACGGCGCCCACGACGGCGAGTCCGATGACGGCAGACTTGAAGGACCCCTTGCACGCATCGGCCCACGCGCCCGCACTCGCAAGCACGAGCGCCGCGGTGGCGGCACCGCCGACGAGCGCGAAGCCAAGCATCTGCACGGGAACGAGCGGCGTGTCCCAAGTTGCGATGGTGCTCATGACGTACGCCAAGCCGGTGAAGATGGCGAAGACGACAGCCAACACAGCCACGACGGCAGCGAAGCCCTTACGCGCAGAACCGCAAAGCTTGCCCGCGTTCGTAACGATCACGTACACGATGGCGACAATCGCGAACACACAGCCCGCGATGATCTCGTTGGACATCGGGGAACCCGCGCCCAAAAAACACCGAGGGAGCGTTCATCGGACTGGCCAGGTGGAAGAACGCACAGATGAAGCCAACAATCACGATCGCGAGCGGGATGATGGTGCCGCGATCGATCTTCTTTTGCTGCTCGTCAGAGAAACTCGTGGTGAAGAAAGCGCACGCAAGGGCGATGAACGCACCCGCACCCAGCGGCGCCAGCGTGGTGAAAAGCGCCAAAGGCAGCTCAGCAACGGAAAACTGCATGCTACATCACCTCCAGGGGATTAGCTACCAGACCGGCGACGTTTTTTAGCGCGCGCGGCGGCAGGGCATTTTTTCACGACAATGTTCGGGTGGGTATAGCTCGCGTCAGGCAAAGGAGGCACGGAGTCGACGCCGTCATACTTCTTGCGAATATCCTCGATAGGACCGAAGTCGAGGGCGCGAAGCGGGCAAGCGTCCACGCAGATGGGGTTCCTCCCTCCGCCACGCGTTCCGCGCAGCCGTTGCATTTCACACTGTGGCCCTTTTCGCGATCGACCTTCGGAGCGTTATAGGGCACGCCATATGGCAGTAGCCGCAGCCGATGCACTTGTGCTCATCGACCGAGACCAAGCCCGTGCTCGCATCCTTGTGCATCGCAGTGGTCGGGCACACCTTCACGCAAGCGGGGTCATCGCAATGCTGGCAGCCAAGCGACACGTGGTAGACGAAGCAATCCTGCGTGTAGGTGCCGTCAGATTGCATCTGCCAGTCGCCGCCTTCGCAGTCGTATACATGTCAATACGCGAAATCGACGCCCAAATCCTTGTAATCCTTGCAGGCTATCTCGCACGTGCGGCATCCGGTGCAGCGCGTGCTGTCGAAATAAAATCCGTACTGCGTCATTCTCATCTACCCCCTTACGCCTTCGAAACCTGGACAATCATCGAGTGAGCAGTTCCGTTGCCCTTCGCAAGGGGCGACGGTTTGTAAGCGGTCAACGTGTTCACGCATCCACCCGTGTCGATCTTGTCGCCGAACATGTCCGCCTTGTGCCACGCGCCTTGCGGGATGCCGACAGTGCCGGGGACGATGCGCGGGGTGACCTTCGCCTCGATGCGGATTTCACCAACGGGGGAACTCTTAACAGCGAGCATGTCGCCGTCCATGATGTTGCGCGGCTCCGCATCGGCGGGATTGATCCACAGCTGCTGGCGCGCAACCTTCTCGAGCCCTCGATGAAACCGAACGAGCTATGGGTGCGGCTCTTGTGATGGAATCCCGAGCAGTAAAGCGGGAACTCGCTGGTCACGCTTCCGTAGCCATGGAAGCCTTCAGAAAAGACCGGAATCGGATTGATGACTTCATCCTCGGCGAGTTCCCAAGTATCGTTCAGGCCCGCAAGCGTTTCCGAGTAGATTTCGATCTTGCCCGACGGCGTCGCCAGGGGGTGCTCATCCGGGTCATCGCGGAAGCTCTTAAGGCCGATCGCCGGCTCGAGCGCGCGCTTGTAGACGCCCTGCTCCTCGATCTGCTCCCAGCTCGGCATCTTGTCGTCCGCTTGGGCGCCCTTCTTGTAGAGGTACTCTACCCAGTCGTCGTGCGTGCGGCCTTCGGTGAACTCATCCTTGAGCCCGAAGCGGTCGGCAATGTCGGCGCACACATCGTAGTTGCTGCGGCACTCTCCCGGCGGCTCTTGCGCCGGGGTTCCGACGACGACAGCGGTGTAATACTCGGAGTAGCCCTGCGTCTGCAAGTTCATCTGCTCGGAGCGCATCGCGTCGGGCAGAAGCAGGTCGGCATACTTCGCGGAGTCGGTCATGACAGTATCCCACACCAAGATGAACTCGCACTTGCTCTCATCGGAGAGGATCTCGTGAGTGTAGTTGATGTCGCCATGCTGGTTCGTCAGGCAGTTCCCCGCGTAGTTCCAGATGAATTTAAGGTCGCTGCCGAGTTTTTCAGCGCCCATAATGGCGGCGTTCTTCGCGGTCATCTTGTGGCCATGATCGACCGCATTGACCCACTGGTACACGGGGAGCGTTGTCTTGATCGGGTTCGTGAAGGGGATCTTGCCCACCAGGTATGTCGGGGGCTCCGCTTCGCGTTGGCCAGTGTTGGTGCCGGGCAGGCCGATTTTCCCGATTAGAATAGGAAGCATGCAGATGGCACGCGTGGTGTCCTCGCCGTTGGTATGACGCTGAGATCCCCATCCCTGGCAGATGAACGGCGCTTTTGCCGAGGCAATCATATCGGCAAGTTCGCGGATCTTGCTTGCCGGAATCTGGGTAATCGGCGCCGCCCATTCGGGAGTCTTCTCGATTTTGTCGTAGCCAGTGCCCATGATGTAGTCCTTGTAGGACTTGTTCTGACCCTTTGCGGACTCGGGCATCGTATCGTCATCGTAGCCGACGCAGTACTTGTCGAGGAATTCCTTGTCGATCTTGTCGCCCTTGATCCACTCGTAAGCGATGGCCGACACGAGAGCAGCGTCGGTGCCCGGGCGAATGGGGAGCCACTCGTCGGGATGGCCTGAGGAGGATTCGTTCAGACGGAAGTCGATGTTGACGATTTTCCCGCCGCGGCCGAGAACGGCTTCGCGCATGAGAGCATAATCCCAGACGGCGTTCGCGCCGCCCATGCGCGTCTCGGCAGGGCTGTTGCCGAACATGACCACAAGGTCGGAGTGCGCCTCGGCCTCGGAGAAGGAGCTTGCGTTCACATTGTCGTACGGACTGAACTTGGTTGCCTTCTTCCCCAACGTTTTGTGGAGGCCCGTCTTCGGATCGGCGATGTTGCTCGCGCTACCGTACATATAGGGCATGACCGCTTGAAGCATATGGGTGGAGTAGTCGTAACCCTGGTTCACGTAGCCGCCGAGCAGGGAAAGGAGGCGCTGGATAGGCACGCGACCCGTCGCGCTGTACATTCCGTTGCGTAGTTGATATAGATTGCCTCGTTGCCGTATTTGTCGATGGTCGTTTTCAGCTTCTCCACGATGATGTCGATGGCCTCGTCCCAGCTGATTCGCTCGAACTTGCCCTCGCCGCGCTTGCCCACTCGCTTCATGGGGTACATCAGGCGGTCGGGGCTGTTCAGCCAGCGTCGCATAGCGCGGCCTCTCAGACAGGCGCGGGCCTGCAGGTCCGTACTCCCGAGGTTGTCGGTTTCCACGTACTGGATTTTGCCGTCTTTGGAGTGCCACTGGAAGATGCAGTTTCCACCGCAGTTCACGTTGCACTGAGACCAGTGGATCTCATCGGGCGCCTCGGCGAAAGCCGGCGTTGTCGGCTCGAACAGAGAGCCCGTCGCCGCGGTTCCGCCGACGGCCGCCAGGGCGCCGAGGGCACCCGCCGTCTTGACGAACGTGCGACGGTTTACGTTCATGTTTGGCATTTTATTCTCCCTTCCTATCGCTTCCCCTGAAAAAGAGCGAGCCGTGCGCTCGCTTCGTGTCGCGGGCGTGGCTCCCGTCCCACTCCCGCACGCGTCCTCTCATCCTCTCGCTGTGAAATCTCGTCATAAGAACGCGCCTCAACACGGAACACAATATCTTCTTTCGCTGCCCTTCGTGTCACATAAAACGTGCGAATTATAAATTATCGCAGGTCACAAGCTTGCATGTGACTGCTCTATGTGACAATTTTGTCTCATGTAAGAATAATTTTGCAGCCATTGCAGTCCGACGCTTCCGCCGCGATTGTTATACTGGAACAGCTTGCAGCGCCATAGACAAGCGTCCCCGTACCAGAGAGGCAACCGCGGAGTGACCCGAGGAGGAACGTGGCCAGAACCGCGCTGACATATCTTGCACGCCCGAACGTAGCCTCGCTGGGATACGCGCTCTTCCTCGCGATCAATGCCGCGGGCGTTTGGGGCGGCGTATTCCCGTTCCTTCCCTGGATTTTCAAACGTCGGAAATCATCTTCTGGTTCTTCCTCACCCAATCGCTCGTGTTCTCGTTGTGCTATTTCGCAAGCGCGGTGGGCGTGTATTTCCTGCCGGGGCCGACGCGCCGTTTTCTCGTGAGGCTTGCCTGCATCCCCTACCTTCTGGGATGGTGCTGCCTTATCGCCGCGATCTACTTCGACCGAGCCTCCCTCCCGCTCGTCATCGTTGGTGGTGCGTTTTTGGGACTCGGGTCGGCCGGCTTCTACATGCTGTGGCAACGCCTGTTCGCAAGCTCCGACTCCGACCGCGGAAACCTCGACCTCATCCGAGGAACGGTGTACGGTGCCATCATGTACTTCGGGGACCTACGCTATACCCCATGCGGTGACCGCGTTTCTCATCCCCTTGATCTTCATGCCGCTGTTCGGCCTGGCCATCGTTCTGAAAAGCCGCGAGATCAATTTCGACCAGCCCATGTTCGAGGACGTGCCATACGAGAACGCGGCAGTGTATCGCGCCGTGATCCGCGATTATTGGCGAAGCGCCCTCTGCGTCGGTGCCATCGGCTTTGCACCGGCATCATGCGCGCGCTCGCGATCGGCGAGCCCCAAGTCGGGTCGCTCGTGAACATGCTTTCGATGGCCGCTTCGTTCGTCGGAGCCATCACCATGCTCGCGCTGTGGAAGGTGAAGAGCGTGCGGTTCAACGTCGTCGGGCTCTACCGTGTGGCGTTCCCCTTCGTGATCACGTCGTTCCTCCTTCTGCCCTTCTCGTCGCTTGAATACGCCCGATGGCAGGCCGCGATTCTCTACGCGGTCTACAGCGTGGTCATCATGCTCATGATGATCCAATGCGCGCAAGTCTCGCGCGACCGCGGCATCAACCCCGTGTTCATCTACGGCTTCTTCGGCGGCATCGTATATACCTTACATGATGTGGGGTTTCTTGCGGGCACCTTCTCCGAACAGGTCCGTATTTGGGGCATCGACCCCTTGGCAACGACCGCGCTCGTGTCGCTGTACCTTTTGGGATTCATGTTCTTCATCGGCCAAGGCGTCTTCAAGCGAGTCCTTCGACACGACCCGTCCGCTGAGAACATCGAGCTTATCATGCTCGATGGCCATCCTCCCGCGCGCATAGCGAAGAGCACCGCCAGCCACCTAACCGCAGACGGCGAGCGCAAGGACCGCGCTGCGGGCGCGCCTAAGGGCAACTTTCCCACCGAGCCCCCGACCGCCTTCCCGAAGAAACCCGCGATTGTGGCTGAGTCCACGCGCAGCAAAGGAGAAGTTGACAGGCACGACAACGGCCAGCCTGATGGGAGCGGACGCGGCGCGGGAAGTCGCAGCGACGACCCCGCTTCGCAGGCAGACGCCTCGCGCGGTCGCGGCAGGCGCAATTTCGAAGGCGACTTCGAGCTAACCGACCGCCTCTCCAAGCAAGCGCAAGTCCTTCGCGAGCAATATCGGCTGAGCGCACGCGAGACGGAGGTCATGGAATATATCGCGCGTGGGTACACCGTCGCGCGCACCGCCGAGGAGCCTCATCGTGTCGGAGAACACCATCCGCACGCACAGCAAGCGCATCTACGCGAAGCTCGACGTGCACAAAAAGCAAGAGCTCATCGACATGCTCAAGGCCGTCGAGCTGTAGGCTCGCGCATTCCGCGGGGCGAACGTTTTCCCACAGCTAGCCCGTCACATCGCCCGATTGGTCGAGCGAGATCGGCTCGCCCACATACGTCGAGGGCACATCGAAGAGCGCCTTGAAGAAGTCCTTGGTGCGGGCGGGAATCTCGCGCACATCGTACCAGGTCTGCTTGCCGTAGCTGCGATAGTCGCTCGCTACGCCGATTGCATCGACCCCCCAAGGCGTGCGCGGAGTAAAGCGCGCGATAGAGATGGTAGGTCTGCGTAGCGATCACGACGCGCGAGCAGCCGAACACGCTTTTCGCGCGATACATGCTCTCGTAGGTGGAAAAGCCCGCATGGTCGCAGAAGATATCCTCGGAAGGTACGCCCTGCGCAATCGCGTAGCGCTTCATCGCCGCGCACTCGTTGTAGTGCTCGGTGCTGTTGTCGCCCGACATGATAATCTTGGGCGCGGCCCCCGCCTTGTAGAGCGCGATGCCGCAATCAAGGCGATCCTGCAGAATCGTCGACGGCGTGCCATCGGCGAACACCGACGCGCCGAGCACGACGATTGCGTCGGCTTGATAGCCCGAGGCATCGTCAACGCTCACGATATCGTCCTCCGTCGTGAGAACCACCAGCGCGTTCGTCGCGCCGACGACAATCGCCACGACGGCAATGCAGGTGCACAGTATTTTCAACAACGCCTTAATCATGCAGCTATCACTTCGATGCCTTCCAAACTGCGAGAGGACAAAGAAGGGTCGGCAGCGGAAACTGCCGACCCCGATTTTCCATTCAATCCGCCGCCTAGCAAGTGATCGGCGAATCTTGTCAACGAAAACGATTGTAACGCGACAATCCTCTCTTGAGGTTTATTTCGCGACGATGTTCACCAAACGTCCCTTGACGACGACGACCTTCTTCACGTCCTTGCCCTCGATGGCCTGGGAGACGGCTTCAAGCGCCTGGGCCTTCACGTCTTCCTCCCGCGGCGTCGGCGGCAACCGTATCTTCGCTTTCACCTTGCCGTTCACCTGCACAGCCAGCCTCGACCTCGTCGGCCTTGGCCTGCTCGGGGTCGAACTCGGGCCACGGCTCAACGTGCACGCTGCCCGCGTGACCGCGCACCGTGTGCCACAGCTCCCCGGACCAATGCGGGCAGATCGGCGAGAGCAACTTCACAAGCACCTCGGCGATATCGGCCGAAAGTGCCTTGAGCTCGGCGTTTGCCGCGCGCTCGACGGATGCCGCATGCAGGAAATCGCCTGTCGCGTTCGCGAGCTCCCATGATGGCGGCGATGGCGGTATTGAAATTGTTGCGGTCGAAGTCCTCGACTACCTTGCCGCACACGCGATGGCGTTCGCGCACGAGCACCTTCGCGGCCTCAGCGGCAGAAAGCTTGCCGCCTTCCTGATAAAGCGTGTCCTCCCCGCGACGCCGGCCAAGTCGCCAACCATGCGCCACACGCGGTTCAGGAACTTGCACATGCCCGCAAGGCCGTCCTCGTTCCACTGCAGCTCCTTGTCGGGCGGAGCCATGAACAGGATGTACGCGCGCACGGCATCGGCGCCGTAACCTGCGATCATCTCCTCGGGGGAGATGACGTTGCCCTTGGACTTGCTCATGACGTCGCCGTGCTCGTCGAGCACCATGCCCTGGCACAGCAGGTTCTTGAACGGCTCGTCGAAGTCGACCATACCCATATCGCGCAGCACCTTCGTGAAGAAGCGGCTGTAGAGGAGATGCAGGATCGCGTGCTCGATGCCGCCGATGTACTGGTCGACGGGCATCCAGCGATTCGCCTTCTCGGGAGCGAAGGGCAGCTCGGTGTTGTGCGGATCGGTATAGCGCATGTAATACCAGCTCGAGCACGTAAACGTGTCCATGGTATCGGTCTCGCGGCGAGCTTCGCCACCGCACTTCGGGCACGTGCACTTCGCGAATTCCTCATGCGTGGCAAGCGTCTCACCAGCGGAAAGGTCGATGTCTTTCGGGAGCATGACGGGCAGATCCTCTTCGGGAACCGGCACGAGTCCGCACTTGTCGCAGTAGATGGCGGGAATGGGGTTTCCCCAATAACGCTGGCGGGAGATGAGCCAGTCGCGCAGACGGAACTGCACCGATTTCTTCCCCTTGCCCGCGGCCTCCAAGTCGCCGATGATCGCATCGACAGCGGGCGAATGCTTGCCGCCGACCATACCGGTGTACTTGCCGGACTGCACGAGCTTGCCCTCGGCCTCGTAGGATTTCTCCCAGTCGACCGTGGTGACGACGCGATTCTGCTCGTCTTTGAGCTGCGGATAGAGCGCGTCGTTCTCACCCAAGATGATGGGGATGATGGGCGATCGTACTTGCGGGCGAACTCGAAGTCGCGCTGGTCGCCGCACGGGACAGCCATGACCGCGCCGGTGCCGTAGTCGGCCACGATGTAGTCGGCGACCCACACGGGGACCTTCTCGCCGTTCACGGGGTTCACGACGTAGCGGCCGGTGAACGCGCCGTGCTTCTCGCGGTCGCCCTGGGCGCGCTCGACGGCGCTCACCTTGGAAGCGGCCTCCACGAGAGCCATGACTTCGGCCTCGTATTCGGTGCCGGCGACGAGCCGGGCACGAGCTTGCTTTCGGGAGCGAGCAAGAAGAAGCTGCATCCGAAGAGCGTGTCGGGGCGCGTCGTGAACACGGTAATCGTCTGGCCGTCGTCTTTACCCTCGGCGGGAAGGGAGCCGAAGTCGACCTCAGCGCCTTCCGAGCGCCCGATCCAGTTCGCCTGCATCTGCTTCACGCGCTCGGGCCAGCCGTCGAGCTGGTCGAGGTCATCGAGCAGCTCCTGCGCGTAGTCGGCGATCTTGAAGTACCACTGCGTGAGGTCGCGCTTCTCGACAGCGCCGTGGCAGCGCCAGCATTCGCCTTCCGTGACCTGCTCGTTTGCGAGAACGGTCTTGCAGTTGGGGCACCAGTTCACCGGAGACTCGCGGCGCTCGACAAGCCCGCGCTTCCAGAACTGCAGGAAGATCCACTGGCCCCAACGATAGTACTCGGGGTCGCACGCAACGACCGTGCGGTCCCAATCGTAGGACAGGCCCATGCGCTTGAAGGACGCCTTCTGCGTCTCGATGTTCGCGTACGTCCACTTCGCAGGTGGCTATGGTGCTTGATGGCGGCGTTCTCGGCCGGCAGACCGAAAGCATCCCATCCCATGGGGTGAAGCACATCAAAGCCGCGCATCTTCGAGTAACGGGCGTCACGTCGCCAATCGTGTAGTTGCGCACGTGCCCCATGTGGATGTCGCCCGAAGGATAGGGGAACATCTCGAGCACATACTTCTTGGGCTTCGATTCGTCTTCTCGAACGGTATTCAGACCTGATTCGTCCCACGCCTTCTGCCAACGCGGTTCGATCTCATGCGGGTTATAAGCTTTCATGGTTGCTGCCTTCTCGTTTTCATTCTCGCTGGGTAAAATCGCGACTATGTATTGTAGCGCATCCAGAGCGCTCACCGGCTACGTTTGCGCCGCTAGGTCGACCATTACCGACATGCGGAACCCGGCCTTGGAACGCTCAAGGGAAACCGCCCCGTCGTAGCGCTGCACGATCGTGTCGACGACGGACAGCCCCCCAACCGTGCTCAGCGAGGAAACCACCGCTCGTCTGCTCCTCGGCAAACCGGATTCTACCGAGAATTCCGCGGCGCGTCGTTTCGCGGCCCTCGTCTCCTTCCGACGTTGACTTGCTGTTGCGCATATCGAGCGCGAGATACGAACCTTTTACGGAAGCCTTGAAAACCACGAACCGTTTGCCGGGGTCGAGTATACTCGAAAGGTCGGAGCAGGGCGCGGCCGCTTTCTGATACCATGAGCGCACACGCGTAAAGAGAGGCATCCCCATGAATTACCACATCGCATCGTTCAAGGCAGCTTACGGCACCTCGTCGCAGCTTCCCGAGTCGACCCGCCCCGAAGTATCCTTCGCCGGGCGCTCGAACGTGGGGAAATCATCCCTTTGAACAAGCTCATGTACCGAAAGGGCTTGGCCAAGGTGTCCCAAACGCCGGGCAAGACCGCCACGATCAACTTCTACGATGTCGACGGCACCGATTTCGTCGACCTGCCCGGTTACGGCTACGCAAAGGTAGCGAAGTCGGAGAAGGGCCGCTGGTCGGAGCTGATCGAGGGCTACTTCAACCAAGACCGACGCTTCGCCTTGGTTGTGTCACTTGTCGACATCCGCCACGACCCCTCGGCGCTCGACATGCACATGGCGAAGTTCCTCTGGGAAAATGACTTTCCCTTCGCGATCGCCCTCACGAAAGCCGACAAGCTCTCGAAGCAAGCGGCAGGGAAACAGGCATCTGCCATCCGCAAGAAACTCGATTTGCCGAAGGACACCCCCTTCGTGGTAACGTCCTCCTCAAATGGCACAGGCATCGACGAATTGCGACGCCTGATCGACTCCTACGTCGCCGAAGCCTAGTCACCGAGGACGCAACAAAGATTACGCGAGCGGACGACCACGGAGGGTTGCCGCGCTTTTTGGGAGGAAACGCCGCATGAACATCCTGGTCATCACTGCGCAAAAGCCCGACAGCACCGGAAGCGGCATCTACGTCGCCGAAACGGTGCGCGCATTTTCGTCGGCAGGACACGATGTGACGCTCGTTGCCGGCATCGACGCCCTCGACGAGGTGACCCTCCCCGAGGGCGTCGCCTTCCACCCCGTGCGCTTTCGCACGCCCGAGCTGCCCTATCCCGTGTGCGGCATGAGCGACCAGATGCCGTACGAGGCAACACGTTATCGCGACATGACGCCCGAGATGTGCGAGCGGTTCAAACACGCTTTCGACCAGGCGATTCGCGAAGCATGCGAGGAAGAGTTCCCCGACGTGGTACTCTGCCATCACCTGTATCTGGCGTGCGGCGTCGCCGTGCGCTGTGTGCGCAAGATTGCCGAGGCGAGAGGATGCGCGTGCCCAAGCGTGCGCGGCATTTGCCACAGCACCGATTTGCGCCAGATGGGAAAGCACTCGCTCGAACGCGAGTTCATCGTCGAAGGCGTGCGCGCGCTCGACTGCATCTTCGCGCTACACGAACCGCAGAAGCGCGAGATTACGGAGATGTACGGCGTGCCCGAGAAGCGCGTGCGCGTTGTGGGTTCGGGATACAACGACGAGCTCTTCAACCCGACAGGTCGCACGCCCCACGTTGAAGGCGCGCCCGCCCACTTCCTCTACGTCGGCAAGATTTGGCGGAAGAAAGGCGTGGAAAGCCTGATTCGATGCACGCAACTGTTGGGGACGATGCCGTCCGACATTACGTTCAACCTGGTCGGAGGCTATAACGACGAAGATGAATTCGCCCAACTGCGCACCCTTGCCGACGCTTCCCCTATCGGTTCGACTTCCCGGGAAAGGTCGACCAAAACCAGCTTGCCAGAATGTATCGCGACTCCGATGTGTTCGTGCTGCCATCGTTTTTCGAGGGCCTGCCGCTCGTGGTAATCGAGGCGCTCGCCTGCGGATGCAAAGCCGTGGTGACCGACCTACCCGGTATCCGTCCGTGGATTTCCGCGAACATCCCCGCGGCGCCCGTGTGGTTCGTCGGTTCCCCGCGCATGGAGAGCGTCGACGAACCCGTAGCGGACGACCTGCCCGCTTTCGAGCAACGTTTGGCGAAAGCCATCGACGCTGCCGCTGCCGCGCCCGCACCGAGTGCCGCCAATTTCGCCGGCATCGAGCGCGTGACCTGGGCGGGACTTGCCGAGAAGCTGATTGCGTAACGTTTTCTCAAAATGCCAGGCAGCACGACCTGCGAGCAGAAGCAGCCATGGGGAGTCCAAGCAGGTACCGCAAGTGCAGGAAAGGCCCAAAGTGAAAGCAATGGGCCAGATTCTGGCACAAAAACCGAGCTATCCCATTTGTTAGTTTACGGCCAGCATAGCGAAGCTTCCTAAAAACAACGAGACCGCGCCGGGCGTCCAATCTCCCGCGGAGCCCTCGCAGCGCACCGTAAACACGCAGCGAAAGCTTGCAGGAGGACGTCCGACGCGGTCGCGTCAGCAACCTGATCAGCAGGTTGAAATACGGCGAAGCTCGCTTACCTCATGTTGGAAGCGTAGGGAGCCTTGTCCTTCAGAAGGACGTCGTGCGCGCCGCCCTCGACGATGGACGTGGAGCCGATCACCGTAAGCTTAGCCTTGTCCTGAACTCGGGGATGGTGAGCGCACCGCAGTTGCACATGGTCGACTTGATCTTGAGCAACGTGACCGCGATGTTGTCCTTGAGCGGGCCAGCGTAGGGCACATAGGAATCGACGCCTTCTTCAAACGACAGGCTCTTCTTGCCACCCAGGTCGTAACGGCCCCAGTTGCGGGCGCGAGCGGAACCCTCGCCCCAATATTCCTTCATGTAGGTGCCGTTCACCATGACCTTGGCTGACGGGGACTCGTCGAAGCGCGCGAAGTAACGGCCGAGCATAACGAAGTCAGCACCCATCGCCAGGGCCAGCGAGATGTGGTGGTCGTAGACGATGCCGCCGTCGGAGCAGATGGGCACGTAGATGCCAGTCTCCTTGAAGTACTCGTCGCGAGCCTTTGCAACCTCAATGGTAGCCGTAGCTTGGCCACGGCCAATGCCCTTGGTCTCGCGCGTGATGCAGATGGAGCCGCCGCCGATACCGATCTTCACGAAGTCCGCGCCCGCCTCTGCCAAAAAGCGGGAGCCCTCGCCATCGACGACGTTGCCGGCACCGATCTTCACGGAGTCGCCGTAGTGCTCGCGCACCCACTCAATCGTCATCTTCTGCCAATCGGAAAAGCCCTCGGAGGAATCGATGCACAGCACGTCGGCGCCCGCCTCGACCAGCGCAGGAACGCGCTCTGCGTAGTCGCGGGAGTTGATGCCTGCGCCCACCATGTATCGCTTATGGGCATCGAGCATTTCGTTGGGGTTCGATTTGTGGGAATCGTAGTCCTTGCGGAACACCATATAGGCAAGCGTATCGTCCTCATTAACGAGCGGCAGCGAGTTCAACTTGTGATCCCAGATGATATCGTTGGCAACCTTGAGGGAGGTGTCCGCCGGCGCCACAATCAGCTTCTCGCGCGGGGTCATGAACTCGGAAACCTTCTCATCGCCGCTCATGCGGGAAAGACGATAATCGCGCTCGGTAACCACGCCGAGCAGCTTACCGTGCGCCGTGCCGTCGTCGGTGACGGGCATGGTGGAGTGGTCGGTGGCCTCCTTCAGGGCGACGACCTCGTTGAGCGTCATGTCGGGGGAAAGGTTGGCGTCGGACTCGACGAACCCAGCCTTGTAGTCCTTCACGCGCTTGACCATGGCGGCTTCCTGCTCGATGGTCTGGTTGCCGTAGATGAAGGAAAGGCCGCCCTCGGTGGCAAGGGCTACGGCCATGTTGTCGTCAGAGACGGCGGCCATGATAGCGACACCATCGGAATGTTCAGCGAAAGCGGGCACTCCTCTTCGCCCTTGCGATACTTGACGAGCGGCGTTTTCAGGCTGACCGACGCCGGAATGCACGTAGCAGGCGTGTGACCAGGCACCAAAAGATACTCGTTGAACGTGCGTGACGGCTCGTCATAGTAGTAAGCCATGGGGAATATGCTCCTTCGCGAACGGGGACGACTATGGTGTTGTTCGACATTATAGACACCCCGTCGCGGGTTGCACGGGTCGCAGCGGCGAAATACCTGCGTTTTCGGAGAAATTCCCAGCCCTTAACGCGTCAGCAGGAGAAGGCGACGCGGAGTGCGAGGAGAACTTTTGAGACGGGAGCTTGGGGGCGTACGGCCGGCCTGCCGGCGAAAGGAGGGCGCCCGCGGCTCAAACTTACCGGCGCGGCGTGCGAGATGTGTGCAACTCGGCGGAGGCGTCGCGGGAGCGACCCTCGCGCTCGGCGGAAGCATCCTCCGTCGGCACGACGCGCCCGACCACGCGCGTTGCGTGCGCAGCGGCCGCCTGCTTGTCACGCTCGGCCAAAGCCATGCGAACCTTCCCATATTCCCAAACCAGAAGCACGAGCAGGATGCACATCACAATGAGATACCCGATGATGGCGCCCGGCAGTCCCGTGAAGTTCACCAACAGAATCGGGACGAACAGCGAGAACCCGAACGTGATCAGGTAAAGCTTCGTCACCGTACGCTGCTGGCGCAACACCGTGACCACCTGATAGAGGAAATCGATGCAAGCAGTGACGCCGCCGGCGGCGAGCATGATGAATACAAGTCCGCGGAACTGCTCGAAATCCACGCCGTAGAGGAAGCTCATGACCGTAATGCCAATCCACCCCATGATGAGCGCCATCACGACGGTGATGCCCACGATCACCGCCACAATCACAACGATAATCATGTCGAAGCGCTTGCGCTTCTCGGGGTCGGCCCACACGGCGGCCATCTTCACGAGCATCGGCTTGTAGATGAGCTGCGCGGTGAGCAGGATGCCCATGGCCGGGAAGTAGAGCACGTTGTAGTAGAGCTGGTTGTCGTAGGAAAGCACACCCTCCATGACGAACTTGGGCATGTTGTCGATGAGCGAGTAGAGAAACAGCGCGACGAACAGCGGGGCACACTGCTTGAAGAGCGCGACGACGCTGTCGAAGCTCGCGTGCGCCGACGTGGGCGTTTCCCAAATCGCGAGCGGCAAGGTGAGCACGATGAACGAAACGCCCGCAGCAATGGCCATCGCGATGCAAGAGACGCTGACGCTGCGCGTGATAAACAGCGCGACGGAGAACACTACGAGCACGAGCACCGAGCGGAACGCCTGGGAGATGCCCGCGAGATAGAGCTTGTCCTTCTGCTGCAGGCGCCCCTCGTAGACGTCGGCTAAGCCATCGACCATCTTGTAGACGTACACGCCCATGCCGATCGTGAACATTTCGCCCGCGTAACCCCTGATGGAGCAGTATATCCACCCGACAAGCATCACCGCGCACGTGAGCCAGCGATTGAGCTGGTAATCCGAGAACGAGTGTGCCTCGTCGAGGTCGGAAATTTGATAGGTGCGCACGCCGTAATTCGCGAGGATCATGAGCAGCGAGCCCGTGACGAAGGCGAGCGAGAACATGCCAGCGAGCTCTCCACGCCCGCGAGCTGCGTCACCACGATGGTGAGGACGGGGAACACCATGCCCCATGCGCTCGTGCCAAGCGTGTTGCAAATATAGTCGCGCGTCGTACGGTGCGAAGCGTACTCGGCCGGCTGGTCGGCGAGCTCGCCTTCCGTCACCGCGCTCAGGAGGCGATTGCACCACCCGTTGACGGCGCGTGTAAGGAAGAATTTATTCGGGTCGAATGCCATGGAATCGCGCGTGCTGTCCCTTCGTGTCGTGTCTCATCCAAGGATTATAGAGTCGCTCTTCCGACGGGTTGCCAATTTGCACAGAAAGTGAAGAAGCCGGTTCGAAGGACTCGGCTTCGCATGTTTCACGTGGAACGCGCCGAAGCGCACTCGCATGATGCTGCGGCGGTCGGCTCACATTCCGCAACCGCGCGGAAGACGCCCGCCTTCCGCGGTGCGCGGGGATCGCCTGCCGCAAGCCGCACACATCACCGCGAAGAACTAGAAGCGCTGGAACTTCGCCTTCGGAACGCCGCAGATCGGGCACTTCTCGAAGTCGTCGCCCTTGTGGATGTAGCCGCAGCCCGGGCAGAGGTAGTACGCGTCGTCATCGGCGGCGTCGATGTTGTTGTACGCCTCGAGGTACTTCTCGGCATGGACGGCCTCGGCGAGCTTTGCCCTGGTGAACACCTTAACGGCCTTGGCGTGGCCCTCTTCCTGCGCCTTCTTGATGAAGGTGGGGTACATGTCAGAGGTCTCGAAGATCTCGCCATTGGCAGAGGCGATCAGGTTGAGGTCGATTGCCTCGGGAGCCGGAGCCTCGGCGGTCGGGCGGGTGTAGGAGGGATCTTCGGCCTCCACGAGGGAAGCTTCAAGGTTGATATGGATCTGCTCGGCGGCAGAAGTGGCCTCCCACAGACGTGCGAGCTGGTCGAAGCCCTGCTCCTTGGCGGCCTTAGCGAAGGCGGCGTACTTGGCGGAAGCGCCGGTCTCGCCAGCGACGGCGGCCTTCAGGTTCTCGAGCGTGGTGCCCGCCTTGGTGGCGGCGTTGGCGACAGCGTTGAAGTTGCTGGAGTTCTCAGCGGTGGGAAGTTCGGTACGAAGGTTCATAACGTGCCCCTCTCAATTGTTCTTGCTAACTGTTTTGTTAACCTCGTCTTATTGAGAATTTATCTCAATAAGAAACTATAACGAGTTGCCGAACCTTATGCAAGTCGCCTCCTCGCATTCCCCGCCGCAATTCGCAGAACGTTCACATCCGCCGAGACGCAGGCGTCGTGCACTATAATTGGCCGCATCACGATACGCCTTGGGCAACACGAAAGGTCGAAGGACATGGAACACGAAGTAGCTTGGAAGAAGTACGACGAGGTGGACCTCGAGGCCCCTCGAAGGCCTGGCCAGCAACTACATCGACTTCATTTCGGAGAACAAAACCGAGCGCCGCTGCGCCGCAACCGCCATCCGCATGGCCGAGAAAGCGGGCTACATCTCGCTCGCCGACGCTGTCCGCGAGGGGCGCGCGCTTTCCGCAGGCGACAAGGTGTGGGCGCATTCCCACGGCAAGGCGCTCATCCTGGTGCAGCTGGGAAGCAAACCGCTGAGCGATGGTATGAACATCCTGGGCGCGCACATCGACAGCCCCCGCCTCGACTTGAAGCAGAACCCGCTCTACGAGAGCAACGGCTTCGCGCTTCTCGACACGCACTACTACGGCGGCATCAAGAACTACCAATGGGTTACGCTCCCGCTCGCCATGCACGGCGTCATCGCCAAGAAGGACGGCACGGTCGTGGACATAAACGTGGGCGACGACGAGGGCGACCCCGTTTTCTGCGTGTCTGACCTGCTCATTCACCTTGCAAGCCAGCAGATGGACAAGAAGGGCAACAAGATTGTCGAGGGCGAGGACCTCGATATCCTCATCGGCAACCGCCCGCTGTCCATCGACGGCGAGGACGCTGAGCGCAAAGCCGCCGACAGCGAGGGCGCAGAGAATAAGGACGCCACGAAGGAACCGGTGAAAGCGTTCGCGCTGAAGCTTCTGGCCGACAAGTACGACATCGAGGAGGCGGACTTCCTTTCCGCGGAAATCGAGATGGTACCGGCAGGGCGCGCCCGCGAGCTGGGCTTCGACCGCAGCATGGTCATCGGCTACGTACAAGACGACCGCGTATGCGCCTACACCTCGCTCATCGCGCAGCTCGAGGCGCCGGCGGATTTGACGAAGACGGCCGTCACCGTGCTCGTCGACAAGGAGGAGATCGGAAGCGTCGGCGCGACCGGCATGGCATCGAACTTCTTCGAAAACACCATCGCCGAGATTATGGAGCTTGCCGGCGAGGGCGGCATGCTGCCGCTGCGCCGCGCGCTGGCCGCTTCCGCCATGCTCTCCTCCGACGTCTCCGCAGGCTTCGACCCTGCCTACGCCAGCGTGTTCGAGCCGAAAAACGCCGCGTTTCTCGGGCGCGGGCTGTGTTCAACAAGTACACGGGCGCACGCGGGAAGCGCGGCAGCAACGATGCGAGCGCGGAATACGTGGCGCGCGTGCGTCGCGTGATGGATGACGCGGGCGTGTCGTTCCAAACCGCTGAGCTGGGCAAGGTGGATGCAGGCGGCGGCGGGACGATTGCTTATCTGCCCGCGAAGTACGGCATGGACGTCATCGACTCGGGCGTGGCCGTGCTTTCCATGCACGCGCCCTGGGAAGTGACGAGCAAGGCCGACATCTACGAGGCCTACAAGGGTTACCTGGCGTTTTTGAAGAACGCGTAAAGGCGAGAAGACGGTCGACAGCTGGCGACCGCGCCTCGTAGAGCGAGGGGCCAGGCGAGCCGAGCGGGTGCAAGCCGTGGGCGTGAAGCGATGGCATTGCCGCCAGGCGCCCCGCCCCTGCGAGTCGATTTTACCCTACCGCCCCCGTTCCACGACTGAGACAGAACACCCGACCCCGTCTCGCTCGTGGACCCCGGCGGACCGCGCCCGCGCTCTTTCGCAGCAAAGCCCCGCGAACGCGAATGCGACCGGCCCTACGTGAAGTCGTGGCGCAGCACGACCTCGCCGCAATGGGGGCCGCGCGTGGTCCGCTCGACCCAGGCGCGCAGAATACGGCCTTCCCACACGTCGATCTTCGCCACGCATTGTGGGAATCCCCGCGGGGGTTGGTGGGCGAACCGGGGCAAAGCAGCAGGTCAGCCGGGCGCGCTTCCTTCCCTACCACGATTTCGGGAATATGGGTATGCCCGTGAATGCACACGTTCGGCAGCGGGTCGCCCGGCGCGAGCGCGCCCGGTTCGCGAACATGATGCGCACATCCCGCGGATAATGCGCAACAAGAAAGCGCACACCGTCGACGACGGGCCGGGCGAAACGGCGCACCGAGGTGCCATACTCATTGAAGTCGTTGTTGCCGAGCACGGCAGTCACGGGCGCAAGCGTTTGCAGATCGCGGATGATCTCGGGGCTGCAGATGTCACCCGCATGGATGATATGCTCGCAATCAGCGAGTGCGTTGAATGCCTCAACAGGCAAAACACCATGCGTATCGGAAATCACGCCAATTCGAGCCATGCCACACCCCGCTTCCTTTCGCCCATTACTCCCCAAAGCATACTCGTTTGATGCGCGCTCGAGAATACCTGTTCGCGATTGCAATGCGAAACGGGTCTCGCCGCTATCGCGATACAGGGCGGAATGGCGGAGGAAACCCAAAATGAAAAGCGCGCATCAAGACGCGAAAGGGGCGCAAGCGGCATGCTGAGAGCGAGCGAACACCCTGCCCCTTCCCTTCTCTTCGGCATCACCTTCCAATTATCTAAGCGTATCCAACTCAAGTTACCTTCTAACAATTGTGTCAGGTTTGTGACGAATTAGCACTCTCCATTGACGAGTGCTAATGAGGAGTTTATAACGATAGTCGAACCAAGAAGGGACGCCGAGAAGAAGCGAAGGCAAGGCGCCGTAAGGCTTTAGCCCACAGCAGGCGGGCACGACAAGGTTGCCGCCCACCTCAAAAGCGAGCGAACAACCGCGGCAGCAGGCTTCCGCCGGTTCCCAAAAACAGAGCGCCCCCGTTATTAGGAGATGACAATGATGACCATGCTTATGCCGACTCGTAGGAATTACTTCAATGACCTAATGGCCGATCCGTTCGACGCTTTCTTCAACACCCCGTTCACCCCGGCTCCGAAGTCTTCTTCCACGCTGATGCGCACCGACATCAAGGAGCATGATGACGGCTTCGAAATGACCATCGACCTGCCCGGATTCAAGAAGGAAGATGTTCAGGCTGAGCTTAAGGACGGCTACCTCACCGTAAACGCCGAGACCAAGACCGAGACCTCCGAAGGCGACGAGAAGGGGCACCTGGGTACGCAAGGAGCGCTTCGAGGGCAAGTGCAGCCGTACATTCTACGTGGGCGAGGATGTCAAGGAAGAGGACATCAAGGCCCGCTTCGAGAACGGCACGCTCGTAATCGACGTTCCCAAGCCGCAGCCGCAGCCGAAGCTTGAGGAGAAGAAGACCATCGCCATCGCGTAGCCTTTCCCCTCTCGATTTTCCTTTCCATCTCTTTTCTCCTAACGACGCTGGACGCGTCCGATAAGCCCAGTGCGAAAGCCCGTAAGGATTCTCCCCTTGCGGGCTTTCTTTTTCTCGTCTTGTGCCTGGTGTATCATGGCGCCGAACAACAGCGAGGCAAAGGATGGGCAGATGGACGCAGCAACAACCCGCGGCATTCCGCGACTGAAGAACATCGAGCAGGTCAGCGAGGGATGGATCAACAAGTATATCCTCACTTACGAGCTGCCCGACGGCACCGACTACGTGTACGAGAGCACATCGCGTAAGAAGCTGGAAGCATACCGCGCGGGCCTTATGGCGAATGCCCGCGGCGAGGCACCGCGCGTTGACGCCGTTTGCATCGTGGGCGAAACGCGCGAAGGCACGCTGCTCATGATCCGCGAGTTCCGCTATCCCTTGAACTCCTGGTGCATCGCGTTCCCCGCAGGATTGAAGGAACCTAACGAGAGTATTCGGGAATGCGTCGACCGCGAACTGCGCGAAGAGACAGGATACCGCCTGCGCACCGACATCGATGAGCCTGTCCGGCTTTTGCCTCAGGCGGGATTCTCGTCGACAGGGCTGACCGACGAGGCGATTCAGATCGTATTCGCCCAGGTGGAAAAAGGCGGGCGATGCGCAACCCGAGGAAAGCGGTTTCATAAGGCCCTTCCAACTGCCCCTCAGCGATGTACGTCGTTTCCTCGACGAAAACACGACGCTCATCGGGACACGTGCCCAGCTCATCCTGGAAGTCTTCGCCGCGCGCGCCGAACGCTAGGAGGTTTGCGGGCTATTCTTTCTTATCGCCGAGCGCCTCGAGCGCGGCGGCGTAACCGCCCGACCCGTAGGAGAGGCACTTCGACACGCGGGCGATGGTCGTCGCCGAGGCGCCCGTAGCCTTCTTCGATCGCAGAATAGGGCTTGCCTGAAGAGAGCAGACGAGCCACAGCCAAACGCTGCGAGGTTTCGCGAATCTCGCGAATCGTGAACAAGTCCTCGAGCAGAGCAAATACTGTGTGGTTGTCGTTTAGCTTGGCGATGACGGACAGCAGATTCTCGAATTCGGGGTTCTCAGCTCGCTCATTTCACTACCCTTCTGCTCGTATGAGGCCGTACTCGATGGAATCGACAAGCGCGTTCCACGATGCCTCAATGATGTTCTCGCTCACACCGACCGTGCCCCAGCTGCCGCGCTTATCGCTCGTCATGATGATGACGCGCGTCGTAGCGCTCGTGCCAGCGCCTTCCTCGTCCAAGATGCGCACCTTGTAGTCGGTGAGCCCATGTTCGCCACCTGGGGCAAGTACTCAGTGATCGCCATGCGAAGCGCCGCGTCGAGCGCGCCGACGGGACCCGTGCCCTCACCCGTGGCGACAATTCGGCGATCACCCACATGGATCTTGACCGTGGCCTCGCTCGCCGCGTCCTTCGCGAGGGCGCCCGTGTCTTCCCGATCGTCCACGATGACGCGGAAACTCTCCAGCCTGAAATGGGGCCATAGAGGCCGAGGTGCCGCCTGATCAGCACTGCGAGCGACCCGTCAGCCACCTCATAGGAGTAGCCCAGCGCTTCGCGCGCCTTCACATCGTCCAAGATTGTCTGGAGCGTTCGCGCATCACCCGAAAGGTCGATTCCCAGGCTCTTTGCCTTCGCAGCAAGCGACGCCTTGCCCGCAAGTTCGCTCACGAGCATGCGCGTTGCGTTGCCAACGTTTCGAGGATTCGTGTGCTCGTAGGCTTCCGGAAAACGCGCGATGGCGCTCGCGTGCAGGCCGCCCTTGTGCGCGAACGCCGAAGCGCCCGTATAGGGATGGTGCGCGGGAACGGACAGGTTGCACGTTTCGGCTACGAACTGGGCGGTCCGCGTGAGGTCGCGCAGGTTATCGGGGCCGACGCAGTGGAGCCCCCATCTTGAGCTCCATGTCGGCAATGGCGGTAAGCAGGTCGGTATTGCCCACGCGCTCGCCGATGCCGCCGACGGTGCCCTGCACCTGCAGCGCACCCGCACGGACAGCGGAAAGCGCATTGGCCACCGCACAGCCGGAATCGTCGTGACAGTGAATGCCCAGCTGCTGGTCGGGAAGCGCACGCGCAACGACGCCGACTATCTCTTCCACCTCGAAGGGAAGCGCGCCGCCGTTCGTCTCGCAAAGATCGATGGAGTCGGCGCCGGCCTCGCTTGCCGTGCGAATGCACGCGAGCGCGTAGTCGGGATTGGCCTTATAGCCATCGAAGAAGTGCTCGGCGTCGAACACGACGGTGGCCCGTGAGCCTTCAGATACGCGACCGAGTCGGCGATCATGCGAAGGTTTTCCTTGAGCGTGGTCTGCAATGCGCGCGTGACCTGGGCATCCCACGTTTTCCCCACGATGGTTGCCACAGGAGCGCCGCACTCGACGAGGTCGGCAAGGCCCCGATCCTGGTCGGCCGGCGTGCCCTTCTTGCAGGTGGACCCGAACGCGGCGATGCGCGCATGGTCAAGCGGCATCTCCTTCACGCGGCGGAAGAACTCGATGTCCTTCGGGTTTGACGCGGGGAAGCCGCCTTCGATAAAGTCGATACCGAATGCGTCGAGCCGCTCCACGATGCGCAGCTTGTCGTCAAGTGAAAGCGAGATGCCCTCGCACTGCTCGCCGTCGCGCAATGTGCAGTCGTATGTGAAGATGTGCTGAGTCAAACCCCGTCTCTCTCCAATGGAAACGCCGATTGAATAGCCGTTCGTCCACGGGCTATTCTACTCCAACAGACTAGAGCGGGAGAGCGCTTTTCGGGAAAGGTTCCGCCGTCAAGCACGAAGTGCGGCTCCAAGGGATACATCATTAGGGAGCTAGCGGTCATCGAATGCGCGGGAACCTGCAGCTTTCGAGTACGCGAACAGTCCATGCAAGCGAAAGTCGAGCCCCGACGAAATAGAGACTCGAGCGCAGAGGGAACCACCCGACGCTTACTTCGACCCACCACCACCAAGCCCGATGAGCAGATAGAGAATCCAGCCTGCGGCAATGATGCCGTACCTAGCCTTTTTGCTCATGTCTTCCTTGTTCAGCATGATAATCGTGAGCGGAACGGGGGAAATGCAGATCCACCCCAGAACCCACAGCCACGTTTTGCGCCTCTTCGGGGGCTCTTGAGGGGCCTGCTGGGGTTGGGGGGAGGGACTTGGGGCTGGAAAGTTGGCTGGGAGGCTGGTTGATAGCAGGCTTGCTGAGGCGGAAAAGACGCCTGCGCCGCTTCCGCTTGGCCCTCTGGCGCCCCTTCTCGAATTCGTACCCAGCCTTTTCTGCCCCGTCGAGCTGGACTTTCTGAATCTCGTCATCTACCGGCAGGACGGCACCGCAATAGCTGCAGAAAGCCATTTTCCTATCCATGTCGACTTCAAGCCGAGCGCCGCAGCCTGGGCAGGTAAGGTTGACGATCTTCACGAGAATCCCTTTCGCATCACGAGCCGAGATGAAAATCAGGAAATCGAGCACCAGCTTCATTGCGAACCGTTCTCACTTCTTTCCCTGTCCTCGCGAATGAGGCGCTTCAGGTATGACGACATGCTTTCTTCCCGATTCCTCGCGAATTCGTACAAATCGTAATCGGGCGGAAAGAAATTGCACTGGATTTTCTTCTGCTTCGCCTTCTTGTACTTGTTTTCCGCCGAGCGCTGCGCATCAGTGCGCTTCACGGCTCGCTTCTTCGGTTCCGGCATCGCAAACCCTCCCTAGAAAAACGGCGAAGTCGGGGCCGTCCCGCACGCTCGGGGAGACACCTGCGGAAGGCGTTGGCCCCGGGACCCGCGCGCTGAGATTGCCGCGCGGGAAGCGCTTAAATGACTCGCCACCTCTTCGCCGCGCCCTTTGCTGGGTTCACTATACTCAGCCCGAAGCGGCCGTATGTCCCCACCATGGTACAGGTGAGGAAACCGTCCGTTTGGCATGCATCGTCCCTGAATGAGACTCTCACGGCGGCGCTGTACGACGGCATAAAAGAAGCCCTCAAGTTGCTCATTTTTGGAGAAGACAACAACTAAAGGGCTTAACCGTCGCGCCGCGTATCTTCGCGGCGGGATGCCGGGTCCAGCATATCGCGGAAAGCATCGGTGACGCGCTGCGAAGCCAAGATCGGCCGACCCCACGAGCGTCCCAACCTGCCGGAAATTCGGGAAGGGCGCGGCAATGGAATGGTTACCTCGCGACGCCGACTGCGCCAGGCCCCAATCCCATGCCTCCTACGCTCGATGAAGGCGTGGTGCTCGCGGTTGCAGAAGTCGAGCTACCGCCCGTAACGGTCCCGGAATCGGTATAGCCATGCGTATCCGCGTTCGTCAGCACTCCGCCTATCACCAGGGTATATTCCCCGCCTTCGGTAAACTTCGGGCTGCTTGCCAGCACCATGCCGAATTGCTTGGTGGCTGTTATAGACGCAACCACGTTGCCGTTTGCGTCCACAATCGCGACCGTATCGCCCGCACTGCCGCTCACGTTCGTGGCGTTGAGAAACGGCTGAGTGCCGCTCGAGAAACTCTGCGCCATGCGCGACGAGCCGATCATGAGCACCGTACCGCCCGAAACGGTCGCCTCGCTATCGTAGTCAAACGCGCCATCGCCATCGCTCGACGGGCCATTGACGAGTACCACGCCGCCCGTGATTTCCACGCTGCCGTTGCTGTCGATGGCATCGCCCACCGAGTCGAACACGAGCGTTCCGCCGTTGATCTGAATAAGGCAGTCGGAAGAACCTGCGTCAGGGCACCGCCCTGATTGCCGCCTTGGTCGCCCTGCGGCATATCACCTTGGGTTGACTCGCTTTGCGGGGCGCTGTTTTGGGGCTGTTTCCCGCCCTGCCCCCGGGCGCCGCCTTGCGAAACCCGGCCATTCGATCCGCCCTGGTCACCACCCGGGAAATTACTAGCATCCGCAGGACCTCCACCCGCTGCGGGCCCGCCTTTGCCTGGTGCTTCTCCATTGACAGTAATACCGCCCTCGTCAGGAGCGCCACTATCATTAGCATCCTCGCTATCATCCGAGCTCTCCGACAGATCGGCGCTACTTGCATTGGCCGCGTCATCGGACGCCACGATGGAAGTATCGCCGCCGTTCACGTATACTTTTTCCGCCTCGAGGCCTTCGCAGCAGCTGGTCACGTCGATGGTGCCGCCGTCGACCGCAAGCTCGGTCTCCGCATGGAAGGCATCATCGCCCGCGCTCACCGTGAAGTCACCGCCCGCAATCGCCATCTGCAAGTCGGAATGGAACGCATCGTCGGCCGAGGTCACGCTGAACGTTCCGCCCGCGATGCCGATATAGGTTTTCGCCTGCACCGCGTCGTCACCCGCATTGATTGAGAAGGTGCCGCCCGTAATGCTCACGAAGCCCTGCGTCGCCTCGGTGTCCTTGTTTGACTTGATGCCGTCACCTCCCGCCGCCAGGCTGAACGAGCCGTCAGCAATCTTCACGCAATCGCGGCCGCGCAGGCAGTCCTCCACCGCCGTCACGTTCAGGGTGCCGCCCGTAACGACCAAGTCGTCCTTCGAGCAGATGCCGTGGCGATAATTCACCGTCACGTTGAGAGTTCCCCGTGCCGTTGATGGTGAGGTCGCAGCGGCAAAAGAGCGTCGCGTACGGCTCATCGGAGTCATCTTCAAGCGTGTAGTCGGTGCCGTCGGAAAGCGAGTTTTGCGTGCCATCGACCAAGGTCACGAAGCATTTATCGGCGTTCTTCGCATAGATTGCGGGACCGCTCTCGTTGTGGATAGTCGCCCCCGCAAGTACCAGCTGAACCTTCGCGTCATCAGACGCGTCGACCACGATCTGCCCCGATGAAAGCTCACCTGAAATAATGTAGGTTCCTTCTGATGAGATGGTCACCGTCGAACCATCGACTGCGGCACCCGAGCCGTCAACACTTGCGGACGACCCCGAAAGAGCGATGCGCGTGGCGGACCTCTCATCGTAGCTTGCATCCAAGTCGCGCTTCGAATAGTCCAGATTAAGAGCCGAAACGTCGAAGGCTGCGGCAACGTCTTCAAAGGCGGAAGACTCCGAGCCAACCGCTGCAGCAGCATCGCTTGACGCCGCAGGAGAAGACTGCTCGCCCGCGCAGCCGCCCAACCCCGAAAGCGAGAAAACGAGCACAGCGGCGATGCAAAGTGCGGCAAGACGCCTCATGCGACCCGACCAGGCCCCTTCGGCGGCGCCCACAAAGCGAGTTCCGCAGCGCAGCGAGGACTGTTTGAGCGACTGGGCGTTGCCGGAGGGGCTGGAAGCGCGACCTGGCGGGGGCTCTTCGGCGGCGCCCACAAAGCGAGTTCCGCAGCGAAGCGAGGACTGTTTGAGCGACTGGGCGTCGGCGAAGGGGCCTTTCTCGCAGCTCGCCTTCTCAACCGTACGCTTTCCCATCTCTACAACACCCCTGCGGCTTGAGCTCGCATTTCCCGAGCGTCACCTTCAAGTTCCCATTGAGGCAGCGCACCTCGTCAATCAGGCGTTTCTCCATGCCGGGAACCACGAAGGCGCAGCGTGTACTCCAGCGTGTAGAGGCTCCCCATGTTCGACGTGGTCACTTCGGTGAGCTCGTGCTCGGCGGCGAAACGATCGAGCACGTCGTCGAACATGCCGTCGAACTCCAGGTCCTCGGGGACGACGACCTTGAGCGTCTTCTCCGCTTCGCGCGGACGACCGAGGGGCGAGAGCACATACACCACGTTCACGACCGCGATGATTGCGGTGAACAGTACCGCCAGGCCGAGAAAGCCCATGCCCGTAGCAAGGCCCACCGCCATCGCCAGAAATACGCTGCCGATGTCCTTCGCGCTGCCGGGAATGGAGCGGAAACGCACCAGGTTGAACACGCCCATAACGGCGATACCCGCGCCAAGGTTGCCGTTGACCAGGGTAATCACCATCTGCACGATGAGCGGCAGAAGCGCCAGCGTAACCACGAAGTTCTTCGAGTACCGATGGCGGAACATGTACACCCCGGCAATCACGAGGCCGAGGACGATAGATACGACGGAACACAAAAGAAAGCTCGACGCCGAAACCGACGAGACGAGCGAGTCAGCGGTTCCGAACACCGACGAGAACATAAGATCGACATGGAGAATCCTTTCTTGAGGAGGAACTATTGAGGCAGAACAGGGCGAAGGTCGGAATACGGCGCACGCCTTCCGCAACCGCCGCCTTTCTCTACGGTGCCTTCCCCGCGGCGCCCTCCTGCGACGCCCGGCGCATGCTCGCCTGATAGGCCGCACCGTATTTGGAAAACGACGAGGGGTACGCCTCGCAACCGTCGAGCGCGTCGACAAGCCACAGCGGAAAGGGACCGGCGCACTTCACTTCCATAATCGCCTCGTCAGCAGACAGAAGCGGGCGCGGCATGCCGAACCCGACGGGCGGGCGCCTATGCGAAGCCCGCGCGATGAGCGCTTCCTCAAACAGGTCGCGATATGCCACGTCCTCGTCGAAGGTGATGCGCAGCGTCGAGGGAACATCCGCCGCCTCGCCTTCCCCGCCAATCGCGAGGCGCATACGCCGTGCGGTCGCAAATCGTCACCATCGACGCGCACAGCGGGGTATAGCGCTCCTTGAAGGCGTCGATTTCGCGAGCGATCTGCAAACTCCGCGGCGAAAGCGACGCTTCGGCGAGAATCGGGTCGGGCAGCGGAAACTCGCAACATGCCTGCTCATAGGGCATGCCGTCCATATACGCCCGCGCCGCCGCATACGAGCAGCCGACGCGACGCTTGTACACGATGCCCTGGTACTTCTTCTTGAGCCTCGACGAACACCTGGTCGGCCTCGCCGGGGATGCCGTAGCTGCGCACACGGAGCTTCTCCTTATAGAGGGGCTTGTCCAGCGATCGCTCGATAAGTGCCCGGTCGGGCGTGTCGAAATAGCGGCTGACAATGCTCGTCGTCCCGTAATCGTCGACGGCCATGCGCCTTTCGATCGCCGTAAGCATCGCATGGCGCTGAGCTGCATCGAGGCGGTACTTGACTTCCTTGCGCTCGAAAACCTCTTGATAGCTCGTCATAGAAAATGCCTCCTTTTGAAGAGGGACAGAAAGCCGTCCCTTTGGCGGTCGTGTCGTCGGCGGCGCGGGGCCGATCATCGATACAGGAAAGGGAGGAGGGGGAAGAGGATGGCCCCGCCTGCCGACACCCCGAATGCTACGGAGCACCCTGAAAGAACCCTGAAAGAAACGCCCAAACTAAAAATCGGGCAGTTTCTTTCAGGTTGTTTTCAGGGTCGTCCCCGACAATAACCTCACGGCCGCAACCGCCCCATCCACGATCCCCAGCGCGGAGACGGTGGCGGCCGTTCGCGTCTCGGCGAGGCGCCCGCAAGGACCCGCGTCGAGGCGTTTCCTTAGCAAAACCGTGCTAGTATTCCAATCAAGAAAGCACCGAACGTGAAAGAGGAGCGCTGTGCAGATTCTCGTAGTCGAAGATGATGTACGCCTTGCCCAGGCACTTTGCCGCATCCTCGAGGAAAGCGGCTACAAAACCGACGCCGTGCACGACGGGCAGTCGGGGGGAACCGATTATGCGGAAAGTGGCATCTACGACGTCATCATCCTCGACGTGATGCTGCCGAAGATGGACGGCTTCACCGTCGTGTCGAACCTGCGGCGCGCCGGCGTGAGCACCCCCGTGCTGCTCCTGACCGCGCGAGACGCCGTGCCCGATAAGATCTGCGGGAACCGACTCGGGCGCCGACGATTACATGACCAAGCCGTTTTCACCAGCCGAGCTCATGGCGCACCTGCGCGCACTCACGCGCCGCCAAGGCGAGGTGCTCTTCGAGGCAATCACGTCGGGGGACGTTTCGTTGAACCTGGAAAGCCACGACTTGACCTGCGGCGACCAGTCGATTCACCTCAGCTACAAGGAGTTCTCACTCGCCCGCGTCCTTATGGCGAACGCAGGCGCTGCGGTGTCGAAGGCCACGCTGATCGAGAAAGTGTGGGGCCTGGAGGCAGCCGCTGACGAGAATAACGTAGAGGCCTATGTATCATTCCTACGCAAAAAGCTGAAGTTTTTGGGAACCGGCATCGCGCATCGAGACACTGCGCGGCGCTGGGTATCGCTTCGCCGCGGAAGGCGCCGCAACCGACAATCGCGCGAGCGCGTAAGACTGCGCCGCATTCCCCGAAGAGATTCCTATGCTGAAAAAGCTCCGCATCAAGTTCATCGCGCTCAACATGGCCACCGTGGCCGTGGTGCTTGCCGTGATTTTCTCCGCCATCTGCGTCATCAACTATCAGCAAAGCGTGGCTTCCGTGCACGAAGCAATGAGCAACGCCATCGCGTTCACGGAGTCGAAGAGTCGCGCGCTGACCGACGGCGACACCCAGGGGCAGGAAGGCGCACGGGAACAAGACGCGGGCGACCCCGACGAGCAGGCGGACGGGGACTGGAAAGACGATGGCGCGCGGCATGGCACCCCTCCGCAAATCGGCGGCGGACCTGCGGGAAGCGGCCCGCATGTCCCTGCGGCCGTGTATCGCATCCTCAAGAGCGGCAGCTACGAGCTCGCAGGGTCGGCGGCTTCCGCATCGATTGCAGACGACGTGCTCGAGAAGGCGATATCCCAGCTCGCGGATGCCCCGACGGTTCAGGCGAGCTTTCCGAACTGGGCCTTTTTACGAGAAACGCACCTCCGACACCGGCATCGCGCGCGTCGCGTTTGCCGATGTCAGCTCCGCAAACGGATGGCAGACCCTCGCGCTCACCCTCGCGGGCGTCGGCGTGGTCGCGCTCGCCATCTTCTTCGTGATCAGCGTGTTCTTCTCCCGCTGGGCCTTGCGCCCGGTGAAGCGGGCGTGGGAGCAGCAGCGGCAGTTCGTGGCCGACGCCTCACATGAGCTGAAGACCCCGCTCACCGTCATCCTCGCGAACACGTCGATTCTCATGTCACACCCCGAGCGCACCATCGCAAGCCAAAGCCAGTGGGTCGAAAGCACGCAGGCGGAAGGCGAGCGCATGCGAAGCTCGTGGCCGACCTTCTTCTCCTGGCGCGCCTCGACGCCGAGGAGACCGACATCGTGAAATCGAAGCCGAAGGAGCGCATCGATCTGTCGAACCTGGTGGAAGGCGAGCTTTTGCAGTTCGAGTCGGTGGCATTCGAGCGCGCCATCGAGCTGGAAAGCAACGTGGACGAGGGCATCGCCGTGCAGGGATCGATCGAGCGCCTGCGCCGCCTGGTCACAACACTTCTCGACAACGCGTGCAAGTACGCCGGCGACAACGGGAAAGTGCGCGTCGAGCTGCATGCGCAGAATGGCAGCGCGCGATTCATCGTGCACAACACGGGGTCGCTCATCTCGGCGGAGGACCTACGGCACGTGTTCGACCGCTTCTACCGCGCCGACAAAGCACGCACAAGCGGCGCAGGCGGCTTCGGCCTGGGGCTTTCCATCGCGAAAGAAGTCGCAGAAGAACATGGCGGAACGATAACCGCGAAGAGCAGCGACGAAGAGGGCACCACCTTCACAGCAACCCTGCCGACCACGTAATCGAATACCTAAAATCAGCTTTCCGGGTGAATTCCCCACATGGAAAGCTGTCGTCTTTTTCATATTTCCCCCTTCGCCATATATGGCGATCCGCAATATATGGCAATAATGCTTGCGTTTTGCCCATGATTTCGAAAAATGACGACGATAAGAGCGCATGCGGAGAGCCTACGTTACAATCAGGGAAAACATGGTCACGTCACGTTAACCACAAACGCAGCCAAAACGAAACGAGGACCCCATGACCGACCTACGGATGAAGATCGTCTCCATCGCATGCGCGCTCGCACTTGTTGCCGGGTGCATGCCCGCTGTGGCGTTTGCGCAGGAAGAAAGCGCGACAGCCTCGCCTTCCCCTAAGCAACAGGCGAACTCCCTTTGCGACGAAACCGCCAGCTCAACCCTGGCCCCAAGCGAGGACACCCCGTCCCCCGCGCCCACCCGCATCCCCATCGACAAGCAGGCATTTGCCCAGGCAGAAGACGAGGGCATCACCCTGCAAAGCGTCAATCTCAACGCGACCGTCGCACCGCACGACGCGTTCTCCGACGAATTCCTCTACTTCACGAAATACGAGAGCGGCAACAGACTCACGAGCGGCGAGGGCTACGACATGCTCCTCTCCGCGGGCGACAACTACCACGCCATGGGCTGCTACCAGTTCGACAACCGCTACGGCCTGCAGGATTTCCTCGTCGCCTGTTACAACTACAGCCCGACACGCTATTCCATGTTCGCGTGGCTGAAGGACGCAAGCGTGGATATCTCGAACATGAAGCTCTACGACTCGAGCAAGAAGGCCTTAACCGACACGGGGAAGAGGCTGAACAATTCGTGGTCCGCCGCGTACCAGGCGAATCCCGAGGAATTCTCGCGACTGCAGGACGGCTGGTTCTACCAGGAATACGTCGAATACGCGCTGCGCCTGTGCAACAACAGCGCGCACAACTTCAACATGGACAGCCGAAGCGATTGCGTGAAAGGCCTGGTCAGCGGCATTTGCAACCTGTTCGGCTCAGGCGGCATGCAGTTCTTCGTCGGCGGCACGCTCTACGGGACGCACTACGATGGCGCAGGTCTCTCTGGCACGATGAGCGACCGCGAGTTCGTCACCACGCTGTGCAACTACATCGTCGACCGCGTGGCGGAGCTACCTTATGTGAACAGCCAGTACGTGCCCAGCTATCAAAATCGCTACCGAAACGAGCTCGCCGATTGCCTTGCCTACCTCGACAGCAAACCCGACCCCAGCAATCCGACACCGACGCCCGAGAAATTCCCAACAAGGCGTTCAGCGATCTGGAAGACGGCGCCTGGTATCTGCAGGCAGTCGAGTACGTGTCGAGCCGCGGCATCATGAAAGGCTACGATAACGGCACGTTCGGACCCAACGACACGCTTTCGCGCGGGCAGCTTATCACTATGCTGTGGCGCCTTCAGGGTTCCCCGCAGGCGGACATGTCTACGACCGCGTTCGCCGACGTCGACTACGACAGCTATTACGGGACGCCATCCGATGGGCGCGCGCGACCGAGATCGTAAAGGGCTATGGCGACAGCAACGACTTCTGCCCCGACGCGTCCATCACGCGCGAGGAGATCGCCGTTATGCTGGCGAACTTCGCCAAGCGGATGGACGGGAAGAATCCCACGAGCGACGGCGTGAAGCTTGGGCAGTTCCCCGACGTCAACGCGGTTGACTCATGGGCGAAAGCGGCTCTGAGCTGGATTGTCGACAAGTGAATCATCTCTGGCAAGATCGACGCGAGCAACAAAGCATGGCTCAACCCGATCGACAACGCGACGCGCGCGGAAGCGGCGACCATCCTCATGCGCTACCTGCAAAACCGCTAGAAGGCGATAGCGGGCTCACCCGCTACGGACTGGACTTGAGACGACACAAGCGCCGCAAGGCCGAGCTGCATCGGCGGCAGAAAGCGAATCAAGTCCGAAACCAAAAGCGGGCGACCATCCCAATCGCCCGCTTCGCTTCCAATTATAAGGTTGTTCTGCTAGGAAGGAAAGCCCTCCCCCTAGCACGCCATCTGGATTTCCGGCTCTCCATCTCCGAAGAGTAGCTCGCGCTCGGGACCGGAAAGCGCCGCACGTGCCTGATCGCGCAGGTTATTCATGCCCGAAAGGAACTGGCGGTACATGACGAGGGTCAGGTAGCGGCCCTTCGTCGTCAGCGTGAACTCGTCGTCGTTGTCGATTGCGAACGACTTGTTCGCGCGCATGAACGCCAGCTCGATCGGCAGCGCCAGCTCAAAGCGGCTCGCCGAATTCGCGCTCGAACGCGCGCTTGTCGAGATGCAGCTGGTAAAGATGCAGAAGGAAGTAGTAACGCTCCAGGTCGCGCTTCGCCATGACCGACTTGCCCATGATGGACATATGGCCCGCCTGAATAGCGTCGTTGTATTCCTGCAAACTGAACGAGTTCACATACAGGCAGCCGTTCAAGTGCGTGATCGGTTCCCGAACCGATTGCCGGGTACTCGTTGTAGGACACCTGCAGCTCCTCGAACGGCAGCTCGACGTCCTTTTCCCCTGGTCATTCAAGCGCGTAAACGTCCAGATGGTGTCGCGCTCGAAGAACGGGTGGTTGCCGCCTGCAAGCACGCCATCGAGAATCTGGTAGTAGCGGTACTCGCGGTTGTAATCCATGCGCGCGAGCGTCTCGACCATCTTGCGCGTGGTCGCAGACGAGATATAGAGCGGCGAGAACGTGGTCTGGCGCGCGCCGCATTCGACGATCTTCTCAAGGTCGCTGAAGAGGATGTCCTCGGTTTGCGAGGGGAAGTTGAAGATCATGTCCACGTTGAGCGAGTCAAAATACGGAACCGCCTCGCCGATGCGCTCGAAGATTTCCTCGCCCGAACCGTACTTGTGGTAGCGGTCCATCTGCTTGAGCAGGTCGTTGTTGAAGCTCTGCACGCCGACGGACAGACGCTGGACGCGTCCCTTCAGCTCATTGAGCCACGGCTGCACGAGGTGGTTGGGGTTGGTCTCCGACGACACTTCCTTGATGTTGAAGTTGTCGCGCGCAAGGTCGATCGTCTTGCACAGCTCGTCGAGCATGATGGTCGGCGTACCGCCGCCGATATAGAGGCTTTCAAAATCGTATCCCAAATCCTTGAGCATCATCATTTCCTTGCGCATGTTCTCGAAATACGGACGCGCAACGGACTCGCGGAACGGATAGCGATTGAAGCTGCAGTAGGGGCAAAGCACCTGGCAAAACGGCACGTGCATGTAAAGCATGTACTTCTCGCCGGGCTTTGGACCAGGGAAGAACTTCTCGTCGGTCGGATGCAAGTCGAGGTGCTGTTTAGCAATGCCTTTGACCAAGTTGGTGAGCACTCGTTCGGATAGCATAGGATCCCTTCGTGTCTTTCTCGAAATCAACGCCACATGGTAGCGCTTTTGCATCCCAAACGCGCAGGAACTATTCGCTTTCTACGGGAACTGCAAGAAGGGGGACCACGCTGCAGGCGAGAAGGCGGGCGGCACAGCGAGCAGGAAGGCGGCGCCCCTTACGCGAGAATGGTTGCCAGCTCACTGCGCGAGGAGAACGGCGTCTCCCTGTTGCCCGCCACGCGGTCGATCGCGACAACGGTCCCCTTCCAGGTCGGCTCGCCGCCTTCCCCCGCCAGCCGCCTTGTACTCATCGGTCTGCACGACGTAGCGGCAGTCGAACTCCTCCGGCTTCGGCATCTCCTTCAGGTCGAAGCCGTATTCCATATCCCTCAGGATGCGCTCCATGACGCCCGGGGCAACCGCAGCGGAGCCGAGCGACACGAGGCCGTGCTCCTTGTTGAAGACCGCCGTCGGCGACACGTAGATAGTGCGCAACCGCTTCTCGCGCTGGCGTTCAAGGCAGTTGACTCCCACGATAACCGCGACGATAACCACCAGCCAGATAATGAAAATTACCAGGTCAAGCGGACTGTCAACCTGATTGAAGCCCAGGAAGAACCACAGCCACAGAAGGAATACGTCGACCAGCACGGCAATGGCGAGGCCAATCCAGTTGCTCTTCTTCATTATTTGTCACTTCCTTCCTTGGCGCCCGACAAGACCTCATCCATCTCCTTGTCGAGATCGGCGGTCATGCGGCGCCGGCGCAGCAAGACGACCGCGCCGTAAACCAGCGTTGCAATGGTGCCGAGAAGCATGAGCCAATGCACCCAGCAGCTCGTCGGCTGCTCAGCGGTCGGTGCGTTCTCGGAGTTCTGCTTTCCTTCCGACTGAGCGTTGTTTCCGGAAGTCGCCTTGTCGGCGGTCTTCGGCATAGTGGTCTCCTTCGAATCGGATGCCGTCGGGACGGAACCCATATCGTCCGACGTCGTCGAACCCGACGGCGTCACGTCGGAAGAATTCGTCGGGCCATTCGGCGTCGATGGATTCTTACCAGGGCCGGGCGTCGGCTCGTCAGTGCCGGGGCCAGGCGCCGGCGGCGTGTACGCGATAACCGTGAGCGTGCCGTTCACCTGGGTGATCTCGTAGTTGTCGAGGCTCGTGTTCGCGCCGGCCTTAACAGTGAAGGTGTTGTCGGAGGTGCCGACCGCCGTCTGCGCTCCCGTAAGGTCGTAGCCGAAGCTCTCGCCTTCGACGAGCGACCCAGCCGTCACCATTGCCTCGTGCTTGGTGAGTGCGGTACCGTCATACACCTTGGAATCCGTCGCGGAAGTTACCGTCACGGGACGCTTGGTCACGATGAGCGGGGCCTTCCCGCACGTCACATTGGCGAACTGGGCGGTGACATCCTCACCGGCGGCGTTCCTTATCACGATGGTGGAAGCGTCGATCTCGGCCAGAAGCTCGCCGGCGTCCGTGATGGTGCCCTTGGTCGCGGCCTCGAGCGTGAAGCCCGCGGGAAGACCGTCGACGTCGATGCCGGCGCTGGCCAGCGGCTTGCCGTCGTAGACCTTGCTGCCGCCGTGCGGCGTGACATTGATCGCCACCTGGCTCGGGGTGACCTCGAGGGTACCGATAGCGCCTTCCACGACGTTGTAGTTCGACTCCTTAGCAGTGCCGTCCCATGTGATGGCATAGGAGTTGGCGCTCGTGCCCACAAGCGTCTGGCTGCCGGTGGTGGCGAAGCTGGCGGTCTCGCCGTTCACGAAGCCCGAGATCTCCCCCGAAGCCGTGAGCGCCGTGCCGTCATAGGGCTTCGACGCGCCGTGCGTAGTGACAGTGAGAGTCGCAGGCAGGATCGTGAGCTGGCCGCACTTCGCGGTCACCAGGTAGTCGTCTCCGCTCGTCCCCTCGTTGAACGAGAAGACGAAGGTGTTGTCGCTCTCGCCGACGTCGGTTTGCGGTTCCCGTGACGGTGACGGCCACGCCCTCGCCGTCGACGAAGCCGACCCCCTCGCCCTTGGGCGTGACGCTGACGGCGCCGTTGGTGAGCGGCGTGCCGTCGTAGGTCTTGTCCGCGCCCCCGGACTCCAGCGTGACAGGGCGCTTCTCGACGGCGACGCCCTCGGGCCCGCCGCGTACTGGCCGGCCGCGTAGTTGGCGCCCGTCGCGCGGAGCTTAACGGCCAGATGGCCGGAATGCGTCAGCGAGACCTTCGAGGGGTCGTCCACCCAGCTCACGCCGTCGGTGCTGTACTCGACCGAGGAGAGCCGTTGCCGTGCTTGTCCCAGGCGCGCGCGCCGTAGGCGGAAAGGGGCCGCCGTCGTAGACCTTCTGCACGTCGCGGGCGTCCCACGTGACGGCGTCCTCGTCGATCGCGACGGGGACGATGTGCAGCTGCCCGTCCTCGATCGCGAAGGCCACGTTCGAGAAGTTGGCGCTCGTGTTCTCGAAGTCGCCGGGGAGCAGGCCCATGTCGTAGTCGCCAGCGTCGGTGCCGGTGGCGACCTTGTGCGCGGCGTCGCCCACGAAGGCGAAGTCGCCCTCCTTGTAGAGGGCGGAGGAGATCCCTGCGACCTCGTAGCCCTCGGCGGTCTTGGCCTCGCCGTCGTAGGGGAACGTCGCGCTGTTCTCCCTGATGGTCACGACGACCTTCTCGGCGTTCGCGGTCACCCCGAGCCTGCCCTCGCCCAAGGTGATCTTGTAGTTTGCGAGCTTGGTGGACCGCCGCCTCGTAGGCTGCGATGGTGCTCCCGCTCTCGCCGGCGTCGGTCTGCGACCCGCCGTAGGTCACGCCCGCGACGCCGTCGCCCCGATGAAGCCGGTGGCAGTAAACTCGCTCGCCACAAGCGACATGCCGTCGTAGGGCTTGCTCGCGTCCTTGGGCTTGATGGTCACCTCAGCCGGGTCGATGACGAGCGAGCCGTCCTTAATCTCGATGTCGAACTCACTCGTCACGTCGCTGCCCGCCGCATCGGTCACCTTGGCAGCGCCGGTGATGTTGTTGGTGTAGGTGCCCACATCGGCCGCGCTCGGGTCCTCGGTGGAGAGGCCGGAGACCGTGTACGCCTTCCCGCCGACCACGAACTCCGTGGTCTTGAGGCCCGCGGCGGAATGGGTCCCGCCGTCGTAGGTCGCCGACGTCGAGTTCGCCTCGACCGTGATGGTCTCGGCCGCCCCGCGCGAGGTCACGTTCAGCGTGCCCTTCTCGGTGCGGATCTCGTAGTTGCCGGCCTTGGTGCTCTCAGGGTACCCCCACGAGACGATGGAGCTCTCGCTCGTCCCCGGCGCGGTCTGCGAGCCGGAGAACACGGGGTCGGAGATGCCCTGGCCTGCGAGGAACTGGTCGGGCGAGCCTCGGCGACCTCCCATTCGCTCGCCTCGAGCGCCTCCCCGTCGAAGACCCTGGAGGCGTCCTTGGGCTTGACGACCACCTCGCGCCTCGAGATCGCGAGCTGGCCGTCCTCCACCTCGAAGCTGACGTTCGAGAAGTTCCTGCCGGCGTAGCTGAAGTCGCCCGCGTCGAGGCCCATGGGGTAGCTGCCCGCGTCGGTGCCCGTCACCTTCGCCGTGCCCGCGAACGAGATGTCGCCCGCGTCGAAGCCGGCGGGGGCGCCGGCGCTCGCGGCGCCGCCGACCACGTAGGAGACGGTATAGCCCTCGACGCCGTGCTCCTCGCCGTCGTACTTCCCGCCGCCCGTATTGCCCTTGATTTTGACGACGACCTGCTGGGAGTTCGGGTTAATCACGAGTTTGCCGTCATTCGTTTTCGCAACGATGTACTTGCCATCAGTGCTCACCGTGCCAGCGGTTCCGGAAGCGAAGGTATACGGATAGTCGCCCGCATCGGTTCCCTTGCCGTCCAGAAGCGTAACGCCCGCAAACTTGGCGTCCGCGACATCGCAGGTGTAACCCTCGACGTGCTGCGACTCTCCCGTGTATTCCGTCGTTGCGGAATTCGCCGTGAGCGTCACGTTCTGGTAATAGTAGATGTTGATGACGGTGCTGCCATCGAGCTCGACAGTTGCAGTTGCCGTCTGACCAGGCACTACGCTATATCCGTCGATGACCTTCGCGAGGTTGGAGGCTGCAACCTCGCTCCCCACGGGGCGCTCTGCGTCTCAGAGCCGGCAACTTTCTGCTCGGTGCCGTTGAGGAAATAGTTCACCTGGTAGTTGGCAGCGTCCTTCTCGTAGTAGAAGACGATTTCGGGCGTCTCGCCTTCGATGAGCGTCGCTTTCCCAGACGCCTGCGTCGGATCGACCAGATGATAGCCTTCGATGTCGCTCTTCGCGTTTGCCGTCACGACTTCACCGGCGTGCCCATAGAACGTGTCGGCAGGGGAAAGCTCCTTGCCGGTGCCCTGCTCCAGGTACTTCACGTTGCAAGCGAGCAATTTGTTCCACGTCGCCGTGAACGTGACGTTGTTGTCAGGCATGATAAAGCTCGCGCCGCTTTCAAGCGTCGCCACGTCGTCAAGCCCCGAAACAGTCCAGCCGGCGAACTCGTACCCTACGCGGGTAGGCTCGGCTTTCACCGTCTGCGTCGAACCCTCTTGAGCAGCATGCACGAGAGCGTCGCTGTTGTTCCAGCTTCCACCCGCCAAATCGTAGATGACCTGGCGCCCCGAAAGATACTTAGCGTAGAAGTTGACGTTCCCGTCTATCGTATAGGGGAGCTCCACCTGCTGAGTTAAGGCCTGGTCGGTATACCACCCATTGAAGGTATACTCGATGCCGCCAACCTTCTTGGAAAGCGGAAGGCTCACGTCAGGAAAGTCAGTGATGTCGGTGGTATCGCCCTCGCGGTACGTCAGCTTCGAGGCAACGAGCTGGAATCCCTCGCCCGGCGTCGTCGGGTCGTCAACGTAGTAGCGGGCGTTGAAGAGGTTGCGGCACGTGATGGACACGGAGCAGTCGACATGGTAGCCATCGTCGTTGTTCGTCAGCTTGTACGGCTTGATGCTGATGGATTCCACGTCATCATCGGTCACCGTGACGCCTGGCAGCATCCCTTCGATTACCGATTTGTACGCCTTGAAGATCTTGTTCCAGTCCTCGCTTTCGCGAACAACCTGGTACTCGTCCCCGTGGAGTTGTCGGGCCAGGTGATCACGCGATCAGAAACACGATCGAAGATGGCGGTCTTCCCGTTGTCTTTTGGGAAATTGCTGCTGTCGAGGCCGGTGAGGTTCACGCTGCCGCTGCCAAGGCTGGTCCACTGAGTTGTACTGATGGAATCGAGCGATCCGTTGGGGTTGTTGAGGTAATAGAAGAGGGCGCTATCGGTCGCAGCCTTTGGGGAGGTGACCGTCACGTCGTGCGTCGCCGCAAGCGTGGTGGCACCGTCTGGGGCTCGTATAGCTGAGCGTGACTGTTGCGGTGCCTTGGCGGACGCCCGTCACCGTTCCGCTTTGGTCGACCGTGAGGATGTTGTCGTTGTTCGAGGACCAGACGTAAGTCCCCTCAACATTTGAGGGGCCGTCGTCGCCGTCAGCTGCATCGTAGAGAACTGCGCGACGGCGTCGGCACCGGTGATAGAGAGGGACTGCGCAACCGTGGAGTCCGCGGCGGCGGAAGAATCAGCAGCCTTGCCGGATTCATTGTTAGTGGCTGAAGGGGTGTTGGAGTCGCCGCTATCGCCCGCAATATCGGATTCCACGCCCACAAGCGCAGGAGAAGAGATTCCCACGGATTCGCCGCTCCGGGCGAGCGGGGGCATCGTCTACCCCACCCAGCGTCGCCGCAAGGTTTGCAGCGTCGTCAGAAAGCTGGGAGCACCCCCCGCCATTGGCAGCGCCATCTTCCGCATACACCTCGGCAGGATTCACGGCAGGCCAGCCGAAACCCAGCAAGATGGCAGACAGCACGATAGAGACAACCTTGTTGCTCCATGATGTGCAATTGGCCGGTTCTCTTAGCCTCTCTCATGTGATTTATCGTATTATTCATGTTCCTCACCCCGTCAGCCCAGGCTCCAGATGAAGCTTACGGCCTAACTATCTCCGCAATTTCAGCTGGTCATACTTGCCTCTCGTCATAGGCAAGCCCTCTGTTATAGAGGGACACTTCCAGATGCGGTTTTCCAAATTCAGCATACTAACACTTTTTGGGTATTTGCAGGATGACAATATCGTAAATAGTTACCTCAATATATTGTTCGCTATTTATCACCACCTGCTGTTTCATTGATTCACGTACCATTTTTTAGTAAGGTGACGAGGTGATTCACCATACCCATTGCTTCAGTTCGGCGTAAGAGAATATGGGTGGGGTGACAAATTGGTTTCAAAACCACCTTTGCGGTAAGGCTCGCTCGACGCCCTCGTGCCGAATATGGGACAATGGCAACCAATGAAAGCCGCTCGAGACGGAGGCGACGGTGGCACAGCATATGACAAGAAGGGCATTTGTGACGACAGCATGCACAGCCGTTGCCGCAACGGCACTCGGCTGCAGCGCCTCGGATGACGTCAAAGCCACATGGACCTGGACGCAAGACGACGACCTGCCCATATTGTGCATGCAGGTTTCCGGCGGCGCTATCGTCGCCATGCCGGGCAGCGGCTGGAAACCGCAAGACGGCTGGATTCAGGTGCAGCTTTCGGGAGGGTCGATTCCTGGGAAAGAAATCGAGTCGATCATCCAGGAAGGATCGACCCTCGTTGTGCAGCTGAAAAAAGCCGGCGAGCGATATCGAGACCATGGACCTACGCCTCACCGAGTACCGAGTCGAAGGCGGCGACGTCTCAAGGATCGAGTCGGTCGACATCATCGACAAGGGCGAGCGCCACGAAGCCCAACTCGGAGTGGACGTCTAGCTTAAGCCCAATCGCGCTCGATCATTTCCCATTTCGCATCGCGCGAGCGCTCGACCAGGGAAATCTCCTCGTCGCTAAGAGCACGGAAGCGTCCTTGGCTCTTCAGGTAATCGCGCACGCTTGTGAACTCGCGGGGCTTGCGGTTGAGCGAGAACTTCCCACCGGGGGACGCCGCTCTCCTGCTCGCCCTCGTATTCGGCGAGATACCACAGTCCGCAATCGACCACGTCGCGAGCGAGATCGACCATCTTCGACTCGGGAGCACCCCACCCCGTCGGACACGGCGCGATCACGTGGATGAACCGCGTACCGTGGATACCCTTCGCGCGCTCGAGCTTTTTCAGGAAGTCGTTCATATACCCGACGCTCGCCGTCGCGGCATAGGTTCCCGTGAGCTGCGATAATCTCGAACACGTTCTTCTTCTGCGTGAGGCATCCGTGGGAGTTCTTCCCTGCGGGCGTCGTTGTGGTCTTCGCGCCGAAGGGCGTCAGCGAGTTCTCTTCTGGATGCCCGTGTTCATGTACGCCTCGTTGTCGTAGCAGATGTAGAGCACGTCGTCGTTGCGGTCGATGGCGCCCGAAAGCGCCTGGATGCCGATATCTGCCGTGCCGCCGTCGCCCGCAAAGCCGACGACCGTACAATCGTCGGGCTTCTTCCCCTGAGCCTCGCAAACCGGCCTCGATGCCCGTGAGCACGGCCGCCGTGGCCGCAAAGGCGTGATCATCGCGTTGCTCGCAAAGCACAACTGGGGGAAGTTGAAGCCGACGGCGCTCATGCAACCCGCGGGCAGTGCCGCCACCGCGTTCGGACCGAGCACCTTCAGTGCCGCGCGGACCGCAAGCGAACCGCCACAGCCAGCGCATGCCTTGTGCCCGAAAACAGCTCGTCAGCAGGCATGTTCTTCGCATTCATCGCCATTATCGCGCACCTTCTTCGCAATCGTCGCCGCATGCAGACTGGCTTGCAACGGGAAAGTCTATCCCGAGGAAGCTCACACGGCCGGTTCCCAGCTCCCTGGCCAGTAGAGGCATCGTCGCGGCTCCGCCCGGCGGCAGCATCATCGCGCCCTCGCTCGCCCACGCTATCGAGCAGCGCGTCGAACATGGCGTCCATCTGAGCACTCGTGATGTCGTCGCCGCCGAGGCCGCCGATGAAGTTGAACGTCGGCGTCGTGCACCCCGCTTGCTGGAGCGCTGAATTCACGTTCGTGAACACCGTGCCCTCAGCCCCGAAGGAGATGTCCTTCTCCAGCACGCCGACCGCCGCCGCACCCGCAAGCGCTTCGGCGATAAGCTTCGCCGGGAAGGGGCGCATGTAGCGGATGCGCAGAAGGCCCACGCGCTTGCCCTGCTCGCGCAGCCTTGCGACCGACTCGCGCGCAAGCCCCGCGATCGGTTCCCAATGTCACGAGCACAACTTCAGCATCATCGCAGCCCACCGCCTCAACAGGACCCGTATACGCTCGGCCGAAGCATTTCGCAAAGCGCGCTTCCACGCGATCGATCGCTTCGAACGCGCCGAGCATATCTCTGTGCTCGTAATATTTGAAGTAGCGGTTGTAGTCGGGGCCGGCGGAATATCCGATGTTCTTCGGATGCTCGAAGTCGAAGCAGTTCGTCGTCTGATACGGCGGCAGGAACGCATCAGCGTCTTCCTCGGCGGGCACGTCGACCGTCTCGTAGGTATGCGTGAGCGCGAACCCGTCGAGGTTCACCATGAACGGAGTGAGCACCGCGGGGTCTTCAGCCACCGCATATGCCATAAGCGCCAGGTCAAGCGCCTCCTGGTTGTTTTCCGCATACGCCTGGATCCACCCATGGTCGAGCAGCGCCAGGGAATCGCGCTGGTCGCCATAGATGTTCCAGGGCAGCGCGGTGGCCCGGTTCGCGTTCATCATGACGATGGGGAAGACGGCCGCCCGCGGCGTAGGTCAGGCACTCGGCCATGTACAGCAGGCCCTGGCTCGACGTGGCCGTAAACGTGCGCGCACCCGTGGCTGATGCGCCCATCGCGCAGGAAAGGGCAGAGTGCTCGGATTCCACATGCACGTATTCCGCCTTGAGCGGTTCTCTTCCACCATCTCAGAAAGACGCTCGACCACAACGGTCTGCGGAGTGATGGGGTAAGCGGAAATCACCTGCGGTTTCGCGAGACGAACACCTTCGGCGAAGGCTTCGTCACCTGAAAGGAAACGCTTCATCGCTCATCACCCTCGCTTTCGGGGGACCATGGAAAGCGCGACGAAGCGACACACCTCGACGCACACGCCGCACCCCTTGCAGAAATCGTAATCGATGGCCACAGCTGCCGCGCCCGCGCCGCATCGGTCGCCTGCCGCGCAGGACGGAAGATGCAGCCATCGGGACAGTACAGGTAGCACTGCAGACAGCCCGTGCATTTCCCAGCATCGAGCACCGGACGCATATTGCGCCAGCCTGCGTTCTTCGCCACGAGGTAACCACCGTCGTAGCATGTCGTATGGGCGAAGTCGGCGGGATCGAGCGCGTCGGTTTGCAGCGTGGGAATGAGCGCCTCGCCGCGGGAAGCGGGCGCAAGAGCAGCCCCCCCTCGACCGTTTCACGTGAAACAGAGTCGCTGACCTGGGATTCGGGAGACTCATCGATTTTACGACCACTCCCGCTGCGCGAGTTTTCCCCACCGCCTCAAGCGCCGCATCGACTACGCACTTGTTCTTCGCGTGCAGCTTCGCGGGCATATAGCCCTCGATGGCTCGCTTCACATCGTCAGCGCTCACGTAGTCGCACACCGAGCACAGCGCACCAAGAAGCGCCGTGTCGGGAATCGGCCTGCCAAGAATCTCTTGAGAGATGCCATTCGCATCGATCGCAACGATGCGTGGATCGCCGAACGACCGCACCGAGTTCACGATGACTTTCCCATCAGGAAGCAGCTCATCCTCCCAACCTTCGCCAAGCAGCGTATCGTCGAGGTAGATAACGTAGTTCGCCCTGCTCACTGCACTGCGATCGCCAATCGGCTCGCGCGACATCTTAGTGAACGCGCGCATAGGGGCGCCACGGCGTTCAGGGCCGAACGAGGGAAACGCCAGCGCATAGGAGCCATCAGCGAACGAGGACGCCGCGCCCAAAAGCCGTGCCGCCGTGAAGGCCCCCTGCCCGCCGCGACCGTGCCAAAGCACTTCGATCATGTAAAAACTCGCCTTCTTGTTAGTTTGTGAGATGAGCATCAGTATAGGCGAACCAGGCCGCGCCTGCGTGGTTTCGACAATTCAATACGGGCAAGGCAGAATCGAGATGGGTATTGGTGACTTCATTTTGATGCCGCGGCTTCCTTTAGCGGACCGTTATTGAGGAAAACAAGGGCACCGACAACGTCGACGCCCTTGAATGAGATCCACATCAGCGAGAAGAAAGCTCACATCGCCCGCGGTTCGCTCGACTATTCACCTGCCTGCTCACCTATTCGCCCGTGCGCTTGGCAGCGCCGCCCGCAAAAAGAGGGGTCCATCGCCACAGCGTCGAGGCGAGCCATCACGACGTCTTCTACCTCGGGAGAATATGGCGCGTTATCGCCCTCTCCCGCAAAGCCCGTGCGAATGTAGCTGCCGCACTCGTCGCACGTACCGATGCGATGGCCCTCATCGCCCTCGATGTTGAAGTAGCCCACTATATGGACAGGTTGAAACCGGCTCAAAATGGGTTGATTTTCACTTTCGAATCAACCTTGCGGATTGACGCGCACGAGTCCATTTCGGCAATGACTCCCATCCGCAAAAACGGTGCCCGAAAAGACGTGCGGTCGTGCGCGCGGTGGCAGGCGAGGAGGGAGAGAGCCGTTCTCCCCGTATGGCGCTGGCGTTCTCCCGTATAGCGCTGCTATACTGAAGTCGACTCGAAAGGAGACTGTCCATGAGCGACAAGGAGAAAGTTGCGCTGACGAAGCTCACCAGCAAGGGCGGTTGAGCGGCAAAGTGGGGTCCGGCGACCTCGAAGATGCGCTGCACTGCCTCTCCCCCGCAATCGACCTGCCTGACAAGGACAAGCTCCTCCTCGGGTTCGAAACGAGCGACGATGCGGCGGTGTGGGAAATCAATAAGACGACGGCGGCCGTGCTCACGGTCGATTTCTTCACGCCTGTCGTCGACGACCCCTACGAGTTCGGACGCGTTGCGGCGGCGAACGCACTTTCCGACGTGTTCGCGATGGGGGCCCGTCCCCACGTGGCCTTAAACCTGCTCGCGCTCGACAGCGAGCTCGGCGCCGAGGTCGCCGGCGAGATTCTGCGCGGCGGCGCCGACACGGCGCATGCAGCAGGGGCTTTCGTGGCAGGCGGCCACACAATTGACGATGAGGAGCCGAAATATGGCCTGTGCGTGTTCGGCACCGTCGACCCGGGCAAAATCGTGCGCAACGGCGGCGCGGTTGCAGGAGACATCCTCTACCTCACCAAGCGAATCGGCACAGGGATCATGAGCGCGGCCGTGAAAAAACGAGCTCGTCACCCAGCAGGAGTTCCGACCGGCCGTCGAATCGATGATGGAGCCTCAACATAGCAGGCGGCGAGGCGATGGTCGCCGCGGGCGTCCATGCAGCAACCGACGTGACGGGGTTCGGCCTGGCAGGACACCTTCACGAGATGCTCGAAGCGTCGAACGTGGCGGCTGAGCTGGACTTCGGCGCCATCCCCACCTTCGAGCGCGTATGGGAGGCTCTCGTGTGCGTATTGCCGCCCCAACCGGGCGTTTTCCATCATGGACCTCGCGGAGGGATACGTGCGGCAGGGCACGCTCGACGACGACGAGTTCGACAACCGCATGGGGGTTATCTGCGATCCGCAGACCTCGGGCGGCATCTTGGCGGCCATCCTCCTGACCAGGCAGAGGTGTTCGAGTGGGAATTCGAGCGGCGGGCGGAGCGCGCGCCGTGGAAGATCGGCCGCATCGTTGATGGCGAGGCGGGCACGATTTCGTTTGTCGACGGGGCGCAGTAGCTTTACTTGCGAGGCCGTGCCGCCCGGAGCATCTGCGCTGCACGGTCTATCTGCTGCGCAGCGTAGTCAATCTCGGCGGATGGGTTGTAGAATGCCGGCGACAGTCGCGCCACGCTGCGCGTTCCCAGCCAATCGAGCACAGGCTGCGCGCAGTGGTGGCCGCTGCGCATGGCGACACCGCGCGCGTCGATGAGCGTGCACAGGTCGAGCGGATGCACGTCGTCGATCGTGAACGACACGAGACCTGCGCGCTCCTTCGGCGAGCCTGCGATGTGGGCCCTCGATTTTCCCCAAGCACGCTGGCCGCATGATCAACCAGCTCGGACTCGTACGCTGCAATCTCCTCGCGGCCCAAAGCGCACAGGTAGTCACATGCCGCGCCGAGTGCGATCGCACCGACGTAGTTCGGTGTGCCCGCCTCTAGGCGCAGGGGAAGCTCTTCCCAGGTGGTCAGCGCTTGCGTCACCTTCCCTACCATCTCGCCGCCGAAATCGCGGGGAGCAAGCATCTCGAGCGCGTCGCGCGTGCCGCAAAGCGCGCCGATGCCCGTGCCCGCCATCATCTTATGGCCGGAAAAAGCCAGGTAATCGACACCAAGATCCGTGATATCGACCACTCCATGGCGCATGATTTGCGCGCCGTCGAGCACGAACAGGGCGCCCGCATCATGGGCCATCTTGGCAAGCCTCTTCACGGGGGTCACGGTGCCGAGCACGTTCGAGCACCCCGTCATCGCGACAATCTTCACCTTGCCATCGGCGAGCAGCTCCGCGTAATGGGCCTCATCGAGGTCGCCCTCGGCGGTGGTTCCCAGCGACGCGGAAGTCGGCGCCTGTGGCAAAACACGCCTGCTGCCAGGGAACATAATTGGAGTGGTGCTCCATAAGACTCACCACGACGGCATCGTCGGGCCGAGCACGTGCGCCAAGCCGCGGGCCACCATGTTCAAGCCATCGGTCGTGCCGCGCGTAAACACCACGCACGACGAATCGGCCACGCCGACAAAGCGGGCAACCGTCTCCCGAGCATGCTCAAGCGCGTCGGTCGAAGCATGCGCCAGATAATGCATCCCACGATGCACGTTCGCGTTGCTCGTCCGATAGTGCTCGGCAACAGTGGAGAGCACCTGCTCGGGAACTTGCGTCGTCGCCGAGTTGTCCAAATACACGAGAGGATGGCCGTGAACCTGCTGCCCCAGAATCGGGAAATCCTCACGTACGCGTTCCACATCCATGTTCGCCACTCCTTCCGCCCCAACATATCATCGCATGCCGAGCATTCTAGTCCATCAGGCATCTCGGCGCATGGACGGGTCATCTTTCGCATCGAAAAGCGCGTCTGCGAGCTGCGTAATTGTCTCAAGGTTGGCAGATTGCTCGGGCGTGAAGCGAACGTTCAGCGCGCGCTGGAGCGTCAAGGACAAAAGCACCTTCTTGATGTCGGTCGAGCTTTGGTTGGTGCACGTGGTCGAACCTTCCGCAAGCTTCACGCTCTTATCGTTTTGGCGCAGAAGCTTCTCGACGCTCTCGTCGGCGAGTTTCAAGATGTCCTCCGTGCCCAAAGCCCGCACCTCGTCTTCGGTCAGGAAGAACTTGGCGAGCGTATAGTTGCGCACCTCCTGGCGAAACGCCTCGCGGCCAAGCGTGCCCGACGTGATCTTCTCCTGCGCAGCTTCAGCGTCCTTCGCCGCGATATCGAGGCGATCTTTCAGCGTCATCGTGCTAGCCATGATGAGGTTCCTCCTTATCGGAAAGCGCCTTGCGCGCAAAATCCTTGATAGTCGACGCGATTGCGGAAACGCCCGCCTGCCGCTTCGCGTCGAAAATATAGACGAGTTCTCAGTCTCTTCCACGAAACGCACGGGGCACTCGATAATCGCCCGTGCATCTTGTCCCGAGAACATTTGCTGGAACAGGTAGTTCACACCGCGCACCATGAGCTTGTCGCTGTCACCTTCAAGAGCGAAGCCCTCGCCCGACGACGCGCCCTTCCACGAGGGATAAAGCCAAACCTGCGACTGGCACCCCTCGACGAGCACTTCTTTCACTTTGCGCTCCTCGGATAGTTCCTCGAGCTGCGCCGATAGCTGCAAAAGGTAGTCGAACTGCTCGAACGTGTCACCAGCGGCGACGAAACCGTCGATGAATTCCTGCTGAATCTCGTCAGGAGCCTTCACGTTCCCATCCCCTTCCTCACCGGCCCGATCCCCAAACTCGGGAAAGAACAAGCCCGCGACGTCGATTGCGGCGCCGCGGGCTTGGCGTTCGGCGCGTAATACGCCTTTTCGTCGGCTCGATTTACGCCTGGACGATTTCCAGACCGAGCAGCTCGCCGAGTTCGATGACCTGCTCTTCGAAGTCACCGTAGATAAGCGGCATGTGGTTGCCGATGGCGGCCTGCTTCTTGAAGAAGTCCTTGGAGTCCTTCACCTGGAAGAACACGCCCATGGAGCAGTTGGTCCGATCGTAGCCCATGGAGGTGATGATCTTGCCCTTCGCGACGAAGAGCTTCTCGACGTTCGGGTCGACACGGCACATCGTGATCGTCTGGCCGGCGTCCTCTTCGAACTTGTAGCGCAACGTCGCGCCGAAGCCGGAGCGGGCGAAGGAGCGAATCGCGTAGGGGCGGAAGTCCTCGTCGAAGGATTCCCAACGGCGGTTCGGCACCGAGTGGAAGGTCAAAACGACGTTGGGGATGTCGCCGAGTTCTTCCATCTTCTGGTCAACATGCTCGGGCGTGAAGAACAGTGCCTTGGGCAGCTGAGCGCGCACGCCATGGCGCACCGAGAACCGTGAAGCAATTGCCCATGTAGGACGGACGGCGGCCGATGGCCTGCAGCATCAGCTTGGAGACGACGGCGCCCAGATCGTACTCGCATGCGGACGGGATGCCCTGCTCGTTGTTGAGCGAGTGGTTCAGGCACATCGTGAATTGCTTCTGGTTCAGGCGGCGCGTCGCGCACAGATCGGGGCACGGAGCAGTGAAGCAGTTGCACTCGTAGGCGTCGAGGAACTTCTGGATGCCGTAGTTGGCTTCGACGGACTTCTTGACCATCTCGCGCGTCATCTCGCACTCTTCGGCGCCTGCGATGAGCCTCGTCGGTTTCCTTGTCGATGATCTTCTCGTCCTCGGCAGTAAGGTTTAAGCCCTTGCGGCCCGGCGTGCAGTAGTTCTCCATCGGGTCGTCGTAGGAAATCTGGTCGAGCAGCTCATGAGCGGAGACGTAACGGATGCGAGTGCCGAAGCGCTCGGTGATCTTCTCGGGGTCGATGATCGAGTCGGGCGCGCTCACCGAGACGGTGCTCGTCATGCGGGTCGCGGCGAGGATCTTCGAGTCCTTCATGACCTTGCGAGCACGCAGGACGGTCATGTACTCGGTGGCGTCCTCCCAGTCCTCGAAGGAGTAGAACTCAAGGCCACGAGCAAGGAACTCGGCGGACGTGATAGCGGAGGCGCAGCATGCCTGGGTGATGGCGCAGGGTTTGCCGACGCGCTGCGCAAACTCGAGGGCCAGGTCATAGGGGCGGCTCGCATACCCGATGAAGTACAGGTCGACTTCTTCGCTTCCCTCAGCGAGCTTGTCGATCATCTCGTCTTTGGTGAGGAAGTTCTCGTCGCGCTCGACTTTGACGGGCTCGAGCAGGTTGACGACGTTCTCCGGCATAGCAGCCTGGAGCTGAGCATACCAACCCTTGAACTTCTCGGCGGCCATGTGGAGGTCGAATTCCTTCTCAAGCTGGATGCCCTCACCGAAGCGGCACGGTCCCTCGAACACGTACTCGTGATACAGCGTCAGAAAGATCGGCTTCACGTTGAGACGAATTTCCTCATGTTTTTGATGGCCATGATGACTATCCTTTCCCCTGTTCTGCGGCACTCTCTCCCGTGCCGTGCTGACATCGAGAAGAGTACGGCGCGCCGCAGCGTAAATCATGGGGCTGAAATCACCGTCTTCGATAAATTCTATTGTGCATTTTGCATAATCTCGATGTCGTCGAAACGGTACGCAAAGAGCAGCGCGAAGCGAAGAGCAGGATCGGACGTGTCGATACCGTACGCACCCTCGATACGGTCGATGCGGTACTTCACGTTGTTGCGATGCATATGAAGCTTCTCGGCAACAATGTTCGCGCGGCGTTCGCACATGAGACTCGTAGAGGAACTGATAGTTGTCAGTGCCCCGCTCGGCGTCGTCTTTCGCAATAGAACGAACGACGACGCTCGCGTAGGTTGAATTCAAAAAAGCGGCAGGTCATCTCCCATTTTGCCGGCGATAAAGGCGATTTGGGCCGATCGAACGAGAAGATACGGTTCCAGTTGAACGAAATCGGCAGCTTATGAGCGCCCGGCTTGGCCTTCGCCCCAAGCCGTGCAGCCTCGCGCGCCTGTCGATAGGCAATGGAAGCCTTAGCGAGATTCGTGAATTTGGAGCTGCGTCCGCAGATAAGGTCCATTTTCTCCATGAAACCGTTGATGCGCGATGAGATGGATTTATGCCCCCTTGGGCACGAACCGACCTCGCAATGCAGCGCGCACTGCGGAGAGAGGCAGTTGAAGCACAGCACCGTGATGCAGCCGTCGAAAAGGACAACTTTCGCCGGTGCCACCATCGTGGCCAGGTCGGAAAGAAGCCGCGAGGGAGACATATCCTCGGTAACGGGAATCGTGAACAGGCAAAACCGCGCTTCTGGTGGAATACCTACGAGCTTACATCGCTCGCGAACGATAGCCTCGTTGCCCTCGCGGCCCAAAAAGCAGATCGTGAAGGAACGTGTCGACCGCGTTACCCGAGGGTTTTTCTTCTGGGTATTCGAGAACCGGCAATGCGTTTGACCCTCGAGAGGAAAAGGTCGAACGTGTCGTAGAGATAGTCGCAGGGGGAAAGCTTGTTGCACATCATGACGACGATGAGGCTGAAGCTCGTCTTGGTTTTGAACGACCTCACGACCGTGACGTATTTGCAGATGGAGAGCGTATCGTTGACGATGAAGCCGTCCTCTTTCGCCCATGGCTTGAAGCGCTTGTGCAGCTGGAATTTCCGGATGTTCTCCTCGGTATGGTAGCCGTGCCCGATCAGCTCCATCGTAATCGGATCGTCACAGGGAGTCCCCTTGGTGTAGGCCAAAAGCTTGAGAGCCGGATCCACTACGACGACGTTGTTGCGCAGCATCTTCTCGCTCACATCCATAAGCTCTTGAAGCCCGCCGCCGCGGCCGAGCACCGCGTCCATATCGCGCTCCCACATCCCGAATCGATAGAAGATTTCGAGCAACGCGTTGAATACCTGGAGCGTTCCCTCTCCCCCGTGACGGAAAGCACGGCGGTCTGGTCGGGCTTGGTCGCGTGATGGTCCACGAAAGCTGCGTGGCGGCCGTAGCTTCGGACGCTTTCGCAGTCTTCGCTCGTCGAGCAAACGTAGAGGATATCGTCCCCCGCAATCGACGATTCCCCCAGATAAAGACGGGCATTTTCGAAATCAAGACTCCCGTCAGACGAGATTGAGACGTTCCCCATAGCCTCAAGTTCGCGCTTCATGATGTTCAGCGAAACACCCATGACCTACCTCCCTCAGATAAAGCCATTGCGCCTTATCCCATAATGGTCTATCTCCCGTCCGATTACTTTAGTCGAAAGCAACGCTTTTCGACAATCTTATTATGCAAAATGCACAATATAATTTCACTCCCATCGTGCACGCCTTGCAAGAAGCACAACAAGTTCCATTTCTTTCGTATGCCCCATGCCCACTGACTCATGTGCGCGAGGCCTATAAGCTAATCCCGAGCGAGAGACCATCCCCTCCGCTCTCTAAAAGCCCCTTCTTCCCTCGAATTTCAACGAAGGGGCAGCCTCGCTGGGGCGGGTGTTCTTTATCCCAAAACCCGCCCCTCCAAAAGCTTACCCCGTCTGCAAAGGCGGTTGACATACACAGCTGAAAACGGGCGCATAAGGGGATAGCGCCCAATCTAAGGAGGAGAAACTATGCCAAGAATCAACACTGCCATACGTTCCGTCTGGGGGTGTCCGAGATAGGCTTCTCGATAGCCGCGACTCGAGACCGCCTTCTTCCTATTCTTCCTGACCGACGTGGCACAACTTCCGCTTGCCATCTCGGGCGTCATCGCCGCAAGTGCGTCGGCCGTCGACACCGTATCTGCCCTTTTGGCGGGCGTGTTCATCGACAAGTTCCACTTCAAGAAGGGTAAGTACCGCCCCTGGCTCATCATCGCCCCGATCATCGCCATGGTATTCTTCATCATGTGCTTCACCAAGGTGGGCGGCGACGTTGTGGCAGGCATCGTCATCAGCATCGGTTATGTCGTGAGCCACTTCTGCTGGAACATCACGTACGCGGGCATTCGCAGCATGACCAATGTGCTCACCGACGAGCCCTCCGAGCGCGCGTTCCTGTCGGGCCGCCTGGGCGCCGGCGCCGCACTCGGCCGCGTGATTGCGTCGAAGCTCGTGCCGCTGATCACGACCTCCCTCGCCGCGCTCGTCAGCGGCGTACTTGCCTACCCATTTGCGCCGCTGTTGTGTCAGTCATCTACATCATCGCGATGGCCATCTGCTTCTTCGCGACGAAGGGATACGACACCGAAACCAAATCGGAAGGCAAGAAGATTTCTTTCAAGGCGATGGGCAAAAACATCGTCACCAACCCGAATCTCATCGGCGTCGTACTCCACGACATCCTGCGCCTCATCGCCTACTACACGGTCGCTGCAGGCACAGCGTACTATGCGAAAGTCGTCCTGGGTGATGCGTCCGCTTCGGGAACCATCCTCATGATGTTCTACCTGGGCTGTTTCGTGAGAACCGTTTATCGCCGCGCGCGTCGCTAAGAAGCTCGGCACCAAGAACACCACCATCGTGGGCGTCGCAGGCTGGCTCGTGATTTGGGTCATCGCCTACGCCCTGCAACCGGGGTATGTGCTTCTGAACGTGCTGCTCGTGCTTTCGCAGGTGTTCTTCGGCCTTTCCTATGGCCTGTCCGCAAACCTGTACTCCATGTGCGCGACCTGGAGTCACTGGAAAACTGGCGAGAACACGCTCGGCACCACGATGTCGATCATGACCGTGTCGGTGAAGCTCGGCGTCACCCTGCGCGCGATTATCCTGCCGGCGTTCCTCTCGCTTGTCGCCTATGACGCCACAGCAACCGTCTTCGACGCTGCCGCTATCGCAGGCATCGAGCAGATGTACTTCCTGCTGCCGATCGGGCTGCTCGTTGTGTCACTTATTCCGTTCCTGCTGCTGTTCAAGATCAAGGACTCCGACGTCACGAAGATGAACGAGGAGATCGCCCAAAGGGCATAGTGGGAAGAACCGAGGACTGCTGAGGTTTTCCACCCCAGCATGCAAAGAAAGGGCCGAACGATTTCGGCCCTTTCTTGCTGTTCGGCTACGAGAGCTTCGTGTACCCTGTCGCCTCGTAGAGCGTTGCGCATTTCGCGGCATCGCCCGTTACGGTATCAGCGACAAAGGCTTGCGCCTCTGCCGCACCTTCCGCCTTGAACTTAAGCGACATGCCGCACCCCGCGCTAATCTCGCGCGGAGTCGGGATGAGCGCAAAAGAGGCGCCCGCCGCCTTGAAGGCTGCCTGCGCCGCCATCGCGGCATGCGTCGAGTCGAAGGCGAGCACGAACGGCTGCGCGCTCGCCGCCTGAGTTTCCCCATTACAGCGTGATGGTCTTTGCGGACTCGCGCATGCACTCGAGGATGTCGTACATGTTGGAAACCTCGCCGACGGAAAGCTCATCGGCAATGCCGAAAAAGTTCAGGCACGTGCCACACACGAGCACCTCGGTGCCCTGCTCTTCGAGCTTTTTCACCGCCTCGATGACCTGCTCCTCTCCCGGTGCTACCAGCTTCACGCCAGCGTTCATGAACAGAAGCGACGTCGGCGGATCGCCCGCTTCGGAAAGCGTGTAGAGGGCCATCTTCATAAGGTTGCGGCCAAGCTCAAGATCGCCATCGCCCACGAAATCCTTGCCGACGAACACGGAGTACCCGCAACCGCCCGTGGTCGAGCATGCGCTCCCAGCCTCGAGGATAGCAGCAGGAGCCTCGGCCTCGGTGCCGTCGCCCTCGCCGAAGGTGATGAGCCAGCCGCCCTCGATCTTGTCAACCGACGTGGCCATGTTCTTCTTCTTGCCAAGACGCGTGAGGTTCTTCACGGCCGTTTCGTTGTCAACCTGGATAGCGAGCCCGTCACGCCTGTGTCGGCTCCTTTTTCGCCATGACGAGAGGCATAGGGCACTGCTTGCCGAAACCGTCGAGGATTTTCATGGGGAATCCTTCCTTGCTGAGGCCCGCGCGTGCGGGCACGGTGAATTGCGCTTGTTTCACGTGAAACAAGCTTTTAAGCAGGCGAAAATGCAGAATGTCGCGCGGCGGCAGAATCACGCGGCGAAAAATCGCTCTGTCAGGGGATGAGTATAACGCAGAAACGCACGGGGCGCCCATCTGACGGCCGCGACGGCCGCAATCGCTTCCGAGGGCGACGGGAAAGCCGCCCGCTGCTACAATTTGAGTCACCGTTTCTCGCACGAAAGGCGCATTCATGACTTCGCAGTCCCCGCACGATAAGCTCCGCTCGCTTCCTCAGGTTGAGGAAGTCCTCCACGATGCCTCGCTCGAGGCCCTCACCGATAGCGTTCCCGAGACTTGGTATGCGACGCTGTACGTGCGAGCATCGACGAAGCGCGGCAAGCTATCCTTGCAGGGAGCGACGCCGACACGTCCATCCCGAGCATCGTGCGCGCGACCCGTATGAGGCTTCTCGCGCTGAACCGTCCTTCCCTGCGGCGCGTCGTGAACGCAAGCGGCGTCATCATCCACACCAACCTCGGGCGAAGCGTTCTCGCGCCCGCCGCCGTGCAGGCCGTGAACGAGGTCGCAAGCGGGTACTCGACGCTGGAATACGACACCAACGCGATGGCTCGCGGCTCGCGCCATTCCCACTGCGAGCAGCTCATCTGCACGCTCACCGGCGCCGAGGCCGCAATTGCTGTGAACAACAACGCCGCAGCAGTCATGATGGTGCTCTCCGAATTCGCCGCAGGTCACGAAGCTATCGTCTCGCGCGGCGAGCTCGTCGAGATCGGCGGGTCGTTCCGCATCCCCGACATCATGGCGCAATCGCACGCCACTATGGTGGAAGTCGGCGCCACGAACAAGACGCACCTTTCCGACTACGTGCGAGCGGTCACGCCCGACACGGCCATGGTCTTGAAGGTGCATCCCTCGAACTACCGCCTGATCGGTTTCACAGAATCGGTAGCTATCTCCGAGCTACGTTCACTTGCCGACGACGAGAACGCCGCGCGTGAGCAGACAGGCGGAACGAGCGGTGACAAGCTCCTTGTCTACGAGGACCAGGGGTCGGGTGCATTCATGCGCCTGACTTGCTTCGGCGACTCCGCCGGTTCCCACCGTCGCCGAATCGCTGCAAGCAGGAGCCGATCTCGTGTCGTTCTCAGGCGATAAGCTGCTCGGCGGCCCCCAGGCGGGCATCATCGTCGGTGCGAAGCCGCTGATCGCGCGCCTGAAGAAAAATCCCCTCGCCCGTGCGCTGCGCCTCGACAAGATGACGCTCGCCGCGCTCGAGGCCACATTGCGCCTCTACCTGAACCCCGAGAACGCGCGCCGCGAAATCCCCACCCTGCGCATGCTCACCGAAACCGCCGATGAGGTCCGCGTCCGCACCAAGAAGCTTGCGAGCATGCTGAAGAAAGCGCTCCCCGCAGATGCCTGCGAGGTTTCCATCGTCGAGGAGATTTCCCGTGCTGGCGGCGGGGCGCTGCCCATGTGCGATATCCCCACCTATTGCGTGCAGGTCAAGTTCTTGCAAGGCGACGCGCTCTCATGCGATCGACACCTCGTTTCGGAGCGACTCGCTCCCCGTTGTGGGACGCCTGAAGAAAGACATGCTGCTCTTCGATGGGCGCACTGTGCTCGACGAGGGAGAAATGCAGGAAATCGTGTGCGCATGCACCGAGTATTTCGAAGGGATCGACCGATGAAGAACCACGACCTCGTCCTGGGAACCGCAGGGCACATCGATCACGGTAAGTCCTCGCTCATCCTCGCGTTGACTGGAACCGATCCTGATCGTCTCTCGGAAGAGAAGCAGCGCGGTATCACCATCGAGCCTCGGCTTCGCGCGCCTTTCTCTCGACGACGGCACCACCTTAGGCGTGGTCGACGTTCCCGGTCACGAGAAGTTCGTCCGCCAGATGATCTCGAACCGACCGGCATCGACATGGCACTCCTGTGCATCGCAGCTGACGATGGCGTCATGCCCCAAACAACCGAGCACTTGGCCGTGCTGGAGCTTCTGCGCATCCCCACGCTCGTCGTCGCGCTCACGAAGACCGACCTCGTTGACGACGAATGGGTCGAATTCATGATTGATGAGGTGAAAGGTCGCCTTGCGGGTGGACCTTACGAGAATGCCGAGATCATTGCCGTATCGAGCCGCACGGGAGAGGGCCGACGACCTGAAGGCGGCGCTTGGCCGGGCAGCGAAAGCGACAAAGCGCCAAAAAGCTTCCGACAGTGCTCGCCTGCCTATCGACCGCGTTTTCACAATCAAAGGCGCAGGCACAGTCATCACGGGAACGCTTTGGGGCGGCGCCATTTCGATAGGTGACGAACTTGAAGTGCTCCCGAGCGGACGCATGTCCCGTGTGAGGAGCATCCAAATCCACGGAGAGAGCGTCGATCGCGCCGAGGCTGGCCATCGCGTTGCGCTCAACCTGAACGCGCTTTCCACCGAAGAGGTGCGGCCAGGCGATTTTCTCGCAGCGCCCCACACCGTTACCGCGACCGACCGCTTCGATGCCGACTTCACCTACCTCGGCCTCTCCTCGTCCGACAAACCCCTCGAAAGCGGGGCGCGCGTCCATGTTTCGCACGGAACGCGCGAGGTCACAGGGCGAATCCTTCGCATCGGGGGCGAGCAGGGTTTCAAGCCAGGCGAGAGAGCCTATGCCCAAATCCGCCTCGACGAAGAGCTTCCCGTATCCTGGCAAGACCACTTCATCGTGCGGTCGTATTCCCCGTGCACGTCATCGGCGGCGGCCTCGTGCTCCGCGCGCACCCCAAGCGCTCGACCACGGCGACCCCGAGAAGATTGCGCTCCTCGATGCTTTGCGCGACGGAGATGGCGACCGCGCAGCGGAATGCGCGTTCAACCTTGAGAAGGCGCCGGTAACGTGCGAGGGCATCGTTCATGCAGCAGGATGCAGCCAAGCTGCGGCGAGGCGGCCCTCGAGTCGCTCGAGAAATCGCGCAAGGCCGTCCGACTCTCCTCCGAGCAAGCTGGCACGAAAGAGTACTTCGCCACACCGCGCTATGTGCAGAAGATGCGCTCAACGATCGAGAACGCTCTGCTCGCCTTCCATAACGAGAATCCGACGTCGACCGGCATGTCGAAGGAGGCGCTCCGCCAGAAAGCAGCCCCCGCCTTTCACCCGACTGCTTCGACGCCCTCCTCGCTGATGCGAAAGCTGCTAAGCACGCCGTTGTCAACGGAGGTGAGGTTTGCCATCCCCAAGCGGGCGCTGGAGGCTCAGGCGTTGGAGAAGCAGGCCGCGGAAGGCCTGCTTGCTGCACTTCGCGAGACTGATGGGTCCCCCGCGACACTCGATGAGATCTTTTCGAGCTGCAAAATCGAGCCTTCTCTCGGCCGACGCGCCATGGCTTCCCTCGAGAAGGCAGGCGAAGCGGTGCGCATCACGAAAGAACTCGCCTTCTCTACTGAGGCACTTTCCCAATTTGAACAGGCCGTTCGCACTCGTCTCGCCGACGGGGCCTCTGCGAGCGCCGCAGAACTGAGGGACGCTATGGGCACCACGCGTAAATACGCCATTCCCTTGTTGGAGTATTTCGACGACAAGGGCATCACCCGCCGCTCGGGCGATGAGCGCGTGTTAACCGGAAGATAGCGCAGCGCATCTAGCGAGATAACGGCGCCGCACCACGCCGCGTGCCCAGCGAGCGGGGGGCGAGACACCCCTTCGTGAAACACACTCGCTGCAGCAAACGCCCATCTCCAAGAAAAAGGCCTCAGACGGACCATTCCGCCTGAGGCCTTCGACGTTATGCGCGCTGTTTTCCCTTAGAGGGATGCGACGTAGCGCTCGAGATTCTTCTTTAGTCGACCGAGGAAGCTTTCGCCCAAAGCGGAAAGCTCGGCATCATCCTTCGTGATATACCCGAGATGGATTGTCACGTCCGTCTCAAGCGGGACAGTCGTCAGCGCCGGACCGTCGGCGATGCCCACAAGGATGCCGCTTGTCACCGTATAGCCATTGAGGGCGACGCAGAGCTCGGAGAGCGAGGCACGGTCAGTCGTTGCTATCTTCTTTGCGCATGCAGGGTCGCACACCGCTTCTTCCGCGAATTCAGCAGGAGCGTCTTTACCCTGGTCAAAATAGATATACGGCCAATCAGCAAGGTCGCCCAACGTAAGCGACTTAGCATTCGACATCGGGTGGCTCGAGGGCAGGGCCACGCGCGGCGCCGACTGCACAAGCTCGGTATACTGCACGCCCGCCGTCTTGAACGCCTCGTCGAGAGCGGCATCCGAAGCGGAGGTCTTGAGCAGGATGCCCAGTTCGCTCACTCCTTGCGCGACGTCGTCGATAACGCCCTGCGTCGTGCGGTCGCGCAGCGCGTAGGGAATACTCATCGCCACCTGCCGCAAGCACGGTGTGCGCGAACGTCTGCACATCGAAGAGGTAGTGCTGACCTGAAACCGAAAAACGTTTTCGACATAGCCTTCTCCTTACTTCTGCGTACGCTCATCAACGAAACGGCTCGCTTTGTGAGCGGATGACGTGCCCAGCTTGCCCGCGTCGTACACAATCACCTTAGCAGGTCGCACGCCGCAATGGGCCTTCAATGCCGCCTCGACACGCTTCGCGACCTCAGCATACGGCTCTTCGCTGCCAAGCGCGCGCTCGACCGAGACCTCGTAACGGGTCGTGTAGTTCTCGTCGTACACGCGAATGGAGTACTCGCCGGTAAGGCCCTTCGACGCGCGAACAACGTATTCCACATCGGAGGGGAACACGTTCACGGCACCGACGATGAACATCTCGTCCTTGCGACCGGTCACGTGGATGCGGGCAAGGGTGCGCCCGCATTCGCACTTGTCGGTGCTCACATATCCGATGTCGCCCGAGCGGAAGCGGATCATCGGGCGCGCCTTCTTCATGAGCGTCGTGTAGGTAAGCTCACCGACGCTCCCTGGCTCGAGCACCTCACCGGTCGTCGGGTCGACAGTTTCCACGAGAATCTGGTCCTCGACGATATGCAGGCCGTCTTTTGCCTCGCACATCGCTGCACATGCGCCGTAGATGTCGGACAAGCCGAAGAAATCGACGACCTTAGCGCCCCACAAATCCTCGATCGCCTCACGCGTCGACGAGATAGAACCGCCAGGCTCGCCTGCGACGATGATGGTGTGGATGCTGAAATCTTCGCGCGGGTCGAACCCTTCTCCTTCGCTTTCTCGCCAAGCGCCCAAGCGTAGGAAGGGGACGTCCAGATAACGGTCGGCTGATACTGCTTCAGCACGAACAGCAGGCGATCGGAAGGCACCGCGCCAACCCAGATGGCGAGCGCGCCGAGTTCCTGCGCGCCCATAACGTCGGGGCCGCCGACGTAGAGCGCGAAGTTCAGCCCGTGCACGTAGCGATCGTTCGGGCGCATACCCGCGTGCCAGAAGAGGCGCGCTTCGGTCGATTGACACAGGTCGAAGTCTTCCTGCGTGAAGGGGCTCACCGTGGGAACACCGGTCGAGCCGGATGATGTCGCCATAAACACGACGTCCTCCTCGGGAACGGAGCACATCTCGCCGAAAAAGCTTCCGACATGCTGCGTCTCGCGCTCCGTCTTCTTGTCGATGAAGGGGAATTTCTCGATGTCGGCGAGCGACGTGATGTCCTCGGGCTTCACACCGGCCTCATCAAAGGAGCGCTTGTAGTACACCGTGTTCTCGTATGCGTACTTCACCATTGCCTGCAGACGCTCGAGCTGGAGCTTCTCCAATTCAGGACGCGGCATGCATTCTATTTCGGGGTCGTAGTATTTCTGATCGTAGGGTATGTTCTTCTTCGCCATGCAAATACTCCTCGTTGCTATTCATGGATGCCTGATAATAAAACCACTGAACCTGCTTGAGGCAAGCATTTGATTGGACTTTCTTTTGAGTACTCGTTATCTTTATAATCGATAATTGCATATAATGCATTTGCAATACCGCCATTTACTCGAGGCGATTTGCTTTAAGAAAGGTGCTCCATGACTTTACAACAACTTCGCTACCTTATAGCAATTGCCGAATTCGGCTCCATCAATGCTGCTGCTCAAAATCTCTATGCCTCGCAGTCTAATCTTTCTACAGCAATCAAAGAGCTTGAGACTGAACTTGGAATCACCATATTCACCCGCAGCAATCGTGGCGTCACCCTCACCAATGACGGAACCGAGCTGCTCGGCTACGCACGTCAGGTTATCCAACAGGCCGACATGCTCTCCGAACGCTATGCGAAAGGATCTTCGAGCCATGCGCGCCTGACAGTTTCGACGCAGCACTATGCCTTCAGCGTGCAGGCCTTTGTCGAGGTCGCCGAAATGTACACAGGAGACGAGTACGAGTTCACCTTGAGAGAATGCCGAACTGGCGAGATTATCGACGACGTGCGAACCTTCCGCAGCGAAATCGGAATCCTCTTCCGCGATAGCTTCAACTCACGTGTGCTCGACAAAGCCTTTGCTGATGCAAACGTTGTGTTCACTCCCCCTTTTCGATGCGCAGGTCCACGTGTTCGTCGGCGAACATCACCCGCTTGCGAAGGCGAAGATTCTCACGCTGGATGACCTCGAGGATTATCCGCGCTACTCCTTCGAACAGGGCACGGAAAATTCTTTCTATTACGCCGAAGAAGTTCTTCAATCAGATTCCCCATAAGAAGGAAATCCGCTTCTCCGATCGCGGAACGTTGACGAACCTCCTTACCAACCATATCGGCTACACCTTGTCTACCGGCGTCCTCTCCTCTGAGATGCACACGGGCATTGTGTCTCTTCCGCTCGACACCCGAGGCCTTCCCGGCAGCAACGGGACGATGCAAGTCGGCTATATCATCCACAGCCAGATGAAACGCAGCCCGCTTCTCGAGGATTACATTTCAATGCTCGAAAACGTCATGAGGGACAATCCGTTCGTCCACCCCTACAAGCACTAAAAAGGCGATGTTTCACGTGAAACATCGCCTCTCGCAAGCTGAGTGCGTTCAGGTTATTTAACAGCGCCAATGCGGCAGATCTTTGCCACCGCAGTCAGGGCAGGTTCCCTTCATGATGGGCTTACCGTTTTTGGTAACACCCTCAACCGGGTTCTGCATTTCCTTCTTCGCCTTGCACTTGACGCAATATGCTTCGATGGCCATTCCTATAAACCTCTCTATCGAATCGATATGGGTGGAACCAAAAGCCCGTTTCACCTCAAACGTTCGAAATTATACAGGAAGCAGACAATCCATCTCTAAGAAATCCTACTCCCCTTAGATATTCTTTAGCATTTCCACAACGAACTCGACATTCTTGGAAAGGTTGTCTGGTTTCACCACGTCAATTGTGTCGTCCTTTTTGAGCAAAGAATGCAGGCTTGGTACCATCCATGCCAGCGAGATGCATAGCCTGAAAACCTTGCTGTGCTGCGTATGCGCCAGACCCCTCGCCCCACGGGATAGTCGCACTGCCCACATGAGCACCCGTTGCCTGAGCCGCCTTCTTCACATAACGCTTCATACGGGAAGAGACGGATACCTTGCGCAGCGTACCCTCGCTCTCGATAAGCGACAGCGACCCTGCACCCATCGCCTCGAGGTCCACGATGATCGCACCACGCAGCTCATCGGCGTGATCGGAGAAAACGCCTTCATGCCATTATGGCCAGAAAGCTCGCAACCAAGCGCAACGAACCAGACTTCCGTCGTAATCTCGGGGTTATGGAAATGGTAGATGCGCTCCTCGTCTTCTTCGGACTCCACTGGCTCCGGCATCATGTCCGGCGTCACGATTTCCTCTTCGGAGCGAACGTTTGCATTGCCCATCGAGATGCGCGAGAAGGCGCCTCCGTTCCAACGGCTGCGGCCGCCACGGCGAGAGCCATCGTCAGACGCCGGTTCAAAAGCGGTCGTCTTGTCCTCGTAGAAGCCGTCGTCCTCGTCGTAGTAATCGTCGTCGTACTCGTCCTGCGAATACTCCCCGTAGCCGGCCTGGGCATTAGCATCGGCCTCGTAAGACGCAGAATCATCGCGGAAGCCTCCCAACTGCCTCGGTCAGCCCCCACGGTGCGAGCATCGAAGGAGTCGTCGACGTCGAGCCATTCCTGCGGCGTCATAGGAGCATCTTCCTGCTTCTTCTTGCGGCTGAAGCGGTCGAAGAACTTTCGAACGCGAGACTTCGGCATCTCCACATATCCAGGGCCGCGAATGCCCCTGTCTCGGTGACAGTGCCGTCGTACGCCGAATCATCCGCATCATCGACATAGATGTCTTCGTCGGCGACGTTCTCGAAAAGCTCCTCATCGACAGGGGCGAAAGAGCCTGTCGCGCTTGCAGGTGCAAAAAGATCCAATCTGGTTGATCGCGACCGTCGCGTCAGCGGACGTTTCCTCAGCAGTTTCGTTCTCTTGAGGTGCCTCCACCGGCTTTTCAAGCGTGATTGAACCGGAAAGCGACGGGAGAGAGCCTCTCAGGCTCGATATCGACATAGACGAAGGATGAGTCGGAGCGGCCTCCGTTTGGCCCTGAGAAAAGCTCTCAATGGACGGAATTTGAGCACGAAGTCTCTCAGCAGGCGATTTCTTTCCCTTCGAGGCGTCTGCAAGAGGCGCGCGCTGCTTCTTCAGCTCGGCGACCGGCTTCAAATCTTCTGCCGTTATCGCCTCGAGCGTCGGGGCCTGTGCGGTACGGTTTGCCTCTGCGGCCAAAGGAGCCACGAACGGAGCAGGGGCTTCCGCCGCCGCCTGGGCAGCCGCCTCTTCGCGCAGGCCGGTCACGTCGATCGGCGTCATCGCGCACGTAGCGTATTCCTCAGTCGAGGCGGGCGCGGGCGAGCCTGCAGCTCCAGCCTGAGCGTTCGGCATCGACGCTGCGTCCTGCACGGGGTAACAGGAGGAATCGCCGTTGCGGAAACACGCTGCTCGCCAGCAAGCGCATCAACAGACTGCGACGGTGCTTCATTGTTAGCAATCGGGGTTGCCTCTGCGGAAACCGGCTCGACGGTGAGCGACGCCGCCGAGGTATCGGTGGGTTTCGTCCATTCGGGCATAGACCAATCGGGGATTGCCTGGTCTCTCTCCCCCGCGATGGACACGCGCTCCTGTTCGATCACCGCGAAGGTAGTATCCCCGCCTTCACCCTCAAAGCCCGGCGCCTTCACTTCCTTTATGGAATCGCGCATAGCAGCCAATCGCTGCTCAGTCTCGGATACAACCGCCTCGTTCGCTTCCTGGAAATGAGCACTGCTCGCGCTCACCGCGGCATCGAGCGCATCGGCATAGCGGGAGCGGTGGACTGGCTTGTCGTCGTTCTTGGGACGCTTGGCCTTTTCCTGGGCGCGCGCAAACCATGCGGGAACGCTTGACCCGTCATCTTCAACCACCATCTCGACGGCTGCAGGAGCATTCTGCTGCGAGGCGTCGGCATATGCAGCCTCATACGGGGAACCGAGCTGCGACATTTCCTTGTCGAGATATCCCTCGATGGGAGAACCCTGAGCAGCAGGTTGCGGGCGCGACGCCGCCAGCGCTGCCTCGGCGGCATCAGCTTGCGCCGCGATCTGTTCCTGAAGAGCGGCGGCAGCTTCGGCGGGTATCGGTGCGAAGGCGGCCGAGGTGTCCTCGCGAAACGCCTGCATATCCTCCGCACTCGGCTTGCCGAGCGGCTCGTCTTTCACCTGTACGAGATTTTCGGAAATGTCGAACACAGGGGCGGCTCCCGGCACGGGCTTTCCGGAAATCGCCGCGATTGCCGCCTTCGCCTGAGCAAGGCGCGCTTCTGCCGAACCCGCAGGTGCCTGAGCTGTTTCGTAGACCACGGAGGCCCCATTGGGAACCACACCAGCAACGCGAGCCGCTTCCTCTCCGTGGATTACCGGATTCTCTTCATAGTTCTCAACAGCAGACGTGGGGCTGCCAACACGAGCAGCAGTCTCCATGAGCACAGCGACTCCTGAAGCATTGCAATTGGCGCCAGCGCTATATCCAGCTGTACGGTGCGCGAGCGCGAAGATTCCCGGAGCAATCGCAATAATCGCGGCAATCACCGTGATGATCGAGACAACGACGACGGGAGCACCCGACGCATTGCCGAGAGCCAACCCGCGAATCAGCAGCAGAATTGCGGTAACCGCAGCTGCAACAGGTGCACAAAGCTTGATTATCGGAAGAATTCCCAGAAGAGGCTCGTTCAACTCAGCCTGAACCTTACCGCTATCGTAATGGGAAACGATCACGTCTTTCGATGGGAAGACTTCATGTCGGCGGCAGCGGGCTCGTATTTCGCCACCACGTTCTGACTCACGCCTTTACCGAGCATGCGAGAGAGAACCGGCTTGCCAAGCGATTCGGCGAGCATAAGACCTCCGCTTACCAGAGCAAGGAAGAATGCGAGAATCCCAATAGCGGGAACCGCAAGACCCAAAACCACTGCAACGAGCAAGATGCCTGCACAAATGAGCGACGGCGTCTCCGTGTTGGAGGCTATGGCGAAGTCCTCGATTTCTGCTGCGAGGCCCGCTTCCTTCTGAAGATAGTCGGCGATATAGAGCGCCGCCTGCTGCTCCTCTTCGGTGCCGCCAGGTCGCGGCCCGATTTCCTCGGAGAGATATGACACATGGTCGATGATATCCGGCATAGGATGCCCTTTCACTTTCCTTTTGTATGAAGGCATATATGCTGCATACTATACGCTATTTATTGAAGGTGCCCAAATAATCACGGATAAAAGCATCTGCGCTCTGCGCTTGTGAACGGGCATTTTCATACATTTCTCGACTCGACGCCGTTTTGCTATCAAACGCTTCCACTACGAGCTCGTCTGGATCCTCCGGAAGCTTCTCCGCGAGTTCGCCCGCCTGTTTCTCCGCGTTGTTGTATGCGTCGTTGTAATCGGTCGCCGCTTGCGTGTCGCGGTTGATAAGCGCATCGTTCGATTCGATGGCGTAGCCTTGCGCCTCAAGTCGCTTATCGATGTAGCTCAAATAATCGCTCAAGTCCAGCTGCGGAAAGAGCTGCTCGGCATTCTGCAGCGCAGTCTTCGCCTTCGAAAAGGACTCTATCGCCTGCTGGGACTTCTCTGTCGACGCCTGCATATCGGCTGACGTTGCCGAGGAAGCGATATCTGCCGCCTCGCGGGCAAGCCCGTCGGCAGCGAGAACTAACTGCCACCCTTTCGTTACCTCTTGCCTCGCTTGGAGAGCACTCACCGTGTCGTCAATTATGGCAGCGCCGCTTGTCATCATCTGACGACGAGCCGTTATCGTATCGACCACCTTTAAATCGGGGGCATTGCTCGCCTCGGAGCTGCTATTTATCGCTACTTGACCTACCGCTTCCTCTGCCGCATCAAGCTCATCGATACAGGTCGACTTCCCATCCTGCACCTTTTTCTGAACATCAAGCATATCGTCTACTGAAAGGGAGGTGACGTCATTGTTCGCTAAATCGACGACGACGGCATCTATTTCCCGCCAACAGGTCGTCGGTTCCGGACAGGTCAGAGATGGCGCTGCTCAAGACCCCTTTGTACGTCTGCTGATCTTGATAGGTGCCGAAACCCCACCACGTCAACCCTCCAGCCACCGAGAGCAGTACCACGGTGAGCACGGACGATACGATCAACCGCCCGCGTTTGCGTGCACGCTTGCGCGATGCAACTTCAGCATCGAACGATCGAGGTTCACGCGCGCTGTGCGACCCATGAGCTACCCCACTCGCTCTTTTCTGCTCGAGACGACGTTGTCTGCGCTCAGATCGACTTTGCGCACGCGCTGCTGAACGCGACGCTTCCCGCTGTGTCAGCGCAAGCCCCTCGTCTTTTGACGGCGTGGATATGCGTTTCTTCTTACCAGGAAGCGTGAAAAGGGGAAATTGTTCCGAAGGTACCGGTTCCCTTCACCATCGAGCGAATTTTTAGCCGCATCGAGAACACTGAAGGAAATCTCGTTCGAGGTTCCCTCCGTGTTTCTCTTGATGTGCGCCGCTTTCGCGACTTTGTCGATTCGCTTAGCCATGGCAATGTTTCACGTGAAACATCTACTCGTTTGCTGCCGCAAGTCGAGCGATGATCTCGTCGATGGTGCACACTTCTATCGTTTTGCTCGGAAGCGAGCGGAGAAACACCTTCCCATAGCTCTTCGTTATCAAGCGCTTGTCAGCCAAGATGAGAACACCCTTATCGGAAGCCTTCCTGATAAGCCTTCCCGCTGCTTGTTTCGTCTCGAGCACTGCCTGGGGCAGCGAGTAATGGCTCCATGCGTGGTCGTCGCGCGTGGCTCTTTCGCACGAGAGCGGGTCGGTCGGCTTTGAAAACGGCAGCTTAGGAATGATCACACCGCGAAGGGTCGATCCCGGCGCATCGAATCCTTCCCAAAAACTTTTCAACGCAAAGAGTGAAAGATGCCTGTCTTTGATGAAATCATCACGAAGACCTTTAACGGAAACTCCCCATTTCTGACAAACGAGACGCAAATCCTCTTCCTTGAGGACAGGCTGAACGACGTCGAAGCACTTCTCCATTTCGCGCCGGTTGGTGAACAGCGTCAACATCGACCCCTGCTGCGCGATGTGCGTACCCACCAAAAGCCGCTCGAGCCTCGTCGATATAATGCGGGTCAGAAGGCTCTGGAATGTCGCTTGCCACATATACCGTCATATTCTTGTCGAAGTCGTAGCTCGAATCAAGCTGACAGGTGCGCGCACGCTTTCCCTCGCCTGCGTTCAGCCCCATCGCGTTTTCGAAAGAAGTGAAATCCCCGTCGATGGACAGCGTTGCAGAAGCGAACACGACCGATTTCGTCTGAGAGTACAGCTTGTCTTCAAGAGCCTCACCCACATTGACGACGAGCGCCTCCAGCTTATCCATCTGCTTCTCCTTCTTTCGGCACAGCTCCGCAGCGTAAGCGTAGCTGTCAGACTTCTCGCCGAAGATCACCTCGACTGCTCCCACGAGGTCTTTCAAATCCATCGCGACAGAGGCGATTTCGCGCTGGGGCCCGCCGCACCCTCGATGTTCTCAAGATAGCCGACGAGTTCTCCTGACTGCAAGTAATCGCCTTTTCCGCGCTTGCCTGCATAGCCTTTGCAAACGTTCTCAACGAACCGAACGTCTCTGAAGCCCGAATATCATCGTTGAGCCACAACTCCGTGCGGTCATAGCTTCGACTGCGCTTATTCGGGTCGAAGTACAGCAAATCCTTGATGTGGGGGCGAATTCATGGGCCGCCACAGCAAACATGTCGCCTGCAGACTTCGCCTTACCAATCAGCCCCTCGAACAGCGTCGCTCCATCGTTTTTGAGAGAGGAGCCAACTTCCTTTCAGCACGGGCATAGACATTGCGACTTTCGCCGCTGGCAACTTTTTGCGCAAGTCGAGTGACATCTTCCGCTGCAATCTCCAGCGAGGAGGCACGGCGAGCTTCTGCCTCGGCGCCGTGAGCCTCATCGAGGATCCAATGGCGAACGGACGGGAGTAGACCGTTATCAGCGGCCGCATCACAGAACAGCAGCGTATGATTTGTGACCACAACATCTGCCGTTTCGGCAAAGCGACGAGCGCCATGTACGAAACACGTTGTTCCATAGAAGGGACATTTACGGCGAAGACAGTCATGGCTCGTGGTCGTCACTGCTCGGCGAGGCACCACGCGATAATCCATTTTCAAACTATCCATATCGTCATAATCGGTCTGATCGATAAACGACAGCAGTGCGCCCAGAGAAGGAGCCTGGGAATGCTCCGTGCCCTGAACATCAACCATCTTGACGCCTTCTTTTTACGAAGCGGTTGACCTTTCTCAGGCATGGGTAATGGGAAAAGCCCTTTAGCGGGGCGTACGTGATGTCGCCAAGCGACTGGGCAAGTGCGGGAAGCTCATGATAGACCAGCTGGTCGAGCAGGGCATTCGTCTTCGTCGCAACGCCAATGGCGATGTTGTTCTTCTTCGCCATGAGAACCGCAGGGACTAAATACGCCATCGACTTTCCGACGCCGGTGCCTGCCTCGACTATGAGATTCTCGGAAGCTTCGAGGGCCTCACGAACTTCTTGAGCCATCGTGAGCTGCTCTTCACGGGCTCAAAATCGTCATAGAGCTTTCCCACGATTCCCGTCGGGGAGAACGCTTGCGCAATGTCCTCCACTGTCGGATACTCCATCGACTGAACCATCTTCGCATCGATACGCGGCTTCCGCTCATACGAAGTCATGCTTTCGTGACGGAGTTCCTTAAGGAAAACGACCTTGCTTCCGGCTGGGCGAAATACTGGAACACCACTGCTGTGTTCCATTGTTCCACCGGTGCGAGAAGCGCGATGCATTTCACCAAGGCCGGCGGCATCTCATGTACCGCGGCAAGCAAGATTCGAAACAGCGCGCACGTCGCTGCAACGTCATCATCCGCGCGGTGCGTTGACGTCGGCGCTCCAAAGGCCTTCACCAAGTCGATAAGGCGATGCGACCTCATACGAGGAAGAGCGATGCGCGCCAAATCGAGCGAGTCAATCCAAATGTTGCCTAAAAAGCGGATAGCCACTCGGATGGCGAGTCGTAAATGTGCGATCGAATTCAGCGTTGTGGGCAACCATCTTCGCATCGCGCGCGAACTCGACAAGCCCTGCGAGCGCTTCGTCCGGGGTGGGAGCCTCCGCCACGTCCTCATCATGAATGTTTGTCAGATGAGCGACATCGTCGGGAATCGGTTTTCCTGGATTGACGAACGTCACATACCAATCAACGACCTCACCATGCTCCATGCGCGCCGCAGCAATCTGCGTAAGCTCATCATGGTTAAAAAGAGAAGCCCGTGGTTTCGGTGTCAATTACCACGATGTTCTCGTCAAGATCGCCGAAGTCGGACTCTTTGGCCAAATCAGATAAGCGACGATAACGCTCACGAACTCGCTCGGGGTTCCGTCGCTGATATATGCATCGAGATTGCTATTCATGAAACTTCTCTCGATATTCCTCTCAATTGTTTCACGTGAAACATTCGTCAATTATAAGATAATGCTTCACGTGAAACATTATCCAGCGAAGGAAGCGCACATGGAACGTTATTTCGGCTCTTATCAGAAAATCGAGCCTTCATCGAAGAAAGAGGGCGCTCTCCTTCTCAGCGCCGACAACATTATCGGCGATTCCTACGAAATCATCTTCGATGGTGATACAGCCTGGGTTAAGAATCGTTTCGGGGCACGAGTAGGCCATTTTACCATCGATTTCTCCCGACAGCTTCGCGTCTTGAACGCTCGCGGGTGGAAATTCATCGCGCTGCTCTCCCTCGTCGCGTTCACACAAGAGCCAGAACCAGGCACCTATTGGGCTGAAATGGCCGTACTCTGCTTCGAGCCTCAATATGAGTCTTCAATCACCGAGTTCTCCAAGAGCATCTCGTCTATGCTCGCTGAGGGAATTCGCCCCGAGATCAATCTTGGCGAACAAGCCATTTCGAAGGTTATCGAATCGAACGGCACCTGGAAGCCTGACATGCGCAGCAGCAGGCCTAAAAGCGAAAACGGCACCGTCATCATGAAAAGCCAACGAAAAATGAGCGAATCGCTCATCGAAAAAAGGCCGCGCAGGAAACATTGGTTGTTACATCGTCAGCATTGCCTTCATCATCGTTGTCATTGCGGCAATTATCTTCGCCGTCAAAACGCTTATCTTCTAGCCCCTCACCGCAAACAGCGCAGTGCGAACGAAATCACACTGCGCTGCCTCATGCTTGGTCAACAATCCCTTAAAAGCCCCGCAAACCCTTTATCGGCCGCTCCGCTCAAGTGCATACTCGATTAGCATCGTGCACAGCTGAGGGAAGGGAATGCCCGCCGCGGCGGCCGCATCGGGAAGAAGCGAGGTTTCCGTCATGCCAGGAATCGTATTGGTCTCGAGCGCCCACGGCTTACCCTCATCATCGAGAATGAAATCAGTGCGGGAAACACCCTCGCACGAAAGTGCCTTATGCGCGGCCACGGCTTCCCTCTTAATCGTCTCAGCATCCTCTTCCGAAAGTTCCGGGGGGCAGATATGCCTCGAACCACCAGCGGCATACTTTGATTCGAAATCGTAAAATTCACCCTTTTGGGCAATGATCGCGATGATAGGCAGTGCGCGAGGCTTATCGTTGCCGATGACTGCAACGGTGAATTCACGTCCCCGCACGAACTTCTCAACCACAATTTCGCTGTCATGTTCGAATGCTTCAGAGACAGCCTCCTCTAAAGCTTCGCGCGTATCAACGATCGAAATCCCGATTGAGCTGCCCTCGGTTGCAGGCTTGACCACCACATGGGTACCGATTTGCGCGACAATGGAGTCGATATCGAGCGAATCGTTGGATGAAATCGTCATCGAAGGAGCCGTAGGAACCCCCGCGAGACGATAAAATTCTTTAGAACGAGCCTTGTTGATAGCTGTTGCGCTCGACCATACGCCCGGCCCGATATAAGGAAGGCCGATCGTCTCCAGGAAGCCCTGGATCACGCCGTCTTCTCCTTTGCGACCATGGAGGCAAAGAAACGCTACGTCGAAGTTGCCATCAATCAGGGCGATCAAATCCTCTTTCTTTGCAGGATCGAAGCATTGGACGGGAAAACCTGCCTCTTGCAATGCAGCAAGGGCACCTTTTTCCCGACGCAAGCGAAATTTCCCGTTCTCCGCTCGTGCCGCCGGAAAGCAATGCAACGCGGCATGTTGACGTATCGAAAGCGCTCGGCATGATATCTCCCCTTCATCGCGCGTTAATCTCTCGCTACAGTATAGCAATGACTTATAATGCCACTTATGAATACAGACATCAAAACATACGATATGCGGGGTCTTCAGCAAGCTATGAAAGAGCTGGGTCAACCTGCATTCCGCGCAAAACAAATCTACGAGTGGCTCTGGTACAAGCATGTTGACTCGTTTGATAAGATGACGAACCTCTCGCTCGCTTTGAGGGAAGAACTCGCGAGCAAATTCTCCTTGACGATGCCCAAGCTCATCGACAAGCAGGAATCATCCGACGGAACGCGAAAGTACGTTCTTGAGCTCTCCGACGGTGCTCTTGTCGAGACAGTCGGAATTCCCGCCGACGCCTCACGCGAGCGGCTCACCGTGTGCTTCTCGACGCAAGTCGGCTGCCCTATGGAGTGCGTCTTCTGCGCTACGGGCCACGAAGGGTTCACCCGCAACCTCACCATCGGCGAAATTGTCGATCAAGTCTATTTTGTAGAAGAAGACTTCGGACGGCGCATATCAAACGTCGTAGGCATGGGCCAAGGGGAACCTTTCCTCAACTACGACAACGTGCTTGCCGCGCTGCGCATCATGAACGACAAGAAGGGCCTCAACATCGGTGCACGCCGCATTGCAGTATCAACGTGCGGCATGCTCGACGGCATTAAGCAGTTCTCGAACGAGCCAGAGCAGTTCACATTGGCTATTTCGCTTCATTCTGCAATTCAGCCGATTCGCAACGAGATCATGCCGCATGTTGCACGTCAATCCCTGAAAAGCCTACGCTCCTCTCTCGAGCGCTATATCGAGAAAACAAATCGTCGCGTGACCTTTGAATATCTTCTCATTCAGGATGTCAACGACACTCAAGAAGATCTCGACGCCCTCATCAAATATTGCAGAGGCCTGCTTTGCCACGTGAATCTCCTTCCCATGAACGATATCGAGGGCAGCTATTTCGCGGCAACACCCCAGAAGACGGTCAAACACTGGCTCGATTCGCTCGAGAAACACCACATCGAGGCAACGCTTCGCTCGTCGCGCGGCTCCGATATCGCCGGCGCCTGCGGGCAGCTGAAGAACAAGCAAGGCTCCCATTAATCGCAACAAGAACAGCCTATTCTTCGCTCGTTCATTTTCTATAATCGACTGAACCAAGGTCGCCGACATGAGGTTGGCGACCTTTTCTTTATTCATTCGTTGTCCAATTTGTTTTTCTTTCCTCGGGCTGAGCTTCGTATCCCCTTTAAGGCTGAGTCATCCTGGACATTCTCTCCAAAAATAGCCATAAGGAATCAAATAGGCCTTTAAAATGGGACTTCGCTGAGTTCCTCTTCGCGGAATTTGCTCATAAGTTGTCAGGTAGCGAAATTTCAAGGAACCCTTTCATAGAGAAGGAGTGTGGAGCTTATGAGATCCATCACCAAAACCATCGTGATTGCCGCCTCGGCAGTTGCCCTCTGCTTCGGCCTCGCTGCCTGCGGCGGTGGCCAGTCCGCCTCTTCTGACAATTCCACTTCAAGCAACAACTCAGCTTCAAGCGAGAAAACGGCCCCAGCCGCGCAGGAAGAGAGCAAGGCCGTAGACTTCTACATGTTCAAGGGCGAGATGCCCGAAGGCTTCGGTCTAACGGGCCCCAACGGCAACAGCTCCCCGCTCAACATTGTCGAGTTCCGCAATATTGAGAACCCCGACAAAATCGTTGATATCGAAATCGACGAGGGTAGCGCCCAGGAACAATTCGATAAAGCCGCAGCAAAAGACAAATACACCGCGGGCGACGATGTCAAATTGGGCAAATACACATGGAAGACGTTAAACTTCACCTGGAACAAACAGCCGAGCGTTATTCTGTACACAGACATCACCGAAGGACTGTATGCTGAAGTAACCCTCTACGAGACGACACTCGAAGATGCCGCCGTTACTGCCTTCCTCGAGGGCGTCGAATTCACGACGAACTACGACGCTGCCCATAAGGCTGGCATGGACACGACTGTCGAAAAGTTCGCTGCGGACAATAACCTGAAACTCTGGGAAGCCAAGTAGCGACCATTGAATCACTTCTTCCTATAAGATCAAATCTTGATCTTATAGGAAGAACGATAAGAGCACAAAAGAGAGGTTATCGACAAAAGTCGACGACCTCTCTTTTTGTTCTTCGAGAATAGATCTTTTCAATAGCTTGGGTTAAAAACAAAGCTCCCTCGTCTAATCTAAGGGACGAGGGAGCTATTTTCGACTCTTTACTCAAACAAGAGACTTATCTTGCCTTACAGGTCGTTAGAAGAGGTCATTTCCTTAAAGATGCGCTCAAGATCTTCTTCATCCTTGAATTCAATCTCAATCTTGTTCTTACCTTTTACGGTCTTAACGCGAACGTTAGTCCCAAACGCGCGGCGCAGCGATTTGGCAACCGACTTGAACGCTGCGGGCGTCGGCGTGCGCGGCGTCGATTCGTTCGTCTCTTTCTTTCCTGAAAGCAGGCGGGCGATTGTCTCCGTCTCGCGAACCGATAGCTTCTCATCGACAAGCTTCTGCGTCAGCTTCTCGCGCCCTTCCTTCGAGGGGATGGAGAGAATGGCGCGCGCATGACCGGCAGTGATCTTCTCCTCAAACAGCAGCTGTTGGGCGCGCTCGGGAAGGTCAAGCAAACGAAGTGCATTGGCCACCGTGGAACGACCCTTGGACATCACCTGCGCGACCTCGGATTGCGTCATATTGCGGCGCTCCATAAGGCGGCGATATCCGTATGCTTCCTCGATGGGGTTCAGATTCGAGCGCTGGATGTTCTCGATGAGCGCGAGTTCAAGCGAGTTATCATCATCAGCCTCTTTGATGCAGATGGGAATCTTCTTAAGACCGGCCATCTTACATGCCTGCCAACGACGCTCGCCAGCGATAATCTCATACGTGTCCGCACCCGTTTTCCTCACAAGAATAGGCTGCAGAAGACCATGAGCCTCGATAGAGGACGAAAGCTCCTGAAGCTCTTCCTTCTTGAATTGGGTTCGAGGCTGATCGGGGTTCGGGTGGACCGAGTCAATGGGAACCTCATTCGAAACCTTCTCCACAACGCGCGGTGAAGGTTCATGGGAGAGACAACTTCGTTCGCAGCTGCAGGAGTGGAAGCTTGAACGGCAGCACGGCGCTGAACAACTCCCTTGATATGAATGTTATCTTCAGGATAGGTCTCGTTAATCTCCTCGCGCTCGAGCACTTCTTCCTCCTTCAACCGACGCTGGGAGGGGAGCAGGGATCTGAGCTGGACGAGCTGCAGGAGTAGGAGCCGGAGCGGTTTTAACGGTATCCTCATACGAGCCAAGAAGAGCATCTAATCCGCGACCTAAGCCGCCTTTCGTGGATTTAGCCACGGGAAATCACTTCCTTCGCTAGATCGATATATGACTGGGCGCCTTTGCCCGTCGGGTCATATTGTGTAATCGGCTGCCCAAAACTGGGAGCCTCGGATAGCTTTACTGTACGCGGGATGGAGGTCTCGAAGACAATCTTCCCAAAAAACGACGTACCTCATCGGAAACCTGACGCGAAAGCGTCGTACGGCTATCGGACATCGTAAGGAGAACACCGTAAATATCGAGCGACGGATTGAGGCGCGATTTGACACGTTTCATCGAGTCGAGAAGTTTTGTCACACCTTCCAATGCATAGAACTCGCACTGAATGGGAATAAGCAGCTTATCGGCAGCGACGAGTGCATTAATCGTAAGCAAGCCAAGCGAAGGCGGGCAGTCGATGAATACATAATCGTAGCGTCCGCGCATCGGACCGATAGCGTCCTTAAGGCGATTCTCGCGAGCCATTTCTGAAACCAGTTCAACTTCGGCACCAGCCAAATTGATTGTTGCCGGAACGACATCGAGCCCCTTTGACACATCGGGAATGATGATGTCGGTCAGAGGAATATCGTTAAGAAGCGCATCATAAATACAGCGGGAAACCCTGTTCTTCTCAACACCTAAACCGCTCGAAGAGTTGCCCTGCGGGTCGAGGTCGATAAGAAGAACCTGCTTTCCCATCTCCCCAAGTGCTGCCGAGAGATTAATAGCCGTCGTTGATTTTCCAACGCCACCTTTTTGATTGATAATCGCGATAACCTTTGTCTGCCCCACAGCGTGGGTCACTGCCTTCTTTTCGGCGTAGGTTTTCACGGGCACCGTGCGGGACTGGTCTTCAATTTGAGGAGCAGGCTCCCTTTCGATCACCTGATATTCCTCTTCCACCGCTTCCTCTTTGTTGTCCACGGCAGGAACCGACTCAATAATCGGCTCTTTAACTTCAGTGACAGCCTGAGCTTCTTTTCTTTCACGTTTTAGACTATCGAACCAACCCACCTATGGCCCCCTTTCTTGAACTTCGATTAAGTATAGATGTTTCACGTGAAACATCCTGCAACGATTCTGCGAGAATCGATTATTTCAAGGGACGTTTTTGAGCTAAACCCGTTTTGCGAGGCAATTTCACTTCAGCATCCTTGAACTTCTGCATCACGAACATACAACGAGTCGTTTCACCATCCGACAGCGTGAATGTATCTTCATGAATACACTTCAACCCCAGCTTATCCTCAAGAGAGAGCGCATGGTTTCGTTCCTCGTCAGAAAGATGAGATTTATAGCATATAAGCAATCCGCCCTCGAAGAGGAGTGGAGAGGCAAGCTCCATCAAAGAAGGAAGCTGCGAAAGAGCGCGCGCCGTGGCGACAGCAAAATGAGAGGGCATTTCTCGACCCAAATCCTCAATACGCCCTGCATAGGTGGAAACGTTGCTGATGCCCAACTTATCCACAATCCCCTGTATGATTGCGGTCTTCTTCTTCACCGAATCAACGAGCAGGGTCTCTCGACCCGTTTTCACCGCCAGCGGTACCCCGGGAAATCCTCCACCAGTGCCTAAATCGACATAAGGCCCACCGGGGGCCTCATTTATGTAATTCAAACCCGAAAGGGAATCTTCGATATGCAGGATTTCCGCGCTTTCGCGGGACACGATGCGAGTGAGGTTAGTAGTCTCGTTCGCCACAAGCACCTCTTCAAGGTAACGCTCGATGATAGGCTTATAGGACAAAAAGTGTGTCTCGATAGAACGCATGTTCCCCTCATGCTAATCCAGCCAGAACGGGAAGGGGTCCTTGCGATGGAGAACTCTTCCCAGACGGCCCTGTCGCCCCATTCCGGCCTCCCATCGCCTTGCTTCGGGGATGACGAGTAGACGTCGTAGAGCAGGTCGATGTCGGCGTCCCTCGGCATGGTCGCCAGCTTCTCCTTGGCGGTCCTCGCGTCCCCGGAGTGCGCGTGGCACCACCAGAACACGGCCTTCACGCGCTTCAGGGTCGTGAAGCCCCCTGTGGTCGCGGAGAATAGCCCTTAGCTGGGCGTTCACGCCTCCCTCTATCTTGTTATTGGTGTATGGGAGCGCCCCGGCTTTCGTGAGCTCGGGGTCGAGGAAGGTGAACAGCGTCCCCGCGGAGACCAGCGACGAGAGCGACCTCCTCGCCTTCCTGAGCCTCTCGTGCGTATACGCCCTCTTTCCGTCGACGAGCGTGGTGTCCTCCAGGAAGTCCGACCAGAAGCCGCACCAGTCGAGATAGCGCTCGCGCCACAGCTCCGCCTGGTGCAGCGTCTTGATGTGCGTGAGGTCGAGGGCGATCTGGTACAGCTCCCGTCCCGCCTGGAGCTTCGGCCTCGTCGTCGTGCACCTTTTGACCTGGCAGAACGCGTGGAACACGCATCTCTGGACCTTGGTCCGGGGCCAGGTCGCGCGCACGGCCTTCGCGAAGCCGCTCCCGCCGTCGGTGACCACGACGTCGGGAGTGTTAGCGCTACTGTAAAAACAACCAATTTCGCCATCGCACATTAGCCAATTCCACCAACGCAATCCCGCCATTTGCGCCAACGTATTTTCACCATTTCCACCAACGCCGGGGCTTACGCTTCGACCGACAAGCGAACGATGCTTTCGGGAGGAGCGGGCCGTGGCGGAGAAGAACCTGATCGGAGAGTTGGACATGTACAGGGAAGCGGGCATAAAGCCCAACTTCAGCGACATAGCGAAGCGCTACGGCAAGGACAGGCACACCGTGGCGTCGTACTGGAGGGCCGAGGGCGGCCGGCCCCGCGACGGGCGCGCCGACAGGGCGGGCTCCTTCGACGCGCACATCGAGGAGGTGGCCGCCAAGGCGCAGCTGCCGGGAGTCACCAAGAAGGGCATCCACGAGTGGCTGCTGCACAGGTATCCCGGGAGAACCTGGCCGGCTACAACGCCTTCACCCGGTTCATGCGCAAGAACGGCATCGCCGTCGGGGCCTCCGGCGGCCCGGAGCCGCACCCGCGCTTCGAGACGCCGCCCGGGCTGCAGCTGCAGTTCGACTGGAAAGAGTCCGTCAAGATGGCCAACCGCGACGGCGAGCTGTTCGAGTTCAACGTGTTCGCGGCGACGCTGGGCCATTCCCGCAGGCACGTGTTCATCCGGTCGAGGACCAGGACGACCGACGACCTGGTCAGGTGCATGTACGTCACGATCGCGAGGCTCGGCGGCGTGCCGCGCGAGTGGGTCACGGACAACATGTCCGCCCTGGTGACGATCAAGGGCGGAAGGCGCCTCAAGGTCCAGCGCGCATACGAGTTCGCCAGGGCCGCCGGCTTCGAGCTCAGGCTGTGCCGTCCGCGCAGCCCCCCCCCTGACCAAGGGCAAGGTCGAGTCGTCGAACCGCTTCCTGTCGCGGCTCATGGCCTACCAGGGCGACTTCGACGGCTGGGACGACATCGACGAGATCATCGCGCGGATCGAGGACGCCAGCAACTCCGAGCCCAACGAGACCACGGGGCTGCCGCCCTCCGCGCTGTTCATGGAGGAGAAGGACGCGCTACTGCCCGTCGGCAACCTGCGCGCCCTCGAGGAGGCGATGGGCGACGTGGTGCGCGTGGCCAGGGTGCCGGCCACGATGCTGGTGAGCGCGCACGGCGAGATGTCGGTGCCCAGGCGCTGCATCGGCAGGCCGGCCCGCGTCGTCTGCATGCCCGGCGGCGCGATGGACTGCTACGTCGGCGGCGAGCTGGTGGCCACGCACGTGGCGGGCGGGCCCGCCTACGACCCGGCCCACTACGCCGAGGCCATGGCCGGGAAGCGCTGGTTCGGCGATGCCGCCGGCGACATCGAGGCGGCCGCCGCGGCCAACCTCGGGCTGCTCGACTCGATAGGGGGATCGCTGTGAGCGCCGCCGTGCAGGCCAGCCCGCTCAACCGCCTGGCGGCCAACCTCGAGGAGCTGGGGCCGAGGGCATGGCGTCGTCGGTGCCCGAGTACGTCAGGCTCGTCGCCGACGGCAGGAAGGGCCTGGTCGACGCCATGCTCGAGCTCACCGACGCCCAGATAGCCCTCAAGCGGCGCGCCGACGACGACCGCCGCACGAGGATGGCCAACTTCCCCTACATAAAGACGCTGGCCGACTTCGACTGGGGCTTCCAGCCGAGCGTGCCGCGCGGGCTGGTCGAGCAGCTGGCCACGCTCGAGTTCGTCGACCGCGGCGACAACGTCGTGCTCGTCGGCAGCCCGGGCGTCGGCAAGACGCACCTGTCGATAGCCATAGGCTACGAAGCGGTGATGGCCCGCAAGCAGGTGTACTTCGCCGACTGCTCGAGGCTGGTCGAGGACCTCAAGCACGCCTCGGCGAAGGAGGCGCTGGCGCGCAGGATGCGGTTCTACGAGCACTGCAGCCTGCTGATAATAGACGAGCTGGGCTACCTCGACATCGGCAAGGAGGGCGCCGACCTGCTGTTCCAGCTGGTCAACAGGCGCTACGCGCTCAAGCGGTCGACCATCGTCACGACCAACGTGCCGGTCGGCAGGTGGGGCGACGTATTCGGCAGCAACGTCACGGCCTCGGCGGTCGCCGACAGGCTTTGCCACCACTGCGCGATGATCAAGATAACGGGCCGGTCGTACCGCCTGAAGGACGTGTCCATCGGCGGTGAGGACGGGAAGGAGGAGGGCGCCTAGGCGCCGAAGGCGGCACATCCGCGTTGGCGAATCCGGCGCATCCGCGTTGGCGCGATTGGTGAAAATACGTTGGTGAAAATGGTGAAAATTATATTGACGCTAACAGGAGCCGGTATCGGCTCCATGAGCGCCGACCACGCCCTCGAGTTCTCGGATTCCGCCATGTACCACGAGACGACGCGCTCGCCGCTGCAGCAGATCAGCACGACCAGGCGCTCCGCGAGCAGATCCCGTCGACGAAAAGGACGCGGTGGAGCCCCCGTCGGGCACGGGCATGGGCCAGACCTCCCAGAACTCCGAGGTCCTGCGCCTGAAAGTCCGGCCGGCGCCCGGCATCTCGAGCTGCGTGCCCTTCGACAGCAACCACGACAGGAACTCCTCGAGGCGGGCGGCCGCGTCGTCATAGCGCACGGTGGCCGAAGCGCCGCACGCGGCGCACCTCCATCTCTGGGCTCCCGACGAGGTCTTGCCGTTCCTTTTCATCGACCCGCCGCAGCAAGCGCATTTGACCGCCTTCATGGCGCACCCTCCCGAAAGGTTTTTAACGTTTCCGAAAAAAGGCTATCCATCTGGAGGAACGGCGAGCGCGAGGACACACATTTTGTCCGAGTGCTTAAATAGGGCCGACGAATTTAAACGAACGAAAAGGGGCATCGACCTGCGCCGATGCCCCTAAATGAGACACACTTTTTGTCCTATAAGCCCGATGATATCCATCCTTGCTCCTTATAACAAAAAAGCCGGGATGCTTCTCTTCGAAACATCCCGGCTTCAAGTGAGTTTAACGGGGAACGACTACCACATGCCGGGCGCTTCCTTCGCCCTCGGAAGCGGTATCGACGCGATCGTCGTCTCGAAGCGCGATGTGAACGATTCGACGCTCATAAGGGTCATCGGTCGCATCTTCACGCTGCGATGCTGGCTTGCAGCTTTATTGGCAGTGGAGCGCGCGATGGATTCGAGCTTCTCACGTTGACGGCTCTTATACCCCTCGACGTCAACAATAACAGGATAACGGAAGCCCATCGAGCGGACGGTGATGGCGGAAACGACAAACTGCAGGGCATCGAGCGTACGACCATGCCGGCCAATCAGTATCGCAAAGATGCGTCACCGGTGATATCGAGGATAAGCTCCCTTCGTCACCCTCATATTCGTCGATCGTCACTTCGCCAACATTGAAATACTTCAGGATGTCCTGTAAAGCGGCAATAGCGGTATCGGCAATAGCGTCAAGCTCTTCTTCCGTGACTTCGATCTGATCTTCACTCATAGCTACTCCTCATGTTTCACGTGAAACAATTAACGCTTCTTGGTGGGACGAGGCTTCTTCACCTTGCGGGTAACGTCGATTTTCACCGGCGCAACCTCGGCTACGGCCTCTTCCTCAGCGTCCTTCTTCTTCAGAAAATGCATCGTGAGCTGCTGCTGAATAACCGCGAAGATCGAAGAAGCGCCCCAGAACAAAAGCACGCCTGCGGGAGCGGACCAAGAAATCCAGAGCATGAACAGCGACATAATGCCGGACATCATGAGCATCTGGCGTTTCTGATTCTGATCCTTGCTGTTCTTCTGCTGAAGGAGCATAGGAGCAAAAGTAACAAACGCGAAGACGAGCATGAGGATGAGGTAGGGAATGAAGGCAAGAAAGCCCTCGCCCATCGCCGTTGCCGGATTCTTCGTCAGGTCGGGTACGAGATGGTAGAACTGATACGTCATGCCTTCGGGCATACGATTGACCATGCTATAGAGCACCTGATACAGTGCAATGAAGACAGGCATCTGAATGAGCATCGGGAGGCAGCCGGCAAGCGGGTTGAACTTGGTCTCCGCGTAAAGGCGCTGCATCTCCTCGCGCTGGCGAACAGGATCGTCGGCGAACTTCGTCTGAATCTCCTGAAGCAGCGGCTGAACCTTCTGCATAGCGAAATTTGCAGTCGTCGACTTGTGAACGAGCGGAGCGACAATGATGCGGAAGATAATGGTGATGATGATAATCGCCATACCCCAGTCGCCCACGCCATTGTAGAAGAACTGGATGACATCGAAGACCCAGTCCTTAATGACTTCCCACATAGCATTCCCTTCTATATACCAAAGGGAACCCTACGGAACAGGATCGTATCCGTAAGGTCCTCCCGGACGGCACTTCAAGATGCGCTTCGCAGTGAGGACAAACCCCTTTTTGAAGCCGTAGCGGCGAAACGCAATCAGAGCGTACTCCGAACACGTCGGTGTGAATCGGCAGCAGGAAGGGAATAACGGCGAGATGGCAGCACGATAGAACTTAATGAGAAGAAGAGCTAGCTTGACCGGCAGCCCCTTCAACGTACTGCGCATATCGACCATGGCTAATCCCCTTTGGCGACCAATTCTGATCCTTCGACTACCTTGGCGCATGCCGTTAGCACTTTACTATAAGAAGCGCGGGTGACGGGCGACTTTGCAAGAAATATCACATCATAGCCCGCCCAAGGGCCTTGCAGATCTCGACAGATGGCACGCATGCGGCGCTTCGCAGAGTTGCGCCATACTGCGTTGCCGTGCTTTTTCCCTGCAATAAAAGCAACACGACCCCTTAGGTCGTGTTGCACTGCCCTCTGTTTTCTCCGAGGCGTAGACTATCGTGAGAAAAGGAGTATGAATCCGCTTTCCTCGCGAGAACATCTCGGAGATCTCTGCGCTGGATTTAATGATATCCAACGAAAAGCCTCGCTACACGCAGAGACGCTTGCGCCCCTTGTTGCGGCGAGCCTTGAGTACGGCACGGCCGCCCTTGGTTGCCATGCGAGAACGGAAACCGTGGCACTTAGCACGCTTGCGCTTGTTCGGCTGATACGTACGTTTCATATCTCTATCCCTTTCATGATCTGTTAATTCAAGTTGGATGCAGAGTAACTTCTGAATTATATAACACAGAAGCCATCGATGAACAGAGCTTTTTAGAAAGATTTCACACTAAGCTGGCCTTTTGCTTAACCGCATGCCCGCAAGCGGAATGATGTCCTTCTTATTCTTCGCCCTTTTTTCTTTGTATATATGTTTCTCTTTGTAATGATAATAAGCGCGGGGGATTGGTGAAAAAGAAGCATCTTCCCAGGTGAAATCGCTATTCTCATTCATTTCCCTCGGTAGAGAGCGTGTTCTTCTTTCCAACGTGAATTATCGCTTTCGTTATCACTCCACTGCAAACTGTCGGTTTTCTAATGATTCTTCCCCGATTCTTGAGTAGGTTTTCAAGCATGGACCGAAGCTACCCGCCGCCCGTCATGAGTCCGCGCGGTTACTTGCCTTCCCCTATTTGATCTCGAAACCCCTATTCCCCCTCGCTATTAACACCATTTTGAGGGGTTTGAACAGGTAAAAGGGGGAATGGTGGATTGTTCTACAGGTCTCGAATGATCATCTTCAGCGCTTCGATTTCCTCGTTCATGTCGCGGCTTTCCTTGAGCTGCTTCTCGACGTCGCTTACTGAGTACAGCACGGTCGTGTGATCCCGATTGAATTTCTTACCGATGTCGTTGAAGGGCAAATCAAGCATCTGACGGCAGAGGTACATCGCGATTTTCCTTGCGTAGGTGATATGGCGTGGCCTTTTCTTCCCCACCATATCGCTGGGGCGGATCTTGTAATAGTTCTCCACCTCGCGTTGGATGTCGGCGACGGCAAGTCTTTTCGAGGGGCCGCCGGAGAAGTGGCTCTCGAGCACGCCGCGCACGTCGTCGAGCGTCAAGTCGGAGTTGTGGGTGAACGCCATCTGGTAGATGATTTTGGTGACGGCGCTTTTCAGCTCGCGAATATTCGAGCTGGAGTTCTCGGCGATGTACATCTGGATATCGCTCGAGATGGAAAACGACGGATCCCCTTCGCTTTCGCGGTATTCCTCGATGAAGCTTTTCACGATTCCGAGCTTCGTCTCGATTTCGGGCGGCTGGATGTCGAAGGTTCCGCCGGAGTTGAATCGAGTGATGTAACGCTCGTCGATATCAATGTTTTTAGGCGCGCGGTCAGCAGAAAGAACAACCTGTTTTCCTGGTCAGTCATCTTGTTGAAAATTTGGAAAACGATATCGAGCGTCTGTTTCTTGCCCTGGAAGTATTGCACGTCGTCGATAAGCAGCACGTCGGATTCCTCGTAGCGCTGCTTGAAGTTGCGGTAGCTCGATTTCTCCTTGTCGTGCGCCACAGAGGCTTCCATGTAATCCGAAAGCAGCTCTGCGGAGTCTACGTAGGTCACCTTCAGCTGCGGTCGCGTCTCGTTGATATAGTTTTGAATAGCGCGCAAAGGTGTGTTTTCCCCAGCCCGCTCTTGCCATAGATGAAAAGCGGATTGAGGTGCATCTTGCCGGGAGTTTCCGCGACATCGACAGCCATCGAGTAGGCCATTCGGTTGGAGTCGCCGATGACGAAGTTCTCGAAAGTGAGGGAGGCAGGCCCCTCCGCACGTTTGTGAGGGGTCGTGGGCGTGGGCGGCTGCTCCTCTGCGCTACGTTCGACCAGGGACGATTCGAAATGATCGTCGAGAGCCGATCGTCGTTCTTGTTCTGGTTGAGGTTGTGCGATTTGAGGTTGGTCACCCGAAGGAAAGGACGAGACGATCGTCGGTGAATATTCGTGTGCGGGGGCAACGGTAGCACTTGGGGGCATTGTTGCCGGGCTCGCAGGAGCACCCTGAGACTCGCGGGTGGTTGTCTGAGGGTTTGGCGGCGCCACCGCGGGTGCAGCCGATGCGGCGTCTACGGCGAGGATGACGTTGAAAGGCACGTGGAAAAGATCATTCAGCGCCTGTTTGATGATTTCGAGGTAATGCTGCTCGACCCACGACTTGATGAAGTCGTTATCGGCTGTAAGCATCAGAAAACCCTCGCTCATCGCCTGGGGAACGAGGCGCGAGAAAAAGGCGTTGACCTGCGATGCGTCGACGTTGTCGTACGTCTTCACCTGTTCGCAAACGTTGTTCCAATTATGGTTGAGTTCAGAGCTGTCCATATAAGTCTCCCGAGCCTATTCGAAGTATCTGCAATTGTATACAAAAAACGCCGCGCGTGACCGTTTCGCGCGCGGCATGCGAAGGTAATCCAGATGAAGCGTAGGCTACATTGTCTCGGCTATTTCCATGCCGAATGCCGTGAGCGTTCTCTTCTTCTGCCCAGGAACCATCTCGATGAGACCTTCCTCCTGGAGCTTCTTGAGCGTGGTGTAAACGGTTGCTTGAGGTGTGCTCGTGAGCCTGACGAGGTCGGTCACGCCAAGCGGGCCTTCGGCGAGCAGAGCGTTGAGGAATGCCTTCTCTCGCGGATTGAGGGCGGGCGCCGCGTACGAACGGGGCTGAGGCTGGGTGTAAGGCTGCTGGTAAGCGTTAACAACTGGTTGCATGACCTGGGGCGTGACCTGCTGCAGGTAGGTTGGGCAGGTATCTGCGCATATGTGGGAACAACTTGGGGAACATACCCTTGCTGCGGGTAGTACGGCGCCACTGGTTGTTGCATGGGCTGCTGCATAGGTTGTTGTACGGGTTGCGTGGGTAGTACGGCGCCGGGGTCGATTCGTTCGGCGACGAATTGGTCCTCTTTGGGCGCGTATTTGCCCACGGGAAACTCCACTTGCGCGCGCTCTTCGCCATCGCCGGCGTCCGCCTCGCCATTCATGCTGATGGTGACAACGGTTCCCTGCCCGATGTTGTCGTCGATCGAGATGGAACCATGGGTGAAGTCCAGATAATCGCATACGATCGGAAGGCCCGACCCGACGCCGCGGATGTAGCCCTTCATCGGTTCGATCGCTGAGGAGAATCCTGGCAACTGGGCTTTCTTCTTGTCGCTGATGCCCGGTCCCTGGTCGGCGAAGCGAATGGTGTTTCCCCATCGAGGATGGAAACGATGATTTCGGTGAAGCGAGCGTGGATGAAGTTTTCCGACACTTCGCGCACTACGGTATAGGGAATCGATCCCCGCTTGTTTCGCTTGATTGTAGATGGTCGACGCGAGCGCCTCGATGTAGTCGGGCGTGGATGCCGGCATTATCTCGGTCACGCGCGGCGCGCTGCGCAAATCGTCGTAAAGTGCGATTCGAGCGACCGACGTCACGAAGGTGTAATCGTAGGACCCCTCGCCTTCGGGCTGGGTCATTGGCTCGTCATGTGGGGTGTTGTTCGTTTTTTCCAAAACCGTGTTCCATTTATTCAGCGTTTTTAGTTTTATTCAGATGAATTGTAGCCTTTTTTTTAACAATGAAAGAAGCCCACCTGCCCATTTCTTGGTTGAGAAAGAAAGAAATTCACTTTCGGTTGAAAGAATTGGGGAAATCTACGAGGTGCTTTCAAACTTTTAACAATTCATTCAATAAAAGTTGAAAACTCTGAAAAACACGGTGGAAAACGAAAAGTTGAGAAAGAGGATTGTTGAAATTTTCATTGACTTGAGGAAAAAATCGGTTTTGCCTGATGAAAGGCGCGCGTAAAATCAAAACCCCAGGTGAATGATTTTTGATCCTTCAAAGGAGGGAATCGAGAATGCTCTCCTTCGGTTGTGAATTAATAAACGACCTGGTCAACATCTTGTTTCTTTATAAAACACCAGGTCATAAACGTTGAGCAATTAAAGATAGGAAACTATATAAAAATGAGGTAAATTACGACTTTTCCACAGCTCTTTATGCATGAATGCCCGTTTTTCAACATTTTCCACAACGGAAGAGCCTTATCTGGTGGAAAACGATGCATGAGAAGGAATTGTGGATAAAAATGAAAGGGAAAAGCCAATTTTTCACCTTTCAGCGAGGTGAAAAAGGAGTTGGGTGAAAGAGAGCCTTGAATTTTCGGATGCTTTCAGTTGAAGATTATCCGCGCCTGCTCGAGCCGGTATAATGACGCGCAGCAGAAAAGAAAGAGAGAAGGTTTCCTTTGAAATTAAGCATCAGCAAAAGCGAACTCCAGAATGCCCTCGCAATTGTTATTAAAGGTGTGTCCACCCGCTCGACTCTGCCCGTTCTCTCCGGTATCTTGCTCGAGGCAACGGGTGACTCGCTCGTTCTCCAGGCGACCGACCTCGAGCTTTCCATCCAGTATTCGACGGCTGCACTCGTGGAAGAGGAGGGTAAGGCGGTTGTTCCCGGCAAGTTGTTCTCCGACATCGTGAAAAACCTGCCCGACGCCGCGGTCCATGTTGAGGCAGACGAAGAGAACGCGCTCATCACCTGCGACAGTTCCTCGTTTTCGATCAAGGCGCTCAACTATGAGGATTTCCCTGGTTTTCCCCACGTGGAGGCCTCGCAGCGCATTGAGGTTCCCTTTACTAAATTTGCTGCGATGGTTAAAAAGGTTGCGCGTGCCGTCTCGAAAGATGAAAGCCGTGCGATTCTCACCGGTGCTTTGGTGACGCTCGAGGAGAACCACTTCAAGATGGTTGCGACCGACTCGTATCGTTTAGCCTTGGCCGAGGTGGAGCTCCCCTGATTCTGCCGCCGATGAATTCGAGGCGGTGATTTCCGGCTCGTTTTTGCAGGATATTGCGTCCTTGCCGAAAACTGAGTCTAACGTACAAATTGCGCTCGCCGAAAATCAGATTCTTGTCAGCTGCGAGGGCACCGTTTTCATCAACCGTCGAATCGAGGGCAATTTCCCCAATTACAAACAGCTGCGTTCGGGGAAGCATGGGACGCGCGCGAAGATCGACGTCAGCCACCTGGTCGCGGCGGTGAAGAGAACGTCTCTTCTTGGTTCTTCTTCCACGCCGATTAAGTTCGATTTGAATGCGGCATCTCAGACGGTTCAGCTGTCCGCCGCTTCCCAGGATGTCGGATCCGCTCAAGAGACGCTTTCCTGCTCCCTCGAGCGTGACGACGCGGAAAACGCCTTCAACTTCCCCTATGTGCTCGACGGCCTTTCGTCGGTGTCGAGCGATTCGGTGTATCTGGAAGTGGGAACCTCCCGTGAACCGGGAATCTTCAAGGCGGAAGCCCCTGAGAACTTCCTATATCTTGTCATGCCGGTGCGCATCTCGTGACGCTGTCCATCGAGCATATAGGGTTTACTAACTTTCGCAATTACGAGCGCTTCGAGCTGAACGATATCGGGGCGCTCACCTTGTTCGTGGGACCGAATGCGGTCGGAAAGACGAACATTGTCGAGGGCATTCAGCTGATGACGGCGCTTTCCTCGTTTCGCCATCCGCTTATCGACCAGGTAATAAAGCATGGGGAAAGCTACGCCCGCACTGAGGCGCGCGTGACAGGAGACGATCGGGTCCTCGATATTGTCATGCTGCTTGAAAGTCATAAGCGGAAGTACACGCTGAATGGCAAAGCGCGGCGACCAGCCGACTTGAAGGGGCTCGTTCCTTCTGTGTCTTTCACGCCGGATGATCTTGACTTGGTGAAAGGCTCGATGAGCGTCCGCCGAGCCGCAATCGATGCTTTGGGGTCGCAGCTCTCGCCGAATCACTACCTTATTAAGAAAGATTACGAGAAGGTCATTCGCTACAAGAACAGGCTCCTGAAAGAGGAAGCCCAGGTAGCGCTCATCGACAGCATCAACGAGACGCTGGTGACCTGTGGTGCACAGCTTGCGTGCTATCGCGCGGCTTTGTTCGCGAAGCTTGCGCCGGAGATTTCCCGCCGTTACGCCGACATCGCGCAAGGTGAGAAGCTGCAAGTGACGTATGTTCCTTCCTGGATGGTCCCTGTTTCACGTGAAACACCGTGCGGGGTTGCCTCGTTTTCTCGAGATGAGGCGCGTGATGCGCTCGCTTCCGCCCTTGAAGCGCGCCGCGGCGAGGAGCTCGCCCGCCGAAAGAGCGTCGTTGGGCCTCATTCTGACGAGATTGGCTTTTACATCGAGGGAAAGAATGCGGGAAACTATGGAAGTCAGGGGCAGCAACGCTCTATTGTCCTTGCTTGCAAGCTTGCCGAGGCGTCGATTATCGAGGATATGCTCAGCCAGAAGCCGGTGCTCCTTCTCGATGATGTGATGAGCGAACTCGACGAGCATAGACGACATGCGCTGGTGGAATTCATTTCTGGAGACATGCAGACGTTCATCACGACGGCGAACCTCGCCTACTTCGATGATTCCCTTCTCAAAAATGCGAGTGTCGTGCAGTTGGGTGAGGAGGCTAAACGTGGCTAGGATTGGGAAAGAGATGGCGCGTCTGTTCAGTTCGCTGCCGACTGATGAGAAGACGCTCATCGCTCGCCGGGCCGCCGAGGTTCGCACGATGTGGAAAGATGCGATCGAGTATGTATACAAGGAGAATGCTCCCTACGTCCTCGACCACGTGAACGCTGTCTATATAAAAGAAGAAGAGGGAATCCGCTCGCTGTATGTGTATATGGACGATGGAAACTTCCGTTCGGATGTCCACTGCCGGCAGCATCTGATCATGCTTCGGCTCCATGAGCGCTTCGGCGAGAGGATAGATGAGTTCAAGACCTACCCTTCCCGTTTTGACATGCGCAAGCGCCATCCTTACAGGGATGTGAACGAAATGAAGTCTGAAAGCTCCCGCTCGATTCCGCTTTCTCCTGAGGAAAAAAACGAAGTTGAGCAGATGGTGTCATCTGTGGAGAACCCTTCGCTCAGGCGCGCGCTGGAAAAGGCGATGGTAACCGACAGGGAGTGGAAGAAGGGTGAAAGGTCATAAATGGCGAAAAAATGCAGAATCATCCGTTAGAAGGCCTTAGAGACCGCTCAAACGCTTCGTTTTATTCTTCTATGGTACAATAGGTCAGTTCGCGTTCTGCGCGAAGTATCTTCCAAACGTACCGAAAAGGAGCATGTCAGTGGTTAACAAACCCGATCATTACGATGGTTCTGACATTCAAGTCCTCGAAGGTCTCGAAGCGGTGCGCAAGCGCCCTGGTATGTATATCGGCTCTACGGGCCGCGCGGCTTGCACCATCTTGTTTACGAGGTGGTCGACAACGCCGTCGACGAGGCGCTTGCCGGCTATTGCGACTCCATCGAGGTATGGATTCATCCCGACAACTCGATCACAGTAGTCGACAACGGCCGCGGTATCCCGGTGGACATGCATCCGAAGGAGAAGATTCCGACGGTTGAGGTCGTTCTGACGATTCTCCATGCTGGCGGCGAGTTCGGCGGAGAAGGGTATAAGGTCTCGGGTGGTCTGCACGGCGTCGGCGTGTCCGTCGTTAATGCGCTCTCCTCACGCGTCGAGGTCAATGTGAAGCGCGACGGCAAAGAATACGAGATCGATTTTGACCACGGTCACACGAAGACGAAGCTCCATGAGATTGGAACAGCGGACCACACGGGAACGAAGGTCACGTTCTGGCCTGACCCCGAAATCTTCGCGGAAACCACGGTGTACGATTACGACACGCTCGCGGCACGCTTCCGCGAGATGGCGTTTTTGAACAAGGGTCTCAAAATCACGATGCACGATGAGCGCGAGAACCCGAGTGAGGTTGTCTCTGAGAAGGCGGCCGAGCCGCGCACTGAAGTGTTCCAGTTCATGGGCGGCATCATCGACTTCGTCAAGTACCTGAACAAGGGCAAGGAAACGCTCAACGAGCCTATTTATTTCTCAGCAGAAAACGCCGACGGCACGGTGGAAGTGGCCATGCAGTGGTCGACATCCTATTCGACGAACTCTGTCATGGCTTTTGCCAACAACATCAACACGCACGAGGGCGGCACGCATCTTGACGGATTTAAGCAGGCCGTGACGCGCACCATCAACGACTATGCGCGCAGCAAGAGCATCCTGAAGGAGAAGGATTCCAACCTCTCAGGCGACGATACGCGCGAGGGCTTGGCGGCGATTATCTCCGTGAAGCTGCACGACCCGCAGTTCGAGGGGCAGACGAAAACGAAGCTCGGCAACACCGAGATCCGCCCGCTCGTGCAGAACGCCGTGACGCAGGGTCTCGCAGAATATCTGGAGGAGAATCCCTCCCCTGCCAAGAAGATTATCGGGAAGGCGACGCAGGCTCTGAAAGCTCGCGAGGCTGCTCGCAAAGCGCGCGAGATGACGCGCCGCAAGAACGTCCTCGACTCGTTTGCGCTGCCCGGCAAGCTTGCCGACTGTTCTTCCAAGAAGGCGGAAGATTCCGAAATCTTCATCGTAGAGGGCGATTCCGCAGGTGGCAGCGCCAAGCAGGCGCGCGACCGCAAGACGCAGGCGATTCTGCCGCTTCGCGGTAAGATTTTGAACGTCGAGCGCGCGGGCCTTCACCGTTCGCTTTCAAGCGAGACGATTAGCTCGCTCATCACGGCAATCGGCACGAACATTGGGAGGATTTCGATGCCGATCAGGCGCGCTACCACCGCATCATCATCATGACCGATGCTGACGTCGACGGCGCGCACATCCGCATCCTGCTGCTCACGTTTTTCTATCGCTACATGCCGGAGCCTCATCAACCGCGGCTACGTGTACATCGCCTGCCCGCCCATTTTCGGCGTGAAGAAGAAGAACACCCGCTCCACGAAAATCGAGCGCTACATCTACGACGAGAACGCGCTTTCGGAGACGCTCGCCGAAATGGGTGGTTCGGAAAAGTTCGACGTCCAGCGCTACAAGGGTTTGGGAGAGATGAATCCCGACCAGCTGTGGGAGACCACCATGGAGCCGGCCACGCGCACGCTTCTGCAGGTCAGCATCGACGACGCCGCGGAAGCCGAGCGCACGGTAAGCGAGCTTATGGGCGACCAGGTGGAGCCGCGCAAGGAATTCATCCAGAAGCACGCGCGCGACGTCCGCTTCCTCGATATCTAGGGCATCGTGCCTTACGGTGATTGAGCCTGAAATCTCGAAAGGATTCTAATGGCAGAAAATAACGACATGACCCCGCCGGAGGGGGAGCAGCCCGAGCGCGACGATGCGTTCAACGAGATGCTCTCCCGTGCCGAGCAGGATGCTGAGACCGAGGAAGGGAAGAGGAATCGCAGGAATGTTCCGCCACCCCTGCCGTCGGCTCTGCAATATCTGAAGAGCAGCTCGCGCAGTCGATGCTCGTCGACATGCCGACCGCCCACGGAGAGATTATCGAAGGAGCGAATGGCGGCGAGGGTACGACCGTTCGCAGTGCCTACCTGGGCAAAGAGATGCAGGCGTCGTTCCTGGAATACCCATGAGCGTTATTGTCTCGCGAGCGCTTCCCGATGTGCGCGACGGTTTGAAGCCAGTTCATCGCCGCATCCTTTACGCGATGAACGAGTCCGGCTACACCCCGAACCGCCCGCACATGAAGTCCGCACGTACCGTCGGCGACGTCATCGGCAAGTACCATCCGCATGGTGACTCCGCAGTGTACAACACGATGGTGCGCCTTGCTCAGCCCTTCTCGATGCGCGTGCCCCTAGTCGACGGCCATGGCAACTTCGGTTCGATCGACGGCGACTCCGCAGCAGCAATGCGCTACACCGAGGCGCGCCTCGACAAGGCCGCTATGGAGCTTCTGCGCGACCTCGACAAGGAGACGGTTGATTTCCAGCCGAACTATGACGAGAGTCTCGAGGAGCCGAAGGTTCTTCCCGCGCGCTTCCCAAACCTGCTGGTCAACGGCTCAAACGGTATCGCAGTCGGCATGGCGACGAACATCCCGCCGCACAATCTCGGCGAGACGATCGACGCCACCTGCATGATGCTCGACAACCCCGACATCACGACCGAAGAGCCTCATGACCGCGCTGCCCGGCCCTGATTTCCCCACTGGTGGCATTATCATGGGGAAGAAGGGCATTCTCGATGCATATGAGACGGGCCGCGGCTCGCTTACCGTTCGCGCGAAGTGCACGATCGAGAATCGCAAGAACGGTAAATCGTCGATCGTGGTCAGTGAGATTCCCTACCAGGTGAACCGCAAGCGCTTGCTCGAGAAGCTCGGTGAGCCTCGTGCGCGACAAGAAGCTGCCCGAGATTTCCAACATTCACGACGCTGCGGACCGTCATGGCATCGACATCGTAATTGACTTGAAGCAGAACGCGCTGCCCCAGGTCGTGCTGAACAAGCTGTACAAGCACACGCAGCTGCAGGTGGGTTTCGGCGTAATTATGCTGGCACTCGTCGACGGTGTGCCCCGCGTGCTTTCGCTTGAAGGAGATGCTCTTCTACTACATTGAGCATCAAAAGGAAGTCATCGAGCGCAGGACGCGCTTCGAATTGAAGAAGGCCGAGGAGCGCGCTCACATCCTCGATGGCTACATCATCGCGCTCGACAACATCGACGAGGTCATCCACATCATTCGCTCGTCCCAGACCGATAAAGAGGCGGGAGCGCGCCTGACCGAGCGTTTCGGGCTATCCAAGAAGCAGACCGACGCCATCTTGGAGATGCGCCTGCGCCGCCTGACCGGCTTGGAACGCGAGAAGATCGAGGGCGAGCTGGCCGAGCTGCGCGAGAAGATCGCATACTACAAGCGCGTGCTCGAGGACGAGGGCCTGCTCAAGCAAATCATCAAAGACGAGCTGCAGGAAATCAAAAAGAAGTTCGGCACGCCGCGCAAGACGCAGCTTTCAGGCGACGCGAAGGATATCGACGTCGAGGACCTGATTGCCGAGGAAAACGTGGTCGTCACCATGACGAAGGCGGGCTACGTGAAGCGCCTTCCCGTGACCACCTATCGCCAGCAGAAGCGCGGCGGCAAGGGCATGCAAGGCGTGAGCTTGAAGGACAACGACTACGTCGAGCACCTGTTCGTCGCCTCGACGCATTCCTATATGCTGTTCTTCTCGACTGCGGGCAAGGTATATCGCCTGAAGGTGTACGAGCTTCCCGAGGCATCGCGCCACGCCCGCGGCACCGCAATCGTGAACCTGCTGCCTCTGCAAAAGGGCGAGACAATTTCCGCCGTCATTGCGACGAAGGACTTCCCAGAGGACGAATATCTCATGTTCGCCACTGAGCATGGCATGGTGAAGAAGACCTCGATGGACCTCTACGACCGCACACGCCGTGACGGACTCATCGCCATCAACCTGAAAGAGGGCGACCAGCTCGATCAGCGTTCGCCGGGTGGCAGTCGGTGAGAAGGTCATCATGGTCTCGAGCGCCGGCAAGGCCATCATGTGGAGCGAGGGCGAAGTGCGCGCCATGGGACGCGACACCATGGGCGTGAAGGGCATGACGGTGCCTGCTGACGCGCATGTGCTCGGTATGGAGATTGCCAAGCCAGGAAGCGACCTGTTCGTGATCACCGAGAAGGGCTACGGCAAGCGCACCTCGATCGGCGAGTATCCCGAGCACCATCGCGGCGGTCAGGGCGTGTTCACTATCACAATGACTGACAAGAAGGGTTTGCTGTCGGTGATGAAGATTGTGAAACCCAACGACGAGATTATGATTATCTCCGAGGAGGGCGTCGTCGTGCGCACTCCGGTGAGCGGAATTTCCGAGCTCGGACGCTCGACGCAAGGCGTTCGCGTGATGAATGTCTCGGACAAGGATCGCGTGACGGCTGTCGCCATCTCGAGCACTGGCAAGAAGAAGCGCGACCAGAAGGCCGAGGGAGACGACGTCGACGACATCGACGAGATTGAGCTGGCCGATGAAGGGGGAGCTTGGCGAAGACGACCTCGATTAGGCGCAGGTGCGGCGCTCAAGCGGTATCAGTTGTTAACGAGGGGCTTACGGCTGGCAGGCTGTAAGCCCCCTCTTTTGTTTTCTGGACGCAGCGAAGGGACCCTGTTGCTCCTGTGGCAGGATTTCCCTTCCTTTGAGGGACTCCCCTTCAGCGTTTACGCTTGGAAGTCTTCAGGGGAGATATTCTCAAGGAAACTATGGAACTCCTCTATCTCGCTTTCGGATGCGTCTTCCCTGATGATGTAAGGGTAGCTTCCCTTATCGAGGGTTTTCTCGTCGATGTAGATGGGTGCATCTTCGCGTATGGCCAGCGCGATGGCGTCGCTTGGCCGGGCGTCGAGCTCCGATCATCCGGTCGCCTTGCCTTAAATAGAGCTTCGCGAAGAAGGTCGTTCCTTTCACATCGTTGATGACGGCGTGATCGATTCGCGCGTCGAGGTTGGTGAGGGCATCGAGCATGAGGTCGTGGGTGAGGGGCCTTGGGGTCCTCATGTGCTCGACGGCCATGCCGAGCTGCATGGCTTCAGCGGGCCGACCCATACCGGCACGATGCGCGATTTCGTTCGCTGATGCTCCTCAATTGGCTCCATGACCAGGGCTGCTGGTTGCATGGAATTCAAAACGATGAGGGTGAGAACTTTCAAAGGGATCATGCCGGCTCCTCAATCAAAAATTTTTTTCAAATTCTAGCAGATTATGGGTTGACGATATCTGGTCGTCGGGTTACTATAATCAGGCACTTTTCAAGGCCCGTAGCTCAGTTGGTTAGAGCGCACGCCTGATAAGCGTGAGGTCGCTGGTTCAAATCCATTCAAAATTTCCACCATGATTTGCGATAAACGCTCCACCGTGAGCCGAGTTAGCCGGTGGAGCGTTTATTAATATCATGAGGTAAAAGTCATTCGGGGAATTAGCTCAGCTGGGAGAGCGCGGGCTTTGCAAGCCTGAGGTCAGGGGTTCGATCCCCCTATTCTCCACCATCAACTCCATCGCCGGTCGAACAATCGATCGGCGATTTTTTAATATGAGCAGGACATTGTCAATAGGCAAAGTCGGGCCTGGCCCAGATTTTTCTGGGTCAGGCCCTTTCTCTATCTCTACACCCCCTGCGGCGACCTCGGCGTGTCTCTCCGACGCTCGTCTTCGCAGTTTAATATCCGCCCGTGGCGCATCTCTGCGCTGGGCAATCCGTTGCTACGGCTGGGGCTACCTCGGTCGATTCGGCAGTCTTTGGTCGCGGGTGGCGCCTTGGGCGCTCGCAGAAAAGAAGTCTGGGGTTCGCCCCAACGGCCTCGGATCAGACCGCAGGATGGGATGTGAGCGACGCGATGTCGGTTTAGCTCGTCATCGCGATGCCCTAGGCGCTCTCGACCATGCAGCCGATCGCCCAGCACCAGCACGCGAGCTCGCGGGCGGTCGCGACGTTGGCCTTGTTCTTGTGGACGCCGCGCTCGAGCATCGCGGCCCGCCTGCCGACGAGCCTTCTCACGCCCTTGGCGGCATGGCGCCTCGCGCCGGGGTCCGGCGCTTGGCCTTTGGCCAGGTCTTTCGAATGGGGAGAGCATCCCAGGTAGTGCCAAGCCGACTCAACAAGCACCCGTCGCAGGTGTTTGTTGCCGGCCTTGGTGATGCCGCCCTGCCTCACGCTCTCCCCGCTGGAGTGCTCGGAGGGGGTGGTTCGAGCCATGCGGCGAACGACCTGGCGCTCTTGAACCTGGAGAACTCGCCGGCCTCGAACACGATGTCGGCGGCCGTCATGGTGTCGACGCCCTTCAAGCAGCGCAGCGAGTCGACCCTCTTCTTCCAGCGGGGCTTCGACGCCTCTGCCTCGACCAGCCTCTCCAGCCTCTTCTTGTCCTCCATGGCCTGCCTGGTGGCGTCTATGTAGTACGCGAGCACGTCGTCGTCGGCCTTCTCGGGAAACTCGATCGACCTTATCCAGGCCCAGTGCGCGGCGGTCCAGTTCTTCTTCCTCTGCCCCTTGGCGTTCGTCTCGCTGAAGACGGTTCGTGCCGCAGCAGGAACTCCGACAGCCGCTGCTTGCAGCGCTTCAGGTCCTCGCGCGCGTCGTCTAGCGCGCGCACCAGGTCGCGCGCCGCCTCGCACTCGTCGTCGGGCACCCAGACCTCCACGACGTTGCCCACCGACAGCATGCGCGCCAGGAACTCCGCGTCGTTGCGGTCGTTCTTCCTCTTGCGGTCGGCCGATGGCTTGATCATCTTCGAGACCGCGCCGACGACGCAGTCGACGCCCAGCGCCGTGAGCTTCTTCTGCAGGTCGAACCCGGTGACGCCGGACTCGTAGACGCACTTCGCGGCAGGGTCGAGGATCCCGCCCACTCTGCGACGGCCGCCGCGTCGTAGCCGAAGGTGGCCGAGCGGACCTCGCCGGTCATCGCGTCGAGGGCGACGGCCTTTATCGAGCGCGCGTGCACGTCGAGGCCGACGAAGGTGGTAGTATTCAACATGAGAGACCCTTTCCATGCTTGTGGCGTGGCCGCCACCGGTTCGAATCAGACACTCGCCATTGTCGGCCTAATCCACGGAATTGCATGCAGCAGGGCTCTCAATGTTTTTATGTCCTGCTCCTATCGTCTATTTCAGCTCGGTGGTGATTGAACCCCGTGAGAGTTGGACAACCCTGCGGGCTTTGCTGCAACTCAAATCGCAATTGACGGTGACCGACCGATATATGCTTCTTACAAGGGGCTTTCATGTTATCTCCTTCTCGCGTTGTACAATGAAGCGTCATGATTGAAGGAGGAAGATGAACCGCAACGAGGCACTGCGCCTGCTGGGGCTTTCTGCGGACGCCACGTCCGAGGAAGTGAAGGCGGCGTACCGCGAGACGGCTCAGATTCTGCATCCGGATCGGTTTGCTTCGAACAAGAAGCTCCAGGAGCGGGCCACCGAGCAATTCAAAACCTTCAGGAAGCGTATGAGGTGCTGACAAGCGGGAAGGGGTCCTCCGCGCGTGCTCGTGGAACGGTTGCCTCTTCTGCCGAGGAAGCGGAAATCAACGCTCGCCTTGCGGGCATCTCCGCCGCGCGCAAACAGCTGCTCACGCAGCGTGACGTCGCTCTCGATGAGCGCCGCAGCGGTTTTGCGATGGCGGGCATCGGCGCTTTGGTGGCACTCGCGTTCGGGCGCAAGCTCGGCGTGCTCGCCGTTGTCGCGAGCATCGGCGTGGCGTGCGCGGTGTGGGGTATCGTGAAAGTGGTGAGCGCGCAGAAAACCGCGAGCATCCTCAACGATCACCTCGACGACGAGCTCGCCGCTGAGAAGAAGCAGCTCCTCGCGCGTCTTGACGAGATAGGGTAAGGAAGAAGATGCGTCTTCCTTCGGGGGTTTCACGTGAAACAGTCGAAGAGAAGACGCAAACAAGCAGGTAGATTGTAGAAAAAGGAACACAGGTGAAACAAGAGAACATCCGCAACATCGCCATCATCGCTCACGTCGACCACGGCAAGACGACCCTCGTCGACAAGCTTCTGCGCGCGACCGATGCCTTCCGCGAGAATCAGAAGGTTGAGGAGCGCGTGCTCGACTCAACGACCAGGAGCGCGAGCGCGGCATTACCATTCTGGCGAAGAACATCTCCATCGAGTACAAGGGCGTGAAGATTAACGTCATCGACACTCCGGGCCATGCCGACTTCGGCGGCGAGGTCGAGCGCGTCCTCAAGATGGCTGACGGCACGCTGCTTCGTCGTCGACGCGTTCGAGGGTCCCATGCCCCAGACGCGCTTCGTGCTGCGTCACGCTATCCAGGCGGGTCTTTCGATCATGATCGTTGTGAACAAAGATCGACCGCCCCGGTGCCGACCCCGAGAAGGCCTACAACGACTGCCTCGACCTGATGGCGGACCTCGGCGCGAACGACGAGCAGCTCGAGTTCGCGATGGAGCACGTGGTGTACGCAAGCGCCATGAACGGCTTCGCCCGCCTTGACTCCGCCGATGACAACGCCGACATGGACCGGCTGCTCGACATGATCCTCGACGACATGCCCGCGCCTGAGGTTGACCCCGATGGCCCGCTTGCCATGCAGTGCGTGACGATCGATCACCCGAGTACGTCGGACGCATCGGCATCGGCCGCGTGTATTCCGGTTCCATCCATACGGGCGATACCATCCTCGTCGTGAAGAACGATGGTACCCAGTCGACTGCGACGGTTCGCCAGCTGTTCACCTTCGACTACCTCGGCCGCAAGGAATGCGACGTCGTTGAAGCGGGTGACATTGGAGCTGTCGTCGGCATCGAGCGCACCGACATCGGTGACGTCTACACCGACCCCGAGAATCCCATCACCCTCGATCCGATCGAGATCGATCCGCCGACGCTGTCCATCGTGTTCGAGCCGTCGACGTCTCCGCTCGTCGGCCGCGAAGGCGATATCGTCGGCGCACGCCAGCTCAAGGAGCGACTCATGCTCGAGCGCGAGAACAACGTGACGATGAAGATCGAGGAGCTTGAGGACAAGTCCGGCATCGAGGTTTCCGGCCGCGGTATTCTCCATCTTTCTGTTCTGATGGAGACGATGCGTCGCGAGGGCTTCGAACTGCAGGTGGGCCGTCCGCGCGTTCTGTTCAAGAAGGACGAGAACGGCAACAAGATCGAGCCGATCGAGCAGGCTGTGGTCGAGTGTCCCGAAGAGTACTCGGGCAAGGTTATCGAGATTTTCGGCACCGCTGGCGGCACGATGGTCTCCCTCGACGCGTCGGGCCTGGTTACGCACCTTGAGTTCAAGATCCCGACCCGCGGCATCATGGGTCTTAAAAACCGCATCCTCAATGTCACCCACGGCGACGGCGTGTTCTACCACACGTTCCTGGAATATGGTCCCTACGCGGGCGATATCGGTGGCCGCAAGAACGGCGCGATGATTTCCATGAGCACCGACAAGGCGGTCGCGTATGCGCTCGGCACGCTGCAGGAGCGCGGCACGCTGTTCGTCGCTCCCGGCGACGCGTGCTATGAGGGCACGATCGTCGGCGAGAGTGCTCGTCCGGGTGACATGGTGGTGAACGTCGCGAAGACAAAGAACCTGGGCAACCAGCGCTCCTCCACTTCCGACATCTCCGTGCAGCTCACGCCTCCGCGCACCTTCACGCTCGAAGAGGCGCTCGAATACATCACCGATGACGAGTTCGTCGAGATTACGCCGCAGAACGTGCGCATGAGAAAACGCCTTCTCTCTGCGGTCGACCGCAAGAAGGCAGCTAAGAATAGGGGAATTCCGCCGGCCGTGAGGTCGGCGGAATGGTTTTTGAGTCAGGCGGGACTATGTCGAAGAAACTGTTGATGGGCAACGAAGCGTTCGCCCACGCCGCCCTTGAGGCGGGGGCGCGGGTTGTCGCGGGATACCCTGGGACGCCGTCGTCTGAACTGATCGAGACCGTCGCGAAGCTGCATGCAGCGGGCAAGGCGCACGGCGTTCACGTGGAATGGTCGACAAACGAGAAGGCCGCGCTCGAACTTCTTGCGGGTGCGTCGTACTGCGGCGCACGCACGTTGTTCACCTGCAAACAGGTTGGGCTGAACGTTGCCTCCGACGCTCTGATGAGCCTGAACTACGTCGGGATCAAAGGCGGCTGCGTGCTCTTCGTCGCCGACGACCCGGGCCTTCCATCTCCTCGCAGACGGAGCAGGATACCCGCCGTTTCGGGGCGTTCTCGAAGGTTCCTGTTCTTGACCCTGCAACGCCCGAACAAGGCTTCGCCATGATGAAGGCAGCGTTTGACCTTTCCGAGAAATATCGGCCGCCCGTCATCGTCCGCCCGACGACGCGCATCTGCCATGCATCCACGTTTTTCGAGGTGGAGGACGAAACCTTCGCGAAGCCGATTCCCGAAGAGGGCTTCGAGCGCAGTTCCCGCTGGGTCATCTTCCCCGCCGCGCCTTTGAGGGTCACGGGGAAATCAACGAGCGCCTTGCTAGCATCGCGAAGGATTACGCGCAAGGCGGTTCCCCTCGCGAGCTTCAACCCGCAGGAGCAGGGTGGCGACGCGAGCTTCTCGCCGCGCCTCGGCGTTGTTGCGGGCGGCGTTTCGGCATCGTATGTCCGCGAAGCCCTTCGCCGGCTTGAGGAGCTTTGCGGGGAACAGGGCGTACAGATGCCTTCTTACCGCTTCTGGCAGGTAGGGACGCCGTACCCTTCCCCGTCGTGGCTGCCGATGAGTTCACTTGCGGCCTGGACCGCATCATCGTTTTCGAAGAGCCTCGACCACGTGATCGAGGACGAGCTTGCCGTGCGCGCGGGCGCGCACCCACGCGAGCTTTGAAGTGCTCGGCAAACTGACGGGCGACACGCGCGATCGCGGGGAAAACGACGTTGACGACGCAATCACTCGTCTGGCCAGCTTCTTCGGCCTCTCCGATTCTTTGGGCGAGTCCCTGAAAGTGCCGGCTCCCTTCGACGGTTCCCCTTGCCTGTTCGTCCGCCGGTGCTGTGCGCCGGGTGTCCCCACAGGGGTAGCTTCTACGCGGTGAAGCGCGCGTTGGGGAAGACCCCGCCGTGCTTTGCGGCGACATCGGCTGCTATACGCTCGGCAACGCGAAGCCGCTCGATGCGGTCGATACGTGCCTGTGCATGGGTGCGGGAATCACCATGGCTCAGGGATTCTCCGTCGTGGAGCCGACAAGAAGCAGCTTGCCTTCGTCGGTGACTCGACGTTCTTCGCAAGCGGCCTCACGGGTATCGCAAACGCGGTCTACAACGGCCACGACATCACCGTTTGCGTGCTCGATAATGCGACGACCGCCATGACGGGGTCGCAGCCCCACCCGGGGACCGGTGTGACGCTCATGGGCCCGCATCGCAAGCCTATCAGCATCGAGGCGGTGCTTAAGGCGCTCGGCGTGGAATGCATTGTCCATGCTGACCCGCTCGATTTGGAAGGCTCGATCGACGAGGCGAAGCGCGCAATCGACTTCGAGGGTCCTTCGGCCATTTTGTTCGAGTCCCCTTGCGTTCAGCTGGTGAAACCGAAAGCGCCTGTGAACGTTAGCACCGACACGTGCACGGGATGCAAGAAGTGCATCACCGAAATCGGCTGCCCTGGCTTGGGCTTCGACCAGACCCGCAAGTGCGCGAAGAGCAACGATCGCGGCCAGGCGTTCGGCGATGCCTCGTTGTGCAACGGGTGCGGCCTTTGCGTTCAGGTGTGCCCCTTCAAGGCGATTGAGCTGCCGGGAAACGCGGAGGAGAAGGAGGCGTCCCATGCGTAACGTGCTTTTGACCGGCGTTGGCGGGCAGGGAACGGTCCTCGCCGCGAAGGTTCTCGCGCAGGCTGCCCAGGCAAAGGGATGGCAGGTTCGCACTGCCGAGACGATCGGTATGGCCCAGCGCGGCGGCAGCGTGGTCTCCCATGTTCGTATGGGCGATAACAGGGAGGAAGTGATTGCTCCGCTCGTTGCGAAAGGCACCGCCGACATGATCATCGCGTTCGAGCCGGCCGAGGCCGCGCGGGTGCTTCCCTACCTTGCGCCCGATGGCGTGATGGTGAGCGCGACCACGTCCATCCAGCCTATCACGGCAGCCCTTTCGACCGAGCCGTACCTTGCCAAGGCGACAATTGCCTCGTTGGACGAGCGCCTCAATGAGTGTGCCGCAGCGCCCGCCCGTTTCGTCCTCGTCGATGATGAGGCCGTGCTATCTCAGGTGGGAAATAGGAAGGCGCTCAATACCGTGCTTCTTGCCTTTGCACTTAAAACGGGACATTTGCCGCTTTCGCTCGACGATTTACGCGACGCGATTCGCGCATGCGTGAAACCTCGTTTCGTCGAGCTGAACCTTGCGGCGATTGACCTGGTGGAAAGCAAGGAGTAATCGCATGTCTCGCCCCTTCACTCGCCGTGCGTTCATCGCTTCCCTCGCTTGCGCGACTTCGGCTGCCGCCGCCAGCGTCATGACCGCGTGCTCGAACACGGACAAGGGCGCAAGCGCCGAGCAGACGGCTACGCTTCTCGACGTGATTCCCCTGAGGGAGGGGCAAGAGGAGGCCGCGTACAATTCGGCGCTTCTCCAACAGGCGATTGACGACGCCTCGAAGAAGGGCGGCTCGGTGCATCTGGGTCCGGGGACGTTCTATTTTGCGTGGACGAAAGCTACCGATGAGGGCAATTGCGTCGTCGAGATGCGTGACAACGTCGAGGTGCGGGGAAGCGGCAAGGACGCGACAATTCTCAAGCCGCTCGGCCGCTACGCCATGACCGGTGAGGCCCCTCATGGTATCGACATGTTCTACTACGACGGGTTCGACGACTGCCGCTACCTCGACAACGCCTCGTTCTACGACTTCACCATTGACGGCGAGAGCACGCAGGGGTCGCTTCGTGGGTACAACGCCTCAGGCAAGGGGTTTTTCTTCAAGCTGTTCCGCGGCTGCACGTGGGAACGTGTCGAGGTGCGCAACACCGACGGTACGGGCTTCGGCGCTGATTATCCCGTTGACTGCGTGATGCGCGATTGCTCGGCGATCGGTTGCGGAAAGAACGCCACGGAGGATTCCTACGGTGCCTCGGGATTCGGCGTGGGCGTGGGTCTTTCCGAAGATGAGTCGATGGTCATCGAGAACTGCATATCGTCGGCGAACACGAAGTTTGGGTTCTTCTTCGAGCATCAATCCCTCTATCGCTTGATGGCGTCGGGGCGCGCCGCGCGAAGGGTTTCCAGGTTACGAACTGCACAGCATGGGGAAACCTGATCAACTTCGGCGGCAACCGGGCATACGACGTTGTATACGATCATTGTGTGTCTGACCAGCCCAAAAAGTCAGACGATGAGCTGTATACCGACTACGCCTTCACCTTCGTCGAGCATTCTGTTCGCATTCTGGTTCGAAACGCCACGGTCGACCAGATGTATACCGACGTGCTGGCGGACCCTTCCAGTTCCGCGGCGATCGAGTGGGCCTTTCGCGCAATGTGGCGCATGTGGGGGCGAGCGGCAACAATGAGTTCCGCCCCGAAAACAGTATCACTCGCGCGGAAGCGGCCGAGTTCTTCTGGCGTTATGCGGGGCGCCCGGGCATGTTGCCCCTGCGTTACGATTACTTTGACGACCCCTCGAGTGACGTCAGTGCTGATTCGTTTTGCGCTGACGCGGTGCGGTGGCTGGAAGACGATGAAATTGCGGCGGGGAACAACTTCCGCGCCAAAGACGAAATCACGATTCAGGAAATCTGTTCGGCCATGCTGCGCTACGCCTATCTTATGGAAGACTCGTCGAGCGAGGCGTCACGGGCGCTCACGCTTTCGGGCGAGGATGCCAAGTGGGAAATCCCTTCGAAGCCTTCTTCCCAAGAAGAGGAGAAAGTTGCCCTCGATTGGGCTTGCGAGCAAGGGATTGTCACCAAAGCGGAAGCGGCCGACCCGAAGGCGAGCTTTACGCGCGCCAGGATGATGAGCATGCTGCAAGCGTTCGATAATGCGCGTACAACAACCGCGAAGTAACAGGCGTTACGACGCTAACGCGGCACGCAAAGTTCGTACGGTGTGAGGGCGGGCGCATGGCTCGAAGGGTCGTTTGCCACGGCCCAATCCCCTCTCGACCAAAACGGCCCTTTCCCTTGAAATCGCGTGTCGTTCGCCTACAATGGGCTTATGACGAACTCAGCCGACATCCTCCTTTCCATAGCCGCGCGCAACGCGTTGGCTGGTCGATGGCTCTAGCTTCAAGACTCGTAAGCGAGCCTTTAAAGCATTCTGGGCTATTTTCGCAACGATCTTGAAGCGCCTCTCAGTTTTGCAGCACACGCTGCGCCGCAATACATTTCGGTCGCGTCGAAATGCGACCATGCCATGAGAAGAGGACCATCATGCAAATGACCGACGAGCAACTTAAGCTGATCACCACCAAGCTTTCCACCATCAAAGATTGCTCTCCCTTTTACGCTGAGAAATTCAAGGACATCGATCCCGCTGACGTGCGCACGCAAGAGGATTTCGAGAAGCTTCCCTTCTCGGAAAAAGACGACCTTCGCCGAGTGTATCCGCTTGGGCTTCAGGCGGTTCCCGATGAGGAAGTCGTGCGCATCCATAGCTCCTCGGGCACGACGGGCACGCCGGTCATCATTCCCTACACTGCCCAGGATGTGACCGATTGGGCAATCCAGTTCGAGCGCTGCTACCGAACTGCGGGCATCACCAATCTCGACCGCATTCAGATTACCCCGGGCTATGGCCTGTGGACCGCGGGCATTGGCTTCCAGCTTGGCTGCGAGCGCTTAGGTGCCATGGCGATCCTGATGGGTCCCGGCAACACCGAGAAGCAGCTTAAGATGATGCAGGATTTGCATTCCACGGTCATCACCGGCACGTCGAGCTACGCACTTCTGCTCGCCGAGGAAATATCCACGCGCGGTCTGCGCGACAAGCTCGACCTGAAGAAGGGCGTTATCGGTTCCGAGCGCTGGGGCGAGAAGATGCGTCACCGCATCGCGAACGAGCTGGGCATCGAGATTTACGACATTTACGGCCTCACCGAGGTGTACGGCCCGGGCATCGGCATTCCCTGCGACGCTCACGACGGCATGCACATCTGGGACGACTTCGTCTACATCGAGATCGTCGACCCGAAGACGGGCAAGCCGCTGCCCGACGGCGAGGTGGGAGAAATCGTTCTCACCACGCTGCGCAAGCAGGGCGCGCCGCTCATCCGCTACCGCACGCACGACCTTTCGCGCATCATCCCCGGCGCCTGCACCTGCGAATACGGTAGCCATCACCCGCGTATCGACACCATCGTCGGCCGCACCGACGACATGGTGAAGGTGAAGGGATGCAACATGTTCCCCGCGCAGATCGAGGAAGTCATCAACTTCACGGAGGGCACCTCGTCCGAGTACCAGATGATGATCGAGGCGATCAACGGCCGCGATGTTATCACGCTCCTATTCGAGACTGCGCTTACGGGCGAGGATCGCGAGAAGTGCGAGCGCGAGCTTGAGGCGATCTTCAAGGCGAAAATCGGCTGCACCCCCGAGGCGAAGGGCGTTCCCATGGGCGAGCTCCCGCGCAGCGAGAAGAAGTCGAAGCGCATCTTCGACTCCCGTTACTAAAGGGTGGGATCAAACAGCTTCTTTTATTGATTACGAAAGACCTCGTCGCACGCCGTTTACCGATGGCGAGCGGCGGGGTCTTTTCCGTTGACTTCCCGTATCACCCCGTTTGCCGCGACGAATCAGGCTGTTTCGTGAATCGCTCTCATCTGATTTGCGCTCTGGTAATCTAAGAATCGAAATCCACCAAACTGAAGATTAAGAGAGATGTACGCACATGACTGACTTGAGCATGCCTTCAAGCAGTGTGCGCCTTGGCGCCGCTGTTCCTGTTCCCGCACCTGATGCTGACGAAAATGCGACAGGTGATGTCGCTGTTGCAAAAACCCCCACGAAAAACGGCCGATTCACAAGCAGCTCACCTTCACGCTGTTCATGACGGGCGGCATGGTAACGCTCATGAGCCTGTATAACACTGCATTGCACACCTGGTTCAATTTCACCCTTTTCGACTGGCTTTCCGGAATGCTTCTTCACTGGCCGATCGCGTTTGCTGTCTCCCCTTACGATTGGCGATGTCATTGCGAAGCGCGTGCTGATGCCGCTTGTTCGGAAAATAGCGTCTCCTTCTGGATGGATCGCCTCGCATATCATTCCGTTTTGCAAGGTCAACGCAATGGTTCCCTTCATGACGTTCTTCGCTTCTCTCCTGTCTGTTGGCATCTCGCAAGACCTGCTGCCGATGTGGGCTTTTACGTACGTGACAACTCTCCCGGCCGCTCTTGCTGCAAACGTGACGCTTGTCGGTCCTCTGGCAAGGAAGATGTACCGTTTGGCGTTTGGCGAGAAGTTCTGATGTTGCGTGGCTGTTCCCGCGCGCGGCAGAGAGGGGCTGCGCGCCGGTGGGCAAACCTTTGCTCGAAAAGGCGGGTTTTCGATTTTCGTGCATTTCCGAGCGCTATAGTGTGATAAAGTAGCCGCATGAATTTCGTTGAGGGACATATTGCGCACACTGTTGCATCGGCTACGACCGATGCCTTTTCTGCACCCCTCTACTACTATTATTCCTATCGATATCTCTATCACACGAGGCCTGGCTCGTTGCGCGTATGAGCGCGCAGGTTGACAAGAAAAGTCTCGCGTCGTGTGGCGCCATCCATGTTTTCCCTGTTCAAACTCGGTATGGGAAAACGTTTCACGTGAAACCATTTGAGAATCGTTAGGAAACAGCAATGATCGCAAAACTATGCATGGTACTCATTTTCATCGGCGTTGCCGTGGGCGTGGGCATCTACTGCCGCCGTTCGACGGCAAGCGTTGACGGCTTCGTGCTCGGCGGGCGAAGCGTCGGCCCCTGGATGAGCGCCTTCGCGTTCGGCACGAGCTACTTCTCAGCCGTCGTTTTTGTCGGGTACGCCGGTCGTTCGGGTGGAAATACGGCATCGCCGCATTCTGGGCGGGAATCACCAACGCGATTCTCGGCAGCCTGCTTGCTTGGTGGGTGCTCGGCCCGCGCACACGCGAGATGACGCATCGCCTGGGCGCTACCACGATGCCGGAATTCTTCGGCCTCCGCTACGACTCGAAGGCCCTGCGTGTTGCTGCCGCGGCCATCATCTTCGTCTTCCTCATCCCCTACACCGCCAGCCTGTACAACGGCCTGTCTCGTTTGTTCGGCATGGCGTTCGGCCTGCCCTACGAGTGGTGCGTTATCGGCATGGCAGTTGTGACCTGCATCTACGTCGTAGTTGGCGGCTACATGGCCACGGTGATGAACGACTTTCTGCAGGGAATCGTCATGCTGGTCGGCATCATCGCCGTCATTGTGGCCGTCCTGTTCAACAACGGCGGCTTCATGCCCGCGATCACCGAGCTTTCGCAGATGTCCTCCGATTTGGCGCCCGCCATGGCGGGCCTGTTCGTGAGCATGTTCGGCCCCGACCCGCTGAACCTTTTGGGCGTGTGCATTCTCACGAGTCTTGGCACCTGGGGACTCCCCCAGATGGTGCAGAAGTTCTACGCCATCAAGAGCGGCCCCGCGGTGAAACAGGGTGCTATCATCTCGACGCTGTTCGCCTTCGTGGTCGCGGGCGGCAGCTACTTCTTGGGCGGGTTTGGTCGCCTGTACTCTGGCCAGGTCGAGATGGGCGAGAACGGTCAGCCTATCTACGACTCGATCATCCCCACGATGCTCTCTACCCTGCCCGATCTGCTCATCGGCATCGTCATCGTGCTCGTGCTTTCCGCTTCCATGTCGACCTTGTCCTCGCTCGTGCTTACGTCCTCCTCGACGCTCACGCTCGATGTGCTCAAGGGTAACGTCGTGAAGAATATGAGCGAGAAGGGCCAGCTCTCAACGATGCGCGTGCTCATAATCGTGTTCATCGTATCTCGGCGGCGTTGGCTCTTGTGCAGTACCACTCCTCGATTACGTTCATCGCGCAGCTCATGGGCATCTCGTGGGGCGCGCTCGCCGGCGCATTCCTCGGTCCCTTCCTGTGGGGCCTCTACTGGGGCCGCGTGTCGAAGGCCGCCGTATGGGCGAGCTTCATCGTGGGTGTGGGTCTCACGACCGGCAACATGATCTTGGGATTCGTGGGTACGCCGCTTATCGCGAAATTCCCCATCAACTGCGGCGCCATCGCGATGATACTCTCGCTTGTCATCGTGCCGCTGGTGAGTCTTGTCACCAAGCCGGTGCCCTTCAACGTGAACCCGCCGAGCGCGGAGGGTGCAATCGATCGCGAGTACGTCCGCGAACTGCATCTGCAAAAGGAAAAGGAAGCGAAAGCGGCTTCTGCGGAATAGCCGTCCTGGTTTCACGGCCGATTGAGAAGGGCTGCGAGTTGCTAGTTACGCAAGAGGAGACCGACAAGCAAGCGGTCTCCTTGCGTTTAGGCGACGATGATCTTCGGTAAGGCGAGGTCGTGCGGCTCGGTCGGCACAGCCTCGACTTCCTGTTCCCGAAAGGCGATGCCGCACACGACGGCGTCGCTTCGAAGCTCGCGCAGGAAGCGGTCGTAGTTGCCCGCCGCCATACGAGGCGCATGTTGTCTGCATCGAAGGCGACCATCGGAACGATAACGGCGTCGATCTCGCGCGGATCGCATGGCGTGCAGCCGGCAAGCGAGGGATCGTCGGGGGTAACAGCGCGGGCGGGTTTGTCGAAGAAGGCGCGCCGCGTGCCGTCGAGGGGGACATCCCAAAACGTCATGCGGGCCTTGGCGTCGTTATCGTTTCGCATCATGACGGGAAAGGCGCAGGTCCACCCATGCATGCGGGCGCTTTTCGCGAATGGAGCGATGTCCACCTCGCTTCCCAGCGCATGGTAGGCGGCGATGCGTGCTCCGGATGCAACCGTGCGGCTGAAGTACCGCTCGAGCCTCTTCGCATGCCTTCTCGCTACGAGCGATGCGCTCGTCGCTGGGGATAGCGTTGCGACGCGCGATGACGAGGCGCCTTGTTTCTTCTTTCATATCCATGCCTGCAAGTATAGAGTGCTCGCAAACCTTGTTACATTCTCCGAAAAAAAAAACGCACATGTGGGCCCGCAGCCGAAAAAAAAATCAGGGCATACTGAAACGGCCTGCAATTATGCAGGGAAGTATCAGCTCACAACGAAAGGGTTCCTGTGGAAGGTTTCGACCTTATCAGTACGGGCGCTTGGTCAATCGTGCCGCCGCTTTTGGCGCTCGGGCCGCGCTCATCACCAAGGAAGTGTACTCGTCGCTCACCATCGGCGTACTTATGGGCATGGTCGATCTACCAGTTCACTCTCGGGGGGTTGGCGTCGATCAGTTTATCGCGGCGTTCACCATGGTTCCACGAATGATGGCGACGCAGATCGCCGACAACGGAGCGCTGTTGCTGTTCCCTTGCCTTATTGGGCGCGCTCACGGTGGTCATCGCGATTGCCGGTGGCTCGCGCGCCTACGCCGAATGGGTGTCGAAGCACGTGAAGAACGCGCGCCTCGCCTCGATTCTCACGGCGGTTCTCGGCATCCTCATCTTCGTGGATGACTATTTCAACTGTCTTACAGTCGGCGCGGTCATGCGTCCCATCACCGACCGCTTCCATATCAGTCGCGAGAAACTGTCGTGGATTATCGACTCCACGGCGGCGCCTGTGTGCATCATTGCGCCGGTCTCTTTCTTGGGCGGTTGCCGTGGGCGGCTATCTGGGAGAAGACGGCTTCTCGACGTTCGTGCAGTCCATCCCCTACAACTTCTACGCCCTGCTCACGATTTTCTTCGTGTTCTTCATGCCGATCACGAAGCTCGATTACGGCTCGATGCGCGCGGCTGAGGAAGCCTGCGCCCAGGGGCACGACGTCGATGACATCCCGCGCGAGGGAAGCGCCCTTGCGGCGGTTTCGACGACACGTCTTCCCGAGAAAAACGTCGAAGCATACGAAGGCGATCATCCGGGCGTGCCGTCGGTTGTGACCGAGGAGGCCGACATCGACGACGCAGCGTCGGGTGCGATCGACGAGTACAAGGGACTCAACATCTCCGAGAATGGCCGCGTGTTCGACCTGATTGTCCCCATTGTCGTGCTGATTGCGTTCTCGATTCTCGGCATGATGTACGTGGGCGGCTTCTTCGAGGGCGTCGACTTCGCCACCGCTGTCGGCGAGGACCCGGTGACGGGCCTGTGCATCGGATCTTGTGTGGCACTCGTGGTCTCGGCTGCGATGTTCCTGCCCCGTAAGCTCACGACGCTCGAGGGTTTTGTGGAAGGCATCTCCGAAGGCGTGCGCTCGATGGTTGGCGCGATCATGATTCTCGTTCTGGCATGGAGCTTGGGCGGCCTGTGCCGTCATCTGCTGGGAACGGGCGAGTTTGTGAGCGGCGTACTGAACGGGCTTGGCGTGGGGCTTACCCTTCTGCCTGCGATCATCTTCCTGGTGGCGGCGTTCATCGGCTTCGCCATGGGCACTTCCTGGGGCACGATCGCGCTTATTCTTCCCATCGTGATCGGCGTGTTCCCCACCGACGACCCGCTGTTCCTCGTGGCTGTCGGCTCAACGCTCGCGGGTGCAGTCTATGGCGACCACATCTCGCCGATATCCGATACGACGATTCTCTCCTCTGCGGGCGCAAAGTGCAACCACCTGCGCCACGTTGCCACGCAGATTCCCCTACGCGACGCTCGTTATGATCGCGTGCTTCATCGGCTACATCGTGGCTGGTTTCACGGGCAATCCGTGGATCTTCGCTCGCGCTCGGTGCGGTCATCATCGTCGTTGCAGTGATTACGCTTCACAAGTTGAATATCGGTGTGAAGAAGGGCGAGACGGCATAGCTTCTCAGTGGCAAATAGCGGCTTGAGGGGCGCGCCCAAAGGCTATGCGAGAATGGCGGTTTCCGAGAGGAGGCCGCCATTCTTGTTTTATCTGTGTAAGTGTGAATAATCTTATAGTTGAATATTAAAAGAACGCATAATTCTATCGAAGAATAATCCTATTAAACGATATAGCAGTGCGATGGCAATTGCGCTGCCAGCCCTTCCCGATTGGTGGGATTCATTTCTTGCGGGATGGAGTTTCGCCTCAAAGGGAGCAAGCAAGGGCCCTGCTAGAAATGAGTTGGTAGCCTGACGCCTCTGCTCGGGAGCGCTCGCTCTATTCGATGCCGAGCACCTGCATCACGAGGAGCGCGACGGTGAGCACGGTCACGATGGCGACCGTCACCCAGATGAGGATCTGCGAGAGGCGGCCCGACTTGAAGGCCCCCATGATGTGCTTGTCCGAGGCGATGATGGCCATGAACACGAGGAGCACGGGTAGGATGATGCCGTTCACAAACTGGGCCGTGAGCATGATTCCCATGAGGTTGACGTTCGGGATGAGCACGACCACGGCGCCTATGATGATGACGAACGTGAAGATGTTTTGAACATGGGCGCCTCGCGCCACTTGAACGACACGCCTGCTTCCCAGCCGAATGCTTCGCAGATGACGAAGGCTGTGGTGAGGGGCAGGACGCAAGCTGCAAGGAAAGAGGCTGCGACCAGGCCAATGGCGAAGAGCGCTTCGGCGTATTGGCCTGCGAACGGTGCCAGCGCGCGTGCTGCCGCCTCAGCGCTGTCGACCTCGATGCCTTGCGGGTAGAGCACAGCTCCCGTGGTCACGATGATGAACCATGCGACGAGGCAGGCGGCGATGGTTCCCGATACGGCGTCGATCTTCTGCTCGAAGAGCCTCGTTGGTCGTAGTGCCCTTCTCGACGACGTTGCTTTGCGTGAAGAACATCATCCACGGGGCAATCGTCGTACCGATCATCGCGATGACGAGCGATATCCAGCTCACGCCGCCTGTAACCTGTGGAACGACGGTCGAGGTGAGAGCATCGTTCCAGTCGGGCTGGGCGTGCACTGCCGCGATGATATAGGTCACGAAGACGAACGACAACGCGAGAAACACGTTCTGCACGCGCTTGTAACTGCCGCCGACGATGAGCAGCCAGACCGTCACCGCGGCGATTGGAACGGAGACGTACTTCGAGACACCGAACATCTCCATGCCCGACGCGATGCCGGCAAACTCCGAGAATGTGGTGGCAACATTGCCGACGAGCAGGGCAAACATGGCCAGTGCCGCGAGGCGAATGCCGAATCGCTCGCGGATGAGCGCAGCAAAGCCCTTTGCCGGTTGTCGCGCCCATGCGGCTTGCGGTCGTTTGCACCACGATGAGCAGAATGCACATGATGGGGATGACCCACAGCGTTGTGAAGCCGAATTTCGCGCCCGCCGTGGAGTACGTCGAAATGCCGCCCGCGTCGTTGCCCGCCATGGCAGTGACGATGCCGGGGCCCATCGCTGCGAGGATGAGCAGCAGCCGATTTTTCTTCTTGCCGTCCTGGCTGTCGGTTTCTGAAACGCTCGCCTTGCCGGGGGAGTGCTGCCCCCGTCGCCTTCTTCTGCTTGCCGCTGACGCCGAACGCCTTGCCGGGGATGGGGGCAGGGTCTTTGCCGCGGTCTTCGCGGCGTCTGCTTTATTCTTTCCGAACACCATGGCTTATCTCCAGGAGTAACCGATGATCTGGAACAGCACGAGAGTGTAGAGTACCAAAAGAGGATAGCCGCCGCAGTGGCGCCCAGGCCGAGCAGAACGCTCCTCTTTGTCTTGTCGCCGCTCACGTCGTCCTCGATGGCGTCCCATGCGTCGTCGGTGGTGACGATACCCAAGAGCTTGCCGCGCTCGTCGACGACGGGCATTGCGGGGAGATCGTACTTGAAGACGTCCGCTGCCACGTCGTCTTCCGTCTCGTCGGGGGAAGCGGTGATGAGGTCGGTGTACATGATGTCGTGCATCACCTTGCTGTCGTCGGTCAAGACGAGGGTGCGCAGCGACAGCACGCCGACGAGCTTGTCGTATTCGTCGAGAACATAGACATAGTGAACCGTCGGATGCTCCTCGGGCAGCTCGCGCAGCACCTCAATCGTCTCGCGGACGGTGAAGGTTTCCGGCACGGCGACGAACTGGGTGGTCATCATACCGCCCGCGGTGCCGTCCCTGTACCCCAAAAGTCGGCGAATCTCGGCGGCATCTTCCACGCCCATCAGGCGCAAGAGTGCTTCTGCCTTCTCATAGGAAAGGTCGCGGACGATGTCGACGGCGTCGTCGGGGTCCATGTTGCCGAGCACGTTCGCGGCTTTGGCATCGTCGAGGTCCTCGATGAAATCGGCCTGGTACTCGTCTTCCATCTCGGAGATGGCCTCGGTCGCTTGGCTCTCGTCGAGGTGTTTGAAGACGTTCGCGCGCTGCTGCGGATCGAGCTGCTCCAAAATGTCGGCAACGTCGGCGGGATGCAGCTCGTCGAGGCGCTTGTGCGTGACGGACAGCTGCATTTCCGAGAGGTCTCGGTCGAGCAGGTCCATGTAGTTCCAGACGATGATGCGCTCGTCGATCTGCTTGTGGAAGGTTTTCGCGACGGAGACGACGGCGCGCTCGAGCCAGGGGCAAGGCCTCGCAGGATGCCGCGAATGCCCACTTCAGCGCCGAGCAGTCGCAGCTGCGTGCCCGACTGCGAGAGCTTGAGGTCGTTTACGCGCACGACCTTAAGCCCCTGGGTGTCGACGATTTGGCGATCCATGAGGTCGCGCGCGAGAAGCACCTCGTCAGGCTGCAGGTAACTGAAGCGGATGTCGGGCGAATCGACGGAAAGCTTGATGCCCTCGTCGTCGAACTCGTCGACGTACTTTCGCCAGGAAATCATGAAGGGCACTTTGCCCGGCCCTTGGAAGGCGAGGCTCGTGATGCGGGGAAGACCTCGCCGGTTGAGATTGCGAGGTCGGAGATCGTGCCGATTTTCTCGCCGGCGGAATCCACAACGGGCTTCCCCAGCATTTGGGATAGATAAAGCATGGCGCTCCCTTTACGTTCTGATGCGCCGTTAGGCCGTGCTTTGGAATCGTACCACTTGGGGGAATTTTCCCAGGTAAAATCTTTGTCAGGCCTGGCGCATTGCAGTCGACCCTCGACTGCCGACGCGGGGAGCCGAAGGGTTACATACTGTGAGGCTTATGTTTTCGAACCTTCAAGTACGGACCTTTCCTCCAACAATAAAAAAACCGCACGTGTTGGTGACCCAATCGTTGCGGAGTAATAAGCTGAAATGGTGCGCCATGAGGGATTCGAACCCCGGCGTACTGATTCGTAGTCAGTCCCTCTATCCAGCTGAGGTAATGGCGCACTTCTAAACAGCAACGGATATTATGCCAGTGGATGAGGAAGATGTCAACAACTTTTTTCAAAAAATGGGGGCGAATGTGTCGCGCCTGCTCGTGAGGCCGTTTCGCCTCACTTGCCTCGCTGCATTTTCTGGGGCGCCCTTTTTCTCCTTATTGCGCCCAGGTTACATTCTCGCGCAGATTTACCGAATCCCGGGAGCGATGAGCGGTTGGGCGTTGCAAGGCGTTATCATGGTGAAACGAGAATGAAAGGTGACGCGCATGATCGACGAGCGTATCGATCTCTATAAGCACTTCGAGAGAATCAATTACATCGACCCATCTTATTACGAGAAGTTCCGCGTGAAGCGAGGCTTGCGCAATGCCGACGGCACCGGCGTGCTCGCGGGTATGACGAACATCTCGAACGTGCACGGCTATCTGCTCTCCGACGGTGACAAGCTGCCGGACGAGGGCTCGCTGCGCCTGCGCGGTTACGAGATCACCGACCTGCTTGGCGAGGAAAGCTCCACGACGCGCTTCAGCTTCGAGGAGGTAGCCTATCTGCTGCTTCTCGGCGAGCTGCCCACGCGAGACCAGCTCGACACCTTCATAGCCGCAATCGATGCGCAGCGCGAGCTGCCTGACGGCTTCACCGCATCGATGATCTTGAAGGACACACCGCCTGACATCATGAACGTGCTGGCCCGCTCGATCCTTCTTCTGTATGCCTACGATCCCGACGCGGAAGACCGCTCTCCCGAGCACGAGATTAACACGGCGATTTCCCTCATGTCGCGCTTGCCGCGCATGATGGTCCTTACCTATTACGCTCAGCAGGCGCGCTACCACAACGGCTCCATGATCATGCATCGCTTTATCCCTGGTCAATCGACGGCCGAGACCATCCTGTCGATGCTTCGCCCCAATCGCGAGTTCACGCCGGAAGAGGCGCGCATGCTCGACGTCATGCTGTGCCTGCATGCAGAGCACGGCGGCGGCAACAATTCCACGTTCACCACGCGCGTCATGTCCTCGGCCGACACGGACCCGTATTCGGTGTATGCGGCGGCCATCTGCTCCCTTAAGGGAAAGAAACATGGCGGCGCGAACCATCAGGTCAGGGCGATGCAAGCCGACATCAAGCAGCATGTGTCGAATTGGGAAGACGACGACGAGGTCGCCGACTATCTTGCGAAGATCGTGAACAAGCAGGCCTACGACAAGTCGGGCCTGATTTACGGCATGGGGCACGCGGTCTATTCACTCTCCGACCCGCGCGCCATGATTTGCAAGAAGTATGCGAAGAGGCTCGCCGAGGGAACGGAATTCGAGGCGGAGTACCGGCTTCTCGAGAGCATCGAGCGCCTGGCGCCTGAGGTGATTCTGCGCGAGCGCGGTACGAAGAAGGACATGTGCGCGAACATCGATATGTATTCTGGCTTCGTGTACTCCATGATGGGGATTCCCGAAGACCTGTACACTCCCCTGTTCGCCTGCGCCCGCATGGCGGGTTGGGCTGCTCACCGTTTCGAGGGGGTCGTCGCGGGTAAGCGCATCGTCCGCCCGGCATACAAGAGCACGCGCAGCGGAAGCCGTCCGTACACGCCGATCTCCGAGCGCTAGTTTTTTGCTGGTAAGGGCGCTATAATGCCCTTACCAGGAGGAGTTGGAAGAGGGAGAGGAGGTGCGCATGCCGCCGAAATTTCCGAAGGGCAATGTGCGGCTTATGACCGACGAGGACCTCGACGGGTTCACGCTCGATCAGCTGAAGTGCCGAGCTTGCAGCGGCTATGGAAACTGCGGTTACAAGCAGATGAACATTTACAACGGCAAAGCCGTTTCCATCTGCCAAATGCGCAAGAAGAAGCTGCAGTGCGAACGCGACGGCGTTCCCTTTGAAATGTAGCCTCACGGATGGGCCTCGCGACAAGCGGGGCCCATCTGCGTTGAGGGCATGAAAAACGCCCGAGGGTCTCGGGCGTGTGTTGACCTGGCGGAGGAAGTAGGATTTCGCGTCCGCTCCGCGGCCGCAGCCCCTCCCTCGCAAGCTCGGTCGGGCGAATTCCTAAAAACGCTTCACTGGAGCGTTTTTGCCCTGCGGGCCGGAATTCCACCTCATCGGTTCAAATCCTTCTCACGGAAATGAAAAACGCCCGAGGGTCTCGGGCGTGTGTTGACCTGGCGGAGGAAGTAGGATTTGAACCCACGGAACCTTGCGGCTCAACAGTTTTTCAAGACTGCCGCCTTCAACCACTCGGCCATTCCTCCAGTGAGACCAGATTATATCAGGTGCTTGATTGATGCGGCGCCATCTGTCGGAATTCTCAAGTCTCCTTTGGGCGCCTGCGTCCCGGCGGCGCCTCGTCTTGCGTCCCGCGGCCCCGCGGCCCGCGTCCGCGGCGCCGCCCCCGCCTTTGCGCTCCCGCCCCCAGCGTCTCGCCCTCGCCCGCGCTCAGGACGCCCTGCGCCACGCTCGCTTCATCATTGCAATTCATGGCGGTTCAATATGTCCGTTCGGCAAATTTTGCTTTACGCGGCTAAAGTTCGTTGTATCGTGCAAAATGCGTATATGAATTCGCGCCAGTATTTATGAGGAGCAAACGATGACCGTCGAGAAAAAGATGCGGATTGGGGCAGCCTCGATTTCGGCTACCATAAGACCGACTACAGCTTTGAAGCGCATTGGAAAGATGGCGAATGGGACGAGGGTGGCCTGACTACCGATCATGACCTGCACCTTTCCGAGTGCGCGGGCATTTTCCACTATTGCCAGGAGGTCTTTGAGGGTCTGAAGGCCTACACCACCGAAGACGGTTCGATTGTCTGCTTCCGCCCCGACATGAATGCCGAGCGCATGTTTGCCTCCGCCGAGCGTCTCGAGATGCCCGGCTTCCCGAAGGACAAGTTTATCGAGGCTGTGAAGGCTGTCGTGAGCGCGAACGCCGCTTGGGTGCCGCCGTTTGGTTCGGGTGCTACGCTCTATGTGCGTCCGTTCATGATTGGTTCGGGCGAGGTCATCGGCGTTGCCCCGGCTCCCGAGTACACCTTCCGCATCCTGGTCACGCCGGTCGGTCCGTACTTCAAGGGCGGCCTGAAGCCGATCAAGCTGCGTGTCTCCGAGTACGACCGCGCCGCACCGCATGGCACGGGCAACATCAAGGCGGGCTTGAACTACGCCATGTCGCTGCGCCCGACGATGGAGGCGCACCGCGGCGGTTATGCCGAGAACCTCTATCTCGACTCCGAGTCGCGCACCTACGTTGAGGAAACGGGCGGCGCAAACGTGCTGTTTGTGAAGGAGGACGGCACGCTCGTGGTGCCGAAGTCCCACACCGACTCCATCCTGCCTTCCATCACGCGTCGCAGCCTTGTTCAGGTTGCAAAGGATTTGGGCATGACGGTCGACGAGCGCTATGTCACCTGGGAGGAAGTTGCCGGCGGCGAGTTCGTTGAGTGCGGCCTGTGCGGCACCGCGGCGGTTATCTCCCCAGTCGGTCAGATCGACAACAAGGTCAACGGCGCCGACCAAGAAGTTGTCTTCCCTGCTGGTTGCACCGAGATCGGCCCGGTGATGAAGAAGCTTCGCGAAACGCTCACGGGCATTCAGGACGGCGCCGTCGAGGACAAGCACGGCTGGGTCTTCAAGATCTGCTAGCGCGAAACGGGTGCTAACACGCTTCGGACCCAACTGATTGTAAAATGAAGGGCCGGATGGTTAATGCCGTCAGGCCTTTTTAGTGGGGGAATTGATTCCGTGGTGACGCTCCGGCATCCTCGAGGCCGAGCGCTGGCCCATGCGAAAAAAAGTTTCCGACGCTGAAGAGAAGCAGCGCTTCCAAATCCCCGCGTAAGCAATCCGCTGATTCCTTGCGAAGGGGAGGGTCGTTTACGATGCGGAACTTTCGCAGATTGCGTTATTCGCTGCTGGCACCTTCTGCGCTCGCGCTCCTCGTTGCCTCGCTGGGCTGCTCCTCGTGGCTCTCCCTTGCTTGCGCGCCGTTTTGCGACTCCTCGATGAAACGCGCGGTCAGGCCGGTGCGCGTTTGGGTGCCCGTCTTCTTGTACAGCGAGGTGAGATGGTGCTGAACAGTGCGCAAGCCCACGCCCAGCTCTGCTGCGACGTGCTTGAGCGGCCGCTCATCCGAGACCACTGCAGCGAGAACGTCGCTTTCCCGCTTCGTGAGTCCATACGATTCGCAAAACGCCGCAAGGGCCTCCTCAGGGCTTCGCGGAGAAGCCTGTTCGGGGGGATTCTTGGTCGGGCTTCTCCGCACTCTCATGGTCGGGCGTTTCTTCGGCGTCTGTTGATTTTTCGGAATACGATGAGATGCGCTCTTCATAGTCGGGGGGCGAGCATTCCTGCGCGCGTCATCAAGATGAGAACAGCCGCGAACAGCACAAAGGCGAGCGAAGTGAGCGCCTGGTCATTGGCTTGCGCGAGGGCGGCCGAAGGAATCGTGACGACCAGCGCGACAACGTTGCTGATAACCTTCCCCATTCCCGCCCAAAGTTGGGGAACTCGCATATAAGCCGCGAGCCAGATGAACAGTGATAAGTAGAAAACGGCGAAGATCCCCGATCCTGCGTAGAACACAACGCGGCAGACCGTGATATTCAAGCCCGACCCGCGGCGAGCGCTGCGGCCATTGCGAGGAATGCGACGCAAAGAACCACCGTTCCCATATGGCGACGGCGATCAATGTCGAAGAAAACGCCTGCAGCGACTCCGCAGACCGCAACAACAAGCCGCGGCCAGACTTCGGCGTACTGGTTGACCCAGGGTGTTCCGAGTGAAGTTACGCTGTTGAGGACGTTAAATAGCACCGCGAGCAGAATGGTAAGCGCGACAAGCTGGATAGCGAACCCTCGCGGTTCCTGAAGATTGGGCGGTGCGACGGCTCCCTGAAGATCGAGAATCTTGCGAGGATATATCGGGTTGCCCATGCGGTCCACCGCTGCCCCCTCGCGGGGTACCTGAAGCGATGGCCAGCCGAAGAGCGCTACGAGCGAGAAGGCGATGATGCCGAGGCCTAGCAAAGCAGCGTCGCCCGCCCTTCCCAGTGGAATGTGAAAGCAAATCAGATGGAGGAGGATTCCTGCGGCATGCGCGAGCGCGACACTCGTAATCAGTCGATTGCTCTGCGCGAGCATCATCGCCACACCAAAATAGGCGTTGCCGCCGAGTACGCCCATAATGAAAAACGAAAGATAGCCAGCCCCGACAATGGCAATGGGCGAAGAAACTGTTGCCGCGATGACGAGGCAGGCGATCCAGAGGATGGCGAAAACGAGGGCCGTGCCTCGCCGCTTTCTTCGAGAAAGCTTCAAGCTGTAGAGCGGATAGCAGAGGAATCCCAGGGCATTGAGTCCCATTATGGGGACAATCGTTGTGGCGAACCTGGACTCAAACGAAAAGGACGACATACTCGAGAGGTAAAACGAGTTGCTCTCGAGAAAAATGAAGTAGAAGAGCGCGAGCGAAACCATCGCGATAAAGGTATTTTTCGCAATGGCGTTCATAAAATGCCTTTTCTGCTACAGATTGAACAACTTTCCTCTGAGCGACATTATACAGGGTGAAAACGAGGTGAATGGTTGCGATATCGTGAACAACCTTTTCAAGGGGGACATTTGGCCAAGTCGCCGAAATCGCCGAAAATCGGGATACTTCGCGTCCTGCTCCTTTTCGAAAATGCGGACATTCGATGCGAATAGATAGCGAGAACTCACAAAGGGGGTTTCGTATATACGAAACCCCCTTGCGCATCTACGAACGTTACCCCTCACCCGTTTCCCTTCATGATGGAAGGGTAGTAATGCGCAATTAGATGCGCGTATACGAGGAGAGGAGCAATGAATGAAGACGGGAATAAGAAAGGTGCCGTTTCTGGCGCGAGACAACGTCGAGCACGCGAGGATTCCGAGACAAGGGGGACGGAGGTTCCATCATGAAACGCACCAAGATTCGTAACATCTTGCTTTCAGCGCTTCTCGCGCTGACCGTCGGCATGCCGACGCTTTCGTTCGCCGATGAAGGCGCTTCTGCGGGATCGGGCGCGTCGGGCGCAGGAACCACGCCCTATGCCGCAGGCGACAAGGACACAGTGGCCGATCCCAATACGGCGAGCACGTGGAGGGATTGGGGTCTGGATTACTCGACCCAGAGCGTCGGACGCATCTGGACCGACAAGACGGTATCGACCGAGGGCATCGCTCTGACAGGGGCGGACGGAACGATAACGATCGAGAAAAACTCCGAGGCGGATTTCCTCACGGCGTTCTCGGCGCTTTCGTCCACGTCGAACTTGAAGTCGAAGATCGCGCAGCCGCTCGATATCGTGCTGGTGCTCGACGCCTCGGGCTCAATGGACGATTCCATGGGTAATGGCGACAACACGAAGAGGATCGATGCGCTCAAGGCTGCGGCGAACTCGTTCATCGACGAGATCGCGAAGCAGAACGCAAGCATAAGCGACCCTGCCCAGCAGCATCGGGTTTCGCTCGTGAAGTTTGCGGGAAAGAGAAGCAATCAGGTAGGTAACGATACCTATCGCGATGGCAAGTACACCTACAACTACAGCCAGGTGATGAAGAACCTGACCTCGTGTGTCGGGTCGTTGGCGGATGACTTGAAGTCGACCGTCAATGCCATTAAGCCTGCCGGCGCGACGCAGGCTGACTTCGGATTGCAGCTTGCGGCTGGCCAGACGTCGGGTCGCGAGGACGCCAAGAAGATCGTGGTGTTCTTCACCGATGGTTCGCCGACGAGCAGCAACGGTTTCGAAAGTGGTGTGGCGAGTTCTGCCGTTGCCGCTGCTAAGTCGATGAAGGATGCGGGGGCGACCATTTACTCCGTCGGCATCTTCAGGGGTGCGAACCCCGCGCCCGATCCTACGAACAGCGGCACTAGCCGTGAGAACAAGTTCATGCACGCCGTGTCGAGCAACTATCCTACGGCCAGCTACGCATGGCAAGATGGCCAATGGCCTTGGGAGTCCGGCCGATGGGTTTGGAACTTTGGCGCACGTGCGACCAATTCCGACTTCTACAAAGCGGCTTCGAACGCGGCCGATCTGAAGACCCTCTTCGACGAGATTTCCCAAGGAGATCACAAGCTCGACGGGCCTTCCCACCGAAGTGCAGCAGGGCTATGATCCTTCGACTTCGGGGTACATCACCTTCACCGACCAGCTTGGCGACTACATGAAGGTCGATTCGTTTACGACGATCGTGTTTGCGAAGCAGCTGTTCCAAAATCCGGTGAAAACGACGAGCGGAAACGTTGATACGTACACCTTCTCAGGCGAAGCGGGCAACGTGCTTTTATCCTTCGGGCAACTTGAGTTCGATCGTCATCACGGTGACCAAGTCAGACGATTTGGCGACGGGCGATTTTGTCGAAGTGAAGATTCCCGCGTCGCTCATCCCGCTGCGTCATTTCCAGATTGACGAATCGGCAGGCACGGGCAACGTCGACATGACGTTCCCCATTCGCGTGTTCTTCGAGTCGAGCGTGAAGGAAGACGTGGAGAGCGCCTTGGCGAATCCTGATGCGGCGCTTGCCGCCTATATCGAGGCGAATGCGGCCGGCGACGGTGTGGCGTTCTATGCGAACAAGTGGAGCGGCGGCGAAGACGGCGACGTCCTGGCGGTGTTCACCCCGGCGAAGTCCAACAGCTACTACTACATGACCGAGGAAACGCCGATCTATACGGATGAGGCGTGCACGGTGCCCGCCAAGGGTGCGTTGAACGCAGACGGCACGTATTACTACAAGCGCAGCTGGTACGATATTGGCAACGGGCAGGCGAAGCCGCAGTCGGGCGCCATCCAGTTCCCGGGCAATATCTCTGAGTCTTTGTTCGGTTATATCGGTACCGATGCTTCCGGCAACGCGGTATTCAAGCCAGGTACTCCGCGCATTACCTATATCGATGAGCTGCGCACGCCTAAGGATAGCAATCCGACGGCGACGGCGACGACGGTGCTCAACCCCTGTGGTCGGGGGAGCAGCGTTGCCTGCCATCTGGGCAACAACGGAAAGCTCGTCATCGAGAAGCCAGGCACGCTGGCTATCTCCAAGTCGCTGGTCGTCCCCGAGGGCTACGATCGCGCCGATTTTGCCAACGACACGTTCACCTTTACCATCGAGATTGACAAGGCGGAGGGGCAGGAATTCCCCGCCGAGGTCCGCGATGCGAACAACGAGCCTGTGGGTGATGCGTTCACTATCGCGTTTGACAACACCGGCAAGGCGACGCACTCGCTCAAGGACGGCGAGACGCTCATCATCCGCGGCTTGAGCGCGGGTTGGGAATACCTCGTCAGCGAGCAGCCTACGACTGGTTTCGACCAGATAGCTCCCGCGGAGAACAACGACCCGCAAGCTGCGACGGGTACGATCGCTGCTGGTACGCAGGCGACGGCTGAATTCGCGAACGCTTATCGTCCGAGCGGCACGCTCGATAACGACGATGCCCTTGCCGTCAAGAAGGTGCTGACCGGTCGTAGCTGGACCGACAACGACGCCTTCCGTTTCATCCTTACCCCACGACCGACAACGCTCCGATGCCGCTTGGCGAGAATGGCGGTTCCCAATGGCGTGCTTACCCTTACCAAGCAGGACCTGGTTGACGGCGGTTATGCGGCTGGCACGTTCGGCAACATCACTTACGCGAAGCCCGGTACGTACGTTTATGAGATCAGCGAGGATCAGAGCGTGGGCGCCGGAACTGGCATGTCCTTGTCGCAGGCGCGCTATCGCGTGGTTGTCACGGTGACCGAAGAGCTTGCGGGGCAGGGCGACGATGCCATCCATCAGGGCATATTGAATGTGTCGAGCATCATGGTGCAAATCGCCGATGACGACGGCGCGAGCGTCCAGTCCGATGACGGCGTCGACGCCGCAACGTTCACCAACGAATTCGCCGCGAGGGAAGCGAAATGGAATCCCGCGGTGAAGAAGGAATACACCGACAACTCGGGTACGAATCCCCTTGCGCGCGGTATGTTCAACTTCCGCATCGAGCCGGTCATGGACAACAATCCGATGCCCGCAAACCCGATCGGCGCGGTTAACGCCGATGGCAGCGTGACGTTCGAGGAAGTTACCTTCACAGGTGACATGATCGGCGAGTCGTTCGAGTACCGCATCACCGAGTTGGTGCCGGATGGTGCTGGCAACTGGATCAACGTTGCCGACGCTGACGCGTCCCTGCTTCAGACTGGGATGATCTACGATGAGTCCACGTGGGCCGTCAGGGTAGACATTGCGAGCGAGATAGTCGACGATGAGCCGGTTGTGGTTTGGACAGCGAGCTACCAGCTTGCCGACTCGGCGCAAGGCTCTCAGGCCGAGCCGTTCGCAACCTTCCGCAATTCCTATACGCCTGAACCCGTGAGCGTTCCCGCCGAGGACTTCGCGGCGGGCACCAAGACCCTCACTGGGCGCGACATGCTTCCAAACGAGACCTTCGGGTTCGTGCTGCTCCCTGGCGATGACGCGACGCAGTCTGCCATCAACAACGACGTTGTCCGTCTGACGAGTACCGACGCTGTTGCGCTGCGAGGGACGAACGGCCAAGCGGTCGACTTCGCCTTCGGCGATGCAACGTTCACCAAGCCGGGTACGTACACCTTCATGGTGCGCGAGAATTCATGGAACAGCCAGCGGATTCCCGCTGATGGTACGCAGGGTATGGCGTTTGATCGCCATACTGCCACAATTGTGGTGACGGTGACCGACAACAACGGCGTGCTTGCGGCAACGCGAACGGTCGAGAACCCGCTCGACTTCACCAACCGTTATACGGCGGAAGGCGACTACGCTGGACTCGTCCTGAGCAAGACGCTCAACGGTCGCGATATGGACCAGGGCGAATTCATCTTCCACATTACTGGCACCAATGACGCTGCTATGGCGCTGCTTGGCGGCGACGGCACGCGCACGTTCGTGAACGCGGTTCCCCGTGCCGCGGGCGTTGCGTACGAGGCGACCCTGCTTACCGACCTGCACTTCACGCAGGACGACGCGGGCAAGACGTTCACCTTCGATGTGTTCGAGAACGTGCCTTCCATCGGGGCGCCTGGCATGACGTACGACAAGACGATGCATAGCGTTGCGATCAGTGTTGCTTCCGACAACGCGGGCGCGCTTTGCGATAACGACCACGGTCGACGGCGCGGCTGGCAACAAGGTTTCTTTCACGAATGCTTATGCAGCTGACCCTGCGACGTTCGATACCCAAGCGGGATTCGGGCTGTACAAGGTGCTCGAGGGGCGTGACTGGGAAGCCAATGACGCATTCAGCTTCCTGCTCGAGTCGCTGACCATGGGTGCTCCGCTGCCAGGCGATACCATGGTGACGGTCGGCGCCGACATGGTTGACCCCGCTACGGGCCATGCTCCGATTTCGTTCGGGGACATCACGTATAACCAGGCTGGCGTCTACAAGTACCGCGTGACCGAGGCGAACGCCGGGCACATTATCGGTGGCGTGCAGTACTCGAGCAATGCTGCCGAGTTTACGGTGACGGTGACCGACCTTGACGAAAACGGCGTCCATACGGGCAAGCTTGTGGCGACCGCCCAGCTCACGACCACGCCCAACACGCGCGAGTTCACGAATGTCGCCGGCTTCGAGTATGACGACAACCAGATTCCCGTGAACGCGTTCAAGCGCTTCACGAACAACTCCGCGGTCGAAATGCCGGATATGACGGGGCTGTTCACCTTCACGTTAACCGCTGCTGAGGCGAATGCTCCGATGCCTGTGGCGACGACGGCGCACAATGATGCCGACGGGTCGGTCGACTTCGGAGCGATCACGTTCGACGCGAGCCTGTTCGACAACGGTCCTATCGTGATCAACAGCGTTCCTGCTGCTGCTAAGTCCGCCGCGAGCGAGTCGAACGCAGCTGACAAGGCGGTAGCGAGCGACGTCCCTGCGGCTGACGCTGCGGCGGCATCTGGGGCCGGCGCGTTGGCACCTGATGCGGGCGATGCCGCCAAGGGCGAGGGAAGCGCACCTGCCGACGCGGGGGCTGTTCCTGCTGATGACGCTGCGGCGGTTCCTGCGGCAAAGCCTGCGGGCGATGGCCCGACGACCGACAATCCGCCTGCTGACGCCAACACGCTCGTGTTCCACTACACCATCACCGAGAAGGCGGGTGGGCACGCTGACGTGACGAACGACCCGAACCCCGCTTTCACCTTCGAGGTTACGGTGACCAGGGACAACGCTGGTAACGTCACGGCGAATGTGACCAACGTGCAGGATTACGTGAAGGGCACGCCGCTGCGCACCTTCACCAACACGTATACCTACACGCCGCCGATCATCCCCGATCCTGACCCGATTTTCGCGGCTCCTGTGGCGAAGAAGATCCTTGAGGGTCGAGCACTCGTCGCGGGCGAGTTCTCCTTCGAGCTGCTCGAGAACGGCAAGGTCGTCTCCACGGGCACGAACGATGCTGACGGGAACGTGGTGTTCTCGGACATCAAATTCACCGAGGCGGGCACGCACATCTACACAATGCGCGAGATCGGCGCGGGAACCACAGCTGCTGGTGTCACCTATGACGCGACGACGTACCAGGTCACGGCCGATGTTGTGGAGATTGACAACGAGCTGAGGGTTGACTTTGCCATCGATGGCGCCGATGGGGCGGTCTTCAAGAACGCCTATAAGGCCAAGGGTACGACGGTGATCATCGGCGCGACGAAGACCCTCGAGGGTCGCACGCTCGCGGCGGGCGAGTTCACCTTCAAGCTGACGGGCGCCGACGGTCGCACGTACGAGGCGAAGAACGCCGCTGACGGCCGCATCGAGTTCCCCGCGATCGACTTCGACAAGGTTGGAACGTACGACTTCACGCTGGTCGAGATGAACGACGGGCAGACCGGCATCACCTACGACGGCCGCTCGTACAAGGTGACCGTTGTTGTGACCGATGACGGCAAGGGCAACCTGGTCGCGAATGTGACCTGGCCTAACGGAACGCCTCCGACGTTCAAGAACACGTACACGAAGCCTGTTCCCGCAGTGACTCCTGGTACGCCTGGCAAGCCCCCCTGCGCGCTTCGCGAAGACGGGCGATGAGACGATGCCCATCGCATGTGTGGCAACCCTGGCGATTCTTGCCGCAGGTGCAGTCGGCGCTGCAGCGTTCGGTGCGCTTCGCAAAAGGGGGAAGGGGGATGAGAGGCAGTAGCTGATCGACTATGAGCCCCCGATGCGGCCGCAGCACCCCAGCATCGCGATTCGATCACGCGATGTAGGGCCTCTCGATCGAGGTCCGTGCGGCCGCGGGGCACCCTTTGGCCCCGACTATAAGGTAGTGCGCAGGTTCTTTCCTTTCCTCGTGACGCGTGCGCAACGCCTTTGGCCGGGGCCTTGTTGTGCCGTATAATGGGTGCATGAACGACGAAGATTACATGAGGCTTGCCATCGCGGAGGCTCGACGTGCGGAATCGCTTGGCGAGGTGCCTATCGGCGCTGTGGTGGTCTACGAGCCGATGATCGGGGAACGAGACGCCCCCTTAGCCGAGCCGCGCGTGATTTCCCGAGCGTGCAATTTGCGGGAAACGACGAAGAATCCCGCAGGTCACGCCGAATTTCTCGCCATGCAGGAAGCGGCGCGCGTGCTCGATGCTTGGCGCCTTTCGACTGCACGGTGTACGTGACGCTCGGTTCCCCTGCATCATGTGCGCGGGGTTGATGCACCAGTCGCGCATTGCCCGCTGCGTTTTCGGAGCCCCGACCCGAAGGCTGGGGCTGCAGGACCGCTCTACCAGGTAAATCCTGATGAGCGCTTGAACCACACGTTCGAGGTGACACCTGGGGTTCTTGCCGACGAGTGCTCGGCGCTCCTGAAAAGATTTTTTCGCGAACAAGAGGAAGAAATGATTGAAGAAACCGCTTGCAATGAAGAGGCTGCTCGATCGAGGGCGGCTTGCCTGGAATGACTGGCGCTGGGGCGACGGCCGCCGATGCGCCCGCCGATGCGCCTGTTGCGGGTGACTCAGCTGCCGAGGCGCTGGCCACCGAGGCCTCCGCCGAGAACGTTTCACGTGAAACGTTCGCCCCTGAACAGGAGAATGCATGAGTCGTCAGCGCGCCTCGCTCGAAGTACCGGTCGATATGATCTCCATTGCGCACGGCGCAGATCGAGGGCGCGGGGCTTAAGCTTGTAGCGCCGGCGAAGGTGAACCTGTTTCTGAGCATCGGCGATCGTCGCGATAACGGATACCACGATGTATCGACCGTCCTTCACGCTGTGGCGCTTCACGATGTCCTGTACATGAAGCGTGCCGACATCGTTGCCGCACGAGCGGCGCTCGAATCCGCCGAAGAGGGCGCGCCAACGAATACGGCGAGCGCTGGCCCTGCGGGTAATATTCTCATTTCGATCAGCTGTGATGCACGCGGGGGAGTGGCGCCTCTCAACGTTCCCGCGCGTGAGAACATCGTGTTCAAGGCGATTGACCTGATCGCTCGTAAGGCCGATATTTCTTACGACGACGCGATTAACGTTCGCATCGAGAAGAACATCCCGCACGAGGGCGGTTTGGGCGGCGGCTCTTCCGACGCGGCGGCGGCGCTTGTCGGCGCGGCACGCCTGTGGGGCATTTCCGAGGACGACCCTCTGATCGAGGAGGCTGCGCACGAGCTTGGCAGCGACGTGGCGTTTTTCCTTCACGGCGGCTGCGCGTGCTTCACCGGCACGGGCGAGCTGTTCGACCATGAGCTCGAAGCGATGAAAAAGCCGCTTGTGCTGATCAAGCCCGAGTCGGGCGTGTCGACCGCTGAGGCGTATCGTACCTTCGATGGGAATCCCAAAATGTTGACGAGTCTGCGGCGGCTGCTGCTGAGGCAGCGCAGACGGCATGCGAGGTTCCCCTGGTGAACAACTTGTCGATTGCGGCCGAGAGCGTGCTTCCTGAGCTGGCTGACGTTCGCGCCTGGCTGCATCGTCAAGCGGGGGTCGAGGCGTCGCTTCTTTGCGGCAGTGGATCGACCACCTTCGCCGTGTGCCGCGATTTCAACGTGGCATGCTCGATTGCTGCGGCGGCGCAATCGCGCGGCTGGTGGGCGAGAACCACCATGTTCGGCTCGCTTAAGGCCGCCATCGTACCCGAGCAGAGTTAGGTGCGCCCATGCCCTTGTTAGCCCGGCTTTCGAGAATCGTTCCGCTGATCATCGTGCTTGCGCTCGTGGCGGGCGTGGTGTACGTGGTCGCGATGTTTCTGTATTCTCCGACGAAGGCGAAAGAAATCCTCATCAAGCTGTTCACGTTCTTGATGGGCGTGCTCGGCGTTTTTCGCGCTGGCGTCGCTGTATGCGCTGCTGGAGGGAATATTGACGTTCTCGAGTTCACGGCAAGCTTCCTGGCGACAACGCTTGTCGGCCTTGCCGTGACGCTTTTATGCCGGCGCTCGTTCATAAAGCACAATCCGAATTACCGTAAGAAGCCCGAGAAGGCTTCCGGCTTCAAGTGGTGGAAGTTTAGGAAGTAGCCCGTCCGTTCGCCCACTCGCCTGCGGTGGCCTGCGTGGTGCCTTTCAAGATCGCGTTCGCGTTTGGAGATGCGCGTGCTAAATCCCCTGCAGTTGGGCGAGAAAAACCCCGCGGTTGCGGGGGCTGTGCAAATCGTGGCGGAGAAGTAGGGATTCGAACCCTAGATGCCCTTTTTGGGGCATACTCACTTAGCAGGCGAGCACCTTCGGCCTCTCGGTCACTTCTCCACTTATAATAGGTGCGGTTTGCTATGATACCGTGAACGGGAAAAAAGATGCAAGGAGCACTGCGGTGAGAAACAGAAAGGATGCGCGGCGAACGGCTTGCCTGCGCCTCATGCGGATGAATGCGAACAGCTCGTGCGCTGCGAAGCGCCCGATTGCTCGCACTATCGCCCCGATGCGCCCAGCGGTTTCCCTCGCCGCTGTACTCGCGGCTTGCCTTCTCGTGCTCGCCGTCGCTTTGATGGCGGCATCGCCTCGCGTTGCATTTGCCGCCGGATCGTATTCGGTTCTCGAAAACCGACATCACCATGCAGGTGGAAACGGACGGATCGTACCGGGTCGTCGAGTACCGCGTCCTCGATTTCCAGGGCGATTCGGCATATGTCGGCTGGTCGTTCACTAGCCTTGCCGAAACGGCGAGTGTGCAGATCAACGGTATGCGCCTCGCTCAAGTCGACGCCGACGGGAACGTCGAGGGCGATTGGAAGACGCTTTCAAGCACCTCGTTTTCCGCCAAATGGCTCGCCGGGGGGCGCCTCCAGCGGGGCAACATATGCTTACGACAACGCGAAGAACACGCTCTATGCTTTTCCCCAGGTGACCGACTCCCGCGTAATCGTAGAACTCGACTACACCATCACGAACGCGGTTCTCGCCTACAAGGACATCTCCGAGGCGTACTGGACCTACGTTTCCCTCGATTGGCCGGTGGCTTCGGAAAACGTGCCGGCGACAATCACGCTTCCTGTCGCCCAAGGAGAAACCGTCATCCCGAACGACACGGTGCGCGCGTGGGGGCATGGTCCCCAAAACGGTACAGTCTCGGTTGATTCGGCGGGAACGGTCGTGCTACACGACGACGTGGTGAACCCCGGTCAGTACGCAACGGCCCACGTACTGTTCCCCGCATCGTGGCTCACGCACCTCGACGGCAAGAAGATGCTCGCGAATCGTGCGACAGCTCGACTCGATTACGCGATTGCCGAGGAGAAGGTGTGGACCGATTCCTGGAGCTTCCAACAGGAAGCTCTTTTCACGACCTTTGCCCTGATAGCCTTTGTCTGCGCGGCAATTCTAGCCGCGGCGGCGATCGCCTATGCCCGTTTGGGCCGAGAATACCCGTCTGATTTCCCGGGGAAGTACTATCGGGAAGTTCCCGAAGAGGGCTTGAACCTGCGGTGGCAGGGCGTCTTTGGCGCTGGAATCACGATGACATGCGCGACTTCACGGCGACGGTGATGCGGCTTGCGCATAAGGGCGTGCTACGCATTGAGGCGAGCGATCCTCCAAAGACGCAGCTCCTACTTGGTATCTCTCGGTTGCCTTCGGAGCGCCGACGGGAAGTCTCAGCGCGCTCGAGTCTTCTGCGCTGGAGATTCTCATGGGACATAGCGCTCTTGGCGACTCCCGCTCGCTCAGCCGGCTGAAGCAGCGTGCGGTCGATCAGCCCGAGGCTTTCGTCGAGTCGATGAGCGCATGGCAGGCCTCGCTTGGCAAGGCGTGCGAGGAGCGCGATTTCTTCGAGACTGCGGGCAGGCGCGCGCAAAAGGTGTTCCTCATCGTGGCCGGCGTGACTGCTGTCGCGGGGATCGCCATTGCGATCATCACGATAAACCCGATACCCGCCGCCCTCGCGCTTCCGACCGCCATGGCGACGACGCTCGTCGCAAACTACCTCCCGAGGCGCACTGAGAGAGGCAACAACCTGATCGCGCGTTGCAAGGGGCTTCGAAATTGGATGCGCGACCTGGATAAACTCGCCGGTTCTATGTCTCTTTCCCCGTCGCAATGGGGAGAGCTCCACTGCCTTTCGCCTATGAGTTCGGCGTGGCTGACGAGGCGGTGTCGTTCCATGGTGCGCCCCAGCCGGCTGTTTGGCAGACGTGGTACGAGACGAAATCCCAAACCGCGTTGGCGCGCGTGCGGCGCCTTGCTGCGGCCCCGGCAATCAACGAGTGTTTGAAAGACTCGCTTCAGGCGGCGCATACCGCGATCGCGAAGCGCGAGGAGGCCCAGGCGACGGGCGGCGGATTCGGCAGGAAATAGCGGAGTCTTAAGACGTCATGCGGGTCAAGCCCCGTGTGCGGCGGTTCTCGGCCCTGACTCGAAGGAAGAAGAGCATCATCCATGGCAAATATCCCATCTTGGGTCTATAAGCTCCTCATCGTTCTCGCGACGATTATCTGGGGTTTCAGCTTCGTCGTCATGAAGGACGTCGTGGCCGTGCTGCCCCGGCGTGGCTTTTGGGCATGCGCTTTCTCTTCGCGGGCGCGTTGCTGCTCGTGATACTGCGCAAGCGCGTGATGCGGTTCTGCTCGCGCAAGGTCGTGACCTATGGGTTCATTCTCGGTGTGCTCGACTTCAGCGCCTTCTGGCTGCAGACGGTGGGGGAACCAAATACACTACGCCGGGTATTAACGCGTTTCTGACCGCGACGTATTGCGTGCTTGTGCCGTTCGCCTGGTGGCTCATCGCGCGTAAGCGCCCGACCGCGTTCAATATCGTTGCGGCAATCGTGGCCGTGTGCGGCATTTGGCTTGTGTCGGTGAGCCTCGTCAGGCGAGACGCTCTCCATCGGTTTCGGCGAGGCGATGACGCTTGGCTGCGCGATCGCATTCGCAGCGCACATCGTCGCCGTCTCGAAGTTCGCGCAGAAATGCGACGCGCTCGTTTTGACGGTGTTCCAGTTCATCGCGGAAGGCGCGCTCGGAATTGTCTTCGGCGCTGCGACCGAAACCTTCCCGGGTGTTGCGGCGTTCACCCCTGAAATAATCGGGCAGATGCTGTTCCTCGCGGTGTTCGCGTCCGTCGTTGCGTTCGGTATCCAGAACGTGTCGCTCGCGCATGTGCCACCCGCCCAGGCGTCGCTTCTCTTGAGCCTGGAATCGGTGTTTGGCGTGGTGTTTTCCATCCTGTTGTATGGCGAGCAGATGACGTTGCGCCTTGTGGTGGGCTTTGTGCTGATCTTTGCTGCTATAGTGATCAGCGAGACATTACCGTTGAAGGAGAAGCCATGTCGGAGAAAAACAACATCGTCCTGATCGGCATGCCGGGTGCCGGCAAGTCAACTTTGGGCATCGTGCTCGCGAAGATCGTCGGTTACGACTTTATCGATGCCGACCTGGTGATTCAGAATCAGTGCGACAAGACGCTACAAAAGCTGCTCGACGCGTGCGGCCCGGAAGGCTTCATCGCCGTTGAGAACCAGGTGCTCTCCGATTTGAAGGCCGAGCGTTCGGTCATCGCGACGGGCGGTTCTGCGGTTTACTCCGACGAGGCCATGAAGCATCTTTCCGAGATCGGCCACGTGGTTTACCTGCAGATTTCCTACGACGAGCTGAAAAGTCGCCTGTCCGATTTGCAGGAGCGCGGCGTAGTTTTGAAGAACGGCGTCGGCATGAGTCTGCATGAGGCTCTTCGACGAGCGCAAGCCGCTCTACGAGAAGTATGCGGAGGTCACGGTGAACGTTGATGACCTCACGATCACGGCTGCCGCACGCAAGGTGGCAAGCGCCTTGAAGGGCTTTCGTTCCTGAGGCGTAAGGACGCAAGAGACGACGTTTGGCAAACAAAAAAGCGCGGGTCCGCCCCGCGCTTTTTTGCGTGCGGCATCCCTTACGCAATCCCTCCGCTGTCGCGAAGTCGGCGCAGCTTGCGGACTTCTCGCGCGACGAAGACGCTGGTCACGCATACCGAAAGCGCGTCGGACAACGGAGCGCTTATGATGACGCCCTCAAGTCCCGTCGTGCCGAAGAGCGCTGTCAGCACAGGCGGCAGCAGCAGGTACAGGGGATGAGGAAGAGCACCTGGCGTGTGAGCTCGAGAATCGCAGCCTTCATCGGCTGGCCGCTTGACTGGAAGTAGCTCGATCCCACAATCTGGAATCCAACGGGCGCGAAGAAAATCACGTACACGCGCAGCGCATACACGGCGAAATTTTCCAGGTCGCCCGAAACGCCGAACAGCTCCACAATCGGCGCGGGAATGGCCTCCGCAATCAGGAAGAACGCTCCGCCGATGCATACGCCGGTGATGCTTGCCCACTTCAGCGTGTCAAGCACGCGCTGCCACAGCTTCGCGCCGTAGTTGAATCCGATGATGGGTTGTGCTCCCATGATCAGGCCGATAAGCGGGGTGAACGCGAACATGGCCGCCTTTTTGCGCCACGCCGATTGCCGCGAGTGCGGCCGTGGTGTCGATGGGGTCGGTAGACCCGTACAGGCTCACCACGTGGTTCAATACGATGCCGACGAGCATGGACGCGACCTGCATCACAAACGACGCGATGCCCATCGTGAGGATGTCTCCCATGAGCTTCACATCGGGCACGCAGCAGCGAAGGCGCAGCTTGAAGGCGGCGCTTTTGCTCATGGTGAAATGCCAGACGACGGGCACCATGCCGCATGCCTGACCGAGAATCGTAGCCGATGCGCTGCCTGCAACGCCGAACCCCAACACGATGACGAACAGGTAGTTGAAGATGATACACATCACTGTGCCGAAGATCATGGTGCCGAGTGCGAGGTTGGGCCTTCCGCAGTGCGCAGGAAGTTGTTGAGCCATGCCAAGCGATTGGAAGATGAAGCCAAAGCAGATAATCTGCACGAAGGTTTTCGTAAGGTCCCAAAGCTCATCGGTCGTGCCGATGCCCGCGAGGATGGGGTCGATGAGGAACCCCGACATCACCGCGATAACGACGGCGATGCCCACAAGCAGCGTGGCTGAGTTCCCGAGCGTGCGCTCAACCTGGTCTTTCTCTCCCTTCCCCAGCTGAATTGCCGCGAGCGCGTTGCCGCCTTGGCCGGCGATCATCGAAAAGCCCATAAGGAGGGTCATCACGGGAAGGCGAGGGTGGTTACCGCCACGCCCGAACCGTCGGGGAGCGCCTGTCCCAAAAAGATCGTATCGACCACGTTGTAGAGCGTGTTGAACACCATGCTCACGATGGCGGGGATGGAGAACTCGAGGAGCAGCTTTCCGACGCGCTCGGTTCCCAAGCGGTCGGTGCGGTTATCGGGCGGTGCCGGGCTGTCTGACATGGGGCTAAGCCTTTACTATGCGCAAGCCAAGCGGGTGATGCCGCAGGCTGTTCGATTATCGCTGTACGCGCAAGTATAGAAAGCGCAAAGGCGAGTTGACAAGCCCAATCGGCTAATCAACCCGCCTTTGCGGCAAGGAAGACGATAAGTGTCAGGCGATTGCGCCCTGTCAGGCGCCTCCTACGCCGTTGCCTCCTCGGCTTTCCAATCGTCGGAGGTGTCGCGCGGCGCAAGGTTGTCCTCGTCGCCTGCGGCCTCGTCGAGGCGCTTGAAGTAGTCCTTCGTCTCCTTCACAACCACGCCGGACAGCACGATCAAGGCGATCATATTCGGGATGGCCATGCAGGCGTTGAAGATGTCGGCGATAGTCCACACGGCGGAAACGGTCATGTAGGGGCCGATGAAAACGGCGAGGATGTAGAGCCAGCGGTACGTCTTCACAGCCTTCTTCGAACCGCCGGAGAGGTACTCCAGGCAGCGCTCGCCGTAGTAGTCCCAGCCGAGGATGGTGGTGAAGCCGAAGAGCGCCAGGCACACCATCAGGACAAACGACACAGCCTCAGCGGGAATGAAGGGCAGGCCTATCTGGAACGCTGCGGTGGTGACGGCGGCACCTTCGAGTCCGGGAATCTGGTAAGCGCCGGTCATGACAAGCGCGAGGCCGGTCATGGAACACACAATGATGGTGTCGAGGAAGGTGCCGGTCATCGACACAAGACCCTGGCGCACGGGCCTCCTTCGTCTGCGCAGCCGCGGCGGCGATAGGCGCGGGTTCTGTGGCCTGCCTCGTTGGAGAAGATGCCTCGCGCGATGCCCTTCTGCATGGCGATGATGATCGCACCGAGCGCACCGCCTGCAGCAGCGCGCAGGCCGAAGGCGCTTTGGACGATGGTGACGAGCGCGTCGGGCAGCGCCGTGATGTTCAACACGATGAGGATGAGCGAGAACGCCACGTAGATCACGACCATTACGGGAATGACCTTCTCGGAAACGCTCGCGATGCGCTTCAGGCCGCCGATGACGACGAGGCCGACAACGATCGCGACAAGAAGCGACCCGATCACGGTGGCGATGGAGTAGTCCATACCAAGGATGCTCACGGTTGCCGACTTGTTGGGGTCAAAGAATCCGGTGATTGCAGAGTTGATGGAGTTGACCTGCGTAAACGTACCAATGCCGAACAGGCCGACGCACATGCCGAAGAACGCGAAGATCTTGGCAAGCCACTTCCAGGAAATCTGGGGCAGGCGCTTTCCCATGCCGCGCTCGATGTAGTAGAACGGGCCGCCGAGCACATGGCCATCCTTGTCGATGCTGCGGAACTTCACCGCGAGCAGGCCCTCGGAGTATTTGGTCGCCATGCCGAACAGAGCGGCAACCCACATCCAGAACATGGCGCCCGGGCCGCCGGCGACGACTGCGGTCGCCACGCCGACGATGTTGCCGGTGCCGATGGTCGCGGAAAGCGCGGTGCACAGAGCGCCGAACGACGACACTTCGCCGGTCGCGTCCTCGCCTTTCTCGTTTTTCAGCATGTAGCGCAGGGCGCGCGGCAGCTTGCTGAACTGCAAACCGCGCAGGCGCACGGTCAGAAGAATGCCGCCGAACAAGATGAGCACCATCAAGGGCACGCCCCAGATGAAGCCATCGATGGCATTGAGCACGTTGTTGAACGCGCTGAAGAAGTCTTCCACTGGTCCTCCTCGATATCCGTTACGTTTCGCAACTTCAAGCAACCCTCGAAAAGGCCGTGGAGGAACTCGCGCGTTCCGAGTTTTCACGCGCGGTGGCAAGCGATGTGGGCGCAACAAAAGGAAAGGGAAAAGCGAAATGCGACACGCAGATGCGACAAGCAGTAAGCTTTTCTCTGTCCTTTTGCCTGAGAGTTTCAACGAAAAGCCTGTGACCAGGTGTTTCGCCTTGCCCCTTCGGCACCCAGCTTGCCTGGGATTCTCCAGAGGCCCCTTCGGCGCCCTGTTTCCCGAAAGGATCCAGAGCGAGTCATAAGGGGTGACGCTTTGAAATTGTGGAGCCATTGTAAGCACATCGCTCCACCACGCGCAAGTGCTTTTGGGGAATTGGAAAAATACTGATGCGAAAGGTAGGCGTTAGGAAGCAAAAAGCCGAAAACCGCAGGCAAGAAAGTGGCGCCCCTGAGAGGACTCGAACCTCCGACGCACGGTTTAGGAAACCGACGCTCTATCCGCTGAGCTACAGGGGCGCATAATGCGGCAGAGCCGATTCTATCAGAAAGTCGGACAAAGCACGCCTCGAGCTGCCTACTCGCGCAAGGCTTTCGCATTCGGTCGGTTTCGCCTTCGCGTTTGCCTGCTGCATTTGGCTGGCTTCGCACGTTCGCAAAGTGGGAGGTTCGATGATGCTTGGCGAGCCAGCTTGAAGATAATGGCTCGCCGGGCACCATCTTGGAGAAAGAAGTGGCCCAGGGGAGAGGGGGCTCCCGCTGAAGGTTAAGGGGATTTGCGGCGCTTATAGATGCGCCGCCTCTGCTTTCTAGGGGTATGAAAGCAGTGCAGTGAGGAAGGAGGGGAGCCTTCTCAGCTGCTGGGGTCATTATATGAAGGGATGTCGAAAAAACGCGCTCCGAAGCGGAACGGCGCGATATGGGCGGTGAAGTGCGATAACGTTTCCGCTCACCCCCAAAAGCGCGCCGTTCACCCCTGGCTGAGAATAGTTGCATTTATCTATTATGATGTGTTGAGGATAGCGTTGAAGCCGACCATGCCGAGCTTCCGTGGTCACTATTCTGGCGTGCTTGTTTTCGGGGTCGCTCCATCCGCCGGCACTCCGCGCTATGTGAGATGTGAGGCGCGGGGTCCCGAGACTCTTCCTCGCGTACGCATACGCTATGATGGGGAAAACGAGAAAGGATGCCCCATGCCCGACATAGCCCTTCGCTTCGACAAAGATATGCTCGTCGTTTCCGCCCCCGTTTCCGCTGCGCTCGCGCGCCAAGGCGTCGACGTCGACCGCGACCTCGAGCTGATGACCGTTCTCGGTTCTCGATTCGATTCAGGAAGCGATGCGCCTGGAATCCATGGCCGGAAATTTAATGTCTTGCGACGAGCACCGCGGGAATCACGCCTGCTCGAATGGCGCAGGTCGGAATGGAGGACCGCGCCCAAGACGTGGCTCGCGCCTCGCTCGAGGTGCTGCGTCCTCTGAAGCCGCAGCACGTGCTCGTGGAGATCGGGCCGTGCGGCTTGCCCCTCGACGCATCGAGCAAAGCGTCGCTCAACGAGAACCGCGACCAGTATGCCCGCGCCGCACGCCTGTTCGAGGGCGAGCAATTCGACGCCTTCTTCTTGAACGGGTTCACCACGGCGAGCGACCTTTTGTGCGCGCTCATGGGCGTGCGTCAGGTGAGCGACATGCCCGCGTTCGCGTCGGTCGATGTGCTTGCGGACGGCACGCTTGCGAGTGGGCGCGGGACCCTCGAAGAGGCCTGCTCGATTATGGGCGAGTATGGCGCTTCGGTGGCGGGCTTTTCCACGGCATCCGGAATCGAGGATGCCTGCGCGCTCGCAAAACGCGCCGAAGCTGCCTGTGACCTGCCAATTCTCGTTCAGCTGGCAGTTGCCGAGCACAAGCCGAAGCAGGGCGGTCCCACGGATGCGAACCCGTACTACTGCCCCGACGCCGTCGTCGACGCCGCGGTGCGCCTGCGAGCTTCGGGAGTTCAGTTCTTGCGCGCGACCGGCGCTGCTACGCCCGCATATACAGGAGCGCTCGCTGCCACGACGGCGGGGGGGCCGATGTCGCGGCGTGCCGCACGGCTGGCGTGCCTGTGGCTGATGCGTCCGTTGTCGCTGAGTCGCCTTCAAGTGGAGACGGGAGAAGCGAAGGGGAGCCAGGTGGCATCTGCGACTGACGAACAGATGAGCGCGCTGGCAGATGCGCTGCGCAAGAAAGTCGCCGCGGCATTCAGCGAGAGCGGGGAGGCGTAGGCGCCATGTCGTCTCGAGAGAAGTTGTTCTTATTACGGTTCTTTGCAGCAGGTGGTCGACTCTCTGTTCGCGGATTTGACGGAAGAGGAGCGCATTGCCGATATGGCCGGCGTCCCTGGCGCGCGCAAAGGTGCGCAGGCTCGATGTGATTCTGGCGGCCGAGGCGGTCGATCTGCCCGATGAGCCTCCAAGAAATTGTGAACTTGCTGCCTCCGAGTACCTTCACGCGCCGCCGTTTGTGCGATCAGTTGAACTCCGCTGTCGGAGGGCATGCCTGGGGACAGAAATACGGCACCGTCGAGTAGGCGGAGGCAGCTGCGCACAACTCGTCCAGTTGACCACCAACTCGGCTTACTGCTCGCGAGCTATCGTGGACATTTGTTGTCGATGGCGTGAATGCGTATATGGTAGTAAATCAGTAGCATATAATTCGCAGAAATCACGGGTCGGGTTAACATGTGGTGGATGGGACGCTCGATTCGCGGGTTGATCGGCATCGATCCGTGGCAAGGCAAAACGATAGAGGGGGGCTCATGATTCGAACAGTTATTCATATTGATGAGGACAAATGCACAGGTTGTGGCCTGTGCGCGAACGCGTGCCACGAAGGCGCGATTGGCATCGTCGATGGCAAGGCGAAGCTTTGCGCGACGATTTTTGCGATGGCATGGGCGATTGCCTGCCTTCGTGTCCGACAGGTGCCATCACGTTTGCCGAGCGCGAGGCGCTTCCCTATGATGAGGCGGCCGTGGTCGCAGCTCAGACGGCGAAAGCTCACGCCGTGCATACGGGGCAGAGCGGTTCCGGCGATCTTGGCGGGGTTGCCCCGGTTCGCGCGCCCAAATGCTTCACACTCCCGAAAAGACGCAGACATCCCCCGAAGCCGAGGCGCAAAGCCAGCTCGCCCAATGGCCGTGCCAGATAAAGCTCATGCCCCTGCAATCTCCTTACTACCAGGGAGCTGACCTGCTCATCGCCGCTGATTGCACGGCGTTTTCCTACGCATCGTTCCACGATCGCTACATGCGCGGTCGGGTCACGATCATCGGCTGCCCCAAACTCGATGCGGTTGACTACACTGAGAAGCTGTCGGCCATCATCGCGATGAACGATATTCGCTCGGTGACCGTTTGCCGCATGGAGGTGCCATGTTGCGGCGGGCTGCAGCGTGCCGCGGAGGGCGCTCTCGACGCCAGCGGCAAGAAGCTTCCCTTCGAGGTGGTCACCTTCTCCGTGCGCGGCGAGGTTCTCTAAGGGAACTCGCCAATGGGGGAGTCTTGACAGGCGTGTCTTCAAGTCCCGCTTGCTTATTGACTACGCCCCGAGCTTGTTCGTTTTGACGGCTCGGGGCGTTTTTTTCATTTCGCGTGATGAGGCGTGGTATCATCTGTGGAAATAGGCGTGCGAAAGACGGAGGTGGGCGCATTGCCGAATTCGCCCTTGTTGATGATGGCGATTTTGATCGTGATGGCAATTGCCGTCGTCGTGGTGATTGCGATGACGCTCAAGCTTAATCAGGAAGTTCGCAATCTGGCCGAAGATGTGGAAATCGATCGGCAGAATCTCGCCAAGCTTAACCATGAGGTTGGAAAACGCCTGGGTGCGCCGCGCGTCCTCGCGGGCAGCAGCGGCCGTCGGGGCCGGCGTGCCCCAGCAGGGGCGGCCTCAGGCTGCTGCTCAGCAGGTGGTGCGCACTGCGGGCAATCCCGTCACGACTCCCGCGCCCGCGAACGCAGAGGTCGTTTCACCCGGCTCTGCAGTGGGCATGCCTGCCGAGGCCGCTCAAGGATACGTTCCCGGAAGCTACCGCGTTCCGGTTCGTGGCGCCGAGGGCCGTCGGCTGCTGCGGCGCCCGCTCGTGAAACGGCTCGGGCGGAGGCGGCGCAAAGCCCTCGGGCGGCGCAGACGATGCCGCGCCAGTCAACTCTTGCCGAGCGTCGGGCCGAGCGGAGAGGCTCGTGCGGAGCGCCGCGCCGCCATGGCGGACTACACTCCGGCGCGCGCCGAGCGCCGAGCGAACATCGACGTCCCTCGCGGCGAGGAAAAGGGTTCTTGGCCTGGCGAGACAGGGCCGCAGTCGCGTGTGCGCACTCAAGCGGCCGCAGCGAGAGAGACCTCTCCCCAGGCATCTCGCTCTGTTCGTAACGCAGCTGCCCAGGCACACAGCGCTCAGGGAACCGCCGTCGCGGGCAGGCAGCCCCAGGAGGCGTCAGTATCCCGTGTTTCGCCTGATGGTGCGCGTGCGGGCGAGGGAGCGCCCGTGAGAGGGCGCCATGGTGCCGAGGCGTCGAGGGTTGCTCAGCGTCAGCGCGCCGACCGCGAGGCTCAGCGCGCGGCCCTCGAGGCCCAGCGCCTCGTCGAGCAGCAGCGAGCGGCGCGGGCGCAGCGCGAAGACGAGATTCGCCGTCGCGCCGAGCGTCAAGCCGCGCGGGCAATGGCAGAAAAAGAGCAAAACCCCCTTGCGCGCAACAAGGAAGTGGAGTAACATAATCAACCGCTTCAATAACTGAGGCAGATGTGCGGGCGTGGCGGAATTGGCAGACGCGTACGGTTCAGGTCCGTATGGGGGCAACCCCATGAAGGTTCAAGTCCTTTCGCCCGCACCATTTTGAGCACCCGCCAGCCTTTCTCGGCTGGCTTTTTAATATGAGCAGGACATTGTCAATAGGCAAAGTCGGGCCTGGCCCAGATTTTTCTGGGTCAGGCCCTTTCTCTATCTCTACACCCCCTGCGGCGACCTCGGCGTGTCTCTCCGACGCTCGTCTTCGCAGTTTAATATCCGCCCGTGGCGCATCTCTGCGCTGGGCAATCCGTTGCTACGGCTGGGGCTACCTCGGTCGATTCGGCAGTCTTTGGTCGCGGGTGGCGCCTTGGGCGCTCGCAGAAAAGAAGTCTGGGGTTCGCCCCAACGGCCTCGGATCAGACCGCAGGATGGGATGTGAGCGACGCGATGTCGGTTTAGCTCGTCATCGCGATGCCCTAGGCGCTCTCGACCATGCAGCCGATCGCCCAGCACCAGCACGCGAGCTGGCGGGCGGTCGCGACGTTGGCCTTGTTCTTGTGGACGCCGCGCTCGAGCATCGCGGCCCGCCTGCCGACGAGCCTTCTCACGCCCTTGGCGGCATGGCGCCTCGCGCCGGGGTCCGGCGCTTGGCCTTTGGCCAGGTCTTTTGAATGGGGAGAGCATCCCAGGTAGTGCCAAGCCGACTCAACAAGCACCCGTCGCAGGTGTTTGTTGCCGGCCTTGGTGATGCCGCCCTGCCTCACGCTCTCCCCGCTGGAGTGCTCGGAGGGGGTGAGCCCGAGCCATGCGGCGAACGACCTGGCGCTCTTGAACCTGGAGAACTCGCCGGCCTCGAACACGATGTCGGCGGCCGTCATGGTGTCGACGCCCTTCAAGCAGCGCAGCGAGTCGACCCTCTTCTTCCAGCGGGGCTTCGACGCCTCTGCCTCGACCAGCCTCTCCAGCCTCTTCTTGTCCTCCATGGCCTGCCTGGTGGCGTCTATGTAGTACGCGAGCACGTCGTCGTCGGCCTTCTCGGGAAACTCGATCGACCTTATCCAGGCCCAGTGCGCGGCGGTCCAGTTCTTCTTCCTCTGCCCCTTGGCGTTCGTCTCGCTGAAGACGGCCCGTGCCGCAGCAGGAACTTCGACAGCCGCTGCTTGCAGCGCTTCAGGTCCTCGCGCGCGTCGTCTAGCGCGCGCACCAGGTCGCGCGCCGCCTCGCACTCGTCGTCGGGCACCCAGACCTCCACGACGTTGCCCACCGACAGCATGCGCGCCAGGAACTCCGCGTCGTTGCGGTCGTTCTTCCTCTTGCGGTCGGCCGATGGCTTGATCATCTTCGAGACCGCGCCGACGACGCAGTCGACGCCCAGCGCCGTGAGCTTCTTCTGCAGGTCGAACCCGGTGACGCCGGACTCGTAGACGCACTTCGCGGCAGGGTCGAGGGATCCCGCCCACTCTGCGACGGCCGCCGCGTCGTAGCCGAAGGTGGCCGAGCGGACCTCGCCGGTCATCGCGTCGAGGGCGACGGCCTTTATCGAGCGCGCGTGCACGTCGAGGCCGACGAAGGTGGTAGTATTCAACATGAGAGAGCCCCTTTCCATGCTTGTGGCGTGGCCGCCACCGGTTCGAATCAGACACTCGCCATTGTCGGCCTAATCCACGGAATTGCATGCAGCAGGGGGCTCTCAATGTTTTTATGTCCTGCTCATATCGTCTTTATTTCCCTTCATTTTGCTCAGATATAACGAGCATCTAACAAGGCTTTGACGTGCATGCGAGAACATAGTTGCATCTGCCGATGACGAATGACGGAAAGCGAACGCCATGCTCGTAGAGAAGAGAAGCACCGAAACCCGAGAGATCGTTGAGGCTGCAGAGCGCTTGCTTGCGGAAAGTGCGGCGCCTCGCAAAGCCGCAAGGGATGTGAAGAAGGCTTGTGAGCCTCCGCATTCCTCATGTGCTGCTCGCAATGGTCTCGGTGTCTTGGCTCGTCGCGTGGCGTGCGAAAGCCACGAATCCGCAACGTCGCTCGTTCGTGTGCGCAAGTTCACCTTACGTCTCGGTGCATTCACCTCGTTGGAGGACGTCTCTTTCGATATTGCGAAAGGCAAGGTCACGGCGCTTTGCGGCCCGCGAGGATGCGGTATCGCGGCCATGCTTGACGCACTGGGATGCACGCTTCCCGGCGCTCGGACTGTCGACATGGGCGGCTTGATCGAGCTTTGCGGACATGAAGCCTACCGCACGCTCGGTGCTGAGCGCGCCCGCGAGAAGGTTGCCCGCGTGTTTTCGGCGGCTCCTTCGAGCTGCAGAGCGTTCGCAATGCCATCGCGTTCTCCATCCGCCAGAGAGGCGTTCACGACGATGCCGCGATTGCTGCCGAGATCAATCGCGTGCTGCGCTCACTCGATGCGGAAAGGCGTTTGGGAGACCACCTCGATTGCGCAGTGAGTTTCGCTTCCTGCACTTGAGAGGCGCCTTGCCTCGATAGCCCGCGCGCTCGCGAAGCGTCCCCTCGCGCTGCTCGTTTCGGAACCGGCAACGGGGCTTGACCAAGTGGATTCCTTCACGATGAGCCAGGCTTTGCAATCGGTTGCACGCAAGACGGAATGTGCTGTGGTGGTCGCGACGTCTGATCCGCGCTTTGCGAGGATTTGCGCTGATGAAGGCGTCGTCTTCGTGCAAGGCCGCACCGTTGAGGCCGGTCCTCTCCCCAAGCTCAATTCCGCAAGCGCGGATTATCGGACGCGGGCGTTCTTCGAAGGCCGAATCGCATAATAGTTGCCCTTTCCTCATGCGGGGCGGAGCGTTGGTTCTGCCCCGCTTCCCATCTTTACGCATCCATGACAAAGCCTCAACGCGCGCTTGACGCATTGGCGCGATGATAGCTACACGTTGAAAAGGCAATATGGTGTGCGCCAGCGCGCGGGCCGTTGGACAGGATGCGCGAATGATTTACTACGTCGAAGATGATACAAATATTAGAGACCTTACCGTTTACGCCCTCAAGCAGGCAGGATTCGAAGCTGCTGGGTTCGCGTGCGGTCTCGATTTCTTCAAGGCCTGTGACGAGAAGGCGCCCGACTTGGTGCTACTCGACATCATGCTTCCCGAAATGGACGGTCTTGAGATTCTCCGCGAGTTGCGCAGTCTGCCGTCGACGAAGAACATCCCTGTTATGATGCTCACAGCGAAAGGCACTGAATTCGACAAGGTGTGCGGGGAACCGATGCGGGCGCCGACGATTACCTGGCGAAGCCGTTCGGCATGATGGAGCTGGTATCTCGCGTGAACGCGCTGCTGCGTCGTGCGCAGGCACCGGCTGTGAGCGCCGACGACACGCTCGTTAACGGGCCGATCGAGCTGGTCTCGTCTGCCCATACGGTGAGCGTCGGGGAAACCCCGTGGCACTGACGCTCAAGGAGTTCGACCTGCTGTGCGCGCTGATGCGCAGCGAGGGCAGGGTGCTTTCGCGCGGCAGATTGCTCGAGGACGTGTGGGGAGTGACTTACGTGGGCGAAACGCGCACGGTCGATGTGCATATTCAAACGCTGAGGCAGAAGCTCAATGCGGCATCGTCGGGTGCCGATGGGCTTCATCCGCACCGTTCGCGGCGTCGGGTACACGATGAAGAGCGCATCATGAGTCCGACCCACAACAACGTGAAAAGCCTGTCGAACCGCATCTTCCGCAGCGTGCTCACCTTTACGTTGATTGTCCTGTTCGTCTTCGGCACCGTCATGTCGGCGATCTTTTTACACCACCTACGAGCGCGATGCAGAAGAGGATCTTTCCTCCGCGGCGCAAAATGTCGCAACATCGCTGGGCGACCTCGACTCGCAGGCGTGCGAGCAGGCCCTTTCGCAGCAGTTTTCCGATGCCTTCCGCTATACGCTTATCGATACGGATGGCTCGGTGCTCTACGACAGCGTGGCCGATGCTTCGACGATGGAAAACCACGCCGACCGCCCCGAGGTGCGCGAAGCCGACGAGCGTGGGCGCGGAGAGGTGTCCCGCTACTCGAGCACGCTTGGCACCGTGACGCTGTATTCTGCGGTGAAGCTCCAAAACGGGGACGTCGTGCGCCTGTCCGAGACGCGCGAGTCGCTGGTCGCGTTCTTTGGCGGCATGATGGGACCGATTGCGCTTACGCTTCTCGTGGCGATTATGCTCGTGTTCCTGCTGTCGCAGCGGCTGACGTCTCGCATTATGCAGCCGATCGACGCGCTTGACTTCGCCAATCCGCTCGAGAATGAGATTTACGAGGAGATGGACCCGCTGCTCGAGCGAATCGACGACCAGCAGCGGCAGCTTCGCGAGCAGAACAAAGACCTCGCGCGTGCTGAGACGATGCGCCGCGACTTCTCGAGCAACGTGAGCCATGAGATGAAGACGCCGCTTCAGGTAATCTCAGGGTATGCCGAGCTTATGAGGAACGACATGGTCGATCCCGCCGACCGTCAGAAGTTCGCGGGGGAACCATCTACGACGAGGCGCAATCGATGCGCGCGCTGATTGACGAGGTACTGACGCTCGCGGCTTGATGAGACGTCCTTCGATGGCGAGTCGGCGATGCTTATCGATATGCTGGAAGCCTCCAAGCGCGTGGTGGGGCGACTATCGAGCTTTGCCCACGACCGCGGCGTGTCGGTTGAGGTGAGCGGAGACTCGGCGTGCATCGCCGGCTCCGAGACGCTGGTCGAGGAGATGCTGTATAACCTGGTAGAGAATGGGATTCGCTACAACCATGAAGGTGGAAGCGTGAGCGTTTCGGTTCGGCTGGAGCTTCCCACTTCGGCAGAGCAGGCCGACGATATCCGTGCGCTGCCTGCGGGGGGCGCGGCCGCATGCGAGCCGTCGTGCGCGTGAGCGACACGCCTGGGCATCCCAGAGGACAAGCAGGAGAAAATCTTCGAGCGTTTCTATCGCTTGGAGAAAAGCCGTTCGAAGGAGACCGGCGGCACGGGGCTTGGGCTTGCGATCGTCAAGCATGCCGTGATGTACCACAAGGGCAGCGTTCGGGTGGAAAGCGAAGAGGGTAAGGGCACCGTGTTCATCCTGAGGATACCTACGGCCTAGATTGAGGTGCCTTGAAACGGCACGCTCTTTCTTCATCAAACTATGGAACCCGCGCCATGTCAAGACTTTAATTGAGCGCCATCGTCCTTATACTGAAGGTAGGTTCCGCTCCCGCAGTCATACATGCGGTGGACCGACGTTTTATATGCAGGGAGTTTCAAGATAGCCCGTGGAACGGAGATTCGCGTCCGTTGATGCGAAAGCCGGAAAGTTGGCTGCGAGCACCCACCTTTCGAGGTGGGTTCACCCTGGACTTGTCGGGGGCGGAGCTTTTTTGCGCTCTAGGGGCTGTGCCGTATTCGACGCAGGGTTTATTGCTGTTCTTGCTTCGGCCACCTTGTCCCGGCTTTTTTCGACCGTCCTGGCCCGATCTTGCTGTCGGTTCGGGTAGATGATGGTCGTCGTTCGAGCATGCCTCGTAAGTAAAGGGCCTCGCAATGCGAGGCCCTTTGGTGATTCTAGTTGCTGCTACTCGAGTTGTTTCCCGATCCGCCGTTACTGCCAGATCCGCCGCCCGACGTGCCGCCCGAGGAAGAAGGGCCGGTCGATATGACCAGGTGCACCGTCTTGCCCGGCTCGAGCGAGCTTCCACCGTCGGGGGTCTGGCTGATGACGTTGCCCTGCTTGACCGAATCGCTGCTCTGATATTCAGTGGACACTCTGAACCCAGCGTTGTCGAGCGTGGTCTGCGCGCTGCCCTCGGATTTGCCAACCACGTTGGGCACCTCGGAGGACTTCTTGCCGGAGCCTCACCGTGATGGAGACGGTGCTGCCCTTCTCGAGGCTCTCGTCGGAAGTGGGCGACTGGCGAATGACGTTGCCCTGCTTGACGTCGGAGCTTGCCTCCTCGGAGACGGACACCTCGAAGCCGGCGTTCTTCAGCGCGGCCATCGCATCGCTTTGTGATTTGCCGACCACATTGGGCACCGCGACCTTTTCGGAACCGAGCGAGAGCACATAGGTGATAACGGGTTCTTCGCTGCCTTGTCGCCCGCCTTCAAATCCTGCGAGGAGATCTTGCCCTTCTCGACTTTGTCGTCGTAGGCGGGCGTGCCCGCCTTCATGGTGAGGCCCACCTTGTCGCAGAGCTGTTGCGCCTCGTCAGGCGTCTTGTTCGTCAAATCGGGCACAGTGACCTGCTCGGTGCCTTGCGAGATGTTCAGGTTGATCTTCGTTCCCGCGGGCTTCTTCGCTCCCGCTGCGGGGTCCTGGCTCACAACGCTGCCCGCCGCAACGCTGTCATCGTGGACGGCGTTGGTGGTGCCCACCTCGAAGCCGGCCTTCTCGATGATCGTCGTGGCCTCCTCAAGCGTCTTGCCCTTCACGTCGGGCACAGGGTCGCCCGATGCGAAGACGCCGGAGAAGACGAGCGCGGCGATAGCGATGACAGCGATGGCTGCCACGATGGCCACGATGAGCCCGGTCTTCTTGCCGCCCTTGTCCTCGGGCATGTTCGGAGTGTTGGCTCCGTGTTAGTTGGTCTGGCCGCTGTGGGTTACGGGCTTCACGGGCTGGGGCATGACCATCGTGCTGTCGGCGCCCGCCGCACCGCCCTCGATGGAACCATCACGCGGGTCTGCGCGCTCGTGAAACCGCCCGGCACCGCGGCGCCCGCAAGTTTCACGGGGCGGCCTGCCAAAGTCGTTCAGCGCGAGGCGCATGTCGTTTGCGGTGGCGAAGCGGTCCGCGGGGTTTTTCTGCATGGCCTTCACGATGATGCTCTCAAGGCCCGGGTCGATGTCAGGGTTGAAGTCGGAGGGCAGCGGCGGCTCCTCGTTGACCTGTTTCATGGCGACGCTGACCGCGTCGGGGCCATCGAAGGGCAGCTTGCCCGTGGCGGACTCGTACAGCACGATGCCCAGCGAGTAGATGTCGCTGGCGGCGGTGGCTCCTTGCCCTGCGCCTGCTCGGGCGAGATATAGTGCGCCGTTCCGAGAACGGTGGACGTCTTGGCGTTCACCGAGTTCTTTGCGCGCGCGATGCCGAAGTCCATCACCTTCACGTTGCCGTCGGGCTGGACCATGATGTTCTGCGGCTTGATGTCGCGGTGGATAATGTCCTGGTTATGGGCGACAGAAAGTGCCTGGCACACCTGCGAACCGATCTCGGCGACCTTGCGCTGGTTGATGGCGCCGCGCTGGTTGATGGCGGTCTTGAGGTCGGAGCCGCGCACGTATTCCATGACGATGTAGTACGTACCCTCGTCCTGGCCCCAGTCGTAAACGTTCACGATGTAGGGGCTTTGCAAGTTGGCGGCAGACGCGGCCTCCTGGCGGAAGCGCTGCGCGAATGCGGCATCCGATGCGTATTGGGGCAGCATCACCTTTACGGCAACGCGGCGCCCGAGGACGTTGTCCTGAGCCTGGTACACCTCGGCCATGCCGCCGATCCCGATGCGCTCGGTGATCTGGTACCTGTTGTTGAAAATTCTGCCTGTCATCGCTGCGCTAGACACGTTTGCTCCTTAAACTTCCCTGCTGTGCTGCGTTTTTGTTTCGTTTATGCCGGTTCGCATTAGCATACCAAATTATAAATCGCCTTGTACTTCCAACGCCGTTTTCATCACATCTCGAGCCTTGCTGGCGGCGTACTCGCTGGATTGCCCTTCTCGATCACGATTGCCACGACGACGTTGCAATTCTCCGATGGCGCCATGCCGACAAACCACACGTCGTTGTAGCCGTCGTGCTCGGCGGTGCCTGTCTTGCCCGCTACGGTCACGCCGTTGATTTGAGCGGAAGTGCCGGTGCCGTTGTTCACGACGCCCTCGAGCACAGTGCGCACGCGGCTTGCCGTGTCGGCGCTCACCGCTTGCGAGAGTTTCTTCGGGGCGGCCGTGTAGCTGCGCTTGCCGTCGGCGTTGTAGATACCGTCGACCAGGTAGGGGCTGCATGATCGCGCCGTCGTTGGCGATACCGCAGCCGGCGAGCGCCATCTCGAGCACGGTGGCCTGGGGGCCTGCGGGGGGGGTGGTTGGTCGTCTTGCTCTCGCCGACGGGCTTCGCCCGCCGCCGCCCAGGCGGTCTCCCACGTGGTCATGTCCTTCGCGTCGGGCATGACCGAGGTCGCGAGGGGCGATCGAAGTCGATGTCCATGTTGAAGCCAAAGAGCTTCGCGTAGTTCACGAGGTTCTCTGCGCCGATCTGTACGCCGAGCTGGCCGAAGACGACGTTGGAGGAAAGTTCGGTCGCGCGTGCGAGCGAAATCGTGCCGTAGTTGTGCTTCTCGAAGTTGGTGACAGCGGCGTTGCCGATGTCCATCGACGAGGGCGACTCGAACATGGTGGTCTCGGTAGCGATGCCTTCCTGTAGCGCGCAGGCGAGCGAGATGATCTTGAACGTGGAACCCGGCGCGTAAAGTGCCTGCGTCGCACGGTTGTACAGCTCGCTCGAGCTTGTGGAATTCGCTCCCGAGCTTGCGGCATCGGCGATCACCTGGTCGATGTCGGCGGCGTCGTAAGTCGGAGCCGAGGCCATCGCGAGCACGGCGCCCGTCTTCGGGTCCATGACCACGCAGGCGCCCGAGTCGTTGGCCAGCGCGTCTTGCGCCGCCTGCTGAATCTGCGAGTTGATGGAGAGCGTGACGTCGTTGCCAGGGGTGCCCACGCCCGAAAGCGAGTTCACGACATCGGTGATCGACGCGAAGTTCTTCTCGCCCTTGAGCGTGTCGTTGTAGCTGGCCTCGATGCCGCTCGTTCCGTACTTCGACGAGGTGTAGCCCACCACGTGGCTCGCGAGGTCGCCCGCCGGGTAGACGCGCGAGTATGTGCCGTCGTCGTTCTTGACGCTCTGCGCGAGGACGGTCCCATCGTAGGTGGAGATGGTGCCGCGCTCGGTCTTCGACTCGCGTGCCATGGTGTGGTTGTTCGCTGCCGTGTTCTGGTAGTCGCTTGCTTGCACGACCATGATCAGCGTGAGATTCGCCACGAGCGCCGCGAACATGAGCGAGAGCACGATCATGGTGTGCGTGAGGCGCTTGCCGAGCGAGACGCGCCCGAGCACGCTGTTCGCGCTGATGATGGTCGTGGTGTTCATGATCTCGGAGGATGGTTCGTGCCCTCGTCGCCGCAGCGCAGGAGGAATCCGACAATAATGAACGCGGCGAGCAGGGACGAGCCGCCCTGGCTGACGAAGGGGAGCGTGATGCCGGTAAGGGGATGAGCCTGGTGACGCCGCCGACGATGATGAACGCCTGGAGCACGATGATCGAGGTGAGGCCTGCGCCGATAAGCGAGCTCACGTCCGATTTCGCGCGCGCTGCGGTCACGAAGCCGCGAATCGCGAAGCACAGGTACAAAAGCAGCAGGCCCGCCGCGCCCAGAAGCCCTGCCTCCTCGCCGATGGCCGCGAAGATGAAGTCGCTTTCCACGACCGGGATGCGGGTGATGCCGTTGCCGCCGCCTGCCATGCCGCGCCCGATTCCCGTGCCGAACAGGTCGCCGTCGGCAAGCGAGTAGATGGTCTGCACGAGCTGATAGCCGGTGTTCTGCGCGTCGGCGAAGGGGTTAAGCCAGGTAGCGACACGCGTCTGCACGTGGTCGAAGGCGAAGTAGGCGCCTACACCGCCTATGGCAACGAGGCCCAAGCCGATGACCAAGTAGAACTTCTTTCCCGTGGCAACGTAGAGCATGACCAGGAACACGAGGAAGAAGACGAGCGCGCTGCCGAGGTCCTTCTCGAACACGACGATGAGCATTGCCACGCCCCACATGAGGAGCAGCGGCAGGAGCGTGCGGATGTCGGGCAAGCGGAACGCCCACATGCCAGGTGAACACCGAGAGCATCTCGCGGTTCTGCGCAAGGTAGCCGGCCAGGAAGAGCACTATAATGATCTTCGCGATTTCGCCTGGTTGGAAGGAGAATCCGCCTACATGCAGCCAGATGCGGCTGCCGTAGATTTCCTGGCCGATGCCGGGGATCATCGGCGAGAGCAAAAGGATGACGCCGACGATGGCGAGCGTGTACTTGTAGTTGGCGAGCCGGTCGGGATTGCGCAAAAACGCCATGACCGCAATCATGAGCACGACGCCCAAGAACAGCCAGACGACCTGGTTGATGGCCATGTTGGGGCTGTCGGAGAAGGGCGCTACGCGCGTGATGAAGGCGATACCGATGCCTGAGAGCGCGAACGAGATCGGCAGGATGGCGGGGTCGGCTTCGGGGCAAGTATGCGCGTGGCGATATGCGCCACGATGAAGGCGCCGAAGATGCCGACCGGGACGCCGAGGGTTTTGCATGTTGAGCGCTTGCCCCTCGTTGATTGCGAGCATCGCAAACATCAAGATGCCGAGCGGCGACGCGATGAGCAGCAAGATGAGCTCTATGTTGCGCCTCGTCATGCGGCATCACCGCTTCCCGATGTGCTGGGGGATGTGTCGTCGTTTTGCGTCTTCTCGCTGGAGGCGGTGCTTGCGGTGGCAGAAGCGCTTTGCCCCGAGGCTTTCGAGTCGTCGGATTGCGCCTCGTCGTGCGTGCGGTCCCGCTCGTCCTCGGTCTGCTTCTTGTTCAAGACTTCCTGCTCGTATTCGGCGACGAGGCTTTCGGCAGCCTCGACGTTGTCGCAGGTGATGGAGTTCTCCGTCAAGCGATTGGCAAGACCCGGCTGCAGGTCGTCCACGTTGATGTCGGTCGTCTTCTCGAGCGTTGAGAAGCTCATTCCCGCGAACTCGCCGGGAACCCCGCGGTAAATGGCGACCTTCCCCTGGTCAACGCCGAGGTATGCCGCGGTGCTGACCCAGTAGTTCAGCCCGTATGCCGCACCGCCCACGATCGCCGCGAGGAGGATGAGGACGAACGCAACGGTGATCTTCGTTTTGCGCGCCACCTTGCGACGGCGTTTCTCAGCGAAGCCCTTCACGTCGACCACGATGACGGTTACGTTGTCGTGACCGCCGGCGGCGATTGCTTCGTTCACCAGCTGCGATGCGCAGCGCTGCGGATCGGAGACGCGATTTAAGATTGCTTCGATGTCCTGGTCGAGCACCATGCCCGAAAGACCGTCCGAGCACAAAAGCAGGCGATCGCCCGCGTCGACGTTGATCTCGTAGAGGTCGGCCACGGTGCGCGGGTCGCTGCCGAGCGCGCGCGTGATGACCGAGCGCTGCGGATGGACGCGCGCCTCTTCGGGGGTGAGCTGCCCGGCTTCGATAAGGTCGGCCATGAGCGAGTGGTCGCGCGTGAGCTGCTGGATCTGTCCCTTGTGGAGCAGATATGCTCGCGAGTCGCCTACCTGCGCGATGACGAGGCGCTCGCCTTCGAGCATCGCGGCGGTGCAGGTGGTGCCCATGCCCTCGCGACCGCGCCCTTCGTGCGCCGCCTTCAGGATCGCGTGGTTCGCGGCCTGGACGGCGCGCCCGAGCTCGTTCGCATCGGGATGCTCCGGCGCCCGCTCGGCGATGACGTTGACGGCGATTTCGGATGCAACCTCGCCTGCGGCGTGGCCGCCCATGCCGTCTGCCACCACGAACAGCGGCGGCGCCACGACGAGCGAGTCCTCGTTGTGATCGCGCACGCAGCCGACGTCGGTTCTGCTGCCGAACGTCGCCGAAGAAGCTCGACGCCCGCGCCCGCTCGGACGGTGCCCTCTCGAGGGGCGTTCCCCGCGCGCTGCGCGATGCGGGTCGTGATTGAGTGATTGTTCGTTCTGAGCTGGCATTATGCGAACCTAACGCGGATGGCGACGTCACCGATGTTCACGACGTCGTTGTTCTTCAGGGCTACGGGCGGCGATGAGCTTGCCGTTGACGGCGGTTCCGTTGGTGGAGCCGAGGTCTTCGATGAACAGGTTCTGCCCCATGGGATTAAAGCATGCGTGACGTGCGGAAACGTACCCGGCTCCGATCACGATGTCGGCGCCGGGCGTGCGGCCGACCACAACCGGCCCGCGCACTGCGATGGAGACACCGCGAAGCTCCTTCGGGCCGCGTTCAATCGACAGGTTCCACGAGCGCTCCTTCTTGCGCTGTCCGCGGACGAAGTTCCCCACGCCAGTTTTCATAATGGCGAACAGGAACAGGTAAAGCAGCGCAACGAACAGCAGGCGCGCGATGAGCAATACGGTGTCGATCACGATGTGCCTTTCGCGTTATCCGATCACGAATTGAAGGTTGGTGGTTCCCATGACGATGCGCTCGCCGCCCTGCAGTACCTGCGAGGTGATCGGCGGCCGTTCACGAGCGTGCCGTTCGTGGAGCCAAGGTCGGTGAGAACCCATACGCCCGGCTGCTCGAAGCGCAGCTCGGCGTGCGTGCGGCTTGCGTTGATATCGGGGATAACGATGTCGCAGTTGGACTCGCGTCCGATGAGCTGGCGCGCGGAGGAAAGCGGGAACGTCTTGCCGTGCGTCGTGTCGATGAGAGCGGCGCCGCCTTTGCTGGGCGCGGGGCTGCTCGCGGCGCGTTGCTTCCTGCGGGAAGACCATGGTCTGGGGTGCTCCCTGCGCTGCGGCACCCGCGATTGCGGCGCCTGCGCCGGCGAAGGATTCCCCGGTTCATCGGGGGTTCTGCCCAGCTGGGTTCTTCCTGCGACTCGAAGGGCTGGTCGTCGTCGTAGTTGTCGTAATCGTCGTAGCCATCGTAATCGTCGTAGTCGGAATAGCCGTCGCCTTCGGCGTAGTCGTCGTATGCGGGCTGATCGTAGCCGCCGGCGTACAGGGGCGGCCTGCGGTTGAGGGCATATCCGCCAGCGGGGGCGCCGTAGCGGTTGGCCGCCGGCGCGGCGCCGATGCCGTAGCGCGCCATCTCCTCGGCGCGGAGCTGCGCGATGAGGGGTGCTGCAACGGGAACCTGCCACCACGTCGAACTTGCCGTGGCGAAGGCCCTCGTCGACGATGAAGCGCACAAGGGGCTGGCCGTCCATGACGAGGCCCTGCTCGGCGGCTTTGGCGGAAAGGTAGGTTTCGGTCTCGCCCGCGAGGGTGGGGTAGTAGCCGAACAGGCGCTCGTCGTCGTCGGCGTTCACGAGCACGGTGTAGAGCGTCGGAGCGTATTGCTTTCCTGCGCCGACCGTCTTGTTGCGGCGCATCTGCTTTTTCCGCCTTCTTGGCAATCTGCACGGGCGACAACGGCGAGTTCGCCATTTTGTCGGCTGCGCCCTCGAACGTGTCTTCCATTTTGCCTTCGAATTTGGACAGGAAGCCCATCTCATCTCCTTCGCGCGGTGTTTTCGAAGTCTCCATGTTGCCACAAAGCGGGCAAGAGGGCTACAAGCTTTACCGAATTGTCACTCAATCAGCGGATTCGCGCGGGGAAAGTGCGGGGAACGGGAGGTGGCGGGAAGGGCGCGCGGGCGGGTGGAGCAGGTGCGGGCGAGAGGGGCATGAGGCAACCGCTCGACCCCCGTCTTGCTCGAGTGGTGTGGGCGGGGCGCGCGGGCGGGCGATCAGGGGCGGGCCAGACCGCGTCCCGTCCCCGTTCCGCCCGCGCTTTCGGTATCCTCGCTTCGCGCATGCTGTGGCACGGGCGCGCGGTATCGATATAATTGGCGGCAACAAGTTTCCCGAAAGGATTGCTCATGACTCGCGTGTACACGTATTCCCAGCCCATTGACGCCGACATCGTCGACGGGTTCTGTCTTTTGCAAAAGGGCTTCACCGACCAGTTCGTCTACTACGACAAGCAAAGCGCGAACCGCTACATGGGCTTGGGGCGCTGCATCGCCTTGCCTCAGATGGACGACGTGGAATACGAAATCGAGGGCCCATCGACCAGCCGCCCGTGTTCTTCTCGTTCAATCGCTTCGACGCGGAGAACCCCAAGGCGACCGACGAGGCTCTTCGAAGCGTTCCCGCGCCTTAAGTTCATGCTGCCCGAAGTGGTGCTTGTGGAAAACGAGCGCGGGCGCATGCTGCAAGTGAACAGCCTCTCTCCGTGTATCCGGGCCGCATCGCGCGTTTCGCGCGCCAGGCGGCAGGCGCCCCCGTCGCGAGTGCGTGACGGTTCCGTTCACGTTGGAGCGCGATTCGCGCGAGCAGTGGCGATCTGAAGTGGACGCCGCGCTTTCGGCTATTCGCTCAGGGCGCGTTGGCAAGGTGGTTCTCTCGCGCAGGCAGAGGCTTCTTGCCGAGCACCCGTTCTCTTCGAAGGACCTGCTGGTCAACTTGATAGACGGCGACGCGCGCGGCACGGTGCTGCTCTACCGTTACGCCGACGTGTTCTTCTGCGGCTGCACGCCCGAGCTGCTCGTTCGCAAGCGCGGCCAGCAGCTCGAGAGCATGTGCCTGGCGGGGACGTGCCCCGCTTCCGAGGACCCTGATCGGGCTCGCGAGCTGGCAAGCGAGCTTATGGCGGACGAGAAGAACCGCGCCGAGCACGAGCACGTCGTCCATTTCATGCGCGAGGTTCTGGGGCGCATCTGCCATGACGTGCGCATTCCGCGCGAGCCGCAGATCCTCTCGCTGCGCCACGTGCAGCACCTCCACACCCCGGTGAGCGCGAAGGTGCTCGAGGGCGTGAACCTGCCCGGCTCGTGGGCGATTTGCACCCCACGCCTGCGGTGGCGGGCACGCCCGTCGGCGAGGCGAAGATGCTCATCCGCCAGATCGAGTCGTACAACCGCGGATTCTTCGCCGGCGCGTGCGGCTACATCGACGGTGCAGGTGACGGTGCATTTTCGGTCGGTCTTCGCACGGGCGTGTTCGATGGGGAAGGCGGCTGGGTGTACGCCGGGTGCGGTATCGTCGAGGGCAGCGTGCCCGATGACGAGTTCGACGAGATCGACATGAAGCTCAAGACCATCTTAAGCGCGTTCGGGGAATAGGGCGGGTCGCATGCCGGTTTCCTTGCGGCGAGAACTTGCCGAGCATGCGCCAACAATTAGATATAAACTAGAATAGCCTATTAACAGAATAATCACGCAGCGCAATCTCGTTCTCCACCCGGGAATCTTCCTCGTTGCGCGTCTCATAATCATCCCTATTTCGAGATATTCCCGTTTGCGTAATTCTGCATATTCGTATATATTTCGGGAGTAGCATTATTCGAAGAGAACGATGTGCCGAAGCTCGAGGGAACAGATACGGGAGAAGAATCTCCCTGCGCGAAGATTTCGTCATCATGGCTCTTGCCGTGATCTTGGTTGTTATCACGTCGGTCTCGCTTATGCTCGGCAAGTTCCCCATCGAGTTCCCCATGAGGCCATCTGCATGCTGTTTGGCCAGGTATTTTCCATCGACCAGTTTTGGACGAACCAGCAGCAGACGCTGTTCTTCAACGTTCGCCTGCCGCGTATCCTGCTTGCGCTTATGGTGGGTTGCTGCCTTGCGGCCGCAGGTGCGGCGTTCCAGGGAACCTTCCAAAACCCGCTTGTGTCGCCCGATATCCTGGGCGCGTCCCAAGGCGCGGCACTTGGAGCCGCGATTGCCATTCTTTTGGGGGCGAGCGCGTTTGCCACGAGTCTGTTCGCGTTCTGCTTCGCTATCGCGACGGTGTTTCTCGTGCTGCTCATATCGAGTCGGGCGAAGGGAAACCGCATCCTTGTCGTGGTGCTCGCGGGCGTTATGGTGAGCTCGCTGTTCCAGGCGGGCGTCTCGTTCACCAAATTGATCGCAGACCCCACCGACCAGCTTCCCGCAATTACGTATTGGCTGATGGGAAGCTTAACGAGCGCCAAGATGTCCGATGTTACGCTGGTCGCTGCTCCGATGATCATCGGGTGCGTCGTGCTGTTCGCCATGCGCTGGCGCATCAACATCCTTACCATGGGCGACGACGAGGCGGCCACGATGGGCGTGAACGCCAAGCGGATGCGCGTTGTCGTTCTGCTTGCGGCCACCCTTGTCACCGCGTCGAGCGTGGCGGTGTCGGGCATGGTGGGCTGGGTCGGCCTGGTCATCCCGCATTTGTGCCGCATGCTCGTGGGCTGCGACTATCGCAAACTTTGCCGGCGAGTATGCTTATGGGCGCGAGCTTCCTTTGCTTGTGGATGACATCGCGCGCCTTGCCACCACCTCCGAGATACCCATCGGCATCCTCACCGCTTTCGTGGGCGCGCCGTTCTTCCTCTACCTCATCACGAGGGAGCGTAAGATTTGAGTATAGATATCGAACATGTGAGCTTCTCCTACGGGAAACATCAGGTGCTGCGCGACGTGAATGCGAGCATTCCGGACGGCGTGCTCGTGAACGTGCTCGAACGGCGTGGGAAAGTCCACCCTGTTCCGCTGCATCCTCTGCCTGAACAGCGATTATGAGGGGAGTCATTCGCGTAAACGGCAAGGATTTGCGCGATCTTTCGGTGCGCGAACGTGCGCGGGAGATTTCCTATATCCCCCAAACCCACGCCCCTGTGTACAACTACAAGGTGCGCGACGTCGTGCTCATGAGCACGGGCGCCGACGTGGGAATATTCGGGACGCCTGGCCGCGAGCAGGTCGAGCGGGCGGAACAAGCGCTTGAGCGCATCGGCATCGGGCATTTGGCGGACCGCATGTACACCCACATTTCCGGCGGAGAGCAGCAGCTTGTCCTGATTGCCCGCGCGCTTGCCCAGAACGCGAAGACAATCGTGATGGACGAGTACGAGCGCGCTCGATTACGGCAACACCGTGCGCGTGCTGTCGTGCGTGAAGCAGCTTGCACGCGAGGGTCTTTCCATCGTGCAGTCAACTCATCAGCCTGACCAGGCGTTTCTCTTTGCTGATAAGACGCTCGTGGTGTACGACGGCACCGTTGAGGCGTACGGCGACCCGAAGGATGTGATCACCGCCGAGTTGGTGGGGCGCATCTACGGTGTGGAAGTCGAGGTCAACTCACTATATGGCGACAAGGTGCGCGTATGCGTGCCTACAAGCGAAATCAGGGAAGAATAGGATTGTAGGAGGAAGAATGGAGATGACGAAGAAGCGCGGCATCGGATTCGCAATCGCGGCGACTGTGATGGCGCTCGCGCTCGCCTTCTCGCTTGCCGGATGTTCCGGTGGACAGAAGGAGTCAAGCGACCAGAAAAGCGATGCGCAGGCCGAGGCGCCGGCAACGCGCACCTTCACGGACTCGCTTGGACGGGAAGTGGAGCTTCCCGCGCAGATCGATCGCGTGGCGGCTTCCGGCCCGCTCGCACAGAACGTGCTTTTGACGATCGCTCCCGAGAAGATGGTCGGCCTTGCAACTAAAATCGCGGACGATCAGGCAAAATACCTGGGTAGCGAATATGCGTCGCTCGATGTTTTCGGTCAGATTTATGGTGGCAAGGGCGACTTCAACAAGGAAGCCGTTGCCGCAGCCGATCCGCAGGTCGTGATCGACGTGGGCGAGGCGAAAGACGGAATGAAGGACGATCTCGACACGCTGCAGGACCAGATCGGCATCCCCGTCGTCCACATCGCGTCGTCGCTTGACTCCTACGACAAAGCTTACACAATGCTCGGCGAGCTTCTGGGCACGACTGACCGCGCGAAGGAACTTGCGGATTACTGTAAGAAGGCCTACGACGAGACAACTTCGGTGATGGCGAGCATTCCCGAATCGGAGCGCGCGAACGTGCTTTATTGTGTGGGCGACTCCGGCCTCAACATCATCGCGAAGGGCGCTTACCAGGGAGGCGTCGTCGACATGTGCGCCAACAATATCGGTGTCGTCGAGAAGGCGACCGGTTCGGGCACGGGCAACGAGGTCAGCTTCGAGCAGATCGCCAACTGGAACCCCGGTGTCATCCTGTTCGCCACGAACGGCAGGATGCGGGCGACTTCTACGAGGCCGCCGGTACCGATCCGACGTGGGCTTCCCTCGAGGCTATCAAGAGCGGCTCGTACTATCAGGTACCGAAGACGCCCTACAACTGGCTGTCGAGCCGCCGTCGGTGAACCAGGTGCTCGGCATGCAGTGGCTGCCCCGCGTGCTTTACCCGGGCAAGTTCTCCACGAGCGTGACCGACGTGGCGAAGGATTACTACAAGACGTTCTACGGTTACGACCTTACCGATGCGGACATTTCCGAGCTAATGGCTCACGCAGTTCCGACGAAGTAGGTTGCGAGCTGCTCCTTGCGAGCGGTGATGTTCGGGCCCGAGCGCTTTGCCGCCTCGGGGCCCGTCTTATGTTGCGGGATAGTGCGGAACGCGAATTGCCCGCTTGGCCTGCGCGCCAGATACGCCCCCGCATCTGGCGGGGTCGCGCGGCGAACGTGGCGGGCGCGCCCCCGCGCTTAGCGGGCCGTCTCGAACGCGCGGCGGATTGCCTCTTCCGCATCTTGTGTGGGGCCTATGAGCGCGGGGTCGCCCCATGAGGGCGCGAACCGCTCGCGCGCCAGGTCGACGAGCACGTCGCGCACCACGATGAGCGCGTGGGGGAAGGCGGGGCTGGGACCCTCGTCGAGCAGGGCGAGCGCGCTTGTGGCCCTGGTTTCGTATGAGCTCGAGACGCCCGAGGCTCGTCGACGACGAGCAGGCTCTCTGGCGTCCGTTATGGTGGGTGCGGGCGGCGATGAGGTCGAAATGGGCATTCACCTGCACTATCGCATCGTCGGAGATTTCCCATCCCAGCTGCATCTGTGCGCTTTGGCTGTTCGGGTCGAACGTTCCCTCGGCCTGCGCCAGGTCGCGCCTGCGGGCGAAGGGAATGCGCTCGCCTTGCGGCAGGAGCAGGTTGTCGATGCCGAGCTTCTCGAACCCGTTGGCGTCGCCGTGTTCTGAGGGTACCCAAACGCCGGGCGCCACGACGCCCGCGCAGGGGATGCCGTCGGCGGCGAGCTTTCGACACGTGCTCTTAAGCCAGCGCGTCTTGCCTATCTGGATATCACCTGTCAGTATGAAAAGCACGCCGGCCTCCTCGCGTTTCCTTTTGCGTCGTCGTTGGCGAAAGTATACTTCTTCAAGGTCAATCATCGGCATGCTCCGCGAAAAAATGAGGTCGCGGGGCTGTTGCGCACGAGCGCTTTCGAGGGCCAGGTGAAGGAAGGTAATGCGAGATGGCAGAGACATCTTCGGTACAGCAGGCTACGGCGCTCGTCGTATCGGCGTTTTTCGACGAGCTTGCACGTTGGGGTGTTCGCGAGGTGGTGGTAAGCCCAGGTTCGCGCTCGACGGCGCTCGCCATGTGCGCGTACGAGCCTCGGCAGGCGCGAGCCCGAGCGCATGACTGTTTATGTGGACATCGACGAGCGAAGCGCCTCGTTCTTCGCGCTGGGGTTGGCGAAGGCGTCGGGTCGCCCCGTGGCGCTTGTGTGCACCTCGGGCACGGCGCTCGCGAACTACTACCCCGCGGTGCTCGAGGCTGAGACCTCGCGCGTGCCGCTGATCGTGCTTTCGGGGGACAGGCCGCCTCACCTGCAGGGACTTGGCGCGCCGCAAACGTGCGACCAGGTGAAAGCCTATAGCGACCACGTGCGCCGCTTCATCCAGATGCCTCTTGCGGAGGACTCGCCCCGCGCGGTCGCCTTCGTGCGCCAGGCTGCTCGCGAGCTTGTCCTGGGTGCGCTTCCTGGGGGTGTCTCCCCCTCGAAGGCGATGCTGTCGCCTCGCGCGCGTGCTCGCGCATGGCGGGCCCCGTGCACGCGAACTTCCCCTTCGACGAGCCGCTGAAGCCCGACTTTTCCACGCCCCAGGTCTTCTCTGCCGGGCGCAGCGCGCTTGATGGCGCGGGTGGCTTGGCGGGGGCGGCGGGTATTGCAGGGGCCCGAGGTCGCTGCGGTAAGCCGTCTTTCGGCAACGGTGTGCGACCAGGCGAAGGCCCTTATTTGCGGGCGTCGCGTGCTGGTGCTTGCGGGCGAGGGCACTTGCGAGAGCTTGGAAGAGGCGCGCGAGATGGCGGCGTGGGCGAAGGCATACGGCTTGCCTCTTCTAGCTGACCCGCTTTCGGGACTGCGATCGCTTGGCGACGAGGCGGTCATCGACAACTATGACAATGTCTTCGGGCGTGACGATTTTCCCGCCCCGGAGGTGGTCATCCGCTTCGGGCGTTACCCCGTATCGAAGCGCTGCGTGCAGAAGCTTGCCGCGGCGCGTCCCATTGAGATTGTCGTAGACGCAGGTGAGACGCGCGATTTCAACGCGATGACCGACCTGTTCGTCGCTTGCTCGCCGATTGATTTCGTGCAATCCTTGCTGGCGTGCGATTGCGACGCGCAGGCGAGCGCGGGCTTCCTTTCCGCGTGGCGCGAGGCGAACGCGGCCGAACGGGCGCGCATCCTCTCGGTAGAGGAAGATTCGCAGGAGAGGGTGACGGGCAACGCTGCCGACGGGGCCGAGGTTGCAGGAGACGCCGAGCCGAGTTCGCTGCCGTCGCCCCTCGTCCCGAAGGCGCGTACGTGCGCGAGATTCTGAAGGCGGCACCTGCGGGGTCGTGCTTGTTCTCCGCGAACTCGATGGCGATTCGCGCAATCGACACTTTCTATGTGAAAGGCGACAAGCCGCTTGCCGTGCTGTGCAACCGAGGGGGCCAACGGCATTGACGGCACGGTGTCGACCGCCCTTGGCGTCGCGCAGCATTTCGAGCAGACGACGTTCCTCACTGGGGATTTCACGCTGCAGCATGATGCGGGTGGACTTACGCTCCAGCGCGAAATCGCCCAGGTTGCGGCCGAGCGCGGAAAGCTTGCTCCGAGTATCGTCGTGGTGCTGTTGAACAACAATGGCGGCGGCATCTTCGAGATGCTCCGCAGGCGTCGGATGAGCCGTACTTCGCGCGCCTGTTCTCGGCGCCGCAGGACATCGATTTCTCCCACGCGGCGGCGGCTTTCAACGTGCCTTATCGCAAGGTGGGCACTCCGAGCGAGTTTTCGCAGGTCTACGGGGAGATGCTCGGGACGCCGGGCATAAGCCTCATCGAAGTGACCATGCCTCTTTCGGGCCTTAAGGCCCGCTATCGAGCGTACCAATAGGTTTGCGGAGGGCCCTTCGGCTTGTGCCCCACATTGCTTTCGGCTCGTTCACGCCTTCCGTTTGAGGCTCTTGCGGGCCAGATAGGGCTTCCTTCGGCGGTGCCCACAAAGCGAGTTCCGCAGCGCAGCGAGGACTGTCTGAGCGACTGGGCACTGCCGAAGGGCCTCGCCTTGCGGAACTCGGGTTCGCGCCCTCCGTTATTCGTTTTCCCAAACGGCGCGCAGAGCCGCGATCTCTTCGCCCCACCCCGAGAGCTTGTCGTTCGGGGTCTCCAGGTAGAAGGGCAAATCGCGCAGCGCGGGGTGCTTTGTCACCGCCGAGAGCGCCTCGAAGCCGATGTGGCCCTCCCCTATGCGGGCATGGCGGTCCTTATGCGCGCCGCAGGGATTCAGACTGTCGTTCAGATGGATGGCTTTCAGCCGGTCGAGGCCGATGACCTGGTCGAACTCGCGCACTACGCCGTCGAGGTCTCCCGCTATGTCATAGCCCGCGTCCCAAATATGGCACGTGTCCAGACACACGCCCACGTGGTCGGACAGCTTCACGCCGTCGATGATGCGCGCGATTTCCTCGAACGTGCGCCCGACTTCGCTTCCCTTTCCTGCCATCGTCTCAAGCAAAAGCGTGGTCGTCTGGTCGGCGTGCAGCACCTCGTTGAGCGCGTCTGCGATCATTTCAATGCCGGTGTCGGCGCCTTGCCCTGTGTGGCTTCCCGGGTGCATGTTGTAAAGCTGACCAGGCGTTTCTTCCATGCGCACGAGGTCGTCCGCCAGCGTCGCGCGCGCAAACTCGCGCGTTTCAGGGGTTCTTCGAACACGGGTTGAGCGTATAGGGCGCGTGCGCCAGGATGCGCGTGATGCCATGCGTCGCGGCGAACTCGTGGAACGCTGCCATGTCGGCGGGGTCGATTGCCTTCGCCTTGCCCCCCGCGCGGGTTGCGCGTGAAGAACTGGAACGTGTTCGCGTCAATCGAGACGGCGTCTTTCGCCATCGCCAAAAAGCCCTTCGCGACCGATAAATGACATCCGATGGTAAGCATGTGCGTCCTTTCTCTTGTTTCGTCGACATTTTAGCTCGATGTGCGTAGGTATTTCCGCAGCTTGCCCGCTTGCTGCCGATACGTGGGCGAGTGCTTCCCTATAGTGCCAGGTCAGAGGGGTGCGGCTTTTCCGTCCCTTTTTGCTTTCGGTCGCCCTCTCGCTAAAACCTGCGCACATCGAGCTAAAATATTTCAGAGATGCGGTGCATTCGATCGAATGCACCGCATCGGGGCAAAAGGGAAGTGCGGCGAAGGTGGCAAGCGGGGTTCTGAAGAAGGGCGGCGAAGTGGCGAGCGAGGTTTTGGGAGAGACGAGCGACTTCGATTTCGAGGGCATGCGTTTTGGCGTGAAGGCGTGGCGTGCTTCGGCGTCGAGCGCGAGGGAAGGTGGTGCCCTATCGGCCCCGATTGTGCTCGTTCACGGCTTCGCGCAGCAGGCTTCCACCTGGGATAAAGTTGCTTTGTCGCTTTCTCACGCGGGCGTGGAGTGCTTTGCTTTCGAGCTTGCGGGGCATGGGAAGAGCGCTCGCCCGACGGTTGGCGATGTTCCGGGTCGTGAGGCGTTCGACCTGGACTTTCAGGCGCAGGCGCTCCTTGTTTTCTGCGAAGCCGTGGCGCATGTCGCGGGAAGGCTCCCCGTACTGGTCGGCTATTCCATGGGCGGGCGCGTGGCGCTTCGGGCGGCGTGCCTTGCTGCGGACGACCTGCGGGATGGCGGCGAGGCTCAACCGCATTTCGCTCAGAAGCTCCGCAGCCTTTGCTCCATGTGGCCGATCTGGCCGCCTGGACGTGGCTGGGGGCGGTCAGCGGGATACGGCAGCGACTTCGGCTGACGATGCGGCGCGGATGTCCGCTGCTGTTCCCTTCTCCGCCCTCGTGCTTGAAAGCGCGGGCCTCGGGCCTGTCGACAACGCTGCGCGTGAAGCGCTGCGCGAGCGCAACTTCGCGTGGGCCGCGCGCGCGGGGCGAAGGAGTGTCCGCTTTCATGGACTGGTGGGCGGGCCTGCCCTTGTTCGAAAGCCAGCGCAATCTTCCAGTTGACCAGCGAGAACGTCTTCGGGCGGGTCGCCTTGCCAACGACACGGAATCGCTTGCGCTCTCCTTCGAGCGCACAGGCGCCCACGCGATGTCCTCGCAGGGCGAGTCGATTCGCGCGCTTTGCGAGCTGGCTGCGAAGGGCATTCCCGTAAGCTATCTGGCCGGGGAGCTTGACGCGAAATATTGCAAGGTCCTTGCCGACCTTCGCGCGGATTCCCCACGACGCGGTCTCGTGCCGGGCTGTTCCCCGTGCAGGCCACAACATTCACCTTGAGCAACCCGAAGCGCTCGGCGCGATTCTGGAAGAAGTGGTTGAATCGTGCACTCCCGAACCCGCGGCCCCATGACATACCTCATCGCGGTATGATATAGAAACTTGCGAAACAGGAATCATTCGAAGCGAAAACACAGAACCAAACATTGTCAATCGCCGGCATGGCGTCGTTTTCCCCTGAGTGCGAAATCGGCGCCGTGAAGCCGATGTCTCCGTTGCGGGGCGCGCCAACCGTTTCGCGTCCTGCAACGAATCAACGATATGCCACGAAAGGACAGCTATGGATGACGTAGCCTGAAATCCGCCAAGCAATATCGGGAAATCAAGTACGAAACCGCTGATGGGATTGCGAAAATCACCATCAATCGCCCCGAACGGCGCAACGCGTTCACCCCGCTCACCGTGACCGAGATGTACGACGCGTTCTCCGTGGCGCGCGATGACGCATCAATCGGCGTCATCATCCTGACCGGTGCGAACCACGGCGGCCGCCACGAGGACGAGGCGTTTTGTTCGGGCGGCGACCAGAAGATCCGTGGCAACGGCGGCTACGTGGGCGAGGACAACATCCCTCGCTTGAACGTGCTCGACCTGCAGCATCTGATCCGCGTGGTGCCCAAGCCGGTCATCGCCATGGTGAACGGCTACGCCATCGGCGGCGGGCACGTGCTGCACCTTCTATGCGATTTGTCCATCGCTGCCGAAACCGCCAAGTTTGGCCAGACAGGTCCCAAGGTCGGCAGCTTCGATGCTGGCTACGGCGCGGGGTATCTGGCAAATGTCGTGGGGCAGAAGAAGGCGCGCGAGATTTGGTATCTCTGCCGCCAGTACACCGCTGCCGAAGCGCTCGAGATGGGGCTGGTCAACAAGGTCGTTCCCTTCGAGGAGAACCGAGGCCGAATGCGTGTCGTGGGCGCGCGAGATGCTGCAGTTCTCGCCGACAGCGCTGCGCTTCATGAAGGCGAGTTTCAACGCGGCAACCGATGGGCTTGCGGGCATCCAGCAGCTCGCCGGAGACGCCACGCTTTTGTACTACACCACCGACGAGGCGAAGGAAGGCCGCGACGCGTTCAAGGAGAAGCGGGCGCCCGACTTCACTCAGTACCCTAAGTTTCCCTAAAGTCAAGCGGCCTCGCGTGCAGCGCGCAAGGTCGCTTCCCATTTCCTTTGTCCGCCCAAGTCGCTGATGCGGCGTCCGAAGAGAACAGTGGTCCGAGCTCCGCGATGATCAATGCGTTCGAAAGTCTGGTGAGAACAGATCCTGACGGGGTCTTCTTCACGTTCGTCGCGCGCGACGGTTCGGAGCATTCGTGCACCTATCGCCAGGCCAGGCTCACGGCAGCGGCAATCGCCCGTCGCCTGCGGAGCAAGGGGGGTCGGGCGTGGCGACTGCGTCTCGGTCGACCTTCCGAACTGCCCGGAGTTCATCTTCCTCGCCCTGGCCGCGGGGTACGGGGCATTCTCGCTCGTCGTGCTGAACAACCGCCTCACATCGGCGGAGAAACTCTCGCGCTTGTTCGATTTGGAGAGCTCGGGCATCCGTGTGGCGTGCCGCGTCGATGAAGCGCGGGCTGAAACGCTTATGGACCACGTGGCGGACGACCTTGCGGGGGCGTCGCGGCTCCAAAGCGGCAAGCGCGTCATCATGAGCGCCGAGCGCGATGCGGTCTTTGAGGCCACCCATTTTGCGGAAAGAGAATCGCACCTGTTCAATGACAAGGAACGAGCGCTCGTCCTTTTCACGTCGGGTACGACGGGCAAGCCGAAGGCGGTGCCGTCGACCTGGCGCATGCTCACGGCTGCTGCTGAATCGTCCAACGCCGTGCTCTCGGTGCGGGGCCGTGGCATGTGGCAGGTGGCGCTTCCCCTGTACCATATTGGGGCTTCGAGCAGGTCGTGCGCAGCATCACGAACCGCACGCCGTTTCGACTCTATGCGCGCTTCGACGCGGCGCGAATCCTGAAGGACGCCGCGCGCGTCGGTTTCACCCATATTTCCGTGGTCGACAAGATGCTGCAGGACATGCTCGCCGTCGAGGGGGCGGCCCCGCGCTGGCCGCGTATCGCTGCATCCTGCTTGGCGGCGGCGCGCTCAATCCCGCTACCATCGCTCGCGCGCACGAGGCGGGGCTTCGCCTGTATGCGAGCTACGGGATGACCGAAACGTGCAGTCAGGTTGTAAACAGCCTGATAGATGAGTCGTTCACGGGCGGTATGAAGCTTCTGCCCGGCTACCAGGCGCGCATCGTCGGTTCCCGATGGGCGCGGTTTTGCCGCCTGGCGGTGCGTGGGCCGGGCGTGTTGTCGAACTACTTGAACGCGCGCGCTGCCTTCACCGCGGATGGCTTTTCCTCACCGGCGATGTGGCGGCGCTCCACGAGGGCAAGATCTACGTGAAGGAGCGCACCACCGACATGTTCGTCTCGGGCGGGGGAAAACGTCTATCCCGCAGAGATTGCCGACAAGCTCATGGCGATTCCCGGCGTGGCGGACGCCTACGTGTTCGGCGCCCCCGACCCCGTGTGGGGACGGCGTCCCGTGGCGTTCATCGAGCGCACGAGCGAGGTTCCCGAACGCGGCAGTCGTGACCAGGCTTTCGACAAGCTTTCCCCAGTGAAGACGGCGCGCTTTGGTCGCGAGGTGATAAAACCGCAGGCAAGACGGCATGCCCCGAAGCCGCTCGCCCCCTCTCGGCCGAGCGATCGCGCGTTTGTCGCCTCTGTCCACGGCCAGCTCGAAGGCGTGCTCTCGAAGCTTTATCATCCCAAGCAGATCTTCGTCATGGAAAGCCTGCCGCGTCAGGGCATCGGCAAGATTGACCGCGCTGCCATCGAGCGAATCTACTCGGAATGCCTCGATGTGCGCCGCGTGATCCTGCATCGCGTGCGCATCCCCTTCAAGAAGCCGTTTGTGACGGCGAAAGCGACGTTGGAATTCCGCGAGTCGGTGATCGTTGAGGTCGTCGACGCAAAAGGGCGCGTTGGCCTGGGAGAATGCGTTGCATTTTCCTCTGACTGGTATCTTCCGGAAACAATCGAGCAGGATATAGAGATACTGCGCGGCACGCTCGCGCCGAAGGTGATTGACGAGGTTTTTCTCCATCCAAGGGAGGTTTCCGCCGCATTCGCCTCCATCCCGGGGACGGAGCGCTTCCCGCTTGCTTGCGGCGCGATCGAACCTGCGCTGTGGGACCTTTACGGCAAGATTGTGGGAAGCCCCTCGGGCGCTTGCTTGCCGAGGAGTACGACGTGATCGAGCGCGCGGCGCATCGCGAGCGGGTGCACGGGAAGACGAGGGCGCCGTTTGGAAATGCGCGCGAGGCCGCTGTTTCGGCGGGTGCCGTGGTCGGCATGGGCAGCGTGGAGGAAACGCTCGCTTCGGTCTCACGATGCGTGAAGGCGGGTTATTGCCGTGTGAAGCTCAAGGTTGCTCCTGATAGCTTGGGCGTTGTCCGCATGATTCGCCAAAAGTACCCGCACTTGTTCATCACGCTCGATGCGAACCAGAGCTTTACGGACCGCTCGATCGCCGAGCCCGCGCGCTCGATCCGCTCAACGTCGCGTGGATCGAGGAGCCCATCGATTTGACGCCGTGCGGTGGGTCGACCGCCCGGGCTTTCGCGCGGCTGGCAGCATTGCAGAGGACCATCGCCACGCCTATCTGTTTGGATGAGTCGTTCGTGAACGAGCGCGAGGCGTACCAGGCGCTTTCATATCCTGAACTGCGGTGTTTCGCAGTGAAAGTCGCGAAATTCGGGGGCGTGGAGGCTGCGCTCAAGTTCATCTTTGCGGCGCGTTCGCGCGGGCGCGAGGTGTGGATGGGCGGCATGTACGATACGGGAATCTCGAAGCGCATGCACGCGGCGTTTCAGACGCTTGACGAAGTCGTGATGCCGGGCGATATCGGGTCGACCTCGCGCTACTTCGATGTTGACGTGACCATGCCCCCCTATACAGCCGAGCGCGGGAAAGTGACGCTGAACCGGGCAGGGTACGAATTCGGCCTGGGGTGCGGCCTGAGCCCCGAGGCGATTTCGAGTGTGCAGACCGACCGCATCGTGGTTGAGTGACGCTGGCGGGGGTGTGGCGGGTTGCGGCCGATCTGGGGCAACCTGCCGGTGGCCAGGCTGGCGATCTATCGCGCCAGCCGCGCGCCGATGCCCCGTCATGCAGCTCCCTTTACAGCTCGTCTGTGCCCCAGGCGTTCGCTCACCGCTTCATCTGGCTATCTAGGTGAACAAAATGGCAACAAACGCGTTCTCGAATGCGGAATGTGCCATACTTCAAGGTTAAAACGTCGCTTGAAAATAAAACGCGCCCTGAGGAGGCCCGCATACCCGATGTCCATAGCTGCCAGTCTGATTCTTGTCGTCTTCTTCCTTTTGATGAACGCGTTTTTCGTTATCGCGGAATTCGCCATGGTACGCGTGCGCAAGTCGCAGATCGAACTTGCTTATGACGAGGGAAAGCGCGGAGCGAAGAATGCGAAAACCATCACCGAGAACGTCAACGCCTACCTTTCCGCCTGCCAGCTGGGCATCACGCTTGCTTCGCTTGCGCTCGGCTGGTTGGGCGAACCCGCGATTTCGGCGCTCATTCGCCCGCTGTTCGTTCTGCTCGGCTTGCCCGATGCCGTCATCTCGGTAATTGCGGTCGCAATCGGGTATTTCCTCATGACGACCCTGCACGTGGTCGTGGGCGAGCTTATCCCCAAATCGTTCGCCATCTTCGCGACGGAGGCGCTACGCGCTTATGACGGCGACCCCGCTTCTGTGGTTCTATCGCATCACCTACCCGATCATGATCCTGTTCAACGGCATCACCAGCGCCGTGGTGCGCCTGACCGGCCACGACCCGGCCAACGAGCGCGAGGTGTACACGGGCGACGAGATCAAGCTGCTCATCGACGAGTCCACGGAAAGCGGCCTGATCGACCCCGAGCAAAACACGTTCGTGGACAACATCTTCGACTTGGGCGACAAGGACGCCGAGGCCATCATGACGCCGCGCATCGAGTTGACCTGCCTCGATATGGAGGACTCACTTGAGGAGAACCGTGAGCTTGCCGAACGCTACAAGTACACGCGCTATCCGGTGTGTCAGGGGAGCAAGGATCATCTGGTCGGGTTCGTTCACGTGAAGGACCTGTTCATGATGGACGCCGACGCGTCGATGGAGGACCTGCCCATCCGCGAGTTGTACGCGGTGCCCGAGAGCATCCCCATTGCGAAACTTTTGCAGCTGCTGCAGCGCCGTCATACCAAGATCGCCGTGGTCGTTGACGAGCACGGCGGCACGGCGGGCATCGTCACGATGAGCGACATCATGGAGCAAATCGTGGGGCGCGTCGACGATGAGTATAGCCACGGCTTGGCAGACGAGATCGTGAAGAAAGGTGACGGTCGCTACCTGATCGATGGCTCGCTTTCCATCGATGACCTGGAGGATCTGCTCGGTTTCCTTCCTGAGGAAGCGAGCGAATGCGAAACGGCGGCAGGCATTTTGCTCGCCGCGTTCGACCGCATCCCCGAAGAGGGGACACGGTGTCGTTTACCGGTCGCGACGCGAAGGCGACGTTCACCGTGGCCGACATGGATCGCCATCGCGTCGATAAGATTCTCGTGCGCGTGGAGCAGATTCCCCGCGAGGATGCTGAGGAATAGCCTGCGCGTCAAAGCGACGGTGGGAGTATTCTCGCCGCCGCTTTGTATGTGGCGGCGAAATGTGATAGCCTGGCCCCTAAAGGTTTCTAGCGAATGTCCATCCCGATGAATCGCTCGGCGTTATGCCAGGTCATCTTCTCGAAATCGGCCTTAGGGAAGTCGAGCGACTCGAATAATTCGAACTCTTCTGAGGGGTCCCACATGGGGAAGTCCGACCCGAACAGGATTCGGTCGGCACCGTAGATTTCGCAAAGCTCCCGCGTGCGGCGACGCCCCAGAAACTTCTGCGAGCCGACATGTCGAGGAAGCAGTTTTCGTTTTCCAGATACTCGACAGCCAGGTCGAACACCGACCAGCCGCCGAAGTGCGCCGCGTCAACGACGAGGTTTGGGAACTCGTGCAGGATGCGCTTCATTCGGCGCGGGTGCGAGAAATCGGTTCGGTAGTCGCCGCAGTGCATGACGAGCGGCATGCGGCCCTCGATCGCTCGTAGATGCGCATGAGTCGATCGTCGTCCATGTTCACCTTCTGCGTGTCGGGATGGAGCTTCATCCCTCGAAGTCCCAGGCCAATCGCACGTTCGATTTCGGCCTCCGGATTGGGATAGTCCTGATGCATCGCCATGAAGCCGACGAAGTTGGGGTGCTTTTGCATTCTGCCGCGATGAAGTCGTTGATGGACTCGACGTTGGAAGGCTTCGTCGCCACCGAATAGATGATGTGATGCGTGATGGGCGGTTCTCCACAGCGGCGAGCATTGCGGGATGGACCCTCCTTGAACATGGGGTACTGGTAGAAGTCGCCCACGCTTTCAGCGGCGCGGAGCGCGATTTTCTCAGGATATACGTGAACGTGGGCATCGACGACGGTCATGGGGCGGAATCTTCTTTCTAGCTTCTTCTCTGGGTGTTTGCTTGATTGTCCAACTTCTGGGCGCTTCTGTCTCCGGTTGTTTTTGCGGAAGCAAGGCGTTCGGCGGCTTCGTGTGGCCCGTGCGGCAGCGGCGGCGGCCCGAGCGGAAGCGGAAGCGGCTTTGGCAGATGCCGCGACCTGGGCTTTCTCTGCGGCTTCGTGCGCTCGCGCGGCTGCCTCGTGGGCGCGGGCTGCAGTGTCTGCTGCCTTTGCCGCTGCAGCGTCGCTAGCGGCTTCGGCGGCGGCACCCGCGGCGCTGCGAGCGGAGGAGGCGGTCTTGGCTGCGAACTTGCCGGCGTCGATCGCGTGGGCGGCCACGTCGGCGGCTGCGTAGGCGGCGCTGTCCGCGGCGCTCGCCACGGCAAGAGCCGCGTCTGAGACGGTGGAACTTGCCGCCTGCGGGGCACGCGCAGGCGCTTTCCCAACTTCTATCTGGGAATTCTCTGTACCCTTTGCGCTTAGGATGAGCATCTGCAAGCGGTTCTCGATGTTTGCGAAGCTGACGTCGGGGTCGTAATCGAGCGGTAAGATGTTCGCCTGGGGGTAGAGACTCCTTCAGGCGCTTGGCGATGCCGCGCCCGACGACGTGATTCGGTAAGCACCCGAACGGTTGCAGGATCAAAACGACGTGCAGCCGTGGGCGGCGTGATGCAGGATCTCGCCGGGGATGAGCACGCCTTCGCCCGCGTCGAACGTGTGGTGGATGATGGGGTCGCTCGCGCGTACCAGATCGGGCATGCGACAGGGTGGCTCGTAGAGCGGGTGCGCGCACGCGATGCTGTCGCACACGTTATGGGCGACGTCGAAGACGTTGTCCGCGATGGCGTGCCACGCCTTCTCCTTGAGGGGGCGCGTGACGCGGTACTCCTTTTCCTGGGCATGCTGGTAGAAGTACGTCTTCCTGATAACGTCGGTCATGCGCGCCTCGATGACTTCGAGTCCGTTGCGCTCCAGGTACAGCTCGACGTCGTGATTGGCGCCGGGGTGGAAGTTCAGCAGGTACTCACCGACGATGAGCACCTGCGGCTTGCGGTGCGTACGGTCGTAAGGGACCTTCTTCATCACGTCGATGGCCTGGGCAAATCCACGTTTAAGGGAGCGAAGCGACTTGCCGCGCAAGCCTTTCATCAGCAAGTCGAGCGCCTCGTCGAAGACACGATCGGCACAGCCCGGCTCGGTCTCGTAGGGGCGCATCTTGCGCAGCAGCTCTTCAAGCGCGTCAATCATCGGCAGCGTGAAGGCGACTTTCAAAGCCGAGCGCACGTTCATCTTGAACCCAGGGTGCACGTTGTGGAAGTCGACGTCATCATTCGTGATGATAGGGACCTGCGGATAACCGGCGTCGTCGAGCGCCTTGCGAAGGAGCGCCTCGTAGTGTGTGAGGCGGCAGTCGCCAATGTACTTGCCAGTTCCGACAGCGACCTTGTCGGGGTCGTACTTCCCGCTGCGAAGCGCGGCGAGCGCCTCGCCGATGACGATTTGCGCGGGGAAGCAGATGTCGTTGTGCACGTATTGTTTGCCCAGGCGGATGGCCTTTTCACGCCCGATTTCAAGCGGGACGGTCCGCAGCCCTTGGCTCTCGAAGGCGACCGCCATCAAGCGGCAGAATGCATGCGAGGTGTTCGGGATGAGGACCACCTTGTCCTGGCGGTCGGCTTTCGTGAATTTCTGCGGATAGGGATCGGGCAGCTCGCGGGAGTGCTTTCTCGTTCGCGGAGCGGGGGCCGAGGCGGCTTGCGCGGTAGTCGGGGTTTTCGCGGAGGTCTCGGGGGCTGCGACGGGGGCGGATGCTGGCGTGGCTGCTGCAGCGGAGGTCAGCGCGGACGGGGTGATTGCTCCCGCGGCAGGCGGCGCGGCAACTTCCCGATCGCTCGTCTTCTCGTTCCTGACCTTTTTTTCCTCCGCAGGCGGATGGTCTCGATGAACGAACGCACGCGGATGCGCAGCGGCCCTTGGATGTCGCTCTCGTCGACCTTCAGGATGAGGGGTGCTTTGGGTCCGGCGAGGTGCATGAGGCGGCTGATCTCGTCGGAGAGGTAGGCGTCGTGGCCGCAGCCGAAGCTCACGAGCTGGACGTAGTCCAGATTCGGGCTTCCCGCAGCGATCACGGCGGAGAACATGCGCGCGTGGAAGTTGTTCACCACGTCGAGGCGGCTTCTCGAGAGGTCGACCTCGTTCACGTGGGGCACCGCATCGGCGCAGATCACGGGGATGCCGAGCTCGGTGAAGGCGCGCGGCAGCTCGTGGTTGACCAAGTCGTCGTTCTGGTACGGCGCCTGCTTGCGAGCACGACGGCGAAGGAGCCTTCACGTTCAACCTGGTCGCAAATGCGCTCGCCTTCCCGCGCAAGCTCGGCCTTGAACGTCTTTTTTGCGCGGCGTCGGCCGCATCGATTGCCTGGCGCACGCTTGCGGCGTCGAGGGAGAACTCGCGTGTGAGGTACTCGGTGAGCTGGCGGTCGCGGTCTTTCTGCGAGAGCCAGTGGAACAGCGGCGCGTCGAAAGGGATGCCGAAGCGCTTCTCGGGGTTGTCCGAATTGCGCATGACGATGGGGTAGCCCTTCACCACCGCGCACATCGATTGGCTTGTTTTCGAGGTGTTTTCCGAGGTCACCGTTGTAACAGAGGGCATGAAGATGCGGTCGACCCCTGGTCGGCCAAATCGCGCACGTGTCCGTGGACAAGTTTAGCGGGAAGCACACGGTGTCTGAGGACACGGCCGAGAGCCGCGCGCTCGTACATGGCGCGCGTGCTCGGGCGCGACAGTTTCACCGTGAAGCCGAGCGAGCGGAACAGCGTCGTCCAGAAGGGGGCGTATTCCCACATCGAGAGGACGCGGGGCATGCCGATGACTGTGTTTTTTGCGGCGCAGGGCCGGGCGCGCAGGGCCAGTCGCGGAAGAGGAGCTTCTCGCGGACGTCGAACAGGTTCGGCACGCTGTCGACGGCGGCGGCGATGCGTTTAACCTGTTCGCGGATTGATTTATCTTTCGGATCGCCCACCACCTCGCCGCGCGGGCAGCGGTTGCCCGTCACCCACGAGTCGCCGTTCGCGAAGGTAATGCGCGTGCGGTTGCAGTGGTTCGCGCAGAAGGGGCAGATGAGGTTAGACTCCTGCGTATACGAGAAGGTGTCGAGCGCATCGAGGAGAAGGCGTTCGCCTGTACGGGCCCGCGCCCCTCGCTAATCGCGTTCGCGGTCTCCAAGCTCGCCGCGACCTCGCCCCTCTCGCGGTGGGCGCCTTCCAGATGCTCCTGCGTGAGCAGCGCGATGTCGATAGCACCCATGAGCCCCGGTGTAGGGCGCGCGCGCGTGACCTCGCGACCGATGTGCTGCTCGAGCGCGCGCAGCACGGCGTCGTTTAAGAACGTGCCGCCCTGCACGACGACCTTCTTGCCGAGGCTTTCGAGATTCGATACGCGGATGACCTTGGTGAACGCGTTCTCGATGATCGAGCGGCACAGGCCAGCCATAATGTCGGCGGGCGTTTTCCCGCAGCGCTGTTCGGACACGATGCTGCTCGTCATGAACCCGGTGCAGCGGCTGCCGAGCACGGCGGGGTTTGTCGAGGAGAACGCGGCCTGCGCGATGCCTTCCACGGGGATGTTAAGTGAGGATGCGAAGTTTTCAAGAAACGATCCGCAGCCCGATGAACAGGCCTCGTTCACGACGATGTCGGTGATGATGCCGCCATCGAGCCAAAGGGCCTTCATGTCCTGCCCGCCGATGTCCAGCACGAAACTCGCATCGGGCACGCACGCTTCCGCCGCGCGGGCATGCGCCACGGTCTCGACCGTGTGGTAATCGGCGCCGAAGGCTTTCGCGAACATGAGCTCGCCGTAGCCGGTGGTTCCCACGCCCAGGATGTCAAGCGTGGCACCCGCTGCGCGATAGCGGTCGCGCAACGCGATGAGCGCCGCACGGGCGACGTCGAGAGGCTCGCCCTCGTTGGGAGCGTAAAACGAGTCGACAAGCTTCCCATCGGGGGAAACGAGTGCGAACTTGGTAGTGGTGGAGCCTGAATCGATACCCAGGTAGGCGCGCACCGTCGAACCAGGGGCTGGGTCGGGTGGCGTTTGCGGGGCGAGCGCATGCGAGGCTTCCCATGCGGCGCGCTCTTCGGGCGACGTGAAATATGCCGTCCCGTGCGTGCTGGGGGGCGGGGAACTCGCCGCGGCCTTGTCGAGAGTGTCGGCTGCATCGAGGAGGTCTGCGACAAGGCAGTTCTCGTTATCGGCGAACAGCTCGTCGGCTGCGAGGGCGGCGCCCAAAGCGACGATGGTCTCGGGATTTTGGGGGATCACGATGTCGTCGTCGGCAAGCTCCAGGCGCTCAGCGAACACGCGCACGAGCGTCGGGTTGAAGGTTAGCGGGCCGCCCTCGAAGATGACGGGCGGATGAATGTCGAGGCCCTGCGCCAAGCCGCCGATCGTCTGCTTCGCGATGGCATGAAACGACGACAGTGCCAGGTCCTCCTTTGAAACTCCCTGGTTGAGCAGGGGCTGCATGTCGGTCTTCGCGTAAACGCCGAAGCGGCCCGATACCTGATGGACCGATTGCCCGCGCGGCGGCGAAATTCGTCGAACTGCTCGACAGGCACCTTCAAAAGCGCAGCCATCTCGTCGATGAAGGCGCCCGTGCCGCCGGCGCACGAGCCGTTCATGCGCATGTCGGCAACGGTGGTGGCACCCGATTTCTCGTCGCGCTCGAAGAACACCATCTTCGCATCTTGGCCGCCGAGCTTCGATCGCGCAGCGCACGTTCTCGTGGTCACGGCGCACGGCAAGCGAGTTCGCAACGACTTCCTGCACGAAGGGCACGCCGAGGACGTCGGCGATGGTAGTGCCGCCCGACCCGCATGCTACCAGGCGAAACGAGCACCCGGGGAATTCTTTTGCCACCGTGCCCAGGAGGGTGGCGACCGTTTCCACCTGATGCGCGTTGTGGCGCACGTAGCGCGAGAAGAGTACGCGCTGCGCGAGCGGGTCGAACACCACGGCTTTCGCGGTGGTGGATCCGACGTCGATTCCCAAATGGTAAGTGCTAGCTATCATTGATTCCCACGTTTCACAAGGTCGGCGTAGAGCGACATGGTTTGGAAGCGTTCGCTCATAAACTCGTCGCTGTAGTTTTCTGCAAAGTATGACTGAAGTGGCGTCTCGATGGGGTTGCCATTCTGCCGTTCGTACCAGTAATTGAAGCTGAGGACGGTCATCACGATGTTCGCGATCATGTACGCGCAGAGGATGGCCGTGAGCGGCTTGCGGACGCTTTTCGGGATGTCCTCGATGATGCGAAGCATGGGCGGCAGGCCGATCCGCATCCAGGCGAGGCCGGCGAACCCCCAGACGATTGCGATGCCGAGGCAGGTGTGTCCTCCCAGGTTGAAGGGCTGGTCGGCGTAGCTCCACGCGACGATTCCGAAGAACGTCTCCCAAAACCAGCCGGCGATAAACTCGAAGCCTGCGCCGACGAAGCCCGCGCAGATTCCCATGGCGAGCGCGCTTTTGTCGCGCAGGTTCCACAGCGCCATGGTGATGAGCATGCCGCCGACGCCGTAGATAGGGGAAAACGGGCCCAGACCAGGCCCGCGCGGTCTTTCCAGATGCCGTCGATGGGGTAGCTCACGATGGTCTCGACGACGAGGCCGACGACGCTGCAGATGACGAAAATCCAGAAAAGATGGAAGAAGGTGAGCTTCTCGGGGAGGGGCCTGGTGCGGCGTGCCAGGCGATGGGAGGGAAGCGCGTGGACGTGCGGATGCGCGGAACCGTCCGTGCTGCGATGGTTCGCATCGGCCATTCGCCCTTGCTCCTTTCCCCAGATAGATGACTCGTTCGCTTTATTTGCAGAGTTTCTATTATAGACTCCACACCTGTGGAATAAGAGGCGTTTTTTTTTCTTACAGCACTTCCTTTTTGGTGAAAGATCGATAATTGTGGCGAATATGTGATACGGAAAGTAATGCTTGCGCTCAAATAGCTGGGAGGGTAATATTCTTTCTTGCAGCTTTTCCCATTGCGGAAAGGCGCCTTACATACATTGCGGGGTGGAGCAGTCTGGTCAGCTCGTCGGGCTCATAACCCGAAGGTCGGTGGTTCAAATCCGCCCCCCGCGACCAAAATTTCAACAGGCAAGAACGGTAAATGTTCTCGCCTGTTTTTTATTTCTGATCTCGAATTCGCCCCTGGGGCTTATAGGCAAATATTGCAATGTTTGTATGGCAAATGGGTTGAGTCGACCCGCTTAAGGTATCTCGTTCCTGATTATTTCGGCTACTACTGTTTACTTCGTAGCTACGTGACCCTGCTTGTGACGGGCGTAAAGACTGACGAAGAGACGGCGCGGATTCTTTCAGGACATGGGTGCTGCAATCTTTGTGGTCTTATGTCCATAGCGGTGGTTTGGCAAGCAATGCCAATCGCAAAAGGCGGCCGCCTTCGTCAGTCGATTATGCAAGAGGAGCAGCTGGGCTAATGGCTCGAAGGGCGACGCAACCTGCGTTTCGAATAAATGCGGCAAAGGAAAAATCGTAAGGAGCGTGGGGAATGCGGCGTCACAATTCAAGTCCGGGGGCTGTTGTTTTCCTGACGATAGGGAAGGCCGCTACCCGTCGGTGCGGTATGAGCGTATGCCGCTCGCGATCATTGGTTTACACTAGCTGATGTCAAATGATGAAGGAGCCGCATATGCAGCAGCCTATAGCGATGAACGATGTCGCTCGATTTTCTTCTACGAAAGAGAGCCAATACTTCGATCGCAAGAGCGCCCGCAAAGATGACAAGAAGTCGCCAAACATATAAGCGCGTTTGCGAACGCCGCTGGTGGCAAGCTCGTTATCGGAATCGAGGACGATGGTGAGGTGACGGGCTTCAAACGTAATGGCGCGCGCGACATCGAGAATTTTGAGTGTGCCCCGATCGCTACATGCTCTCCGGCCCTGTCGTGCATAAGGAGCGTATTTCTGTGGTGAACTCTTCAGGCGAGGATGACGTGGTTCTCGTTCTCGACGTTGAAGCCTCGTCTAGCCACGTTATATCGAGGATGAGTGACGGAGAGGTTTTTCTTCGTCAGAATGACAAGAGCGTCAAGCTGACGCGCGAGCAAGTCTCGGCGCTCCAATACGACAAGGGACAGCGCGTTTTCGAGGATGAGCCGTGCCGGACTCCTCGATTGACGACGTCGACCACGAAGTGCTCGACCGCTATAAGGAATTGCTTGGAACCGAGGCTCCCGACGAGCAGGTGCTCAGGAGCCGGCGTTTCATGCGCGACGGCAAGCTGACGGTCGCGGGTGCGCTGCTGTTCGCCCAGGATCCGTCGGTCATGATGCCGCAGGCGCGCGTACGCGTGCTTCGCTACGATGGCGTGAGGATGGAGACGGGCGAACGGTTCAACATCACTAAGGAGCGCACGTTCTGCGGCCCGCTTCCCAAGGTCATAGAAGGGGCGCACGCACTCATTTCAGGCATGCTCCGCGAGTTCCAATTCCTCGGACCCGACGGAAAATTCAGAACGGTGCCCGAGTATCCGGAGTTTGCCTGGTTCGAGGGTTTGGTCAACGCTGTGACGCATCGCGACTACGCTTTTCGCGGCGATTACGTGCGCGTTTCGATGTTCGACGACCGCCTGGAGATTGTGAGTCCTGGCGCGCTGCCCAACATCGTGACGCTTGACAACATGTGCGAGACGCGTTATTCGCGAAACCCGCGCATTGCCCGCACCCTCGTTGAGTTCGGGTGGGTTCGCGAAATCAACGAGGGCGTGCAGCGCATCTACAGCGAAATGCGAAGCATGCTTTTGGGCGCACCTACGTATTCAGGTTCCCGACAACGCGAAGGTCAGGCTTACGCTGGAAAACAATATCGTGGCGCGAACCGTCAGACGTCGCGAGGCGCTGGAGGACAGGCTGTCGCCGGAACTCATGGCGCCGCTGGGCGAATACGAGCTTGCTGCCGTGCGGCTCGCGTTTGCAAACGGCCAGGTTACGGCGGCGGAGCCTCGCCGAGCATATCGGCCGCGGGCAGCGTACAGCAACCCGTGTCCTCAAAGGCCTTTCCAAAGATGGCGGGCTGCTTGAATGGCACGGATCTTCCGCCACTGATCCTAATCAGTTTTATACGCTGGCATAGGTATGGCGTCGTAGCTTTGTCGTAGCTTTGTCGTAGCTTTGTCGTAGCTTGAATATGCATCCGATATCGCATTCCGGGCTTGCTCTGGGAATGCTGCTCCATGCGATATCGGCCTTGCGGCCGATGCCCGCGTTGCTTTGCGGGCGTTTCTTATGGCAATAATGATGAGCGCTGTTCCGCTATTTGCCGCGCTTCGTTCCGTTGTTTAACGAGCGAGGCCAGCAATTCGAAGGCGTCGTACACCTGGTCGTCGAAGAACACCTTCTGGGTTATAGGCAGAAAAGTGTGTCTGCAACTTAATCCCAATCGGATCGGTACGGGCCGCCACTGTGCAAATCGCTCCAGTTAACAGCCGTGCCCCATCGTTCGACGGCCTCGTCTCTCGCGTTGCCCTCGGCTGCTGTCCGGCGCAGCTCGGCTACGGCCTCGTCGGTCGGGAACTCCGCAAGCGCCCGTGCGGGGACGCCGGCACCTCCAGCCTGCTGTTGCAGTACCAGAACGCCGCCTTGACCATGCGGTCCAGCCTCATGCCCCTGTGCTCGTTGAGCATCGCCCTGATCTGGCGGTTCACGCCGCCCTCTATGCGGTTGTTGGTCGCGGGGACGGCGCCGTCGGCGACGAGCGCCTCGTCGAGGTAGGTGAACAGGACCCCCTCCCGGCACAGCTTGGTGAGGCCGCGCCTCGCCTTCCGCAGCCGCTCGTGCTTGTAGCGCGGCCTGCCGTCCACGACCTCGCGCTCTTCGAGGAACCCCTCGTAGTCGGAGCACCATTTGGCGTACCCGGCCAGCCACTCGGCCGCGGCGTCGGGCGTCCCGACCTTCAGCAGGCTCTTGGCTATCGCGTACAGGTCGACGCCGGCCTGGGTGCGCGGCCTGGTCGTGGTGCACCGCTTGACCTGCTCGAACGCGTGGAAGGTGCATCTCTGCACCTTGGTCTCCGGCCACACGGCCCGCCTGGCCCTCTCGAACCCGCTGCCGCCGTCGGTCACGACGACGTCGGGCGGCGCCATGCGCGCCATGAGGGCCGCCCACGCCTGCGAGCTCTCGCTCCTGGCCAGGTGCCAGCCGACGACGTGCCCCTCCGTGCACGCGATCGGGACGACGCAGCTGCGCTTGAGCCAGATGCCGTCGACGTGGACGACGTGGTGGACCTCGTCGCACGGCGGGGCGGTCGGCCGCAGGGACCAGAACTCCGAGGTCAGGCCCTGAAGGTCCTCGCGGGCATTCCCATTTGGGCTTGGGTCCTCTTCGACAGGAGCCAATCCAGGAAGAGGGCCAGCATGCTCGCCTTGCTGCTGTAACGTTGCGTGGTGGACGCGCCGCAAGACGTGCAGCGCCATCGCTGGGCGCCCGCCTTCGTCTTGCCGTTGCTTTCGTCTTGCCCCCGCACGCAGGGCACTTCACGGTTCTCATGGCGGCATTGTCCACCATTTTAAGCGGCGGGTTTTGCGGCTCCGACCTGCGGCGTCAAGTCGGAATCGGACATACTTTTTCTGCCGACCCGTTAAAACCCGCCGTGATATTTAAAACGTTGATATTCTGGTTCTGAACAGGGGTTGGATGTCAGAATCGGACACACTTTTCTGCCTATAACCCCACTTTCTGCTTCGGCGCCCCGCGTGTCTCCATGTAGTCGAAAACGCGCGCGAATCGCTTGTCGGTTGTCTTCTGGTATTCGAGCTGCCTCAGCTCCACGGCTCGAATCTGCTCGAACATGGCGGCGTTGCCCGCAACGAAGTGACGCATCTCCACGAAACTGTCCATGATGCGGACGCTTACGTCGATAGACGTGCCGCTGCGCAATACCGCCGACGGCATCGAGACTCTTGCTCCGCGAATACTCGGGACGTACAGCGTCACCAAGTGTCCTGTTTTCCGAGTTCGGGTTGTGGGGTCGCAATTTGTGACCTTAGATCGTCGGCCTCTTCTCTGGCTAACCTGAAGCAAAACCGCTCCGGGAACCTTTTCGGGCTTCTGGCAACTGCTTGGTTAAGCGCTTTAGAGCGCGTGGAGTGAATTGCGCCAGCGCCGGCGGGGCAGCCTGGCGTGAACGGTCATGCGTTTTCAACACGTTGAGCTCTAACTGATTCCGGCGGCGCATCGTGATTTGGGCCTGTCGTCTTTCCGATTCCTCTGCTTTTGAACTCCCTGGCAGTTTGGCTGTTTAGGGTGCCCTATTTTCCGTCGCTTGCCTATTGGCGGCAACGTACGAAGATCGCAGCGCGATCAAACAACGAGGCGCAAAGTGAGTGCCAACCATAAGCATTCTCACATTTGCGCCTTCTCTCGCATCGGGAATCTAGGCCCTCGAGCGTTGGTGGGCGCCGACACGCGGAATGATGAGCAACAAACAGAGGGCGGCGGTCCATATGCTATATACTTGGCGGCATCGCATTCGGCTCGATCATACAGATGGTACGTTCAGCGCCGATGCGCATGTGTCGTCGGCGATTGGACGTCAGTGGAAGGGAGCTCTGGCTGCTATGGCCCCGATTGTGAACCCAAAGAAAGACTCCGCGACGGAAGGCGAGGCCGCGGAGCGGCGTTCCAGAATTAAAAAGGCGACCTGGTCGCCATCGCTCTCGTTTGCGAATCGTCAAGGTACTTCAACAAGCTCGAGAAGCTTCTCATTGAAAACACGGTTCAGCAGCTTCCCAGGCTCGCTACCCTCGCCGGGGGAAGAGGGAGCCGTTTCGGCCGCCTGTTGCTCGAGGATCGACAGGCTGTCGGTCGCTGCCTGAATGACCCTTCCACCTCGCCATCTCCTAGGTCAAGTGGCGCGATGTTGGGACTTCATGCAAGTTTGGACGTGTCCGGATACATCGAGGCAGGCAAAAGGCGCGGTATCATCATCGGCAACGGCTGGGTGATGGCAAGGTGCGCGTCGCTTGAGGACGTCTATCTCCTGAGGAAGGCCGCCGAGGCCGGCATCCCCTTCGCTGCTGCTGGTCTTTTTGACAATGATGGAGTGGTTGAGGTGCGCGCCGCCGAATCGGTGGGAAAGAAGCTCTGCATCTGTGAGCCGTTGTACGAGCGCTATCTTGGCGCCCAGGAGAAATGGCTTGAGGACCTCCACGCCATAGTGAGCCATATCGACAACGAAAGGGCTTGCGACCTTGCCAGCGTCGCCGGCGCCCACCTGACCGAGGAATATACCTCTGCGGTAGGGCTATAGCGAACAGAACTGACTATTTAAAGTATGGGTTCGCCGTCAGCCCCGATCATTGGCGAATCTCCCTGCATGCCGAGGCAGTCGACTGGGCCGACCCCACCTCGACGCCGGAGCACGCCGAGCGCGCATGCCTGGACGCGCTCGCATCTCTGCCGCTGCCCGTGACTGTCGCCCTGAGGAAGCCCCTGTTGTCCAAGACGCTGCTGGAGGGCCAGCCCGTGAGGGTCGGCATGGCGTGGCCGGAAGATGGTGACGACCCAGTCGCGACCGTCTCGCTCGAAGGCGACGACGAGCCGACCGGATGGGTTCGGTTCGACCCCATCGTGTTCGCGGCGACGACGCTTCCCGGCTCTCGAATAATGTACGCGCCGCTGCCACACCTGACCGCGTGGATATGCAAGGTCAGGCCCGTCTGGTCGAGCGACGCAGGCTCTGGTTGCTACATCTCGCAGGAAAATGACGGGAAAAGGTTCCTCGTGCAATCAGGGGACACGGACTACCTGGTGCAGATCGCCTTCACCTTCTCGCGCAGCGACCTGCGGGCTGCCGTCGAAGACGCGACGGCAGCTCTCTCCTCGCATGCCGGGGAGAGGGCGAGCGCTCCATGTGGCAGGACGGGCGTCCCTCGCATCGCACTTGGCAGCGAGGAGGGCGTGAAGCCGTGGCCCAAAACGGGCAAGGCGCAAACGAATCGCAAGAACAAGCTCAAGAAGGCGTCGCCGCGGGGCTGCTCCGTCGCGAGCCTCTCGAAGCTCTACCGGGCGGGCGGTTGGCCGATGAGCTTCTCGGAGTCGGATGCAGGGACGTCCGTGCCCGTGCCGCTTTCCCTGGTAGACCTGAACACGAAGGTGCGGCAGGCGGTGTTCGGTTCGTTCTCATCGAGGTCGACGAGGCGGGTTCGCCCGAGCCGACGAAGGAGACGGTGCTGCGGCGCCTCGGCATGAGGTCACTCGAGTTCGACGGCATGTTCTTTGAGGAACCGAAGACCGACGAGCCTCGGCGAGCGCAAGGGTATCGAGGTGATCGGGGAGCTCGAGCGAGATGGCTATACGGCACGCGTCGTCAAGGTGAGCGCGATAGCTCGGGTCACCCCCGCAGCACGTACTCTATGCGCTGGCGGGGCGCGGCCTCTTCGATTACGAGACGATGGCCGGTTACAAGCCGCTTTCGCAGTCTTAGCCTCCATCGCTTGAGCATTTGTTAAGTCTTGATTTGCGCGAGAAGCTTCGAAACTAAAGCATGCGTGATTGCTTTGCGCCAGCTGTGAACGAAGCGGCGCAGGAGAAGGCGAAGGCGCGCGACGATTTGACGCTTGTGACCGCAGGCGAGATGCTCGAAGCGCGCTGATGCCCCTTCGAGGCTCGCGCAATGCCGGGGCGGGGACGGCGGAGCGGAAGAGCTTGGGCTTCCGGATTCCGTCACACGATCTTTGTAGGAACCCGTGCCGCTCCCCGTTGCGGTCATGAACTTCGTGATTGCAGGATAAAGCGCCATTCCCAGTCGCAAGTGGTCTTCAAATAGCTGATCGCAGTACGGTACGAGGTGCGCGCGGTCGTTGGCTATGGGCATGGCAGAGCTGCGAAAAGCGGCCCCGATTGCTTCGTTGAGCATGGATTGCGGCCTTTCCGGGATGGTTGTGGTGTGGTGCATTGTAAGGTGCGCCTCGATTCACGCGGGTCCGCCCTATGGGACATGCGTGGCGAACGCCGCCCTGCCCCGACCATGGGCCAGGCGCACTTTGTACGCGTGGGATAATGCGGACATCGTAAAGAGAGGAGCGGGCCATGGGCGGCGTAGCAGATTTGGCGAGTCAACAAGCGTGGAGGGTGGCAAGGCTCTGTCTGGGAGAATCCTTGCCCAAAGTGAGAGCGGGGCAACGCAAACATCGTCTGGTCTCCTGCGTGCGTTGCGAATCTGTTGGCGGTTGCGCGGGAGGGCAGCTGGTGCCACGCGCTGGGAGCTTGATGCGCTTTTGGGCGATGGGGTCCTTCTCGTAGAGCCCGACCCTTCGACGTCGAGCGGAAACCGGCATGGGGTTACGATGGGTACGAGGCGAAACTCGGCAACGGCGGCGTGGCTTTCCAAGTTGGCGACGCCTTCGGATGCGTTTCTTCGTAAGTGCGACGAGTGCGGCGTGTACGTTTCCGTCGATGACCTGGGCGACCCGCGGGTTTCTCGGGAGGTTTCCGCCTGGATATCCGAGAAAACTCGCGGGCTGCTGTCGCCCGCCATCAGCCTGTCGTCTGTGGCTTTGGCATGTCTCGTAAGTGCGCTCTACTTGAAGGACGCATGGGCCGATCCGTTCGAGGAGTATCTGACCAATCGTGCTCTCTTCCATGCTGAGGACGGTGGTGTTAGGGTCGCGTTTATGCACGATGAGCGTTGCTGCAGGGTAATCGACGGGGATGATTGCGTCGCTTTTGGGATGCCGCTCAGCTCCGATGCGGAGATGCTCTTTGCGCTCCCGAACAGCGGCGGCGATCATATGGGCGAGGCGCTTGAGTTGTTCGAACGGCTCTCTTGCGGGGAAGGCGAGCGCGAGCTCGTCGAACTCGGCATTCCCCGATTCGAGTGCGAGACGACGATTCCCGACCTTGGCATGCAGCTGGAGGCGGCCGGCGTTTACTCCGCTTCCGCAATGAACCTTGTTCCTATGGTGGGTGTCGGTTCCCACTCCGACGCGGGTCATCCATGGGGCGAAGCTGTCTATCGACGAGAAGGGAGTGGAGGCTGGCGCTTATACGATTATGATTGCATGTGCGGGATGCCCTCCGGAGAATCCGCCCGAACCGCGCAAGATAACGCTCAACAGGCCTTTTTACGTCGCGGTCGCATCTCGCACCGGTGCTTCGCTCTTCGTGGGGCATGTCGCTTTGCCATAGGTTGCTCAGCGGCGGGGCGCAGGTCGTTCCCCGCGGCGTCGCCCCTTTCGACGCCGCGCAGCCTGGCTACTCGTTCCACTGGTGCTTTTTCATGTCGACGCAGCCGTTGTCTCGGAAGGCGACTCCTTCCTCCGTTAGTAGCGCTCGCTGGTCGGGGAAGTTGGGCGCGAGGCGTCCCGCGTGGTTGACGACGCGGTGGCACGGGTAGCCCCGTAGCGATCCGCCTCGCTCAGCACCGCTCCGACCAGGCGAGAGTTTTTCTCCCTGCCGATGAGACGCGCTATCTGACCGTACGAGGCGACGCATCCCGCCGGAATCTCTGCCACGACGGAGAGAATCTCATAAACCATCTTCGTCCAGGACTTTTCCCATCGTATCGCTCCCGTGTTCGCTTTTTGCCTTCAAAGTCGCGGGGCTGATTGCTGACCCTGGCTCCGCGGCGTCTCCAGAGAAGCATCAAGGGAAAGCGCGTGCGTGTCAAGGTTGTCTGGTCCAGTTGCTGGCTCGATGCCTCGAGATGTTCGCCTCAAGTGCGATCTGCCCTATTGAAAAAGGATGCCGAAGACGTACTTGGTGATGGCAGAGCGGCGGATGACCCCCACGAGTTTGCCCTCATCGTCTACCACCGGGAGCTTCTTGAACTTCTTCTTCGCCAGTAGCGCGGCGACGCGGGCGATGCTTTGGTCGGGTCGAGCGCACACTACCTTGCGCGTCGCGAAATCCATGACGCAGCGATCCTTCAGGTCCTCGATGCGCTGCTCAAGGCTCTGATCGTCGAAGTACAGCATGGACGCGTCGCCGCCCGTGAAGATGGTGTGAGCGCGATGCTGCGCGATGGCTCCCATGACATCGCCGTCGGAGATGAACCCGACCACGTGGTTGCGCTCATCGATTACGGGCATGCTGCTCACCTCGTTCTCGGCGAGCATGCGCACCACGTCGGAAATCGTGCAATCCTGCGTGCAGGTGAACGGCTTTTCGATCATGATGCTCGAAACGGGCGTCCCCTCGAGCCTCGAGCGGGATGCGCTCGGACAGAATCTCGGACATCGCTTATGCCTCCTTCGGCTTTGGTGCGGCCTTCTTCGAGGGGCGCACGCTGAATATGGCGTAGATAAGGGAAACGAGGCCGATTGCCGCGCACACCTTGTAAGCGACGCCCGCGCCCACGGTGGTGGCTACTTGGATGCTCGCGTCGACGCCGGCCGACGCGGTGACGCTTGTCATGACCGTGATGATGAGCGCTGTGCACAAGCCGCCGGCGACCTGACGGCCGGTGTTCGCGATGGCGTTGCCGTGGGCGATCATGTCATTTTTCAAGGCATTGACACCCCATGTGTTCACCGGCATGTTCGCGAGCGACTGGCCGGCGGACTGCAGCATGCAGAACAGTGCAACCACCAGGATGGGCGTGTTGACCGTCGAAAGCGAGAGCAAGAACAGGGCGCCGGTCATGAGGGCCAGGCCGACGATTGAGATGGCGCGCGGGCCGAACTTGTCGAACACCACGCCGGAGATGGGACGGATGATGATGCCCACCGCCGCTGCAGGAAGCATGGCCATGCCGGTTTCGAAGGCCGAAGCGCCGAGCGCCGTTTGCAGCAGCAGCGGCAACAGCGTGTTGGTGACCAGGCATGCGGCGTTGATGAGCGTGACGATGATGGCGGCCACGCGGAACTCGCGTGTCTTGAGCGTGCCCAGTTGAAGCAGTGGGTCCTCGATTTTGCCCTGGCGCACGACAAACAGCACCAAGCACACGACGCCTGCGACGATCGAGCCGAGCACCACGGGGCTGCCCCAACCCATCGACGAGGCGCTCGAAAACCCGTAGAGAAGTCCGCCGAAGGCGATGGTGGAGAGGACGACCGAGGGCAGGTCGAGCTTGGGGTTCTTCAGCTCGCCCACGTTTTTCAGCATGAACACGCCCAGCACCAGCACGAGAATTGCGAGGGGACGATGGCACCGATCATGGTGCGCCAGCCGTACGTGTCGATCACCGCGCCGCCTACGACGGGGCCAACCGCGGGGAGGCCCGCCGACATGACGATGCCCGCCATGCCCATTGCCGTCCCTCGTTTCTCGACGGGGAACACCAGCATGGGAACCACCGAGACCAGCGGCATGAGCACGCCCGACCCCGCCGCTTGCAGCACGCGACCGATGATGAGGAACAAGAAATCAGGGGCTGCGGCGCACAGCAGCGTGCCCAGCGCGAATACCAGCGTTGCCCCGAAGAACAGCGCGCGGGTGCTGAACTTGTCGATAAGGAACGCCGAAACGGGGACCATGATGCCGCTTACCAGCGGGTATATGGACATAATCCACTGGGCGGTCGAGGCATCGATGGAGAAATCGGACATGATGACCGGCAATGCAGGCGACATTACCGTTTGGTTCAGTGGCGCCAAGAAGGCACCCAGGACGACGACCGCGACGATGCGGATCTGGGTACCGGTAATGCGTCCGTTTGCGGGCGCGACCGTACAATTATCAGACATAAGCTTCCTTCGTATCTATTCGATTCTTCGCCGAAGGCGCGCTGGCCCACGGGCGAAATAACATGCACGTGCTATGCGTGCATCAGATACGACAGGAAGAAAAAGCGGCTGTTCAGAGTGCACTTGGGGAACAACAGGAGAGGCCCCGTATACCAGGGGCCGCCGAATTGCGATGCATGCTTTGGTCAAATCCTTCATAGCAGGGAGGTATCCTAGCAGCCCCTTCGTCCCTTTCAAGGGATGTAACCCAGACGTTGATTTTCTTCACCGAGGCGCCATCGTTGGAGGGTGGCGTGCTTCTCTATCGCCACGCCGCGGGGCGAGGAACGCCGCAGCGAGCTTGTGCATCGGCTATATGTGCAGCTGCGAGCGTGTTGCCGGCGCGCGCTGGGCGCCAGTCCGATCCGGCCGACTCTTGCCGACGGTCGGTCGCCGTCCTCCTCCATCTCCGCCTGCTCTGTTTTGCTCGGCTCCCTTGTCGTATCATGGACGGACGAGAATTGAGCGAAGGCGGTATGTATGAACATCCAGATATTCGGCACGAAGAAAAGCTTCGATACTAAGAAGGCGCAGCGCTATTTCAAGGAGCGTCGCGTGAAGTTCCAGTTCATCGACTTGAAGGAAAAGGGGATGAGCAAAGGAGAGCTCGAAAGCGTGGCGCGCGCCGTTGGCGGGATCGACGCCGTGATCGATTCGAAGGCGAAAGATGCCGACACAGTTGCGCTCGTACGGTACCTTGCTGCCGACCAGAAGTTCGAAAAGGTGCTCGATAACCAGCAGATTCTTCGCGAGCCCATCGTTCGCAACGGCCGTCAGGCAACCGTCGGCTACGAGCCCGACGTGTGGAAGGGCTGGGAATAAAGTGAAGCGCCCGCGCCCGTGGTTTTATCCATGGACGCGGGCGCTTGCGTAAGACGTCTCTTGTCGTTTGAGTGGAGCGCCCCGGCGGCGCTGAGCAACGCGCCCCGGCGACGTGGCTGGGGCGGCGGGGCGCTCGGTGCGGGTCGTTTACTTCCCAGATTGTGCGAGCCTCTTCTTGTCCTTGTAGGGAACGAGCAGCACAAGCCCCACGATCGAGCAGGCGGCCACGAACAGCGACATGCCCTTGAAGCCGCTGTTTATCGTTTGCTGGTAGGCCTCCTGAATCTCCGCAGCGTCGTTGTCGACCTCGGTCAGGTAATTCTCCTTCGCCTCGTCGAGCATGGCGGGCACGGCATCTCGCGCCTCTTCCATCTGCGACACGACGGTCTGCAGTTCGTCGCGCTGGGCGGTCATGGCTGCTGCCGCAGGCGCTGGAATGTGGTCCATCTGGGCATTCATGCTGTCCAGGCCTTCCTGCATCGAGGCTATGCCCTTATCGAACCCGCCTTGGATGTTGCTCTCGATCGTCGGCTTCATGGCGTCGAACATCTCGCTCGAAAGAGCCTTGCATGCGGAAACCACTGTGGTGACGTCGGAATTCTTCAGCTGCTCGAGCGTCTCGTCGCTCATCTCGGAGCTTCCGTCTCCGCTCGTGCTGTCCATGCCCACGTCGATGGTGCGATAGTCCTCGAGTGACGGGATGTCGACGCCCTCGAGCATTTTCGCGCCGTTCTCGGTCTCGCGAAGGCTCGCAAGCTTGCTGTCGAGGCTCGGCGGTGTGGGGCAGCTCGGAGACGCTCACCTCGCTCGGCATCGCGTCCATGAGGTTGCCCTGCAGGTAGGCGCTCGCGTGCACGACGAATGCGACCATGATAGCGGGCGCGATTGCGGTGCCGATGGAGCGGACGAGGGACAGCGCGGCCAGTGCCGAGTTCGATTCCTTCTCGTCGGTGTTCTCTAGCATCATGTAGTTGAGCGGCGTGCCCATGGTGAAGCCGAGGCCGAGGCCGGTGATGATCATGGTGGCGCACACGGTGAGGAGGCTTGGCCAGGTGCAGGCCACAAACGCCATGAAAATCGAGCCGATTGCCACGCCGATGAAGCCCATCGCGAGCACCGGTTTCACGCCGTGTTTGTCGATGAGCTTGCCCGACATCATAGCGCCAACGCCGCTGCCTACGCCGAGCAGTGCGATGAAGTAGCCGCCCGATCCCGATTTCATCATCATGGCGTTCTCGCAGAACTGCGGGAAGAAGATAGTGCCCATCATGGCAATGCCTGAAATCACCGCGCACAGAAACGCGATAACGATGTTCGCGTTGGTGAAGTATTTCAGGTTGAGAATCGGGTCGGCGGCGCGGTGTTCGCGCAGCACGAACAGCGGCAGGAGCACCACGAACGCCACGAGGAACGGCCACACGTCGGTCGATGCGATCGACGTCGCGAAATCGAAGAAGTCGATGTTCTTAAGCCCGTACATAAGGCTGAGCGTCATGAGCGTGAGGATGAGAATGCCCAGGCCATCGAGGGGCCCCGTCTTTTTTCGGCTTGTGCGTTCGGGAGACGCTTGACGCCGAGAATCAGCACGATGACGCAGATGGGGATGTTCACGTAGAAGATGAACTGCCACTGCGTTGCCCCGAACACCTCGAGGATCGCGCTGCCCACCGTCGGCCCTAGGATGGAGGCGAGGCCGTACACCATGCCGACGATGCCGAGCGCCTTGCCCCGCTTTTCCTCGGGGAACGCGGTGCCGAATTCCGCCGTTGCAACCGGCATGATGCCGCCACCGCCGAGTGCCTGGATGACGCGCGCGCCGATGAGGATCCAGAAGTTGCCCAGATCCTGCGCGACACCGCATAACGCCGAGCCGATGCCGAAGAGCAAGATGCACAGGAGGTAGACCCCCTTGCGGCCATGGCGGTCGGCAAGCTTGCCCATGATAGGGATCGACACGGCGTAGGCGAGCGTGTAGATGGTGATGATCCATACGCCGAGGCTATCGTCAACGCTGAGCGTGTTCTGGATAACGGTACGCGCGGGGTTGACGATGCCCATGTCGAGTGCGCCCATGCACAGGCCGAGCAAATAGACTACGGCGACAAGCGCGTAGCCCTTCCCTGGCTGCGGGCGGTGGGTGCTGCTTTGGCGGGGGAATTGCCCGCCGGGGCTTGCGGTTCGATGTTTGAGCCATTCTTAGATTGAGCAGGCTCGATGTCCTGCTCCTCTGCCTTCTTGCGGGTCATGGGACTAAAGACTCTCCTTTCCGGTGGTTGCCGCGTCGGTGGGGGAGGCGCTTGCGGCGGCAGGTGCGTCGCCCGCGGTTGCCGCGCTCACGGGTGCGGCAACCACTTCCTGCAGGTTGGCCGCCATGCGCGCTATGAGGTCGCAGGCGCTCGCTTTCTCCTCGGGGGTGAAGCCGCTAAAGAGCGTGTTGTCCAGTTCGACGAACGACGCGCGCATCTCGTTGAAGACGCTTGTTGCCTCAGGTGTTGCGCAGACAATCTTCTCGCGCTTGTTCTTGCTGTTGACCTTGCGCGTCACCAGGCCTTTTGCCTCGAGCTTCGCGAGTGTCTTCGTGATGGCACCGCGATCGATGCCGTGCTCGGCTGCGATTGACTCCTGATTCGACTCGCCGTTCGCGAGAAGGCTCATCAGCACGAGCTGCTCAGGGGAACCCGATTCCCCTGTGGGCCATGTTCCGCTCGGCGAAGGTGCGCATCTTCCGTACGATGATGGAAATGTCGGACATGTACAACGGTTGCCCTCTTTCGATTTGCTTATTGTTGCCATGACAATAGTTGCAACGGCAACAATAATGAACCTGACGTATCGTGTCAAGAGGCCGCTCCTAAGCACCGCATCGCGGCCTTTCGCGGGCTGGAAGCCCTTATTTCTCACCGCCGAAATAATCTCGAAAAGTACTTCCCCTAACTTTTACCGTGCAATGTAAGCGAAAAACGCATGCGCTTGCGAGGCGATATGGTTACTTAAATTTTGGAATCCGACTCGAATCCCGACCCGGTTTCAGCTTTCTCGGCCTCCCTGGCACATGCGCTTTTCCCTGTAGAAAGGAGGAGCTATGGAGGACTTCCTGACATCGTTCTTCGTCGCTCCGTTCACCGGGCTGGCAACAGGAATTGCGAGGCGCGACAAGCCCCCTTGACGTCATCGACGCCGTCGACGGCTTCGTGTGGGGGCCCAATCATGATTCTGCTGCTGCTGTTCACCCACATCTTCATGACCGTCCGCACGGGCTTCATCCAAAAAAGCTCGGCACGGGCATCAAGATGTCGGTCACCAAGGACGACCCTTCCGATGCAAGCGGCGACATCACTCAGTTCGGCGCGCTGACCACGGCTCTTGCCGCCACGATCGGCACCGGCAACATCGTGGGCGTGGGCACGGGCCTTCCGTTCGGCGGCCCGGGCGCCCGCTTCTGGATGTGGATCACCGGCATCTTGGGCATTGCCACCAAGTACTCGAGGTCTTCATCGGCGTGAAGTACCGCGTGAAGGACCACTCCGGCAAGATGCTCGGCGGCGCGATGTATGCGCTTGAGCGCGGCTTCAAGAACAAGAAGCTCGGTCGCATCCTCGCCATTCTGTTCGCCCTGTTCGCGTCGCTGGCCGCGTTCGGCATCGGCGCCTCCACGCAGTCGAATTCCCTGGCCGACGCGCTGTACAACACGTCGCTTATCGACGGCAAGGCCATCCCGCAGTGGCTTGTAGGCGCGGTCGTCGTGGTGCTTGTCGCCATCGTCATCCTGGGCGGCATCAAGTCCATCTCCAAGGTGTGCGAGAAGCTGGTCCCCGTCATGGCCGTCTTCTACGTGGTGTGCTGCCTGATCATCATCGGCATCAACGGTCAGTACCTCGGCGAGGCGGTCCGCCAGATCATCGAAGGCGCGTTCACTCCCGCTGGTGCTGCCGGCGGCGCTGTCGGCTCGACGGTGACGCTCGCTTTGCAGTTCGGCTTCAAGCGCGGCATCTTCTCCAACGAGTCCGGCATGGGCCTGCGCCGCTCGTTGCCGCTTCCGCCACCACGAAAAACCCCGCACGCCAGGCTCTCGCTTCCATGACCGGCACCTTTTGGGACACCGTCGTCGTGTGCCTCATCACCGGCCTCATGTTGATGACCACCCTGATCGCGAACCCGGAGCTTTCCACCGCCGTCGCCAACGGCACCATCTCTTCCGGCGCGGGCCTTGCGACCGCCGCCTTCGAGAAAAATCCCCGTATTCGGACCGTTGGTACTGCTAGTGGGCCTGCTCACCTTCACCTATTCCACCATCCTCGGGTGGAGCCAGTACGGCAACCGCGCGATCGGCTATCTGCTCGGGAAGAAGGCGGTGCTTCCGTACTACATCGTGTTCCTGCTGTTCGTGTTCTGGGGCTGCATGATGGTCGGCGATGCGTCGAACAGCGCCGCGGTTTCCAATTTGAGCTCTACGGTGTGGGATTTCGCTGACGTGATGAACGCGCTCATGGCCATCCCGAACTGCATTGCGGTCCTCGGCCTGTCTGCCGTTATCGCGCGCGAGACCAAGCACTATGTATCCGCTGGCAATTTGGAGGAAGTCGACAACACCGAGATTCCGCAATACGACGAGAAATAGCGTTGCCTCAATTCGCTATGAGAGCCGCAAGAAAGCGGATTTATCTGGGCGAACGGCGTAAGGGCGGCTTCTTTAGCTCGCGGAAGCCGCCCGAGGCTCAATGCCCTTAGCGGTGGGCTTTGCCCGTCCAGACGCACATGACCATGCATGCGATCGCGGCATATGCCCAAAACGTGTGCTTCTTCATAGGGAAGGCTCCTTTCGTTGTGCCAGCGTGCAATGATGCTCTTGAAAAGAGTATAAGTCAACAGCGGCTGACATTTCATACGAGAAAGCCCTCGGCGGCTTGCATTTCTGCGGGCCGGCCAAGGGCTTTCTGCGGTTGAGCGGCGCAAGACCTACGCCGTTGAGCCGCCTCAACTCGACCCCGATCCTGCACAACAGGCATAGCAGTGGTTCCCGAAGCGGATTTCGCGCGCAAGAGGAATCGACGGGTCTGCTGCCATGTCGGCGATGGTGAGGCCGTTTTTGCACGGCATGCCGACCGCCTGGTTGAAGTCGCAGTCGTATAAGGTGCCGTCCCACGACACCGAAAGCTGCGCGCGGCACATCATCGCCGGGACGGTTTCCTCGTTGAATGCCCCGATCAGCGTGTTCATGTAGCGGTCCATGTTGTTTGTCTTGAGCAGTCGCTCGCCGAAGCGCCCGCCGTGCGCGTTGGTGATGGCGAAGAGGTTGTCGAAATCGATGTCGAAATCAGCTTTCAGCTTCGCTTTGTACTCGGCCTCGAGCGCCCCCTGCTCGGGTGGAAGAAACGCGCCGAGTGGGTTGAACACCAGGTCTAGCTCGAGCCTTTTGCTGCCAAGCCCGGCGCCTTCGCCCTTGCCGTACCCAAGCGCGCACAGGTGCTGGAGCATCTCGATCGTCGGGTCAAAGGTGCCCGCGCCGCGCTGTTTCTCGGATGTTTTCTTCACGTAGTGGGGAAGCGACGCGATGACGGTGATGCCCAGCTCTGCCCACAGCTCGGGAATGCTCTCGTAGCCTGGCTCCTTGCAGATGCTCAAGTTCGAGCGCGTCATCACGCTTGCGCCCGCGCCGACAGCTTCGCGCAGGAACCACTCGTAGTTCGGGTTCATCTCGGGAGCTCCGCCCGTGATGTCGATCGTCTTGAAACCGCGGTCGCAGAAGACGGCAAGGCACTGCTCGAGCGTCTCGCGCGACATCTCCTCGGTGCGCGCGGGGAACCGATTCCACGTGGCAGTGTTTGCACGCTAGGTTGCACTTGAGTCCGATGTTGATCTGGGAGCGTGTCGAGCGCGTTCTCGGTGAAGCGATATTCCCCACGCGCTGCCAGAAGGGTGGGAAGACGGCGAGCGCCTCGTTCACCTCTTCGATGTATCCCATGACCGTCCGCTCGTCTTTCTCGCAAAGCGAGTACCCGGCGCGCCAAACAGCCGGGCCTCGAAGGATAAGCGATGAGACTACATCTCCAGGTTCTCGACGATTTTCTTCATCTGCACGCCATGCGCGAGCGCCGCGCCGCCGCGGATCGCGTTCGCTACGTGGAATGCCTCGGTCATCTGCTCTTCGGTGACGCCTTTCTGCAGGCAGGAGTTGGTGTAGGCGTCGATGCAGTACGGGCACTGCACGGCGGCTGCCACGGCGAGCGCGATGATGGACTTCTCGCGGGCGGTCAGCGCGCCCTCTTCGAACACCTTGCCGTAGTACGCCATGAAGAGGTCCCACAACTCAGGGGCGCCTTCGCCAATGCCGTCGGCGGAGAACTTTGCGAGATCTGCCGGGTCGTAATACGTTTCCATGGGGTGCTCCTTTCGTCGGTCTACCCGCTGCGCGTCGCGCACCTTAGAGATAGACATATGCCACTAATAGAATGATGCCATTATAGCGACGAAATGCTCCTTTTCACGAGGCCTCTTCTTTTTCGTTGCTGTTTTGCGATGTTGTTGGAGGGCATGCGCGCAGCTTTGAGGTGCGGTATCATGGCGAAAGCTTGGACCCTCCGAGAAAAAGAGTGATTATGGCAAACAAATCTCTGGCGAAGTCGCCCACCGAGCTTACGATCTTGGTCACCGGCGGCGCTGGATTCATCGGCTCGCACACCTGCGTCGAGCTGCTTGCGAAAGGCTTCAACGTCGTCATCGTCGACGATTTGAGCAACTCGAGCGAAGTCGCCGTCGAACGCGTGCGCAAGATTGCCGGAGTCGGCGCCGATCGATGCGCGTTCCACGAGGCGAACGTGCTCGACCGCGACGCGATGGAAGCCATCTTCTCCGAGCACGACATCGACGCGATCATCCACTTCGCCGGTTTCAAGGCGGTAGGGGAGAGCGTGCAGAAGCCGCTCGAGTACTACTGAACAACATCGCGGGGACGCTGGTCCTGTGCGATGTCGCGCGCAATCGCGGCGTGAAGAACATCGTGTTCTCATCGAGCGCCACGGTCTATGGCGAGCCCGAGTTCGTGCCCATTACCGAGGATTGCCCGAAGCATTCCGCCACGAACCCCTATGGGCAGACGAAAACTATGCTCGAGCAGGTGCTTACCGACCTTTACGTGGGCGACAACGAGTGGAATGTCGTGCTGCTGCGCTACTTCAACCCCATCGGCGCGCACGAGAGCGGGCTCATCGGCGAGGACCCGCAGGGCATCCCGAACAACCTGTTGCCCTACGTCGCCCAGGTTGCCGTGGGCAAGCTGGATGCGGTCGGCGTGTTCGGCGACGACTACGACACCCCGGACGGCACGGGCGTGCGCGATTACATCCACGTTGTCGACCTCGCGCGCGGGCATGTTGCCGCGCTCGACTGGATGGGCGGCAAGGTCGGCACGGGCGAGCCTTCCGAACCGGCTCGATCCAAGGCGAGGCTCAGGCTGACGGCTCGCGCCGGGGTGTGGGCATCTTCAACCTGGGAACTGGCAAGGGGAACCGAGCGTTCTCGACGTGATCCATGCGTTCGAGCGTGCTTGCGGCAAGACGATTCCCTACGAGATCAAGCCTCGCCGCGCGGGTGACATCGCGACGAATTACGCTGCATGCGACAAGGCGCAGCGAGAGCTGGGCTGGGTTGCGGAGTACGATCTCGACCGCATGTGCGCCGACAGCTGGCGCTGGCAGTCGATGAACCCCGACGGCTACGCGACGGAGGCGTAGGCTTTAGAGATCGCGGGGGCGGGCATTGAGGCCCCATATTGTTAGTATGCGAAAAGGGAGCGGCTCCTCAACTGGGGAACCGCTCCCTTTGGTTTTGCCCTTGTTGTCTCGGGACTCTAGGATTCTGGCGCGTATTCCAGCAGGTCGGAGAAGCTTTCGAGCATGATGTCCGATCCTGCGTCGCGCATCTCCTGCGCGGTGTGGTACCCCACGAAACACCAATGCCGCAGGCGCCGGCGCGATGAGCGACCAAAGTGTCGTTCGGTAAGTCGCCCAGATAGGCGGTGCGCTCCGGCGTGCTGCCCAGCTTCTCGATGGTATGCAGCAGGCCTGCCGGGTTCGGCTTTCGGGGAATTTCCTCGCATTCGCCGTGTTCCACGTCGAAGAGGCTGGGGAGGCATTGGGCGATAATCTTGTGCACGCCTCCGTCGAACTTGTTGGAGAGAACGCCCAACTTGCAACCCCGACCGCGCAGCTCGGCGAGCGTTTCGGGGACGTGCGGGTAGGACGCGGTCAGGTGGTTGTCGTATTCCAGGTTGAAGCGCTTCCAGCATGCAACTGCCTGGTCGGCTATGTCTTTCGGGGTGTTCTCGGGCACCGCTTGGTACATGAGCGCGACGGCCCGTTGCCCACGAAGCTCAAAACCTCGTCGTGCGTTCGCTCTGGAAATCCCTGTTCGCGAAGGGCCTCGTTAGTGACAACGACCAAATCGGGCAGCGTGTCCAAGATGGTGCCGTCGAGGTCGAAGATGAAAGTGTCGAATGATTTCTTGTCGCTCATGAGTGAAGCCGCTCCTTCTCTTCCTTATAAGAGACCTACTGCAATAGAAAACCCGCCGCAGCGGGTTTGTTTAAAAGGCACGCACGCGCTCCGTTGCCGTCGATTTTCAATGGAGCGGGTGACGGGACTCATGCTTCGCTTCGCGAAGCCTAACCCTCCTTCGCAAGCTCAGTCGGGCGAATTCTAAAAACGCTCCACTGGAGCGTTTTCTTAACGGAATCCCACCTCATCGGTTCGAGTCCCTGTTCCTGCTCGAACGGTAAAGGCAACGCGTGCGCTCCGTTGCCGCTAGGTTGTCAATGGAGCGGGTGACGGGACTCGAACCCGCGAATACGAGCTTGGGAAGCTCGGGCCTTACCACTTGGCGACACCCGCATCAGGTTTCGGATTATACCCTAAGCATCCGAAAAGGGGTAGAAGGTTTTCCGGAAGGCTCCATATTCTACGTGTTTCCCGCGCTGAAGAGGCGGGCCGCGCTTTACTTTTTGTCTTTGGGGCGCCCTTTCCCTTCCCTTGTGCTTCTTGCGACTTCGCGGCTTTCCCTCTCGTTTCCCGCGTTTCCGGGCCGCTTGTCGATGTTGCGACAACGAAATACTTGCATAGCGCAACGAGCGCTATCATCGAACAAAAGACGAGTCCCATTCGCGAGTTCCATCAGAAGGCAAGCCATGAAAATCACCCCGAACGACGAGCCGTTGCGCTTCGACGGCGATAATAGTTACCCTGATTGCACTTGTTGCGGACAGTGCTGCGGGTTGAACGTGCTGGCCATCACGCCCGAAGAGCCGACGCCATGCACGAGTGCATCGAACGCAAACACGTGCACCCGATCGACCGCAAAGGCGAGCGCTGCCCGCTGCAGTCCCCTGAAGGCGGCTGCATGATCTGGGAGGCGCGCCCGCAGGTATGTCGCCTGTTCAACTGCCATGTTCCGCGCATTGAAATCCTCAAGCAAAACCCTTCGATCGTCGTTCCCGAGGACATCCCCTGCTTGATTTGACGGAGGAGTTCGTGCGCGGGCGCTCTGGTTACGAGGCCATAGCCCGCTTGATGCGCGCGGACGCGAGCTAGCTTTGCGCAGACTCCGCGTTATCGCCCTCTCCTTCGCGATTGATTGCGCGCCGCGCGTATACTGAAAAGGCAAATTAGCGGACGTGTGAAAGGTCTTGACATGGCAGACGAAAAGCCCGTTGTGGGCATTATCATGGGCAGCAAATCCGACATGCCGGCGATGGAGCCGTGCATGCAGCAGCTCGATGAATTCGGCATCTCCTATGAGGTGAAAGTAGCGAGTGCCCATCGAAAGCCGCTCGAAGTGCACGAATGGGCGTCCACGGCACACGAGCGCGGAATCAAGGTGATCATCGCGGCAGCGGGCAAGGCCGCGCACCTCGGCGGCGTCGTTGCAGCCTACACGCCCGACCCCGTCATCGCCGTGCCCATGAAGACAAGCGATCTGGGCGGTCTTGATTCCCTTCTTTCCATGGTGCAGATGCCCTCCGGCGTGCCGGTTGCCTGCGTTGCCATCAATGGAGCAAAGAACGCCGCCATCCTCGCCGTGCAGATGCTCGGCACCAATTGCGATGGCTGCCGCCAGAAAATCATCGACTTCAAGGCGGCCATGGCCGAGGCGTAGCTCTTCACGTCACGTGTTGCGTTCTGTGAAACATAAGTGGGCAAATTGTGCGACCTTATGTTTCCAAATATTCCTATGCGAAAATACTTCGCGGCATTACATCTCGTGCGGAACCGACGTCTCATGTGCGGCTTTGCGTCGCCGCTGCCGCACGTTTTCATGTAAAGGGAAGGGTTTCATGAAAGCTTCTACAATCGCTAAAACCGTTTGCGCGGTGAGCCTGTCCGCTTTGTGCGTGGTCGGCATTACGGCGTGCTCGGGTAATTCAACGTCGGGATCGAAGGGTGTCGGAGGTGTGGCGGCGACCGTCAACGGTGCCGAAATCCAAGAGGAAGAGGTTACGGCCTCCGTCGAAAGCATTCGCTCCCAGATGTCTTTGACCGATGAGGACGCGTGGGGCGAGTGGATGGTCAAATACGACTACACCCCCGAAAAGGTGCGCGAGGAAGTCATCGATTCCCTCGTGACCAAGCAGCTGATCATCCAGGGCGCCGAGGAGAAGGGCGTCACGGTGAGCGATGACGAGGTGCAGTCCTACGTTGACCAGATGAAGCAGAACTACGCGAGCGACGATAAGTGGAACGAGGCGCTCCAGGCGGTCGGCATGACCGAGGACGAGTACAAGAGCAACATCAAGACCTCCCTTCTGCAGCAGGGCCTCATGAAGTCCTTCGAGGGCGACGATCCTTCCGACGAGGACGTTCTCTCTATGCCCAGACTTACATTTCCAGCTTCGATGGCGCGAAGCGTTCTTCCCATATCCTCTTCGACGCCGACGACACGGAAACGGCGCAGAGTGTGCTCGACCAGATCAATGCTGGAACGCTCGATTTCGCCGATGCTGCAAAGACCTACTCCAAGGACGGCTCTGCCCAAAACGGCGGCGATGTGGGCTGGGATAAGCTCAACTCGTTTGTGAGCGAATACACCGCAGGCCTTGCCGATCTCTCGAAGGGCCAGGTAAGCGGCCTTGTCACGAGCAGCTACGGCATCCATATCATCAAGTGCACCGACGAGTTCCACGCTCCTGATGAGCTGACGAGTCTCGATCAGTTGCCCTCCGAGTTCGTCGAGCAGTTCAGAAGCTCGCTCAAGTCCTCGAACCAGTCGAAGGCCTATCAGCAGTGGCTCTCTGATGCGAAGGACAACGCCGACATCGAGATCAAGGACATGCCGAGCGGGCTGCCCTACGACCTCGATATGTCGAAGTACCAGAGCGATGACTCCTCCGATAGCTCCTCCACCGATGGGAGCAGCGGCTCCGCCGACAACGAGGTGAGCGCAACTGACGCTTCCTCCACCTCGAGCGATACTGCTTCGGACAGCGGCGATTCCGAGACCAAGAAGGCAGCATAAATCACATGACTGACAGTCAGTTCGAGGGAGGGTGCGAAGCGGATTCGCGCCCTCCCTTTCTTTGCTTGAACAATGCGATCGTGAAACGGTCGGGCAGAACCATTTTGCACGTCGGCTCCTTCGAGCTTGCCGAGGGGGGAGAGCATGGCGCTGCTCGGCCCGAACGGTGCTGGCAAGTCGACCTTTATCAAGCTGATCACGCGTGAGATTCTTCCGCTTTACCAGGACGAGCCGCCAGTGCTTTTCCGCGGGAACGCCCGGGCGACGCTTGAGGACGTGAAGAAGAGCCTCGGGATCGTGTCATCGACGATGGGATCGATCACGGTGCACATGCCCGCTATCGAGGTGGTCGCGGGCGGTCTGTACGGTTCGCTCGGCGTGCCGAAACGGGTGAACGCGAGCGAGGACGACTATGCGCGTTGCAGGAAAACGATGGCGACGCTCGGCGTCGAGTCGATCGCAGACCGCGACGTGATGACGCTGTCCACAGGGCAGGCGAGGCGCGTGTTGTTCGCGCGTGCTCGTCCACGATCCCGACATCGTTGTGCTCGACGAGCCGTGCACGGGGCCGATCCGCAGGGGATGCACTACGTGCGCCGCTCCATGCGCGCGATCGCGCAATCTGGGCGCGCGATCCTGCTGGTCACCCACTATGCCGAGGATATCATTCCCGAAATCGAGCGGCTGCTTTTGATCAAGGATGGATCGGTGCACGCGGACGGGTCGAAAGAGGAGCTCCTGTGCGATGAGGCTATGTCTTCGCTGTTCGATGTTCCGATGAGCGTTGCCGAGGTGACGCCTGGCCATTACTCGCTGACAAGCGAGTACTAAACGCGAACGCCCTGGTAGAGTGTGCGTTTTCGATTGGAGTCGCCGCAGGTTGATTTTCATTGCTAGCCGAACACTCGTGCCGTAACCGGCGTTTTTTCGCAGTTAGCAGGACGGGCGTGCAAACGCCCGTCCTGCGTCTTCCCAGGTCGATATGGCTCCAATCTCGGTCGATCGCGGCGTTCGGCTGAGTTTGGGCACGGCTCCGCCGGCCCGCCCGGGTCGGTTTTCGGACTCATCCGGACGGGCTGGAGGCCCCGCCTATTCGGTTTGCCGGCCGCCCGCTACGGCACCAGCGGCCCCTCGCCGCGCCCGCGGCGGGCGGCCTGATGGCCCCGACGGTCATGTCGAGCCTCGCCGTAGGGCACCTTCTCGACCCCCAGCGCGTCGAGCAGCTCGCGCCCGTCGGCGCCGAGCGCCGCCAGCAGCATGTCGATGGCGCACATGCCGCCCAGGGACGGCCTGGGCTCGGAGTTGAGGTGCGACATCAGGACCGCGCAGTCCCGCCCGCCCAGCCGGTCGAAGCTGATCCCGCGGCCCTTGGGCAGTATCTTGCGGACCTCGACGTGGTTGCGCTCGCAGCCGCCCTTCTGCTGGGACTGGCGGGCGTCGCAGTAGTAGACCGAGCAGCGCCCGGCGGCCGGGTCGAGCGCGGAGCGCTCGATTCCCGCGCAGTCGGCGAACTCGGCGCCGTTGTCCGTCAGGAGCAGGGGGAACAGGCGGGCGAAGGCCCCCGGCGCGGCCCCTCTCGAGCATGTCCAGCGCCGATTCCGTCGACGCGGCCGTCTTGTCGGGCATCAGCAGCGCGAGCTGGAACCTGAACGCCCTCAGGTACAATGTGAGCAGGCACCGGCGGTCGGACCTGGTTCCTCATCACGGTGTCCATCTCGCAGGCGGCGGCGCGCTCCTCCTCTCGGGCAGCCCCATGAACGCGGAGAACGAGCGCGCCCCGCCGTGCGCCGTCGCCCTGGGCGGCTCGGCGCGCGAGCGCGGCTTGTAGCCGCACTTGCGCCGCAGGTCGAGGTCGCACATCCCGGCGTAGCCGCGGGATATCCACCGGTATATGGTCGAGGGCGAGGCCCCGATCTGGCCGGCCCTGCCCAGCGCTATCTGCTGGGGCGACAGCCCCCGGGCCACGTCGCACCTGATCAGCCCCATCGCGTACTCGAACCCGGCCTCGTCCCGGTCGACGCCGATCCTGGACTCGCGCAGCTCGGCGTCCGCGAGCGCCTGCGCCCGGGCCGCCGAGTACTCGCAGCGCCACCTCCTCGAGCAGCTGCGGTAGCGCAGGTTCCTGCACCCGTTGCAGCAGCGCGGCCACGACAGCAGCTTGGGGCACGCGTCCTCCGGCGCGTCCCGGACCCTCTCGCCCTTGCCGGGCCTTGGACACGGTGCGGTTGCGGGCCACCTCGTCGGCCACCGTCGAGGGCGAGCGGCCCAGGTCGCGGGCCATCTGCCTGCACGACCTGCCCTTGTCCAGGCCGCTCTGTATGGCGGCGCGCTCGGCCCTGTCCAGCCTGCGGTAGCGCTCCCGCTGCTTCTTTCCCTGCATCTTTCTTCCTTTCTCTCGGGAGGTACTCGGCCCTCGCCTCCAGAAAAAAGGAATTCTCGAACTCATCCGGACATGTCCGGATGAGTTCGAGAACGAAACCTAAGTGTTCGGATGAACTTACAAATCAACCTGGAGTCGCCGCAACGGGCGGGTTTTCGAGTTTTTGAAAAATATCCTTGTGGACAGACAGGGTCTTATGTATAATACTTAGCTGCTGCAATTGGCAAAACGGAGAGATGTCCGAGCTGGCCGAAGGAGCACGATTGGAAATCGTGTATGCCCCAAAAGGGTATCTGGGGTTCGAATCCCCATCTCTCCGCCAGAAAAAGTAACGCGCTTCGGCGCGTTTCACATATCAGGGGCACAAGCCCCACACCCCATGCGGAGGGGTGGCAGAGTGGTTGAATGCGGCGGTCTCGAAAACCGTTTTGCCCGCAACCCGGGTAACGAGGGTTCGAATCCCTCCTCCTCCGCCACGAACTGACAAGCCCTCGCAATCGCGGGGGCTTTTTCTGTGCTCCTCTCCCCAAAGCGAATACGGTGGACTACACTGTGACAATCGATTATCGAAAGCAAAGGAGCGACCCTATGGCCGATCGCACTGTTGAAAACTCATCTGAGGAAGTGCCCGAGATTCCGGAGATGCTCGAAAACGTGCTCCTGTTCGCGCTCGACGAGGCGAAGGAGAAGATGGAGGAGGGCGCTGAGCCGTTCCGTTCACGACGCTCGTCGTCAAGGAGAACCTGTTCATCGAGTCGCATCCGGGCGATTCCTCCGAGGAATGCTACAACCTCGCGCAGCATACGGTGGAAGGCGCACGCGGCGCAGACGCGTATGCGTTCTGCTATGACGGCTACGTCGAGACCGACGATGGCACGAAAGACGTTATCATCGCGGAGGGCGGTGTGCCGGGCGCGGAGGACGGCTATGCGGTTGGCTACCTTTATACCGTCGATGATGAGGGCGGCTACACCTTCGAGGAAGAGGCTGCCTACATCGGTGAGGCTCCGAACTTTATGGCGAAGCTCAAGAGCGGGTCGACTACGGCGAGGACGAGATCGACGAGAAGTATCTGACGGAAGTCGACGAGGACCCTTCGACGGGAATCGACGCCGACGGAGAATAAATCCTCCTCTTAGATTGAATTTCTGCGAGAGCCTCGTGCAAATGCACGGGGAACCTCGTTTTCGTTTTGGGAGAACTCGCATCGAAATTCGGGAAGGAATCGGGAAGGATTCTGCCAGGTTTACATGCTAGGATGCCTCCAAAACGAGCGTCGGCGGTTCGAGAAGATGTGTGGTTCAGGTGATGGGAGACAGCTTTGGTCTACCCGAAGCGGGAAGCCTACGTTAATATAGTCAGGCTATATCCTGCTCTGGGTGAATGCCTTCACCAGACCCAGAGCCGTAAAGTCCAAAGGAGGTGAGCTGATGAAGGCTTACGAACTGCTGTTTTTGTCGCCCCGACCATTTCCGACGAAGATCGCGTTGCCGTCATGAAGCGAATCGAGACCACGATCGCTGAGGGCGCAGGCAAGGTTGACAACGTCGACGAGTGGGGCAAGCGCAAACTTGCTTATGAGATCAATGGTCTGACCGACGGTGATTACACTCTCGTCAATTTCCACGCTGATCCTCAGAACGTTGCCGAGAACTCGATCGCGTTCTGCGCATCAACGATGCTGTGGTCCGCCACATGATCGTGAAGCGCGAAGACCGCGACTAACTGGAGCTTAATGGGCGCTTTGGCGTCCGGCACATGGGAAGAGGCAAGAATTATGAGCATCAACAGAGTTATCATCAGCGGTAATTTGACTCGCGACCCTGAGCTTCGCAGCACTGCGGGCGGCACTTCCGTTCTCGGTTTCGGCGTGGCGGTCAACGACCGTCGTAAGAACCAGCAGACCGGCGAATGGGAGGACTACCCCAACTTCATCGATTGCACCATGTTCGGCGCTCGCGCCGATGCCTTGAACAAGTACTTGTCCAAGGGTACAAAGGTCACGATCGAGGGTAAGCTGCGCTGGAGCCAGTGGGAACGCGACGGGCAGAAGCGCTCCAAGATCGAAGTGATCGTGGACGAGCTTGAGTTTATGTCGAGCCGCAACAGCGATGCGCAGTATTCTTCCGGTCAAAGCTATGGGCAGCAAGGCGGCTACCAGCCCGCTTCGCAGGCGAGCTACCAGCCCCAGCCGGCACCGACGATCGATGCCTCTTCTTCTGTCTACGATGAAGACATCCCGTTCTAAGGAAGAGTAAGTTGAAGAAAACGTCAGATTACGCGAAGCAGCCGCGTCGCAAGTTCTGCCAGTTCTGCAAGGACGATGTTGAGTACATCGACTACAAGGACACGCAGATGCTGGCAAATATGTGACCGACCGCGGAAAGATCGAAGCCGCGCCGCGTGACGGTGCCTGCACCCAGCATCAGCGCGACATCGCGGAAGCTGTTAAGCGCGCCCGCGTCATGGCTCTCATGCCCTATGCCGTTCCCGCTGTCAGCGGCCGTGGCGATCGCCGCAACCGCTAGGCGAAGGAGGTACCATGAAAGTCATTCTGCTTAAAGAACTGAAAGGCAGGGGCGGCGAAGGCGACGTTATCGAAGTTGCCAATGGTTACGCCAACAACTACCTGCTGACCCAGGGCTACGCCATCAAGGCGACTAAGGGCAACCTCAAGCAGCTCGAGCAGCGCAAGCACAACATCGCTAAGCGCGAGGAGACTCGCCTTGCCGACGCTGAGGCTATGCGCGCCAAGCTCGATGGTGCAACCGTCAAGGTTCTTGCCAACGTTGGCGAAGAGGGCCAGCTGTTCGGCTCCGTCACCTCTTCGATCGTCGCCGACGCAATCAAGGAGAACCTTGGCGTCGAGGTCGATCGTCGTCGTGTCGAGCTTGGCAACCCGATCAAGGTTGCCGGTGAGCATGCCGTCGCTATTTCCATCTAGCGCGACATCAAGGCCACCGTTACCGTGAGCGTCGTGAGCGACAAGGCTGTCGAAGCTCCGGAAGAGGAAGAGGCTGTCGAGGCTCCCGTCGAGGAAGCAGCTGCTCCCGCTGAAGAGACCGAGGCTGCTGCCGAATAGCGCATCGCACATCGCGAACACGCTTATCATGAGACCCCTTGCCCGTTTGGGCGAGGGGTTTCTTGGTGTTTGGGGTACCTCTCGCCGAGAGTGCTCACAGTGGGGTAAGATACAACGGTTAAACGAATTCTCAACGACTCTCGTCAACGTACTCAGAAGGAAGCCATCGCATATGCCCGACAACCGCTCAACACTCCGCGCAACTCAGATTTTGCGCCGCAGTCAACGCCGCAGAACAGACCATTGCCCCAGAACATCGAAGCGGAGCAATCCGTTCTGGCGGCATGCATGCTCGACGCTGAGGCTGTCGAGGAGCTGGTGCTGAAGCTGAAGCCTGAGAACTTCTTCCGTCCTGCCCATCGCATCATCTTCGAAGCGATATGCGACCTGAACATCCGCCGCATCCCCATCGACCAGATCTCGCTTGCCGACACGCTCAATGCGTCAGGGGCAGCTCCGAGGCGGTCGGCGGCAAGGCGTACCTCGTCGACCTTGCGGACAATACGTTCGCGCTTACTAACTGGCAAAACCATGCCGATATCGTGAAGCGCACGGCCATCCTGCGCGAGCTCATCTTCGCGTCTGCGCAGATCAACGCGCTTGCCTATGATGCCCCTGACGACCTGAACGAGGTCGTGGAGACCGCCGAGAAAACACTCTTCAACGTCACCGAAAAGCGCGTGTCCTCGACGTTCGCGCGCGTTGACACCCTGCTTACTGAGGCGTTCGAGGAAATCACGAAGCTCGCGGAGCAGAAAAGCCACATGGCGGGCGTCCCGACGGGCTTCAAGGACGCAGACGACCTCTTCCACGGCCTGCGCGCGGGCGACCTGGTCATCCTCGCTGCAAGGCCCGGCGTCGGCAAGACGTCGTTCGCGCTGAACCTTGCCGTGAACGCGGCGAAGGCGGGCACTTCGGTTGCCTTCTTCTCCTTGGAAATGTCCGCGAGCCAGCTTATGCAACGTATTCTGTGCGCCGAGGCGCGCGTGAGCCTCTCGAAGATTCGCGGTGGCTTTATTGCCGAAGGGGACTGGGGCGCCATCGCCGATGCGTCGAATGCGCTCTCGAAGCTCGATATGTACATCGATGACTCGCCGGGCTTGTCCATCCTGGAAGCTCGCGCGAAGGCTCGTCGCGAATTGCGCCATGCCCAGGGAAACGGCCTGATCATTGTTGACTACCTGCAGCTCATGCAGCCCCCTTGCAGACCCGCCGCGACGGCAACCGCGCCGTCGAGGTCGGCGAGATCTCGCGCGGCCTCAAGGTGCTTGCGAAGGAGATGGACATGCCCGTTATCGCCCTCTCGCAGCTCTCGCGCGCGGTGGAGATGCGCGGCAAGAAGCGTCCCATGCTTTCCGACCTGCGTGAGTCCGGCTCCATCGAACAGGACGCCGACATCGTCATGTTCATCGACCGCAGCATGGACGAGGAGGAGGGCGAAAGCGACGACCGTCCTGATTGGGGCACGGCGGAGTTGATTGTCGCCAAGCACCGTAACGGTCCGACGCGCGACATCCCGCTCGCCTTCAACGCCGAGTACACGCGCTTCATGGATCTCATCGACGACTCGCGTGTCGGCGGATACGCGTAAGGGGCGGCTGCCGATGGCGGAACGCTTGACATTCATCCATGCTGCTGACCTTCATATCGGAGCCTCCCTTCCGCGGTCTTCGGGCTCTCCGAGCGTTGGGCGAGCCGTCTCGTCGAGGCAATTCCCGAAGCGTACGAGCGCGTGGTTTCCGCCGCCATCGACAATCGCGTCGACTTCGTGGTGATTGCCGGCGACATCTTCGATACGGCGCGGCCCTCCTATGCCGACTACCTCACGTTTTTCGATGGCCTTTCGCGCCTCGACGCCGAGGGCATTCCGGTGTACATGTGCACGGGAAACCACGATCCCTATACCACCTGGCAGCGCGACCTGTTCAACCTGCCGAGCAACGTGACCATGTTCTCCGCCGACAAGCCGAGCTTTGCGCTTTACCGTCGGGACGGCAAGCCTGCGTGCGTGCTCGGCGGGCGCGGCTACTACAACCAAACGTGGCCTGGGGATGCCTGCATCGCCGAGGGCGTTACGCGAGCTGCCGCAAACGAGGCCCTCGGGGAGGACGCGGCATCGGCTCCCTTCGGCATCGGGGGTAATTCACACCGGGGAACCGATCTGGATCCGAACAAGGCCCCCGTGGCGCCCGCGAAGCTTTGCGTGCGGGGTTCGACTACTGGGCGCTCGGGCATGTTCACAAACGTCTAATCTACACCGAGGACAATCCGCGCCTCGCATTTTCCGGTTGTATCCAGGGGCGCGACATCAAGGAGACGGGGCCGCGCGGCGTGAACCTGGTCACGCTCGAGGAGGGCGTCGCAACGTGGTCGAGTTCATCCCCACGGCAAGCGTCGTCTGGCAGCGCATGAAGGTGGACATATCGGAGTGCGTTACGGTCCCCGATGTGTCGGACCTGGTCACACGTGAGCTTTTCCGTGTGAACGGCAAGGCGCACTGCGGGGAGATGTGCACGCGCATCGTTCTTTGCGGCACGACGCCCCTGCACGAGGTGCTCAAGCGGCCCGGGTTGGTCGACGATTTGCGCAACCAGATCAACGATTCCCATCCGGAGTTCTTCTGCGATGCGCTCATCGACAAGACACGCCGGCCGTTCGATCGCGAAGCGGCGCGCCGCGAGGGGATGTTTCCCGCGGTGTTTCTCGGCGTTGCCGAGTCGATGCGCGAAGACGAGGCCGGCGAGGCGGCGTTTCTCCAGGACGAGTTCCTGAAGGGCAACGTCGCGCTGCCGAGTGCCCTCGTGCAGAGTATCCCGACGCTTGCTGAGGAGGCGCAAGACCTGGTCATCGACCTTTTGTGCGGAGGTGACGACGAATGAGTCCCTTCTTGAAGCACGTTAAGATGGAGAGCTTCGGCGCGTTTTCCGGCAAGGCTGTCGGCCCCTTCGGACCCCATTTGAACGTGGTCTTCGGGCCGAACGAGGCGGGTAAGACGACGACGGCGTCATTCGTCCGCGGGTGCTCTTCGGTTGGGAAGAGGCGCGCGGGGTGCGCAACACCTACAAGCCGCAGGCAGCAGACCGCGCGGGTTCGCTGTTCTTTGACGATGGCGAAGGCGGCGAGATCGAGCTTTCCCGAAGCCGCAATGCAGAAGGCCTCAAGGGCGACGCTTCCCTCGTGCACGATATCGATCGCGAGACGTTCTCTACCATGTTCTCGCTCACCAGCGACGAGCTGCGCCGCCTGCGCAACACCACCGATGTCACGGCGCGCCTGCTCACAGCGGGGTCGGGCACGGGGACATCCCTGCGCACGCGCTCTCCGTGGTGCAAGGGCGCCTTGCTGCCTGCACCTCGCGCGCCGCAAGCGCCGAGGAATCGCTTGTGAACTTGGGATCGCAGCTTGCGGACGCGAAAGAGGAGATGGCTCGCGCCGCTGAGGTAGCCGAGCTTGCGTCGCAAGGACAAGGAATTCCACGAGATGGGCCGAGCGCGAGTCGCTCAGCGCGCGCCTGTCGAAACTGAATGCGCGCATCGAGGAGCTTACCGCGTGTCGCGCGCGCATCGAGAAGCTCGCGGCGGAGCGCGAGGAAATCACCGAGGAGCACGCGCGCCTTGTCGAGGAGCAGACGCAAGCGGCGCTCGCGAGACGGCGCGGGAGACATGCGGTCTCCCGCGAGCTTATGGACATGACGGCTGCCGAGGATCGCGAGCTGCGCGACCGCATCGACGTCTTCTCCGACAGGGAGTCGAAGTGTTCGCACAGCGTTGAGCTGGCGAAATCGAATTACGCTGCGTCGAAGGCGGCCTATGAGGTGCGCCTCGAGGCCCCGATACGCGCGAGATGGAGCTGCGTGCCCGCCATCAGCGCACGGCGCAGGTGGTGCTCTCCATCGCGCTGCCGCTCATGTTCGTCGGGTCCGGCGTTCCCCCTTGTGGTGCATGGGCGCGAGATCTCGAGCCTGTCGTTCACGGCGCTTGGCTTGGGTTTGGTCGCCATGGCGGTCTTTCTCGCTGCGGGGGCGCTCGTGATGCTGTTCCGCCCGAGCAAGGAGCAGGAAGCGCGAAAGGCCGAGCTTCAAAGCGCGCAATGGGTCATGCTGCAGGATAAGAAGAAATACGAGTCGTGCCTTGCCGAGCAGGAGGCGCTCTCGGGGGAGATTCGCGCGTTTCTCGAGAGTCGCGGGCTGGGCGAGGCCTCATCGAACTGCGCCGTGCACGGACGATTCTCGACGAGGCGAAGGACGCTCGCGGTGACATGGCCTTGCTTCAGCAGCGCTCCCAGGCGCTCACTGCGCGCCTGACCTCGCTCGAAGAGAAGATCGCGCGCAACGTCGATGCACTTGCGAGCGCCTACACGCAGGCGCATCTGCCGAGCGAGAACGCGACGCTTGCGGCGCTCGACGCGAATCGCGCGCAAGGTTTCGCAGCGCACCAACCTCATGGAGGCCTTTGAGAGCATGAACCGAGCGTACGGCGAGCTCAAGCAAGAGCTTGCGACGGCGCGCGGCGAGCATACGCTCGACGAGGTCCGCATGACCTATCAGCAGATCCGAACGCGTTACAACGAGTCGCTGCAAACTTTCGCGAGGCTTCTTCTCGCCCGTCGCATGCTCGAGATGGCGATATCCTCCTGGGAGAGCAAAAGCCAGCCCGAGGTGTATGCGCAGGCGAGCGAGCTCATGTCGCTTATGACCGAGGGCCGCTGGGTGCGCGTGTACATGACGGCCGACGGTCATCTGCGCGTCGTCGACTCCGTGCATACCGAGCGCGATCCGGTCCATCTCTCGCTCGGCACGTGCCAGCAGCTCTACCTCAGCCTGCGCATTGCGCTTCTGCTCGCCGCCGACAACGTGGGCCGTGCGATTCCCATTCTCGCCGACGATATTCTCGTGAACTTCGACTCCCGCCGACGCCGCGGGGCCGCGCGTGCCTTGGCCGAGCTCGCGAAGACGCGCCAAGTCATCATGTTTACCTGCCACGAAGAGGTTGTTTCCGTTCTGCGCGAAGTTAGTGACGCTACCAACGTCATCGAACTCGCCATGTAACCCATACCTTATAATGCAAGGGTTGCAGGAAGAATGCCGATCGGCCTCGCTTGCGCGGGGCGGCGAAAGGATGAAAGCTCATGCCCAGTACAGTTCTCGTCGGTGCCCAATGGGGCGACGAAGGCAAGGGTAAAATCACCGACCTCATTGCGAGCAAGTACGACTACGTCGTGCGCTACCAGGGTGGAAACAACGCGGGACACACCGTCGTCCACGGTGACAAGAAACTGGCGCTGCACCTGATGCCTTCGGGTGTCATGTACGAGAACGCCATCCCGGTCATCGGCAACGGCGTTGTGGTCGACCCCGGCGTGCTCGTCAAGGAAATGGCCATGCTGGAAGCCGAGGGCATCTCCTGCAAGAACCTCAAGATCAGCTGCGATGCACATGTCATCATGCCGTACCACAAAAAGATCTCGACGGCGCCGACGAGAAGATTCTGGGCGATCATCAGATCGGCACCACCAAGCGCGGCATCGGCCCGTGCTACCAGGACAAGGCGGCTCGCAAGGGCATCCGCATCCAGGATCGTTCGACGAGAAGATCTTTCGCCTGAAGGTCGAGACTGCGCTCAAGCAGAAGAATCCCGTCCTGAGCAAGATCTACGGCCTGCACACCTACACGGTCGAGGAGATCTGCGAGGAGTACCTGCCCTACGCGCGCATCCTGAAGCCCTACATGGCTGAAACCGCGCATATGCTCAACAGCGCGCTGCGCGAGGGCAAGTCCATGCTGTTCGAGGGCGCGCAGGGCACGCTGCTTGACATCGACCACGGCACCTATCCCTATGTGACCTCCTCTTCTTGCTGCGCGGGTGGCGCGGCGACGGGCTCGGGCGTGGGTCCAGTGAACATCGACCGTGTGCTTGGCATCGAAAAGGCCTACGTGACGCGTGTTGGCGGCGGCCCGTTCCCGACCGAGCAGCGTTTCCCCGAGGACGGCGGCGTGGGCGAAGAGGCCGAAACTGGCGAGCTTCTGTGCTCTGTGGGCCACGAATTCGGCGTGACCACCGGCCGCAAGCGCCGCTGTGGCTGGTTCGACGCGGTCATCGCGCGCTATGCTGCTGAGGTCAACGGCCTCACCGACGTGGCGCTCACCAAGCTCGACGTGCTTTCGGCGTTCGACAACATTAAGGTGTGCGTGGCTTACGAATGCAATGGCAAGCGCTACGACTACTTCCCCATGCAGCAAAGCGTGCTGTTCCACGCGAAGCCCATCTACGAGGAACTTCCCGGCTGGAAGGGCGAGGACATCACGGCTTGCGAGTCCTTCGAGGAGCTGCCCGAGAACGCGCAGAAATATGTTGAGCATCTCGAGGAGATTACGGGCGTGAAGATCTCGATCGTCGCCGTCGGCCCCGATCGCGATCAGACCATCATGCGCGGTTGGTAAGCTTCGGGTTGCGTGGGCCTTGCGGCCTGCGCAACGAGCCGCGCTCGCTGACTTTTGCTTAACCTGCGGGTTTTGGTTGTTTGGCCTGCGTATGTGGTTTGCCCGCGGCTTTGCGGTTCGGTTCGCGGGCTTCCCCGCTTGTTATTTGCGAACCTGAGAGAAAGGGTTTGTTGTGAACATTTTGGTGCTTGGCAGTGGCGGTCGCGAGCATGCGATCGCATGGGCGCTTTCCAAGTCGCCTCGGTGCGACGAGCTGTTCGTTGCCCCTGGTAACGGCGGCACGGCTGCGGTTGCGACCAACGTCAACGACGTCGATATGATGAGCGGCTCGTCCGTGCTCTCGTTCGTGCGCGAGCACGGTGTCGACCTTGTGGTCGTGGGCCGCAGGCTCCGCTCGTCGCGGGCGTTGCCGACGAGCTGCGCGACGCGGGCATCTCGGTCTTCGGCCCCGACGCCGCAGGCGCGCTGCTCGAGGGAAGCAAGGCGCACAGCAAGGCGTTCATGGAGAAGAACGACATCCCCACGGCGGCGTACGCCACCTTCGATTCGTGCGATCCCGCGATCGCCTACATTCGCGAGCAGGGCGCTCCCATCGTGGTGAAGGCTGACGGCCTGGCGGCCGGCAAGGGCGTCGTCGTCGCTTCGACGGCGGAAGAAGCCGAGGACGCCGTTCGCGAGTGCTTCGACGGCAAGTTCGGCGATGCTGGCAAGACCGTCCTTATCGAGGAGTGCATGACGGGGCCGGAATGCTCGCTGCTCGCCTTCGTGGCAAACGGCAAGGCGTTTCCCATGGCTCCTGCTCAGGACCACAAGCGTGCGTTCGATGGCGACGAGGGCCGAACACGGGCTGCATGGGCGTCTACTCGCCCGTGCCCATCGTGACCGACGAGGAGATGGCATCCATGGTGGCCATCATGGACTAGGCCGCAGCTGCCACGGCGGCAACCGACGGCGCGCGCGATTATCGTGGCGTGCTCTACGGAGGCTTCATGCTGACCCCCCGCGGGGCCGAAGATCGTGGAGTTCAACGTGCGCTTCGGCGACCCCGAGACGCAGGTGATCCTTCCTCGCCTGAAGACCGACCTGGTCGATGTGATGTGCGCCGTGGCCGAGGGCCGCGTCGACGATTTGTCGCTCGAATGGGCCGACGAATGGGCGGTGTGCGTCGTCCTTGCGAGCGCCGGGTATCCGGGCGCCTATGAGAAGGGCAAGGTCATCCTGGGGATCGACGAGGCCGAGGCGCTCGACGGCGTGTCGGTCTTCCATGCGGGCACCAGCCACAATGCCGACGGCGAGCCGTCACGGCAGGCGGGCGCGTGCTCAACGTGGTGGCACTCGGCAAGACCTTCGAGGAGGCCCGCGAGCGCGCTTACGCCGCCTGCGACCTCATCAGCTTCGAGGGCAAGCAGTTCCGCACCGACATCGGCGCGAAGGCCGCGCGCGGCCGTTCCGCCTGGGAATAAGAACGTTACGTACTTGGACTCCGACGCTTTCGCCATGCTCGGGCGGTTCCGATTTGTGCGAGCGGCCCACGGGGCTGTTCGCACTCGTGCGGAACTGCGCGTGGTGCAAGGGTCGGAGTCTGGTTTCGGCTCCTTTGCGAGCGCGAAGGGACCGAAGGCGAAATAGCAGGGAAGAAGTTAGAATATGCTTTCTGAACGAATGCTGAGCACGGTGGTTCGCGCGTGCTCAAACCAATATCTGAAGCTCACGCCGACCGACGACGCGAAGGTCGCTCCGCCAAAGCCTGGGCAGCGCTACATGCTCTATATGCACGTTCCGTTCTGCGAGCGCCTGTGCCCGTATTGCTCGTTCAACCGCTTCCCGTTCAAGGAAGAGCGCGCGAAACCCTATTTCGCCAACATGCGCAAAGAGATGATGATGCTCAAGGACTTGGGCTACGATTTCGAGAGCGTCGTCTACATCGGCGGAGGCACGCCCACCATCATGATCGACGAGCTGTGCGAGACGATCGACATGGCGCGCGAGAACTTCTCCATCAAGGAAGTGTCGTCGGAAACCAACCCGAACCATCTTATTCCGAGCTATCTCGAGAAGCTGAAAGGTCGCGTCGATCGCCTTTCCGTCGGCGTGCAGAGCTTCGACGACGGGCTGCTCAAGCAGATGGATCGCTACGAAAAGTACGGCTGCGGTCAGGAAATCATGGAGCGCATCCAGGAGGCGGTTCCCGTATGTCGGGTCCATGAACGCCGACATGATTTTCAACTTCCCGGCGCAAACCGAGGACATCCTGATCAACGACATCGAGCGCGTAATCGAAAGCGGAGCAAGCCAAACCACGTTCTACCCGCTCATGGCGTCGCCGAGCGTGCAGCGCTCGCTTGCGCGCACGGTGGGCAAGGTTGACTACAAGCGCGAGCAGCGTTTCTACGAGATCATCTGCGAGCTTCTGATCGGCGGCGACAAGCCGCTGTTCGAGAACGGTAGCGCATGGACGTTCAACCGCCTGGGCACGGGTGCTGCGGGCGAGGACGCCATGATCGACGAGTACGTGGTGGACTACGAGGAGTACCCGGCGATCGGCTCGGGCGGCATCACATATTTGGGCGAGAACATGTACGTGAACACCTTCTCCGTCAGCCAGTACAACGAGAAGATCGAAAGCGGTCGTATGTCCATCATGGGCAAAACGCACTTTTCCAAGCGCGACCGCATGCGCTATCGCTTCATGATGCAGCTGTTCGGCCTTCGTCTGGACAAGAAGCAGTTCAAGGAGGATTTCGGCTGCTCGATTGAGGTCGGCCTCCCCGCTGAGATGGCATTCATGACCGCGGCGGGAGCGTTTGCCACCAACAACGACGAGGAAATCACGCTGACGCCGAAGGGCCGCTATCTCATGGTGGTCATGATGCGCCAGTTCTTCATCGGCGTGAACAACCTGCGCGATCAGGCGCGCGGCGCTTCCGGGCGAGGAGAAGGAGCTTCTGTTCGGCTGCTAGCGCCGATTCGGGCGGCCGCGTGGAGCATAACCGGTTGTTGGTGGTCAACTGAGCGAGTTGCGCACTGGTTTGCGAGGCGGAATCCCAGGAAAAGCGCGCCGGCGTTCGCCTCTTCCTGGGGTTTTGTTTGGCGCGAATCGCGGTAGGCGAGGTCCGAATAGCGTCGCATAGCTCTTCCAGTTGTCCATCAAGTCGCGATACTCCTACAGAAAGAGAGCCTCGATGAGCGTATCGGTCGTCCTTGGCAACGCCCCCGCGTATGCGGGTGGGGCGTCGTTCGCACTCTTTTGGTGCTGCTAGCCTGGGCGAGCGCAATCGACATGCGCGAGAGGCGGATTCCCCAACAAGCTAGTGGCAGCGATGGCGGTGCTCTGGTTTGCCGTGCGCGTTCTGCTTGCCGCAATGGCGGCCGCCTGTTGCGCCGCCGGCTTCGGCTCGGGCGCGCAAATGGGGAACGCGGCCTCGGCTGCATCCGTCGCGACGATGAGAGTGCCCCCTTCAGCTTGACGCTTGGCGACGGGCTTGTGGGGGCGCTTGTGCTCGGGGGGCGGCTCGCTTGCGGTCTCGATCGCGTTCGAGCGCTTAGCCCAACGTCCCTCCATGGGAGGCGGGGACATCAAGTTGCTTGCGGTGGTCGGACTGTTTCTGGGTTGGGAACGGGGGCTGTGGTGCCTGTTCGCGGCGTGTCTCGTCGTTCTCGTGACGCAGATGGTGCCGCGCTTTCGCGAAGGCGGGAAGGGAATCGGCTCCCCAGATGCTCCCGTTTGCCCCGGCGATTCTTGTGGGTGTCGTAATAGCTTCGATACTTTGAAAAAGCTATTGACACGCTTTGCCATTTGCCATAAAATACTATCTTGCGTTTGCTCGAACGGATTCTCCGCGAAAGGCAAGCCCGTATGGTCAGGTAGCTCAGTTGGTAGAGCAGCGGACTGAAAATCCGCGTGCCGAGGGTTCAAGTCCCCTCTGACCACCATAAACTCAAGGCCCCGCTTCGGCGGGGTCTTTTGTATTGTTGACTTTTAGTCTGGCGCGTGCGTAGCCGCGCCGAAAAACCGCCCGCTACGCGGGCGGACGACAACCTGCTTTTTACAAAACCACCCTCCCGTCGGATATTGACGATTGTTCAGGCCGTCAAGAATCCGAGAAGGAAGGGTGGTGTTGGGCTATGGCGCAGAAAGCCTACAGCCTCTCGCACACGAAGTGGCTGTGCAAGTACCACATCGTGTTCACTCCGAAGTATAGGCGCAAAGTGATCTACAACCAAATCAGGTCGGACGTGGGGGAGATTCTCAGGAGGCTGTGCGAGTACAAGGGCGTCGAGATCATCGAGGGGCACCTGATGCCCGACCACGTGCACATGCTGGTGGCGATACCGCCCAAGTACAGCGTGTCGAGCGTGATGGGGTATCTGAAGGGCAAGAGCCTCGCTCATGATCTTCGACAAGCACGCGAACCTGAAGTACAAGTTCGGCAACAGGAAATTCTGGGCGGAGGGCTACTACGTGTCGACCGTCGGGAACCAACGAGGCCACCATCGCGAAGTACATCAGGGAGCAGGAAGCCTCCGACATAGCGCTGGACAAGCTGAGCGTGAAGGAGTATTCCGACCCGTTCAAGAAGTAGCCCGCCTGCCGGTTCCACCGGCTCGCCACGGGTCAAGGGCAATAGGGCCTGAACAACGTGAAGGCCGGCGTCTTTAGGCGCGCGCCGGCCTTCCTTGGGTTATACCCAAAGAGCAAACCACCCGCTAGGCGGGTGGTCTTGATTTCCGGCTTTTCCGCTCTCGTCACGATCCAAGCGCACTCCTCTCGGGCGAAACGCGAGGGGGTGAAATTCAGCGTCGGCGGGCTCCGCTACGATTCGAGCACATCCCCATTGCTCGTGACGAAGATCGCCTTGCGGATGACGGGGTGCTCGCGGGCGAAGGCGGCCCCCGCACGGTGCCAAGTGCGAGCAAGGTGGTGGAATATCCCTCGGCGTCGATCGACCGATCGGCGATGACGGTTGCTCCTGCGACGTCGGTCTGCACGGGCATTCCCGTTTCGGGCGAGAGGATATGGTGGTGGAACTTCCCGTTGACCTCGCATCAGCGCTCGTAAATGCCGCTCGTCACCGCAGATGCGTCGCAAAAGCGGCACCGCTCCCACGATAGAGCCTCTCGTCGCGGGGGGTCGCGGATCCCGATGTTCCACGCTATGCCGCCGGGCTTTTCCCCGTGCGCCACCACGTTGCCTCCGAGGTTGATGAGGAAGTCCTTCAAGCCCTCTTCGAGAAGCACACTTGTGAATTTGTCGGCGATCCACCCCTTGGCGATTCCTCCGACGTCGACTGCCGCTTGCGGGTCGGCAAGTTGGGCGAAATAGTGCCCGCTCTCTTCCCGTACGCGGACGCCGCGCCAGTCGACATGGGCGACAGCTTCGCGAAGTGCATCCTGCGAGGGAATGATCGCGCGGCGCAAGTCCCACAGCTGCACGGCTGCGCCCATCGTGATGTCGAAGCGCCCGTCGCTGTCGGCGCAGTAGGAAAGCGCGCACTCAAAAGGTCGGCCGTGTCTCGCGAAATCTCGACAGGGGTACCTTCCGCCCTGTTCAGGCGCGAAATATCGGAATGGGAAAGCGTTCTTGAGAAGAGCCGCTCGAGCCTGCGGGCCTCCTTGCGCACGCGCCCGAACGCCGAAAGGCAGGCTTGCTCGGGCGCGAACGCCTGCAGCGTGATCGCGGTGTTGAACGCGAAGAAGCGCTGCGCGACCATGCCCGCCTCGTTGGGGCCGCTCGTTTCGAGGAAGTCTTCTTGCGGAATCGCGTCTTGATGACGCCTGCTTTGTTCATGCTATGCGCGCTCCTTTGCGATGCTCGACGGCGAGGGAAAGTGCCAGCTCGCGGGTTCCTCTTGCGATCTCGGTGGCTTCTTTGCATTCTTCTGAAAGCTCACCGCTTGCAACCGCCAGGCAGCACGCGAGAACGATTGCCTTGTTCGTGAGTCTATTCATGGCTGCATGGTATCAAACTCTCGCGCCCTTAGCCGCGTGATTTCTCTGCGCGCAATCGTGCGCGATAAAAAGGCGCTCGCATTCGCTTCTGGAGTCGCGTTCGGGTTCGCTTCTATCCTTTCGCGAGATTGCTCTGCTCTCGCGGTGTTTCTTCGTATGCTTCGGGTTTCTTGTGCGCTACACTGTTCCTCATGAAAACGGGGCAATTCAAACAAACGAGGGTGCGGAAATTGACCGCAGACGAGCTGGCCGGAGACGACCAGGCGGCCTCTCCTGCGCTCAGCATGCTTTCACGCTGGGCAAACAAGAAGATGCAGTGCGCGCATTGCAAGCGCTGCACGCTTCGCTGCGAGGTGCTCAAGGAACCTGGCCTCGATGTGGGCACGATTCAGGAAGCGTACGACCGCGTCATGTCCCTTCCCGCTGACGAGCGCCCCGCCGCGGTGGCCGGTTCTCATGCAGTCGAACTACGACATGTACCATGCGCTTCGCCGCTGCTGCTTCTGCGGTTACTGCACGGCGGACTGCGCGGTTCACATGCTCGCTCCCGACCGCATGCGCGACTGGCGCGAGCTGTTCATGCAATCGGGCTCTACCAGCCCGAAAAGCTCACGATGGTCGACAACGAATGGCATATCTTCAGCGCCTACCGCGCCATCTTCGGCATAGGGTATCCCGAAATCGTCGCACTGCGTGATGCGGCCGCGTACGAGTCGGGAACGTTCGACACGGTGTTCTTCCCCGGGTGCTCGCTGGTGAGCTACGCGCCCGATCTGACCCGTCGCGTGGGCGAATGGCTCACCGCCGCGGGATTCAAATGGTGCATGTCCGACGACTGCTGCGGAAGTCCGCTCATGAGCGCAGGCTTCTTCGATCGCGCTGCGGCGCATCGCGAGAAGATCTTCGAGCAGATAAAAGCCGCGGGCATCACGCGCATGGTAACCGTTTGCCCTGGTTGCGGTGAGGAATTCGCCGAGCTTATGGCCGACGATATCGACATCATCCCGCTGCCCGAGCTCATCTTGGAGCGCGGTCGCGAAATGGAGCGCGCGGCGAGGGGCGCACTGCGCGCCGACGGCATGCCTGAAGATGTTGACGCGGCGGTTCGTGCGGTGGGGCTTTCTCCTTCGAACGTGCCTTCCGTCACCGTGTTCGACTCATGCCACGACCGCCATGACGGGCGCCATGGTCGGGCGATTCGCGGCGTGCTGCGCCGCTATATGCCGCAGGTCGAGATTCGCGAGATGGACGAGCGCCGCAAACAGACGTTGTGCTGCGGGGCGGGTGGCGCCGTTGCAGGCTATGACCCCGACATTACGAAGCGCCGTGTCATGCGTGTGGTGGACGAAGCTCATTCGACGGGCGCGGACACGCTTGTCACCATGTGCCCCACCTGCACGTACACCATCGCGCAGGAGAACCTGTCCGCAGCGCCCGAGCGCGTGATCGACAGTCATAACTACCTGGAGCTGTTCTTCGGGCAGACCATCGACTGGGCGGTCGTCTTCGATGAGCTCGGTTCCATGTGGACGGGCGAATACGGCCCGTGGTTGAACGCCACGTTCTTCTCGTAAGGAACCTTCGAGATTCTCGTCGACCTCTCTGTAAGGTTAACGGGCTTCGAGGGCCGAAGCGTTCTGCGATTTGCGGATCGCTTCGGTCTGATGTGTTCTATATCTTATCGAGGATAAATATATCCTTGACGTGGAATAATTGAAAGGCTATTCTTCTAATCGTTCCAAAGATTTCTCCTCACTCCACTCGTCCGAGAACAAGGCCGCCTCCCCGCGGCCTTTTCTCGTTTCTGGGGATGATTTGCGCACGTGCGCGGTGAGGGTGCGAGTGACAGACAAGTCGCGAGGGCTGGAATGCTCGCGGACGCGGGATGCGCGCCGTGGCAGGCGGGTGGGGGATGTACGAGGCAGACAGGTGCGCAGCCTCGCGCGCCGATTGACCTTCCTCTATTTCCCCAGGCGGGGAAGCTTCTTGAACAGCGCCCAGGCGCGTTGCTTTCCCTCGGGGGTCTCAAGCATGCCCTCCAAATCCCGAAACGCCACGCCGTTGCGGCAGAAGATGCGGCAGGCCTCGTCGACTGGGATGTTTTGCCGATAAGCGCGCGCGAGCCGGGCGGCTGCCGCGGCATCCGTCGCCACGATCGCAAGCGGATCGATTCCTTCCACAAGGGGTGAACAGGTCGACATCGCCGAGCGGGATATCGTCGACGTCGAGGGTCACGAAGGCCAGCGCTCCGCCGTAGCCGAGGGCAGCCATCGAGCTTTCAAGGGCATGCCGTGCCGCCTCGCTTGCTTCGCGGGAGCCGATTGCGCAGGCGAGCGTCGAGTGCGATCCCGACACGTAGTCGGCGTACAGGTCCCAAACGAGGCTGCCGTTCGCCTCGTAAATGTTACTTCTTGTGGATTCTTTCACATCAATCCCCCATTGGGTGGCTTGAAGGGGTATACCTGAACCCATGATAGCAAGAAACAAAGTGCTGGTTTTGCGATTATGCGCGAGGTGCGCCTGTCCGCCTGGCGCGATGAAGGAGGCTGTTTATGTGCACGAACGGTATTAACACTGGTCAATTCTCCCAGACGATCGACCGATCGACGATCATATCAAGCTGGAGCGCCGCTGAACCACATGCTTGCCCACCAGGCGGGCGATGCCGGCTTTGCGCAGACGAATGAGAAGCTCCACAACGTGCAGGCGCTGCTCGACGACGTGCGCGCCATGCTCGACGAGGCGAAAGACGCGCTCGAGGACGACGCGGAAAGCGCTCCTGGTGTCACCGTCAACCTCGTGTAAGCGGCATGCGTCATGAGCAATGACCTCATGCGCTTCTCGGTGGCGATGCCCGAGGAGCTTTTGATGCGCTTCGACCAGCTGGTCGCTCGCCGTGGTTTGGCGAAGAACCGCAGCGAAGTGGTGCGCGACCTGGTGCGCGATGCGCTCGTCGAGGACGAGTGCGCGACTCTGGCGTGGAGGTGATGGGCACGCTAACGATCGTGTTCGACCATCATGCGTCGGATGTGCAGGAGAAGCTGCACAACATTCAGCACGACTATTTCGGCAACATCGTGTCCACGCTCCATGTGCATCTCGACCAGCATCATTGCTTGGAAGTGGTGATCCTGCGTGGCGAGACCGGGCTCGTGCAGACCATCGCGAACCTGATCCTTGGCACGAAGGGCGTGAAGAACGGGCGACTGGTCCTCACCACCGCGGGCGAAGGATTGTAAAGGGGGCTTTCGCGAAGGGCCCTGCGAAGTTTCCGCGAAGGGCACTGCGAAGGGTTCTCTCAAAGAGTTTCGTCGAGGACTTTGCAGGGGTTCCAGCAAGGAGCCCCTGCGAAGGAAAAAAGACGCGAGAAGCGCCCAGGTGGGCGGCCTGTTCGGTCGCAGCCTGGGCGCTTCGTCTTGTCCGCGCTAGTCTTTGATCGGGAAGAACGGACAGCCTTCCTTGAGGCACTCGGCGTTTCTCGTGTAGAACGCGCAGGTCACCTTTTCAGGTACCTCCATTTCCACGCCGTGCATCTCCTTGGCGAAGGCGACGCTCTCGAGAATCGCCGTGAATCCCGTGCGCTTGCAGCAGCGCGGGCCTCCCAAATCGGCGAGCTTCCCCAAGATATGTGAGGTCAAGCGCTGTGTTTGCGCCCAGGGGTCGCGCGTCATGGGCGTCGACCCGGAAACGATAGACCACCACTGCCCGGCACTTGTCGCGGCGCCGCACGTGCCCCAGAACCCGCAGGTGCCGCCCGGCACGAGAAGCGAGCGCTTCTGCAGCTCGGCGAGCGCCTTGTCCAAGTCGATGTCGCCGCCAGCGTTCTTGTAGGCGGCCATGAGCGAAGCCCCGATGAGGGTGTGGTGCTCGGGCCCGTTCGGGTAGATCGACTTGTCGCTCATGATCTTCTGCGCGATGCGGATGGGGTTCTTCGAGTCGGTTTCGCGGCATACGGCCATGATGTGCTCGACCCCGCCCGCGCGATGGCATGCGTCGCACACGTAGTGGCCCTCGATGCAGACGGAATGCCCTGTCTCCTTCTTGCCGCAGATTTGGCAGGTGACGTCTTGCGCCTCCTCAAAGTAGGCAAGCGGCTCCCCGCATACCAGGCAGATTCCCTTTCCTGCTGACATATATTTCCTCTCTCTTGCCTTTACCAGGCTAGCTCCACTTTACCGTCTTGCGAACGAGAAGCCCCACCAGGAAGTCCAAAATGGTGACAACGATCCCGACCATGATAATGCCCGCGACGACGTTCGTGTAGTTCGCGTAGTTCGTGTAGTTGATGACGAAGTACCCAAGCCCGCTTGTGGCGCCGTACATCTCGGCCATGACCAGCATCAACATGGCGGTCGGAAGCTGGGTTTTCAACCCGGTCGCAACTGTGGGTACAGATACGGCAGAAGAACCTGGAAGATCATCGTGGGCGTGGAAAGCCCCATCATGCGCGCCGAGTCGAGAATGTGCTTGTCGAGGGACTCCACGCGCAGGATGGTGTTCAAAAGCGTTGGCCAGAAGATGCCGAGGAAGATGACGGCAACGGCCGCGGCTTTGAACGAGGGCAGAAGCATCACCAGATACGGCGCGAACACGATGGCTGGCACGGGCGCGAGCACGTGCGCGATGGGGTAGACCGCTTCGCGCACCTTGGGCATCCAGCCCACGAACAGCCCGATGATGTTGCCGGCGATAAGCGAGGTGATGAAGCCCTCTGCGAGCAGGATCATCGATGACGTCACGTTCTTGAGGAGCTCCTCCCATCGTGCGGGGAACACGGCGAACACGTTCTCAGGGTTGGGGATGAGCACCGGGTGCGTGAGCTTTAAGTCGGTCGAGACGGTTTCCCAAACGATGAGCAGCAGAAACACGACGATCACGATGTGGCACGTCGAGCGCTTCCGCCCGCCCGCGAAATAGCGCCACAAGAACAGCGCTTCGATGATTGCCGCGGCGACGTAGAAGGGGGCACTCGTCTTCGGGTGGACCTTGCCGGGAATCGCGATTGCTGCGAGAAGCGCCAGGAACAATACGCTCGCCAGGACAAACGACGCGGTGAGCACCTGACGTGCAAAGCTTTTCGTCGAGTTGGGCGCAGGTGTTGTGGTGCGTGCGACCGAAGGCGTCGCGACGCCTGCGACCTCGCTTTCGGCGAGGCGGGAATCGTCCGCAACGGGTTTTCTCTCGAACGTCATCAGCAGTCCTCCTTTCCCGTTGCGGTGGCGTCGAACAGCTCCATGACCTCGCGCTTGACGTCGCGCACCCGCGCATCTTTCACGATGGCATCGGCACTGCGAGCGCGGTCTTTCGGCAGGATGAATTCACGCGTGATGTGGCGGGGCTCCATGAAGACGAGGCGATCGGCGAGAATGAGCGCCTCGTCGATGTCGTGCGTCACGAAGACCGCCGTCTTGCAGCAGCCTTCGCCCTCGTTCCACAGGCGCAGCAAAAGCTCTTGCAGTTTGCCGCGGATGAGCGGGTCGAGCGCCCCCGAAGGGGCTCGTCGAGCAGCATCGTGGGCGCATCGATGCCCAGCGCGCGTGCGATTGCCACCCGCTGACGCATGCCGCCCGAGAGCTGGAAAGGATAGCGGTTCGCTGCGTCTTCCATGCCCACCTGGGCAAGCAGCTCCATCGCGCGCACCTTCGCCTGCTCCTTGAGATGCCCTTATTCGTCTGGCGGATCGAGAACATGACGTTCTTAAGGGCGGTCTGCCAGGGGAACAAGGAGTAGCTTTGAAACACGATCGACCGGTCGGGCCCTGGTCCCGAAACTGGTACATCATCGATAAGGATTTCTCCCGAAGTTGGCATCGACAGGCCTGCGAGCAGGGACAACAGCGTCGACTTGCCGCAGCCTGAATGGCCGATAAGACATACGAACTCGCCGTCGGCGATTTCAAGGTCGATGTCCTCGAGCGCCAGAAACGATTCATTGCCGTCGACGTAGGAGTAGCTCACGTTTTTGAATGAAATGGCAGGCATGGAGTCCTCGCGATATCGGATGGAAAAAGACGCGCGCCCGCGAGCCAGGCTGCGGGCGCGCTGGGGAAGGTAGTTAGATGCCGAGCGTGTTGTGCTTCGCATACTCGGCAGCGAGCTTCTCGTAGAAGTCCTTGTTCTCGCCGCGCTCGATAAGCGCATCAAGCGCTGCCTTGTAGATGGTCGAGTCCATGTGCTCGACGATGAGGCTCCCTTGTTGGTGTCGTCGATGTCGCCGTTGTCAATCATGTCGCCGTAGAACGCCTTCACGTCGTCGGTGTGGGGGTCCATCTCGAACTTCATCGCGGCAACGTAGTCGCCCTTGCCGTACGTGATGTTCTCGATGTACTCCTCGGGTTGGCCGGAGTACTCAACAATGGTCGCGATGGTTCCCGCGTGGTCGCTCTCGATGTCGTAGAGGGCGCGCAGGTTGGCGATCTCGAACTTGATGAGCGCCGAGCGCTTCTCCTCGAACGCCTTGCGATTCGTGGTTTGGCGGCAGCAGGGGAACTCCTTGCCCGTCAGCTCGTTGGGGCGAAACGCTACGGCGCATTTGCCGCCCTGCGTTGCGACGTAGCCGTAGCCGCTGTTCACGAAGCACATGTCGATCTCGCCGTTTTCAACTGCGGCAACTTCGGCAGCGGAGCTTTCCAGCAGGATGAATTCCACGTCCTTGCCGTCCTCGATGCCGTTTTGACGCAGCCAGCTCTTGGTGATCATGTGGCCGGTCTCCATGCGGAAGCAGCCGATCTTCTTCCCCTTGAAATCCTCGGGCTTCTTATAGGCGTCCTTGTTCTCGATGAGCGTGACGCACTCGGAGCCATCGGCGACGGTGCCACCGAAGATGACCAGGTCATCGCCCTGTCCGATATAGGTGCAGGAAGGGATGGAACCGAAGGGGAGCACGTCGGCGGTGCCGTTGGAGAGCGCAGGCATTGCCTCGGGGAAGCCGCCCGACACGGTCTGCGTGGCGACGTTGAGCTTCTCCTCCTCGTAGTAGCCCTTCTTGAGGGCCAAGATGATGGCGGCGATCTTCGAGTCCTTGCCCAGAAGCACGATGTTGAGGTCTTCAGTATCGGCCGAAATCGTGTTGTCGTACTTGCTTTCGGGGCGTCGGTTTTCGCCTCGGACTTGTCCTCGGTTTTCTGCTCGCTTGCACATCCGCCGAGAGCGGCGATGCCGGCGAGCGCTCCTGCGGCTGCCGCGCCCTTGACGAAGGTGCGGCGAGAAAGGTTGTCGATGATTTGGACCATGCGGTTCCTCCTTGGCTTGTTGGGATATTCCCTATAAAGACATGATTCACATATAGCACATAAGCCAGCATTAGACACATGACAATAATCTAAAACGTCACTATTTATCTTGCATAGGTAGTGGATGAGCTGAGGAAACACTATCGAATGGGTATGCATTAATGAGGCAGTTCCCTATATAAACGAGCCTGGATTTGCATTCAAGCCGGCGTGATACTGTGCCGCTCTTGCCGCTGTCGCGCTGGCCGATCGCCCTGTTTCTGCTGTTTGCCTTCTGTCCGAGCGGCGATTGCGCCCCTGTCGTGCGTTCTGGCGTATGATAAAGCAAACTAAGAAATCGCTTCATCCACGAAGGGGGATTTATGTCAAAGAAGGAAAAGAAGCAGAAGCTGGGAAAACTCGCCCAAGCGGCGAAGCGCGCGCGAAAGGGCAAGGCGTCGGCTGACGAGTGCTCGTGCAGCCAGCCCACCGAGCGAGTAATCGTCGCGTTCGACCGGTGGCAGCCCTCTCCTGTGCCCGCCGCGGAATCGGCAACGCTTCCGCCCTATAGCTCGGATGCGTCTTACAGCTGCTCCGACGATGCCTACGCCGGGCGTAAGAAGACGGTTGTCGTCGACTTTTTGTATCTCGATCTTACGGTGTGCGAGCGCTGCCAGGGTGCTGACAAGCGCGTCGAGCGCGCGGTCGAGCTGTGCCGCCCGGTGCTTGCTGCATGCGGCTACGACATCTCGCTGAACCCGGTAAACGTCGACAGCGAATGGCTTGCCGAGCAGTACGGCTTCTATAGCTCGCCAACCGTTCGCGTGAACAACGTCGACATCTGCCCCTCCATTGAGGAGAACGACTGCGACTGCTGCAGCGACATCGCCAACTACGATGTCAAGTGCCGCCTGTTCCCGTTCAACGGTACGTACTACGAGGTGCCGCCGACGGATCTCGTGCGCGGCATCATGGAGGTCGTGCTTCAGTGCCGCACGGCCGGCCCGGTGGTGCCGACAAGCCCTACGAGCTGCCCGAAAACCTTGCCGGGTTCTTCGCCGGCAAGCGCAAAAAAGGACGCGGAGAATCGTGCTGAACAGGGCGAGGGTGAGAGTTGCTGTGGTGGCGGCGAATCCTCCTCGTCGAGCTGCTGATAGGCGATTCGCGGGCGGTCGTCCGCAAAAAGCCTTCAATCATGGTCTTGAGCTGATAAAGGACAATATGAAACATTAGATTCAGTCTATTACTTTCAATAAATGTAGTAAAATGGTGTTAACAATGCGGGTGCGCAGTTGATGTGCGCCCGCGCTGCATGTTTAGGGAAAGTAAGGAAGGACGAAAATGGAACTCAACCTCAATCGCCGCCAGTTCGTCGCGGCTGGAACCGTCGCAGCGATGGGCGCTATGGCTGGTTTGGCCGGGTGCTCCTCGAGCGATTCCAAGACCGACGCCAAGACCGACGACAAGAAGGTCGAGGCTCCCGAGAAGCTCGTGTTCGCGTGGGAGCCGGGCGCGTCGGAGGGCAAGTACGAGAACATGCGCGACCTCATCGCTGAAGCGATGGCGGAGGGAGCGGGTGTGCCGTGCGAGCCGATGACCACCACCGACTACAATGTGTGCATCGAAGCCGTGAACTCGGGCAAGGCCCATTACGCCTCGCTTGGCGCCAAGGAATACGTTGAGCTCCACAAGAAGAACCCCGCAGTCGAGGTCGCCTGGGTCCTCTCCGACGGGGAAGGCAAGCTGAACCAGGTTTCCTACCATTCTCAGATTCTCGTGCTCGACGAGAACGCCGACAAGTACAAGAAGGGCGATTCCTACGAGCTTACGCAGGACGCCATGAAGGGCAAGAACATGTCCTGGGTCGAGCTTTCCTCGACTTCGGGCTACGTCATTCCTCGATCGCGCTCGCGACCGAGTTCGGCATCTCCGACTCTGAAGAGCCGGCGAGTCGGGAAAGTTCTTCAACACGGTGCTCTTCGGCGGCAGCCATGTGAACTCTATCTACAACGTGCTCACTGGCGACGCCGACTTCTGCGCGTGCGACGACACCGGTGCGGCGAACAACTACAACGTTATCGAGGGCGAAAACGGCGAGCTTGGTGCGCTCTACGAGATTAAGTCCGGTCTCGAGGCTCCGCTCGACAAGTACGCCGGCGTGAAGCTTCGCTGCGTGTCGTCCCTGCCCGTTCCCGCGGTTCCCTTCGTCGTGAACACCGATTACGTTCCCGAGGACATGAACAAGAAGGTCGTCGACTACATGTGCTCCGACGCGGTTTCCGGCAACAAGGAGCTGTTCAAGGACCCGAGCGACAAGGACACCGTGACCAAGTGGAAGCAGACCACGGGCAAGGTCACCTTCACCCCTGCCGACGACTCCTATTACGACGACTTCCGCAAGCTCATCGGCGAGGAATAGCGCTCCATGCCGCATACTGGGTGGCATGACTGAAAGGGAAGGGAGGCGCCGGTGGGTGCGACTGAGACACTGCTCCAGGTTGAGGGGCTGACGAAAAGCTACGATGGCTCCTCGAAGGCACTCGAAGGCGTCTCCTTCTCCTTGAATCGTGGGGAGTTCGTCTCCCTTATCGGCAGCTCGGGTGCTGGCAAGTCCACGCTTCTGCGCTGCATCAATCGCCTGATCGACCCGACTTGCGGCTCCGTCGTGTTCGATGGGCGGGAAACGTCGTCGGCTCGCGGCCGTGCGCTGCGCGAGATTCGCCGTCGTATGGCGATGGTATTCCAGGGATACAACCTGGTCTATCGTTCGACGGCTATAGAGAACGTACTCAAGGCCGTCTTGGCTACAAGAATTCCCTCATGGGCGCTCTCAGCATCTTCACGGAAGAGGAGAAGCGTGCGGCTTTCGATGCGCTTGATCGCGTGGGGAACCGGGTGCTGCGCGTATATGCGTGCCGACCAGCTTTCGGGTGGCCAGAAGCAGCGCGTCGGCATCGCCCGCGCACTGGTGCAAGACCCGCTGCTCATCTTGGCCGACGAGGTTCCCATCGCGAGCCTCGATCCGAAATCTTCGAGAACGGTGATGGAACATTTGCGCTGGGCCGCAGATGAGAGGGGGATCGCCTGCTTGGTAAGCCTTCATCAGGTGGAATACGCGCTCGAGTTCTCCGACCGTATCATTGCGGTGTCGGGCGGAAAGCTCGTTTTCGACGGTGCGCCGGATGATCGACCCCAAGCATCATCGCGTCGGTTTATGGCGAGGAGGATCCTCGAGAACCGACTGCGGAGTGCTGCTGATGACTCTTCTCAAAAAGCGCGGATGCGCTGGTTGCCAGCCGGCTGGCGAACCGCTCGCAGACGAGGGGAAGGCGTCGCCCGACCCGCTGTTCTTCCCGAAACGACACGCGTCCTATGCGGGCATCCTCATCGCCTTCATCGCGGTGACGTTCGTTGCAGGCGAGCATATCGACTTCGGCTTCCTTGATGCTGCCAAGGATTTCCCTGGCGGCTTCGTGTGGTTCGTCGAGCAGTTCATGCCGAACGCCAAAGCGTTCGACCAGATGGGAAAGATAGCCTCTGCGCTCGCTATGACCATCTTGGATGCCATCGCCGCAGGCACGCTCGCCGCGGTTATCGCTTTCATTCTGGCTGTCATTGCCTCGCGCGTATCGGGGGGTCGGCGGCCCTGTCCAGATGGTCATCCGCGCGTTTGCGACGGTGCTCCGCAATATCCCGACTGTCGCGTGGGGCTTCATCCTTCTCTTCTCCTTCAAGCAGGCGGAATTCACCGGCTTTCTGGCGCTGTTCTTCAAAAGCCTCGGTTTCCTGACGCGTGCCTTCATCGAGACGATCGACGAGGCGGATGCCGGGTCGATCGAGGCGCTCAAGGCAACGGGGGCGTCGAAGCTCCAGATCATCGTGCATGGTGTCTTCCCGTTAAGCCTGACGCAGGTGGTGAGCTGGGTTCTCTACATGATCGAGACGAACTTCCGTGACGCGACGCTCGTCGGCATGCTCACAGGCACGGGGATCGGGTTTGTGTTCAACTGGTATTACCGTACGTTCAAGTATCCCACGGCGGGCTCGTCATCATCTGCATTGCTGTGGCCGTGATCGTCGTCGAGGCGGTTTCCAACTACGTGCGCCGCCGCATCGGCGCTCCCGACGGTCATTCGGGCGAGATGCGCGCTTCTCACGGGAAGATTAAGGTGCGCGTGCGCACGACGTCGGGCACCGTGCTCGCCGTGCTTGTCGCCTTCCTCGCCATCGCGACGACCTACACGATGGTGAACATGGGCTACGGCTCTGCCGACACGATTCAGGCGGCATCCGATCTGGTCGAGTACTTCAAACTCATGTTCTTGTCCCCCTATCTTTCGAACTACACCTGGGCCGACATGTTCGAGGGGCTTGCTGTCACCCTCTGCATCGCGGTGCTAGCGACGGCGGGTGGCGCGCTCATTGCGCTCGTGCTGTCGCTTCTTGCGGCGAGCAACCTGTCGAACAAGTTTGTAAGCAACATCATCAAGACCGTGATGGCTATCATCCGTTCGGTTCCTACGATTATTTGGGTTCTGGTGTTCACCGTTGCCATCGGACTCGGCTCCGAAGCCGCCGTGATTGGCATGATGTTCCACACTGTCTCCTTCCTGACGAAGGCGTTCTCCGAGGCGTTCGAGGAGGTCGACCAGGGATCTCTCGAGGCCCTCAAGGCGACGGGCGCGACGTGGTGGCAGCAGATTGCGCGCGGCGTGTTCCCCGACAAGCTCAACGAGATACTGTCGTGGATCTTCATCCGCTTCGAGAACAACTTCGTCGGAGCAGTCACTGTCGGCGCCATCGCGGGCCGGGCGGCATCGGCTACTATCTCTACATCGTTGCGAACTATATGTTCAACTGGCATGAGATGGGGGGCTCATCATCTATCTCTGCCTCGCCGTTTCCGTCACGTTGGAAATCATCGCCACGCAGCTGCGCAAGCGTTTCATCGTGCATCGCTAGGCGCGTGGCTTTTCGGGTAAGATGGCCGCATGGAATCATTCGAACTGACATTGACGCATTATTCAGGCGATGGGGAAAGCGTCGTCGTGCCCGAAGGGGTGACGGCTATTGCTCATCGTGCGTTCGCCAACAACGATGCCGTGCGCGATGTCGCGCTGCCCGAGGGCGTTGTCGAGGTGGCAAGCCAGGCGTTCGCGTCGTGCGTGCACTTGCAGCGCGTTTCGTTGCCCGAATCGCTCGAGATGATAGGGGCTGCTGCGTTTCGCGGGTGTCGCGACCTGCGCGAAATGCGTCTTCCCCAAAGGCTTGCAGCGCTTCCCGAGCAGGTGTTTCTCCGCTGCTTCCATCTGGGGGAATCGTCTTGCCCGAGGGGCTTGAGGTGATCGAAAACGAGGCGTTCCGCAAATGCGGCGAGCTTCGGTCGATCGATCTGCCATCAACCGTGAACTGGATCGGCGAGCGATGCTTCAAGGATTGCACCTCGCTCGAGGAGATAACGCTTCCTGCGGGAGTGCGCTCGCTCGAGTCCCAAGTGTTCGCGGGATGCGTGAGCTTGCGGACGGTCCACTTGGCTTGCGCGCTCGACTACATCGCGCCCGACGCGTTCGACGGCTGCCCGGCGATCGAGGTCGTGCCATGCGCAGAGTAGTGACATCAGCCTGCCAGGGGTGTCTGTCGAACTGCCCCGTGCAGGTGACGATTGAAGACGAACGAGCGGTGAGGGTTCGCGGCAACGCGGCGAGCGCGGCAACGGGTGGGGGCGTGTGCCCCGCTCTCGCGATAACCCTTGAACAGGAATACGACCCCGATCGCGTGGCAATGCCGCTGCGGCGCCGCAACCCTCGAAAAGGCCGTGGCGTTGACCCCCAGTTCGAGCCTGTGACGTGGGATGAGGCTCTCGACGAGATAGCCGATCGAATGATGGCGCTGCGCGAGGCGGGGGCATCCGGAGCGCCTTGCTCTCGCAAAGGGGCGCTCGACCGGCATCAACGAGGTGCTGACGCGCGTCCTCCCCGAGATATACGGCACGCCGAACAGCTTCAACCACGATTCCATCTGCGCTGACGCTGAGAAGTTGGCGACGGGGGCGATGGATGGGGTCTACGACTACCACGATTACGCTTGGGTGCATCTGGAATGCGCCATTCTGTGGGGCGCCGACCCTATTGCGTCGAACCGCCAGAAGGCGTACGCGAGGCGCGCTCTTCCCGAGGCGCTTCGTCGCGGAGTGCCGGTGTTCGTCGTCGACCCTCGCCGGTCGATGACGGCCGAGCTCGTCGAGAAGGAGGCTCGCCGCAAGGGCAGCGCGAGCGCTGGAGGCTCGGGCGGCTTGGCGGCGTCGGACGCAGGCGGCTCGGGGCTGTGCGACTTGAGCCCGTGCGATTCGGCAGCCCGCGTTTCGGGCTTGCGCGCCTCTCCCGCGGCGGACCTCCGACGCGGGATGCTGGGTTCCCGTCGTTCCCGGAACTGACGGCGCCCTTTGCGTCTGCCATCGCCCGCGTGATTCTCGTCGAGGGGCTCTGGAACCGCGATTACGTCGGGGATTTCAAGGATGGTGAGAACCTTTTCGCTGAGGCCGCCCAGATCAAAGGCGCAGTCGATGAGGCTTTCTTCCAGGAGAGGTTTACGCATGGCGTCTGCGCATGGTGGAACGAGGAGCTTTTCGACAAGACGCCCGAATGGGCCGAGGCGGAAACTGGTGTCCCCGCATCGCTCATCGTGCGGATGGCGCGCACGTTCGCGAGGGCGGGTCAGCGCTCGGTGTCGTGGATTTCTCCGGGCGTCGCCATGTCGGCCCGCGGTCTTTACTCGGGGATGGCCTGCTATGCGCTCAACGGCCTTGTCGGGTCCATCGGGGCGGAAGGCGGCGTGCTTGCCTTCCCCTCGCTTCCTGTCAGAAGCTTCCCAGCACCGAACCGTATCGCGATGACGCGGCTCGTCGCGCATGCTCGTCGCCTCGCGTCGATATCCCCCAGCGGGCGGACTTCCTGTGCGCTAAAGCAGGCCGGGCGCATCGCGCACCGGTGACAAACCTTATCCCCGAGGCGATAGAGGGCGGGCGCGTCGATATGCTCGTTGCCTACTGGTGCAATTACCCGTTTTCGTGCACGGGCGCCTCGCGGTGGGAACGCGCGCTCGAGAAGCTTCCGTTCCTCGTGCATGTGACAACCCATGTCTCGGAGATGTCCCAGTTTGCTGACATCGTGCTGCCTGCGCGCCATCATCTTTTCGAGACGTGGGGGTTCGCGCGCTGCCGGCAGAACAAGCGCTCGTCGATTGTGCTCGAGCAACCTTGCGTCGAGGCTTTCGGCGAATCGCGCAATGACGAGGCAGGCGTTGCCTTTGCCCTGGCGGAGAAGCTTGCTCGCCGCGGGTTCCCCAACGTGCTCGCTTACTATCAGCGCGAATGTGTCGATCCTGTACGGGCGTCCCGCCGACGTCGGGAGACGAGCTGGCCAAATACGTGCTCAAAGCGATGACTGCGCCGCTCTGGCAATCTGGCGACGCGGATGGCGTGGGCGTTTCGGAAAGCGCCTGGGGGGACTTTCTCGCGAAGGGCATTTGGGAGACGGGCCTTTACCGTTCAAGGCAGGCGTGTGGGCGAGACCCCTTCTCCTCTTCCCACGCCATCAGGGCGCTTTGAGGCTCGAAAGCGGTGCGCTCCGCCGTGCCTTCGAGGACCATGCGCTTCGCTACGGGGTGGACCCAACCGATGCGCCGGCATTGCTCGGGTACGAGGCGCGCGGGCGCAAAAAGCCTTGCCGCATTATGAACCGCCTGTTCGAGAGGGGGATGAGCGCGAATTCCCCTTCATTTTCTCCCAACACCGTTCGATTGCGAATTTGGAGGGCCGTTCGGCGAACGCCCCGCTGTATCACAAGCTGAAGAGGCTTGACCCAGGGGATGAACCGGGGGACGACGTGGTGAAAATCAACCCGATTGATATGGAGCGCCTTGGCCTTCGGTCGGGTGACTCGGTGCGCGTGTCGTCGCCCGAGGGGAACCGATCGTCGTGCGCGCAAAGGCATGGGACGGTGCGCTTCCAGGCGTGGTTGTGAAGTGCTATGGGCAGGGACATTGGGCGTATGGGCATGTTGCCTCGCGCGACTTTGAGCAGGGTGTTTCGCGAGGAGTCAACAACAACGAGATCGTCCCGCCCGAATGGGAACGCGCGAGCGGCGCGACGGCGCGCCATGGGGGGTCTCGTTCGCGTGCGCATCGAGCGCGCGTAGGCTTCGCGCTCTTCGCATGTGGGCTTGCGAGTGAATCGTCATGTGGCTTATCGGGCCGTGCGCTCTTGCCGCGCCCTTGCATCTGCTGTTTGCCTGCCAACCCGTCGGTGGGCCGTGCCCCGCCGCGCGTTCTGGCGTATCATGGGGCAAACAAACGATTTCCCTGCGCGCGATGAACGCGCTGCGGGCGGCGAAGGCAAGGGAGAGTCTTCATGGATGAGAAAGTGATGCTCGGGCATGGCAGTGGCGGGTCGATGATGAAGCGCATCATCGATGAGGTTTTCTACGAGGCCTACGGAAACGACGAGCTTCTGCAGGGGAACGACGCGGCGGTTCTGCCGGCGCCCAAACCTGGCGAGCGGCTGGCCTTCTCCACCGACAGCTTCGTCGTGACCCCTCAGTTCTTCCCCGGCGGCAACATCGGGCGGCTCGCGATTTGCGGCACGGTGAACGATGTGGCCACTTCAGGCGCCCGTCCGCTTTATCTGAGCTGCGGTTTCATCCTTGAAGAGGGCTATCCCATGGCTGACTTGAAGCGCATTTGCTCCACGATGGCAGAAACGGCGCGCGAGGCGGGTGTGCGCTTGGTCACGGGCGATACGAAGGTTGTGAACCGCGGTCACGGTGATGGCGTGTTCATCAACACCGCGGGTATGGGCGTTGTTCCCGAGGGGTGAGCCTGGGCGGTGAGCAGTGCAAGCCGGGCGATAAGGTGCTCGTCAGCGGCACTTTGGGCGACCACGGCATCACCGTCATGAGCTGCCGAGAGGGCTTAAGCTTCTCGGCCGACTTGCAAAGCGATGCGGCTCCGCTGAACCATCTGATCGCCGAGGTTCTCGCTGTCGCGCCCAATACGCGCTGCTTCCGCGATCCGACGCGCGGCGGCTGCGTCGACGCTCAATGAGTTCGCTGATCAGGCGCAGGTCGATATCACCATCGAAGAGGACTCCGTGCCTGTGAAGGACGCGGTGCGCGGCGCCTGCGAGATGCTCGGCTACGACGTGCTCCAAGTGGCGAACGAAGGCAAGATGGTTTGCGTCGTCCCCCGCTGACGAGGCGGATGCCGCGCTTGGCGCCATGCGAGCGAACAGGTACGGCGTCGATGCGGCCATCATCGGCGAAGTGGGCGAGATGCAGCCCGAGCGCGGGCCGAAGGTTTACCTGCGCACAGCTTTCGGCGGCAAGCGCATCCTCGACATGTTGGTGGGCGAGCAGCTCCCGCGCATCTGCTAGCAAGCCCTTGTTGACGAGCTTTTGGCCATGAGTCCGCACTGGTGAGCTCTTCCTCCAGCGTTTTTCAAACGGGGGTGGAGCGCTTCATCCCAAAATGGGGAATAATCATCGGACGCGCCGCGAGGCGTGTCCGACTTTGCTCGGCGTATCTTGACGTCTCGGTATCAATTCGCGCCGTACCCTGAAAAACGCTCGATTTCTCTTGCATTTAACGGCTGCAATGGTATCTTTTCGGGCAGTAGTTTCCCGAGCGCGCGGCGGTCAGTTGCGAAGGGCGCCGGGATTCGCTTTCATCTGAATGAGACGAGAAGGAGTTTGACATGGCTCACCCGGTTATTGATGCAGATGAGTGCATCGGCTGCGGCATTTGCGTTGACGCCTGCCCGCAGGAGGTTCTCGAGGTCGTCAACGGCGTTGCGGCTCCCGTGAACGAGGACAACTGCATCGCATGCGGTGATTGCGTCGAGGAGTGCCCGATGGGCGCTATTCCCGAGGTTGTCGAGGAATAAACCTCACAGACCAAGCGAAAAAGGCCGGCTGTTCGATTGGGCAGCCGGCCTTTCTGTTTGCGGGGCGCCCTGCTCGATCTACCCGATAAGGCTCACGAACAGCTCGTGAATCCGCAGGTCGTCGTCGAGCCTCGGGATGGAAGGCTACGCCGAGCTGGTTGCCGGCTCTCACGGCGACGATGCGTCCATCGACCGTGGCGAGCGGGGTCGCACCCTCGTGGGCATCGGCGATGTAGGGCGCCCGGATAAACGTCATGGGGACGTCGCCCTCGATGCCTGAAAACGGTGCTTTCGCGTGGAAGCTCCCCAGCTGCCGGCCGTAGGCATTTCTCCTCACGGTCACGGGCAGCGTGCCGAAAACTCCTGGCGCGACGGCTCCCCGACCACTTCCGCGGTAGGGTCACCTGCGGCGGGAACACCTTCCTCGACGGTTTTCGCGAGGAGGATGGTTCCCCGCGCATGTGCCCATAACGGGTATGCCGTCCGCAATGCGGCGGTGCAGCTCGTCGATCATGCCGAGCCTCGCGCAGGAGCTTCGCCTGCACCGTGCTCTCGCCGCCTGGCAGCACAAAGCGCGTCGAAAGGCTGGCGAACGTCGGTCCCTTGTCGCAGTTCCACGCATTCGCATCCCAGCTTCGAAAGCGCGCGCTCATGCTCGATAAACGCCCCTGAACAGCTAGGACGGCTATTTTCTTTCCCATATGAAGACCTTTCCGGCGATATCGGCGTAAGCGGCGGCCTACTTGCCGCGCTCGGCCATGAGAAGGGCAATCTCGTTCTCGTTGATGCCGACCATCGCCTCGCCAAGGTCCTCGGACAGTTCGGCGATGAGCTTGGCGTCGGTATAGTTCGCCACGGCCTTCACGATCGCCTGCGCGCGTTTGGCGGGGTTGCCGGACTTGAAGATACCCGAGACGAACACGCCCTCAGCGCCGAGCTGCATCATGAGCGCGGCGTCTGCCGGAGTCGCCACGCCGCCGGCGGCGAAGTTCACGACTGGCAGCTTGCCGTTCTCGTGCACGTACTTCACGAGGTCGACGGGCACCTGCAACTGCTTGGCGGCCTCGAACAGCTCGTCTGCGCGCAGGTTCTGGATGCGGCGAATCTCGGCGTTCATCATGCGCATGTGGCGCACGGCCTGGACGACGTCGCCAGTGCCCGGCTCGCCCTTCGTACGAATCATCGTGGCGCCCTCGGCGATGCGGCGCAGCGCCTCGCCCAGGTCGCGCGCGCCGCACACGAACGGCACGTTGAACTGCGTTTTATCGATGTGGTAGGTGTCGTCGGCGGGGGAGAGCACCTCTGATTCGTCGATGTAGTCGATGTCGATGGCCTGCAACACCTGCGCTTCCACGAAATGCCCGATGCGGCACTTCGCCATGACGGGGATGGACACGGCCTCTTGGATCCCTTTCGATCATCTTCGGGTCGCTCATGCGGGACACGCCGCCTGCGGCACGGATGTCGGCCGGGATGCGCTCGAGGGCCATGACGGCGCAGGCGCCTGCCTCCTCGGCGATGCGTGCCTGCTCGGGCGTGGTAACGTCCATGATGACGCCGCCCTTGAGCATCTGCGCGAGCTCGCGATTCAGCGCAACACGTTCGGTTGCGGTTTGCGGTTCGGTCATTTCCTACTCCTTCTATCGGCATTTGATAGTTTGGCATCATACGTCGAACTTGATCCTGTTAATATGGTCAAATTGCGAGTAATTAATAAGACCAGATTGGTGTGATGACGGGAAATGCTGTCCTACGATATGGGCAAGCGAGGAAACGCGAGCCGCTATGACTACCTCTATCGGCGTATTCGCCACGATATCGCCCATGGGAACATCCTGCCCGACGAGAAGCTTCCCTCCAAGCGGGCGCTCGCGCGCAATCTCGGTGTGAGCGTCATTACGGTTGAAGCGGCCTACGCTCAGCTCATCGCGGAAGGCTATGTGCGCGCCGAAGAGCGCAGGGGCTACTTCGCGTGCGAGCTTTCCCCGTTGCGCGCGGCGGGAAACGGGACGGGCAGTGCGGCGGACAGCGCGGCGGAGACCACCTGCGCGGGATCGCAGCGTCTGGCAGCATCCCCGAAAACGCGATTCGGCGGCCCTCTCCCGCCTCTGCGGGCTTGACGCAGTTTCCCGCTGCCTCCCTCGAGCGAAGGCTCGCGTCCCCAGGCACTTCGGCGCGGATGGCCGAGGGCGTTCCGGCCTTCGCCTCGGAAGGCGGCCCGGCGACCCCGCACCTTCGTCAGAGTCGGCGGCAACGGCGCTTTTCCCCTACCAAACCTGGGAACCGCGTGATGCGCCGGACGCTTGTGGAGGAGTCTTCCGCAACACTCGCGCAGGCCGCTCTCGGCGCTGGGTCTCCGCGTTTGCGTCGGGCAATTGCCGCTTACCTGCGCGAATACCGCGGCATGGATGTCCCCGCCGAGCGCATCGTCGTCGCTGCGGGATCGCAGACGCTCTATCAGCTGATAATCCAGCTGCTGGGGCGCGATCGCGCTTTCGCGATAGAATCCCCGGGGTATCCGCTGCTCGAGCGCATGTACGATGCCCAGGGCGCGCGCTGCGCGAGCGTCCCGCTTGCGGCGGGAGGCATCGTCGTCGCTGCATTGAGGGAAAGCGGCGCGAGCGTGGCGCATGTGATGCCCGCTCACCAATTCCCCGACGGGGGTCGTCATGTCCGCCGCCCACCGACGCGATTTGCTCAACTGGTCGCGAATGGATGCGGCGCGGGCGTTTTCCTCCGACGGGCCGCGCGGCCGCTTCATCATCGAAGACGACTACGATGCGGAATTCCGCATGTCGGGGCGCCCGATCGCGCCGCTCGCGAGCGTCGATGTGGCGGGGCGCGTCATCTATTTGAACTCGTTCACGAAAAGCCTCGGTGCGGCATTCCGCATCGCTTATATGGCACTCCCCGAGGACCTCGCTGCGCAATTCGAGCTCAAACTGGGTTTTTACTCGAACACGGTCAGCCCACTCGAGCAGCTTGCCCTCGCCCGCTTCATCGAGCAGGGACATTACGAGCGGCATGTGAACCGCCTGCGTACCCATGTGAAGAGGCTGCAGGACGGGCTGGTGGGCCGCGTGCGCGAGAGCCCCTTGCGCAGGAAGTCGCGTTCGAAGGGAACCGACCGGGGACTTTACTTCTCGATGCGCGTGCGCAAAGGCACGCAAGACCGCGTTGTGGGGGCACTGCAGGCGGCGGGCGTGCGGCTTGCCTTCCTGGGGAAAGGCCCTCTTGCCTGGTCAGATGCTCAAGCGGGGGAGTCGGTCTTCGCGCTCAACTGCGAGAGTCTCAACATCGAAGAACTCGTCTTGCCGTAGCGCCGCGCGGGGGCAAATCCTCGTTTGCCGCGGGCTTGGGGAACGCTCGCGCGCCGTGGGGCGCGAGGGGGCTTCATCTTCGCCGTGGGACTGTGAGCCCCTTTTCGTCGCAGCGCCTCGGCTCTAAGCGCTCTTCCCCCGCTTTTGATTGGCCTCCTTGAGTCTTCCTGACTTAGATTTCGTATGTGATATCTTCACAATTCCTGCATACCATAATTTGCGTTATCGCAGGTCAATCGTTTGAGCACTAGTTTTGCAAAAAACCTTAGCGAAATCCAGAAGCAAACTTGACAGCTTCGCACTTAGATTTTATAGTACGCAATATCGAACGGGTAGGTCGATGGGGCAGCCGCGAAAACTCGGAGCGGCTCTTCTGAAAGCCTCCCCCTCGAAACCACGGTAACTATCTCTACAAAGGAGAGGAAACATAATGTCTAAGATTCTCGGTATTGACTTGGGCACCACGAATTCGGCAATGGCAGTCATGGAAGGCAGCGAGCCTGAGATCCTCGTGAACGCCGAAGGCGATCGCACCACCCCGTCGGTCGAGGGCTTCCGCAAGGACGGCGAGCGCGTCGTCGGCAAGGCTGCGAAGAACCAGGCAGTCACCAACCCGGAAAACACGGTTTCTTCCGTCAAGCGCTTCATCGGCCGCTCCTTCAATGAGACGAAGGCTGAGCAGTCCAAGGTGAGCTACAAGGTCGAGGCCGGCAAGGACGGCCGTGCGGTCGTTAACATCGAGGGCAAGGATTACACCCCCGAGGAAATCTCGGCAATGGTTCTCCAGAAGTTGAAGGCCGATGCCGAAAAGCAGGTCGGCAGCCCCATCACCCAGGCCGTCATCACCGTGCCTGCGTACTTCAACGACGCGCAGCGCCAGGCGACGAAGGACGCCGGTAAGATTGCGGGCCTCGAAGTGCTCCGCATCATCAACGAGCCGACGGCAGCAGCGCTTGCCTACGGTCTCGATAAGACCAACAAGGACGAGAAGATCCTCGTGTTCGACCTTGGCGGCGGCACGTTCGACGTGTCCATCCTGGAACTCGGCGACGGCGTGTTCGAGGTTTCCGCAACCGCTGGCGACAACCACCTTGGTGGCGACGACTGGGATCACCGCGTCATCGATTGGCTGGCCGACAAGTTCGCAGCCGACAACGGCGGCATCGACCTGCGCAAGGACAAGATGGCCCTGCAGCGCTTGAAGGAGGCTGCCGAGAAGGCGAAGATGGAGCTCTCCTCCACCACGCAGGCGAACATCAACCTGCCGTTTATCACGGCTGACGCCACCGGCCCGAAGCATCTGGACTACACGCTCACCCGCGCGGAGTTCGAGCGCATCACCAAGGATCTGCTCGATCGCTGCCGCAAGCCTGTTGAGCAGGCGCTGCGCGACGCGAGCATGTCCCAGCACGGGCGACATCGACGAGGTCATCCTTGTTGGTGGCTCCACCCGTATGCCGGCCGTTCAAGAGCTTGTGAAGAGCATGACGGGCAAGCAGCCGAACATGTCGGTGAACCCTGATGAGGTCGTCGCTATGGGCGCGGCTGTTCAGGGCGGCGTGCTCGCCGGCGACGTCGAGGGCATCCTGCTGCTCGATGTGACCCCGCTGTCCTTGGGCGTTGAGACTATGGGCGGCGTCATGACCAAGATGATCGACCGCAACACCACCATCCCGACCCGCAAGACTGAGGTTTACTCCACCGCCGCCGACAACCAGACGTCCGTGGAAATCCATGTCCTGCAGGGCGAGCGCCAGATGGCCAAGGACAACAAGACGCTCGGCCGCTTCCAGCTCTCCGGCATCCCGGCGGCGCGTCGCGGCGTTCCGCAGATCGAAGTCACCTTCGACATCGATGCGAACGGCATCGTGAACGTTTCCGCTAAGGACCTGGGCACGGGCAAGCAGCAGCAGATCACGTCTCCGGTTCCACCGCGCTTTCCGACGACGAAGTCGATCGCATGGTGAAGGACGCCGAGGCGCACGCCGCCGAGGACGCTCAGCGCAAGGAAGAAGTCGAGACGCGCAACAACGCCGACTCTTTGGTGAACGCCACGCAGCAGACCCTCGATGAGCTGGGCGACAAGGCGCCGGCCGACGCGAAGGCGGCTGCCGAGTCCGCTATCGCCGAGGCGAAGAGCGCGCTCGAGGGTAACGACATCGAGGCCATCAAGGCTTCGGTCGAGAAGCTGCAGCAGGCTGGCTACAAGCTCGCTGAGGTTGTGTACTCGCAGAACGGCGGCGACCCCGCGGCTGCGGCGGCTGCAGCGGCTGGTGCCCAGGGCGGCGCGGCTCCTGCCGACGATGACACGATCGAAGCTGACTACGAAGTCGTCGACGACGACAAGAAAGAAGGCAAGTAATCGCTATGGCGAAATCTGGAAAGGACGACGCCGTGAGTATTCCCATCGATGATGCCAACACGGGCGCAGAGGCTCCCTCCTCCTCCCCAACCTGCGCCAACGATAGCGCCACCGCGGCCGATGCGAAGTCGGCTGCGGAGGGCGCTGCCGCCGAGCCGGTAGAGGCAGAAGTGCTCGAGGGCGAGCCTCGAGGAAGCGGAAAAGCCCGCCGAGGGTGCCGAGGGCGAGAAACCTGCCGACGATGCGAAGGCCGAGGCGGAGAAGGCAGCAGCCGAGCTTGCTGCCGCGAAGGCCGAGGCTGCCGAGTGGAAAGACAAGTTCATGCGCCTTCACGCCGAGTGGGACACCTACCGCAGGCGCACGAACGAGCAGCGTGAAGCCGAGAAGGCCCGCGCCGCGGAGAAGCTGGTAACGAGCCTGCTTCCCGTGATAGACGATTTCGAGCGCACGATCGACTATGCTGAGAAAGAACGGCGAAGGCGAGCTGCTTGAGGCGTTCGCGCGGTGCACTCAAGTTCGTCGGCGTGCTCGAGAAGGACGGCGTGGAAGTGATCGATCCGACCGGCGAAGCATTCGACGCGTTGGAGGCTCAGGCGGTCGCGACTGTTCCCGATACGGAGGCGTTCGACGAGACGGTCCACGAAGTGTACCAAAAGGGTACCGCCTTGGGGCGAAGGTCATCAGGCCAGCGATGGTCACGGTGACCACCGGCGGCCCGAAGCGACCCAAGCCCGAAGAGGACGAAACCGAAGAGTAATGTATGGGGGCGGGCGCGTGAAGCCCGCCCTTGTTTTTCAAGTGAGAAAGGCAGGTGGTCGTGTATGCCGGCAACTCCGGATTATTACAAAACGCTGGGCGTTCCGCGCACGGCGTCCACCGATGAGATAAAGAAGGCATTCCGCAAGCTTGCGCGCAAGCACCATCCCGATGCGGGCGGCGACGAGGCCAAGTTCAAGGAGAACCAACGAAGCGTACGAGGTTCTCTCGACGACAAGAAGCGCAAGCTCTACGATCAGTACGGCACGGCGAATGAGAATCAGATCCCGCGTGGCTGGGGCGGCGGCCAGGGCGTGAACGTCGAGGACATCTTCGGCGGCATGGGCGGCGCCGGCAGCTGGGCCGATATTCTGGAGAGCATTCGCCGCGGCGAGGGCGCTTTCGGAACGGAATGGGATTTCGGCAACTTCGGTGGCGGTGGGCGTCGAGGCCCTCGCCCGCAGAAGGGCAAGGATATGAACGTCACACTGAACGTGACGTTCGATGAGGCGTTCTGCGGTACCGAGAAGCGCGTGACTGTTCGCATTCCCGGCAAGGGCGCCCCCGAGACCTTCACGGTGAAGGTCCCCGCAGGGGCCGTTGATGGCGGCAGGCTTCGCTTCCGCGGCAAGGGCGGCTTGGGCACAGGCGGCGGCGAGGCGGGCGATCTGCTCATCACCACCAAGATAGAAGCCCCATCCGTACTTCTCGCGCGACGGCGCCGACGTGCTCGTCGACGTGCCGGCCACTGTGGCGGAGGCAGCGCTCGGAGGCAGCGTCGTCATTCCCGCGCCGGATGGCTCAAAGGTGCGCGTGAAGGTTCCCGCCGGAACGCAAAGTGGGACGAAGCTCACGGTTCGCGGCAAGGGCGCACCGCGAGTGAAGGGGCAGGGCTCGGGCGACCTGAAGATCAAGGTTATCGTTAAGGTTCCTGAGCATTTGAACGATGGGCAACGCAGGCCCTGGAGGAATTCCAGGCTGCGACGAGCGAGGACGTGAGGACATGGTAATGGACGACCGCAACAGACCCCTGTACATGATCAGCGTGGCAGCGGAGCTTGCGGGAGTACATCCCCAGACGCTGCGCGCGTACGAGCAGAAAGGCCTCGTTACGCCGCAGCGAACGAGCGGCAACACCCGCATGTACTCGCAGGCCGACATCGAGCGGCTCGGGCTTATCAACGAGCCACCAACGAGGGTATCAACCTTGCGGGCGTGACGCGAATCCTCGATTTGCAAGGGCGCTTGGACGCGCGCGACGAAGAAATCGACGACCTGCACAAGCGGGTGCGCCGCTTGGCCGATCGCGTGCATGAGCTCGAGACGCGCGAAAGCGTGAACTCGCTCGTGCAAAAACGACGTCGGTGGCGTCACCCCGGGCGCTATCGTCCTTCGGCGCCTCTCTTAAATGGCAAACCATCTCCTTACGAAGGAGGCTTAGATTATGAGGTTAGACAAACTAGCAATCACCGCCCAGGAGGCGTTCCAGAACTCCATGGGCGTGGCGAGCGATGCCGAATCGGCGGTCATCCAGCCGATTCACCTTCTAAAGGCATTGCTCGATGCCGATGAGAACAACCTCGCGGCAATCATCAAGCGCATCGGCGCCGACCCGGCGCAGCTTGAGCGCAGCGTGAACGAAGAGGTCGAGCGTGGCCCGAAGTCGCAGGGCGGCATGCCCATGCCGATGCCGAGCAATGACCTCATGAAGACGATCGACAACGCGGTGAAGGCAGCCGAAAAGCTCGGTGACAGCTACGCCACAAGCGAGCATCTGCTCATCGCGCTTTCGGAGGACAAGGGGTCCCAGGGGGCGCATCTTGAACGGCGTGGGCATCACGCGCAAGAACATCGAGGCGGCCTACGAAGAGCTCCGTGGCGACACGCGCGTGACCGATCAACAGGAGAAAGCCCAGTTCGAGGCCTTGGAACAGTATGGTCAAAACCTCACTCAGCAGGCGCGCGAGGGCAAGCTCGACCCGGTGATCGGCCGCTCTGAGGAAATCCGGCGCACCATCCAGGTGCTTTCCCGCCGCACCAAGAACAACCCGGTGCTCATCGGCGAGCCTGGCGTGGGCAAGACGGCCATCGTCGAGGGACTTGCGCAGCGCATCGTCGCAGGCGACGTGCCTTCCAGCCTGAAGGACCGCGACATCGTGTCGCTCGACTTGGGTGCGATGATGGCAGGCGCGAAATACCGCGGCGAGTTCGAGGACCGCTTAAAGGCGGTGCTGCGCGAGGTGAAGCAGTCCGAGGGCAAGGTCATCTTGTTCATCGACGAGCTGCACACCATCGTGGGCGCCGGCTCCTCGGGCGACAGCACGCTCGATGCAGGCAATATGCTTAAGCCCGCGCTCGCGCGTGGTGAGCTGCATGCCATCGGCGCGACCACGCTCGACGAGTACCGCAAGTACGTCGAGAAGGATAAAGCGCTTGCCCGCCGTTTCCAGCCGGTCATGATCGGCGAGCCGACGGTGGAAGACACCATCGCCATCCTGCGCGGCTTGAAGGAGAAGTACGAGATCCATCACGGCGTGCGCATCACCGACGGCGCCATCGTTGCCGCGGCGGAGCTTTCCGACCGCTACATCTCCGACCGCTTCCTCCCCGACAAGGCGATCGACTTGATGGACGAGGCGGCGAGCCGCCTGCGCATCGAGATCGACTCGATGCCCGAAGAGGTCGACATGGCAGAGCGCAAGCTCACGCAGATGCAAATCGAGGAACAGGCGCTCATGAAGGAAAGCGACGACGCCTCGAAGGAACGCCTGGAGGCGCTGCGCCGCGACATCGCGAACGCGCAAGAGGACCTCGACCGCCGCAAGGCCGAATGGCGCAATGAGAAAGACGTCATCGAGAACGTGCAGACGCTCAAGGCCGACCTGGAAAGCGCCCAGGCCGAAGAGGAGCGTGTCACGCGCGAGGGCGACCTTTCGCGCGCCTCCGAGCTGCGTTATTCCACCATCCCCGAGCTGCAGCAGCGCTTGAAGACGGCGGAGGAGACGCTTGTCGGCAAGCAGAAAGACGGCGCGATCTTGAAGGAGGAGGTGTCGGACGACGAGATCGCCGAGGTCGTTTCCACGTGGACGGGCATTCCCGTGCAGAAGATGATGCAGGGCGAGATGGCCAAGCTGGTCGACCTGGAGGACAAGCTGCACGAGCGCGTGGTGGGCCAGGACGAGGCCGTGTCCTCGGTGGCCGGCGCCATCCGCCGCAACCGCGCCGGGTTTTCCGACCCGAACCGCCCGGTGGGCAGCTTCATGTTCTTGGGTCCCACGGGTGTTGGCAAGACCGAGCTTGCCAAGGCACTCGCCGAGTACCTGTTCGACAGCGAAAAGGCCATGGTTCGCATCGACATGTCCGAGTACATGGAGAAGTTCAGCGTGCAGCGCCTGATCGGGGCGCCTCCGGGATACGTGGGCTACGACGAGGGCGGCCAGCTCACCGAGGCGGTGCGCCGCAAGCCCTATTCGGTCGTGCTGCTCGACGAGATCGAAAAAGGCGCACCCGGACGTGTTCAACGTGCTTTTGCAGGTGCTCGATGACGGCCGCCTGACGGACGGCCAGGGCCGTGGTTAGCTTCAAGAACGCCATCATCATCATGACGAGCAACATCGCCAGCCAGGAGATTCGCGACTTCGCGAAGGAGAACGAGTCGATGGGCGAGATGATGGAAGGCATGTTGAAGGCAGACGTGGCTACTGCGTCGAAGAAGCTCGCCGAGTTCACGAACAGGATTCAGGATTCGCTGCGTGCCACATTCAAGCCCGAGTTCCTGAACCGCATCGACGATATCATCACGTTCAAGCCGCTGTCGATTGAGTCGATGGAGCCTATCGTGAAGCTCCAGCTCGAAGACGTGCGCAAGCGCTTGGCCGACCGCCACGTGTCGCTCGACGTGACGCCTGCGGCGCTTGAGCATCTGTCGATCGACGGCCTCGACCCGGTGTACGGCGCCCGCCCGTTGAAGCGCTTGATCCAGCGTGAAGTGGTCGACCGCATCGCCGACGCGGCCGTCCGCGGCAAGCTGCTCGACCGCAGCCATGTGCTGATCGACATCGACGACACCGCGGGGACTACACCTGCCGCGTCGAGGCGCCGCTCGATTTGGACGCCGTGCCGGTGGAGTAAAGGCGAAGGTAAGTCCTCTTACGAGGCTGTCGGGTTTTAGCTCGGAAGGCTGCCAGGTTCTTTGACCTGGCAGCCTTTTTTGCGTTTGAGGGGGGTGATGGTTTGGCAGGCTCGGCTTTGAGGCGCAGCTTGCAGGGTTGATTGGGCATAGGCTGATTGTCTCGATGTGCGATGCCGAAAGAACGGCATTGGCTTGCCGGTATCGCGATCAACTAGGCTAATGGCGGGGCAGCGACTCCAACCAAGATGCCGAAGGCGGCGAGAGGAGCCGCTCGCCCGACAACAACGACGAGCGGGGTCGCGCCGTCATCTTAACGCTCGTTAAGCCCCAAGAGCGCTTGGGGATTGACCGCTCTTGGGCGCTATGCGACAACCCATCGCGCCTGACGTGCCTTTTTCGGCAAATGTACTAGAATATGCCCCATGCAAAAGTCTTGGTCTGACATACGCGAATCCATCACGACGCCCCTCATGGGCTTCACGATCGTCGTGCTATTCCTCGTGTGCTTTCTTCTTGCGATGGTGGTCCTGGTGAGCTTCGTTCGCGTGCTGATGGGGTAGCGCCATGTGGCAGAGGTTCTCGCTTTACGACTTGCGTGTCATCGGACACTACCTCGGTACGCTCACCCAGCTCTTCGCGGCGCTTATGGCGGTGCCGTTCATAACGGCGCTCGTGTTCCAGGAATGGGAGCCGCCGAGCGCTACCTGTTGGGCATCGGCATCGCGCTTGTCGTCGGCACGCTGTTGCAGTTTTTGCGCATCGAGCCTGGTCGCTTAGGCCGCCGCCAAGCGCTTGCGGTCACGGGCTTCGCGTGGATCGTGCTCGCGTTTTTCGCATCGGTCCCGCTTTTCTTGTCCGGGCACTACGCCACCTACATGGATGCGCTTTTTGACGGCGTCTCGGGTCTCACGACGACAGGCGCCACCGTCGCGCTTGACATTGACCACTTCTCCAACGCCGATAACATGTTCCGCTTCATGATACATCTTGTGGGCGGCTTGGGACTCATTGTCGTCGCGCTCTCGCTTGGCATCTTCGGCAAGCGTTCGGGGTCGTCGCTCTATACCGCCGAGGGCCGAAGCGAGCACGTGGTTCCCAACGTCGTCCAGACGACGCAGCTCATTTTGCGCATCACGCTTGTCATCATCTTCATCGCCGCGGTGGTGCTCACCGCGCTGTGCATCTCGATCGGCATGGAGCCTGTCCGCGCTGTGCTGCAATCGATCTGGCTGGCAATCTCCGCGTTCACCACCGGCGGCTTCGCGCCGATGGCTGAAAGCGTCTCCTACTACAACTCGATTCCCATCGAGGTATTCCTCATGCTGCTCATGATCTTGGGCCGATCAGTTTTCGTCGTCCATGCCGAGGTGTGGAAGGGGCGCCTGCAATCCTTCTTCGGCGATATCGAGATTCGCACGATGCTCATCTGGCTGCTCGTTATGACGGTTGTCGTCGCAGCGTCTCTTTCGGCGAGTGCCCTGTTCTCCGACCTGCCCGCGATGATTCGCCGCGGCCTGTTCATGGTGGTGTCGGCTTTCTCTACCACTGGGTTCCAAAATGTCACAACCAATCAGCTCACGACGGTGTTCTCGTCGGGCGCCTTCCTCGCGCTCGCGCTGATTGCGGCGGTTGGCGGCTCGGCGGGATCGACCGCAGGCGGCGTGAAACTCCACCGGGTGGGCATCATCTTCAAGTCGATTGTCTCCACGGTGAAAGAGGCGGTGTCTCCCTCGTCTGCTCGCGTTGTCGTTTCCTATAACCATCTGGGACGACGCGTTCTTTCCTCCGATGCCGTAAAGGAGGCGATGACCGTGTTCGTGCTCTTTGTGATTACGTACTCGGTCGGCGCGCTCGTGGGCATCGCGCACGGGTACGAGGCATCCCAGGCCATCATGGAATCGGTCTCCATGACCTCGAACGGCGGAATCATCACCGGCATTGTGACGCCTGGCATGTCGCCTTCCCTTGAGGCGTTCTACATCTTCCAGATGTGGGCGGGCCGTCTTGAGTTCGTCACGCTGCTCGCCGTTTTGGCCGAGATTATCGCGTCGCTTGCTCCCCGAAAAGGAGGGGGCGCCAATGAGCAGGCGTGATACGACACCTTTGGCCTCGCTTTCCGGACGCGCGCTGCGGGTTGCGCTCGCGGTAGCGTTTTGCCTGTTCGCGTGCATGCCTGCTGTCGCTTTCGCGGACGACGGCGACGGCGAAGATGATTCCAACCTGATAAACCCTCAGCAGCGACCCGACTCGTCGTTCATCTACGATTCGTCGATCATCGACCTGTCGAACGCTGATTCCTACTACGACAAGCAGACCGTGCAGATTACCGGCGAGGCGGTGGGAGACATCATCGATGCGCGCGACGGCATGGTCTGGGTCACGCTCGTCGAGGCCTCGAACTCGAGCAACGCATCGGTTTCGGTGCTGATGACGCGCGAGTCTGCGTCGCATATCGACACGCTCGGACGCTATGGCACCACAGGGACGATGCTGCAGGTTCGCGGGTGTTCCACCTTGCCTGCCCCGGAAGACCAGGGATTGAGCGACGTGCATGCGACGAGCGTTGCCGTGGCTGCGAAAGGGTCGCATCATGTCGAGGAGTTCCGCCCCGAGGCGTTTGCTGTCGGTGCCGCGCTCACCGTCGTCGGGTTTGCTCTCATGGGACTGTTCCGCTACTTGCGGGAACGCCAGCGTTAGGGGGAAGTTGTTGGAAGAAACGGTTGCTATCGGGTGCGTCGTCAAGCTCGACCGCGGGTTCCCCTTGGTGCGTCTTGAGGACGGGGCTGAGCTTCGCTGCAAGCACGCAACGTCGCTCGTGAAGGGAGAGCGCGTCCGCGCGGTGATCGGCGACAGGGTGCGCGTCTCGTTCGCCGAGCGAAACGACAAGGCGCTCATCGTCGAAGTGCTTCCCCGCACCCGCGAGCCGTGCGGAAGGACCCCACCGAGCGTGCCGTTCCCCAAGTGCTCGCTGCCAACTTCGATCGCGTTATCGTGACGCAGCCTTCAGTGGAAGTGAATATGCGCAGGCTGGAGCGCGAACTGGTGCTCGCTCACGAAACGGGCGCCGCCGTGTCCGTCGTGCTCACGAAGGCCGATCTCGCCGAAAGCGAGGACGAGGTCGAGCGCGTCCGCGAGCGCGTTCGGGCGCTTGTCGGCGCGGATGTGGAGACGCTCGTCGTGTCGGAAGCGATGCCCGAAAGCGTCGAAGCCGTGCGCGCGCGCTCGTGCCCGAGGGACAACGGCGGTGCTTATCGGACGGAGCGGCGTGGGCAAGTCGAGCCTGGTCAACCTGCTTGTTGGATGTGATGTGCAAGAGACGGGGACGGTGCGTGAGACCGATGGCGCGGGCCGTCATACCACGGTGAGCCGCGAGATGGTGTCCATTCCCCACGGCGGCTACGTGGTCGACATGCCAGGCGTGCGCGGTTTGGGCCTCTGGGATGCCGACGCAGGTATCGGCGTTGCCTTCGCCGACGTGGAAGAGCTTGCTGAGCAGTGCCGCTTCCGCGATTGCAAGCACGAGAACGAGCCTGGTTGCGCCGTTCGCGCCGCTGTCGAGCGTGGCGATCTCGCGCGGGAGCGCTTCGGAGTCCTACGTTTCCCTGAAGCGCGAGACTGAGGTCGTCCGCGAGCGCCGTGAGCAGGCGCGCTGGATGCAGCGCGAGCAGGCCCAGGCGGGTTCGCGCGGTTCCCGACGTTCGGGAAGCGCGGCGGGAACGGGCGGCAGCGCGGGCGGGCGAAAGACATCGGCAGCCTCGTCGAAGATGCGCCGCAACAAGTCGGGCCGAGGCAGCGGCGGCTCGAGCTGGCGTAAATACGGCCAGTAGCGCGGTTCGCGGACCCGCAGCCTCGCCAGACATGCGCTTCGCGTCCCGTCCCGGGCCGCCCTTTGTGCTCCCCAATGTAAGCGATACCTGCATATTTGGGTAATGCTCAGGTAAAGCTGCGTCATGCTTGCGTCATGGCTTGCTGCTGTGCTCCCATCGGGCGGATTTGCTCCCTACTATTTTCATCAGCGAGAAACGGCGAAACCCAACTCAACGCCAGCGCTCGCCAAAAAGGAAATCTCGAAGGGAGAATAAAACTATGCAGGGCAACCTCATGAGCCGCCGTAACTTCGTTGGAGCCGCCGCGGCCACTGCCGCAACGGTCGCCGCCTTCAGCCTCGCCGGCTGCGGTTCGAACGGCTCGAGCGACGCGAAGTCCGACTCGAAGGAAGACAAGGCCGAGGCGAAGGCGCTCTCCGGCACCATCACCGCCGTCGGCTCCACGGCGCTTCAGCCCCTCTGCGAAGCTGCTGCCGAGCAGTTCATGGAGAAGAACTCCGGCGTTCAGATTACCGTTCAGGGTGGCGGCTCCGGCCAGGGCATCACGCAGATCACCCAGGGCGCGGTGCAGATCGGCAACTCCGACGTGTTCGCCGAGGCGAAGGTGAAGGACACCGCCGATCTCAAGAAGATCGCCGACAACAAGGTCTGCATCGTCGGCATGGGGCCCGATCGTCAACAAGGACGTCACCGTCGACGACCTGACGATTGACCAGCTGAAGTCCATCTTCACCGGCGAAGTCACTAACTGGAAGGAAGTCGGCGGCGCCGATGCGGCCATTACGGTTATCAACCGCGCATCCGGTTCCGGCACCCGCGCGACCTTCGAGGCCGCCGTGCTCGGCGACACCAAGGTCCCCGATACCTTCAAGCCCCAGGAGCAGGATTCTTCGGGCACCGCTGCGAAGATGGTTGCTTCCACTCCGGGCGCCATCTCCTACCTGGCGTTCTCCTACTACGACGACACCGTGAAGGCGCTCAAAGTCGGCGGCGTCGAGCCGAAGGAGGCGAACGTCGAGGACAACTCCTGGACCATCTGGGCTTACGAGCACATGTACACTGCCGCCGATTCCGACGAGGCCACCAAGGCATTCATCGAGTACATGATGAGCGACGATGTCCAGGGCGAGGCTCGTCGAGGCGCAGGGCTACATCCCCGTCTCCGGCATGAAGGTCGAGAAGGACGCTTCCGGCAAGGTCACCAAGAAATAACTCGAAAGGAGACGCGGCTTTATGGCTCAGTTGCCAAAGCATCGCGTCGAGCTTATCGGCAAGGGGCGTCACGGGTGCGTGCATCGCGCTCGTGGCGCTTCTTGTTGTTACGCTCGTTGCAATGGTCGCGCAACGCGGCATCGCGACATTCGCCGTTGACGGCATCGACTTGGGCGCATTCCTCACCGGCACCACATGGAACCCCCATCAAGATGACGCGAACGGCATGCCGACGGTAGGCGCGCTGCCGATGATTTCCGGTTCGTTTGCGGTCACATTGCTCTCGACGCTGTTCGCTCTGCCGATCGCCATCGGCTCGGCGATCTTCGTCGTTGAAATCGCCCCCGGTTTGGGCGTCGCGTGTTCCAGCCGCTCATTGAGCTTCTGGTGGGAATCCCGTCGGTCGTTTACGGGCTGATCGGCCTCACCGTCGTGGTGGCGTGGACCCGCGATATGGCTGCAGCGGCTGGCCAGACCATCACCGGTTTCGGCATCTTCTCGAGCGCTATCGTGCTCGCCGTGATGATTCTCCCCACGATCACGAGCCTCTCGATCGATGCGCTTGCTGCGGTGCCTAATCAATATCGTGAAGGTTCCTATGCACTTGGCTGCACTCGCTGGCAAACGGTGTGGAACGTGGTTCTGCGCTCGGCGGCCCCGTCGCTTATGACGGCGGTCATCTTGGGGATGACCCGCGCGTTCGGCGAGGCGCTCGCCGTGCAGATGGTCATCGGCAACGCGATCCAGATGCCGACGAGCCTGTTCACGCCCGCGTCGACGCTCACATCCGTGCTCACCATGGGCATGGGCAACGAGGCGATGGGCACCGTGCACAACGACGTGCTCTGGTCGCTTGCGCTGCTGCTTTTGCTCATGTCGCTCGTGTTCATCCTGATCATCCACCTGATCGGGCACAAGGGAGGGACCAAGCGTGGCTAAGTTCGACATGGCGGCGCACGTTCGTCGCATCAACTCGCAGGACAAGATTGCCACGGGAATCCTCACGGCCATCGTGGGCCTCGTGCTGCTCATCTTGGCCGCTATCGTGATCTACATTCTGGTCGCAGGCGCGGGCAAGCTCTTCGATGTGAGTTTCCTCACCTCCAAGCCGCAGCAGTTCAAGGCGGGCGGCGGCATCGGACCGGAGCTGTTCAACTCGTTCTACCTGCTGTTCCTGACGCTCGTCATCAGCGTGCCCCTCTCGCTTGGCGCGGCGATCTACCTGTCGCAGTATGCGCCCGAGAACTGGGTGACCAGCGTGGCGAAGACGATCGTCGAGACGCTCTCGTCGCTGCCCTCGATCGTCGTCGGTCTGTTCGGCTTCCTGTTCTTCGTGCTGACCATGGGCTGGGGATTCTCGGTCATCGCGGGCGCGGTCGCGCTCACGATGTTCAACATCCCGATCCTTGTCCGCACCTGCCAGCAGGCGCTCGAAGACGTGCCGCGCTCGCAGCGCGACGCGGGCCTCGCCATGGGGGCCACGCGCTGGGAGACCACGATCCACGTGCTGCTGCCCGCCGCAATGCCCGCCATCGTCACCGGCATCGTGCTTTCGGCAGGCCGCGTGTTCGGCGAGGCTGCAGCGCTCATCTTCACCGCAGGTCAGAGCGCGCCGGTGCTCGACTTCACGTGCTTCGACCTCTCGAGTCCGTCGTGCCCGTGGAACATCTTTCGCCCCGCCGAGACGCTCGCGGTCCATATCTGGAAGATCAACTCCGAAGGCGTCGTGCCCGATCTTGAGGCCATCTCGAACGGCACCGCGGCCGTGCTCATGGTGTGCATCCTGGCCTTCAACCTGATCGCCCGCTTCGTGGGCAAGCTTCTGGAAAGGAGGCTGACAAGCGAATGATGACGCAAGAGAAACCCCTCGCTGAAACGGAAAATCGCGTGCAGGACGTTGTGACGGAAGCGGAGGCCCCCGCACGGGAAGGCGCCGAGCCGCTTTTGCACACGCACGACGTCACGGTGACCTACGATACGTTCGAGGCGCTGCACAAGACCTCTCTCGACTTCGGGAAAGGGCAGGTCACGGCGCTTATCGGCCCCTCGGGCTGCGGGAAGTCCACCTTCCTGCGCTGCTTAAACCTCATGAACCGCGAGATTCCCAAGTGCAAGGTCGGCGGCAGCATCGACTATCACGGCCGCGATATCAACACGCGCTCGGAAAACCTCTTCGAGTTGCGCAAATCCATCGGTATGGTGTTCCAGCAGCCGACGCCGTTTCGCAAGTCGATTCGCGACAACATCCTGTTCGCGCCGAAGCGCCACGGCCTTGTGAAGGGCAAAGACGAGTGCGATGCGCTTGTGGAAGAGGCCCTGCGCGCGGGTGCGCTGTGGGACGAGGTGAAAGACAAGCTCGATCGAGCGCCCACGCCCTCTCCGGCGGCCAGCAGCAGCGCCTGTGCATCGCGCGCACGCTCGCCATGCACCCTGACGTGGTGCTTTTCGACGAGCCGTGCTCGGCGCTCGACCCGATTTCGACGTTCTCGGTCGAGGATACAATCCGCGAAATCGCGCAGACCGGCATTTGCGCCATCATCGTCACGCATAACATGGAGCAGGCAACGCGCGTCTCCGACCGCACCGCGTTCTTCTACGTGGGCGACATGGTCGAGACGGGCCCGACCAAGCAGATCTTCTCGGCGCCGAAAGACCAGCGTTTGCAGGACTATCTCACCGGAAGGTTTGGCTAATGAGCATGGTGGAACGAAAGAATACGGAAAAGAGCAGGTCGTTGTCGGATTCCCAGGCAAGCATGCTCTCGGTCGCCGAGGGCGAGTCGGTCATCTCGATTCGCAACTTCAACCTGTGGTACGGCGATTTCCAGGCGCTGAAGAACATCTCGCTCGAGATTCCGAAGAACAAGGCGACCGCGTTCATCGGCCCCTCGGGTTGCGGGAAGTCGACGCTTCTGCGCACGTTCAATCGCATGTGCGACTTTGTGCCGACAGTTCGCACCGAGGGAACCGTCGAGGTTGCGGGCCGCGACATCTTCGCGACCGAGCCACAACGAGCTTCGCGTCATGGTGGGCATGGTGTTCCAGCACCCCAACCCGTTCCCTATGAGCATTCGCGACAACATCTTGTACGGGCCGCGCCGCATGCGCAAGATCTCGAAGGCGGAAGGCGACGAGATTGTGGAGCGATGCCTGCGCGATGCGGGCCTTTGGGACGAGGCGAAGGACAAGCTCGACCAGAATGGCCTGGGCATCTCCGGCGGCCAGCAGCAGCGCCTGTGTATCGCGCGCGCCCTTGCCGTGGAGCCGCAGGTCCTGCTCATGGACAGCCCACGAGTGCTCTCGACCCGATCTCGACGTCGCTTATCGAGGAAGGCTCATGGTCGAGTTGGCACGCGATCGCACCGTCGTTGTCGTGACGCACAACATGCAGCAGGCAACGCGCGTCGCGGACAAGACGGCCTTCTTCTATCTGGGCGAGAGGCTCATTGAGGAAGGCCCGACCAAGCAGCTATTCTCGCAACCGCGCGAGGCGCACGAAAGACTACCTGACAGGAAGGTTCAGCTAATGTTGGTTCCCCGTTCGAAATATTTGGAAGCAACTTGACGATTTGTCTGTCGCTATGGAGGATCTGGGCCAGAAGACGATTGCCGACGTGACGGCGGCTGGCCTTGCTCTTGCGAAGGGCGACGCTGAAGCCGCCGAGGAGGTCATTTCGGGCGAGATGCGCATGCGCCGCCTTCGTGCGACAATCGAGGACACGTGCCTTGACATCATGCTTATGCAGCAGCCCCTCGTCGCTGACGATCGCGCTACGTTTCCGGGTCGTTTCGCCTGGTGAGCGACTTGGCGCACATCGATTCGAAGTCGCGCGACGTAGCCTATCTGGCAACTCAGATTCCCCATGAGGTCGCCTCCGCGATTGAGACCGAGATCGCCACGGCGTCCGGCAAGGTCGCCTACATGGTGAAGACGGCGCTCGAGAGCTTCGCTGACGCCGACCGCGACCGCGCCGAAGAGGTGTTCGCTTCCGACGATGAGGTCGATGCGCTTTACGAGCGCGCTGAACGGGTGGTGGTCGATCTCATCCGCACGGGGGATGCCGACGCGACACATCTACCCGAGCTGCTGATGGCCGCGAAGTACTTCGAGCGCATGGGCGACGATGCCGAGCGCATCGCGAAGTGGGCGATTTTCCGCCTGACCGGCACGCATGACTTGAAGGTTGGGGAGATTCCGGCCGAATAGCCTCCCGCCCCGCATCGCCCCGAGGCTCCGCACGGGCGCCACGCAGCCGCGTGGGGAACCGACCGGGGCCGCCGTCCGCCTCCCGTCCCTCCCGACGCGCGGGCGAACCGCCTCTCGCCTGGACCCTTCCCTCTGTGCGATAATCAATCCAATAAGGGTTTTCGGCGAGAGAAGGCGGCAAGCAATGGTGTACTGCGTGGAAGACGACGCGAGCATTCGCGAGCTGGCGCTTTACGCTCTTACGCAGGCGGGGATCGAGGCCGAGGGCATGGCGAACGACGTGGAGTTCCGTGCGGCTTGCGCGCGACGGCTTCCCGATGTGGTCATGCTCGACATCATGCTGCCAGGCGCCGATGGCCTGGAAATCCTCCATCGCATCCGAAACACCCCAGGTCTTTCGCGCGTGCCCGTGATCATGGTGACCGCGAAAAGCACCGAGCCTCGACATCGTGACCGCCCTCGACGGCGGTGCTGATGAAGTACCTCACCAAGCCCTACGGCATGATGGAGATGGTTTCCCGCGTGCGCGCCCTGCTTCGCCGCGCCCCCGACTGGGGTAACGAAGCGCCCCAGGGGTCGAGCGACGAGATAACGATCGGGCCGCTTTCCATCTCTGAGATGCGCCACGAGGCGTTCTGCGGCGGCGAGCCGCTTTCGCTCACGGCGCGCGAGTTCGACCTGCTCCTTCATTTCATGGAAAACCCAGGCGTCGCCCTTTCCCGCGATGCGCTGCTGCAGCACGTGTGGGGGTGGGACTTTGCGGGCGGCAGCCGAACGGTCGACATGCACGTCCTCACGCTGCGCCAGAAACTCGGTGAGCATGCTTCCCTCATCGAGACGGTGCGCGGGGTGGGGTATCGCCTCGTCTCGCAATAGCGGGTTCCCGGGCGCTCGCCGCGAGAAGCCTGACGCGAGCGGGCAATTCCCCTCCCGCGCCAGGTTTCCCGTTTTCCGCTTTCGGTGGAAGGGCTTGCGCGCTTTCGCCATGGGAAGCGTGTAGCGATATAATGAATCGGTTCATGGGGTTCGCTTGCGGGCGATATGCGGCAGGTCTTTCCCTTGCGGGATAGCGAAATCCGCCGCGGTGTTCGCTAGGCGCTTCTGTGAACAGGCCAAACAGGGGCCGACTCATCGAACTATAAAGGAAGCATATGAACCCGGTTGTTGTCATTCCCACCTTTGCCTCAACGCGCTCGCAACGCGAGGGCGGCTCCATCATCACCACGTACGACCATCCGACGCCCTTGTCACAGGAAGGCGAGCTGCCGCGTTGCCTCGAATCGCTCACCAAGGTCGAGGGCATCGGGCGATCATCGTGGTCGTCGCGGCGGAGCCCTCCATTGCGCACAAGGCGGCGCAGAAGACTCAGGCCATCGCCGCGCGCTTTCCCGAGCTGCACATCGCGGTCATCGGCGCTGCGGAGGCGGGTCTGGTGCAGCAGCGCATGGAGCAGCTCGGTCTGGGGAAGCTCACGCGCGAAGTGGGCTTGTCGGGGTACGGCGCCGTTCGCAACCTCGGTCTTGTCGTGGCGTGCGCGCTCGGGTTCGACGCGGTGGTGTTCCTCGACGACGACGAGGTGGTGACCGACGCCGATTTCCTGCGCCGTGCGGTGTACGGTTTGGGGAAGCTTACGCGCAAGGGCATCCCCATCCTCGCGAAGACGGGTTTCTACTACAATTCTGAAGGCTCCTATCTGTCAAAGAGCCAGAACAAATGGTACAACCGCTTCTGGCAGCAGGGAAGCGCGTTCAACAAATGGATCGAGCGGGCCATGCGCGCGCCGCGCCTTTCGCGCTCGAACCACGTGTGCGGCGGCTGCCTGGCGCTGCACAAGGAAGCGTTCAAACGCCTGTCGTTCGACCCGTGGATCGCGCGCGGCGAAGATCGGACTACATGCTGAACCTGCGCATGTACGGCAGCGACATCTGGTTCGACAACAAATGGAGCCTGCGCCATCTTCCGCCCGAATCGGCGAGCGAGGGCACGCGTTTCCGCCAGGACATCTATCGCTGGCTCTACGAATACCGCAAGATGGAGTACAGCCGCACCCAGATTGATCTCATGCAGGTGAAGCCCTCGTCCCTCGAGCCGTACCCGGGGCCGTTTCTGGAGCCGAGCATCGTGCGGCGAATACGCATCACGGCGTTTCTGCGCAGCCTTGCCCGCCCCGACAAGAAGGCGTATCGCAAGGCGGCGAAGGCGGCGCGCACCGAGGCGGCGCAATATGCCCAGCGGAACTGCACAAAGTACTTCGAGTTCCAGTTCGTGTGGTCGGAGGCTCATGTCGCGCATCGAGGGCGACCAGATCTTAAGCACCGCCCTTGTCCGCAGCGCTGTGTCGCGCGCGGAAGCTGTGGCGGGCGCGAATGCGAACGGCCGAGTTATCGAGCGCGATCCCCGCGTCGAAAGGCGGGGGATGTGGTGGAAGCGGGGGCTCCTGCAGCTCCCCAAGCGGGCGTTTCCGAGCAGCTTGCAGCCCAATATTCCAATATCGACCCGGGCATGACGAGCGAGATTCGCCTGAACCTCGCCGATTAATGGCGAATGCGCGCGGTCGGCTTCCCGCTGCGGACCGGTGCGCGCTGCCGCGATACACTAGGTGGGGAGAGCGTCCCTTCGGGGACGTCCTCGGTGCGCGCTCTGATAGGGCGAATCTGCAGTAGAAAGACATGATGGTGGAAGCACTCGTTTATTTTTTGTCCCTGCTTTGGTTGGCGTGTTGATCGGTGTCGCCTCGGGGCTGCTCGGCATCGGCGGGGGCACGGTTATGGTGCCGATTTTTCGCCTTGCATTCGGAATGAGCGCCACCATGAGCACGGCGACCTCGCTGTTCGCCATCATCCCGACGTCCATTTCGGGCGCGATTTCGCACGTGAAGGGCAAGACCTGCATTCCCGCGCTCGGCATCGCCGCGGGCCTTGGAGGTGCGTGTCTGTCGCCTGTGGGGTGTGGCTCGCGCAGCTTTCTCCCGACTGGCTCGTGATGCTCGCAGCGGCGATCATCATTGGCTATTCGGCCATCAACATGTTCAAGAAGGCCTTTAAGTTGCGGCCGGCTGGCCAGCCGGCCGCAGGGGTCGATGCTGCGGCTTCCCCAGCACCCAATCTTCGGGCGCTCCCGAAGGCTCGCGTACCGAAGTACGCGTCGCCTCCGCGACCGCCCGAATCTCGGGCACTGGGAAACCCTCGCTGACTCTTCGGCGACCAGTGACTCTTCGAGCGCGACACCCTCGCTGACTTCCTTGGGCGAGCTGGCGGCTGCGGCCCCACCGCCGATGATTCTTCCCTTTCCCGAGAGCAGCTCTTGCAGGGCGCCGCAATCGGCCTGGTCGCAGGCTTGGCCTCCGGCTATGTCGGCGTCGGCGGCGGGTTCATCATGGTGCCGCTCATGCTCTCGATTATCGGCATCCCCATGCGCAAGGCGTCGGGCACTTCGCTCATCGCGGTCATGATTTTGGCCATCCCCGGCGTGATCGAGCAGGGGATCATCGGCAACATCAACTATCTTGCAGGCATCGCCATCGTCATCGGTACCATCCCCGGCGCCGTCATCGGCGCGAGGCTCGTGACGAAGGTGCCCGAGCGTACGCTTCGGCTGCTGTTCGGGTGTTTTCTTATTGTGGCGGCGGTCATGCTTGTGTTGAACGAGGTCGGCATCTTCGGGTAATCGTCTATACTTATCGCAAACTGACGATAGGGGAGCGAGACGATGGGCGAAACGGCCATGCAGGATAGCGGAGCGGAAAATTCGATCGATGCGGTGGCACCGGGGACCATCCCCCGAAGAAAGGCGTCGCACGTGTGTTCACGGTCGAGATGCTGCTTGCGACCATAGCGGTCCTCTCGGGCGTAACGCTTCTTTGGACGGCGCTCGCCCCCTCCCACAGCATCCCCATCATGATTACCGCAGGCGCCATGTTCACGCTCTCGATCGTGCTGGTGATTCGCCTGTCGATGGACCCGGACTCGGTGCGAGCGCGTCAGTCGGACGCCATGTTGCGCCTGGCGAGCAAAACGCTCGAAAGCATGCAAGACGGTCTGAACCGTGAATCTGCGCAGGAAATCTGCCAGCTGCTTTTGCCCTCGACGGCTGCCATCGCGGTGGCCATCACCGACAAGAAACAGATCCTCGGTTATGCCGGGTACCTGGAGGCCGAGAACCCAGCCGGCGGCAACATCCGCACGCATGCCACGCAGGCGACGCTCGATGACGGCAACATGCGCGTGCTGTTCACCAGCATCGACATTGGCTTCCCGGAAAACGCCACGACGATCAAGGCGGCCATCGTTGTTCCGCTTTTGGTACGAGGTGACGTGGTGGGCACGCTGAAGTTCTACTATCGCTCCGCCAAGCGCATCAGCGAGACTCAGAAGTCGATTGCCGAGGGCTTCGGCACGCTGCTGTCCACCCAGATGGCTGCGGCGCAGCTCGAAGAGCAGGCGCGCCTTGCCACGAGCATGGAACTCAAGGCGCTCCAGAACCAGATCAACCCGCATTTCCTGTTCAACACCATCAACACGATCGCCTCGCTCATCCGCACGAGTCCCAACGAGGCTCGCGTGCTTTTGCGCGAGTTCGCGGTGTTCTACCGCCGCACGCTGGAGAACTCCGACAGCCTCATCTACCTCTCGCGCGAAGTGGAGCAGACGCAGCGTTACTTCTCATTTGAGGTGGCGCGCTTCGGTGCCGAGCGCGTGGAGAACTCGACGTCGATTTGGTGCCCGAATGCGAGAACATGATGGTTCCGTCGTTCCTCGTTCAGCCGTTGGTGGAAAACGCCGTGCAGCACGCGATGCCGTCCGAAGGCAAGCTCACCATCACGGTGACCGGCGAGGTCGATGGCGACGACGTGTACCTGCGCGTGAGCGACAACGGCACAGGCATGACCGAGGAAGCGCGCCAGGGTATCATGCATCCTAAGGAAACTAAGGGAATCGGCATCGCGGTGAAGAACGTGCACGACCGCATCGTCGGGTTCTTCGGGCCGAACTCCTACATGGACGTGCAAAGCGAGCTGGGGGTAGGCACCACGGTGACGCTGTTCTTGGAAGGATGCGCTGCCCAGACGAAGTCCCAGGTCGCTGCGAGCGACGCGGAAACCCTGCGTCGGTAGGGGGAAGAAGATGGATCCCGAAGAGCAGACGTCCGACCTCTATGGCATCATCCAGAGCGTCGTCCATGTCGAGTGGCTTTCCACTGCGCTGACGGTGGCGATTGCGCTCGCTTTCACGGCGCTTGTGGCTCGCGCCGTGACGAAGGTGCTGCGCCGCGTGCTCTCACATGACAACTCGCCGCTGCCCTCGTCGAGCATCTTCGTCAATATTGCCCGCATCGCTGTGTGGGCCGTCGGCGTGAGCGTGGTGCTGTCGAGCTGCTTCGGAATCGACGTCTCAGCGGCGATCGCCGCGCTCGGTATCGGCGGCATCGCCATCTCGCTCGGCTTCCAGGACACGCTCTCGAACCTGATCGGCGGCGTGCAGGTGAGCATCACCGAGGCCGTGGAGCCGGGTGACTACATCGAGGTCGGCGGGCGGCGCGGCGTCGTGCACGATGTGACGTGGCGCCACACCTCGCTTGAGACGCTTTCGGGTGAGCGCGTCGTGGTGCCGAACTCGGTGATCAACAAGTCGTCGCTCACGCATCTGCCGCCGCTTACAAAGGTGGTGGTGCCCCTGATTGTCACCACGGGTGGCGCAGACCTTGATGCCGTTGCTGCGAAGATTGTCAAAGCTGCAGGTCAAACAGCACAAAAAGTGGGTGGAGGCATGTCGCAAGAGCCGCAGGTGCTTTTCACGGAGGCTATGGAGTGCGGTTACCGCGCGAGCCTCATCGTGTGGGTTGAAGATGGCGACAAGCACTCTCGTGAAGGATGCCGTCGTGCGTGCCGTCGCGCCCCTACACCATGGCATAGGGCGGGGCCTGTTCTCGATTGCGGTCGTGGTTGCCTGTCTGCTCCTGATGTAGGGGCTTCGGGTGCGCGGTGCCGTAGCGGGGCGAGGCGGTTTCCAACGCAGCGAGGTGCGTTCGCGCATTCGTGTCGTCTTGGCGTTCAGGGCGGCGCGCTGTCGCATCTCGCTTTCGAAGGGGACGCGCGGGAACCGGCTTGGCTATACTTCTCGATAGCAAACGCAGCTCAAACGGACTCGGAGTCACATGGCAGGCAAACAGCTCATACTCGATCGTTATCGCCCGATGTCGGAAGCCGGCGCGGGTGGCTTCGCGACGGTGCAGGTCGCATGGGATACGCAGATGCGCCGCAAGGTCGCCATCAAGTGCATCGAGCTGCCGAAGGTGTCGCCTGGCTCCCCGAACCGGGTCGCGCCCGCCGATCAGCCGAGGGCGGCCCGTTATGCGCGTGTCGAAGGCGAGGCCGCGCCATCGGCGCCGACGCAGGTTGTTCGCCCTGAGGACATCCCCCCTTGGGAAGACGTTCCCGAAGATTTGGAGGCGGCAACGCCCTCCGCGCTCGCGGCTTTGCCGGGGATTTTGCTTCGGCCTTCGGGCCAGGCCGTGGCCCCGTCGCCCCTGGCGACTTCGAAAATCGTGAAGGCGCTGAAGATTTCGGCTCTCTCGACGATCCCCTTGCCTCCGATATCCCCGGTCTTGCGGAAGCTCGGGCGATTGCCCAGTTCAGCGATGCGAACATCGTCACGGTGTACAACTTCGAGGTCAAGGATTCCACGGCGTACCTCATCATGGAGTACGTGGAGGGACGACGCTCGAACGGTTCTTGCGCGAGCACGACGGCGACCTCACGCTCGATGTGGTTGCGCACGTCTTCTCGAGCATCGCGCATGCGCTCGAGGTCGCGCATTCCCACAACGTGCTGCATCTCGACATCAAGCCTGCAAACGTGCTGATCAACCGCCAGGGCGAGGTGAAGGTGACCGACTTCGGCTTAGCGACCCTTGCCGATGCCAACGGCACGGGGCGTGCAGGCGGCGGCACAATCGGCTACATGCCGCCCGAGCAGATGCGCTCCGAGGCGCTCGACGTCCGCTGCGATGAATGGGCGCTTGCGAGCCTGACCTACGAGATGCTCGTGGGTGACAATCCCTTTTTCGCGCGCGACCTGCCCCGCGCCGCGGCGGCGATTGAAAACGCCGAGCTCGTGCTTCCCTCGCTGTGCTGGGACGACGTGGAAGAGGGCATCGACGACGTGATGTTCTATGCGCTCGACCCTGACCCGGCGGAACGCTACGCCACGGTACGGGAATTCGACGAGGAGCTCATGCCCTACTTGGGCGATGTGAAGGCGGGCAAAGCGGAACTATCGCGTCTGGTCAACGGGTTGATGAGGAAGGGGAAGACGAGGACGGCGAAGGGGAACCTGCGCCCGCCGCGCCGCGCGTCCCCTTCGCAGAGCACTTGACGCCCCGCGTGATGGCAGTGGTTGCGCGCGTGGTGTCCGTCGCCGCGGCAGCCTTGGTGAGCGCTGTCGCGCTCGTGAACTTCCCCGCCTTCGGCCCTGGCGTGTTCTCGAACCCGGTGTTTTGGGGCCTGCTTGCGGCGATGTGTGTGCTCGCGGCGATAAAACCCCATGTGGGAGCGCTCTCGGCGTTCGCCATCTTGGGGGTGTCCCTCACGGCGAACGGTGCCTACGCGCCGGGGATCATTCTCTTTCTCGGCGCCGTCGCCTGGTGGTGGTTCGCCGCGCGCGGCTCCGATGCGCCTGCAGTCGCAGCCCTTTTGGGCCCGCTTTCGGGGGCGGTCGGTTTCGCGCCGCTCTCGCCGGTTGTCGCGGGCAGCCTCATCGTCTCGGTTGCCCGCGCGGCGGCAACGGCGGCGTTCGCCGGGCTTTGCGCGCTTGTACTCGGCAGCTTGGGCACGTCGGGCATGATTGACTGGAACGCGCCGATGTACTGGGATTACGCAACGATGTCGGGCGCGGTTTCGGCGGGAAGCAACGCCGTTGCCGACCCTGACGTAGTGGCGTCGGCCGTGCTTTCGAGCACGGGGATCGGCGCGCAGACGCAGGCGCGCCTTGGCGGGATGCTGCTGAAGCCGGGCACGTGGTGCGTGTTCGCGAGCTGGGTTATCGCTGCGGCGGCAATGAGCGCGCTTTCTCGCTGGGGGATGTCGCGCAAGGTTGATGTCGCGGCTGCGCTCGTGGGGACTGTCGTCCTCGTATTGGGCGTCTGCGCTGCCGCGTGGGCGGCAAACCCCGCGTCGTGGACGCCGCCGAGCACGATGGCGCTCATCGGCTCGATCGTGCCCGGACTTGTGGGCGTCGTGCTTGCCGCCCTGGGCATTCCCGACAAAATCAGGCAGTAGGACGCTCGCTTCTACCTTAAAAGCTGGGCGACCTTCCCCAGAAGCGGCTCGAAGCTCACGCCGCGGTTCTTGAAATCGGGCTGCTTGGCCGACACGATCATCGCGTCGTGCGTGAAGTCGCCCGCGAACACGACAGCGTCGCGTAGGCTGCGACCAGCCATGACGGCCGCCATCAGGCAGGAGCAGTACAAGTCTCCCGTGCCGTGCAGCATGTAGGGCAGATACTCGTTCGCGGCCTCGAACATGTCGCAGTCCACGCCGCCCACGAAGTTGCGGATGACGCTCTCGCCCTCGCGTTGGATGCCTTTGAGCACCACATGCTTGGCGCCCTTCGCCACGAGCGCATCGATCATGCGCGCCGCCTCCGCGTCGGAGATGTCGGTGCCGCACCAGTCGTCGCCGATGGGTTCGCCTAAGATGATGGCGGCCTCGGTGAGATTCGGCGTGAGGATGTCGGCGCCGGCGGCAAGTTCGGCCATTGCGTCGCAGAGCTCGGGCGTGTAGGTGGGGTAGACCTTGCCGTGGTCGGCCATGACGGGGTCGACCACGCGCAGCGCGTTGGGGTAGGTCTCGTACAAATCGCGAATGCGATCGACTTGCTCGGGCGCGCCCAGAAAGCCGGAGTACACGGCATCGATCTCGACTCCGATGCCCTTCCACGCGTTCGTGTAATCTTTCATGATGCTCGTCGTGTCGTGCATGTACCAGCCGGGGAAGGCGGTGTGGCTGGAGAACAGCCCTGTCGGCACGGGGGCACACGTCGCAGCCTGCGGCGGAAAGCACGGGAATCGCCACGCCGAGCGAGCATTTCCCGTACCCGCACAGGTCGTGGACGGCAGCGACGCGCGGGATGTAGTCGTCGCGCCGCTCGTAGAGATGCAGGTCGTTCGCGCTTGTCATGATGCTAGTTTTCCTTTTCCTCGTCCTCGTCGTCATCGTCGAAGATCGACCAATCGTCCTCGCCCTTCGGGCGGTCCGCGAAGCGTTTGCGCGTGCGGCGCTCCATGATCACGCAGACGATCAGGCTCAGCACCAGGCAGATGCCGACCAGGCATCCGACACCTTCAGGTGTCTCGAAAAGAAAATGGTACAGCTCGGTAATATCCATGTTGGCCTCGTTGCTTCTTCGGAGGTGGCGCGTTGCGGCTCGTTGTCGCAACCGCATAAGCATAACGTGAACCAGTATACCGCGCACGCTTCGCGCGAAGATTCCACGTTCGGGGAAGGTCTGGCAGCGAGCGCCCCTCGTTGGGCTTTTTGCTCCAATACTCTCGAGATGCGAGAGCGTGTAAGGCGGCGCCGATTTGTCCAATATGCTGAATAAAATGCGGGGAAATTTGTCCAGCATATTGGGCAAAACAACGGACATTTCGCTCCGCTCACGTCTTCGTTTCGCGTGAAGGCTTGGGCATGTGGCCCCGTGGGGTTTTCGCTGCGCTATACTGGTTCGACCGTGTAAAAACAAGGCTGCGCGCGAGGTGTGCGCAGCGACGGCCCGAAGGCAAGAAGGAGCGCGTCTCATGTTAGACATCAAGTACGTCCGCGAAAACCAAAGAAGCAGTCGCCGAGGCGATGAAGAACCGCAACGCTTCATGGGATGCGGAGCGCTTCTCAAGCCTTGACGAGAACCGCCGCGCCGCCATCGTAAAGGAAGAGGCGCTTCAGCAGGAGCGCAACGCCGCGTCGAAGTCCATCGGCGAGATGATGCGCGAGGGCAAGAAGGACGAGGCCGAGACCGCCAAGGAGCGCGTCCGCGCCATCAACGAGGAGCCTCGACGAGATCTCCGCGAAGCGCGAGGCCATCGATGCCGAGCTGCACGATCTCATGCTGCACGTGCCCAACATCCCCTGCGCCGCGACGCCTGTCGGCAAGGACGAGACCGAAAACCCGAGCGCCGTCGCTGGGGCACCCCGCGCGACTTCGCGGCCGAGGGCTTCGGCCCAAGCCCCACTGGGATCTTGGCACCGACCTGGACATTCTCGATTTCGATCGTGGCAATAAGCTTTCGGGCAGCCGTTTCACGGTGCTCGGTGGCGCAGGCGCTCGTCTCGAGCGTGCGCTCATCAACTACTTCTTGGACACGCACACTTCCCGCGGCTTCAAGGAATGGTGGCCGCCTGTGGTCGTGAAGCGCGAGACCATGGTGGGCACCGGCCAGCTGCCCAAGTTCGAAGACGACGCCTACCACGTGTCGGGCGACATGTTCCTCATCCCGACCGCCGAGGTTACGCTCACGAACCTGCACGCGGGCGAGGTGCTCGACGCCGACACGCTGCCGCGCTGGTACACCGCGTTCACCCCGTGCTTCCGCGAAGAGGCGGGCTCGGCGGGCCGTGACACCCGCGGCATCATCCGTCAGCACGAGTTCGACAAGGTCGAGATGGTCAAGTTCGCCACGCCCGAGGACTCCGACAACCAGCTCGAGAGCATGACCGCTGAGGCGGAGTACCTGCTCCAGCAGCTCGGCCTTCCGTACCGCGTCATCTCGCTGTGCACGGGCGACCTGGGCTTCTCCGCGCGTCAGACCTACGACGTCGAGGTGTGGCTGCCCAGCTACAACGGCTACAAGGAAATCTCCAGCTGCTCGAACTGCGGCGACTTCCAGGCCCGCCGTGCCAACATCAAGTATCGCGACCCGGCGAACTTCAAGGGCTCGCGCTACCTGCACACGCTCAACGGTTCCGGCCTGCCCGCAGGCCGCACCATGGCCGCCATCATGGAGAACTACCAGCAGGCCGACGGCACCATCAAGGTACCTGACGTGCTTGTTCCCTACATGGGCACCGACGTTATCAAGCCGGTGGAATAACGGGCGTGGATTCTTGTAATCAACAACGCGCGGGCGCTCGCTCGTCCGTGCGTGCGGGGGCGCATCGTCGCGCGATCGCGGGGGCGCCCCCGCCCTTCTTCCGCGAAAAAGCGCAGGAAGTGGCCTTTTGTCGTCGCTGGCGCCGTGGTGCTCGTTGTGGTGGCCGTCGTCGTCGCCTTCTCCTGTTGGCGCTGGACGTTCGCGAACGACGCGCAGGATATCCAGGGCACGTGGTACATCGCTGGCACGCAGAAGACGGTCGACGTCACGGCCGACGGAATCAAGCTCGCCGACGACGTCACGTATTCCTACACGATTGACGAGGGTGCGAAGACGCTTTCGCTCTCCTTCGGCAACATGGAAGGCGAGGCGCGCTATCGCTTCTCGCTCGACAGGCAGACGCTTGCCTTACGTGATGGGGAAACTACCTGGGGAAATTCGCTCTCCGAGGACATCTCTTGACGATTGCCGCCCTCGGTCGCGCCATCCAGGGAGAACAGGCGGTTCCCCGAGCTTTCGGGCGATTCGACCATGGTCCTCACCCGCACGCCACAGGACTCGTCGTCGGAGGGCGCATCTGGGACGGCTGCGCCCCAGGCAGCATCCCGGGGCACCGCATCCCAGTCGGTCGCATCCCAGGGCGCGTGATGGAAGTCATCCGCGCCTCGCGCATCTGTGTGCGCCCACGGCGAATCGAGGCGAACATCGACGTCGCCGCCGGATTCCGCACAACGACGCCCGAGCTCGCCGCGCGAATCTGCGCGCGATTTCAACCTGGTGCACCATGCGTGCGTGAACGACGAGGGCCCCACTTTCGGCGCAGTGATCGATCATACGCCGTTGCCCCACTTGCTTGAGCACCTCGTCATCGATTTGCAGGTGGTGGCCGAGAAAGCGGTACTCTGTCACAAAGCTTTACGTACGTCGGAACGACGCAGTGGCTCGACGAGCAGCGAGGCCTCGCGCGCGTGGAAGTGAATTTCACGGATGATTTGGTGGCCCTGCGTGCTTTTAAGGATGCCCTCTGCGCGATTAACGAGGCGGTGGTACTCTAAGCATCATGACTACGGCACACATGAAATTCGACCAAACGAGCGACAAAATCGCTGACCGCGTGAGGAATTTGCGCTCGAGCGCCGTGCGCGACCTTTTTCGCCGCGGCGGTTCGCCCGGACATCATCTCGCTTTCAGGTGGCATGCCCGACGTGTCGCTTCTCCCGCAGCGCGCCATCCAGAAGGCGGTGCACGCCGCCATCACCGACGAGCGCGCCGTTGCCCTGCAGTACGGCTCGACGAACGGCCGACTGGAAACCCGTCAGGCGCTTTGCGACATCATGCGCGACATCGGCGTCCGCGTGAAGCCCGAGGAGATGCTGCTCACATCCGGCGCCCAGCAGGCATTGAACCTGCTCGGCGAGACGTTTTCTCGACAAGGGCGACATCGTCTTGGTGGAAGGCCCTACCTACTTAACGGCGCTTTCCGCGTTCAACGCCTACGAGTTCGAGATTCACTCCGTGCCTTTCGACGACGAGGGCATGCGCATGGATCTGCTGGAAGAGGAACTCAAGCGCATCGGCAAGGGCAACAAGCGCCTGAAGATGCTCTACACCATTCCCAACTTCCAGAACCCCGGCGGCGTCACCATGACGGGCGAGCGCCGCAAACGCCTCATCGAGCTTTCTCACGAGTATGACTTCATGATCATCGAGGACGACCCCTACGGCCGTTTGCGCTACGAAGGCGGGCACATGGTCCCGCTGAAGGCGCAGGACGATCGCGTCATCTACCTGGGCACCATCTCGAAGATTTTCGCGCCGGGCCTTCGCATCGGCTGGATTTGCGCGCCTGTTGACGTGCTCGCTCGCATCAGCCTGGTGAAGCAGGGCGCCGACTTGTGCGGCTCGACGTTTGACCAGGTCGTGGTTGAGCACTACTTCACGGACACGCCGTGGCAGCGCACGCTGCAGAAGTTTATCAAGACCTATGGCGAGCGCCGTGATGCCATGCTCGCCGCGCTCGAGGAATATTTCCCACCCGAGGCATCCTGGACGCACCCGGAGGGTGGCTTCTTCTTGTGGGTTACGCTGCCGAAGTACGTGGACACGGGCAGCATGCTCGCCGACGCGCTTGAGGCAGGCGTGACGTTCTGCCCGGGCGATAGCTTCTATGTCGACGGCGTGACGGGCAGAAACTGCATGCGCCTGAATTTCAGCTACGAAACGCCCGAGAACATCACGGAGGCGATTCGTCGCCTGGCGAAGGTGATCGAGGAGCGCCTGGAGCTTTACCGCGCGTTCATCGATGCGGGCGCCATCAAGGTGCCGGAAGAATAGTGGCAGACATTCCGCGCCGTGGGCGAACGGCGCTATCGAAAGGGAGCAATATGGGTCTCAAAGTTGCGGTTTTGATGGGCGGAACCTCGTTCGAGCGAGAGTTTTCGCTGGCTAGCGGCAAGAACGTATGCGCCGCGCTCGAGGAAGCCGGGCATAAAGTCGTTCCGCTCGACACGACGCGCGAGCTGGTGCCCACGCTGCGCAGCGAGCGCCCCGACGTGTGCTACAGCGCGCTTCACGGCAAGCACGGCGAGGACGGTTCCATCCAAAGTCTGCTCGAGCTTTTGGGCATCCCCTACGTCGGCTCGGATGCGCTCGTGTGCCGTCGTGCTCAGAACAAGGACTCGCTGCACGCGACGATGGAGGCATATCGCGAGGCTCACCGATGAGCCTGCAGTCGCCTCGTGGCCGCAGGGCATCTGCATCGCGCGAGATGCCTTCAAGGATATGGGTGCTGCGACGGCGCTCGATTTAGTGGAGGAGCGCGTTCATGGCGGCTATCCCGTGGCGGTGAAGCCGGCTCACGGCGGTTCTGCGATGGGCGTGCATCGCGTCGACGACATCGACCATCTGGGCGAGGCGATCCTCGATGCGCTGTCCTACGACGACCACGTGGTGATCGAGCAGTGGATCGAAGGCGTTGAGCTGGCAGTTTCCGTTATCGGTACCGGCTGGGACGCGCATGCGCTGCCTCCGGTGGAAATCGCCCCCAAGCGTGGGCTCTATGACACCGCCGCCCGCATGGACGCGAGCTTGGTCGACTACTACGCGCCGGTGCGCAATGAGTCTTTGTCCTCGAACGAGGCCGATGCCCAGGCGATTCGCGCGGAGATCGAGCGCGCGGTCTTGAGGTGTATCGCGCGTACGGCCTTCGCGACTTGGGCCGAATCGATTTGATCTGGGACGGGCGCGCAGGCGCGCGTGATGGAGACGAACGTGTCCCCAGGCATGACGGAGACCTCGCTGTTCCCCGCGGCTTGCAAGGCGGGCGGCTTTGAGCCTGTCAGCCGTACTGAACGAGCTGGTCAGCAACGCGAAAGAGCGCGGCGCCGTCTTCTGCTAGGCGAGCCGGTGGCAAGTTAATCGTTTTAGGGGAAAGGCCCGTTCGCGGGCCTTTCTTGTACCCAAAGTCCGCCCTCATCAACGAAACGGCAACCGAATAGTGGAGGGTCGCGATTTTGGGCGGTGCTGCCCTGTGAGCACCTATAATGAGCGCATCGAGAAAACGTCTTGAAGGAGGCCGTTATGGGCAACAAACTCGGAGTTTTTCTGGCAGGCGGTCTTGTCGGTGCAGTCGCGGCGCTTCTGTGCGCACCGCGCACGGGCAGCGAGACTCGCAACATGGTTGCCGAGAAGGCGAATGCCGTGTGGGGCGAAGCTCAGGAACTGGGCGCCCAAACCGCCTCCACCGCACAGCAGGTTGTGGAAGAAGTCGCAGGTCCTGAGGCTGCTACGCGCACTCAGTCGTTTGCGCAGGACGCCGTCGCTAAGGGACAGAACGTCGTTTCCGCCGTCGCCTCGAAGGGGCAGGAAATCTACGGCGCAGCCGCTTCCCGCGTGCAGGAGGCGAAAAGCGGTGTGAAGCCTGCTCCCGATGGCACCGATGACCTCCGCGAGAAGATCGAGGCCGCCCGTGCCCGCATCGCCGCGCAAGTCGCCAAGAACGCCGAGGAGTCTGCGGCTGCGGCCTCCGAAGAGATTCCGGTCGAGGTCGCTCAGGAAGAGGCGCCGGCTGCGGGTGCCTCCGAAGGCGAACAGGCGTAACCAACAGCAGGACGACGCGCTCGCACCAAGAGCGCATGTGAAAGGGGCGCAATGCTCGTGTGCGGTTTCCACTGCATACAGCGCGCCCCTCTGATTTTCCGGGACGAAATGGCAAGCAATCTCATCACAACCAAGGAACTCTACAACGTTCGAGTCATGGGCGGGAAGAACGCGACGAAGCGCATCGGCAAAGTGCGCGCGTTCGTTTATCATCCCAAGGAGCGCCGGTGCATCGGCATCATGGTCAAGCGCCCCGACTTGCTCTGGATGTTCCACCGCAAGGACCTGTTCGTCTCGCTTGACGGCTTCGAGTTTGAGGACGGGCGCGTCGTTTTGTCCGACGACTCGAAAACGCGTGACAAAGCGGCTTGCAGGGCGATTGACGTGCGTTTGGACGACTGCGTCATCTGGGGCGGAATGCCTGTGGTCACCGAGTCGGGCGCGACGCTTGGCACCGTTGGTGGTGACGTTTAGCCTGGTGACAGGCAAGGTTGAGTCTTTCTTGGTCGATACGGGGGCGACGGCAAACGCGCTTTTTGGGCACGCGCTCGGTCCCAGGCGATCTCGTGCTGGGATTTCGCCGAGGCATCGGTTGCGCGCTTGCGGGGGAATATGAGGGGTCGGATGAGAACCCCGTCCTCGGTGCCATTCTGGTGAAGGATGAGGCGGCCGAAATCGCGGTCGAAGGGGGCGCTGCCGAGAAGGCGGGTGCCGCCACCGCTGTCGCCATGGACAAAGCGCATACCGCGGTTGATAAGGTAAAACCCAAGGTCAACGAGGCTGCGCACGCTGCTGGCGACGCGGTGAGCAAGGGAGCTTATGCGACCGGCAAGCAAATCGGCAAGGCGACGGGCATGTTCTCCGAGTTTAAAGAGGAATACGACAAGGCGCGCGGCCCCAAGCCCGAAAAGAACCGCGCAACCGACGAGGAAGCCCTTGTCGTTGACGACGTTGAAGAGGACGCAACCGAGGTCGTCCCCGATGAGGTCCCGAAGAAGAAGCCGGCGAAGAAGGCCTCTCAGGATTCGGCGTCAGAGGGAATCGGGCGCGCGGTTGGCAGCCAGCTCAAGGCTGCCGGCGGCATGTTCTCGGCGTTCAAAGAAGAATTCGACAAAGCTCGTCGTGACGACTAGGTGAGACGCGTGCAAAGCAATGCAGAAAGCGATTCTGAAGTGAGCAATGGAAGCATCAGCCTGAAAAATCCGCAGGTGAAAGCCTCGTCGGGTGGAAAAGGAGCACAGGTGGAGACGCCGGCTCAGCCCGAGCGCGCAAGCGAGCACCGCGAGACGGTGAAAGAGCGTGCCCACGAACGTCGCGAGGCCGCGCGCGAGAAAGCGCAGGAGGTCACTACGGTTCGCGGTCGCGAGATGACGCGCGGCGATATCTTCAAGTTTGGCGGGCTTATCGCGTTTTTCGCATTGATGGTCATTGTTGTCATCCTGATCTGGCCTTACATCCATGAGGCGTTCGAGCCGGGCGGAACCAGCCGCGTGATCGACGACGTGCGCAACGCGGGCTAGGGTTTCTCATCCTTTGGCTATGCAGTTCATGCAAATCGTCGTGGCGTTCATTCCCGGTGAGGTCGTTCAGATGGCAGCGGGCATGATGTATGGCCCCTGGCTCGGTGCCGCGGTCGTCTTGCTCGGATGCATCATCTCGAGCGCGTTTGTGTTCGCAGTGGTTCATCGTCTGGGCGCGCCGTTCGTGCGGGATATGGTTCCCACGAAATACCTCGACAAATTCAACGCTTTCGAGGAAAGCGGCAAACTGTCCATCGTGGTGTTCATCTTGTTCTTGATTCCCGCGATGCCCAAAGACACGTTCACGTATCTGGTCCCGCTCACGAATATGCGCATGCGCGATTTCCTCGTTCTGTCGAACGTGGGCCGCATCCCGGGTATCGTCATCTCGACCTATGCGGCAAACGGCCTGGTGGACGGTAACATCACGCAAAGCATCATCATCTTTGCGGTCGTTGCGGTCATCGCAATCGTTGCGATTGTCTTCCGCGACAAGATTATGAACCTCTTCCATCACGATAAAGGCGAAAACGACCGATAACGTCGGTGCGGGCGGCAAGCGCGTGACGCCTGTGGACGCCGGTATTCCGCGAGGTGTCGGCTCGATAACGGACGCGTAACGCAATCGCGAGTTGCGTCTACCTGCGGCTATCATGAGTTCGAGGACGCAGGTCGAAAGGTTTTCCCATGAGCGATTCCAACAACATGAACGATGAGATTGCCGCCGCCGAAGCGGCGTTGAAAGAAGCGCAGGAGCGTCTTCGCGTAGCGCGCGAGAAGCAGGCTCAAGGCGGCCAGCCCGAGGGATCAAGCGAAATCGGCGGGGCTGACCAGCCGGGAGGGGCGAGCCAGCCAGACGGCGTGAACCAACCGAGCGGGGCGAGCTGGCCGAATCAGCAGGGCCACGACGCCTGGAGCCAGGCCTACCAGCAAGGCAAAGACGCTTGAGTCAGTCCTCCCAACAGGCGAGCGACGTCTGGGGGCAAACCTACTGGCAAGCAAACGGTCAAGCCTATCAGCAGCCAGGCGGTCAAGCCTACCAGCAGTCGCAAGGTCCCTGGCAGGCGAACCAGGCGTACTCCCAGCCCTATGGCCAGCCGTATCAGCAGCCCTACGCGCAGGCTGCCTCAAACACGAAAGACCATGTGGCGGCGGGGCTTTTGGCCATCTTCCTCGGCAGTCTCGGCATCCACAAGTTCTACCTGGGCTACAACACGCCGGGCTTCATCATGCTCGCCGTCACTATCGTGGGCAGCATTTTCTCTTTGTACCGCGGGTCTTGCCATGGTGGTCATCTCCATCGTCGAAGGCGTGCTGTACCTCTCCAAATCGCAGACGGAATTCGAGCAAATCTACGTCTTCAATAAGAAGGAATGGTTCTAACGGCAGGCACCGGCTGCTTTTTGCCTGCGTCGCATATCGCTTGCCGACGCGTGCGGTGCGCAGGCCTCCCTGTTGCTAGAATATCTTCCGTGCGTCGCCTGACGAATCGCCGATGTTTCGGCCGCGGCGCCTTATATCGCATCCTAAAAGGAGGATCAACATGCCGAAAATCACCCGTGATCAGGTTCGTGTTCCCGCAGACGTCATGCCCGAGTCCCGCGAGGAGTACATCGACAACTACCTGAAGGCCACGCGTGGAACCGGTCGACTCATGCTCTTCGCATGCGACCAGAAGATCGAGCATTTGAACAAGGACTTCTACGGCGAGGGCATCGACCTGGCCGACGCCGGTTCCCGAGCATCTCTTTGAGATCGGCCGCCAGGGCGTGTGTGGTGTTTTTGGCTGGTCAGCGTGGTCTTATCGCCCAGTATGCCGCCGATTATCCCGAGATCAACTACCTCGTGAAGATGAATTCCAAGACCAACTTGGTGAAGACTTCGCAGGACGATCCCTACTCGCCCCAGCTCTAGGATTTGGACGCCATCCTCGCCATGCGCGAAGCGGGCGTGAACATTGTCGGCCTGGGCTACACCATCTACCTGGGCAGCGAGTACGAGTCCACCATGATGGCCGAGGCTGGCGAGCTCATCGCGCAGGCGCACGCGAACGGCTTGCTCGTTGTGCTGTGGATCTACCCGCGCGGCAAGGCCGTCACCGCCGAGAAGGACCCCCGACCTCATCGCGGGCGCTGCTGGTGTGGCGCTTTGCCTCGGCGCCGACTTCGTGAAGGTGAACCCGCCGAAGCCCGAAGGCGACGATACGCGCACTCCCGCCGAAGCCCTGAAGGTTGCCTCCATGGCCGCGGGCCGCACGGGCCTCGTGTGCGCAGGCGGTTCGACCGTCGACGCGAAGACGTTCCTGACGCAGCTCTACGATCAGATTCATGTCGGCGGCGCCTGCGGAAACGCAACGGGTCGCAACATCCATCAGCGTTCGCTCGACGAGGCAGTGCGCCTCACGAAGGCGATCAGCGCCATTACGCTGGCTGATTATTCAGTGGCTGACGCCCTTGCGGTGTTCAACGGCGAGAAGGATTTCAGCCTGTAGCCGACAGGCCGCGTCGGCACGTCGATGCGGGCGAGCCTGCTCGCCTCTGAGGGCTTCAGTTGACGCACGGCAAGCACGTTATGAAAGCGCTTGAGAGTGGATTTCACCCCAAGCGCTTTCTTTTTGGGAAAAATCTTTGTGCATTCGCAAAAAATGCCGATTTTTATGTTACCGAGCGGTTACCTAGGACATAAAATAAGCCGTTCGCATTGAGACGTGGGTGCGACGATTGCGGAGCGGAAAGGTTTTCGGATTTCTTGAGCGTGGGTTCAGCAGTTCAACCAGATGCCAAAGGCACTGGCGAGCAGGTCGAACAGGCAGGTTCGTCGGACAACTTCGAAAGGGCGGTGGCCGAACATGTCGCCGCATCGGACGGAAAGCCAGCCCTTCGGTCTTCAGACGAGGCTTTGAAGGCACAGGACGAAAAGCAGCTGGTGCTGAAACGTATTCTCGCTGCACATGAAGCATTCTTCGATGTGCATCGGGATTACGAGTTCGCAGGGGAGATCATTTCCCGGCTTTGCTGAATTTCATTCGTTTGGCGAGCGGTATGTGCTGGTCAAACGCGCAAAGCTGTGGGAAGCAAACTCATGAGTATCTCTTTTTCACCTATGCGGAAACCTTTGACGAAGCCCAACTCGACAAATGGGTTCGGTTTATGAAGGAGCGCGGCCTTGAGAAGGTTACGTCCGAGCCGAATCATATGTCGTCGGGGCTTGCTCTCGTAGTCATCGCCGATAATTGCACGGAAGGCGCGAAGCGCGCGGTCCGGAGGGTTCGGTTTCGAAAGAACTTCGCTCTCGGGTTTCGCGGTTGGGCGGATCTTCGCGTGATCGTAGCCGACCTTTCAACTCGTTGCGTCTATGCGAACGCTGCTGGGAAGCAGGTGGCTTCGACAATCGAGGCTAATCTGCGCCTGGCGTAAACGCACTTCAGACATACGTAAGGAACCTTCAATGAACGCATTGATTATCTTCCTTGTTGCTATGGTCATCCTGGTCATCGGCTATGTGTGCTACGGTGGCTGGCTTGCCAAGCAATGGGGAGTCGATCCAAAGCGCCCGACTCCGGCCCATGAGCTGGAAGACGGCGTGGATTACGTGCCGGCGCCGCCGTACGTGGTGCTCGGCCACCACTTCTCGTCGATTGCCGGCGCAGGTCCGATCAACGGCCCGATTCAGGCCGCCGTCTTCGGTTGGGTGCCCGTGCTTTTGTGGGTGCTCGTTGGCGGCATCTTCTTCGGCGCCATGCATGACTTCGGCGCCTTGTTCGCCTCGCTTCGTCATAAGGGCCAGACGCTTGCCGTCGTCGTCGCGGAAAACATCGACAATACGGCGAAGAAGCTCTTCTGCATTTTCGCGTACTTGACGTTGCTGCTGGTCGTGGCTGCATTCGCCTCCATCGTTGCGAACACGTTCGTCGTTTCCGCCTCGGCGGCCCCGGCAACCAATCTCGCCAACGAGCAGACGGCCATGATTTCGGTCATCTTCATCGGTGTCGCCGTCGTCTACGGTTTCGTCACGCGCGGCCGCAACATTCCCGGCCCCGTGAACATTGTCTCTGCGATCATCCTGATTGTCATCATGGTTGCCATCGGATACAACTTGCCGCTTATGGGCATTGCGATCTCGCTCGACTATGACACGTGGATGATCATCCTCGGCGTGTACATCCTGGTCGCCTCCGTTGCCCCGGTGTGGATTCTCCTGCAGCCGCGCGACTACCTGTCGAGCTATCTGCTCTATGGCATGATCATCCTCGCCATCATCGGCATCGTGGGCGCAAGCATCATGGGCGCCGCGACCGACCTGCAGATTCCGGCGTTCACCGGCTTCGTCGCCTCTAACGCCGCTTTCGATGCTTCCACCGGTCAGCAGCTCGTCGACGAGGCGGGCAAGACCATCACGAACAAGGCCGCCGCTTCCGGCTTCCTGTTCCCCGCGCTGTTCATCACCATCGCGTGCGGCGCCATCTCCGGCTTCCACAGCCTGGTTGCTTCGGGCACCACGTCCAAGCAGCTGGATAAGGAAAGCCAGGCGCAGCCTATCGGTTACGGCGGTATGCTCATCGAGTGCCTGCTGGCGGTGATCTCGCTGTGTGCCGTCGGCTTCGTGTGGAGCAAGTACGCGGCTGGAGGATATGCGTCCCCGACGGCGGTCTTTGCGGACGGCCTTTCGCAGATGCTCGCGTGCATCCCCGGCCTGGCCGACGTGCAGGGTCTGGCATACGCGCTGCTGATCCTGGCTGTTTCCGCGTTCTGCCTCACTTCGCTCGACACCGCAACCCGCCTGGGTCGCTACATGTTCCAGGAGCTTTGGACGCCGGTTGACAAGAAGCCCGAGGAGCTCACGGGCGTGCACAAGTTCATGGCGAACCCCTACGTGGCCACCATCATCACCGTGGTCATCGGCATCATCCTGGGCATGACGGGCTACTCCATCATCTGGCCGCTGTTCGGTGCCGCGAACCAGTTGCTCGCCGCTCTTGCCCTGCTTGCTGTGTGCGCATGGCTCGGCAACGCCGGGCGCAACAACAAGATGTTCTTCGTGCCGATGGCGTTTATGCTGCTCGCTACGTTGACGTCGCTCGCTATCACCTTCTACCAGAAGGTTACCACCATCATGACGAGCGGCATCGCGCTTGCGCCGGTGCTACAGGCGATTCTCGCCGTGCTGCTGTTTGTGCTGGCGATCGTGCTCGCTGTCAAGGGCGTGAAGACGATTGTTACCACTGCGAAGAAGCAGAAGGCTGCGAAGGCGGAATAACGCTTCGTTTTTTGCGGCATCTTCTACGAAGGGGCGCGCCTCGCGCATGAGGCGCGCCCCTTCTTTTTTTTTCGTGTTGCCCCACGGTGTTCAGGGTCGACAATTGGGCGGGTGCCAGCGGGCTGCTTCGTCTTCTCGCGCAGTTGACATCAGCAGCCGTTGCAGCTTCCGCAGCCGCATGATTTCTTGGATGCTTCGGCTTTGCGAGCCTCCTCGTCGGCGGTCGCGAGCGCGTCTAGATCGATTGCCTGGAGACGTTTCTCCGATCGGATTGACCGCTCGCGGCAAGAACATCCTTCCCATGTTCGGTGTAGACGTCGCTTCCGAAACGGCTTGCAAACTGCGAGGTTCCCTCGCGTGCGGCGAACTCGGCGGCGAAGGCGACCATTTCCCGCCCATTCCCGAAAGTGCCCTCAACGAATCCGAAAGCGCATTCAATTTCCCGTGCGCATGCCTCGGAGCGCTCTTTTCATTTCTCTTACGCGAGCCGAATAGGCGCGCTCTATAACGGAGAATGCCGTTTCTCCGGAAAGCGCGCGCTCGCCCCCGCATGCGCCTGCGAACTCGGAAAGCCATGTTGCGCCAAGGCGATAGGGCCGCAGCTTTTTGCGGGTGCCCCTGCTTTTTCATCGAGCGCGGCTCGCTGCATGAGCGCGCAGGATGTGCCCTCGAGTGCGTCCTGTGCGTTTTCGCCGCTCAGAATAGCGGGCTTTTCCTCCCTGATCGCGTCGCGCACCACGCGCACGACCTGCTCGGTCTCGACGACTGCTCCGGTGTGCGCGTCGAGCGCGTCGAGAATCAGGCGTGCGAGCGCCAGCCTCGTCGAAGCGCGCCGCTCTCGCTCGCTCCCTTTATCTCGTCGGGGGCGCTGCCTGCAAGAATCGCCGAAATCTGATAGTCGGAGCGATATTTCGTGAACAGCAGGTAGTATTGGGCGAATCGCTCGGCAATCGAGTCGTCTTGCAGGAACTGGTCGACGAGGATGCGGTCGACCGTCTTGCCCTTCATCTCGCGAAGCTTGATGATACGCGACAGGTCGTCCCAACCGCGCGCAGTGACGAACGACTTGCCATCGGGCGTCGATTCGACGGAGTAGAAGTGGTCGGGCTTCACCTCGAGGTACGACAAAATCGCAGGATGAACGCCTGTTTTGAGCGCATAGGCGCGCCCAGGCTTCAAGGTCGGGCCGACGGCGATCTTGCGCAGTCGGTCGAGGGTCACCACGTCGAAATCGTACACCGACCGGTTGTACTCGGGCGGATTGCCCGCACACACCACAATCCATCCGTCGGGAATCTTATGTCGCCCAAAGTCTTGAACTGCAGAAACTGCAGCATCGAGGGATAGAGCGTCTCGACACGCAGTTGATTTCGTCGAGAAAGAGGATTCCCCGGTCATGCCCTGTTTCCTCGCGGTAATCGTAAATCGATGCGATGATTTCGCTCATCGTGTACTCGCTGACGTCGAACTCCTCGTCGCCGTAGCGCTTGTGCACGATGAAAGGCAGGCCGAGCGCGCTTTGCCGCGTGTGGTGCGTCATGGAATACGACACAAGCCCGATGCCGAGGCTCTCTTGCCACCTGTCCGACCACGGCTGTTTTCCCAATGCCGGGTGCGCCGAGGAGGAACAAGGGACGCTGCGCTTCGGGCGCGATGAGGTAGGCGCCGGTTTCATCGCGGGTGAGGTATCCCTCGACGGTTTCCTCGATCTGGTTTTTTCGCTTCTGCGATGTTCATACAGGGAACTCCTTTCAGAATGGCCGCCCGGTGTCGCGCGTCGCGGCGCTGAGGGCGCCTAGTTGTCGGTATCTTTGCCGAGCTTTCCTTACAGCTCGAATACGTCGTCTTCGTCCATGATCACCTTCATTGCCCAGGGCGGCACCTTCCTTTCTCGCGGCGTGTCGTCCACGAACACGAACGCCGTCTCGTAGGCAGGTGGGGTTACGGGGTATTTCCCCAGACCATCGGTGAAATAGATGAGCCTTCAGGTTCGCGAGCTCGCGTGTTCGAACAAGCTCGTCGACGTATTTGAACACGGGGCGGAAATCGGTGCCGCCGAATCCGCGCGTGACGAATTCCTCGAAGGCGCGGTCGATATCGCGAATCGAGGTTATCTTCACATCGCGCGTGACGTCGCAGTCGCATTGAATCACGTGAATGTTCACCTTGTGGCCGAAGCCCTCGGAGTTCTTCAGCACGTCGTAGGTCGTCTCCGCGAAGGTGCGCACGAGCTTTCCGGCGCATGACGCCGATGTGTCGATGGCGATGACGAAGTCGCGGATGCGATTCGACTCCTGGTATTCAAGCGGTTCGATGAGCGGCATGTTCTTGTATCGCGAAAGCCCGTACGTGTAGTAGATGTAGTCGAACTCGTCGGGGCTTGTCTTCATTTCCTCAGACAGTGCGGAAAAGCGCTTGAGGAACGCGCGATAGTCGTATCGTTTGCGATTTGCGACAGTGAGGTTCACCTGGAAGGTTCCGACGTTGAGACCGATCTTGCCCGAGAACGCCTCCATGTCCATATCGATCTGCGAGCTGATATCTTGCCAGCTCATGTCCGAGAAATCGGAGTAGGATACGCCGTCCATCGATTCGAAGGTTGCCTCGGCTTCCTCGGAGGACTCCACGTCGACAATCGCATCGGGGTCCTCGATGTCCCCGAGCACCGCGTTGCTGCTCGACGATGGCGCCGCCATTCCGGGCATGTTGGCTCCGGGCGAGCGGCTCTTATCCTCGCTGTCCGCATCGTCGTCTGATTTTCCACCGAGCTTGTCGGTTCCGTCGGAAGGCATCAGGGCGAGCTTGTCGCCTGCGCTTTTTTCACCGAGGACCCGCGCTCGCTGGTTCGTGGCCACGCCTCGTGCCCATCGCGTGCGAACACGTTTTCGAGCGAAGCGGCAAAAGAGCAGGAGAATGCGGGTGGGTTTTCCTCGCCGGTTCCGATAAGCGCGCGATAGATGCTCTGCGCGGTGAGGGTCGGGCAGCTCTCGCGGATTTTGCCAAGCATACGTTTTGCCGCGACGTCTTGCGCGCTCGGGAAGCCTGTTCCGAGCAGCTCGATCGCGGTCGCTTCGACCGACGCATCGCATGCGATGTCCCAAAGGGCGCGTTCGGGGTGCTTGTCGTCGAAGGGGTGGCGGAATACGCAGTGCATGATGGTGTGGAAGTATCCGCGCAATACCTCGTTGGGATTTTTTCGGAACAGGTCTATCACCCGCGCGGCGTCGAACCAGAGAAGGCGTCCGTCGGTTTCGAATGCGCTTTCCTGAAGGCGCGCCACAAGCGGCATGCGCCACAGCGCAATGTCCATAAAGGGAAGCTGCGCCATGAGGGAAACCCGCGCGCTCTCGATTGCCCCCTCCGCGATGCTTGCTGCTTCGGAGAGGACGGATTCGGCTGCCAGAGGCGCGCTAGATTCCGTAGTCGATGCACTGGCTGCCAAAACGTTTCTCCTTCCCGTCGATCACATGCGCGGCGGCGAGGGTGAACCCGAACCGGTTGAGCGCGCTTACGGCCTCGGGGGCGCGCTCGCCGTCGAGTGTTCCCGAATCCATAAGGTTGTCGAGCGTTTCCCAATCGTTGCGGGCACCGGCGTGAACGCAAAGGCTCACGAACGACTCGTCGACGACGCTGCGGAAGAGCGCCCTGTGCGCCTCATCGAGCATGATGGGCCTCGCGAGGCGCGCAGCCATGAGGCGCGTCTGCTCGAATTCGTCTTTGACCTGGGGAATCGATTCGTCGTAGGCGCAAACGAGCGCTTCGGGGCGAATGCGTCCACCGAAAAACGCTGCGTCGATGACGCGCTTGCGGACGGCGCCCGAAGGCAGCTCGAGCGAGATTTCCCGGGATGTGCCGCGCGGCGCCGAGAAGTCGATGGTGAGGCGGTCGCATGCGCGATTGGGAAGCGGCGGCGTCTTTTCAGGGAAGGAGACGCCCTCGAAGATGAGCAGATGCGCGATGCGATGGGTTCCTGCGAAGGTGCTTGGGGCAACCGACCGCACGCGCTCGTCAAGCACGACGTCGTCGGCCGATCCGGGGCAGAACACGGCATCGAGTCGACCGTCGGGCACCTCGCGGCACAGTACGCCGCCGTGCATCTTGTAGGTACGGTTTCCCGGGGCGACCGACACCTCGTTGAGCGAAGATGCGTATGCCAGTCCCGCCGACCCAGGGAAGGACGGCCCGGTGCACAGGGCGTCGTCGCCGATGTTCACGCAAGAGGAGGGGATAGCCAGCCGCGAAAGAGACGTGTACGAAAACGCTGAGTCTCCGATGCTCGTCAGCGACTTCGGCAAGTCGAGGCGCTCGAGGTGCCGGCAGCCGCGAAACGACCCTTCGCCAATGGATTCGAGGGCGCAGCCCAGCTTCGCGTCGCGAAGGTTCGTGCAGCGGGCGAACGCCTCGGTGCCGATGGATGTAAGCGAGTCGGGGAGGGAAACGCGTTCGAGGGCCGCGAGATCGGAAAACGCGCCTGCGGTAATTGCGGTGACAGGAGCGCCGTCGATGGCCTCGGGGACGGCCAGGTCTTTCGATGAGGAGTCGGCAAAGAGGATGCACGCCTTCCCCTTCGATGCGATAGCGGTATCCTGCCTGGTTGGTGCTGTATACGGAAGCTGCCTTAAGCGAAAGGTGCGAAGCCGGGTCATCCATGTGTCGCAAGGGGGCATGCCGGGCGGAGCGGGGACGCGCGGAGCTGCTCGCCGCATGGCGGGGTGTGCAGCAAACGCGCCGTGCGATTCCCCCGCCCTCCCACTGCGCGGCGAGACGGCGCGGGAGAGGGAAGGGTTGCTGCTCGTTCTTCCCATCGGGGCGTTTGCGTCAATGCTTGTTGACTCATCTCGGATTGAGCCTTTCGGTGGACTTTGTGCCGGCCTATCAAGGTAAACAGCTCGAACTCTCTTCTGTATAGTGGCAATGATGAGAAGTTCGCTCTATCTAACATAGTTGGCAGTATACCGTGAAAGCCGGATGAAAGTTAACCTAACCAAACAAAATTAGTGCAACAAGTTGCGAAGAACGTTCGACGACGTGCGCGCTTGGACTCGAGGCATTCGGCCGTCTCAAGGGGAGAGGGGCTTAAGGGCATGAAAAAACCGCCCAATCGGCGGTTTGCTCGCGAGAAAACTGGTGCCCGAGGCGAGAGTCGAACTCGCACGTCGTGAGACAACGGTTTTTGAGACCGCCGCGTCTGCCATTCCGCCACTCGGGCACATCAGCCTTCACAGTATAACGGAAGCGCGCATACGCGTCCATGACAAAATTGCCTCGCGTCCGGCTTTGCTCTTCCGCACCCCGCAGTCTGCCTGCACCCCGCACCCCGCGTGCTCCCCACCCCGAGCGGTTCGCCCTTGCGCTCCTCGCGCCCGTGTGGCTTCCGCGCTCGTCCGGCTCCCGTCCTCCTTTCGCGAATCGCGCGATTGCGGTCTGTTCGCGGGCTGCGCGCTGGGGTAAAGTTGGTGCGATAGCAACAAGACCAAGGAGGCTGCCTCGTGGAAGACGTTCTTGCGGGTGAGATTGATTCGTATCTCGAGAAGAATTGGGAAAGCATCGTCGCGGACATCGAGCGCGTCGTGCGCATCGAGAGTACGGAGGATTTGCCGGCGGCAAAACCCGGCGCACCGTTCGGCCCCGGTCCCCGAGCCGCCCTCACTGAGGCGCTCGACATCGCACGCGGCATGGGCTTTGAGGTTCACGACGTCGACGGCTATGTGGGATACGCCGACCTGCCGGGCGAATCCGACACGCAGATCGGCATCATCGGGCATGTCGACGTGGTTCCCGCCGGCCCCGGCTGGACGGTCGAGCCGCTCGCCGTCACGCGCCGCGAGGGCTACCTCATGGGCCGTGGCGTCATCGACGACAAGGGTCCCATCGTAACGACGCTCCACGCGGTGAAGTTCTGGCTCGACAAGGGCGAGAAGCTGCCCTACACGATTCGAGTCATCTTCGGTGCGAACGAGGAAACGGGTATGCACGACGTCCCGTATTACCGCGAGCGCTTCGCCGACCCGGCGTTTCTCTTCACGCCCGACGCCGAGTTCCCGGTGAGCTACGGCGAGAAGGGCCTCTACGACGCCACGCTCACGAGCAAGCGCTTCGAGGACGGTGCGATCATCGACATCGAGGGCGGCGCCGCGCCGAACGCGGTCCCGGGCATTGCCCACGCGATCGTGCGCGCCGACGCATCGACGCTTCCCGCAGCCGAGGGCATCGTCGTCGCCGACGCGGGCGAGGGCACCGCGCGCATCGACGCACAGGGGAAGGCCGCCCATGCGAGCTTGCCCCACCTCGGTAAAAGCGCCATCGACCTGCTTGTCGCCTATCTTCTGGAAAATGACGTGTGCACGGCGGACGAGAAGGCGTTCTTCGAGCTGGTGCGCAAGCTCACGAGCGCGACCGATGGATCGAACCTCGGAATCAAGACGGCAGACGAGCACTTTGGGGGAACTGACCGTCGTCGGCGGCACCATCTGCATGCAGGATGGGCGCGTAAGGCAGACGCTCGACAGCCGTTTCCCCACGTCGACCACGCCTGAGGAGCCTCACGAGCACCCTTGCCGCGCTTGCGAGCGAGGTCGGCGCCGATTTCGAGGCGACGCGCACGGTTGAGCCGTTTCTCATCGACCCTGAATCGGGTTACGTGCAGGCGCTTCTCTCCGCGTACAACGACGCCACGGGCGAGCATGCCAAGCCCTTCACGCAGGGCGGCGGCACGTATGCGCGCAAGTTCTCCTGCGCTGCGAGCTTCGGACCCGAGATGCCGTTGATCGAGATGCCCGAATGGGCGGGCGGCATGCACGGTCCGGACGAGACGGTGCCCGAGGAGCTGCTCAAGAAAGCGTTCAAGATTTACGCGCTCACCATCGCCCGTCTGATGGAACTCGATGCTGGGGGACTGGCGCGCCGGGTCGCCCTGCGGTCGGCGCGTCGCGGAGCGAGACGAATCACCCGACCCCTGTCTCACCCTCAACCGTCCCCATTGTGTTCCACGCTGTCTCGAAATGATGCCGCATAACGTACAAATTCGGGATGCTTTGATTTATAATCGACCGTTAGGAGTACGCTCTGCGAAAGGCGCAGAAGCGGCATCATCGAACACGAACTGGGAGGCTTACATGCTCAAAGCAATCATCGTCGACGACGAGGCCCCCGCGCGCTCCGAATTGAAATTCCTGCTCGACGAACTTGGCCAGACCGAGGTTGTTGCCGAGGCGGCTAGTGTGCGCGAGGCTATCGAAAAGCTCAAAGAGTACCCCTGCGATGTCATGTTTCTCGACGTGAACATGCCGGAAGCCACCGGCTTGCAACTGGCCGAGGCACTGCAGCATCTGAAATTCCCGCCCGCGGTGGTGTTCGTCACCGCCTACAGTGAGCATGCGCTCGACGCGTTCAAGGTGAACGCCATCGATTACCTGGTGAAACCGGTCGAGACCGAGCGCCTCTCCCAGGCGCTTGCGCGCGTCCGCGAGCACGTTTCGCTGCATGTGCAGGCCCAGAAGTCCGAGCGCATTCCTGTGGAAAAGGGCGGCAAGAAGATTCTCATCGGCATCGATAAGATTCGCTTCGTCATGGCGCGCGACGATTACGCATACCTGCAAACCGACACGGACCGCTACTTCTCCACGGTGAGCTTGGCTCAGCTCGAGAAGCGTTTGGACGGCCACGGGTTCTTCCGTGTGCATCGCGGGTACCTGGTGAACCTTTCCATGGTCGAGGAAATCGAATCGGTCTCCGGCGGCACGCTGCTGCTCACGCTGAACGGCGTGGAAGAGAAGATCCCCGTAAGCCGCAGACGCGTGAGCGCGCTGAAGAAGGCGTTGGGGCTGTAGGTGGTAGGGTTCCTGCAGCAGGTTCCTTGATTGAAGTCAAAAGCGCTCGTCGCGTTCGCGGCGGGCGTTTTTTGCGCACGGTGGACGTGGCTGCGGGTGCGCATGCTCTAGAAAGCAAGTCACCGCGAGCTGGACAAGAATGGGACAGGGAAAGCGCGGACAAGAGCGCGTCCGCGCAATGTCGAGGGCGAAATCGCACACAGATGGCGATTCTCTCTAGGATTTCGACCCGTTCCCCCACTTGTCCATAACTCCATCACAGGGTTCGAGGATAATTTAAGTCGTGCGTGCCTTTGAGGGGCCTACACGATACCGAAAGAAGGTTCACATGCTAACAAGCGACATGGAAAAGTTATACCCTTCTGCGAAAACGCTTGTGAAGGAATGCGTCGCCAGCCGCGTGCTGGCCAAGGACGCATCGCTTTATGATTTCTCCGACGGTGCGCGCGAAACCGCCGAGAACTTTATGGGCTGGGTCGATTTGGGCATGCGCCCGCAGTGCGACCTCGCGAAAGTTCAGCGCTTTGCCGACGATGTGGTGGCGAGCGGCATCAAGACCGTCGTCCTCATCGGCCAAGGCGGCTCCACGCAGGCGCCCATGACCATCACGAAATACAACAAGTCCGACACGGTTCGGGCAAACCGCGTCTCGTTCAAGACGCTCGATTCCGATTCTCCCGTGCGCATGCGCGAGCTGCTCGCCGACTGCGATCCAGCGACGACGCTCGTTATCGTGTCCTCGAAGTCGGGCGGCACCATCGAGCCGCGCCTGCTCTCTTCCGCGCTGCGCGATGCCTTCGAGGCGCAGGCACCGGAAATCAACTTCGCGAACCACTTGGTCGTCATCACCGACCCTGGTTCGCAGCTCGAGCGCCAGGCGCACGAAGAGGGCTGGCTAGCCGTCTTCAACGGCGAAGCCCACCGTCGGCGGGCGTTTCTCTGCGCTGTCGATCTTCGGCCTTCTGCCTGCGGCGCTTGCCGGCATCGACCTGGAGCAGTTCATCGCCCACGCGAAGGACGCCGAAGAGCGCTGCAGCGAGGACTCCATCGACAACCCGGCGATCAACCCCGCCGCGTTCCTTTACGACAACTACCTCAAGGGGCGCAACAAGTTCTCGTTCCTCACGCCGAAGCGCGGGCGCGTCTTGGGCCTTTGGATTGAGCAGCTCGTCGCCGAGTCGCTTGGCAAGGAGGGGCAGGGCATCCTGCCGAACATCGAGGTCGATTCGCTCCTGCTCGCGCGCGACGCGGGCGACCGCAGCGTCATCATGTACCAGACGAAGACCGACTTGTGGGACGAGCGCAAGAACTTCGAGATGAGCCTCGCCTATATCGACCCGGCAATTCCGCGCCTGAACTTCAAGATCGATTCCGCGCTCGAGCTTGCCGAGCACTTCGTGATGTGGGAATACGCTATCGCGATGTGCGGCTACCTCATGCGCGTGTGCCCGTTTGACCAGCCCGATGTCGCCTCGGCGAAGGCTGAGGTCCTGAAGATCCTCGCCGAGGGCCAGCCCGGTTCCCGATTTCGTGCAGGACTTCATCGGCGATGTGCATATGGGCGAGGTCGAGGTTCGCTTGGCCCCGTGCTTTAAGGACTGCACCGACGTGCGAGCTGTCCTGCGGGCGCTGCTCGGCAGTATCCAGCCGGGTGATTTCTTCGCGCTGAACGCGTTTCTGCCGTTCACGGGCGAGGGGCGTCGCGAGGCGCTCGAGGACATCCGCCATGGGGTGGGCGAATCGCGCCACGTCGCGTCGTGTTTGGAAGTGGGCCCGCGCTACCTGCACTCCACCGGCCAGCTGCAAAGGGCGGCCCGAACTGCGGCGTGTTCCTCATCTTGTCTGCCGACGAGCTGAAGGACATCCCGCTCAAGCGCGAGGCGGAAAGCCTAGGCGCGCTTGCAAAGGCGCAGGCGTCGGGAGATTTACTTACGCTGGCGAGCCGCGGTCGACGGTGCGTGCACCTGCATCTCCCCGACAACTCGGGAGTGACGCTGCGCGCGCTCGCTGCCGTCATTCGCGAGATTCTGGCCGAGCTGTAGGGTCCTGCTGATTCGCGCCGCGCCCGTCGCAAGAGGGGCGCGGTTTTCAGTATTGTCAAGTTTTTGAGGGTGAGAAGCATGATCGAGGCGCTCGATATTCATGTGACGGGAATCGTCCAAGGGGTCGGGTTTCGGCCCTTTGTTTACCGAATGGCGAAGAAATACCTGATCAACGGATGGGTTTTGAACGCGGCGGACGGCGTGAACATCCATGCGGAAGGGGAGAGCCGCCTGCTCGACGAGTTCGTGATCGAGCTTTCCGAGAATGCGCCTGCAGCGGCCCAGGTGAAGGAAATCGAGCTTAAGGAAGTGCCCCTTCAGAACTTCGACTCGTTTGAGATTCGCTTCTCGGACGACGCCGCAGTGCAGGAGACCACGCTCGTGTCTGCCGACTTGGCCACCTGCGATGACTGCGTGGCCGAGCTGTTCAACCCCAACGACCGTCGCTACCGTTACCCGTTTATCAACTGCACGAACTGCGGGCCACGCTTCACCATCATCGATGCGCTGCCCTACGATCGCGCGAGCACGTCTATGAAGGATTTTCCCATGTGCGAGCGCTGCACGGTGGAGTACGGCGACCCGCTCGACCGCCGCTTCCATGCGCAGCCCGACGCCTGCTTCGAGTGCGGCCCGCACCTTTTTTGGTATGGCGCCCCCGACTGCGAGGCGACGCCGGGTGAGGATTTCCCGACGCGCGGGGCGGGGGACGTGTCCTTCGATGAGCTTCCCGATGGCTGGCGCATCGCCTGGGGAAAAACGCGCGAGACCTCGGATGCCCTCATCGCGCGGGCGGTCGAGCTGCTGTGCGCCGGGCAAGTCGTGGCCGTGAAGGGGCTCGGCGGGTTCCATCTGGTGTGCGACGCGCGCAACGCAGAGGCAATCGCTCGGCTTCGCGAGGGAAAGCGCCGCGGAGGCAAGCCGTTCGCGGTCATGATGGCGAACGCCGAGGCGGCGCGCAGCGTCTGCGAGGTGACGCCCGAGGAGGAGAAGGCCCTCTCCGATCCGGCGCGTCCGATCGTTCTGCTGAAGAAGCGTCGGGGCGTGGCGCTTGCCGCGGGCCTTGCCGACAAGCTGCCCGAGCTGGGCGTTATGCTCCCCGCCACCCCGGTGCAGCTCCTCTTGCTGCACGATTTCGCTCGCGCCCTCGAGCAGATGGGCGTTCCTGAACCTCCGATGCTTGTGATGACCTCGGGAAACATCCACGATGAGCCAATCGTTACCGACGATGCCGAGGCACGCGGGAAACTTGGCGGCATCGCGTGCGCCGTGTTGGGCAACGATCGCGCCATCCTTTCGCGCTACGACGATTCGGTGGTTCGCATTATCTCGGCGGGATCCGCGGGCACTGCCGTTCAGATGATCCGCCGCGCTCGCGGTTTCGCGCCCGTGCCGTTGAAGCTGGCGCAGGCGAACACCAACCCGGAGGCCGCCGCAGCCCCGGAGGACGCCGAGGCCCCCGAGGCGATTGGCGCCGCCTGCCATGAGGGCTCTCCCGAAACCGCCGGCCCCGACGCCGAGGCGGTCGTCCCGGTGCTCTTTGCGGCGGGCTCGGAGCAGAAAAGCACCTTCGCTTTCGTCCGCGGTTCGAGGCGTTCGTCTCCCAGCATGTGGGCGATCTGGAAAACGCCGAGGCGTTCGACGCCTGGCTCGATGCGAAAAGCCGCTTCGAGAAGCTCTTCGAGCTACGCGCGACGCGCCTTGCCTGCGATGCGCACCCTGAGTACCTCGCTTCGAAATGGGCGCGTGAACAGGCGAGAAAGCTCGATATCCCACTGGTTGAGGTGCAGCATCACCATGCGCACATCGCTTCGGTCATAGGCGAGAACGGCCTTTCGGGCGCAGTATGCGGAATCGCCTTCGACGGAACGGGGTTCGGCGCGGACGGCTCTATCTGGGGCGGGGAAGTGCTGCTTGCAAACGCGCAGGCCTATGAGCGGTTCGCGAACTTCGCCTATGTTCCCATGCCGGGCGGTGCTGCCTGTGTGAAGAATCCCTTGCGTATGGCGTACGGCGTCCTGTGGGAGTTCGATTTGCTTGAGCACCCGGCGGCAAAGCGGGTACTCGGCGCGCTCGGCGAGCAGGCTGACCTTTGCGACCAGATGATCGAGCGCGGCCTAAACACGCCGATGACCTCGTCGGTCGGTCGTCTTTTGATGCGGCGAGCGCCATCTTGGGGATATGCGAGCATCCGACCTACGAAAGCGAGGCGGCGGTTCTCTTGGAGGCTGCCCTGGGGCCGGCCACATCTCCCGACGGCGGTTCGACCGACGAGGCGGGCGTCAACAGCCGTTACTCGGTCGCTATCACGAAGAACACCGCGACGTCGAAGTCGACCGCCCAAGACACGTCGGTCCTGCTCTTCGACGCGGCGCCCACCTTCAAGGCGCTTCTCGACGATATGCAGGCGGGCATCCCCGCAGCGACCATCGCCCGCCGCTTCCACGGTGCTTTTGTGGAAGCCATCGTGAACGCGGCGAAGCTTGCGTACAGCGTTTACGGCGTGTCCACGGTGGCGCTCTCGGGCGGCGTGTTCATGAACCGCTTCATAATCGAGCATGCGCTCGCGGCTTTGCAAGATGAGGGCTTCACCGTTGCCGTCAATTGCGAGTTGCCGCCCAACGATGGATGTATCTCCTATGGCCAGGCTGTGATAGCATGTGCCCAAGACGAGATAACTCGCAACGAGTAAAAGGACTGAGAGCCTATGTGTTTGGCAATACCCGCGTTGATCACGGAAAAGAAATCGGACAATCTGGCGACGGCCGAGATTCTCGGCGTCACGCGTGAGGTTGCGCTTGACCTCACCCCGCAGGCAAACGTCGGCGACTACGTGCTCGTGCACGCCGGCTTCGCCATCGAAGTCGTCGATGCCGATTATGCGAAAGAGACCATTGAACTGGTTAAACAGCTTGAGGACGTCGCCGTATGAGCGCCTTGGAGGATGCAGCCGACATCGATTTCTCGGCCTTTAAGGATCCGAAAGCTCGCACGCGGCCTCATCGAGACCATTCACCGCCTTGCGCCCGAGCATGCGACGCTCATGGAAGTGTGCGGCACGCATACCGTGGCCATCGCTCGCAACGGAATCCGTGATTTGATGCCCGAGGGGCTGCGTTTGGCGTCGGGTCCCGGGTGTCCCGTTTGTGTCACTTGCAACCGCGACATCGACACGGTGATCGCGCTTGCGCGCATCCCGAACGTCACCATCACCACCTTCGGCGACATGACGCGCGTTCCCGGGTCCACCTCAAGCCTGCTTGCGGAACAGGCCGCGGGCCGCTCGGTCGAAATCGTCTACTCGCCCCTCGATGCGCTCGCTTTCGCCAAGGCTCATCCCGAACGGGAGGTCGTCTTCGTGGGCGTTGGCTTCGAGACGACGACGCCGCTTGTGGCCATGGCCATCAAGCGCGCAAAGGCCATGGGGCTTTCCAACTTCACCGTGTTCGCGGCGCACAAGAACATGCCCGGCGCGTTGGAGCTGCTCGTGGGCGACCCCACGCTCGAGCTCGACGCGCTCATCCTCCCCGGTCATGTGAGCACCATCATCGGCGCCGAGCCGTACTGCTTCCTGGCGGAGAAATACGGCATTCCCGGCGTGATCGCCGGATTTGAGCCGGTCGACGTGCTTCAGGGCATCGCCATGCTCGTGCGGCAGCTGCACGAGGGTCGCGCCGACATCGAGATTGCGTACGCGCGCGGCGTCATGCCGCAGGGCAACCCCGTTGCCATGGCCGTCATCGACGAGGTGTTCGAAACCTGCACGGCAACTTGGCGCGGCAGGGCGACATCCCCGGCTCGGGGTATCGCATTCGCGATGAGTTCGCCGACTTCGACGCAGTTCGTCGCTTCGAGCCCCGATGTGGAGCCGACGCGCGACCCGAAGGGATGCCGTTGCGGCGATGTGCTGCCGCCCGCCGCATGGCGCCGAACGAGTGCCCGCTGTTCCGTACAGTCTGCACGCCGGAGAACCCGGTGGGGCCTTGCATGGTGTCGAGCGAAGGCAGCTGCGCGGCATACTACAGGTATTACTAAAGTTAACTGCGGCTAAGACCTTCCCCGTTTCCGTCTTCACTGTGGTACCATGGGGAAAGCGCTGATTGGAGGATGAGAATGGAAAAAGTCTCCATGTCGCATGAGGATTATCTTGAGGCTATCGTCATGCTGGGTGGAACGACCGAGAATCCTGTTCGCTCGGTCGATATCGCGAACAAACTGGGGGTTTCAAAGGCCTCTGTCAACAAGGCGATGAACGCCCTGAAGGAAAAGGGTTTCGCCGATCAGCCCTATTACGGCGACGTCACGCTGACGGAAGACGGCTATCGCTATGGTGCGGCGGTGCTCGAGCGCCACGAGCTTCTGCGCAAGTTCCTCACCAAGGTTTTGGGCATTCCCGAGGACACGGCCGAGGAGGAAGCGTGTCTGATGGAGCATGCCATCAGCGACGAGTCCTTCAAGAAATGGAATTCTTATATCAAGCAGCTTGACCTTTAAGGAGCCCTATCGCCACTGCCCGTTTTTCCTAGATACGAATCTGGGCTGTTCAGCGGGTCGAGGGCCAGGCAAAACACTGCAAAGCGCCGGCCGTCTTCCCACGTGCCGGTGCTTTGCTTGTGTGGTATCCTGCGAAGAGCTTCTTGCATTACACACACTCTTATCAAACCACGATGCACTAAGGGGCCATTCGTTGACACAGCAGGCGAAAATCCTTTCGTTTGACAAGGCGCGGCGCGCACAAGGCGACCGCTCGCACTCACTCGATTCCTCTCGATACGCAACGCGCGATGCGCGCTCTTCCCCGAACGGGGTATTCCTCCCGCGAGCACTCGGGGGCATATGCGGCTGCCCGTACGCGTCGGGACTCCGACTATGCCGCTCGCGCAGCGGAGCGCTTGCGCTATTCCGAAGACGACGTTCGCGACGTCCGCTCGCGCTATGCGGGCGAGGGGACCCGCAACGTCCGCTCACGCTCGCGCGATTCGCGACGCTCCGCTTCCGACAGGGGGCCCATCGGCGGGCGCGCATATTCCGTGCAATCCCGGGACGCTTATGCGGACAGCCGTCTTGCCTGGGACGACTCCTTGACGAGGAAGGCGTCGAGCAAGAGGAACTCGGTTCTCGAAACGCTTTCCCGCTTCGAGAAGCTCAAGCGCAAGCACGCGAAAGACAAGGCTGATCGCAAGTTCGCGCGCCAGTACGGCAGCAACGGCGACGCTGCGTCTGGAGAAGGCGGTTCGCGTGCGGCGGTGTACAAGGGGGGAAATGGGCCGGCGCATCGCCGTTCCTCCCGCATGCAGAACGAGGAATCATCGTCCACATCGCGACGCACCCGCGGCGGTGATTCTCAAAAACCCGCAGCGCGCCTCGTGAGGAAGCCTTGGTTCATCGCAGCCGCGGTCGCGGCGTTTTGCCTCGTGTTCACCGTGTCGTTCCTCTACCCCTCAGCGGCGCAGCTCTACCATTCCGTGCGCGAGCGCGACCAACTCCAGGCAGAATATGCCGCTATCGAGCAGCGCAACGACTCGATCCAGGCGTCGGTTGACGCGCTTTCGACCGATGCGGGCGTGGAAGATCGCGCTCATCAGGAGTTTGGCTGGGTCTCGAAGGGTGAGAACGCCGTCACCGTGTACGGCCTCGATCTTGATGACGACTCGACGTTCACGGCGAGCATTGTGCCTGGCAGTATTCCCGCTCCCGAGACGTGGTATTCCAAGCTGCTCGACCCGATCTTCGGGGAGAAATAATGCAATGCGGGAGGTATGCTGCGATCGACATCGGGACGGTGACGTGCCGCATGCTCGTCGTTGACGTTGGCGAGTCGAGGGGCCCATGAGCTTACGCGGGAATATGCCATCACCAATCTTGGCGAAGGTGTGGATGCAACGGGCGAGCTCAAGCCCGAGGCGATCGACCGCGTCGTTCGAGCCATCGACGGGTTCCTCGCGGTGCGTGATTCTCTCTCAACGTCTGACCATCCGGTAATCCGCACCGTCGCGGTGGCGACATCGGCCGCCCGCGATGCGCGCAATGCCGCCGACTTCGCGGCATGCTTGCGCGAACGGGGGCATCGAGCTTTCCGTTATCCCCGGGGCCCGCGAGGCGGCGTTGTCGTTTTCGGGCGCCTCGATCGACTTTTTCGGGTGAGCGCCTCATGGTGGTCGACGTGGGCGGCGGCTCGACTGAGGTCGTCATGGGAGTGGGTGGCGCCGAGCCTGTCTGCGCGCACTCTTTCAACGTGGGGTGCCGCCGCGTGACCGAGAAGTTCCTGGCGAGTGACCCGCCTGCGCCCGAAGAGCTTGCCCGGGCGCGCGCATGGATTCGAGAGCAGATGGCTTCCTGGTTTGCCGAGCAGGCAAAAGAGGCGGCATCGCTCGAGCGGGTCGTCGCGGTGGCGGGCACGGCGACGACCGTCGTCAGCATTCGCGATCGTATGGAGACCTACGATTCCTCACGCGTTCACAAGGCGCGGGTTTCTTGGCAGGAGTTGCTCGAGGTGTATGAGCGCCTGGCCGCCTTGCCGCTTTCGGCACGAAAGAATGTGGTGGGGCTCGACCCCAAGCGCGCGCCCGTGATGGTCGCGGGGCTTCTCATCCTCCTCGAAGTGCTCGATTTTGCCGGCATTGATGCGTTTACGGTGAGCGAAACGGACATTCTGCATGGTATTACGCTCGCAGTCTCGCATGAGGCCTGCGAAAAATCGTGCTTGTGATAGGATTTGCACGAGCAAATCACGGGGCGTGGCGGAATTGGCATACGCAGCGGCCTTAAAATCCGCCGCCGCAAGGCTTGTGGGTTCGAGTCCCACCGCCCCTACCAGATGTTTGCTTCTGGAAACGTTCGATCTATGAAGACAGGCGATTTACCGACCGCATGGAAACCATCAACGACATCATCGCATTGACCGAGCAGCCCCCCACCTCTTTCGAGGAGTACCTGAGCTGTTACGCGTCCAAAATCGGGGACATCCTCAACGCCTACATTCCGTTGGGCTCTCATCCCGATATGGATCGCTATCTTTACGATCACCTGAAGCGCTATAGCGAAAACGGCGGCAAGCGCCACCGTCCGCTCATCTGCTTCGCGGCATGCCGCGCGGTTGGCGGGAACATGGAGCTCGCCACGAGCGCTGCGGCGGCTATTGAGCATTTCCACACGGCGGCACTCATTCACGATGACATCGCCGACGAGGCCGAGTTGCGCCGTGGCGAGCCCTGCCTGCACCTTACTGAGGGCATAGGACTTGCCATCAATATGGGAGACCTTGCGCTGTCCCTGGTCAACGGTACGGTAATCAACGACCCGCTGTTGAGCGACGCGGTGAAGGTGCGCGTGGTCGGCGAGCTGATCGAAATGACGCGCCGCACGATCGAGGGCCAGGCGCTCGACATCGGATGGGCGCGCGACGGTCGCTATGACATCACGCCCGAGGACTACCTGGTCATGGCGACGCATAAGCCCGCGCACTATTCGGGCGCGGTGCCCTTAGCGATCGGCGCCATCGTGGGCGGCGGCACCGAGCAGCAGATCGAGGCGCTGCGCTCTTACGGCCTCGACACCGAGACCGCTTTCCAGATTCAAGACGATTTGCTGAACCTTATCGGCAGCGAGGAATCCACTAAGAAAGATTTCCGCAGCGACATCACCGAGGGCAAGCGCACGCTCATGGTCGTCCATGCGCTGCAGAACTCCCCGAAGCGCGAGCGCTTGATTGAATCCTCTCCTCGAAGGAGAAGGATTCTGCCGTCCTCGCCGAGGCGGTGGACATCATGGTCGAGTCCGGGTCCATCGAGTATGCGCGCAGCTATGCGGAAAACCTTACGAGCATCGCCAAAAATCGCCTTGTCGACCTTGTCGAGCCGTCCGATTCGCTGAAGCTGCTCATCTCCATGGCCGACTGGTTCGTCAATAGATTGAAGTAGGCGGTTCTCATGGATAGGATCAAACGAAACGACAAAGGGCCGGCGGTCGAGGACGTGCAGCAGCGCCTCGTCGCTGCCGATTGCCTTTCGGCGGGCGCCGTGAGCGGCGTCTTCGACGACGCGACGGTCGCCGCAGTGCGCGCCTTCTGCGTGAAGTCGGGCCTTCCTGCGGCTGAAGAGGTCGACGAGAAGGTGTGGGTGGCGCTCGTCGACGCGACGTTCTCCTTGGGCGATCGAACGTTGTATCTGCGCATGCCGTACTTTCACGGTCGCGACGTGCGCGAACTTCAGCAGGTGCTTTCCGCGCTGGGATTCGCTTGCGGCGTGATCGACGGCATCTTCGGCGCCCATACCGAAGACGCGCTGCGCAAGTTCCAGCTCAACCTTGGTCTTCCCTCCGACGGCATCACGGGCGCGTACACGTATGCCGCCATCCAGAATCTGCACCATTCATGGGTTGGCAAGGCGGCCATCCATGAAATCGTGCATCTCGGGTTCGCGCGTGCGGCGGATGTGCTCGAGCAAAACGCGCTGTGCCTGTTCGGTACCGAGGAGTTCGCCCGCAGCGTCGCGTCGCGCATGTCGAATCTCTCGCTTGCAACGAACCCGCAGTCGAAGATTCTCTCCGCGGACTCGCTTTTAGTTGCGCCTGACGAGTCGATGCTCCTCGTGCATATCGTGCTTCCCGAGGAAGAGGCGGTGCAGAAGGTGCCGCGCGTGAGCTATGAGGACGAGGCCACGCTGCCGCTTCGCTTAGAACAGGCGATCGTCGCAGCCCGCAAGGCGACGTCGCGCCGCATCGCCATCGAGCTTCCTGGCCGCGTATGGGAAGACGCAGGCGAGGGCCGCAGCGCTCAGCATTTCGCGATTACCCTGCTCGACGCTTTGTGCACTGCGCTTTCCCAAAGCGAGCGCTCTGCCTAAGCATCGCTTGCAGCGCGTCTGCGGGAGGGGCCGTGGCGCCCCGCACGGGTTTTCGTGAAGCAATCGAAGAAGCTGTACGAGAGCCGCCGAGCGCGGCTTTCGTGCTATATGGGAGCGTTGTATGCAAGGCGTTCGATACCCTTGGTGAGTCGTGAACTTAAGCCGCTTTTACCTGGGGCTTCACCTAAAACCTATAATCTGCCGTATTTTTGTGGGATTTCTCTTGTCGTATCGACGTTCGACATGACATAATACCTGACAGTTGTGTAGGTACTGGAAACTCTTGCTACGAGGGCATCGGCAAACAAGGAGCGTTGCTTTTTGGCGCATCCGACGCTTCTTGTCGCAAGCGCCTAGGAGCGAAGTGCTGTTCGATTGGTCTAACTTGAGCGGGCGACTCTCTTGACGTTTGCCCCTCGCTTTCTCGGTGAGCAGCAGAAGAAAAAAAGGACACTATGGTTTCAAAGGAAGAAGCGCCCGCGGAGGAACAGCGCGAGCATCTCACCCCGATGCAGGAGCGTTTGCTCGGCTATATCGCCTTTCGTACCATCGGTCGAGATGGAACGAGCGAATCGAAGCGCCAGCTTGCCGAGCATCTTCGCAGTAGCACGAAGACGGTTGACCGTGCAATCACCCGCCTAAGCAACGAGGGCTACATCGAGGTGGAGGAGAACCTTCTTCCCGATGGTCGGCAGGGCGCCAACACGTATCGACTGAGTAGATAACTAGCAGCATACTTGCTCCGCGCGCTTCGTCGCAAGGCTCTCTAGGGCGATTCTCCCGCCTCCCGAGCGCTTTCCCCTTGCCGCGCGCTGCCTCCCGCGCGCGCTTTCCCGTGAGCCCTCTCGCCTTCCCGCTGCGAGCTGCCTTCCGCCGCCCTTTTCCTCTCCACGAGCCTTCCCCGCCGTGCGCTTTCTCGCGTCGTGCGGCATTTTGCATCTTACGTGCGGTTGAACTGAGCAGCTTGAGGGGAGTGCTACAATGTGCGGGTTTATACAGACGGTTCAACTGCACGAAAGAGGGAGTCAACATGGCACGTCCCATGACCATGGCGGAAAAGATTCTGGCCGCCCATGCGCATCTCGATGAAGTGGAGCCGGGGCAGCTGATCGAATGCGATCTCGACCTCGTGCTTTCCAACGACATCACCTCACCCATTGCGATTAAAAACTTCAAGAAGATCGGCGTCGAGAAGGTGTTCGATCCGACTAAGATCGCCCTGGTGCCCGACCACTACGTTCCCAACAAGGACATCAAAAGTGCCGAGCAGGCCAAGCAGGTGCGCGAATTCGCCCGTGAGCAGGGCATCACGCACTATTACGAAGTCGGTTGCCTGGGTGTTGAGCACGCGCTTCTGCCCGAGCAGGGCGTCGTGGGCGCGGGCGACCTCATCATCGGCGCCGACTCCCACACCTGCACTTATGGTGCGCTCGGCGCGTTCTCCACGGGCGTGGGCTTCCACCGACGCTGCAGTCGGCTATGCCACCGGCAAGGCGTGGTTCAAGGTGCCCGAGACGCTGCTCTTCAAGATCGACGGCGAGCTCAACCCGGGCGTTACCGGCAAGGACATCATCCTGCACATCATTGGCAAGATCGGCGTCGACGGCGCGCTGTACAAGGCGATGGAGTTCGCGGGCAGCGCCATCCGCAGTTTGTCGATGGATCAGCGCCTCTCCATTTCCAACATGGCGATCGAAGCTGGCGGCAAGGCAGGCCTTATCGAGGTCGACGACATCACGCGCGCCTACATGGACGGCCGCACTGAGCGCCCCTACACCGAGTATCATTCCGACCCCGACGCGAAGTACGCGAAGGTGTACGAGATCGAGGCGTCCGATATTCCGCCGACGGTCGCGTTCCCGCACCTGCCCTCGAACACGCGCCCGGTGGCCGAGGCCCGCGACGTGCGCATCGACCAGGCCGTCATCGGCTGCTGCACGAACGGCCGCCTGGAGGACATGCGCCAGGCCGCGGCTGTCCTCAAGGGTCGCAAGGTTCACCCCGACGTGCGCTGCATCGTGATTCCCGCCACGCAGCAGGTGTACAAGCAGTGCATCGCCGAGGGGCATGGACATCTTCCTCGACGCCAACTGTGCGGTGTCCACGCCGACGTGCGGCCCGTGCCTGGGTGGTTATATGGGCATCCTCGCCGCAGGTGAGCGTTCGATTTCCACAAGCAACCGTAACTTCGTCGGCCGCATGGGCGACCCGACGAGCGAGGTGTACCTGTCCTCGCCGGCTGTTGCCGCGGCAAGCGCCGTTCTGGGCCATATCGGTCTGCCGGAAGATTTGGACTAACGGGAAGGGAAGGTTCCACTCATGCATTTCAAGGGTACCGCGCATCGTTACGGGCGCGACATCGACACCGACGTCATCATTCCGGCCCGCTATCTGAATTCCTCCGAGCCCGAGTGGCTCGCGCAGCATTGCCTGGAAGACCTTGACGCCGACTTCGTGAAGAAGGTCAAGAAGGGCGATATCATCGTTGCCGAGGAGAACTTCGGCTGCGGCAGCTCGCGCGAGCATGCGCCGATTGCCATCAAGGCGGCGGGCGTCGACGTGGTCATCGCGAAGAGCTTCGCGCGCATCTTCTACCGCAACTCGATTAACACCGGCCTCGCCATCATGGAATGCCCCGAGGCCGTTGACGCTATCAAACAGGGTGACGTTGTGGATGTCGACGCCGATGCGGGCGTCATCACGAATACCACGACGGGCGAGACTTTCAAGGCGCAGCCGTTCCCGCCGTTCATCCGCGAGATCATCGAGGAAGGCGGGCTTATCAACCGCACGAAGAAGGTGCTGGGGAAGTAAAGCAGAAAGCCGACGCCGAGGAGGCGGCGCGGGGCGTCGACACCTCTAATCTTGAAGCCGCCCAGAAGAAGTACGACGAGCTGAAACAGCCCTACGACAAGCTCGTCGAGCAGCGCGACGCTATTCGGGACGAGCAGCAGCGCCTCTATGAGGACGCGATAGTGACACGCAGGGATTACGAGGATGCCCGTAAGAACGCCTCCAAGGAAAACACGAAGGTTAGTGACGATGAGGGCTATCTCAACCAGCGGCTCAACATGGACTGGGGCTGGCTCCGGAGCTTCTCTGGGGTCGGTCCCTTCAGTTTAACCTGGCGCCTCCCGTTCCCCTGATTTTGCACTGACTCCCGCTTCTAGGATGCGGGTCGCCTCCCGTCTTTGGAGATAGAAGACGGTATAACCATGACTGATCCCTTAAACTTCCTATGTTTTTGCGACAATCGGAAGAGTTTTCGTTTGCGCTGATGTTCTTCCTGGCAGTAGGTTATGGGGGGCCGCCAATGTCTTTTCGGCTACTCTTCTGGCCAGAGGATTTCGCTGCGTAGATAGTCTCCTAAGTGCGGCGTGGAGAAGCGCACGGTTCCCATAACCTGCCGACTCGATGACGTGCTCACGAATGAGGCTGGCCCGGTATTTTGCCGCCCAGCTTGTGGTTCTCCCGGTGCGCTCGGCAATATCGGAAACCTTCGAAGGGGCATCGCCGTCTTTCGCCATCGCCTCTATGAAGAAACGCTGCGGACTGCGGAGACCATAATACAATGGCGCGCATATCGCCTCGTAAAAGGCGAGAAGGGCGTCGGATTCCCCAGTTGAAACGTCGCAGCTCTCGATAATGCGCGATCCGCGCTGCTCGGCGGCACGCCACATGTAATACCCGACGAGTTGGATCATGTATGGATGCCCGCCCGCCTTCCGTGCAGCGTCGAGCGCTATCTCTTCAGGGGTTTCCTTCCCGGACTTCGAGGCGACACTTGCATACGCATCTCGTACTTCAAGCAAGGGGATCTCCTTGAGAATGCGACGCTGGCTTCGCCTTAAAAACGTGAGGACATCGTTTCCTGTAAGGTCGTCGACAATTGAAGGAAGGCCGGCGAAGGCGAATGCGATGCCCTTCTTTTCGTTCTATCAGGGGCGTTCGTCAAATCCTGATCCCGGATAACGTGCTGCAGGGCGGTTGCAAGCGCTACCATATCATCTGGTGAGGCGGCTTGCGCTTCGTCGATGGTGAACACGATGCCTTTTCCCGGCGCTTCTTTTTTCAAGCGCTGATTTATCGCTTCGCGCAAGGTGAGGGCGCATTGTTCGGATGGGGCGAATGATGCTGCTCCTAAACTCGCACTTGCGATGCCTGGAATCGAAAACGAGGGCCTATGTTCGCGCTTTTAAGTTTGAGTCCCTGAGGCGCCAGGGCGGCGACGATGCGGTCGCAAAGGCCGAAAGACGCAGTCTCGGAGACGACCGTCCAGCCTTGAGCGGTTGCAAGGCGGGCAAATTCGCTGAGCATGACTGTTTTCCCGTAGCCGCGCTGGCCGGTAATGAGCATGAGCCGTCCAGGTGCTCCAGCACCGTTTTCGAGCCTCCGCGAAATCGTCGATAATTGGCTGTCGGCCGATAAGCAGCGGGGAATTTTTCCTGCGGTGGGTTTGAAAGGATTTTGAGTCAAGCGGGCCTCGCTTCGATTTTCTTTTCGTGATGAACAATTACTAAACTATACCAAATTATACCAACTGAGCGACCCCGATCACCCGGATTACGGGCTGTCCTGTCGGCAGACCTCGGGCTTCGGCGCGATGGTCTCCCTTCAAGGTCGACACGCACGAACGCGCGCTGGCGGTGCTCGAGCGCGTGCGGCTCGGTCTCTTCGCAGAGAGCCTTGGCGGCACGGAGAGCCTCGTGACGTATCCGCTCGTGCAGACGCACGGTTCGATTCCGGGGCCGATACTCGACAAGCTGGGGAATCGACGAGCGCCTGCTGCGCCTTTCCGTCGGTCTCGAAAACGCGGAGGACCTTATCGCCGATTTGGAGCAGGCGATAGGGTAACCTTATCGGGGAGGATAAATCACCAAGGTTGCGCGTTTTGCCCGGGCCGGTGTGCCCGCGTGCGGCCTCGTGTGCGACAGTGAATGGAGCATCCGCATGACGAAATACGATTTCGAGACGATTATTGAGCGCCGAGGTACGGGCAGCTTGAAGTGGGACGCGTGGAACCGCCGCGGTCACGCCGCCGATGAGTTGCCGCTTTGGGTCGCCGACATGGATTTCAAGACCGTGCCCGCCGCGATCGAGGCATTGACGGAGCGCGTGGCTCACGGCGTGTTCGGCTACTCGATGGCGCCCGACGGATACTACGAGGCGGTGCAAGGGTGGTTCGAGCGCCGTCACGGCTGGCGTCCGGAGCGCGAGTGGTTCGTCATGACCCCCGGCGTGGTGTTTGCCCTGGCCATGGCCGTGACCTCGTTCACGCAGCCGGGCGATGCCGTGATCATTCAGCCGCCTGTGTACTACCCGTTTCGCATGATGATCGAGGACAACGGTCGCAAGATGGTCACAAGCCCGCTGCTCTACGACGGCGGACGCTACACCATGGATTTCGATGGTTTCGAGCGCCAGCTGGAGAAATCGGGCGCGAAGCTGTTCATCCTGTGCAATCCGCACAATCCCGTGGGGCGCGCGTGGACCGAAGATGAGCTGCGGCGCATCGGCGATATCTGTCTGCGTCACAACGTCGTGGTGGTCGCCGACGAGATCCACGCCGACTTCGCGCGCGCGGGCCATGTGCATGTGCCGTACGCCTCGCTCGGCGAGCGCTACGCCAAAAGCGCCGTCGTCTGCACAGCGCCGAGCAAGACGTTCAACCTGGCAGGGCTGCAGCTGTCAAATATCTTCATCCCGAACCCCGATCTGCGCGCCGCGTTCAGGCGCACGCTCGATCGCACGGGCTACGACGAGCCGAGCGTGTTCGGTGTCGTGGCCACGCGGGCGTGCTACGAGCAGGGCGGGAATGGCTCGACGAGCTTAAGGGCGTGCTCGACCAGAATTACGCCGTGCTCGAAGCGGCGGTTTCACGCATGCCGGGCGTGGAGCCCGTGCCGCTCGAGCACGTACCTGCCGTGGCTCGACTGCCGCGGTCTGGGGCTTAACGACGACGAGCTCAAGCGCCTGGTGGAAAAAGAGGCGAAGCTCTGGCTCGACATGGGGACGATGTTTGGCCCCGAGGGCGCAGGCTTCGTTCGCGTGAACCTTGCAAGCCCGAAGGCCATGATCGAGGACGCCTGCAGTCGACTCGAGCGGGCGGTGACGGCTCTGGGGGAATAGTCACCATTGTTGTAGAGGAAAATGCCACGAGGTTTAAATGAGGAGTCGCCGGCCTTGGAATCGGCTCTCCTGCCTTAGTCCTCGCGGCTACGCAAAGGGGGCGACCGGGCTATCGTTTTCCCTGGTCGCCCTCCCTTTGCTTCCTCCAGACATTTGCCGCTCGGTGGACTACTTCCCGAATATCTTCGAGAAGAACCCTTGCTTCTTAACCTTCTCCTCGCGCAAGGACCCTTCGCGCTTCGTCTCGGCCTGCGGGGCGCCGCCGCTGCCTCCGATGCGGACGATTTCATGCAGGAACGGTGACTTCACGTAGCGAATCTCGATGGGCGTCGCGTGCACGGTGCTCTCGCCCGAGAGGTGCAGGGTCGAGCTAAGCGGGGCGACGACGTGGATTTCGCGCGTTTCGCTGAACACTACGGCGGCGGCGCGTCCCGTCTGGCCGTTCACGGCGATGCGCACCTGCTCGCCCTCGCGTCCGTCCGAAGCGGGCCGATCGAAGTAGTAAATTGGCACGAGCATGGCCCCAGAAGTGTGCTTCCTTACGTTATATGTCCAGGTGCGCAGGCTCTTCTTGCTCAGGCCGAGCGCTTCTTCGGCGTCGTTTTTCGCAATCTTGAGCGCCAGGTTGTCGATGATGACGCTGTCCTTCGCGAAAGCCTCCACGGCTGCTACGCGGAAATTTCCTTCTTGCATGGCGGGGTCGAAGGGGGCAACCTCGGAGAAATCCCACGGTTCCAAAAGGTTCATGAGCGATAGGTCGAACATGCGCGTCTTGGGGTAGACCCAGTCGAGCACCTCGAAGAGCACGAGCGCTTCCTTCTGGAGCTTCTTGCCGGGGTAAGACGCGATTATGCGCAGGTCAGCGAGTGATACCGCGGCATATGCGAGAACCATCTGGTTGTCGATGGCATCCTCGACGCTGTGTCCCGCGAAGAGGTCGGGGTGCTGACGCACGAGCTCGCGGGCGTTTGCGCGCGCCTGCTGCTCGGATATGCGGCAGGGAATTGCCTGGTCAGGGATGTATTCTGGTTCCCGTCCCGATGGACAGGTACTTGCTGAAGGTGCCGGGTTGCAGCAGGTCGGTGGCGCCGATTTTGTTCCCGCACGACGGGCATTCGAACACGCTCTGGGTCGACTCGCCTTCGAACGCCGCTCCGCAAAACGGGCAGGGGATGCTCACGGTCGTCGCGCGCTCGAACTCGCCTGCGGTGGCGGGGTCCTCGTTCAAAATCCACTCGGCGAGGGACATGTTGCGCCAGTAGGGCTTGAAGAAGTACCAGTCGGATTCCTTCGGGGGGGCCGAGGCGCGACACTTGGGGTAGCTTCGATCAGGCCGTTTACCATTTGAAGGGGTTGATGACGGAACTTCACGATGGAATCTTGCCCCGCCGCGCCTTCTCCCCAAGGCTCGCTTGTCCCGCAATACGCGCATTCGAAGCTTCGGGTTGCTTGGTGGGAATACATGGGGCCGCCGCAGTTGCGACATTTGATAGCGAAGAAATCTTCCATGAAGCCTCCTTAGCATTCGGGTTGTCGCTTGGAAGTATGTGGGAGCGAGCGCGGGTTTGGGAATACCCCTATGGCCCATTTCTCGCCGCTGCTGCAGCTTTCGTTTTGCGAGTTTGCGCGGGGAAATCCGAGTAAGGCCCTTCCTTGCTATCGCGCTGCGCTACTATAGGCTGGTGCGAGAAACCGCTTATCGAAAGAGGCATGCAACTATGACTACGAAGTACAACATCTGCCTTTTGCCGGGCGACGGCATCGGCCCGGAAATCATCGCGGAAGGAGTTAAGGTCTTAAACGCCGTCGGCGCGAAGTACGACACGGAATTCGCGTGCGAGGAATCGCTTATCGGCGGTGCCGCCATCGATGCGGCGGGCGAGCCGCTTCCCCAGGCAACGCTCGACGCCGCGAAGGCCGCCGACGCCGTGCTGCTCGCTGCTGTGGGCGGACCGAAGTGGGACACGACCGATCCGAACGCCCCGCGCCCTGAGCAGGGTCTGCTCGGCATCCGCAAGGGGCTGGGACTCTATACCAACCTGCGTCCCGTGCAGATTTTCGACGCGCTCGCCGGCGCCTCAACGCCGAAGCCCGAGGTCATTGCCGGTGTTGACCTCATGATCGTGCGCGAGTTGACGGGCGGTTTGTACTTCGGCAAGCGCGAGCGCTTCTACGATGAGGAGGGTGCCGGCACCAACGGCGCCAGGGGCAGCGCGCTTACGACACGCTCGAGTATCGCGAGTACGAGATCGAGCGCATCGCGCGCCAGGCGTTCGAGGCAGCGCGCAAGCGCCGCAAGAAGGTGACGAGTGTCGACAAGGCCAACGTGCTCGAGACCTCCCGCATGTGGCGCGAGATCGTGCATCGCATCGGCGAGACCGAGTATCCCGATGTCGAGATCGAGGACCTGCTCGTGGACAACACGGCGATGCAGTTGATCAACCGCCCCGCCGACTTCGATGTCGTGGTGACCGAGAACATGTTCGGCGACATCCTCTCCGACGAGGCGGCCCAGATCACGGGAACCGCTTGGTATGCTCGCTTCCGCCAGTTTGGGCGACGGCACCGCGCTCTACGAGCCTTCCCACGGCAGCGCCCCGGATATCGCCGGCAAGGGCATTGCCAACCCGCTGGCGCAGATCCTGTCCGTCGAGATGATGCTGCGCTACAGCTTCGGCATGAACGAGGCCGCCGACGATATCCGCCGCGCGGTGACCAACCTGCTCAACGACGGTTGGCGCACGGGAGACTTGAAGGATGCTACCACTCCTGCCGACAAGGTGGTCAACTGCGCCGGCATGGGCGATTTAGTCGTGAAGTACCTGTAAACTTGTCTTGATGTGACGCTATCGAAAGGAGACCGTCATGGCTGACGATTGCTTGTTCTGCAAACTCATCTCCGGGGAGATCCCCACGAACAAGGTGTACGAAGACGACATCTGCTTCGCGTTCGACGACATCGGCCCGAAGCTCCCGTGCACACGCTGCTCGTGCCGAAGAAGCACTACGACGACATGTGCGACGGCGTGCCCGAGGAGGTTTTCGGCCACATGATGTCGGTCGTTCCGAAGGTCGCCGAGATCAAGGGCGTGCGCGAGTCGGGCTTCCGCACGGTGGTGAACACCGGTCCCGATTCCGCGACCACGGTGAAGCATTTCCACATCCACATTCTGGGTGGGGTGAAAATGGGACGCTTCACGTTCGAGAACTCCCAGCGCGCGCAGGGCAAGGAGTAAGCCCTGGCGTTTGGCGTGACGCTGCGTTTGGCCGCTCGGCCTTTGCCTGGTTGCTTTCGTCGAGGCGGATCTCGGGGCGCATGCCCCTTCGCCAACGAACAAGCTGGCAACCCGCCGGCGGCATGCTCTTTCAAGCCCCTTCAGATCGCAGCCTGAACTGCACGGAGGGGCTTTCTTGTTTCGTGACCTGCGGCATTGCGAGCGCCCATTTCTCCGCCCAACGCGGGACGCGCGGCAAGCTTCATGTGAGCGCGGCACGACCCGCCCAGCGTGTGACGCGGCAAGCTTCGCATGGGCGCGCACGCCTCGCCCTAACGTAAGGTGAAGGAAAAAATCCTCCTCAAGAGTTCGTGCGCGCCCCATCTGCGTCCGCCCTTCCCGATAGGGTTTAACGGTTGTTGCCTAGTGAAGAGGGGTCAAACTGTGAAATCCAATCGTCTGGGGAGGCTGTCGGCTGCGTGCCCCATGTGTCGCTCCCGCATCGCTGTCGCTGCGTTCGCCATCCTGCTCGTCGCCTTTGCGGGGTTTCTCATGTGGCTCAACGCGGGAATCGACCGCGTTCCTTTGCGGCCGACGGGGGAAGCGAGTTCGAGAAAGCGACGGTCGACGAGGTCATCTCGAGCGACGTGAGTCTGAGCGACTCGGGCGAGATGCAGGGCAACCAGAAAGTGCTTCTCACAATTGCGTCGGGCCAGTACGCAGGCCAGCAGGCCGAGGCGACGAGCCCGTATTCCAACAACTCCGGCGCGTTCTGCTCGCCGGGGTTGAAAAATAATCGTCCTGGTGAACGAGGGGCAAGATGGCTCCCTGGTCGCGACGGTCTACAACTACGATCGCGGAATCGTGCTCTGGGCGCTCGTTGGGCTGTTCCTCGTTTTGCTCTGCGTGACGGGCGGTCGCTCGGGGACGCTCTCGGCGCTCGGCCTGGCATTCACGTTCGCCTGCATATTCTTCCTGTACCTGCCGATGGTCTACAGCGGTGCGTCTCCTTTGGACCGCCGTGCTCGTGGTGGTGCTCGTGACGGTTGTCGGGATGTACCTTATTGGCGGCTGGTCTGCGAAAACGCTCTGCTCGATAGTCGCTACGGTCGTGGGCGTGCTTGTGGCCGGCTTGGTCGCCAGCGTGTTCGGCTCGCTGGGGCACATCTCGGGGCTGAACGTCAGCGAGATCGAAACGCTTGCGTATGTTGGACAGAACAACAAGCTCGACGTTTCGGGCCTTCTGTTCTCGGGAATCCTCATTTCCTCGCTCGGCGCGGTGATGGACATCTCCATGTCGGTCACGTCGCACGAGTGCGAGCTTCACGCCGCCAGCCCGGCGCTCTCGGTGCGCGAGGCTCTTCAAGTCGGGAATGTCCGTCGGCCGCGACATGATGGGCACGATGACGCACACGCTCATCCTCGCGTTCGCCGGCGGGGCGGTCAACACGCTCGTGATCATCTACGCCTACGCGATGCCGTACTTCGAGTACTGGAACGAATACGCCATCGGAATTGAGATCCTGCGGGGCCTTTCCGGATCGATCGGAATCATCGTCTCCGTTCCCTGTGCTGCGCTGATTACAGCTTTCTGCCTTTCGAGGAAGAGCCGCCAGGGCCAGGTGCCTTGCATACTTCTTAACAGAGCTTAACGCGCTTCTTGCGAAAGCTATGCCCAAACCTTCCCTCCGCCTGATGTCGACCTTACGTTGGTCGGCCACACTTTCCAATCGTGCCCGCAGTGCGCGGACACGAATAACCATGCGAAAGAGGAGGAACGCGGAAGTATGAAACGATGCTTCAACGCCGTGATCGCCGCAACGCTCGCTGCGTCGCTTGCGGTACCGCTGCCTGCGGCATTTGCCGACGGGGCCGAAGGCGACGCAACGGGCGGCACCGCACAGGCGACGGGGACGGCAAAGGGAGATGCGGGGAGGCCCAGGCGGCTTCCGACCAGGTGTCTCCGCTGTTGGTGACGGAAGTGGTCACCGATTCTCCCGGCAAGGGAAATACACCTATGTGGAGGTGTACAACAACCCGACAGCCCCATCAACTTCAAAGATTACGTGTACTACTACTGCTACGAAGGGGGCATGGGCACGGGAAAGGTGTTCAGCTCCTCCGATAAGCACAAGGGCATCGATTATGGTAGCGGAGACCCGATGTCGTAATCGAGCCTGGCAAGACGCTGGTCCTGTGGATGGGCGGTTCGAAGAACGAGACGTCGCTTGCCGACTTCAACAAGACCTACGGGACCAATCTCATCGAGGGCAAGGACATCATCCGCACGCCGTATTCGGGCATCCACACCACGAACAAGCGCGGGTACTTCTTCGGGAAAGACGACGACGCCGTCATGGTAGGCGCCTGGTCGAACGCGACCGGAGACGAGATTCCCGCAGGCAACCCCGACAAGCAGGGCATCCAGTACACCTATCCCGGCTCCGGTCGCGAGTGTCGTCGATAGCGGGCTCGCGCAGGCGACCCCGGGCCGGTTTCCGCCGATCAGGTCCCGGCGCAGCGCGCGAACGCGAGCGACAAGCAGGCGACGATCGAGAAGGTCACAGCGACCGGCGACGGGCAGTTTAAGGTAACCGTTGAGGTTCCTTATCAAGGTTCATCGGCGACTACGTTCGTGAACCTGCACTACAAGCAGCACTATGGCGACAAGGCGTCCGACGAGAAGACGATCGCGCTCGAACCGACTGGGGACGGCAAGACCTTCACGGGCGCGATCGACTCAAGCGAGTTGTTCGGCGAGAGCGTCGAGTGGTACGTCACCGCGTACGGCAACACCGGCAACGAGGTGCGCACGGACGCTCAGACGACCCCGATTACCGCGCAGGTGCCTGTCGCGGAGAAGGCGGCTCCCTACTACATCACCGAGGTCCACGCCAACCCGCAGAGCACCGATGGCAAGCAGTATTCCTATTTCGAGGTGTACAACGCTTCCGACAAGCCCATCAACCTGAGCTATTTCAAGATCTTCTACTATTACAACTACCCTGATCAGATGGCATCTGCGTCGGGCAAGGTCTGGTCGCTCGACGACTTTACGGCCTATCTCGAGCCGGGCAAGACCATGGTGTACTACCTGTCCAGCAACGGCACCACGGTCGAGGATTTCAACAACTTCTACGGCACGAGCCTCGAAGAGGGCAAGGACATCGTGCGCGTGAACTACGCAGGCCTGCACTCCTCCGAAGCTCGCTGGATTCGCTTTGGCACTACGGAAGACGACGCGTTCACCGTGGCGGGCTTCAACGAGAACGCCTCCGAGCGCAGCGACCATGACACCTCGCTGCAGTACACCTACCCCGCGGCACGGGCGATCGCGAGCCGGTCGGCACGGGCGGGCCACGGCGACGAACGCATCCCTTCCCGTCGAGGTTTCCGCCGCCACGCCCGGTGAGGTCGCCGATTGGCAGAAGTCCCCGGTGACGGCGAAGTTCCAGGGCTACCCGGGATATCCGGAAGATGACGGCCAGGCTCCGACGCTTGCCGAGAACACGCAGGACATCTACACCGTTCCCGAGTCCATCGACGAGGGCGACGCGCTGAAGGTGCTCTACGACACCGACCTTCTGGTTGGCGCTACGAGCGATGCGCGTCGCGACGCCTTCACCGACAACAAGGACAACGCGTCAGGCGCCGACAACCCGACGAACTATCCTGGCGGCGCGGGAGGCGCTCAAGACGCGCCCGTACCTGCTTGGCACCGAGGTGCTCTACAAGCTTGACGACGACTCCGACTGGACCGTCGTCAAGCAGAAGACCCAGTGGCGCCTGGGGCATTTCATGATGCAAATCCCCTCTGACGTGCTGTTCGGCCACGACAAGGTCACCTACAAGGTGCGCGCTTACTCCCTCTACGGCATGAGCGAGACCGACGAGAAGACGGTGAAGATCAACCGCCTGAACGCCACCGACGGCATGCGCCTGTCGCTGAAGGACGGCGCCGTCGTCTCCGGCACCACGACGGTCACCGCCAACGATGGCTCCGACAATGCGAAGACAACCATCTCCGTCGACGGCACCCAGGTCACCGACGCGCGCAAGACCTTCGAGAACGGTGCCTGGTTCATGGTGCAGACGAGCGGCATGGACAGCTACTTCAAGGACGCCATCACCGCGCCCTACGGCGACAACCCTCGCGACATCATCACCATCATCATGGGGCCGTGGTGCGAAACGCCCACGTCGCGTGCGGTGCATATCGACAACAAGTACTTTACTTACAATGCGGAGAAGGACACCTACAACGTGACGCTGACCTTGTGGGCGGGCGATTCGGGCACGCCGTTCGAGGAGGCGCTCTACCCCTCGGTGTTCGGCGAGAACCACGAGGATTACAAGGTGTCCGGCCTGCAGATGAAGCTCGCGAACGGCAAGAGCTACCTGCCGGTGAGCATCGCGCCCGACAACGAGAAGACCAACACGAGTACGGCGCTCGACGTATGGCATACGATCGGCGATTCCGCGGGTATGGAGACCCACCTCGACGCCACGTTCGAGATTCCCGCGGCGGACGCCACGGCCATGGGCTTTGATTGGGACACCACGCAGGTCGCCGACGGCGCGCATGCCGTGACCGCGCAGGGTGAGAACGGCACGGCTTCGGCCAACGTCATCGTCGACAACACGAAACCGACGGTTGACCTGGGCATCGAGGACGGCAAGCCGCTCTATCAGGCTGTCACCCTCGACCCCTCTGCGATTGCGAGTGACGCGAACGGGTTGAAGTCGGTCGCCGCCACGCTCGACGGGGAAGACCTCGCGCTGCCTTCCGCCATCGATCCGCAGAAGCTGGCGGTGGGGGGAGCACGTGCTCGCCGCCGTCGCGGTCGACGAGGCTGGCAACACCACGACCTCGCAGGTGAAGTTCACCGTCGAGGACAACGACCCCGACGTGACCGTCGACTCTGACGGCGACGGCATCACGGCCACGACGGCGAACCTGACCGTCAACGTGGGCGACGATCCCGCCAACGTGAGCTTCCGCCAGGGCCGCACGCTTTCCGCTGACGACATCGTCGCGGCATCGACCAACCAGACGGCCACCGACGACGGCTCGTTCCCGGCGCAGCTGTTCGAGGCGAAGGTGGGCACTGCCGCCGGGGGCGACATCCTGTCGCTTTCCTGGAAGGGCCAGGCGTCGAGCGTCGATGACGCCCACCCGGTCACGATGTACGCCTACAACTTCACGACGCAAGGTTGGGAAAAGGTCGCAACCGCCGACTCGAATGGCGAGATGACCGGCGAGTTCCCCGCTGCCGACCACCTGCGCGATGGCAACGCGGTAATTCTCGTGCAGCAGGTTGCAGTCGATGGCTATCCGACGACGGCTCTTCCTGACGAGTCTGCGTTCACGGAGTCTGTGTCCCTGCGGTCCCTCGACGAGGCGGGCCAGACGACCCAGTCCAGTTGGGACGGCACGGGCATTCCCGAGAATTACGACTTCTCGTTTGCTTGGGAAACCGACACCCAGTACTACGCCGAGAGCTTCCCGTACCACTACGACAACATGAACCAATGGATGCGTGGACAACGCGCAAAGGCTCGGCATCCGCTACGTCATGCACACCGGAGACATCGTCGATGACGTGGACATGGGCGGCGAATGGGTGAACGCCGACCACTCCATGAAGATCCTCGACGACGCGGGCATCCCCTAACGGCGTGCTTGCGGGCAACCATGACGTCTATGCGGGCATGGAGGGCTACGGCAACTACTGGAAGTACTTCGGTGAGGACCGCTACAGTGGCAACCCCTGGTACGGTGGTTCGTACAAGAACAACCTCGGCCACTACGACCTGCTTTCCGAGAACGGTCAGGACTTCTTGGTCCTGTATATGAGCTGGGACATCTACACCGACGAGATTAACTGGATGAACGAGGTGCTCGCGCAGTACCCCGATCGCAAGGCCATCATCTGCCTGCGCCGTTACACCAACGTGAAGGAGACGGATGCGGGGCTGCTCGACTACACCGGCAAGCTTTTGCAGGAGGAAGTCGTCGCGAAGAACCCGAACGTGTTCGCGGTGCTCAACGGGCACTACCATGGTTCGTCCATTCAGACGAGCGCGTTCGATGACAACGGCGACGGCGTGAACGAGCGCACGGTGTACCAGATTTGCACCGACTACCAGTCCGATCCCGAGGGCGGCAGCGAGTACCTCAAGTTCCTGTACTTCGACTTGAAGAACAACAAGATTTACGTGAACTCGTATTCCCCCTACCGCGACGATTTCAACTACTACGACACCGCGAAGCAGAGCCGTATGCGGCCGGCACGCAGTATACGAGCCAGGACATCGTCGAGTTCTCGACGTGCCGTTCACGAAGAGCGCCGACGACCTGAAGAAGAGCCTGACCACGTCTGCGATCAGCGCGAGCGTTGAGAGTGCTACCGAGATCGGCGCTGCGGCGGGGTCGGGGGATGTCTCCTTCACCTGGAAGGGGCTGACCCCGAGCACCAAGTACGGCTGGTATGCCGTGGTCACGAACGACAAGGGCGGCGTCACGCGTACCGCCGTGCAGGAGTTCACGACCGAGGCGGCGGCCGAGCCTGCGGTGCCTACCTTCACCGATGTCGACTACTCGCTGTGGTACGGGCCTGCGGTGACGTTCGTTGCCGGAAAGGGCCTCATGACGGGCTATACGGGAACGACCCTCTTCGGCGTCGGCGACACGCTGACGCGCGGCCAGCTGGCGACGATCCTCTGGCGCAACGCGTGCCCCAACGAGGCGGCGTCCTATGATGCGACCAAGGCGAAGGACGAGACCGGCATCGCCGGGTCTGCCGATGGCATGTACTACACCGCCGCTGCCAACTGGGCGGTGAAGAAGGGCGTGATGACCGGTTTCATTCGCGATGACGGCTCGGCCGATTTCGCGGCGGACGAGAACGTGACCTTCGAGCAGCTCGTCACGGTCCTGGCTCGCCTCACCGCAAAGTCCGGCGACATCGATGCGGCGGGCGACAACCTGTCGAAGTTCGTGGACGGATCGAGCGTGGCCGACTGGGCGAAGAAGTACGTCAACTGGGCAGCTGGCGAGGGCCTTGTGAAGGGCTACGACACCGATGCCGGTCAGGTGCTTCTGCCAGGCGAGGACGTTGCCCGCGAGCGTACGGCGATGGTTCTCCAGCGCGCGTTTGCCCTGGGCCTTTATCTTCCCTATATCTCGATTGATATGATAGTAATTAAGTGTCATTTAGAGACAAATTCGCGCCATTCGTCCTAGAACGCGGTCGTCGCGGCAAAATACTCCGTATTTGGGGTAATTTAAACCCCATGAGACGAGTTGGATGCATGGCCGCGACGGTGCTGCGTCGATCGTGCGGCATGCGAGGAAGCGGGGCGGAGGCCCCGAAGAAAGAAGGCAAGATGACTACCTCGATTAAACTCGCTGTGCCGACGATGGGCGCGGCTGGCCGCAACGCTGAGCGCTCCGGCCATTTCGGTCACTGCGACTGCTTCACCGTGGTCGACATCGTGGACGGCGTGGTTTCCGAAGAGGCAACGATGGTTGCGAATCCGCCTCACGAAGAGGGCGGTTGTCTGCGCCCGGTAGGCCTGCTCGCCGACGCCGGATGCAATGCCATCGTCGCTGCTAGTATGGGAATGCGTCCGCTTATGGGCTTCAACCAGGCGGGCATTACGGTGTACTACGACGCCGAGCATCCGATCGTGGGCGACGCCGTTCGAGCCGTTGCGGCTGGTGAGGCGCCCATCATGTCCGCCGACCAGGCGTGCAACCATCACCACTAAGCTTTCCCCTTGCGCGGCAGCCCGATTGAGCTGCCGCGTTTTTTGTATGCCGGAATTGGGCCTTTGCCGTGTACCGAGTCGCTCGTATCGACATTGCGCTTCGTTGAGCGGGGCATCTGCGCTGTGCAGTGCTATTCTTTCCCCAAGAGGAAAGGAAGTTTGATGGCGCATTGCGTGGCAGAACGAGACGGCGTGTATCGCATCGATGGCAGGGTCGGTTTTTCGGGACGCGCCCCCAAGTGCTGCCCGATGTGGTGATGCCCCCTGCCTGGCTCTCCCGCGCCGACGTCGTCATTCGGCTGGATTCGCGATTCGAGCATTACTCCCTCCTCAGGCGACATCTACCTGGTCGAGTTCGTCGCAGAAAACAAGTTTCGTATCTGGGGTTACGTTGATTGCTACGGTCGCGCGTTCGTGACCGACCGCCCGCTTTTCGCGCCCCCGGCGCGCGATCCCGACATCCTGTTCTCGCGACCGCGGGATGGGAAGTCCCCTCGGATTTCGGCACGCTTGTCATGCCGAACTCGAAATTCAAGCGCGATCAGGAGGTTCGCGGCACCGTCCAGCTGCGCGACAAGCGCGGGGTTCGTCAAGTCGCTTGCTTCTCCCTGAAAAACGGCCGCTACTCGCTTTTCGATTCCTGGTGCGATTTCGGCTCCCACTCGGACAACCTCACGTATCACGAGGCGCTCGCTCGTTGTTTTTCGCGTTCACCTTCCGCCCGCTGCTCGGCGGCGCGCGGGTCCCGGCACGCGGTCTCGGCGAGATCATGGAGAGCCTCGACTCCGAAACGCCCTTCGAGGACCTGCTCGGCGCCCTGCACGACATCCGTTCTGCGGCCCTCGATCCCGCGATGCAGCCTCCGTCGCTCGCGCTCCTGCTTGCGAGCTGGCTTTACGACGCGAACGCGATGGGCGTGTTGGCGGGTGCTCAGAGCGACGGGTTGAACGCCCCGTCGCTGCGATTCGTTCGGACGCGGCGCTATTCGGACACGTATTTCCTCGGTCGCGGGGAAGGCGGCGACGGCATTCCCGAGGCGACGATTTGGGCTATCGAGTCGGCGATCAACCGCTTCGTGCTCATTGCGCGAAAGCTCGAAGAGGGTGCGGGTGCGGGGTACTGCGATGCATTTGACCAGGACATTTCGAAATCGATGCGTGCGGCGCTATCGATACGCAGCTGTTCGAGGCGGTCGCTGCGCAGGCCCCTGCGCCGCGCACCCCGCAGACGAGAACGCTGCGGCGCCGAACAAGGCGGGGGGAATGGGACGTTCGTCGCTCGATCGGGGAATCGATCGAGCGCTTCCAGCTGCCCGTTCGCTTCATGGTCGAGTACCGCGTCGACGTGCGCTGCGGAAAGGTTGCGTTCGAGGCGGTTGTCCCGCCTGCGCAGCTTATGCCGCAGCGGGTATATTCCTCTCAGGTTGGTTCCTGGGTCGATCAATCCGACGCCGAGCGAGGGCGGATGGCGCTGCGCTACGCCGAGCACGTGGGCATGATGCTCGCCGCGGCAGCATTCCACGCGGGGTGCGCGATCGATGAGGTGGTCGTCTGTGCGCGGGAACTGGAAGCAGTCGGCGAGGTCGAACCCGAAGGTAGCAAGTCGGCAGGCGAAAGTCATGGTGACGGCTCTGGCGTCGACACCGGGTTTGACACCAGTTCCGGCGGCGAAGATGGCGAGTTTGACGGTGGGTTTGACGCCGAAGGCGATGAGTTCGATGGCGGCAGCGTCATCGTCGAGTCGAGGACGGCAGCGTCGTTGTCGAACCCGGCGACAACGGCAGCGGAAGTGCCGATGCCGACGGCCGCGATGCGCATACTCTCTACCAGGTGAAATTCACGAGAAGCATCTGCGAGGGAGCTCATTTCCAAGAAGCGCTCGAGGGGGACCCTGAGTCGCTGTTCGCGGAATGCGGTGCGCGCTTCGGCGTCGACGCGGTCGACTTCTCGCTCGATGATGCCGTCGATGCCGAAGCGAAACGCATTCGCGGCGAGCTGCCCGAGGTGGGGCTCGCTCGCCTTCGGTCCGCGCGAGGCGAAGGCCTTCGGCGCCGAATCGCTTCGTGACCTAAGGATTCACTCCGATGCCCAGCTGCGCCACGCAGGCGAGCGGCTTGCCGACGCGATTGCGCGCGCGACGAGCACCACCGAGGCAATCCGTTTGGCGCAGACGGAACAGAATGCAGCCGACGACCCGCGTATTTTTGCGGCGTGCACGCGCCTCATGACCGACCTTCTGGAAGGCAACGTTGATGCACACGACCAGAACGCGCTGGTCAGTTGCTTTATGGGGAGGACCCTTACCTGAATGCACTCGGGCAGGCGCGCGCCGTCGCGCAGGCCGACCCGCATCGGGCGGCGTCGATCCTGCGTGAGGCGATTCGCCAGGCTGAGGAGTCCAAGCGCTTTGCGGACAACTCCGAAGCTGTCCATCGCATGTTCGACACGTATGCGTCGCGCATCATCTACAACCGCGAGCGGCAGGGGAGCGCACCCTGGCGCGGCGGACTTGCCTTCCCCATCCTGATGAGGGAAAACGCGTCGAGTTGTTGCCGTCGTCTTTGGCTATGTGCTACCTGGAGTCGGTGCGTCTTCTCGAGGAGTCGTTCAGTCATGCCGAGGAGGCCGTGCAGTTTGGTCTACGCTGCATCCAAGTCGCGCCCACCTACACGCCCGCGTATCGCCAGACGGCGCGCGCGTACATGCTCATGGGCGACGTGTCCACGTCCTCGCGCACGCTCAGGCGCTGCCTGGAAATCGCGACGCAGCCCGACGAGATTGCGCTTGCGTACTACCAGCTCGCCTATGTGGAATGGAAGGCGGGGAAAACGGCGCTCGGCGTGGCATGCTACATGAAGTCGATGATGACAGCCCCGATTTACCTGGCCCAATGCACTATCGAGATGCATCGGCTGATGGCGGAGACCGGACAGAACTTTATCGATCGCGAGGAAGTCGACGCGATCCTAGCAGGCGAGGGCGTACCCATCGCGCCGCTCGACTCGTTGCTCGATGCGCTCGACGACGCCATGCGCACGGCGATTGACGACAATATCTTCCAGGTCGGCCAACCGCTCTTGGCGCTGCGGCTGTTCTACCGTCCTGACGACGCGCTCGTGAACGTGCACAAGAGCCTCAACGCGCCCCTTCCGCCGCAAGCGCTCGACTAGTCCGCAAGCGCTCAATTAGGCAATCGTGATAAGTTGACCAGGTAAAACATTTCCTTCGCAGCTCTTTTTTTCAACCAAAAACCCTATAGACGAGAAGCCGTGCAACCGTGATGCGGGGTCGCACGGCTTCTCGTTTTCTCCTCAATCTCCTCAAAAGATGCGACATCTCGCTGCATCTGTCTCACGGGGAAAACACGGCGTCCGACCTGTCTCAAACGGCCTTTTTTTGCTGGCGAACGGTCGCTAAAGTACGTGTCGTTCGGTCGGCGAGACTGACCGGCATAAACCATCGCAAGCTAATCAACAGGGCGTTCGCCAGAGCTTGCGGACAAGAGGGGTAAACAGAGCGGGCAGGACAAAACCCGTTCACGAGGAAAAGAGGGGTTGAAAATGAGCGAAGAGGCTCGTAAGTCCGAGATCAATCAAACAGGCCGCGCCTGGGTCGTCGCAATCGTCGCGATCATCGCGTCCATTCTGATCTCAGTCAACAACAACAAGCTTCCTGCGACGGCATCGCTCGTGTTGCCGGCGTTGGGCATCGACACCGGTGCGCTCAGCACGTTGATGTCGTTGAACGGCTACGTCGGGTTTGTCCTGGCATTTGTGGCGGCAACCATCATCATGAAGTTCGGTTCGAAGAAATCGACGCTCATGGTTTTGGCATGTGCGCTCGTCGGCGCAGTCATCAGCGCTTTTGCGCAATCGTATGAGCTTCTGGTCGTCGGCCGCCTTATCGAGGGCGTTGGCTACGCCTGCATCGGCACCGTGGTTCCCGTGCTCGTATCCGAATGGTTCCCGCCTTCGAAGCGCGGTGTGCCCATGGGCATTTTCTCCGTGTGGGTGCCGCTTGGATCCATGTTCATCATGGGCACGTCAGGCTTCTTCTTCAACACGGCTGACCCGTCGAGCTACCACAACGTGTTCTGGTTCGTCGTCGTTCTCATGGCAATCATCACCGTCATCTGGGTCGTTGCCGTCCGCAATCCCCAGCATTCCTACCTGGAGGACGAGACCGACCCCAATGCTCCGAAGCCTAAGGTCTCCGAGGGCTTCAAGAGCCTGTCCTGCTGGATTGCCATGATCGCTTTTTGCCGCGTTCTCCCTGGGCACCGCATGCGTTATGAACTTCGAGACGCTCTACATGGTGCAGACCATGGGCATGGATCAGGCTGCCGCCAACGGCATGCTCAACATCGCGAACATCGCTGTCGTGATCGGCGGCGTGGGCATCGGCTTCTTCGTGAATGCGGTGAAGAGCAATTCCGGCCGACTTGCGATCTTGGCTGTGAGCCGGACGTGCTCGGCGTCTGCTTCGCGTTGGCCTACACGGTCGGCGGTGCGATGCTCACACCGTGGCTTATCGTGTTCGGCCTGTCGAACGGTATCGTCCCCGCCATCTTCTTCACGATGGTTGCGGAAATCGCGCCGCGCCCAGAGCTCGCGAGCGTGTCCTCCACTCTCATGAGCTGCGGCCAGTGCGTTGGCGGCATCCTGTTCGCCGCTGTCGGCGCGGTCGTCGCCACGGCTGGTTGGGGCGCATGCACGGGCTTGCTCGCAGCCGTCGGCGTTGTTCTCTTCCTTGGTTCTTTGGCCCTTCTGTTCGTGCTCAAGGCGCGCGACAAGAAGCAGGCGTAAAGATAGCGAAACCATTCGAGTGATGTAACGAAAAAGACGAGAGGAGTTAGATCATGGAATTCAAGAACGACCTGGGTAAGCCCTGGAAGTTCCAGGATGGCGACTTCACGGTTTACCGTTCATCGGTGTGGAGCCCCCCGGGGTGCCACCCCGTCGGGTGCGGCATCAAGATCTATGTGGACAAGGACGGCCGCATGGACCACATCGAGGGCGACGAGAACGACCCCATCACCCACGGCCGACTCTGCCCGAGATGCCTCGCGCTCAAAGACTACGTGTACAACCCGAGCCGCGTAATCTACCCGATGAAGCGTGACAAGGCCGAGCGCGGCAACGCCGATGCATGGGAGCGCTGCAGCTGGGACGAGGCGCTCGACCTCATCATGGACAACTGGAAGGATCTTACCGAGAAGTACGGTCGCAAGACCATGGCGATCTTCGTGGGCACCGGCCGCGACGGCATGCTCTCCCAGGACTTCCAGCTCTCCATCTTCCGCACGCCTAACTTGGCTTACACGCAGTCCGGCTATGCCTGCTACCAGCCGCGCATGATGTCTTCCCAGATGGTTCTCGGCGCGCTCTATCCCGAGCTCGATTACGCCGGCGGTCTTGAGGGCGGCTACGACGATTCCGGAGTACCAGGTGCCCGGTTCTCATGGTCCTCTGGGGCAAGATGCCGCTTGCATCCAATCCCGATGGCTTCTTCGGCCATGCGGTGATCGACCTCATGAAGCGTGGCGCGAAGCTCGTGACCATCGATCCGCGCGTGAACTGGCTGGCTACTCGCTCCGTCGTGCAGCTGCGCCTGCGCAACGGCACCGACGCAGCACTCGCCATGGCGATGTGCAACATCCTCATCAAGGAAGACCTCTACGACCACGACTTCATCGAGCGCTGGTGCTACGGCTTCGATGAGTTTGCCGAGCGCGTCGCGTACATGACGCCGGAGAAGGCCGCCGAAATCTGCGAGGTGCCCGTCGACGACATCTACCGCGTGGCCCGCATGTACGCCGCCGCGAAGCCGGCGTCGATCGCCTGGGGTCTTGCGTTCGACCAGAACACCAACGGCATGCAGGCTGGCCAGTGCGTGCTCGCCATGATCTGCATGACCGGCAACCTCGATGTTCCCGGTGGCAACATCGTTGCCGACCTGTCGATGCCTGAGGACCTCACGGGCGATGCCGCTGCCGGGCAGTCGGCGCACAACACCGACACCCGCTCGTTCATCACCGAGGGCTGGTACCAGATGACCGACGAGGAGCGCGCCGAGTGCATCGGCATGGACAAGTACCCGCTCTACTGCAACCAGATCACCGGCTGCCAGGCGGACTGCATCCTCGATACCTTGGAAACCGACGAGCCATACCCGGTGAAGATGGCGTGGATCGCCAACACCAATCTGCTCGCGCCAACGAACTCCGCCGAGCCGACGCGTTGGCACAAGGCCTTCCAGCGCTCCATCGAGTTCGCCTTCGGCACCGATTGCTTCATCACCCCGACCATCCAGGCGGTATGTGATGTGTTCCTGCCGCTGTCGACCGTGGTCGAGCACGACGGCGTGAACCGCACCCACTACGGCGCGGCTTCCATCACTACCGGCTGTGGCAACAAGGCGATTACAGTGGGCGAGGCGAAGTCCGACCTTGAGATTTACTGCCTGCTCGCCGAGCGCATGGCCAAGATGTTCCCGGACGACCCGAAGGCATGCTTCGCGCACGAGAAGTACGCCGAGTACCGTGACTACCTGAACAAGAACCGCCTCGAGGGACGCCACACCTTCGACGAGGTCAAGGGCCTCGTGAAGTTCAAGCGCAAGGTGTACTACAAGAAGTACGAGACCGGCAAGCTCCGCCCCGACGGACAGCCTGGCTTCCTCACTCCGACCGGCCGCGTGGAGCTGTGGTCCTCGCAGTTCAACGACAACGGCATGGATCCGCTGCCGTACTACTACGGTTCTCGACCTCTCGCCGCGCATCCCGGACAAGAAGCCCGAGGACCTGCATCTGCTGGCGAACCCCTATGTGCCCGAGGAACTCGATGCCAAGTGGCATGAGCGCGACCTCTCGCACGAGGAGATCATGAAGAAGTACCCGTTCATTCTCTCCACGGGCCATCGTCGTTACAGCTCCTTCCACTCTGAGCATCGCCAGATCGCCGTTTTGCGCGAGATCGACCCGAACCCGATGCTTGAGATCAACCCGAAGGACGCTGAGAAGATCGGCCTCGCCGACGGCCAGTGGTGCGAGATTTCAAACATGTTCGGCAAGGCGAAGTACAAAGCCCGCATCCTGCCGACCATTAAGGAGGGCCACGTGGAGGCCGATCACGGCTGGTGGTTCCCTGAGCAGGACGGCTCCGAGCCTTCACTGTTCGGCGTGTGGCAGTCCAACTGCAACGACCTGATCCCGCTCCACCACAACAACGCGCCCGGCTTGGGCGCGCCGTACAAGAGCGCGTGCTGCAACGTCACGCCGTTGAAAGAAAGCTACGACGTCGACATGAAGGCGTTCGGCGAGAAGTTTGGAAAGCTGGTGTAACGAAGATGACTCAATACGGTCTGCTTATCGACTATGAATACTGCACGGGCTGCCAGTCCTGCGAGGTCGCCTGCAAAGAAGAGCACAACTTCCCGGTGGGCAAGTGGGGCATCCGCGTGCTCGACGAGGGCCCCTGGCAAAAGGACGACTCCTCCGATCAGGGCGCGAACTTCAACTGGAATAAAGATCCCGTTCCGACGGATACAGTGCGACCTGTGCGCTGAGCGCCTGGCCGACAACCGCGAGCCGGTGTGCGTGCACAACTGCCTCGGCGCTTGCATGAAGTTCGGCACCATCGAGGAGATGGCCGCCGAGGCTCACCAAGAAGCCCAAGCAGGTTCTTTGGGTGCCGACTGAATAGCAATCCGATGCTCTGCGAGATTCTCCACCTCGTATGAGCAAATCCCCGAGCCGATTCAACCTCCCCAAGTGTTCGGCTCGGGGGCATTTCCCTCCCGCGTATCGTCTGGGCGCAGGTGCGCTTAAGCGGTACGCATCGGGTGAGGCAACGAACGCCCGATTGCCTCACCCGATGCGTTATCGGGGGATTTCACGCATAATGGAAGGCCTAAGAAGAGGGGTAGTGGGCATGGAAGCAAGAAGGGGACAGGGTCTTTCGACCCGTAATGTGATCGGTATCTTGGCGCTCTTCTGCACGATGAGCGAGTTCGCCATCTTGACGCCTTCGATAGCCGCGTTCTCGCATCACTTCGTGGGGACAGACATCACGACAATTATGTTCGCGAACAGCATCACGGGCATCGTGTCAGTGCCCGTGAGTGTGCTTTCGGGGGCGATTTTGCACCGCGTCGGTTTCAAGCCGATGGCCATCCTCGGTATTTTGGTGATGTCGCTCGGTGGTGCTTTCCCGTTCTTGATGCCGGATATCACCGACTATACGCTCGTCATCGTTTCGCGCGTTATCGTGGGCATCGGCTTGGGTGTGATGTTCCCCGTGGGAAACGCGACTATCATCGCTCTGTTCGAAGGCGAGAAGCGCTCGCGTCTTCTGGGCCTGGGTATCACGATCCAGTTCCTGTTCAACCTGATATATACGACGGTTGCGGGTTATCTCACCGAAATCGGGTGGAACTACTCGTTCCTCGCGTACCTTATCGGCCTCGTTCCCTTGGTCGTTGCGCTTGTGTGGATGCCCGAGGCAAAGGGCGTTGTGGCGGAGGGCCGCGAGCGTGAGCGCGTGGAGCGCTCGTCGGTGACAAAGGAGAAGATTCCTCATGCTATCTGGGGATATGCTCTCTTCGCGCTGGTGACGTGGACTTGCGTTGTGACCGTGCAGATCATCCCGTCGACCATTCTCGACGTCCGCGGGCTTGCAAGCTCCGGTCAGGCGGCGCTCGTCATCAACTGCTGCGGCGTCGGCACCATTCTCTGCGGCCTTGCGTTTCCGACGCTTGTCCGCGTGTTCAAGACGCGCCTGTTCGGCATCAGGGGCCGCGCTTGCGGCGATCGGCGTCGTTCCCTGCATGTTCGCCGATAACGCGATCGTCTATGCGATCGGCGTGTTCATCTTGGGGTTCGGAGGCTCGATGTTCTTCACGGCGGCTCAGAACGCGACGGGCAATATCGCTCCGAAAAGCCGCGTGCCGTTCGTTTCCGGCATCATGACCTCCATGATGAACTTAGGGCCTTCATTGCGCCGTACTTGTTCGCGGCAACGGTGGCGGCAAACCCTGCGGAAGGCAACGACGCTGTGTTCCCCGTGCTGATCGCGATGTGCGCCGTGTGCGCGGTCGTCGGACTTTGCACCCCATGCGCGCGCTTGTGGCGAAACCTGCGGACGGTGCACTGGATGAGGGTGCGCCCTCTAGCGCGGCTGGCGCGGACGAGATTCGATAGTCTGATGCCGCGATGTTTCGCCTGCATACACTGCGGAAAGTGCGGGCCGCCTTCGTCCGACGCGAAGGTGAAGCCCGCCGGGTGGTGCATCTTCTGCCGCACGCAGAACGAGGTTGATGCGAAGGTGTGCGCGAATTGCGGCAAGCCGCTGCCGAAAACTCCGGGGTCGTTTCAGCGGAATGCGGGCGGTACGGATCGCTAAATGATGTGATGCGGCTTGAGAACCGCAATGGGCCGGGGCGGGCGTGATGAGCGCGGGTGGAGCGGCGTGTTCAAAAGGTCGAACAGCTCGCGCGGAATCGAGTCGGCAACCCATTCGCACATCTCATCGAGGGACACGTCGTAGAAGCCGTAATGCCATTTCGGGAGGAGGTGGACCTCGAACCGACGGTGGCGTCGATCTGAAACTTCAAGTGCTCCGTCAGAGGGACTTTGCGCATTTGCGTAAGGGTTTCGGTGATCGTCTTGCGGCGCAATCGCGGCGCGAAGTTGTCGATGGCGTTGTAGTCGTTCGATTTCGCGACGCCGGCATAGAAGAGGTTGCGGCTTGCGATGTTCGCCTCCGTGATATAGTACCCCTCTTTCCACGAAAGCGTGCGGCCGATTTCGTTCGCCCCTTGCGCCCAGGCGAGCTCCACATGCCATTGGGCGATGGCGAACTTGTCTTTAAAGCATCGGTAGAACGTCGCGCGGGAAATTCCCGCTTCCTCGCAAATCTGCGTGACTGAGAGCTTGTCAAACGGCGTTTCCTCGACAAGCTTGTCGGCTGCGTCCATGATAAGCAGCTTCGTCTGGTAATTGCTGATAAGCGAGTTGTTCAAAACCTCGCATCTCCCCCTCTGAGAATGCAACGAGATGCGCCCCCGCTCGTCTCGTTGCATTGGTGCGGCGCCCTGGAGTTGGCTTTTCTCCCCAGGGCGCCGCTGCGTTCACGCGAAAGCTCTACGCGTAGATTTCCTTTTCCACGACGAGGCTCGTTTTGATCTTGCCGACGAGCTTTTGCAGCGCATCGACGCAGTTCGGGCGGATGTCGGCGCCGATGAGCACGTACATGATGGAGTCGCCCACGCCAAGCTCGCCCTCGTTCATCCAGGTGCGCACGTAGTACACGCCCGGCCAGGTGAGCGCTTCCTTCTCGGCCGCGGCAACGCCCCTCGGCGTCGTAGGAGAATTGCACCTTCGCGACTTCCCCCAAGGCCTTGAACGCCTTCGCGCACCTGTTTTTAGGCGTGATGCGCACAATGCCGTTGTGGGTGAGGAACATGCCGCACTGCGCGGCTTTCGGGTCGGTCTTGGCTTCCTTGAGCCACTGGTCGATCGACGGTTCAGGTTTGGACATAAGTTGCCTCCAAAACGTTGAGTGTTCAAGCGCCCTTCCCCAGGCGCTATCTAGACGCCCATTGTACTCGAAGTGGGCCTTTCCGCGGGCGTGCGCATTCCAGCTTCCGCGAATCCGCAGGTTTGCTATTCGTCCCGCTCACCTTCCCTTCCCTATAAAACGCGTGCATTTTACGAATGGGAAATACTTGCTCATCGCCCAAATGATAGACTGGGAAAATTCCACAGCATCAGAAAGGACAGCTATGTCTCTCCCAGCATCCGATACCAGCAAGCAGCCCGACAACCTCACCACCATGGATTTGGGCGAGGTTCTTCCCCGCACGGCCGAGGTTCGCGATAACCACCTGTTCATCGGCGGCGTCGACATGGTGAAGCTCGCGCGTGAGGAAGGCACCGCGCTCTACGTGTGCGACGAGGCAGACCTTCGTTGGCACATGGAGACCTATCGCGAGGCGTTCCGCTCGCGCTACGAGAACTCCGACGTCATCTACGCTTCGAAGGCCTTCCTGAACAAGGAAGTCGTGCGCATCGTGAACGAGGAGGGCTTTGCCTCGACGTGTCGGGCGGCGGCGAGCTCGCCTGCGCCCAGATGGCGGGCTTCCCGATGGAGCGCGTCTTCGTGCATGGCAACAACAAGACGCCGGCCGAGCTGCGCGAGGCCATCTCCGCAGGTGGGGCCGCATCGTGGTTGACAGCAGAATCGAGCTTGCGCGCGTGTCCGAGATTGCCGGGGAACTTGGCGTCGAGCAGGCCATCTACATGCGCGTCACCCCTGGCGTGGAGGCCGACACTCACGAGTACATCCGCACGGGTTGCGAGGACAGCAAGTTCGGTTTCACCATGCTCAACGACTTCGCCTTCAAGTGCGTCAAGGATGCGCTCGAGGCCCCGAACGTGCGCCTGGCGGGCTTCCACTGCCACATCGGCTCGCAGATCTTCGCGCTGCACTCGTTCCGCGAGGCAGCGCAGGTCATGATCGAGTTTATCGCGCGTGTCCAGAAGGAATACGGCATCGAGATTCCCGAGCTCGACCTGGGTGGCGGCCTGGGTGTGGCCTACCTCGCGACCGATAAGCCCTCTTCGATCGACGATTTCGCGGAATGCACGACCCGCGCCGTGAAGGACTTCTGCGCCGAATACGGCGTCGCCGAGCCGCGCATCCTCGTCGAGCCTGGTCGTAGCCTTGTCGCCAACGCCGGCGCCACGCTCTACACCGTGGGCATCTTGAAAACCCTGCCCGGCATCCGCAAGTACGTCGCCATCGACGGCGGCATGTCCGACAACATCCGCACGGCGCTCTACCACGCCGACTACGGTTCCCGTGATTGCCAACAAGGCGGGCGAGCCGCGCACGGAAATCGTCACGCTGTGTGGCAAGCACTGCGAAAGCGGCGACGCGGTAGTCATCGACATGCCCATCCAGCATCCGGAAATCGGCGATATCGCATGCGTGTTCACAACGGGCGCGTACTGCTCTACCATGTCTAGCAACTACAATGGCCAGCCCAAGCCGGCCGTAGTGTTCGTGAAAGACGGTGTCGCCCGCGTCGTCACGCGCCGCGAGACCTACGCCGACCTCTACGCCCGCGACATCTAGGAGGACCTTATGACCATCAAGCTCGGACTCGTCGGCACCGGCACGGTCGGTGGCGGTTGCATTGACATCCTTCAGAAGCACAAGGAGGACTTCAAGCGCCATTACGGCATCGACGTGGAGCTTGCCCGTGTCTGCTCGCGCGACCCTAAGCAGGCCGAAGCCCATGGTGTGAGCGACCTGTTCACGATGGACTACCACGACATCGTCAACGACCCCGACATCGACATCGTCATCGAGCTCATCGGCGGCACCACGGTCGCGCGCGACGTGGTCGTGTCGGCACTTGAGGCGGGCAAGAACGTCGTCACGGCCAACAAGGCGCTCATGGCGACCCATGGCGAGGAAGTCATGCATCTGGCGGAGAAGATGAACCGCGAGCTTGCCTTCGAGGCGTCCGTCGGCGGCGGCATTCCCATCATCGACCCGCTGAAGCATTCGCTCATCTCGAACGAGATAACGTCTGTCATGGGCATCGTGAACGGCACCACCAACTACATGCTCACGCGCATGGTCGACGACAACCTTTCCTATGACGAGGCGCTCAAGGAGGCCCAGGAACGCGGCTTCGCCGAAGCCGACCCCACGGCCGACGTCGACGGTTTCGACGCTGCGGCGAAGATTGCCATCTTGGCGTCAATCGCCTTCAACTCGCGCGTCACGCTCGACGACGTGCACACCGAGGGCATCCGCAACATCACGACGCTCGATCTGGACACCGCCGACGACATGGGCTATGTCATCAAGCTTTTGGCGATCGCCCATCGCACGCCCGACGGCATCGACGTGCGCGTCCATCCCACGATGCTCCCGAAGGCGCATCAGCTCGCGACCGTGAACGGCGTGTTCAACGCGATTTACGTGACGGGCGACGCCGTGGGCGAGACGATGTTCTTCGGCGAGGGCGCGGGCGCGGGCCCGGCGGCGAGCGCCGTCATGGGCGACGTGCTCGAGGTGGCGCGCCATCTCACGCTGGGCGTTTCCCCATCGTGGGATGCACCTGTACCGACAACCTGCCCATCCTTCCGGTGGATGAGCTGCAAACGAAGTACTACATCCGCTTCGCCGTGGCCGACCGCTCCGGTGTGCTTGCTGCGATGGCGGGCGTGTTCGCCAAACACGGCGTCTCCGTGCGCTCCGTGGTGCAGCGCGGCAACTCCGAGCACGAGACGGTGAACCTCTCCTACGTCACGCACACCGCCAAGGAAGCGAGCGTGCGCGCGGTGCTCGCGGAAATCGCAGGGCTTGAAGACGTCCTGCGTGCCGAGCCGTCGGTAATCCGCGTAGAGGGCTAGCGCGCCGCGCTTACTTTCCGCGATCGCCGCTGGGGAGGCGAGGGCGTCCAGGGTGCGCCTGTTGCGTCCCGAACCTTGGACATGCCCGCCTTGCGATAAGGCTTCGAGGGCCTGGTTTTTCGGAAGCTGATCCGAGGCCAGGCCCTTTCTTTTAATATGAGCAGGACATTGTCAATAGGCAAAGTCGGGCCTGGCCCAGATTTTTCTGGGTCAGGCCCTTTCTCTCTACACCCCCTGCGGCGACCTCGGCGTGTCTCTCCGACGCTCGTCTTCGCAGTTTAATATCCGCCCGTGGCGCATCTCTGCGCTGGGCAATCCGTTGCTACGGCTGGGGCTACCTCGGTCGATTCGGCAGTCTTTGGTCGCGGTGGCGCCTTGGGCGCTCGCAGAAAAGAAGTCTGGGGTTCGCCCCAACGGCCTCGGATCAGACCGCAGGATGGGATGTGAGCGACGCGATGTCGGTTTAGCTCGTCATCGCGATGCCCTAGGCGCTCTCGACCATGCAGCCGATCGCCCAGCACCAGCACGCGAGTTCGCGGGCGGTCGCGACGTTGGCCTTGTTCTTGTGGACGCCGCGCTCGAGCATCGCGGCCCGCCTGCCGACGAGCCTTCTCACGCCCTTGGCGGCATGGCGCCTCGCGCCGGGGTCCGGCGCTTGGCCTTTGGCCAGGTCTTTCGAATGGGGAGAGCATCCCAGGTAGTGCCAAGCCGACTCAACAAGCACCCGTCGCAGGTGTTTGTTGCCGGCCTTGGTGATGCCGCCCCTGCCTCACGCTCTCCCCGCTGGAGTGCTCGGAGGGGGTGGTTCGAGCCATGCGGCGAACGACCTGGCGCTCTTGAACCTGGAGAACTCGCCGGCCTCGAACACGATGTCGGCGGCCGTCATGGTGTCGACGCCCTTCAAGCAGCGCAGCGAGTCGACCCTCTTCTTCCAGCGGGGCTTCGACGCCTCTGCCTCGACCAGCCTCTCCAGCCTCTTCTTGTCCTCCATGGCCTGCCTGGTGGCGTCTATGTAGTACGCGAGCACGTCGTCGTCGGCCTTCTCGGGAAACTCGATCGACCTTATCCAGGCCCAGTGCGCGGCGGTCCAGTTCTTCTTCCTCTGCCCCTTGGCGTTCGTCTCGCTGAAGACGGTTCGTGCCGCAGCAGGAACTTCGACAGCCGCTGCTTGCAGCGCTTCAGGTCCTCGCGCGCGTCGTCTAGCGCGCGCACCAGGTCGCGCGCCGCCTCGCACTCGTCGTCGGGCACCCAGACCTCCACGACGTTGCCCACCGACAGCATGCGCGCCAGGAACTCCGCGTCGTTGCGGTCGTTCTTCCTCTTGCGGTCGGCCGATGGCTTTATCATCTTCGAGACCGCGCCTACGACGCAGTCGACGCCCAGCGCCGTGAGCTTCTTCTGCAGGTCGAACCCGGTGACGCCGGACTCGTAGACGCACTTCGCGGCAGGGTCGAGGATCCCGCCCACTCTGCGACGGCCGCCGCGTCGTAGCCGAAGGTGGCCGAGCGGTCCTCGCCGGTCCTCGCGTCGAGGGCGACGGCCTTTATCGAGCGCGCGTGCACGTCGAGGCCGACGAAGGTGGTAGTATTCAACATGAGAGGTTCTTTTCCATGCTTGTGGCGTGGCCGCCACCGGTTCGAATCAGACACTCGCCATTGTCGGCCTAATCCACGGAATTGCATGCAGCAGGCTCTCAATGTTTTTATGTCCTGCTCATATCGTCTTTGCCGGCGCGAACCGCCTGGCAAGTTGAGCGCGCCTTGGCCGCCAGCTCGGGGGAGAGCTGCACGATCTGGTCGAGCGGCGCCGTGTGCTGGGGCCGTGCTACCGTTTGTTCTATCAAAAGCCGCTTCATTTAGTGTGCGGGCGGGGGCATTCCGTGCTTCGCCATGGTGATTTGCTCTGAAGTGTTCGATGCGTTTGCCGACAACAACCCGTGAAGACGCCACAAGCGGAAAAACCGCTTCCCTTGAATGCTGGCGTTCGATCGGGGAGAAAAAACCGGGGCAGAACCGCTTTCGCAATCCCGCCCCGTAAAACCAAATGGTTTTGCTATGTGAAGCTAGTCTAGCAGGTTGAATCCTCTTGTCAAACGCTCCATGAAGGTAACGGAGGACCGGACGGGGTGGGTGGCAGGCAGGGCACCCATGTTCTCGTCTGCGGTTTCGTAGAATTTGCGGAGTGCGGCGAGCGCTCTCAGTGCGGGATCCTCCATCGGGGACGAGCACGCTGTACAGGTATAGGAGCGATACGACCTGCTGCATCCTCGCGTTGCGCAGCTTACGCGCCCTCAGCTTCTTAGGCAGGCTCATCTGCGAAAGTTCCCTCGAAATAACCGACGGAACGCGGATGTTCCCCCGCTTCTTGTCGCCTATGTCGTTGAGGAAGCAGGAGGAATGCCCGGTTGCGTTGCGAATGGACTTTACGCGCTTGAGCTGATAGTGGAGCTCTTTGAGGTCGGGGATCTCCCCATCTGTCGGCGCAGAACTTTATCATACCTATGAGGGTGCCGAAGGAAACCACTTCGAGAAGCGCCCACAGTGGCATCCCGTCTGCATACTTCTGGATGATATCGCCGCAGTAGTCGTCCCCCTTGCGGCCCTCAGCTCGTTCTCCATGTACATTCGTCCGCTTGACTTTAGTTCTTCGCGGTAATCGGCGACCACGGAGTAGCCATCCTCGTCCGCGTGCAAGGTTAGCTCGTGCAGCAATCGGGCCTTCGCGAAGTGCTCGATGTCGAGAGACATAGCGAGCATCACGTCCCTGAACTGGCGGTCGGTTCCCCGCAAGATAGCGCAGTTGTGCGAAGTCGAGGTTGATGTACTGCCCGTCGCGCTCTCCGCCAACGTGCTTGTCGAACAGCTTGCGGTAGGCGATTACCCTGAAGAACTGGCACTTGTCGGACAGATAGGTGGCTGCCTCTTCTTCGTTGCAGAGGTCGAATGTCACGCCCTTCGCTTTGAGGTGGACTAACTGTTGTTCCACGGTGAGTGGTGGCTTGGCGCGCTTCTCCGTCTGCTGTGTCTCTTCAGACTGTGGGACTTGGATTTCAGTCGGTTCCATTTCGCTCCTATCTGCTCGGGCAGATTTTACCAGCGGTCGGCGGTTTTCTGATAGAGCACGTAAACTGGTTCACCTCGAATGCGTGGTTGGATGGTCAATCGCGGTGAAGCACCTGCGCGCCTCATTTCCTCCTTCCCCGTCCCTTCGCGAGTCGCCTGTGCCTTTCTCGCGGCGGTTTCCCAAAGGCACGCGGGTGCTGCTAGAATGCTATCCATGTGTAAAACAGATGCTACAACCAACGACAAAAAAGCCCAACCAGCTCACGCACCGCGTGATGGTGGGCACCGTGCCCTTAGGCGGCGGCGCCACCGTGGTGGTGCAGTCCATGCTGAATGCGTCCGCAAACGACGTGGACGCCAACCTCGCGCAGATTCGGGAACTCGCCGCGGCGGGATGCGAGGTGGTCCGCATGGCCATCCCGCGCCGCGATTGCCTCGACGCCTTCCAGGGCGTCTGCGAGCAGTCGCCCCTTCCCGTGGTGGCGGACGTCCACTTCGACGCGCAGATTGCCGTGGAGGCGGCGCGCCGCGGGGCGGCCAAGCTGCGCATCAACCCCGGCAACATCGGCGGCCTCGCAAAGACCGACGCCGTGCTCGATGCCGCAGGTGAGGCGGGCATTCCCATCCGTATTGGCGTGAACGCGGGAACCGCTTGACCAAGACCTCGCCGCGCGGCGCGACCTCACGCTTCCGCAAAAGCTCGCCGCGTCCGCCGCGAGCTACGTGGAGTACTGCGAGGGCCGCGGGTTCCACGACCTTGTGGTGAGCGCGAAGGCTCACGATGTCATGACCACGGTGCGCACGTATCGCCAGCTCTCGCGCGATTTGCCCCATATTCCTTTGCACATCGGCATCACCGAGGCGGGAACGCAGTTCCAAGGCGTCATAAAAAGCGCCTCTGGCCTGGGAATCCTTTTTGGAAGAAGGCATCAGGGGACACCATGCGCATCTCGCTTACCGACGACCCCGTCGTCGAGATGCGGGCGTGCTGGGCGCTGCTTTCGGCGCTCGATTTGCGCCGCCGCGGCCCGGAAATCATCAGCTGCCCCACGTGCGGGCGTTGTCAGGTAAACTTGATCGAGCTGGCCAAGCAGGTTGAATCAAACCTCATGAGCACGACCAAGCCCATAAAGGTCGCTGTTATGGGCTGCGTCGTCAACGGTCCCGGCGAGGCGCGTGATGCCGACATCGGCGTGGCGTGCGGCGCGGGCGTAGGCGTCGTGTTCAAGCACGGTGAGGTGCAACGGAAAGTGGAAGAGCACGCCATCGTCGACGTGTTGATGGAGGAGATAGGAAAACTATGAGTGAAGTTATGCGAATGAGCAAGCTCTATGCTCCGACGCTGAAGGAAGACCCCGCGGATGCGGAAATCGCGAGCCACAAGCTGATGCTTCGCGCGGGCATGATCCGCAAGACCGCTTCGGGCGTGTACACCTTCCTGCCGCTTGGCTACAAGGTGCTCTCGAAGGTCGAGAACATCGTGCGCGAGGAAATGGACAAGATCGGCGCGCAGGAAATCATGATGCCGGCGCTGCAGCCGGCGGAGCTGTGGCACGAGTCTGGCCGCTGGGACGACTACGGCCCCGAGCCATGCGCCTCGTCGACCGCCACGACCACGGCTTCTGCCTCGAAGGCCCCCATGAGGAGGCTCATCACGTCGCTCATCCGCAACGAGCTGCGTTCCTACAAAGAGCTTCCCTGCACGCTCTACCAGATTCAGGTGAAGTTCCGCGACGAGATCCGTCCGCGCCTGGGTCTGTTCCGCAGCCGCGAGTTCATCATGAAAGACGCGTACTCCTTCCACGCGACGCAGGAATCGCTGCAGGAAACCTACGACGACATGAGCCGCGCCTACGGCACGATCTGCGATCGCTGCGGCCTGGATTACCGCCCCGTCGAGGCCGATGGTGGCCAGATCGGCGGCAAGGTGACGACCGAGTTCATGGCGCTTGCCCCGGCAGGCGAGGCCGAGCTTGTGCATTGCACCTGCGGTTACGCTGCGAACACCGAGGCTGGCGAGTGCCTGGCCCGTCCGACGGAGTACGAGGCCACCGAGCTTAAGAAGATCCATACCCCCGGCGTCCGCACGATCGAGGAGCTCGCGGAGTTCCTTGGCATTCCCGAAAGCTCCACGGTGAAGGCGCTCTCCGGCAAGGACGCTGAGGGCAAGCTCGTCGTGATGTTCGTCCCCGGTGACCACGAGCTCAACGAGATCAAAAGCCGAGCGCGCCGTTCCCGGGTTTGAGCTGCTCACCGACGAGGAAATGGAATCCTTCGGCCTGCACAAGGGGAACCGATGGTACGGTCGGCCTGCCCGAGGGCGCGCGCATCATCGCTGCCCGCAGCCTGAAGGGCATCAGCCATTGGGTCGTCGGCGCGAACGAGGACGACTACCACTACGTGGGCGCCGAAGAGGGCCGCGATTTCACGGTGGACGAATGGGCTGACCTGTGCGTCGTGAAGCCCGGTGACTGCTGCCCCGATTGCGGTCTGCCGCTTTCGGGTTCCCGCGGCATCGAGGTTTCCCAGGTGTTCCAGCTGGGCACCCGCTACTCCGAGACCATGGGTGCCACCTTCCACGACGAGGACGGCGTGGAGCACCCGTTCGTCATGGGCTGCTACGGCGTGGGCGTCTCCCGCACGGTGGCTGCCATCGTCGAGCAGCATAACGACGAGAATGGCATTCAGTGGCCGTTCAACGTCGCGCCTGCTCACGTGTGCATTATCCCGCTTACTGTTGGCGACGACGAGGTGCAGCCCGCGGCTGAGAAGCTCGCGAGCGAGATCGCCGATTTCGGCTTCGACGTGGTCATCGACGACCGCAAGGAGCGCGCTGGCGTGAAGTTCGCGGACGCCGACCTTATCGGCTGGCCGCTGCAGGTGGTCATCGGCAAGCGCGGTTTGGCCGAGGGCAATGTGGAAGTGAAGCTGCGCCGCACGGGCCAGAAGAAGGACGTTTCGCTTTCCACCATCGCCGAGCTGCTGCGCTTCGCGAAGCGCAATGCTCGCAAGCACCCCTCTGGCCTGGGCACTTTCGCGGGCATCTTCGAGTAACCGGGATGGGCAAGACTTCCAGCATCAAGGGCGTGCTGTTCGACTTGGACGGCACGCTGGTCGATACCGAGGCGCTCATCCTGGCGTCGTTTCGCTATGCGACGAAGACGGTGTTAGGGCGCGACATCCCCGACGAGGAACTGCGCGCGAAGATCGGCCAGCCGCTCACGGTGCAGATGTGGGACTGGGCCGACGGCAGCCAAGAGGTGCACGATAAGCTTTTCGACACCTACCTCGAGCACAACGACCGCGTGCACTCGCAGCTCATCAGGTCGTTTCCCGACACAACGACGGTGCTTGGAAAGCTTGTGGCGGCGGGGCTTCCGCTCGGCATCGTCACGTCGAAGCGCAGTGGGAATGCCCGCCGCGCCATGGAGAGCACGGAATTGAGGGGTATTTCGACTTCCTCGTCGCGCCCGATACGTTCCCTGCGCACAAGCCCGACCCGGCGCCGGTGCTGCATGGCTGCGAGCTTTTCGGCGTTTCGCCTGATGAGTGCATCTATATTGGCGACAGCCCCTACGATTTGCAGGCGGGACGGGGCGCCGGCTGCGTGACGGTCGCCGCGCTCTGGGGCATGTTTGCCCGCGAGGAACTCCTGGCAGAGCACCCCGACTACGCGATCACCGCGCTTTCCGAGCTTGTTCCGATAGCGACGGGGAAGTAGCGACAGGCCGGCGGGGCGCCCATTTGGCGAATGGGAGCGGGGGCATTTAATCAATGCGGAAACTAAACGTCCTCTCGAAGTGGTAGTATTCAGGCCAAGTGAAACTGCGCACCTGGGGAGGAACATATGAGCGCTTCCGCCAAGCCCACCGAGAAGTTATTCAAGTCGTTTTTGGCCGCTGTCCTGGCCATATCTCTCTGCCCGCTGATGCCTGTCGACAAGGCGCAGGCGGAAGAAGCGGGGATTCGGGTGAGCAAACCGACGCAGCCCAGGTGGCCGATGAAGGCGAGGGCGAAGAGACCGACCTTGCCGAAGGCGCTCTCGCTGCAGACGGCTCCGACGCTGATTCTGAACTGGCGGGGGAGAACGACGGCGCTGAAGATGAAAGCGCAACCGACGATAGCGATGTCGCCTTGCAAGCGGCAAACGATTCGGGAACCCCAATCGTCAACTGGACCAAATGCGGCACCTGCCAATGGATGATCGATTCAAGCGGGTGTTTGATTATCGGTACAATCGGGAGAGATGGGCGAACTGGAGGATTGGACGGGATCCAAAAGCGCCTTGGCTGAAATACAAAAACTCGATTATCTCAGCGACAATAAAGAAGACCGTTATTGCGAAGACAACCCAGAAGGCATTTTATGATTGCAAATCGCTTAGGTCTATCGACCTGTCCGGGCTCGACACCTCCAGCGTGATCGACATGTCCTTCATGTTCTACGGCTGCTCCAAGCTTTCGTCCCTCGACCTCTCCTCCTTCGACACCTCCAAGGTGACGAACATGATCGCCATGTTCTCCGGCTGCTCCAACCTGGCCTCTCTCGACCTGTCCTCCTTCGACACCTCGAGCGTGGTATTTATGTGTACCGAGAACTATAGTTATGATTATGGTTATCACGAAGGCATGTTCTCCGGCTGCTCCAAGCTTTCGTCCCTCGACCTCTCTTCCTTCGACACCTCGCAGGTGACGGGCATGTCCGGCATGTTCTACCACTGCTCCTCCCTCGCCTCCCTCGACCTCTCCTCGTTCGGCACCTCCAATGTGGAGAGCATGCTCCACATGTTCTCCGGCTGCTCCAAGCTTTCGTCCCTCGACCTCTCCTCGTTCGACACCTCCAAGGTGGCGAGCATGTGCAACATGTTCTACGGCTGCTCAAGCTTTCGTCCCTCGACCTCTCTTCCTTCGACACCTCCAAGGTGACGAGCATGGGCAGCATGTTCTACGGCTGCTCCAAGCTTTCGTCCCTCGACCTCTCTTCCTTCGACACCTCCAAGGTGACGAGCATGGGCAGCATGTTCTACGGTTGCTCCAAGCTCGCCTCCCTCGACCTGTCCTCCCCTCGACACGTCGAGTGTGACCAGCATGTCCTCCATGTTCTCCGGCTGCTCGTCGCTCAAGTCCCTCGACCTGTCCTCCCTCGACACGTCGAGCGTGACAGATATGTCTAGCATGTTCCGCGGCTGCTCGAAGCTTGTGGAGCCTCAATCTTTCATCGCTCGACACGTCGAAGGTGAAAGAGGCCGCGTTCTGAAGGAGGCATGTCTTCCATGTTCTCAGGCTGCTCCTCCCTTGTCTCACTCGACCTCTCGTCGTTCAATACATCGAACGTGACGGGTATGGGCGGCATGTTCTCCGGCTGCTCGAAGCTGGCCACGCTTGACCTTTCGTCGTTCAACACGTCGAACGTGAAAGGCAATTCGGGTTCCCCCAGGGGCATGTCCGAGATGTTCTCGGGTTGCTCTTCTCTCATCAATCTCGACCTTTCCTCCTTCGACACGTCGAACGTGGGGTACATGTCCAGGATGTTCGATGGGTGTTTGCGTCTTGAGACTCTTGATCTCTCATCGTTTAATGCGGGGAGCGTAGTTGATATGAGCTCCATGTTTGAGGGCTGCCAGTCGCTTAAAACAATTTCGTTTCCAGCTGTCCTCAACACGCCTAAAGTGACCAACTTCTCTGGCATGTTTTCTGACTGTCGTTCCCTGGAGGGGCCGACGTGTCGGGGTTCGATACATCGGCGGCAAAGTCCCTGAGCTCGATGTTCTCTGGATGCACCAAGCTCGCTTCCCCTCGACGTGTCAAATTTCGACACGTCGGCGGCAAAGTCCCTGAGCTCGATGTTCTCTGGATGCACCAAGCTCGCTTCCCTCGACGTGTCAAATTTCGACACGTCGGCGGCAACGTCTCTGGGCTGGATGTTCTATGGGTGCGAAAGCTTGAGGTCCCTCGACCTCTCCGGCTTCGATACTTCCGCCGCCGATTACCAGGACGGGTTGTCGGGTTTCTTGGATGGTTGCAAAAGCTTGCGGACCGTGACGCTCGGGCCAAAGTTCGCATTTGAGGGGGCGAGAACCGACCGCCAATGCTCGCTGCCGGCTCCAAGTGGAGATGGGCTGACCGGCCGTTGGGTAAACGCAAGCACTGGCGTGGCTTATGCCCCGGATAGCATTCCCACGAACACGAAGGCAACGTATACCGCTCAAACGACCGAATCGTTCGAGGGGTGGAGCCAAAACGGTGGCTGCATTTGGAGAGTCGACGATAAGGGGTGTTTGACCGTCAAGCCCTTGCCTGGAGCCGAAACGGGGCAGTTGGGCAAATGGTTGGGAGATGATGCCCCATGGAGATCGCAAACATCTGCAATAAAATCGGTTGTAATTGAAAAGGGCGTTATCGCCGGGCAGCGCTTGGACTGTATGTTCTACGGCTGCTCGAACCTTGTATCTGCCGACCTTTCGGGGCTTTCGACTTCGAGCACGACTAGCATGGAAAGCATGTTTCGCGGCTGCACTTCACTTGAATCGCTCGACATATCTAGGTTTGATACATCCAAAGTAACGAACATGTTCGCTATGTTTAATAACTGCCCGTCGCTCGAATCCCTTGATTTGTCGTCTTTTGACACGTCGAACGTGACGACCATGTGGGTGATGTTCGGCGGCTGCTCCTCGCTGAAAACTTTGACTTTCTCCTCTCGATTCGACACATCGAACGTCGAGAACATGGACATGATGTTCGCCGGTTGCACGGCCTTAACCGCGCTCGACGTCTCTGGCTTTAACACCTCGAAGGCCAAAACGATGCGGTACATGTTCAGCAACTGCAAGTCCCTAACCTCCCTGGACGTCTCGAGTTTTGACACCTCAGAAGTGATAGGAAATTCCGGTCCGCAATACGGGCCGACGGGCATGGACGGCATGTTCAACCGCTGCTCGTCCCTCATCTCCCTCGACCTGTCGAGCTTCGACACGTCTAAGGTCACGAATTTGTCCAAGATGTTCTCCGGCTGCTCGTCGCTCGTCTTCTTGGATCTGTCGGGCTTTTGCACCTCGAATGTGATGGACATGTCCGACATGTTCCAGGGCTGCGGAAAGCTCGAGTCCCTCGACCTGTCGAGCTTCGACACGTCTAAGGTCACGAATTTGTCCAAGATGTTCTCCGGCTGCTCGTCCGTGGGCAGCCTCAATCTCGGCAGCTTCAGCACAGCCGTGGTCTCGGACATGTCCAATATGTTAGATGGCTGTGCGTCGCTCGTCTTCTTGGATCTGTCGGGCTTTTGCACCTCGAATGTGATGGACATGTCCGACATGTTCCAGGGCTGCGGAAAGCTCGAGTCCCTCGACCTGTCGAGCTTCGACACGTCTAAGGTCACGAATTTGTCCAAGATGTTCTCCGGCTGCTCGTCCGTGGGCAGCCTCAATCTCGGCAGCTTCAGCACAGCCGTGGTCTCGACATGTCCAATATGTTCGATGGCTGTGCGTCGCTCTCATCTCTCGACATATCTCATTTCGATACCTCGTCGGCTTCAAATATGAGCAACATGTTCTGGAACTGTCCATCGCTGCGCTCCTTGGCCCTGGGCGACAAGTTCAGTTTTAGCGGGTCGAAGGAGGCGCGCCAATGCGCGCTGCCGAAGCTCAAAGAAGACGGGCTGACCGGTCTCTGGGAGAACGCCGAGACGCATGAGGCGTATGCCGAGGACGAGGTACCCAACAACGTCGCTGCCACTTACATCGCTCAAATGAAAAGCGAAGTCCCGAAGACCCCCATCAATGAAGGCATGTTCACGGTCGATACGGCGGCGAAGACCTATACGGGATCGCCAATCGAGCCGAGCGTCTCCGTCTGCCAGCTTGCGGCAGGGAGCCGACTACTTGGTCGCTTATGGCGAGAACGTAAACGCGGGCGAGGGCGCTGTTGTAATCACGGGCGTGGGGGACTACGTGGGGCAAGTCACCTACAGCTTCCGCATCGATCCCATACAGGTTGACGCGCCGAAGGCTGCGACCGACCTCGTTTACAGCGGCGCGGAGCAGGTGGGCGTCGCCCCCTCGGGCGAGTACGAGGTGTCCGGCGGGTCGGCGACGAACGCGGGGGATTACACGGCGGCCGTCTCGCTCAAGGACAAGAAGAACTACGTCTGGGCGGGCAAGGGTGGCTCGGACGACGTCCGGGTGCCGTGGTCGATCGCGAAGGCCGCCCCCTCCTACAGTGCCCCCGGGTCCCGTCGACGCTACGTTCGGGCAGACCCTGGGCGGCCTCGAGCCGGCGGCTTCTCCTGGCAGGACGACCCCTCGACGAGCGTCGGCGACGCGGGCGAGCATGAGTTCATGGTGACGTTCACGCCGAGCGACGCGGCCAACTACAATGTCGTGCAGAACATCCCTGTGATCGTCAGGGTCTCTTCCCCAATCTTGTTGTCGTGCCGCAGGTCGCCGATCTCGTCTATACTGGAGAATTCCAGAAAGCTGCAGTTCCGGAAAGCGATTTCTACGCTATAGAAGAGGTTTGCGGGGGCGTCGATGCAGGTGCATACGAGGTCAAGCTCTCGCTGAAGGATTCGTCAAGTTGTCGCTGGGCCGATGATGGGTCGAATTCCGAAAAGACAATCACCTACTGGATACTTCCTGCGCAGTTGACCGATGTCGTGATCACGGGCGTTCCCGCCCGAATGGAGGCGACGGGCTTCGCAGCTTACGCCCAAGCCAATCGTAACGTTCAAAGGGAAGACGCTTGTTCAGGGTGCCGACTACTCGCTCTCCTACGGTGAGAACGTGACGCCCTGGCAAAGGCACCGTCACGGTGACCGCCATCGAGGGTGGTAACTTTACGGGCCGGCGACCGTTGAGTTCGACATCGAAAAGAAGGGAGACCGCACCCGAGCCGCCGCAGTTCGCGGTGATTTACCATCTTGATGGTGGAGTGAACGCGACGGATAACCCAGCGACTTACATGGCCGGCACCGCAGTGCCGCTCGCCGACCCGACGAAAGAAGGCTTCGAGTTCCAAAGGTTGGTACGCGGATGCCGAGTTCACCGTGCGCGTGACCGAGATCCCCGCCGACGCATCGGGTGATGTGGAGCTGTGGGCAAAGTGGAAGGAGCAGAAGCCCGCGCCCGTCTTCACCGACGTGGACTACTCGGACTCCTCCTGGTACGGCGATGCCGTCACCTACGTGGCGTCCAAGGGCCTCATCACGGGATACTCCGACGGGACGACGCTCTTCGGCGTGGGCGACGTGCTCACGCGCTCCCAGCTCGCCACCATCCTGTGGCGCAACGCCTGCCCCGACGAGGCCGCCTCCTACGACCCCGGACCGCCGTGGACACCACGGGCATCGCGGGCTCCGGCGGACGGCCAGTACTACACCGCCGCCGCCAACTGGGCGGTGAAGAACGGCGTGATCTCGGGTTACGTCCGCGAGGACGGCTCGAAGGACTTTGCGGCGAACGACGACGTCAGCTTCGAGCAGCTCGTCACGATCCTGCCCGCCTGTGCGCGACCAGACGACGAGCTCGCCGCCGCAGGGAGCGACCTGCCCGCCTTCGCCGACGGCGACCTCGCGCGTCCGGCTGGTCCCGCGCCGCCTTCGCTTGGGCTGCAGGCAAGGGCCTCGTCCAGGGCTACGACGAGCCGACGGGCAAGTACCTCAGGCCCGGCGAGGACGTCGCCCGCGAGCGCGTGGCCGTGGTGCTCATGCGCGCCTTCGAGATGGGGCTTCTGAAGTAGCGCGCGGCACAAGCGAAACGAGGTCGGGATTGCCCCCGGCCTCGTTTTTTTTGATACTCCTAAAGCAACAGCGCCTCGGGTTCGCTTTCGTAGGCTTCGTGGATCCAGTTTTTCGTGCACTCGATGAAGGCCCGCGCAGCGCCCGACGCCGTCTCGCTCGATTTCTGCGCTCCGCCTGCCCGCTTTCCACGATATGCTCAAGTTGTGCCTGGTCGTCGTAGCAGGTGATGCGCAGATCGATATGCGGGTGCGCCTCGGTGAAGCGCTTCGTTATCTGCGGCAGCCATTGCGTGAGCGTGCTCGTGAACGCAACGATATGAAGCGACCCTTCTTCCAGCTGTTTCAAGTCCGCAAGATGCGCCTCGAGCCTGCGCTCGCTCGCGCACACTTCCTGAATCCACGGGAGAAGCGCGGTGCTTCCTGTGGCGTTTGCCCCGTTCATTGCCCAGGTCGTACGCCGCGTGCGCTATCCCCGCGCGATGATTCCCTTCCAGGTGGCGGTTGTCGGCGGGCTGTATCTTCTGTGCTGCAACGGCGGCTCGTTCTCGTTCGGTGCGGGCGTCATCTTGGTGGCGGTCGTCGGCGCGACGCTTGTCGAGGGACGTGATGGGAATACCGAAGCGCCCTTGAGCGCCGGCATGGAGAGGCTCGTGTTGCGGCTCGCCTCCGATTCAGACGCTCAATAGTGAGAAAATGTGTATCTCGAATACACGTTTTTTCTACAAAATCGTGTATTCGAGATACACGAAATATCATCATGGCCTTCCCCATCGGTTAAACGAGGAGTGCGGCGAGAAACGTAGCTTTGACGGAGTCGTGGCGCCGATGCGTTAAAGCTCGCTGCGCAAAAATCCGACGTCGAGGCAGTAGGCGGCGTAGAGGGGCATATGCCGCAGCTCGTTTCCAGACTCGGTTTTGCTGCGCGAAAAGTCATTCCCCGAAAGAATGTATGCGTAGGGGGAATGCGCTTTCTCCATGAACGAGGCCAGCGTTTTCGCCCGGGCGTTTCGCGCGGACTTGACTTCCACGGGGATTACTTCCATGCGGTCGGTTTGAAGGAGAAAGTCCAGCTCGCCCGTTGCCTTCCAAGAGCCGGCGGCGTCCAATAGAACGTTTGGAGGTCGTTGGACGAGAAGGCTTGCGCCGTGGAATTCTCTGCCAATGCGCCCCTGAAATCGGAAGAGGCAACCGCAGCACCGAGTTCTTCCGCTTCGAGCCAAAGCCGTGGGTTTATCCCAAGCTTGTAGAACATAAGCCCCGTGTCCGCTAGATAGACTTTGAAAAAGCTGCCCTCCTCTTCATCGAACGGAATCAGAGGGGCGGCAACGCATTCGGTCATTTCGTTTAAGGAGATAACTCCTGCTCCTTCGAGCCATTCAAGAGGCTCCATCAATTTCGCGCGCCGCCCGCCCCGTTCAACTTCCGAATATTTGAACTTCTTCGTGGACGAACGCATGAGCTGCGCCGGAATCGACTTCCACACTTTGCGCGCCGCAATGCCGCTGATGCCATTGTCGGGGTCGGTCATGTCGGCAGTGTACGTTTGGTCGATTTCGCGCTGCTCGATGCGCGCGTCATCAATCGATTGCTGCTGCAGATATGCGGAAACTGCCGCCGGCATTCCTCCGATTGCCTGGTAAAGGCGGAAATAACGCATTGCAAGGTGATGGGATGCATATGGTTCAAGCGTTTGCGCGTGGGTTCTAATCGCCTCTGCCATGTGCTCTTCGCCAAGCGCCCAGAGAAACTCTTCGAATGTCATGGGATGCATGGTTTCTTGGCGGACTCCGCTGGGGAAGGGGAGCCTGCGCTTGCGTGTTGCAACGCCGAGCTGGCTTCCTGTCGCACAGATGCGCCAGCCCGAACCAGAGAAGAATCGCAGGGAGTTCAAAGCGCGTTCGCACAATTGAACCTCGTCGAGAAGGATGAAGGCGGATTCTTTTTCTATGGGCATGCGCTTGTAGTCGGCGATGCGCGTCATGATGCCGTCGACGTCGTCGGTCGGGCCGTCGAACAGGGGCTCGATGAGCCTGAGATCGGTTTGGAAGTCGAGTTTTACGAAGGCGTCGCCGGCAATTTGCCTGCCGACGGTTTCAGCGACATGCGTTTTGCCAACGCGGCGAGCGCCGCGGATCAACAGCGGTCGGCTGGAATCTTTCGCTGCCCAGGTTTCGATGGCTGTTTCGATGGCTCTCCTCATCATGCCTCGCATTAAAAACGTGTACTTGGAATACAGGATATTATAGAATTTCGTGTATTCAAAGTACACGTTTTTCAGCAATATCGTGTATTCCAGATACACGAAATCCGTTGCACGTCCCCTGCCGTCGTTGCGGTTCGGGCTTTTTACGCCCTGGCAACGTTTATCCTCCTGGGTTTGCCCTTTCTTCCCAAATGCGGCATTATGAATAAGTAGCGCGTGTCGCCGCGCGGCACGTCCATCTGAGGGATAAGGAGGCCATCATGGCTACACTCGGAGACGGTTTCAAAGGTATTTTCCTGGCAGGCATCGGTGCGGTTGCCATTGGCGCCGAAAAGGGCAAAGAGCTGGTCGATCAGCTGGTTGCTCGCGGAGAGATGACGGTTGAGCAGGGCAAGCGATCAACACCGGTTCTCAAGCACCGCGCATCGAATCTCGAATCATCCATTCGCCGCGACACCATTGAGGCGCGCATGTCCATGATGTCGCCCGACGAGCGCGTCGAGTTCGCCAACATCGTTCGCGAAATGGCGGATACCGCCAACGCGAAGGGACGCCGAGGCGGCGGCCGAGAAGCTGAAGGCCGCGAATGCCACATCGGCATCGGGTACGGCTGCGGAGCCGAACCCCATCGCCGAAGCGAAAACCGCGTGCGCGACGGCAGTCGCTGCGGTGGGCACTGCGGTGGAGGCGGTCGCCAACAGCGCGCGTTCTGTGCTCGACGAGGCTGCGGCTCTGAACGCTCAGCGTGACGCTGCTTCTGCCGAGGCGCCGGCTGCGGAAGTCGTTGCAGGTGAGGTCGTCGCGGAACCTGCCGTTGACGCAGGCGAAGCCACCGAGGGTGAAGGCGCCCCCACGGCCTAGCTCCGCGCCGCCACGGTTTCCTCATGGCCGAAAACAACACACTGCTCAGGCACTTTTTCGCTCCCGGGGCCGACGTCGACCCCGAGGGTCGTTTCGGGCTCAACTCCAAGTCCCGTCGCCGCCGCATGCGCGAGATTATCGGCATCGTCGGCAAGCATCGCGCTCTCGAGGGCTTCACGCCCGAAGAGTTTCGCGCGATGCTTGAGGACTTGCGAGCTTCGTGAAGATCGGGCAAACGCTTTCGACGCGATCGGAAATCCTCCCCAAAGTGTTTTGCGAGGAGCTTACCAAGCTTCAAACGGAATGCGATCCGCTGCCGTTCGATGAGATGCTCGCGGCGCTCGACAAGGAATTCGGTGGTCGCCGCAAGGAAATCTTCGCCGAAATCGACTCGAAGCCGCTTGGCAGCGCATCGCTTGCTCAAGTACACCGCGCAGTCCTGACCTCGGGAGAGTCGGTCGCCATCAAGATTCAACGTCCCGGCGTGAAAGCCACGATGGCGCTCGACATCGACATCATGCGCACGCTCGCCCGTCGCGCCTCGAGGTACATGAAGGGTGAGCAGATGCTCGACTTACGTGCTGTGGTCGAGGAGATGTGGGCGACGTTTTTGGAGGAGACCGACTTCCGGCGCGAGGCGGCGAACCTCGCCGAGTTCGCCGAGGCTCAACCGCGACTGCGCCTTCGTTGCGTGCCCGAAAGTCTATACCGACCTGTGCAGCGAATTCGTCCTGGTCATGGAATACGTTGACGGCATTCCCGTCGGCGACGCGGACCGGTTGGTGGCCAACGGGTACGACCTGGAGGAAATCGGGTCGAAAATGCTCGACAACTATGCGACGCAGATTCTCGACCACGGGTTCTTCCACGCCGACCCGCATCCGGGCAACGTGATTATTCGCGATGGGCGGATCGTCTACATCGACCTGGGGAACATGGGCCGCTTGTCGGCGCGCGACCGCGCCGGGTTCGGCGACATCATCGAGGCCGTGGGGCTTAAGGACCCGGGCGCGCTCAAGGATGCGCTCATGCGGTTCGCGGCGAAAAAGGACAACGCGGCCATCGATCATGCGCGCTTTCTCGCCGACCTCGACCTGCTGCTCGAAGATTACGGCTCGTGTGATGTGGCCGAGATCGACGTGGGCCAGTTCCTGAGCGATATCATGCAGCTCACGCGCTCGTGCAACGTGATGTTGCCCGCGTCGGTTACGAGTGTGTCGCGTGGCATTGTGACCATCGAGGGCACGGTGGCGCCCTATATTCCCAACCAGAATATCGTCGCAATCATAAATGCCCACATCAAGGGCAAGAAAGGCACGCGCGAAGAGATTCGCGACGCGCTTGAGGACCTTGCGCGCGCGATATACTCGTCGGGCCGCGGCACGCTCGACGCGGCGTCGTATTCCGGCGAGGCGCTCAAGATGCTCACGCGCGGCCAGCTGAAAATGAACATGGAAGTGCTCGGCTCCGAGGCGCCGCTTGCGCATCTTTCGCGCATGATCAACCGCGTGGCGATCGCGATGGTGATCGCGGGCCTGTTCGTGGGCCGAGCCTGATGGCGGGAACCGCGATGGAGCCGCGCTTCCTCGGCGTGCCGATGCTGTCGTTCTTCGGATACTTCGGTTCGCTCGTTTTGTCGATCTGGCTCATCTTCAGCATCTGGCGCAGGAAATAGCCCCCGCGGTGTGGATTTCCCGTGCCGATGCGCGCGGACGGCGGAATGAAGTGGCATAATGGATAGTCGCTTCAAGCGAAAATCTTTCTCTTTTCTTATTTGCGCATATCCGCGACGGCTTCGAGCTGCGCGTTTTTACCGCCTATGAATTGGAAAGCGGCTCGCCTCAAGCGCAAATGCACGCCGCTGGGAGCGGGTGCGCCCACGGATTCGCATCGCAAGGGGCGATGGAGCGTGGCAACTGAAGAAAAGAGTCTTACATGGAAAACTTTGCCAGCCTTGGCCTGTCCGATAACGCCCTCGATGCGGTTGCGCGCCTGGGATACGATGGTTCCCACGCCCGTTCAGGAGCAGGCTATTCCCATCGTTTTGACCGGCCGCGACCTCATTGCCGCCGCGAGCACGGGCACCGGCAAGACGGCAGCATTCCTGCTTCCCGTCCTTTCCCGCATGCCGCGCGACCGCAGCCACAACCGTCCGCCGCGCCTGCTTGTGGTTTCGCCTACGCGCGAGCTTGCACAGCGATCGCTTTCACGGCTATGAAGATCGCGCGCTGTACGGGGCAGTTCGTGACGACCGTCTTCGGCGGTGCGCCCTACGGCCCGCAAATCAAGGAGATTCGCCGCGGCACCGATGTGCTCATCGCCACGCCCGGCCGTCTGAACGACCTCATGAAGCGCGAGGTTGTCGACCTCTCCGGCGTGCAGACGCTCGTGCTTGACGAGGCTGACCGCATGCTTGACATGGGCTTTCTTCCCGATGTGACCACCATCGTCGAGGCCACGCCCGACGAGCGTCAGACGCTTCTCTTCTCGGCGACAATCGACGAGTCCATCCAGAAGAACCTTGGCAACCTGCTCAAGAACCCCGCCGTGGTGGAAATCGCGCACAAGGGCGAGACGGCCAAGACCGTCGACCAGTACATGATGCCGATCGAAGCAGGACAAGAAGCCCGAGCTCCTTCGCGCGGTGCTCGAGGAGAAGGGCCACGAGCGCGTGATCGTGTTTGCCCGCACGCGCAACCGCGCCGAGGATTTCGCGAAGGCCCTGAACGACGATGGCTATCAGGCGGAATCCATTCATTCCGACAAGTCGGTGGGTGCGCGCCGTCGTGCACTCGACAAGTTCCGCCGCGGCAAGGCGAACATCCTCGTTGCGACTGACGTGCTTGCTCGCGGCATCGATGTGCCGAGCGTCGACTACGTCATCAACCTCGACCTTCCCGATTGCCCCGAAGACTACGTGCACCGCATCGGCCGTACGGGCCGCGCGGGCGAGCATGGCTACGCCATCTCGTTCGTGAGTCCCAACCAGCGTCGCCTTCTGGTCGACATCGAGAAGCTCATCGATCGCGACATTCCCTTCATGGGACTCGAGACGTACGACCTCGATCCCGACCTGCTGAACCGCAAGAACAAGGGTCGCGGTGGCTCGAGCCGCAACAGCGCTGGTCGCAAGCGCGATGGACGCGGGGCTGGCGAGTTCGCCAACCGCGCTGAGCGTCGTGCGGCGAAGTTCGGCGATAGCAAGCGCGGCCGCGGCGGGCGCGATGAGTTCGAGGGCCGGGGTGGACGCGGCGGCTCGCGCGGAGAGAAGCGCAACGAGGGCGGCAGGCGCGGCGAAGGCGGCAGGCGCGGCGACTCGAAGGGCAAGCGCGGTGAGTCGCATCGCACGAGCAAGCCGTCGGGCAACAAGGGCGCCGCAGCGACCGCTTCCAAGCGCAACAAGAAGCGCCCCTCCAACATGAACGATGTGCGCTCCTTCGGCGAGCGTCGCAACTTCGAGAAGAAGCAGAAGCGCCACTAGCAAGCGGGGCGTCGCTGGCAAGGTGCCGTGGGGGAGCAGGAGCATCGTGAGCAGGCGGAGGCGCCACTAAGTTGACTCTGGCGGCAACCGTAGAGCGTCAGGCGGAATGGTCGTGCGTAGGTTATTCCACCTGGTGCAAAAAGAGGGGATCCAGTTCATTCTCGCTGAGCTGGGTCCCTCTTGCGTCCGGGTGTCACTTGTTCCTGCCCGACATTTCTTTCTTAAGGTCGGCAATCAAGCGTTGCACCTGATCGCGGACAGTCGCTCCCAGAAATCCTACGAATTAGAGTTTCAATCGCCAATGCATCTGCGTGTTTCATCTCGAACTTTCTTTAGTCGCGGGGAAAAGTCGGACGGAAGCTCTTCTCACCAATGAAAGATTATTTCAGAATGTCCATCTCGAACGCGCGCATGAGCACGACGGCCGCGCGCTCGCGGGCGACGGGCTCGCCGGGCCTGAGGTACTTGCCCGTCGGCTCGTCGTAGCCCTGGACGAGGCCCTTCGCCGCCGCCCAGGCGAAGGCGCCGCGCGACCAGCTTGACGCGAGGTCGCCGTCGGCGAAGGCGGACAGGTCGCTCCCCGCGGCGGAGAGCTCTTCTGGGGTCGCGCACAGGCGGGCCAGGATGGTGACGAGCTGCTCGAAGCTGACGTTCTCGTCCGCGGCGAAGTCCTTCGATCCGTCCTCGCGGTCGAAGCCCGTATCACGCCGTTCTTCACGGCCCAGTTGGCGGCCGCGGTGTAGTACATGCCGTCCGCGGAGCCATCGATGCCCGTCGTGTCCACGGCGGTCTCGGGGTCGTAGGAGGGGTACTCGTCGGGGCAGGCGTTGCGCCACAGGATGGTGGCGAGCTGGGCGCGCGTGAGCGTGTCGCTCACGCCGAACAGACCCGCCTTGTCGCCGTCTGTGTAGCCGGTTATAAGGCCTTTGGCTGCGCAGTAGGAGACACCTTTGGCATACCATGAGGAGTAATCGACATCGGGGAAGGGCACTGCGGTGTAAATTGCGGCAACATTGTTGGGAACATTATCGGGTGCATATGCGATTCCGTCTGTCGAACTGACCCAAAGCCCAGTGGTTCCTTCGCCTTTCGGAGTCGGAAGAGAACACTGGCGGGAAGATTTCCTCCCATTGAAAGAGAACTTATCTCCGAGCGTTATGCTCCTTAAGCTGCTGCAACCTGTAAAAGTTTCAGTCATGAATTCCGTATTTGACGTATCCCATCCTGACAGGTCGAGTGTCTTCAATGATGAGCAATCTTCAAACATAAGCATAGTACTATTAATGTTTGACGTGTCCCACTTTGAAAGATCGAGAGACTCGAGCGATGAGCAGCGACAAAACATGTCAGATGTGTCTGTTAGGCTCGACGTATCCCACCCAGACAAATCAATAGTCTTGAGTGATGTGCAGCTACTGAACATGGAGTTTGTTCTTGCTAGGCTCGACGTGTCCCACTCAGACAAGTCGATGGTCTTTAGCGACGAGCAGAAATCAAACATGTAAGATGTGTCTGTTAGGCTCGACGTGTCCCATCCGGACAGATCGACGGACTCGAGTGACGAGCAACCCCAGAACAGACTTCTCGTACTTCTCGGCATGTTCCACCCGGAAAGGTCGACGGACTTGAGTGACGAGCAATCTTCGAACATGCTCCCCATACTCTCAACTTTCGAAACGTCCCATCCTGATAAATCGACGGACTCAGTGACGAGCAGCCCCAGAACATAGTCTCCATGTTTTCTGCACTTGAGGTATCCAGACTGGATAAATTGAGAGACTTTAATGACGGGCAATCACTGAACATGCCCCACATGTATACAGCATCGGAGGTGTCTAGACCAGATAAATCAGCTGTCTTGAGGTTTTCGCATTTTGCGAACATTCCCCCTGTAGAAATGCGGTGAAGCGAATCTTCATTAGAGACATGCACACTTCCTCTAATTGTGACGGATGAGATTCGATTTCTGATGGAGTCTCCCTTAAGGCCTATTTGCCAAGGAAACACGACAAGGTCTCCTGATTGATTTCCGGGGAGAGGTTCAATCGTCAAGCAGCCGCTCGCATCGATCATCCATCGGCATGTGCCGGTTTTAGTCCAATCGACAATTGGGGCTTCTGATTCGCTCGCCTGCGAAGTGGTGTCGTCATTGTCGATGGAGTCGCTTTCGACCGCCCTTTTAATTGGGCTATTTGCTGCGCTATTTTGCGACGATGCACTGCTAGATTTAGGCTCTTGGGCATGTGCTGTTTTTGCTGAAGCCAAGGTTAACGGAAACAGTGCAAGGGCGATGGCCAATAGTAATTGAAGGCTTCTTTTGGGAGTTCGGCGGGGAATGTCATTGGCTAAACCTTTCAGCTTTGTTGCTGGTAACTGCTGATATATTTCAATGCAAACCTGAGGGCGGTAGCCTCTTTTCGGCACAATTCTTGAAAGCGGTAATACCAGACGCAGATTGGGATACATGAGGCTTCACTCGTAATGTGGCTGCTTTAGTGAGAGGGGCTGTCTCTTGAATGCCAGGCGTGATTCTGGTAATAAATGGTTCCCCTTCTTTTTAGCTTCGCGGAGGCCTTCTTCCAGCAACTGTTATCAATTTGAAGATGATGAATAATCTCTTGTTTAGTTTTAGGCCCTCCTTTTATCGTGTCGAATATCAATTGTTCGACATCGATCTTTTCGGGTGGATTGTGCAAAACCGTATCAATGATCAGTAATAGTGAGTCGAGCCGATTATTCCTCTTGCATTGAGAGAAAACACTTCTTGGCTCTTGTCGAATTGGCCGTCTTCAAAAAGGAAAACTTGTTTTCCGTCGGTTCTGTTGAGCATGGCAAAACGACCATGGGCGAGGCTGTTTCGGAGGTGGTAGAAAAACTCATGTAGGTATTGGTGTTGCCACGATTGTTCGCCTGTGTGAATATGGCGATTTGTCTATCGAGGTGCCGATAGAAATCATTCCCAAGATTTCTATCGGCAGCGATTTGCACCAGGTTTTTCTTGCTGTCTTTAATGAGAATGTTGCTTGCGCCGTCAAATACGATAGCGTCGAGGCGCTCTTTCATCGACTTGTCGGTTAGTCTGCCCCCGATTCCCCATTCATCCTCTATCGAACGTCGGCGATTACTCTGAAAACGACACGGGGATTGAACTAGGAAGAAATCAAGTAATTGATGCAAATGCTCTTTTGTCCTTGGGTGAATTTGGCAACGGGATTTCAAGCCATGACGGATTGCAATCTCCCTCCCAAGTTACCCGACATGCACATTTTTGGCTGCTTTCGGCCATGTGCGCCATCCTCTCGAAGCGTAGACTTCGCGATTGACCTGAAGGTCAATGTTTCGTATCTGAGGATACGAAACATAATCCCCTCCTCACTGCCTATCGCTTTGTCCTTTCGGTGTGGTATAGTCTGTCTGTACGGTACTGACGAGCTTAGGAGGATGGCCATGAATGCTACATGCTCGGTTATTCGAAACGGGAATAGTGCCGCGGTTGTTTTGCCGTCCGAATGGCGAAAGCGCTTTGGCGTGCAGATTGGCGACACGCTGAGTATCTCTATGCCCTCTGATGGCGAAATCTCGTTTTCCGTTCAAAGAAAGGACGACGACGCGATTGCGGCAGCCGAGGATTTGCTGAGCACAATTGATTCGCTCCCTGATATTCCTTGGCTACGCGGTGACTCCCCTGACGACGACCGCGAACTGATGAGTCAGCGCTATGTCTAAGTTCTTCTTCGATACGAATGTCCTGCTCGATCTTGTTATTCCCGCTCGCCCCCAGCACGGCTTTGCTGCCGAACTCTTCCGCGAGATTGCCGCTCGAGGCGACGGGCGGGTGCTGCTGCTGGCATCATCTCTGAAGGATGTCTACTACATATTCAATAGACATTATGGGGACGAGCAGACTGCTCGGAAGGTGATTTCCCAAATGAGAGCTTCGTTCGAGGTAGTCGAGCTGACCCTTTGTGTGGTTGATGACGCCCTTTGTTCCAACGAACCCGATTACGAAGACGCGCTGGTGAGGGCTGCTGCGGAAAACGTCCGATGCGACTACATTGTTTCCCGTGATGAAAAGGCCTTCCGCGCTTCTTGCCGCAAGCGCGTAGATGCTCGACAGGCGCTCGCGCTGCTCGCGGAAAGCTGATAGCCTATCGCTGAACGGCGCGTCGGCATCCTGATTATCTGGCGTCTGATTGCGGCTTGGCCCGTGCTCAGTCCCGTGGCAGAAAACAAGGCGGCTTTGGTGAAAATATCGGGTTGGGAGTGCGGTCTTTATCGGGTCTTCACGTCCGAAAATGGCTGGTTTTGGCGACCGCGTTGTGGTTTCATTGCCTGCGTAAGAAAGAGTCGCAGATGGAAGGTTCGGCGGGCGAGCATATGGACGACAAGGAAAAGGCCAACGGCGGCATGGGAAAAGCTGGCGGGGCAAAATCGTTAAAGGCGAAGTCGATTACGGTCTGTTCGCGGGGAGCACTCTTCCCAGCCAGGATGTCTGCTATCAGGCCCTTTTGTCGGGCGACCCCATTTTGACGGCTTGCTTTTCGTCGGTGTTTCCTCGACGGGAATTTACTGTCGCGTGGGCGTATGCTGGGCGAAGGTGCCCAAGCGCGAAAACTGCACGTTCTTCAAAACTGCTGCCGAGGCGGAAGCGGCGGGGTATCGGCCTTGTCTGAAATGCCGCCCCGAGCTTGCGCCGGGAACCCGATTGCGCCCGACATCGACCATGCGGTTGCAAGCGCCGCTGCAAGCATGCGGAAGCGGCCCGGGATGCTCCCATCGCTCGGATTGCCGCGGAGCAAGGCATGTCGGAGCGTCATCTGCGCCGCTTGTTTGAGCAAACTTACGGCGTGTCACCTGCGCAGTATCGCGAAACATGTCGCTTGCTTCTTGCAAAAAGCCTGCTTACGGACACGAAACTTTCCATAATGCGCATAGCCTATGCAGGTGGGTTTGCGTCGGTCCGCCGCTTTAACGATGCGTTCGTCAATAGCTATGGCATGCAGCCGACGCGATTCCGCAAAAGCGCGCAAGATTCGATATCTGCGAAAACGGAGGTGGCGCCTATCGTTCTGCATGTCGACTATCGCGAGCCGTATCGCTTTGATTTGCTGCTCGGTTTCCTGCAGATGCGCGCTATCGAGGGCGTCGAGGCGGTGCTCGACGGTGCGTATTGGCGCATCGTTCGCGCCTCCGATGGCGAGCGTGCTGGGTGGATCAAGGTGGAGAACGACCCCTCGCATCGCCGCCTTGCCGTCACCATATCGCCCGAGCTTTTTGACGACATTCCCTCGGTGCTTGCCCGTACGCGTCGCCTGTTCGATACCGATTGCGTGCCTGGGGCGGTCGAGCAGGGGCCGCTGATTTTTACGAACACGCAGGTGAGACGTACCGCATCCCCGGCATCCGCGTGCCGTGCGCCTTCGATGGTTTCGAGATGGCGACCCGCGCTATCTTAGGGCAGCAAATCACCGTGAAGGCGGCAAGCACGCTTGCGGGGCGTGTCGCGCGCGAGTTCGGCTCGCCGACAAAGGGACCGATACCTGAACTGACCTGCGCATTTCCCTTTGCCTCAAGCTTTTTGCGCGGACGATGCGCCTGCCCGCCTTGGCGAGGTCGGCGTCATCGCTCAACGTGCGAATGCTATTTGCGCCATCGCGCGCGCCATGGAAGCGGGCGAGCCACGCTGCGTCCTGGCGCCGACCTTGCGGCGGAGGCTGCGCGCCTCGGCAGCATCCGCGGCATCGGCGACTGGACGGTGCAGTACGTACTCATGCGCGCCTACGATTACCCCGATGCGTTCCTTCCCACCGACTATGGCGTGAAACTTGCGCTTCCCGACATGAAGCCGCGTGAGCTGGAGAAACTGTCGCAACCCTGGCGCCCGTGGCGATCGTACGCCGTGATGTCAATGTGGTCGGTGCCGCACGAGAAGCCCAAGAAGCCTGTCCCAAAGACGGAAAAGGGGAAAGGAAAGGGGAGGGTGCGTGCGGAGTCTTCCCTGGCGAACATGGCGAACGTGACCGCTGCGGAAAAGACTGCAGACGCGCTGCCCGCGAGCATGACGGTTGTGGCGAGGCGTGCAACAACAACGGCAAAGCGCGCGGACCAGCGAAAGAAAGAAGGGATCATGGATTTTACCTGCACCTACGCGTCGCCTTTGGGCGATATCGAGCTTGCGAGCAACGGCGAGGCGCTCATCGGCCTGTGGTTCAAGGGTCAGAAATACGACGCGGCGACGCTTTCGTCCACCACGCAGGAAAAGCCTGACGATTCTGCGCTCACGCAAGCCCGCGCGTGGCTCGACGCATACTTCGAGGGCCGCGACCCAGGAGAGATTCCCCGTGCGCACCGCGCGGGTCGGAGTTTCGCCAGCTGGTATGGGCGAAGCTTGCGGAAATCCCATACGGAGAGAACTCGTCACCTACGGCGATATTGCGAAGTCGATCGAGGCCGACACGCGCAAGAAGCGCTCGGCGCGAGCCGTCGGCGGGGCTGTGGGGCACAATCCAGTGTCGATTATCCTGCCCTGCCATCGCGTGGTGGGGGCAAGCCGCAGCCTGACGGGATACGCGGGCGGCATCGAGCGCAAGATCGCGCTGCTTAAGCTGGAAGGCGTCGACATGGGCACGCTCACGGTCCCCACGAAGGAACGGCGCTGTAGGGGGGATTCAAGGGAACGAGCGCCTCACGGGTCTCTTGGCGAACGCAGGTGAAACCTCACCCGCATAACCTCACCTTCCTTGGGATTGGGTATGCCGTCCTTGCCACGATGGTATACTTGCATTAGCATTGCTCTCGTGGCTTTGGGCGTGCGATGGGGTAGCTAGGTCGTTTGAGAGCGCTCTCGAAGTTGTTGACGCGCAAGGCAATCGAAGACAGTGAGTTCATCGAATGCGGTAGAGGCATGATTTGCGCTGCCTCTGCGCGAAGGCTGCTGCCTCTTGCGACCAAGAGCGCATCTAGGGGGGAGTAAACACTATGGTCAGATCCTCGCGGTTGAGCGTAAGCGGCATCTCTTGCAGAATCATTTCTCGTGAATTAAGCGAGGCAAAAGTCTCTAATCATTTCAATCAAAGCTGCGATCGCTGGTTCCTCGATGTCCAAATATTGAGCAATCGGTGCCACGATAAGTCCGTCCTCTACGTAACTTGTGATGAGGACTTAGTTCAGAGCTATGGTGCTGAGTATGCCGTGGTCTACGTCGGTGATGTCGCAGATGATGTTCGTGGAGCAATAGGTGTCGTGGACACGCAGTGGTTCTTTGGCGATATATTTTCCCTTTTTGCAGGATATCTCGTTGCGCTATAGAAGATGGGAACGTGATATGGACAGCTCTCTTTTGCGTGAGGAGGGCCTGCAGACCCTCCTTGATCTCGCATCTGCGTTTATACCGAACCATATCGACATCGTCGACCCCGCCATGAAGCTGCTTGCGCACAGCGACGATTCCGATTTGGACGATCCGATAACGAATCGCCTCGTTAAACTGGGCTATCACAGTGAAGATACTATCGAGCAATTCAGGTTAGATAAAAGATTTAAGTTATGGTCCGAGAGCGAAGGTCTCATCGTGAACACGGAACGCAAGATATCGCGTTTCCCTTCGATACTCTATTGCTTTAAAACTACTGGATCCTTTTCGGTTATTGTGGTTATGATATGCAACGTCATGGAGCCGTGCGGCTATCTGAAGGATGTCTATCGCCTGGTCGTATCTCGGATAGCGCATTATGTTCGTCGGGAATACGAAGGGTTCACGACTGCGAGTGAGGCAATATGCACTTTCATCAGGGATTTAAGTCACGGCGTTATCACGACCGAACGTGAAATCAAAGAGCGCGCACGATTTGTCGACATTCTTTACGTGGGTCCTTATTGCCTGTTCTATTTTGGGCTTGAAAACGTTCGCGACATACCCGTCTGGCGCTTCGTGGCCGAAATCTCCGAGCGCTCCGTTCCTGCTATTACGGTGAAACTGGACAATTGTCTTTTGGTGCTTTGCTCCAATTGCCGAGATAGTGCTTGTAAAGGGCTGTGCCGCGAGGGCTGCCCCGGAGACGAAAGAATATCAAGCAGAGGCTATCTCAGGTTGCGCAGTCGTATGGTCGCCATGGATCTTGCAGCGCGGTCATGGGAAGCCTGGCTGATTTGCCAATCGCGTACGAACAGGCTCGGATGGCATACGAGATGCATAGTCGAGAGCTGACGATGGGAACGGTTTCGGCGTGCGAGTATCCGCTCGTTTCGTTTGATTCTTTCTTTTTGTACTCCTATCTTGCAAACCAGCTGCTTGTGGACGGGGGCATGCTCGCATCGTCGAGAGCGTTTAGGGTAATCGACGAGATGAACCGCTATGATGTCCAAAACGGGACAGACTATTATAAGTTTCTCGAATGTTATCTGGAAAACGATCGAAAAGCCACGCGCGTGGCCGAACTGTGCAACATGCATCGCAATAACGTGCCGAAACGTCTCGAACGGATCGAGGAGTTGTTCGGTGCGCAAACCGAGACTTTCGAGCAACGGTTGAGCCTCATGCTGGTCTTCGAGGTGCGCAGGCATATGCTTTCGTGAGGTAAGCGCAAAGGACTTTCGCCTAAGGTTTAAAACGGGCTGTTATAGCATTTCGCAGCCATTCGGGCATGATGCTGTGTGCAATGTGTACCTGATGTGGGGTTTCGGCTCTTTCTATACTCTTCGGCAAGAGGGGAAGACCATCGCTCTTCCCGGTATCCGAAGTGAAGGAGGCTCCCATGGCAATCAAGAAGCTAGAGGAAATCAGACTCAACGTTCAACCTGTCTCAATAGAGTTCGTTCACGAATATGTTTTCGAGGGTCCATGCCGTTTTGGCAAGGGAGACGCGCTAACCAAGCCGTTCGACGAAATGGTAAACGAGGAGAAGTTCCAGGATTGGTATACGCAGCTTAAAGCGCATATGCACGAGGATGTCGTGAATCTGCTTCCGCCTATCCGCATCCACGGAACCGAGGACTGGTACATCAAGGACGAGGAAGTTCGGAAGATCATCACCGATGCTACTCCGGGTGTTGAGGTCGACTTGTATTTTTCGGTCGAGCTGGGTCGCGTATTCCTGCTAAATTACGAGGTCGCACGACTGACGGACAAGCCGTGGGCAATGGTGCAGGCATGCTGCTATACCGCCAACTCCTGCGCCCAGCATCGAGCGCGCGGTATCGAGTACATTCCGTTTGAGACCTGGGAGGCAGCCGAGGATTACATGGTTGTTCTGCGAGCCAAGAAGGCTTTGAAGAACACGCGTATCCTGTGCGCTATCCGCAACAATTCGTCCGTGTCGGTTAGCTCTTCTGACAGCATCATAGATCCTGACAAGACCATGGACGAAGTATTCGGGGCTCGAATCAGCGTACAATCAGCGCACACGAGCTTCTCGACCAAACGAGCTATGGCGATCCGATGGGCAACCATTGCACGCCGGGTCGTAAGGGTCTCAACTTTACCGAGGAAGACGCTAAGGAAATCGAGCGGCAGACTCGCGAGCATCATCGATAACGCGCAGGAAGTGCGCATGAGCGAGGAAGCGGTGAAAAAAATCCGTCGAGATGCGTTACGCCATCCATAAGTTCATGGAGGCGAATGACTGCAATTGCTATGCCGCCCCATGCGGTGACATTTGCTCGACGCGGCGCATGAACGAACAGCAGGTTACGATGTGCCTGAATCATGCGCTGAATAACGAGGAAGGTATTCCCTCTGCCTGCGAATACGACTTGGCTGCGCTTATCTCGATGGTTATGTTGCAATCTATCGGTCGTCGACCGTCGTACATGGGCAATACCTATGCGATTCCGCGTCAAAAAGACGGCAAGCACATTCCGTTCCCAAAGATGCCGTTCTTTGACAAAGAGGAGACGGCTCGTCAGCTTGCGAAGCTCGAGAATGTCGACAATCTGGTCTTGACCTTCCACTCGGTTCCGAATCGTCGGTGGACGTCTTACGACGCGCCGGTTCGTCCTTATGCGATCGGTCCTTTCACCCATAGTGGTTGGGGGCTACGATTCGCTACGACTTTGCAGCTGATGAGGGTCAAGTTGTCACGATGTGCCGCGTCGATCCAACTTGCAAGAAGATTCTCATTGCCAAGGGTACGATTGTTGGCGGCTTGGGTTACGGTTCGGTCAACTGCTCCGAGGGTGTATTTTCGAGGTCAAAGACGTGCATACGTTCTGGAAGTATCAAATGGACTGCGGCAACCATGTTCCGCTGATTTACGGCGATTTCGAAGATCGGCTCGTTCAGCTGGCGGAAAGCTTGGGCTTGGAAGTTCTGCGCGCATAGTTACCCGCATGGGCGCGGAGTGATTTCCGTAGGGGTTCTTGGTGATGAGTGCAAGAACCCCTTTTTTCGATGAAAGGTGTCGAATATGAGCGGTTCACCAACGTTGCAAGAACGAATCGACTCTGCCGATGAAGAATTCAAGGGCCTCCTTCTACGGCTCAAGAATCCTTCAGCTACGCTTGACGAGTTCTGTCGCCTCATTCGAGAGATGACTTTATTGAAATTCTTGCTGACAGAAGAGGAGGTGACAACTGATGAGCTACTCGAACTCTCAAGATAAGCGTCGATAAGTTGCTTTACTTGCACGATAAGAGCGTCCAGTTGGGGCATGCTTCGGTTTCGTGTACAGGTATCAGTTCCACTGCCACGAAAAAGGTTCTGCTTATCTTGAAGCTGCAACGCGAGTTGGGGCTTCAGCCCATGCCCGCCGATGAAGCGTATAAGCTCAAGACGACGCGTGCCCTTGGCGAGAAATCTTTATTTCAGGCTGAGGGAAAATGGCGAAAGCGAGTCTTAGGGCTAAACTGCCGCGAATCTGTCTCGAATTTATCCGGCGGCGAAAAGGCGTATGCTCTTGGACGGTTCGTGGTACACTTGCTCGCTAGACGAATTCGCCGCCTCGTGCGGCGTCAAGCACTCACGAAAGCGAACACCATGGCTGATTTCATCGAGGGCAAACGCCCCGTCATCGAAGCGCTGCGCACTGAGATTCCGTGCAAGCGCGTCCTGCTTGCCGACAACGTGAAGCGCGACCCCTGATCGAGGACGTGCTGCGCAAGGCGAAGAAGCGCAACGTGCCTGTGGAAACGGTGCCGCGCGCGCGTCTCGAGAAGCTCTCCGAACGCGGCAGCCACCAGGGCGTTATGGCGGAAACCAAGCCCTTCAACTACGTGAACGTCACGACTATCGTGGAGACTGCGAACGCGCAGGCTACCGAAAACGGCGGCTCGGCGCTCGTTGTCATCCTCGACCACATCACCGACGCGGGCAACCTGGGCGCCATCGCCCGCTCCGCCGAGTCGGTTGGGGCTGCCGGCATCGTCATCCCCAACAAGCGCGCGGCGCACGTAACGGCGGCGACGTACAAAAAGCTCGGCCGGCGCGATTTCCCACATCAACGTGACGCAGGTCGCGAACCTCTCCCCAGACGATCGAGCGCCTGAAAAAAAGAGGGCTTCTGGGTCTGCGCGGCGAGCGAGCATGCGCAAGAAGTGGCGTGAAGTCGAACCTCAAGGGCAAGATTGCGCTCGTCATGGGAACCGGAAGGCGAGGGCGTGTCGAGCCTCGTGCTCGAAAACTGCGACTTCGCGGTGAAGCTTCCCCAGATGGGGAAGGTGTCCTCGCTCAACGTGGCGCAGGCGTCCACTGTCTTCATGTACGAGTGGCTTCGTCAGCAGCAATAGGTCGCGCATTCGAAAATGGCAAGGAAACGAAACAAGCTGCTCATCGTCGATGGGTACAATGTGCTTCGCTCGGGTGAGCGCTACAAAACGTCGGCGTTCGGGCCGACTACACCGACGACGCGTTCAACACCGCCCGCGAGCGGCTAATCAATGACGTCGTGAACTTCGCGGGTCGCGATTGGCGTGCCATCATCGTGTTCGACGGTGCGAAAAACGAGTTCTCAACAGGAGAAACGCAAACCATCGGTGGCGTGCGCATCATGTTCAGCCCAGCTGGCCAGTCCGCCGACAAGGTTATCGAGAAGCTCGCTCACGACGCCCGCGAGCGCATGGTCGAAACGCTCGTGGTGACAAGCGACGCCACCATCCAAGACACCGTCTTCGGAGGCGGTGTCGATCGCATGAGTGCGAACGGTTTCAGCTATGAAGTGGGGGAATACTACGATCAGGCGCGCCTCGACGAGTCGCCGAAGGTGGCCGAGAAGCGCACGCTCGGTGACCGCATTCCCGCCGACACTCTCGCCAAGCTGAAGGCGATGCGCGACGGAAAGCTTTAAGGCTTCGCAAGGGCTTTCTTGGCGGCACTTGGGATGCTCGAGCGCTCGAGCATCCCACCATGGATGCACCTCACGAGCGTACTTGTCGAAATGAATCGCTCATGGGAGTGCGGCAACGAACCCGCGAACTCGCGCCAAACCGGCAAACCAGCAAACCAGCAAACCAGCAAACCAGCAAACCAGCAAACCTCGTTGTTTGCAGGCTGCACTGCCCTACCTTTCGCCCTCTCCGCTCTCCTCGTTCGTGAGGTGCTCCTTCGCGATGTAGAGCGGGCGGTGTTTTCCCTCAATGTAGCTGCGCGAGAGATACTCGCCGATCACGCCAAGCACGGTGAGCTGCAGGCCACCGAACAGCAGAATCAGGCACGCGAGCGTCGGGAAGCCCGGCACGTCGGTGCCCCGCAGCGCGTATTCGAAGATGATCCACAGAAGATAGACGAACCCGCCGAGCGAAGCGATGGCCCAATCAGACAGCCACCTTCAAAGGCCAGGTCGTGAAGCCTAAAATGCCGTTCGCTGCATAGTGAAACAACGACTTCACCGACCATTTGCTCTCCCCATTGGCGCGTGCGTCCGGCTCGTAGGGGACTTCGAGCGTCTTGAATCCGACCCATGCGAAAAGCCCCTTGCTGAAGCGCTGACCTTCGGGCAGTGAGAGCAGTGCGTCGGCCACGGTGTGGCGGAACACGCGGAAGTCGCTCACGTTCGCGGGGATCTCGATGTCGGTGCAAATGCCGTTGAAGGTTTTTGTAGAACGAGTGCTTGAACAGCTTTAACACGACGCTTTCCTTGCGCTCGATCGGCAGGCAGCGACGATATCGTACTCGGGCTTGTCCATAAGCAGTTTGTACATGCGCAGCGCGTCCTCGGGCGTTTGCTGCAGGTCGGCATCGATGAGGCAGATGCACTCGCCGCGTGCTGCCTCCATGCCCGCATACAGTGCCGCCTCCTTGCCGAAGTTGCGGGAGAACTGCACGGCCTGCATGGGGTGGGAAGGGTCGGTCTCGCCCACAACCTCGCGCAGCAGCTCGAAGGTGCCGTCCTGGCTGCCATCGTTCACGAACACGATCTCAAGCGAGATGCCCTCCGCGTCAAAGCACTCGAAGGCGCGGCGCTTGAACAGGCGGATGTTGTCGACCTCGTTGTAGCAGGGGACGACGAAGCTCAAACTGTGGGGTAGGTCATTGCGCTGCTCTCTTTCCGCTGGTCGCGCGCGTGCGATGGCGACGGTTCTCGAAGGCGCGCCATGCGCAGAACACAGCGACGCTCGCGATGCTGATAATCGCGCTCGGTATGAGGCCGGGCGTCGTGTAGTGAAGTTCGATGTCGTTGGTGCCCTCGGAGACGTCGATGCCCAAAAAGTCCGCCGTAAGAACCGTGGACCGGCACCTTGTGTCCGTTCACAGTGGCGCTCCAGCCCTTCTCGTAGGGGATGGAAACGAGGCGTCTCGTCGCGTTGGGCGTCGAAGGAAGCGCTCACCTGGCCGTTCGAGAACGATTTCAACGAGAAGCCGGCGGAATCAAGCTTTCCGAGCAGCGTCTTCATCTCGTCGACATCGAGCGTCTCTGCCTTGATGGCCGCCTCGGTCGGTGCGTTGAAGACCGCCTGCTGAACGTCGACGATTTGCCCGTGCTTGTTCACGGTCGTCTGCTTCATGGCCGTCGGGACAATCGATACCGTGACGGTCTCGCCCGCGTCGAACGTGCCCGCGTAGACCACGTTGCATGACCCGCGCCCGCCGACGTGCTCGACGGTGTTGCCGTTGACCTGGGCATAGCAGGAGATACCGGCCTCTTCGATGTCGAGCAGGTAGATGCTCGGGAAGTAGAGGAAAAAAGCGGCCCCGCGCTCGTGGTGGTGACGGTGAAGTCGCGCTGGGTTGCGCTCGTGCTCTCCGCGTCGGCAGCGGTCGCCTTATGGTAGAGACCGCTTGCGTCGGCGCCTGTGACGGACGCGTACATCGCTATCTGGTTGTTGAAGGGGTTGGCGCTCCATGCGTCGGTGGGCTCGAATCGTCGGTCGCATCGGTCGCAGCGTTCGAGTAGTCTGCCTTATTCGCCAGCTCCGTCTCCTCGGCTGTGGCCGCAATGCCGTAGCCGAGCGGCATCGACGAGGTCGTCTTCCAATCGCGATACGATCCGTAGAGCTTTTGAGCATGGTCACCGACGAGCCTCGGTTTCGGGTGGCTGCTCCTCGGCAATGACATTGGTCACCGAAAGGAGCGCATCTGCCGCCGTGTTGGGCGACTGGTACGCGGTTCCGAACGGCGTCTTCTTCGAGTACCCGAGGCGCATGAGCAGGTTCTGCACGCTGTTTTCCTGGGTGGACGAGTACAGATCGAACGAGCCCGATCCACTGAGCACGAGCCCCGTGCAATCAGGTCCGTTGTACTTCGACGACCCATAGTACACGCACGTTTGCCCCCGTGCGCGCGAAGCCGTTGTCGGTGGGGTAGTCCTCGTAGTATTCCTCGAGCCGGCGATGCGGTTCGAGTATTCGCTCGCGCTTAAGTCGCATGCGGCGTACTGAGCCGCCGTGCCGTAGCACTGTTCGAAGGCGAACAAGATGACCAGGCAGGCGATTCCCGCTCGGGCAAGAATCTTGCGCCCCGTCGCGCGCTTCTCGCGGGCGTTCCCTTCGGCGGGAACCCGCAGGTCCTGGCGCACCATGAGCGCAAGGAAGGCGGTGAATCCCGTGATCAGTACCAGTTCGAGCACGGCGTTCGCGGCACTCGGGCGAATCGAGCGTTCGGTACCACACGTTGAAAGTGGCACACCCGAAGATGAGAAACGCCGCCGCGCCGCCCTTCACCACAGCGCGCAGCGATGTGTGGCGCACGGGGCGGTTCTTCGGATTTCCGGCGACGACGAGCGTCTCGTTTTTGTTGTCAGGCAGAAGGCGATGCCCTCGAAGGCAAGCGCCACCATCGTGAGCAGCAGCAGAAACGCCATGCGGCCCGTGTAGGACGACTCGGGCACAAATCCAAGCCAGATCGTGTTCAGCTGGATGAGGACGAGCGACGAGGCGGGAATGCCCATAATGACGGCGCCCGCTACGCGCAGGGCGCGGGACCTGCGAGCATCCGCGAAGAAGACGGCGACGCCTACGAGCACAAGAGCTGAAATCACGATCGCAGGGGTCGCGTTCGCGACGATGATGCCCGGCCGCGTGCCGATGGCGAAGAAGTTCGCGTAGTCGAAGGGGTTGAGCGAGAAGATGGTCCCCGCAAGCGCCGCCAGCCCAGCGCCTGGTTCCCTTGCCGCCCAAAAAGCGCAATCAGCGTGGGGAAGAGGATTACCGCAGAGGCTCCCACGGCGAGAATCATCGTCGCAGCATAGCGTAGGCCCAGGTGGATGAGGGGTGGCCTACGAGCTTTCGGTTCTTGGGGGCAATGCGCGCGGGCTTGTTTGCGCTGCCCTCGTTGCGCTTGCCCGCGCCGTTTGTGCGCTCGCGTTCGCTCCCGAGCCTAAGTTCGCCCTCGTCGCAGGCGCGCTCGCCCTCCTCGATGCGCAGGCGTGCGTACTCATAGAAGAAGTAGAAGATGGTGAAGAAGCACACCATGTAGCCCGTGTACCAATTGAAGAGGATGGCGCACGCGCACGACGCGAACAGGGCCGCGCATCCGCGTCCGCGCACCAGGCGGTACACGCCCAGGCAGGCGAGCGGCGCCATGATCACGCCGTCGATCCACATGATGTTGCTCGAATACCCGGTGACATACGAGGTGAGCGAGTAGGCGATCGCGCCGACCACCGCGAGCACCTGCGTTGCACGGGACCCCTTGGCGCCCGCTGCAGCAAAGCGCCCGCGCAGAAACGCAAGGCAGGTCACGGCGGCAAGCGGAATCTTCACGAGGAAGAGGAAGCTGAAGAAGTAGGGCACCTGCGAGGGGTCGCAGAAGGCGACGAGCGCGTTTAAGGGACTTGACAGGTAATAGGTATATTGCGCGTAGGTTCCGCACCCCATGCCCGCGTCGGCGGAGTACAGAAGCGACGCGTCGCCGTTGATCACGTTGGAGAGCCATCCGAAGAACTGCGCGTACTGGACGGGCATGTCGTACATCATGACCGAGACGTCCCCGAAGGGGGTAGATGCCGTTCGATGCGAACGCGAAGAGAATCACGAAAAAGGGCACGACGAAGGAGAGGGCGTATGCCGCGATCGCGCTTTCGTCACAGCGGGCCTCGCGCTCGGTGCCTGCAGGGTGCGCCTCTTGGGGCGCTCCTCGGGCTTCGCGTGAGATCCTGCGGGCGGCGGAAAGCGGTTCGCCTGCCCTCGATGCTGAATCTGTTATGTCTCGTTTCCAGACTGCCATTTTTCCTGAAAGCCATCCTAGCGCCTGCGAGGAGAGAACGGGCTTTCAGTCGAAGGTTCATGGCATAAATCCAAAAGCTTACCCAAAGTCTGCATATATTAGTGTGGGGAAACCCCCGATGCCGCAGTTTTGCCTTGATTGTCGCCACCTTCCGAACAAGTACGCACGGGGTGTGGTTACTCCGCCGCGCGCTCCGCCCCCTCGCGTTGCCCCGCGCGCCGCCGCGCATCCCGCCCTCCGCCGCGCGCTATCGGAAAGCAACTTTTTCGACCTCGTTTCCCCAGCTTAAAGGCCGAAAGAACAAAAAACTTCCACAGCTCGTAAAAAAATTTTTCTTGACACGCAACTACCCCCATAGTATCTGCTTCGATTGCAACTTTTTTGGGAAATGAGTGCGGGCGTGAAGGAGGAAAAGCCTCGTGGCCAAAGCAAAACTAGCGCTCCCACCAGCCTTTATAGGAATCGCAGAAGCTTCGCGAAGATTCCGGACGTAATGGACGTCCCCAATCTTATCGCAATCCAGACGGACAGCTTCAAGTGGTTCAAGGAAGAAGGCCTCCAGCAAGCGTTCCAGGACATCGCCCCGATCGAGAACAACACCAAGGACATGTGCGTGGAGTTCGGCAAGCATGAGTTCGGCGAGCCGAAGTACACCGTCGATGAATGCAAGGAGAAGGACGTCTCGTATCAGGCGCCCCTGTTCGTGGAAATCCGTTTCATCAACCGTGAGACCGGCGAGATCAAGGAGCAGGAGGTGTTCATGGGCGATTTCCCGCTCATGACCAACCGCGGCACCTTCATCATCAACGGCACCGAGCGCGTGGTCGTGTCCCAGCTCGTTCGCTCCCCGGGCGTGTACTTCTCGTCCGAGCGCGACAAGACGTCGGACAAGACCATCTACAACGCGAAGGTCATCCCGAGCCGCGGCGCATGGCTCGAGTTCGAGACCGACAAGCGCGACATCCTCTCCGTGCGCATCGACCGCAAGCGCAAGCAGCCGGCCACGCTGCTCGTCCGCGCCCTCGGCCTGGCCGAGACCCGCGAGGAGATCATCGAGCTTCTGGGGCTCCTCCGAGATGGTGCTGCGCACGCTCGACCGCGACCCCGCCACCACCAAGGAAGAGTCGCTCATCGAGCTGTACAAGCGCTTCCGTCCCGGCGAGCCGCCCACCATCGACTCCGCGCGCACGCTGCTCGACGGCCTGTTCTTCAACCCGCAGCGCTACGACCTCGCCAAGGTCGGCCGCTACAAGGCGAACAAGAAGCTCGGCTTCGACGCCGACAACGACGCCTCGACCCTGACCGACGAGGACATCACCGCCACGATGAAATACATCATCGCGCTGCATGCCGGTGAGGAAGGCGCGAGCGTCGACGACATCGACCACTTCGGCAACCGTCGTATCCGCACGGTCGGCGAGCTCATCCAGAACCAGTTCCGCATCGGCCTTTCGCGCATGGAGCGCGTTGTGCGCGAGCGCATGACCATGCAGGAGCCTGACGAAATCACTCCCGCAGAGCCTCGTGAACATTCGCCCCATTGTGGCTGCCATCAAGGAATTCTTCGGCTCTTCGCAGCTGTCGCAGTTCATGGACCAGGCGAACCTCGCCGCAGGCATCACGCACAAGCGTCGTCTGTCCGCACTCGGCCCGGGCGGTCTGTCCCGCGAGCGCGCAGGCTTCGAGGTCCGCGACGTCCACAACTCCCACTACGGCCGCATGTGCCCGATCGAGACGCCTGAAGGCCCGAACATCGGCCTTATCGGCTCGCTCGCGACGTTCGGCCGCATCAACCCCTACGGCTTCATCGAGACGCCCTACCGTCGCGTGGTCGACGGCAAGGTGACCGACGACATCGACTACCTCACGGCCGACGAGGAGGAGAACTACACGATCGCCCAGGCGAACGAGACGTTCAACCTCGAGACCCGCGAGTTCGGCACCACCGACGCCGACGGCGTGTTCCACAAGGCAACGCGCGTGCTCTGCCGTACCAAGGACGCCTCCGGCGTGTTCGGCGAGCCTGAAGAGGTGCTGCCCGAGCAGGTTACTTCATGGACGTTTCCCCGCGTCAGATGACGTCGGTCGCAACGTCGCTCATTCCGTTCTTGGAGCACGACGACGCAAACCGCGCCCTCATGGGTCGAACATGCAGCGTCAGGCTGTGCCGCTGCTCAAGCCGCACGCCCCGCTCGTCGGCACGGGCATGGAGCACCGCATCGCGGTCGACTCCGGCGAGATCCTGGTCGCTCAGAACCCTGGCGTGGTCGACTACGTCGATGGCCAGACGATCATCGTGCTCAACAACGACGGCGAATACGACGAGTACCTGGTGCCCAAGTTCCAGCGCTCCAACCAGTCCGGTTGCATCAACCATCGCCCGATCGTCCGCAAGGGCGACGAGGTCCATGCGGGCGATGTTTTGGCCGACGGCCCCAGGTGCGACCACGCAGAGCTGGCGCTTGGTCAAAACCTCATGGTCGCTTACATGACCTGGGAAGGCTACAACTACGAGGACGCTATCATCGTGTCCGAGCGCGTGGTTGCCGAAGACCTGCTCACGTCCATCCATATCTCCGAATACGAGGTCGATGCGCGCGACACCAAGCTCGGCCCCGAGGAAATCACCCGCGAGATCCCGAACATGTCCGACGACATGACGGCCGATCTGGGCGCCGACGGCGTCATCCGCGTGGGCGCCGAGGTGTTCCCGGGCGACGTGCTCGTGGGCAAGGTCACCCCGAAGGGCGAGACCGAGCTCACCGCTGAAGAGCGCCTTCTGCGCGCCATCTTCGGCGAGAAGGCCCGCGAGGTGCGCGACACGTCGCTTAACGTGCCCCATGGCTCCGGCGGCCGCGTGATCGGCATCCACCGCTTCAGCCGCGCGGCAGGCGACGAGCTTGCCCCCGGCGTGAATGAGCTTATCCGCATCTTCGTGGCTCAGAAGCGTAAGGTCCAGCAGGGCGACAAGTTGTCCGGCCGCCACGGCAACAAGGGTGTCATCTCCCGCGTGCTTCCGGTGGAGGACATGCCCTATCTCGCCGACGGCACCCCGATCGACGTCATGCTCAACCCCCTCGGCGTTCCTTCCCGTATGAACGTCGGCCAGGTGCTCGAGTACCACCTCGGCTGGGCTGCCAAGTGGGGCTGGTCTGACGAGGACACCGACAAGCCGGTTGCCGGCCCGCAGTTCGTGGCGACGCCGGTTTTCGACGGTGCGACCGAGGAGGAAATCTCCGACGCCATCGAGCATGCGAACAAGAACCTCATCAACATCAACCATGCCGTACGGTGACCTGGCGCGCGACGAGTTCGTCCCGCAGCTGTCCCGCACCGGCAAGACCTGGCTCTATGACGGCCGCACGGGCGAGAAGTTCCGCGAGCCGATCACGGTCGGCCAGACCTACATCCTGAAGCTGGGCCACATGGTCGACGACAAGATCCACGCTCGCTCGACCGGCCCCTACAGCCTCATCACGCAGCAGCCGCTGGGCGGTAAGGCCCAGTTCGGCGGCCAGCGCTTCGGCGAGATGGAAGTGTGGGCGCTCTACGCGTACGGCGCTTCCAACGTGCTGCAGGAAATCTTGACCGTGAAGTCCGACGACACCGCCGGCCGCGTGAAGTCTTACGAGGCCATCGTCAAGGGCGAGAACATCCCGCCCGCGGAGGTGCCGGAGAGCTTCAAGGTTCTCGTGAAGGAAATGAAGTCGCTGTGCTTGAACGTCGAGCTGATCGAGGGCCACGACATGCAGCCGATCAGCGAGGACGAAGGCGTCGTCGAGAAGAAGGACGACGATTCGGATCAGGCGCTGTTCGATGCGATTGCCGCGGACGCGAAGCTTTCTGAGGAAGAGTCTGACAAGGCTCTCGATGACATCGCAGCTGAACTGGGAGAATTGATGGGCGATTCATCTAATGACGATACGACCAACGACCTTATCGGTGGAGAGGAGTAAGAGGTGACCGAATTCGACGTGAACAACTTCGACGCGCTTCGCATCTCCCTCGCGAGCGCCGACGATATCCGCAGCTGGTCGCGCGGCGAGGTTAAAAAGCCCGAGACCATCAACTACCGCACGCTCAAGCCGGAAAAGGACGGCCTGTTCTGCGAAAAGATCTTCGGCCCCACGAAGGACTGGGAGTGCGCCTGCGGCAAGTATAAGCGCGTCCGTTTCAAGGGCATCGTGTGCGAGCGCTGCGGCGTCGAGGTGACGCGCAGCAAGGTTCGCCGCGAGCGCATGGGCCACATCGAGCTCGCTGCGCCCGTGTCCCATATCTGGTACTTCAAGGGCTCCCCGAGCCGCTTGGGCTACCTGCTTGATATCCCGCCGAAGGAGCTGGAGAAGGTTCTGTACTTCGCAAGCTCCATCATCACGTCCGTGGACAAAGAGGCCCGCGAGGAGGACGCCGACGAGCTGCGCGACGAGCTTGCCGCCGACCTCGAGGAGCTTGATGCCGAGCGCGACCGCCTCATCGAGGCGACGCGCCGACTGGGCACCGACTACGTGCCGGAAGACGATGACTTCATCGACGAGATCGACGAGGACGAGCGCCTGACCCCCCGAAGAGGTCGAGGCCGAGATCGCCGACATCTACGAGGAGTTCAACGAGCGCAAGGCGCTGCGCCAGGACGCCTTCGAGGCCTTCATGAAGATCGGTTCCCAAGCAGCTCGTTCCCGAAGAGGCGCTCTATCGCGAGATGCGCATGAACTACAAGAACTATTTCACCGGCGGCATGGGTGCCGAGTCCGTGCGCGACCTGCTGGACGCCATGGACCTCGAGGCAACGGCCGAGGAGCTGCGCGACGTCATCGCCAACGGCAAGGGCCAGAAGCGTGCGAAGGCGATCAAGCGCCTGAAGGTCGTCGACGCGTTCCTGAAGTCCGACAACAAGCCCTCCGACATGATCTTGGACGTCATCCCGGTCATCCCGCCCGACCTGCGCCCGATGGTGCAGCTCGACGGCGGCCGCTTCGCGACGTCCGACCTGAACGATCTGTACCGTCGCGTGATCAACCGCAATAACCGCCTGAAGCGCCTGCTCGACCTCGGTGCCCCCGAGATCATCGTGAACAACGAGAAGCGCATGCTGCAGGAGGCTGTCGACAGCCTGTTCGACAACGGCCGTCGCGGCCGCCCCGTCACGGGTCCGGGCAACCGTCCGCTGAAGTGGCTCTCTGACAGGCTCAGGGGCAAGCAGGGCCGCTTCCGCCAGAACCTGCTCGGCAAGCGCGTCGACTACTCCGGCCGTTCGGTTATCGTCGTCGGCCCGTCGCTCAAGCTGCATCAGTGCGGCCTGCCGCAGCAGATGGCCCTCGAGCTGTTCAAGCCATTCGTCATGAAGCGCCTGGTCGAGCTCGAATACGCCGCTAACATCAAGGCTGCGAAGCGTGCCGTCGATCGTGGCGCGAGCTACGTGTGGGATGTTCTCGACGAGGTCATCGTCGACCACCCCGTGCTGCTGAACCGCGCACCTACCCTGCACCGTCTGGGCATCCAGGCCTTCGAGCCTGTGCTCGTCGAGGGTAAGGCCATCAAGCTCCATCCGCTCGTCTGCACGGCGTTCAACGCTGACTTCGACGGTGACCAGATGGCTGTGCACGTTCCTCTGGGAGCCGAGGCACAGGCCGAGGCGCGCGTGCTCATGCTTTCCGCCAACAACATCAAATCCCCTGCTCATGGTCGTCCTCTGACCGTGCCGACGCAGGACATGATCATCGGCGTGTACTACCTGACCGCCGCTCGCGACAACTTCCCGGGCGAGGGTCGCGCGTTCGTGAACTTCGCGGACGCCGTGAACGCGCACGACGCTCATGCCGACGTCGACCTGCAGGCCAAGATCTGGTTCGCCTTCCGAAGGACACCCAGGTTGCCACCGCGTTCCACACCTATGAGGAGCACAAGGCTGGCACGCGCCTCGAGACGACCATTGGCCGCATCATCTTCAACAACGTCTTCCCGGACGATTACCCGTTCATGAACTACCAGATGAACAAGAAGGAAATCGGCCGCTTGGTCGAGGATGTCTGCAACCGCTACGACCTCGCCGACGTTCCGCCGATCCTCGACGGTCTGAAGGAGACGGGCTTCCATTACGCCACGCTCGCGGGCATTACCGTTTCGGTGTACGACGCGACGGTGCCGCCCAACAAGAAGGAGATTCTCGACGATGCCGAGGCCAAGGTCGACGCCATCGACGAGGATTACGAGAGGGGTCTCATGAGCCCCGAAGAGCGTCACAAGCAGGTCGTCGACATCTGGACCGATGCGAACGAGAAGGTCGGCGACGCGATGTCGGCCAACTTCGACCACTACAACCCCATCTACATGATGGCCGACTCTGGTGCTCGTGGTAACATCAAGCAGATTCGTCAGCTCGCAGGCATGCGCGGCCTCATGGCCGACACGAAGGGCCAGACGATCGACATTCCGGTTAAGTCGAACTTCCGCGAGGGCCTGTCGGTATTGGAGTACTTCATCTCCACGCACGGTACTCGAAAGGGCATGGCCGACACGGCGCTTCGTACCGCTGACTCCGGCTACCTCACGCGTCGTCTCGTTGACGTCGCACAGGAGGTCATTGTCCGCGAAATCGACTGCGGCACCGCCGAGGGCGTTCCCTACCCGCTGTACAACGAGAAGGGCGAGGCTCGACGAGAACCTCATCGGCCGTTGCCTGCTCGAGTCCGCTGTGGGCACCGACGGCACGGTGGTCCTCGAGGGCGACAACTACATCTCCTCCATGGACCAGCTGGCCGAGATGGCCGCTGCGGGTATCGAGGAAGTGACCATTCGCACGGTCATGACCTGCCATGCCGAGCACGGTGTTTGCCAGAAGTGCTATGGCTGGGACCTTGCTACCGCACGCCCGGTCAACATCGGTACCGCAGTCGGCATCATCGCAGCTCAGTCCATCGGCGAGCCTGGCACGCAGCTTACGATGCGTACCTTCCACGCCGGCGGCGTCGCGGGCGAGGACATCACGCAGGGCCTCCCGCGTGTTCAGGAACTTTTCGAGGCGCGCAAGCCTAAGGGCCAGGCCGTCCTCGCCGAGATCTCCGGCACGCTGCAGGTTTCCGGCGACAAGTCGTCCAAGACGCTCACGATTCACGACCAGGAAGGCAACTACCGCGAGTACGTCGTTTCCGCTCGCGCGACGCTGTTCCCTGGCGTGGAAGACGGCGGCGAGGTCAAGGTTGGCCAGCAGCTCACCAAGGGTTCGGTGAACCCCCACGACCTGCTTCGCCTTACCGACCCGAACACCACGCTTCGCTACATCGTTGCTCAGGTTCAGGACGTGTACGTGTCCCAGGGCGTTGACATCAACGACAAGCACATCGAGGTTATTGCTCGCCAGATGCTGCGTAAGGTTGCTGTTCTCGATCCCGGCGACTCCGACTTCCTGCCGGGCCGCCAGGTCAACCGTTACGAGTTCGAGAACGAGGCGAACGCTCTGATCGCCGAGGGCAAGAACCCGCCGATCGGCCAGCCGCTGCTTTTGGGTATCACCAAGGCTTCGCTCGCCACCGACTCGTTCCTGTCGGCTGCATCGTTCCAGGAGACCACCAAGGTTCTCACCGATGCCGCCATCGAGGGCAAGACCGACCACTTGGTTGGCCTGAAGGAAAACGTTATTATCGGCAAGCCGATTCCGGCTGGTACCGGCCTTAAGCTCGCTACCGCGAGGTGGGCCTTACCTACAAGGGACGCCCGACGGGCAAGGTTATCGGCGATACGCTGCCGGACACCGCTCCCGACGCGCTGCGCGAGGTGGAAGAGCTGCTGCCTCAGCCGCAGGATTGGTCGCTTGACGGCGATGGCTACCTCAACTCCATGGGGTCGAGCTACGGCAACTACTACTCGGGCCTGTCGCTCGGGCATCGCGGTCCGCAGCTCTCCGACGAGGACGCGCGCCTGTACCTCTACGACGACCTGGGCGTTTCGCAGCGTTGGGCCAACAAGTTCAGCGAGGCGGGCATCGAAACGGTCGCCGATCTGGTGGGCCACACCGAGGAGGATCTCCTTCGCATCGAGGGCATCGGCGTGAAGGCGATCGAGGAGCTGAAGGAGGGGCCTGAAGGAGCACGACCTGCTCTATGTCATCGAGGACGACCTTTCGGCATCCTCCGACGACATGAGCCAGCTGCTTGACATGGTCTTCAGCCCCGACGACAACATCCTCATCGGCGGCGACGAGCCGGCGACGTTCAACACGGAAGGCGAGGACATGCTCGGCGAGGCCCTGCCTCCGCGCTCCTACCAGCGCAACCTCGAGGGAGGCGACGAGCTGCTCGGGTCGGTCGGCAACTTCGGTTTCAGCTTGAAGCACGCCGATGACGAGGATAATTCCGACGATTCCGACGAGGACGACAAGGACGAGGAATAACCACTCCGCCGCCCTCGCGGGCGGCGGATCCACTTGACGCTGTGAGGCCCTGAGGCACTCAGCTTTGCCCCTGCGCATCGCGGCGCGTACCTTCCAAGTACGCAAGCGTGCGCACGGGCGATCCTGGTACCTCGGGGCCTCTCGTCATTTTCCCGTGCAGGACAAGGAAGCCTCGCGGATAGGGGGATTGTCCCCCGCAATCCGCATGGGGCGCCAGGTCAAGGAAAGGCGCATATGTCTGAGAAAACGTATGTCCCAGAAGGCGAGGTTGCCCCGTCTTCGCAGATTGCAACCACAATCGAGGCGCTCGCTGCGACGATTCGCGCGCGCCGGGATGCGGGCGAGGAAAGCTACACGCACCAGCTTCTCTATGGGCCGGCCGACAAGCCGCTCAAGAAGGTGATGGAAGAGGCAGGAGAAGTGGGACTCGCCGCCAAGGACGTCGAGTCGGAGCTCGTGATGTTGAGGGCTATGGAGCACCACGCGCACGGCCATGAAGCGCTGGTCGCCTCCGCGGGCGAGCGCGTTGATGCGTGCACCGACCACCTGCGCTATGAGGCGGCCGACGTAGTGTATCATCTTCTTGTTGTGCTCGAGCGTTATGGCATCGACTTGGATGAGTTTGCCGCCGAGCTCAACGAGCGCATGACCGACGAAGAGCGACCTTCGGGGGCGGTTCGCCTCAAGCAAGGCCACGTTAAAAGGGGTAAATAGCCTATGGCACGTCTATTTGGAACTGACGGTGTCCGCGGAGTCGCGAATACCGAGGCTCACCTGCGAGCTTGCCTATCGCTTGGGACAGGCTGCGGCCGTGTTCCTTGGCAAGAACATCGTGGTCGGCAAGGACACCCGCCTGTCGGGCGACATGCTGGAATCGGCGCTTGCCGCCGGCATCATGAGTGCGGGGGAACCGAGCTTTCGGTGGGGATTATCCCTACGCCTGCGGTTGCGCTGCTCGTGCGCGAGCTGCACGCCGACGGCGGTGCAGTGATCTCCGCTTCGCATAACCCGCCGGAGTACAACGGCATCAAGCTCTTCGACGCCGAGGGCTACAAGCTTCCCGACGAGGTGGAAGATAAGATCGAGGAGTTCATCAAGCAGGGCGGCCTCGAGGGGTGCTGCTGCTCGAGCCGAGGAGGGCGCGGGAGGGCGAGGACGCCGCCGCGATGCTTCCCGGCGACGAGGTGGGCGTTGCCCTTCCTGTCGACGAGGCCTGTGAAATCTACATCGAGCATGCGGTTCAGAGCGTGCGCGCGCAGGGCGTCGACTTCTCGGGTATGCGTATCGCGCTCGACACGGGGCACGGCGCCTCGTCGCTCACGAGTGCCGAGGCCTTCCGCCGCTTGGGAGCGGAGGTCATTGCGATCAATGAGGACTTCGACGGCACCGACATCAACGTGAACTGCGGTTCTACCCATCTCGAACCGCTTGCCCAGCTCATGCGCGAAAGCGGTGCGGACGTCGGCGTGGCGCACGATGGCGATGCCGACCGAGTGATGCTTATGACGCCCGACGGCACCGAGATCGATGGCGACATGGTCGAGGCCGTATGCGCGCTCGATATGAAGCGCCGCGGGTGCCTGCCCGAGGACACCGTCGTGTCCACCGTGATGTGCAACCTCGGGTTCGTCCACGCGATGCGCGACAACGGCATCACTGTCGTGCAGACGAAGGTGGGCGACCGCTATGTTCTCGAGGAGATGCGCGCGAAGGGCTATGCCATCGGCGGCGAGCAATCGGGCCACATGATCCTGCTTGAGCACAACTCCACGGGCGACGGCCTTATGACGGCTTGCCAGTTTCTCGCGGCGGTGAAGCGCGCGGGCACGCCGGTGGCTGATGTCGTTTCCATCATGAAGAAGTTCCCGCAGACGCTTATCAACGTGCGGGTGCGCGACAAGCATGCGGTTGAAGGCAACGAGGCTATCGCCGCCGCCGTCGCGAAGGCCGAGGAAGCGCTTGGTGACTCGGGCCGCGTGCTGCTGCGCCCGAGCGGTACGGAGCCTGTGGTTCGCGTGATGGTCGAGGCGGAGGACGCGGACGCTGCGAAGGCCCACGCCGAGGCGATTGCCGCTGTCGTTGAAGCTGAAATCTAGAAGATATCGCACATCGCCCCTGTTGATCGGGGGCGATTTCTTTCCTGGTGCTCGAGGTGAGGGAGACCCATGGCATACGAGATCATAGTCGCGAAGTTCACCCCGACGAGCCGGATGAACGCATCGATGCCGTGCTGCCCGACGGTGTCGTCGGCATCGGGGCGAAGGCGTTTCGCTTCAAGGGCGAGGTGCGTTCCTTGCGCGCCCCCAAAGCCTCATCGAGGTGGGGGATGCCGCTTTCGATGGCTGCCGCAACCTCGTGCAGGTCGACTTTCCAGGCGATGTCGCTATGGTGGGAAAGCGCGCTTTCCAACACTGTACCTCGCTGCGCGAGATAACGTTCGCTGAAACGCTCGGCTGCATCGATGACGCCACGTTCCAGGGAGCAACCTCGCTTTCCCGCATCGTGGCGCCTGGGGTGACCGAGATCAACCGCTATGCCTTTCAGCGTTGCACCTCGCTTGTTGACGTGCGGTTTGGTGCCCTGAAGACAATCGGCCGACGTGCGTTCGCAAGCTGCACCGAACTTGAGCGGATCGAACTGCCCGGCACGTTGAAGGTTATCGGGGAAGAGGCCTTTTCGGGATGCCAAGCCCTTCGCGAGGTCGTGATCCCCGAGAGCGTGGAGGAAATCGAGCCGCGGGCGTTTCGCGGATGCACCAGCCTCGATGCGGCCTCGATTCCCGAGAGCATTGTGCAGCGTTTTCCCGAGTCGTTCACGCAGGAAGTGGCGGCCAGGGCGGGCGTCGTGTTGAAGACCGAGCGTACGCGGCTTTCGGCGGCGTTTCAGGAAGCGCACGAGGCGGATCGGGCGGAGCTCATGGCCGATGGCAAGCGCCTGTGCGCCGAAGAGGACGAGCTGCGCAAGCAGCTCGCTGGCCTGGGCATGTTCGCGCGTGCGGAGAAGGAGCGAATCCAGGTGCGGCTCGACGAGCTGGAAGGCCAGCTTGCGGAGGTGCGCGATTTGATTGACGCGCTCGACAACCCGACCGACGAGGAGCTGCTCGCGATGCTCTAGCGCGCAGGGGGAGGCGCGCGGCCTTCGGGGTGCGTGCGCGCCCACACGCCCCGGCCCGTCGCTCGCGGTTCCCGGTGTTCGAGATCGCCCGTGTCCGCTAGCCCGGTGTGCGGGTGCTCGGACGCGATGGCCTGCGCGGGCTCGCGGGATGCTGCTCTTGTGCCCCTAAACCTTTCTTTCTCGAAATCGACTCATCGTGGACAAAAAAGGTCGATATGTGAGGAGTAGTATAAGGCAAACTTCCTTTCGATAATTCGGACCTGGGAAAACGCTGACATAAGCGCGAGCGAGCAATCGCTACCGACCTCGAGGACTCACATATCGGCATTATTTGTCCCCGCACCTCGTTTTTCGAAAAGAAGGGTGGCCGGCGGTTCCGGCGATGACCCTTGATGCACCACAAATCGGGATGCGATTAAAAAGTGTGTCCGAAGGGCGTTGACGCAGGTCAGCGCACATTTTTGTTGCACCATTCAGCAAGAAGGCCCGCTTAGACGGGCCTTCTTGCATGCTATGATACGCCCGCGGCAATAGGGCGAGATGTTTACTTCCTTCTGTTGGAGAAGCGAATGGCTGCGGCAAGTGCGCGCGCACGAGCAGGCTTGGCTTGTGCGGCGGTTGCTCGATGTGGGGCAAGATCGCCGTGGTCGTTGCTTTCTCGGCGGAACCGATAGCATCGAGAACCGAGCGCAGGCTCGGAGGTGCCGGTCGCGTCAGCGGAAGGGGAGCCGCTAGCCGCGTCAGCGGGAGCGGCACTGCTTGTTGTGCTCGTCGCCTCTGGAGGAACCGTGGCAGCCTCCGAGGTCGCGGGAGTCGCCGCGCCTGCAGGCCGCAGCCGCTGCCGCGGGGGCCGTCGCCGTCACGGGAGTTTCAGGCTTAGCGACCGCGACCGCATCGCGCTTCTCTACCTCGCGCTCGACTTCCACCTCGGTGCTCATGCGCGCCTTAAGCCGCGCCTCGTCCATGAAATGCACCTGCGAGTCGAAGCGAATCGTCTCGCCCTCGTACCACCTGCGCGAAGAACCCAAGCGGCGTGTAGCGACGGTTGGGAAGCAGCTCGCGCAGCTTCGCCGTGTCGGAAAGCGAGACATCGATGTAGGACAGAATGCGGTCGCGCAACTTCTCGTCGAGCACGGGCCAGGCGATTTCCACGCGCTTGTCCATGTTGCGCGTCATGAGGTCGGCGCTCGCCAGGTATATTTTTCATGTTCGTGCGCGGTCCGAAGCCGTAGATGCGGCTATGCTCGAGCATGCGCCCCACAATGGACACGACGCGCACGTTCTCGGTATAGCCTTCCACGCCTGGGACCAGACACGATATGCCGCGAACGAGCATGACGGTCTTCACGCCCGCCTGCGATGCCTCGGCGATCTTCACGATGATTTCCTTGTCCGTGACGCTGTTCGTCTTGAAGAACAGCCCGCACGGCTCGCCGCGGCGCGCAAGTTCGATCTGGTGGTCGATGTTCTTCAGGATGAGCGGCTTCACCTGCAGGGGCGCCACCCACAGCACGTCGTAGTTGTCCGACACGTTCTCGAGCGCCATGTTGCGGAAGAACTCCGTCGCATCGCGGCCGATTGTGGGGAACCGTCGTGATGAGCGACAGGTCGGTGTAGAGCTTCGCCGTCTTCTCGTTGTAATTGCCCGTGCCGAGCTGCGTGATGTGCTGGATGCCGTCGTCGGTCTGGCGGGTGATGCAGCGATCTTGCTGTGCACCTTGTAGTCGCGGAAACCGTAGATGACGTTGCATCCGGCCTGCTCAAAGCGCTGCGACCACTCGATATTGTTGCTCTCGTCGAAGCGCGCGCGCAGCTCGAACAAGGCGGTGACCTCCTTGCCGTTCTCGGCGGCGTCGATGAGCGCTTCGGCGAGGTGCGACTGGCTTGCCAGGCGGTAGAGCGTGATCTTGATCGAGATGACGCGCGGATCGCGCGACGCCTCGCGCACAAGCTGCACGAACGGGTCCATGCTCTCGTAAGGGGAGGAAAGCAGCACGTCGCCGCCTGCCGTCACCTGGTCCATGATGGGGCGTTTGCGGTCGAGACATGCCGGCCATTGCGGCGTGAACGGCGGATACACGAGCGCTGCGCATTGCTTTTCGGAAAGATGCGAAGCTAAGCCCCAGGTGAAGCTCAAGTCGAGCGGCACCGACGTCGTGAATATCTGATGCTTCTTCAGGTTCAGACGATCGAGCAGCAGAGGCTCGAGGGTGTCGGAGAGCTCGCGCTCGCTCTCGAGGCGCACCGGAGCTAAGCGCGCGCGCTTCTTCAAGATGCGCTTCATGTGCTCGCGGTAATCCTCGTCGTTCTCATCGGTGGACTCCGTCGCGTCGATGTCGGCGTTGCGCGTGACGCAGATGACGTTGGTATGCTTCACGGTGTACATGGAAAATACCTGTTCAGCGACCATTTCCACCACATGCTCAAGCAAGATGAAGGAAAAGCCGTCGCCCGGCAGCTTCACAACGCGCGCGCACTGGCGCGGCAGGGGGATGAGGCCGAGCATGGTTCCCTCGGCGCCGACGTTTTGCGAAAGGGAGGCGTTCTTCGTGGATTCTTTCGCCGGTTTCCCCTTGCTTTTCTTGCCTTTCTTGTCCTTCTTCTTGTGCTCGCTTTTTGCCTGGTCTTGGGCGTTGTCGGCTTCTTCATCGAGGCGCACGACGATGTAGAGCGCGCCGTTTTCCAGATGCGGGAAGGGGTGGCGGGCATTGATGATCTGCGGGGAGAGGAACGGTGTCACGTTGTGGCTTCGGCGTATTCTGCCAGGTAGGAACGCTGCTCATCGGTGAGCTCGTCGGGACGAACGTGCGTGACCCCGACCTTGTTCAACAGCAGTCGAACCTGCTCGAAGGTGCGTTCGTAGGCAGGGTAGAGCTCGTGGCAGCGCAGGTAGATAGCGCGAAGCTGCTCAGAAGGCGTCATGTTGGACTTGAATCGACAATGTGCTTCTTCACGAGCGATAAGTCGGTCAGGCTGCCGACGCGCACCATGAAGAATTCCTGCAGGTTGCTCCAAAAGATGGAGATGAAGTTCAGACGCTGCAGAAGAGGGACCGACTCGTCGGCGCCCTGTTCGAGTACGCGCTCGTTGAAGTCGAGCCATGACAGCTCGCGGTTCTGCAGATAGGGTGCAGGGTTGCCTGCTGCGGGAATGACCTGGTCAGATGATGTGGGATTGTCGTTGGCCATGCAGAGAGCCTCCTTGATGTGCATGATGACGCGTTCTTGGCACTGCCCTTCATGATAACGCGCCGTGGAACGATGAGCCGAAAGCGTTACTGAGCCTTTACCCTCGAGCAAGGCGCATTGCCCAACATGCGCTCGATGAGATAGCCTTCGCGCACGCCGCGCTTGCATATTTCCAGCTTGCGGGCATCGAGCTTTTTGCATGAGCGTGCTGAGGATGACGCAACCGGGCCCGACCGTGTGGATGCGCTCGGGAACGGCCCGCGCTGCAAGGTGGGCGAATTTCGACGGGTTGTTCTCCAGAAGATCGAGCAGTGCATCGAAGTGCTCGGGCGTGAGGGGTTCTCGGCCGGCAAGACTCGCCGGTCATTTGGGCGTAGAGCTTTGCGGCGGCACGAGCGCTTCCTCCGACGCCATAGAGCGTCTCTGCACGGTACTTCTTGAGGTCAACAGGTGTTTTTGCAACTTGATCGAGGAACGCGCGCTCGATTGCTTCGACCTCGTCTGCCTGGGGCATGACGAACTCCACGTATCCCGCGTAGGAGGAGAGCGATCCTTGCCCGATGCTCACGTCGTCGAAGTCGCGCCCTTCCTCGACGCGGATGAGTTCGGTTGACCCGCCGCCCGATCGACCACGGTGCCCTTCTCGATCGTGCGATCGCATGAGGCTCCCGTGAAGCTGAGATGCGCCTCGTCGCGGGCGGAAAGCAGGTTCACGGGGCCCCTATGGCCTCTTCGATTGCGCGGATGGCCTTGCGGGAGTTCGTGCAGTTGCGCAGTACGGCGGTTGCGAAGATGTCGGTGCGCACGCAGTTGAAATAGCGCGCTCGTTTCAGGTGCCCGGAGAGCACGTCGACAGCACGGGCGATGCCCTCCTGGGTGAATTCGCCCGCTTCGACATAGGCCGAAAGCCCCGCCATTACCTTGTCGTTGATGATGCTTCGGAAGTCCTTGCAGGTGATGGGCTTCTTTTTGCTTATGCCATCCTTCACGTCGAAGATGACGAGGCGCACTGAGTTCGACCCCAGGTCGATTACGCCGTAGTTTGCCATAGTGCTTTCCATTTCCCGTTAAGCTCGTTTCTTCCATCCTAACGTAGCGTCTCGGGCAACGGGGAAATCTTTACGCGTCCTTTACGCTCGCTCTGCTTGGACTCCGTATTCGGGGCGGGCCAATGGTTGGTTCGCGTGAGCGGCGTATCGGCCGTCTGCCCCGCAAGGTCGAAGTGAGCTGTGACACCATGCGGTGATTGTGGGAAAATACGCAGCGAGAAAAGATAACGATGCATGTTTAGAGGTAGATTTCCATGTCAGCTCAGTTCAACATTCGCCGTGCGTCGAGTCGCATGGTATCGGTGCTCCAGCGTGAACTTGACCTGCCCCGTTTCGTCGCGGCAACGCTTGTCGGCCGCGGAATCGATACTCCGAAGGCGGCCCGCGCGTTCCTGTTTCCCTCGTTCAAGCACGATTGGCTCGACCCCTACCGATCCCTGGGAACCGGCGATGTCGTCGACGCGCTCGAGGACGCCGTTCGGAAGGGCCGCCGCATCGTCGTGTTCGGCGACTTCGATTTGGACGGCATCTCCGCGACGACAGTGCTCACCCGTGGCCTGCGGGAACTCGGGGCCGACACGGTGCCGTTCATCCCGAAGCGCTTCGAGGAGGGCTACGGCATCACGGCGGCGGCGCTTGAGCGCGTGAAGACCTACGGCCCCGATTTTCTCGTGGCGGTCGACTGCGGTATCGCCTGCAAGGCCGAAGTGAAGCTCGTGCAGGCGGCCGGAATCAACGTCGCGATCACCGATCACCACGGTTCCCACGGACCTGGTTCCCGAGGGCGTGCCCGTCGCCGACCCGAAGGTCGACGCCACGTGCCCAAGCTGCGTGCTCGCCGGTGCGGGCGTGGCGCTGAAGCTCGTGCAGGCGCTCGGTGCTCGCTTCGGCAAGCCCTACCTTTGGCGCGATTTCGTTGACTTCGCGACACTTGGCACAGTTGCCGACCTCATGCCGATGCTCGGCGAGAACCGCCCGCTTGTGATCGAGGGCATCAAGATGATGAACAAGGCGCCGCGCCCGTGCATTGCCGCGCTGCTTGAAACATCGGGAGCGGTTGGCAAGTCTCTCACCAGCACAAACCTCAGCTTCTCGCTCATTCCGCGCCTCAATGCTGCAGGGCGCATGGGCAACGCCGACTTGGCGCTCAACCTGCTCATGTCCGATGACTTCGACGAGGCGTACCGCTTGGCGACCGAGCTTGAGGGGCCAACGACCAGCGCCGCGCGATCGAGGCTGAGGCTCTCCGAGATCGCGAAGGTGCAGGCTGCGGAAATCTACCACGGTCAGCGCGCGCTCGTGGTGGCCGGCGAGGGCTGGCACGAGGGCGTGAAGGGCATCGTGGCAAGCCGCCTGGTCGGCATCTACGGCGTGCCGTGCATCCTTTTGACCATCGACGGCGACGAGGCGCGCGGCTCAGGCCGAAGTGTCGGACGCGTGAACCTGTTCGCCGCGGTCGAATCGGCATCTGACCTGCTTGTTCGCTTCGGTGGACACGAGGCGGCGGTGGGTATCACGCTCAAGACCAAGGACATCCCCGCGTTTACGAAGGCGCTCTGCGACTACCTCGACAAGCTGCCCGAGGACGACTTCCACCCGCTCACCGAGATTGACACGTGCATCAACCTCGATGAGTTTCACGCTCGAGACGGTGGGGGCGTTGAAGCAGGTCGCCCCCTTCGGCCAGGAGAATCCGACGCCGTGCTTCCTCGCGCGCGACGTGCTGCTCACCCATTGCCGCGCCGTCGGCGCCGAGAAGAACCATTTCTCGTGCACGCTCACGAACGGCCGCACGTCGATTTCGGGAATCATGTTCCACTGCACCGACATCGACATGCTCATGGCAACCGACAGCGTGGTGAACGCGGCGTTTCAGGTGGAAATCGACACTTGGCGCGGGCGCAAGTCGGTGAAGGCGATGCTGCAGTCCGTTACGCCTGCTCGCACGTGCCCTGCGCTCGAGGCGTGCCTCGGGCCGGAGAACCTGTCGTTCGCGGCCGACCTGTACGCCACGAGCGATGCGGAGCTTTGCGAGGATTGCTGCGAGAGCCCCGAGGACATCGAGGCCTACGAGGCGGAGCGCGAGAAGAACCGCGCGCTATGGGAACAGAAGGCGCAAAGCGACCCCGACGCGCTCGAGGACGCGGTGGTGCGGGCGATCATCGGCGACCGCGAACTGCACAAATCGCAGCGCGTGGTGCTCTCGAGCCTTCGCGCGGGGAACTCCGTGCTCGCCGTCATGGCGACGGGGCGCGGCAAGTCGCTCACCTTCCAAGTGCATGCGGCATGCGAGGCGCTCGCGCACCATACGGCGAGCCTGTTCGTCTACCCGCTGCGCGCGCTCATCGCTGACCAGGCGTTTCACATCAACGAAGCGCTTGCGCCTTTCGGGATCAACGCGTGCACGCTCACGGGGAAAGCGCGCCCGACGAGCGCCGCCAAGCCTTCGCGGGCCTGGCGGATGGCTCGGTCGACATCGTGCTCACGACGCCGGAGTTCCTCGTATGCCACGCTCCCGAGTTCGCGGCTACCGGCCGCATTGGCTTCGTCGTGGTTGACGAGGCTCATCACATCGGTCTTTCGCGCGCGGGCCATCGCCCCGCATATGCGCAGCTCGGAAGCACTATCGCGCAGATGGGCAACCCAGTTGTGCTCGCGCTTACGGCAACTTCGGACGAGGCTGTCACCGGCGACATCGACCGCGTGCTTCCTGTGGCGGGGCACGTGGTGGACGACACCATGCGCACGAACCTCCACGTGGTCGATCAGCGCAACCTGCGCAATCGCGGCGACTACCTGGCGACGCTCGTCGCGCGGGGCGAGAAGAGTGTCATCTACGTGTCCTCGCGCGAGCAGTCGGTGGCGCTCGCCCGCAACCTGCGCAAACGCGTGCCACAGATGGCGCCGCTCATCGGCTTCTACAACGCGGGCCTTTCGCGCGCCGAGCGCACGCGCGTCGAGGAGCTGTTCCGCACGGGCGCGATCGCGGTGCTCGTGGCCACGTCGGCGTTCGGCGAGGGCGTGGACATTCCCGACATCCGCAACGTCGTGCTCTTCCAGCTGCCGTACAACGAGATCGAGTTCAACCAGATGAGCGGCCGTGCGGGGCGCGACGGCAAGGACGCGCGCGTGCATCTGCTGTTCGGGCGCTCGGACGTGAAGCACAACGACCGCATCTTGCAGGACATGACGCCCGATCACGATGTGCTTGCCGAGGTGTACCGCACGTTGCGTACGTGGCAGCGCAAGACGCCCGGCGAGTTCTTTGAGATGGCCGATGGCGAACTCGCGCATATCGTGAGCGGCGCGGGCTGCGAGATCACGGCGGCGTCGGCGGCGTGCGGCATTGCGGTCTTTCGCGAGCTGGGGCTTATCGAGACGCATGTGGCCTACGCGTCGGGCGAGGGCGCGCGCATGGTGCGTGTGAAGGAAGGCGCCGGGCGCGTGGAGCTGACCGACAGCGTGCGCTATCGCGAGGGCTTAGGCGAGCGCGACATCTTCAAGGCCTTCTACGAGTGGGTGATCGACTGCGATTGCGCGCGTCTCGAGCAGCGTGTGTCCGGCCCCATCACCCCGCAGATGAAGCCGCTGCATTTGAAGTAAAGGGAACAATCTGAAAGGGAAAACAGCCGTATTATCAGGTGTTTTACGACTTCCTACCCTGCCGCACATTGACACTTCGGCATGTCTCCACGTATTATTATATCAGCCTGAGGACAATGCGATACTCGCATCGAGAACGAAACGCCGGTCGGCCTTGCATAAGGCTGGCAGCTGCCTAAGACAAAGGAGACGCTATGAATATCTCACGGCGCGTTTTCACAACCCTTGCCGCCCTTGCGCTTGCGTGCAGCTTCCCCGGATGCGCGGGGCAGGCTCAGTCAAGTGATTCTTCGGGCGCTTCCTCTTCGAGCGATTCGGGGGCGGCCGAGGCGAATTCTAAGGAAGCTGTGCTGCATGTGAGTGCCCTTAGCGCTGCGTGCAGCTTCGATTCGCTGCGCGACGATTCCGACCTTATCGCCGAAGGCCGCTACCTGGGGAAATCCGACCCCATTCTGGTGATTCCCGTCGTTGGCGGCATCGATGCGGCATTGTATTATACGGATTACTACTTCGAGGTCGACAACGTTTTCAAAGGTGAGGCTCTCACCGACGACGCCGCATCGCGCGGCTCGTCCGTCATCTCCGTTCGCATGAAGGGTGGCGCTGGCGACAGGGTGACTGTCGTGAACGATGATGCTCCCGAACTTGAGGAAGGGTCGAGCTACCTGCTTTTCCTCTATCGCGTTTTGGACGGCCTCGATGGCAACACTGAAGGGAACCACTACTATTCGTTCGGCGACAAGCTGGGCATATGGGAAAAGGATTCCGCAGGAAACTTCGCGAATGCCGAGGTCGGCAGCGTAAGCGCTGATTCGCTCGCCGTGATGCCCATAAGCGACGCCGCTCCCGCTTCCGAACAGAACCTCGCATCCGAAGACGCGATGATCGACGACGTTCGCGCGCGCTATAACGAGGGTCAAATCGATAAGAAGACGCTCGATGCGTACGAGGAGCTGTATTCGGCGTCGCGCAACGGTTTCGCCACGGTGGGAACCGACGACGACGTGCGCGCGTTCGAGGAGGCGATGGTGGAATCGTCGGCAAGCCAAAGCTCGTAGCGAACGCCCTGCCCGCGCGGGGCACGACCAGTTGTTCCCAAGTCCTCTTTTTCCCTTTGACGAATCGAGTAGAATGAAGTCACTACGATTTAGTTTCAAGGGAAAGGAGGACCGACATGAGCACCAACGGCCGCAACGGCGGCGATGACGAGATAATGCTTGTCGAGTCGCTCAAGTCGTCTTCCGAAAAGCAGACGGTTGATGATGTCATGCTCGGGCGCGCGTACACGCCCGAGAAATCGTTTTCGGTGGCGCCTCGTCCCACCGAGGTGGGGGAGCTTCACTCGACGGAAACCCCGGAAGAGCGTTTCGTCGAGCTGCAGCGCCTAACCGACGGTTACCTGACCGACGACGAGCGCGACATGCTCGAGCGCGCGTTCCGCTTCGCCGACGCGGCGCACAAAGGCGTCACGCGCAAATCGGGCGGCCCTATATCATCCATCCGGTCGAGGTCGCCATCATCTTAGCGGACTTGCGCATGGACGGCGAGACGCTGTGCGCTGCGCTTCTTCACGACACGATCGAGGACACCGACGTCACCTACCAGGACGTGGCAACCGAGTTCAACGAGAACGTGGCCGCGCTCGTCGACGGCGTCACCAAGATTACGCGCATCGAGGTGGAAAGCCTGTCGGACAAGCAGGCGGCCACCATCCGCAAGATGTTCGTCGCCATGAGTAAAGACATCCGCGTCATCGTGATTAAGCTTGCCGACCGCCTGCACAACATGCGCACGCTCTCGGCGCTCAAGGAGGACCGCCGCATCTTCAAGGCGCGCGAAACGCTCGAGATCTACGCCCCCATCGCGCACCGTCTGGGCATCAACTCGGTGAAGTGGGAGCTTGAGGACCTTTCCTTCTACTACCTCGAGTTCCCAACAAGTACAAAGCAGGTCAGCCGCATGGTCACCGAGTCGCGCGCCGAGCGCGCGAGCAGTACTTGGGTGAAGTGATCGACACGCTGCACGACGAGATGAAGAAGGTCAACATCGTCTGCCAGATCATGGGCCGCCCGAAGCATTTGTATTCCATCTACCAGAAGATGGTGAACAAGGGCAAAGGCTTCTCTGAGATCTACGACCTCATCGCCGTGCGCATCATCGTGAAGTCGGTGAAGGACTGCTACTCGGCCCTGGGCGCGGTGCACACGTTATGGCATCCGATGCCCGGCCGCTTCAAAGACTACATCGCCATGCCGAAGTTCAACATGTACCAAAGTCTGCACACCACGGTCATTGGCCCAGCTGGCAGGCCGCTTGAGGTGCAGATTCGCACCGAGGAGATGCATCGCCAAAGCGAATACGGCGTCGCTGCGCACTGGCGCTATAAGGAAAAAAGGGCGAGAAGGCCGACGCCGCGCTCGACCAGCAGCTGGCGTGGCTGCGCCAGATGGTGGACTGGCAGGACGAGACGCAGGACTCGCGTGAGTTCCTGAAGGACTTGAAGGTCGACCTAGCGCCGACCGAGGTGTTCGTGTTCACCCCGAAAGGCGAGGTCATGAGCTTGCGGGCGGGATCAACGCCGGTCGATTTCGCTTACGCCATCCACACCGAGGTGGGCAACCACTGCGTGGGCGCCAAGGTCAACGGTGCCATCGTGCCGCTGACCTACGAGCTGCAGCTGGGCGACCGCGTGGAAATCCTCACGCAGAAGAGTGCCACGCCTTCGCGCGACTGGCTGAACATCGTGAAGACGCCCTCGGCGCGCAACAAGATCCGCGGGTTCTTCAGCAAGGCGAGCCGCTCCGACGATCTGCAGATAGGCCGCGACCGCTTGACGCGCGAGATGAAGAAGCACGGCATCGGCATCTCGAGCGCCAACTCGATGCGCGCGATCAAGACGATTTCCGAGCACATGGGTTACAAAAGCCCCGATGACATGCTCGTCAACATCGGCACGGGGGAAGGAAAGCCCGCAGCATGTGGGCAATCGCCTGTTGAAGCTGCTCGTCGACGACGGGAACGAGGAATCGCGTGCCGGCGCGCTCGGGCAGTCCGAGACGAGCCCCCGGCGTCATGCCCCCCATGATCACAAGCGTCGTCTCGCCGAAGCGCCGTGAGGCGCACAGCTCGAACGGCATCGTGGTGAAGGGCGTCGATGACGTGCTCGTGCGCTTGTCGCGCTGTTGCAACCCAGTGCCGGGCGACAAGATTTTGGGCTTCGTGACGCGCGGCCGCGGCGTGTCGGTGCATCGCGCCGATTGCCCGAACGCCGAGGAGCCATGAAGCACCCCGAGCGCATCATCGAGGTGGAGTGGGAGAACTCCGCACCGTCGAACACGTCTTACAAGGTGGAAATCTACATCGAGGCAATCGACCGTTTGAACCTGCTGCGCGATGTCACGGTGGTCCTCTCCGACATGGGCGCGAACGTGCTGTCCTGCAATACCATCTCGCACCGCGACGGCATGGTCGAGATGCGCTTTTTGTTCCAGGTGTCGGATATCTCGCTCATCGATGCGGTGCAGCGCAAGCTGCTCGAGAACCGAGGGCGTGTTCGACGCCCATCGCATGCTCCCCGGGCAAGGGGGAAGAAGAAGTAATGGTCGTTCGTCCGCAGGCGCGGTGGGCGCGTGCCTCGCTTGAGCCTGCCTGCGGACTGTTCCTGTCGAAAGGTTGAGGCAATGTCTCTTCGAGTGGTGAAAAAAACGTGCGTTGACGCGTGCTTTCTCGTGCAGGGAATGCTCGAGAACAACGTGTACTTCATTTCGGACGGCGAGGCGACGATGGTGGTCGACCCGTCGTCGGACGCGGAGGAGATTGTGCGCGCGCTCGGCGGGCGCGAGCTTGATGCGATTGTGCTGACGCACTGCCATTCCGATCACGTGGGCGCAGCGGCCGACTTGCGCCGTCTGACGGGCGCGACGGTGATTGCGTCGAAGATCGACACCCCTGAAATCTGCGGGGAGAAGCCCCTCTCCCGAGACAATTGGAAGTTCGAGACCTGCCCGATCGATTTCCGCGCCGAGGACGGCGACGTTGTGGAAATCGGCAATATGGCGTGGAAAGTGATGGTAACCCCTGGTCACACCAAGGGTGGCATGTGCTGGTACCTCGTGCCGCAGTTCGGCAACCACGAGGACGGCGCACCTGTCCTTATTTCGGGCGACACGCTGTTCGAAGGGTCTGTGGGGCGCACCGATTTCGAGGGCGGAAGCATGAAGGAGATGCGCGCATCGCTTCGCAAGCTGGCGTTTCTGCCCGACGAGACGATCGTCCTTCCCGGGCACGGCAGGCAGACCACCATCGGTGCCGAGCGGAGCCGCACCTTTGCGCAGTGGGCGTAAAACCCGCTGATTGCGCCGCTGCGGGGCTTTTCTGATGTCGTCTGCGGCAATTCGGGCGAATCGCGTTGAGAACTCAGTAAAGAACACGTTAAACTCTGGGCGTTTGAGCGTCAGCGCGACCCCTTCCCGAGGCTCGCGTTCTTCTGGTCAATTCGCTTAGCGAAAAGGAGTCGATGAATGGGCAAGAGGCACCATAAGTACGACTATTTCAGCGCGTTCGAGAGCTTGTCAGAGCTCGCGGTCGATGAGGCCGACCTGCTCATCAAGGCCATCGAGGAATTCTCTACGGCCGATGCGCTCAAGGAAACGATGGAGAAGGCGCACGCCATCGAGCACAAAGGCGACGACATCAACCACGACATCTTCCGCAACGTGGCGACCGATTTCATCACGCCGATTGACCGCGAGGACATCATCGGCCTCGCCCAGGCGCTCGACACGATCATCGACGAGCTTGAAGAGGTCATCCAGCGCTTCTACATGTACGACGTGCATTTCATGCACAAGGATGCGCTCGAGTTCGCGCAGCTGCTGAAGAAGGAATGCAAGGCGCTCAACAAGGCCATGGAGGACTTCCGCAACTTCAAGAAGTCCAAGAAGTTCAAGTCGCTCATCATCGAGGTGAACACCTACGAGGAAGAGGCCGACCAGCTGTTGATGCACGTCATCCGCGATTTGCACACCACCGATTGCGAGAACACCATGCGCGTGATGGTGTGGTCGCGCATCTTCGAGCACATGGAGAACTGCGCGGACGCGACCGAGCACGCCGCCGACTGCATGAGCACCATCCTGTTGAAGAACGTGTAACGCGCAGATATAGCGCGCAGCGCGACGACGGCTGGCCAGGCGCAGGAAATATCGAAAGCGAACGGGGCCTCATCAGGAAATGAGGCCCCGATTTTTCGAGAAGGCAGATTGTCGCACTCGCGCCCTTACTCCACCGCGAGCAGCTTCGCCTCGACGGGAACCGCCGGAGAAATTGAGGTCGCGCGTGATGGCGCGCGCCGCCTCCGCGTTGAAGCCGTCGGCGTCGAACAGTGAGCTCACCTCGTCGAAGCGCCGCTGCGCCTTCTCGTAGCGGTCCCAGAAGCTGTCGGCCGATTTCTCGTGCGTGAAGGGGTTCTCCCCAGGCGGCGTGCTCGCGGTTGTCGTACGCGCACGTTTCCGCCAAGATCGCACGGTGGCTCATCGCGCGATAGAACGAGTACGGGCGCACCAACTCCTCGATGCGCGCGATGGCCTCGCGCTTCACGCCGGACCGAATGGAAGAGATGCTGCACCAGGCGGAAGCAGCGCACTGCGTCGCCGAACGCGTTGCGCGGGATGATCTTGCCGAACACGGAGAACGCCATGTTCGCGTACAAAAAGCGAAAACGATGCGCAGCATGCGATCGGAACCCTTTGAGGATGTTCACGGCTGGGTTGAACGTCGCCACCGTTTCGCCGCGCTTCACCGTGAGCACCATCTCGTCGTACTCGCTCTCGATGACAGCGTGCACCTCGTTGCCGTCCGCGCGCGAAAGGCCCGGCTCGCCCGCATCGCACAGCTGGAACTCGTGGAAGTACACGAGCGGATGCATGGTCGAATCGAGCACGTAATGGCCCAGGAACCCAAGCGCATAGGCGCGCCCGACGGAGCGGTCCGCTTCATCGAGTGCGTCGATCGCTTGCTTGAAAGCGACGAGTATCTCGTTCGGCTTCTCCTTGTGCATGATGTTCCCAAGTCGATGGACCGACGAGAGCAGGGGATTGGCGATGGAATAGAACAGCGGGTCGGTATTGGTTTCCCAAGAGGAATGCCTCGGCCTCGTCCTTCGTTCCGCCGATGGAGGAGAAATGACGCGCGTAGGCGTCCTGCCCGAACGTGTCGTGCGTGATGATTGCCGGCATAGTCTGAACTCCATCCTTTGAAATTTTGACGGAATTTTACTGTCGCTAAGTAAAGCATCATATACAATGATGAGCGGCTTGTTAACGTCCCCATGCGTCTTTGCGTACGTTTTACATAGGCTGCCATGACGCGTGAGCAGGGACTTTCCGAACTTTGAGTGAAAGGCGTTGCGTTGTCGCGCACCCATATGACGAAACCCGAGCGCAGCTGGGTCCTCTACGACGTGGGCAATTCCGCCTACGTGCTTCTTGCATCGACGCTTATCCCCATCTATTTCTCAGCGATTGCCGACCCGAATTCTTCTGCGGTTGTGGCCTGGGGATACGCGTCGACGGTGGCCTCGCTTGTGCTGGCGTTGCTCATGCCGTTCCTCGGCAGCCTCGCCGATCTGAAGGGCAACAAGAAGAAGTTCCTTGCCGGCACCATCGGCACGGGCGCGGTGACGCTCGCCGTGATGGGCATTCCCTCCGACGCGATGGTATTCCTCGTGATCTACGTGGTGTCGTCGGTCATGCTGAACGCGTCGCTCGTGTTCTACGACGCCTTCCTCGTGGATGCCGCGTCGAGCGAGGAACGCTACGACGAGGTGTCTTCGCAGGGTTACGCCTGGGGATACATCGGTTCGTGCGTGCCGTTCATCATCTGCTTGGTGCTCGTGTTGTTCGGCGAGAACTTCGGGATCGGGCAGCTTGACGGCATCCGGATCTCGTTCGTCATCACGGCGGTGTGGTGGCTCGCGTTCAGCGTTCCCATCTGGCGCGACGTGCACCAGACGCACTACAAGCCGCGCGAGGAGCATCTGTTCAAGAACACGATTGCGGGCCTTGTGGGAACGTGCAAGAAGATTTTCCACGACCACAGGCTCATGATGTTCATGCTGGCGTTCTTCTTCTACATCGACGGCGTGCACACGATCATCGCGATGTCTACGAGCTACGGCACCGACTTGGGCATCAGCTCGACGAACCTTGTGCTTGCGCTGTTGGTCACGCAGTTCGTGGCGTTCCCCTCGGCTATCGCCTACGGGTGCCTTGCGGGGCGCTTCGGCACGAAGAAGCTGCTGCTAGTGGCCGTGTTCGCATACTTCTGCGATCACGCTGTTCGCGGCGTTCTTCCTGCGCAGCGCTGCCGAGTTCTGGGTGCTCGCGATTTGCGTCGGCCTGTTCCAAGGCGGCATCCAGGCGCTCTCGCGCAGCGAATTCGGCAAGCTCATCCCCAAGGAACACGCCAACGAGTACTACGGCTTCTTCGATATCTTCGGCAAGTACGCAGCCATCATGGGCACGCTGCTGGTAAGCGTGTTCACCCAGTTGACGGGTTCGAGGCAATCGGCGTCCTTTCCGTGGCGGTGCTGTTCATCGTCGGTTTCGTGCTGCTTTTGAAGATGCCCGAGGGCATGGCGGCAGGAGAGTAACGGCCGAGGCGCCGCTTGTGGGACGTGGTCGGCGTGCGGCGTGCAAGCCGCCGGTGCTCCGAGCGCATGACGGTCTACGCTCAAATCGGGATCGCATGCTTTTCCCGCGCGACGTGCGGCTTGGTGTACTCGGCATGGAAAATCGCTCGCTCGTGTACGGCTCGGGAGTGTATCCCGAGCCGTTTGGTATAGTGGCGCAAAGGTTTCCCGTTCAAAAGAAAGATCGGGATGTCGTTAGTCGTATGCAAATTCGGGGGGACGTCGGTCGCGTCGCCCGAGCGTATCAAGATGGTCGCGAACAAGCTCATCGCCAAGAAGAAGGCGGGCGACGATGTGGTCGCCGTCGTCTCGGCGATGGGAAAACGACCGATGAGCTGGTAGGGACTTGCAAATGCGCTCAACACGAACCCTCCAGCGCGCGAGCTTGACCGCCTCCTTTCGACCGGCGAGCAGGTGTCGATGACGCTTCTGGCCATGGCACTCGAGGCGCAGGGTTATCGCGCCATGAGCTTCACGGGCCGCCAGGCGGGCATCCGCACGGACGGGACGCACAACAAGGCGAAGATCGTCAGCGTGCGATCCGACCGCATCATGGAGACGGTCGACAAGGGCATCATCCCCGTGATCGCGGGCTTCCAGGGCATCGACGACAACGATGACATGACCACGCTCGGCCGCGGCGGCTCCGACACGACAGCAGTGGCTGTGGCCTGGGGAATCAATGCAGACGTGTGCGAGATCTATTCCGACGTCGAAGGTGTTTTCACCGCCGATCCTCGCGTGTGCCCGCGCGCTAAGAAGCTCGACCAGATTTCCTACGACGACATGCTCGAACTCGCTGGCGCGGGCGCTGGCGTGCTCCAGATGCGCGCCGTCGAGTTCGCCCGCAAATGGAACGTCGTCATCCATTCCCGTTCGGCGTTTTCCGACGCCGAGGGCACGTATATCAAGGAGGCTCCCGACATGGAGGAAGCGGTAATCACCGGCATTGCGCACGACACGTCCGAGGTCAAGGTCACGATTCGCGGCGTTCCCGATATGTCGGGCGTGGCGGCGAAGTTGTTCAGCGCGCTGGCATCCAACCAGGTGAGCGTCGACATGATCATTCAGAACGTGTCGGAGTCGGGCATTACCGACATCAGCTTCACCTGCCCGGGCGGCGATCTGCCGCGCGCCCGCGAGACCGTCGAGCGCATCGTGCCGACCATCAACGCGCGTACCTACATCGTCGACGAGGACATCGCGAAGGTGAGCCTGGTGGGTACGGGCATGAAGTCCTCGCCGGGCGTTGCCGCGAAGGCGTTCGAGACGCTGGGCCAAAACGACATCAACATTCTGGCTATCTCCACGGTTCCCGATTCGCCTGTCCGTGGTGGTCGATGCCGCGCAGGCCGCTCAAGCGGTCCAGTGCCTGCACACTGCCTTCGGTCTGGATTCCGACAGCGTGTTCGTGGAAACCCAGCTTTCGGCGGAAGAAATCGCCGCCAAGATGAACAAGGGCCGATAGGGAGGTAAACATGGCTTGGACGAAGGTTATCCCTGCTCATCCAGTTGTTGCTGTTGCCGGTGCGACGGGCGCTGTGGGAAATGAGTTCCTGAAGGTCTTGCATGACCTGGACTTCCCTGCAAGCGAGGTGCGCGCGCTCGCGTCTGCGCGCTCGGCTGGCAAGAAGCTTTCCTTCGAGGGTTGCGGAGACGTTCCCGCAGGTGAGCTCACTGTACAGGAAATGACCTCCGAGTCGTTCGATGGCGTCGACATCGCGCTGTTCTCCGCAGGCTCCGACGTTTCCAAGGCGATGCGCGAGGCCGTGGTTGCCGCGGGTGCCGTCACGATCGACAACTCGAGCGCATTCCGCATGGACGAGGACGTGCCCCTGGTGGTTCCCGAGGTGAACCCGGGCGACGTGTCGTGGCACTCGGGCGTCATCGCCAACCCGAACTGCTCGACCATCCAGATGGTCGTTGCCCTGAAACCCCTCTATGACCTGGCGAAAATCATCCGCGTCGTCGTTTCGACCTATCAGGCGGCAAGCGGCGCCGGCGCACCCGCCATGGCCGGGCTCTACGACCAGACGCGCGAGTTTCTGGGTGGCACGCCCGACGACGAGCTCACGGTGTCGGCGTTCCAGCACCGCATCGCCTTCAACTGCATCCCGCACATCGACAAGTTCCTCGACGACGACTCCACGAAGGAAGAGTGGAAGATGGTCGTCGAGACCAAGAAGATCATGGGTGATGCGGGCGTGAAGGTTGCCGCAACCTGCGTTCGCGTTCCCGTGCTGCGTTGCCACGGCGAGTCCGTGAACGTGGAGTTCGCCGCCGACGTGACGCCCGAGGCTGCCCGAGAGGCACTCGCTGCAGCGCCCGGTGTCACCGTGATGGACGACCCCGCGAACAACGTGTACCCGATGCCCGGCCTGCTCGCGGGCACGAATGACACCTACGTGGGGCGCATTCGCCGCGACGACACGGTCGACCATGGCCTTTCGATGTGGGTGGTTGCCGACCAGATTCGCAAGGGCGCAGCGCTTAATGCCGTGCGATCGCGCAGCTTTTGCTTCCGAAGGATTAACGGTGGATTGTCCGGCCGGGCGTCGGGCCAGGATGGTATACTGAACGCGTGCAAGGTGGCTCGCCGCTGCTACGGCAGCTACCCCGTTGGCAAGTTTTGAGCTTGTGGGAGTAGCCGTTTCCCGTCTTAGCGGGGGCGGCTACTTCACTTTTGTATAATGCCCCTATGACGAAAAAGCCGAAAAAGATACGCCTTGACGAACTCCTTGTTGAGCAGGGAGTTTTTCCTGATGCAGGCACGGTTTTGCGCGCTGTGCTCGCGCATGAGGTGAAGGTGGACGATGTGTACGTCACGAGTGCCGCGGTGAAGGTGGCGCCCGATGCGGAAATCGTTGTGCGCGGGCGCAAGCAGTTCGTTTCGCGCGGAGGGCATAAGCTGCAGGGTGCGCTCGACGCGTTCGGGCAGGACGTGCAGGGGCTGAACTGCATCGACGTTGGATCGTCGACGGGCGGCTTTTACCGATTGCCTTTTGCAGGCGGGCGCTGCGCATGTGGCGTGCGTCGATGTGAACTACGGCCAGCTCGCTTGGAAGATTCGCACCGACGAGCGCGTGAGTGTTTTCGAGCGCACGAACATCAAGCTTGCCGATCCAGGGGAATTGGGCGCGCCGTTCGACTTGATCGTGTGCGATGTGAGCTTCATCGGGCTTGCCGTGCTGGCCCCCGCTTTCGCGCGCTTGTCGCGTCCAGTGAGCGACGGCGCGTCGGCGAGCGTGTTCTTAGGGCTGGTCAAGCCCCAGTTTGAGTCCCGCCACGACGAGACGGACCACGGCATCGTGCGCGATGAGGCAGTGCGCGCACGCACGGTGGAAGAGGTTCGCTGTGCTCTTGAGCGCGAAGGTTTCGAGGTGACGGGCACCATCGAGTCGCCGATCAAGGGTGCGGAAGGGAATGTGGAATACCTCGTCCGTGCAGTCTTTCAGGGCTAAGACGCGACTTTCCTTGGCGCGGTCTTCTCGCAGGGGATCTTGTCGAGCCTTCTCTGTTCGCCCAGCTTCGCGTGCTCGGCTCATCTGCCTTCAGGGTTATACTGTTCTCGGCAAATTGCAATCGACCGAAGGAGTTAGCATGAACGGGCAGGAATACCTCGACCTCTTGAAGACGCGCTACTCGGTGCGCTCTTTTTCCGACGTGCAGTTGACCGACGCGGAGCCTCGACGTGCTGCTTCAGGCGGCGCAGCTTCTCCCACGGCGAAGAACTCGCAGCCGTTTCGCCTTTGCGTGGTGCAAAGCGCCGAAGGCCTTGCGAAGATCGATGAGGCGACGCGCTGCCGCTACGGCGCGCCCACGGTGATAATTGGCGCTTACGATGCCAGCGTGTCAGCGAAGGGACTCGGCTATGAAACGGGCGACTTCGGCGACATCGACACGTCGATTGTCCTCACTAACATCGCGAACGCCGCAGCTGCCGAAAACCTAGGAAGTTGTTGGGTTGGGGCGTATGATTCTGCGATTATTCGAAAGAATTTCAATATCCCGAACAATTATGTGCTCGTAGACCTTATGATGATAGGGGCACAGTGCCGAGGATGCTGAACCGAGTCCTCGTCACGAGCAAACCGAGCCGCTCGATACCTTGGTGGTTCGTGAAACGTTTTAACGAACCCGCATGGGTTCAGCTGCATAGCCCTCACTCACGTCGCAACTGATGAAGGGGCTGAAGGCGTCGCTTGCAAAGCGGCGCCTTCTTTTAATATGAGCAGGACATTGTCAATAGGCAAAGTCGGGCCTGGCCCAGATTTTTCTGGGTCAGGCCCTTTCTCTATCTCTACCCCCCTGCGGCGACCTCGGCGTGTCTCTCCGACGCTCGTCTTCGCAGTTTAATATCCGCCCGTGGCGCATCTCTGCGCTGGACAATCCGTTGCTACGGCTGGGGTTACCTCGGTCGATTCGGCAGTCTTTGGTCGCGGGTGGCGCCTTGGGCGCTCGCAGAAAAGAAGTCTGGGGTTCGCCCCAACGGCCTCGGATCAGACCGCAGGATGGGATGTGAGCGACGCGATGTCGGTTTAGCTCGTCATCGCGATGCCCTAGGCGCTCTCGGCCATGCAGCCGATCGCCCAGCACCAGCACGCGAACTCGCGGGCGGTGGCGACGTTGGCCTTGTTCTTGTGGACCCCGCGCTCCAGCATCGCGGCCCGCCTGCCGACGAGCCTTCTCACGCCCTTGGCGGCATGGCGCCTCGCGCCGGGGTCCGGCGCTTGGCCTTTGGCCAGGTCTTTCGAATGGGGAGAGCATCCCAGGTAGTGCCACGCCGACTCAACAAGCACCCGTCGCAGGTGTTTGTTGCCGGCCTTGGTGATGCCGCCCTGCCTCACGCTCTCCCCGCTGGAGTGCTCGGAGGGGGTGGTTCCGAGCCATGCGGCGAACGACCTGGCGCTCTTGAACCTGGAGAACTCGCCGGCCTCGAACACGATGTCGGCGGCCGTCATGGTGTCGACGCCCTTCAAGCAGCGCAGCGAGTCGACCCTCTTCTTCCAGCGGGGCTTCGACGCCTCTGCCTCGACCAGCCTCTCCAGCCTCTTCTTGTCCTCCATGGCCTGCCTGGTGGCGTCTATGTAGTACGCGAGCACGTCGTCGTCGGCCTTCTCGGGAAACTCGATCGACCTTATCCAGGCCCAGTGCGCGGCGGTCCAGTTCTTCTTCCTCTGCCCCTTGGCGTTCGTCTCGCTGAAGACGGTTCGTGCCGCAGCAGGAACTTCGACAGCCGCTGCTTGCAGCGCTTCAGGTCCTCGCGCGCGTCGTCTAGCGCGCGCACCAGGTCGCGCGCCGCCTCGCACTCGTCGTCGGGCACCCAGACCTCCACGACGTTGCCCACCGACAGCATGCGCGCCAGGAACTCCGCGTCGTTGCGGTCGTTCTTCCTCTTGCGGTCGGCCGATGGCGATGCGTCTTCGAGACCGCGCCGACGACGCAGTCGACGCCCAGCGCCGTGAGCTTCTTCTGCAGGTCGAACCCGGTGACGCCGGACTCGTAGACGCACTTCGCGGCAGGGTCGAGGGATCCCGCCCACTCTGCGACGGCCGCCGCGTCGTAGCCGAAGGTGGCCGAGCGGACCTCGCCGGTCATCGCGTCGAGGGCGACGGCCTTTATCGAGCGCGCGTGCACGTCGAGGCCGACGAAGGTGGTAGTATTCAACATGAGAGAAATTCCTTTCCATGCTTGTGGCGTGGCCGCCACCGGTTCGAATCAGACACTCGCCATTGTCGGCCTAATCCACGGAATTGCATGCAGCAGGGCCTCAATGTTTTTATGTCCTGCTCATATCGTCTTTGGCGTGGCTTCCCGAAGGGGCCGAAAGACTCTTCTGGGAAGGTTGAACGTCTTTTTTTCGAGAAGGCGCTGACTGCCAGGGGATAATGTCGAAGGCCTCATCCAGGAGGGGGCCGGGGTTATCCCGAAAGGTGCCGGGGTCCGCTGGACGAGGCTTTCCGAGAGCGGATTTTCTCGGAGGGCTTCGGCTATTCTCGAAAGGCCTTGAAGGCATGAAGCGAAAGGGTTTTTACCATGCGGTTGACGATGCTGGGCACCGGCCACGCGCTGGCGACGAAATGCTACAACGCGTGCTTCGCGCTACAGGACGACGCAATGGGGAAGGCGCCGGGCCGCACTTTCCTCGTCGATGCGGGCGGCGGGAACGGCATCTTGACCCAGCTCGAGCGGGCGGGCATCGATTGGCATTCCATCCACGATTTGTTCGTCACCCATACCCACGTCGATCATCTGCTCGGGTCCGTTTGGATTCTCCGCGTGGTGTGCTACGGCATGGAATGTAGCAACTATCAGGGAGAATTCCACTTCTGGGGAAACGATGAGGTCGTGGCGGCCGCCGATAAGTTGGCGCACATGCTCTTGCGTCCGAGCGAGTCGGCGTTCATCGGCAAGCGCGTGTTCCTGCATGCGGTCGAAGACGGCGACACGGCGCATCCTCAGGCGCCCCGTGACCTTCTTCGACATTCGCTCGACCGGCTCTGCCAAGCAGTTCGGGTTCGCTATGGAATATTCCGCGGGCAAGGTGCTCGCCTGCAGCGGAGACGAACCTCTGACCAGCGAAAAACTTCTCGCATGTCGAAGGGGCGACGTGGCTTGTCCACGAGGCCTACTGCCGCCACGACGACATCGATCGTTACAATCCGCACCCGATTCACCATGGGACTGTGCGCGAGGCGTGCGCGACGGCGGAGCATCTCGGGGTTGAGAACCTCGTGCTCTACCATACAGAAGACGACGACCTGGCGCATCGCAAAGGAGCACTACCTCGCCGAAGGCCGCAGCGTGTACGGCGGCAACCTCCACGTGCCCGATGATTTGGAAGCATTCGAGCTGTAGCGGACGTTTGCTTGATACAATATGCCTCACGTATGCAATGACCAGGACAATAGGGAGTCTATCGAATGGCCGAATTTATTTACCAGATGTACAAGGCGCGCAAGGCGCACGGCGACAAGGTGATCTTGGACGACGTCACGCTGTCGTTCTATCCCGGCGCGAAAATCGGCGTGGTCGGCCCGAACGGCATGGGCAAGTCCACGCTTTTGAAGCTGATGGCGGGCATGGAGGAGGTCTCCAACGGCGACGCGCGCCTGACCCCCGGCTATTCGGTGGGCATCCTGCAGCAGGAGCCGCCGCTGGATGAGGACAAGACCGTCCTGGAGAACATCGGAGCCGCGTTTGGCGATGTGAAGGCGAAGATCGACCGCTTCAACGAGATCGGCGGAACCATGGCGGTTCTCGACGCCGACTTCGACGCGCTCATGGAGGAGATGGGCAAGCTGCAGGATGCCATCGACGCGGTTGACGGCTGGGATTTGGACAGCCAGCTCTCGCAGGCGATGGACGCGCTGCAATGCCCCGACCCCGATATGCCGGTGAACGTGCTCTCTGGCGGCGAACGCAGGCGCGTGGCGCTCTGTCGTTTGCTGCTTGAGGCGCCTGACCTGCTGCTTTTGGACGAGCCGACGAACCATTTGGACGCTGAGTCCGTCCTATGGCTCGAGCAGTTCCTCCACAAGTACCAAGGAGCGGTGCTCGCCGTCACGCACGACCGCTACTTCCTGGACAACGTGGCCGAGTGGATCTGCGAGGTTGACCGCGGGCATCTGTACCCGTACAAGGGCAACTACTCCACGTACCTGGAAACGAAGGCCGCACGCCTGGCGTCGCAGAAGCAGCGCGACGAGAGGCTGGCGAAGCGCCTTTCCGAGGAACTCGAGTGGGTGCGCTCGTCCCCGAAGGCGCGCCAGGCGAAAAGCCGTGCTCGTTTGGAGCGCTACGACCAGATGGCCGCTGAGGCCGCGCAGTCGAAGAAGCTCGACTTCACCGAAATCCAGATCCCGGCCGGCCCGCGCCTTGGCGCGAACGTGCTCAAGGTGGACGGGCTCTGCAAGAGCTTTGGCGACCGTGTGCTCATTGACAACCTGTCGTTCGAGTTGCCGCGCAACGGCATCGTGGGCGTGATCGGCCCGAACGGCGTGGGCAAGTCCACGCTCTTTAAGATGATCGTCGGCAAGGAGCAGCCGACCTCGGGTACGCTCGAGCTGGGCGAGACGGTGAAGCTCTCCTACGTCGACCAGGGGCGCGAGGGCATCGGCCCCAAGAAGAACGTGTGGGAGGTGGTCTCCGACGGGGAACCGACTACATGATGGTGTGCGAGACCGAGGTGCCGAGCCGCGCATACGTGGCAAGCTTCGGCTTCAAAGGTTCTGATCAGCAAAAACCCGCCGGCGTTCTTTCGGGTGGCGAGCGCAATCGCCTGAATTTGGCGCTCACGCTGAAGCAGGGCGGCAACTTGCTGCTGCTCGACGAGCCCAAAACGACTTGGACGTCGAGACGCTTTCCAGCTTGGAGAAGGCGCTGCTCGAGTTCCCCGGATGCGCTGTCGTGACGAGCCACGACCGTATGTTCCTTGACCGCATTGCCACGCATATCCTCGCGTGGGAAGGCACTGACGAGAACCCGGGCAACTGGTTCTGGTTCGAGGGCAACTTCGACAGCTATCAGAAGAACCGCATCGAGCGCTTGGGCGAGGAGGCCTCGAAGCCGCATCGCCTCCATCGCAAGCTGACGCGGGACTAGCCGGACGATGTCGAAGCCGATTGCGGCGCTGCGGGCATGGTTCGACGGCTCGTGGGAAGATGCGTGCCTGCGCTGCGGAATGTGTTGCTATGAGCGGGAAGTCGATGAAGACGGCTCTGTCGGCATCGACTTCTCGGCGCCGTGCGAATTCCTCGACGAGGACTCGCGGTTGTGCCGCGTGTACGATGAACGCTTTACGCGATGCGAGCGTTGCCGGCGCTTGACGCCCGTGGCGGCACTGTTCGGAAAGCACCTACCCCCGACCTGCGGATATGTGCTGATGTTTCGCTAAATGAGGAATGCAGGGCGCGCGGCTGCATCAGAAGCAACCGCGCGCTTTTCTGCTTATCGAAGCTGTTCTCCAATGACGTTCCGGGAGAATACCTAGCATTGCCGAGCGGGATTGAGAAGAGGCTTATTCCGCATCAATCCATTTCACGGTGTATGATTCATCGAGACTATTGCCGATGTTTTTCACGTACTGCTCGAGCAGTGTTTTCGCACGGTCGCGAGCGGAGGCGATCATCGTATCATCGGCGTGCGCGCGATCTAAGGTATCTTGCTGGGCTTTTGAAATCGCCTCTTTGCGCTCATCGTCGGTAACCGATGCGAAAAAACCGTTTGCATCAAGCGGGTCGGAAACCGAATCGGCTTTGATATTTGGCTCGGTAAGCACCTGACCTTGAGGAATTGTTATTGCCACCACGCCGTTTTCGTCGGGAACCATCGATATGGACTTTACTTGCGTCAATGCCGAAGTCGACCGTCGCGTCGTATTCAAACCACTCTTGCTTGCCATTTTGCAAATCGATGAACCATGCTTTGTCCGACTCGCGTTCGATTTTCGCAACGTTGTGGTAGGTGCACTCGAACGTTGCGAGTTTCGCTACCTCACTCGCATTGCTGAAATCAGCCTCTTTTGTTGCCATTGGCAGCCACTCAAAGAAAATGCTAGACACCCTAAGATCGCAATCACTGCAATCGCGCTAGTCTTCTTCATAAGAGTCGTCCTCTTCCTGTTCTTCGGATTGATCATCGGGAGCATTGTCTTGTCGACTGGATTCATCGTCGGGCCATGTAATGCTATAGCCCGTTTTCTCGGTTACGGGCACAAGCAGGGCGTTCATAGTTCGGCGCATGTTCTGGTTCGCCGTATACAAAATGCCGCCCGCTGATGCGACTTCGGCAAGGACATCTGCCTTGCAAATTGAAATGACATCTTTCAGATTTGCTTTTGGGTTCTCGGGAAGATAATCGAGCGTTGTCGTGTCGATTGATGGATCACCGATTTCTGGTTCGGGCAGATGGGGTGTGATGGTTTTGGCTTCCTCGTCGATGTCGAATGTAATCGCGCTCATGTCATACGAAGCGCTTATCGTTGACTCATAGTAAACATGGTATTCGGCTTCGCCTTTGTCGTTGCATTTATCGGCAATGCCGTTATAGCGATACTCTGCAGTTGAAAGCTTGCTCGCATTCACGATTTCCGTAAGTTGACTCGCTGTGAGATAGGTTGTTTTATTCAACTTCGATTGAATAACGGGAACGCCAATGACGATTGCGACGATGATAATTACCGCACACGCGCCCGCAATAGCTAATTTCACTTTGCGAGGCAAACCGCTGATTATACGTCCTGCGCGTTTATCGCCTTTTGCCACAGGAACCTCCTTTATAATTCGATATCAAGCAAACGCTTGGATTTGATTTCGTTTTACTCGCAATTTACTTCAGCGACATCAAGGGTGTCGGGAACTTCCTTGCCCTCAGCCAAATCATCCAAATACCCCTTCAATCTATTGCACATTGGCAAAAAGGTTGCAAGAGTTATTCCTCCTGAGAAAATCGCCCCAATTCCCGGAATTGCTTTCGCGACCCCTTTTCGCGAAAATATCTTTCGTCATTTTGGCGCCGATAAGCGATGCCACCTTTTTCACGATTGGATATATGACGCCCTTTGTCAGCGCCTTTTGAGGAAGTTTTTCACGGCCTGACGTGCCATCATCTCGGCAACTTTGTGGATACCATTCACTGCAAGACCCGAGGCGAACATGGCGCCAAGGAAAAGCGTCAAAACATTCTTCGTCCCTCTCATCAACCGTCGTCCCTACTGAAGAAATCAGGCCATCCGTAAAGATATGCAAGTTTCTGGGTTATTCTCAGCATATGCGCGATATTTTGCGCGGCATCCGCAGGTATGGTTGCCGCCATTGCAATTCCTCCCGGAATTCCCGTCGCGGCTGAAACAAGCGTTACTTTGGTCGTTTCATATTGAATAGCCTCATCGGCAAGCTTGCCGATGGCCGCTCTTGAAACCCCCCGCGTCAATGGGTCCTTGTTCGACTGCCGCGTCTATCAAGCCATCCTCGCAGTAGTTTTGCAACGCGCTTCGTAGATATTCTTCCCCTATTGATTTTAACGCCGGGAACTCCTAGTGCTGCTACGAGAACGTTTTGGAAGAAGTCTTCTGGGTCGATTTCCTCATTCGAGTTGGATGGGGTTTCAGAAGTGGTCCGGCCGATTCTTTCACCGGCGTTTTTCGCAATCAGCTCAGCTCCAGCAGCAATTGTCTTTGCTGCTCCGTCGGCGGCTTTGCCGAGCATTCCAATCGGATTGTCCCCATGTCGCATCCTTCCTCGGAAAGGCAAATGGGCAGAGCCGCTACATGCGCGTCATCTGCCCATTCGTCCTTTGACTTGCTATAGCATATCATCAACTTGATTTTACCCCCATACCATGCAGGCATGGATACATGCGAACGCAAAAGAATGCTCGGTGCCGCAATTCGACGCGAGCGGGAGAGGCAGGGCCTCTCCCAGCGCAAGCTTGCTCTGATGGCCGGCTCGAATCAAACGCATATTTGGGAAATCGAGAACGGCGGCGTCAGTATTGGGCTTGATTTGCTGTGCCGTATCGCCGACAGTTTGGGCGTTGAGGTGCGTGCGCTTATCGAATTCTAAGCAGCGTATACCTTGCTTTCGATGATCGCCTGCGTAGCGGCGAATCAAGCTTCCGTTCAACGCTTTGCTGATGGGGCCTTCAGCTCTAATCACCAAGCACTTTCGACAAATCGTAGTTATCGTTGTAGAACTCGCTATGCACATCGGAATAGGTGCGGTATGTATTACTTTGGGCGTCGGATATCGTGCGATACAGACTGCTTTGAGCATCCGAGATTGCGCGATACACGCTACTTTTCGCGTCGGATGCTTCTTTGTAGGAAACGGTATTGTAGGCATCCTTCATCACGCTATCGTAAAATGTGCGATACACGTTTTTGTACGCATCGGTGTATACCGAGCGATACAAGTTGCTGAACGCGTCATCGTATACCGCGCGATAGAAAGCCGTCATGGAATCGCTTATGTCGTTCCAATCCATGGTGGGTGCTTGCTGAGCGAGCAATGTGTAGTATTTCGCGGCATTCTCATCGGTGCGTGAAATCAGCGCTTCGGTTTCGGCTTGCGCGTCGGCTAACCAATCCGTAAGCATGCTACTGTTTTCGACGTAATCGGCGTAGGAGCCGCCTGCCTTCGCTTTGACATCGTCAAGCTTTGTCGTGATATCTGTTTCGGTCGTCTCGAAATCGTTTTCAATAGCGTCGACGATTCCGTCAAGCGTCGTCGCGTCTGCTGTGACTGGCGTTGTGCCCCCTTGCACCGTTTGCTGTGCGGATGCATCGTCGCTTTCGGCTTGCTGAGCGGTGTTCGTGCAGCCTGCAAACATGCAGGACACCGCCACTGCGAGCGCGCACATTGCGAGTCGATTCGTCTTTCTCATGGTTATCTGTCCTTCCTTGTTATTCGGCGTGTCTGCCAGACGCGCTTTCTTCCATTCCGATTAGCGTTGCTTCGAGCGACGCATTCGCAAACGAGTGCGTCGCGGGCCGAGCCATAGCTCGCAGGTAAGCGCTACACCTGGGGCGTTTATCGTCTGGGAAAGCAGCTCGCATGCATCGAGTGGGGTTAGCCCGCATGCTTGGGCACATTCTCCTGATGCTGCTGTGCATATACGTTGCGCTTCGTTTGAGCTCGGAAGCTTGCCCGTCTTGTGAATGCCGGCAACTCCTTCGAGCATGTCCGAAAGCAAGCCCATTGAAGCAAGCTTCAGCGCGACATGGTCATCGCATGTGCGTCGAGCGCTTTCCCCAAACACTGAATCGATCGAGCCGGCAAAGATTGATTGATCCTCATGTGCAAGCGCGCACTTCAGCGCACGAGCTGCCATAAGAGCGCCAGCCTCGGTGTCGCGAGCCTCTCGCGCACGTTGCTCACATAGCTCGAGGGCGCCAGCCAAGTCCGCCTTGTCTTCGCTCGACGCAAACTCGCGGCACGCTTCTTCGAGCGTTTGCGACCGCCTTCGGGCTTGTGCCAGCAAGAAGAGTTTCGCCACGTCGGCCACTTCGTACACACGCCAGCCCCATGAGGTGTTTCGTGGCCGAACGATTCCGATTCCGCCCGGGCCTTCGTAGCATGCGCGCTGAATATCGCGACGGGGCAAATCGATGAGGGCTTCTACTTGGGAAACCTTCCAACCACTCGCAAGCTCATCACGCATTCCCTGCCCTCCTTTCTTCCAGCTAACCTGTTCAACGGTTGAAGAGCAATGGCCGTTTTGCCCAGCGACGCATTTCTTTTCCGTCGTCATGTGGCACCCTTTCTCGCGAACAAGACAAGGTCGTCGATGCCTTGTCGCTATAGGGCGTGTAAAAAATGCGTGGTGGCGTTGTGCGCGTCTGCTCTCGGGAAACGTTGACGCGTGCGGGCATGCGGCCTCCGCGGTGGGAGAAGATGGTGTCGGCGTGGCTGTTCACGGGCATGACGGGGCGTATCCCGAAAAGTGTCTACGAAGCTTGACCGGCACGAAAACGGTCTCATCTTCTAAATAGCTATAATTGATTTAGAGGCGATTTAGCGAAGTATTCAGTTGATTTAGAGGCGTAATTGATAAAAAATTGGTTGAGTTAGAGGCTGTTAAATGTGCGCGGGGTACAAAATGCGGGGCTTTCGGAATACCGAAAGCCCCGCATCGTTTTTTGTCATATCTCCCAAAAGCCCTGATCGGAAAACCATTGAGTAGGGATGTGCTCGCTCAGGCGCACAGTATGAGAACTGACAATCTGCCGAATCGCTAGTTCTTCAAGCTGTTGATCGGGGCGGGCATGCGGCCTCCGCGGTGGGCGAAGACGGTGCCGGCGTGCCCGTTTACGGGCATGACGGGGGCGTATCCCAGAAGGCCGCCGAACTCCAGTCGGTCGCCGACCTTCTTGCCGATGGCGGGGATGACGCGCACGGCGGTTGTCTTGTTGTTGATCATGCCGATGGCGCACTCGTCGGCGATGATGCCGAAGATCGTTTCCACCGACGTGTCACCGGGGATGGCGATCATATCGAGGCCAACGCTGCAGACGCAGGTCATGGCCTCGAGCTTCTCGAGGGAAAGGGCGCCTGCCTCGGCTGCGCGGATCATGCCGGCGTCTTCCGACACGGGAATGAACGCGCCTGAAAGACCGCCGACGCTCGACGATGCCATGACGCCGCCCTTCTTCACCGCGTCGTTGAGCATGGCAAGCGCCGCCGTAGTGCCCGGACCGCCGCACTTTCCGACGCCGATGGTTTCCAGAATCTCCGCGACCGAGTCGCCCTCGGCCGGCGTCGGCGCGAGCGACAAATCGAGGATGCCCTTCGTCACGCCCAGGCGCTTGCTCGCCTCGCGCGCCATGAGCTCGCCTGCGCGCGTGATCTTGAAGACGGTCGCCTTGATCGCTTCCGAGATGGCGGTCATGTCGGCGTCTTTCGGCATGTTGGCGAGCACCGAACGCACAACGCCCGGCCCCGAGACGCCCACGTTCACGACGGCGTCGGCCTCGCCCGAGCCGTGGAACGCGCCCGCCATGAAGGGATTGTCCTCCACGGCATTGCAGAAAACGACCAGTTTACCTGCGCCGAAACCCTGGCGATCGGCGGTTGCCTCGGCGGTCTTCTTCACAATGCCTGCCATCTTGAAGGCGGCGTCCATGTTGATGCCCGCGCGCGTCGACCCCACGTTCACGCTCGAGCACACGAAGTCGGTTGCCGCGAGGGCGTCGGGGATGGAGTCCATGAGGTTGTTGTCCGCGCGCGATGCGCCCCTTGTGCACGAGCGCGCTGAAGCCGCCGACGAAGTCGACGCCCACTTCCTTGCCCGCCTTGTCCATGGCCACGGCGATGGGCGACAGGTCGCGGGCGTCGGTCGCCGCGCAAATTTCGGCGATGGGCGTCACGGAGATGCGCTTGTTCACGATGGGGATGCCGTATTCGCGTTCGAGCTGTTCGGCGGTGGGAACGAGCTGTTCAGCCGCGGTGGTCATGCGGTCGTAGACCTTGCGGGCCATCGTGTCGATGTCCGAATCGGTGCATCCTCGCAGGTTCAGTCCGAGCGTGATCGTTCGGATGTCGAGGTGCTCCTTGTTCACCATCGCCAGGGTTTCGGCGATTTCGGCAGGTGTGATTTGCATAGATGCTCTCCCGCTCGCGAATGGGCGTTTTTGAATTGCGCGTGGGCTGTTGATTTCTTCGAACAGGATACCTTTTTTCGGAGGGGAAACGGCAGCCGTCACCGTTTTAGCGGGAAAAACGGCGCTGATTTGGAGCGGCGGGGAAGGTGATTCGGCTGCGTCTTGGCCGGCCCCTCTTTCTCCATACAAAACCCGTGTAAACACGGCGTGCATCCGTTGCCATTCGCGAGCCAGCTCGCTACAATCAAACTATTGAACAATATGTTTATTATTGGTCGGATTGTTGAACGGGGGTGGAGCTTATGGCATGTTCGGCGAACGAAGGTGCCGCTTCCGAAGATCGGCGGATAACGCGCTCGAAGCAGGCATTGCGCGAGGCTTTTATCGAGCTGACGGAGGAAAATGGGCTCGACGGGTTCTCCGCAAGTGACCTGTGCGCTCGCGCGGGGCTCAACCGCGGCACGCTCTACAACATCTTCGGGGACAAAGACGGGCTGCTTCGTGCCCTCGAGGGCGATATCATGGCCGACCTCGAGGCTCTTCAGGCCAAGATGCAGGCAATCGGCTTGAAAGACGTTATGCGCTACCGCGTGAGCAAGCGCCCGATGCCCTTTTTGGTGGAGCTGTTCGACTGTCTGCGCGAACAGGGCGATTTCCTGCATGCGGTGATGGGTCCTAAGGGCGACCCGAGCTTCGGCCCCCGCGTGCGCGATGCCCTGTGCACCGAAATCATCCAGACCATCCTGCACGAGCGCTACCGCAACAATCCCGAGCCGTTCGTGCAATATTACGTCGCGTTCTACGCGAGCGCGTATCTGGGGGTCATCACGCGTTGGGTCGAAACGGGCATGCGCGAGAGTTCCCAGGACATGGCACTTATCGCGATGAAGCTCTTCTTCATCAAACCGGGCGATCCGTCGAGCTGTAAACGAAGGCGATAACGATGGAAGACGAAAACATGAACAATCAGGAATTGACGGCGGACGAGAAGGCGTCGCTTAGCGCATGCTCGGGCGAGGGGTGCGCGCCCCGCACCACAACGGTTGATGCGACTCCGGTTGGGGAACCCGTCGTGAAGGACGCGCTCCATATCGGCATCGATGTCGGCTCGACGACGGTGAAGCTTGCTATTTTGGACGAAAACAACCAGGTCAAGTACTCGGTTTACCGCCGTCATCACGCTGACGTGCGCGCAACGATCGTGGAAGTGCTTTCCGAGGCTGCCGAAGGCTTCGGCGATGAGCGCATGACGATTGCCATCACTGGCTCCGGGTGGCCTGCTTTTGGCCCAATGGCTGGGCATCGAGTTCGTGCAGGAGGTCATCGCAAGCAAAACCGCCGTCGAAACCTTCATCCCGAAAACCGACGTGGCCATCGAGCTCGGCGGCGAGGACGCGAAGATCATCTACTTCGAAAACGGCATCGAGCAGCGCATGAACGGCACCTGCGCGGGTGGTACGGGCGCATTCATCGACCAGATGGCGGCACTCTTGAACACCGATGCGGGCGGCTTGAACGAGCTCGCGCAGAATGCGACCACCATCTATCCCATCGCCGCGCGCTGCGGCGTGTTCGCGAAGACCGACGTGCAGCCGCTTTTGAACGAGGGCGCGCGCAAGGAGGACATCGCCGCGTCCATCTTCCAGTCCGTTGTGACGCAGACCATCTCCGGCCTTGCATGCGGGCGACCCATCCGCGGCTACGTGGCATTTTTAGGTGGCCCGCTGCAATACCTTCCTGAGCTGCGTAAACGCTTCTACGAGACGCTCGAGAACCGACGAGGAGCACCGCATCGTGCCCGACAACGCGCACCTGTTCGTGGCAAGCGGTTGCGCCATCGCGGGCGCGGCGAGCGAGACCGTGCGCGCCGAGAAGCTCTCCGACGTGCTCGATCGCCTGAAGAATCTGGGCGACATCCAGGGCCGAGGTCGTGCGCCTGCCTCCGCTGTTCGCAAGCGACGCCGAGCTCAACGAGTTCAACGAGCGCCATGCCGCCGAGTGCGTGAAGCGCGAGAGTCTCATGGATTACACGGGCGTTGCCTACCTGGGCATCGACGCGGGCTCGACCACGTTCAAGGCCGCGCTCATCGGCGAGGAGGGCAGCCTCCTCTGGTCGCACTACGTGTCGAACAAGGGCGACGTGCTCGGGTGCGCGAAGGCAGCCATCGCCAAGCTCTACAACGACATGCCGGTCGATGCCGAGACGGGCGAACCGCTCATCACCATCGGGCATGCCACGGTCACCGGCTACGGCGAAGCGCTGCTCCTTGAGGCGCTGCGCGTGGACTCGGGCGAGATCGAGACGGTCGCGCACCTGCGCGGCGCGCAGGAGATGCTGCCGGGCGTGGAGTTCATCCTCGATATCGGCGGTCAGGATATGAAGTGCCTGCGCGTGAAAGACGGCGTGATCGACCATATTATGCTGAACGAGGCGTGCTCGTCGGGTTGCGGTAGCTTCATCGAGAGCTTCGCGACGGGCCTGAACCTGGACGTTTCCGAGTTCGCCAAAACGGCGATCCATGCGGAACACCCCGTTGACCTGGGAAGCCGCTGCACGGTGTTTATGAATTCCCGCGTGAAGCAGGCGCAGAAGGAAGGCGCTACGGTAGGCGACATCGCCGCGGGCCTGGCCATTTCGGTCATCAAGAATGCGCTGTTCAAGGTTATCAAAATCCGCGACCCGCACGATGTAGGCACGAAGGTCATCGTTCAGGGCGGCACGTTCTTGAACGATGCCGTGCTGCGCGCGTTCGAGCAGCTCGCGGGTGTGCACGCCGTGCGCCCCGACATCGCGGGCAACATGGGCGCCTACGGTGCCGCGCTCCTCGCGCGCGACCGCTACCGCAAGCAGGTCGCAGCGCTGGAATCGAAGCATGGTCAGGTGGAAGCCGCCGGCGAGCGGAGCGAAGGCCGCGAAGCTTCTGAGCGTAGCTCGTCCGCGGCTTCCGCCGCCCCGCAGGTTGAATCGGGTTCCGCCGACGCCGAAGTTGTTGCTCCCCGATCAAATCCACGCTGCTTTCTCTCGAGCAGATCGAATCGCTCGCCCCCACGCACAAGACCGTGCGCTGCAAGGGCTGCTCGAACGCCTGCCTGCTCACGGTGAACGATTTCGGCAAGGACGAGAACACTGGCAAACACCGCCGCTTCATCACGGGCAACCGCTGCGAGAAGGGCGCCGGCGCGCTCGACAAGAAGTCGCAGCAGGTGCCGAACCTCTTCGAGTACAAGAGCAAGCGCCTGTTCGACCACTACATGCCGCTTGCAGTCGGCAAGGCCACGCGCGGCACGGTGGGCATCCCCGTGCGCTCAACATGTACGAGAACTACCCGTTCTGGTTCACCTTCTTCACGAAGCTCGGATGGCGCGTGGTGCTTTCCGACCCGTCCACGAAGAAGACCTACGAGGCGGGCATCGAGTCCATGCCGTCGGAGAGCGTGTGCTACCCGGCGAAGCTCTCGCACGGCCACATCATGAACCTGCTCGACAAGCATCCAGACTTCATCTGGTTCCCCCTGCAGCAAGTGGGAGCGCCAGGAAGACGACACGGCGGGCAACCATTTCCACTGCCCGATCGTGGCGAGCTATGCCGAGGCGTTGCGCCTGAACATCGATGAGCTGCGTGAGTCGTCGACGCAGTTCCTGAACCCGTGGCTGCCCTACGACAAGAAGGAGCATCTGAAAAAACGCCTGATGGTTGAGCTTATCGAGGCGCACCCTGAGCTCATGGGCGAAGGTGTTTCCGCCCCGACGCAGGCGGAAGTGGACGCTGCGGTCGAAGCTGCTTGGGCCGAAGACGAGGCGTTCAAGCGCGACATGCGCGTGAAGGGCACCGAGACCCTGAAATGGATGGAGGAGACCGGCACCCACGGCATCGTGCTGGCGGGCCGCCCCTACCATAACGACCCCGAGATCAACCATGCCATCCCCGAGCTGCTCACGAGCTTTGGGCTGGCGGTGCTCACCGAGGACTCCATCGCGCACTTGGGTACGCTCGAGCGCCCGATTCGCCTGGTCGATCAATGGATGTACCACACGCGCCTCTATGCGGCGGCGAAGGTGGCGACCGAGCGGCGCGACCTCGACCTCATCCAGCTGAATTCATTCGGTTGCGGCTTGGACGCGCTTACCACCGACCAGGTGCAGGAAATCCTCGAGTCGGCGGGCAAGGTGTACACCGTGCTTAAAATCGACGAGGTGTCGAACCTCGGTGCTGCGCGCATCCGCGTGCGCAGCCTGCTTGCGGCCCTGAAGGACCAGGCCGATGAAGAGGCCGAACGCACCGCGACGCCCGCTAGCTGCCCCGCGTGCGACATCGAGATCTCGCCCGACGCCGTCCCCAACGCGTTCAACGAGAAGGCTGCGCCCGAGGCTCAGGAGCGCATGCGCCAGCGCGAGGGCGCCGACACGGAGTTCCCGCGTGCGGTGTTCACCGAAGAGATGAAGGAGCAGGGCTACACCATCCTGGCTCCGCAGATGGCGCCGTACCATTTCGAGCTTCTCGTGCCCATCTTCAGCCGCTTCGGCTACAACGTCGAGCTTCTGCCGAGTGTGGACCACGGCGCGGTCGACGCGGGCCTCAAGTACGTGAACAACGACATCTGCTATCCGTCCATCCTGGTCACCGGCCAAATCATGGAAGCGGTCATGTCTGGGCGCTACGACACCGACAAGCTGGCCGTCGTCATCACGCAGACGGGCGGCGGCTGCCGAGCCACCAACTACATCGCGCTGATCCGCAAGGCACTGAAGGCTGTGGGCCTCGCGCACATTCCTGTGATCGCCATCTCGTTCAAGGACTTAGGCGAGCACAACCCCGGCTTCAAGATCACGCCGAAGATGCTGCTCCAGGCCGTGTACGCGTTGCAGTACGGCGACGTGCTCATGCAGTGCCTCTATCGCACGCGCCCCTACGAGGTGGAACCCGGTAGCGCGAATCGCCTGTTCGACCACTGGATGGCCACGTGCAAGGGCCAGTTGGAAAGCGGTGAGTCGTACGGCCGCTTCAAGCGCACGATCCGCCAGATCGTCGAGGACTTCGACACGCTGCCGCTTCAGGGCGAGGGAACCAAACCGCGCGTCGGCGTGGTGGGCGAGATCCGCGTGAAGTTCCATCCCACGGCGAACAACCAATGATCGTCGACGTGATTGAGCGGGAAGGGTGCGAGGCCGTGGTGCCGGGGCTCATCGAGTTTTTCCTGTTCGGCGTTGCAGGTGGTATTTTCCAGAAAGATCCGCTCGGGCGCAGCTCGAAGGGTGCACTTGTCGAAGGTGGCGCTTTCCGCCATCAAGAAGTTCCGCGCACCGGTGAACAAGGCGCTCGCCGAGTCGTCGCGTTTCAACCCGCCGGCAAACATCTATGAGCTGGCCGAATATGCGAGCGAGATTCTCTCGCTGTGTAACTCGATGGGCGAGGGTGGCTGCTTACCGCCGAGATGGTGGAGCTTATCAAGACCGGCGCGCCGAACGTGGTGTGCACCCAGCCGTTCGCGTGCTTGCCGAACCACGTTGTCGGCAAGGCCGTAATCAGGAGCTACGCCGCCGCTATCCCGAAAGCAACATCGTGGCCGTCGACTACGATCCGGGTGCGTCGGAGGTGAACCAGCTCAACCGCATCAAGTTGATGATCTCAGTTGCGAAGGCGAATTTGGCGGAGAAGGAGTCGGAGGCTCGCGCGGCCCGCGACACCTTCGTGAACGCCGACGGGTCGCACGGCAAGGCGCAGGATGCGGGCAAGCTCGAGGTGGAAACCGAGCTCGCGTAAGCGGGACGCGGGTGTCGCTGTGAGTTGATCGGCCGTTTCTCGTGCGCGAGGCACCCGCTTCCCGCCGAACACGAGGCGGACGCTTTGCAGTTGATGCGAGGCGCCCGCTCGCCGCCGCATCGCGGTCGCTTTGTTTCAAGTCTGTTTCCAGGTTGTCATAACCATGTTGCAGCTTGAAACAAAGCGCTTGAGAGCCGATACACTACGTCATAGACTGCCATTTTGGTAAAACGGCAGCCCTATAGACGAAGGATCGCATATGAACTATCAACTGAGCGAACAGGCGGGGGCGCCTCGGTGTGAGGCTGGGCAAGGGGCATGCGCAGCTTGCGAGGAGAAACAGCCCGCGGCGGGTCTTTACCGCGAATCATACGAGCACGACGCGTGCGGCATCGGCGCATTGGCGCACCTGAAGGGCGAGCGTAGCCATGCCATGCTGGACGATGCGCTGTCGGTGCTGGTCAATCTCGAGCACCGCGGAGGCACGGGCCTCGAGCGCAACACCGGCGACGGCGCGGGCGTGCTCTTCCAGATTCCGCATCGCTTCTTTCGCAAGGAAGCGCAGAAGGAAGGCCAGCTTTTGCCAGGGAAGGCGACTACGGCGTTGCCATGCTCTTCTTCCCGCACGATGACGAAGTTGGCGTGCGCGATGCGAAGCGCGTCTTCGAGGAAGGTTGCGCGAAGTGCGGCGTGCCCTTGATGTTCTGGCGCGAGGTGCCGGTCGATCCGCACGACCTCGGCAGCACCGCGCAGGCGTGCATGCCGACCATCCTGCAGGCGTTTTTGCGTCGCCCGGAAGGCGTTTCCGCAGGTCAGGATTTCGAACGCAAGCTCTATGTGTGCCGTCGCACCATCGAGCGTGCAGCTGACGCGAACCCGGCGCTCGCGAACAAGATCTTCTACGTGTGCTCGATGTCGAGCCGCACTATTGTCTATAAGGGGTATGCTCGTGGCGACCCAAATGCGCCGCTTCTTCACCGACCTGAACGACGCGGCGGTCGAGACCTCCCTTGCGCTCGTGCATTCGCGTTACTCCACGAACACGACGCCGTCGTGGGAGCGCGCGCATCCGAATCGCTACATCATCCACAACGGCGAGATCAACACGCTGCGCGGCAACATCTCCTGGACGCGGCCCGCGAGCCGAAGCTCTACAGCCCGGTGCTCGGCGAGGACTTGAAGAAGATTCTGCCAATCATCAATCGCGAGGGGTTCCGACTCCGCCATCTTGGACAACGTGCTCGAGTTTCTGACGATGAACGGCCGTCCGCTCGACCGCGCCGTCACTATGATGATTCCCGAGCCGTGGGACAACAACGATCGCATCGACGAGAAGCGCCGCGCCTACGATGCTTACCAGTCCATGCTCATGGAACCTTGGGACGGGCCTGCCGCCATCGCGTTCACCGACGGCCGCATGCTGGGCGCCGCGCTCGATCGCAACGGCTTGCGTCCGGCTCGCTACTACGTTACGCGCAAGGATTGGCTCATCCTGTCTTCCGAGGTCGGCACGATTGACGTTGATCCCGAGGATATCCTGCAGGCGGGGTGCCTCGGCCCGGGCGAGATGCTCGAGGTCGACCCTGATCAGGGACGCGTCATCTGGAACGACGAGATTCGCAACCGCTACGCGAACGAGAAGCCCTACCGCGATTGGCTTGGCGAGGAAATGCTCTCGGTCGACGATTTGCCCCTGCCCGAGCCTGCCGCCCTTGCCGCTGAGGAGGACGCAGGCGTGTCCTTCACGCGCCGTATGGCCAAGCTGGGTTACCACTTCGATGATATCCAAGAACCATCCGCCCCATGGCGAACAAGAACCGATTCCGCTCGCGTCCATGGGAACCGATGCGCCGCTTGCGTGCCTCTCCAAGAAGACTCGCAGCTTCTTCGACTATTTCAACCAGCTGTTCGCCCAGGTGACGAACCCGCCGATCGATGCATTGCGCGAAAGCTTCGTCACCTCGACGGTGCTCTACGTCGGCAACCATGGCAACCTCTTGGAAGATTGCCGCGACACCTGCCGCCTTGTGCGTCTCGAAGGCCCGATGCTCACGCACGACGAGTTCGACCGTCTGTGCTCGATCGACCGCGTCGGGTTCAAGACGGCGCGCTTCAGCTGCACGTATCCGCGCAGCGCTGCGGAGGGTGCGCTCGAAGGGGCGCTCGCCTCATTGCGCGAGAACGTGGAGGCGGCCGTGCGCGGCGGCGCGAACCTGATCGTGCTGTCCGATCGCGCGGGCGAGGGAGAAGTCCCCATCCCGAGCCTTCTTTCGCTCGCCGCGGTGCACAACCACCTGATCAACGTGGGCCTGCGCACCGACGCCGATTTGCTCGTGGAGACCGGCGACGCGATGCGCGCGCACGATTTCGCCTGCTTGGTGGGCTACTCCGCTTCGGGCATCTACCCGTACATGGCGCACGAGTGCATCCGCGATCTGTGCGAGCGCGGCGAGCTCGACGTGGACGGCGACACCGCTGTCGCGAACTATAACAAGGCCGTAACCGCGGGAATTACCTCCATCATGTCGAAGATGGGCATCTCCACGATGCAGGGTTACCATTCCGCGCAGATCTTCGAGATCTTGGGACTCGACGAAGCATTCGTCGACGAGTGCTTTCACCCATACGTCCACGCGCATCGGCGGACTTGGTGTGGAAGGCGTGCAGCGCGAGCTGAACGAGCGCTACGACAAGGCGATCGCGCTCGACAAGACCCCGGCGCCCGACCAGCTTCCCTCGCTCGGCGTGACCTCGTGGCGCCCGATTGACGGCGAGGAGCACCTGATTAATCCTCAGACGATTTACCTGCTCCAGCGTGCGGTGCGCGAAGGCGACTACGGCATGTTCAAGGAATACAGCGCCGCATGCCATGTGCCCGGCCGCGCGGTCACGCTGCGCGACCTGCTCGATTTCGCGCCACAGGAATCCCCGGTGCCGATCGACGAGGTCGAGCCCCGCAAGCGAGATCGTCAAGCGCTTCAACACCGGCGCTATGAGCTACGGCTCCATCTCGAAGGAAGCGCACGAGTGCCTGGCCATCGCCATGAACCGCCTGGGCGGCAAGTCGAACACGGGTGAAGGCGGCGAGGACCCCGCTCGCGAGACGCTGCTTCCCAACGGTGACAGCAAGTGCAGCGCCATCAAGCAGGTGGCATCGGGCCGCTTCGGCGTAACCAGCCGTTATCTGTCCAGGGCTATCGAAATTCAGATCAAGATGGCCCAAGGTGCCAAGCCCGGTGAAGGTGGTCACCTGCCTGGTAAGAAGGTGTACCCCTGGATTGCCGAGGTGCGTCGCTCCACCCCAGGTGTGGGGCTTCATTTCCCCGCCGCCGCATCATGACATCTACTCCATCGAGGACTTGGCCGAGCTGATCTTCGACCTGAAGAACGCCAACCCCGGCGCGCGCGTTTCCGTGAAGCTGTGCGCGCTGGCCGGCGTGGGCACCATCGCCACGGGCGTGGCAAAGGGCGGCGCCGACAAGATCACCATCTCCGGCCACAACGGCGGCACGGGCGCGGCCCCGCGCGACTCGATCTACCATGCGGGCATCCCGTTCGAGATCGGTCTCGCCGAAACGCAGCAGACGCTTCTGCGCAACGGCCTGCGCAGCCGCGTGGTGGTGGAAACCGACGGCAAGCTCATGTGCGGCCGCGACGTGGCCATGGCCGTGCTGCTAGGTGCCGAGGAATTCGGCTTTGCCACCATGCCGCTGGTTGTCATGGGCTGCCTCATGCAGCGCGACTGCCAGCAGGACACGTGCCCGGTGGGCATCTGCACGCAGAACTGCAAGCTGCGCGGCTGCTTCGCCGGCAAGCCCGAGTACGTGGTGAACTTCATGATGTTCGTGGCCGAAGAGCTGCGCGAAATCATGGCTGAGCTGGGCTTCCGCACTATCGACGACATGGTGGGCCATCCCGAATGCCTGTGTCAGGTGGAGGTGCCCGGCAACTGGAAGGCCAATGAGATGGACCTCTCCGACATGCTCGCCATGGTGACCAACGAATTCGGCCAGGCCATCCCCGGTGCCGAGGGCAAGCACTTCCCTCCCCTCGATGGCGCCCGACTGCCAGCTTGACCGCGCGCTCGACGCGACGCTGTTCATCCCCTACACGGCCGAGGCGCGCGAGCATCTGCACCCCATCCGCTTCCGCGCCGACATTGCCAACGTGAACCGCTGCGTGGGCACGATGCTTGGCAGCCAGGTGACGCGCCAGCATCCCGAGGGGCTTCCCGAGGGTTCGATCACGGTGGACTGCGAGGGTGCGGGCGGCCAGAGCTTCGGGGCCTTCCTGCCGCGTGGCATCACGCTGAACATCGAGGGCGATGCGAACGACTACTTCGGCAAGGGGCTTTCGGGCGGCGTCCTGACGGTTCGCCCGCCTGAGGCGGCGACGTACAAGTTCGACGAGAACGTGGTCGTGGGCAACGTGGCATTCTATGGTGCGACCAGCGGAAAAGGCTTCGTAAACGGCCTTGCCGGCCAGCGCTTCGCCGTGCGCAACTCCGGCGCTACCGTGGTGGTGGAGGGCTGGGGCAACCACGGCTGCGAGTACATGACCGGCGGCATCGCGCTCATCTTGGGCGAGGTCGGGCCGAACTTCGCGGCGGGCATGTCGGGCGGCGTAGCGTACGTGTACGACAAGTTCGGCACGCTCGCGGACAACTGCAACCTCGACATGGTGCGCCTGTGCGAAGTTCTCCGAGGACGAGATCGAGTTCTCATCCGCAACCTGATCGAGGAGCACGCCGAGCGCACGCAGTCGCCGCGCGGCATCAAGCTGCTCTACCAGTTCAACACATTGAAGAAGCTGTTCGTGAAGGTGATTCCCCGCGATTACGAGCGCGTGATCAACGCGGTCGAGGCCGCCGAGGCATCGGGGAAGTCGCATGAAGAGGCGTTGCAGATCGCATTCGGCGCCATGACGGAAGGGAAGTAGGAGATGGGCAAGCCAGGAGCGTTTTTGGAGCATGGCCGTCATGCTCATGACCTGCGTCCCGTTGCGGAGCGCACGCAGGATTTCAACGAGTTGGGTGTGAACCTTCCCGAGGGCGAGCAGAGAGTGCAGGCGAGTCGCTGTATGGCATGTGGCGTTGCGTTTTGCCAGTTCGGGGCCTCGTTCGGGAAGGCGCGTCCTTCGGGATGCCCGCTTCACAACCTGATTCCCGAGTGGAATGACCTCGCATGGCGCGGGCAGTGGGACGAGGCGGCGGCGCGCCTGTCGCTCACGGTTCCCCATGCCCGAGTTCACGAGCCGCGTGTGCCCGGCGCTGTGCGAGGCGGCGTGCAACCTGGCGCGCAACGACGGTTCCCGAGACGATTCACGACAACGAGCGCGCCATCTCCGATTGGCAGTGGGAACATGGCGGGCCGCGCAGGTTCGCGCCTGCTGCCGCGGGTGCCCCGAAGGTCGCTGTGATTGGTTCGGGACCTGCAGGTTTGGTTGCCGCTTGGGACCTCGCGCGCCGCGGTGCCCGTGTTACGGTGGTAGAACGTCACGATCGTGCGGGCGGCCTTCTCATGTACGGCATTCCCAACATGAAGCTCGACAAGTCGGTGGTTTCGCGCCGCACCGAGCCTCATGGCCGAGCCTCGGCATCGAGTTTCGCGTGAACACCGACGCGGCCGATTCCGCGGTGGCTGCGAGGCTTGCCGAGGAGTTCGATGCGGTCGTCGTGGCGGCGGGCGCGTGTGCGGCACGCGGTGTTCGCGCCGAGGGCTTCGAGGAAGGCCTCGCCTCGGGTGACGTGGTCTACGCGGTCGATTATCTCACCGAGCAGACGCGTGCGCTGCTCGAAGGTCGCGAGCCTGCTATCAGCGCTGAGGGCAAAGACGTCGTCGTCATCGGCGGTGGCGACACGGGCAACGACTGCATGGGCACGGCGGTGCGCCAGGGGTGCGCGCACGGTGCGCCAGCTGGAGTATGGCCCGTGCGCGCCCGAGGAGCGCGCGGCGTCGAACGCGTGGCCCGAATGGCCCAACGTGAAGAAGACGGATTACGGCCAGGAGGAGGCTATTGCGCTTCAAGGCGATGACCTGCGTGAATGGTGCGCCGACACGCAGCGCGTGCTCCTGGATGGCGACGGGCGCGTGCGCGCCTGCAGGTCCATTCGCTCGATTGGTCGGCGGGCAAGCCTTCTGTGGTCGAGGGCTCTGAGCGGGAAATCGACGCGCAGCTGGTGCTGGTGGCTTGCGGTTTCGCGGGTCCCGAACATGGCGTGTTCGATGCGCTCGGCGTTCCCGTGGCGACGGCGGGCCGTCCCCTTCCCGTGATGGAAGGCGGCGCGACTGGTGCGGCTGCGGCGACGCATCGCGCTGAGCTGGCAGAAGGCGCTGCTGCGGCGGGTCGTACCGCAGTGTATGTCGCGGGCGATGCGCGCAACGGCAGCTCGCTTGTGGTGAGCTCGATGGCCGACGCGCCTCAAGTGCGCGGCTGAAGTGGCGGTCGATCTGGGGCTGTAGCCTCAATTGCACCGCTGAACTATCTTGCAGAGAAGGCGTCCCGCACAATGCGGGGCGCCTTTTATTGTTGACTGTAGTCTGGCGCGTGCGTAGCCGCGCCGAGAAAAACCGCCCGCTACGCGGGCGGACGACAACCTGCTTTACAAAACCACCCTCCCGTCGGATATTGACGATTGTTCAGGCCGTCAAGAATCCGAGAAGGAAGGGTGGTGTTGGGCTATGGCGCAGAAAGCCTACAGCCTCTCGCACACGAAGTGGCTGTGCAAGTACCACATCGTGTTCACTCCGAAGTATAGGCGCAAAGTGATCTACAACCAAATCAGGTCGGACGTGGGGAGATTCTCAGGAGGCTGTGCGAGTACAAGGGCGTCGAGATCATCGAGGGCACCTGATGCCCGACCACGTGCACATGCTGGTGGCGATACCGCCCAAGTACAGCGTGTCGAGCGTGATGGGGTATCTGAAGGGCAAGAGCCGCTCATGATCTTCGACAAGCACGCGAACCTGAAGTACAAGTTCGGCAACAGGAAATTCTGGGCGGAGGGCTACTACGTGTCGACCGTCGAACCAACGAGGCCACCATCGCGAAGTACATCAGGGAGCAGGAAGCCTCCGACATAGCGCTGGACAAGCTGAGCGTGAAGGAGTATTCCGACCCGTTCAAGAAGTAGCCCGGGCCTGCCGGTTCCACCGGCTCGCCACGGGTCAAGGGCAATAGGGCCTGAACAACGTGAAGGCCGGCGTCTTTAGGCGCGCGCCGGCCTTCCTTGGGTTATACCCAAAGAGCAAACCACCCGCTAGGCGGGTGGTCTTGATTAATGCTAAAAATATGTTACACTAATATAGATAACGTAACGTAATATAGACAATAAGGACTACTATGAAGCGCCTTTCGTCGCCAACGGTGATACTTGCTGCAAAGCAAATCGGGGAAAACCTCGCAACATGGCGCAAATTGTATAATCTGACGTCTCAGCAACTTGCGGACAAAGCGGCGGTGTCGCGCGCCACCATTTCCCGTCTTGAAAACGGAGACCCGAAAGTGAGCTTCGAAACGTTTCTCAACGTGTGCCGCGCGTTGTCTTCCCTCGATGCCGTGGTGGAGGCCACGGACCCTTACGAGACCGACTATGGTCGCGTTCGGGCTGATCAGGTGCTTCCGCAACGGGTAAGGAGTTCCTGATGGTTCCTATTGTCGATGTCTTTACGAGTTTTGCCGGGGAAGCTGCCGAAGTTCTCGTCGGAACGTGTCGGTTCGGTTTGCGTCGTGGGCGGATAAGCTGTTCGTTTGCCTACAGCGACGCCTACCTCAAGAGACCAGATGCTTATGCGATCGATCCCGCTTTGCCGCTGCGAAGTGTCTTTTATCATTGCGAGGGAATGCCTGGCGCGATGCGTGACTCTTCTCCCGATCGCTGGGGAAGGCATCTGATTGACAGAAGGGCGATTGTCGAGGCTCAGACGGCGGGCGTGACGCTTCGTGCTATTGATGAAGTTGACTATTTGCTCGGTGTTTTTGATTCTACTCGCCAAGGGTCCCTTCGCTATTCCGTTCCCGATTCCGACGACTGGTTGTCTGCGAGTAACGAGGTCCCTCCGATTATCGAGCTCAAACGGCTCCTTTTCGCGTCAAACGAAATAGCTCGGGGCAACGAAAGAAACGGCCAGATAAAAGAGCTTCTCGATGCTGGATCGGGTTCTTTGGGCGGCGCTCGTCCAAAAGCTTCCGTTGTCGACGAGGGGAAACTTCTCCTTGCAAAATTCTCCCATCCAGGAGATGAATGGGACGTGATTGCGTGGGAAAAACGGCGCTTGATATTGCGGGCGGCGCGGGTATGGCGGTTCCTTCCTCGAAGCTTGTGAGAATTGGAAGCGACTCGGTGTTGCTTCTCGAACGCTTCGATCGATCAGGCTCCCTTGAGAAGGGTGAGAGGATTCCCTATTTGAGTGCAATGAGTCTGATCGGTGCGTACGATGGTGAGCATTGCGACTATACGACCGTTGCCGATGCCTTGTCGGTTTGGACGTCAAACCCAAGCTGTGAGCTGGCGGAACTCTTCAGAAGAGTCGTGCTTTCCGTGGCATTGCATAACACCGATGACCATCTTCGAAACCTGGGCCTCATTCGCAAGAAGAGCGGATGGGTGTTGGCTCCTGTTTTCGATGTCAACATCAATCCCGTTGCCGCGCGGATTCGTGCCACTTCCATCTTTGGGGAAGCGGGAAAAAAGCGAGGTCGAGGGCTTGGATTCGTTTGGCGAAATCTGCGGACTGTCAGCTGAGGCAAAGGCACAGATTGTGGGGAAACGCTTGCGTCGGTTCGCCATTGGCGCGCGTTTGCCAAGCGAAACGGATGCAAGGATTTCGAATGCGATCTGATGGGGCGTGTGATAGAGGAGCGCTGCGCGGCTCTCGAATCGCGATTTGCCAGGTAGCTGCAATGAAAGCAGAAAGGCGCCCGCACAATGCGGAGCGCCTTTCCTGTTTTCGGGGGAGCCTTCGACCCCGACATTGGGGAGCCTTGACTCCTTATGTCAGCAGTGCTTCGATCTGGACGTTCTTCAGCCTATTCACGGCATCGAGCTTCCACTTGGGGTAATCAAAGCCTGGGTCTTCGTATTCGAAGTCCTTCAAGTCGACAAGCTTCGCGCGGATGCCGGGCGTCATGAGGGCGCGTCCGATGACGATGAAGTCGGTGCCGATCTTCGGCCCGATGAGGCGGATGTATTCGTCGAAGTTGTCCATCTCCATCATCATGGGCAGGCATGCCATGTTGTGGTCGAACAGCGGCGCCATGCGAAGAATCTCACCGGTCGCGTTGTTGACCAAAAAGCCGTAATTCCCCGCGTGCCGATCGACGTTTGCCATGACCGCATCCATCACGACCATTTCGCGGAAGGCCTCTTCAGCGCCGTGTTCGGCGGCGAAGGCAAGCATGTCGTCGACATCGAAAGGACCCTCGAAAAAGCGGTGAGCGGAGACGAATCCCTCGCGTTCCGATGTGAACAGGGGGGGCATTTGCAGGCGAGCTTTTTGTGGAATCGAAGCAGCGAATAGGGAACGTGGTCGATTTTTGCAGCGTCGAGCAGGTCGGATGCGAGCTTCTCGGAATACGGTTCGAACCCCGCGTTCGCATAACCGGTGGAACCGCGCTTCAAAAGTGAAATCTGCCCGTCTTCGCGAATCCAACATTTTGCAAACGAACCCGACGTCGCGAACTCCGGGGAGGTGGGGGAGTTCTGCCGCCCGTACATGCCGGTGCCGTCGAAGGCGATGCGCGCGATGGAGTCATCGAAGGGATTGCGATAGAGCGATACGTCATCCCAGGTCAAAGCTTCGTCTTCGCGCTTCATCCAGAAGGTGTCGGTCAGCGACAGGCAGCGTATCATGCCGATGAAGTCATGGCGGGTGGTAAGGCCGAGCTCTCGCATGAGCTTCTCGATTGACGTTCGGTGCTTGGCGATGGCTCGCCCGTCGATCCAGTCGTTGATGTCGATGAACCCGTAGGGGAGATAAGGGTCAATGCGTTCGACCTCTGTGTATAGCGGAAGTCGTCGCTCCTTTTCTCTTCTTTGTACGTCGCGCGGACGGTGTCCTTGTTCATCAGTTGATAGAGCATGTCACACCTCCCTCAGGCAAAATCGTTTACGTGCATTATACGGCACCGCGCTACTTCAGGACTCCCATGGTGAAGGCGCGCGCGAGGACGGTGGCTGCGCGCTGGCGCTCGACATTCTCGCCCGGGCAGAGGAGCTTACCCCTGTCGGGGTTGTTGTAACCCTCAACAAGGCCCAGGTCATGCGCCCATGCGAGGGGGTGTGCTGCTCATCGTGGCTCCTTGCGAATCTTGGGATGGGCCTCGGTTGCTGGGTTCTCGTCAGCATAGCACAAGCCTTTATGCTAGGGGAATGCCGTGCTGCCGGGTCGCAGTCGCGCTCGCGATGACTGTTTTGCTGGCGGGCAACGCACGGTGCCTGACGGCGGTGGCGGTTACAGGATTTCCCCTTGTTCTTCAAGGAACTGCAGCAGGTTGAGGTGCTTTACTCCATCGCGCTTTTTTTGCAACAAGGGGTCGAGCGTGAAAAAGATAACGGGGGTAGGCATCTTTATCTTCGAGAAAGGGCGATACTCGCGTTCCTCGACGTTGCGGTCGGCGATGGTCATGGACACCTGGATATAGGCGTAGTCTTCGCGTTTGCGAACGATGAAGTCGCATTCCAGCTTGCCGATGCGCCCGACGCTTATCCGAAGCCCTTGCGTTTTTAAGTAGACGAACAGCACGTTTTCCAGCGCTGGGCCGTAATTGATGCGCGCATCGGTGTTGCGCGCGAAATATATGCCCGGATCGGCCAGGTAGTACTTCTCGTCTCCGCGCAGGCTTTTTGCGCGATTTCAGGTCAAAGCGCTCGCACTTGTAAAGAAAATTTTCGCGTTTATGAGCAGGTCGACATAGCGGGCGATGGTTTCCCTCCGAATGGCGATATTCTCGACGTTTCTGAAATGCTCCTCCATGTTTCCGAAATTTGTTGGCGCGCCGAAGTTGTTTATCACGTACGTTAGCACGCGGTCGAACGCTTCCTTATTGCGTACCTTGCTGTGCTCTCGTATGTCCTTGTCGAATATCTGCGTGACAACGCTCTCGATGTAGTCAGCTTTAGCTTGCGCATCGGTGAACTCAAGGGTCTGCGGGAAACCGCCATACGTGAGGTACTCGTCAAATTCTTGGGCGGTGGGGGAAAGCGTACGGCCGAGGAATTTCTTCATTTCAGATATTCGGCGAATGATAAGGTGAACATTTCGATTTCGATGTAACGGCCGGTGAGCTTCGTGGCGAGCTCGCCCGAAAGCAAATAGGGAATTCGATCCGGTGATGAAAATGGAAATGTCGCCTTCCTCTCGATAGCCGTTGATTACCTTTTCAAAACCGCTGACATTTTGCACTTCGTCTATGAAGAGGTATTTGGTGCCGGGCAAACCAAGATTGATCGACTGCTCTATGAGCGTATCAAGTTGGTCGGGTGTCGTGATTTTGCGGTTGCCGCGGGCGTCGAGGTCGAGATAGGCGATGCGGCTTTCTTCGATGCCCGCCCCCTCAGTTCTTCGATGACGGTTTTTAGAAGGCATGATTTTCCGCATCTGCGAATTCCGGTTACGACTTTAATGAGGTCGCTGGCGTAAAAAGGTCGGAGCTTCTTTAAGTACGATGTGCGGTGGAAAAGTTTCATCAAGCCCTCCAAAATGACGGTTAAGGCGGTATATATTCACGTTTTGCAAATTATACCGCCTTAACTACGGTTTTTAAAGGCGTTGCAATTAGACGGGATGTCTGGAGCTGCCGTTGTGCCGGCTGTGGGCGATGCCGTATTGCTAGGGGCGAAACCCGTCGCGTGGTGCGTGCGGAGCGGGCGCTCTGATGGGTGGAGCGGCACAGGACACGCCAACCGCTCGCACGCAGTCCGCCGGCCGCCCGAGCGCGGGTGCCAAGGTGCAGGGCGAGGGCCGCTTGCGACGCCTGGCGTTGAACTCGTGGTGCGATAAAGACGAACGCTCGACGACGACTAAGACTGGCTTGGTCTAGAGCCAATCTAATTCAATTGTCAACGTGGAAGACGATGCGGAAAAGGGTTCCCCTGGCCGGGCCTTGCAGTCCGAACCAGGGAAACCCTGCGAATTCCGCTCGCAAAGGAAAGCGCAACTCGAACCTATTTGGCTCAATTAACTGGTCTACATGGTGATAACGAAATCATCATGAGGGAAGGTCGATCGGTAGTACGTGTTCATATATTGCTGGTCGGTGGGAATGCTCCATGTCAATTTAGTTTCGCCCGAATCTTTCACAGAATCGGGAACGAGACAATAAATAGCAACAGTTGCCGTATCTTTCGCTTCGACGCGGTAATTGCTCCCAAAGCGAGGTCCAGCATCGATTTCAATCTTACCTGAGTATTTGTTTCCAGCGATTTCGAAGGATGCTTCGGTGGCATATCCAGGCAAGGCGTACTCTGTGCCGATGTTCGTGTAAGTGACTCTTGCCAGCAAGTAGGACTTGCCATCCTGATGAGTATAGTAGCTGTAAAAACCAGAGGTGTCGAAGGGTAGACTTCATCGACGTAGGATAATGAATCGATGGTGAATGTCGCCAAGTTTGTGGTGCCCGTTTCGCCTACTGCAAGCTTTTTGGGTCCCAACGCGACAACCCGATCGACGTATTCTTGGTACTGTTCGTCCGTGGATTTATTCGCGACGGTTTCACCTCCCTTTGTTGAAATACCGTTCGTTGTCAGAGTGTCCCCGTCGATTGTCGCCTCAGCGTTTTCGACTGCTTTGAAAGAGATGGATATGGCACCGGCGCTTTGCTCTTCTGCTTCAGGAATGTTGATGTAAAGACTCTTCCCATCGATTTCGTATGTTCCCTCACGTTCCACCTTCGAATCTTTAAGGTGGGTGATAAGCTTCAATCCGCCATTTTCGTCAAACTGCAAAGCGCTGAACATTCCCAGCTCAAGGGTGTCGTCAAGGGAGATTCCGTCGGCTTCGCTGACTATCCAGTAACCGCTGATGTCGGCTGGTTTCAGGGATTCTTCGGCGGGCGAGTCGCTTGCGCCGCCGTTCGATACGCTTCCCGCAGCCGCCAAGGGCGATTGCGGAAAGCAAGACAAGAACAAAGGCTAGGGAGAGTAATGGCTTTTTTGATTGCGTATCGCATGCAACCTCCTGTTGATTAATGGGACTTCGGTCTGTCTTAAGAATCTGTTTTCGCGATGTTGGTTGTTGGCGGCTACTCCTTTCGGGTTCGTTCCTCAGTCGGGGGACTCCTCGGCGCTTTTTCGCTACTTGTTCGCCCTACGCGGTAGCGTCGCTCGGATAAATGCTATTGATGGAGCTTATAAGCTTGGCGTTTTTGAATTTGGCATCGGTTTCGTGCAGTTCGTTTATGCTGTCAACGTAATCGCCGGGTATCTTTGTATCGTCATCGGCGATAATCTTGCGCATCTCTTTGCGCGTATCGTTCTTCAGGGCTTTCTCGAGTTTCTCGGAGAATGTGTCTGCGTATTTGTATATAGTCTCATCTTCCAGATCACCGACGGAAAGGTAGAGCTGGTACTCGTTGTCGTCCTCCTCGAAGCGATAGTCGTACCAGTTCGAAACACGACCTCCGAAGCTGTTGTTTGCACTTACTTCCAGAATCATTTCGTGGGCATCTTCGTCAAAATAGATGTTCTTGAGTTCGTAAGAATCCGAGTCCTTCAAATTGTCGATCAGGTCATTGGAGACGACCGCTGCAAGATTCGCGACGAGCACATCTTGCTTCTGGTCGTCGCTCGCTTTGCTGTAGGCCCTTTCAAAATCGCCTTGGGCGATGAGCTCTTGCGGCGATATTGTCAAGGCGGGTATCGCGAAGATGGCGATTAGGACAATAACGACTGCAGTGGCGGCAATTCCCGCAATCGCCTTGAGTTTGTCGCTGCTCTTTTTCTTCGTCTCCGTTGGTGCGGAGGCTGCGCTTCCGACTTTCGCGCCACAGGTGCCGCAGAAGGGCATCCCTTCCCTCAATGAAGCTCCGCATTTGGGACAAAACTTCGTGGTCGGTGTTTGCCTGATTACGCCGGTATGTCTCGCGGCTGCGGTATTCGGGTTTTTACCATAAGCCGGCTGCGTGCCCTCTGCTGTTTCTTCGACGCTTTCTGCAGTGTTTGCCTGATGGGATTCGTTCGAAGTTGCATTTGATGTATCAACGGCTTTGTTTTGCCGAGGGGCTTCCCAGTCGGTTTCACTGGCGCTAGTCTCGGAGCTCTTTTGTTCTTCGGTCATAAAATTCCTCCCCAGGGGTGATCTGGTCATGGCTGACGGTGCTCGGAATGCCGAGGGCCAAAAGCTGATTGGTGTTTTCCCATAGGAATCCTTTCTTCCCGCATTGACTGTCCAGTCAATCTCTTTTAGCTATGCTAAAAGAGACAATTACCTGCTCATTGCCCTGTTCTTGGGTTGCAGACCGCGGCTTCGCTTCGGCCTGCCGCTTGGCTGGCGGCTTGCATCTACCCCGCATGCCTCACCGCTGTTCTCCCTCTTCCCCTGGCTCTCTCGCCCTTCAGCCGCCCACCGCGCGTTCTGCTTCCGTTCGCCAGGCCCATCTGCCGTCCGCCGTCGCGCTTGCGCCCCTCGCTGAATTGTCGTGATGCTGTGGCGAGTTGCGAACGCGGCCTCGAAACCGTAGAGCACGAACTAAACTGGGAAGCGAGTCGAAACCCTACGTCAGGAGGCCTGGGTGAAAACAGTTGCTATCATCGGCACGTTCGACACGAAAGGCGAGGAATTCGCCTATGTGAAAGCCCGCTTTGAGGAGCTGGGCATCAACACCCTCACCATCCACTGCGGCGTCTTCGACCCGCAAACCATGCCCCACGTTCCCAACACGGAAGTCGCGGCGGCGGTCGATATCGAGATGTCGACCATCGTGGAGAAAAGAAGGACCGCGCTTTCGCCACCGAGACCATGACGCGCGGCGTCGAGAAACTTCTGCCCACGCTCTACGCGAACGGCCGCTTCGACGGCGTGTTCTCCATGGGCGGATCGGGCGGCACCACCATCGCGACCGCCGGTATGCGCAAGCTGCCCATCGGCGTGCCGAAGGTCATGGTGTCCACCATGGCGTCTGGCGACACGTCGCCCCACATCGGCGCGTCGGACATCGCCATGTTCCCTCGATCGTCGACGTGGCGGGCATCAATTCCTTCGCGGCGACCATCTTCAACAACGCCATCGCCGCCATGACGGGCATGCTCGAGCACGTTGCCCCCAAGCACGAGGACAACAAGCCGCTCGTTGCCGCGACCATGTTCGGCGTGACCACCTGCCGTGCAGAAGGCGCAGGCCTATCTGGAGTCGAAGGGCTTCGAGGTGCTCGTGTTCCACGCGACGGGCACGGGCGGAAAATGCATGGAAGCGCTGGTCAACGGCGGCTTCATCAAGGGGCGTGCTCGATTTGACCACCACCGAATGGTGCGACGAGGTCGTCGGGGGCGTGCTTGCCGCAGGCCCCGACCGCTGCAGCGCGGCTGCCCTGAACGGCGTGCCCGCCGTCGTGTCGGTCGGCGCCGACGACATGGTTAACTTCGGGCCGTGGGAAACCGTTCCCGAGCAGTATAAGTCCCGAAACCTGTACAAAGCACAACCCCACGGTCACGCTCATGCGCACCACGGCGGAGGAAAACGAGCGGATCGGCCATGCCATCGCCGAAAAGGTGAACATGTCGATCGGCCCGTGCGCGGTCATGCTGCCGCTCAAGGGCGTGTCGATGATCGACACCGAGGGCCAGCCGTTCTACGGCCCCGAAGAGGACGCGGCGCTCTTCAAGACGCTCAAGGACGAGATCGACCCCGCGAAGGCCGAGGTCGTCGAGATGGATGCGCACGTAAACGACGACGAGTTCGCCATCGCCGCAGCCCAGAAGCTCATCGACCTCATGGAGAAATAGCACGACCGGGAAGGCGGGGCGACGCGCTTCCGCCTTCCCCTCCCTGGTACCGCGCCGCGCCAGATCGCAGCCATCCCGTCGTCGTCGGACTTGCTGCGGGGCGGGCGGCGCCTTCCCCAGGCTTCATCGGCCTCGCCCGCTCTAACTCGCGGGCGCGCCGTGAACGCATATGTTCGGCAAGAAAAAGGTAGTACTCGAAAAGAAGGAGAACACCATGCTTGAACTGTCCCGCGCGGAAATCCTCGATCGTTTCCGTAAGTCCCTCGCCGAGGGCAACATCCTGCTCGGCGTCGGCGCCGGCACGGGCATCACGGCGAAGTCGGCTGAGGCCGGCGGCGCCGACATCTTCGTCATCTACAACTCCGGCCGCTTCCGCATGGCCGGCCGCGGCTCGCTCGCGGGCCTGCTTTCCCTACGGCGACGCGAACCAGATCGTCGTCGAGATGGGCGCCGAGGTGCTGCCCGTCGTGAAGGACACCCGGTTCTCGCCGGCGTCTGCGGCACCGACCCGTTCCGCGTCATGAAAAAGTACCTGGCCGAGCTGAAAGACCAGGGCTTCAACGGCGTGCAGAACTTCCCGACCGTGGGCCTTATCGACGGCGTGTTCCGCAAGAACCTCGAGGGAGACCGGCATGGGCTACGGCCTTGAGGTCGATATGATCGCCGAGGCTCACAAGCTCGACATGCTCACCTGCCCGTACGTCTTCGACGAGGAGCAGGCGGCAGCGATGACCAAGGCCGGCGCAGACATCATCGTCGCGCACATGGGCCTCACCACCGGCGGCACGATCGGTGCCGAGACCGCGCGCACGCTCGACGACTGCGTGGAGATCATCACCGGCATCGTGAAGGTCGTGAAGGACATCAACCCCGACGCGCTCGTCATCTGCCACGGCGGCCCGATTTCCGAGCCGAAGGACGCGGCGTACGTCATCGAGCACGTGCCCGGCATCGACGGCTTCTTCGGCGCCACCTCGATCGAGCGTCTGGCTGCCGAGCGCGGCATCAAGGCCCAGACCGAGGCCTTCAAGGCTATCAAGAAGTAACAGCTCTCGGCTCCAAGTTCCACCGAGGCTCGCGCGAAGGGCGCCCGTTGCGATTTGCGTCGCGGCGGGCGCCCTTTATCATGTTGGGTGCGCTCCTTTCTGCGCACCGCGGTTTTGCTCGCGCTATACTAACGCGCATGGCTAACACACTTGGAAAACTCATCATCTGCCCGACGCCCATCGGCAACTTAGGCGACATGACCGAGCGCACGGTTTCGGCGCTCGGGGAGGCAGACGTCGTTTGCGCGGAGGACACGCGCGTGACGGGAAAGCTGCTTGCCGCCTTCGGCATCGAGAAAAGGCTCGAGCGTTTGGACGAGGCGCTCATCGGCGATCGTGCAGCCTCGATTGTAGAACGAGTGCTTGCCGGCGAGGTGATCGCGTACTGCAGCGACGCTGGCCTGCCGGGCGTGTCCGATCCTGGGCTTCTGCTTGTTCGCGCAGCTCGTGAAGCTGGCGCGCCTGTCGAGGTGCTTCCCGGCGCATCCGCCTGCGCCACGGCATACGTGGCAAGCGGCTGCACGTGTCCCCGCTTCTACTTCGGCGGCTTCTTCCCGCGCAAGGATGTCGAGCGTAAGGCGGCGCTCGACGCGCTGCGCACTCTCGATGCTGCGCTCATCTTCTATGAGAGCCCAATCGCGTGGCATCGGCGCTCGAGTCGATGGCCCAGGCGTTTCCTTTGCGCGAGGCGGCGGTGTGCCGCGAGCTTACCAAGCTGCACGAGGAAGTGGTGCGCGCCCCGCTGCCCGATCTTCGCGACGAGTTCGCTCGACGTGCGCAAGAGGGTTCCATCAAAGGCGAGATCGCCATCGTGATCGACGAGCCGAGCGCTGCCGAAGAGGACGCAGCGCAGCTCGACGCTGCCGAGGCCGCCCGTGTCCGGGCTGCCGAGGCTCAAGGCCGAAGGCGCGCGCAACAAAGAAATCGCCAAGGCGATCGCCGCCGAGTTCGGGCTTTCCCGAAACGCCGCCTACGAGATCGCGCTCGACGCCTAAAAAGGTTGCATTGTGCCGTATTCCAACCAATCGGCCTGTGCGCACGCGCCGCATCGCACCTGGACCTGCGGGCGAGTCCTCTTCCGCCGGCAAGCGCGCCCTGAAGCGGGCAGGCTGTGGTTCCCGAGGCAGCGGGCGCAACGGTGCCGATGGGCGAACCCGCGCGAGCGCTTGCTCTGCTGCAGATGAGCGCACGCTTCGTCGATGGTATAGAAGTGCGCCTTTCCCGCAAGCGCGTGAAAAACCTCAACCTGCGCATTTCCCGTGATGGGTCGCATGTGGACGTGTCGGCGCCGTCATGGGTGAGCGAAGACGAGGTGCGCGGCTTTGTTCGGCGCAAGGCGGCATGGATCGAGTCGCATCTTGCCCAGGCGGCGGATACCCCCATGGCCCGCGCGTCGCAGGCGACGCCCGAGGAGGTCGCCCGGTGGCGCGAGGCCGTTTCCGCCTGCGTGCCAGCGCTCATCGCGGCGTGGGGCCCATCATCATGGGAGTGCGCGCGGGGAAGGTCGCCTACCGCAACATGACGAGCCGATGGGGGAGCTGTCAACCTTCGACGGGCCGCATCTGCATCAATGTGCGCCTCGCGCTCTATCCTCCCGAATGCTTGGAATACGTGGTGGTCCACGAGCTGTGCCACTTGCTGGAGCGCGGCCACGGTCCAAGATTCCACCAGCTCATGGACGCGTTTATGCCCGATTGGAAGCAGCGCCGCGCGAAGCTGCGCTAAAGGGGGTGTCCCTTCCAGCGAGCGTCCAGGCATGCCCGCCTGTGCCCGCGTACGCGCGGTTCCCCTTGCGCTCCCGCAGAGATGTCCGCGACCTCCCAGCCTGTGTTGAGATGAAACGTGACAAAAAGGCGCGAAACACAACGAAAATCGTGCAACGATGGAAAAACGATTATTCCTTCTTGCGTTCAATAGCGAAGCGTTCTATTATTCCTACTCAGTTACTAGAAGTTACGTAAAGGCCGCAAGTCCTCGCCGCGAGTTCGCTCGCACGGACTGGCGGCCTTTTTTCGCACTGAGGGGAGAAACCATCATGGAAAGCACCGGCCACGTTCGCTCCGTCAACGTCTCCGAGCGCAAGGGCACGCGTAAAAAGCCAGTTGAGAGTGGACAAATCCATATCGACCCGCACCATGGTGTGACGGGCGACGCCCATGCCGGCGACTGGCATCGCCAGGTATCGCTGCTCGCCTGGGAATCCATCGAGAAGGCGGGCGCGATGGGCCTCGACGTGAAGGAGGGCGACTTTGCCGAGAATATCACCACTGAGGGTATGGACCTGCTCGCGCTGCCGCTCGGCACCCAGGTGAAGATCGGCGATGAGGTTGTGCTCGAGCCTTCCCAGATCGGCAAGGTGTGCCACAAGAAATGCGCTATCTACTACCTGGCGGGCGACTGCATCTTCCCGCGCGAGGGCATTTTCTTCGAGGTCGTTACCGGCGGCACGGTGTCTGTGGGCGACTCCATCGTCGTCACCAAGATGGGAGACGGCCACTGCAAGTACACCCCGCAGGAAGCGCTCGACGAGATCAGCCAAGGTGCGCGCCGAGGAGGCAGCCGAGAAGGCCGCGATGGCGAAAGAGGCCGCTGCCGCTAACGCCTAGCTAGTTCACCCCGCTTGCCATCGGGCAGGATTCTCGCCGCGCCTCCCAATATCCCGGCGTGCCTTATTTGCTGAGCAGGCCTAGCGCGCTACGGGTCGAAACGCGGTCGGGCGCGACCCCCACAGTTTTTCGGGGTTGCTCATTTCGCCCTCTCGTTCAACTCTGGTTTTGCTCGGATACCCCGCATGGCGTATGGCGCGTCGTGCGGGGTTTGCGCATAATGGGGGCATGGACAATGTGCTTATACATAATCGGGAAATGGGCCCGCGCGATTGGGCGGTCGACGTCGCGGTGGCGCTTGCCGCCTTTGCTTTCGGTGCCGTGCAGTTGATGGTCTCTGTAAGTCTCATCTTTCCCGACGAGGCTTTGCGCCGCATGCTCGGCATCGAGGCCGTCGTTCCCGCCACATCGTCTTTCATCGCGCTTGCACTCACGACGTTTCCCCTCGTGGCGCGCAGGAAATCCCCTTTGGCTTGTCTTCGTGTTCACGCTCGTGGCGTTCGTCGGATTGCAAAACTCTTTCCATGGTTCTATGCTCGCCGTCTTTGGGCCGATGGTTGCTCTGTTCACCATTGTTGTGGAATGCTCGCGCATCGAGATGGGCGTCGCCTGCGCCGCGAGCGCCTTGGGGCTTGCGGCGGCGACGTACGGCGGAACCTCGGCTGCGCTGTGGTTCTGGGTATACGTGCAAAACCTCGTGCTCATGGTCGTTTCGGCGCTCGGCGGGCTTGCCGTATGCGCCCATCGCGATTCCGTGCGGGCCACTGAGCAGCGTGCCGAAGAGGCCGAGCGCACGCGCGAGGAGGTGGCGGCTCGTCGCGTCGAGGAGGAGCGCGTCCGCATCGCTCGCGAGGTCCACGACATCACGGCCCATTCACTTTCGGCGGTCAGCATCCAGACTGCAGCAGCCGAGCGCCTGATCGACCGCGATCCCGCCGCCGCAAGGGAGGCGGTGTCGCTCGCGCACGAGACGGCGAAAAAGAGGCGCTCGAGGAGATTCGCGCGATGATCGGCGTGCTCAAGACGGGAGAGTCCTCCGCCGAGACCACACCGACCGAGGGCACGGCGCGTCTTATGGATTTGGCGGACTACCTTCAAGAAGCGGGGTTACAACGACACTCGACGTGTCGGGCTACAATCGGGAAGCGACGCCGGCGTTCATCGACATCGCGCTGTTCGGCATTGCTCGCGAGGCTACGACCAACATCGTCCGCCACGCCCATGCAAAAAATGCGTCGATCGTCCTCGAAAGCGACGGCGCGAAGGCGCTGCTCACTGTGCAAGACGATGGCGACGGCTTGCTGGGCGCTGCGGACGGGGCGTCCCCGACGGGCGGACACGGCATCGACGGCATGAGGGAACGCGCGAAGCTGCTCGGCGGCACCCTCGACGCGGCCTCTTCTCGGCGGCGGCTTTCGCGTTCGCGCGTCCATCCCCGTCGGCGACGAGTCCTCCGGTTTTGCGCTGCGCGCGGGAAAAGGGGGGTCCATGAGCGAAGATAGGCAGAAGGCGGCGAGCTTTCCTGCGGTTTCCGGCTTCGGGAAATGTGATGCCGGCGGAGCCCGTGAGACAAGCGACCGGAGCTCCATCGAGGGAAACACTGCGCATTCTCATCGCAGATGACCAGGATCTCGTGAGAAGCGGATTCCGCATGATTCTCAACTCCTACGACGGGTTGTCGGTCGAAGGTGAGGCGCGCAACGGCGAAGAGGCGGTCTACCTCGCCCAGAAGATCCGCCCCGACGTGGTGCTCATGGACATCCGCATGCCGGTGCGAAACGGCATCGACGCCACGCGCGACATCACATCAAACCCGCTGTTCTCGGGCACGCATGTCCTTGTCCTCACCACGTTCGACATCGACGAGTACGTCTACGACGCGCTCGCTGCGGGGGGCGAGTGGCTTTTTGTTGAAAGACGCCGAGTTCCGACGACATCGTCGAGGCCATCCACATCGTCGCACGCGGCGATGCCCTCATCCAGCCCTCGGTCATGCGGCGCTTGGTGGAGACGTTCGTGGCGTCGCGTCCTCGCGCGGGCATGCCGAAGCGGCTGCACGCACGGGAGGCCATAAGGTCGCTCACCGACCGCGAGCGAGAGATTCTCACGTTGGTCGCGCGCGGGCTTACCAATGAGGAAATCGCAGATGATTTGGTGATTTCTCCCGCAACGGTGAAAACGCACGTCGCCCGCATCATGGGAAAGCTCGATGCGCACGACCGGGCGCAGCTCGTGGTGTGCGCCTATGAGAGCGGTCTCGTTTCCCCGCGTGCGAACTGAAATATGAACGCAGTGTGGCGATTCGATAAAACCTAAGTCTCCATCGCTCAAGTTTTCTGCAAAATGCTTGCATTCGCCTTCCCAGATGCTATAGTAACCCAATGTTGTTAGCACTCACGTTCGAAGAGTGCTAGCACTCGAAAGCTCGGTATTAGCAACCATCGATTCAAGGTTGATGAGAGGAAGGCAAGTAATGATGAACCTGAAGCCGCTCGGCGATCGCGTCATCGTGAAGCAGGACGAGGCAGAGGAAACCACCGCAGGTGGCCTCATCCTCGCGCACGACGCGAAGGAAAAGCCCCAGACGGGCGTCGTCCTCAAGGTGGGCGAGGGCAAGCTCGACAAGGACGGCAACCTCGTTCCCGTGCCCGTGAAGGAAGGCGACCGTGTGCTCTATGGCAAGTACGGCGGAACCGAAGTCAAGGTCAATGGCGAAGAGGTCATGATTCTTCGCTCCGAGGACATCTACGCGGTCTTCGAATAGCTCTCCCGACGGCTTTCCGCGGCAGCCCCGAAAGCGCTCCGCGTCGCATCGCGTTCGCGCTCGATAGCAAGGCGCAAGCGCATCGCGCGTCCGCTTCGAATCTTCCGCGAAGCTCCGTCCTTTACGTTGCTGAGTTCTTTCAAGGAAAGGAAGCCTAAAATGGCTAAGGATATCAAGTTCGAATCTGACGCCCGCTCCGCTCTCGCGGCCGGCGTTTCCAAGCTCGCCGATGCCGTGAAGGTCACGCTTGGCCCTAAGGGCCGCTACGTCGCCCTCGAGAAGTCCTACGGCGCGCCGGTCGTCACCAACGACGGTGTCACCGTTGCGAAGGAAGTCGAGCTGGAAGATCCCGTTGAGAACATGGGCGCCCAGCTCATCCGCGAGGCTGCCGTGAAGACCAACGACGACGCGGGCGACGGCACCACGACCGCAACCCTGCTCGCCGATGTCATCGTCAACGAGGGTCTGCGCAACGTCACCGCTGGCGCTGACGCGCTCGGCATCCGCCGCGGCATTCAGAAGGCGACCAACGCCGTCGTCGAGGCCATCAAGGCGAACGCCCAGACCATCGACACCAAAGAGCAGATTGCCAACGTTGGCACCATCTCCGCGGGCGACCCCGAGATCGGCGAGAAGATCGCCGAGGCTATGGAAGCTGTCGGCAAGGACGGTGCCATCTCCGTCGAGGATTCCCAGACGTTCGGCATGGACGTGAACATCGTCGAGGGCATGCAGTATGATCGCGGCTACATCTCTCCGTACATGGCGACTGACGCCGAGAAGATGGAAGCGAACCTGAAGGACCCGTTCATCCTGCTCACCGACCAGAAGGTCACCAACATCCAGGATATGGTTTCGCTGCTCGAGTCGATCATCAAGACCGGCCGCCCGCTGTTCCTCGTCGCTGAGGACGTCGAGGGCGAAGCGCTTGCCACCATCCTGCTCAACAAGCTGCGTGGCACCTTCAACTGCGTCGCCATCAAGGCTCCCGGCTTCGGCGATCGCCGCAAGCGCATCCTCGAGGACATGGCCGCCGTCACCGGCGCGACCGTCGTCTCCAAGGATCTCGGCATGACGCTTGCCGACGTCACCATCGACATGCTCGGCACCGCTAAGACCGTCAAGGTCACCAAGGAGAACTCGCTCATCGTCGACGGCGCGGGCGATAAGAAGGACATCGAGGACCGTATCGCCCAGATCAAGGCCGAGAGCTCGATCGCACCGAGTCCGACTTCGACCGCGAGAAGCTCCAGGAGCGTCTCGCCAAGCTCTCCGGCGGCGTGGCAGTGCTCAAGGTCGGTGCTGCAACCGAGTCCGAGCTCAAGGAGAAGAAGTCCCGCATCGAGGACGCGCTGCAGGCAACGCGCGCAGCTGTCGAAGAGGGCATCGTTCCTGGCGGCGGCGTCGCTCTGCTCGACGTTGTCTCCGAGCTCGACAAGATCGAGACCACCGATAAGGACGAGCAGGTTCGTCGGTATCGACATCATCCGCAAGGCCCTCGAGGCCCCGATTCGCGCGATTGCCCAGAACGCCGGCTTCGAAGGCTCCGTTGTGGTCGAGAAGATCAAGGGTCTGCCTACCGGTGAAGGCCTGAACTGCGCAACCGGCGAGTACGGCAACATGTATCGAGATGGGCGTGAACGACCCGGTCAAGGTTACCCGCACGGCGCTGCAGTCCGCAGCTTCCGTCGCCGGCCTCATCCTCATCACCGAGGCCACGATCAACGAGATCCCCAAGGACGGTCCCGACCTCTCCGCTCTCGCCGCAGCAGGCCAGGGCGGCGGCATGGGCATGATGTAATAGGTTTCGCTGGCTTTACAGCCAGCGAAACAGCTCGACGCTGCGAAGGCCCCTGGCGGCGCGGATGCGTGCTTCAAGGATTTCTCGCGTACCGAAGTACGCGTCGAAATCCTTTCGCACGCCCCGCATCCGCCAGGGGCCTTCTCGCTGTCTTTAGGGCGAAAGTGACAAGCCCCTCTCTTCCTGCGCGTTTTCAACCTTTCGCGCCACCTGAACTCGCCAGGCGGGCCCTCGCCGTCTTCGGAGCGAGCGTGGCGCTTCGCACTTCCCTTGCGCAGGGCGCCCTGGTCGGAGCACTTGTCAAGAATTGCCTTTCCTCTTGCTGGGTGTTATTTTGTGGCTGAGTGTAACGACGCGAGACGGGGCATCTTCGCTCCCTTTGCGGAATTGAGTGCAATGCGGAATCGAAAGGCGTTGAGGACGATGAGCGATATTGCTTGCGAGAGTTGCCGGGTTGTAGCTTGCGAACACCTGGACAAGACGGCGCCTGATTTCTGCGTTCAAGCATCAATTACCAAAGAAATGCATGACGAAGCGCTGCGTCTCTACAACGAACCCGAGAACCATCTCATAATGGAATCTGCCGCGATAGTCAGCGCTGAAACGGTTAATTCGACACGCGTTCAGGACACGATCAAGTTTGCGTCCTGCATGGGGGCGTCTCTTGTTGGCATAGCAACCTGCACGGCAATGTTGAGGGAAACGCGTATCCTGACAGAGCTTCTCAGGAAGGCCGGGTTTGAAGTGCAGGTAGTTGGCTGCAAGTTGGAAAGCAGCATGAAAGCCGACCTGAACATTGGCGCGCCTTCATTGGCGGAAGATAGTGTTATCTGCGATCCAATCATGCAGGCTCTGTTGCTCAACGATGCAAAGACGGATTTGAATATCCTGATGGGGATTTGCGTAGGACACGATGCGCTTTTCTGCAAGTATTCAAATGCGCCCGCAGTGACCTTGGTTGCAAAGGATTTTATGACGGTGCATAACCCCTGTTCAGTGCTTTATGCCGCCGATTCTGTTTACAAGCGTAAGCTGGAAAAAACAATTGGGGAAATCGCGTCCGCCAAAGGGGAATGAGGCGCTTAAGACACCTCCTGCGAGGCACGAGCGACTTATGTTCGATGTCAAAGATAGCTCACCCAAGGGGCAAAAGCGGCAGGATGGCAAACCAGACGGGCGGCACCAAGAGCGCGGGCAGGAGATTCATGACCGAAATCTCCTTGATTTTCAAGATGGATAGGCCCGATGCGAGAATTAGAAAACCGCCGACGATGGTGATCTCGCACATCAGGTTCGCGGTCATAAGCGGTTCGAGCCACTGCGCCAAAAGGAAGATCGAACCCTGCCAGCAAAGAGCACCACGCCCGCGAGCGCCATGCCGATGCCGAATGACGACGCTAAGACCATCGAGGTCACGAAGTCGAGTGTCGCGTTGGTGAGCAGAAACGTCTCGTCGCCGTAAAGCGCGCTGTTGATCGGCCCCAAGATGGAAAGCGTGCCGAAGCAGAACAGCACGATGCCGGTCGAGAGTCCACGTGAGAGGTTTGTTCCGCCGCTTTCGTCCACCTTCGATTTCGACAGGCGCTCGGTCAGGCGGTCGAAGCGTCCCTCGATGTCGATCGCCGTGCCCACGACGCCGCCTATGGCAAGGCTCGCAATGAACAGCACGGGATAGACGCTTCCGTTCATGCCCTCGACAACGGAATGAAGACCCAGACCCGTCGCCGCAAGACCCATCGCACAGAACAGGATGTCCTGGTGCTTCTCACCAAGCCCGCGTTTCGCGAGGCTTCCGATGGCGCTTCCTACGACGATTGCCGCGGTGTTGACGACGGTTCCGATCATGGCCGTGTTTGCTCCTTCTGTTTTTCGTGTCGCTTGGCGAAACTGCGCCCACGTTGCCGCCTGCGCGAATGCCGCTGCGTTAGAATACCTCGCTATGGAAGAAATCATGCATATCGCGGGGCATGTCCTCGAACACTCAATTGAAGACACACTTTACCTCATCCTGTTTTTGTTCGTCACCTATCTGGCTATGGAATGGCTCGAGCACAAGGCGGGCGACAAGGCGCAAACGCCATCAAGCGCGCGGGGGAAGGCGGGCCCCGTCATTGGCGCGGTGCTCGGCGTCGTGCCCCAATGCGGCTTTTCGGCGGCGGCGTCGACGCTCTATGCGGGCCGCGTCATCACGGTCGGCACGCTCATCGCTGTGCTTCTGTCCACATCCGACGAGATGATCCCCATCTTCCTCGCGGCTCAGGTGCCCCTTTCCACCATGGGCGCTATCCTGGGTGCGAAGGTGGTCGTGGGCATTGTCGCGGGCCTTGCGCTCGACGGCGTGCTCCGCTTGCTCCATCGTCCTGAAGAGCATCTACGCATCCACGAGGCTGTGCGAGCGCGACCACTGCCACTGCAACGGCGAATGCGACGCCTGCGAGGAGAATCCCGAGCTTGTCTTACGAGGCGGAAAAGGACGAGGAACACCATCACGACCATGCGGGCGCTTCCATCGTGAAGAGCGCGCTCAAGCACACTGCCCAGGTCACGGTCTTCATTTTCATCGTCACGCTGCTTTTGAACGTGCTGCTCGAAACGGTAGGCGAGGACGCGCTGGCACAGATCCTCGGCTCGAACAGCGCGCTTTCGGTCGTTGTGGCGGCCATCGTGGGCCTCATCCCGAACTGCGCAGCGAGCGTCGTTATCGCCGACCTGTATGTGGAAGGCGTGCTCGGCGCGGGGGCCATGTTCGCGGGCCTGCTCGTCTCGGCGGGCGTCGGCCTGCTTGTCCTCTTCCGAGCGAACCGCCGTCCTAAGCAAAACCTCATCATCGTGGCGATACTCCTCGTCGTCGGCATTGTGGCAGGAGCGATTGTCTCTGCTGCGGGCATCGTGTTCTAATTCTGCTACACTGTTCGAGCATGATTCATTGGTTCGGAAGCGCACGAAAGGGCACGGAATGAAGCTTTTTGGAAGAACGCATCAAGCGTGATGGCGTCGTCAAGTCGGAAGGCGTGCTGAAGGTCGATAGCTTCCTCAACCACCAGATCGATGTCAACCTGATCGACGAGATGGGCGCGGAGTTCGCTCGACTGTTCGCGGATGCGCCCGTGAACAAGATCCTGACCATCGAGGCGTCGGGCATCGGCATCGCATGTCTGGTCGCGCGCCATTTCGGCAACGCGCCCGTCGTGTTCGCGAAGAAGGCCCAGTCCATCAACCTCGACGGCGAGATGTACTCCACCAAGATCCAATCGTTCACCCACGGCCGCATCTTCGACGTCATCGTTTCGAAGAAGTTCCTAAGCCCTGAAGACCACGTGCTCATCATCGACGACTTCCTGGCCAACGGCTGTGCTCTGAACGGCCTTATCGAGTTGGTGGAGGAGTCGGGCGCCACGGTCGAGGGCATCGGCATCGCGGTGGAGAAGGGCTTCCAGCATGGCGGTGACAAGCTGCGCGAGGAGGGCTATCACCTGGAGTCGCTCGCAATCCTCGAATCGATGGATCCCAACACCGGCGAGATCGTCTTTCGCGAAAACGCGTAGATAAAACCGGCTTGAGTGGCATTCCCCTGCTGCGAATTCGCGAACTTTTTCCTTGACGCGGCATCGATGCATCGCTAGCATATACAGTTGCGCTATTGGATAAGAGGGCCGTTAGCTCAGTTGGCAGAGCAGGGGACTTTTTAATCCCAAGGCCCGGGGTTCGAATCCCCGACGGCCCACCATTCCAAATGCGTAAGACCTGCTTTGGGTCTGCACCAATCCAGACTGGGGTATCGTCCAATGGCAGGACTCTGGTTTTTGGTACCAGCTATCTAGGTTCGAATCCTGGTACCCCAGCCATTTTGGATGCAGCAAAGCAGCATCGACTGGGGCCGTTGGAACAAGCTGGCATCAGTCAAAAAAAGCCGACAAGGCGGCTGCGCTTCTTGAAAGCGCGAATACCTGGCGATTCCACTCCGGATAAAGCGGAGCGACAATCGCGCGGCATGACCGCGGGCCTGGCAAGCAGGTATTTCGAAAACCACAGGTTTGTTGGTTTTATGTGCTTTTACGCTCAAATCTCCCACACAACATTATATGTTTGATATCATCTCGTGTTGCTGTCTTAAGTCCACATTAAGAGGAGAGCACAGTTGGCGAAACAAGATGTCATCGAGCTTGAGGGCACGGTCCTTGAAGCGTTGCCGAACGCGATGTTCAAGGTCGAGCTCGAGAACGGCCACGAGATCCTGGCCCACATTTCGGGCAAGATGAGAATGCACTACATCAAGATCCTCCCTGGCGATAAGGTGAAGGTCGAGTTGTCCGTCTACGACTTGAATCGCGGGCGCATCACGTACCGCTTCAAGTAGGGGGAACCGCGGGTTTTCCTCGCCGAACCTCGGCAATAACGTCTGCGGCTGGACGTTTGTATATAGAAGAGAACGCATAACCGAAAGGAATTGAGAAATGAAGGTACGTCCTTCGGTCAAGAAAATGTGCGACAAGTGCAAAATCATCCGACGCCATGGCAAGGTCTTCGTGATTTGCGAGAACCCTCGTCATAAGCAGCGTCAGGGCTAGGAAGAAAGAAGGGAATTAACCTATGGCACGTCTCGTTGGTGTCGACCTTCCTCGCGACAAGCGCATTGAAGTCGGCTTGACCTATATCTACGGCATTGGCCTCACCACCTCCAAGAAGATCCTCGCAGAAACCGGTGTGAACCCGGACGTCCGCGTGAAGGACCTCTCCGAAGAGGATCTCGGCAAGCTCCGCGATTACATTCAGGGCAACCTCAAGGTCGAAGGCGACCTGCATCGCGAGGTATCTCAGAACATTAAGCGCCTTATGGAAATCGGTTGCTACCGTGGCCTGCGTCACCGCAAGGGCCTGCCCGTTCGCGGTCAGCGCACCCACACGAACGCTCGTACCCGCAAGGGTCCGCGCAAGCAAATCGGCGGCAAGAAGAAGTAAGGGAGCAGATAAGTGGCAGCTAAGAAACAAGTGCGTGCGCGCATCAAGCGCCCGAGCGTAAGGACATTGCCGTGGGCGCCGCTCACATCAAGTCTACGTTCAACAACACCATTGTCTGCATCACCGATCCCCAGGGCAACGTGATCTCCTGGCAGTCCGCGGGCACCGTGGGCTTCAAGGGCTCTCGCAAGTCCACGCCGTTCGCCGCGCAGATGGCCGCCGAGGCCGCCGCGAAGACGGCCATGGAGCACGGGCTGAAGAAGGTTGCTGTATTCGTGAAGGGTCCCGGTTCCGGTCGCGAAACCGCTATCCGTTCCCTTCAGGCAGCTGGCCTCGAAGTAGCTAGCATCCAGGATTGCACCCCTATCCCGCACAACGGTTGCCGTCCGTGCAAGCGTCGTCGCGTGTAGTTGAAAGGATCATATAACCATGGCAATTAACAGAACTCCGGTTCTTAAGCGCTGCCGCCAGCTGGGCCTGATCCCGTTGTGCTGGGGTACAGCAGCTCTAAAACCTCAAGCGCGGTTCCCAAGCGTCGCCGCAAGGAATCCGAATACGGTATGCAGCTGCGCGAAAAGCAGAAGGTGAAGTTCATCTACGGCGTTCTCGAGAAGCAGTTCCTCGGCTACTTCAAGCGCGCTAAGGCAATGCCCGGCATCACCGGTGAGAACCTGATGCGCATTCTCGAGTCCCGCCTCGACAGCGTCATCTTCCGTCTCGGCTTCGCCCGCACCCGCAAGGAAGCTCGTCAGATCGTCACCCACGGCCACATCATGGTCAACGGTCGTCGTGTTGACGTTCCTTCCTACCGCGTGAAGGCCGGCGACGTCGTCTCCGTGGCTCCGAAATCCAAGGAGCTCCTCGTCATCAAGAGCGCTCTCGTTTCCAACGCTCGTTTCGAGGTTCCTGCTTGGCTCGAGGTTGACATCGAGAAACTCCAGGGCAACGTGTTGGCCCTTCCGCAGCGCGATCAAATCGATTTGGACATTAACGAACAGCTTATTGTCGAACTTTACTCGAAGTAATCGCAGCATAGTAAGGAGGCTTTTTCAAAACATGACAGAGTTCATGAGGCCTACTGTAACAACGGAAGAAGTCAACGACACGGTGGCTCGCTACATTGTCGAGCCTCTCGAGCGCGGTTACGGCCATACTCTTGGCAACAGCCTGCGTCGCGTGCTGCTCTCCTCTCTTGACGGCGCGAAAGCGACCGCCATTCAGATCGAGGGCGTGCAGCATGAGTTCACCACGGCTGAGGGCGTTATCGAGGACATCACCGACATCGTGCTGAACGTGAAGGGCCTTGTCTTTTCGGCTCTGAACGATGACGTCACCGAGGCGACTGCTCACGTGCTCGCCGAGGGTCCGTGCACGGTTACCGGCGCTGACCTCGACGTTCCGACCGAGTTCACGCTCGTGAACCCCGAGCACGTCATCGCGACGGTCGCAGACGGCGGCACGCTCGACATGACGATTCGCATCGGCGTCGGCCGCGGCTATGTCTCTGCCGAGCGCAACAAGCGCACGGAGGATCCCATCGGGGTCATCCATGTCGACTCGCTGTTCTCGCCGGTTCGCCGCTGCACGCTGAACGTGTCCGATACGCGCGTTGGTCAGCGTACCGACTACGACAAGCTCGTCCTCGAAGTCGAGACCGACGGTAGCATCGCCCCGACTGAGGCCGTGTGCCGTGCTGCGAACATCGTGAACCAGTACATGGGCGCGTTCCTGAGCCTTTCGAATACCGACGAGGAAGAAGGGGAGGAAGCTCCCTCCATCTTCGCGCCCGAGGGTCAGGAGTCCAATGCCGAGCTCGACAAGCAGATCGAGGACCTGGACCTTTCCGTCCGCTCCTACAACTGCCTGAAGCGCGCTGGCATTCATTCCGTCCGTCAGCTCGTCGAGTTCTCCGAGAACGACCTGCTGAACATCAGGAACTTTGGTGCGAAGTCCATCGAGGAAGTGAAGGAGAAACTCATTTCCATGGACCTCAATTTGAAGCCATAGGAGACCGAGATCATGAGACACAACAAGAAGGGGCGCTAGCTCGGCACCGACTGGAGCCATACTAAGGCTATGAAGCGCAGCCTTGTCAAAGCCCTTTTCCTGAACGACCGCATCAAGACGGTCGAGTCGCGCGCCAAGGAGATCCGTCCTGACGTCGACAAAATCATCACCTGGGCGAAGAAGGGCGACCTGCATTCCCGTCGTCTCGCTATCGCAGCTCTTGGCAACGACAAAGAGCCTCGTTCGCGAGATCTTCGAGAAGGTCGAGCAGGGCATGTTCGCCGATCGTCAGGGCGGTTACACCCGCATTATGAAGCTGGGCTTCCGCAAGGGCGACAATGCTCCCATGGTCATCATGGAGCTGTGCACTGAGCCTGTTTCCAAGAAGACCAAGACCGAGGAGAAGCCGGCTGCTAAGAAGGTTGCTCCGAAGAAGGTCGAGGCTGCTGAGGAAGCCAAGGCCGAGGAAGTTGCCGAAGAGGCTGCTCCCGCCGAGGAGGCTGCAGCTGAGGAAGCTGCTCCTGCCGAGGAGGCCGCAACCGAGGAGAAGGCCGAGTAGCCTTTCCCCTATAGGATGGACGAGAGAGTCGAGGCATTGCCTCGGCTCTCTTTTTTGCATTTGGGCCGACTTAACGCTATCCTGCGCGCTTTGGTCGGTATACTGCTTGCGTGCATTTAGCTGTGAAGACATATCATTTCGGGACATCGCCTTTCCACCAGGCTGATCCGCGCATAAAGATTGCGCTGCTCCTCGCGTACTCGATCACCCTGTTTCTCCTTGAGACCTGGACGGGGCCGCGATTGCTGCGGTGCTGTACGCGCTTGCTCACGCGATAAGCCGCGTCCCCTTCAGAAGCGTCTTCGTGCTTGCGGCGCCGACGTACGTCTTGGTTGCCGTTGCCATTGCGTTCTGCTCTTTCACCGGGGATGTTTCGTTGCCGATATATCTTTCAGACGCCGAGGTGTCCATGGCTGCCCCGTTTGCGGGATTTGACCCCATTGCCCTTGCGGGGTCGTTCGGCTTCGTTCCCGCTGGCTTCGCCAAGGGGGCGTTCAATGCGATCCGTGTCGTGATTTTGGTGTATGCAAGTCTGCTTGTGAGCTTCACGACGACTTCGACGGAGATGATGAGCGCGGCATCGAGCTTCATGGCTCCCTCAAACGCACGCCGCTTCCCGTTGACGATGCCGCGTGTGCCCTCTCAATCGCGCTTCGCTTCATTCCCGTGACGGCTGAGGAGCTGTGCCAGGTTCACGATGCGCAGTGGTCGCGATGTGCCCGTTTCTCGGGGTCGGGCGTTGTCGAGACGCTGCGCGCATGGGGACGCGTGTTCGTCGCGCTCTTCGTTGCACTCTTCCGGCGCGCAGATGCGTCTAGCTGCCGCCATGGACGCACGCTGCTACGGCGCTCCGACGAAGGATGGGCGTCGAAGCGCCCTTGAGGAATCGCATCTCGGTTTTCGGGGGGTGGCGGCAATCGTCGTCGGTATTGCGGCCTGTGTGTTTCTCGCCCTCTTCTTCTAGAACGCCGTTCTGCCTGCGTACGTTCCCCGCAGACGCGCCCAGGCGGGCGGTTCAGGTGCGGGTGCGGGGCTATACGCGGTTGTAGTGGTATAGTTTCCCTGTTAGGTTTCGGCCGCGTTTGCGTCGGTCGGACGAAAAGAATCCTTCAGGGAGGTTTTGCATGGGCATGATCATCGACGTATTCGGGCGTGAGGTTCTCGACTCTCGCGGAAACCCGACGGTTGAGGTTGAAGTGGCGCTTGACGACGGCTCGTTCGGTCGCGCTGCGGTTCCCTCCGGCGCGTCGACGGGCGCATTCGAGGCTGTCGAACTGCGCGATTGCGACACGCATCGTTATATGGGCAAGGGCGTTCTGGACGCTGTGACCCATGTCAACGAGGAAATCGCCGAGGCCCTTATCGGCTTCGAGGCTGAGGATCAGCGCGCTATCGACGCGACGATGCTCGAGATCGATGGCACCGACAACAAGGGTGCGCTTGGCGCGAATGCCATCCTGGGCGCATCGCTTGCCTGCGCTAAGGCGGCAGCCGAATCAGCGCAGCTTCCCTGTACAAGTACGTCGGCGGCATCGGGGCGCATGTGCTGCCCACGCCGATGATGAACATCCTGAACGGCGGCGAGCACGCAGACAATAACGTGGACTTCCAGGAGTTCATGATCATGCCCGTTGGCGCGACCACGTTCGCCGAGGCGCTGCGCTGGTGCGCAGAGATCTATCACACCCTGAAGAAGGTCCTGCACGAGGCCGGCCTTGGCGGCGGCGTTGGCGACGAGGGCGGCTTTGCGCCGAACTTCACCACTAACGAGGAGCCGCTCGAGTACATCGTCCGCGCATGCGAGGCTGCGGGCTACAAGCCGGGCGTCGACATCATGTTCGCGATGGACCCGGCTTCTACCGAGTTCTATAACGCTGAGACCGGCAAGTACGAGCTTAAGGGCGAAGGTCGTGAGCTGACCAGCTCCGAGATGGTGGACTACTGGGCCGCGCTGGTCGAGAAGTACCCGATCATCTCGATTGAGGACGGCATGGCCGAGGAGGACTGGGACGGCTGGAAGGCGCTGACCGACCGCATTGGCGACAAGGTGCAGCTCGTCGGCGACGACCTGTTCGTCACGAATTCCAAGCGCCTTGCGAAGGGCATCCAGCTTGGCTGCGCGAACGCGATCCTCATCAAGGTGAACCAAATCGGCAGCCTCACCGAGACCCTCGAGGCGATCGAGATGGCGAAGCGCGCGGGCTATGCGTGCGTCATGAGCCACCGCTCGGGCGAGACGGAGGACACGACCATCGCCGACTTGGCCGTTGCTTGCAACACTGGCCAGATCAAGACCGGCGCGCCGTGCCGAAGCGATCGCGTCGCGAAGTACAACCAGCTTCTCCGTATTGAGGAAGAGCTGGGCGATCAGGCCGAATACGCAGGTCTTTCCGCGTTCTACAACATCAAGGTGCCGCAAGCGTAAGAAGAAATCGCTCGGTGGCCTTTCGAGTCGAACCGCTATAATAGGTGCCATCGAACGTGTGCGCGCCGTCGCTTTCGCGGCGGCGCGTTTTTCTATGAAAGGGGATTCGATGACAGAGATGATTTCTCTGGAAGAGGCGCAAGCGCTCGTTCTCGCGAACGTGGCGCCGCTTTCGACGGAGGTGGTCGAGGTTCTCGACGCCGTGGGCCGTGTGTCGGCCGCCGATTTGGCGAGCGACATCGATATCGCGCCCTTCGCGCACTCGGCGATGGATGGCTTCGCGGTGCATGCGGCAGAGGCTCGAGGGCGCGAGCGAGGACGAGCCGGTGGAACTCGACGTCATTGCCGAGATTGGTGCAGGCGAGGTGTACGGCGGGCCGATCGAGGCGGGCCAGTGCGTGCGCATCATGACGGGCGCGCCCGTTCCCGACGCCGCGGACGCAGTGGTGAAATACGAGATCGTCGGCGTCGTTTCGGGCGACGGCAAGCCAGGCAGCCGCGTTTCCTTCACCGCCCCGACCAAGCTGCGCAACAACATTCGCGAAGCGGGCGAAGAGGCCCATGCAGGCGAGGTCATCGTCCATGCAGGCGAGGTTATCAGCTCAGCCGGTGTCGGCTTTCTTGCTGGCTGTGGCGTGTTGCAGGTGCCGGTTTATCGACGTCCGAAGGTCGCCATCGCGGCAACTGGATCGGAGCTCATCGACCCCTCCGAGGTCCCCTCTGCTGGAAAGATCCGCAACTCGAACAGTCTTGCCATCGCGGCATGCGCGAAGGCTGCTGGCTGCATTCCCACCATCCTTCCCATCGTGGAGGACACCTACGAGGCGCTTGAGAAGACGGTGCTCGACGCGGTGGAAACCTATGATTTCGTCGTCACGACCGGCGGTGCAGCGAACGGCGATTTCGACTTCATCAAGCCGGTGGTGGAGGGAACGGGCGAGCTGCTCATGACCACCGTGAACATGCGTCCCGGCAAAGCTCAGACGTTCGGCCTGGTGAAAGGTACGCCCGTCTTCGGCCTTCCCGGCAATCCCGCCGCGGCGTACTGTGGCTTCGAGATGATCGTTCGTCAGGCGCTGCGCAAGATGCAGGGTTATAGCCACTTCAACCGTCCTGTTGTTCGCGCACGTTTGTCCCAGGACACCAAGAAGAAGGATCCGCGCCGCATTTTCTTGCGCGCGACGCTCACGAAAGACGACGAAGGCTATCTGGTCACCCCCGCGCAGAATCAGAGCTCCGGGGCTTTTCGGGCCGATTCAGCGCAGCAACTGCATGGCGATTATGCCCGAGGGGCTGGAGTCTCGCGCAGCAGGCTCGATGATCGACTGCATGTTGCTCGACGTCTCCGAGGAAGTGCTGATCTAAAAGAACCCTACGATTTCGCGCCGCAGAGGCGCCGATGGAAAGATGAAAGGATAAAACCATGAGTGTCGAGAAGCCGGTATTCGCCATCATCACCTGTTCCGATACGCGCGGCCCTGAGTGCGATACCGCAGGTGACGCGCTTGAATCGCTGATCGAAGAGCAGGGCTGGGCCTGCCGTACGCACATGATCGTGAAGGACGACCGCGCCGGCATCGCCGCCGCTATCAAGCGCTGCACCGACGATTTGAAGGTTGACATCGTGCTCACCTGCGGTGGAAGCGGCTTGTCCCCGCGCGACAACACCCCGAGGCCACGCGCGACGTGTGCGAGCGCGACGTGCCCGGCATTGCTGAGGCCATGCGCTACCACAGCCTGCAGATCGCTCCCTACGCGATGCTCTCGCGCGCAATCTGCATGCAGCGCGGCAACACCATCGTCATCAACCTGCCGGGCAGCGAGAAGGCCGCGCGCGAGAACTGGGACGGCATCGTCGCTGCGCTTCCCCATGCGGTAAAGATGATGGCCGGCGGCGGGCACTAATTCCCCTGCCGCTTTATTGCCGCTTTGTTTCGAAACGCGCCCGAACAGCCTGATTGCTCGGGCGCGTTTTTCATGAGTGCTATACTTTGCAACCGATAACAGGTTACGAGAAAGGCTTGGAAGCGGTGGAGGAGAACCATCAACGGCTTCACGGGGTTCGCTCGCAAAGCTCAACAGCAGCAACAACAATCTGCACGGCGGTCTGGCGCGATGACCCCCGATGAGACGAGCGCGGCTGGCGCCCAGGATGAGCAGGCGGAAAAGCCTGTGTTCGATCCCGACCAGCTTGCCCTGATTCCCGAAATCGATCGTCGTTGGTCATGGGTGGAAATCGATCTTTCGGCCATCCGCCACAACGTCGGTGTCGCGCGATCGCTCATCAAGCCGAGCACGCGCCTTCTCGCCGTGGTGAAGTCCGACGCGTACGGCCACGGTGCTGTGCGTGTTGCGAAGACCGCGTTGCAATCGGGCGCGAACTACCTGGCTGTCGCTACGGTAGACGAGGGCATCAAGCTGCGCGAGGGGCATGGTGGGGGCGCCAATCGTGCTTCTGTCCGAGCCTCCTGCAACGGCGGCGCCCCTGCTGCTCGCCTACAAGATCATGCCGTCCATCTACACGCCCGAGTTCGCCATCGCCTACGCCGAGAAGGCCGACGAGTACGGCATTCGCGCACCGTTCCACCTGGCGGTGAACACGGGTATGAACCGCATCGGCGTACGCTATGACAATGTGGTCGATTTCATGCGGAAGGTGAGCTTCCATCGTGCGCTCGATCTGGTGGGCACGTTCACGCACTTTGCGACGGCGGACTGCGAGGGAACGCTCGACTTCGGCATCCAGGTGAAGCGCTTCACGGAGGCGATTTCCGCACTGCGCGAGGTGGGCATCGACCCCGGCATCGTGCACTGCGCGAACTCCGCCGCGACGGTCCGCTATCCGCAGGTCCACTTCGACATGGTGCGGTGGGGCGTGTCGCTCTACGGCTTGCACACTTGTCAGGAAACGCGCTCGATGATCAACCTCAAGCCCGCGATGAGCGTGCACGCGCGCATCACCGACACGCGCCTGGTGCCCATGAGCGAGGGCGGGAGCTATGGGTTGAACTACCGCAGCCCTGGCAGCGTGAAGATCTGCACGGTGCCCGTCGGCTACGCGGACGGCTTGAACCGCGGTCTTTCCGGTCGCACCGACTTCATCGTCGACGGCACGCGCGTGCGCCAGGTGGGCAACATCTGCATGGATCAGTGCATGTTCGAGGTGGATTTGCGCACGTACGGCACCCGTCGCCGCCTCGACCCGCAGATCGGCGACGAGGTGGTCATCGTCGGCCGTCAGGGAGATTCCGTGGTGACGCTCGACGGCATGGCGAACAAGCTCGGCACGATTCACTACGAGCTGGCCTGCGCCTTTGGAATGCGCCTGCCGAAGGTGTACGTCTAGATGGGCAAGCCGCACATACCCCTTCCCGAGATTCGCGCCGCGGTGGAAGCTTGCCATCGCTGCCCGCTTTCGCAGGGGCGCACGCAAACGGTGTTCGGGGTGGGAAACCCTCGCGCCCGCGTGCTTTTCGTGGGGGAAGCGCCTGGTCGCAATGAGGATTTGCAGGGCGAACCATTCGTGGGCGCCGCCGGGCACATGCTCAACGATCTGCTTGCGATCGCGGGGCTTTCCCGCGACGACGTCTACATCGCGAACGTGCTGAAATGCCGCCCTCCCGGAAACCGCGACCCAAGGCCTGAGGAAATTGAGCTGTGTGCGCCTTTCCTGCGCGAACAGACGCGAACCATCATGCCCGACTTCATCGTGACGCTCGGCAAGTTCGCCACGCAGTTCATCCTGAAGACCGAGGTGGGAATCACGCGGCTGCATGGAACCTTGCAGCATGCGGGCCGCTTCAGCGTCTTCCCGATCTACCATCCCGCGGCCGCGCTCTACGATGGCAGCAAGCGCGAGCCGTTGGAGAACGATTTTGCGACGCTCGGCGAGCTTTTGCGACAGGCGGGCATCGTTGCCGCTGCCCCCGATGGTTCGCAGCCAGGTGGGGAAGACAAGGTGCCGCAAGTGCGCACGGTCGCTCTTGTTTCCCCTGATGAGTCGGGGGATGCGCCGCAGCCTTCTCCAGTGAAAGAGAATGAATCGTTCTCGCAGCAAAAACTTCTCTAAAAAGGTGGAAGCATGCCTTTCGACGTAATCGAATACATCAACACGCCCCGTTGGCTGACGTCCCGGCTCGGCCTTGAGCGCATCCGCGAGCTCCTCGATCGGCTGGGGCGCCCTCAGGACCGCTTGAAGTTCGTCCACGTCGCCGGCACGAACGGTAAGGGGTCTACCTGCGCTTTCACGGCGACGATCCTTGCGGAGGCGGGCTTTAAGACGGGACTTTTCACGAGCCCCTACGTGGAGACCTTCCATGAGCGCATCCGTGTGAACGGGCGCAATATCTCGGATGAGGACCTCACGGCTGCAACGCTTCGTGTGCGCGAGTGTGCCGAGGCGATGGAAGCGGAAGGTGGCGAGCACCCCACCGAGTTCGAGCTGATGACTGCTGTGGCGCTCGTGCATTTCGCGCACGTCGGCTGCGATATCGTGGTGCTCGAGGTGGGGCTTGGCGGCCGGCTCGACTCGACCAACGTCATCGCCGCGCCCGAGGTTGCGGCAATCGTGTCGATTGCGCTCGACCACACGAACCTGCTCGGCAACACGCTTGCCGAGATTGCCCACGAGAAGGCGGGCATCGTGAAGGAGGGTTCAACCGTGGTGTCGTGGCCGCAGGAGCCTTCCGCCATGGAAGTGGTGGAAGACGCCGCACGGCGCGCGGGCGATAAGCTCGTCGTGCCTGATTTCTCGCTGCTTTCGGTGGGGAAGGTGACGAGGGGCGCTGCGCTGTTGACCTGTGGTACCGCTCTTGAGCACGAGGGGCATACTCCGTGCTCAAACAGTCCTCGCTTCGCTGCGGAACTGCGCGCGGAGCACGCCCCTCATGCTCAAGAGCCCAGGCAGGGGCCGAGGGGGGCCAACCTGCGAGGCTGGCGGCCCCGCGCGGGAGGCTCCGTGCTCAAACAGTCCTCGCTTCGCTGCGGAACTGCGCGCGGAGCCCCGCGCGGGGCCGCCAGGTGGGGGCCGCTGGTGAGTTGGGCTGCGGGACCGCGTTCGAGCACGCTCCTCATGCTCAAGAGCTCCAGGCAGGGGCAGGGGCAGGGTTCGATGCTGGGTTCGGTGGGCGTATGCCACGCGCAGTTCCGCACGAGCCGAACGTGCCCTCTGACACGTTCGTACGAGCTCAGGACCGCTTGGACATGTCATATGCCCACCGAACCCCCATGTCGCAGGTTGAGAGTGCTGTTCCCATGCGTCAGTTCTCGTATCGTGGACGGGAGTATGCGACGCGGCTTTTGGGGTCGTATCAGCCCTCGAACGCGGCGATGGCTATCGAGATAGCTGGTGCGCTGCGCGAGCGCGGCTGGGAGATTCCTGATGAGGCTATCGCGCGCGGAATTGCCGAGACGCGGTGGCCTGCGCGCTTCGAGGTGCTTCGATCAACCGGCGGGTATGCCGACCGTGGTGATCGATGGCGGCCACAACCCGCAGGGCGCGGGCGTGCTCGTCGATTCGCTGCGGGATGTTTTCCCCGATAAGCGGCCAGTATTCCTTGTGGGCATTCTTGCCGATAAAGACTATCGCTCGATGCTACGGGCAGTCGCGCCGCTGGCGAGTGCCTTCGTGTGCGTGACGCCGCCTAATCCGCGTGCTCACGATGCGGCCGATCTCGCTGAGGCGATTCGCGAGACATGCGGTGAACTCAGCGCTCGCGCAACGGTTGAGGTTGCGGGCGATTTCGACGATGCCGCCTCTGCTGCGCGCAAAATCGCCGGCTCCGAAGGCCTTATCTGCGCATTCGGCAGCCTCTATTCGATTGCCGATGTCAAGGCGGCGTTTCTTCGCGCTGCGGATAGCAACTCTTTGCAGCCGTAGGGTTTCCCGACAACATTTCGCATATACGGCGCTTGGCTACTGTGCGCGACGGGGCTAGGCTTTTGCTGTTCGCTTGCAGAGGGATTTCCTGTAAGTGACATTATCGAAAATAGTTCCCAATAATAATGAAAACTGTTATCGATAATGTGCTATCCTGGCATCCAATAATCAACCATCGCATATGCGAAGAGGAGGGGGTTGCGTTATGGATATCTTGACCGACGTTGCTTTGCTCTCACGTATCCAGTTTGCGCTCACCGTTGCGTACCACTTCATATTTGTCCCGCTCTCGATCGGGCTGGACCTGATCACGGCGATTTTCGCGACGAAGTACTACCGTTCGCGCGACGAGAAGGACGGTGCGGCGGTGCGCCTCTGGGTGAAGATCTTCACCGCGACGTTCGCCATCGGTGTGGCGACGGGCATCACGATGGAGTTCTCCTTCGGCACGAACTGGGCAGATTACTCGCGCTTCGTAGGCGATATCTTCGGCGCCCCGCTTGCCGCAGAGGCGCTGTTCGCTTTCTTCCTGGAGTCGGTGTTCTTGGGCGTGCTGCTGTTCGGTCGCAACAAGGTTTCGCCCAAGTTCTACACCGTGTCGGCATGGCTTGTGTGGGCAGGCTCCCTTTTGAGTGCGCTCTGGATCCTCATCGCTAACTCGTGGATGCAGACGCCCGCCGGCGCCGAGCTCGCAGCCGATGGGAAGAAGGCTATCATCACCGCCTCCCTCGCAGCAGCCATGAACCCCTCGATTGCCCCGCGCTACTTCCATGTGATCGTTGCGTTGCTGATCATCGGTGCGTTCACGTCGCTCGCCTTGGGCGGATGGTACCTGCTCAAGAATAAGCACACCGACTTCGCCATGAAAACGGTGCGCATCGGTGCTGTTGTCGGCATCGTCGCCTCGTGCGCCATGATCGTGACCGCGCACGCGTCCGCCGTTCAGGTGTCCGAAGAGCAGCCCACCAAGCTCGCCATGATGGAGGGCATGTACAACGACGAGGTGCCGCCGCTCTACGCATTCGGTTGGGTGGACGAGGAAAACGAGAAAGTGATCACCCCGTTCGCGATTCCCGGCGGGACGAGCTTCCTTGCAACCGGCACGTGGGATACCGAGTACAAGGGCCTGCATTCGCTCGCGCAGGAGGAGAAGTACTCCGATATGAATGTCGCCGACCAGCCCGTGAACCTCGTGTTCCAAACATATCACCTGATGGTTGCCATGTATGGGCTAGAACCATCATGGTGACGGCGATCCTGGCGATTGTCTTCACCATGCGCGGTGAGCGCGTTCGTTCGATGCGCTGGCTGCAGAAGCTGTTCGTCATCTCGCCGCTGTTTCCGTTCGTGGCCATTCAAGTTGGTTGGATTACGGCGGAGGTGGGCCGTCAGCCGTGGGTCGTCTATCCTTCGACGACCGGTCCCGACGGCGTGGCTCTTCTGACGAACGACGCGATTTCCCAATCTGTGTCGGCGCCCGAGCTTTTGATCACGCTGGGGCTGTTCCTTGCGGTCTACCTGTTCCTCCTCATCGGCTGGGTGCGCGTTATCTCCCATTTCGTGAAGCAGGGGCCCGATGAGGGTGCCGCCAAGGCGGCCGATGGGAATCTTGCGGTGGCCGGTGCGGGTGAAAAGGGTGGTGAGCAGTAATGACGATTCTCCAGATACTGTGGTTCTTTCTGATTTTCGTGCTGATCGCGGGCTATTTCGTGCTCGACGGATTCGACTTGGGCGCGGGCGTGCTCTACCCTGTCCTCGCGAAGGACGAGACCGAGCGCGCGTATATCCGCCGCAGCATCGGCCCTGTGTGGGACGGCAACGAGGTTTGGCTGCTCACGGCGGGCGGTGCGCTGTTCGCGGCGTTTCCCGCGGCATACGCCACGACGTTCTCGGGCTTTTTACCTTGCGGTGATGCTCGTGCTCTTCGGGCTTATCGTACGCGCCGTCTCGCTCGAGTTCCGCGCCCATGACGCCAGCTGGTCGCGCGTGTGGGACGTGTGCTTCATCGTTGGATCGTTCTTGCCGGCGCTTCTGCTCGGGGTTGCCGTGGGCAATGCGTTCGCGGGTATTCCCATGGCGGCGAACGGGGATTACTCAGGCGTCCCTCTTCTGGGGAACCATTACCCCATACACGCTGCTCGTGGGGCTTCTCGGTTTCTCGATGTGTTTGACGGCGGGGGTGCTTGTGGATCGCGCTTAAGACGCCCGAGGGGAGTGACCTTCGCGCGCGTGCACGCAAGCTCGGGGGGCATTCTGCAGATTGTGACGCGCGTGCTGTTCGCGGTCTGCGGTGCTATGACGCTCGGGGTCATCCGTCCCGCTATTGAGTTCAATGTGGCCAGTGGCCTGCGTGTTTGCCGTACTCTTCGCAATCGCTCTCATCGTGTCGATATACCTGGGCCGCACGAAGGGGAGCGACTTGGGCGCGTTTTCTCGCCCAGTCCGCAGGCGCGGTCTGCCTTATCGGGCTTCTGGCGACGTCGATGTTCCCGACGCTCGTCGTTGCCGATCCCGCCGGCGTGGGCGCCTCGATCACTGCGGCGACGGCAGCATCCTCGGAGATTTCCCTTGCTTGGATGACGGGCATCGCGTGTATCGGCGTGCCGCTCGTGTTGGTGTACCACGTCATCGTCTACCGCACGTTCTGTGGCCGCTTGAGCGAGGAAGACGTGGCATAGCATGGAGAGGAAACACTACCTGAAATGGCTCTCCGTCCTTTGCGTGGTACTGGCGGCGTTCGGGGCGGGCATCTTCGCTGTAGGGTATCAGTCCTTAAGCGTCGGGCGCGTGGCGACGATCTGCCTGCTCGTTGTGGCTGCCGCCGTGCTCGCATGGCTTTCTCGCCGCGACCGCCCATAGGCTTCCTGCTGAAGCGGGCGCGCGCGTCTCGGTATCTTGTCGAAGCCGCCGCATGTGCCCTCGCGTCTCGCTGCGGTCGCGGTGCATGCCCCGCGTTTTCCCGTTGCCGTACGCGTTTCGCCCCGCCGCGCATTCCAAAAAAGAAAAAGAAGCCGCAGATGTGAATGAACTGCCTCCCAGTTCTTGGACAAGAGAAATGGGAGGCTTCTTTATGTCTGGAAGACCGCTTTACGATGCGGGGTTCGACGGCGTGCCGTCGAACTCTACGAGGAGGGCCACGGGCGCGACGTAATCGCATATCTTGTCGGCACCCCCCGAGGGAACCGTGAGAAAATGGCTGGACACCTACAGATCCGTCGGCATAGGAGGCTCTGGCCGCCATGGGGGCAAAGAAGAAGACCTACTCGTTCGATACCAAAGTGGCCGCCGTCAGAGCGGTCGAAGACGAGGGTCCACCGTGCCCGAGGCCATGGCCAGGTTCGGGATAGTCTCGAGCAGCCCTCTGCGGAAATGGCTGAAAGCCTATCGGGAAGGAGGCCCTGAGGCGCTCAGGCCCAGGCCCAAGGGAAGGCCGAAGGGCGCGAAGGCGGCACCCGGGCCGATGGCGCGCGAGCAGGAGCCGAGCGGAGGGTCCAGAAGCTGGAGGCCGAGAACGCCTATCTAAAAAAAATCGATCGCCCTGAAGGCGGAGAAGCGCTCTCGAACCGCGAGAAGGCAGCGGTCGTGAGCGGGCTTTCAGGGCGCTACCCCCTCTCCGATCTGCTGGAGGCGGCCCGGCTGCCCAGGTCGAGCTACTACTACGCGCTCGCGCATCCGAAGGCGCCCACGCGGCCCGAGCCTCTGGGAGGCCGCGGCCGAGATATTCTCGCGCACCCCCAACGGGTGCGGTCACCGGCAGATAGCCATGTGCCTGCGCGCTGAGGAGGGAGCGGTCATCGCCGACAAGACGGTCTTGAAGATGATGCGCGAGATGGGCATAAGCCGCGGCATCCGCCGAGAGACCGACTACCACAGGTACAACTCGTACAAGGGGAAGGTCGGCAGGACGTTCGAGAACGTCATCGGGCGCGACTTCGGGGCCGACGGGCCCTGGGAGAAGATGGGCACCGACGTCACCGAGTTCAGGCAGCCCTGGGGCAAGGCGTACTTCGCCCCCCGTCTACGACTTCGCGAGCAAGGAGATCGTCGCCTGGTCCGTATCTACGCGCCCGAACATGGCCCAGCAATACGAGCTGCTCGATCAGCTCCTGGCGAAGATGCCCGAGGGGTCGGCCCCGTTCTGCACTCCGACATGGGATGGCAGTACCAGCAGGCCGGGTGGTGCAACCGCCTGGCGGAGGCAGGCGTGGTCCAGAGCATGTCGAGGAAGGGCAACTGCATCGACAACGGGGCGACCGAGCAGGTCTTCGGCCATATGAAAGACGAGTTCTTCAAAGGCCGGTCGTGGGCGAGCTTCGAGGAGTTCAAGCGCGACCTGGGCGCCTATATCGTTCACTGGAACACAAGGAGGCGACAGGTTAAACTAAAGGGACTGACCCCGGAGGAGTTCCGGAATCAGTCCCTTGCAGCTTAGTCTTTATTGGCCCGTCCAAGAACTGGGATGCAGTTCAATGCGGGAACTTTTCGTTGGGCGATGATAGCTTACAGGTTGTCGATGTACTCGACGAGGTCACCGACGGTGGTGAGGCCTTCCGGCTCGCCGAAATCGACGCTGCACTTCTCCTCGAGGTCGCAGATGAGCCGACCATGTCCAGGAGTCGATTCCCAGGTCTTCGAAGGTGGCGTCTTCGGTTACGTTCTCGGGGTCGATGTCGAGGTTCGATTCGAGAACTTCTTTAACGGTATCAAGCGTAGCCATTGAAGGCATCCTTTCTCACAGTGAACTAGCGAAGGTATTGTACCCTATCGCTACGCCTTCTGCTTCAAAAGGCCGTAACCTCCATTGTCGCGACGGTAAAGAACATTCACCAAGTTTGTGTCGCGATCGGTGTAAGCGAAGAAATCGTGGCCCAGAAGGTCGATTTGCACGAGTGCTTCTTCCTCGGTGAGCGGCGCGAACTCGATTTCCTTCACGCGTACGACCTCGTCGTCGGACAGCTCGCTCATAAGCCCGTCGAGGTCGAGGCTCTCCTTCGGAGACGGAATGGGCGAGGCGTCAACGGTTTTCTCGCCGTTGCGGGTCTTGCGATCGATGACGCGCGTCTTGTACTTGCGCAGCTGGCGCAGCACCTTCGCCGCGGCGACGTCGATGGCCGCGTACATATCGTCTTCGTGCTCTTCCACGCGGATGATGTGGCCTTTCGTGCGCAGTGTGACTTCGCAGGTGTCGGGGCAGGGGTTCGCCGGGTTCTTTTCTTTGCTCAGGACGACTTCGGCGTTGAGGGGGTCGATATCCATGACCTTCATCGAGTTGCCGATTTTCTCCTCGGCATAGGCGCGCAGCGCGTCGGTTACAGGCATTTTGCGGCCGGATACGGTAATGCTCATAGTTACCACCACACAATCGTGGCGAATAAAAAACAGCCTGAGGGGATGCCCTTGTCCATGCGGGTTTATCTGCGATTTCGATACCCGTCTGCATGGAACATGTTGGCTCCTTACCTCGAAGCTGATAGGTACAGCATAGCGCAAAACGGCGTCGGGGAGATGAGTATTTGCGACCATTTTGGCAACGCTTCTCTTACAATCGCAGGTGAAAGGGGGTTTTGCAAGTTAATAACCCGTTATTTGAGGGATAATGCAACAAACGCCCGACCCCGTGGTATGCGCTGCCTGCGCATAGATTGGATTTCCCATGACAGAACATTGCGCCTCACCTGCGCACAAAGAAGCGAGGCTCTGCGGAAGGCGTGGCTCACGATGCGCCTGCAGCACCCGAGCACCCCAGTGCGCAAAACCCCGATCCGGGGCGCATCTACATCAGCGAAGTACAGCGCCATCAGGCCCGCTATCGCAAGCTCATCCAGTTCACGAGCTCGTCCACGAAGGCGGCGGGTGCGATGCTCCTTTGCGGCGATCGCGGCGCTTGTGGTGGCGAACTCCCCTGTCTCCGATGCCTTCTCCCATTTCTGGCACACCGACGTCGGCTTCGTGTTCGGGCAGACGCAGGCGACGATGCCGCTCTCGCACGTCATCAACGACGTGCTTATGGCGGTGTTTTTCCTGCTCGTGGGCTTGGAGATTAAATACGAGATGACGGTGGGCGAGCTGACGAACATTCGTCAGGCGATCCTTCCCCATCGTCGCTGCGGTGGGCGGTGTGCTCGTGCCTGTGGCCGTCTACTCCGCGTTCAACGTGGGCAACCTTGACACGGCGGGCGGATGGGGCGTCCCTACGGCGACCGATATCGCGTTCGCGCTGGGAATCTTGGCGCTTCTCGGCAATCGCGTGCCGAACGGGGTGCGCGTGTTCTTGAGCACCTTGGCCGTCGCCGACGACATCATCGCGATCATCGTCATCGCGGTGTTCTACGGGGCAGGCGCCGTCTTTGCCGTGGCTTGGCTGTGCGGCGGTCGTCTTTTGCGCGCTGTTGCTCATGAACAAGCGCCACGTGTTCTCGCTGTATGCGTATCTGCTGGTGGGGGCCGTGTTATGGTACTGCGTGTTCATGTCGGGCGTGCACTCGACCATCGCCGGCGTACTGCTCGCGTTTGCAATTCCCTCCGGCTCGCGCGTGAAGGTGAAGAGCTTCATCCGCTGGACGGGCGAGCGCGTCGTCGAGTCGAAGAGTGCCTTCAACGCGCAAGAACCCGTTATCGGGCAGGAGGATTATCTGAAGACGGTCTCCTCGTTGGCGCGCGTATCGAAGCAGGTTGTGCCTCCGGCGACGCGTTTGGAGCATCTGCTCTACCCCTGGGTGTACTTCGCGATCTTGCCCCTGTTCGCGCTCACGAACGCGAACGTCGGGCTTGCGGGCAGCGATTTGGGCGCCCTGTTCTCGAACCCGGCGCTGCTTGGTGCGTTCTTCGGCCTGGTGGTGGGCAAGCCGCTTGGCATTATGGCCGCGAGCTTCCTTGTGGTGAAGCTGAGGGCGGCGAGCCTGCCCGAGAATGTGACCTGGATGCATATGCTCGGTGCGGCGGTTTTGGGCGGCGTCGGCTTCACGATGGCAATCTTTGTGGCGAACCTGGCCTACGTCGATGCGGCCACAATCGCCGCGGCGAAGCTCGGCATCCTTTAGCCTCGCTCGTCGCGGGCGTCGCGGGCTTCTCGCTGCTCGCGGTGCAGGCGAAGTCGGCGCAGAAGCAGGGCGTGGCTTTCATGTCGCTCGGCCCGAGCGAGATGCAGCGGCAGACTGCGGGCGAAGAAGCCAACGCCGCATCCGAGAGGCTCCTTCGCGAAATCGACGATCCCGAGGTCATTCGCGAGGTGGAGCAGGCTCTTGCGGAGTGCGAGGGCATTGCGGAAGTGGCGGTCTCCCTCAAGGAGAAGCGCTAGCGCCGCCGCGACGCGTCCCTTCGGGGCCGCTCGTGCTTGGGCGGCACCTCGCGCCGCCCAAGCACGCGATCAGGTGCGTTTGGGGATGCCTGCAGCCTGCGGGAACGCGTCAGTTTCGGGTTGCGCTATACTTTCCCTGGCATTTTTCAACCAATCGGAAGGTCGTTTCAATGAATACTGCCGCCATCGTGCTCGCCGCAGGTGCGGGAACTCGTATGAAGTCGAAAAAACCCAAGGTCGCGCACGAGATTCTCGGCAAGCCGCTCGTTCGCTGGGTCGTTGACGCCGCGCGCGAAGCCGGCGCCGACCGCATCGTGTCGGTGGTGGGGCACGCTCGCGAGATTGTGGAGCCTTTGGTGTCCGACACCGAAGTTGTCGTGCAGAAGGCGCAGCGCGGCACGGCAGACGCGGTGGCCGCCTGCAAGGAAGCGCTCGCCGGCTTCGATGGCTCGCTGCTGGTGCTGTCGGGCGACTGCCCGCTTATCACGCCCGATACCATTCGCGAGCTCGCCGACATGCGCGCCCGCTCGAACGCGGCGGTCGTGGTGCTCACCATGGGAGCCTCGACGACCCGTTCGGCTATGGGCGCATCATCCGCGACGGCGAGGGGCGCGTCGAGCGCATTGTCGAGCAGAAGGATGCGAACGCCGCCGAGGCCGCCGTCACTGAATGCAATTCCGGCTTCTACTGCTTCGACGCGCAGGCGCTTTTCGAGGCGCTCGAACAGGTGGGCAGCGACAACGCGCAGGGCGAGTTCTACCTGACCGACGTGCTCGAGATCTGCCGTGGCGCCGGGCGCGACGTGCTTGCGCTTCCCGCAAGCGACGTCTCCGAGTGCCTCGGCGTGAACTCGCGCGTCCAGCTGGCTGCGGCGACGTGCGCCCTGCAATCGCGCATCAACAAGGAGCACATGGCGGCGGGCGTTACCATGTGGGACCCGACCTCGGTGTGGATCGGCCCCGACGTGGAAATCGCGCCCGATGTTGAGCTTCTCCCGCAGACCTTCCTCTTGGGGAAAACTCAGGTAGGGGAGGATTCCGTCATCGGCCCGAACACGCGCCTGACCGACACCGTCGTCGGCTCGGGCTGCACGATCGACGAGACGGTCGCGATCGAGGCGCGCATCGACGATGAGGCCACGTGCGGTCCGCGTGCGTACCTGCGCCCCGGCGCGCACTTGTGCGAGGGGTGCGAAGGCCGGCACTCATGTGGAAATCAAGAAATCCACGATCGGCCGCGGTAGTAAGGTTCCTCACCTGAGCTACATCGGCGACGCGACGCTCGGCGAGGGCGTGAACGTCGGCGCCGGCTCGATCACCTGCAACTACGATGGCGCCAAGAAGTGGCCGACCACTATCGGCGACGGTGCCTTCATCGGCAGCGATACCATGATGGTGGCTCCCGTGAACGTGGGCGCGCATACGCTTGTGGCCGCGAACCCGTCATCACGAAGGACGTGCCCGACGGCGCGCTCGCTATCGCCCGCGGGCGTCAGGAAAACCACGAAGGCTGGGTTGAAAAGCACCATCCGTCGAACTAGACTGCGCAGTGCTTGGTTGACGGTGCCCGAACGGGGAGGGGCGCCGCACCCGCTCGTCGCGCTTGCCGAGTGCAATCGTGCGGGAGCCAGCGGCCAGCGCGATACGGCCCGCGAGATGCAACCCGCGGGCGCGACCGGCGGCCAGCAAGGTCCGCGCGATGCAAACGCCCGGTCAGCGCGACGGGGGATTTTCGATAAGAAGGGGAGTTCGATGAAGCGAGATTATCCGCATCTGTGTGCGCCGCTTACGGTGGGGCGCCTGACGCTTCGAAACCGCATGCTATCTGCGCCGATGGGCGCGACCGACATTACGGCGGAGGGCACGCCAGGGCCGCGCACCCAGGGATTCTACGAGCTGCGCGCAAAGGGCGGTGCGGCCGTCGTCACTGTGAGCGAGCTGGTGGTCCATCCCGAAACCGACGGCTCGCAAATGTTGCGGCTGTCGCTGAAGACGCCCGGTCAGCTCGGCGCCTTCACCTACCTTGCCGACGCGATCAAACGCCACGGCGCGGTTGCATCCATCGAGCTTTCGCATTCGGGGCAGTATGCCGGCACCTATATGGTCGACAAGGAGAAGAAGGGCGATCTGTGCCAGTGGGGGCCCTCCGATGGCGTGCGCCTCGACGGCATGCCCGTGCGCGCGCTTTCGCATGAGCAGATTGCGAGCATCGTTGCAGCATATGGTGAGGCGGCTGCGCTCGCGAAGCGCGCCGGCTTCCAGATGGTCATGGTGCATGCGGGGCACGGTTGGCTGATCAACCAGTTCCTCTCCCCCTACTTCAATAAGCGCGAGGACGAATACGGCGGGCCGCTTGAGAACCGCATCCGCCTCGCGCGCGAGGTGCTCGCTTCGGTGCGCAGCGCCGTTGGCCCTGGATTCCCCATCGAGCTGCGCATAAGCGGAGCCGAGCTTTTCGAGGGCGGCTACGATGTGGCCGAGGGCGCCCGCATCGCCCATGCGCTCGAGGATCTGGTCGACCTCATGCACGTGTCGGCAGGGTCCTATCAATTCGGCTTCTCGATCACGCACCCGTCGATGTTCCGTGACCACGGTTGCAACGTGCATCTCGCGGCTGAGATCAAGAAGCACGTGAGCATTCCTGTCGTGGCGATCGGCGGGCTTTCCGACCCCGCGCAGATGGAGGAAATCATCGCGAGCGGTCAGGCCGACGCTGTCGCCATGGCGCGCGGCCTTCTGGCCGACCCCGAACTACCCTCTAAGGTGATGGCAAATCGTGGCGATGACGTGGTGAAATGCCTTCGCTGCTACGTGTGCATGGCCGAGCGTGCCGTGACGCAGACGCGCCGCTGCGCGGTAAACCCGCTCATCGGGCGCGAGTTCGAGGGATGGACATCGCGCGCTCGCCCCGTTCGCGCAAGGTGCTCGTCGTGGGCGGCGGCATCGCTGGCATGGTCGCCGCGGCAACGGCGGCTCGCCGCGGGCACGACGTCGTCCTGTGCGAGCGCGAGGGCGAGGCTCGGTGGCATCCTGCGCACCGAGGCGGCGCTGCCTTTCAAGCGCGACATGTACGAGCTGGGACGCACCTACGCGCATCTGCTCGATCGCCTTGGGGTGGACGTCCGCCTGAACACCGAGGTCGACGCGGCGTTCGCGAAGAGGATTGCGCCCGATGCGGTGATTGTCGCCGTAGGGTCGGCTCCGATTCCGATGCCGCTTCCCGTCGAAGAGGGTGCGCGCGTGCTCTCGATCGACGACCTGTACCTGGAAGGCGAGCAACCGGGGATGAAGTTGTCGTTCTTGGCGGTGGGCTGACGGCTGCGAATGCGCGATCAACCAGGTGCGACTCGGTAGGCGTGCGCACATCGTCGAGATGCGCGACGGGCTTGCCATCGACGCCAACATCCGCCATAGGCCCATCTTGCTTGCGGAAGTCGAGCGCGCGGACATCGACGTCAACCTGAGCGCCCGCGGTGTGCGCGTAGAGCGCGGCGGACTCGTCGTTGCGGACGGGGAGGGAAGGAGCACCTTGTTCCTGGCGACACGGTGATTTGCGCCATCGGCCAGCGCTCGCGCAGCGATGTCGCGGATGCCCTGCGGGATGCGGCGCCGTTCGTGCGCGTCGTCGGCGATGCAGTGCGGCCCTCTAATATCACGACGGCGGTGTACGAGGCCTACCATGCGGCACTCGACATCTAAGGTGACGTTGGCCGCGTGACGCCGGCAATCTAAGGCGGCGTCTGCCACGCGGCGCTAGCCAGCTGAGGTGGCGCCTACCGCGCGGCGCTCGACATCTAGCTAAAACGCTAGAGCTGGCCAATTTCGCCACCTTCTCAAACGCGCGGCGGCGCGCAAGGCCGCCGCGCAGGGACGCCGTCCCGCACCATCCGCTCCGTCCCCCGATGCGCGGGACGTCGCCCCGCCCCCTACAGGGGTTCGGGACCGCTCCGCACCCGCTGCTGCCCAGAGACGCCCCGCCCCTTCCGCTTCGCACCGTCCGTCCCGCCCCCGCCGCCGCGCCCTCGCCCTCTCCGATGCGCTGCCAATGAAAAAAATGCTCGATGTGCGTAGGTTTTGGCGCAGAGCCTTTCGAAGCAGGCGCTTCGGAATCGGAAAAAAAGCCCAGGTCACGCTTATGGCAACTAATCGGCATCCGAGCCGCTTCGCGAATACCTACGCACATCGAGCAATTTTTTGAATTCCTTGGTGCGTAAAGGCTGAAATGGGGTATGCGCCTCATGCCGATTGGGCTCGCAACTGAAGGTTGCTAGGAATTCGCGCTTGGTTCGGATAGAGTTTTGCCAACAGAATCGAGAGAGGAGCTTTCGATGGATTTCTCAACAAAACTGATTGAGCTGCGCAAACGCAAGGGCCTGACGCAGGAAGGGCTTGCGGCGAAGCTGTACGTGACGCGGCAGGCGGTGTCGCGCTGGGAACGCGGCGAGGTTGTGCCGGGCATCGACATGATGAAGCTCATCGCGAACGTGCTCGACGAGCCCATTATGCATCTGCTCGATTTGCCCGAGCGCTATTGTGAGCTGCGGCATGATTTTGACGCCGGCCGATTACGGCTCCGATGCTGACGGCTCCAAAGATGAGCATTACTGTAAATGGTGCTATGAACAGGGGAAAATATACCTATGAAACAACAATGGACGCCATGATTGAAGACTGCGCACCGCGCTTGGCGGAAAGCACGGGAATGACGCGCGACGAGGCGGTGTCGCTTATGGGCGCGGTGCTGCCGCATTTGAAGCGCTGGAGTGCTGTGCATGCCAACGAGATGAGCTACGGAAAAGAGGCGCGCGAGCGCTACGGTGACGCTGCGGTCGATGCATCAAACGAAAGGCTGCTCGACATGAGCGAAGCTGAATGGAGCGCGAAAGAAACGCTTGAACAGGCGATTATCGAGCAGCTGAAAGCGGCAGTGGCCGCAGGAAATGCGATGGGTCCCGAGGCGGCGAAGCTCGCTCAGATGCATGCCCGATGGATTCGCATGCAATGGGGCGAAGGGGCGTATTCGCCGGATGCGCATGTTGCGCTCGCGCAAAGCTACCTCGAAGACGAGCGGTTCGTCAATTACTACGACTCGCGAGCGGGCGAGGGCGCGACGGCGTTTTTGGTTGCGGCGATCGAGGCCGCAATGGGGGAAGGGACAATCGATTAAGGCTGCTGCCTCTGTTTTGGCATGCGGCGGTGGCGGCAGGGTCGAAGTGCGCTAACAGGGCAGAAGCACGTTGAATAGGGGGGGCAATGATGGGCCGTGAATATGGCTTGAAGCCCGTTTGCCCATGTCGGTGGGCGTGTTCGGCCTTAGAGCCGCCGCGCCGCGCCCGCTGTTTGCGGTCTGTGCGGCCCCTCTGCGCGTCTACGGGATTTCGTGCTCCTCTGCGAAGATACCGCGAACTTCTCGCGCAGCGGCGCGGGGCTTGGATACAATGGTTGGTACGGGTCTTGCCCTCTGGGCAGGAAGAAGATGAGTCGACTGGCACAAGAAGGAGCGCCGCATGGAATTCGAGAAGATGAAGAGAATCGCTGTATTTTCGGGATCTTCCAACCCGAGGCTGTCTGACGAAATCGCTCACGAGCTGGGCATTTCCTTGGGCAATGTGAAGCTTGAGAAGTTCGCGAACGGCGAGATCTACGCGCGCTATCTTGAAAGCGTGCGCGGCGCGGACGTGTTCATCGTGCAGTCCGTGTGCTCGGCCCCAACGGCCTCGACGTCAATGACAACCTGATGGAGCTGCTCATCATGATCGACGCCGCCAAGCGCGCGAGCGCCCACAGCGTGAGCGCCGTCATCACGCATTACGGCTACGCCCGCCAGGATCGCAAGGCCGCTCCGCGCGAGCCGATCACGGCGAAGCTCGTCGCCGACCTGCTCACCACCGCCGGCGCTGACAACATTATCGCGATCGACCTGCACCAGGACGCCATCCAAGGCTTCTTCGACCTGCCGGTGAACCACATGACGGCCATGCCCATCTTCGTGGACTACTACAAGAACAAGGGCTTCGACCCCGACCAGCTTTGCGTGGTGTCCCCCGACGTGGGCCGCGCGAAGGCAGCGAAGAAGTTTTCCACGTTGCTCGATTGCGACATCGCGATCATGCACAAGGACCGCCCCAAGCACAACCAGGCCGAGATCACGGCGCTTATCGGCAACGTTGAGGGCAAGGTCTGCATCCTGAACGACGACATGATTGACACGGCAGGCTCCCTCGTCGCTGCGGCGACCACGCTGAAGGCGAAGGGTGCGAAGAAGGTGTTCGCCTGCGCAACGCACGGCCTGTTCAGCGGCCCGGCGTACGATCGTATCGAGAACAGCTGCATCGAGGAGGTCGTCGTGACCGACGCCGTTCCCGTGCCGCTTGAGCGCCAGACCGGCAAGATCAAGGTCCTCACGCTTGCCCCGCTGTTCGCGCAGACCATCAAAAACGTCTACAGCAACGGCTCGGTCGCTTCGCTGTTCGAATAGGGTACGAAATATATGTTTCTCATTGTTGGCCTGGGGAATCCCGGGGAGGAATACGAGCATACACGCCATAACGCCGGGTTCGACACGGTCGATAAGATCGCAGCGGAAATCGGCGTGCGCTACTGGAAGAAAGAGTGCGGCGCGCTGACTGGCAAAGGGGCTTACCACGACATCGACGTGGTGCTCGCGAAGCCGCAAAGCTACATGAACACATCGGGCGGTCCGGTGAAGCAGCTCATGAACGCCTACGGTGTGTCACCCGATTGCCTTGTCGTCATCCACGACGAGTTCTCGACATCGATTCGGGTACGATTCGCGTGAAGTTCGGCGGCGGGCATGCGGGCCACAACGGCCTGCGCTCGATCTGCGACAAGCTTGGCACGCGCGACTGGTTCCGCGTGCGCTGCGGAATCGGGCGCCCGCCGGGACGCATGCCGGTGGCCGACTACGTGCTGTCCCTTCCCAAGAAGGACGCGGCGGACGACTTCGCGCAGGCGACCGACTTGGGATGCGAGGCGGCACTGTTCCTCATCGAGCATGGGTTGGAGAAGACGCAGCAGAAATTCAACTAGCGTGTGGCGATGGCGCTGGCCCGATAAGGTTGCCAGATATCGCTGAGCGTCTATCAGGTGCTCAAGGGACAGAATTCCGCTAGCGCTCAAACGTTATCTCGATTGGCCCGATTTCCAATCTTGGGGGTCGGGCCTTTTCTCGTCCCTCCTCCTGCCGACACCGAGACGTGTTCTTTGTCCCCTTCTTGATTGAAGGGTATAATGGGCGCTGCTTGCGCGTCGGGCGGGGCCGACGCGAAACGTTTCTACTTGAGCAGTAAGATAGGTGCGTAGCGCCCCGGAGCACAGGAAGTGGGGCATCATGTCGTTGTCCGAAAAAGGGCGCACTTACGTGCTCTTTGCGATTGTCGTCTTGGCGTGCGCGCTTGGGTCGCTCACGCAAACGGTGATGAATTCCATGCTCGGCGGCGTGGAGGCTGACTTCGGTGTGAACGCGAGCGTCGGGCAGTGGCTCACGACGATCTACATGCTCGTGCTCGGCATCACCGTTCCTGCTGTGACGTTTTTGTCGCAGCGCCTTTCCCTTCGCAACGTCGTTTTTCCTCGCATTGGGATTGTTTCTGGTCGGAGGCATCGTTGATATGCTCGCCCCGACGTTTGGGGTGCTCGTTTTCGGGCGCGTGCTTCAGGCCGTCGGTGCGGGCATCACGCTTCCCGTCCTGCAGTCGATCGCGATGACGCGCTTCCCCAAAGGGCAAAATGGTACGGCGATGGGCATCGCGGGTGTCGCCATGGGGTTCGCCCCGAACATTGGCCCGCTCATCGGGGGCGCGCTCGTCGACTCATGGGGTGGCGCAGCTTCTTCTGGCTGTTCATCGCCATCGTCGTCCTTTTTTGATTCTTGCGGCGCTCCTCCTGATTGCGCGCGAAGACGCCCCGATGCGCGACGCGCGCTTCGAAGGCGTGTCCTTCCTGTATTCCGCGCTTGGCTTCGGCGGGCTTCTGCTCGCTTTCTCCAACGCGGCAAGCCTGGGCGTGCAAAGCCCGCTCGTGTGGGTGCCTGCGGTCGTGGGCATTGCGTGCCTCGTGCTTTTCGTGGCGCGCCAAAAAGCGGATCGAGCACCCGCTCATCAGCATGCGCATCTTCGAGTCGTCCCACTTCCGCATTAGCTTTATCGCACAGAATTGCCTGTTCGCGTCGTTCATGGGAATCACGCTGATCGTACCGTTGTACGTGCAGGGGCTGCGGGGCAGCGCCGTCGAAGCTGGGATTGTGTTCATCCCCGCGACTATCCTGGCCGTGGTGGTGAACCCCTTGCGGGCATTCTCTCCGACGAGGTAGGCGTGCGGCCGGTGGTGATTGTCGCGGCGGCGCTCCTCACGGTGGGCGCCGTGTCCATGACGTTCATGGATGAGAACACGCCGCTTTGGATGACGACGCTCATGCAGACGGTTCGCGGCATGGGGGTGAGTGCGCTGATCGGGCCTTTGAACTCGTGGGGAATGAGCGGGCTTCCGCGCGAGATCATGATGGACGCGAGCGCGTTCTTCGCGGCGGTTCGCCAGGCGTGCGCGTCGCTCGGTACGGCGATTATGGTGCTTGGTGATCACGTCGCTTTCTGCGACTGCGCAGTCAGGTGCGATGGGCATGTCGTTCGCCTATCAGGCGGCGTTCGGCATCTCGGCTGTGCTCGCTGCCTGCGTGCTTGCCGTGGCGATCGCGAAGGTGCGCTAGGCGAGCGGTGCGCGCTGGCTTCGGCGGCTGGTCGCGGCTCATTCCCCTCGTTAGGCGATTGCGGGTCCGACGTCCGTCCTACGTTGCCCTCCTCGCTTTTCGCCTTGCTCCGCCGGCGGCCGCATTCCCGCCCCGTGCGCCCGCCTTCCTGCGGCTTTGGACTTGCAGGGGAGGGACCTTCGCAAATTTGGGCCTTCGGGTGCTTTATGTCGCAGCTCTTTTCGCGGATGCTGTACGAGGAGGAATGGCCACTGCGGAAAGGAACCTCATGAAAGTCACTCGACGACATATCGGTTGGCATGGATCGAAGGCCCTGACGGCTCTGCTCGTCGCGTGTTGCGCGGCGGTGCTCGCCTTTTTCCCTTGCAGGCTGCGGCGGAAATGACGGAGGCGGCGCGGTGGCGAAGAAGGAGCCTCGCTGCGAACGAGCATCCTCGGATGCTCGAGACGTGCGGCCCGAACGACTTTGGCGATCCGAGCGGCTCGAACGACATGTGGTACGTGGACGGCGATAAGTCGAAGGGTGGTCTGTTCTTCGAAAACTTCTATTACCCCCAGGCCGTGTTCGTCGATGCCGACGGTACGATCACCGAGCCCGGCAGCTCGAAGGTCGAGGACAAGCACCTGCGCCCCGAAAGCACCGACGTCCGTGATTACGACATCGTGTTCAACGACGCGATGACCTGCTACGACTATGTGACCGAGACGTGGTACCTGCGCGGCGACGGCGACGTTGCCAAGTACGAGAAGCTGGTCGCGGACACTTCCTGGGCCGACAAGGACGATCCCGACAACAACTACTTCACGCTGAACGCCGACGGCACGGTCGATGCAGGTCCCAAATGCAGCAATTTCGAAAAATGGAAGGTGACGGCGGTCGACCGCATCACCATTTTCTTCAAGTCCTACGATTACGACAACGCTGACGGTGGCCACTTCATTTACGACTTCTACTATGACGGCGACAAGGTGGTCAAGCTCGACTGGGGCGATGGCATCGTGGGCTGCTACCTCAGGAAGTAGCGCGTTGCGGCGGCTGAAACACAAGGGAACTTCGTTCGAGGGCGCCTTTACGCGGGCGCCCTCGCCATTTGGGGAATCTCGCCCGCTTGCGGTATCCTCTCATGATGAAAAAACGCACGGCGGATGAAGCCGCGTGCAGGTTGAATGCGGCGGGGTGCCCGGTATGGTGCCCTGCGAACGAAGGACGAATGGTATGGCGTTTCTGCTTGGTTGTGAGAAGGCGCGGGTCGAGTTCCCCACGAAAACGGTGTTCGAAGATGTCTCCCTCGGGCTTGACGAGGGCGACCGCATCGGCGTCGTCGGCAAGAACGGCGACGGGAAATCCACGTTGCTTTCTTTTTACTTGCAGGCATTATCGAGCCTGATGAGGGTCGTGTAATCCGCACGCGTGGCGTTCGCGTGGGCGTGCTCGGGCAGGCGGATGGGCTTTCCGACGACGATACGGTGGAACATGCCGTGGTGGGCGATACCCCTGAATACGAATGGGCAGGAGATGCCCGCGTCCGCGACATCATCTCTGGGCTTGCTGCCGATATTCCCTGGCAAGGGCGTGTGGGCGACCTGTCGGGCGGACAGCGCCGCCGCGTTGACCTGGCGCGTTTGCTCATCGGCGACTGGGACGTGCTCATGCTCGACGGCCCACCAACCATCTCGACATGCGCGCCATCACCTGGCTCGCGCATCACCTGAAGGCACGCTGGAAACATGGGACGGGCGCGCTTTTGGTGGTCACGCACGACCGCTGGTTCCTCGACGAGGTGTGCCTTTCGATGTGGGAAGTGCATGACCGCACGATTGACCTGTTCGAGGGCGGCTTCTCCGCCTACATCCAACAGCGCGTTGAGCGCGACCGTCAGGCCTCTCAGGTGGCCGAGCAACGCCGCCAAAACCAGCTGCGCCGCGAGCATTCGCCTGGCTTGCTCGCGGGGCGCAAGCGCGCTCGACCAAGCCGAAGTTCCGCATCGACGCTGCCCGCGAGCTGATTGCCGACGTGCCGCCACTGCGCAACACGCTCGAGCTCAAGCGGATGGCAGTTGCGCGTCTGGGCAAGCAGGTGGTCGACTTGACCGACGTGTCTGTGCGCCTCGGTGGAAAGACCGTGCTTGATGACGTGTCGTGGATCATCGGCCCCGGCGACCGCTTCGGCATTGTCGGCGAGAACGGCGCGGGCAAGACCACGCTTCTGCGGGTGATCGAGGGCGCGCTCGCCCCGAGCGCGGGCCGCGTGAAGATCGGTAAGACCGTGAAGTTCGCCGTATTGTCGCAGCACCTCGATAACCTGGTGAAACTGGGAAGCGACCGCGTGCGCGAGGTCATCGGCCGCTACACGCGCCGCGTGATGCTCGACGGCAAGGAGGCCACGCCCGCGCAGCTGCTCGAGCGCCTCGGCTTCACCCGCGATGACCTGAACGAGCCGGTGTGCGACCTGTCGGGTGGGCAGAAGCGACGCCTTGCGTTGATGCTCATCTTGCTCGACGAGCCGAACGTGCTTATCTTGGACGAGCCGGGCAACGATTTGACACCGACATGCTCTCTCAGGTGGAAGACCTGCTCGACGGGTGGCCCGGCACGCTGCTTTTGGTCACGCACGACCGCTATCTCATGGAGCGTGTGACTGACAACCAGTATGCGCTGATCAACGGCAAGATTCGCCATCTGCCGCGCGGTGTTGACGAGTACTTGGATCGTGGGGCGCTCCACCGACGAGCGCGGTGGCGTGGTTGCCTCTGCAAGCGGGAAGGCCTCTGCCTCCAAGCAGACTTCAACGTCGGTGAACGAGCAGGCGACGGGCGCGGCGTCGAAGCTCTCGGGTGGCGAGATCCGCGCGTTTCGTAAGTCGATGGCGTCGGCCGAGCGCAAGATGGACACGCTACGCGGCAAGATAGAGGGCATCCATCAGGCAATGACCAAGGTCGATCCCTCCGATTACGTGAAGCTTGGCGATATGCAGAAGGAAATCAAGCAAATCGAAGCGCAGATCGAGGCGCTCGAGGAAGAGTGGATGGAAGCCGCGGAGGCGCTCGGCGAGTAGGCGCTTTCGGCGTGCAGCCTGCGTGCTATTTGCGGCCCGCACGTGCCTTGCGTCTTTCGGCGTGCAGGCCCTCGCGCCCCCTCGCGGCGGTAGCCTCCTCGCGAGGGGAAATCGCACGTCGCGAACACTCCTTCGGTTCCTGACTACTCACACGGGCCGTGCCGCTTAAGCGCCGCGGTTTGGCGTTCCGCCAGGCGGTTGACCTATGCGCGCGTCGATAGGCTTGCGATCAGCTCCGCCTCAGCGTCGCGGTTAGGGGAGGCGCACGCTTGCGCGAACGGCAGGTTCTCGGGATCGAGGCACTGCTCGACAGGGACGCCGATCGGGTGGAAAAGCACTTCGAGATCGCGTCCACGCTCGGCGGCTCGCGCCTCCATGTCGGCAATCAGGCCGGGCGTGGTTTTCTGCATGCATCCCGAGAGCACGATGCCGGAAAAGTCGGCGACGTGGCTTCCCCTTCCAAATCCTTGCGGCAGTGCGGGGCGAGAAGGGCGAGCAGCGCGTCTTTCACGAGGTTGACAGGCGAAATCGCCGCGATGCGTCGCGGCCAAGGTGCGGGCCGATCGGCTCCACGGGAAGGCGTGCGGTCGTGACCAGGCAATCGGTGCGCCGGCAAGCAGCCAGGAGCGCATCGTGCACGAGGGGCACCATATGCGTGTGCTGATGCGTGTCGACACGGAGATTGCGACGCTGGTCGGGAAAGGCCTCGAGATAGCGCTTGATCTGCTCGCTGAATTCGCGGGCAAGCTGCTCGCGAATGCCGTCACGGTCGCCGGTGCGCAGCGTCGATGCCATCAGGTATCCCATAAAGGAATGGGAGAAGGTTTCGCGCTCGTTTACCAGTAGCGGCACGTCGTCGGGGTTGGAGACAGGATGCCCTTCCACGATATTGAGGTGCAGGCCAAGCTTTATCTTTCCCGCGTCGACGAAAGGACGGACAAGCTCGGCGCATTCGTTAAATGCCGGGCTGTTCGCGAACATGCTCATGCTCGACAGGGCCCATGGCCGCCGCATGCGTCCGAAAGCTCGAGGATGGCCTTCGATTGCTCGACGGTAATCCCAAAGTCATCTGCGTGAATGATGAGCGTCACAAGCCTCCCTTTCGTGTTCATGCACAGTGTCTGTCTACAAAACGCTATCTTTTTTGAAGACAAGCGAGACAAACGAAATAATAGTACTCTCATGCAGGTGCGTTATTGGGGATCGATTGCTCGGGAGGGTTTATGAAGCGTGCGAGCGGAGCAGGGGCGCAGGGGGTGCTTTCGTCTCGTTGGTTCCATCTTGTCGTTCTTGCGCTGGGATCAGCGTTTGTGCTTGTGGGGGCTTTCCATGGCTATATCTGGTTCGATGAGAGCTATTCGGTTGCCATAGCAAACCATTCGTTCTCCGAGATTTGGCGCATCGGCTCGGGCGATGTGCACCCCGTGCTCTTCTACTGGGCGCTGCATGTCCTCAACCTGGTTTTCGGGCAGAACATCCTTGCATATCGCCTGTTCACGGTTTTGGGGTCGGTCGCCCTTGCGAGCCTTGGATACACCCATGTCCGTCGCGATTTCGGCTGGAAGCCAGGCGTGCTGTTCACCGCATTCGTCCTGTTCATTCCCTATACCGCCATTATGTCGACAGAGATTCGCATGTACTCGTGGGCGACGTTTTCCGTCATGCTGTGCGCGCTCACCGCGTGGCGCATCGCGTGCGCTTTGCGCGAGCCGGCGTGTGAAGGCTCTGTGGCCTGTGTCCAGAAACGCGCGCAGGGGAAGAGACTTCTTGCGGGTGCGCCGCTTTCGTGGTGGGCTGTCTTCGCTGTGTCAAGCTTCCTGTTCAGCGCATACCTTCACTACTTTGGCGCTATGTCCGCCTTTATGGTGAACCTGCTGCTGCTCATCTTCTGCATCAATCGAGCCGCCCGTCGACGTGGCGCGACGGCTTTGGGGGTACTCGTTGCGAGCGCTGCCATCCAGGTTGCGCTCTACGTGCCGTGGCTTCTGGTGCTCGTGCATCAGATGGGCGTCGTGTCGAACACGTACTGGGCGAACATGGTGTTTCCCGTCACCTACATCGAGTTCGCGACATACCCGGTGCGAACGAGCTTCGTGCATTTCGCGTTGGAGGGAAGTTACGGCGCCGTGCCCCAGATGGCGGGGCGGGTTCTTCTGGCAGCGACGCTCGTGTGGCTTTGCGCGTGGGCCATCTGGTCTCTCGTGCGCCTGGTGAAGCCGCATGTTCTTGCAGGCGAACGTGCGGAAGGCGGCTCGCGCGCTGCGACGGGGAAGGCCGCGGGACGTGAGGACTTCAGAGGGAGGGCCGCCGTTGGCTCTGCGGACGAAGTCAGCTTGCGTTCCGCGAATGCGCCTGACGAAGGCGGCGAGCTTCCTGTGAATTTCGCCCCCGGTTCCCGAAAGCCCCCGCGCCCAGCGCGATTCGCTTTCTCGGCGCTTTGCCCTTTGGGCCTCGCGCGACTCGGTTGTCCCCGTGCTTTGTGCGCTCGCGATCTACCTGGGCGTTTTCGCGATTTCCTTCTCGGCTTCCATCCTGATGGACTCGCTTATCGTGTACTACCGCTACCTCGGGGTGGCAATCGGTCCGCTCCTTTTTGCGGCGGTAATGCTTCTTTCCCGCATTCGCTCGCGCGTACTCGTCGGTGCGGCATGCGCTATCCTTCTTTCCGTCTCCGCCCTCAACATGACGCTGCTTGTCGGCGACTTCTACAGCTCCGACAACCAGGAGGCGCTCGACGAAGTGCGCCAAACGGTCGATCGCGTGACGCAGGAAAACGACGGGAAGGCGCCGCTTGTCGTCTCGTCCGACATCGGGTACATCAGCCTGACTACGCTTGCCTACCCCGACGTTCCCCAAACGTACATGGATTGGCAGAAAGGCAACTGGAACTTGGCGTATGAGGCGTATTCTCCTACTCTCACCTGCAAAAACTCCTGGGAAGAGATTCTTGATGGCTACCATGGCCCGATTGTCGTTTTGGGGCAGACCCAAAACGGCGTCATGTCGCGCGACGTTGAGGACCTCTCGAAGCGCGATGGGTTCGAGCTGCGGGAGTCGGGCACCCGCTACCGTCCCTACGAACGTGCCTGGTTTACCGTTGCGGTCATCGATAAAGAGTAGGCAGGGCGCGCATTGAGGGCTTCCAGGGGTCGATAAACGGCATTTTGCGAATGAGCTTGTACAAGGAGATGTGCGCAGCTGATAAGCTGAGGTAGGGGCGGGCGACCGCTGGTGTGACCTCGTTTTCCGCACCGTGCGACGTAGTCGCCATTGAAGGCGCTTTCCATTTATGTGCGTCTTGTGTGCGCTTTAGCATGCTAGAATCCTTCCGTTGAGAAAATGCTTTCACGCGAAAGGGACCAGTTTGGGTTCGCCTCGGCGGCTGAGTCTTGAGGTGCGGGCTTGACTGATCGCTTTCGCGCGGGCGCAAGGGAAAGGGAGGAAAGTGGACTCGTTTTTTTAAGATTTCGGAGCGCAAGAGCACGATCGGAAACGAGATCATCGGCGGCTTGACGACGTTTCTCGCGATGGCATACATCATCGCAGTGAACCCGAATATGCTGGTGGTCGCAGGCGTTCCGTTCGATGCGGCGCTCACGGCGACGTGCTTCGGGCGGCGATCATGACCATCGCGATGGGCCTTATCGCGAACAGGCCGATCGCGCTTGCGTCCGGCATGGGTATCAACGCAATCGTGGCGTACACGCTCTGCCTTGGCGGCGCTGCCGTCGACTGGCGCGTGGCGATGGCCATCGTCTTTCTGGAAGGTATCGTAATCCTTATCCTGGTTGCCTGCGGTTTGCGCAAGGCGGTCATGGACGCGATTCCCGTGAGCTTGCGCCATGCAATCGGCATTGGTATCGGTTTGTTCATCGCATTCATCGGTCTTAAGGGCGGCGGCATCATCGTCGCCAACGAGTCGACCATCTTGGGACTTGGCGACCTGTCGGCGCCGGTTGCGATCGTGTCGCTGATCGCGATTGCGGTTGCCGTGGTGCTCCAGGTTCTCAATGTGAAGGGCGGCCTGCTTATCTCCATCATTGTTGCCACCATCGCGGGCATTCCCCTGGGCGTTACCCCGCTTCCCTCGTCGTGGAGCTTCGGGAACCGATTTCTCTGCCTTCGCGGCACCGTTTCAGACGATTCCCGGCACCGACACGATGGCTATCGCGCAGGTCTTCCTGCAACCCGCGCTGCTGCTGTTCGTGTTCTCCCTGCTCATGAGTGACTTCTTCGACACCATGGGCACGGTCGTCGCCGTTGGTGAACAGGCTGATTTCGTCGACGAGAACGGCGACGTGAAGGACATTCAGCCGATTCTCATGGTCGACTCCGCCGCAGCCGCCGTCGGCGGTTTCGTGGGCGCAAGCTCGGTCACGAGCTTCGTTGAGTCCACTTCGGGCGCTGCCGCCGGTGCGCGCACGGGCCTCTCGAATCTGGTGGTCGGCATTCTGTTCGTGATCTTCGCGTTCGCATCGCCCATCATCGGCATGGTGTCGAGGCTCCGCGACCTGCGGCGCGCTTGTCGTCGTTGGCTATCTCATGCTTTCCGACGTCATCAACATCGACTGGACGCGCATCGAGTTCGCATTCCCGGCGTTCGCGACCATCATGGGCATCCCGATGACCTATTCGATTACCAACGGTATCGGCTTCGGCTTCATTTCCTACTGCGTGATCATGCTGGTCACCGGCAAGGCGCGCGAGGTCAAGCCTCTCATGTGGGTGGCTGCCATCGCGTTTTTGGCCATGTTCATCTTAAGCTAGCAGTTTCGTTCGCCACGCTCGAAGGGCCTCGCTTGTCGAATCGCCTCCTCCTCTCTGAGGCCGTTCGACGGCGAGGCCCTTCGCTTTCTGGGGTCCCGACCGTGATGACGTGATATCCAAGGTAACTTAAGGAGTTGCGTCGCTTTGCGTCTGCGGCGGTTCGGTCAGCTCCTTGCAGCCTCTCCCTCGATGCTGGTCATATTGCCCAAGAGGAATTATTCCTCAGATGTGGTGAAGCCTATTCTTGCATTCGCTTCGCGCGTCATACAATGATGTTACATTGCCGACGGCCGCAAACGCGACGGACTGAAAGGTTGTGAGCTATGGGGACCAAGGATTGGAAAACGGCGCTCGTCACAGGGGCGCGGGCGGTTTGGGATTCGAGCTTGCGCGGCAGTGCGCGGCGCGCGGGATGGACGTGGCGCTCGTCGGCCGCAACGAGGAGCGTCTCGTCGAGGCAGCGGCACAGCTGGAGTTCGAGCACAACATAAAGGCCCACGTCATCGTGTGCGATCTCGCGAAAGTGGGCGCGGCGGCGAAGGTTTCCGCCCGCGTGCGCGAGATGGGGCTTGTCGTCGATGTGCTCGTGAACAACGCAGGCTTCGGCTACGATGCGCGCTTTGTGGAAAGCGACATGGCCCGCCAACGAGAACTTATCCTGACAAACGACCTCGCGCTCGTCGAGCTTGTGGGCGAGTTCGCCCCCGACATGGCCGAGCGTAAATGCGGAGGCATCTTAAACGTTGCGTCTGTGGCGGGCTTCATGCCCGGCCCCGACATGGCGACCTATTACGCCTCGAAGGCCTTCGTCCAATCGTTTTCCCAGGCCATCCATGTCGAGTTGCGCCGTGCTGGCGTGCATGTGAGCACGCTGTGCCCAGGACCCGTGCGCACGGCGTTTTGGGAAAAACGCCGATGCAGCACACACCCCGATTTCGCGGATCGCGCTCGATGCCCCCTTCGTTGCGAGCGAGGGATTCAACGCGCTTTGCCGCAACAAGGCCCTCTGCGTGCCGGGTGCGCTTGCAAAGACGATCGTGCTCGCAACGCGCTTTGCCCCCGCGCGGTTTCGTGGCGAGGACGGCGGCAGCACTCCAGCGCCCGCGCAAGAAGAAATAGGAACGCGGACCCGGCGCCTCTTCCCCCATAAGGCGAAGGGAGCGGCTTGCCCGCCCGAAACGCCGAAGGGGGAAGGTGCGTCGGGCCCGCGCCCGCCGTCTGTCTGCGAGGCTCCGGCGCTCTTGGTGGATGCTAGTCCGCGACGCGTAAGAAATGTCGCCGGTCTCGGAATCCATGATGAAGCCGGCAACGCGCACGTGCGGCGGCATGACCGGGTGGTTGCGTACCACGTCGACGCTTTTTGCGCACCGCCTCCTCGGTGTCGCCGAAACCCGCGAGCCACTGGTCGAAGTCGATACCGCAATGGTGCGCCATCTTGATATGGTCGGCGCTCACGCCAAGGCGCAGCATGTCGGAAATCATACCCTCGCCGCTCATGTGCTGCGCGCCGCAGTTCGTGTGAGCGACGATCATGATGTCCTCGACGCCAAGCTCGCATACGGCGATGAGCAGCGATCTCATGACGCTGCCGAAGGGGTGGGACACCTCGGCGCCTGCAACTTTGATGATTTTCGCGTCGCCGTTCTTCAGCCCGAGCGCTGCCATGAGCAGCGCTGTCAGACGCGTGTCCATGCACGAGACCACGGCGAGTTTCTTGTCGGGGTATTTGTCAGTCTTGAACTGCTCGTATTCGCGTTCTTCCACGAAGCGCGCATTGTGCTCCAGAATCTGATCGATTGTCGACTTCTCGGCCATCTTCCGCCCTTTCTCTTGATGAGTGACAGTTTAGCATCGTCTGCGCCCCGCGCCCGCCTGTTTGCGCGCATGCGCTATGATGGGGCAAAGCTGAGTTTTCCCGAAGACGAAAGGAGCCGCATGGCCTCGTATTGCACAACTCAGGGTCGTGCGCGCGCCGAGATCGTCGAGAAGAAGAGCCGCTTCATCGCCACCGTCCAGCATGTCGAAACCGAGGAAGAGGCGCTCGCGTTCCTCGACGAGATCCGCAGCGAGCACCGCATGGCGCGCCACAATGTGTACGCCTACGTGTTGCGCGAGAACGGTCGCGTGCGCTACTCCGACGACGGCGAGCCCCAGAAAACGGCGGGCATGCCGACGCTCGAGGCTATCCAACATGCGGGCCTGACCGACGTCGCCGTGGTTGTCACGCGGTATTTCGGCGGAATCCTGCTTGGCACGGAGGCTCGTGCGCGCCTACACGCAGGCGACGCAGGCTGGCATCGCCGCGGCGGAAATCATGCGTATCTCGCGATGCATCGACGTGCTGACCGAGGTCCCGTATTCCCTTTACGAGCAGGCTCAACGCCTTGCCAGCCAACATGGCGCCCAGACCGTCGACGCCGATTTTGCGGCACAGGTCGCCCTCACGTTCCGCATGCTCGACGGCACGCAGGAGCCCTTCGAGACGGCCCTCACGGAACTTGTGCGCGGGCAGTGTCCGATCATCGAGAGCGACCCTTACGATGCGCCCTTCGCGGTGCCCGGGCAAGCCGACTCTTCGGCGCCCGACGCCGCACCAAACCTTACGTGAAAAGAGGTTTTCCATGCTCGACCAGGTCAATCTGAATCAACCAGATATCGATAAGGGCACGTACAAGGAAACCCACGACGCGCTCATCGAGCGGCTTGTGACGTTGCAGCAGCAGGCACGCCTTCAGGGCGTAGGGGCTTGTGGTGCTCTTCGAGGGATGGAATGGCGCGGGCAAGGGAAGCCGCATCTCCGATCTTATGTTCAACCTGGATGCGCGCGACGAGCGTTCACGTGACGGGCGATTTCGACGTGGACGAGGCGCGGGCGTTCTCGGATGCCGGACATAATGTCACCGGGTACTGGCCTTTCATGCAGCAGTTCTGGCAGGCGCTCGGGCCGCGCGGGGCGATCACGTTCTACGATCGCGGCTGGTATTCTGTGGCTGCTGAGCGCGCTATGTGCCGTGCATTCGGCGGGCTTAACCCGAAGCGCAAAGGAAGGCAAGAAGAGCACTGTCCGAGGTGACCAGCTTGCGGCGCGCAAGGAGGCCGGGGTGTGCCTCGCGTCTATACGCGAGTTCGAGCGCGGCCTTGTCGACGACGGCTACGAGGTCGTGAAGTTTTTCATTCACGTGTCCTCCGAAGGCCAGAGGGAGCGCCTCGAGCGCCTGGCTGCCGACCCCACCACGGCGTGGCGCGTCGACAAGAAGCGTCTCGAGCGCATTGGGAACTACGAGTACGCTTACAGCATCTACGACCTCATGCTCGAGGGCAGCAATTTCGCGTTTGCGCCTTGGACGCTTGTGAACGGGGAGGACAAGCGCCGTGCGAACATCGTCATCGCGCAGACGCTCGTGCGCGCGCTCGAGTCCGCGCTTGCGCGCAAGGAGGCAGCGAACTCGGCGAGCGCTGCAAGCGCCGCGAGCCGGTGGAACCCGCGGCCCTGATACCCCGGTGAATCCCGCGGACGGCGCCGCGAAGCAGCCCCCGCGCTTTGCCGCCCCGCGACTTCCCGCTTCCACCTTATCGATGACGCACCGACGCTTGCGGGCGTCGACCACTCGCTTTCGCTCTCGCCCGAGGAGTACAAAGACGAGGCTCAAGAGCCTGCAGAAGCGACTGCTCCGACTGGAGAACAACATGTACCAGGCCCGCATCCCGCTCATGGTGATGTACGAGGGCTGGGACGCCGCGGGCAAGGGCGGCAATATCAAGCGCGTGGCACAATCGCTCGACGCGCGCGCCTACACGATCTTCCCGAGCCCCGCCCCCCACGGCGCCCGAGCCTCGCGCACCCGCACTTGTGGCGTTACTGGACGCGCCTGCCGAAGGCAGGCCATGTGGGCATCTACGATCGCAGCTGGTACGGTCGCGTGCTTGTGGAGCGGGTGGAGGGCTATGCCTCGCCCGAGCGCCTCACCCAGGCGTACGACGAGATCAACGCTTTCGAGAAAGACCTGGTCGATTGGGGTGCCATCCTTCTGAAATTCTGGGTGGAGGTCAGCCCCGACGAGCAGCTCCGCCGTTTCGAGGAGCGACAGTCCAACCCCGCCAAGCAGTGGAAGATCACCGACGACGACTGGCGCAACCGGGAGAAGTATCCCCAGTACAAGGAAGCTATCGAGGACATGTTCCGCCTGACGTCGACCTCGTTTGCGCCCTGGATCATCCTCGAGTCCGACGACAAGCGCTACGCGCGCGAAGGCCCTTCGCACGATAGTCGCCGCGCTCGAGGACGCGGGGGCTCTCCGACTAGCTCATTCGGCTTTCGCCTCCGAGACCGTCCGCGGGTTTGCCGCCCCTGGGGTTGCCCTCCGCCTTTTGCACCTGAGGCCGCCCCTGGGGTCGCCGGCCCTCCGCCGTCGCTCCCTCCTGAGGCCGCCCGCAGACGGTTCGTGACGTTCCCTTTAACTGTTTCTTTATACGCGCCCGCTTACAATGCAGGCGTTGGAAACGCGAAGGGAACAGGCTGGCGAAGGTGCCGGCAAGAAGGAGAACCTGCATGATCAAGCTTATCGCCAGTGACATGGACGGCACGCTGCTCGACGCGGAGGGCAACGTCCCGCCTGAAAACGTTCGAGCTCATCAGCGGGCTTCGCCGCTGCGGAGTCCACTTTGTCACGTCTTCGGGGCGCCGCTTCGACACGCTTTCCGAGCAGTTCGCGCCCGTGGTCGACTTCATGGACTTCGTCGCGTCGAACGGCGCGCAGGTCGTTGTCGGCGGCAAGTTGGTCGACCGCGAGGTCTTCTCTCATGCTGCCGTGTGCCGTCTCTATCGCGCGGTCACCATGTTCGACGTGCTTCACCTGGCCCTATTCGATCGGACGAACAGCTTCCTCCTCGACGACGAGGCCGTTTTCGAGCGCGAGATCGACAAGAACCTCCCGAATCCCGTGCGCGCCTACGAGGTGCCTTCCCCGGAGACGAGCATCATCAAGGCGTCGGTGTACGTGAGCGACGGCACCGTCATGGACATGTCCTATGCGCTCACCCGCGAGCTGGGGGAGGACTTCGTGTTCGCGCCGTCGGGCCGCAAGTGGATCGACGTCATGCAGCGCGGCGTGAACAAAGCGACGGGGATTCGCCAGGTCATGCAGGCGCACGGCGTTTCGGCCGACGAGGTCGCGGCGTTCGGCGACTCCATGAACGACTACGAGATCCTGCGCATGGTCGGTATGCCCATCGCGATGGAGAACGGGCGCTCGGCCATCAAGCAGATCGCGCGCAAGGTCATCGGCCCCAACACCGAGCACAGCGTGCAGAAGGAGTTGCGCCGCATGCTCGAGGAGCTTTCTGCTCGATAGCTCGCGGGGCGTGGAACTTCCCGCTTGGCACGAGCGGCTTCCCGCTTGGCAACTCGTAGGGCATGGATATTTCTCGGCCGTTCGGGAAGATGTTCTTGCGCTCGCGCCCGTTACGCGCAACGATAGGCAGTTGAAAGTTAGCGTGGGGGACGAGGTTTGCATGACGCAGGAAAAAAACGATGCGGCGAGAGTCGATTCGGGGGATGGGGAGCGCTCCTGGAAGGCGGTTCGTCTGGAGAAGGCTCATCTTCGGGCGATTCGCTCGCAGGTGGTGAACCCGCAGGTCGCAAGCATGATTCGAATGATGGGCCCACGCTTGACACCTTGAAGGCGGGGCAGTGCGCGATTATCAAGGCGGTGCGCGGCCACGGCGAGCTGCGCCGCCATCTGCTCGACATGGGGCTTACGCCCGGCATCGGGGTGCGCGTGCGCAAAGTCGCTCCAATGGGCGACCCCATCCAGATCGAGCTGCGCGGCTACGAGCTGACGCTGCGCCTCGACGATGCCCGCTTCGCCCCGATCGGTTCCCGTGGAGTCCCTTCCCCAAGACGCCCGTTCCCGTCGAACCGTTGCCCCGCGCGTCCGCGCATCCCGGCATCGGCGAGGTGAGCGCGACAGGGGACGACTACATCCGCAACCTTGGCAAGCCCCTGCCCAAGGGCGCGCCCTATCACCTTTGCGCTCGCCGGCAACCAAAACTGCGGCAAGACCACGCTGTTCAACCAGCTCACTGGCGCAAATCAGCATGTTGGCAATTTCCTGGTGTCACTGTCGACAAGAAGGAGGGCCAGCTGCGCCGTCATCCCGAGGCGACGGTGGTCGACCTTCCGGGCGTCTATTCGCTGTCGCCGTATTCGAATGAGGAAGTCGTTACGCGCGACTTCCTGATCAAGGAGAAGCCCACCGCGATCATCAACATCGTCGACGCGACCAACATCGAGCGCAACCTTTATCTCACGTTGCAGTTGATGGAGCCAACATCCCGATGGTGCTCGCGCTGAACATGATGGACGAGCTTTGCGCGAATGGCGGCTCGGTGCGCATCAATGAGCTCGAGGCGGCGCTCGGCATTCCCGTCGTGCCCATCTCCGCGGTGAAGAACCAGGGCATCGACGAGCTTGTCGACCACGCGATGCACGTTGCGATGAACCGCGAGGTTCCCGGGTACATCGACTTCTGCCCCGCGGGCGAGAAGGCGGGCGATCCACTTGGCGAGGTGCACCGTTGCATTCACGCGCTCATGCACCTCATCGACCCCTATGCGAAGGCAGTGGGTCTGCCTGTTCGCTTTGCGGCGACGAAGATGGTCGAAGGCGACCCGCTGATCGAGCGCGAGCTGGCGTTCCCGAGCGCGAGCGCGAGGCGCTCACCGGCTTCATCGAGGCCCTTGAGCGTCAAGGCGGGGCTCGACCGCGAGGCGGCGCTCGCGAACATGCGGTTCTCGTTCATCGAGCGCCTGTGCGCGCGCACCATCGTCCGTCCGCACGAAAGTCGCGAGCATGTCCGCAGCGTGGCGGCAGACCGCATCCTGACCGGGCGCTTCACCGCCATCCCGTGTTTCATCCTCATTATGGGGTTCGTGTTCCTCATGACGTTCAGCTGGCTGGGCGCATGGCTGTCGGACTGGCTGCAGACGGGCATCGACTTTGCGATCGGCGCCATCGGCGATGCGCTCGCCGCGGCGGAAGTGAGCCGATCGTAAGCTCGCTTGTCACCGACGGCATCTGCGGCGGCGTGGGAAGCGTGCTTGGGTTTCTGCCGGTCATCGTCACGTTGTTTTTGTTCCTGTCCATTCTTGAGGACAGCGGATACATGGCGCGCGTGGCGTTCGTGATGGACAAGCCGCTGCGCCGCCTTGGCCTTTCGGGCAGAAGCTTCGTGCCCATGCTCATGGGGTTCGGCTGCTCGGTGCCGGCGATCATGGCCTCGCGCACCTTGTCGAGTGAGCGCGACCGCAAGATGACGATCCTTCTCGTCCCTTTATGAGCTGCAGCGCGAAACTTCCGATATACGGCCTGCTCACAAGTGTATTCTTCCCGCCTGAGATGCGCGGTGTCGTGGTGCTTGCCCTCTACTTGCTCGGCATGGCGGTAGGCGTCCTCTATGCGCTTGCGCTCAAACGGTTCAAATTCACCGGCGGTTCCCGTGCCGTTTGTGATGGAGCTTCCCAACTACCGCCTCCCCAGCGCGAAAAGCGTGCTTCGCCTCGTATGGGACAAGGCGAAAGGGTTCATCCAGAAGGCGTTCACCGTTGTGTTCCTCGCGACGCTCGTCATCTGGTTCCTGCAGACCTTCGACGCGGGGCCGGTCTAGCGGCAAGCGCTGACGAGAGCCTGCTCGCCCTGATCGGCGGCGCGATCGCCCCGGTGTTTGCCCCGCTTGGCTTTGGCGACTGGCGCGCATCGACGGCGCTGCTCACCGGATTTATGGCTAAGGAGAGCGTCGTGTCCACCTTGACCGTGCTCGTCGGCGGCGGCGTCGCGGCGCTGCAAGAGGTGTTCACGCCTTTCACGGCATTTGTGTTCCTCGTGTTCACCCTGCTCTACACGCCCTGCGTGGCCGCCATCGCGACGGTGAAGAAGGAGACGAACGGTCGCACGGCCGCGAAGCTCGTGGTGTCCCAGTGCATCGTCGCGTGGGTCGTGGCGTTCTGCATCCGCGCCGTGGGGCTTGCGTTCGGGCTTGTGTAGCGCCTCTTTCCGCGGTGCCGCGCGTGGTACACTCGCATTGTCACGCCGTCGAACGAAAGGGGTCCTGCCATGCGTGTGAGCGTCGAGCTTGAGGGGAATCTGCTGTCCGATCGATTCGGGAAGTACGCGTCCGAGGCCGACAGGCTCGAGGGCTTTCCTGTGCGCTCTTTCCCCATCCATATAGAAGAGGTGCCCGAAGGCGCCGCCTCGCTTGCGCTCGCGTTCATCGACTTCGACGCGATTCCCGTGGGCGGCTTTTGCTGGATTCATTGGTTGGCCTGCGATTTCGATCCATCAACTTCGCTTATTCCCGAAGATGCCTCGCGCACGGGAGCCATCGCGTGTACCCAGGGCGCGAACTCCAACTGGTCGCCGATGGCGCACGGCAGCTTAAATCCCGCGGTGTTCAATCGCTATTGCGGTCCCCAGCCGCCCGACAAGACGCATGTCTACACGCTCGTCGTTTACGCGCTCGATTGCAAGCTGGGGCTTTCCGAGGGGTACTACCTCAACGAGTTTCGCCGTGCGATCGAGGGCCACGTGCTCGCGAAGTCGGTCGTCGAGCCTCCCGAGCCGCGCATAGTAAAGCCAGGCCCGCCCGGCGCGCGCAACTCACCCAGTTGACCATGAACAAGCCTCTTTGCTCCATACGCTCGCGCCGCCTACCCGTTCATGTGTTGCTTGTCCGTGAAATTCGGATGCCAGAAGGCCGTTTGAGCGGCCTTCTCCTATAATTTTGATTTCGTTCTTTGACTTAAACAACCGAAGGAGGTGTGAGTTCATGCCACGGCTTCAAATTATGGATACCACCATCCGTGACGGCCAGCAGAGCTTGTGGGCCACGCGCATGCAGATTGGCGACATGCTGCCGATTCTGCCGAAGATGGACCGAGTAGGGTATTGGGCTATCGAGGCTTGGGGCGGCGCAACGTTCGATACGTGCCTCCGCTTCCTCGACGAGAATCCTTGGGAGCGCCTGCGCTCCATCAAGGCGAACACCCGAACACGCCGCTTTCGATGCTCTCGCGGGCAAAATTTGGTTGGCTACAAGCATTACTCGCGCGAGATCTGCAACCGCTTCATCAAGGCGGCCAACCGAAACGGCATCCATGTGTTCCGCGTGTTCGATGCGCTGAACGACATTCGAAACGTGGTGGACAACGCCGACGCTATCAAGGAGTGCGGCGCGCATTTCGAGGGTGCGATTTCTTACACCATCAGCCCTGTTCATACGCTTGACAGCTTCCTTGATTACGGTCAGCAGCTCAAGGATCTTGGCGCCGACTCCATTTGCATCAAGGACATGGCGGGCATGCTCACGCCGTATCGCACCGAGCGCATCGTGAAGGCGTTCAATGCGGAAATCGGCCTGCCGCTGCACCTGCATTGCCACTATGTCGGCGGTATGGCTCCGGCAAACTACATCAAGGCCGCCGAGGCCGGCGCCGCGATCGTTGACACCGCGACCGCGCCCCTCGCCTTCGGCAACTCCCAACCTGCTGTCGAGATGCTCGCGGCAGCGCTCCAGGAGAGCCGCTACGACACTGGCCTTGACCTGGGTCTTCTGTTCGAGATCGCGGAATACTGGGAAGGCGTGCGCAAGCGCTGCCACTACAAGCGCGGCGTCTCCTCGCTCACGCACATGAAGGTGTATTCCCACCAGGTTCCGGGCGGCATGATGTCGAACCTCATGAGCCAGCTGGAAATCCAGAACGCCACGGACCGCCTGGGAGAGGTTATGGCCGAAATCCCGAAGGTCCGCGCCGAGGTCGGCTACCCGCCGCTCGTCACGCCGATGTCCCCAGATCGTGGGCACGCAGGCCGTGTTTAACGTGATCACGGGCAAGCGCTGGAGCGTCGTGTCCAAGGAGATGAAGGACTACATCTGCGGCTACTATGGCAAGGCACCCGGCCGCATGGACAAGGAAATCGTGAAGAAGGTCGTGGGCAACTCCGACGTCCTCGATCCCGATATCGCGCCTGGCTCTCTTGTCACCACGACGTTTGACGAGGTGGCAGAAGAAATCGGCGACCTCGCGCAGAGCGAGGAAGACGTCCTCATGTACGCGCTGTTCCCCAACGAGGCGCGCACGTACCTGAGCAAGCACCGCACGTCCGAGAAGGTTGACTTCTTGCTCGAGCAGGAATCGAGCGGTACCAAGGAGGAAGATTACGTGGATATCAATCAGATTCGAGAGCTCGTTCGCGTTGCTGAGGAAAGCGGCGTTGGCGAAATCGTAGTCGAGGAGGAAGGCACCCGCATCGCGGTGCGCATGCCCGGCCAGGCTATGGCCGCCCCTGCGGCAGCCGCCGTCCCCCGCCGCAGCTCCCACCGCCGCCGTGGCTCCCGCCCCCGCGGCTCCCGCTCCCGCGCAGGAGAACGAGCATCCCGCCAATTGGTATGCCGTGAAGGCACCGATGGTGGGCACCTTCTACGCTGCGCCGGCTCCTGATGAGCCGCCGTTCGTCAAGGTGGGCGACGAGGTTGCTGCAAACCAGACACTGTGCATCGTTGAAGCCATGAAACTCATGAACGAGATTACCGCCGAGGAGATGGGCACCGTCCGCGAAGTGTGCGTCGAGGACGCCACCCCGGTCGAGTTCGGCACCGTGCTCTTCTACATCGAGCCGCATGCGAAGACCCCGCTTGTCTCGGAGCAGTCATAATGTTTAAGAAAATCCTCATCGCCAATCGCGGGAAGTTGCGCTGCGCGTCATGCGTGCCTGCAAGGAACTCGGGGTGAAGACCGTGGCGGTTTACTCGACCGCCGACGAGGACACCTACCCGGTTCGCTATGCGGACGAAAAGGTTTGCATCGGTCCTGCTCCTGCCAATAAAAGCTATCTCGTGATGTCGAACATCATCGAGGCGGCGAAGATTACCGGCGCCGAGGCGATTCATCCCGGCTACGGCTTCTGGCTGAAAACGCCGACTTCGCCCGCGCCTGCGTTGACAACGACCTCGTATTCATCGGGCCTTCCGCCGAGTGCATCGAGCGCATGGGCGACAAGTCCTCCGCTCGCGAGACCATGAAGGCCTGCGGCGTCCCCACGGTGCCCGGCTCCGACGGCTGCATCGACACCGTCGAGGAGGCGCGCGCCTTCGCTGAGGAAGTCGGCTATCCGGTGCTCATCAAGGCCACGGCGGGCGGCGGCGGCAAGGGGCATGCGCGAAGTGCACGACCCTGCCGACCTCGAGTCCCACTACAAGGCCGCTCGCGCCGAGGCGGGTGCGGCGTTCGGCAACGATGGAGTGTACCTCGAGAAGCTCGTGCTGCGCCCTCGTCACGTCGAGGTGCAGGTGCTCGCCGACAACCACGGCAACAACGTGGCTCTTTGCGAGCGCGACTGCTCGGTGCAGCGTCGCCATCAGAAGCTCATCGAAGAGGCTCCGTCCCCGGCGCTTACCGAGGAGCTGCGTCGCGCGATGGGCGTTGCAGCCATCAAAGCGGTGCGCGCGGTCGACTACAAGAACGCCGGCACGATCGAGTTTCTGCTCGACACCACGGGCAAGTTCTACTTCATGGAGATGAACACGCGTGTGCAGGTCGAGCATCCCGTTTCCGAGCAGATCACGGGTACCGACATCATCAAAGAGCAGCTGCGAATCGCGGCTGGCGAGCCTATGAGCTGCGCCGATCGCGCTCCGTTCACCCCTTCGGCCACGCGATGGAGTTCCGTATCAACGCCGAGGACCCCGACCACGGCTTCCGTCCGTGTCCGGGCAAGATCACGCGCTTCGAGCCTCCGATGGGCCCAGGCGTGCGCGTGGAAACCTACGTTCACGAAGGCTCCTCGATTTCGCCGTATTATGACTCCATGGTGGCGAAGGTCATCGTGAGCGGTCAGGATCGCGAGGAGTGCCTTGCACGCGGCCGCCGCGCGCTCGACGAGTTCAAGATCGAAGGCATCGCCACCACGTTGCCGTTCCACCGTCGTGTGCTCGACAACAAGGTGTTCCGTGCGGGTGAAGCCACGACTGACTTCATCGAGACCCAGATGGGAGACTTGTTATGAGTGAGTTGAACGTCGAAGGTATGGCGCTCGCCCCGGGCGTCGTGGAAACGATTGTGTCCATCGCAGTCAGCGAGGTCGAGGGCGTCGCGTGCGTCGGCTCGGCGGGCGCACAGGGGCCGCGGCATCCGCGCCGTGTTCGGCCAGAAGCCGTCGACCCAGGGTATCGAAATCACCGTAAACGACGACAACAAACTGGCAGTCGCCGTGCGCATCGAGGTTTACTACGGCTTCGTGCTTCCCGAGGTCGCATCCAGCTCGCGCCAGGCTGTGGCCGATGCGGTGGCAAGCCAGGTCGGCGTCGAGGTTGCCTCGGGCGATGTCTACATCGACGGCATCCAGTTCGCCGAATAGGAGATCAATGGCATCACGACGACATGAACGCACCGCTGCGCGTCAAAGCGCGCTCCAGGTGCTCTATACCAGTGAAATAAAGGGCACGCGCCCGTCCGATTTGCTCGATTCGGGCCTTGTGCTCGAAGACGACGGCAAGTCGCTTTCGGACTACGCGATCGGGCTGATCGAGGGAGTCGACGAGAAGATGCTCCCCATCGACGTGCGCCTCAATTCTACTTCTGAGAACTGGAAGCTCAACCGCATGCCTATCGTCGACCGTTGCATCCTTCGTCTGGCGACGTACGAGATGCTCTTCGTCGACGAGGTGCCGGTCTCGGTTGCCATCAACGAGGCCGTTGAGCTGGCGAAGGACTTCGGCGGCGAAGACGAGTCCCCGCGTTTCGTGAACGGCGTTTTGGGCCGCATTGCCCGCCAGCTCGAGGAAGATGCGAAGGATCCCGAGGCGGCGCGCCGTCGAGAGGAAGAGGCCCTGGCGGCCTACGCGTTCCCGACCAATGAAGAAGATTCTGCAGCTGAATTTTCTGGCGAGCGGCCCCGCAGCGGAAGGCGCCGTCGAGAACGCGCCCGCGGCAGAAGGCGAGGATACCTCGGCTGACGCCGTGTCGCCCGAAGAGCCGGCTTGCGCGGCAGAGGAACCGACCTGTGCTCCCGAGGAGCCGGTGAATGTCGGACTCTAACGCTGCATCGTACGATCGGGTTCGCGACCGCCTCGATGAAATCGTCGAGGCGGTAAGCGCGCCCGGCATCTCGCTCGACGAAGCGCTCGCGCTTTACGAGGAGGCGGTGAAGCTCGGCCTTTCCGCATGCGACCTGTCTGAGGAAGGCGCCGAGGAGCTTCTCGAGCAGGATGCTGCAAACCTCACAACCGAACAGGGCGAACAGGCCAACCAGGCCGAGGCGACCGACAATCAGAACTCGCCCGACGAGGGCGAGGCGGCCGCTGCGCGCCAAGACGAGGCGACGCTGGCTGCGCGATAACACCGCTTTTGCGATGAAGGCGCGAGGGGGAAAGAGGAGTTCTTGCATTATGGCGAATAAGCGCATACTTGACGTGGTCGATTCACCTGCCGACCTGAAACTTCTCACCGATGATGAGCCTCTCGATCCTGCTCGCGAGATCAGGGAGCGATCATCACCACTACTTCTAAAACGGGTGGCCATGTGGCGTCGTCCCTTGGCGCGGTCGAGATTATCCTTGCAGTTCACAGCCTTCTTAACTGCCCGGAAGACAAATTTATCTTCGACGTGGGGCACCAGTCGTACGCACACAAGCTCGTGACGGGGCGGCGCGATCGTTTCGATACGCTGCGCACGTTCCATGGCATTTCGGGTTTCCCGAAGCCTTCTGAGAGCGAATACGACGTGCACGCTTCCGGCCACGCGTCCGACTCGCTTTCGGTTGCCGTGGGGCCGCCAAGGCGCGGGCGCTTTCGGGCGGCACGAACAAGATCGTCGCGCTCATCGGCGACGCGGCGCTAGGCGGAGGCATGGCCTTCGAGGCGCTGAACTACATCGGGCAAGCCCAGCTTCCCATGGTCATTATCTTGAACGACAACGAGATGTCCATCTCGCGCAACGTCGGCGCACTCATGAAGCACCTTGGCTATTTGCGCACGTCGTCGTCGTACCGCACGACGCGCGACCGCGTGCAAGAGGCTATGGAGCAGTCGGGCGCCCTCGGCAGCGCCCTCATGCACTTCGGGCGCAACGCGAAGGAATCGATGAAGCAGTTCGTCATTCCCCACCCATGATCTTCGAGCAGCTGGGCATCGTATGCACGACGCCTGTTGACGGACACAACATCCACGAGCTGAAGGAAATGCTCTCGACGTGCCTGGCCGCAGATGGCCCGGTGCTCATGCACGTGGTTACCAAGAAGGGCGCCGGGTATGGTCCCGCGATGGCGGAACCGACGCGTTTCCATGGTACGGGTCCTTACGATATCGCCACGGGCAAGGCTATAAAGAAGCCCGCGAAGGCGCCGAGCTACACCTCGGTGTTCGGCGAGGCCCTCCTGAATGAGGCGCGCGCCGATGAGCGCATCGTTGCGATCACCGCCGCGATGGAAAGCGGCACGGGGCTTACTAGTTTCGAAAAGGAGTTTCCCGACCGCTTCATCGACGTGGGCATTTGCGAGGAGAACGCAGCTGGCATGGCGGCGGGGCCGCTATCGGCGGGCGCAAGCCGGTGTTCGCCGTGTACTCTACGTTCCTGCAGCGCGCCATCGACCAGCTCATCGTGAACAACGCCCTCATGAACCTCGACGTCGTGTTCGCTATCGACCGCGCAGGCTTGGTGGGCGCCGATGGGCCGACGCACCACGGCATGTTCGACTTGGTCTATACGCGCATGGTTCCTAATATGCGAGTGCTTGCGCCCTCCAACGAGGCGGAACTCGTGAATTCTCTTCATACCGCGCTCGTGCTCGGCGGGCCGTTCGCGGTGCGCTATCCGCGCGGCGAGGCGTGCGGCGTGCCCATTCCCGACAAGCCCGAAACCTACGAGCCTGGCGTGTCTCGTCTGGTGAGGGAAGGGTTCGATGTTGCGATCCTCGCGTTTGGGAACATGGTTGCACCTGCGAACGAGGCTGCGGCTGCGCTCGAGGGCTTGTCCGTTCGTGTTGTTGACATGCGCTGGGTAAAGCCACTCGATGTTGAGGCGATTCGCCGGGCTGCCGAAACCCGTCTCGTGGTGACGGTGGAAGACGGTGTTATCGAAGGCGGTGTCGGGGAAGAGGTGCTCGCCGAGCTTGCGCGCCAGGACGCGAAGGCGCCCGTGCTCACGCTGGGCATTCCCGACCGCTACATCATGCAAGGCGCCCCCGATTTCCTTATGCATGAGCTCGGCCTCGACGCCGAAGGGATCGCCGCTGCTATTGAGGAGAAACTCGAAGCGCTCTAACGAGGGCATCGGCGAGCGGGGGGCTGAAATTTGCTTGAAACAATAACCCTAGGTCAGGTGACCTGGGGTTATTTCTTCTCTGTTTCGCTCGCGCTTCCCGTTTGTTACGGTGCGTTTGAATGAACGTTAACACTGGGCTTCGCACCGTTCGAGCGCGTTTTGAGGTGCGATTATCTTTTCTGTCATACAGATGCACGTCTAGAAACAGAGGAGGTAAATGCAATGTTTGACTCGGGTAATACAGGATTCATGCTCGTTTGCGCGATGCTGGTCCTGCTTATGACACCTGGCCTTGCGTTCTTCTACGGAGGTCTGTCACGCCGCAAGAACGTTGTTAACACTATGATCATGGTGTTCGGTGTCTTGGGCATCGTTGCAATCACATGGACGATTTTCGGTTGGTCTTTCGCTTACGGCGGAGACGGCTCGATTCCGTTCTTCGGAGGCTTCGACCAGATCGGTCTTACGGGCCTGGTCGCCAACATCACTGGTGAGGCACCCGAAGCGCTGAGTCACGACTGCTACCCCGCGATGGCGGATGTCGTCTTCCAGCTGGCATTCTGCATGATCACCACGGCGATTATCACCGGTTCTCTTGCGGGCCGTATGAAGTATGGTGCGATTTGCGCGTTCGTTGCCATTTGGACCATCGTGGTGTATCCGCCGCTGGCGCACATGGTTTGGGGCGGTGACGGCTCCCTCATCGGCGACACCATCGGCGCGCTTGACTTCGCAGGCGGCGATGTTGTCCACATCTCCTCTGGCTTGACCGGCCTTGTCCTCTGCCTGCTTTTGGGCAAGCGCAAGGGCTTCGGCATGATGAGCTACCGTCCGCACAACGTTCCGTTCGTTGCCCTGGGCGCTACGCTTCTGTGGTTTGGCTGGTTTGGCTTCAACGCGGGCCGGAGTTCGCGGCTGATGGTGTTGCGGCGCTCGCCTTGGTGAACACGGTCGTCGCTTCCGGCTCCGCCCTCATCTCATGGGTAATTGTCGAGCGCGTGAAGGTCGGCAAGCCCACCCTCGTCGGCGCTGCCACTGGTCTTGTTGCAGGCCTCGTCGTCATCACCCCTGCTGCTGGTTTCGTGGAGCCTTGGGCAGCGCTCGTCATGGGCCTCATCGTTTCCCCCATCTGCTACTTCGCGATCTCCTTCTGCAAGGCCAAGATCGGCTACGACGACGCGCTTGATGCATTCGGTTGCCATGCGGTCGGCGGCATCGTCGGCGGCATCTGCACCGGCATCTTCTGCGTACCCGAGCTCTCCTGGACCGATTTCGGCGGCCTCATCTACACCGGCGATGCCTCGCTTTTGGGCAGCCAGATCCTGGGCATCCCGATCACGGTCGTGTTCGTTGGCGTGCTCGACGTGGTCATCGGCCTCATCGTGAAAGCGTGCTTCAAGGGCAGCCTGCGCGTCAGCGAGGAAGAAGAGGCGCAAGGCCTCGACGTTGCGGCACACGGCGAGTCCGCGTACCCTGCCTATATCGGTCTTGACTAGGCGAGTTTTAAGGAAGGAGTTGAAACCTATGAAGAGGATCACTGCGATTGTCCGCCCCGAGAAGCTCGAACCGCTCAAGGAGGCACTCTTTGCAGCAAAGGTTGGCGGCATGACAATTTCCCAGGTCAATGGTTGCGGCAGTCAGCATGGCTGGAAGGAATACTACCGCGGCACCGAGGTTCTGCTGAACATGGTACCCAAGGTGAAGTTCGAACTCGTGGTTGCCGATGGCGAGGTTGACGGGCTGGTGAAGGTCATCACCGAGACGGCGCGCACGGGTAACGTGGGCGACGGCAAGATTTTCGTCTCTCCGATTGACGAGGTCATCCGCATCCGCACCGATGAGCGCGGAGAGGCGGCGGTATAGGCTCGGCAAGCGTTCGCGCGACAGCTTGAGTTCTCAATTCAGAAGGCTCCGATGGATTTTCCGTCGGAGCCTTCATCATGCTTGCATAATGTCTCTGCTAATGATATATACTCCTATTAAGATTACGATTAGCAAGCTTGAAAAGAGGCGAAATGGCGAACATATCGAAGGTTACGGCGAAAGCGGGTGCTGCAAGTTGCGCGGCGACAAGGAACACACGACAGCGAGCGCTCGTGCTCGAGGCGGTTCGCTCGCTTCACAACCATCCCACTTCAGCAGACGTGTACGACGCGGTGCGCGAGAAGCACCCGAGCATCTCGCGGGCGACGGTGTACCGCAACCTCAACGTGCTGACCGAGCAGGGTGAGGTGCTTCATATTCCTGTGGCGGGCAGCGCCGACCGCTATGACTTCCGCTGCGATTGCCACTACCACGCGATATGCCGGGAATGCGGTGTCGTCTACGACGTCGAGATGCCCAGCGAGGACCTGCTTTCGAGCGTACGCGACACCCATGGTTTCCTGATTGAGGGCTTCGACATTATCTTCAACGGCCTTTGCCCCGATTGCGTGGATGGGGCGTAAATTGCCGATTCGCGCAATCTCGTGCAACTCTGCCTCTCGAAATGCACAGAGGGGTAGAATTGTGCCAGTGAAAAACTGGAGCGGAAGCGGTTGCGCATGAACACTATCGAGCAGAAACATGCAGCGAGGGAATTCGTCAAGCGCTGGAAGGCCATGCCGTGTGTGGAGGAGGAACACTCGCGCTCGTTTTGGATTGAGCTTCTGCAAGATGTGCTGGGTGTCTCCAACGCCACGCGCGTGTTAGAATTCGAACGCAAGGTCAAAGGTCGCAAGATCGACGTGTTCTACGAGGACATGGGCGTGCTCGTAGAAATGAAAGGTCGCGGCATCTCGCTTGACGAGGCGACGGTACGATCGAAGAAAGCGGGTGCGGAAACGCCCTTTCAGCAGGCAAAATGGTACGCCGACAACCTGCCACACTCCATCCGCCCGCGCTGGATAATCACCTGCAACTTTGATGAGTTCCGCATCTACGACCTCGAGCACCCCGAGGACGTTTTCACGCCGCTTTTGCTCGCGGAGATGCCCGAGCGGCTCCATCTGCTATCGTTTTTGACAAACTATACAAACAGTCGCCTGGTGCGTGAACAGGAGCTTCTCCGTCAAGGCGGGCGAGATCGTCGGCAAACTATACAGGGCGTTCGCCGGCCAGTACAAAAACCTTGAAACCGACGCGCATGAGCAACGCAGCCTGAACGTGCTCATCGTGCGCATCGTGTTCTTGCTGTACGCCGAGGACGCGGGACTTTGCAGCGCCATCAGGCATTTGGCGACTATCTGAAATCCTTCGAGGCAAAGCACATGCGCCAAGCGCTCATCGACCTGTTTCGCACGCTCGACACGCCGACAGCCGAGCGCGACCCCTACCTCGACGCTGACCTGGCGGCATTCCCCTACGTCAACGGTGGGCTGTTTGCCGACGAGGGCATCGTCATACCGCAGTTCACCGAAGGCATGCGCGTTGACCTGGTGTTAAACGCGTCCGTGAAGTTCGACTGGAAAGACAGCAGCCCTACCATTTTCGGCGCTGTGTTCGAAAGCACCCTAAACCCCAGAAACGCGCCGCGCCGGCGGTATGCATTACACCTCTATCGAGAACATCCATAAGGTTATCGATCCGCTGTTCTTGGACGAATTGCGCACCGAGCTGGCGGCGGTGGAGGGCGAGAGCATCGAGCGTAACCGCAAGCCTCAAGCTGCGCCGCTTTCAGAAAAAGCTTGCGTCCATCAGTGTGTTGGACCCGGCCTGCGGTAGCGGGAACTTCCTCACCGAAAGCTATCTGTCGCTGCGCAAGCTGGAGAACCGCGTGATAGAGGACTTGCAGGGCGACCAGATGGGCTTTGGCCTCGACGGGGACGCTGAGCCCATCGAAGTTTCCATCAACCAGTTCTACGGCATCGAGATCAACGACTTCGCGGTGAGCGTGGCGAAAACGGCGCTGTGGATCGCCGAGGAGCAGATGATGGAGGCCACGCAGGAGCATCCTTTTACGGGAGTTCGACTTCCTGCCGCTAAAATCCAACAGCAACATTCGCGAAGGCAACGCCCTGCGCATGGATTGGGGCGAAGTGCTGCCCGCGGAAAGGTGCAGCTATGTAATCGGCAACCCGCCGTTTCTGGGCGCGCGAAATCAGAGCAAGGAGCAGAAAGAGGATCTCGTCGAGGTGTTCCACGGTGCGAAGAACTGTGGAAACGTCGACTATGTTGCCGGCTGGTACATGAAGGCTGCTGAGTATGTTGGTCCGTTCCCTGTTCGGAGCGCTTTCGTCTCCACAAACAGTATCTGTCAAGGCGAGCAGGTTGCGAACATATGGAAGCCGATTTCCGATTTAGGTGTACACATCGACTTCGCTCATGACACGTTCCGCTGGGCGAGTGAGGCCAGCGACCAGGCGCATGTGTTCGTCGTCATTGTGGGATTCTCCAAGCTTGATGGTGACAAGTGTCTGTTTCATCACAATGGTCCAGATGCTGCGGCGGTAGAGCAGCATCCGCGAAGCATCAATGCTTACCTGGCGGATGCGCCGAGCGTTTTCGTATGGAACCGCAGCAAGCCGCTATGCGACGTGCCTAAAATCGGAATCGGTTCACAGCCAATCGATGGCGGCAACTACCTATTCACTGAATTGGAGAAGGAAGGCTTCTTGGCGTCCGAACCTACTGCCGCACGTTTCTTTCACCCTTGGCTCGGTTCGCGCGAGTTTCTCCATGGCGAAACTCGATGGTGTCTATGGCTTGGAAATGCTTCCGTATCGGACATGGCTGCGATGCCGTGCTGCCAGGAGAGGGCTAATGCCGTACGCGACTACCGGCTATCAAGTAAAAGAAGGCAGACCTTGAAAGCCGCCGAATCGCCTCAGCACTTTGGCACAGAAATAATAGTGAAGGGCAGTTCCGTCCTCGTTCCCAAAGTTTCCTCGGAGCGGCGGCGCTACATCCCGCTCGGGTTCATCGGTCCCGAAACCTTCTGCAGCGACCTGGTGTTCCTGATTCCCGATGCCACCCTATATCACTTCGGCGTCCTCCACTCGCAATTCCATAACGCTTGGATGAGAACGGTGGCTGGGCGGCTCAAGAGTGACTACCGCTATTCGGGCGGTATCGTCTACAACAACTTCATCTGGCCGGATCCTACGCCCGAACAGCGCGCAGCTATCGAGTCCTGCGCCCAAGGCGTCCTGAATGCCCGCGAAGCACACCCTGGTGCTACGCTCGCCGACCTGTACGACCCCGACAAAATGCCAACTGACTTGCTCTCTGCGCACAAGGAACTCGACGCTGCAGTTGAAGCCGCCTACGACGTAGACTTCAACGGCGACGAGGAGAAGATTGTTGCCCACCTTTTCAAGCTCTATGCCGAAAAAGCAGGTGAGCTATAGTCGGTTTGCAGGCTTTCCGTTCGGTAAAATGCAGGCATTTCATTCGGTATTGTACAGATAATGGCTTTCGCTTAGGTTTCAGCTTGGGTGAGTTATAAGCCTCCCATCTGCTATAATGCAGATTGGCAAAAAAAAAAAAAATAGCAAAAAGAAAAAACGAGACAGGAGTCGTATGGAGTCTTCAATAAATCCATTTACCCCGAGTTTCGGAAAAGTGCCGCCCATTCTTGCGGGGCGCAAAATCCTGATTGGCGAATTCGAGCAGGCCTTCTCCCTTAATCCCAATGATCCCAATCTGTGTAGCTTGTTCTCAGGTCCCCGCGGTGTGGGAAAGACGGTTCTTATGTCGCACCTTGCGCGCAAGGCGGAGGCGAGCGGGTGGATTTCGGCTAATGTCACGGCGCGCCCCGGCATGCTCGAAGATATTCTCGAAAGAACGATGGATGCGGCGAACGAGTTCATTGAAAGACCTTCGTTTAAGCGACTGACCTCGGTGTCTATCTCATCGCTATTCAGTGCATCGTGGGAATACCGTAACTCTGATTCGGGCAATTGGCGTACGCGCATGAGCCGCATTCTCGATGTGCTTGCAGAGTACTCCATCGGCCTTCTCATCACTATCGATGAGATCGACCCCAATCTCGAGGAGCCTCATCGACTTTTCGGCGACATTCCAGCATTTCGTACGCGAAGATCGCAAAGTGGCGCTTTTCATGGCGGGTCTGCCCGTCAATGTTTCGGCGCTTCTGTCGGACAAGTCCGTTTCTTTTCTGAGGCGTGCGGCGCAGCATCAGCTTGGTCGCATTGAAGACGCGGATATCACCGATGCATTCCGCGAAACAATCGAGGAGGCGGGGAAATCGATTGGCGATGACGCCCTTTCGCTTGCTGCGGAAGCGACGGGCGGGTTTGCCTATATGATGCAACTTGTCGGATTCCGTACGTGGATCGAAGCGGAGGATTCGTCGGTTATCGAGGTCACTCATGTGGAGCGCGGAGCGGAGCTCGCGCGTCGCGATTTCGTAAACGGCATCATAAAAAGACGTTGCAGGACCTCTCCGATGGTGATATCGCATTTCTCGAGGCGATGCTTCCCGACAAAGGGCATCCGAGCTTGATGAACGATATTGCCGAGCGTATGGGTAAAACGCCCAATTATGCACGGGTGTACCGGACGCGGTTAGTCGAGCAGGGGCTCATTTCGGCGCCTCGCAGGGGCTTTGTCGAGTTCGAGATGCCGCTGTTGAGTGAATATTTGATGGAAAACTAGGGAAGCGCTGATTGATTAGGCTGCAGCCCTCACAAGGGGTTTCGTCACTGGTTTTCCTCGGAACCTGGGGGTGGTGCCGCGCTTCCTCCCTAGCGAAACGACGTCCCAAGCTGCATAATGGACAACGCGCGAAAAGGGGTTCGCGCGTTTGGGATGGAAAACAGGGGACGTGCGTGGAGAATAGAACAGAGGGAATCAGCTGGGCCTTGTCAAGTATCGGCAATAGGCTTCCGCAACTTCGATACTTAAGCTATAGCTTTTACGGGGCATGGATTTTACTTTCCGTGACGGGGGTCGACCTGGTCTCGTTTTCGGGGGCGGACGACGCTGTGGCACGATTCTTGCGCAACTATATGCTTTCCGGCATCCCCCTTACCGCATGTTTGTTTTTGGCAGATGCGCTTGATTCGTTTTTCAACGAGCGTATTGCGCACGGCCCGTTGACAGTCGTCATGGCCATCATCGCTTCCGCGTCCACGTTCGTCGTCGCGACAAGTCATGATGTTGGGAGTCTCGCTTGCGACATCGCCATGGTGGGAACGGGCCTTGGGACAGCATTCGTTTGTCTGCGCGCTGGCTTGGTGACAAGCCGTCTGAGCGGCACGGAGGCGTGCGTCACCATCAGCAGCGCAGCGCTCCTTTCCTTCCTCATTTATTTCGCGGTGAAAGGGGCTCCGGGAGATATTTCGGTTGTCCTCGTGTCGCTTTTGCCGTTCGCCTCGGTGTTCTGCTCGTTTTGCGTGCCCGACGAGGTGAGCGAGACCGATTCGCTCGAAGAGGCGATCAGCATCGATAAGCTGCCGCAAGGGTTTTTCGTGCGACTTGTTCTTGCCGTGTGCGCGTTCGCGCTGGCAGCGGGTGTGTCGAAGGGTATCGGTACGATCGTTGTCTCCGGCGCCTCGACGCCTGTCGAGTGCATCGTCTCGCTTGTCTGCATCGCGGGCTTCATCTTAGGGCTGTGCCTGCTGCTTCGTACGCGCAACTTCAACGTGAGCTTTCGCTCTATCTGCCGATCGGTTTGCTCATGGCGTTCGCGATGCTTGTCACACCGATTTTAGGCTCCCCCGACATCGTGCAGAGCGCGATCACGGGCGTGCTGTACAACATCTTCGCGATCGTGGTGTGGTGCTTGCTTATCGACCTTGCAGGGCGAACGACGCTTACTCCTGCGCGCGTGTTCGGCTTCGGGCGCGGCGCCCCGGCACCGATGCCGCCGTCGGCATGGGCTTTTTGAACGTCATCATCTCCGAGGACCTCTACGATCATGACTTCGTCGAGAAATGGTGCTACGGCTTCGAGGAGCCTCTCCGAGGCGGTGAAGCTATGGACGCCCGAGAAGGTCGAGGAGGTTTCCTGGGTCGACCCTGAGCAGCTCGTGGGAGCCGCACGCGCCTTCGCGACGAATGCGCCTTCTACCGCGACCTGGGGCGTTGCGCTTGACCAGTCCAAGCAGTCCACGCAGGCGGCACAGTGCTTCATGGCGATTTGCGCCATTTGCGGCTACATCGACGTGCCCGGCGGAATCACCATCACGAAGCCTACGAGCTTCATCGGTCAGTGGCGCTATGACATGTCCGACACGCTCACCGAGGGCATGGCGGAGAAGCATATCGTTGACCCCACGGGCAAGTACCGCATGTTCAACACGGGCGCTGCCATGGGCGGCGTTCAGGGCGACACGCTTCTGAACTGGCTCGAGGGCATGTACAAGGATTATCCCGAGTATTACCCGCTGCGCATGTGCTGGCTTATCGGCTCGAACCCGCTCGCCTGCATGGCCGACCAGCCGCAGCGTTGGTACGCGGCGATGAAGGACCTCGATTTCATCGTGGCTCAGGATATCTTCATGACCCCGACCATCATGGGCCTGTGCGATTTGGTATTGCCGCTTTCGACCTTCGCCGAGCACGATGGCCTGGTCACGCCGAACTACGGGCGCAACCAGCACTTCGTGGGCGCTATGAACACCGCGGTGGAGAACCCCAACACGAAAAGCGACCTCGAGATCTTGGTCGACATGGGCAAGCGCATGCGCCCCGAGATCCGGGGAGACTTCACCACGATCGACGACTTCTTCGACACCAAGCTGAAGGAGAACTACGGCTACGGCATCGAGGAACTGCGCGAGAAGTCCGTCATCCAGGCCGACTACAAGTACCGCAAGTACGAGACGGGCGATTTGCGCGACGACGGGCAGCCCGGTTTCCAGACGGTCACTGGCCGCGTGGAGCTGTACTCCTACGTGCTCGAGGCCTATGACGAGAAGCCGGTTCCCTATTTCGAGGAACCTGACTACAGCCCCGTGTCCCAACCGCCTGAGGTCGTGGAGAAATATCCGCTCGTCTACACCACGGGCGGCCGCCACATCAGCGCTTTCCACCCGAGCACCGACAGATTCCCTCGCTGCGTGCGCTGCATCCCGACCCGCTGGTGACCATCAATCCTGCCACGGCCGAGAAGTACGGCATCCGCGAGGGCGACTGGGTGCGCGTCGAGACCATGTTCGGCAAGTGCACGCAGAAGGCGCATCTCACCTACGAGGTTAACGAGAAGACCATTCACGTGGAGCATGCCTGGTGGTTCCCTGAGCAAGACGGGGAAGCGCCCAATCTCTTCGGCGTGTTCGATGCGAACGCCAACAATCTCATCCCACATGAGAGCGTCGGCATCACCGGATATGGCGCGCCGTACAAGAACGGCATCTGTTCCATCACGCGCGTCGACAGCATGAAGGATTAGGGGTGTGCGACATGCAACATGCGACGATCATCGATTACAAGTACTGCACCGGATGCGAGTCCTGCGTTGTCTCCTGCGCGAAGGAAAAGGCCTTGGCGCTGAGGAGGGGGGCATGAAGGTCGAGCAGATCGGCCCGAACAAGATTGGCGGCAAGTGGGAATGGGATTATGTCCCCGTGCCGTCCCGGGCGTGCGATCTGTGCGCCGAGCGCCGAGAGGCGGGCAAGGTGCCGCTGTGCGAGTTGCACTGCCTGGCGAAATGCATCGAGATCGTTCCTGTTGAGGACGTCTCGAAGCGCTTGGCCGACCTTGGCGAGCACAAGGTGTGCTGCTTTATGCCGTAAGGCATCGTAAGGAAAACTACCCATCCCTCACATGCGCGGTCCGTTTCTCTCGCTTAGACGGACCGCGCACATCCCAAACAGCGAAAACTCATCATTTTCATTTGACGCGCAATGGCGTGAAGGAGGTTCTATGCCTCAAAAAAGACAAGGCTTCACCACCATGGTCGACCTTGCCGAGTTCGAGAAAACCACGTGGGCATTTCTCGTAAACATCAAGATGACCTGGCAGTACGACGGATGGCATACCTGTTTCGCGAAGCGGGAATCCCACTTTACGGCATCGACCGCGGAACGACGAAGATGAACCACCCCATTGCAGCAATGGCAATCCCCATGAGCAAGGACAAAAACTACGGGGTTGACATATACGTGCCCGCCGACCGCAAGAAGAAGGCGGCTTCCCTCATTGAGGACGAGGAGAAGCTTGCCCGGGCGGCCGGTTCGAAGCCGAGGTCGGAGGCGAGGCGCACGCGAGATTCAACGAAGAGGCGACGGAGAAGAAGGCGTCGTATCTCGAGATGAAAAAGGAAAGGAGGAGGGCAAGAAGGGGAGCTATTTTCACGAAACTGCGCTCGCTCGGCGGTAGCGCGTCATAAGGGGGACGCTTTCGCCGGTCGATCGCAACGATCCGATTCGACTATCATTTCAGAAAGGAAGCGGCAATGCTTCAAACCATTGAAGATACCGCCCCGTCGAAAAAAGGGGAACGGCCTCCATTATGCATTCATTATTTGCCTCGGAGGCTTTTTTAACGCAGGCTATCGTCTTGAGCTGTCAGCGACTTCCCGCGGTCGCGCTCGAACCGATTCGTCAGACGCTCGGTGTGAGCTACGCTGATGTCGGTCTCATCACCTCGGTGTTCATGATCTTCTACGCGGGCTTGTCGATCGTGTGGGGCATGCTCGGCGACAAGATCGGCACCCGTTGGGCGATGACCATCGCTTGCGGCTCGCCTCGACGGCGCGCTGCTGTTTGGCTTCTTCGCCCAGTACGGGCTGCCAGTTGCGATTGGCACCTGGGCTATCGCGGGCGTCGGCACGGCCGGCTTGCTCATGGCCATCCTGCCGAAAATCGTCTCTCGCTGGTTCGCCCCGCATCGTCGCGGCTTCGGCATGAGCCTCATCACGCCGGGCGCGAACTTCTCGGCGATTATCTTGGGTATCATCGCTCCGCTCATCATCGGCGCGATGGGCTGGCAGTGGACCTACGTGATCTTCGGCATCGTGTTCGCCGTGATCACGGTCTTCGTGGCGGCATTCTTCCGCGAAGGACCCGAGGAGAAGGGCCTTGCGCCCTACGGCGCCCCTGCAGGCACGCAGGCTGCTCCCGCGCCGAAGCTCGAGGATCAGAAGTCGGGCAAGGTTGGCGCAGGCGAGGCGCTCAAGCGCGTGCTCAAGATGCCGATTTCCTGGCACTTCGGCATCTTCTACATCGTTTACCAGGTTGGCTACATGGCAGCGACCCAGTACTACGTGGCATCCATCCAGTCTGCAGGCTTTGATCTGGCATCCGCGTCGCTTGCCATTACCTGGGGCGGCATCCTGACCATCATCTGCGAGCTTATCCTGGGCACGCTCTCCGACCATGTCGAGCGCAAAAACGTCATCGCTGCGGTGGTCGCGCTCTCCGGCATCTTCGGTCTGGCCTACTTCTTCTACCTGACGAACACGCCTTCGCCCTCGCTTATGGTCTGCTGGATGCTTTGTCGCGATCATCTCTGCGACGACGAGCGTCATCACGGTCATCATGACCACGGCAGGCGAGTACTACACCGACGACATCCGCGCCACAGGCACGGGCTTCATCGGCACGGTAAACGTCGTCGGCCGCTACCTCGGTCCGTGGCTTGCCGGTATGCTCATCGACGCAACGGGCGTTGTGGGCAATTCCTTCGGCATCGTCGGCGTGACGATGCTCGTAGCGGCGGTCATCGCATTCACCTTCCCGCGCCTTCGCAAGAAGGAGGCGTAAGAAGAAGCCTCGGGGAACCAAGCTTTTGCGCTGCCCGCCGTAGCGATTGGGCTTGAGAACGAGTCGGTTTCGACGCCAAGGCATGAGAGCCGGCAGCTGCACTAAGCGTGCGGTTGTCGGCTCTTTTGTGCATTCGCGAGCCTTGAGATTTCGTTTCGTCGAGGCGTATCGGAGCGTGGTATACTAGCCAAGCTTATGGAAAAACCCATAGGCGGTAAGTAATGTTGGCCCCGAGACATGTTTTTGCGCGGCCGGCAGCCTTCGGGCGGGTCGGTTTCCACTACGTACGAACATGGTTTACACGTAAGCAATCAATCATGGCGAAGGGTCCCCGGAATTTGAAGGTTCGAAAGGGGTCCGTTTTGACCGAAATTAAGAACACTTCCGTCATCGACTTCACCGACATTTCCGACGAGGAAATGAACAAGATGATCGATGGCACGCTGACCGACTTCGACGAGGGCGATCTCGTCGACGGCACCGTGGTGAAGATTGAGCACGACGAGGTGCTCGTCGACATCGGATTTAAGAGCGAGGGCGTTATCCCCGTTCGCGAGCTCTCCATCCGCAAGGATGCCGATCCGTCCGTCGAGATCATCAGCCTTGGCGACAAGATCGAGGCTCTCGTTCTCCAGAAGGAAGACAAGGACGGTCGCCTGATCCTCTCAAGAAGCGTGCCGAGTACGAGCGCGCCTGGATCAGCGTCGAAGAGAAGTTCAAGGCCGGCGAGACGGTCACTGGCGAGGTCATCGAAGTCGTCAAGGGCGGCCTCATCCTCGACATCGGCCTTCGCGGCTTTTTGCCCGCATCCCTCGTGGACCTTCGCCGCGTGAAGGATCTCGACATGTACCTGGGCACCGAGATCGAAGCCCGCGTCATCGAGATGGATCGCAACCGCAACAACGTCGTGCTTTCCCGCCGCGTGCTGCTTGAGGAAGGCCGCAAGAACGAGCGCGCCGAGATCCTGTCCAAGCTTTCCAAGGGCATGCGTCTCAAGGGCACCGTTTCCTCCATCGTCGACTTCGGCGCCTTCGTCGATCTCGGCGGTATCGACGGTCTGGTTCACATCTCCGAGCTCTCTTGGAACCATGTCAACCATCCGTCCGAGGTCGTCAAAGTTGGCGACGAGGTCGAGGTCGAGGTTCTCGACGTCGATCTGCAGCGCGAGCGCATCTCCCTCGGCCTCAAGCAGACCACGGAGGATCCCTGGGTCAAGCTCGTCGAGGAGTACCCGGTTGGCTCCATCGTCGACGGCAAGGTCACCAAGATTGTTCCGTTCGGCGCGTTCATCGAGCTCGGCAACGGCATCGAGGGCCTGGTGCACATCTCCGAGATGGCTATGCGCCACATCGACACCCCGGCGCAGGTCGTCAAGCCTGGCCAGGACGTCAAGGTGAAGGTCATGGAGATCAGCCCCGAGCGTCGTCGCATCTCCCTGTCCATGAAGGCTGCCGCTGAGGAGCGGCTACGAGATCGAAGTGGACGAGTCCGTCCAGGTCGAGGAGAAGCCGGCCAAGAAGCGCGAGAAGAAGGCTGAAAAGCCCGTCGAGGAGCAGGACGCTGAATAGCTCCAACTCGCATAGCGCGAATGTGAAGGAACCCGTCATCTGGCGGGTTCCTTTTTAATATGAGCAGGACATTGTCAATAGGCAAAGTCGGGCCTGGCCCAGATTTTTCTGGGTCAGGCCCTTTCTCTATCTCTACACCCCCTGCGGCGACCTCGGCGTGTCTCTCCGACGCTCGTCTTCGCAGTTTAATATCCGCCCGTGGCGCATCTCTGCGCTGGGCAATCCGTTGCTACGGCTGGGGCTACCTCGGTCGATTCGGCAGTCTTTGGTCGCGGGTGGCGCCTTGGGCGCTCGCAGAAAAGAAGTCTGGGGTTCGCCCCAACGGCCTCGGATCAGACCGCAGGATGGGATGTGAGCGACGCGATGTCGGTTTAGCTCGTCATCGCGATGCCCCAGGCGCTCTCGGCCATGCAGCCGATCGCCCAGCACCAGCACGCGGTTCGCGGGCGGTGGCGACGTTGGCCTTGTTCTTGTGGACCCCGCGCTCCAGCATCGCGGCCCGCCTGCCGACGAGCCTTCTCACGCCCTTGGCGGCATGGCGCCTCGCGCCGGGGTCCGGCGCTTGGCCTTTGGCCAGGTCTTTCGAATGGGGAGAGCATCCCAGGTAGTGCCACGCCGACTCAACAAGCACCCGTCGCAGGTGTTTGTTGCCGGCCTTGGTGATGCCGCCCTGCCTCACGCTCTCCCCGCTGGAGTGCTCGGAGGGGTGGTTCGAGCCATGCGGCGAACGACCTGGCGCTCTTGAACCTGGAGAACTCGCCGGCCTCGAACACGATGTCGGCGGCCGTCATGGTGTCGACGCCCTTCAAGCAGCGCAGCGAGTCGACCCTCTTCTTCCAGCGGGGCTTCGACGCCTCTGCCTCGACCAGCCTCTCCAGCCTCTTCTTGTCCTCCATGGCCTGCCTGGTGGCGTCTATGTAGTACGCGAGCACGTCGTCGTCGGCCTTCTCGGGAAACTCGATCGACCTTATCCAGGCCCAGTGCGCGGCGGTCCAGTTCTTCTTCCTCTGCCCCTTGGCGTTCGTCTCGCTGAAGACGGTTCCGTGCCGCAGCAGGAACTTCGACAGCCGCTGCTTGCAGCGCTTCAGGTCCTCGCGCGCGTCGTCTAGCGCGCGCACCAGGTCGCGCGCCGCCTCGCACTCGTCGTCGGGCACCCAGACCTCCACGACGTTGCCCACCGACAGCATGCGCGCCAGGAACTCCGCGTCGTTGCGGTCGTTCTTCCTCTTGCGGTCGGCCGATGGCTTGATCATCTTCGAGACCGCGCCGACGACGCAGTCGACGCCCAGCGCCGTGAGCTTCTTCTGCAGGTCGAACCCGGTGACGCCGGACTCGTAGACGCACTTCGCGGCAGGGTCGAGGATCCCGCCCACTCTGCGACGGCCGCCGCGTCGTAGCCGAAGGTGGCCGAGCGGACCTCGCCGGTCATCGCGTCGAGGGCGACGGCCTTTATCGAGCGCGCGTGCACGTCGAGGCCGACGAAGGTGGTAGTATTCAACATGAGAGTTCCTTTCCATGCTTGTGGCGTGGCCGCCACCGGTTCGAATCAGACACTCGCCATTGTCGGCCTAATCCACGGGAATTGCATGCAGCAGGGGCTCTCAATGTTTTTTATGTCCTGCTCATATCGTCTTTAATATGAGCAGGACATTGTCAAGAGGCAAAATCGGGCCTGCCCCCAGCTTTTTGAACTGGAGTCAGGCCCTTTTCTCTATATCGACCCATGCTGCGGCGACTTCGGCGTGTCTTTCCGACGCCCGTCTTTGCAGTTTAATATCCGCCCGCGGCGATCTCTCGCTGGGCAATCCGTTGCTACGGCTGAGGCTACCTCGTCGAAACGACAGTCTGTGCACGCGTGTGGCGCCTGCGGCGCTCGCAAAAGAAAAGACTGGGGTTCGCCCCAACGGCCTCGGATCGGACCGCGGCATGGGAAGATGGCGCTATGTGTCTTCGTTGGGCTTTCTGCGTCCTATCGCGCCCCCTCGGCCATCGAGCCCACGGCCCAGCACCAGCACGCGAGCTCGCGCGCGGTGGCGACGTTCGCCTTGTTCTTGTGGACCCCGCGCTCCAGCAGGGCAGCGCGCCTCCCGACGCGCCGCCGCACCCCTTCGACGCATGCCGCCGGGCCGCCGGGTCGGGAGCTTGGCCCGGGGCCGGGCCCTTTCGAATGGGGCGAGGCGTTCAGGTAGTGCCACGCCGCCTCCACCATCACTCTCCTCAGATGCTGTTAGCGTCAATATAATTTTCACCATTTTCACCAACGTATTTTCACCAATCGCGCCAACGCGGATGCGCCGGATTCGCCAACGCGGATGTGCCGCCTTCGGCGCCTAGGCGCCCTCCTCCTTCCCGTCCTCACCGCCAATCGACACGTCCTTCAGGCGGTACGACCGACCTGTTATCTTGATCATCGCGCAGTGATGGCACAGCCTGTCGGCGACCGCCGAGGCCGTGACGTTGCTGCCGAATACGTCGCCCCACCTGCCGACCGGCACGTTGGTCGTGACGATGGTCGACCGCTTGAGCGCGTAGCGCCTGTTCACCAGCTGGAACAGCAGGTCGGCGCCCTCCTTCCCGATGTCGAGGTAGCCCAGCTCGTCTATTATCAGCAGGCTGCAGTGCTCGTAGAAGCGCATCCTGCGCGCCAGCGCCCCTTCGCCGAGGCGTGCTTGAGGTCCTCGACCAGCCTCGAGCAGTCGGCGAAGTACACCTGCTTGCGCGCCATCACCGCTTCGTAGCCTATGGCTATCGACAGGTGCGTCTTGCCGACGCCTGGGCTGCCGACGAGCACGACGTTGTCGCCGCGGTCGACGAACTCGAGCGTGGCCAGCTGCTCGACCAGCCCGCGCGGCACGCTCGGCTGGAAGCCCCAGTCGAAGTCGGCCAGCGTCTTTATGTAGGGGAAGTTGGCCATCCTCGTGCGGCGGTCGTCGTCGGCGCGCCGCTTGAGGGCTATCTGGGCGTCGGTGAGGCTCGAGCATGGCGTCGACCAGGCTCTTCCTGCCGTCGGCGACGAGCCTGACGTACTCGGGGCACCGACGACGCCATGCCCTCGAGTACCCAGCTCCTCGAGGTTGGCCGCCAGGCGGTTGAGCGGGCTGGCCTGCACGGCGGCGCTCACAGCGAAGTTCCTATCGAGTCGAGCAGCCCGAGGTTGGCCGCGGCGGCCGCCTCGATGTCGCCGGCGGCATCGCCGAACCAGCGCTTCCCGGCCATGGCCTCGGCGTAGTGGGCCGGGTCGTAGGCGGCCCGCCCGCCACGTGCGCGGCCACCAGCTCGCCGCCGACGTAGCAGTCCATCGCGCCGCCGGGCATGCAGACGATGCGGGCCGGCTTGCCGATGCAGCGCCTGGGCACCGACATGGAACCGCCGTGCGCGCGCTCACCAGCATCGTGGCCGGCACCCTGGCCACGCGCACCACGTCGCCCATCGCCTCCTCGAGGGCGCGCGCAGGTTGCCGACGGGCGGCAGCGCGTCCTTCTCCTCCATGAACAGCACCGACGGCGGCAGCCCTGTGGTCTCGTTGGAACCGGGTTGCTGGCGTCCTCGATCCGCGCGATGATCTCGTCGATGTCGTCCCAGCCGTCGAAGTCGCCCTGGTAGGCCATGAGCCGCGACAGGAAGCGGTTCGACGACTCGACCTTGCCCTTGGTCTGGGGGGCTGCGCGGACGGCACAGCCTGAGCCTCGAAGCCGGCGGCCCTGGCGAACTCGTATGCGCGCTGGACCTTGAGGCGCCTTCCGCCCTTGATCGTCACCAGGGCGGACATGTTGTCCGTGACCCACTCGCGCGGCACGCCGCCGAGCCTCGCGATCGTGACGTACATGCACCTGACCAGGTCGTCGGTCGTCCTGGTCCTCGACCGGATGAACACGTGCCTGCGGGAATGGCCCAGCGTCGCCGCGAACACGTTGAACTCGAACAGCTCGCCGTCGCGGTTGGCCATCTTGACGGACTCCTTCCAGTCGAACTGCAGCTGCAGCCCGGGCGGCGTCTCGAAGCGCGGGTGCGGCTCCGGGCCGCCGGAGGCCGACGGCGATGCCGTTCTTGCGCATGAACCGGGTGAAGGCGTTGTAGCCGGCCAGGTTCTCCCCGGGATACCTGTGCAGCAGCCACTCGTGGATGCCCTTCTTGGTGACTCCCGGCAGCTGCGCCTGGCGGCCACCTCCTCGATGTGCGCGTCGAACGAGGCCGCCCTGTCGCCGCGCCCGTCGTGGGGCCGCCCGCCCTCGGCCCTCCAGTACGACGCCACGGTGTGCCTGTCCTTGCCGTAGCGCTTCGCTATGTCGCTGAAGTTGGGCTTTATGCCCGCTTCCCTGTACATGTCCAACTCTCCGATCAGGTTCTTCTCCGCCACGGCCCGCTCCTCCCGAAAGCATCGTTCGCTTGTCGGTCGAAGCGTAAGCCCCGGCGTTGGTGGAAATGGTGAAAATGCGTTGGCGCAAATGGCGGGATTGCGTTGGTGGAATTGGCTAATGTGCGATGGCGAAATTGGTTGTTTTTACAGTAGCGCTAACAGATGCTTGTTGCCGGCCTTGGTGATGCCGCCCTGGGCGACCTTTTCCCCGCTGGAGTGCTCGGAGGGGGGTGAGCCGAGCCACGCGGCGAACGACCTCGCGTTCGGAACCTCGCGAACTCGCCGGCCTCGAAGACGATGTCGGCCGCGGTCGCATGACGTCGATGCCCTTCAGGCACCGCAGGAGTCGACCCTCTTCTTCCACCTGGGCCTGGACGCCTCGTCGGCCACCAGCTTCTCCAAGCGCCTCTTGTCTTCCTCGGCCTGCCTCACCGCGTCGACATAGAAGGCAAGCGTGTCGTTGTCCGCCTTCTCCCTGAAGGATATCCCTTGATCCAGATCCAGTAGGCCCCCGTCCAGTTGCTCTTGCGCTGGCCGGACGGCGTCTTCTCGTCGAAGACAGGCCCGTGGCGCAGCAGGAACTTGGAGAGCCTCTGCTTTTTGGCGCCTCAGGTCCTCCCGGGCGTCGTCCAGGGCGCGCGCCAGGTCGCGGGCGGCCTCGCACTCGTCGTCGGGCACCCACACCTCGACGATGTTGCCCACCGAGAGCATCCTGGCCAGGAACTCCGCGTCGTTGCGGTCGTTCTTCCTCCGCCTGTCGGCGCTGGGCTTGATCATCTTGGATACCGCGCCGATGACGCAGTCGACGCCCAGGGAGGAGAGCTTCTTCTGCAGGTCGAACCCGGTCACGCCCGACTCGTATACGCATCTGGCCCCGGGGTCGATGGACCGGATCCACTCGGCCACGGCGCAGGGCATCGTAGCCGAAGGTCGCGGATCTGACCTCTCCGGTCACGACGTCGAGCGCGACCGCCTTGATCGAGCGCGCATGTACGTCCAGGCCTGCAAAAGTGGTAGCATTCGTCATGAGAGTCCCTTCCATGAGTGTGGCGTGGCCGCCACGGTCGACTAGACACCTTCCATTGTCGGCCTAATCCACGAAAAGTCATGCGGCAGGGGCTTCTCAATTTATTGTGTCCTGCTCATATCGTCTAATAAGGGGCGGGTAATTTCGATGGCTATCTTGCCTATTGCGTCGTTTCGCCTTCGCCCCCACGAGGCGCCAATACGTGTATTATGGTATGCAGAAGGTGCCAAACGTACGAGGAGGCAGGTCATGAAAAAGCTGTTCATCATCGGTGGGATGGGCGCTGGCAAGTCTACAGCCAGAAAAGCCCTCGTTGAGCAGGGGCTTCCTTATGTCGATTTAGATCATGTCGGGCATGAGGTGCTCGCCTGGGACACGGTGAAGGATGAGATTCGCGAAACCTTCGGGGACGATGTCTTCGGCGAAGATGGGGCAATCGACCGCAAGAAGCTCGCGGCGAAGGCGTTCGCGTCGCCGGCGGAAACGCGCAAGCTCAACCGCATCACGCTTCCTCGCATCGAGGAGTTGTTCTCCGATCGCATCGATGAGTTCGAGCGCCAGGGGAACAAGGCCGTCGTGGTCGAGCAGTCGGTGTTCAAGAACCGCCAAGGCTCGCTTGCCTATTGCGCCGATGTGGTGATCGCCATCATCGCTCCGCTCGAGCTGCGCGTTGAGCGAGCGGTGGCCTCGGGATTCTCTGAGGTTGACGTGCGTCGCCGCATTGCCCGGCAAATCACGGATGCCGACCGCATCGAGGCTGCAGACGTCGTCTTCAGCAACGATAGCACGCCCGAGGTGCTGCACGACAAGATGCTGAACTGGTGGAAAGAGTACGAGAAGACTATTTAAGTTCGAACACTTGTTCTAATAATGATTCTGTGATAGACCAGCCTTCCCTACATTGGGGAAGGCTCGTTTTATTGACGCGAGGCGCGCAAGCTTGGGAGCGGCTTTCCCTCGGCGAAGGACGTGGTGCTCTGATGTCAACGCATCTTCAAAATATCGAAGGCCTGGAAATGGAAGGCAAGCTGCCGGAGGTTCGCTTGTCCAACACGCCGTTTCAGGTCGTATCGCCGTACGAGCCAGCGGGCGACCAGCCTAAGGCAATCGCAGAGCTTGCCCATGGCATCGAGGAGGGCATGCGCTACCAAACGCTTCTAGGCGTCACGGGCTCCGGGCAAGACGTTCACCATGGCGAAAACCATTGAAGCGGTTCAAAAGCCCACGCTTGTTTTAGCCCCCAATAAGACGCTTGCCGCGCAGCTTGCGAGTGAGTGAGGCTCAAAGGAGTTCTTCCCGAACAACTCGGTGGTGTACTTCGTTTCCTATTACGATTACTACCAGCCCGAGGCCTATGTTCCCTCCTCTGATACGTTCATCGAGAAGGACGCCTCCATCAACGAGGAGGTGGAGAAGCTGCGCCATGCGGCCACGTCGGCTCTGCTCTCGCGTCGAGATTGCATCGTGGTCGCCTCGGTGAGCTGCATCTACGGCATCGGCAGCCCGATGGATTACGCGGGGTTGGCCGTCTTCCTCGACAAGGAGAAGCCTGCCGAGCGCGATGACGTCATCCACGAGCTGATTGACATCCAATACGATCGCAACGATTACGAGCCAAGCGCGGAACCTTCCGCGTGCGCGGCGACGCGCTCGACGTGTTCCCGCCCTATGCGGACAACCCCATCCGCGTGGAGTTCTGGGCTGACGAGGTTGAGACGATCGCTGAGATTGACAACGTCACGGGCGAGGTTCTCAACGAATACGAGGCGCTTCCCATTTGGCCTGCTTCCCACTATGTTACCGCACGTCCGAAACTTGATCGGGCGATCGGCACCATCAAGATGAGCTGCGCGAGCGATTGCAGCAGTTCAAGGAGGAAGGCAAGCTGCTCGAAGCGCAGCGCTTGGAGATGCGCACGAATTACGATCTGGAAATGATCGAGACGATGGGCTTCTGCTCGGGAATCGAGAACTACTCGCGCCATCTTGACGGGCGCGCTCCGGGCGAGCCCCCGTATACGCTCATCGACTACTTCCCGAAAGACTTCCTGTGCATCATCGACGAGAGTCACGTTACGGTGCCGCAGATTCGCGGAATGCACGAAGGCGACCGCTCGCGCAAGATTACGCTTGCCGAACACGGTTTTCGCCTGCCGAGCTGCCTGGATAACCGACCGCTACGCTTCGATGAGTTCGAGGATCGCGTCCCGCAGTTCGTTTATGTATCCGCGACGCCCGGCGACTATGAAGAGAAGGTGAGCCAGCAGACGGTCGAGCAGATCATTCGCCCGACCGGCTTGCTTGACCCTGAAATCATCGTGCGTTCAAGTGCGAGCCAGATTGACGAAATCATCGACGAGGCGAAGGAGCGGGCCGAGCGCGACGAGCGTACGCTTATCACCACGCTCACCAAGAAGATGGCGGAGGATCGACCGACCATCTTCTCGACCGCGGCCTGAAAGCGCGCTACATGCATTCCGACATCGCTACGCTCGAGCGCGTCGAGATCCTCAGCGCCCTCAGGCGCGGCGAGTTCGACACGCTTGTGGGCATCAACCTCTTGCGCGAGGGCCTTGACTTGCCCGAGGTGTCGCTTGTAGCCATCCTCGATGCCGATAAGGAAGGCTTCCTGCGCAACTACCGTTCGCTCATTCAGACGATCGGCCGCGCGGCACGAAACGCAAACGGCCAGGTCATCATGTATGCCGATAAGACGACGGATTCTATGGACAAAGCTATTGCCGAGACGAGGCGCCGCCGTGCCATCCAGATGGCCTACAACGAGGAACACGGCATCACACCGCAGACTATCCGCAAGAAGGTCAGCGACATCATGGGTTCAGTCGCGGAAATCTCGAACACGACAGCCGAGCAGGTGAACAAGGAGCCTCGCCTCGTTGTCGAGGGAAGAGGTGCTCCGCGTCATCTCAAGCATGGAAGACGACATGGCAGCGGCGTCGCGCGAGATGGATTTCGAGCGGGCGGCGACTTTGCGCGATCAAGTGGTGCAGCTGAAGGCCCAGTTCGAAGGCTCAAGTGAAGACGACGTGCTGAAGGAGCTGAAGCGAAGCGCTCGAAAGGGGAGCGCGTTCGGCAACCGCAAGAACGCAGCCTATGGTTCGAACCGCAGGAGCTAGGCGCGCTGCGGGTTGCGAGGGGCGGCAGTTGGGCGATGTGCGCCTTGTCGAAGCGTTGCGGATGGCCGCAGGCTCTCAAGCGCGATATCGTATTGACTGTGTGCGTTCTGGTAACGACGGGCGGACTCGGCGTGCGTTGGCGGGCGACGGATTCCCCTGCTTATAACTCGTCGGTGTCGAGCCAGATGGTGAAGGGTCCGTCGTTTATCAGCGACACCTCCATCATCGCGCCAAATTCTCCCGTCTCGACGCGAGGCACGTCCTTGCGCGCCTGAGAGACGAACAGCTCGTAGAGGCGTTTCGCTTCGGCAGGCGCGCCCGCGTCGGTAAAGGAGGGGCGATTTCCCTTCTTGCAGCTGGCATAAAGAGTGAACTGGGAAACGACGAGCACCTCGCCCGACACATCGGCGAGCGAAAGGTTCGTCTTGCCTGCCTTGTCTTCGAAGATGCGCATCTTCGAGATTTTGCCCCACAGCTTATCGACCTGCGCTTCGGTGTCGTTCGTGCCGACGCCGAGCAGGATGAGCAACCCGGTGCCGATAGACCCGACGGTTCTCCCGTCGACATCGACCTGGGCGTGGGTGACTCGTTGGATAAGGGCGCGCATGGATGCTCCTTTGGATTCGCGGGCAGTGAGTGAAAGTGTACTACGATATGCCCCTTTGTGGCATCTTTTGAAAAACAGAAACATTTGTTCGAATAATATATTGAAAGATAGGGTATACTGTGCGGCAAGAAACACGAGACTCGGCCGTTAGGCCGCAGTGCCCTGCGTTGGGATTTGAGGAAAGCCACCTCGGGCGTCGAGGTGCGAGGCGCCGCGGCGTGCGGGAAGCTACCTCGTCACCGTGATGCGCGGTACGGGGCAAGTTCGGGAAAGGGAGATGCGATGATCGATGAAATCCATGTCAGTAACGTGGCGCTCATTCGGGACGCGTCCTTTTCCCCTTCTCGCGGGCTCACGGCGATCACCGGCGAAACAGGGGCGGGAAAGACGGCGCCCCTTTCGGCATGCAAGCTCCTTGTTGGTGAGCGTGCCGACAAAGCCGCAGTTCGCGAAGGGTCTGACCGCCTATCGGTCGAAGGCCGTCTCTTCTTCGACAATGCTGCTGACATCCCCGAGGGGTAGAACTCGAAGATGGCGAGGCGGTTGTTTGCCGTCGTGTCAGCATTGACGGCCGCTCTCGTGCGTCGGTCAACGGCCATATGGCAAGTGCGAAGGAAATCGCCCGCCTTGTCGCGCCGACGCTCGATCTGTGCAGTCAACATGAGCATCAGGCCCTCATGCGTCCCACAACGCATCTTTCCCTGCTCGACGCTTGGGCGAAGGATTCCATTAGCGAGGCTCACGCCAACTACCTTTCGGCATTCGAAGCGGCGAAGCGCGCCGCCGACGAGCTTTCGCGCGTAAAGCTGCTGGCGAGGCGTCGACGGCGAGGCTCGACGAGGCCCGCTTCACGCTCCAGCGCATCGATTCGGTCGGCGTTTCCGACGAAGGGGAATACGAGGAGCCTCGCCGCGCGTCTCGAGAAGGCGGAAAACGCCGAATCGCTCGTTTCTGCAACGAACTGCGCCTACGAATCGCTTTCGGGCGAGGGGGCGCCATCGATGCGCTCGATGCGGCGGCAAACGCGCTCGAAGGTGCGTCGGCGTATGACAAGACGCTTGCGGATTTAGCGAACCGTTGCGCGAGTCGAGCTACGTGCTCGAGGACGTCTCCCGCGAGGCGCTGTCGTATCGCGATTCGGTCGAGTTCGACTGCGATGCGCTCGAGGAAGCCCAGGAACGCATGGCGGCGCTTCAAGGGCTCCTTCGCGCGTTCGGCCCTCGGCTCTCCGACGTTATCGCTGCGCGCGAGGAGGCGGCGGAGCTGGTTTCCCCTCGTCGATGATGCGGAAGAGCGGGAGCGGACGGCGGTTCGGGCCTCGAGGCAGCAGAACGGGAACTCTCCGAAGCGGCGACGGCGCTCGATACCGCTCGTCGCAAGGTGGCGCCGCGCTTCGCCCAGGCTGTCTCGAAGGTGATGGCTCGTCTTGAGATGGGCAGTGCCTCGTTGGAGTGCGAAGTGAGCGAGCTACCGCGCGATAAGTGGACGAAAGAGGGTCCTCATCAGGTTGAATTCATGTTTCGCCCCGGAAGCGGCATGCAGGCTCGCCCGCTTGCGCGCATCGCTTCGGGTGGCGAGGTCAGCCGTGTGATGCTCGCCATCAAGGTGGCGCTCGGTGAGGCGGACAGCGTCGATACGCTTCTTTTCGATGAGGTCGATGCAGGCGTCGGCGGCGCGACGGCGGTGGCGCTCGCCTCCGTTCTCGCCGATTTGGCAAAGACGCATCAGGTGATTGTAGTCACGCATCTGGCTCAGGTGGCCGTTGCTGCCGATGTTCACTATGTCGTGCGCAAGACCCAGGGGATGTACCCGAGACCTCGCTCTCGGTCGTGTCGGGGGAAGAGAGGGCGTCCGAAATTGCACGCATGCTCTCGGGTGATGTGACGGAAACCTCGCTTGCCCACGCGCGCGAGATGCTGCACAACGCCTCCAGCGAGTAGCGGCAATGCTGTCGGAAGCAGGCCTGCCAGGCGCGCTCCCCGCATCGGCCCGTGCATCCACTCGAACATTCTCGCATGCTTTCACCTGCGGCTCTGGTTTAAATGAAAAAGGCGGCCATCTGGAAGTTTTCCCAGATGGCCGCCTTGGTATCGCGCCGCTCTAATCGCCTTTTGCGCGTTGCCTGTTGTTCGGGGAGCCAGAGACCATGCCGCTTGCTATCCCGCAGCTCGCTACTTGCTCACGCTCGAATCCGCGGGCGGGTCGTATTGCAGAAGCTCGCTTATCGTGACGAAGCGGTAGCCCTCCTGCTTCAGCTGGGGAAGGGCTTTCTTCAGTGCCTCGACCGTTTGCGATCGGTCGCCTCCTCCGTCGTGCATGAGGATGACGCTTCCTGGCTTCGCTTTCATGATGCGGCTCGCGATGGTGTCCGCTCCCGGGCGCCGCCAGTCTTCGGTGTCGACGTTCCATCCGATCTCGGCATCAATGTAGGGCTGTAGCGTCCAAACGATATCGCCCTTGAAGTTGCCACCGGGCGCGCGCATGATGCGAACGGGGTCTTCACCGATGACGTCCTTAATTGCCTGAAAACCCTTTTTGAACCTCTTGGACCTGCTCGTCAGCGGTCATGTACGTCAAGTTCACACCCTGTCCGCTGCCGGCAGCGTGGTCCCACGTATGCGTGCAGATTTCGTGACCCTCGTCATGCGCACGTTTCACCACGTCAGAGTGGTCGGCAATTTGCTTGCCAATGGTGAAAAACGTCGCGTGCGCGTCATTCTCCTTCAGGACGTCGAGGATCTCAGCCGTCGTGTCCTTCCACGGGCCGTCGTCAAAGGTCAGTGCGATCACCTTGTCGTCGCCGGTGTTCGCGGTGTAGATCTTGTACTCCTCGTTCACCGCGGGGGTCGTGTCCTCGGTCACGGTCTTGCCGGAAACCTTGCCGGTCTTCGTGGTGCGCACACCGTTTTGGCCGTCGATGTACACATGCAGTGAGCCGTTCCAGTAATTATTGTCCTCGACGCGCTCGTAGGGAATTTCCTCGGTGGACGAGTCGTAGTCCTCCGTGACATCAGCGCCGTTTTGGATATCGATGGCATCGCCCTTTTTGACCTTCTTCGAGCCGTCGTTGGTGGCGTTCCCGTTGATGGTCGCGGCGAAGCGGTCGCCGCCGCCCTCGGTGATGACGCTCGCGTCAACGGCGAGCAGGTTGCCCGCCGTCGGGGAGGCAAGTCCGTCGTCGATGAGCTTGTCGATGGTCGTACCGTTGGAAACGGTGTGCTTCGCTCCGTTGACGGTGATGTCGAAAGTGGGCGGATTGAAAACAAAGAATACGCCAATGCCGATGGCGATGATAAGCACCGCCATAACGCCGATGGCAACAGGACTGGGGCGCTTCGAGCGGCGCTCGGTGTAGCGGGAGTAGTCGTTGTAGACGGCGGCGTTGGCCGGGTTGTTTCGGTTCGCCTGCGCGCGAGAGCGATTGTACGATGCGGGTCGCACGTTCCCTGGGCAGCGGGGCGACCCGCCGATGAGCTGGCATGATTGCGCGCAGGCGCACCCTGCCGCATTTGCTGGCGAGGATTCTGCGAGGGGCGCGGTGCGGCGCGGGTTCGCGCCCAGCCTGCGATGCGCTCCGCGGTCTGGGGGCACCCTGCTGATGGGCGCTCGTTTGCTGCCGGGTGCCAGCAGGGGCGTCTGCTCGAAGAGACGTGCCGGGCGTTGTTCCCAGCGGTGCGATGATTCGGGTTTGCGTTAACTCGCCTTCTCGATGAATTTTCCCCAGGCTGCCGACTGTCCCGATAGTGGTCTCGGCTAAATTGATCCGTCATGGCGTAAAAGTGCTCCTTATGTAACTGAAGTGCGGATGGACACGCAATTTTCCACACCTGAAAACGATTATACGCATTCGCGCAGGGTTATGCCGCGCGGCGCTCCATTTCCGAAATATTCAAAAATAATTCTTGACATGTCGCTGTGCTTTGCTAAAGTGCGACTCACAACTTAATACGTTGAAACCGATGAGGCGAAGATCGAAGCCGTTAAAGCGCTTACAGAGAGCGGGCGTTGCTGGAAGTCCCGCAGAAATGCTGAGCGGTAAATGGATCGCCGAGGGAAAGGGGAAAGGTTGCAAGCCCGCAAGGGAAGCAGCCGAGTATCTGGACCGTGAGCCTGCGTTAAGGGCAGAACATGTGTTGGCATGTTCGTGAGAGGGTTTCCTATGGGAAATCAATAAAGGTGGCACCGCAGATTCCGAATCTGTCCTTTATCTCAAAGGACAGATTTTTTTTTTTTGCGGGCAGATTGCCACCCGAGATGATTCCCGGGCGATTCCTCATTCGCGTCCAAGCCGGCAAACCGAAAAGTCCGGGGACGGACGAAGACAGGCGGAAAACCGCCAAGAAAGGAATGAGGAATCATGACCGAGAACATTGCAGCAGCGAAGCGCACCATCGCCACCGACCAGAAGAAAGACGGCCTGTTCGTTCGGGACCTCATCTTGGTTGCCGTGCTCATCGCGGCAGGCGCCGTGTTGAAGCTCACCGTTTCGAGTTTTCTCAATTTCGCCGGCATGAAGCCGAACTTCATGATTGCCATGTACTGCCTCGCTATCATCCTCACGCGGCCGAAGATTTACCAATCGGCTGTCATCGGCCTGCTCGTCGGCGTGGTGAGCCAAATCCCCATGTTGAACGCGACGCCGCTGGTGAACATTGCGTCTGAGATGGTCGGCGCGCTTGTGTGCGGCATTCTCGTCACCGTGCTTGCCAAGGTGGCGCGCGACAACAAGACCTGCCAAAACGTCGTCTTCCCGATTATCATCACCTTCATCTCCACCGTTTTCTCGGGTTATACCTTCGCGATGATCGTCGGCGTCGCCGTTGCGCACCTCGACCCGCTTGCCATCTTCGGGGTGTACGCCGTCATGGTGCTCGGAACTGCGACGATGAACGCGGTGCTCGCCGCGATTCTCACCCCGGTTCTGCGCGCTGTCTTGAAGCGCTAGATTGCTCAGTCTGTTAAAAGGGCTATCACCACGAAGGAAGTCCCATGATTGAGATCTCACAGTTATCGTTTCGTTATCGGGAGGGGGCCGACCCCATCCTCAAGGGAATCGACCTCTCCATCCTCGACGGCGCGTTCGTCGGCGTCACGGGCGCTGCGGGTAGCGGGAAGTCGACGCTCACCTACGCGATCAACGGCATCATTCCGCACTGCTACCCGGGCGATTTCTACGGCAGCGTTCGCGTTGACGGGGTCGATACGTGCGAAGCGTCGCTCACGGACATAAGCCGCCTGGTCGGAAGCGTCTGCCAGGACATCGACTCGCAGATGGTGTCGTCGGTGGTCGAAGACGAGGTGCTCTACGGATTGGAGAACTTCGGCGTGCCGAAAACCGAGATCCCCGCGCGCGTCGACGAGGCGCTTGCGGCCATGGGCATCGCCGACTTGCGCGACCGGAGCATCGCCGAGCTTTCCGGCGGTCAGAAGCAGAAGGTCGCGGTCGCGTCGGTGCTCGCGCTAAAGCCGCGCGTGCTCGTGCTCGACGAGCCGACGGCAGAGCTTGACCCTGCGTCGTCGGTTGCCGTGTTCGACCTGCTCAAGCGCTACTCGGTCGAACATGGGACAACCGTTATCGTGGTCGAGCAGAAAATCGCCCTGCTCTCAGAGTACGCCGATACGCTCATCATCGTCGACGAGGGGAGATTCGCTTCTGCGGCACTCCCCACGAAGTGCTTGAGCATTCCGACGAGCTTCTCGAGATCGGCGTGAACTGCCCGCGTTCGACAAGCCTTGTCAACAGGCTGCGCGCCCGCGGGCTGGTGTGCGGGCCGGCGGTGTGCACCGTCGAGGGCGCCGTTTGCGCGTGTGAGGGGCTGCTTTCTGGGAAGGGGGTTTGCGCATGATTGAGTTTTGCCAGGTGAGCGCCTCATACGATGGTGAGCTTGCTATTTTGCGCGACGTGAGCTTCACGGTGAGCGATGGGGATTTCGTCGCCTTCGTCGGAACGAACGGCGCGGTGAAATCCACCACGATGCGCCTGGTCAACGGCCTTTTGAAGCCGACATCGGGCGAGGTCCTGATTGACGGGGTGCCGACCTCGTGGCTGAAAACGAGCGAACTTGCCTCGAAGGTGGGCTTCCTGTTCCAAAACCCCGATCGGCAGATTTGCTGCAAGACGGTGCGCGAGGAGCTGCTGTTCAGTTTTCGCCGCTCAAGGTCGTGCGGGCGCCGAAGCCGAGGCAAAGGTCGACGCGATGATCGAGCGCTTCGGGGTTCGACGGCGATGCCGAGCCCTTCCTCTTGAACCGCGGGACGCGCCAGCTTTGGCGCTCGCGTCGATCGTCGTGCTCGAACCGCCTATCGTCGTGCTCGACGGTTCCCACGACGGGGTCTCGATTTCCGCGAGTGCGCCAAGGTGATGGAGGTGGTCTCCGGCCTGAACGCCCGCGGCACCACCGTTGTCATGGTATGCCACGACATGGAGGTTGTCGGCGACTATGCGACTCGCGTGATTGCCATGACCGCAGGTCAAGTGGTTGCCGATGGCGCGACGTTCGACGTGCTGCGCGATGCGGACGTGCTTTCCCGTGCGCATCTTCTGCCGCCGCAGATTGTTGAGCTGTCGATGCGCCTTGCGCAGGAAGGCGCGGTTTCGCCCACGCCGCCTGTCGCATGTGCGAACACGCTTGACGGCATGGAGCGTGCGCTCGCGGATGAAGCAGGCGCGCGCGGGAAAGGAGATGCCAAATGAAGGGATTCCTCGAATACGTGCCGGGCGAGAGCTTTTTTGCACACCATGAATCCGGTAGCGAAACTCGCGGCAGCGTTTCTGCTGGTCATCGCTTGCTTTGCAACAAGCAACTTCATCCTTTTGGCCGTGGCGATCGCGCTAGACGCCGTCATGGCCGTGCAGTGCAAGATGGTCCCGCAGACGATCGGCCTGGCAAAAGCGGTTGCCGCGTTTTCCGTCGTCCTTGCGCTCATTGCGCTTCTGTTTACGCCGCAAGGCGACGTGCTCGTGTCCTTGCCCTGGGGTTATATCGGCACGGCGAGCGTGTTGAACGCCGTGCTCATTGTGGTGCGCCTGATTGCCTGCGCGGTGCCGCTGTTCCTCGTGTTCTATGTGACCAAGCTCACCGACATGGCGAATGCGCTGGTCAAAGTGTTGCATGTGCCGTACAAGTATGCCTTTACCTTCATGTCGACAGTGCATTTCATCCCCGTGTTCATGAACGACATGGCGGGCATCATGGAGGCGCAGACGGCGCGCGGCGTGGAGTTCGATGGCGGCCTCGTGAAAAAGGTGCGGCTCATGATTCCCCCTGTGCGTGCCGCTTTTGGTGTCGTCGGTGCGCAAGACGAACAGCGCCGCCATCGCCGCCGAGGTGCGCGGCTTCAATCTGCGCACACGCGGAAGCGGCTTCAAGAGTACCCTTCTCAGGCATCGACTTCGCCGCGATGGGAATCGCCGCCGCACTACTCGTCGTGGCTATCTTGCTCAGCGTGCTGCTGTAGGTGAACGGCTGTCGCTGGCTGGCGCGGTGTTCAACGTTAAACCAGACGTCTCGCAGGGCTGATGAATAGTGTTTCCGGGCGGTTGGTGGGTCGCCGAAGCGAGGTAAGCCTTCGCAACCGGCGGCCGCTTGAATTCTGGGATAGCAAACCCTTCGCAACCGGCGGCCGCCTGGGGCCCGCGGGAGCAAGACGCCCACTTCGTGGTCAACTGAGCGAGTTGTGCGCTGCTGGATTGTCGGAATAGAGCCGTTTCAGCGCGTCAGCTCGATTTCGCGCGGCCCGAATCAGCGTTTCCGCAGGTCGGAAAAAGCCGCGCTTTCGTCCAGCCTGAATTCATGCGCGCATAACTCGTTCTGTTGACCACCAACTATAGGCTCTGCTTCTATTCGCCGAGAATCGCGCGGTAGGTCTGCTCGTCTTGCTCGGTGTAGACGTCAAAAATGACGTGCATGTCGGCCTTGGGGTTGGCGTCGAGCCAGGCCCGCACCGTGTCGACGGCGATGCGGGCGGCTTCTTCTTGCGGGAACCCGAACGCACCGGTGGAGATGCAGCAGAAGGCGATTGACTTGCAGCGTCGTTCCGCCGCCGCGTCGAGGCAGTTCCGATAGCTTGCGGCAAGGAGCCGTTTGTGTTGCTCGGTGGGCTTCCCGTTTTCCACGATCGGTCCAACGGTGTGGATGACCAGGCTTGATGGAAGGTTGTACGCTGAGGTGACCTTCGCCTGGCCGGTAGGCTCCTCATGACCCTGCGTCTTCATGATCGCCGCGCACTCGATGCGCAGCTGCACGCCCGCAAACGTATGGATGGCGTTGTCGATGCAGTAATGGCCGGGCACCCAGCATCCCAAGAGCTGGGAATTCGCGGCGTTCACGATGGCGTCTGCCGCCAGCGTGGTGATGTCCCCGCGCCACACGGCGAAGCGTGGGTCGCTCTCGCACGGGGGATGGCCCCGCGTAGGTGATGCCTTCCTCGTCAATGATCGCGTGCAACAGCTTGTTCTGTTTGGCGAGGAACTCGCCGCTCACGTGCTCGGGCAGGCGCGTGTTGCACAGCGCGCGGAAAAGGTCCCATGCTTCGCCGAATGTTCCGGGAATGGGGCAGGTCGCGAAAATCGCCGGTGTTCGTGCGCTCTTCTTGCAGCTCGGTGATGAGGAAGCGAAGGTCTTCTTCGATGGTGGACATGGCGGGAACTCCCTTATCGTCGTTTGCGGAAATCCTATCATAAGCGGCGCGAAGGGGGCCGATTCGCCCCGTCCTCGCCGCTCAAAAAGCGTTTGAGCTGACACAGCTTCCATGAGAAGTGCTAGACTGCATCTAGTATTAAATCGAAGCAGGTATCTCTCCTGGTTCGAAGGATCGAGATTGAGGAGGTCGCATGGACTACCAGGCGTACTACCGCAAAGTCGAAGACGACAACTACCAGGCATACTACGACGCCATCGCCGCTGCCGAGCCGCGCGATCGCAGGCGACCGCCCGCACACGAGACGCGGACGGAACCATTCCGGGGCAGGCGCGAGAGCGCATGTTCAACATTGCGGGTGAGATTCAGAACACGTCGCGGGAGTTCGGCGTGCCCCTGCCGCCGCTTTTGGAAGGTTGCACGGTGGTCGATCGTGCTGCGGCTCGGGTCGCGATACTTATCTTGCGGCGCAGCTCGTGGGCCTGCGGGCAAGGTCATCGGCGTCGAGCCGAACGCCGTCCGCATGCGCATCGGCGAGAAGTACCTGGAAAAGGAAATGAAGCAGTTCGGCTATGATGTCCCTAACGTGGAGTTCCACGAGGGCTGCCCAGAGGACCTCTCTTTTGTCCCCGACGGCAGCGTCGACGTGGTCATTTCGAACTGCACGTTCAACGAATCCCCTGATAAGGCACGCTATATTGCAGAGGTGCGACGCATTCTGCGGGAAGGCGGCGAGTGGTATTTCACCGACGTGTTCGCCGATCGTCGCATGCAGAGGGAAATCTCCGACAATATCGACAACGTCGCGCTCCGCTTGGGCGGCGCCATGTACATCAACGATTTCCGTCGCATCGCGCAGCAGCTTGGCTTCAACGACCCGCGCTACCTGATTACCAACAAGACGCCGGTGACCGAGAAGGAGTCCGCGCTGTTTGGCGGCACGTCGTTTGCGACGATCACCTGCCGTTTGGTGAACACCCCTACACCTCCGACGTGTGCGAGGACTACGGAGAGTTCGTCACCTACAAGGGCGGCCTGCCCGATTTCCCCGACTACTTCCTGTTCGACAAAGACATCAAGTTCCCGGTGGGGAAGAGGTGCCACGTGTGCAATAACGTGACGAGCCTGGTCATCTCCGAGTTCGGCGGGCGATATGCGGCGGTGTTCGACTACGAGGGCAGTCGCGAGCGCCATGCGGGCGATACCCATGGTGACCACATCATCAAGGTTGCGCCCGACTTTGACGGTGTCGTCGACGAAGATGATCAGCCGGTGCGCGTGTCCTGCTGCTAATGCTGGTAGAATAGAAAGACTTGCAGGGGCCGCGGGGAAGACGCGGCCCCAATCACGATAGAAGGAGCATTCACGTGGACAAGATCCGCTTTATGGTGGTGAGCGGCTTTTGGGAGCCGGCAAGACCACGACCATGATCGCGCTTGCGGAATACATGGATCGCAACATCGGCAAGACTGCCATCATAGCGAACGACCTGGGCGCAAACCTCGTTGATACGAGCCTCACGCAGACGTCGGGCTGCACGGTTGCGGAAATTGGCAACGACTGCATCTGCTACCAGATGGACAACACAGTCGACCAGATTCGCCGCCTGCGCGACAAGGAAGGCGCTACGTTCGTCATGAGCGACATCCCCGGCTGCGGTGTCGGCGCGCTCGACCACGTGTATCACACGCTGCATGACGACAACGCCGACGAGTTCACCCTCTCGCCGTTCATGGTGATGGTCGACCCCGAGCGCCTGCGGATGATCATGCCCGAGCATGCCGACATCAACCTGCCCGAAGAGCTGGTTTACCTGCTGAAACTGCAGCTTGAAGAGGCTGATCTCATCGTGCTCAACAAGATTGATCTGCTCGACGACCCAACGACTGAGCGCTACATGGGCTTTTTGCATGAGGCGTGCCCCGACATTCCCGCGATGAAGATTTCGGCCAAGGACAAGACCGGCATTCCCGAGTTGGCCGAGTACCTCACGACGCACGAGACGGCGCTCAAGAACTTCTCGGTGCGCAACAACCAGGAGTTCGCCGATGCGGAGGCGAAGCTCACCTGGGACAACCGCCGTCTGTACCTGAAGACGAAAGACGGCTCCAAAGATCGATTGCAACGCGGTGGTCGACGACTTGATCGAGGGCATCCGCATGGGGCTTATCGAGCGCAAGCGGAACGTGCCGCACCTGAAGACCTTCGCGACCTCGGGCAACGGCGACTTCAACAAGGCGTCGCTTATCGGTGTGGACTACGACACCGAATACGCCCAGGAATTCCTGCGCGACCACAAGAACATGCGCATGATTATCAACGCCCGCGCCGTCTGCGAGTCGCGCCCGCTTGCTCGCCTCATGGACGACGCGCTCGACGAGGTGTGCGACAAGTACGACCTTGACTGCCAGGTGTTCTTCACTGAATGCTTCGGCATGGCGGACGAAGGAAGATAATCCATCCCAGGTTGCGCGGAAGCGCTGGCAACGTTCAGTCGCTCGGCAGTCCTGCTCGCGCGAACAGCCCACTGGGCTGTTCGGCTCGTGCGGAACTCGCTTTGTGAACGCCGCCAGCGCTTCCGCTTGGGGTGTGGCTTATCTCTATAAAACAAAAAATGCTTCCTGTGATATTGCTTTTCTAGAGGGGAACAATGACAGACGAGAAGAACGACATTCGCGCTCAGGTGCGCGAGTATTACGGCAAGACGTTGGGCAGCTCCGACGACTTGAAGACCAACGCATGCTGCTGCGCGACTGAGCGTCCGCCGAAGTACGTGCTCGACGTGATGCCCGACATCGCCGACGAGATCGTCGAGCGCTTCTATGGGTGTGGCTCTCCGATTCCGCCGGCGCTTACCGGTGCGACGGTGGTCGATTTGGGTTGCGGCACGGGGCGCGACGTGTACGTGCTCTCGAAGCTTGTGGGGCCGACCGGGCGCGTCATCGGCGTCGACATGACCCCCGAGCAGCTTGCCGTTGCGCAGAAGTATCAAGACGAGCAGGCGGAAAAGTTCGGGTTCGAACATTCTAACGTGGAGTTCAAGGCGGGCTTCATCGAGGACTTGGAAGAGCCTCGGCATCGAAGATGGCACGGTTGACCTGGTGGTTTCCAACTGCGTAATCAACCTGACGCCGTTTAAAGACCAGGTGTTCTCCGAAATCTACCGCGTGCTGAAGCCCGGCGGCGAACTGTACTTCTCCGACGTGTTCTGCGACCGTCGCATGTCCGATGAGCTGCGCGCCGACCCAGTGCTTCGCGGCGAGTGCTTGGGCGGTGCGATGTACATCGACGACTTCCGCCGCATGCTGGCCAAGCATGGCTGGAAAAGCTACGTGTGCACGGCGGTGGAGGATATCCACGTTTCCGACCTGGCGCTCGAGACGAAACTCGGGTTCACGTCGTTCACTTCGCGCACGGTGCGCGCCATCAAGGCGGAGGGATTGGAAGATGCCGAGGAGAACTACGGCCAGGTCGCGTGCTACCTGGGCGGGATGCCCGAGATGCCGCGCTACTTCGACCTAACCGAGGAGCTGCGCCTTATCAAGGGGCGCGAGTACGCCGTGAGCGGAAATCTGGCGGCCATGCTCGAGCAGTCGCGCTACGGGAAGTACTTCGAGGTGACGCCCCGCGGTGCGCATCGCGGCGGGTTTGACCTCGCTCGCGCTCAGCAGGCGCTCGAGATGCGCCGCGGCAAGCGCAAGGCCGACCTCGACTACTTGAACGAGGCGTGCGAGCGCTGCGGCATCCCCTCGTTCTACGATCGCGTGAACTTGCCCGAAATCCTACAGGCGAGCGAGCGACCTGCGACGATGCAGGTGAACATCACCTATGCGTGCAATCTTGCGTGCCGCCATTGCTACCTGGAGTGCGGTCCGAGAAACAATGAGGTTATGTCACGCGAGACGATGGAGCAGATCCTCGCCGCATTCAAGTCAGGCGGTTACAAGACGCTCGACGTGACGGGCGGCTCGCCTGAGCTGCATCCCGACTGCGAGTGGTCCTTGCGCGAAGGCGCCAAGCTCGCCGAGAAGGTGATCGTCCGCACGAACCTGACGCTTGAGGAGAAGCCGGAATACGAGCATTTCCTTGACGTGTTTGCCGAGGTGGGGGCCGATGTGTGCGTGTCGCTTCCGTATTTCGACGCCGAAAACGCCGACAATCAGCGCGGACGCGGCGTCTTCAAGCGCGCCGTCGCGAACATCCGCAAGCTCAACGAGCGAGGGTATGGGCGCGAGGGCGGTCCCGAGCCGAGATCGTCTACAACGTGGCGGGCCGTTCCTGCCGCCGCCGCAAGAGCTTCTGACAGACGCCTATCGCGTGAAGCTGACCGAGCAGCAGGGCATCGACTTCAACGAGCTGTATGCCTTCAACAACTTCCCGCTCGGCCGTTTCGCGATGGATTTGGCGGACGCGGGGAACCACCGATGATTACCTGAAGCTGCTCCACGATAATTTCAACGCGTTTGCCGTGGGCAGATCATGTGCCGCGACCAGGTGAACGTCGATGTCGATGGGCGCCTGTACGACTGCGAGTGCAACCATGTGCTCGAGATGCCTATCCAGCTCGACGGGCGCGACGCGACGATTGCCGACATCGTGGATGTGCCGCTTCCCCGCGCGAGGTTCGCACGAACCCGGTGTGCTACAGCTGCGCTTCCGGCGCCGGTTCAAGCTGCGGCGGCTCGCTGATCTAGCGGAGGTGCCGAATCGCGCAGGCGGGCGGGCGCTTCGGCTTGTGCGGGCGGGATCGTCGTCTTGCGCAAGACGACGCGCCCGCTCTCCGCGGCTTTCTGCGAACTCGGGCGCCCTCAAGGCTTATCGGCTTGCGGGGCGCTCATGTTGTTTGCGCTGTTTTACTTGCCAGGAGGGGGCTCTTTGGTCATACTGAATTTTGCAAGGCGTCCCGGAAGGGACGTTTTTCATGTGGCGAAGCAGTGCCGCATGCATTCTATTGGCCGTTGGAAGGAAATTGGTGGGAACGCACTTTAGTGCATGTGAACAGGTGAAACGCTGGGCCTTTGCAATGTGTGCGATGGCTTTGAGCGCCCTTCTCGCCGTGTCCCTTATTCCTGTGGCCGCGTTTGCCGACGATGTCTCTGATGCCCAGACGGCGCTTGATGCTGCTGAGGCGCAGATGAAGATCATCTCCGAAGAATACGACAAGATCAATGCCGAACTCACTTCTATTCAAGGGCGATCGATGCGACTGCCGCTGATGCCCTCGATGCCCAACAGGCGGTGATTTCAGGTCGCGAGACGCTGAGCAACGCCGCCCGCAGCGAGTACCGTTCGCCTTCGGCGGGGTCGATGCTCATGCTGATCTTGGGGTCGGCCTCTTTCGATGAGCTGACGCGCAACGTGGTGTATGCTGGCTCGATTCTTCAGGCGCAGGCCGACGAGGTGGAGGCGCAGAAGGACCGCGTTGCCACGCTCGAGGGCATCACCGCCGAGCTGAACACCCAGAAGGATTCGCAGACGCGCGCTTTGGGCGAGCTTGAAAAGACGAAGCAGGAAGCGGCGGCCGTTGTCTCGCAGGCGCAGTCGCAGCTGCAAAATGCCAAGGATGCGGAGGCCGATCGCCTAGCCGCACTCCAGGCGCAGGTGGCGAACATGTCGAATTCCGACTCGTCCGATCAGGGCGCGGGCGGGTCTTCCACGCAGGTTTCCGACAAGGCGAACACCACGGATCGTCAGGAGGTTGTGCCCGATTCGACGCCGGTTGGCCCAATCCTGAGCCGGCGCCCGATTCCGGTGCTGGCTGGAAGACGGGCATTGCCTCGGCATACGGTGGCTCGACCGACCCCTATACTCCCAATCCCGGCACGACAGCGACGGGCGATGTGTGCGACGACTACTCGATGGGTGTGGCGATTCCGATGGCATGGCCGAACTTCAGCAGCTATTTCGGCCGCACGGTGCAAATCTCCTACGACGGCATGACGATGTACGCCGTCATCAACGACTGCGGCGGCATGGGCGGCGGCAGCCGCTCGCTCGATTTGCAGCCTGGCGTATGGAAGGCCTTTGGGTACTCCTCCTGCGACGACTGGGGCCTGCGTACGGTGAGCTACCGTATTCTATAGGGACCGAAATGATTGATTCCAACATGGTGAGCGGGGAAAACGGCGCACGGGTTCTTGGTAACTCGACTGCGTCCGCGGCCGATGGGCGTTTTGCGGTTCCGCTGGGCGAAGCGATACCTGCCGCTGCGCCTTCCCCAAGTGGGGGCACGCCCGTCACTTTCTACATCGTTCGCCATGGGCAAACGGAATACAACCTGAAACACCTGGTCCAGGGCTGGTGCGACGCCCCTTTGACCGAGGCGGGCGTTCGCGACGCACGTGCTTGCGGACGCGGCCTCGCCCGTGCAGGCATCGAATTCGCGGCAGCTTACTCGAGCGATTTGGGGCGTGCCGTGCAGACGATGGGCGAGCTGCTCTCGGCGCGCAGCGAGGTGGCGCCTGAGCTGGCCCTTCCTTCTTTCATGTCGGATTCCCGCATCCGCGAATGGTGCTACGGCGACTTGGAGGCGCGCCCTGGCACGCTCATGCGCGATGTGCTCAACGAGGGATTCGGGTGCGACATGCCCTTTGAGGAGCCTCAATGTCTGCCTCCCGGAAACCGCCGATGCTATCAGGCGTTGGGACGCTTCCGGTAAAGCGGAGAGTTGGGAGCAAATTAAGGAGCGGCTCGGCGATTTCTATTGCGATGTGGCGCGCAAGGTGGCGCTCTCGGGCGGCGGCAACGTGCTCGTAGTGACGCACTCGTTCGTCATCCGCTCGACCATGTACCTGCTCGACCCCGCGCGCGTGAACGACCCCGTGAAGATCGAGAATGCAAGCGTCACAAAGGTGACCTGCGACGATGGCTTTGCCTGCGACACGGGCGCGTTTTCGAGCGCCCTTTTCACGCTTGGCGTGACGGGTTCGACGAGCTTTCTGGGTTCGCGCCTCTGAGGGCATCGGCTGGAACGGGCTATCTGACGGGCACTTCGCCTCAGTTGTTCCGCCCGCCCTGACGCGACCCCCTGCCCACGTCCGCGTAATTGCCGTGTTCGCTCTGACTGCTCAGCGCGCTCAAGCTGACCTCACTCGTTTCACCCCATTTTACCGATGTTCTGTCCCGATTTCCTAGATTTCCTATTGAACTTATAGGTTTAATGCACGATAATATCCACCTGTTCGGTAAAATAAGGCGTTCAAGGAGTATGCAATGTCATTCGAGGTGGGGGCGGCGGTAGCCGTCGTTCTAATCGTCTTCGCCGCATTACTTGCGGTGTTGAAGTTCATGAAGGGCAGGGGGCTGTCGTTCACGGTCCGCGTGTTCTCGGCGCTCGGCATGGGTATTGTGCTGGGCGTGGCCATCCAATTGGCCTTGGGCCGCGGATCGGATGCCGCGAAGTGCGCGCTCGACTGGATGTCGCTTGCAGGCACAGGCTACATCAGCCTGCTCAAGATGCTCGTGATGCCGCTTGTCTTCGTGGCAATCGTCGGCGCGTTCACGCGAACGGAGGCGACGGAGAATCTGGGCAAAGATCGGCATCTCGGTGCTCGCGGTGCTTTTGGGCACGGTCGCTATCGCCGCTGTGTTCGGCTGGGCCACCATCGCGCTGTCGGGCCTGGCCGGCGCCGACTTCACGCAGGGCACGGTCGATGCGTCGAAGATGGACGCGCTTCAGACGCGCTCCGACAAGGTGGCCGACACCACGATCCCGCAGACCATCCTGTCGTTCATCCCGACGAACGTCTTCTCCGACTTGGCGGGCACCCGCTCGACATCGACCATCGCCGTGGTCATCTTCTCGGCTCTTGTGGGACTTGCTTACCTGAAGCTGCGCGACCGCGATTCCGAGCAGGCACAGTTCTTCCGCCGCATCATCGACAGCCTGTACGGCATCGTCATGTGCATCGTGAAGATGGTCATCGGACTCACCCCTACGGCGTCATGGCGCTCATCGCAAACGTCATGGCCACGAGCGACTTCGCGGCAATCGTCGATCTTGGCAAGTTCATCATCTTCTCGTATGTGGCAATCATCGCGATGTTCATCGTGCATCTGATTATCCTGGCGGCGAACCGCGTGAACCCCGTCACGTACCTGAAGAAGGCGTTCCCCGTGCTGTCCTTCGCGTTCGTGTCGCGCACGAGCGCGGGTGCTCTGCCCATGAACATCGAGACGCAGTCCAAGGCGCTTGGCGTTGACCCGGCAACGGCGAACTTCGCGGCCAGCTTCGGCATGTCCATCGGCCAGAACGGCTGCGCGGGCATTTACCCGGCCATGATGGCAACGCTCATCGCGCCGACCGTCGGCATCAACGTGTTCGACCCGACGTGGGTGGTCATGCTGATCGCCATCATCGTGATCAGCTCGTTCGGCGTGGCAGGCGTTGGCGGCGGCGCCACGTTCGCAAGCCTTATCGTGCTCGGCACCATGGGTCTGCCGATCGAAATCGTGGGCCTCATGGCGTCGGTCGAGCCGCTGATCGACATGGGCCGTACCGCGCTCAACGTGAGTGACTCCATGGTCGCGGGTGTCACCTCCGCGAATGTGAACAAGACGCTTGATCGCGAGATGTTTGCGAACTCCGAGGCGCGTATCAGCGGGGCTGCTGCTGAGGAATAGAGCTTTCTGGAAAGAAGCGCGTGCTATCAAGCGCGGATGCGGGCCTGCGAGGCTTGCATCCGCGTTTTTTCATGCGAGCTGCGTGCGGGGAAAGGCCGCGACGCGGGTTGCAACTGCAGGTCTGTGCCGCTTTTCCCGAATTCGCTACAAGCGCAGACTCTCGTTTGCTCGCGCGATGACCTCGCTCACCTGGTCGGGGTGTGCGCTTGCGAATGCGGGCAAGGGGGCGGGTGGCGCGGGCGCGTCTTCGAAGGGGGCGATTTCGCGCACGTACCAGGCGACGTCGTGCCAAGCGCCGCAGGTGAAACCCGCGAGCGGCTGCACTCCCATGAGCGCGAACCCGAACGCGCGGTGCAAGCGTTCGCTTGCGGGGTTAGGGGAGGTCACCACGCCATAGACCGACTTTATGCCCGTAAGGCGCAGAAGCTCGATGAGCGCGGCGTACAGACGACTTCCCACGCCACGGCCCTGTGCGGCGGGTGCAAGGTAGACGGAAAGCTCGGCGTTCCATTGGAAGGCGATGCGCTCGCGCAGCTCATGGGCGTAGGCGAACCCGACGATGCGTCCGCCTTCCTCGGCGACGAGGCAGGGGTACTTCTCGCAGATGCTCTCAATGCGCTTGCGATACGCCTCGCGCGAGGGAACTTCTTCCTCGAAGGTCACGGGCGTGCTGACGAAGGGGCGTACACCGCACGGATGCCGTCCGCGTCATCGGCCGAGGCAGGGCGGATGCGCAGCTGCGAGCTCGCCGGCGTGCGGTTGGTCGCGGAAGCTTGGGAGTTTGCAGGCGCGTTGCGAGCTGTGCGCAGCTGCGAGCTCATCGGTGCGCATCCCGGCAGAGGTGCCATCGCGCCTGTGGACGCGTTATCGCCCGCAGCCTCCGCGGGTGCACTCTCGCTCTCAGCGGCAGAATCGCACAAGGATGCATCGCGCATGAAAAGGGCTCCTTCCCGAGCAATCGGATAGGGTTCCCATGGTAGCACGCATCTGTTCCGGCAGCCTTTCGTCCGCGTCGAATTCCCCTTTATGTTGGCTTCGGTTGTCCTACGGGGGGTCTGTTGCTTCCAGCGGTTATCGCGCTCGCCCCTTCCCAGGCCGCTCTCCGCGTTTCGCGTTGTGGATTTTCCCCATGGCGGGCGGTCCTTGCGCTATACTCTCTTCCACATGCGATGACGAAGACAGCGCACGTGCGGCGAAGCTTCCAGAGATGGGGTTCATCGGCTGAAAGGCCCCAAGCGATACGGCGTGCGATTCCCTTCCGAGCAGCGCGCCTGAACGCGGACGTGGGGCTATCCCGCGAGACGAACGAAGTAGGGTGCGACGGTTTGCCTCCGTTATCAGGCGAAACGAGTGGATGCCTCTCGGGCGGCGCAGCATGTCGCGCTGTCGGGGGAAGGTATCAACCAGGGTGGTACCGCGAGGGCTTGTCTCTCGTCCTTGGAAATGAAGGCGAACGCGAAGGCGGGCGTCTTCCAGGGCGAGATGGCAAGCCCTTTTTATTGGCGGAGCGCCCTTTGGGCCAGGCGGGGCGCTCGATACGAGAGGTGAAGGTGATTATGGCGATCACGGACGAGCCTCGCGCAACTGCGTGAGCAAACCCTTGCGCGCATCGCGGAAGCCGACACGTCGGCGGCGCTCGAGAGCGTGCGCGTGGCAGTGCTCGGCAAGGCGGGCACGCTTACGGGCTACCTGCGCGGCATGGGCAAGGTCGCGAAGGAAGAGCGCGCCGTCGTCGGCAAGACGGTCAATGAGGTGCGCAACGTGGTGGAAGAGGCGCTTGAAGCGCGCAAGAAGAAGCTCGCAGCAGCCGAGATGGAAGCCGCGATCGACGCAAGCGCTGTCGACGTCACGCTCCCCGGTCGCGCGCAGCAGATGGGCACGCGCCATTTGATCAACGCGATCACCGACGAAGTGTCGGAAATCTTCCTCGGCCTGGGCTACACGGTTGTCCACGGCCCCGAGGTTGAGACCGATTACTACAACTTCGAGGCGTTGAACGCCCCGAAGGACCATCCGTCCCGCTCGATGCAGGACACGTTCTACGTACGCGACCTTTCGGGTGAGGCGTCGTCTGTGCGCGGTGAGTCCGACGTGCTCCTGCGCACGCAGACCTCCGGCGTGCAGGTGCACGTCATGGAGGACTGGGAGTTGCCCATCTACATGATCGCCCCGGGCAAGGTGTACTGCCGCGATGTGGCCGACCCGTCGCATCTGCCGCAGTTCACCCAGATTGAGGGCCTGGTCATCGACAAGGGCATCTCGTTCGGCGACCTTAAGGGCACGCTCGACTACTTCTGCAAGCAGATGTTCGGGCCCGATCGCAAGACCCGCTTCCGCGCGCACTATTTCCCGTTCACCGGCCCTCCGCTGAGGCCGACGTCTCCTGCGGCGTGTGCGGCGGCACGGGGCATCTGCACGACGGCGAGCGTTGCCGCATGTGCAAGGGCACGGGCTGGCTGGAAATCCTCGGCTGCGGCATGGTCGATCCGAACGTGCTCACCATGTCGGGCATCGACCCGGAGGAGTATTCCGGCTTCGCGTTCGGCGTCGGTGTCGAGCGCGTGGCGTGCCTGAAGTACAACGTGCCCGACCTGCGCATGCTTCTCGAAGGCGACATGCGCTTCCTGCGCCAGTTCTAAATGCAGGACCGCGTTTGAGCTCGGCCGACGTACGCCATGCTCAAACAGTCCTGACTCGCACGAACAGCCCACTGGGCTGTTCGGCTCGTGCGGAACTGCGCGTGGCGCACGCCTGCCGGTTCTCAAACGCTACAAGGCAAATTGCAAGAAAGAGAGAGTCATGAAAGTATCGCTGAAATGGCTTAACGAATACGTGGAGGTGCCGACTGACACCAAGGCGCTCTGCGATAAGCTCGATCTTACGGGCACGGGCGTCGAAGGCGTCGAGGTGCTCGGCGCCACGTTTGACGGCGTGGTCGTGGGCTACGTCGAGACCTGCGAGCCGCATCCCGATTCTGACCACATGCATGTGGTCACGGTGAACACGGGCGCGGGCGGCCCGTGCAGATCGTGTGCGGCGCGCCGAACATCAAGGCGGGCATCAAGCTTCCCGTCGCGACCGTGGGGCTGTGCTCCCCGGCGATTTCAAGATCAAGAAGTCGAAGCTGCGCGGTGTTGCGAGTGCCGGCATGTGCTGCTCGCGACGTGAGCTGGGGCTCGGCTCCGACCACGAGGGCATCTGGATCCTCCCCGATGACGCCCCGGTGGGTACTCCCATCGCCGACTATCTGAAGCTGACCGACACGGTACTCGACCTGGAGATCACGCCGAACCGCCCTGACAGCCTTTCGATCGTGGGGAACCGCGCGCGAGATGGGCGCGATGTATCGCCGCGATTGGAAAAACCCGCTTGACGAGATGGCCGCGAAGCTCGAGCCGTCGACGACGGCACTGACGACGTTGCCGTGACCATCGAGGACGCCGTGCGCTGCCCGCGCTATTCCGCCCGCGTCATCCGCGGCGTGAAGGTGGGCGTCGCCCGACTGGATGGTCGAGCGCCTCGCCGCCATCGGGCAGCGCTCCATCAACAACATCGTCGACGTGACGAACTACATCCTGTTCCTGTTCGGTCAGCCGCTGCACGCCTTCGACCTGAACAAGCTGAAAGGCGCAGACGGGTGCGCCCACGTGGTAATCCGCGAGGCGGAGGACGGCACGAAGTTCACCACGCTCGACGAGGTGGAACGCACGCTCACTTCCGACATGACCGTCATCGCCACGCCCGAGCGCGGTCCTGTGGCGCTCGCGGGCGTCATGGGCGGCCTTGACACCGAGGTCACCGAGGAGACCACCGATATCCTCCTTGAGACGGCGACCTTCGAGCCGGGCCGCACCTCGCGCACCTCGCGCAACCTGGGGCTTATCTCTGAAAGCTCCATGCGCTATGAGCGCGGCGTTGACGACCACGGCATCGAAGAGCGCTCCGCTGCTGCGGCGGCTCTCATCGTGGAAGTCGCCGGCGGCCATGTGTCGGGCCCATCGGCGGCGGTGCGGGCGTCGTGGACGAGTGGCCGAACGTCTCCGAAGAGGCTCACCTCACCTTCCGCATCCCGCGCTTCAACGCGATGATGGGCGCGAACATCTCCCGCGACTTCATCGTGGAGATCCTCGGCCGTCTGGGTTGCAAGGTGGAAGACGGCGAGGACGCCGACACGCTTGCGGTCACGTCGCCGACGTTCCGCCCCGACCTGCCGCGCGAGATCGACCTCTACGAGGAGGTGCTGCGTCTCTACGGCATGGACCAGATCGAGGCCACGCTTCCCGGCGGTCGCGGCCGCTTCGGCACGGTGAGCCATGAGCAGCACGTGAAGAACAAGGTCAACGATACGCTGCGCGCCTGTGGCATGAACGAGACGATGACCTACTCGTTCGCCGAGCCGAGCGAGATCGAGCGTCTGCGCCTGCCGCTTGAGGGCCTCGGCCAGGCCGTCGAGCTTCTGAACCCGATGAACGCCGAGCAGTCGGTCATGCGCCAAAGCATCATCCCCGGCCTTCTGCGCTCCGTCGCCCACAATCAGAACCGCGGCGTGAAAAACATCCAGCTCTACGAGATGGGTCGCGTGTTCTTCGCCCACGAGGGCAAGAAGAAACCCAAGGAGCGCGAGAAGCTCGCCGGCGTTTTGGCCGGAGCCGTGCGCGACGCCGGTTGGAACGAGGCGCCTGCTCCCTACGACTTCTTCGACGGCAAGGGCGTGCTCGAGAACCTCGCGCGCGAGCTTGCGCTTCCCAAGGTGCGCTTCAAGGCGCTTGCCGCCGACGAGGCGCCGCAGCTGCAGCCCGGCCGCGCTGCCGAGATGCTCTCGGGCGGCACGTCGCTTGGCTGGGTGGGCGAGCTCCATCCGCTCGCCGTGGCGGCCTACGATGCGGCGGCCCCCGTCGTCGCCTTCGAGAACCGACCTCGAGGCGCTCGAGCGCGCGGCTCGTCCGGCGCGCGACTACGTCGACGTGCCCACGTTCCCCGCGGTGTCGATGGACATCGCGTTTGTCGTCGACGAGGATGTCACCCACGAGCGCCTCGTCCAGTGCATGACATCCGCCGGCGGAAAGCTGCTCGAAGACGTGCGCCTGTTCGACGTGTATCGCGACGAGAAGCGTCTCGGCGCCGGCAAGAAGTCTATGGCGTATGCGCTCACCTACCGTGCTGTCGACCGCACGCTCACGAGCGACGAGGCGGAGAAGGCGCACGAGCGCATGGTGAAGAAGGTGTGCTCGGCGACGGGTGCCGAGGTTCGCGGGTAGAAGATCTCACTCCATAAAATGAAGAGCCGAGGATGTGACGGCATCCTCGGCTCTTCGTGTTTCAGACGTCTTGCAGTATAGGACGTCATCTAGTAGTGGTCAACCACTAAATCTCAAACGTGAAATGAGCCCGTCGTGGGCGGCCTCGACGCGGCCTTCGTACTGGGCTAGAACTCCTCCAGTTCCACGAGCGTGATTGGCTCGTCGTAGTGCATGCACAGGTGCGTGAGATAGATCTTGCCCGCGTCGAGCGACAGTCCCTCCTCGATGCATTCCTGCACGCTGTGGTGCGCGGCGGGGGACCAATTGTTCTTCCAGAACGTCGCGTCCATCGCGAGGATGTCGATATCCTGCAGTCGCTCATAGGTCTCGGACGGCAGCTTCCCGGTGTCGGAGGCGTAGAACATGCGCGTGTCGCCTGTCTCGATGAGATATCCATAAGTGCCCGCGGCGTGGGTGCAGGGGAGTGCCGTGTACTTCACGCCGTCGAACTCGACGGTGTCCATCGGAGCAATCTCGCGCATGTCGAGTACGTAGGTCATGTAGTGGAACTCCTGCGCGATGCCCGCGAGCGTCTCGGCGCTGCCGTAGACGGAAGCGCCTCTTTCTGCTTGAGCTGCACGAGATACTCAAGCTCCAAAAGCCCTCCCACGTGGTCGGAGTGGCAGTGGGTGTACAAGACCTCGTCGATGCGCCGCACGTTCTCGCGAATGCATTGATGGCGCAGGTCGGGGGGCGTGTCGATGAATAGCGTCTTCTCGCCCTTGATCATAGTCCTGCAATCTCCCGCGCCTCGCGCGCGGATTCGCCCTGGCCTCTTCGCACGCGGGGCAGTCGCAGAAAAATGAGGGCACGCCGCAGCCTGCGCCGGTGCCCATGAAGGTGAACGTGTGGTTTTTCATAGAAGTCTCTTTTCTCCCTACGCCATACGCCGCCGATTATACCCCGCTCGCCATGTAAAGCTGCCCCATTCGGGGAAGGGGGTATCGCGGCAATCCATAGGCAATAGCTATAATCCCTAACGAAGATTCGGTCGAATAGTCGTTCGCGTCAAGCCATGGGGCTAAACCTGTGTTTTCTCGCGTTCGGTGTTGCGAAATCGGCGAGTGGTGGCATACAGGGAGGCTCATCCCTGGCTCATACTGCGGGGTTTATCCGTCGGGGGAATTCAGACTGGCGGGGCGATGCTTGCAGAGGGCTCTTCCGTACACTACCGCTGTCAACGCGTCGGGGGCGTGCCGTGCGCTTTCGGACAATGCGCAGGTCGCAAAACCCGACGAACCGAATAGTAGGTGTCTGTAGGACGAGAAGAAGAGGGGAAGGTAGATGGCTGATAAGGTCAGCATTTACGACGAGAACGGCGAACTCGCCGAAGGCGTCGAGCGCATCAGAACGCAGTGCTATTTCTGCCATGCCAACTGCGGTGTCCTTGCCTATGTCAAGGACGGCGATGTAATCAAGATCGAAGGCGATCCCGATTACAACAACCAGGGTGGTCTGTGCTGCCGCGGTACGAGCGCGCTTTTGCACGTCAACCATCCCGCCCGCATCAACCACGCGCTCAAGCGCGCTGGCGAGAAGGGCGAGAACAAGTGGGAGCAGATCCCGTACGATCAGGCGATCGAAGAGGTCGCTGAGCGACTCAACCAGATCGAGGCCGAGTCGGGCGCTGAGGCGGTTGCCTCCGCTGGTGGCACGACCCGTACCGATGACTGGGCGCGTCGTCGCTTCCTGAACCAGTTCGGCACGCCGAACGGTTTCCACAATGCACTTCTGTGCTGGATCCCGACGTTTATGGCCGAGACGGTCGTCGCCGGCTGGTCTCCGTTCGAGACCGACCTGGGCGCTGCGAAGTGCCTGATCGCTTTGGGGCATGAACCCGGCTGCATCTTCGCTGCCCTCCATGCACGGCTACACTGACCTTCAGCTTGCGGGCATGAAGATCATCTACGTCGACCCGCGTTTCTCCGAAACCGCCTGCAAGGCAGACCTGTGGCTGCCGCTGCGACCGAGGCTCGGACACGGCGCTCTCGCTCGCGATGCTCAACGTCATCATCAACGAGTTCCTCTACGACTTCGACTTCGTCGACAAGTGGTGCGACGGCTTCGAGGAGCTGCGTGAGCACATGGCTCCGCACACGCCGGAGTGGGCTGCCCCCATCACCTGGCTCGACCCGGAGGACATCCGCAAGGCTGCTCGCATGTACGCGACCACCAAGCCCGGCTGCATCCAGTGGGGCTGCTCTTGGGACCAGTTCGGACCTGCGTCCGCGACCGGCTCTCAGGCCCGTCAGCTCATGCGCGCCATCACCGGCAACCTCGAGGTTCCCGGCGGCGACGGCATGCCCGGCCCTGCCCTCAACTTCATCACCGATGAAGAGCCGAGCTCAACGAGCTGCTTCCCGAGGAGCAGAAGGCGAAGCAGATCGGCTCTGACAAGTTCAAGCTGACCTCTTGGCCTGGCTACACGCTCATCTCCAACAACGCCAAGCGCACCTGGGGCAAGACGCTTCCCGCAGAGTGGTTCTGCGAGGCTCACGGCCCGAGCGTGTTCAAGGCGATCCTCACCGGCGAGCCCTATCAGATCCGCGCCCTCATCTGCAACGCGACCAACCCGGTGAACTCCTACGGCGACTCCAAGATGACGCTCGCCGCCCTGAAGAAGGTCGAGTTCCTGGTCACCGTCGATTACTGGATGACCCCGGCAGCGCTCTTTCTCCGACTACGTGTTCCCGGCCGCCGGCGCTCTCGAGCGTCCGACGATCGTCACGCACTACGGCGCGACCGACTCCGTCATGGGCGGCCGCCGCGCTATCCAGCCGAAGTTCGACCGTCACACCGACATGTCCTTCTGGCGCATGCTCGGCCTGGCCTGCGGTCAGGATCCCGCGAACTGGCCGTGGGGAGACGGAAGAGGAAGTCTACTCCTACATCATCGCTCCGCTGGGTCTTCCTGCACCGACTGGAACGACTTCGTCAACAACATCCGCATGTACTATCCGCCGCTGCACCAGAACAAGTACGTCACGCGCGGTGGCTTCTGGACGCCGACCGGCAAGATCGAGTGCAACTCCACGATTCTGCGCGAGCTGGGCTATCCTGGCATGCCGACCTACCTGCCCTGTGCTGAGAACGACATCGACAATCCGGAACTCGCCGAAGAGTACCCGATCGTGCTCACCACGGGCGGCGGCTTCATGCCGTACCACCACTCTGAACACTTCCAGATGCAGGGTATGCGCTACCTGTACCCGGATCCGTACTACTCGATCAACCCCGAGCCTCGCTGAGAAGCTTGACATCGAGCACGGCGACTGGTGCTGGATCGAGACCCAGCGCGGCCGCATCAAGATGCGCGCGAACGTCGGCCCGAGGTCGATCCTCGCGTCGTGTTCGTGCCGCGCGGCTGGTGGTTCCCCGAGCGCGACACCAACATCGACCTTGACAACCCGTTTGGCTGCCTCGAGTCCAACACCAACGTCCTCACCTCTGTCGACGAGTGGGACTGCGACCCGATGGGCGGCTCCTGGGCGAACCGCGGCCTGATGTGCAAGGTTTACAAGTGCACCGAGGCCGACCACGAGTGGAACGCCAAGGACAAGACCTGGTCCATTCCTGGTTGCGCGAAGAACCCGGGCATCTCTACCGACCCCGAGGACCTCAAGCACCGCGTGCTTCGCTGGGAGAAGATTCCCTTCGAGGCTCCTGCTTGCACGAAGGAAGTTCCCGAGGGCTTTAGCTGGCAGTGGCAAAACGATGCGCTCTACCAGGATTCCACCCAGTTCCGCCTGGACGATTCCGGTTGGCTCATCGACCCGAAGACCAACGAGTACGTCGATGCTCACACCGGCTGGTACTACGTTGCCGCCGAGAACTGCCTCATGGACAAGGCTACCGGCAAGAAGTACACGATGGAGCGCGAGGAGATCGCTGAGCCTCGCAGGCATTCGCCTGTACCCGGGCCAGGACGCTCCCTACGCAGTGCCCGAGCAGCTCACGTGGGATCGCGAGAAGGGCTATGCCCGCCTCGGCGACAAGCCCTATATCTACAACCCCGAAAGCGGTTGGCTCGATCGATCCTGCGACCAACGTCTACCATGACGCCTACTATGGCTGGGCATACGACCCCACCACCAACGGCCTCATCGACGAGGAAACGGGCAAGCGTTACACGATGAGCTACGAAGCCATCGAGGAATAATCAGGCTATCGAGTAGGAAAGGATAGATAATGACTCGTTACGTTATGGTCATCGACCAGCGTCGTTGCATCGGCTGTCACTCCTGCACGGTTGCTTGTCGTACGTGGAACGACCTGCCGCTCGATATCATCTACAACCCTGTGGTGACCGAGGGCGCTCAGGGCAAATGGCCCCACGTCCATCGCACCTACACCCCGACGCTGTGCATGCACTGCGCCAACCCCGAGTGCGTCCCCTGCTGCCCGACCGGTGCGTCCCAGCAGGATGACGACGGCGTGGTATGGGTTGACTCCAAGAAGTGCATGGCCTGCAGGTGTGCGTGAACGCCTGCCCCTACGGCATGCGTGACACCTCGGTGCTCGGCCCGCGCCTGCATCGCTTCGTGCGCAAGTGCACCTTCTGCAAGGACCGCCGCGCGGAGGAGGTTCGGCTCGATGCCGTACTGCGTGCAGACGTGCCACCAGAAGGCCCGTATCTTCGGTGACCTGGACGATCCCAACAGCGAAGTGTCGAAGCTCGTCAACTCGCTTCACACCGAGCGTCTGTTCACCGAGCACGGCACGGAACCTCAGGTCTACTACATTCCGGATTTGGGAGGTCAGCGATAATGAAGCATCATTATTGGGAAGCGCCGATTGTCATCTACCTGTTCTTGGGTGGCCTCGGCGGCGGCATCATGTGCCTCACGGCTATCATGAGCCTCATCGTCAACCCTGGCACGGGCCGCTCTTCTTCGTGCCGATGTTCTTCGCGCTCGCTGCGCTTGCTATCGGCTGCTTCTTCCTCGTGTTCGAGCTCGGTCAGCCGCTTGTGTTCTGGCGAGTGTGGACAACGGCGACGGCAATCATCAAATGGGGCGCAACGCTCCTGGTTATTGCCATGTTCGGCGACATCTTCTGGCTGCTCGGCTATCTGGACGTGCTGCCGCTTGATTGGGGCTTCCTGGGCGCCATCGCCTCCGTGTTCGGCGGCGGCACCCCGGTGTTCGCCACGATCGCCGGCATCGCCGGTTTCGGCATCATGGTGTACACGGGCGTCATGCTCTCGACTCTGAAGGCTCACTCCTTCTGGGCGACCCCGGCGCTGCCCGTGCTGTTCACCATCTCGGCTCTGTCCACCGCTTGCGCCGCTATCGCGCTGTCGCTGGGCATCTTCGCTGAGCCGACCGTGGCCCTGCTTGCTGCCACCGAGGAGATCCACGAGATCATTCATGTCGTCGACATCATCCTGGTCTGCGCTGAGGTTACCGTTTTGCTCATCATGATCCTCTCCTTCCTGGGCGCCGGCAACGTCACCCAGAAGGCAGTTGCCCGTCGCTGGGTCGTCGGCAAGACCGCCCCCGCTGTTCTGGCTCGGCATGATCGTCTGCGGTTTGGTCCTCCCGTTCTTCCTGTACGTCTTCGGCGCCGACTCCGCGGCATCCACCGTGGTGGCTCCCGTCCTCGTGCTCTGCGGCGGTTTGCTGCTCCGTTACCTCTGCGTGTACTCCGACGAGCGCGCCGAGATTCCGGGCGAGAACCGTTACTACAATCGCACGGCCGACCCCATGCGGAGTTCGTCGAGCATTGGACCTACGGCGAGAACATGTACTAAGCTCTCGCTTGTGCCCCAGGTCGTATAACCTGGGTACTTGATCGAGCATGTCGCGAACCCGACCTTGCACGAGGTCGGGTTCGCCTTTGTATCATGCGCAGTTTTCTAACATGAGGGCGAAGCGGTTGGGCCGCATTCGCATTGATGATGGAAAACTCTGCAATCAAGGCAGGGGAGGAGGGAAAACGCTGTGGGACCTTATGCATTCGATGATGCGTTGACGGGAAGCTCGATTACGTGCGATTACCCAGGGTTGCAGGCGCTCATGGTCGAACGGTCGGATGAGCCAAGCACCTGCACATCGCTGTTCTTTCCAGGGTGCTCGCTTATCAACTACGGGTTGCCGCTCGTGCAGTCGGTGTACGACCTGTTGAAATCAGCGGGAGAGGTCGATGGAATCTCGCTTCTTTGCTGCGGCAAGATCTTTGCAGTACGAACCCGACGGACCGGCGCAGCGCCGCTCGTTCGAGGCCGAGCTTATCGAGCAGGTCTCTGCCCGCTGCACGCGTCGCATCGTTGCCGCATGTCCAAACTGCGTGCTTGCGCTTCGGGGCGCGCTCGCTCGCGATGAGCGTACGCAGGGCGTGGAAATCGTTGCGCTTCCGTTGCTGCTCGCGCAGATGGGCTACCACATCGACGCCGGCATCGCGCGCGAAATGCTCAACCGCGAGCTTGCCTGGCGCCATCCCGACTGGTACGACGAGGGGGGCAACCCCACCGAGGCATGCGAGGCGCCCGAGTCGCTTCTCTTCATGCCGCACGACTCGTGTCCCGACAAGAAGGCGGGGAGTTCGCCGACGGGCTGCGCGCGCTTATGCCAGACGAGCTGCTCGTCGAGGGCGAGAAGGTGCGCAAACGCTCGGTGTGCTGCGGGTCGCTCGCCCGCGCTGTCGGCAAGACCGAGCTTGCCGACAGCCAGGCGCGCGAGCACGGGCAAGACGCGTCCGATTTGGGTGCGAGCGCAATCGTCACAGCATGCGTGAGCTGCACGTTCCAGCTGATGATGGCGCAGCGCGAGGTTTCGGTGTTCCAGTACCTCGAGCTGCTCTTCAACTGGCGCATCGATTGGTATCATGCCGATGCCTACATGAAGCTGCGCTTTCTGTTCGACGACTCGCTCGGTGTCGAGAAGCAGGGGCAAGGCGCGAGGAATTTCGTTGGACTCGGCGGCGAGGGAGCCGCGAAGGAGGATGCGTAAATGCGCGAGGTGCGCAAAACGAACTGTCATTTCTGCGGGTATCTCTGCGCGTTTCATGCGACGGTGGAAGATGGGCGCGTCGTCGATCTGGAGCCGACCCTTCGCGCTATCCTTACGACCCGAAGGTGCTCGCGGGGTGTCGCCGCTGGAAGATGAACCTTGACGTGCTCGATGGGGACGCCCGGGTGAACTATCCGCTGCGTCGCGTCGGCGAGCGCGGAGCAAACAATTGGGAGCGGGTGAGCTGGGACGAGGCGCTCGACGACATCGCGCAGCGTCTATCGCAGCTTCGTGACCGGTATGGGTCTGAGACGCTTGCATCCATGATTGGCGGGCCTCATGCGTCGTTTTGGCCGCTGCATCGCTTTCATGAACATGTTCGGCTCGCCGAACAACATGGGCATCGGGCAGATTTGCTGGAACCCGCGCATCTGGATGGATGCGCTCACGTTCGGTTGGACGATCGAGGCCGACATCAACGACGACACGGAATGCGTCTTCATCTGGGGAACGAACCCGGCTGAGTCGGACAATTCGCTCTGGTGGCAGTCGATTCGCCGCATCGGAAAGTCGGACACGCCGCTCGTGGTGACGATCCGCGCTACACCAAGACTGCATCCTGCGCCGATTTGTGGATCGCGCCGAAGACGGGCACGGATTGCGCCCTTGCGCTCGGCTTCGCGAACGTGATCATCGCCGAGGGCCTGTACGACCACGATTTCGTGGGGCAATGGTGCCATGGCTTCGACGAGTTCGCTGCCCACGTAGCGCGATACACGCCCGAGTACGTCGCCGAGTTCTGCGGCGTATCGGCCGATGACGTGCGCACCGCGGCGCGCTGGTTCGGGCGCGCCCAGGCGGCGGCGCTCGTGTCGGGGCGCGGTATCGACCAGTCGGGAAGAAACGTGGCGCCTACACATCGGGCGATTTGCTGCTTGCGCGCGATCACAGGCAACGTCGACAAGCCCGGCGCCTGCATCATCACCGAGATGAGCGACTTCACCACAGAAGTCGAGCTTGAGATGACCGACGAGATGGCGCCCGAGCACAAGGCGCGCTGTCTGAACACCCCCTTCACGCCGCTTCAGTGCTACGAGGGTTACGCGAAGGTGCAGAAGGTGACCGAGCGCTTGGGTTGCAGGCTTCCGACACGCTACATGACGTCAGCCCACCCCGATTTGGTGCTCCGCGCGATGGAGACAGGCGAACCCTACCCAGTGCGTGCGCTCATCGTGAACGCGACGAACCCGCTGCTCACCTACGCCGACACGCATCGCGTGTTCAACGCGCTCATGGGCCTCGACCTGATTGTGGTGATCGACTACTACCTGACGCCGACCGCTTCGATCGCCGATTTCGTCCTGCCTTGCGCAGGCGCAATCGAGCGCCCGCTCTTCCAGCAGCATGGCGGCGTTGCGAACATCGCCTACGGCGGCCCGGCGGCGGTCGAGCCGTACTACGAGCGCAGAAGCGACTACGACATCTTCCGCGCTTTGGGGCTTCGCCTGGGGCAGGCGGAGGCATGGCCGCACGAGACGTTCAAGGATGCGCTTGAGGACGCGCTCGTCCGCGCGGGCATGACCTGGGAAGAATACTGCGAGCGCGGTATGTACTTCCGCCCGCCCGTCCCCTTCAAGTACCTGTATCCCGATGAGACGGGCAACCCCGCGGGGCTTCGCCACCACCACGGGGAAAATCGAGCTTGCAAGCGAGATCCTTCCCGATTTCGGCGGCCAGCGTCTGCCCGAGCCTGCGCCGTGCCTCTCGCTTTGCTCAGATGAGCCATTGAGCGCGCCACGGCGTGCGGGGAGCGCATCTGTCGATGGTCACCGGTGCCCGCAAGCAGCCCTACAACGCGTCGATGTACTTCAACAACCCGAAATTCCGCAAATCCTCGCCGCACCCTGCGGTGGAAACCTCGCCCGCGACGGCGCAGCGGCTGGGACTTCGCGCGGGAGATACCGTCGAGGTTGCCACCGACAAGGGGAGCGCGCGCTTCGTGCTTGAGGTTCGCACGATGCGCGACGATATGGTGAGCGTCGATTATGGCTGGTGGCATCCCGAGTGGACCCTGGTGCGCCCGACTTCGGCGGCATGTGGGAGTCGAACGTGAACTGCCTGACGAGCTGCTCGGTTGCGACGGGCGAGTTCTACGATCGGCACCTGGTGGTACAACGCCATCGATTGCGTGATCAGGAAGGTCGATGAGACTCTTTCATGGCAAGATGACCCTTGCGCAAAAGATAGCGCCAGTGCGGACAAGGACGGTGCCAGATAGCGGCTCGCGTCCTATAAGGTGCAAGGTACACTAGTGGTGAATGCGCTCGAAACCGAGCGAGTGATATACGAAGGAGAGTACTGTGGCAGAGAAAAAACAAGCGTTGCTCCTGTTCTGCAAGCCGCCCGTCCCGGGTTTGGTGAAGACGCGCCTGACGATTGAGCGCGGTGGCTTTTTGAGCCCCGAGCAGGCGGCAGAGCTGTTCCGCCGTTGCCTGTACGATGTGAGCGAGATGTGCATGCAGGCGCTTCTGTCGATGCAGGCGGACAACGACGCCCTCGTTGCCGAGGATCCGTCGGTCGATAAGATCACCTATGACTTCTTCGTGTCGACCACGCCGGCCGACAACGTCGAGCCTCATGCGCGAGACCTACGACGCGCTTGGCAAGTGGCCCATGGAGATTCACTACATCACCGACAAGGGCGCCACGTTCGACGACCACTTCGACGACGCTTTCAAGCAGATCTTCGACATGGGCTACGAGCACATCGTCTCCGTCGGCGGCGACGTCCCGACTATGCCGATCACCCACATTTCCCAGGCCTTCCAGTGGCTGGACTACTTCCAGGACCTGGGGACACCGGGCTTCGTGCAGGCGCCCTGCCAGGAATGCGGCACGTCGCTTGTCGGCGTCAGCTACAACACGCCGATCAACCATCAGGGTGTGTACTACAACCTCACCGGCAAGCCCGCGCTCGACGCCTACGTGGAGAAGCTCCAGGAGATGGATATCCCCTCGGCGTACTTCACGCCCGTCGCCGACATCGACGAGAAGGTCGACCTTGCGCACGCCGTGTCCTGCATCCGCGCGATCAAGGAAGCCGCAAAGTACCAGACCGAGATCTACGTGCCGCAGCGCGTGCTCGATTGGTGCGACTTCATGAACATCCGCGTTTCCACGCCGCCGAATGACAACCATGATCCCCTCGTCAGTCCATTGACGAGGAATAGGTGTTGCGGCGGCTTATTAGCCGCCGCAACGGGCCGTTGTTTCAGATCAGATAGGACGAGATTTTGCGTACTTTGCATAAAACGGGGGCGCTGTGCCCGACGTGCCTGAAGGAGCTGCCGGCGGAGGTGTACGCCGACGACGAGGGGGTCGTGTGGATGACGCGCACGTGCCCCGAGCACGGCAAGCTCGACACGCGCATGTGGCCTTCCGCCGAGCACTATGAGTGGCTGCTCTCCGAGGCGTTCGAGAAGACCAAGCCGCAAAACACCATCCCCGTGACGGACAAGTGCCCGTTCGGGTGCGGAACCTGCGCGCGCCACGAGCGCCGCGGCACGCTGCTCGAGATCGAGGTCACGCGCAACTGCAACCTGCACTGCCCGGTGTGCTTCGCCAGCGCCGTGGGCGGCGAGGACGACCCGACGCTTGACGAGATTTCCGCCATGTACGACGTGATTGCGAACGCGGTGGGCATCGACGGCGCCGTGCAGATCACGGGCGGCGGTTCCCACGTGCCGCAAGGATCTGCCCGAGATCATCCGCATGGGACGCGAGAAGGGTTTCTGGGGCATCGAGATCAACACGAACGGCCTGGTCATCGCGAACAAGGAAGGCTATCTCGAAGACCTTGTCGCCGCAGGTCTCACGGGCGTGTACCTCTCCTTCGACGGCCTTACGGGCGACGTGTACAAGGGGTACGTGCGGGCGCGACATCCTGGCAACCAAGCTCAAGGTGATCGAGCGCTGTCGCGAGGTCGGCATCCAGGTGGTGCTCTCCGTCGCGGTCGTTTCCGGCCTCAACGACGACCAGCTGGGCGACCTTCTGCGCTTCTCGCTTGAAAACGCCGATGTCGTCGCAGGGGAACCGCGCTGCAGCCTGCCTTCACTTCCGGGCGCTTTGATGCCGAGCGTGCCATGCCCATGAGCGCAGGCGACGTTATCTTCGATCGGCCGAGCAGTCCGATGGCCTTCTGCGCGTGGAGGATATCTGGCCGCTCGGGTGCTCCAACCCGCTGTGCGACACCGGCGTGTTCCTGGTCCACGGCACCCCGCCCGAGGGCGTGCCCGCGCATCCGTCCGGTTTCTATCCCGCGACGCGCGATGACGACCGAGGAATATCGCGAGGGCTACAGCCCCGACAGCCCGCAGGGGAACCGGTGTTCTGGATATCCTCTCCAAGAAGGGCGTCGAGGTGAAAAGCGGCCTGTCGGTCATCATCATGAACTATATGGACGCCGTCTCCATGGACACGCAGCGTCTGCGCGAGTGCTCCATGATGGTCACCGTGCCTGATGGGCGTGCCATTCCGTTCTGTTCGTACCATCTGACGGATTCATCGGGACGACGCGTATATCCGCCTTGGTGCAAGGAAGAATTGCGGTAGCGAACATGGACACTCAAGATCGGATCGCGTTGTGGGATGCCTCCAACGACGCGAGCGAGACCGTTTATTCGGTGACCAACGATGCATCGCGCTGCGTGAAGTGCGGCCTGTGCATCGCGTTTTGCCCCCTGCAACGTGCTCGAGGCGAACGAGGAGGGCTATCCCTTCGCGGCGCACATCGACAACTGCGTGGGGTGCACTACGTGTGCGGGCAACTGCCCTCAGCGCGCGCTCACCGTCGAATGCGAGGGGGACGCAACGTATGACCCCTTCGCGGACGAGCCGCGCGCCGAGCCGATCGACTCCGAGCTTCACCGGCACTATGCTGAGCTGGAGCGCACCATCATGGACAAGCTCGACCTTCGCTGGCGTCCCGTTGCGGTAAGCCTTATCGACAAGGACGGCTCCTGCCCGACGTTCCCATGCCCTCTGAAAACCTGCGTTTTTGCCAGGCGATGATGGCGGCGCGCCGGGGGCGAGCATCCTTATGCCGCCGTTTCGCCATTCGTGCCCTGATGGCACGTCGATTTTCGGCATGACGGGCGTCCCCGAGAAGCTGGCGACGGGCGAGATTTACGTGCTCTTCCACAAGGTGGTGAACGCGGAAGCCGCTGCGCGCATGGTGCGCGAGCGCCCGACGCTTCCACCGCATAGCCGCCGCGCCACCTACGTCGCACCGCTTTCGAAGACGGTGCGCAAGCCCGAAGTGGTCGTGTTCACCGGTACGCCCGAGCAGATGATGTGGCTGTGCATGTCGATGAGCTACTACAGCGGCCATCGCTTCGATTTCCATGCATCGGGATTTAACTCGATGTGTGTGGAAGCGGTGCTGTATCCCCTGATGAAGGAGGAGCCGAACATCACGTTCGGGTGCTACGGCTGCCGCGCGGCGACCGATATCGGCGAAGACATGATGTTCATGGGAATCCCGACCGATCGCTTGGAGACGGTGGCGCAGGGGTTGACCGAGCTTTCGCTGAAGGCTATCCCCCATTCGCGCATGAAGATCTACGTGCCGCCCATTATGTAGCGTAAGGCCAGTTCATGAGCGATTTGTTTACGCTGCGCCCAGCGCGCGAGGGCGACTGGGAACTTATCAACTACTATGCGTATCGCGAGGGGATGGATGCCATTCCCTCGCTTGAGAACGTCACCGTCGCGGCAAACGGGGACGATGACTGCGTGGGCTTTTGTCGTCTGGCGTTCAGCGAGGCGGGAATCGCGCACGTGAATCCCGTGGTCATAAACGAGCAATGGCGCGGGTACGGCGTCGGGCGGGCGCTCATCGACGATGCTCGAGCGCATCACGATGAGATTCGCCTGGTGGCGCGCGGGAAGTCAATCGAGTTCTATCGCGTTTTGGGATTTACCGAGATCCCTGGGACGATATCGCCCCAGGTGTGACGGAGGAATGCGACGGGTGCCCGCTCATCGAGGAATGCGGTCCGCTTCCCATGGGGTGGAAGCGCGAGGGTGCGTAAGGGTTCCGGGAAAAGCGGATCGAGAAACAAGTGCGGGGCTCTGCCATCGTCGAGGTGGTAGAAGCCCGTGTTTTTTTTGGGTTGAGCGGTGGTGCGCGGTTCAAGGTGCTCACAGCGGTGGAGGGTCTCCTTGGTTGCCGGGATCGGTTCCTCGCGGCTTGCGGGCCTGCTACAGCACGCGGTCGGCGGCGTAGGTGCCATGCTGCACGCAGAGGAGCATATCGTGGGGAATGAGCTGGCCTTTTTCGTCGCGTTTGCAGTCGATATGCGCTTTTCCACACTGCAAATGACAAGCAGGTGATCGCCGGCTTGCTGAATATCGTTCACCCTGCAAACTTCCCATGCGTACGCGAGCTCGGGTACGGGAACGGGGGAGCCGTTTTCTGCGGTCGCGGTGAAATGGGGACCTGCGAGGCCTTATCAACGATGTTTCCCGAGGTGGTGCCGCAGTATTCTGCAAGCTCGACGGCCTTTTTCGGTTGCGGGAAGCGTGGTGATGCTGCAGGCCCTTGATTTCTGGATGAGCTGCATGGTGCGCGATTTCGCACGGAGGGCGAAGGCGATGAGCGGAGGATTATGGGAGAGGGGCGTGACCCAGATAACGGTGGCGAAGCAGGTTTCACCGTTTGGGCCGCATGCGCCGATGATCGTCATGGGGCGCGGGTCTTGCAGCGCGGCGATGTCGCGGCCGGTCACTGCGGGGTATTCTTGCGCGCGACGCGCGGATGATTCGCTCATGGGCTCCTTTCCCAGGTGAGAGATAACGATTGCGGATTTCTCGCAGGCGAGGGGAACCACCGCCATGAGCGAATCGAGTACGAGAGCTAGTGCGAGCAGGTCGGTGCGTCGGGAAGATCGATGCCGAGCGCGTCGGCGGCGTCCTTGCGAAGCTCTTCAAGTGTGAGCTCGTAGCAGGCGAGCGCGTCGATCCAACGGCGCAGGCAACGACGGCCCTTTTTCCGTAAGTTTGAACAGGCGTTTCGCCGATCCCTCGGCGGGAGTTTCCCACTCAGAGGTGACAAGCCCCGATTCCGCCATGCGCTTGAGCGCGCGATACACGCCTGTCGCGTCGGCTTTCTTTCCGCCAAACATTGGGGAGCTGGCCGCTTGCTGGACGATGATGTAGCCATGAAGCGGGGTCTCCGATTGGGCAAGCAGGGTGAGAATGGTGGGTTGGGAAAGACGATTGAGCGATTTGCCCAGCTCGGCGCATTCCTTCAAGTCGTCATCCGACTTTGGATGGCAGCTGCTCCACATAATGCAGGACCTCTTTCGTACACGTATATGTCTGAAACAACTTCTTATTATCGCTCAAAGCCAATCAGCCTGCCAATCTTTTCCGTAAGATTACAGGGGCATTCGGTTAGTCGCGCGAGCGCGGCGGATTGCTCGTAAGCCGAAGTGCGCAAGGATGTGCCACTGCCGATTGATTTTCTGCTTTGACGGTCATGGGGACTTCCAACCTTCGCGAATCGCCTAGAATAGGTGCGGAAAAAGCGCCGCCCGCGCCTGACGACAAGGAGGCTCTCATATGTGCGGAATCGTGGGATATACTGGTAAACGCCCAGCTCAGGGCATTCTCATTCAGGGTTTGACACGGCTTGAGTACCGCGGTTACGATTCGGCTGGCATCGCGGTGCAGGAGGGCGACTCCCTTGCTGTCATTCATCGCAAAGGCAAGGTGGCGAGTCTGGAGCACACGCTGTCGCATTTTGATTTCCAGGGCACGTGTGGCATCGGGCACACGCGTTGGGCTACGCATGGCAAACCGAGCGAAGCGAACGCGCACCCGCACACTTCTTGTGGCGGACATATCGCCGTCGTGCACAACGGCATCATCGAGAACTTCGCCGAGCTGCGCGAGGAGCTTGAAGGTCGCGGGCATGTGTTCTCGAGCGAGACCGATACCGAGGTCGTCGCCCATCTTCTTGAAGAGGCCTATCAGGGCGATCTCGTTGCGGCGCTGCGCGATGCGTGCTCTCGCATCGTGGGCGCCTACGGCCTTGCCGCTGTTTGCGACATGGAGCCGGGCGTCATTGCGGTCACGCGAAAGGATTCCCGATTGTTATCGGGCAAGGGGAAGACGGCGCATACGTCGCTTCCGACATGATCGCCATGATCGATGCCACGCGTGACGTCGTCATCTTGGGGACGGCGAGTATGCGCGCATGACTGCGTCGAGCATCGAGTACACCGATGAGGCGGGACGTGCGATCGAGCCGCGTATCACGCATGTGGATTGGGACCTTGACCTGGCAGAAAAGGGCGGCTACCCCGACTTCATGCTCAAGGAGATTCACGAGCAGCCGCGCGTCATTCGCGACACGCTTGCTGGACGGCTCGTGAACGGCGCGCTCTCCATCGACGAGCTCGATCTGACACCTGAGGAACTTAACCTCATCGACCGCGTGTACGTCATCGCGTGCGGCACAAGCTACCATGCGGGCCTCATCGCGAAAAAATCTGATCGAGGGCTGGGCGCGCATCCCCACGGAATGCGAGGTCGCAAGCGAGTTCCGCTATCGCAACCCCATCATCACCCCGACGACGCTCGTCGTTGCGGTGTCTCAATCGGGCGAGACGGCCGACACGCTGGCCGCCGTGCGCGACGCCCGCGTGAAGGGTGCCCGCGTGTTCGGCATCACGAACGTGGTGGGCTCGCCGCTGGCGCGCGAATCCGACGGCGTCATCTACACGAAGGCAAACAAGGAGATTGCCGTTGCCTCGACGATGTCGTTCTTGGGCCAGGTGGTGAGCCTGACGTTGCTCGCGATGCTGCTCGCCCAGGCGAAGGGCAAGCTTCGCATGAACCAGATCCGCCTCCTGTTCCGCGAGCTGGCGGACACGGCCGAGCAGGTCGAGCGCATCCTTGCCGAGTGCAAGCCCTCCATCGAGGCGGGCGCGCGCGTGCAAGGATGCCCGCAACGCGCTCTTCATCGGGCGCGGCATGGGTGCCGCCATCAGCTACGAGGGTGCGCTCAAGCTGAAAGAGATCAGCTACCTGCACGCCGAGGCGTACCCCGCCGGTGAGATGAAGCACGGCCCGATTGCGCTCATCGACGAGGGATTCCCCGTCATCGCCATCGCGACGAAGGCGGTCTACGACAAGGTCGTTTCCAACCTACAGGAGAGCAAGGCCCGCGGCGCGACGATCGTCGCCGTAGCAACCGAGGGCGATGAGGACATCAAGCAGCACGCTGATCACGTGATTTACATCCCGAAGGTTCGCGATGCGTTTTCCGCCATCACGGCGAGCGTGCCGCTGCAGCTGTTCGCCCGCGCCATCGCCGTCGAGCGCGGCTGCGATGTCGACCAGCCGCGCAACCTCGCGAAGAGCGTGACGGTGGAATAGGGGAGCGGGGTCTTGATGCCTGCACGGAAAGAGGAAACCGTTCGCGCGGTCGAGGACGCCGCCGCGGTGTCGCTGCCCATCGACGGGGCGGTCGGCCTTGGCGTCGACATCGTCGAGATCGCGCGCATGAAGAAGATTCTGGAGCGCACTCCGTCGTTCGCGCGTAAGGTGTTTTCCTGCGAGGAATGCTGCTACTGCGAGGACACCGCCATGCCCGAGGTTCATTTTGCCACGCGCTTCGCTGCGAAGGAGGCCGTGGTGAAGGCTCTTGGAACGGGCTTCACTCGCGGAAATCGGAGTGCGCGATATCGAGGTGAAGCGCTCGTCGAAGGGGCGGCCGTATGTGGTGCTGTCGGGCCGCGCGAAGCAGGTAGCCAAAGAGCTGGGCGTTCGCGAGCTTCCCATCTCGCTTTCGTATACGCATACCGATGCCGTCGCGTGTGCATTGGCCATCACGGAGGATTCCCAGAAGGCGGCGGAGGAGCGGGTCGATCAGAAAGCCGAGCCGCGAAGCGCTTCAAGGAAGCGCGCTCGATGCTTGACGAGATCGACGCCCCCGCCGACGCGACGTCGTCTGGCGAGAAGGCCGCCTCGCCCGAGGGCGTCTAGCCCCCAGGAGGCCGCTTGCCTGCGGGCGTCAAGCCGTCCGCCTTGCGCCCGCCTTGCCCGAAGATGTCCTCGGGGATGGGGGTTCGCCTGCGGGTTTTGGGCGTCTAGCTCGGGAATGCGGCTTCAGCCGCTCGACGTTCTCCTTTCGCTGGTGTCGTGTACAAAAATGACGATAAGTTGTGAATTCTCTCCATAACTCAGCGAGTTTCACCCCAATTTCGCAACATTTGTCCATAAAAATTGCTATCAAGGGTGAGTTTTGCGCCTCACCTGTACCACTTTTAGTACAGAGAACTCATTTCTCCATAACTTATCGGCATTTTTGTACAGGGAGGAGCGGGGCAAGTAATTTCTTGCGCAGCTTCATCTGCCTGCTGTCGAATTCCTCGCTGCGAGGATGGACTCTATGCCGAAGCCGACGGGAAAGGATTCGCGCCGTTTTGTCGAAGGCGATTAAGTCGTTGAACTCGCTTTTCGTAACGCATATTTCCGTTATTCCCAGATGTACGAAGATGTTGCGCCGACGTGCATCGTTTGCGATGCGCGATGATCCGGTATGCCATTTGTCGCTGTCGTATTCGACGGCGATGTGTTTGTCGGGCCAGAACAGGTCGGGGAACAGCGCGCTGTTTCCCGTAAGTCGCTGAACGTGTGCCGGAAGGTCGATGCGCGGGTTGAGCTGCGGATAGGCAATCCCGTAGCCGCCCATGCGGTAGGGCAGGCAAAGATGCAGCACGAGCTGGGTTTCTCGCAGGGAGGCCGCGCCCGCAAGAATGTAGGGCGTAAGTCGACGGGCGGGTTTGGCGCCGTTCAAACCTGTCATGCGGGTGAGCATCTGGTTGATTTTCAAGGGCGTGGTCAGGGGATACGCATCGCTGTTGCCAACGCGATATGTCCCGCAGAGTGCGAATGCGATTCGAAGGAACTCGATTTCGTCGAGCGTCTGGGCGGATTGGATGAGAGCGAACTCGGGCGAGCAGACGAAGACCCCGGTGCTGCAAGATGAAAATCGGCGGGCGTGAGCTCGAGGGAGGTCGTATGAACCGCGATATCGTGCGAGTGCCTCGCTGCTTCGTGCGTCTTGGTGAGAAGATGAACCTTCTCGCGTTGCCGCTCTTTGGGAAGGATGCTCACAGCTGCAGCAATCTCGGATTCTCGAAGGGGGATGCCAAGTTGGGGAGCGGGGGCAGATTGGAGGGCGTCAATACGGGGGGCTCCCAATATGCGAGAGCCAGTAGTGAAGAGCCGATATGTGGCAAACGATAACGTCCATGCCGCGATTGTAGCAGGGTGTATCCCCGGATGGATTGTGAATCAATAAAAAAGGAAGCTATCTAATGACTATTAAGAAAAACAGGTAGGAAACGAGCAATTTTCGACGTGAGCGTTCGGTTTGGTCCCTGCCGGCTCCCGGATTGGCGCTTTCGCGCCGCTTCCGTCCGACATGGCTTTGTGTCGCGGGCGCTCGGCTGGCCCTTGGCTGGCGCCCAGAACGACTTCAGGTCGCGTGCCCTCGCTTGCCGCTTCTCCTGGATTGGCGCTCGGCTGCCGTCTTCTTTGAGCGGTCCTTCGCACGCCCCTTCTCTCGATGCGCCTGTGCTTCTTTGCTCTAGGCCAATCGTCGCGTCTACGGAAATCGAAAATCGGATAAGATGGGGAAAGTTTGAGGTAACCAATCGGAATGCGCAAAGGCTATACTCAAGCAAGATAGTAAAGAATACGAAGGAAATCCAAGATGATTGCATGGAGCTATTCGGACACGAAGCTGTGCGGCCTTCTTCCCGAGCTTGCGCAAGATGCGAACAAGTACACCCGCGGGAAGGTGTCGCTCGTTGCCGGCTGCTCGCGCTATCCCGGTGCCGCCGCCCTCGCCGCCTTGGCATCTCAGCGTATGGGGGCGGGGTATACCGAGGTCATCTGCGCGCCGAAATCGGTCGATGCCGTTCGCGCGGTCAGCCCCTCCCTCGTCGTCCGCTCGTGGAAGAACCTTTCACCTAGCGATTTCCCACCGATGCGAGCGGGCCATCCATCGGCATATGTCCTAGGCCCTGGCTTTGACGCGTCGAGCGGGTCGTGCAAAAAGCTCGCCTTCACTGTGCTTGAATCTGCCTGCGCGCCACTTGTGGTGGACGGGGGCGCTCTTGCCTTCCTCGCCACGAAGAAGGGCCGCAAGCTCGTCCAAGAGCGGTTCGAATCCGGGCCGATACGATCGTGACGCCCCATGCGGGTGAGGCGGCTCGGCTCGCCGCCCCCTTTGGCTTCCCGACCGATGATGCGGGCGAGCTCGCACGCCTTATCTCGCTCGCGTATGGCGTGACGGCACTCGTTAAGGGACCGAAGAGCTTCATATCCGACGGCGAAATCGTCGCGGTGATGGGCGAGGGGACGCCTGCGCTCGCGAAGGCCGGCACGGGAGACGTGCTCGCGGGCATGATCGGCGCGCTTCTCGCGCAGGGGCTTGCATCTTTCGACGCGTGCGTTCTTGCAGCGACGCTTCACGCCCGGCAGGCCGTCTTGCCGCATCCGAGCTTACCGAGCGATGCGTCGTAGCGGAAGCCCTGCCGCGCTATCTTCCTCTGGTGATTCGTGAACTTGAGGCGCTCAGAGACCGCATGGGCGAGCAGGAATTGGGCGCACGCTATTCAACACATGGGTAAGAATTATTCACCGAGGAGCGCGTGCGCGGTAGAATAAGGCTGTTGAGGGCGCTGCGCATCGATTGCGGCGCGGCGCGCGTCGATATCAAAGGAGGTCGATCGTTATGGCAGAATCGAAACGTCACGATTGGGGGCTTATCGTCGCAGGTGCGCTCCTTGTGCTCCTCGCGATTTTCATCACCGCGTTTCCCGGGCTTACGTTGGCGACGATCACGGCGATACTGGGCGCTGGGTTTCTCGTGAGCGGTATCCTCGACCTTGTGGGCTATGTGCGCCTGAAGGGGAACCTGTTCACCTCGCCTTCGCCCTGGATGATCGTGTATGCGGTCCTCGACATCATCATCGGCATCATGCTGCTGCTGCACCCGATCGTCTTCGCGGGCGTCGTGTCGTGGCTTGTGGGCATCTTCGTTGTGGCGTTCGGCGTCATCGAGGTCATCGGTGCGGTTCAGCTGCACAAGTTCAGCATGCCGATGTGGGGCTGGATGGTGTTCTCGGGCATTGTGGACATCCTGTGCGGCGTGGTGTTCTTCGTTTACCCTGCGATGCTCGCTGTTTTCTTGGCGGTATTTGTCATTATGCGCGGCGCTTCCCTTATCATGTACGGGTGGCGCGCCGACAGCGTGCTCATGTAGCGTCGCCCTGGCGGGCGGCCGCATAGCGAAACGGTATCAGGCCCCGGCATGCCCGGGGCCTTGTTCGTAAAGGGACGGGTATGCCCGAAGAACAGCAGAATTTGTTCAGCGGTGAGGAATTGGCTGCTCAGACGAGCGATCCGGCAGCGCGTATCGAGGCGCTTCGTCGCGAGATCGAGCACAACAGCTATCTCTACTACGCTCTCGATGCGCCGGCGATCTCCGATGGCGCGTTCGACTCGCTTATGCACGAGCTGCGCGCGCTCGAGGCGCAGCATCCGGAACTCATCGACCCGTCCAGCCCCACGCAGCGCGTGGGCGGCTACGTGGGCGAGCAGTTCGCGCCCATCCAGCACGAACGCCGCATGTACTCGCTCGACGACGCCATGGGCGCCGGCGAGGCTCGACGAGTGGCTCGGTCGCGTGGAGGACTTCTTCGGCGAGATCCCCCGCTTGTGTGCGAGCTGAAGATTGATGGCTCCTCTGTCGCCTTCACCTTCGAGAACGGGCGCCTTCTGAAGGCGGCCACGCGCGGCGACGGCACCACGGGCGAGGACATCACGGTGAACGTGCGAACCGTGCGAGACGTTCCTCTGCGGCTGCGCGACGAGGCGCTTTCCGCCATCCGCAATACCGAGGAGCCTATCGAGCTGCGCGGCGAGTGCTACATGCCCAAGTCGAGCTTCGAGTCGCTCAACGCGGCTGCGGAGGCCAACGGCAAGTCGGGGTTCGCCAATGCTCGAAACGCCGCTGCAGGCAGCCTTCGTCAAAAGGATCCGCAGGTCACAGCGCATCGCGACCTGTCGACGTTCGTGTATGCGGTGGGCGATGAGCGCAAGCTCGCACTCGACACGCAATGGGATCTGCTGCAATGGTTGAAGCGCGCGGGATTCCATGTGAATCCCGACATCGAGCTTGTCCATTCGGCTGAAGAGGTCCATGCGTTCTGCGAGTGCTCGTTGGAGCGTCGCAACGCCCTGCCATACGAGATCGACGGCGTTGTGGTGAAGGTGAACTCGTTTGCACAGCAGGAGGCGATGGGCTATACGGCGCGCGCTCCGCGCTGGGCTATTGCCTTCAAGTTCCCGCCCGAGGAGAAGACGACACTGTTGCGCGATATCACGGTGCAGGTCGGGCGCACGGGCAAGCTGACGCCCGTAGCTGAGCTCGACCCCGTACGCGTGGCGGGCTCCACCGTGGCGCGCGCGACGCTGCACAACGAGGACGAGGTGCGTCGCAAGGATGTGCGCGTGGGCGACACGATCATCGTGCGCAAGGCGGGCGACGTGATTCCTGAAATCTTAGGTCCCGTGCTTTCCCTTCGTCCCGCCGACGCGCAGCCATGGGAGATGCCGCGCGTGTGCCCGAGTTGCCAAAGCCCCGTCGTGCGCGAGGAAGGCGAGGTCGCCTACCGCTGCATTTCCATTGATTGCCCAGCTCAGGCTACCGAGCGCCTTATCCATTGGGCGAGCCGCGGCGCTATGGACATTGACGGCATGGGCGAGGAAATCATCGGGCGCCTTATCGAGAGCGGCCGCGTGACCGACGTCGCCGACTATTACACGCTCGATGTGGTCGAGCCTCTCAATGCTCGACATGGGGCGCGTGAACAAGGACGGCGCGCCAATCCGTTTGGGCGAGACCGTGGCGAAGAAGCTCGTGGCGGCAATCGACGAGAGCCGCACGCGCCCGCTCGCCAGGCCTCTGTTCGGCCTGGGGATTCGCCATGGGGAAAGACAATGGCGGAAGCGCTCGCTGCGGCGTTCCCCTATCGATGCGCTCATGGCGGCAAGCGAAGAAGAGCTTGCTGCGGTCGAGGGCGTGGGTCCGAAGATCGCGCGCTGCGTGTATCTGTTCTTCCGCACGCCCGACAACGTGGCCGTGATTGAGCGGCTCCGCAAGCATGGCGTGTCTCTGGAAGACGACGTGCAGGCTGCCGAGGAAGACGCGCTGCCGCAAACGCTTGCAGGGCTGACCTTCGTACTGACGGGAAGCCTCACGCAAAGCGGGATGACGCGCGACGAGGCGGGGGCTGCCCTTAAAGCGCGCGGCGCGAAGGTCTCGGGCAGCGTGTCGAAGAAGACGAGCTATGTTGTCGCAGGTGAGGCTGCGGGCAGCAAATACGACAAGGCAATAGCGCTCGGCGTTCCCGTGCTCGACGAGGATGCGCTTCTGCGCATTCTGGAAACTGGCGAGGTGCCTGTAGGGGAATAGACGGGGGAATAGCCGTAGGCTGTGCCGTCTCCCTCGACCTGATTTTCCGCAGCAAGATGTGAGGCCCCTGCGAACATGGATTTCGCGGGGGCCTCGCTTGTATTTGCATGCAGCTTATTTCGCCGGCTTGATGAACATGGCGTCGCCGAAGGAGAGCATACGGTAGCGGCTCTCGATGGCGTGGCGATATGCCGCCATAATGTGCTCGCGGCTCGAGAACGCGCTTACGAGCATCATGAGCGTGCTCTTGGGCACATGGAAGTTCGTGATGGTTCCCGTCGATCACATGGAAGGTGCTGCCTGGCAGAAGATAGAGGCTCGTGGCGTCGCGATTGCGCGCCGTGATAGCGCCTTCGCCGCCGTTCGCCTGCGGATCCCAGGCGCTTTCCAGGCTGCGGGTCGACGTGGTTCCCACGGCGATGACGCGCCCGCCCGCTGCATGCGCCTCATTGATGGCGTCGACGGTTGCCTGCGGCACGGTGTAGAACTCGGTGTGCATCTTGTGCTTGGTCGGGTCGTCCTCGTCCACGATGCGGAAGGTGTCGAGGCCCACTTCGAGGCTCGACGGTTTCCCAACGAACCCCTTTTTGCCTTCAAGCGCTCGATGAGCTCGGGCGTGAAGTGGAGGCCCGCGGTGGGTGCCGCCGCCGATGCCTCGCGGCGCGAGTACACGGTTTGGTACAGCTCTTCGTCGCCTGCGTAGTTTTTGATGTAGGGCGGAAGGGGCGTGTGGCCAACGGCGTGAAGCGCCTCGTCGAGCGAGGGAGCGTTGTGGTGAGGCGCGCGATGCGCTCGCCTTTAGCGGCCGAGGCCTCGGCGTCCTGGTCTTCGCCCGTCGCCGCTGCGTCCGTCTTCGCGCTCGCCCAGTCGACGACTTCGGCGGAAAGCGCGACGTTTCCCTGCTTGTCGGTAAAGTCCACCACGGCGCCGCTGCCCGGTTTCAGACGCTTGCCGGGGCGCACGAGCACCTCCCAGATGGCTTGCTGGTTGGCTGATTCGGTGAGCGCTTCATCGAGATAAGGCTTCGCCTTCTCGCCTTTGACCTCGCGAAGGAGAAATACTTCCGCCTGACCGCCCGTGCCGCGTTTCGCGCCTAAAAGGCGTGCGGGCATGACGCGCGTTTCGTTTGCCACGAGCAAATCGCCCGGGCGCAGGTACTCCTCGATGTCGCGGAAGATGCGATCTTCGAGTTCTCCCGATTCGCGATCCATCACCAGCATGCGGCAGGCGTCACGCACCGCCGCAGGTTCCTGCGCGATAAGTTCTTCGGGCAGGTTATAGTTGAAGTCTTCTGTTCTCATGCCCGCCGTCCTTCGCTGTAGCTCTTCGCCTTCCCGGTCCCCTGCGCCCCCGCTTCGCGGTGCTCGGGGTTCAACAGTCCACTGGACTGTTGAATAGTTGAAGTCTTCTGTTCTCATGTAGTAGTCCTTTAATCGTCGCTTTGCGTTCGGTTAATCATCGATGTCGATGAACGCAAAGTCATCGATATCTTGGCGAGTGTGTATGATTCGCCATACGATAAGGTTCTCGCTGTTGAAAGAATAGAAAATGCGGTAGGGGCTGACAAGCCATGATCGGTACCCTTGGTGAGAAAGTCTTTCGTCGGCGAAGGGACGGCCAAGCTCGGGCGTTTCGCAAAGGCGATCGATTGATTCGACGATTGAATCGTAGACTTTGCGGGCTGATTTCGGGACTTTCTGCACCTCGCCTAGATAAATCACTATCGATTCTAAATCGTATGCAGCACGAGGACGGTAGAGGGGGCGAGCATTTAAATGCCCCAATGTGCGAAAAGGCGCTCGATGGAATCGCCGACTGCCTGTTTCGTGAGCGATTCCGATCGATACTTCTCCTCGATTTCTGCTTCGCGGAGTTTCTGCACATAGCGTTCGTGTCGCTGCTGCCCTTCGTACGCTTCGCAGTCGATAACCACGAGGCTCGCCTTGCCGTTCTTCGTCATGAAGATGGGCTGTTGGCTCTCGCGCGCCAATTCGCATACATCGTTCAGATTGGTACGAAGGTCGCTGATGGGCCTAATCTGCGGTATGGGCAATGGCATAGATTCCTCCTACAATCTACTTATCGTGTTTTGACTGCTTCTATCGAACCATTCAGAATGCGATGCAGTTACTGGCGAGGCAGGTATGTCGACATATGTCCTGGGGCGCTTATCGCGACCCCGCCAAGGAGTCTGACAGCCTGCCCCATTCGGGGCGGTTCGCGGATTAGCTGGATGGCGGGGCCTTTGTTTGGCCACCCCGTGTCTCTCTCAGGAGGTTGCGGTTCGTTTGGAGTGCAGGAGCCTGCCATGTGCGAAGGAGGCAGGTCCATGATCTACGCTGGAATAGACATAGCCAAATCGAGCCACGTCATCGGTGCGGTGGACGAGCGCGGCAAGGATGCCGCCAAGCCCATGCAGTTCGCAAACTCCGCTGAAGGATTCGGCAAGTGCGCAGCCTACCTCGAAGGGCTGGGCGCACCTGCGGAGGAGATGCTCGTCGGCATGGAAGCCACCGGCCACTACTGGCTGCCGCTGTTCAGCTTCCTGCACGCCCAAGGCTACGACGTCGTCGTCATCAATCCCATACGAACCGATGCGATGCGCCGCTTCAAGGGGAGCTCTCGGGTCAAAACCGACCTCGTCGACTGCATCCTCATAGCCGACACCTTGCGCCTTGGCGAGTTTCGCCCCAGCAAGCTCGGAGACGAGTCGATGGTAGAGCTGCGCCAGCTCACACGGCTTCACCAGGGTCTCAAGGAGAGCGTCGCCGACCTCAAGCGCCAGGTGATAGTGGCGCTGGACCAGGTATTTCCCGAGTACGATTCCATCTTTTCCGACACCTTCGGGGAGAGCCCAAGGCGTTCCTGAGGAAGTGCCCGACCCCGAGGAGTGCCGAGGCGTCCGCGTGGACGCCCTCGGCAACACGCTCGCGCGCGAGTCGCGGCAAGCTCGGACGGGAGAAGGCCGAGGAGATCAAGGGCATCGCCAGGGAATCGTGCGGCATCGACAGAGGGACGCGAACCCTCTCCTTCCAGATCAAACTGCTCGTGGAGCAGATAGACTTCATCGAGGGGCAGATCGAGGAGGTGGAGGCCAGGATCGAGGAAGGGATCGAGACGACCGAGCCGCTCATCCTCACCATCCCGGGCATCGGACATATCCTCGGCGCGCAGATCGCGTCCGAGATAGGCGACGTCCATCGTTTCCGGAACGCATCCGCCGTCGTCAGCTATGCGGGCATCAACCCCTCCGTCAGCCAATCGGGAAAGTTCTCCTCAAGCGAGAATCACATCACGAAGCAGAACCGCCCTACCTTCGACGCGCCCTCTATCTGGCAGCGACCGCGCAGCTCAGGCTCAGCACGCCTTTTCGGGATTACTACGATAAGAAGAGAGCAGACGGGAAATCCCATCGGGAGGCCCTCATAGCCGTGGCGAGAAAGCTCGTGCATGTCATATACGCCGTGCTGTCCAAGCAGGAGCCTTATCGCTCTGATGCGGTGAATGCGAATCCGGTCTCGCGTTCTGAATGATTCGATATAAAGCTGTCAAGGTGCAAAAACTTACATTGCAAAACTGTCTAGCAAAATGCGTCTACGGGTCTTGACTACTCATAGCTGGTCTCCTTAGAACAGAAGAAATTATAGCATAAATTTATACAAAATTTGTACGCAAATATATACTACTCTGATTTTTCCAACGCGAGCAGAGCAGCGCCGGTCGCTCCGACGATTTCGGGGTCCTCGCAGATGAAGAGCTTCTCGCCGATGAGCTCCTCGACCGCGCGTACCACGCCCGGGTTTTGGGCGACACCGCCCGTCATCATGTAGGCACCTTCCAGGCCGACGCGCCTCATGAGCGAATACGCCTTGCCGGCCACGGCGCGGCAGACTCCTGCTGCGATGTCGGGTTTCTCCTCGTTGTTGGCGATGAGCGAGATGACCTCGGACTCCGCGAAAACCGAGCACATGCTGGCGATTTCCAGGTGCTTCTTACTTTCGAGCGCCGCTGGCCCCAGCTCGTCGAGGCTGATCTCGAGTGAGCGCGCGATCATTTCGAGAAAACGTCCCGTGCCAGCCGCGCACTTGTCGTTCATCGCGAAATCGGTCACCTCGCCCGCGGCGTTCACGTGGATGGCCTTGCTGTCCTGGCCGCCGATGTCGAGGATGGTGCGAACGGCGGGGTTGAAGTAGTGCGCACCTCGCCCGTGGCAGCTGATTTCGGTCACGTTCTCGTCGGCGAATGGAATGCTCACGCGACCGTATCCGGTGGCGATGGTGCATGCGATTTGGTCGGGTGTGATACCTGCGCGCTCGAGCACTTCGCGGTACGCGCGCTCGGCGGAAGCGCCCGCCTTTGCACCCGTTTTGATGACGACGCTCGCGACGATTTCGTGCGCCTCGTTCATGGCGACGGCGTTGGTGGAAGTCGGTTCCCGAATCGGTTCCCGACGACAAAGGTTGCGGTTTTGCTCATGTGAAAGTCTTTCTGGCTTGCGAGATGTTCGGTTTGCGAGGCGCCCATCGATTCCAGGAATGCCTCGAGGCGCGTGAGCATTTGCCCTCGGCTTTGCGCGGTGCAATCGGTCTCGAGCGCGAGTATCGGCACGGGTGATGTCCGTTTGAGGTCGCTGTACTCGTAGGAGTACATGTCGCAGAACTGCACAGTGTGATAGACCAGCCCATCGATCTGGGGAAGGACGTGGTCGAAGAAGGCTTTGCGCGGGGATATGTCCCGCATGCGCGCGCAGGGAAGCTGCGTGAGCACGTCCTGCGCGTACTGGGCAAGGGTGTCCGCCTTTTTGGGGCACGAAGCGGCGGCTTGCGTTCGTGCAGGTGATGTCGAAGGCGATGTTCACGCCGTGCGCTTCGAGGATTCGCTTGATTTCGGCGTTCGCGCGTGCGCCTGCGATGCCTACGTTGGGCATCGTGGGGAGAAGTGCGTCTGCGGTTGCAAGGTGCAGTTGACCTGCGGGGCGGCGGCTGCCTCGTCCGCATTGCGCTCAGAAGCTTCGCAGCCTTCGCTCCATACGGCCGAGTCCGCCGCCTGGTTGCTGTTGGCGAAACTTTGCGAGACGGAGCTCGACTTCGCGAGGCGGAATGAAGGCTGCGCAGCTTCTGAATGAAGTCTCGCGTAGTCGAGCCTCAAGGATGAGTCGCAGTTCCCTTCCTCAGGGCAAACGGTGCCGCCGAGCTGGGCGAACAGCTTCTTTTCCGAAAACGTTGCATTGGCAAACTTGCCGTATGCGGAAAGGAGTTCGGCCACGCGTCGCTGGTACAGCGCGCAGGCTGCCTCGCCCGTGTCGCGCGGCACGTCGAGCACGTGGATGAACAGGTTGGGAGCTTGCGCGCGCAGGGCGTCGGCGAGGCGGCGCATGCTGTCGCAGCAGGTGGTCAGCACGATGCCGTCAAGGTTTCCCGAAAGGACGGTCTCGAACGTCGCCTTCGCGAAACTGCACACGTTCGCGTGCATGCAAGACTCGGCAGCGTCGAAGCTGACGAGGCTCTCATCAGGCTCGATGCGCTCCATATGCGCGCCCATCGCCTCGAGCGCCTCGACGGGAACGTATTTGCAGACATACCCGATCATCATCGCGCACCGCCTTTCGTCTCGGCGGTCCCGCCCTGCACAGCGCTTTCCCCGTTGACGTTCCCGCCTTGCGCGGCGCCTTCTGCCCGCTTCGCCTCGAGCACCTCGAAGAATGCCTCGAGGCGCGTCTTTATCTGCCCGTCGTGGCTGTTGCGCTCGTCGATGCCGTCGCCGTCGAGCTGCAGAAGCGGCACGCCGACTTCGTGCAGGTGCTCGCGCAAAGGGCGCTTCCGCCTGAGGACTGCTTGCATCCCCAGTGGCAGAAGTGGATGACGCCGTCGGCGTGCGTCGCGTCGAGCAGACGGTCGACGAGTCAAGCTTACGTTCGTAGGGACCGTTCATTGCGTTGCCGACGAGCTTTTTGGCGAGCGCGCGAAAAGGATCGGCGTCGTCGAGGTCGCTCATCGTGCAAAAAGCCATATCCACGGCGACAATCTGATGGTTCGGGCTGTAGTCGAAGGCGGTTTTCAGGCTTTGCTGGTAGTACGGCATGAGGTGCACCCAAAGGATTTTGTCGCCCTGAAGCCTCGGCGCACGCTTGATGTCGTCCACCATGAAACGCAAAAGATCGCGCAACTTCTCGCTTCCCGCCGAAAGCTGCATGGCGAGCACGAAGAACAGGTGGTGAATGAACTCGGCCGGGTAGAAGTGCTCCGCTTGCAGGCGCATGAATTCCCAGGCGAGGGCGTTCGTCTCGCGCTCGACTTCCAGAAGATGGGAAAGGTGGCTCTCGTCGAAGGGGGTGCCCGTCAGCTTCTCGAGCGTGCGCGCGAGTTCTCTCGCAGCTGGTCGGCGAGGTAGTCGATCGATGCGTCATCGTTATCGTAGGGCACATCGAGCAGCACCATGGGGACGTCCATCCGTTGCCCCAGTTGGCGGAAGGTGCTCAGGTTGCCGTCGCAGGCGCAGGAGGTGGTCACGGCGAGCCGTGGCGCATGCAGCACGCCCGTCTCCATCATCCCCATGACCGTTTTGTGGTACGTGCACAGCGTGGACGCGATGCCGGATTCCTGTGCGCGGTCGATGAAGTACGGCGCTGCGTGGTATCCCGAGAAAAAGCTTGCCAGGCACTCGACGCTTACGGTTCCCAGCCCGAAACACTCCATGATCTCCACCGGTGCGAACACGTTGCCCCATACGTAGTTGCTTTCATGTCCGAGCTGGTCGGAGACGAGGCCGAGTGTGTAGGCCTCCAGTTTGTGATAGCCGCGCGCCGCATGGAAGTTGGGAAGATGGCGCGATCCCCAGGTGTTGCCGCGAAAGCCGATGAGGGCATCTCGCCAGCCGCGCTCGGGTCGGTCTCGCACGTGCGGCGCACGTGGTCCATGTAACGGTGTATAGGGTCGGCGAAAGGTCTCACTCTGAAACTTCCTGTTTTGCCTGCTCGCGAAGCGATTTGAGAATCGCTCGCTTGCGGGCTTGCTTCTTGTCGTATGCTGCGCGGTCGGCGCGATGCTTTTTGAGCCTCCGCCTCGGCGGCGGCGATCTCGGCGGCGTGCTCTGCTCGCTCCGCCTGTTTCGCGGCGGCTCGCTGCGCCTTGCGTTCTGCTCGCTCGGCGGCTGCCTCCTCGTCGCTTATGCGGCAACCGCAGTAATTCTGGCGATACATCCCGATGGCGCGGCTTCGGCGCGTGGCCTCGTCGTAGTAGGGGCGGAAGTCCTCGAAGATGCCCTCGATCCCCTCTCGCTCGGCCGCACGGCGCACTTCCTGCTCGATGATCTGCGGTGTATTGGTAGGGGCTTACGGAAAGCGTGGTGCCGATGCCGTCGAAGCCCTGCTCAGCAGCCACCCGCGCCGTCTCTTCGAGGCGTAGCCGATAGCACGCACGGCAGCGGGCCTCTCGGCGCGTGGGGTCGACGGAGGGACGTCGGCGCGGAGGGACGCGTCCTCGCCTGTGGCCGATTGCGCTTCCCTGCGTGCTGCCTGCATGTCGGCGAGCGCTGCATCTCCGATGCGCCCCGCAGCCTCTTCCCAGGTGGCAGGGTCGTAAGGGCCCTCGATGACGGGAATGCCCTCGCTTTTCGCCCAATCCTCAAGCGTGGCGAGGCGGTGCGCGTACTCTTCGCGCGGTGCGATGTTCGAGTTCGCGTAGTAAATGGCGATATCGTGCCCCGCCGCTTGGAGAAGGCGCACGGGCTCGAGCGAGCATGGCCCGCAGCATGCGTGCAAAAGCAATTTCATCTGCGGCTCCTCTCGCCCTCGTGGATTCAACCTGTCGATACTAGCACAGGGTCGAACTCAGCCTGTGCCGCCGCTGGCGAAACCGCCAAACCTCGATGTTTGCAAAGGCGTGGCGTGCATGCTTTCGCCCCTCGTTTTCCGCACTTTGCATGTTTGGCGTCGCGCTCGGCGGCCGAGGCGTTCCACTCTTTTATACTGTTGTTCGTATCGAATGTGCGGTCCGCCCGTTGGGGCGGTCTTTTTCTGGGAAGGGTCTTTCATGGCGAACACGTCATATCGCGCGATATTGTTCGACCTCGACGGCACGTTGTGCCCGATGGAGCTCGATGAATTCTTGGGCGGGTACTTCAAGGACATCGCCCGTTTTGCGGCTGAGCAGGGGATCGACGGCGAGAAGTTCGCGCGTGCGTTCGGTGCAGGCGCTTCCGCCATGGCCAAGCGCGAACCTGGCGGGAAGACGAACTACGATGTGTTCTGGGACGCGTTCTTCGCCGTGCTCGATCGCGACGCGGCCGATTGGGACGCGATGTTCGCGGGCTACTACGAGACGAGGTTCGGCGCTATCGGTGCAGATGTTCAGCCGAACCCGGCAGCGCACCGTGCCCTCGAGCTGCTCGTTGCGAAGGGGTGTCCGCGCGTGCTGGCGACCCATACGATGTTTCCCCGTCTCGCGGTCGAGTGTCGTCTTGCATTGGGCTGCGTAGGCGACGCGCCGTTTCGCTACATTTCCACGTACGAGAACTCCTCGACGGTGAAACCGCAGGTGGAATACTATGCGGAGGTTCTCGCGAATTGCGGGCTTTCCGCTGACGAGGTGCTCATGGTGGGCAACAACACGCTCGATGACTTGGTGTCGGCCGATCTTGGCTGCGATGTGTACCTGGTGACCGATCACCTTATGGACCCTCGGGGCCGTGAACCGACGGCGTGAAGCACTCAACGATGGCCGAGTTTGCAGCGTGGGTGGACGACCTTCCGACCTGCGATGACCCTGCGACGATCGAGGGAGGCGCGAACTAGCATGGCGCTTTTCGACTGCACGTGCGACGCCAAAGCGGCAACGCCCGCGCGCTCACCTTCACGACGGCGCACGGCGATTTCCACACTCCTATGTTTATGCCCGTCGGCACATCGGCTACGGTGAAGGGCATCACCCCGCCGCAGCTTCGCGAGCTGAAATCCCAGGTGGTGCTTGCGAACACCTACCATCTCTCGCAGCGCCCCGGTGAAGATGTGGTTGCGGAAGCCGGCGGGGTGCACAAGTTCATGAACTACGATGGGCCGATGCTCACCGACTCGGGCGGGTTCCAGATCTTCTCGCTCGCCGATACGCGCAAGCTCGACGACGACGGCGTCACCTTCCGCTCGATTTACGACGGCAGCTATGTGCGTTGGACGCCCGAGGAGAACATGCGCATCCAGGAAGCGCTTGGCGCCGACATCGCCATGCAGCTCGACCAGTGCCCGCCGTACCCTGCGACGCGCGAGTTCGTCGAGCGCGCGGTCGACCTGTCGGCTATGTGGGCGCGCCGTTGCCTGGCGGCGCACAAACGACCCGATCAGACGCTCTTCGGCATCGTTCAGGGCGGCATGAACCTCGATTTACGCCTGGAGAGCATCCGCCGTTTGCGCGAAATCGAGGACGAGAGCCTGGCTGCGGGCGGGCGCCGTTTCGGTGGCTTCGGCATCGGCGGCTATTCGGTGGGCGAGGACCACGAGACGATGTTCGAGACGTTGGGCCAGGTAGCGCGTGCGCTGCCCGACGATATCGTCCGCGCTATCTCATGGGCGTAGGCAACCCGACCACGCTTGTGCGAGCGGTGGGCGAGGGCGTCGATATGTTCGACTGCGTGCTCCCGACGCGCACGGCGCGCATGGGCACGGCGTTTTCGAGTCAGGGTCGCATGAACATGCGCAACGCCAAAATACACGCGCGACTTCACGCCGCTCGACCCCGAGTGCACATGCCCGACCTGCCAAAACCACACACGGGCCTACATTCGCCATCTTGTGAAGCAGGACGAAATGCTCAGGGGCATCTTGCTCCATTCACAACCTGCACTATTTGCTCGACCTCATGCGCCGCGCGCGCGAGGCTGTGCTCGCCGATGCCTATGCCGAGTTCGAGGCACAGTGGATGGCAAGCCCCGCGGCAAAGGACTACTAAGAAGCTACGGATTGCAGCAATATGCAGCTCATACTCGTTGGGGAATGAGGGAAGATGCTTCGGTTCCTATAAAGCTAAAACCGATTTTACTAAAACGTTTTTAGTAAAATCGGTTTTAGTAGCGAGGGTTTAGCGGCTGCTAGCCATAATCACTCTTGGAATAAATCGGAATGGGTGCCGGTTCTTGAGGCGGTTAGAATCAACTGATTACCATCGATTGCATATACAAGCAACCAATCGGGCTTGATATGGCATTCGCGAAACCCAACCTAATTACCCGATAGGGCATGGTCGTGATTTCGATTTTCAAGCGGTTGACATGCGCATAGCTTATCGAGAACGATCTCAAGTGCGTCAAGGTCATAGCCTCGTTTCCTGATTCGCTTGAGGTCTTTCTTGAATTGGGATGTCGGGACAAGTTTTAGTGGCATAGGCGTTACTTGTCGAGAGAGGAAAAAAGCTCACTTGCGCTATCGTAGGATTCCGCCTTTACCTTACCGGCCATGATGTCGCGTGCTTCGCGCATTGCAGCCTCGGTAGTTGTGTTGTATCGCGGTTGTCGCACGTCAAACGGCAAGCCACCTTCCATGATGGATTTATGCAGAAACACGTTGATTGCTTCAGTGAGGCTCATGCCTAAGCTGGCAAAAATTGATTCTGCATCGCTTTTGACCTCGGGGTTCACGCGCATGTTGATAGTCGCCGTTTTTGACATGCTAATCACCTCATTGCTTTAATGTAATTGCAATGTACAGCATTTTCTTTACATTTGCAAGATGATTAGCTAGAGGACATGTTAGATTTTGCTTGCAAACCCACAGAACTCCCGTATGAGCGAACGATAAAGAAAACAAGTGAATCAGTCCTGGGCAGATGGCGGACCACCCTTGCAGTTTTGGGCCACTTGCCCTCGGCTTGGTGCCCGCGAAACAGGTAGACGAGCTGAAAAACTATGGAGATCGGGGAACCGTCGAGCTGACTGTATCGACAAAACTTGCATATTTGACAAGTTTCGTCGATGTGATAGTCAAAACTTGCAAATCTCGCAAGTTTTGACTATGGGATAGAAATCGTGAACATCATCGACTTCCTTCTGCATCGGTAGGTCGCATATGAACCTCGCAGGCTTTGCGAGTCGGCGGAGGGACTGAGATTAATAACATATTGGCAGAAAGTGGTTATTGCCCCATTTTGGCAAGTTACTTATCGAGATACACCCGCATTGCTGCAACTAAATCTTCGGGGAAATATTTAGCGCATTCGAATAGTCGAATAGCTCAGATACATGAAGGCTGCGTTCCCCCGACTCGATTTTTGACACATAGGATTGAGGCTTATTCAGCAGAGTAGCTAGATCGCTCTGAGTCAATTGCTCTCGGCGACGAGCGCTGCGCAAAAAAGGCGCCAATAATGGTGTTCGCTTCAATATCCATGCGCTGACGATATGCTATGATTCAAAATATCCCAATTTAGGATATCTAAGCGAGCAAACGAAATCGCTACTAGATGCTGGGATAAGTTGAAGTGATTGGGGGCCGTAATGAAACGCTACCTTGCCGTTTTTGCGATAGCGTTATGCGTTTTGCTGAGCGGATGCGCAACAAATGAATCGAAAGCAGACAGGTTATTTGATGAGGGTTCTTACCGAGAAGCGCTCGAGCTGTATGAATCCCTTGAACCCTCTGATGAAATTAGCTTAAAAGAAGCAGATTGCCGATTCTGGCTCTTTGTTGAATACGCTAGGGAGGAGGGTGGGGTAACGAAAGATTACCCCGGGAAAAACTACAAGGTTTCTGTCGAGGCGAGGCAAGATGGAAATCTGAAATGCCGATACGAGTCAGATTTAAGCGCGAGTTCTCTTCCGGCATGCTTGTTGAGCTCGACCTTTCTATTCCTTACCACCAAGCAGAAGCGGAACTTCAAGGCCGAGCAAACACGAATATAGGATATGCGTCTTTGAACGAGAAGGGACGGGCGTTCTCGACTTAGGAACGTATTCTTTGGGGTCTCAAGTTAAGTGGGATGACTATTCCGCTAGTGGTATGCGGATTGATGGTCATGCAACGACGTCGGGCAAGGGATTGATTTCCGACAATAGTTCCGATGTGCGCAGTTTGGTTTCAGGGATTAAGGACATTTTAATTGAAAGCGGAACAGGCGCGACGCTTTCTGATCTTGGCTTCGAAAAAATGCTAGGTAAGTTAACGAGAAAGGAGAAAGGTTGATGATGGAAGAAGAGAGAGATAGGCAGTCTGCTTCAGTAGGGGTTGAGAATGATGATGGGGAGAGCGTTTCTCCTGAAATGAGTGAGGAACCTCAAGAGGAAAACAAAGGTGCCGAAATAAACGAGAGACACTTTCCAAAGAAAAAAGTTGCAATCATTTCTGCGTGTCTTGCTGCGGTTGTCGTGATCGGGCTAATTGTCGCGTTCGTCGCCGTCCCTTCGTATGAATACGGCAGAGGAATGGAATGCCTGGGTCAGGGAAATTATCAAGAAGCAAAGGATTGTTTTTCGAAGTCGAACAGAGACGATGCGGGTGACTATATTTCATATTGCGATGCAATGATTGCTCTTGCCGACGGTGACTATGAGACGGCGTTGGCAAGCCTTGATGGGCTGGACGTCGAAGACTCTGTCGAGTGTCGTAAAGAAGCGTTCTACGGAAGAGGCCGGGAACTTTTTTCGAGAGCGGCTCTCTCAGCGATGCGAGAAGCGCCTTCCTCCAAGCTGGTGACTATCAAGATGCGTCGTCAAAAGCTGAGTTGTGTCAAAATGCCTTGAATTTGCTTGATGCCGAGAAAGAATATGATCAAGGTCATCTCGGCAAAGCTCAAGACAAATTCGAATCGCTTCCTGAAGATTTCGAATATAAGGATATAAGTGTGGCATCGCGCCTGAAAACCCTTTCGGACAATCAGCAAATTGTTGATCTATGTGGGACTTGGATTAATTCTGGGACGGCAACTGGTTCAACGAAGCAATATTGGAGTGCTGGAGATAACCGCTGGGAGGGCTGGGACCTCGATATGACCGGGCAATACAAGCTCGAAATCAGCTGTATTATCAACGATGATGGGACGATTCGATATAAAGGAAGTGCAGAGTTCGAATACCCCACTAATTATTCATCGCTGTCTTCGCTGGTGAAGACCTCTAAGGACAAAGTCTCATTCGATGTAACTTTCGATGGACTTCCGGATACTCTGTACGAAAAGGACAGTGCTGAACTGGCGTATCAAGGTGGTTCGTTTGCTCTCTCTTATAACAAGTACGATGATGCGTATAGTGCTCATTTCAATTATGAATACTCGTGCAATGTGGTTTACGACACGAAGACGGTGTCTAACTAGCGCATTCGCATCTTGCGCAGGGAAGCAATTGACATACTGCTTTGACGTTGGCTTCGAAAGCGCTGAAGCGACACTGCCCAAAGGAGGAGGATTATTATGAAGCGAAATGTGCGCAGTCTTGTATGTCCAATAATTGGAATACTGATAGGCATTGGTTTCATTTTGGTTGGTATTTCCTTAAATGGAATCGCTCAGGATGCAACGTTCTACCCTGCGGGCTATGGTGGGGATGTTTCGCATCTAGGCTCAAAAGAATACGGGGCTGATTACTACTCGGATTCTTATCAAGCCATGGCGTTTGGCGCAAACGCGGCAAAGAATGTTTTCGACTTGTTAAGCATTGCCTTGCCAGCCTTTTTCGTTCTCGCGGGGCTCCTTACAATATGCGCTTTCGCGCACATCATTCTTAGCACAAATGCGCTTCATTTGAATGGAGTTAAAGACTCTGCCCAGGAACAGGTTCTGGACGCCTCTATTCTGGACTCCAATGAACAAGGAGGCTCCCCGGATAAGGAGGACGATGGGCTGGTTGCGAGAATCGAACAATCGTAGGTAGCGCTTCTGCGGTGTTGAGAGCCCCCCGGCTTCCCCTGCAATCAGGGATAGTCGGGGAACCGTGTTGGTTGAATGGGGATAGCGCTTTTAACGATAACGCTAGGCTATAGGGCGTGTTGAACGTACTTACATTGACCTGCTATACGATGGCTGTGTCCTCATTTTGTTCCCCCCCTACAGCAGCTTAATTGCGGCGGCCCCTAGAATCATGATGAGGACGCCGAGTATCTTCTGCCTGTTAACTGCCTTTTTCGGAGACTCGAATATCCCGAAATGATCGACTAGAATGCCGCCCGTTGTGGAGCCGACCAGAAGAACGACAACCGTCATTCCAGTTCCTATGATTCTCGACAGATAGACATTTGCGAGAACGTATAGTCCGCCAAGGATTCCGCCAATCCACATCCACCAGGGGTTTTAGCCGGTCTCTCTTCCTTTGACTCTGGTTTCCCATTCTTTAAACGCAAGACGATGCAGATAATTGCCAGCAATATAATGCCGACGGCGAACGAGATGACGGATGCTTTTATCGGGGAACCTGCCGCTACCCCAAGGTAGCCGTTAACGGCAGTTTGGGTTGCAACTGCCATTCCGCTAAAGACGGAAAACGCCCTCCAGAGCCACAAAGAGGCCGGTGATGATTTTTTTGCCGATCGGTGCGCTCCGCCTTGCTTTCTTTCGCCGTCGAGACCAAAACCACGCCGAGTAGCACCAGCACCGCACCTGCAATGCGAAACGCGGTCAATGATGTTTGCTGCGAATAGAACAGTCCGAAATTATCAATGGTCAATCCCATTAAGATTTGGCCGAGAACCGGAAGCACGACCGTCTGCACTCCGCCTAATTTCGGAAACAGCAAGATGTTTCCCGTCAGAAACACCACGCCGCAAATGCCGCCGATCCAGATCCATGCGGGAACCATTCAGCAATTGTGCGAAAGGGATATGCAACCCCTGTCCAGTGACCAGCAGCAACGCTGACAGAAACAATAGCCCTACAAGAAACGACACCAGGGCTGCGTTGAAGGGGGAGCCGACTTTTTTCCGTAACCTTGTGTTTACGCTCGTCTGTATGGGTAAGCCGACACCTGCCAGAAATCCAAGAATAATGGGCATACTTCTCATCCTTTGTCGGCGCAACGTTGTTCGGGGTCGCGCTCTTGCGACTTTGCGGCCATGCTGAGGTCGATATCAGCAGCATAGCGCACCCGCATCGGAATGCAAGCATCCTGACGATGGGGTGCTTCCCGACGATGCCCTTCGGCGTTTTGCTAGGCTTCTTTACCGCAATTTTATCTACCTTTCAGAATAATTTTTGCATCATGCCACAAGTTGCTTTCTCATGCGGCTTAGTTGTGCAAAAATGTGAGGGTTAGGTTTACTGGCAGATTTCCCGTCGCGCATGGTTTTGCGGTAGGGGGACAGGGCAAGGAAGAAAACGCACATGGCGGAACCTCAGAAAAAGAAGAAACATCATAATAAGGATAGGCGCAACGTATGGCTGCTCGTGGTCATGGCGCTTTTTGTCATCGGCTCGATCGTGATGTTCACGCCGCCGCAGGAAAAAGATCAATCAAGGCCTTGACATTCAAGGTGGCCTTTCGGTCGTGCTCACGGCGCACAACAACGACGGGTCGGATGTTTCCACTGAGGACATGGAATCTTCGCGCGCGATCATCGAGAACCGCGTGAACGCCCTCGGCGCATCCGAGGCAGTCGTGCGATCCAAGGCAACGACCAGATCCTCGTGCAGATCCCCGGCCTATCCGACTCTGAGGAAGCGCTCAATACCATCGGCAAGACGGGCAAGCTCGAGTTCGCGCGACTTGACTCTTTCACCGATTCCGATGTGAAGGCGAAGATCCAAAACGGCCAATACGGCATGCAGGGCACGGTGACCGATGCGTTCGGCAATTCTTTCCCGAGCGAGAAGGTGGAGCACCTCAAGGTCGAAGAGGGCACGTACACGCCGATCATCACCGGCTCGAACCTCGAGAAGGTCGACGTGGGTCAGGCTTCCCAGACCTCGACCGACTATGCGGTTAACCTGCGCCTCGACTCCGAGGGCACGAAGGCCTTCGCCGAGGCAACTGAAGACCTCGCTCCCACCAAGGGCCGATCGTCATCATCCTTGACGGCGAGGTGCAGTCCGCGCCTGCCGTGCAGTCCGTCATCTCCGACGGCAACGTTTCCATCACTGGTGGCTATACGCTCGACGCGGCCAAGCAGATGAAGACCGTGCTCGAGTCCGGCTCGCTGCCCGTGAGCTTCGAGTACGCGCAAAGCCAGGTCGTCGGTCCGACGCTCGGTCAGGACGCGCTGCAGTCCGGCGTGCTCGTAGCGCTCATCGGCCTTGTCGATCGTCATGATTTACCTGCTCGTGTTCTACGAAGGGCCTTCGGCATCATCACCGCGGCGGCAATGGCCGTGTTTGCGGCGATTTACCTGGGCATCCTCGCGCTGCTTTCCGCGTTCGGCCTGTTCAGCCTTTCTATGGCGGGCATCGCCGGCGTCGTTTTGACCATCGGCATGGCGGCCGACTCCTCCATCCTGACGCTCGAGCGCTTCCGCGAGGAAATCCGCATGGGTCGAAGCGTGCGCGCCGCGTCCATCACGGGCGTCCGTCACGGCATCCTGACCTCGATCGACGCCGACCTTGTGACGCTCGTCTCCGCGCTCACGCTATTCTTCCTGGCGAGCGCCTCGGTCAAGGGCTTCGGCATGACGCTTGCTTTGGGTATCGTGTGCGACATCGTCATGATGCTTCTGTTCAAGGCGCCGCTCATCCGCCTTCTCGCCCCGAAGCTCATCGCGAAGCACCCCAAGTTCTGGGGCGTGGAGGACTGCATCGAGGCTGTGCCTTACTTCCAGGGCGTGAAGCAGGCCGCTTCCCGCAAGGACGTGCGCGGCCGCTTCATCAAGCTCGACATCAACCTTTTGGGGCTTAAGAAGATTTTCCTCACCGTGGCCTGCTGCGCGATGGTGCTTGTCGCCATTATCGTCGGCGTGCGCGGTATGAACTTCGGCATTGAGTTCGTCGGCGGCACGTCGGTGACCTTCCACGGCACGGGCGACGTTACGACTGAGCAGGTCCGTGATGCGTTCAGCGATGCGGGCGAGGCCCCGACGCGGTCATCCAGACCACGACGGCCGACGGCGAGCCGGGCTTCCTCGTTCGCACCACCACGACTTCCGCTGAAGATGCGACGGTGGCGGCGAACGAGGTGGCGGACACCTTCGGTTGGACCACCGACAGCTTCGAGGTCACCACGATCGGCCCTGACTGGGGTGCAAGCGTCATCCAGTCGTCGGCGATTGCGTTCTTCATCTCGCTGCTGCTGATCATCGCCTACATCTCGATCCGCTTCCGCGACCCGAAGATGGGCGTGACGGCGGTCGTCGCGCTTCTGCATGACCTTATCATTGTTGTGGGCGTCTACGTGCTCGTCGGTCGCGAGATCACCCCCGAACACCATCGCCGCCTTGCTCACCATCTTGGGCTACTCGCTCTACGATACGGTTGTCGTGTTCCACCGCATCAACGAGAACATGAAGGACGATTCGGTGAAGTGCACCTTCGCCACCATGGCGAACCACTCGGTTAACGAGGTTCTCGTGCGCTCGCTCAACACCTCGATCACCTCGCTCATCCCGGTTGTCGCAATGCTGCTGTTCGGCGGCGAAACGCTGAAGGACTTCGCGCTTGCCATGACGATCGGCCTCGTGTGCGGCTGCTACTCGTCCTACGCCATCGCGACGCCGCTCTACGTCATTTGAAGACGCACGAGCCGCGCTTCAAGAAGCTGCAGAAGAAGTACGGCAACGGCATCCAGCGCTGGTTCCTGAACCGCCTTCCGGGTGCGGCTGTTCCCGCTGTGGCTGCGGCGGCTGCTGGCGATGCGGCTTCTTCGGTGGACGTTGGCACTTCCGAGGGTGCGACGGCTGTGACTTCGGTAGTGTCGCCTCATGATGCGGCGGTTTCGCCCGACTTCGGCAAGAAGAAGCCTTCGCGCGCCGAGCGCAAGGGGAAGAAGTAAGGCGGAGCGGCTTTTGTCGGTTTGCGCGAATGCGATTGATTTGCGGCCCTCGCACGATAAGGTGGGGGCTCGCTTTATACTTACGGGTAACACTTACAGCTACGAGAATGCGGCACCCAATCGGTGCGCGAAGAGAGAGAGGAGCGCCCCGTGCGCGAAGGTTCGAACCCTAATTTTTGCCCGCCCGTCGAGGAGGGCCTGACCATCAACTTCGAGGACTCCAAAGGCGACGCGACCGTTCTGGAATTCCTCGGCCTGCTTCTGCATGGCGGCCACCGCTATGGCGTGTTCTTCCCGGTGAGCGAGGAGGAGCCGGCGCTCTCTTCGGGCGAGGCGATCATCCTTGAGGCGGTGGAGTTCGACGAAGACGACCAACCGTCCGCCTTCGAGCTTGTGGAGGACGAAGGCGTGGCGATGGAGGTGTATGCCGCGTTCCAGGAAGCGACGAAGGGCCTCTACGACTTCGAGTAGGAGCTGCCCCCGTTGCGACAATCAAGGAATGGATGAAGCGCTGTGCCGATAACGGTGCGGCGCTTCGTTGTTGAGCGGGTCTCTTTTGTCGGGCGGGTTTACTCGCTGCCCTCCGTTGCCGAGTGCTGATGGGGGTGCGACTTTCAATGGCTGCTCGGGCGTGAGGCTGCGAGTGCGTGGCTGGCTTTGCGAGGCGCTTTATTTCGCGAACGCTTCCTCCAGTATGCGTTCGAAGGGCTTTTCGATGCGGCAGCCTTCGCGAGCAGGGCGTCTTTCTTGTCGCGCGTGAGGTGCTTGAAGCGATATTCAGCGCTCATCGCGTCGTGCTTGGTGGGGAATTCCGCGCTTGCGAGCAGGGTGAGCGGCCCGCGCCCGCGCGTGTACTTCGCACCTGTGCCTGCGCGATGCTGGGCGAGGCGCGTCGCAACATCGGGCGTGTAGCCGGTGTAGAGCGTGCCGTCGCCGCATTCGAGGACGTAGAGGTAGTAGCGCTTGGAATCGCTTGTCGGCGTGCTTGCGGCGGGCGAGGACTGGGCGGTGCCAGTGGGTGCGACGTTTGCGGGCGCGCCGTCGAGGCTCGGGCTTGGGCTTGGGGCCGGCGCTCGTGCTCTCGGGCTTAAGCGCGCCACCTCCGGGTAACGTAATCTCTTTTCCCAGCTCGCTTGCGAGTTCGGGGAGAAGTTTCGCCAGTGTGGCGTCGATCGTCTTCTTCTTCAGCTCGCATTCCCATACCACGTGAACGCGCCAGCCGTCGGCTTCGAGCGCGGCGACGTTCTCGCGGTCGCGCTCGACGTTTCGCTCGAACTTCGCGGTCCAGTACTCCACGTTCTTCTTAGGGGCCGAAAGTTTGCAGTGCGGGCATCGGTGCCAGAAGCATCCGTTCACGAACACGCAGACTTTCTTGCCTGGCCAGGCGATATCAGGGGTGCCCTGCGACCTTCCACTGCAGACGGTATCCGCCAAGTCCCGCCGCGCGCAGCCGCTCGCGCATCAAAAGCTCGGGCTTGGTGTTGGCGCGCTTGTTTCCCTGCATCGACTTGTGCACCGCGAAGTTCGAGGCGGCAGGTGCGTCGATTCGTATGGTGCCATAGGAAACGGAGCCGCCTTTGCGGGTGCGCACGGTTGCGCTTCCCTTTGCGCGGCTGCGGTGCGGCTCCTCGGTGGCGCCTTCGTCCGCCGCCGTTTCCTGCTGCCGGTCTACTTCCGCCAGCTCGTTGGCAATCGCGCGGAGTTCGTTGCCCCAGCGCTCGATGAGGCGCTCGGTTTTCCAGGCGGCGTTCGCGGGGCTTGTCGAGGAAGCACGTGCGCGACAAGCCCGACCTTCCACTGCAGGTAGCGCTTGTAGAGGCGGCCCGCCGTGGCGCCGTTGCAGATGACGGCCTCGATATGCGCGCACTCAGTGATGCGCTCGATGTGCGCGGGCACGACGTTTTTGATGCTCGCGTCCGAGGACCCCTTGATGTCGCATTCCTCGATGGCATCCCACAGCGCGATGCCGCCCTCGAGGAGAAGCGCCTTCTTCGCGGCAATCGACTCCTCAAGCGATGCTGTGCTGCCGTTCGGGGGCAGGGGAACCGCCTTCGTTGGGCGGCACCGGCTTGCCGAGGGAGTGCGCGATGACGCGCCAGAAGCGGTTTTGCGGGTTGCCGTAGTAGAAGGCGTTCGCACGCGAGAGCACCGAGGGAAACGACCCTAGCACGAGGACGCGGGAGTGCTCGTCGAATACCGGGTCGAACCCGTGCGAGATATGCTGATAGCTTGTCATGCGTGAAAGTATAGCGCAGCCGCAGCGTTGCGCTTGTCAACCCCTTGTGCGAGCTTTCAGCGCACAAAAATTTTCTCCTGGGGTTTTGCGGTGGTGGAAAACTGCGTTTTCGAGGCGCCCAAACAATGCGCGCCTTTCGTGACGAGGTGGGGTTATGCCGTTTTTGGGACAGGTGGAAAACTATCGGGAAAACACCATCTATGGATTTTTCCAAACAAGAAAACACAACATCTTGTGTTTGAATGTCGTATCATAAGCACATAATATAGGCGGATGCGCAGGCGTTCGCACGCAGTAAACCCCTTAAAGATCGTGAGCAGCGTCTCTGACGTCGGGAAATACCTTCCCGCGCGGTCGCGTCCCCATTGCGGGCGAGCAAGACGGTTTCAGATAAGCAACGAAGAGGAAGTGCCATGAAGATTATCAAGCGCAGCGGCTCGGAAGTGCCCTTCGACATCGACAAGATTGTGAACGCCATCAAGGCTGCCAACAACGAGGTTCCGCAAAACGAGCGCTTGACCGACGAGCAAGTCGCGCTCGCCGCCCATAGCGTCAGTGGCTGTGCGGTCGCTCGGGCCACACCGTGTCGGTCGAGGAAATCCAGGACATGGTGGAAGACCAGATTATGGCGCAGGGCCGCTACACCGTGGCGCGCAAGTACATCATCTACCGCTACGTGCAATCCTTGAAGCGCCATTCCAACACGACCGACGACAAAATCCTGTCGCTCATCGAGTGCAACAACGAAGAAGTGAAGCAGGAGAATTCGAACAAGAACCCCACGGTGAATTCCGTGCAGCGCGACTATATGGCGGGCGAGGTGTCCAAGGACATCACGATGCGCTTGCTGCTTCCGCCCGAGGTGGTGCGCGCGCACAACGAAGGCATCATCCACTTCCACGATTCTGACTACTTCGCGCAGCATATGCACAACTGCGACCTGGTGAATCTGGAAGATATGCTGCAGAACGGCACCGTCATCTCCGGCACGCTCATCGAGCGCCCGCACAGCTTCTCCACCGCGTGCAACATCGCCACGCAGATTATTGCCCAGGTGGCCAGCTGCCAGTACGGCGGCCAGTCCATCTCGCTCACGCATCTAGCGCCTTTCGTCGACGTTTCCCGCCAAAAGATTCGCCGCCAGGTGCTTCAGGAGATCAACCAGCTCGGGAACCGAGGCCAACGCCGACCGCGTCGCCGAAGTGGTGGAAGGCCGCCTGCGCGACGAGATCGCCGCGGCGTGCAAACCATCCAGTACCAGGTGGTCACGCTCATGACCACCAACGGCCAGGCGCCGTTCGTCACCGTGTTCATGTACCTGAACGAGGCGCGCTCCGAGGCCGAGAAGCACGACCTTGCCATGATCGTCGAGGAAACGTTGCGCCAGCGCTACGAGGGCGTGAAAAACGAGGCTGGAGTGTGGATCGCACCGGCGTTTCCCAAGCTCATCTACGTGCTCGAGGAAGACAACGTGCGCGAGGACTCGCCGTATTTCTATCTCACGCAGATGGCGGCGAAGTGCACGGCGAAGCGCATGGTGCCCGACTATATCTCTGAGAAGAAGATGCGCGAGATGAAGCTGTCCAAGGGTGAGACCGAGGGCAACGGTGATTGTTACACGTGCATGGGATGCCGCAGCTTCCTCACGCCCGATCGTTCTGGCAACGGGTACGACAACGTGGCGAACGCGGGCAACTACGAACCGGGCAAGCCGAAATACTATGGGCGCTTCAACCAGGGCGTTGTCACCATCAGCTTGCCTGATGTGGCGCTTTCTTCCCATGGTGACAAGGCGAAGTTCTGGGAGATTTTCGACGAGCGTCTCGAGCTGTGCCGTAAGGCTCTCATGTGCCGCCATAATCGCCTGAAGGGCACGCTTTCCGATGCCGCGCCGATTCTGTGGCAGTATGGTGCGCTTGCGCGCCTTGAGAAGGGCGAGCCGATCGACAAACTGCTCTACGGCGGATATTCCACCATTTCGCTTGGCTACGCGGGGGCTCTACGAGTGCGTGAAGTACATGACCGGCCACAGCCACACCGAAGCGGAGGGCACGCCGTTCGCCATGGAGGTCATGCAGCATATGAACGACAAGTGCGCCGAGTGGAAGGCGGAGACCAATATCGACTTCTCGCTCTACGGCACGCCGCTCGAGTCGACCACGTACAAGTTCGCGAAGGCGCTGCAGCGTCGCTTTGGCGTGATCCCTGGCATCACCGATAAGGGCTATATCACGAACAGCTACCATGTGCATGTGACCGAGCAGATCGACGCCTTCGACAAGCTGAAGTTCGAAAGCGTTCCAGCGTCTGTCTCCGGGTGGGGCTATCAGCTATGTTGAAGTCCCCAACATGCAGGACAACCTGAAGGCCGTCATTCGCGTCATGCAGTACATCTACGACAACATCATGTACGCGGAGCTCAACACGAAGAGCGATTACTGCCAGGTGTGCGGCTTTGATGGCGAAATCAAGATCGTTGAAGACGATGGCAAGCTCGTGTGGGAATGCCCGCATTGCGGCAACCGCGACCAGGAAAAGCTCAACGTTGCACGTCGCACGTGCGGCTATATTGGAACCCAGTTCTGGAACCAGGGCCGTACGCAGGAAATCAGGATCGCGTGCTGCACCTGTAGTGGAAGTAGACTCCTAAGTGTTCGGAAGGCCGCCCGAGGGCGGCCTTCTTTCGTTTCGCGATGGGGTGGGCTGGACGGCAGTGAAGCGCTCGGGCGTATTCCGACGCTGGGCCGAACATGAGCGCCGTTTGCTCTCGCTACGTCGGTTGCGTTGGGCGGCGCAGCACTCTGCAAAGATGCGCTATTGCTGCGTCGGAGGCGTGGCGCCTGTTGCTTTCTCGACGAAGCCCTCGGCATAAGAGCTCGGCACGACAAGAGAGCCGCCCGATTCGCGAAGGCTTTGGTTTACCAGGTGCATCTGGCGTAGCTTGAAGGCGATTTCGTCGTCTCGATAGATTTCGGTGGCATCATGGAGCATGGCGGCCACATCCTTCTCGACCTCCGCGAGCACGATGCGCGCGTCCTTTTCACGTTCTGCTTTCGCCGCTGCCGCCATGGCGTTTTGGAGCTCTTTCGGGATCACGATGTCGCGGATTTCCACCGAGATGATGGATATGCCCCAAGGGCTTGTTTTCTCTTCGATCTTGTCGCGGAGTTCCTGGTCCAACTTGTCGCGATGGACGGTTACGTCGGACAAGCTGTTTCTGCCGATCGCGTCGCGAAGTGCTGTCTGCGATGCCATCGATACGGCGTCGTAGTAGTTCTCCACTTCCATGCAGGCTTTTTCCGCGTCCCAAATCATCCAGAATATGGCAGCATCCACATTGACGGGCACAAGGTCTGAAGTCAAAATCTCCTCGGCGCTAAAGCCTGTCAGCATCGTGCGCAGGTCTGCTTTGAGTGCGACGTGCTCGATGAAAGGGATAGTGAAATAGGGGCCGGGTCCCGCCATGCGGTTAAATGCGCCTAGGCGCAAGATGACGTCGCGTTCCCATTGCGAGGCGATATGCACCGTGAAAATGGCTATTGTTGCCAAAGCGAATCCGATGCACAGAACCCAGATATTCATTGCGCCGGCAATTAAGTATCCGATAACGGCGACAAGTGCGAACACGATGATGAACACAAACGCCGAAAACACATTCGCGGCGTTGTCGTTCACGTGCCTGGTGCTCGGAGAATTCAAGAACTCGATTTCGGCGGAACGGGCGTTTACAGCTTGTGCGGCAGCGTTTTTCGTCTTGTTGTTAAGAAATCCCATAGTCACGCTTCTCCTCTTCTGCTTCGCGGGACTTGCGCTCCATATCGTCGATGACTGAAAGCATGCGATCGCGGGTCTCGCGATACGTCATGCCCTTCGATCGGTATTGCCTGATGCAGTTTTCGAGCAGGGCGTCGATCGCATCCTCTTCGGATTCGTCGGGCGAAACGTCTCGCTGCACGAACATGCCGCGTCCTCGTACGGACACAATCAACCCAGAAAGCTCGAGGTCGCGATACGCTTTTGTCACGGTGTTGTAATTGATCTTTGCGTCTGCTGCTAACCCGCGTACACTGGGAAGCTGCTCTCCTGGCTTGAGAACTCCCGTGCGGATCAGGTAGGAGAAGCGGTTTCGCAGCTGGGCTCCATATGGGCAGGTCGGATGCTTCGTCTACGCGAAATACAACGTTGTCTTCATTCGTTTGCAATCTGTCACCTTTTTGGATCGATCTTGTCGTTTTTTTCGTCGTTTGCGGTCTATGGCGGTATAGCTTCATCAATGGGTACCCCGCATGCAATCAGGCAGTACCGCAGGCATAGCCCGCCGAGCAAGCATACAAAATCGGATACGGGTATGGTGCGGCATTCCTTGCGCGTTGCCGAGTAGGTTTCAAGCGTGAGGGGCACCACGATTCCTGCGCCCATTACGCCAACGAGTGCTATGGCCAGCATATCGGGCTCCATCAAAAGATTGACGGACGCGTTTGCCGAGGGGTTGCCAAATGTTGCAAAGGAAAAGATGGCCAGAAAGATCGCTTCTGCAATAAGGCACGCTATATGGCAAAGTTGAAGCGGCTTGGTCGCGCGCAACAGAAGAGACTGCCCTTGCGTGACCCAGTCAATTAAAAAAGCACTACGGATACGCCTGACGAAAGAGATGAAAGAACGAATAGGGCGATAATTGACCAATGATTCCAGAAAGGTATGCCACCTTGGAACAGGAATACTCCCGTATATGCCATTGTCGCCAGTGCCCCTACGCAGCAGAGTATCTCGACGACGCCTCGTGCGCGTCCGTGAAGCGAAAGGGGGCTTTGCGATAGCGAAGCGAGAGACAGCAAAGTTGCCACAAGCGCTTCAATGGCAAGCGTGTAGGCACCGAAGGTGATGACGGTGGGATGAGGATGGAGAAACACTAATAACGCGCGTCCGGGATTTCCCAGGTCCCACAGCAGGCAAACCATGGCGAACACGAGCAAGACGACGCCTGCGATATACACACGCCGTCGCAACGCTTCGAATGCGGTCTGCAAACGAGAGGGGCGCTGTGCTCGTCGAAAGAGGAGGCTCCACGCAGAGATGACGAAAAGCGCACCTGCAGCCGTGCCACCTAGAAATAAATATGCTATGACCAATGAACCGTAGAGCATGTCCTCGTCTGTTCTCTTCGACCATCGTTATTATCCCACGAAATGATGCAATAGGGAAATACCTATTGACTGATGCAGTGAATCGCAATACTATGACACCAACGAATGGATACGGCTTATTCTGTCGGCCGCGGAGGGGTGCCGTAATTCCATCCGAGGGGTGTATCTCGCGAAAAAGGCGAGCGCTCAAAATCTATTGGGGGTCAGTCCGGAGGGGAACGGCGTGGCGCGCGATCGCTTAACTATCTTCGGCACCGAGGCTGATAGCGAGGTGTTGCAATGATTTCTGACTTTCCGTTGTTTCTGTTTACGACATTGGCCGGTGTAGCTGCCGGCGCGTATGTGGTGAGTGTTGCATTTCCAGTGGGCAAAGATGCCAAGAAAACGTGGCTGTTCCCGCTGGTGTGCTTGGTGCTTTTTGGCCGTGGGTCTGGCGGGTCTGCCGTTGCATCTGGGTCGTCCCGAGCGTTTGTTCGTCGCGCTCTCGCAGCCTGGCGCCATGATTGCTCAGGAGGCGTACTGGTCGACGCCCTGGGCGTTATTCTGCTGATTGATCGGTGATTTCCAAGACGAAGAACTCTTCTCCTCGTGGGCTGCGCATCGTGGGTGGTATTGCCGCATTGGGTCTTATGCTTGTGATGTCTAATGCCTATTTCGTGTCCATTGGCGTGCCTGCATGGGCGTCGTGGCAGACGTTCCTGCTGTTTATCCTTGGTGATTTTGCCATGGGTGCTGCGTTACTTGCTCTTCTCGAGTCCGACCTGATGAAGAACGACACGTATCTGACAGCTTCTGCCGTATTGAGCGTGCTCGCTGCTGTGGGCGTCGTGCTTGAAACTGTGCACTTCGCAAGCGTCGGTGCGAGCATGGTGCTGATCATTGGTGCTGTAGTCGTGGCTGTTGCCGCCGTCCCGCAGTTCATGGCAAAGTCGGGCAAAATGTCTACCGCAACTGCCGCAAAGGTTGCGTTTGCCTGCGCGTTTGTCGGTATTGCCTTGGCTCGCTACGGTTTTTATGCCGCGTGCGCTCTGTAAGGAAAGGGAGAAAAGATGACTGATATTGCTTCCAGTAATTCCCGCGGCTTTTCCCGCCGTTCGTTTATCGCAGGAGCTGCAGCCCTCACTGCTGCTGGCGTTCTTTCTGGCTGCTCGTCAAACACTGGTGGTTTGGCGCCGCATACGGCGGATTCGTCGAAGGCTGGCGCCGAAGAGATTTTTTCTGGCTCATGCCGCTCGCAGTGCATCCAGGGTTGTTATTTGAACGTGCACGTGCGTGATGGGCGATCGTGCGGACAACGGCCGGCCACATCGAAGAGGAGCCTTTTTACGAGCATATCTGCCCGAAGGGTCTGAGCCATCCTGCGCGCGTGTACAGTGCGGGTCGTTTGCAGTATCCCATGCGTCGCGTGGGCGAACGCGGTGCAGGTGAGTTCGAACGCATCAGCTGGGATGAGGCCATTCAGGAGATAACCGACAAATGGAAAGGTTATCGGGAAGAGTATGGTCCGGAGTCCATTGCGTTTTTCTTAGGGAGCGGAAACACTGCCGTTTTGGGCGGAGGAACTGCCGACGGATCGGTTATGCAGCATCTTCAGACTGTTATGGGGGCTTGCAGTGTGCTTCCCGATCGCGATATCGCTTTCCAATCAGCTATGGTGAAAGTATTCGGCCCTGGATCTGCGTTTGTCAGCCCGCTCGAGTGGAACGGCTCGAACCATATTGTCATTTGGGGCTGCAATCCTGCCGTTTCCTGCAAACGCATGATGCATTTTTACCTCGATGCCAAGGATGCTGGCGCGCAGCTTACAACAATCGACATCCAGTACAACACGAATGCGGCAAAGTCCGATTGGTTCGTTCCGGTGCATCCTGCTACCGATGGCGCGCTCGTGTTCGGCATACTGAGCGAGGTCCTGGCGCAAGGCTGGCAAGACACCGAATTTATGCGCGCCCATTCCGAAGCTCCGCTCCTTGTGAAAGAGGACAACACTTTCCTTCGTATGAGCGATTTGGGTGTTGCTCCTACTACGGGGAAAAAATGCATATGGCATGGAAGTGACCATCGATCCCGAAGTCGTATGGGATGAAGCGACGCAATCTGCGAAGTCCCATCTGGAAGCCGAAAAGCCGGCGCTCGAGAATGTTCCTGAAGAGGTCGAAGGCTTTAAGGTGCGTCTGGTGTGGGATATGGCTCTCGAGGCCATCGGCAAATGGCCTCCCGAGAAGGCTTCTGAAGTTACGGGGGTGTCCGTCGAAGACATCAAACGCCTCGCTCGCATGTATGGCCAGGAAGGCCCAGTGCTTACCGGCATGAATCAGGGTCTGAACCACTACTTCAACGCTATCTATACGTACGATCTCATCTTCTTGCTTATGGTCGTTACCGGCAACATTGGCAAGGAATCCGCTGGTCTCATCTCCGGAGGCGGGAGCTTCGGCATCAGCAACTCGAACGGCTGCATCAATCAGCCGAGTTCTAAGGGCGAAAAGCCTGCTGGACCTGGTCGAAATATCAACTGGACGGCACTGTACGGCATCATTCACGACCAAGAGCTGCTGGGCAAACCGTTCCCTCTGAAGAGCCTGTATTGTTCGTGTACTAACATTGTGTCGAACCAGACCGAGCAGAACGAAACCATCAAGTCGCTCAAGGAGGTTGAGTTCTTGGTTGTCGAGGAGATGACCATGAGCGATACGGCCTTGTACGCCGATATCCTGCTTCCTGCGTGCCATTGGTTCGAGTGCGAGGACTTGCGCGTTCGCTCGTACAATATGCCCTATCTGGTGTACAACGATAAAGCGACTGAGCCTCTATATGAAAGCAAGTCCGACTTCGAGATCTACAAGATGATTGGTTCGGCGATGGGCTTCGAGGACTTCTTCGACTTCTCTGAAAAGGACTACATCTCTTTGTGGCTCAACAGTCCCGTGGCGAAAAAGGAAGGCATCACGTACGATTCTCTGCGGGAAACGAAGATTGCCCGCAACCATCAGCTCAAGGAGAATCCCTTCATGGGCGGCAAGTTCTTCCATCAGAGCGGCCGTGCGAAAATGTGGACGGAAAAGGTTGTTCCTGAATATAACTTGGGCCAGGAAATCGACGAAAGCAAGGAACATCTGCTTTTCTATTGGGAGCCTGCGCGAGAGGCAAACTTGGAGGCGCCAATCCGCGAAAAGTATCCCTTCTCGGTCCTCGGCGAGCATATGCGCACGCGCAACCATACGCAATGGTGGGACGTGGACTACATGAAGGAATACGAGCGGCAGCCTATTGCCCGCTTCAACCCCGATGATGCAAAGGAGCTGGGGATATCCGAGGGTGATACCGTGCGCCTTTACAATGACCGCGGTTCGGTAACGTTGCTTGCCACTATCAATTCCGGCCAGGCACCAAAGACCATCAACTGCCCTCGCAGCTTCCTTACCCGTGAGCATATCGATGGCGACTTCGCCACTATTTCGTTTAACGACTACAACCAAGTAACACGAAATCAGTGCTACTTCGACCAGGCTGTGGCCGTCGAGAAGCTGTAGGAGGATTGATAATATGACTCGATACGGAATGGCTATCGACCTTGAGCGTTGCGTTGGTTGCCAGGCGTGTGCCACGGCATGTAAAATCGCGAATAATCTGCCTAAGAACATTACTTACAACACGGTATATACGAAAACGAGCACCGATCCCGATGATTTTGGCACGGCAGTTGTGCACGGGGCAGTTGCCAACGACAACGCATTCGGCGAATTCCCGAATTGCGTGCTGGAATTCCTTCCGGTGCAGTGCCAGCATTGCGAGAACCCTCCTTGTCTGAGGGGTGTGCCCGACGGGTGCGACGAAGAAGCGCGACGATGGAATCGTATATGTGGACTCGTCGCTGTGCATCGGTTGCCGTTCGTGTATGATGGCGTGCCCCTACGATAATGTCCGCTCGATGAACGAGGGGAACCCGAGTACTATCTCGATGTCGTGGTGGGAGAGGCCGATGCCCCTATTCACGAGGCGGGTACGGTGGAGAAGTGCACGTTCTGCCACAATTTGATCGACAGGGGAGAGGTTCCGGCATGCATGCAGCTGTGCATGGGTCGTGCGCGGTATTGGGGCGATTTGGACGATCCGGAGTCGGAGGTTTCGAAAGCTATCGAGGGGCGCAACTATTACAAGCTGCGCGAATCGGTAGGACTGGCCCCCTAACGTGTTCTACCTGACCAAGTAACTGTGTTATTCGAGCCGTCGTTTCCCGCAGGATGCGGCGGCTCTGAACTGAACGGAGCGATTCATGAGCGAAAGCGTTGATCGAAAACTGCACAGAGCCGTGGGTCTGTCCGATCTCGCAGCGCTTTTGGCAGCCGGCTTCTTTTCCCGAATGAGCAGATTGCTCAGGCGCTTTCCGATGGGCGGTTTCTCGCCGATTGGCGCGCGAGCATGATTGATGCTTGCGGGGAAGAATCGGAGGGGGATGCGGATCTGGCGAGTCATTGCGCTGAGGCGTTTGCGGAGTCGAGCAGGGGCCTCTTCGCCGCGAGTACAGCCGATTGTTTTTTAGCGCCAGGCGTCGACGTGCTGGTCTGGCCTTTATGAAAGCCCCTTCGTGCACCGCATGATGGGCGCTGAGGGCGATCCGTCGTTGTTCCGAACCCGAATCGCTATGGATGTCGAGCGCCGCATGGCCGAATCAGGTGTGACCACGGTCGATTTGCGTCGTGAGCCTGTTGACAGCATTTTTCACGAATTGAGTTTTGGCGCATTTGCATGCTTGCGTGGCGGAAGCTGTGCGGGTCGAAGATGCCGCTGCCGAAGCAGAGTGTCGGGATCGCTTAGACTCTTTTGCCCGTAACCATGTTTTGAAATGGTGTCCTCGTTTCATGTCTGAAGTAAGGAGTCTTAGCCAGTTGGCTGCATATCGGGCTTTGTCCGATATGGGCAAGCGGTACATGTGCGAATTGGCTGCCGAAGTGGGCCTCGAAGCGAGTCTTGCATTGGAAGGCGCTGGGGACGAAACCGTTTCTCCTCGTACTTCCTGAAAGGCGGTTTCATGACATTCTTGATCGTGCTCATGCGTTGTAGTTGCGGTACTTTTTGCTGAAGCCTGCCATTAAGAAGGCACCGGCAATCTGGTATGCTGCTGCGATTGCGCTGGCGCTGCTCTATATAGGTATTGCAGGGTTTGCTGCCTCTGCCAGCGCCCGTGCGCAATGTGCTGTTCTTGCTATTGCAGAAAGGCACGTTGGCGGTTGCCCTGTTTACTGTGGTGATGTTTGTCGGGGTCTTTCCTCGTGATTCGAAGCCACGCAAATACCTGTCTCCCATACGGGCGGAGCTTTCCATTATCGCGTGCATGCTGATAGTAGGGCATATTCTCGCATATTGCCTGACCTATGTACCGCGCGTGTTGGGCGCGGGTGCGATCACCCCGTTCGTTTCTGTGGGCTTGGGCGTAGCGTTGGCCGTCACCGTGCTTCTGATTGTTTTGGGAGCCACATCGTTTAACAACGTGAAGGCTCGCATGAGCCTCGCAAACGTGGTCTCGTGTGCAGAAATGGTCATATGTGTTTTTTCGGCCTGACCTACGTGCACGTGCTTGCGATGCTTTTGCCGAGCGCGCTCTCTCGCGGCATGACGGCTGTGCAGAGCGTCGTGGCATATACCGTTGTGTTCGGTGCGTACGCAGTGCTTCGCATTGTTCGCGCCATGCTGGACCGGAAACGCGGAGACCTCTTGTAGACTACTCTCTTCCAACTCGGGGGAGCGTTTCCCCTTCAGCTTCCCCCGAGTTCCCCCTCTTCTCTTTGCTGCTTTGCGGAGAAATCGGTCTTTTTGTTCGCTAAAATGGACGAGCGCAAAGTTGTAGGTTGGATTTGCGGGAAGACAACCGGTTGGAGGAGACGGTGGAAAACAGGAATCGATTGATGCGTGGTTCGCGCTCGTTCCCGAGCAGGCGAAGGCGACTGCTCGGCGATTGCTCTTGGAGGTTGGCAACCTGCGAAGGGAAGAGGTTATCTACCCACCGCAAGGCGACATCTTAAACGCGCTTGCCTATGTAGCGCCTGAAGACGTCCGCGCCGTCATTCTGGGGCAGGACCCCTACCATGGCCCGGGGCAGGCGATGGGCTTGTCGTTCTCGGTGCCCAAAGGGGAGAAGCTTCCGCCGAGCTTGCGCAATATCTATAAGGAAATGGCATCTGATCTGGGGTGCAGTATACCTGTAAGCGGTGATTTGTCCGCATGGGCACAGCAAGGTGTGCTGCTTTTGAACACGACGCTCACCGTGCGGGAGCACGAGGCGAACTCTCACAGCAAGCTGGGCTGGCAAGTGGTCACGACGGCAATCGTCGAGGCGTGCATGCGCTTGCCTCAGCCGGTGGTCTTTTTTGGCGTGGGGGCGCCCGGCCATCAAGGTGATTGAGAGCGCAAAGTCGCGCGCGGCGAAGGGCGCGTTCGAGGGTGGCGCTTGCGCTGGTGCTGCGGACTCTGGCGCCGATGACCACGCATCGAGCGGTACCGCCCCCGCTGTTGCCGACTCAAGCGGCTCCCTTGCGGGCGGCGCCCTTTCCTGCAAGTTCATCCTCAAAAGCACGCACCCTCGCCACTTTCGGCATCGCGCGCGGCTGGCGATCTTCCCCGCTTTCTTGAAACCGCGTCCGTTCTCCCGCGCAAACGATTTGCTGAAGGAATGCGGGGTCGAGCTTATCGATTGGTCGCTTGCTGGCTGATCGCCCAGGTGATTCCGCGCGCCATGCGAAGCGCGGGTTCTTTAAAGTGGTTGCCGGGGTTCGACTCGAATTGCGTCGGTACCCCCTTGTTGCGAAATGCGGCTACGACCTCGTCCGTTCCCGTTGCAACGTTACGCAGAAGTCGGCTCGGGGTCTTCGCTTCCTTTGCTGCCAAGCGAGAAATACGCGCAGTCGATTGGACAGGCGAGTGGCGTCTCGGTGGCAAAGTGCGCGAAATCGGGATACCAAAGCGGTTCTCGAAGCGCTTGCAATGCGGGAGAAGGCCGACGAGTTGAGTGCTGTCCAGGTGGCGAAAAGCCCTGCAAGCGAGTAGCCCGCGACGGTGCGGCAGATGCGGGGCCTGTTGGGTTTGCCGCATTCCCGCTCGACCTGGGGAATGATTTCTTCTTCCAACAAGCGAAGCTGGTCTTGGGCGCGTCCCGCAAAGGGGGCATCGTCGGCAAACAGGCCGGGGCATTTCAAGGCGTAAGGTTGTCGTTCCAACAGGCGGGTTTGATGGCGACAAGCGCGAAAGGCGGGCAGCCGATACGCTGGCATTCGCTGAGGACGTCGAGGCCGTCCCCATCATAAACATGCAGGTAAACGATGTGATTGAGGCAGTTGCTGTTGTCGCCGATACGGTTGGCGTCGTCGATACCGTCGCTGCCGCAGCTGTCGCCGATGTGGTTGTCTCGCGTGTTACGGTTGGCGTCGTCGCTGTCGTCCTCTTCGCCGCCTTCGCCAGCGCGATTGCGCGCATTGCCCGAAGGTTGCGCAGGCCAAACGGTGACGCGCGCCCCTTGAACATCAAACGCGAACAGGGGCGTCGGGGTATATTCGGGACAGGCCGTTCCCGCATTCGGAGTCGATGCCTCGCCATCTTTCACGGCAACCACTTTGGCCGAGGAGGCGTTGGCGACAAGCGAAACAGAGCCCCCGCCCGCAAGCTCCCTTGCGCCCGCAGGATGATCTACGGGCGCAAGGGCGTCGTGTCTGCCTCGCCCCATCGCCGCCCCCTTAGATGGAGAAGTTGCCGACCTCAGAAAGCTCCAGGTCAGCGTTGCGCTCGCTCGCCCAATCCACGTTCCACGGGCTCGTGAACAGCAGCAACTTACCGCCGCGCATGTCCTCGACGCGCAGTGTGTCGCTTGTCAGGTTAAGCTTCGCGATGTCGTAGGTGGAAGGGTCGTTCATGATCCAGCGAATCTCGGAATAGGGGAGCGCCTGCCTGCGCACCTCGACGCCGTATTCGCTTTTCAGGCGCTGTTCAAGCACGTCGAGCTGCAGCACGCCGACCACGCCCACAATGACGCTCTCCATGCCGGCACCCAGCTCGCGGAAGATCTGGATGGCACCCTCTTGGGCAAGCTCCTCCATGCCCTTCTACGAACTGTTTGCGCTTGAGCGTGTTCACCTGTGTGACGCGCGCGCGAAGATCTCGGGTGCGAACGTGGGGATTTCAGGGTACTGTACGCGGCATTTACCTGCGCAAACAGTGTCGCCAATCGAGAAGATGCCCGGATCGAACAGTCCGACAATGTCGCCCGCGTACGCCTCGTCGACCGTCGCGCGGTCGTCCGCCATAAGCGAGGTTCCCGTGGCGAGCTTCAGCTTTTTGCCGCCCTGCATGTGCATTGCGTCCATGCCCCGCTCGAACTTGCCCGAGCAGATGCGCACGAAGGCGATGCGGTCGCGATGGTTTTTGTCCATGTTCGCCTGGATTTTGAAGACGAATCCTGAAAACTCGTCGCGCATCGGGTCGACAGGGATTGCCCGTGAGGCAGTCGGTGTAGGGAAGCGGCGTGGGGGTGAGTCGCAGGAATTCTTTCAGGAACGGTTCGAGGCCGAAGTTGGTGAGTGCGCTGCCGAAGAACACGGGGAGAGCTTGCCGGTGCGCACTGCATCGAGGTCGAGGCTCGTCACCTGCGCCGTCGAGGAGCTCGATGTCGTCGATGAGGTTCGCGTGGTTCGCTTCCCCGATAAGGTCGGCGAGTTCAGCGTCGCCGAGCTCGGCCTCAATTTCCGCAACTTTCTTGGTGGCGTTGGCGTGCCCGTCGCCCTCGAAGGCGATGACGCGGCGGGTCTGGCGGTCGAACACGCCGCGGAAGTTCTGGCCGCAGCCGATGGGCCAGTTCATGGGATACGTGCCAATGCCGAGCACCGTTTCAATCTCCTCCATGAGGTCAAACGGGTCGCGCGCCTCGCGGTCGAGCTTGTTCACGAACGTGAAAATGGGGATGTGGCGCAGCGTGCACACTTTGAAGAGCTTTTTGGTTTGCGCCTCGACGCCCTTTGCGCCGTCGATGACCATGACCGCGGCGTCCGCAGCCATGAGCGTGCGGTAGGTGTCTTCTGAAAAGTCCTGGTGGCCGGGGGTGTCGAGAATGTTAACGCAATAGCCGTCATAGGAGAACTGCAGCACCGAGGAGGTCACGGAGATACCGCGCTGCTTCTCGATGTCCATCCAGTCGGACACGGCGTGTTTCGAGCTGGACTTGCCTTTGACCGAGCCTGCGGTTTGGATGCTGCCAGTGTAGAGCAGGAGCTTCTCGGTGAGGGTCGTCTTGCCCGCGTCGGGGTGCGAGATGATGGCGAAGGTGCGTCGTGAGGAAATCTGATCCGTTAGGGTCGACATGCTGGTTCTTTCTCGTGCTCGGAAATGAAATGCCCTGCTCGCGCGGATTGCGAGCGCGGTGCTCGGCGGGCGCACAGGGCGACAAACTCATATTGTACTATTCCCGCGTACGAGGTAGCGCGCGTTCACGCAGATGACAAGGGGCCGCGGGTGGAGCGTATCGCGAGGCGGGAAGGCGGGCGATACGCGCGAGGGGATGCGGGCGCGAGTCCGAGTGGCGCGCGGGGGTGCGGATGCGAAGGCGGCCGATGCGCGAGGCGCAATGAGGCGCGGGTCCCGCGCCGTCGGGTGGCTTATGTGCTAGCGACCTAAGATGCCCTTCACATCGTTAAGGTTGCTTGCAAAGTGGACGTGCTTCAGGCGCTCGGGGGTGGAGAATCCCTTCTCAATCATGAGGTTGATCTGGGCTTTCAGGTGGTTGTAATAGCCATCCAAGTTGTAGATGATGCAGGGTGCGTTCAAGTGCGAAAGCGAGAGCATCGACATGACCTCTGACACTTCCTCAAGCGTGCCCGAGCCACCGGGGAAGGCGATGAACGCGTCGCCGAGCTCGATCATCTTTGCTTTCCGATCGGCCATGGTGTCGGTCACGATAAGGCGTGTGATGGTGTCGAGCTGCACGGCTTGGTCGATGAAAAACTGAGGCTCAACGCCTGTGACCTGGGCGCCTGCGTCGAGCGCGCTCTCTGCGAGAATCCCCATGGCCCGACCTTCGATCCGCCGTAGACAAGGTTGTTGCCGCTTTTCCCGATCCATGCGCCCAGCTCACGGGCTGATTCGGCGATGGACGGGTCGTTGCCTTCGTTTGCTCCCCAGGTAGACGGTGATGTTCATGGGTTCCTCTCCGCATGCTTGTTTGTGTCGAGGAAGATTATAGCGAAGGCGAGGGCAAGCAATGAGGGGCGCGTGGGGAAGCCTACGATGAAGGGCGCACGGCGCGACCCCGCGATTCCCTAAAGGTCTTTCGCCTGGAAGATTTGGATGCTGATAAAACAGCTCGCGGCGTAGATGTCGAGGGCAACGATGATGAGGGCGATGAACAGAGGCCGGCTGTACGTGTCGATCCACGCGAGGATCGATTGCATGACGTCGGGGGGCGAGGAAGTTCGTCAGGATGACGACGTCGATACACCCCGCCAGGATGAACACGCACATGAGATAGCGTATTCCCTTCGTGTTGCCGAATTTCACAAGGAGTGGTTCGACGATAGCGGCGATGATGAGGACAGCCATCGTGGCGGCGACGCTCGATGAGATAATCTCGATCGGCCCGGCTGCCTCGAAGCCTTCGAGAAAACGGGGAAGCGTCCCGTTGAGCACGATGCCGAGGGCCGAAGCGCAAACGACGACGGCGGCGGCGCATGCCAAGATGGTCGCATAGCGGCTCGTGATGATGTCGCGGCGCGCAAAGGGGAGTGCGGCACGGTAGCGCAGCCAGCCGTTTTGGTCGTCATACCCCATGAGCGAGAACATGATGAGCATCGGTGTCATGGCGCACACGACTGCGGCGGCGCCCGCTGCGCTCTCCATCGTCCAGCATATGAAGACGAACACGAATGCGAGGATGCCGATGAAGCTGAGGACGAAGGTGCGCACAATAGCAAGTTCGGAGAGGAAGGCGGCTTTCATCAGTTGTTTCCTTTCAAGATAAAATGCAGGTAGTCGTCGATGGAGGTGCGGTCGCAGGGCACTTCGGGGAATGCTTCGGCGAATTCGAAGCGGTTGGGAACGAGGACATCGCAGCTGAACTCACGCTTTGCAGCTCGAGCGCCATCAACGCATGCGAGAATCCGTTGTGCCTGTTCAGCTGTGCAATGCGCGATACCGGCAACATCAGTTATCTGCTCGCGCGGCATGTCGAAGATGATGCTGCCCGCGTCGATGCCCACCACGCGATCGGCGATGCGTTCCAAATCGCTTGTGATGTGGCTCGAAAGCAGCACGCCGCGATCGCCAGTCGATGCATAATCGCGCAGCTCATCGAGCAGCTCGTCGCGAGCGAGCGGGTCGACCTGCGGTCGCCTCGTCGAGGATGAGCAAATCGGCGTCGTGCGAGAGCGCGCAGGCGAGCTGCAGCTTCATGCCCATGCCGCGAGAGAGCGACTTCACCTTCTTCTTTGGCTCGGCCCAAATCGCTCGATTAGCGCCTCAAAGCATGTGCTATCCCAGGTGGGAAAGGCGGGCGCGATGCATGTCCCCACTTGGGACACCGTAATCTCGGAGGGGTAGGGGCACGTGTCGAACACGACGCCGACGCGGGAGCGAAGCCGTCGCGCGTCGGCGTCGGGGGTGTCGGCGGCGAGGGGTTCGCCGAACAGCGCCGCATACCCGGAATCGAGCTTCAAAAGGCCGAGCGCGGCTCGGATTATCGTGGTCTTTCCCGCGCCGTTCGCGCCGACGGCCCGACGATTTCTCCTGACTCGATGGAGAGATTGGCATTTCGAAGCGAGAGGGAGTCGCTCACCTGGCGGCTCGCATCGCGTATCTCGAGAAGGTTTGACATGGGCGTTCCGTTTCCTTTCATCTGGTAGATCGCTTTCACGTGCGCGCTGATCGCGGCTTCATTCGAGATCCTCAGGGAGCAACGAGGTCGAGCATGTTGTGCAGCTCGGCCCGCGTGACCCCCAGCTCAGCCGCCTGTTCGCCCGCTTGCGCGAGCAGTTCCTCAACTTGACGCAGGCGCCTTTCGCGAAGGAGCGTGGTTCCCCGCGGCTACGAAGCTGCCCTTTCCCTGCACGGTTGCGATAAATCCTTCGGCCTCCAAGTCGGAGTACGCGCGCTTGGTGGTTATTACGCTGACGCCGAGGCCGTTCGCGAGCGCACGAATGGAGGGAAGTTTCTCCCCCGCTTGGAAGCGCGCCCGACAGAATCTGGGCTTTCATCTGTGAGGTTATCTGCTCGTAGATGGGCTTGTCGCTCGAGTTGGATAGGATGATGTCCACGGTGAGTCCTTACGTGTGTATATCTGATAAGCACAGTATATATACACTATACACAGTTACGCAAGCACGATTTTGGACTTTTCTGAAATTTGATGAAAGGGCCAAGCTGGCTGCTCGAGTGCAAGTCCCACGCTAGCTGACGCGCCCCTCGGTCTCAGATTGAGATCGCTCGCGAATGACCTGGGGTAACGTGGCCTATGGATTGCAGCTTCTGCAGGGCGTGTATCCCTCGTCGATAAGCGTCTGTCGCAACCCGGTGAACTCCTCTTTGTTGGCAGGGGACATGGACTGCACGCTGTCGCACTCGGGACGATGGAATTTGTGGCTCCTCTTGTTCAGAATGTACGTTTGCTGTTCGGCGGTGCTCGCGGAAGAAGACGAGTCGCCGCTCGTTTTCGTGTCCGAGGAACCGGATGGCGTTGCCTGCGCTTCATTCCCCCCTGCTGTGTTGCTGGAAGTCGATGATCCGCTCGTGCCCGAAGCGCCCGCCTCGCGCTTGCTCGGCGCGCTTTGGGAAAAGCGCCGCGTCGGTGCCCGCGCCTCGGGTCGTGGTTGCCTCACCCTTGGTCTTCACGGCGGGAACCTCGCTCGACTCCCAGTTATCGCCCGTCACGTAGTCGATCTTCACGCCGGGCTCCACGTTGTAGACGAAGACGTTGAAACGTATGGCCTGCCCGCCGTCTTCCACAGATTCCGCTTCCATCTGAACCCCTCGCGCCACCAGGTCGTTCGCTGCAAAGAGCGGGGTCACGCGATAGAGGACATGGTTGTTCGTGCGGCGGACGTAGTTGCCCACCAACTCCTCGTAATAGGTCATCCCCACGGCGTTCATCGTGCGCGTACCGGTGATGAGGTTACGCTCGTTGGCATCCTCGCCGCACAGCTGGTGCGCAATGAGATGGCTGCGGTTGTAGAGCATCTCGCGGTCGACAAAGCTGTAACGATGCTGAACCCAGCCCGAAGGGTGAACCTGCGAGATGTCGCCGCGCTCGGCATTGGAGACGGTCTCGGGTCCGATAAGGCCTGTCGCCGTGCCGCAGCGCCCCTCGAAGTCGAGCCTCGCTGAATTCCATGAACGATCCGCGCGCCGCGTCATCGGCGGAGAATCCAGGCTGTCCCTTGTTGACGTCGATGCAGAGCGCACCTGAGTACTCGGGGATATCGGATAGCTTCGCGGTGGCACTGCCTGCGGAAACTTGCTGCGAGCTTGCTGCGCTGTCCCCGTTCGCGACGCTTTCGATGTCGGCACACCCGCCAAGCGAGGGAAGGCACAGGCTCACTGCCAGAAGCAGGGCGGCAAGCGTGCGGACAAGGCGCTCGCTTGCGGGGGAGGTGGTTTGCTGCGTTTGCAAGGGGACGTCCTTCCGTCAATGGGACATGTCGTGAATGGCATGCCGCTGCCTCATGATACCCGATACAGGCCACCCGAACGCGAGGGCTGTTCGCGGTTTCTGTCCTCGCTTCTCGTTTGCGTTGCAAGCGGCGGCGAGGGGCGCGAGAGGCGCTTCGGAAAACTCTTCCAGTTGGGTTTCGACTGTCCGAAAGCATGGACAGACTGGTTCGTACGCACGTTCTACAATGGTACCAATCGAGAAAACGACGGGAGGCACACGCATGGCACTGCAGGGCGCGCATCAGCTCTTTGGCGATACGGATGAATCGTCGTGTGTGCCCGATGCGGCATGCGCGCCCAGAAGGTCGAGTGCGCGCGAGGCATCGGATGCGCCCTACGCACCCGATGCGGCGTGCACGATTGGGATGCCAGGTGAGGCTTGCAGGCTCAAAGCGTCACAGATGCTGGGCGCGCCGTCTTCTCCCGAGGCTTTCCCCTTGGGCGATTATTTGGCTGACGCTTTTATAGCCTGGGATTTCTACGCTGACGCACCGATTCCCGATGCGCCTTTCGTCCTGCGTTTCTCCGAAGGAGATCTCGTGGCATATCGGGCGCTGGACGGCGAGCTTGTCGTCTGCGCGGGATCGGTGGACACCTCGCTTCCGCCTGCCAGTTTGCGGCGCGACGCCGAAGACTGCTGTCCCGCGTGGGTCGTTGCGGGACCCCTCTCTTGCGCGTTTGGCCAGCGTGCTTGCCGGGTTTTCCGCGCAGCAAAAGATGAATACGTCATCGAGCTGGAAGAGTGCAATATTTGTCTATTGCTTGAGGGCGGCATGGTTCAAGCCGCTGTCTGCGAGCCGAGGATGTTGGCGGCAGCTGCTTACTCTTCGAGGAGGAAGCGCAGGTAATCGCGGTATTCCTCGACGAGGCTCTGCGGGGCCGCGATGCTCACGGCGCGGCCCATGCTCGCGACCCAACCGAAGAATTGCTGGCTCTTGCACACCTTCACCCGCGCCCGTACCTGCTGCCCGTCGAAGGGGAGGAAGGTCGCGCCTTTGCCGAAGCGATCGGTGATGATCTCGACCTTGTCGGGGTCGACGGTCAGCTCGCAGGCGACCTCCTCGCCGTTAAACCGTCCGAACATGATGGCTTTCCCCTGGTCGAAGGCGTAATTGGCAATCTCTTCGTTGCGGGTGGCTGGCATATCTCGCTCGACGCTCACCTTCGCCATGCGGTCGAGCCGGTACTCGGTGAGATTGGCGTGGTGGTCGTTCCATGCGGTCAGGTAGTAGAACCCGTCGTCGTAGGAGATGGCCACGGGGTTACCTCGTGGCGCTTGCCCTCGCGCGTTTCGTGCGGCTTGCCGTCTGCGCCGATCTTTGCGGTAGGCGAACGCTACTTTGCAGCGCAGGCGGAGGGCCTCGTGGATGGCGTCGACGGTCGAGAGCACGCTCTCGCTTTTCGACTTGATGCGTCCTTCGACGTGGATGCGGCGGTCGAGAAGCGCCTGCTCGCGGTTGGTGGCGAGCTGTTTGATGTTGGTGATGAGCATGCGCGCCTGCCGCTCGGTGATGGCACGGCATGATTGGACGGCGTCGACCATGAGCATGAGCTCTTCGAGGGTGAAATCGCGTCGCTCGATGGCATATTCCACGGGGTTGCGCTGGTAGGTTTTGATGTCGATGTCGAAATCGCGCAGCGTCTTGATGTCGTCGTAGATGCTTTTGCGCTCGGCGGATATCCCGTATGAATCGAGCCGCTCGAGAATCTGCGTCATGGAAAGGCCGTGCTCGGCGTCGGTTTCCTCCTGAAGGATTTTCCAGAGATAGAGAACTTTGAGCTTCGCCTTGCTGTTGTACGCCATAACAGTCGCTTTCTCGAGGGGCGCAATAACGATATGCTCACTCATTGTAGCAGATGGGAAGAAGAGTGTCCCATAGTTTCCGTGTCCGATAACATGGACGGGCTTATTTTGTCGGCCCGATAGAATGGCAACTATATTGAGAAGGACGGAAGAGGAGAAGGAAAGGACGGCTGCGATCATGAGCCTCAAGTTCTCGTTACATCGCGGATTTCAACATTGCTGGCATGCGTTACTGGGATGGCGCAAAGGTGATTTCAAGCTCAAGCCGGGCAAGAGGCTGCGTCTTGTCGCGGAGCCGCACAATCCGGCGGATCCCAACGCCGTCGCCATCTATCGCAAGGACGTGAAGCTCGGCTACATTCCCCGTGATCAGAACGACCTTGCAGCCCAGTTGTTGCACTTCGGCCACGACGACGTGCTTGAGTGCCGCATTCTTAAGGTTGACAAAAGGCTGAAACCTGGAACCAGGTTCGCGTCGGGCTTTACATGACCGACAAGGTGAAAGGGGAATAGCGCAAGGCGAGGCAGCTGTTCGGAAGAGGACTTTTTTGGCGGTTTCCGAAGGCTCCCGACGGCATGCTCGCCTTCGATTTTCTCGGGACGACTACTTGGATTGCGCTGCCGGCATTCTATAATGACCATAGGAATATACGCACAACCAAGGAGGTTCATCATGGAGAAGGAACTGTTCGATTACGTTGCCGAGCGCGCGGGCATTCTCGCCACTGCCGACACGAGCAAGCAGGACACGAAGGACGCGGCTGCTGCCTGGAAAGACGCTGTTGCCGCCGATAGCAGTGACGCCGCTGTTGAGGCTGCGACCACCAAGCTGCTTGACTTTCTTGAGGGCCGCCCCACCACGATTGACGGCGTTATCGCGTTCGCCCAGGGGCCGGCGAAGGAAATGATGGGCGAAGAGGCTGCCGCCAAAATGCTCGAAGCGCAGCTCGCGCGCAAGGAAGCGGGCGCCAAGTATTGCAATTGCCCCTCCTGCGCCGCCGCCTCCGAACTGCTTGCGAAGTTCGGCCGCATCGAGCTGTAATACATCTCACGTCGCAAACTATGCATCGAGCGCGCGGGTCCGTCAAAGGTCCGCGCGCTTTTGCTTTGGCGCACGATAGTCGCACGATAGGGGGCATGCATGCGAAAGCGCGAGTTCGAAACCGAGCGCGGGACACTGCGTTATTGGATGTCGGAAAACGACGAGGAAACGGCGCAGCTTGTCTTCCCGTAATACAAACAGGCCGCGTGCATGGGGCACGCGGCCTGTCGAGTGCGCTTCTCGGGTAGCTGCGAAGCGGATTGCTTTCAGCCTGAATGACGCGGCGAAGCACTACACCTCTAGATTCTTGACAGCCCCGGGGACTTACTTTGTAGCCCTTCGACTTCACGGCGCCGATGATGAGGCCGATGACGAGCCACGCGATGCCTACGATGTAGGTCGGCACGTCGAAGCCGGTGAACACGTACAGCAGGATGAGCACGCCGAGGACCGGGCATACCAGATACTTCACGATATCGCCAAAGCTGTTGCGCTTCTTCTCCTTGACGAAGAAGAACAAGAACACGGCGATGTTCAGCAGGACGAACGACGACAGCGCGCCGAAGTTCACGAAGCGGGACAGCGTTGCCATGTCAAGGAACAGCGGCAGGATAAGCGAGACGCAGCCGATCGCGATAGCGGCGAACCAGGGCGTCTGGAACTTCGGATGCACTTTGCCGAACACGCGCGGGATCACGCCGTCGCGGCCCATGCAGTAAAGCAGGCGAGCGGACGCGGTCTGCGCGTTCATGATGTTCGCGATGCCCACGGCCACGATGTTCACGATGAGCAGCAGCTTGTAGAAGACGGGGCCGCCACAGGCCAGAGCAGCGTCAAAGAAGCCCATTTCGGGATCGATGTTCTGCCAATCGGGCTGGATGAGCGCGGCGATGTAGGTCTGCGCAACGAACACGACAACCATGATGCACAGAGCGATGATGATGCCCTTGCCGATGGTCTTTTCGGGCTGCTCGGTTTCCTCAGCCAGCGTGGACATACCGTCGAAGCCGAGGAACGACAGGCAGGCGATGGAGCACGCCGTGGCGATAAAGTGCAGGTCAACCTTGCCGGGCTGGTAGATCGGGTCCATGGTGAACTCGCCGGAGCCGCCGCCACCTAAGATGAAGTTCGTGCCCAGGGCGATGAAGGCGATGACCGCGAGGATTTCGATTGCGAAGATGACCCAGTCGACGCCCTTCTGCATGGTGATGCCTCGGATGTTGACGATCGTGTTGAACGCCACGAACACGAGGACCCACAGATACCAGGGGCTTCCCGGGATGAGCGCTACACCCCAGTTCGCCACCATAACCAGAAGAAGCGAGGGGACGAAGATGTAGTCCAAAAAGGATGAGCCAGCCAGCGACGAAACCGACATGTGGATTGATACCGCGCTGCACATAGGAATACACCGAACCCGCGATGGGGAAGCGCTTCGACATGTGCATGTAGCCCATTGCGGTGAAGCTGATGGCGATGAAGCCGATGATGTACACGAGCGGCGTCATGCCACCTGACGCCTGCTGAATCTCGCCGTAAATGGACTGCGGCGCGATGATAACCATAAACAGCACGCCGTAGAGAATGACGTCCTTCAGCGTGAGGCCGCGGCGCAGCTCTTGCTTGTAGCCGAAGGCCTCGATTCCTCCGCTTTCTGCGGAGACTTTCTGCTCTGCCATTTCCCTTCCTTTCATTATCTCGATAGGAAAAAGCATTACGCAGAGCTAGAAGCGCTATCCGGCTCTGAGTAATAGGCTAGACTTTAGCACGATAAAGCAATGGATTGTTCACTAAATAGCGAAATGGTTGCCGATTCGAACGGAACGGCAACCATTTCTTCGTGAGTGGTAAGTTTTTTGCGCTCTCGGCCTTCCTCGGCGTGCGCTGCGGAAGCGCGAAACCTTACGGTTGGGGAATCAGCACGGGGAACTGCGGCAGCTTCGGCGTACCGATGCGCAGGGACAGCTCGACTTCGCACGGCTCGCAGCCTTGGTTCACTTCGACGTCGCTTTGCACCGACATGTACATGTAGGTTTCCACGGCATCCCAGCCCGTGACGCGCATCAGCAGGCGCTGCAGCTCCTTCGAGCCGTTCATGAGAGCCTGCTCGTAATGCTCGCCGCAACTGTTCACGTACCACTTGCCGCCCTCGCCGAAGGTTTCGAGCACCGGCCAGTTCAGCTCAAAGTCCTTTACCAGCTGCACGCGCACGGTGATTTCGGCCGGAATCTCAATGCCGGTGCCGCACAGCTCAGCGTCGCCCATGGTGGCGTGCACGTCGCCCATCTGCAGCAGGGCGCCGGGGACGCGGACGGGGAAGTACAGGCGCGTGCCCTTGGTGATCTTCTTGTTGTCCATGTTACCGCCGTGGCTGCCGACGAAGCCGTCGATGACGTCGGGGCCGGAAGGCGCCGTGCCGATGACGCCGATCATCGGGTCGATGGGGAAGCTGACCTCGTTAAACGTGGCCATGCCGTCCTTAATCGGGATTTTCTTGGTGCGATAGCCCGTGGTCTCGAACAGCGGGCCGCAATGATCGTCGGTGGCGATGGTGCCCTCGTCGGCAACCTTCACGTCATAGATATCGACCACGAGCACGTCGCCTGGCTCGGCGCCTTCGATGAACACGGGGCCGGCGGCGGGATTCGCGAAGCCGTAGGAGTAATCCAGGTCGGCCATCGTCGTCTGCTCGTCGGGGATGCGGTTGCTGAAGCAATCGAGCGTCTTGAACAGCAGCACTTCGCCCGGCTTGGCGGTGGCGCATGGCTTGTTGTCTTTCGAGAACACGGTGACCTGGTCGGTGATAACCTGCATGATGCTCATCCTTTCGTTGGTTGCATGGCATCGTGAGGTTGTGCCGCGGGGCTACCGAGGGCTTTCCGCTTGCGACGCCGATGCCGATGAGGCGATTCTACACCTTATCGGCATCGCGGCGCGTATCGCCTCGGCGTGAGACAGGGGTCGGTGGGGCAGGGGCCGGCGTGGGGTAGGTTATGAGGCCGGGGTAGGGCGATTTGTCTCGCCTTGGTGGTGCTGAGTTCTCGCTGATGCGTCGCTTCTTTCTATCGATGCAGGCGCACTTTGTTGGCCTTCAAGCAGAAGAAGATGCCCAAGACAAGCACCACGGCAACGGCGGCGGTGAGCGCCATCGAGTCCGACAGATGGAGCATCGGCATGCCGATCAGCGCCCCGACGGTGTACGGGATCAGCCAGAACAACCACACGCAGATGCTCAGGCGATGGAAGTTCGACCTCGAGCGATCGTTGCCGCGAATGACGACGACGGTGGCCCACACTGCGTGGAACAGCATGAGCGAAAGCGCCAGGCCGCCGGTGATCGCGTGGAGCTGCGATCCCGCGCCGGTGTTCGTGTTCGCGACGAGGGTCATAATCGTGGTTCCGGTGGTGTCGAAAACAAACCCCGTCCAGAAAAGCGCCAAATGCTTCGGCTTCAGTGTGCCGGAACGGCGCTCGGCGAAAACGCCGATCGTGTAGAAGACCAGTGCCAGGGAAATTATCGCTGCGGCGAAAATCACCATCCCCGTGCTCGAACCCATTTGCATACCCATAGCTATACGTCCTTTTCAAGATTGTTTCCTTGGTGGCGAACCAGCTCGTTTCGCCGAAAAGAATCATGAAGGAGGTGCCCCTGAACATCTACGGGCAAATGTTCAGGGGCGAGATGTGGTGCCGAATCAGGAGGGCCGGCTCGCTTAGCTTGTCGGGCGTCTCTGGGGAGCGTTTGCGCGTGGGCTGGTGCCGCTGGATTGGGCGACTGCGCCAGGTAGCGGAGCCGGGCTGCGGCGCTTGCTACTTTCGTAGAGGGCCTCGTCGAGCATGGCGAAGAGCACCGAGCAGTCGGGCTTCTCGCTTCTTAGCTCCGCGAGGACGTTTCTCAAGGTGAATTCGCTCACCGCTTCGGCGCTCAGGCATTCGGGACGGTCGGGCCTGATTGCGGCGTCGTTTTCGAATATGGTGATCAGGCCGTCGCGAATGTGGCCGAAACTTTTTCCTCGCGAAGGTGAGCGGCGGCCTTTTCCGCTGCGGGAAGCGAATCGGCCCCTTTAAGCCAATGGATTCTGAAGTGCTCGAGCGTCTTGACCATGCTCTCGAACATGCGCACGCAGTAATCGAGGTAGCGCTCGCCGTTGGAGGGATGGCAGAACTCCTCGAAGAAGGCGCGCTTGAAGAACAGCTCCGCGGTGGCGGTGGTCAGCTCGGTCTTGAAGAGAAGTAGTTGTAGATGGTCCCCACGCTCACGTCGCATTCCGTTGCCAGGCCCCTAACTGAGAGCGAAGCAAGACCGTATTTTTCCGCGGTGTCGTAAGCGTGCGCGAGCAGTTCCTCGCGGGATATCGATGACTTCATCGCGCTCCTTCCAGGCGGATGTATGCGGGGTGCGTGTTTTCCCGGGCAACCAGGGACGCACCTATTCTAAATCAAGCCGTGAAGAGGGGCGCGGCGAAACTTAGGCGGGGCGACAGGGTCGCCGCGCGTGGGAATGGGGGTCGCCGCGCCAGAGCAGGGCCAAAGTACTCGACCCTTGCCCGCTTCGTCCGCAGCCTCTTGACGCAAAACGCCCGGGGCGTGTCGGGTTCAACCGACCTGCGCCTCGGGCGTTCGCGTTGATTCTCGAGAAGTCGTTCGCGGAGGTTTGGGGACACGCGGCAGACGCAGCTTACGGGCGCTGGCCCATGCCGCCTTCGAGCGTGATGGTCTCGCCGCTCATGAACTTGAAATCGGGGCCGCAGAGCTGGAGCACCGCACGGCCGATCTCGGTCTCGACGTTGCCGTAGTGGCCCATCGGCGGCATGTGAACGTTGGCCTCGTAGGCCTCGGGGTATTGCTCCTTGAAGTTCTCCAAGGCGGCGGTCCATGCAAGCGGGCACACGATGTTCACGTTGATGCCGTCCGCCCCACTCGGTTGCTGCGACGCGCGTCAGGCCGCGGATGCCCTCTTTGGCCGGCCGCGTAGGCGCACTGGCCATAGTTGCCGAACAAGCCCGCGCCGCTGGCAAAGTTCACAACGGAACCCTTCGTCTCCTTCAGGTGCGGGTAGCACGCCTGCATGTAGTAGAAAGCGGCGTAGAGGCCGGAATAGATGGCGAGATCGAACTGCTCAGGGAGTGGTCGGCAAGCGTAACGCCCGACGCGGACGCCTGAGCGTTGTTCACGAGGAAGTCAATGCGCCCGAACTTGGCCATCGCCTCGTCAACAACGCCCTGCGCAACCGCCTTGTTGTCGGCGGACGCGTTGATGTTTGCCTGCGCGGTCAGCACCTCGATGCCGTAAGCGCTCTCGAGCTTCTCCTTCGCGGCGTCGAGTTTCTTCACGTTGCGCCCGGTGATGACGAGGTTTGCGCCCTCTTTGGCGAACGCTGTGGCGATGCCGTAGCCGATAGAGCCGGCGGAGCCGTCCTTCAGCGCCGCGAAGCCGGCGCCCGTGACGATGGCCGTCTTTCCACTGTAGAAGCCCATGGGTCCTCCTTATTGATGGGGATTTCCCCTGCGATTGGGGTATGGGCCGATTCTAGCCATATGTGGCTTGCGGGGTAGCAATCAATTCCCTGCGTGTACGCCCAACGGTAGATTCTGCCCGTCCTGCGCGATGGACGGGAGAAGAGGAAGGCGGGGGAACAAGGTGCGGGCGGCGTTCTTCAAGCAGCGACAATCCTGCATCAAGAATAACGAGGAAGCGAAGCAGATAAAGCGCGCTCACGCGGCAGGAAAAGAATGGGGAAGGAGAGATGTCGCAACGGGTGATAACGGTGCGCTTGCGGTTCCCCATGCCGCTGATGGCCGCAGATTCCCGCTTCGGCGATTGGGGTTTGCGGGCTTTCATAGCGTAATGGTAGGGTGAGGAAACCGTGATGACGACGCATGCCATACACGTATCACATCTTATCACATTTCATCACTCAAGCGATGAGGGGGGTCATATGGCAAGACTATCGGTCGCGCCGCGCGCCAAAGACGATAGCAAGTTCGCAACGTTTTTGGACGAGTATGAGCGCAGGGTGGAGGCCACGCCGCCTGGCATGTGCGCCGTGGCGATGCAGCTCGACCTGCTGCGTGCGGGCGGATGCCAAACGTGTGGCAAGTGCGTGCCGTGCCGCGAGGGATAGCCCATATCGAGACACTGCTCGAAGAGGTTCTCGCGTTCGACGCCGGTTCCGATGTGCTCGAAGAGATCCGCGCTCAGGCCGCGGTCGTGCGCGACACTGCCGACTGTGCTATCGGCTGGCATGCGGCCGAAGTGCTCCTTACGGGCCTCGATTCGTTCAAAGAAGAGTTCGAAAACCACGTCAAGCAGGGAAAATGTCGCGAAGGCGTCGCGCAAACGGTGCCGTGCGAAACGCTGTGCCCTGCACATGTGAACGTGCCGGCCTACATTGCGCTTGCGGGGTTGGGGGACTATGCCGGGGCGATCGGTATGATTCGCAAGGACAACCCGTTCCCCACGGCGTGCGCGTTCGTGTGCGAGCATCCGTGCGAGAAGCGCTGCCGCCGCACGCTCATCGATGCTCCGATCAACATTCGCGGCATCAAGAAGTTCGCGGTGGACCAGCTCGCCGCAGATCAGGTGACAACGCCTGCCCCCGCCGCGCCCACGGGCAAGAAGATCGCCATCGTGGGTGGCGGCCCCTCTGGCCTGACCTGCGCATACTTCTGTGCTCTTATGGGACATGAGGTGCACGTGCTCGAGATGCGCAAGCAGCTCGGCGGCATGATGCGCTATGGCATCCCGGCGTATCGCTTCCCGCGCGAACGCCTCGACGAGGACATCCGCGCCATCGTGTCGGCGGGCAACGTTACTGTGCACACGGAGTGTCGTATCGATGCTGAGGGCATGCGCCGTCTTTCCGAAGAATACGACGCGGTGTATGTGGCCATCGGTGCCCAGGGCGGCAAGACCCTAAAGCTCGATGGGGCCGACGCCGAGGGCGTTATGAGCGCCGTCGACCTGCTCACCAAGATTGGGGACGACGAATACCCCGACTTCACGGGCAAGAACGTGGTGGTCGTCGGTGGCGGCAACGTCGCCACGGACTGCGCGCGCACGAGCGTGCGAGCCGGTGCCGCGAGCGTGACGGTCGACTATCGCCGTCGTCTCGAGGACATGACGGCGCTGCGTGCGGAAATCGACTCCGCCATGCAGGAAGGCGTCGAGATGATGACCTTGCAGGCACCCGACCATATCGAGGTTGAAAACGGCCAGGCCGTGGCGCTGTATACCCAGCCGCAGTTCATCGGGCCCGTGAAGCGCGGCCGCCCGGCTCCGCAGAAGGCGGACAAACCTCTTGTGCGCGTGCCTGCCGATGTGGTGCTCATCGCCGTGGGCCAAGACATCGAGAGTGCGCCGTTCGAGGAGGCGGGCATGCGGGCCGATCGCACCTACTTCGAGGCGGATGACGGCTTGAAATCGATGGGGTCGCTCGACAACGTGTTCGTGGGCGGTGACTGCCAGGTTGGCCCGAAGACCGTGATCATCGCCATCGGCGCTGGCAAGGTGGCCGCGCGCAACATCGACGATTTCCTGGGATTCAACCATGAGCCGATTGCGGCGTTGAGGTTCCTCCCGCGGCTGCGAACTGGCGTCAGCCCTGCGGTCGCGTGAACATCGTGGAGCGTCCCGCGCGCGAGCGCAAGGGAGACTTCGATGCGGTCGAGGTGGAGATGTCGGCCGAAGAGGCGTTTCAAGAAGCGCGACGCTGCTTGCGCTGCGATCATTTCGGCTGCGGTGTTCTTGACGAGGGAAGGGTCCAGTATGTGTAAGGTAACCATCGACGGCGTGGCCGTAGAGGTCCCCGAAGGCTCCACCATCTTGGACGCCGCGAAACGGGCGGGCGTCGACATCCCGACGCTGTGCTATATGGCGAAGATTAACGAGATCGGTTCGTGCCGCGTGTGCGTGGGCGAGGTCGAAGGGCAGGACGGCCTGGCCGCCGCCTGCAACACCCCCGTGTTCGACGGCATGTCCGTGCGCACGGCGACCCCGCGCGCCATCTCGGCCCGTCGCCAGAACGTGAAGACTATTCTCGCAGGTCATCGCAGCGAATGCACCACGTGCAAGCGCAGCGGCACCTGCGCGCTGCAAAATCTCGCGAACTCGCTCGGCGTGGCGGACCTCGAGCGCGACCCCGTGTTCACCTTCGAAGCGTGGGATGGGAATTCCCCTTGCAGCGCGACGCCACCAAATGCATCCGCTGCATGCGCTGCGTCGCCGAATGCGCCAAGGTGCAGCACTGCTCGGTGTGGGAGATGTCCGGCCCCGCCTCCTATCGGGGCGTGCGGGTCGCTGGCGGTGCGCACATCGCCGATGCGGGCTGTGCTCTCTGCGGCCAGTGCATCACCCATTGTCCGACGGGCGCCCTTACTGCGCGCGCGACGACACCGACAACGTGCTCGCGGCGCTTGCCGATCCTCAGACGATAACGGTGGTTCAGGTCGCGCCCGCCATCCGCTCGGCGTGGGGCGAGGGCGTGGGCCTTGCCCGCGAGCAGGCCACGCAGGGCCGCATGGTCGGCATTGCGCGCGCTCGGCTTCGACCACGTCTACGACACCGACTTCGCCGCCGACCTGACCATCATGGAGGAGGGCAGCGAGTTCATCGAATGGATCAAGGAGGGCAAGCCGCGGCCCATGTTCACGAGCTGCTGCCCGGGCTGGGTCCGCTTCGCCAAGCTGCACTACCCGCAATTCGTCGCGCAGCTCTCATCGAGCAAGTCGCCGCACCAGATGCTGGGCGCCACGGCGAAGGCGCTTCTGTCAGAACAAGCTGCCGAACAGGGAAAACGAATCTTCGTCGTCTCCGTCATGCCGTGCGTCGCCAAGAAATACGAGGCGGGTGTCCCACAGCTGTCCTCGGAGGCCGGCCAGGACGTCGACGCTGTGCTCACCACGCGCGAGTTCGATCGCATGCTGCGCATGTTCAACGTGGACTGCGCCGCGCTGCCCGAGCAGAAGTTCGACGACCCGCTGGGAACCTCGACGGGCGCGGGAACCATCTTCGGGCGCACGGGTGGCGTGATGGAGGCAGCGCTTCGTTCGGCGGCGTTCTTCCTTACGGGCGACAACCCCGACTTCAGCACGTGCGACACCACGGCAGCGACGCCCGACAAGCCCTGGGTCGACAAGACGCTCGAGATTGCGGGCATGCAGCTTCGTATCGCCATCGCGAGCGGCCTGGATAACACAGCGTCGCTGCCTGATGCGCTCGAGTCGGGCGAAGCGAGCTACGATTTCGTCGAGATCATGGCGTGCCCGGGCGGCTGCGTAGGCGGCGGCGGCCAGCCGATCGCTTTCAACCAGGAGCTTGCGCGCGAGCGCGCTGCGGTGCTCAACTCGCTCGACGGGGCCGACGTGCTGCGCTACTCGCACGAGAACCCCGACATCGCGGTGCTCTACGAGCGTCTCTACGGGCGCCCGCTTTCCGAGAAGGCCGAGAAGCTGCTCCACACCGATCAGCTTACGTGGGATATCTAGGTGCCCCACGACTTACATAGCAGTGAAGCCGATGAGGGGCCGCGCTCCTCATCGACAAGCTGTGCCGCACCCGCTCACTTTCGCTTGGCGAATACGAGCGGCTCATCGCGCAGCGCACGCCCGGCACGGCCCGTGAGCTTGCGAGTCGCGCCGATGCCGTGCGCAGACAGGTATACGGCACGAAGGTGTTCACCCGCGGGAACCATCGAGGTGTCGAGCTTCTGCAAGAACGACTGCCTGTACTGTGGCATTCGTCGGTCGAATGCAACGGCGCGTCGCTACCGCCTTTCCGCCGACGAGATCGTTGAGTGCGCAGATAAAGGCTATGAGCTGGGATTTCGTACCTTTGTCTTGCAAGGCGGGAAGACCCTCGGTTCACCGATGACGTGCTGTGCAGCATCATCGGCCGGATTCGGGCGGCGCATTCCGACTGTGCGGTCACGCTGTCGTTCGGCGAGCGAAGCCGCAAAAGCTACGAGCGCCTGCATGAGGCGGGCGCCGAACGTTACTTGCTGCGCCACGAGACGGCAAGCCCTGCGCTCTACAGGCGTTGGCATCCCCCGAGATGTCGCTTGAGAACCGCATGCGCTGTCTTTCCGACCTGCGCGAAATCGGATATGCGGTGGGTGCCGGCTTCATGGTGGGCGCACCGTTCCAAACCGCGGCCGACCTTGCGTGCGACCTGCGCTTCATCGAGCGGTTCCAACCCGAGATGTGCGGCATCGGCCCGTTCGTGCCGCACCATGCGACGCCGTTTTCCGCCTTTGCGCCAGGCACGGCGGAACTCACGTGCTATCTGCTGTCGATCATCAGGCTCATCAAGCCGAATGTGCTTCTGCCTGCGACGACGGCTCTTGGCACAATAGCCCCCGATGGGCGCGAGCGGGGAATCCTTGCCGGCGCGAACGTCGTGATGCCGAACCTTTCGCCGGTTAATCGCCGCAAAGACTACGATTTGTACGATAACAAGATATGTACGGGTGAAGAGGCTGCGGAATGTCGCGGCTGCCTGGGCGCGCGCATGCTGTCGATCGGCTACGAGCTCGTTGTCGATCGCGGTGATATGGCGCCCCTGCCCGAGACGTGATCGCCGTCGGGCGCTTGAAAGCACGAAAGAAAGAAGGACCCTATGGGGTATTCGTATAACCCGAAATCGCTCTGCGCCGATGAGTTCATCAACGACGAGGAAGTCTTGGAGACGCTCGCCTTCGCCGACGCGCACAAGGGCGACGTGCAGCTGTGCTACGACATTTTGGAGAAGTGCAAGCCCCACTTGCACCCGGCAAGCGAGCACGGTGCCATGATTACCCATCGCGAGGCGAGCGTGCTTCTGGCCTGCGAGGACGCGGGGGTGAACGCGGCCATCAGGCAGCTTGCGCACGACATCAAGCAGGCTTATTACGGCAACCGCATCGTTTTGTTCGCGCCGCTGTACCTGTCGAACTACTGCGTGAACAGTTGCCTGTACTGCCCCTATCACGCCAAGAACCGCGAGATTCCGCGCCGCAAGCTCACCCAGGAAGAGATTCGCGCTGAGGTTATTGCCTTGCAGGATATGGGCCATAAGCGTTTGGCTATCGAGGCAGGCGAAGACCCGAAGCACAACCCCATCGAATACATCCTGGAAAGCATGGAAACCATCTATTCCATCAAGCACAAAAACGGTGCCATCCGCCGCGTGAACGTGAACATCGCCGCCACGACGGTGGAGGAGTACCGCATGCTCAAGAAGGCCGAGATTGGCACGTACATCCTGTTCCAGGAAACGTACAACAAGGAAGGCTACAAGCGCCTGCACCCGACGGGGCCGAAAAGCGATTACAACTGGCACACTGAAGCGATGGACCGCGCTATGGGGGGCGGCATTGATGATGTGGGCCTGGGCGTGCTGTTCGGGCTCAGAGCTACCGTTACGAGTTCGCGGGCCTTATCATGCATGCGGAGCACCTGGAAGCCGTGCACGGCGTGGGGCCGCACACTATTAGCGTGCCGCGCGTGAAGCCCGCCATGGACATCGACCCCGACGATTTCGATAACGGCATTCCCGACGAAATGTTCGAGAAAATCATCGCGCTCATCCGCATCGCGGTGCCCTACACGGGCATGATCATCTCCACCCGCGAGAGCCAGGCGGTGCGGGAGCGCGCGTTGCGCTACGGCATCAGCCAGATCTCGGGAGGAAGCCGCACGAGCGTGGGCGGCCACACTGAGCAGGCGCGCCCGCACGACACCGAGCAGTTCGACGTGAGCGACCAGCGTACGCTCGACGACGTGGTCTCGTGGCTGATCGAACAGGAGCATGTGCCCAGCTTCTGCACGGCGTGCTACCGCGCGGGGCGCACGGGCGACCGGTTCATGAGCTTCTGCAAGAGCGGGCAAATCTTGAATTACTGCCACCCCAACGCGCTCGTCACGCTTGCGGAATATCTGACGGATTACGCCAAGCCCGATACCTCCCAAAAGGGCTTTGCGCTCATCGAGCGCGAGCTGCTCAAGGTCGAGGACGAGAAGCGGCGCCGCCAGTGCGCTGAGGCGATTTCTGCGGTCGTGCACAAGGGCGAGCGCGATTTGCGCTTCTGATTTGCGGTTCTAGCGAGGTTTTCGCAGAAGTTGCGTGGGCGGCAGGCCGCGTGGGGTCTCGGGGCGCGAGTTCGTCGCGCAGGCCGTGCGGGAACGGGCAAGCGGCGCGGGAAGCGCGCTGCGGCAGCGGGCGGAGGAATGGGAGCGGTGCGCAAGGCGTGCTGCGATAGCAAGGCGAAAGGATGGCTCCAACATGGGTTTGAATGAGACGCCTTCAGGCGAGCGCGTGCGGATTGGGTTCTTCGGTGGGCGCAATGCTGGCAAGTCGAGCCTGGTGAACGCGGTGTGCGGGCAGCAGGTAGCGCTTGTGAGCGATGTCGCCGGCACCACGACCGATCCGGTGCGCAAGGCTATGGAGCTTCTGCCGCTGGGGCCGGTCGATATCGTGGACACCCCTGGTATCGACGACGTCGGGGGAGCTGGGCGCGCGCCGCGTCGAGCGCACGCGCGAGACCTTGCGCACCTGCGACGTGGCCGTGCTCGTGACCGACGCCACGCGCGCTCTGGTCGCAGCCGAGCGCGAGCTTATCTCCCTGTTCGAGGAGCCTCGGGCTGCCCTTCATCGTGGTGCGCAACAAGGCCGACCTTCTGTCGGGGGAAGGGGTTGCTGCGGGTTCGGGCGGCGCTACCGGGGGAGCCGCATCGGGCGCCGCCGACGCTTCCATCGCCCAGGTTGTCGCCGCCCCCGACGCTGGCGCCCCTGCCGCCCCAGCTCGCGCAGAAGTTCTTGCAAGCGCGCGCACGGGCGCGGGCATAAACGAGCTGAAGGAAGCCCTCGCGCATGTGGGTGGATCGGCCGCGCATGAGCGCCGCGTTGTGGCAGATTTGCTCTCGCCGGGCGACAAGGTGGTGCTTGTCGTTCCCATCGACTCGTCGGCGCCGAAGGGCCGCATCATCTTGCCGCAACAGCTCGTCTTGCGCGACGTTCTCGACGCCCATGCGAGCGCTATGGTCTGCCAGCCCGAAGAACTCGCCGACCTTCTGGCGGCGGTGCACGGCATCCGCCTCGTGATCACCGACTCGCAAGCGTTCCAAAAGGTTGCGAGCATCGTCCCGAGACGACGCCGCTCACGTCGTTTTCCCTTCTCATGGCTCGTTATAAAGGCGATCTGCGCACGCTTGCGGAAGGCGCGGCGGCGCTCGGTGCGCTCACCGACGAAAGCCGCGTGCTCATCTCGGAGGGCTGCACGCACCATCGTCAGTGCGAGGACATCGGAACGGTGAAGATGCCCGCGTGGATCCGCGGCTATTGCGGCGCGAATCCGACGTTCGAGTTCACTCAGGGGCATGGGTTTCCCGACGACGTCAGCGGCTACGACGTGGTAGTCCACTGCGGCGGGTGCATGCTCAACGAGAAGGAAATGCGCTGGCGACAGAGCGTGGCGGCGAGAAGCGGTACGCCCATGGTGAACTACGGCGCGGCAATCGCCTGCGTGCACGGCATCTTGGGCGCAGCTTGCGGCCGCTTATGTGATGCGGATCCGAATCAAGGGGCAAAATTTAAGACCCTACGTGGAAAAATCCCTGTTGCTTCTTCAAATGCGCGCCCTGCGGTGTTATTTTTCACTTTACTGTCCTTTTAGAGAGGGATGCAGATGGTGGAGGAAAAACAGGAGGCGGCTTCGGAGGCTCAGGCGCCTGAAGCTTCGGGAGAGAAGCCCGCGGCCGCTTCTTCGGGAGAGACGTCCGGCAGCGCGAGGTCGCTCGGCGTTTTCTCGTTCGAGGGAGACATGCCCCTCGCTCAGGCGATACCCCTGGGATTGCAGCATGTTCTGGCCATGTTCGTGGGCAACCTGACGCCGCTTTTGATCGTGACGGGTGCGTGCGGCCTGGCGGGAGCCGAGTTTGCCGATGTCCAGCTGGCGCTGCTGCAGAACGCCATGTGGATCGCAGGCGTTGTGACCTTGGTTCAGCTTTTCGGCATCGGGCCTGTTGGCGGCAGGGTTCCTATCATCATGGGCACGTCTTCTGGCTTCATCGGCGTGTTCAATTCCGTGGCGGCCTCAATGGGCGGAGGTCTTGTTGCCTATGGCGCCATCATGGGCGCTTCGCTTATCGGTGGTCTGTTCGAGGCTGTTCTGGGCTTCTTCTTAAAGCCGCTTCGCAGATTTTTCCCGTCCATCGTTACGGGTACCGTCGTCCTTTCTATCGGCCTGAGCCTCATCAGCGTCGGCGTCAACGCGTTCGGCGGCGGCAACAGCGCGGCTGATTTCGGTTCCCCCGAGAACCTGTGCCTGGCGCTTATCGTCCTCGTCGTCATCTTGGCGGTGAAGCATGCGACGACGGGCTTCGTCAGTGCGTCTTCCATTCTGGTCGGCATCGTCGTCGGCTATGTCGTTGCGGGTATCATGGGCTTGGTTCTGCCCACTACAGGCATCAACTCCGAGGGCGTCGAGTACACCAAGGCATGGGTTTTGAACTGGGATAAGGTCGCTGCAGCGGCGTGGTTTGCCATCCCGAACCCGCTGCCTGTGGCGCCGGTGTTCGACATGCGCGCCATCGCCCCGGTGCTGGTGATGTTCATCGTCACCGCGGTCGAGACCGTCGGCGACATCTCAGGCGTCACGCAGGGCGGCATGGATCGCGAGGCGACCGACAAGGAGCTTTCCGGTGGCGTTGTCTGCGACGGCATCAGGCTCGACGTTCGCTGCTTTGTTCGGCGTTTTGCCTAACACATCTTTCAGCCAGAATGTTGGCCTGGTTGCCATGACCAAGATGGTGAACCGCAAGGCGCTGGCGTGCGGCGCCGTCTTCCTGATTTTGTGCGGTTTTGTGCCCGAAGCTCGGCGCGGTGGTGTCCATCATGCCGCAGTCGGTGCTGGGCGGCGCGGCCGTTATCATGTTCGCGTCCATCGTGGTCAGCGGCATCCAGCTGATCACGCGCGAGCCTTTGACCCCGCGCAACCTGAGCATCGTGTCGGTGGCGCTGGGCTTGGGCTACGGCATCGGCGCCAATCCCGCTATCCTGGCGGCTCTCCCCAGATGGTGAGCCTCATCTTCGGTGGCTCCGGCATCGTTGCCGCTGCGGCGGTCGCCATCGTCTTGAACGTCGTTCTTCCCAAGGACAAGGCGATTCCTTCGAAAACGGACGCAAACGCGTAGAGGTTAGCAGATAAAGCGCAAGCGCAGAAGGCGCCCCGTGGAACGACGATTCCGCGGGCGCCTTCTTTCTGTTCGGCCCCTATTTGAGCCTGTTTTCGAGATGCGCTTGAAGGGTTTGCAGGTCATCGGGGGTGTCCACGTCGAAGAGCCTCCCATTTGCTGGAAACCTCGATGGTGCGCACGCGCTCCTTGTGCGCCTTGGCGACCACGCCGCCGCCCTTGCCGGGCGGAAGCGATCGCAGCTCGTCGAACGACCATGAGGGAAAGAGCACGGGAGCGCCCGGCGTGCCCCGAAAGCTTGCGCGCCAGATGCAATCAGGGTGGCCCTCAGCGCCGCGAAGAAGCGCAGCGAGGCTGTTTGCGCTGACGAGCGGCTGATCACCTTGAACGAACGTGACTGTGTCGCAGTCCGCCATCTTCTCCATTCCCAAGCGCACGGTGTCGTTTCTTAGGGGTTCATCATGCAGGATGACTTCGATTCCTCGCATATCGCACAGGCGCGCCACGTCCGGGTGTCGCGTGACTACGACGCGCCTGGCGTACAGCCCATCGGTTGCTCGCAGCACGTGCTGGATAAGCGGCACGCCGCCGAGCTCGGCTATAAGCTTGTTCGTTCCGAAAGCGGGTGCTCGTGCCCGATGCCATGATGATGCATGCGTGCTTTGTCTGTGGTCTGCAAGCGGAGTGGGTCATGATGGGGCGTGCCTCTGCAAATTCGATGGTTGGTCAGGTGTGTTTTGGGGGATAGCCCCTGGGCCACAGTATAATAGCGCAGACTGTGTAAACCTCAAGTAACGGGGCGAGTGACATTATTACCTTCCAAAAATACGTGCGCCCGCAAAGCCTGGAAGAGGCGTGGGAGGCTCAATCAGAAAGAAGCGCAACCGCGTGGTCGGGGGCATGATGTGGCTGAAGATGGGCACGCATTCCTTCAACACGGCCATCGACCTTTGCGATCTTGGTTTGGATGCGATCGAGGAGACCGAAGACGAGTTCCGCATCGGCGCCATGGCAACCTTGCGTCAGATGGAGAAGCATCCTGGCCTGGACGTTTACTCCTGCGGCGCGGTGAAGGCCGCGCTGCGCGACATCGTGGGCGTGCAATTCCGCAACGGCGCCACGCTGGGCGGAAGCCTGTGGCGCCGCATGGGCTTTTCCGACGTCGTTGCAATATTCCTTGCCATGGACAGCTCCGTTGAGCTTTTCAAGGGCGGCGTCGTGCCCTTGGAGGAGTTTGTGCGCATGCCCTACGACAACGACATCCTCGTCCGCCTGATCGTCAAGAAGCGCTCCGGCGCCTTCGCCTACCAGGCGGTGCGCAAGCAGCGAACCGACCTGCCCACGCTCAATTGCGCAGCGGCCAAGGTGGGGAAGGAGTACCGCGTCGTCGTGGGTTCCCGCCCGGCGCGCGCGATGCTTCTTCGCGATGAGCGGGGCATTCTCGCTGGCGGCATCACCGAGGAAAGCGCTGCGGCGTTCGCCGAGTATGCGGCGGGAGTCGTTCGCGTTTCCGGGAACATGTGGGGGCTCGGCGGAGTACCGCCGCGCGCTCGCGCCCGTGCTCGTGCGCCGCGCCCTGCTTGCGTTAGGGGAGGTGCGCTAATGGAGGTCAAGATCAAGCTGAACGACAAGACGGTATCCGACGACGTCTCGGCCGACATGCTGCTCATCGATTTCGTGCGCGCCCACGGGTGCAAAAGCGTCAAACGCGGCTGCGAGACGTCCGCGTGCGGCCTGTGCACGGTGCTTCTCGACGGTGAGCCGGTGCTGTCTTGCTCCACGTTGGTTGCCCGCGCCGATGGACACAGCGTGCAGACCCTCGAGGGGCTGCAGGACGAAGCGTCCGAGTTCGTGGGTTTCATCGCCGATCAGGGCGCTGAGCAGTGCGGTTTCTGCAACCCGGGCTTCGTGATGAACACGATCGCGCTTTTGCGCGAGAACCCCGACCCCACTGACGATGAGATCCTCTCGTACCTTTCCGGCAACCTGTGCCGCTGCTCGGGGTATGTGGGCCAGTTGCGCGGCATTCGCAACTTCCTCACCAGCAGAAACGCGGAAGGGAGGCTCTCGTGAATAGGCCCGACTACCAATCGGTCGGCAAGTCCGTCCGCAAGAAGGACTCGCTGCAGCTTCTTTTGGGCAAGCCCGTGTTCACCGAGGACATCGCGCCCGACGCGCTTGTGGTGAAGCTCTTGCGAAGCCCCCATGCCAACGCCATCGTGGAGGATATCGACACGTCGAAGGCGAAGAAGATTGCCGGCGTGGTTGACGTGTTCACCTGGGAAGACGTGCCGGGGGAGCGCTTCAGCAACGCGGGGCAGACCTACCCTGAGACAAGCCCCTACGACCGCCTGATCCTGGACCGCCACCTGCGCTTTGTGGGCGACGCGGTGGCGATCGTCGCTGCGGAAAACGAGAAGGCCGCCGAGGCGGCTCTTTTCGCGCATCAAGGTGACCTACGACGTGCTCGATCCCGTGCTGGACTTCCGCGCCGCCAAGGACAATCCCACGCTCGTGCATCCCGAGGACAACTGGCATATGCTCTGCGACTTGGGCGGAGACAACAAACGCAACCTCGTGGGCACGACCGCTGACGCCGACGGCGACGTCGAGGCGGTGCTTGCCGACTGCGATATCGTTTTGGAGCGCACCTATCACACGAAGGCCTTCAACCAGGCCATGATGGAGACCTTCCGCACGTACGCTGAGCTGGATCGCTACGGGCGCCTGCATGCGATCTCGTCCACGCAGATCGTGTTCCACGTCCGCCGCATCTTGTCCCACGCGTTGGGCATCCCGAAAAGCCGCATTCGTGTGGAGAAGCCGCGCATCGGCGGCGGTTTCGGCGCGAAGCAGACCGCGGTATGTGAAGTGTATCCCGCATTCGTCACGATGAAGACGGGCCGCCCCGCGATGTGCGTGTTCACGCGAAAAGAGGCCCAGACCTGCGGCTCTCCGCGTCATGAAATGGAAATCAAGGTCCGCCTTGGCGCGAACGACGACGGGCGCATCCGCGCGCTCGACGACGACGCTGTCGAACTCGGGCGCGTACGGCGAGCATGGTTGGGCGACGGTGGGTCTCACCGGGCACAAGTCCATCCCCCTGTACACGGGTTCTTTGGAGGCGTTCAAGTTCACGGCCGACGTGGTTTACACGAACATGCAGCCCTCGGGCGCGTACCGTGGTTTCGGGGCGACGCAGGGTCAGTTCGCTGTTGAAACCACGGTGAACGAGCCTCGCCGAGATGCTGCGCCGCGACCCGATCGGGCTGCGCGAGCAGAACATGCTGCGCGAGGGCATGACCATGCCCGCCTACTTCAACGAGGTGGCCAACGCCTGTGCGCTCGATCGCTGCCTGGACCGTTGCCGCCAGATGTTCGACTGGGAAGCGAAGTACCCTGTACGCGAAATGGGCAATGGCAAGGTACGCGCTGCTGGCGTGGGCATGTCCATGCAGGCCGGGCATCGCCGGTATTGACTCGGGGTCGGTCACCGTCAGGCTGAATGACGATGGAACTTACATGCTGGTCATCGGCGCGGCGGATATGGGGACGGGCTGCGACACCATTCTGGCTCAGATGGTCGCCGAGCATATGGAATGCTCGGTGGACGATGTCTCGGTGTTCGGCGCCGATACGGATGCCTCGCCCTACGACTCGGGTTCCTACGCGTCTTCGACGACGTATGTCACCGGCATGGCCGTTGAGAAGGCGTGTGCGCAGCTGAAGGAGCGGTTGTGCGCCATTGCGGCGGAGGTCCTGCGCGGCGGATGAGCTTGCCTTCGAAGGCGGCTGCGTGGTTCGTGAAAGCACGGGCGAGACGGTTTCCCTTCCCGCCATCGCCGAGAAGAGCCAGTGCAACAGCTGCCAGCTGGCGGAGGCAACCGCGATGCATTCTTCCCCGGTGTCCCCGCCGCCGTTCATGGTGGGCATGGCGGAAATCGAGCTCCGATCGCGAGACCGGCACAGTCGAGGTGCTCAACTTCGATGCCGTGGTCGACTGCGGCATTCCCATCAACCCGGCACTCGCGCGCATCCAGGTCGAGGGCGGCATCGTGCAGGGCATCGGGCACACGCTCATGGAGGACGTCACCCGCACGCCCAAGGGCGCCATCCGCGAGTCGAGCCTGTTCACCTACCGTTTGCCCACGCGCCTCGATGTGGGGGATATCCGCGTGGAGTTCGAGCATTCCTATGGTTCACGGCCCGTTCGGCGCGAAGTCGATCGGCGAGATCGTCATCAACACGCCGGCTCCCGCGATCGCGCACGCGATCTATCGGGCGACGGGCGTATGGCATCGCGAGCTGCCTATCCTGCCGGAGCATGTCCTGCTCGCGAAACCGGAGGCGAGCTAGCGCGACGGGGTTTGGGACAGGGGTTGGGGCGCCGAGGTAGGCTCCCAACCCGCCCCCTCCTGAGACAGGGGTCTGAGACAGGGGTCGGGTGATTTGTCTCGCTTTCGCGTTACTCGTCCGACCGGGTCTCGGCTGATTCCCGTTAGGCAGTGAGACGAACTGCCCGACCCCGCCTCGCCTCGTCCCACCTGGCAGGAAAAGTTTCGCTTTCGCTTGCGCTAGGAGCGGAGCGTGATGGCGTCACCGGGGGCGATGCCTGCGGCTTGCGGGCTTAGGATCACTATGGCGTGCATCCCCTCGAGGATTCCCGCTCTATCGGATTCGAGGTCGCCGCCGTCGATGTTGCTTTCCTTGGGATATTTGCCCGAGGCGGAGGCGTATGCCGGATACAGCCAAAGGCTCAGGTGGAGGCGCGATTCCCTTGCGGTGAGGATCGTCGTCGATATCGTCTCGTTGCCATGGTGGATCTCGACCACGTCGCCCTTTGCGGAAGGCGCCCAGGCGCACGATTCCTGCAACCGCAATCGCGCCCTTGTAGCGCTTGATGTTCGGAAGGCCGACTCGTAAGGGCTTGAGCTTCGGCATGTTCATGACCTCGAGCACCTCGAAAGCGTTTTTGGCGCCAGCGAATTTCTGCCGCGTTTCTTCGCGATACGAACCGATGCTTGCCAGCTCAGCCCGCACCTGGCTAGAAGTCAGCTTTGCGAGCGGGTCGAAGTTCAAATGCTCGGTGTAGTTGGTAGTGCTGTTGTCGATGATGCTGTACTCATCTGTGTAGAACAGCTCGTTTTTGATCGCGGTGAGAACAGGCCGTCCGCCGTCTTCCGACTTTACGCGAACGTAGCTATCGCCCTCTTTCTCGTAGAAGTACTTCTTATCCTTCTCGTAATACATCGGATACTTGGTGCGCAGCCTGGAGGCGCAGTCCTTGCAAAGCCAGCCGTCCACGAGCTTCGCTCCGCAGGTTTCGGTGATGGGGCTGAAGGCCGTGTTCTTCATGACGGCTCCGCAACCTGGGCAAATGAATTCTTTCGGGCCTGTCTTATCCACTTTCGCCATGACGGGCCCTTTCGTTGGAGAACGGGGCCATGTGGTCGTGCCGTCGCCGTTGAGATAGAAACAGTATAACGGCGAAGGACGGGTGAGGTCTCGTCGCATTTCCGCTCGGGCTTGGAAAAAGTCCGAAGATAGACTATACTGGTCAATAGTTGGACTAATTCGAATGGAGACGAGAAATGAGATCGGAAGAGTTCTCGAAGGAGATGTGGAACTGCTGGCGCGACCTTTCGTTCGCCTACAGTTCGCTTGCAAGGAAGATGGGCGTGGATACAAGCGAGCTCTACGTCGTCGATGCCTTGTGGGATGAGGGCGAAGGGCTTTCCCAAAGAACGATTTGCGAGCGGTGCGACATGGGCAAGCAGACAGTCAGCGCCATCTGCAAACGCCTCGGGGAACCGCAACTTTGTGACCGCGCATCCGAGTGAGGCCGATAAGCGCGAGAGAGAATCATGGTACTCACGGACGAGGGCCGCGAGTGGTGGAGCCAGCCGGCCGAGAGAATGCGCGAGCTCGAGGTGAAGGCCGCCGAGTCGATAACCGCCGAAGAAATCGGGGTCTTCATCAAGGTAGTCGAGCAGTATGAGAAGACCTTCCAAGAAGAGGTGCAGCGATGAGCCCTTATGCGCTTTTTGGGACTGTCGGTGCTCTTCGAGGTGTTCGGCGACACATGCATGAAGACTCTCCGAGGGCTTCAAACGCAAGGTCCCCATCATCGGCATCGTGGTGGGCTACGCCGTGTCGTTCTATGCGCTTTCCCATGTCTTCGCCGACCTGCCGCTGGGCTTGGCGTATGCGATCTGGACGAGCGCGGCTGTGGCGCTGACCGCCGTGGTGAGCCGCATCATCTGGAAAGAGAAGTTCAACGCAAAGAAAGATCGCGGGCATCGAGCTCATCATTTTCGGTGTAGCATGCCTGCGCTTGGGGGCGATGTAAATGAAGGGAACCCGATTCTGATTTTGTCGGTCGCTATCGGGTCCGAGGTGCTCGGCACCACGTCCATGAAGCTGTCGGAGGGTTTCACTCAGCCCGTGTTCGGCATCGTGACCGCGGCGTGCTACATCTTGTCGTTCGTGATGCTGACGTTCGCGCTCAAGGACCTGAGCCTGGGGATGGCTTACGGCATCTGGGGCGGCGTGGGCACGTTTTTGACGACGCTCATCGGCATCATTTTCTGGAACGACCGTTCTCCATCGTCGTCGGCATCGGATGATCGCGGTCGTTGCCGGCATCGCGCTGCTCAGCAAGGGGACGCAAGAAGCCGAGGAAGCGGAGCTCGCCTGCGAGCAAGGCTAGAAGGGCGCCTTGTCTTAGGGGCGTGCAAGGGGTAGAGAGGCTGGGGCCGTTTACCCCTTTCCATGTCGTTAGTCTTCAGTATTGGTCCAGGTGACCAGGCGAAGGAGTTGAATGGTTTGGGGAACACGCCAGGGATTGGCCGGGCTGCGCGGAGTCTTTTGCGCTACGTTAAGAGAACCGCACGCTCGTGCTGATCGAGTAGCTTTGCGGCCATCGGGGATGACGTGTGGCTTTTCTGTTCGTCTTACGGTCGATCACTGCCACGGGGCGTCAGCTGAATCGCGGAGAGTCGGCGAGACTTTCGGTGGAGAAGATTTTGCGCGCGGCGGCTTCGTACTCGTCGGCGCGGCGGGTCTTTCTCATGATGCGGTGGACCGAGGGCGGGTCGGCGAATGCGTGCTCGGCGTAGGACCACCATTCCTTCATGCGGAATACCGCGTTGCCGCCTATGTCATCGGTGTAGGACTCGTAAAGCTTGTCGTGGAAGCGCTTGAGTTCCTCGCGCGTCAAACCTCCACCGCCGCGAATCATGCGCGCGAGGGCGGGGTTGGCAACGATTCCGCGACCGATCATGACGTGGCGCGTCTGCGGGTAAGCTGCGAGCAACGCATCGTAGTCGCCCAGCGAGAAGATGTCCCCGTTATAGGCCACGGGGAACGGTGCGAGTTCGAGCGTCTTGCCGTAAAGCTCCTGGCGCGGGGCGCCGCTGTAGAAGTCCTTCTGCACGCGGGGATGCACGATGAGCCTCAGCGATTCCGCAGCGGCAGAACAGCGCAAGGAGCTCGCCGTACTCGTCGTCGTTCGCGATTCCGACGCGCGTTTTGACCGAGACAGGCAAAGGCGAGCGTTCGCGCACGTTGGCCAGAAACGCCTCGAGCCTGTCCGGGTTGCGCAAAAGGCCGGAGCTTCTCCTTGGCAACCACTGTTCCCGAAGGGCAGCCGAGGTTGAGGTTGACTTCCTTGTAGCCCATGTCGGCAAGAAGTCCAGCTGCCCAGGCGAACCGGTCGGCATCGTTGGTCAGGAGTTGGGGCACGACATTGAGGCCCTTGTTGTTCGCGGGGTCGAGCTCGCGGCTGTTGCGCTTGCTGAATGGCGTTCCCACCTTAGGGAGCGGCGAGATGAACGGCGTGTAGTAGCGGTCGAGCGCGCCGAAGACTTCCGCGTGCACGCGGCGAAACGCATATCCGGTGATTCCCTCCATGGGGGCAAGCGATAGCAGCATCCTGCCTCCTTCCTCATCTGGCATTCTTCTGGTGATGGCGTCCCTTGAACGGGCTGATGATTTCATTATCGCAGGATAATCCCGTTTGCGACGCTGCGATTACTCGGTTGAGGCTCTAGCTGTATTCTTGCTTGCGCTGCCTGCGACCAGTTGCCGTTCGACCGTGCTCGGTTGTATGCTTCGTCCGACAGGGGCAATCGTGCTCCGCGCAAACACATCTTAGGGGATGTCTTTTTGGTCATTGTTCTTTAGGGAACGGTTAATCGCAGAGCACTTCCGAAAAGGCTGCATCAAGGCCTTGTGCTTTTGCGCTGTTCCGCACCTGTTTTCACCATCAATTCAACGAACAGAAGTGACAATGAACAACTTCCCAAAAAGCGAACAGCTTCGACATCAACCTTGTCAGATCCAAGATTATGGGACCGAACCCGCTTAAGCTCTGCGAGGAGCTGCCTTCTTTGACGCTCGACGCACTTGGTGGCGCTCGCGACCGAGCTGCTTCGGTTCCCCATGTACAGAATTGACGATTTATTGCGAAGGAATTGTGTACGACTCCACGAATCAAGTTCAACTGTGGAGTAACTTGCCCTAGCTTCGCTTCAGATGAGACACTTTTGGTACAGTGAAAGCTGATGCTCAGCCAAATTCACCATTCCTTCACAACTTATCGTCAATTCTGTACAGAGGCAGGGGCGTGGGGTTGTCTGGGCCTCGTCCATTCTTTCGTACAGATGCGGGAATGCGGGGCCGTTTGGACAGCGCGAATCGCCTGGACAGCACTCGCGTTGCCTGGGCGATTCCGAGGGGGTTGGCTGAAGGGCCCGGTTCTAGACCGGGCCAGGAAAGCTCCCCCGCGTTGGTAAAGCGTCTCCAGGTTAGGAAAGCGCCCCCGCGTTACGAAAGCGCGTAGTAAGCGCCGTCGTCCACAGGTTCGAGCCACTCGTTGCTCGCATCCTCGCCGGGGTACTCGAAGGCGAGGTGGCTGAACCAGCTATCGGAAGCGGCGCCATGCCAATGCTTGATGTTCGCGGGAATCTCCACCACGTCGCCGGGGCGCAGGCGCTCGGCGGGCTTGCCCTCTTCTTGGTACCAGCCTTCGCCATCCACGCAGACGAGCACTTGCCCGCCGCCTTTGCTCGCATGATGGATATGCCAATTGTTACGACAGCCCGGCTCGAAGGTCACGTTGAAAATTGCTAGGTAGTCATCGGTACGGTGAGCGCGTTAAGATAGCTTTGGCCGATGAAGTACTGCGCGAAGGCGTCGTTGGGCTTGCCCAGGCCGAAGAAGCCGCCGTGCGATTCGGGGCTGCCGCTGCCCGCGGTGTCGCCCGCGCTGCCCTCGCCGATCGTGCCATCCGTCCCGTCTTCCACATAAACTTCCTTCGCCATGTTGAATGCCGCCCACGCGTTGGGCCAGCCGGCGTAGAAGGCGATATGGGTGAGAATCTCGGCCATCTCTTCTTGCGTGACGCCGTTCTTCTTGGCGCTGGCCAGGTGATATTTTAGCGAGCTGTCGACGATGCCTTTCCCGATGAGGGCGCTTGCGGTGACGATGCTGCGCAGCTTGAGCGGTAGCTTGTCCTCGCGGCTCCACACTTCCCCGAAGAGAACGTCGTCGTTGAGGTGGGCAAACTCGGGCGCGAACTCGCCCAGGGCATCGTGTCCTGCGGTTTGTTTGATAGCCATTGTGGACTTCCTTCCTGTTTTCTTTACACATGGCGAGTGACGGTTAGGGGTGAACGACAGCGCCATTCGCGATTACGCTTTGGGCCAGCCGCTACTTTGCTGCGAGGCTCTTGCGCAGAACGTCGAGGACTTCGGCGCGGGTGAGCGTGCGGTAGCCGCCCGTCATTGTGAGGGTCGCATCGGCGATGGCGTCGAGGCTCGACTCGTCGGCGCCCAGCTCACGGATGCTCATCACGCAGCCGATTTCGCGCATCCAGTTCTCCATGGCGTTAAGGCCGGCCGCTGCGAGGCTCCTCGTTGGTTTTGCCTGCGGTGTCGATGCCCCACACGTTCGTGGCAAAGCGCGCGAATTTCTCCAGGCCATACGGCATGATCGGGCGGTAATAGGGAAGCGCCACAGCAGAAAGCGTCATGCCGTGCGTGGCGTCAGTGACGGCGCCTACGGCCTGGCCGATCATGTGAACCTCCCAGTCCTGCGTTTTGCCGCAGCCCACAAGGGTGTTGAGCGCCCAGGTTGCCGTCCACATGATGTTCGAGCGCGCCTCGTAGTCCGTCGGATTGGCCACGGCGGCGCGGCTTGCGGTAACGAGGCTGCGCATGAGACCCTCGGCCAGATAATCGCTCGTGTTGTCGTCGGTGTTGCTGAAGTATTGCTCGGTGATGTGGTTCATGATGTCGAAGATGCCTGCGACCATCTGATAGCGCGGCACCGTGTAGGTGAACTCGGGGTTCAGCACGGCAAAGCGTGGTGAGACGCGTTCGTCGGTGAAGACGTGGCCGATCTTCCTGCCGAGCTCTCGGTTGGTGATGACCGAGCCGCGATTCATCTCAGAGCCAGTGCCCACCATAGTGAGAACCGATCCCACGGGCACGACCTCTCTATCCGCCGCGGGAACCCTCGAAGCGGTCGAAGTACACGTCCCAGGGGTCTTCGCCTACGGGCAGGTCCTTAGAGACCGCAACTGCCTTCGCGTAGTCCACGCACGAGCCGCCTCCCACGGCGAGGATGAAATCGACATCGTTGTCGCGGGCGATTTGTGCGCCCTCGCGAAGCTTCTCGATGGTGGGGTTCGGCATGACGCCGCTGTCTTCGACGATGGTTTTACCTTCTGCGCGTAGTGTCTCGATGACTTGGTTGTAAATACCGAATCTCCTGATAGAGCCGCTGCCATAGACGAGTTGGATGGTGCTGTAAGGGCGAGTTCCGCCGCAAGCGAGGCCAGAGCGTCCTTGCCGAAGATGAGCTTGGTGGGGTTGTGGTAGGTGAAGTTGCCGAGCATGGTTTCCCTTTCGCTTCTCGGGTTGCATTTGGTATGATGTTGGCACCTAATACCTAAACCTAACTTCAAGTCAAGATACTTTGGAGGGAATTTACCATGTATTCAATCGGGCAGGTTTCGGAAATGTTTGGCATCCCCGTGTCGACGCTGCGCTACTATGACAAAAGAGGGATTATTCCCCAACTTGGGTGATCGGGCAGTACGCGCCGCTTCGGCGAAGGCGAACTTGAACTGCTCCGCGTCATTGACTGCCTGAAGAAGACGGGACTCGAAATCAGGGACATCAAGCGTTTCGTCGACATGGTGCAGGAGGGCCGTCGACGTACGCTGCGCGAAAGGAGCTGTTCGAGGCGCGCAAGGTCAGGCCGAGGAGGAGATCGAGCGCATGCAGAAGGCGCTCGCCATGGTGAAGTTCAAGTGCTGGTACTATGAGACGGCTCAAAAAAGACGGCGGGAAGAGCGCCTCTGGGGAAATGATTCCCGGCGGGTTGCCGAAGGATATCAGGAAGCTCTACGACCTGGGTCATTCGTAGGAGTCTGCCAGCGAGCAGGTGCTGGCCGTTGTTTTAAAGCCGCAAGCGGGCATCGGCGATCGGCATGAAGCTGCGAGTGGATACGGGTAGCCGCATCGGGTGCGCCCCTTCTTGCTGGTACAACGCTGGATTAAGGAAATCATGCAGAAAATCGACCATATCGAGGTGCGCGGTGCGCGCGTGCACAATTTGAAGAACGTGAACGTGGACATTCCGCTCGGCCAGCTTGTGGGCATCGCGGGCGTGTCGGGTTCGGGCAAAAGCTCGCTCGCACTCGGCGTGCTCTATGCCGAAGGGTCGCGCCGTTATTTGGAGGCGCTTTCCACCTACACGCGTCGGCGCATCGCTCAGGCGGGCAAGGCCTCGGTTGATGACGTGCGTTTCGTTCCCGCCGCCCTCGCGCTGCACCAGCGCCCGGCGGTGCCGGCGTGCGCTCCACGTTCGGCACCTCGAGCGAGCTATTGAACAGCCTGCGGCTTCTCTTCTCGCGCGTCGGCAGCCACGTGTGCTCACATTGCGGCAAGCATGTGCCGCCAAGCTTGAATGTCGCTGCTGAACTGGCGATTTCGTGCCCCCACTGCGGCGGCGAGTTCTTCGGCCCCGGTGCTGAGCAGCTCGCCTTCAACAGCGAGGGCGCTTGTCCTACCTGCGGCGGCACCGGTATCGCGCGCACCGTGAACCGCGCGGCGCTCGTGCCCGACGAGAGCAAGACCATCGACGAGGGTGCTGTTGTGGTGTGGGGGCTCGCTTATGTGGGACCTCATGAAGCAGGTGTGCGGCGAAATGGGCGTGCGCCTTGACGTGCCGTTTCGCGACCTGACGCCCGCCGAGCGCGACATCGTGTTCCACGGGCCGGCCGAGAAGAAGCACATCCTGTACAAGGCGAAGAAGGGCGAGAACTTCGCCGAGCTCGATTTCACCTACTACAACGCCGTGCGCACCGTGGAAAACTCGCTTGCGAAGGCGAAGGATGAGAAGAGGCTGCGCCGCGTCGCGAAGTACTTGACCGAGGGGCCTTGTCCCGATTGCGGCGGCACGCGTCTCTCGGATGCCGCGCGCGCGGCCGCTTGTGCGCGGCATAAACCTGGCACAGGCGACGGAAATGACGCTTGACGAGGCGGTCTCATGGGTGGAAGGCGTGCCCGGGAGTCTTCCTGATAAGATGCGCCCCATGGCAAGATCCATCTGCGACTCGTTTGCGGGTACCGCTTTGCGCCTGCTGGAGCTGGGACTGGGGTATCTCTCGCTCGACCGTGCGCGGGCCCACACTTTCCACGGGGAGCGCCAGCGCGTGCAGCTCGCACGCTCGGTGAGGAACCGAACCACTGGCGTGCTCTACGTGATGGACGAGCCTCCATCGGCTTGCATCCCGCCAATATCGACGGCCTTCTGGGCGTGATGCGCGACGATTGCCGACGGGAATTCCGTGGTGATGGTCGACCACGACACGCGCATCCTGCGCGCCGCCGACTATCTGGTGGAAATGGGCCCTGCCGCGGGTGCGGGCGGCGGCACGGTGGTTTCTCAAGGATCGGTTGACGAGGTCGCGCGCAACGACGCCTCGATCATAGGCCCCTTCCTTTCTGGCGCAAAGCGCGTGACGGCTCGCTCGCAGGCACAAGCTGGGGAAATGTTCGACTTGGGGCGGATTCACCTGGAATCGAGCGGGCTGCATACAGTGAAGCCGTTCGTCATCGACATCCCGCGGGGCCGCCTCATTGCCGTGACGGGCGTGTCGGGTTCTGGGAAGACGACGCTCGTGCTGGAGACGCTCATCCCCGCGCTCGCGCAAGCAGCGGCTGGTGAGAAGCTTCCCGAGCATGTGACGGCGCTTGCCGCAGACGGCATCAAGCGCGCGAACCTGATCGACGCGACCCCTATCGGGGTGAACGTCCGATCGACTGTGGCGACGTATTGCGGTGCGCTCGACGACTTGCGTCGCGCCTATGCTCGCACCGAGGCGGCGAAGGCGGCGGGTCTTAAGGCGGGCGACTTCTCGTACAACACGGGAAGCCTGCGTTGCGCCACCTGCGACGGCACGGGGCAGATTTCGCTCGACGTGCAGTTCTTGCCCGACGTCGACATCGCCTGTCCCGATTGCCGCGGTTCTCGCTATAGCGCCGCGGCCGAGGGTATTTGCCGCCCCGAAGAAGGGCGCCTGAGAGCCGGGCGCTCAGCCTGCCCGAGCTGCTCGCGCTCTCGGTCGATGAGGCGCTTGCGCATGTTACCGACATCAAGAAGGCGCACGTGAAGCTGCAAACCTTGCATGACCTGGGGTTGGGGTACCTCACGCTCGGCGAGGCCACGCCGGCGCTATCGGGCGGCGAGGCCCAGCGCCTGAAAACTCGCAAGCGAGATGGGCAGGGGGCAGGAAGACGCCGTGTTCGTGTTCGATGAGCCGACCATCGGCCTGCACCCGCGACGTCGAGACGCTGCTCGGCGTGTTCGAGCGGCTTGTGGAGCAGGGCGCCACCGTGGTGGTGGTCGAGCACGACCACGACTTCATCGCCAATGCCGATTACGTGATCGACATGGGACCCCATGGCGGTAAAGACGGCGGGCGCATCGTGGCGTGCGGCACGCCCGCGGAAATTGCTGCGAACCCGGAAAGCATCACCGGCCGCTACCTGGTGCTTTAGCGGATTTCCTACCTATAAGTACGATTTTTTCAATTGCACGAAATTCTTACCCATACGTAAGAATTTCACAGATTGGCGCGTATCGTATGCCTCGCAAGACGCAGGAAGGCCCCGGTGGTTCTCAATGCTGGGGCCTTTCCGTAGCGTTTGCTTTTGAGCTTATCCCTCGCTGTTCGCGATTGCCTGGTCGATGAGCTGGCTGAGCGTTTTCTGCTGCTCGGGGACGTGATCGCGCCGACGATCGGGTCGCCCACGATGCTGCCGTTCTTATCGACGACGTAGGTGGTCGGGTACGAGAATAGCTCGGAGGTGAACTTCCCAGCCTCGCTGCTCGACGCGAACCAGACGTTCTTGTACATGACGCCCTTCTTCGCGAGGATGTCCTTTGCCTCGGAGATCGCGGTCGCGTCACCGTCGAGCGTGAAGGAATTCACGCCCACGACCTGGCCGCCCTTGCTGGCAAGCTCCTTGTTGAGCGCTTCCAAGTCGCCCAGCTCGCCCACGCACGGCTTGCAGGTGGTGAACCAGAAGTTGACCACGGTCACCTTGCTCCCCGAGAAGAGCTTGTCGCTGGTCACTTCGTTGCCGTCGAGGTCTTTCCCCTGGAAACTCGGGAACTTGCCCGCACTGGTAGCGGCGCCTGCGCTATTCGGCATGCCGGCGCTCGACGCGTCGACGCTCTCCCCGAGCCTCGGGAGCTACCGCATCCAGGGAAGTCCTTCTCGAGGGCCGCGAGCTTGTCCTCGATTTCCTTCACCTGCTGCGCTCCGGTCTTGAGCGTCTTCAATTCCTCGGCCGAGAACTGGTCTTTGGCGCCCTCGATCGTGTCGAGGAGGAAGTCGCCGTAGTTCTTGCCGTCCTCGATCATCGGCATGTCCTTGTTGGCTGACAGGAACACTTTTTCCCACAGCTTCGAGTTGCTGGAGAGGATCTCGTTTTCCTTCTGCATGAGCTTTTGGTGCAGCTCGGCCGCCTCTTCTGCGTTCTTCGGCTGCGTTGCCAGCAAAGTCGCGATATCGGTGTTGCTGCTTGTCGAGGTTGCCTCGCTATCCTTAGGAGACGAACAGGCTGCAAGGCTGAACGCCAAAAGGGAGACCACCAGCACTACCGCAATTTTCGTTAGTTTCATAATCATTCCTCCATTTGCAATCGCTTGCTTTGCTTGTCGTTTTCTCAATTTCAGTTCTCTTCGCATTGCTGATTCGGTTGCTTTTCCGGCAAGCTCAGGCCGTAGCTGAAGCCGATGGCGCCGGTCGGGCAGGCCCTTATACACTTGCCGCAGCGGATGCACTCGGTGTGATTGGGCGACTCTGTGACCTTGACGTCCATCTTGCATGTCTTCGCGCACGTGCCGCACGAGATGCATCGGTGCTGGTCAACCTTTATTCCAAGCAGGGATACCTTGTTCATGAGCGCATAGAAAGCGCCGAGCGGGCAGACCCATTTGCAAAATGGGCGGTAGATGAGCACGCTCAAGACGACCACAGCGATCAGAACGACGAGCTTCCAGGTGAACAACGCTCCCAATGCGGAGCGTATGCCACTATCGACGATGGCGAGCGGAATCGCGCCTTCGAGCACTCCTTGCGGGCAGAGGTACTTGCAGAAGTATGGGTCGCCCATCCCGACGTCGTTGACAAGCAGCGCGGGCAGCAAAACCACGGTGAGCAGCAGTACGACGTACTTCAGGTACCTAAGCGGTTTGAGTTTCCTTGTGGACAGCTTCTTGCCAGGGATTTTATTCAGCAGCTCCTGCAGCCAACCGAAGGGGCAGAGGAATCCACACACGAAACGCCCCAACAGCACGCCGATGAGAATCAAAAACCCGGTCACGTAGTACGAGAAGCTGAACTTCGACGAGCACAATTGCCTGAAACGACCCGATGGGGCAGGCGCCTGTGGCCGCGGGGCAGGAATAGCAGTTCAGGCCGGGTACGCAGACCGCTTTGCCCTGCCCCTGATAGATAGTGCCCTTTGAAGAAGTTCGGCAGGTGGATATTGGTGAGCAGCGTCGCGCCCGCTTGGATCCAGCTACGGAAGCGGCTCAAAACTGCGATATGGGGTTTCTTTTCTTATCCAATTCCAATGCACTCCAAGCACAGTCGAATTGCCTTGGCCAGCACGGCATCTGCTTCGCCCCTCATCGCGCCGAGGCATACCATGGTCACTCCGGCTGCCACCAAAGCAACTTGCGCTACAGGCTTTATCGCTTTGAACAATCCAATCGCTCCTTTCATTCGCTTTCTAATATGTGACCTGCGAAAACCTACTCTTCGAACAGGTCGAGGAGATACCCGTAGCCCTCGGATTGCGTCTTCGCGTACGGTACAAAGCGCAAAGACGCACTGTTGATGCAGTAAAGCACGCCGTTGGGGGACTCTGGGTCATTGATGAACACGTGGCCGAGATGGGAATCGCCAGGGTCGATGCGTAGTTTGGAGAACAGTTCCATCTTCGCTTTCGGGATGTGGCAGTAGCCGCCGGGGATGGACTGCATCAGTTGCTCCATGCCCCAGAAACAGCCACCTGCCAGGTAGATGACGTTTTCCGTGGTTTCCTTGTACATGCTTTTCTCGCCTTCCATATGTGCGGGTACCTCGATCGAATCAGTTTTCTCGCTCCGCTCTCCTTGGAGGTGACCCGCTGAAAGGCGGCGTATCCGCCCAGCGCCAATGTCGCTGCGAGCAGAAGCGGCAGTGCTTTTCGACGCATGGTCTTGTCCTCCTTTCGGGAGAAATCAGGCTATTCCTTCCGCTTCGGGGTCCATTGGAACATATCGCCTATAAAATCCGTGTTAAGAGGCGACGTCTGCGCAAGGAGGCCTGTATGCGCATTTTGGTTGTTGAAGATGAGCGGTCGCTTTGCGATGCGATCGTGCGCAGCTTGAGGCGCCTTGCCTACAGCGTTGACTATTGCCACGACGGGCGAGATGCTATGGATTTTCTCGCCGTCGAGCGCTTCGATCTCGTCGTGCTCGATTTGAACCTTCCCGGAGCTGATGGCATGACGGTGCTTAGGACGCTGAGGGAAGTTGACCGCGAGACCAAGGTGCTCATCTTGTCGGCTCGCAGCGAGGTCGCCGAGAAGGTAGCCGGGCTTGATGCGGGAGCGAACGATTACCTGACGAAGCCGTTTCACCTCGAAGAGCTTGCGGCGAGGATCCGCAGCCTCACACTGAGGCGCTTTACGCAAAATGATGTGCTGCTGACCTGCGGAAATCTGACATTTGACACAAAGGCGCGTCGGGCTTTTGCAGGCGATGAGGCTTTGTCTCTCACGCGGAAGGAGACCGGGATACTCGAATACATGATGCTCAACCAGGGGCGGCCGGTCAGCCAGGAGGAGCTGCTCGAACACGTGTGGGACAGCAGCGTGAACAACTTCAGCAACTCGATTAGGGTGCACATCTCCGCTCTGAGGAAGAAGCTGCGCGCTGCCTTGGGGCACGACCCCATACGCAATCGCATCGGGGAGGGCTACGTGATGGAGGAGGCCGAATGAGAAGGCTCTCGCTGCAGTGGCGCATCACGTTGATGACGGCCCTTCTCGTGTGCGTAATGTGCGTGCTGATGAACTGCCTGATCGGGTATTCGGGGATGCGATATATGGACTCGATCGGCAGCGGCATATCGGCATGCGGCGACATCGGCGATGGTGCCGCTGCGTCGTTCGACCCCGACAATCGTGAGGCTCGACGAAGAGAACTCACGATTGTTGTGAGCAACGCGCAGGAATCCTTCAGCACGACCAATTGGCTTATCACAATTGCGGTGACGCTGCTCGGTGGTGTGCTGGCGTACTTCGTCAGCGGCCGTGCGCTCAGGCCGCTGCGGGCTTTTGCGTCGCAGGTTGAGAACGTGCAACCGAGCAACCTCGCGGACATGAAGATTAGCGAGGACGTGCTGCCTGAGTTCAAACAGTTCAGCAAGTCGTTCAACAGCATGATCGACCGCCTCGACGAAGGCTTTAGCGCACAGCGGCAGTTCACGGGGAACGCCGCGCACGAGCTGCGGACGCCGCTTGCACTCATGCAGGCGCAGGTCGAGCTGTTCTCCGTCGAACACCCCGACGTGGGGTCTGAGGAGGCTGCCTTTCTCGAGCTTCTGCAGGAGCAGACCGAGAAGATGTCGCAGATGACGAAGACGCTGCTCGAGATGAGCGAGCTTCGCAGCGTGCCCTGCAACGACCGGATTGAGCTAGCGCCGATGGTCGAGGAGGTTCTCGCCGATCTTGCACCCCTCGCCGAGGCGCGCAAGATCGCCCTTGAGCGTAGCGGGGATGCCCAGTTGATTGGCAGCGACACGTTGGTATATCGGCTCGTGTTCAACCTGGTCGAGAACGCAATTCGTTACAGTCGACCCGACACGGCGGTTCGCGTCTCCACCTGCGAGGAGGGCGGGCGCGTTATTCTGCGGGTCGAGGATAGCGGCCCTGGGATTCCCGAGCAGTTCAAGGAGAGCATCTTACAGCCGTTCTTCCGCGTCGATTCGTCCCGCAGCAGGGAATACGGCGGCGTTGGGTTGGGGCTTTCGCTCGTGTGGGAAATCGCCGCACTTCACGGCGGTACGGTGGAGGTCGAGGCGAGCTCCGAGGACGGCACCATCATGCGCGTGGAGCCTCCCCGTTGGGGAGGCTGTTACGACCGCGTGATGCGCGGGGAGCATACCGCGACTGCCTCAACTGCGCAGGACGCGCAATCGCTGCCCTTGATTTGGCCAGGGCGAGACGCACGTTTAAAACCCCGAGTTTGTGGTCATTCGGGGAGTTGTGCGACGTGCTCTCTGCTAGGAAGGCGCGGGCGAGCGAGGCCTAGCTCACGCAGACCACGTGCAGCACGTCTCCGTCTACGGTGAAGGCGACGTCGTGCGAGGAGTAGGCAAGGTGGTACACGCGCGAGGGGTTGTGCTTGCTTCCCGCGCGCCGCGGGTCTTGCCTCAGAACCTCGACGAGACCGACGAGCTTGTCTTCCTCGATTGATTCGCGAAGCTGGTCAGGGAGGTCGACCGTAAGCTCGTGCCACGGCGCGTCTTCGATCCATCCGCCGCGGGCATCGGGATGGCAGTCGGCGAAGGGGATATAGGGCTTGATGTCGAGAATTGGCGTGCCGTCTCGCAGGTCGGCCCCGAGGACGTGCAGCACGCCCAGCGTCGGTGCGCTCTACCCGATCGAGCTTCACGCAGCTTAAGCCCAGCGGGTTCGGGCGAAAGGGGCTGCGTGATGCGAAAACGCCCACCCGCTCGGTGCCGCCCAGTCGCGGAGGCCGCACGGTCGGAGTCCATCTGGCGTCTGCCCCGTTCCTGTAAGGTGCCGCGGAATCGGCCGCGATGTCCTCGGCGGTGCCGCCAGGCACGCCGTTTTCGAACCGCCAGATTAGCCAGAGGTGTGAAAAGCTCTCGATTCCCGAAACGGCCGATTCGAGGGCGTACTCGGGTTCGAATACGATGCGTCCTCGCAGATGGGGCGCAAGGAAGCTGTTGCGGGGGATCCCGAACTTCTGCGGAAGGTCGGTGCGGATATGCGCTATCGGCTTCATGTCGCTCCTATGCTTGCGGGCGGTCTGCCCAGCTTATCCACGTTGGGATTGGCGGAGCAGATGTGTCGGTTCGTCGGTTGCTGTCATCGAGTATACTTCCACTCAGTGACGAAAAATGATATCGAGAGGCTTTATGAGTACGTTTTTTATTCTAAATTAAATGTTATGCATTCTAGAGAATGCGCCTGACGAGACTATTTACGAATGTGAACGCAAAACAATAGTTGACCTGCAGTTTCTTGAGCATTAATCGACTGTTTTGTCAGATCGGCCGTCCTTCTCGCAGTAAGGATTTCGCCTCAATGGTTTTGGAGCGGTGTCGATCTGACTGGTAATCAAACGCGCAACGACTTGATTGTGGCGCGGTACGCGTTTTGGAGCGGCGTCGATCTGACTGGTAATCAAACAAGAAAGAAATGAGTATGCGGCGAATGCTTGTTTTGGGGTAACGTAGAATTTTATGGCTCTTCGCCACTTAGTGTGGGTGAATTATAGATAGATTCCCAGATGACACGGGGAATCTCGGTTAAGGTTTTTTCGCCAAAAAAGAAACCGCCGAGAGAAAGGCCCCGTGTCGGATACCAGTCTACTCAAAAGCTGATAAACGTGGACCTCGCGGTCGTGGAATCGGCCAGAATCGATGGCGACGGCTCGCTCATCGTGGCGGTCAGGCCGCGCAAGTCCCGGTTCTGCCGCTGCCGCGAATGCGGCAAGAAGGCCCCGGTCTGTGTTCAGTCAATAGCTTTCCGCCAAAAAATGCAGCATGGTTTCGTCACTTCGCGCGCGGGGCTGCTGATCCGCTTCCTATTCAACCGATGCCGCCGCGGCATGACCCGTGGCGACATCGTTGTCCGGCTCTGGGCTACGGCGCCCCGTCACCCTTCCGACTTCCCGAGCATCAGCGCCGCATCCATGCGGCGGCTCGGCCCGTTGAACTCTACGAGCCGCCCGTGGTGCACGATGCGGTCGATCAGGGACGCCGATTTTGTCGACGCCAACTGTACTAAACACACCCGGGCATGAAGAAGGCGAGCCTGCAGTCTTACCTGAACTGGTTCGCCTACCTGTTCAGGGTGCGTCGCGACGAGGAAAAATGGCCCAAAACTGCAAGGGTACTGCGCCATTTGCTCATAACGGATTCGCATTACCGCAGCTCATGGTAGGCCGGAGATCCGCACGCTCCGAAACTCTCGGATCGGAATTTTACGCTGGATTAAACTAAATTCCCGAAAATCCATGTTGCCATATCTCTGTGACGGGCGTGCGGAGGAGACAGTTGGCGACATAAGTCGCAAGCGGCTTGGAGGTGCCGTCTATCAAGGTGGGCGGTGGTTGCTCATGCCTTCTTGAGGCGAGGGGCGCATCGATTCCGGGCTTATAGCTGAGCCTTGGCTTGGTAGCCCTCGCCCCATGCCCACATCGCATCCATGATGGGGCGGAGGCTCTCCCCTGTCTCCGTGAGCGAATGCTCGACCCTCGGCGGGACCTCTGCGTACACGCGGCGCACCACAATGCCCGTCGACTCCATTTCGCGAAGATTGCTGGTCAGCACTTTTTGGGACACGTCTCCTACGGAGCGCTGCAGCTCCTTGAATCGCATGGATCCGTTCAGGAGCAGGTCGCGCATGATGAGCAGCTTCCATTTGCTTCCCACCAGGGAGACGCACGTCTCCACCGGGCATGCTGGAAGGTCTGCTCGGATCGGCGCTTGGTCGTTGCGGTATTCGATGTAGCTTGAGTCAGTCATCATAACCCCAGTTGAAACGTAATAGTTACTTAATGGTATCTACAGCACAATTAAGTGCCTACTTTCTATTTGGATATGGCGATTCTACTATTTGCCTTGTCAGGAGGCAACGCGAAAACTGCGCTTGCCCCATCAAGAACGAAAAGATCCGAACATGGGAAACATCCAGAAAGCTCTCGAGCCATCAATACCTTTGCTACCGGTGACACTGCGAAAGCCGCGAGCCTGCTTGATGAGGGCTACATCCAGCACAACCTCGCATACGGCACAGGCCGCGACTCCTTTGTGGGCTCTGTCGAGTACTTGGCTGCTGCTCCGGTGAAGACCACCGTGAACAACATCCGCGCATTCGAAGACGGTGACAAGGTCTTCCTGCAGACCGTGTACAACTTCGCCGGCGCGGGCGAGCAGGTGGCCTTCGACATCTTCCGATTCAACGGCGAAGGCTTGGTTGCCGAGCACTGGGACAACCTTGCCGCCGTTGCGGTTCCCAACCCTTCTGGTCGCACCCAAATCGACGGTACCGCCAGCATCTCCGATCTCGATAAGACCGAGGATAACCGCGCCTTCGTGGAGCGCTTCCTGGTTGACGTCATGCAGGGCAAGAATCCTGAGAAGACCCCTGAGTACTTCGACGGGGATGCGTATATCCAGCACAACACGGGCATCGCAGATGGACTTTCCGGCTTGGGAGCCGCATTGGAATCCCTGGCAAATGCAGGCATCCAGATGGTCTACGACACCACGCATCAGGTGCTTGCTCAGGGCAACTTCGTGCTTGCGGTGAGCGAGGGCACCTTCGGTGGCGCTCCCACCTCCTACTACGATCTGTGGCGCGTGGAGGATGGCAAGATTGCCGAGCATTGGGACGTTATGGAGACCATCGCGGATCGTGAGACTTGGGCTAACGAGAACGGCAAGTTCTAAACTGATTCGAAAAGGCATTCGGCGGCAGCGCGCTTCGTGCGCGCTCCCGTCGAGAGTGCAGAAAGGGGCGTCATGGGCTGGGAGAGAGTCGATTCGGCGACGGGGGACCCCGTCGGCCTCGCAGGGAGCGCGGCGATTCCCGTCGCGAGTGCGGCCGAGATAGACGCGAGCTACTGCCTGCGGCTCCTGAGGGAAATACGCGACTGCGTCTTCTCGACATTGGACGCCGACGGGTTGCCGAGCGCTCGCGTGATCGACGTGATGCACGCGGAAGGCGGAAGGCTGTATTTCCTCGCGCCTCGCGGGAAGGCGTTCTATGCGGAGCTGATGGCCAACCCCGTCGTCGCCATCGTGGGGCAGACGGTCGATTACCGCACCTGCAGGCTTCGCGGCCGCGCCGTGAGGGCGAGCGATGCAGAGCAAAGGGCTCGTTGACTGGATGTTCCGGCTCAACCCGTCCATGGCTCCCCTATACCCCGGCGAATCGCGCTACGCATGCGAGGTGTTCTTCGTGGACAACGGCAGCGGCGACTACCTGGACCTCGGGCAGAGCCCATCGTTCGCGCAGCGTTTCCCTCGGGGAGACGGTCTTCGCATGGGGAGGTGCTTTGAGGTTTCCGATCGTTGCGCCGGGTGCGGCGCCTGCGCAAAAGCCTGCCCGCAGCGAAACATCTCCCTTACTGCCGGCGGCCGCTACCGAATCAACCAGGAATCGTGCCTGCATTGCGGCCTGTGCTTCGAGGCATGCGAGCGCGGTGCGATAGAGAAGGTGGGCGAGGCGAGATGAGCGATCTTGAATACTGCGTATGGTTCTTAGCGAAAGAGCGTTACGGGGAAGCGGAGGCGCAGCGCGTTGTCGACTCCTGCTGCGGCAACGGTTCCCCGCCTGTTCGACGCCTTCCGCAGCTTGGCGAACACACGCGAGCCGCTGCCCGCAACAGGCGAATTCCTTGAGGTGCAGGACCGCATGCTGCGCGATATGATTGCCGGAGCCGGCATCACGCGGGCCGAGGAGCTGCCCCGCGCGCCACTTGACGCGCGCGTGAGCCTGTGGCGCGGCGACATCACCACGCTCGAGGTCGACGCGGTGGTCAACGCGGCGAATTCCCGGATGCTCGGTTGCTGGGTCCCTGGCCACCATTGCATAGACAATGCGATCCACACCTTCGCCGGGGTTCAGCTCCGAGCGGCGTGCGCCAAGCTCATGGCCGAACAGGGCCATCCTGGCCCACGGGAGCCGCGAAAGTCACGCCCGCCTTCAACCTCCCGTCAAAGTGGATCGCGCACACGGTCGGGTACATCGCCAACGGGCGCCCATCGAGCAAGGACCGCGCTTTGCTAGCCAGCTGCTACACAAGCTGCCTTGACGCCGCGAGCGAGATAGGCGCACGCAGCATCGCTTTCTGCTGCGTGAGCACCGGCGTTTTCGGGTTCCCCCAGGATGAGGCGGCGCGCATCGCGGTGGACACCGTGGAGAGCTGGCTTGAGCGCGCAGGCTCAGACATGCACGTCGTCTTCAACGTGTTCCAGGAATCCGATGAAGGGGTATACCGTGAGCTTCTATTCTCGTAACGCATTCAGCGGAAGCTACGCGCGCCCAGGCAAGCGGGGCGCGTTGGTCTTCGGCGAAGGCTCCAGCTTCGAAGCTGCGAAGAAGGCTTTCTCGAACGCGATCGAGTCCTGTGATGCGATAGTGGTCGGCGCGGGCGCCGGCTTGTCGACGGCGGCTGGCTTCGCGTACTCGGGGCAGCGCTTCGACCAAAACTTCGCCGACTTCCGCGACGCCTACGGCATAACCGACATGTATTCGGGCGGCTTCCATCCCTTTCCCGATTTCGAGACGTACTGGGCTTGGTGGAGCAGGCGATCCTCATCAACCGCTACGACGTTGGGGCGGGCAAGCCGTACCTCGACCTGCTGCAGCTTCTCGAGGGCAAAGAGCACTTCGTCATCACCACGAACGTCGACCACCGGTTCCAGGTTGCCGGATTCCAAAAGGAGCGCCTCTTCTACACGCAGGGGGACTACGGGTTGATCCAATGCGCGCGGAACTGCTCAGGGGAGGTGCATGACGCCGAGACGCTAGTGCGAAGAATGGTGGAAGCGCAGGCGGGCATGCGCGTCCCGAGCGAACTGGTGCCCAGATGCCCCCGCTGCGGTGCCCATATGGTTCCGAACCTGCGGGTTGACGGCAACTTCTGCGAGCCTGCGGGCTGGCACGCCGCGGCCGAGCGGTACGGCAGCTTCATCGAATCCCACAAAGGCGATTGCGTGGTCTACCTCGAGCTTGGCGTGGGCGGGAATACGCCCGTGATCATCAAATACCCCTTTTGGAATGCCGTTGCAGAGAATTCCAACGCGATTTACGTCTGCGTGAATCTTGGCGAAGCCTATGCGCCGAATGCTCTTGCCGGACGATCGATCCTCGCCGATGGCGACGTTGCCTCGTTCCTGAGTCCCTTATCCTGATTGTTGGTGCGTGTATCTCGACGGCGGAGGATGCGATATCGCCAAGAACCTGTAATGCAAGTACCCGAAATATACGAAAACCTCAGGTAAACTAGGGTTTTCTACGCTTGATTTTTGTCTATTGGGGCTATTTCCGCTCAATAGTAAAAAGTTCACTGGGTTTGCCCCAGTGAATCTCAGTCTCCCCAGCCTGCCTGAAAACGCCCCAGTCGCAACGATTCGGGAAGATCCATGCGGCCAAATTATGGTCATGGTTTTCGGGGTCTCTGTCGTGGCTTCGGCTGTCACGGAGGTCATCGAGTATTCGCAGAATCAACTATCCCTTGTTCGCAGGTTAGATTTACCGCCTGTTTGCAACCATCGTTGCCGAACGGCAACCCTATTCCCAATTTGCGATATTTCCGATCGCGTACAGGGGGATGTTTCGCATCCAGCCCTGATCCCGAAGCCCGACATGCTGAACCTACGGGGGAACCATGCCCTCGTAGCGCTCGTTGAAGGCGCGCAGGCTCTTCGCGCGCAGGTTCTCCTCAGCCTTCACCTCGATGGGGTACACACCCGAGTCAGTTTGCACGAGGAAGTCAATCTCGCCGCTGGAGTTCTCGGCCGACCAGTAAAAGGGCACGAGGCCGCAGTCCGAAACGAGCTGCTGGCAGACGTACTGCTCGGTGAGGGCTTGAATTCCGTGAAAATGCTGCTGCCGTCTACCATCGCAGCCGGGCCAGCCCGCTCATTGCCCCCAGAAGCCCTATGTCCAACATGAACACCTTGAAGGCGTTTTGGTCCCTGTAGGCTTTTAGCGGCATGCCTGGTTTGCTCACGCGCGGCACTTTGACGATGAGGCCGGCTTGCTCAAGCCATCGCAGGCTCTCCTCGAAATCCGCTGCTCGAGCACCTTTGCGAACTTGGCCGAATACGAACTTCTTGTTCTCCTTTGAAAGGTGCCTGGGGACGGAGTCCCACGCGAGCATAGTCCGCGCCAGCAGGTTTGCGGGCACGTGCTTGGCGAAATCGCTCATGTAATCGGCAAGGATCTGGTCCTGCACCCTTCGCGCGTCGCGCACGTCTGCCGTGCCGATGTAGGCGTTCACGGCTTCCGGCATCCCCCTACGATGTAGTAGGTGCGCAGAAGCTCCTTGAGCTTGTCCGAGAAGGTGTCCATCATCGCATGGTCGCCCTTTTCGACCAGCTCGGCGTAACGCCCGTTTCCCGTTGCGCCGAGGAATTCGGTGAAGCTCAGCGGGAAGAGGTTCACCGAATTGACCTTGCCGACGGGGAATCCGGTCCCATGCGTTGCGGAGATGCCCAGAAGGGAGCCGGCTGCGGCCACATGGTATTCTTGGGCGTCCTCGCAGAAGTACTTGAGCGACGTGATGGCAGCGGGGCAGGACTGGATCTCGTCCAGGACAACGAGCGTTCTGCCCGGATCGATGTCCATGTCGAGGTGCAGCGAGAGCGAGGAGACGATCCTTCGGGGATCGAGGTCGGGTTCGAAGAATCGGCGAGCCCGCTCGTCTTTGTCAAGGCTCACATAGGCGACGCTTTCGAAATGCAGCCTCCCGAACTCCTTGAGGATCCAGGTTTTGCCGACCTGGCGCGCGCCGTTGACGATGAGGGGCTTGCGGCGTTCGCTTCCCTTCCACTCGTCCAGCCTATCCATCAGCTTTCTCTGCATGGGGAACCTCCATCAATAAGATACGCCCTTATTATAGTGCGTAAACACAATAATAAGGGCGTAATAATGATAATTGATGCAAAATTTTGGCGGAACTACTCCCACTCGATTGCAGATGTTGTCCATTGCGTTTGAATGCGTCCATGTGGTGCCATGCCGTGCGCTCTCGTTTCGTCTCGTTCGAATCATTCGCGAATCAGGACGTGATTCGGAGCCGTAGGGGATGGTTGAGCGATTCTTCCCATTGGATTTCGCCAACATGCGCCAATGCGCAGCTTCGCTTTACGACTCCCCGTTTTGCGAGAGGGAATAGCGGAGGGTGGCTTGCCGCCATTGAATCAACGGAAAAGCCCGATTGTCTCGTCGCAGCTTTAGGCGATAGCGTTGATTCGCGTCGCACGTCAAATTATTCTCCATGGTCGTTATAGGGTAATTCAGCCGATACTGGTCGCTAGATGGCCTTGCGGCGGGCCTGCTTGAGCCAGTTCTTCTTGAACGCTTCGATGCTGCCGAAGAACTTGGGTCGAATGAAGTCGATGCTGCGCTTTCCGTTGGCTATTGCCGGGTTATTCGATGGCGCGTCCTGGTTCCGGTGCTGCATTTTTCCGTTGATTGACCCCTCTTGAGTTCTTGAAAAATATTGCAGGTACCTGTTGCAAATACAAAACTGGTACCTGCAATACCCATTAGGAGAAGGTCGTGGAAGAACCGTGCGAAAGAATCAATGAGAAGAAGGCAGAAGTCTGTTTCGGCATGTTCGACAGCCGGAGGCTCGATTTTGGCTACCGCGAAACGTTCGAGAAGATGCTCAAGGAGCGCAAGTGCGGTGCATTCAGCGATGCTGCACCAGATGGATTTGGCGGCGGGTTTGGATTCGGATTCGGCGGATACTTGTGTTGCTAGCCATCGCATTTCGAATGCAGCACGAAGGCGGCAACGGCAGGACACGCAGTCGACTATAAAAGCAACAAAGTCCATCTATTGCAAAATAGTCAATTCTTGATACCTTAAGTATTGAGAAAACGTCAATTATTGATTCTTTTAGCATTGCGAAAAGTGAGTTTTGTATCTTATACTCTATTGCGAAAACTGTAATTTCTATCATCGAACAAGGTGCTCTCCATGTTTAAAAGAAAAGTCTACGACAAGTTGCTCGACTGGAAGCGCGAATGCGGCGGCAAATATGCTGCGCTGCTCGAAGGTCCTAGGCGTGTAGGGAAAAGCACTATTGCGCAGCATTTCGCCGAAAGCGAATACGACACGCATATCGTCATCGATTTTGCCAACATCGCTAAAGAGATGCTCGAGATATTTAGCGATCTTGCAAATCTCGACGTATTCTTCCTTAGGCTGCAGGCGCAAACAGGGGTAACGCTTATTCCCCGAAAATCAGTCATCGTCTTTGACGAAGTACAGTTGGCACCGAAGGTGCGCCAAACTATCAAATATCTCGTAGCCGACGGGCGATACGACTACATCGAGACCGGCTCGCTTATATCTATAAAGAAGAACGTCAAAGGAATTGTCATCCCCTCCGAAGAATACCGTATTGCCGTGCATCCCATGGATTATGAGGAGTTCTGCTGGGCGTGCGGCAAAGGCAGTTATGCCCTCATTGAGCAGCTTGCGGCGCTTGGAAAACCCGTTGGCAACGCAACCAACAGAACGCTCATGAGGGACTTCCGCATCTACATGGCAGTCGGAGGCATGCCCCAGGCGGTCGATGCGTATATCCAAAAGAAAAGCTTCGAGAGTATCGACCGCGTAAAGCGTGAAATCATCCAGCTTTACGCATCTGATTTCAAGAAAGTTGACCCGAGCGGGCGCTTGTCGGCTATTTTCGAGGCGATACCGGCGCAGCTCGCCGCCAAGCAAAACCGTTTCCGCGTATCAACCGCCACAGGAAAGCGGAGAACCTCCAAAGACGAAGAGCGCCTCTATGACCTTATCGACTCGAGAACGGTGTTGCCTTGCTACAACGTAGCCGATCCGGGTATCGCCCTGGCGCAAAGCAAGGATTTGGACTCGTACAAGCTCTACCTTGCGGACACGGGGCTGTTCGTGTCTATGATGTTCAACGCTGAGGACAGGGCGAACGCGGATATATACAAGAAACTGCTGAGCGACAACCTGAGCGCGAATCTTGGGTATCTCTACGAGAACGCGGTGGCGCAGATAATTGCAAGCAGCGGAAGAGGGCTGTACTATCACACGTGGACCCCCGAAGGCAAAAAGCCACTCCCGCGAGGTTGATTTCTTGCTGCCAGACAAAGCGAAGATCGCGGTTGTCGAAGTGAAATCGTCCAACGTCAATAACCACACGTCCATTAATGAATTTGGGGAGAAATACTCAAAGGTCGTATCAACACGCATTCTTTTCTCGCAAAAGGATGCTTCCCACGATGGCTCTCTTAAATTGAGGCCGCTCTATCTGGCGCCGGCGATCATCGACGCAATAGGTGGATGACAACTTGTTATTTCGCATGCGCTCACTTTCCGACGCGCTGGCAGAACCTCTCGACGTGCTCTTCGATGCGTCGGTGGCAATCATGCCTTTTCGCGGGCTCTCTATCGCTCGCGTGGATTTATGCCCCTAGATAGAATAAAAGCCGGGGGATAAGCCCCCGGCACTTGGAGATAGCTGAAACAGCCACCGATGTCTATATACAAAATCCGCATCGGATTTTCAAGGGCGGAAAGATCAAGACCCCCAATAGTATGTAGGCATATGATGTATCCAAAATCCGCTGTTCGCAATGCGGTTAGCGTATTACGACCTTCGCCACAGACCGGCATCGCTTGTTGGCATATCGTTGTCCTCGAACTCCCCAAGGTAAGTGTAGTGATGATACCTCTCCCCGTCATACTCGTATCCTGTGTAGTCGTAGCCTTTTTGAGTGACTCCTTGATATGGCCTGAACTCGGCTTCGGCTTCTTCCTTTGTATGGTCGTCAGCATCAAACCAAACGCCTTCGGTCTTGTCGTCCCCATAGCCAAGTTTCTGCGCTTTAAATACATGTCTCATAAAGAGGGCCTCCATTCGTGTCAAACATGATTGAAGACGATTACGCATGGCTTGAAAAGCTTCGCTTTGAATCAAGCTCGATTTTGTTCGCTCAATTATCGTCATCGGTTTATAAGCGTACACGAGCGATGGATGAGGCCTATTCGATAACTCGGATTTGTTATCTATGCTCAAATGCTTAACGTGCCTCATGATTCGAGATCCCTTGCGTGATGCTATGCGCAGATGCGTGCAATTATCATTGCTTCGCCAACTGCATGCATGACGCATACTGCGATTAGGCAGATTGCCATGGCAATAAGCAGTCGTATTAGCCATTTTCCTCGGGGTCGCGACTTTCTATGGCCGATAATTCAAATCCGCTGTTCTCGATTCCGCTCTCTTGCGATTTCACTTGATGCTCCATTTCTGTTGCGTTTGTCTGCGATACGTACAAGCAAGCTCTCCTCTATTGAGAATCCTTTTCAGCACCCTGCTCCTCTGTTTCGGATTCTCTGGCCGCATCCTCCGATTCAATATGGGCTATGACCATCTTCTCGGCTTTGGCCGACTCTGCTTCAATGCCTGTTGACGGCCCGCCAGCCGTCCTCCAAGCATCACTGCGATTCCGCCGATTGCGGTACCCACTCCCATGGCGAGCGCTACGATCGGGAACATGTCCCGATGCCCCTGAGAGCGACTTGCCGCCTTTATTGTCCCGATCCATTTCTCAGGACCGCCGCTTTGCTTTGCTGCCTTTGACATTTGTGCATAATCCCAGCTCATTTTTAACTCCTAACCCAGATACTCTCTTTGGTTTAGCTGTGCTGCTTCTTGTTCGTTATTTACGGCTTCGTGCACCAAAAACCGCGAGACTGGCTAGCACGAAATCGCATGCTTCTGCGCCGTAAAGGTTTCTGTTCCTTTGCCCGAGATCGCAATCGTCCCAGCTCCACGAATAACTGCGGGCGAACTGGTCTTCGGTGGGGTTTCCAGGCACTAGCCGCGCCACGATGTCGAATAATGCCGCTATCACGATTTGGACTGCTTCGTTTGAGGGTTCGAGGTCTTTCATCAACGGGAGAAGGCACACGAGGGTGTCGACCCTGATTCCCTGGATAGCGACTTCGTCCATTGCCCCGAAACTTTCGAAAAGTCGACGAGTCGATCGACGTCGTCTTCCGTGAAGCCTTCCGTGCCGCACTGTTTAAGAGGGTCCAATGAATCCGTCATCTTTTTGATTGCCGCAAGGCCCTCATCGTCGGCGAAGTTCCAATTGTTCTGCGAGTACTCGAAGAAATCCTGAAACGTCATATCTCCCATGTTCTTTAATGAGGGAATCTGCCCTGTGAGCTTGATCGTTTTGACGAACGACAGTGCAATTTGCTTGCTTTCGATATCCCGCTCTAGCTGATCGACCTTGTCGCCAATCGACTCGGCGAAATCCAACTCGCCTCTTTGCATCGCAAGTATCTCTCCCGAGCTAAACCCGGTTTCCATGAGAAGCTTGACGATCCAGAGATCTTCCAAATCGTCTTCGTCGAATATTCGACGGTTGTTGCTCGATGGCTCTCGATGAGGGCTTATTAAACCTTTTTGAATCGTAATACTTGATGGTCTCGCGCGTGATGCCAAGATTGTCGATGACCCATTTCATCTGTTTGCCTTCGCTCATTCTCCCTCCCAACTTCCGATGGGCTTAAGTCTAAACCTGTGGGTTGGCAACAGGTCAACAGTATCTTCAGGATTTTCTTGGTCGTTAAACCCTTGATCGTTGGTGCTTCATTTTCTCAAAAATGCGCTTGCTTTTATTTCAGCTTCGTTGCCGTAAAGCGCTTGCTCCAGTTTTTCTGCGTCAGAAACCAAAAAGAAACTGGCAGTAATTTGCGCATTGACGTGCATAAACGCACAATAGTATCCATCAAAGGCAACCAATCCGAAAGGAAGACAACGATGGTTAATAATGACAAAAAGCGCACCCTTGGGTACTTTGCTGACTCACGTATGCGCGAAAAGGGACTCGATTCAAAACATCTGGCAAAGAAGCTCAACGTCACCCCTCAGGCTGTCAACAAATGGCGCCGCGGCGATGCAATTCGAACTCTGATATCTTGCCGAAGCTCGCAGCTGAGCTCGGCTTGTCCGTAGATGAGCTCCTTACCGGAGAGCCTCAACCGATCGAGAGCAAGGCGGAGGGGCGCCTGGAAAGCAAAATCAAATCGCTAACGTCTAATACTGCTACGAGCATAAGCGTCACCATAGGCGCGTTAATGGCTTTCATCGCGCTTTACGTAACTTGCACGATCAACCTTCTGTTCAGTGATTGCGCGATGCCTTTCTTGGGTCATCTTCTTTGGACTATCGTTAGCGCCGTTTGCGCTTTCGGCGGTGTCTTCTTGATGCTCTGGGGCTTGCATGTCGGCAAAAAGAACGAAATCCGAAAGGATGAAGAGGATTAAAGGCTTATACCTGGATTGATTTGAGGAGCGTCTTCAATGGGCGCCGATCACTTCGGTGCCACTCGATAAGGCCCACTCGATTTCCTTCAGGTACGCTTCGTAAGCGGTGTTCTCTAAGTCGGTTTTCTTAATGCATCTATAAGCGATGAACTGGGATTTCGGTTTCGCATTGGTCGTCGGGGTGACGATGAGGTCGTTATCGAACCTGTACATCGATTTAGCCGGGAAGCCTTGGTATTTGACTAGATTCAGCTTTGTGCTGTTGCCTACCGCGTTTGCTTCTTTGAGCATCTTCTTCCATATCCCTACTACCTCTATGTATTTCGACTTCAGAACGTCCGGATTGATGTCTATGAAATCGGCGTAGGGAGCGAAGAACGGTGATTCGGGGTCCAGTAAGGCTACGCGGACTTCGATATCGGGGTTGGAAAGCTGTTTTGCAGGAATTCGCGATTCGTGTTCGTCCAGGAAAGGCCGTGGAAGTGAACGATGTCTATGTGCTCTCTTGCTTTGCTGATGCGCTCGCCGTAGCGAACCTCAGTGGGATTCCAGAACGTCTCGACGATGCCTACCGCATCGTCGGGGGGCTAACTTTGTCGAGCTTGAGTCGTCCCTTTTGGCAAGGCTGAGAGCCTTCCCTCCGCTTTCGGCGTTGCGAAGGATGTAGTCGAGCAGCGTATCGGCCCCCCGGCTGTCGAGCGAATTCGCCTGGGATCCACATTCCTTCTCGATGAAGGAGAGGATTCTTTCGAGTTCGGGTGTCGCTGCGTGTTTCGCTTGCTTCGTCCGAAGGACACCTCTGATTCTCTTAAGGGAAGACGCCGTCCCTCGGGCTTCGAAGTGTTTCCGGAAGACGGCCTTGTATTCGATTCGCCAGTCGTAAGGTTCGCCGTTTACGATTTCCGGCCAATTGCTGTTGCGTTTGTGGATGTTCGAGAATGCCGATCTGCAGGAATCGAGTTTCAGCTCGCGGCACAGCTGGTTCCACGTCAAACTGCCGTTGCTCGTTTCCTCGATCGAGACTGCTTTGAGCAGCATGAGGGCGGCTAAGTTGGTCATGCCAGCCAATCCGCCCACCTCCTAAATGATTGTTCACCGTCTCGAACCTCATTATATGAACCAAAAATGAACCAATGGGGAACAATCGCTGACTCTAGGAGCGGCTTTGGACGAGCGGTAGCATTTAAATCGTCGGAGCGAGGCCATATGAGGCTTTTTGACTCGTATTTAAGCAAAACCCACTTCCTGACGCGTGGGCGAACCATGCGTGAACCAACATCGATTTTACGAAAGCCCACAGGGGCTTAGGCAAGTGCGTCCTTTTGGCGGTGACGTCCAATAAGGGCACGCTTCCTATAAAGGGTAGATAGAACACGAAGGAGAACTCTATGACATAGCGGAAAGCGACATAGTCAGGATGAGCACGGGCCTGACCGACACCCACGCCTTTAAAAAACGGCTGGGTGCCGGCGGGCTCGTGCTGCCTTCCGCCCCAAGCCGGGGAAGGCAACCAAATGAACGCCAACGAAAACCTCCGAAACCCCGAATCCAGCGACATCGCCAACCTGGCGGCGGCCATCCTCAGGCTGAACGACTCCGTCTCGATCCTCAACAGCCTCGTTCGCGGCAGCATCGCCGCGAAGCCCATCTACTCGGTCAAAGACCTCTCGCTTCTGCTCGGCAAGAGCGAGGACTCGATTTACAAGCTCAGCCGTCAGATGCCCAACCCGCTTCCTCTGCGCGAGCTCACGGGCACCAAGCGCGGCAAGTACATCGTCCACGACGAGTTCATGGAGTGGTTCGAGCGCGCGACGCGCATCGTCTCCAACGCTTCCAAGAACTAGCTTCGCCTTGCAAGGCCTTAGCGGGCCTTGCCGCTTTCCGCCAGGCGTCAGCAAACCGCAACGGCGGTAAACCTTGGCAAGCAGCTTCAAATGGCGGCACCGCGCCGCAGGAAAACCGAAAAGGAGGCAGTTTCAATGGCTAAACACCAATCGTATGCGAATCGAAGCATCGCCCTCATGGAACGCGACAATCGCGCGGCTAAAGTCGAGTCGACGCTCAAGAAGGCCCTCACGCCCCTCTACACCGTATCGGAGGTGGCGGAATACCTTCAGGTCAGCCCGTCTACGGTCTACCGCATGATCCAGGACGGGCGGCTCTCGGGGGTGAGGGTCGGGCACGGCATCCGCTTCACGCCCGACAACCTCGCCCAGATGATCGAAGAGAACGCGCTCGAATCCTGGTAGGTGAGGACCTCCATGCAACGTGCGCGGGCCCCGATGAAAGCGCCGACCAGAAAGAGGGGTACCTCGTCGTCTTCCCGTTCATGATGCGCGAGCTCGGGCTACAAGGAACGGAGCCCTCGTCTTCGCTCGGGTATACGGTTTCTGCAGATGCGGGCTGAATTCTTCGAAAGCAGGCAGAAAACAGCCGATTTCCTGGGCACATCGAAGAGGTCGGTAATCAATGCCGTGAACGGCTTGGTCGAGAAGGGACTGATCGAGGAAACCGAAAAGCGCGGCAACCGTCCCAGCTCGACCAAACGATACGCGGTTGCGCAAGCGCCGCTCGAAGCAATCGGGGTCCATCTGGGGAACGGCCCGCCCGAAACCGAGGACCCAGCGCCCAAAGGGGGCTTTTCCAGTGGTGAAGAATCTTCACCACTGGCCTTGCTCGGAGGTGAAGTTCTTTCACTGCTCGACGGCGCTTACTAGTGAAGAGGTTTCACCTCCCCGGTGAAACCTCTTCACCCAGATAGGAAAGGCATACCAAAACATCCAAATAAAGAGAAAGGGCGCCATATGGAACCCGAAACTTCGTTTCTCACCCCGGCGGAAGCCGAATCGCTTGGCATAGAGCACGAACCGCCATCGAAGCTTACGTGCCAGTACTGCGGAAAGGAGCGCAGTTCCCTCGGGGTAAAGGGCCCGAACGGAAAAGTGCGCTGGGTCACGTTCGCCGCATGCGGGTGCGTCGGGGAAGCCGAAGAAGAGGCCAGGCGCGACAAAGCCGAGAAGGCGAAGCGGGAGGCGGACGCCGTCAAGAAGCTGCTCCGCGCGGGCGTGCCCATGCGCTTCATCGCCTCTGAGATACGCAGGCCCGAATCGCTCAAGTTCATCGAGTCCCTGAGCGAGCGAACCGGCCGCGGGCTGTACCTGTACGGCGGCGTCGGCGCAGGCAAGACAAGCGAGGCCTCTGCAATCGTTAAAGCCGTGATTAGGTCGGGCCGCAAGGCCGTCCTCACCACAACACTCTCCATGCTCAACGAGATCAGCAAAGGCTACGGGGATTCCGAGGGGCAAGGACATCTCCCACTTCATAAGGGGCCGACCTCCTGGTGCTTGACGACGTCGGCAAGGAAAACGCCAACTCCTGGGCGGCCACGACCATGTTCGAGGTCGTCAACGGACGCTATGAGCGGATGCTCCCAACCATCTACACCTCCCAGTACTCGTTTTCGGAGCTGGAAAGGCGGATGTCTCGTTCCGGCGAAAGGGAAAGCGCGCAGGCGGTGCTGTCGCGGATAGTCAAACATCGACGCTCGTCGACCTCGGTCGCACCGACAGGCGCAGAAGCCGATAGCGCCTGGGCGTCGCGAAAAGCTTCGGCTTAGGGAGCCTTAGGAGGCCTTGGCGTATGGCGGCGGCAACCGGGGTGCGGCACGTATGAAACACTTTCATACGAGAAAGCTACGCAGGCGGCCGACGCGCCGCCTTTTCAGTGCGGGGAGGAGGAGCCGACCCGCCCGTATCCGAGGGGTCCGAATGGAAAGGCATGATTTTTACGGCATGCTGCGAGAGAACCGCATCTGCGGGGAGCGAACATAGCCAGCTCGTCTCTAAATGCCAAGAGAACGGCTGGCTCAAGGTCGGCGGCTACGACTGGCAGGACGACCCGTTTCTCGAGGAATATCCCTACGAGTTCATGCGCATCGACGACATCGACGCGCTACGCGAGCACTTCGAGCGGGGCAACTGGGCGATCCGCCAGGGCGTTGTGTTCGACGACCTGGCGTTCATCAACCAAGTGAACGGAGGCGACGAGTGGTGGACCCTCAAGCGCGACGGCGAAGAATGGGCGGCTTTCGAGTCGACGAGCTTCGCCTACGTCATCGAGGCGAAGGGCCGCGCCGCGTTCGAGACGCTTGTGCGCTCGATGCAGCTCGCAACGCCGGCGCAATGCAAGGCCCTCGACTACTACGACAAGGACGCGTCGGCCAAATGGGCTACAGAGCGCAATCCGCGCACCCCCGAGCCGAACGCCCCCTCGCGCAGCGCGCCTCAGACGCCCGCGAAGCCGCATCCGCCCGAAGCGGCCGCAGCCACGTACCGCGCCGCGAGGCCCAGGCCATCGACTAACGAAGAACAACCAGCAAACCAATCGCTGGGACAGCTTGTCCCAGCGAGGAATCCAGAGAAAGGAGCCAACCCATGGCAACGGATTTCGGAGACGAGAGCGGCGAGAAGCTGTTCGACTGGATGCTCGGGGTCGGCCAAGAAGCCGGCCAGGAAGCCCCTCGCCAAAAGCGCCAAGGGCCTCGCCGAGGCCATCAGGAGCACGTGCGCCACCATCGAGAAGAGCGAAGGATCGGGAGACGTCGCCGCGAAGGCCCCCCGAATGGGCGAAGCTCAGCATGCGCGAGTTCGAGGGCCTTCCCGAATACGAAAACCTTGGCCGACATGATTTCCTCGCAGCTCAAGAAAGAGGGCGTCGAGCACGCCTTCGCGAACGAGGGCGGAAAGCGCTTCCTCGTGTTCAAGGCGAACGAGGCGCCGTCGGTGGCCCAGGCGTTCAGGCGAATCGAGGAATCCATCCCAGAGGCGTGCGAGCGCGCTAAGGGCGCGTTGTCCAAAGCCGAAGTACATAAGGAGCGCGCCGCAAAGGGCGCGCGCTGCCGCCGAGCAGATCGCCCAAAAAGGCCGACAAGCCCCGCGAGATCGAGATCGCCCAAGCGAGGGCCAAATAATGGACGCCGCGCTCGCGGCTGCGATAGCAGCAACGCCTGCGGCGGCTGCAACCGCGAACCTCTACGCCGCCAACCTCGCATCGATTCCCGGAACGCCAATCGAGAACCTGGCGGAAGCGGCGGCGACCCTGCCCTCGTACCTTTTTTTTGGCCGGAGGCGGCCTCTCCGCGGACCCCATCGCCCTCTGCGCTGCGGCATTGGGCGCCTGCGCGGTATGGGTCGCCTACGCCAACCATCTCATGGGCAGCGCCGGCGCGCGCAAGGGCGAGGAGCACGGAAGCTCGCGCTGGGCGACCAAGGCAGAGATGCGCGCGTTCTCCGACGTCAAGGACCCCGACAACAACATCATCCTGACGCAGAACTGCGTCCTCGCCCTCGTGCCGAGGAAGTTCGACCAGAAAACGGACCGCAACAAGAACGTCATGGTGGTCGGCGGCTCGGGGTCGGGCAAGACCCGCTATTTCGTCAAGCCGAACCTCCTTCAGATGAACTGCAGCTACTTCGTCACCGACCCGAAGGCCACGCTCGCGCCCGAGCTGCGCGGGGCTTTGGAATCCGCGGGATACCGGGTCGTCGAGTTCAGCACCATCGATATGAATGGCTCGGCGCACTACAATCCGATCGCGTACGTGAAAAACGAGGCCGACGTGCTCACCTTCGTGGAATGCCTGATAAGGAACACCTCGGGCGACGGCGAGCACTCCGGCGACCCCTTCTGGGAAGAGGCCGAGCGGATTCTGTACGTCGCGCTCGTCTCCTACCTGGTGTTCCATTGCCCAGAGGCTGACCGCAACGTGCCGGGCCTGCTCACCCTTCTGGGCTTGGCCGAAGCGCGCGAGGAGGACGAGGACTTCAAAAGCCCGCTCGACATCGTCTTCGAGGAGCTCGAACGCGGGGCGCGCCTCACCCAAGTCGGCGCTCGCAATGCGTTCGACGCGGAGAGCCGAGGCTTCGACGACGCCGCCGGCGCTTGGCGCTGGGTCGGGGCCGCGAACCCCGTGAGCGCGGAGGAAGACTTCGCGCTGTCCAACTACAAAGGCTTTCAAGACGGCCGCAGGCAAGACCCTCAAGAGCATCATCATCTCATGCAACGTGCGGCTGAAGCCGCTGTCGGTCAAGGAAGTTTCCGCGCTGCTGAGCCGCGACGAGATGAGCCTCGAGTCCATGGGAGACGTCGGGCAGAAGACATGCGTCTTCGCATCCATGAGCGACACCAACCCGACCTTCAACTTCCTGTTCACGCTGCTCATGTGGCAGACGGTCGACGTCCTTTGCAACACGGCGCTTGAGCGCCACGGCGGAAGCCTGCCGACCCACGTGCACTTCGTCTTCGACGAGTTCGCGAACATCGGCGAGCTCCCGAACTTCGAGCAGACCATATCGACCGTGCGAAGCAGGAACATCTCTTGCTCGGTGATAGTCCAGTCGTTCGCGCAGCTTGAGAAGCGCTACCGCGAGGGCGCCGAGATCATCAAGGACAACTGCGACACGACGCTGTTCCTCGGCGGCAAGGCGGTGAAGACGAACAAGGAGATCTCCGAGGCGATCGGCAAGGAGACCGTTTCGGCCATGACGGTGAACGACTCGCGCGGCCAGGGCCGTCCACCACGCGCAACCGGCAGATCATCGAGCGCGACCTCATGCAGGCAAGCGAGGTTGGCCGCCTGCCAAGGGACGAGGCGATCGTCCTCATCGCGGGCGCCAACCCCATCCGCGACAAGAAGTACAGGCTCGAAGGGCACCCGCGCTACGGGATGCTGGCGAAAGGCAGGTGACGATGCCCGGAGAAGGCAAAAGCAGCAGGGCCGGCCCGAAGGCCGAACCGGGAACGCGAGCTTCCACCCTCGCGGCCCCGGACCCCACTGCCTCATGCAAAGGAGCGATCCCGCTCCGAACGAAGATTCTACCAGGCGCCGCCCGCCTTCCACAACCGGCGCGGCGCCCGACATGCAAAGGAGCAACAAACCATGCTATCCCAGATCATCAGCCTGGTATCGGGCTGCGTAACCTTCCTGGGGGGCTTCCTCATCGTATGGGGCGCCGTCTCGCTCGGCCTCGCCATCCGCGAGCAGCAGGGCGGCATCCATATCGCGAGCGCAATATCGACCATCGCCGGCGGCGCAATCATCATCGCCGCCGCCGTCTACTTCGGCATGCTCGACACCAGCTGGCTCCCCGCCTAGGCCGGGGGCGAAGAGCATGTCGCTTCAAATTCCCATCAAAAGACATCGGCGAGTACGACGAGAAGATGCGTCGGAAAGCTCACCCTAAGGACGCTTTGCTGTCTGGCGCTCGGCTTCTCCGCCGCGGTGGCGGTTGCCGCGGTCCTTCACTGGGGACTCAAGGTCGATGTCTCGGCCATGACGCTGCCGATCATGGCGGCGGCCCTGCCGTTCTGGCTCGCGGGGTTCTGCAAGCCCTACGGCCTGCCCTTCGAGAGGTTCGTCCCGCTGCTTGCATCCCACGCACTGAACAACCAGTCGCTCGTGTACCGCAGCTGCGCGGCGATCGAGAAAGCTTCTCATCAAATGGAAAGAAACCCCGCAAGAAGACGCAACACGAAAAACGCGCGTTCAGGAAGAAAGGAAGCGAGAACTATGAGCCGACAAAGCAAGCAGCGCAGCTCAAGCGCGAGGATAGCGCCAAGAGCATGCGCACCCAGGGAGCGATGTCGCGCCTGATCGCCGCACTGGCCAGCAGGAAGCCGAAGGAAAAGGACCCCGGCCGCGACGAGGCCCGCGCCCGCAGCAGCAAAGAAGCGCTGCTCGAGCGCAGACACGGCGAGCTACATCGCCTACGACGCGCTGTACAAAGACGGCATCGCCGAGGTCGAGCCCGGCCTCTTCAGCCAGACCGTCGAGTTCTCCGACATCAGCTACCAGTCCGCCCGAAAGGAAACACAAGAGCGATCTTCACCACGCTGAGCTCGCTCTACAACTACTTCCCGGCGGAATCGAGCGTGCAGCTGACCATCGTGAACACCCCGATCCCGCGAGAGATCGGGAAGAAGGCGTTCTTCGAGCCGAACGACGAGCGCACCTTGGGCTACGTCGACGAGTACAACCGAATCCTCAACGACAAGATGCGCGAGGGCGTGTCGAACCTCGTGCGCAGGCGCTTCCTCACGTACTCGGTGCCTGCCGAGAGCGTGGAGGCCGCCGTGCCCAAGCTCTCGCACATCAGGTCGGACATCGCGTCGACCTTGGCGCGCATCCGCTGCGATGCGGCGCCGCTCGGCGGCCAGGAAAGGCTCGAAGCGATCTCGACGCTCGTTCGCCCGGGGCACACGCCGTCGTGCGACTGGGACAAGCTGTCCCAGCACCCGCGGCTGCGAACGAAGGACCTCATCGCGCCGAACCTCATGGACTTCGCCCCGGCCGGGCGCGCCGACGCCGTCGAGATAGACGGCGTGTACGCGAGCGTGCTCGCGCTGCGCGATTTCGGAAGCGTGCTCGAAGACCACTACCTGGCCTCGATCATCGACCTGCCCATACCTCTAGCCGTGTCGGTGCACATCGCGCCGATCGTGCAATCGGAGGCGATCGCGCTCGTCAAGCGCCAGATAGACTGGATGGACAAGGAGATAATCGACGAGCAGACGACGGCGGCGAAGAAGGGTTTCAGCCAATCGATCCTCACGCCCGAGATCCGCTACGCAAAAGAGGAGGCCGAGGAGCTTCTCGACTTCCTTCGCAACAAGAACGAGCACCTCTTCGAGTACACGGGGAACCATCTACACCTACGCCGACTCGCTTGAGGCCCTCGACCGACAGGTCGCGCAGGTGAAGTCCATCGCACAGGGCAACTCCATTGCCGTGGCGAGTCTCGATTTCCGCCAACGCCCCGCGCTCAACTCGGTCCTTCCGCTCGGACGAAACCACCTTGAGTTCACGCGCTACCTGACCACGGGGCAGGTAGCCATGCAGATGCCGTTCGCATCGCTCGAGCTGAACCAGGAAGGCGGCGGCTACTACGGGCAGTCGAAGCAGTCTGGCAACCTTGTCGTTTGCAACAGGAAGCTCCTGGCATCCCCGATGGGGTTCGTCTGCGGTAAGCCGGGGGAACCAGGCAAATCGTTCAGCGTCAAGCGGGAGATAACCAACACCGTGCTTGCTTATCCTGAGGACCAGATCATCGTGTTCGACCCGGCCGGTGAGTACCCGACCCTCATCGAGGCGCTCGGCGGATCGAACATCGCGTTCTCCCCGGATTCGCCCACGCGCTTGGTTCGTTCGACCGCTCGGACGTAGCCAACATGGCCACGACCAGCCAGATGGCGTTCAAGATCGATGCCTTCCTGGCCCTTTCGTCGGCGATGATGGCAGAGGGGCGACGAGGGTTTGCCGGAGGCGGACAAGTCGATCATCACGCGCTGCGTCGAAGCGGCCTACGCGAAGCGCGGCGGCGACGGCACCCCGACGCTTTCCGACTTCTACGAGATCCTGAAAGCCCAGCCCGAGCGGGAGTCCCACGACATCGCGCTTCGCTACGAGCGCTATGTGAGCGGCCCTCTCGTTCTTCAACTGCCAGAGCAACGTCACCTTCGGCGAGCGCATCGTCAACGTCGACCTCCACGAGCTGTCGTGCAGCATGCGCGTGTTCGGCATGCTCACCGCGCTGGAGGCCGTGCGAAACCGCATGTACGCGAACTTCGAGCGCGGCGTGACCACCTGGCTCTACATCGACGAGGTGCAGAGCCTCTTCGGGCACCCTGCGATCATCAGCTACTTCTCTAAGTTCTGGGCGGAGGGCCGCAAGTTCAACCTCATTGCAACGGGCATCACGCAGAACTCGACCTACATGCTCGAGCACGAGGATGCGCGCAACATGGTGCTGAACTCCGATTTCGTGCTGCTGCACAAGCAGTCGGCGCTCGATCGGAAGAGTTGGGTCGACCTGCTGTCGCTTTCCGCCACCGAGGCGGGGCTACATCGACGACACCATCAAGGCCGGCGAAGGGCTGCTCGTGGCCGGCGGGGTGCGGGTCCCCATCCGCGACGACTTCCCGAAGGGCGCGCTCTACGATCTGTTCAACACGAAGGCCACCGAGATCGCCGAGCTGAAGCGCAAGCAGCGCCGCGAGGGAGCCGGCCTATGAGCGCCGGCATCCGCGAAGTGGTCACGTCGGAAAAGGCCGACCTGCTGAACACCGGCACGGTGAAGGACGCGGAAGGGCAATCCGCGTCGACCTTGGCGCAAAGGGAAACCGCCGCCACGCAACGGCAGGCTGCGGCGCGGCGATCAAGGCTGCGCCAAGTCCGCGGAGGGCAAACGCGGCAAGTCTAGATGTGGCAAGGAGCCAATTGAAGCAGATCGGCATGTCGTGGACGTCGCCCGAAAGCCCGCCAAGCTCGAACGCGCGAAGGCCGAGGCGAAATCGGCGGTCATGTCGGCGCTCGTCGGAGAATTGGACGATTCGGAGGAGCTTTCCGACACGCAGCGCGCATACGACGCGGCGCGCGCGGGAAAAGAGGATCGCGCGCGCGCGCGAAAGCCCGAAAAGAGCTTGGGGCAAGCGGGCGGCAAGTCGAACGGCGCCGCGAATCGAGGCCGCGTGCTTGGCGTGGGCGCGAAGGCGGGCAACGCCGTGCCCGCGGAGGCTTCGGCGCAGGGCGCGCCCGCCGCTATCGCAGCCCGGCACGACGCCCGAATCCGGCTTGCCGCAGGAGCTGCGAAGTCCTCGACCGCCGCCACTGGCGCTGCCGGCGCGGCAACGGCCGCGCCCGCAGCGGGGATCGTCGCTGGAATACTCATGTTCGTCGTGGCGATGCTCGCCGTCAGCCAGATCGCCGGCGCGCTCTTCGGGTTCTGGGACAACGAGTCGAAGAAGCAGAGCCTCGCCGGCCTGCCTCCCCACATCACCTACGAGATGGTCGAGGCGGCGCTTGAGGCGCAGGAGGACTACGGGCACCCCGCCGGATGCACGATAGCCCAGATAATCGTCGAATCGGGGCAAGGCGACCACATGAGCAGGCTCGCCACGCGCGACCACAACCTGTTCGGGATGAAATGGGCCCCTTCGTTCGCCGCGGCGCCCGAAGTCGCCGGCAAGGCGAACTGGGTCACCGGCGAGGAGGTCGACGGGGCGCACGTGACCGTAACCGACTCGTTCACGGTGTTCAAATCGGACGCGGACTGCATCAAGTTCAGGAGCCGGGTGTTCCTGGCGAGGCTCGACCTATTCGGGAAACGCCCTGATCAGGGAAGCCGTATCAGAACGGTCCTCCGACAAGATGGCGGAAGGCCTGAAAGACGCCGGCTGGGCGACCGACTCGGCCTACGTCGAGAAGCTCAAGGCCGTGATGGACCAATACGGGCTGCGCGCTTTCGACGCCATGGCGCCCGGGGACCTGGCCAACCCCTCCGCCGGAGGCGCCTCCGTCGTCGCGGCCGCGTTCTCGCAACTCGGCGTGCCCTACGTATGGGGCGGCACCACGCCGGGCGTGGGCCTCGACTGCTCGGGCCTCACGCAATGGTGCTATCGCCAGGCAGGGATATCGATACCCCGCAATTCCGAGGACCAGGCGGCCGCGGGAACAAAGGTCCCGCTTTCGATGGCGGAGCCGGGCGACGTGCTCTGGCGGCCCGGGCACGTGGCCATCTACATAGGAGACGACTCCTACATCCACGAGCCCCAGACGGGCGACGTATGCAAGGTGTCGCAGGGGAATCAGCTACTTCACCTGCGCTGTCAGGTTCAAATAAGGAGGATGGAGAGACATGAACGGAAAAACAAAGATCGTGGCCGCCGTGGCGGCGAGCGCCGTCGCCTTGACGATCGGCGCGGGCGCCGCCCGCTGCTCGATGGACGCGCCTGATGCCCAAAACGGGCAGCAGGCGCCGCAAGAGCAGGCGTCGGGAAATCAAGACGACGCGAAGACGAGCCAATCTTCGCAGCAGGCGCCCGATGAGCGGCTGCCAAGCGAAAGCGAGTTCTCGTCGCTGGCGAACACCTCGTGGACGAGCCGCGACGGAGCCTCGAAGCTCTCGATCACCAAGGACGCGCTCATCGAGCGCACGGCCGACTCCGCAAGCGTGATCTACTACACGGTAAGCGACGAGAAGACCGACGCTGCGGGCCTGAGCGTAACCCTGAGCGCCTCCGAGGACATCGCCGTGCCGGGCGCTGATGCGGTCGTGCGCATCGAGAACGAGGGCGCATCGACGACGCTGACGTGCGATTTGCTCAAAGCTACCTATGTCCAGGACGGGAAAACGCAAACCGCGCTGTCGATAGTCGGCGACGTGCAAGACCTCTGCGCGCTCACCGGCAAGAGCGAGGCCGACTTCGAGTCGACCCTGGAATCCTTCGCGAAGGCGCATTCGCCTTACGCAACGTCGGCTGCGTGGGACAAAGAGGTCTGGATCGACTACGGCGCGCACAGCACTTTGACCACGTTCACGCTCGACGACGCCGCTTCGACCATCGTGACGGTGAGCGTGTCCCAAGACGGGGCCATGGAGGCGGTGTAGCCATGGGCGCGCACGTCGAAAGGAAGGCCATCCGAAAAGCGGCCATCTTCGCCGCGATCTCGTTCGCGGCCTGCTGCGCGGTGTTCGTGCCGACGCAGCCCGCATGGGCGGGCATCGCCGAGGACATCAACGGCTGGCTGTGCGACATGCTGCGGGGCGTGTGCAACTGGGTGTTCGCGGCGCAAGTGGACGTCTTGAAGTCCATCGGCGGCTACGACGGGATCCTCGGCGCCGGCTTCCAGAACATGCTCGGCACGTCCGGCGACGTATCGGTGTACGACGTGGTGCGCGGCATATGGTCGGTAGCCGTGCTGCCGATCGGCTGCGGGGTGCTCTCCCTCGTGTTCACCATCAAGCTCATCCAGATATCCCAGCGCATGGACGGAAGCGCCAGCATGCCCGGCGTCAAGGAGGTGGTCTTCCTCCTCGTCTTCTTCGCGGTGTTCCTTTTCCTCATGCAGAACAGCTTCGACCTCATGACATCGCTCTACGAGGTGGTCGGGACTCGCGATACGCAGGGCGGCGGACCTCTTCGGCACCGGCAGCGCGATGGACCTCGCGAAGGTCTCGATCGTGACCACCGACGACGACGTCGCCGCCCTCGTGGCGATGCTCGTGGTCTCCCTTGTTAGCTGGCTCGTGGTGCTCGTCGCCTACATAGTGAGCCTCGTCGTCTGCTGGGCGCGCGCCATACAGCTCTACGTGCTGGCGATGCTCGCGCCGATCCCCCTCTCGCTCATGGCGCTCGACGAGACGCGCCAGGTGGGCGTCGGATACATCAAGAACTTCGTCTCGGTGTGCCTTGCGGGCCTCGTGATACTCGTGCTGCTCATAGCGTTCCCCCTCGTCTTGGGCGGCCTGGGGGCGGCCAACCCGGAACCGGCACGCCGATCGACGGGATAGCCAACGGGCTCACCTACGCGCTGCAGTACCTGGCCATGTGCGTCCTGCTGGTGCTCTCGCTCGCGAAGAGCGGCTCGTGGGCAAGGGACGCCATGAGCGGCTTCTAGCGAAACCGGGCAGACCGAAAGGAGGTGGTCGCGATGGGATGACCCGCGCCGGGCGGCCGCGGCGCTAAAGGCGGCCGCGCAATGCAAGGCCCTTCCACACCCGGCCTTGCGCTCAAATCCAAGAACATGCAAAGGAGACAGCAATGAGCGAAGACAAGAAGAACGTCTACGTCACGCTCCACAAGAACTTCGTGCGCACCGACATCGAGTACACCGACCGCGCGACGGGCGAGACGAGCACGTTCAACTCGGTGACGCTGCCCAAAGGGACCGTCATCGACGGAACCGACGTGGGCTACTACCAGTTCAGCCCGCTTTTCGTGAACCCCTCGCGCTTCAAGGGGGAAGACTACCGGGACATCCCGCTGCTCGCAAACCGCGAGGTGCGCCTCTCGAAGACCCTGCTCGACGACCAGGGGAAACCCGTGGCGGGCGAAGACGGCAAGCCCGTGCGGGACGTCGTCTACGCGATGCCGGCGCAGATCAAGGGCGCCCTCGACGAGGCGCGAAAAGCCGCTACTTGCAGGCGCAGGCCAAGACGCGCGACGAGCGCACCCTGGCGCAGCGCGCGAGCGACGCCCGGAGCGGCGCATCGGCGCTTTGCCAACGAACATGCCCCTTTCGACACCCGTAACCGCTAGGAGGTGCATCATGGATGAAAGCAAGGAAACAGCCCAGGGCGCAAGCCACGAAGAAGTGCGCGGGAAGCTCGTGCGCTGCCTGCTCGCCCTCTTGCTCGCAGCGTCGAGCGTTGCTGGCGCGCTATCATCGCTCGGCGCGAAGGAGGCGCACGCGGCGGAAACCGCTTATCTGAGCGTGGGCGGCAACATCCCCTACGCGGGGTTCTTCACCACGTGGATGTGGGCAGACGGCCAGATGGCCTACTGCGCCCAGCCCTCCAAGGTGACGCCTTCCGAGGGCGGCTATGTGAAGGCGCCCTTGAGCACCGCGTCCGGCCGCGACGCCGAAGCCGCCGCCGACCTGTGGTTCGGATGGGGCGGCCCGGGCTTCGACTACTCCATGTGGCCCGGAACCTGGTACGACGGCACGCCGATGAACGACGCGCGCTATGCCGCGCTCACGCACATCATCCTGTCCGACACGTACAGCTCGAGCGGCAACCAGGCCATGCACGGGTGCACCCAGGCGTTTCGCTCGTGGTGCCAACAGAACGTGCTCGGCTTCGACGACAGCGGCTCGGTGATCAACGGCGACGCCACGGGACGCCTCATGTACTCGCGTATGGGCGAGGTCAAGCAGTCCTTCAAGGCGTTTCAGCTCTACACGGGAAGCTTCTCGCAGATGATCGTCTCGTTCAGCTACACGCCCTACGGCAGCGTCGAGCTTGAGAAGCAGTCGGACAACGATGCAATGAGCAGCGGCAACGACGCGTACTCCCTTGCGGCCGATTACACGCTCTATTCGGACGAGGCCTGCACGCAGGCGGTGTCCGTGATGACTTTAGACGACTCCGGCCGCGGCAGGATCGACGAGGTGGAGCCGGGCGACTACTGGCTCAAGGAGTCGAAGGCCGCACCCGGGTTCGCCATCGACAAGGCCGCCTACGCGGTGACGGTCGAGCCCAACAAGGCCGCCACCGTTGCGGCCGGACATGTTCAGGACACGCCGCAGTCGAACGCCGTCGACGTCGCCGTAGCCAAGGTTGACGCCACCACTGAAGAGGCCCAGCCCCAGGGCGACTCCGTACTTGCCGGCGCCGAGTTCACCGTCGAGTACTACAAGGGAATCTACTCCTCGGTGGACGAGGCCCGCGCATCGGGCCGCCCGAGCGCACCTGGGTCCTTGCGGCCGACGATGAGGGCAAGGCCCATCTGAACGGCGATTCTAAGGTTTCCGGCGATGCGTTCTACTACGCATCCGATGGGACGACGCCGGTCATCCCGCTCGGCACCGTCCTCGTGACCGAAACGAAGGCGCCTTGCGGCTACAACCTCGACGACGGCCGAGGCAACGCGCCCGAAACGCATCTCGCGAAGGTGAAATCGGACAACGACCGCATCGAAGCCGTTTCCACTTACAACTCGCCTTTGGCGAAGGATACCGTGAAGCGCGGCGACTACCGCCTCGTCAAGGAGGTGCCGGTGTCGATCTACTCCGAGGGAGCAGGCGACATGCCGCAGGACGTCAAGCGGGTGCTCGTCCCCGGCGTCGAGTTCCAGCTGATCAACGATTCGGCAAACCCGGTCGCATCCCCGAGACCGGCGAGGAGGTCGCGCCCGGCGGCGTCGTGTGCACCATCACGACCGACGGGAACGGGCGCCACGACCAAAGATGACAATGCCGGGGTTAACGGCTGGGCGAAGCCCGAGGGCTGGAGCGCCGCGCTCGCGTACGGCACCTATTCCGTGCACGAGGTCATCCCCGCCGACGTCGCCGCGAAGTTCAAGGCGGAATACGGCAAGACCCTACTTCCCGTCGATGATTTCAAGACCACGATCTCCGACGAGGGACAGTACGATCCGCCGGTTCTGGTGAGCAACAAGATCCCGCAAACCCCGCTCAAGGTGGTCAAGGCCGACGCCGAAACCGGCAAGCGGATCCCGCTTGCGGCGAGCTTCGAGCTGTACGACGCCGACGGCGATCTCGTCACCTATGCCCTCCACTACCCGGACGAGGGGTCGTGAGCACGTGGACCACCAACGAGCGCGGCGAGCTCACCTTGCCGATGGTTTTGGGGGGAGGGGTGCTACTTTTTGAAGGAGGTCGTAGCGCCCGAGGGGCTACGTCCTCGATTCCGAGCCGGCAGCCTTCACGATTTCCGCCGACTACCGCGGATGGGACGATCCGTCGTCCTGACTTTCGAGGACGCGCCCCAGAAAGGCACCGTAACCGTTTCGAAGACCGACTCCGAGACAGGGTCGCCCGTCGACGGCTCCACCTACATCGTGAAGGCCGAGGGCGACGTCTCCACCCCCGACGGGACCCTGCGCTACGCAGACGGGCAGATTGTGGCGACGCTCACCACCGGCGCCGACGGACGCGCGACCAGCGATCAGCTCTACCTGGGGACATACACCGTATACGAGGCGAAGGCCAAAGACGGCTACGCCCTCGATGTTGCCGAGAAAAGCGTTGCCCTGACCTACCAGGGCCAGGAGGTCTCGGTGTTCGACGAGCAGATCGACGTGACCGATGCCCCGACCGAGCTGCAGATCGTCAAAGTGAGGCTCAATCGATGGCGAGACCTCGATTGAAGGAGCGACCTTCCGGATCTGGAGCGACTCAGGCGATTTCGACGAGACCCTGGCGACCGACGCGGGCGGCATCATTGCGCTCAAGTACCTGAAGCACGGCAGCTACCACATGCAGGAAGTCGCCGCGGCGGACGGCTATGTCATCGACGACGTCGACGACGAGGGCAAGGCCCGCATCCACGACTTCCAGGTGAACGACCAGGGCATGGTTGCCATGGCCGACGAGCCTATGGGGGCCAAGCTCGCCATCGTGGTCGAGAACATGCCCAAGACCATGGGCACAACCGCGGCCGACGGCGACAGCGGCGCCCATGAAGGCCAGGCGCGCAGCGACATGTCGATCGTCGACAGCGTCGCCTAGCACAGGATGCATCCCCGGCGAAACCTACAAAGTATCTGGCAAGCTCATGGACAAGTCCACCGGCCAGCCCGTACTCGATGCCGAAGGCAACGAGATCACGGCCGAGAAGGAGTTCGTAGCAGAGGGTTTCGAGGAGTCGATTGGCATCGAGTTCAGATTCGACGGATCCGGCCTCGCAGGCGCCTCGCTCGTTGCGTTCGAGTCGATGCTCGATGCCGAAGGCAGCATCTACATGAGCCACGAGGATATCAGCGACGAGGGCCAGACCGTCAACGTCGTCGACATCGCCACCAACGCCCACGATGCCGAAACCGGCACCAACCAGGGCACCGTGAGCGAAGCCGCGACGCTCGTGGACGAGGTGAGCTTCGAGGGGCTGACACCCGGCAACCGCTACAAGCTGTTCACCATGCTCGTGGACAAGGCGACCGGCGAGCCTGTTGAGGATGCCGCCGGCAACCCGATGGTGATCGAAACGGATTTCGTGCCCGAGGCGCCCGACGGCACCGTTGAGGTCGTGTTCGAGCTCGACACCGCTGACCTAGCCGGCAAGTCCCTCGTGTTCTTCGAGAAGCTCGCCGACGACGGCGACAACGTCATCGCGAAGCACGAGGATATCGAAGACGCTGGTCAGACCATCGAGCTTCCGGAGCTTGATGCCCCCAAACCCCCATAGGCAAGGGATACCCCAAGACGGGTGCCGATGCGGCCAAGGCGGCTGTTGCGGCAAGCGCCGCGGTGATCGTGGCCTGCGGTGCGGCCGGCGCGGCCTATGCTGCGGCGAAGCGTCGCAAGAAGGCAGGCGAAGAGGCTGAGGAACCGACCGCCGAACCTGTCGAGTAGTAACAACAAATCGCTGCAAGTACAGGCGGGCTTCGATTGAGGCCCGCCTTCTTTATTGGAAAGAGCGTAAATGATGAAACTGAAGAAGATCGCCGAAGCGCTCGGCCTGGTGCTCGCCGCACTCGCCGTCGCCGCGCTATGCACCTGGATCGCCGCGGACGACAGCGACAAGGCCGAGATCGCACAGTCGCTCGAAGGCGCCGTATCAGAGGAAAGCGAACATAAGGAGCCCCTGGGAATCGACTGGGACAGCTTGTCCCAGGAAATCGTCGCGTGGGTGGAAGTACCCAATACGAGCATAAGCCAGCCGGTAGCCAAGGCCGACAAGCAGAACCCGAACGCTTATCTCTGCCTGGATGCGCTCGGCCAAGGCGGCTACGGCACCCCATACATCGACGCCGACTGCACGGAAGGGTCGCTCCTCGTCCCGATCTACGGGCACAACATGTCAGACGGCAGCGTGTTCGCGGATTTCGCGAAGTACAGCGAGGAAGATTACGCGCGAATCCATTCGCGCATCTTCCTGCATACCCGCGCTGGCGGCACGTATGAGCTATCGGTCATTGCCGTGGACGTCGTGGACGCCAGCGCCGAGACGGTGTGCCCAAGCTTCGACGATCCAGGGGCGATCGCGGAGTGGATTGGCAAAAGCGACCTCGTCCTACTCGAGTACGATGGGTCGAGCAAAGTATTCGCCTTCGCAACCTGCTCGTATGAGACCGTTAATTCTCGAACCGTCGTATACGCGATTCGTTAATTCCACGTTGCATAGTTCCGAATCGCAAAACAGGCCAAAAGCTAGACCGCTTCCAGCTATTTCTGAAGCGATAAAACGACCAAACCCATGCTGTACGCCAACCAATCGAATCGTCAGTGCTAAAATTGTGCACAGTTTTCATACCACCCGATACGCAAGGATGTGATCACGTGGATGAAAGTCAATTGAGGAAAAAGGTGCTCGCCGGCAGAAAGACCGAGCGAGTGGTGTTCGCTGCGAGCGAAGAGATGAAAGCCTCCCTTGAGAAGATCGCCGAGGAAAAGTGCATGAGCTTATCTGCCTTGATGACCTCGCTTGCAACGGAGGAGATTCTGGCGAACAAGGAGCTGTTCGAGGAGGCGAAGCTCTAGTGCCAACTGGCAAAAAGTTAATGGGAAACACCATCGCACGCGAGCAGTGGCTTCTAAGAGAATGCCGAATCGTGGCGGCGATGAGACTCAACGGGATGAGCGACGTCGAAGCGGCAGGCGCGGTCAAGAGGGAGAACCTTTTCCAGTATCCGACAGAGCGCACTCTTACGAGGATATCGAAGGCGTGCAATAAACGAATTGATGCGGTCCGCAGCAGGGAAATCGTCGAAATCTTGGCGGAAGGACTTCCGGACGCCGCCGCCCAGGCGAATCTGTACATGATGATGTGCGCCTATCCCCTGGTTAGGCACTTTATGCTCGATGAGATTGCCCACCGGTTCGCTGAGGCTCGATTACTCGTTTTCCGCAACCGATATGAATGCCTACTTCGTCAGGCTTGAGGAGGAGTTCGATAATTTCGCGACGTCTTCCGAAACCACCATCGCGAAGCTGAAGCAGGTGCTCAAGAAATGCCTCGTCGAAGTCGGCATGCTCGAAAGCACGCGCAGCGATAGGCTCGTACCGATATACATCGATCCTGAGGTAAGGGCCGCTATCGAGGCCAAGGGCGACTACGCGGCTCTGCCCGCGTTCAATTGCAGGGAGGCATGCTGATGGCGACACCCATGCAGAAAGAGGATTTCGAGCGTCGATGCAAATCGCTTGTCTCAAAGCTGAACGACGCCGATTTCCTGGCAAACAAGGGTCTGGGCAACGAGGCCGGCATATTCACGTTCTGTTACGACCCCACGCTCGAAGCCCACCGCGAGGGATTTCTTCCGCAGGGTCGTCTCCGACTCGCGCAGCGGGAAATACGGCTCAGACGGCGTGAGGGCGAACGTGGTCGAACGCAACCTTTACGATGTGTTGCTCTCTATTGCCGAATCGAAGAGAGTGCTTGATCGGTTGCCCGGCCAGGAAGAAAAGCGCGGGAGCGAAGGCCTGCTCAAGCAGGTTCAGCGCATCGCCACACCGGAAGCCTATGTGGAAGCTATCGATTGGAGTACCCCCCACTCTCCTGGGGATGTGCTGCTCATCACGGGCGTCGGCGAGGCCTTCCCGTTCGTGAGGGTCCACAACGTGCTCAACAACATGCAGAGCGCCTTCCGGGACGTGCCGGTCATCGTTGCTTACCCGGGCACATTCGACGGAGGGTCGCTCAGCTTGTACGGGAAGCTCAAAGACGGAAACTACTACCGGGCCTTCGACCTGATTTAGGAGATAAGCCATGCAGATTCAGGAGATGTTCAAGCGAGACATCAACAGATACATCAACGGCGTCATCAGCGTCGGCGAGCAGAGCACCATCAAGCAGGAGCTCGATGAATACGTCGTGACGCGCGAGCTGCAGCGTCACTTCGCCGACTTCTTCCAGTCCTACGAGCGTGGCCTCGACAGCCCCGAGCGAAACACCGGTGTATGGATTCAAGGCTACTTCGGAAGCGGCAAATCGCACTTCCTGAAGATGCTCAGCTACCTCCTCGAGAACAAGGAGGTCGAGGGCAAGCGCGCCGTCGAGTACTTCGACGGCAAGTTCGACGACCCCATGACCTACGCGAGCATCGTGCGAGCCTCCGACGCCTGTGCGGAGACCATCCTGTTCAACATCGACGACAAGGGCGGCTGCTACAAGGAGGGCGAAACCTCGGAGACCGCGGTGCTCCGGTCGATCGCACGCGTGTTCTACGAGCACCTCGGCTTCTACGGCATGGACTACAAGCTCGCCCGCTTCGAGAAGCTCATTGACGATCGAGGCAAGACGAACGAGTTCCGCTCTGCCTACGAGGACATCACCGGCACCCCCCTGGGTCGACGACCGCGAGAGTTACGACATGTTCGGCGAGGAGGTCGCGGAGGCGGCCAACAGGGCGTGCGGAATGTCCATCAAGGCGGTGACCAACTGGGCCGACAGCTCCGATGCCGCGCTCGTCGATTTCGGAGCGCTCGTCGACGACATCAACGAATACGCCAAGAAGCGCGAGGCAGAGTGCGGCAAGCGCTTCCGTTTGCTGTTCATGATCGACGAGATGGGCCAGTACCTCAACGGCGACACCAGCCGCATGCTCAACCTCCAAACCTTCATGGAAAAGTTCTGCGACAACTGCGGCGGCCGAGTTTGGATGGTGGTAACAAGCCAGGAGGCAATCGACGAGGCTCATGAACGTCGTGTCCATGGACTTCTCGAAGATTCAGGGCCGCTTCGCCACCAGGCTGTCGCTTTCCTCGTCTAGCGTGGACGAGGTCATCAAGAAGCGCGTGCTCGACAAGAACCAAACTGCCGCAGCTCTGCTGAAGGGCGAATATGCCACCAAAGACGTGGTGCTGAAGAACCTGTTCTCTTTCGAGGACTCTCGCAGCGATCTCAAGGGCTTTCCCGGCGAAGAGGACTTCGTCGACTGCTTCCCGTTCGTGGACTACCAGTTCAAGCTCATGCCCGGCGTGCTGAAGGAGATTCGCCGCCACGGTTACCAGGGCAAGAGCCTCTCAACCGGCGAGCGAAGCATGCTGTCGAGCTACCAGGAGGCCGCACAGGCGGTCGAGGGCGGCGACGAAAGCAGGTTGGTTCCTTTCTGGCGTTTCTTCGACACGCTGGAGAAAGAGGCTCGACCACGGCATCAAGCAGGTGTTCGTGCGCTGCCGCGACGCCGCCGAGAGGGACTACACCATACAGCCCCAGGACATTGACGTGCTGAAGGTGCTGTACCTGATCAACTACATCAACGACGTCAAACCGTGCATCGGAAACATCGCCATCCTCATGGCAGACCGCATCGATGCGGACATGAAGGAGAAAAAGGGAGGCTGTGAAGGAAAGCCTCGACCGTCTCGTGCGGGAGAACTACGTGGCGCGAACGGGCGACCGATACGCGTTCCTGACTGACACCGAGCAGGAAGTGGCGCGTGAGATTAAAGACGAGAAGATAGACCCCGCCAACGTCATCGACGAGGTCCAGAAGATCATCTTCAGCAAGATCTTCACCGACAAGCGATTCCGCAAGGGCGCGAACGACTTTCCGATCGATCGCTACATCGACGACACCATCGTGGGCCAGTCCCAGCAGGGTATGAGGCTCAACGTCGTCACGCTGGCCAACACCGCCCTCGCCGAGGCCTCGGACGGCGAGTTCGATCTGAAGTCGACCGATCAAGCCCTTTTGGTGCTCGACACCGAAAGCGACTATTACAACATCCTCTACAACGCCGCCAAAATCAAGAAGTATGCCCAGACCAAGGCCAGTAGCGACGACTCCCAGGCGAAAAAGAACATCATCCAGCGCAAGCAGGAAGAGGCCGTTGAGAACCGCAAGGAGGCCGAAGGCCTCATCGAGGACGCCATCGTGCGCGCCCGCGTCTCGGTTGCAGGTCAATCGGTGCAGATCCCTGCAGGCACGGCAAAACAGAAGATTGAGGGCGTTCTCGACAAGCTGGCCAGCGCGATATTCACGAAATCGACCCTCATTGACTCGCCCATCGACAACGACGCCCAGCTGCGCGACGTTCTAGCGGGCCGCAACCTGCAAATGAACTCCGACGGAGAGCTCGGCGGCAACGCAGGGGCCGCCGAGGCGATGCTCGCGTATCTGCGGGCCGCGGCCAGCTGCACCAGGCAACCACAGTTGGCGACCTGCAGCGCAACTTCCAAGGCAAACCGTTCGGCTGGCGTGAGATAGACGTCGCCTCGGTCGCCGCGAAGCTCATAAACAGGCAGCAAGCCACGGTCTCTTACGGAGGGACGCGCGTTTCGGCGAGCGACCCGAAAATGCCAGCGTACCTGAGAAAGCAATCCGAGATCGACAAGGCGACCATAGCCATTAGGAAAAGCATACCGACCGCGCTCGTCTCGAAGGCCAAAGAGGTCCTGCGGGAGGCTCGACAGCGCAGCCAACCCGCCCGCGGACGAGGACGGGCTCGTCCAAGCGGTCAAGGACTGTCTCGAAAATCGCGTCAGCGTCCTTCGAGACATGCTGGCAAGCAAGTACCGAGGGGCGAAGCCCTATCCCGGCCGAGCGACGATCGATAAGGGCATACACCTCGCCAGCTCCGTTCTCGGCCAAAAGGCCGACCCCGAGGCCCTGCTGGGCGAGCTCCGCAACTTGAGCGAAGACATCATGGACAACGAGGAAGACCTCGGCGAGGTAAGGAGATTCTTCGATACGAACCAAAAAGAGCTGTTCGACAAGGCGCTCAAGACGCTGGACACCATGAGGAGCGAGTCGGCGTACGTCGAGGGCGACGTCGATGTCCAATCGGCGCTTGCCGACATACGCGCGATCGTCGAAGCCGAAAAGCCCTATGGCAAAATCAAAGATCTCGGCGGGCTGACCGAGAAGGCGATGAAGTCCTACTTGAAGCTGTGCGCCGCGAAGCGCGACGATATGCTCGGCAGGCTCGACTCGGCGTATGGCGAGATCGAGAGCTACGCCGAGTCCGAAGGCACGCCCGCCGCGGGCGCCTGCGCGTCGATCGTGGCCGGCGCAGGGGAATCTCGCGTTCAAAAGCGCGCGAGCATCCACGAAGCGGAAACGTGCTCTCGCCTCGACGCGATCGGAGCGCAGATAGACGCATGGCGCAACTCGCAGCTAACGAAGATCGACGTGGCGGTGAGGGATGCGCAGCGCCCGAAGCCGAGCTCGGCAGCCGTCCCGTCGGCCCTCCGCGCCGACCAACCCCGCGTCCAAGCCCAAGGTCGTGCCGCGCAGCTCGGTGCTTCCGCCAAGGCGCTTCGCAGCGAGGAAGAGATCGACGAGTACCTGGCCCAGCTGAAGACGCGCCTGCTCGAAGAGTTCTCGAAGGCTTCGACAGCATCCGCCTGGGATAAAGGAGACAAGCTATGGCAACCCTGATAGCCGATAAATACGCCGCATGGGAAAAGGAGTGCGAGGATCGCTTCAACAGGCTCAAAGCGAACGAGGAGGAGGCTCAACCGCATCTTCGCCGAGATATACGACATGGTGGGCGAAGTTCCCATCGAGGTTGAGGACAAGTACGTGTCGGTGCGCAAGGCCGATTTGCAACGCGAGATAAAGAGCCTGCTCAGCTATGCGGTCGGCTGCATGATGGGCCGCTATTCGCTCGACGAGGACGGCTTGGTCCTCGCAGACCAGGGCGCCACCGAGGCCGATTACCTTGCGCGCATCCCCGACCCCACGTACCCCTGCGACGATGACGGGATCATCCCGTGACGGACGACGACTACTTCGGCGACGACGACATCGTCGCCCACACGGTCGCGTTCGTCAAGGCGGCCTACGGCCAGGAGACCCTGGAGCAGAACCTGCGCTACATCGCCGACGCGCTCGGCGGCGAGGGCAAGCCCGCGCGCGACGTCATCCGCTCGTACTTCCTGAAGGACTTCTTCAAGGACCACTGCCAGATCTACAAGAAGCGCCCCATCTACTGGCTGTTCGACTCGGGCAAGAAGAACGGCTTCAAGTGCCTGATATACATGCACCGCTACACGCCCGACATGGTCGCGCGGATCCGTACCGAGTACATACACCCCCAGCAGCAGCGTTACCGCTCGCAGATCGAGTTCTGCGAAAGCCAGCTCGAATCCGCCTCGGGAAGCCAGCGGGTGGCCCTGCAGAAGCGTGTGAAGAAGCTCCAAGACCAGCTCAAAGAGGCCTCCGATTACGAGCAGGAGGTCGCGCACTACGCAGAGCAGATGATAGCCATCGACCTCGACGACGGCGTTAAGGTCAACTATGCGAAATTCGGCGACCTGCTCGCCAAGATCAAATAGGAGCGAACGATGAACGACACCGCAATCAAAAACTATGCGATCTGGGCCGCCGCGAGCTTCATCTCCGACGTGCAGAAGCGCTGCATGAAGTACGGCATCCTGGAGAAGGGCAGCCTGCCCGGCACCACCGACGCCATCGACGGCCGCGTGCTCACATCCACCGAGCGCCAGCAGCGCGCGGAGCTGCTGCGCCTTGCCGCCGGTGGCGGATACCGCGAGCTCGTGGAACGGGCGGCTTACACTTGGTTCAACCGGCTTTTGGCCATTCGCTTCATGGAGCCTCAACGACAGGCTCCCGAGCCACATTCGCGTGCTTTCGAGCGCGGATGGGACGTTTCGGCCCCAAGCGCTAGCCGAGGCGATGGACCTGCCCCTCGAGGCGCTCGACCAGACACAGGTCGCCGAGCCTCGTCCAGCGCGGCGACGACGAGGCGCTTTTCAGGGCGATCTTCCTAGCGCAGTGCGATGAGCTCGCCGCGTGCATGCCCGCCGTCTTCGACAAGATTGGCGGGGCTATGGAGCTTCTTTTGCCCGACGGCCTCCTGCGTGAAGGCGGCGTCGTGGAAAAGCTCGTGACGTCCATCCCCGAAGAGGACTGGCGCGAGGGCGTCGAAATCGTAGGGTGGATGTACCAGTACTACGTCAGCGAGCGAAAAGACGAAGTGTTCGCCAGCTTCAAGAAAGGCAAGAAGGCCGAGCGCGAGTCCATCGCTCCGGCAACCCAGCTGTTCACGCCCAACTGGATTGTGCGCTACCTTACGGAGAACTCTCTTGGGCGCCTGTGGATGCTCAACAGGCCCGATTCCGAACTGCCCAAGGACATGCCGTATTTCGTAAAGCCCGATGAGGATGCCGAGACCGAGTTCAAGAAAATCTCGTGCCCCGAGGACATCACGGTGGTCGACCCCGCATGCGGCTCGGGCCATATCCTCGTATACGCCTTCGAGCTGTTGTCGAAGATGTACATAGAAGACGGGTATACCGGTCGCGATGCCGCAAGGCTGATTCTCGAGAAGAACCTCTCGGGCATGGAAATCGATCCGCGCGCCGGCGCCATGGCATCTTTCGCTCTGACGATGAAGGCATGCGAGCTGGACTCGCGCTTTTTGCGCCGCGGCGTGAGTACCGCGCATTACGGTTCTCAACCGCGTTGAATTCGGTTCCGAGGAGCTGCAGTATATCGAGACCCTGCGCAACCGCCCTGAGTTGATGGATGCGGCAGCGCATTTGGACGAATGCGGCAGCTTGCTCACCGTGAGCCCGAAGACTTGGAGGCAGTCGCAAAGGGACCTCGCGTCCCTTGCAGGCGAAGAGACGATTTTTTGGCGGGTTTGCGGCAGAGAAGCTAAAGCGCTTGCAAGCCGAGCTCGAGCCGCTGAGCAGGCGCTACGACGTGGTGGTCGCGAACCCGCCGTACATGGGAAGCTCGAGTTTGGGCAAATGGATGGGCACCTGGGTGAAGAAGCGTTACCTTGAAGCCTACCGCGACCTCTGCACGAGTTTCATCGACCGAGGGTTCGGCATGAGCGCCGATAACGGCTACTCGGCGATGGTCACAATGCAGTCGTGGATGTTCCTAGGAAGCTTCGAGAGGCTTCGAGATAAGATTCTGCGCAACCATTCGATCTCGTCGATGGCGCACCTCGGCACGCGCGCGTTCGGCGCAATCGGCGGCGAGGTCGTGTCGACCACCGCGACCGTGTTCGCTAACGCGAAAAGCGAGGTCAAGGGCACATATTTCCGCCTTGTAGACCTAGGTTCGGAAGAAGAGAAGCAAGCAGGGCTCAACCTTGAAGCCCTTTGCGAACCCCGAATGCGGGTGGTTCTACCGTGCAGACGCGAGCGGCTTTGAGGCGATACCGGGCAGCCCGATAGCATATTGGGCTAGCAAACAGCTTGTAGCTTCGTTTGTTGGCCATTCCAGTCTTAAAGAAGTTGCCAACCCAGTTGAAGGTATTAAAACCGGCGATAACGACCGACATCTTCGTCTTTGGTTTGAGGTCTCTCGCTCGAAAGAGCATTTGAACAGTTCGGATTCCCCTGATTTGTCTATGGAGAAAAATGTGCAAAGGTGGCGAATTCAGAAAGTGGTACGGAAACAACGAATACGTCTGTCATTGGGGTGCTAACGGGTCTGAACTTTTAAATGACCCAAAGTCATGTATAAGCAACAAGGATCTATTGTTTAAACCAGCATTTAATTGGACATATATCAGCTCAGGACGATTTGCAGCAAGGAGGCCTGATAACGACTCTCTCTACAACAACAAAGGACCAGCTTGCTACTCAAACGAGGGACAAGTTAATACACTTCTTGGAGCAATGAACTCATCCTATGCGCAGATTGTTCTCGATATCACCTCACCAACTTTGGATTACAAGCCCGGTGGAGTTGGATGTACGCCAGTTCCAGCAAAGCCGATTGCTAGAGTAAACAGTCTGGTCCTTGATTGCATCGTTGAATCAAGGACAGACTGGGATGCGTACGAAGTATCTTGGGATTTTAAGCGACATTCGCTTGTTTAACGGGCGAGCAATTTCAGCTCGCCCATCGATTATCGGCATAAGGGATGCTTTTTAAAATCGTGAGATACCTCAAAAGCATCCCAATCTAAGCGCGATGTTCGTATATTGTTCCTCGCCATTTTCAACACGTTTTCTAGCTGAGAATAATCGGTTGGCACGGGGATTCTGCTGACGGGGCCTTCCGAATAATCGAGCGTCGGAGCAAGAACGGCAAACAGGGCAGAGCATGAACTGCTGTTTAGGGCGGCGAGCGCGTTGATTAGCAGTTTTTATCGTCTGAATATGCAGTAGCTCCTTTTTCTCTCGGGTATTCGACCTTCGGGCGAATAGCGAATATGAAACTTTGAGCTTGATATCGAGGCTCCATGTGATACCTTCTCGGAAATAAAAGTTTGAGTTTCGGTACGTAGTTGCAGAAAGGCCAGCGGATTTCATTTCCCCTCCGTCATTTTTCCAGTTAACAACATAGTCATTATTTCCATACCACTTTCGAAACTCGCCACCTTTATTGCACGGCACCCACTTTATTTTTGACTGTTTTGCAGCTGCCCTGCAGCTAATTGTTGACGACTGATTTGCTTCAGAGCATTCCCACCAATATCGCAGAAAGCGCTCATTATCTCCGGTTGTTAAACCTGATTTAGGTGGGACAAAGGATTCTAAAGGAGAGAACCTCTCAAACGATTTTAGTAATGATTTGCTTGCCCAATAAGCAATCGGGCTGCCCGGGATCGCCTCAAAGCCGCTTGCGTCCGCCCGGTAGAACCACCCACAGTCGGGGTTCGCAAGGGCTTCCAAGGCCCTTGGGGCCTGCTGGTCGGCTCCAACGAAGTCGGATAGGCGCACATAGCCCCCACGATAACCCGGACAATAGCCCTTCTGTAAGGTGAAAGTGCAGATGGGAACGGTTGCTCCGCTAAAGCCTGAATACTCAAGTTGAATGAGCGAAGTAATCGTGTTCTGCTGAATTACAAACTTGCGTAGTTTCTCGTAAGTCCCAATGAACATCCATACGTACGGAGTCATGAAGCCAAGTTGAGCATGTTCGGCGCTCATACCGACGTTACGCACCATAAAGCATGAGAAAAGATCACCTTTCACGTTCTTGTAGTGTGTTTTTTGACCCAGTTGCCAAGCCATTTGTTCATGTTCTTAGACCCCATGTACGGCGGGTTCGCGACCACCACGTCGTAGCGCCTGCTCAGTCTTAAATAGTTCTTGCAACGGCTCGAGCTCCTCTCGGCTTGCAGACGCTTCAGCTTCTCTGCCGTAAACCCGCCAAAGATCGTCTCTTCGCCTGCAAGGGACGCGAGGTCCCTTGGATGCACGGAGGTCTTTCGGATTTTCGTAGAATTGTCACCAAACACAACGGGTGCTTGGTTTAAGATATTCCCAGTGAAACAGTCCTTGTGGACTCTACGTGAGGCAGGGACAAAGGAGGGTCGTTGGGCAACCAACGGCCCTCTGATTTTTCTCAAGGAGGCATGTTGAAGGAATTCAAGACCATCGCCGAGCAAATCCGCATCCTGGAAACCAGGGGCATGCGCGTCGGCGAGGAAGCCTCCACCATTCTGCTGCGTGAGAACTACTATTCGATAATAAACGGCTACAAAGACCCGTTCCTCGACAAGGAAGCCATGCAGTCAAGCGCGGACGATGACTATCTGAAGGACACCAGATTCGAATGGCTGTACAGCCTGTTCAAATTCGACCGGGAGCTGCGCCGTCACCTTCAGTTATCTTATTCAAGCTGAGGCGGCGCTTAAGACCGCCACGGTATACGCCTTCTGTGAGAAGCACCCAAACTGCTCTGATTATCTAGATCGCTCTTCGTTCTGCTCCGCGAGGGATATGCTGACGCCCAAAACCTTCAAAGGGAAACAAGATGGCTCAGCATTCCAAGAGTATCAACAAGTTGATGGGTATACTGAACAAGAAGCTCGTGGTCGGCCCTGCGACGCGCCCCCTTCGTCGAGCATTACATAGCCGCATACGGCGAGGTTCCCCTGTGGGTGCTCTCCAATGACCTGACCTTCGGGAACATGTCTCATTTTTTCCAGCTTATGAAGAGGAGCGACCAGAACTCCGTTTGCAAGAACCTATTTAAGACTACGCTTCGCGCAGAAGGTGACAAAAAGAATTACTCCGCACGAGGTCCTCAGGGCGTACGACGTGCTCACCCATTTCAGGAACCTGTGCGCGCACGACGAACGCCTCTATTGCGCAAAGGTCGGAAATGACGATTACGCCACCATGCTGAAGCTCATGGAAGTCGCCCTGCCACGCGATGTTGTGTTCGAGACGAAAAAGGATATCGAACACCTGCTGGTTAAAACAATGATGAGCTCCACGTTATCACGGCGCAAGACCTCAGAAAGCAACTGGGGCTGTAGCCTGTTTTGATGGGCATAATGCTTTTTCCTGTATTGGCCTATATCTAAAAGCCCTTCCTGCAACATGGATTCTGCCACCTGAGGTGTCAAGGGCCTTGGAAGCCCTTGCAAACCCCGATTGCGGGTGGTTTTACCGATGTTCTGGGCGGATGTATGACAGCATTCCCGGCACCCCGATAGTCTATTGGGTCAGCAAGGCGATAACTTGTGCATTCAAAAGAGGTCTGCCAGTTTCCTCGGTTGGCCAACCGAGAGTCGGTCTGCAAACTGGGGAAAATGCTCGTTTCGTGCGCCTATGGTGGGAAGTAAGCCTCGACCGCGAGTGGTTCGACTGCCCATCTATAGAGGAGTCAGCCAAAAAGCGGACTGAAGTGGTTTCCTACAACAAAGGCGGAGAGTATCGCAAGTGGTACGGGAACAACGATTGCGTGGTCAATTGGGAGAATGACGGCAAGGACGTTAGAGACTTTAAGGGTTATCCGTCATACGTAATCCGCAATGCTTCTTCAAGCCGTGCATCACCTGGTCAAAGATATCAAGCGGCTCTATAGCCTTCAGGTATAAACCTGCCGGCCACGTGTTCGATGTTGCCGGGACGTCAATTTTCGCAGAGCATGGGCGACTGGCGTACCTTCATGGGGCATGCAACAGTTCTGTAATACTGAAGATAGCAAGTATGCTGTCACCAACGCTTAACTTCGAAGTAGGTCAGATTGCGGCATACCCGATAATTATTGACGAAGACAAAGAAGAAATCATTGAAAATCTAGTTGATGAGAATCGTCTGTTATCTAAGGCAGACTGGGATGCGTTTGAGTCTTCGTGGGACTATGTTCGCAATCCACTGATTTAGACCTCATAGCACCGGCAAGAATGCTCTTGCCGGTGCTAGTGATGCTAGATAAGCGGATGTCGCCTAAAATCCCACGATTCCTCAAATGAGTCGTAATCTCGCTGGGATATTCAATAGCCTCTTGCGCAATAACCGATGCACTGTTTCTATCCGCTTTAATAAAAGGTAATGCACCTACAGGCCCTTCGGAAAAAATCTAATGTTGGAGCAAGAAAGCGCAAGTAATACATTGCCGTCGAGCTATTCAAGAGTCCAAGGCCATAATATAGATTCGCATCAATATCCGAAAACGCCATGGCGCCTTTTCGGTTTGGCATATAGCCTATCGGAGAATACCGTACGGATAGCAACGAGGACGAAATCGTGCCCCATGTCAAACCTTTGTGAAAGTAATATCTTTCACAACCTGATCGATAACCGGAACACTTCTTCATCTCAAAGGCATTGTTCTTCCAATTCACGGCAAACAAATTGTTTCCATACCATTTTCTAAACCCACCGCCTTTGTTAAGAGGAAACCAATACTCAGTTTTCAAATTTGCTTCGGGCAGGCTCGCACAATCAATGCAGAACGATTGCCAATTCAGCTCCCACCAGAAGTGAATGAATTTGTCGTTATCTCCGGTAGAGAAGCCAGATTTCGGCGTAACGAAGTCGGAAAAAGAATCACTGTTTGAAAAAAAGCGTCTAATGCAGTTTTGCTTGCCCAATAAGCAATCGGGCTGCCCGGAATCGCCTCAAAGCCGCTCGCGTCTGCACGGTAGAACCACCCGCATTCGGGGTTCGCAAGGGCTTCCAAGAGCCTTTGACCTTTCTCGGGTATCGAATGGTTCAATTTGAAGTAAGAACCTTTAATATTTGCTCCGGCATGATTCCACAGAACCCAGCCAGCATTGGCATCGAACACGTCGGGGTGAGCATTGGTTCCACGCGTATCTATAAAGCAAACGATGCTCGTTTGCTCGATAACCTCTTTCCTCATTTTCTCAAACGAGGAAATGTACATACAGGTGTCCGATGTGATGAGGGCTTCGTAGCCTCGGTCGTCCGAAAGGCTGAATCCTCGCTTGATGAAACAAGTGCAAAGGTCCTTGCAGACTTCTCTGTAGCGTTTCTTGGTCCAGCCGGAAAGCCAGCTGTTCATGTTGCTACTCCCCATATACGGCGGATTCGTGACCACCACGTCGTAACGCCTGCTCAGCGGCTCGAGCTCGGCTTGCAGGCGCTTCAGCTTCTCTGCCGTAAACCCGCCAAAGATGCGTCTCTTCGCCTGCAAGGGACGCGAGGTCCCTTGCAGGGCGTCGTTACCGCGAAAACAGCGTCGAATCGAGCAGCGTTGCCGCCGATCCGTCCGCCATCGGCAGGGCGTGGGCGTAGCACGACATGGTCACTTCGGCAGAGGAATGGCCTAGACGCATCTGGACGGTTTTCACATCGGTGCCGTTAGAGATTAAAAGCGTTGCGTGAGTGTGGCGAAGCTCATGGAAACGCAGGCCCTTCCAGCCGCCTTTGTCCGCCCAGGAGCGCCACCAATGCTCGAAGGCGTTCAGGCTTGCGCGTTCGCCTTCTCCGTTGCACATAATGAAAGCACTCTGCGACCAGTCCTTCTCTGGGAAGTTCTCTTCTTGCCATGCCCGCATCTTCGCTAATAGCTTGCATAGCTTTTCCCCGATTGCGATGTTCCTGATGCTCGCCACACTTTTGGGTCTTCCTAAGGAACCGTCGCCTTTAATGGCCTTGCTTACACTCAGTCGCATCGTTGTATCGTTGAAGTCATCCCAACTAAGGGCGAATATCTCCCTCGGCGCAACCCCGTGGCAACCGCTATGCACACCGCCAGCGCGAACGAAGCACGCGTGACGTCGCCGCTCGACAAGTTCTTACTGAAAGACCTGCTTGCCGCACGTGCGAGTTTGGTCGCTTGGCCCTGGGTGAGAAACTGCGATTGTCGGTAATTTGCCCTCGGCCTGGTCACGCGTGCGAACGGGTTCTTGCTGGCGAAGCCTCGTTCAACCGCCCAGACGCATGCTTGGCTGCCGGCTAGATGCGCTGCCCTGAGCGTAGCCGTCGAGAGCCCTTTTCTGCCGCCCGCCTTTGCTTCCCAAATACATCAAAGCTGCGCTTACCTGGGACGGTTCTATCTGGTCGATTTCCGCTTCCGCCATCCATGGAGAGAAGAGCAGGGCCTTCTGAGCTGCCTTGCGCGCCGTATACGGCAATACGTACTGCAGGCTTTCACGTTCGGCTGCCCATAGCTCCACGACTGCGCGGTATGTCATTGCCTCGTCTTCCTCTTGGTTCATAGGTTCCTCTCTTTCTGCTCTGTAAACGAACCGGTCGGATTGCCGGTCAAACACAATGGAAGCGGGTCGAGAGGGGTTTGTTGATGTTGTGGGATAATAGAAAGGTTAAAAAGGCATTAGCGGTTGGTCATTATTTGGGAAAGCGTGGTTCGCGTATGGCGCAGCAAGATGCGGTTGAGCAGCTTAAAGACAGGTTTGCGAAACCCCTCGAGGAATTCGAGCAACGACGCGTGGTGTTCTGGCATTACATCGACGGGTCGTTTGAAGACCAGTTTGATGCTCTTACTAAGGGAGGGATCCCGTCCGAGAGAGCCGTCCGCTTCCTTAAATTGTCCGGCAGCAATCGTTTTGTCGCTAAGCGCGAGCTTTATCGCCTGCATGCCGGCGACGATTTCCTTGTGTACACGACGGAACCCAAAGATTTCTCGCCGAAAGCGCTTGAAAAGAACTGGCTTGCCGATATCGAGATTTACTCTGAGCACTTCCAGGCCGATTTCGCATCGCTGCTCGCCGAAAGCCTTGGAGCAAAGGATGCCGCTATAGAAGGCGTGTCAATGTTCCGGCAGTTCTTCAACGCCGCCGATCGCAGGGCGAGGTTCGTAAAGCTCATGCCGCAGGCGGAAACGAAGGCGGATGTCGCGCTCGGCGTGATCGGGGCTACCTTTGGGAGCGAGCGATTTGTCGCTCGAGACCATCGTCAGAACGTATCTCGTTTTGCTCTGCGAGGGGTCAGATCCTTTGGGCCAGCTTTCGAAATACGGGGCGGATTCGCTATTCGCGTCGCTCGTTTCGAAAAGAATCGGTTACAACGGCGATCTGCTCTCGCGCGATGACTTCGCTGCGCATCTCTTGCTCACGGCGTTGTCTACGCAATTGCCCAGCGAGTTCCTTTGAAGGCCTCGAGGACAGGATCTCGATCCCGCATGGCCAGCCGTGCCTTAACGTGGTGCGAGCCTGGATGGGCGATGAAAAATCGCTTGTTGTGCTGTTCGAGCCCGCTCGTGACACCGAGCGGCTTTGCGGTCTTCGAAGCGTTTCTCGGAAATCCCCCTCGTGCAGCTGCAGGCCGCCGACGTGTTCCCGTGCATCAATGAGTGCATTTTGGCAAGCCTTCTGGGAAGCATGGCCCAAGGCGCCGACCGCTTTGACGAGGCGTTGCAGATTGTACAGAGGCGCAAAGACCTGAAATGGTTCTCGCGCGTGGAGTCATATTTCTCTGCACTTGAGACATCCGCCCATATGCAGCGATTCTATCGCGAGCACGCACAAAGGCTTCCATGTCGCTGTCGCGTGCGACGTGTGGCGCGCCTACACAAACGACTGGCATACGATGGACTTCTGGTACCGATCCTTCTGCTCGGAATTCGACCGCTGCGGAAAGTCGTCTTTCGATGTGGCCGGCGGCGTGACCGACGAGCTTGAGAACCTCGCCGCATGGGTCGAGGGCGTATACGTCAACTGGTTTCTGTCCGAGACGAACCGTTGCTGGGTGAACGCCGCGGAAGATCAGTGGAGCGAGTCCGGCTACATCGAGGGCGTGCCCAGGCAGCGCCGCTTTTTCGACGAATTCGTGCTTGCCGGCTCCGGCGATGTGAAAAGGACGCTGGTTATCGTCAGCGACGCTCTTCGCTTCGAGCTCGCCGACGAGCTTGCGCAGCGCCTCGAGCGCGCCACAGCGGGGACCGCTGAGCTGAAAAGCATGCAAGGCGTGTTCCCGTCGGTTACGGAATTCGGCATGGCGGCACTGCTCCCGCACAATTCGATGGGATTGAGGGAATCCGATATGGCGGTCTTTCTTGACGGCGACGTCCCCGTTGCCTCCACCGAGGAGCGGGAGGCTGCGCTTAGGCGCCGCAAGTCCAAGGGACGCTGCATCCAGAGCAAAACGCTGCTCGCAGCGAAGAGATCCGCCCGCAAGCAGCTCGTGGGCGACGCAGACGTCGTTTACGTGTACCACAACAAGATCGATGCCGTGGGCGAGGATTTCAACACCGAGCATATGGTGTTCGACGCCTGCGAAACCGCAATAGAAGACCTGGTGGCGTTAGTGAAGAGGCTCCATCAACGACTTGAACATCAGCAGGGTTCTCATAACCGCCGACCACGGCTTCCTCTATACGCGCAACCCCTCGAGGAGCGCAGTAAGGTGTCGGCAGCGGATGCGTCGGCGAGGTCGTGAAGCAGGGCCGACGCTATCTCGTGAGCGACGAAATTTCGTCGATGACGTGCTGTTCGTGAAGATGAACATGGACGACATCGACGGCGGCACGTACACGGGCCTCGCCCGCGCGAATGCGTGCGCATCAAGAAAGCGGGACCTGGCGACAACTACGTTCATGGGGGCTGAGCCTTCAGGGAGTGCTGCGTGCCGGTCGTGGAGTTCAGAAACAGGCGCTCAGGGGCCAAAGGGGTTTGAAGAGCGCCAGAGGGCGGGCTTCAAGCTGCTCTCAACGTCGCGCCGCATCACTTCGATGCTGTTCCACGTCGAGCTTTTTCCAGACCGAGGCGGTGGGCGGCAAAATCCTGCCGGCCGAGTACGAGATCACCCTGCTCGACGCTTCGGGAAACGCAGTGAGCGACACGCGCCCGGCGCATGCAGACATGGCGACAACGGACGAGACGGTGCGCGTTTCGCGTATCCAGCTCGGGCTGAAAGCGGGCAGGCAATACGACCCCAAGAAACCTTATTACTTGTCGTGTCGCAGCAAAGACGACGGCAGCGAGGCATGGCGTCAGGAATTCAACGTCGAGATAGCGTTCGTCCCCATGGACGACTTCGATTTCTAAGGAGCTACCAGTATGGAAGAACAGGGCGGCGCGGCGATCGACTATCGCGAGCCTGATGGCCTCGATGCCAAGATCGTCGAGGCTTTTCCCGGAAAAACCGTTCGCAAGGACCTTACCGCTGTCATGAAGCGCGGCGCCAACGTGCCCACGTTTGTCTTGGAATACCTTCTCGGAATGTACTGCTCGACGGACGACCCCGACATGGTTGAGCAGGGCCTCGCTAGGATTCGGAAGATCCTCACCGAAAACTACGTGCGCCCAGACGAGTCCGAGCGCATCAAGTCGAAGATCTGGGAGCTGAGGCAGTACACGATCATTGACAAGGTGTCGGTGCGCTTCGACGAATACCGGGGAATCCATGTCGCCACGTTCGCCAACTTGAGCATTGATCCCGTCGTCATGCCGGAAGACTACGTGCGTAGCTACCCGAAGATGCTGTGCGGCGGCATGTGGTGCATTCTGAGGATGGAATACTTTCAGTTCGATGACGAACTAAACGATGAGCTCGCCGATGTATTCGGCGACCCGAAGCCCGCCAGAAAGAGCAAGAACAGTGGGCGAGGACAACCCATACCGCATCGGCAACCTCACGCCCATCCAAATGCCCAACATCGACTTAGGCGACATCATCTCCAAGAGAAAGTCGTTCACGACCGAAGAATGGATGGACCTGCTTCTGCGCTCTGCCGGGTACGAGCCGGATTCGCTTGACCTTCGGACGAAGCTTCATTTCATCGAGCGCATGGTGCCTTTGGTCGAGCGCAATTACAACCTTTGCGAGAACTCGGGCCGCGCGGAACGGGCAAGAGCCATATCTACAATGAGGTGGTTCCCTACGCCATCCTGCTTTCCGGCGGGCAAACGACTACAGCGAACCTTTTCGGGCGACTGAATGCGAGCGCGAAAAAGTCTTCATCGCTCGAGCGCACGGGCTTGGTTGGAAACTGGGACGTCGTGGCATTTGACGAGGTCGCTGGCATGCATTTCAAGGACATGAATGCCATACAGATTCTCAAAGGGTACATGGCCGGCGGCACGTACGCCCGTGGCAGGAAAGCTTCAACGGCGATGCCTCCATGGTGTTCGAGGGCAACATCAACGACTCGGTGCAAAACGTGCTGAAGACCACGCACCTGTTCGACCCGTTCCCGCCCGAGTTCAACAACGATTCCGCGTTCTTCGACCGCATCCACTGCTACCTTCCCGGCTGGGAGGTGCCCAAGATGCGCAGCGACCTGCTCACGAAGCGTTACGGGCCATCACCGATTGCCTGAGCGAGTTCTGCAAGGGCATGCGCAAGCGCGACTACACCCATCATCTGGACGATTTCTATAGGCTCAACGGCGATTTCAACACGCGCGATGAGATAGGAGTGCGCAAGACGTTCAGCGGCCTTATGAAGCTTCTGTTCCCGGACGAGAGGATGTCGCACGACGACGCGAAGATGATCCTCGATTACGCCATCGAGGGGCGCAGACGCGTCAAGGAGCAGTTGAAGATCATGGCCGGTATCGAATTCATGGATGTCAACCTCGGCTACAGCGAGTTGGACAATCCGGCCGCCGTAACGATCGTCGGCGTGCCCGAGCAAAAGCGACAACAGCCTCGTGCCAGAGGCGCCGCTGCAGGCGGGACACGTCTTCGGAATAGGCAGGAGCATCGAGGGCAAACACGCCGTGTACAAACTCGAGAACAAAGCCAGCGCGGGCAATTGCCACTTCCAAAGCGAGGGCATCGGGTCGAGAGGCGCCCGCGAAAAGCATCGATGCGGCTTGGAATTACTTCGTGAACAACGCGAACAGGGTCGCTGCCGGCATGCATCTCGATAAAAAGGATTATCTGCTGTTCTTCAACGACCTGCAAGCAAAAGGGCCGAGTGACGAGGTGAGTCTGGCGGAGTTCGTGGGTCTGTGCTCTGCGGCTTGCAACAGGCCCGTTGCCGCAGGCTTGGCGATCCCTGGCGTTCTTCGCCTTTCCGGCTCCATGGATGAGGTTAAAGGCCTTGAGGACATTCTGCGCGTAGCGAAGAATGCCGGCGCGAAAGCGGATCCTTCTGCCTTTCGGCGCCATCAAGGATTTGCAGGCCATCCCGATGGAGCCTCGCTAGTAGCGTGATTTTGATTTCTACCGGACGGAGACGCCGTTTCGGCTGCACGAAAGGCATTAGGGATATAGTGATGGCGAAGTACAACCTCGATAAACTCAAGAAGGTCGATCTGCGCGATGTATGGCCTCATGAGGCGCTTGACTTCACCAAGTGGCTCTCCGAGGGCCCAACCTTGCCATGCTGAGCGCTGCAGTCGGCATTGAGCTCGAACTTATAGAGACCGAGTCGTCGGTGGGAACCGTTCAACGTCGACATCTATGCGCAGGAAGCCGGCACCGGGCGCAAGGTGATAATCGAGAACCAGCTCGAGGACACCAACCACGACCACCTAGGCAAAGTAATCACCTACGCCGCCGGCAAGGGCGCCGAGGTCGTCATATGGGTGGTGGCCCGCGCACGCGACGAGCACCGGCAGGCCATCGAGTGGCTCAACCAGCACACCGACAGCGATTTCGGGTTCTTCCTGGTGGAGGTAGAGCTGTGGTCCATCGGAGACTCCCTGCCCGCGCCGCGCTTCTCCGTGGTCGAGCAGCCCAACGAGTGGACGAAGGCGATCGAAGCTCAGCGAGGGCCTCTCAGAGACCGAACGCGTCAAGCTGTCGTACTGGACCAAATATCGCGAGGTGGCCCAGGTGACTCCCGAGTTTTTGAAGGTTTTCAACCCGCAGAAGCCCTCGAAAAACCACTGGACCACTCTGCGCTGCGACACGTCCGCCTATCACATCGGCCTGCTTATAGACACGCAGCGCGGCCGTATCGGCATCGAGTTCTACGTGCCCGACGACAAGGAAATCGGCCGCAAGGCCATCGACAACACCAGTTTGTTTGAAAAGCGTCTCGGCCTTGCGGCCACACCTTTTGACGCCAAGAAGGCATCGGGGCTTCGCTTCTACAAAGACGGCTGCAAGATTAAGGACAACGAGACCGCCTGGCCGGGATTCATATCGGAGCAGCTCAGGTGGGCTACTCACTATGAAGCAAGTAATCGGTGAGCTCGAGCTTTCTAGGCGTTCAAGGGCTTACCTTCTCGGTCGTTGAATAATTCGATATCGACGAACGTAGTTTTTCTGCTCGGCCACCGGCTGGCTTCGATATCAAAATATCTTGCCACGGGTTTTGGGGATTGGGGCCGCGTGCAATTGTTTTTCCGCCCGGAGTATTTTGCGATTCTGGGCGACGTCTTTATAGCACGCGCTTGCCGATCCATGCCACAAGCCCAATGAAGGCTAGGCATAGTTTTCCGATAATGCCGAACACGCATTTAACGATCTTCATATTCAAATCCTTCCAGCCAGTTCTCTTCTCGATTGTCGGTTTCTGTTTCGTTCGATGATTGCCCGGGGCAAGCCGCTTTGAGTCGGTAGACGAGCTCTTCCGAGCAGCCGCAGTGCCGCGGTATCGCATCGCATGCGATACCGCAGTCGGCTTGCGAGACGGCTGAAAGCTCATCGAACAGCTGCACGATGGTCTCCGCAACCGATCGGTTCGGCGTTCCGAGCCATAGCCTTGCGGATCTCATCAGCTGGCCAACATCGACCATCTCGCCGAGGACGCGCGCTAAGGCCACCTCGCCGTCAACGGCGACCCACTCGAGTTCGTCCAACTCCGAAGCTTCCGCCAGCAGGAAGCGCCAGCCGCGCCTGCGCCTGGCAACAGGCGTCTCGTCGTCAGGGCACTCCTCGGTGTCTGAAGGGTCGGCGTCGTAATGATGGGCGGCAAGCCACAATCCCTTTTTTCCAAGCTCGTCGAAGCGCAGTTCGAAGTTCGTGAGTGCGTTCTCTTTTTCCCAACGGGCTTGGGGCTGTGAACGACATCGTGTCGAACACGTCGACTCTGCCGTTTCGATATGCCATCTCTATCTTCATTTACCGTTCACCTCGATCTACCCGGCGTTGCTCTCGTTGGCGTTGTCTCGCTGTTTCCTGTTCCTTGTTTCGGCTGTTTGGTACATGGGCGCTGACCCGACGCCTGTCATCGTTGGGGTGCGTGCGTGGCTCGCCTTTCTCGGGCAACAGCCCGTACGAGGCAGTATCTGGGATGCCTTGCGGATTTCCGCCGCGGCTGCGATGGCGCGAGGGTCGCTGAAGGCTCGTTCTGCCTTCGCTTCCATAGCGCGTGCCCTTGTTATCGCATCCGTGCGGTTCGCTATCCCGTACTTAGAGCACGTCTCCAGGGCGCTTGCAGGTCTTGCAGGTCGCTCAGGCTCTCAAGCGCGATTGCGTTCCTTGCGGCTTTCAGCACCTCGCGGTTGCTCATGCCTTCGAGGCTCGTTCCGCCGAAGCTCCTCCCGACGGCTTGCTTGGTGTAGGCGTACCCGAGTTTGCCTCCGGAAACCTTGCATTTCGGCGTTTCCCTCATGCTGTAGACCCAGTCGTCCCGTCCGCCGCGTGTTGATGCCGGCGAGATCTCGATGCCCAGCAACCCGACCACCTGCCTGAACTCGGCATCGCTTCTTGAGAGGCTCCTTCGCTATGCCTACGCGGCACCTGATGTCCGATACCCATGAGTAACCGCCTTCAGCGACTATCTCGTGCTCGGCGCGGCTCATGTGGACGTCTTGCCGTTTGGAAGGCATCTTGCGTCCACGCTCTTTCTCTGCAAGCCTTTCGCCGCCGCTCTTGGCCTTCGACTCGTTGGAAAGGCCGCGCAGTCCGCGCTCCCGGGCCATGTCTTGCAAGGCGCGGTTGAGTTCGAGCGGGTTTCTCGTCTGCATCCTGTTGCCGGTTTTCAGGTTGGTGTTGTTCACCACCACATGCGCGTGCGGTATCCCGTTGGCGTTGTCGTCGTGGTATACGATGGCTATCTGATGGTCGCCGAAGAAGCGGGCGCCCAGTCGCTCGCTATCCCGCGCAGCGCCTCGATGTCGATGCCGTCCTCCGGGTCGGGCGAGATGACGAAGTGCTTGTAGGTGCGCGCCTTCCTGCCCTTGCAAGGCGCGTCGTTTCCGAAGGACGCACGCATTCGGTCCATCTCGCGGTCCCATTCGATAGCTTCCTTGCCAGCCTGGTCGTAGCCGCTCATCTCTCGCTCGTCCCAGGACAGGTTGAAGAAGTCGCGGGCTATGGCGCGCCCGTTCTTCTCAAGGTATTTCCGGACGTTGCGGCAGCCCGTGTGCCCGGATATCGGCTGCAGTATCGGCATAGGCGGTCGCCTACTACGATGGAGCCTTCCAGTTCGTCAATCCGTCCCTCAAGCCTGCGCCCGCCCTTCTTCGACCGCATCGAGCTTATCGTTCGCGATGCCGATCTGTTGGACGAAGTAATCCCGTTCGGGGACCTTCCTGCGCGCTGCGTACGCTATTGCGTTGAGGGCGTGGACGCCCTGGTTGTAATGGCGCCCCCAGCGTACGAGCTCGTAGCGCAGGGCGCCGAGCGTCTTAGCATCGACGACAAGCACCCTTGATCCCTTTGGGTCTGGGCATGCCGATACTGGGATGCGGATGAGGTAGCGCATGTAGGTCGACGGGGCGACGTCGAGGGCCGAGGCGTTCTCGTGCAGAGATCCGTAGTCCCGGTCGTCGAGCCTGCAGGTGACCATGTGGGTTTTCGTGGCCATGGGATTCTCCTTTGCGGTCGGCGCAGCCAAACGTGGAAGGTGCTGCGCGGTTCGTTTCTTGAGCGAGCTATTGCTCGCCGGGGGAGCGGGGCGGCCCCGCATGCTTCCTTCCTGCGGCGGCGTCGCCGCTGGGAGAAGCTGTTCTGAGCCATTGCCCGGCACGTCGCCAAGGCGCCTTCGGCCGTTGCGCATCGGCTCGGACAAGTGCTATTCCGGCATGCGTTGGAAAACGTATTACGGAATAGGCTACTTGCTACCTAAGGGGTCGAAGACGCCTCCGGTACATCCATCAGCTTTCGAAGAACGGATTGGATCGCCTCGATGCATTTCGCGTCGTGCGGCGCTGGCGTTCCCTTGAGGTCCTTCGCATACTTTTCGACGAGCTTCCTTGCCTTGGCCAACGAGTCGTCGGGTCGCGATTCCGAAGGGCGAATCGAGAGAAGGGATTGGGTGATATCGCGCTTCGACATGCCGTCGACGTCCATCTCCTTGAAAGCCTTCTCCTGCGCTTGCTTGGGCATGGCGGCGAGCCTCCTTCACTGCCGCCGCCGAGATCTTGCCGGCGTTTGCCAGAGGTTTCCAAGAGTCCGACACCGATTTCTCGATCGTCTTCGCCAGAGCCTCGTCGCGCTTGATGGTCTTTCCCGATACCTTGCGCCCCGTCTGCTTCTCGATGATGGAGGCTTTGATGTCCTCGGTGCGCACGCCCGAAAGCGCTGGGTCCGCATCGCGCATGTTCTGAACTTGCGCGCCGAGGGCCCTCGTCGCAGCGGCGCGCTCTGCCACCGTGAGTTTCGCGCACGAAGAAGTAGTTGGCCGCATGAAGCATGGACACCGCCTGCTCGTCGGTTATGCCCTCGACGATGCGGCAGCCCATCTTCCTATAGGCGGGGTTCTTGGCAGCCAGCAGCCTGAACGCGGCGCGGCGCCTATGCCCTGATATAAGCTGCCAGCGCCCGTCCGTCAGCTTGCGAACAAGCGGCAAGTCAGTGAGGCCGTCTTTCTCGATGGATTCCGCCAGCGCCTCAATGGCGGCTTCTTCCATAGAGTAGACGGCGTTTGCCGGGTTGTCTTCGATAGCGTCGATGTCGAGCTTCTGCCACCGGGTATTTGCTTCTGGTCTTAGCGCCCGCATCGAGCAGTCCGCTGATGGAGAACCCTGCGGCCACGTCACTTGCCGAGCTCATCGGAGACCTCCTCTGCGAGTGCGGCATCCTTTGCCGCGCGGTTCTTCGGGTCGAACTCTACGACCGGCTGCCATTGCCAGCTGCCCTCCATCACCTTCGAGGAAGAGTGGATCACGGTTCGGAGTTGGTCGTTCGGGAAGAAGCGGTCGAGAACCTCTGCGCCCGTTGCCTCGCTGCGCGTCGCGCGGCCGGGAACGCAGGTCCTCAGAATCTTGAAGCGAGGCGTTGGCATTCGCAGGGCGTCGGCGATGGCGCGCGTGGCGTTCACCGTGAGCGCGGTCCCTCGCATCACCGACCCGTCGAGCTTCACGGGCACGATCACCAGTCCGCCGTCCGTTGCGGCGAGGTACGCATTGAAGGCAAGGCGCTTCATGACGGGCGAGCAGTCGACGATCGCTATGTCATAATCGCCCGAAGCGTCGTCGAGCGCGAATTTGAGCCGCTGCTCCCGAAGCATCAGCTCGTTCTGGTCGATAAGGTCGATGAGCGACGGCACCATGCTCAGGTTCGGAATCTTGGTTTCATGGATCACTTTCCTTACGGGGGCGTTCCCGTAGAGAAGCGATATGGAGTTGCGTCCGGTGGACTCGGCTTCGCCGTAGGTTCCCGAAGTAATCGGTCGCCGACGCCTGGGGGTCGAGGTCTATCAGCAAGACCCTCTTGCCGTTCTTGGCGAACAGCGTAGCCAAGTTGACGGCAGTGGTCGTCTTGCCGACGCCCCCTTTGTAGTTCGAGATGGCGATGGTGTTCATCGCTTCCTCCTTTGCATTCGTGCTCTGGCTGCGCAAGATGTGGAAGGGGGCGCAGCCGGGGGTTTCGTAATACGTTTTCATTGTATCAAATACCGTTCGTTACTGAACGGTATTTGATACGGCAACAGCTCCTCGAAGAAACGGAAAAGCGCCTTCAGACCGCTTTTCCGCGGCAGGTGCAGGATGCCTTCGCATCCTGCCGCAGGGGTTTGGGGACGAGGAGCCCCCACGCTCGGCTTCTGTGCTCATATCCGCCGCTGGGCCCTTTGCCGCAGGCGAGCCGCCGAGGTTACCCTCGGCGGGCCGCTGCTTGCCCGAAACGGCCCGGAGGTCGCTAGGCCGGATCGGCTGACAGTGCGTTGATATGGTGGCGGAGCATCGCGCGGCTTTCGCCGATGACCACCATCGAGATGATGTCGAAGCGGACGGACACGCCGGTTTCCTCGTAGCCGGCCATGTAGGCGATCGCGGTGCGCTCGAACTTGGCGCGCTTCGCTTCGGTGCCCGCCTCCGACGGGAAGCCGGCCTCGGCGCCCGTCCTGGCGTTCACCTCGACGAAGACGACGGCCGCATCGTCGCGGGCGATGATATCGGCTCCGCCTGCGGCGCACTCCCAGCTGGTCTCGAGGATTTCGTAGCCCCTCGACTCCAGGAACCGCTCGGATGCCTTGATTGCCTTGGGCTTGAGTTGCTCTGCGTTCATGGTTGACCTCCATCGAATCTTGGCTGGACCCTTTGTCCTGCCTTGTGATTCGGAGGCCGCGCCGCGGGGCGCGCGCCGCAAGGGAGGAAAGCCGAAGGCGTCTTGCCCTAACCCTCTCCGCCGCAAGTTTCCCTAATTCTTTTTCAGTCCTGCCCTCTGAGTATCCTGCAAAAGAATTCGGGAAAGTTTCGGCGCCCTTGCGGCGTGGGTCCCGTTGCGCGAACGTGGCGAATCCAAGGAAGGCGAAGGGTCTTTGCCAGATCGGAGGCCGGCCTTGCTCGCAGAAGGCGGAAGCGGAAGGAGTCTAAGCGTTTGGCCGCTTTCGTCGCGGTTGAGGTCGAGGGAAAGGCGGGAAGCGGGTCGGCTAAAGCCTGTCCATCGCGTCGATCATGTCGTCTTCCGCTTTGAGCTGCGGGATGGTCCCTTCGGGAGCCGTGCCCGCGAAAAGGTCGCTTAATAGCTCGATTCGCTGGATGAGTCTTTCGTCCATGCCGCCGGCATCACGCAGGCGCGCTAGCTCCGAGTGGACCATAGCCATGTGGTCCTTCAAGGCCTTGAAGGTTTGGATGTCCGGTTCGACCACGAAGCTCACGTTGCTCGCCGCGCATTCAAGGATCTCCCTCTGCGTTTTCCCCGTCGCGGCGCAGAGCAGCTTGATCCGGTCTCTTTCCTCTGGGGACACGCGGATGGCGATGCTTATGGTTCGCTTCCTTGCGCTGTTGGGGCACGGCATGCCTACCACCCCCTGCCCGTCGAGCGCTTCTGCCATGTCGTCCTGCACGTCGGGGAATAGGTGGGCGTAGCGGTAGGTTATGTCGATGGCTTCCTGACCGAGACGATCCGCGACGGCGAGGGCGCTGAAGCCCATATCGATCAAAAGCGATACGTGGCTGTGCCTCAAGTCATGGATTCGGATGCGTTTTACGCCGGCCTTCTCGCTCCCGGCTTTCATTTCCCTCGCGAGGGTCGATTTCGTCACCGGGAACAAGCGGTCTCGCGGGCCGACCGATCCTTTCTTCCTTTCAACGTAATCCCTCACTTCATCCGAGAGGAACTTCGGCATCTTGACGACGCGGACCGACTTGGGCGTTTTCGGGTCGGTAATGACGTCGCGTCCCTTGAGCCGCTGATAGGATTTCGTCACGCTGAGCTTCCCTTTGGAAAAGTCGAAGTCCGACGGCGTCAGGGCAAGGAGTTCGCCTTCGCGAAGGCCCGTCCAGTAAAGGATCTCGAATGCGATGAAGGCCGGCGGGCGCGCCATCATTGTCTCTGCGAAGCGAAGGTACTCGTCTTTGGTCCAGAACTGCATCTCCTTTGCCTCCTTCGCGCCCATCTTCATCGTCTTGACCGAGGGATTCGGGTGAAGCCCGTAGTAGCGGCAGGCGTGGTTGATGATCGCGGTGAGTTGGTTGTTCACGGATCTCAGGTACGTCGGCGAGTAGCTTTTGCCGTTCTTGCGCGACGTGCTCATGAGTTCGTTTTGCCAGCGGATGATGTCGATGCTCTCGATGTCGCACATGCGCATCTTTCCGAAGAAGGGCAAAAGCTTGGTCCTTATGACGTGCTCTTTGTTCATCATCGTGTGCTCCCTGATGCGCGGCGATACGTCTTCCCGGTAGATTTCGACGAACTCCCCGAAGGTCATCTCCATCGTGCAGCCGCACGCCGCGATGAACTCGTCTTCCCATTTCTGGGCTTCTTCGGCAGATGCGAAACCGCGCTTGCACTTATGGACCTCGTTGCCCGTGCGGTCCTTGCAGCGGAACTGGGTCATCAAGTCCCGTTCTTAGCGACGCTTACGGTCATCTGAATCACCTTCTTTCATAATGCTGCCGACGAAGTACACCTCTTCGAGGATTTCGGAGCTCACCTTTCCCGGAATCACCTTGCAGCCGCGGCCCTCCATGACCTGGTTGAGTTCCCGGATGATCTTGTAGGCCCCGCTGCGCTTGACGTTCAGGCGGTCGGCAACCTCGTCGACGTTCATGAGGTAGTGTTTCATCTCGACCATTTCATCTCCTAACATTTCAAAACCGAACGGTAGATTTGAAGAGTATCCGTTCACTATTGAACTGTCAATAGCATACCGTTCATTTTCGTGCTATTCTGTCCTCATCGTTTACGGATGGGGGCGGAATGCGCACTGGAGAGCTGATAAGGAAATACAGGAAGATGCGTCGGATGACGCAAGCTCAGCTTGCTGCCGCCTGCGACATGTCGGATTCGGCTGTCAGGAATTACGAGCTCGGGAACCGCGAGTTCCCGGCGAGGAGCAGATACGCGCTATTTCCAATGCGCTCGGAATCGCGCCAGAGGCCTTGGTCGGTACTTCCATTGAGAGCGCCAGGGGAGGCGCTTGAGCTTTTGTTCAGGCTTGAAGACGGGGTGGGCCTCAAGCCCATGCGTGTCGACGGCGCAACCGTCCTGACCATCGATCCCAGGGCGAAGAACGCCCAGAAGCTTGCCGTCGCCATTGAGGCCTGGAAGGCGAAGATTGATTCGCTTGATTCGGGCGAGACAACGGTCGAGGATTACGAGCTTTGGAAGGCGTCTCTGACCTCGGATTAAGCCGCCTAGGGGAATAATTTCCCCTCTAGATTTAAGCCGCCGTCCGTTATTCCAATGCGTTTATCCCCCTTGTTTTCGGAGTTTCCGGCTGCCTAGCCGGAAATATTATTACCTTTGTTTGAACAGGGTTTTATAGTTTCGCGCCCCTCTTGAACAGGGGTGATTCGCGACTGATTCAGAATCACTGTTTTCGGCCGAGATTCGCGTTTGCAATGGAGGCGAGCGGCTTAAACGTCCTCTCGTCTTTCGCCATAATTGTCCACCGCCTCCATATATGCGCAACTGCATCGCATCTCGGGAATAATCTTGAATCGTTTTGCCTGTTCAAGGTAAAGAGAAACCCTTGGAATCCAAACGGTTCCAAGGGTTTCTTCGGTTCGTTATTCCTGAAAGTTTCCGGTGGTTTTACTCGCTTCTGCTTACTGCTGAAGGCTCGTGCCGACTAGGGAATAGCAGCGAGTGGTTTCCTGAAAACAGCTACAGGCTATTCCCACTCGGTGGTTATAGTTTTGCCGTCTCGTCACTCCAGTTGCACCCAGTTTTCGGCGGCATCTCGAAGTGAGTGCCGCTGAATGACGCGACGTCGCGTTTCATCGGCTTCGGGGACAAAAAGCTGGGACAACTTCAAAACCATTTTCAAACTCAGAGTATTGAGTTTTTATTTTTGTCCCAAAGGGGCACGGAGAGCCGCCTTTGGAGGCTCGATATCGCCGAAAAAACGCCCGTTTTGAAACTCAACCGCCTTTTGAGCCTGCAAACCACCAGCTTCAACAGTAAGTGAGTCGACGCGGGTGGCTTACGAGCCGTTCACAAAACCGCAGGCCACAGGTCTTTGTCAACGATAAGCAAAGTGAATAGTCTCAGGTGGCTTGCCCATGAGTTGGCGTAAGCCTGTTTAGCAAAAGGCTAATCGGACACGACAGGCCGCCCGCATGGCGACGGCGTTTCCCGTGCGGGCACAAACAGCCCTGCGTGCCCTGTCGCGCGATATCCCAATGCGACGTTCAGAACCCTACCCGCCAAGCAGCCACCTCGCGAAATTCAGCACGAGCACGCCCTCCCGGGTATGGAACCATGCCTCGTGCGAGTGATGAGAATCTTCGGGAATGCATCCCCGATGGATAGAATCGGCGCAATCTCCCTCTCGAGCGTCGAATCGGCGCCGATATCGTCGCTCACATACACTTTCCTTCCCGGTTTCGAAAACTTGGAAGGCAGTATGCGCAAGGAGGCGTCGAGGTGCGATCCCAGTCGTACCATGCCAGCAGAGATGTCGAGGCACATTCGTTCATGCTGCAATGCGGGCATCGGAGATGAAAAACAGCCCGTCGGGTAGTCATGGGCGTGCGGGAGGTTCGCATCAGTAACCTGCCTCCTCGGTTGTCCCTTCTTTGCATGGTCGTCTACATAAAGGAGGAACCAGCCATGCAGATCAGCATGCTTGCCCTTCTTGGGTCACGGACCGGGGAGGCGAGGGCCTCCGTCGGGACCGCCCCGAGCAACCGGCATATCCAAGGAATGACAAGGCTCGATCGCTGTGCTGGTCAGGATGCCGAAGCGGGCCGTCCGCCAATCGGAATGCGGGTCAGGATGCTGCAACGTGATTCCAGCTGCAGGATACGGCTCCTTTGCGGTTGCCGCAAAACCTGCTGGCAACATTCTTACTATCCGAATGATGTACGCATCCCTTGGGATCGTTTCGCCTGACCAGGGCCATCTTCAGCGCCTCATCGGCCAGCTCGGCAGGCGCCTCTTCCACGCGTAATAGCCCTGGCGGGTCACCTATGCAACCAAAGATACAAAAGGAATCGAATGGCCAGAGAGGATTGCCCTTACCGATGCTCGATTCTTGACAGGCAAACTCAAGCCTCGTTAATATTACATGGTTTGCCAGACCGAATTAACAAAGGAGGGGTGTCGTGGTTGGTCTTTTTCCGCACGTGGATGAGCGCCTAGAAAGCGGCGCTGTTGTGGCGTCGCGCTGTTTTTCTGCACGCCATTTCACGATTGGACATAACCATGATATTTGAAACCTCTCGGGGCAGGTCTGTTCTGCTGTGCCATTCATGGCAATTCAAGCTTTGTTTCGTATGGGGCGGGGAGCTCGTTTCGACATTGACGAGTTCGATTCTCCAAATGGGTCTTATTTGGCATCTCGCCCTCACGACAGGGTCGTCTTCTCTCCTCTCCTTAGCATCGCTGGCAGGCTTTCTGCCGATTGCTTTGTTCGGAATCCTTGCGGGCGCCGTTGTCGACAGACTGCCTTTGAAACGTGTCCTCATCGGCGCCGACCTCTTCGTTGCCGCGGTGGGTGCCGCCTTGGCGATTGCCTCGTTGGCCGGCAGCTTACCTGCGTGGTCAATACTCATCGCCCTGTTTCTCCGCGCAGCTGGCACTTCGTTCTACACGCCGGCCTCCCAATCCCTCACGCCCCATCTCGCCCCGCCAGAGCATCTCGTTCGCCTATCGGGGTGACTCAGGCGATTCAGTCCGGCGGATACATTCTGGCGCCGCGCTTGCAGCAGTGATTTATCCGTGGCGGGCATTACCGCTATGATTGTCCTCGACGTGCTGGGAGCGCTTTTCGCTTCTTTAGCCGTCCTCGCCGCACAGATAGACGCAGGGGGCCTCGATGAAGCCGACCGCAGCTTGTCCTTTTCCAATAAGGTTCGAGAGTTCTCTTCTCTGAGATTTCGGACGGCTACAAGCTGATTAGGGAGTACAGGGGCTGTTCGCCCTTCTTGGTGCGGGTTCGTCTTCGCTTTCGCGTTCTCTCCGCTCGCGGCATTGTTCCCAATAATGACCTTGGGGCATTTTGGCGGTAGCACGGGGGATGCCGCTTTGGTGGAAATCCTTTTTTCTGCAGGCATGCTGGCTGGGTCCGGCATTTTGGCGGCCACGGAGGGTTCCGCAATAGGTCGTTCACCATGGTCGCCGCGATTGCCGGCTTCGGCATTGCCGCAATCGTATCCGGATCGCTCGGCCCGTCATTGTTCGCTGCTTTCCCTGCCGGTGAGCTTTCTTATGGGCGCATGCTCCCCGTTGTACGCGGGAACCCAGACTGCCCTTATGCAGGAGCAGATACCTCCTGAGTACCTAGGCCGCGTTTTCGGCCTCTACGGAACCATCATGGCGTGGGCCATGCCCATGGGCCTCGCAGCCCCTCCGTTTTTGCGATCTGCTTGAGCCCGTTATGGTTCGTCGGCTCTGGAGCGACCATGGTACTGCTTGCGATGGCTATGCTGCTTGCTCCGAGCGTCCGAAACGTGGGGAAAAGAGATACCGGGCAGATTCAATAGCCCAAGTATTCGAAAAAAAGAGGCGGCAGCCATCGGTTCAAGCGTCAGCCTTCAAGCCCTTGCGACGACGAGGTATTGCGCCGACATCCCACATCGCGCTCCTTATTCGTCGCCAACTATCATTTTCGGATTTGCCGGCTTGCGCAAGGTCAAAACGCTCGCGCCGGCAATTGGGCAAAGGCGAAAAATCGACGTGAGCAATCTTTTTTGGCATGGCTGCGCTTCCAGTAAAACGCTAATACACAAAAAGGCGGTTCAACCTATGGAACTCATAGTCAAAGCTAAAGACATCTTTTGAATATGCCGGCCGCGATATCCTAGATATCGAAGAGTTGGAAATCTACTCCTACGATCGCATCGGCTTGGTGGGAGACAATGGCGCAGGCAAAACCAGCCTGCTTAAAATTCTGAGCGGCAATCTTACCATTGCGGACGCCGACGTCAGGCGCTTCGGCAGCATTGCCCTCATCGGCCAACTCGATGAACTCGACCTTGATGCGGCTCAGGACAGTGGTGAGATGCTCTCCCGTCTCAACGTCGCCGGAGTGGCGCAGGAGACGATGAGCGGCGGGGGAGGAAACACGCGCCAAGATTGCCTCTGCACTCTCCCAGCATGCAAGCGCGATCTTCGCCGACGAGCCTACGAGCCACCTCGACCAAGACGGCATCCGCCTTCTCGTCGGACAACTCAAGGCATTTGATGGGGCTCTGCTCATCGTGAGCCATGACCGTCATTTTCTCGACCAGGTGGTAGACAAGATCTGGGGCTCAAAGACGGCGGTATTTCCGAATTCTGGGGTGACTACTCCGACTATCTGCGACAGAAAGAAGAAGAGCGCAAAGCTCAGGCGACTCGATACGAAGAGGCGATGCGCGAGCGCGATCGCCTCGAAGCCGCCATCGAAAAACAACGGAAAAAAAAAACGGCAGGTCGACGCCAAGCGGAAGGCTGCGAAAAAAGCAACGAGTATGCAGGTCGATTGGGGCATCAGAAAGCAACCGGCACCAAACAGAAGAGGATGTACCAGGCGGCTAAGGACATGGAGAAGCGCCTCGAAGCGCTCGAAGGGATTGAGGCCCCAGATAGCATTCGCGCCGTGCGGTTCCGCCAGAGCAAGGCCCTGGAACTGCATAGTAAATTTCCCATCTCGGCAGACGATTTCAGCTTGAGCTTCGGCAACTGCATGCTCTATGACCACGCGAAATTCGAGATACCGCTCGGTGCCAAAGTGGCCATCACCGGTGGCAACGGTACAGGAAAGACCAGCCTGCTGAAGGCAATCGCTCGACGCGCCGACGGTATCAACATCTCTCCCAAGGCAGAGATCGGTTACTTCGAGCAAACAGGCTACAAGTTCGACGCCCGTCAGTCTGCGATCTCGTTCATGCAGGATGGTTGCGAGTACAGCATGACCGAAATTCGAGGCATCCTCGCCTCTATGGGAATCGGACCGCGCGGCCTGACAAAGGACGTTGGCGTTCTCTCGGGAGGCGAAGTCATCAAGCTGCTACTCGCGAAGATGCTGCTGGGCAGATACAACATCTTGCTCATGGACGAGCCTGGAAATTACCTGGACATCAAGAGCGCCGAAGCCCTCGAGCAGATGATGAGCGCCTATGCCGGAACGATAGTGTTCGTCTCCCACGATAAGAGGCTGGTCGAGAACGTCGCAGACATTGTCTACGAAATAAAGGACACCAAGCTAGTCAAAATCTTTCAGCGCGAATAGCCCTAAATGAGCAAGAAATAATCCCCGAACGGAGACAAGGGAGTAAAACGGCAAAGAAAGAGCCTCCGTCCCAACGCAGGGAACGGAGGCTCTTTAATCGCTTTTACTCATCTCCGTCGCTGGTGGCTTTGTCATGACTCTCGTACGAAACGAAACTCAGCGGCACAGTGCGGCACTCAAAATCGCAGGTCAGAACCCTATCGGCCTACTCCCACTCGATGGCGTCGGTTCTGCCGTCCCGTCACCCAGTTACACCCAGTTTTCGGCATCGACACGGAACGCGTGCCGCCGAATGACGCGATGTCGCGTTTCGTCGGCTTCGGGGACAAAAGCTGGGACAACCTCAAAAACTTTTTTCAAACTCAGGGCTTTGAGTTTTGTTTTTGTCCCAAAGTGCGCGGCGGGTCGCCTTTGGAGGCTCGATGGCGCCGAAAACGCCCGTTTTGAAACTCAACCGCCCTTTTGCCCGCAAGCCGCCAGCTGCAATCGCAAGTGAATTAACGCGGGTGGCTTGCGCGCCATTTGCAAAACCCCAGGTCGCAGGTCTTCGCCATTCGTGAACAAAGTGAGTAGTCTCAGGTGGCTTGCTTATGAGTTGGCGAACGGGCCTTCAGGATTCAGGGCAAACATGCTGGTAGAATAGGATTCTCAAATCAATGACAGGAGACCGCGCATGGCCGAACCCCACGATAGGAAGCCGATCCTCACGATCGAGCAGCAGATAGAGCACCTCAAGCAGAAGGGCGTAGCCTTCGAACTGTGTTCCGAGGAAGAGGCCGCGGACTACCTGCGCGACAAGTGCAACTTCTTCAAGCTCGCATCCTACCGCAAACTCTTCTCGAAATACGAGGGAGGCCCGCGCGACGGCCGCTACGTAGACCTCGACTTCGGCCAGCTGCGCCTGCTCGCGGCGCTCGACCAGGAGCTGCGCCACGCCCTGCTCGGCATGACGCTCGACATCGAGCATTTCCAGAAGGTGACACTGCTTCGCGAGATGGAGGACCGTGGAGAGGACGGCTACGCCATCGTGGCCGACTACATGGCATCGCTTACCACTGCAAACAGGGAGTACCGCCTGCGCGAGCTCAAGATGAGCGGCCGCAGCCCCTACAGCTCGAGCCTCTACGCGAAGTACTCCGGCGACATGCCTGCCTGGGCCTTCCTTGAGCCACCTCGTTCGGCACCCTCATCGACTTCGTGCGCTTCTGCGCCAGGCGATGGGGCGACAGGCGCCTCGAGGCCTCCCACTACGACCTCAAGCGCGTGAAGTCCGTCCGCAACTGCGCCGCGCACGGCTCGTGCCTGATCAACTGCTTCGCCGAGAGGGGCGCCGCCCGGGGCTGGCGTCCAGCGGCGTCTCCCGAAGGGTCGCCGCCGTGGGGATTCCCAAGGCGACCAGGAGGAAGTGGATGGGGAATACGGCCATGCAGGAGGTCGCGACCGTGCTCGTGGCGCACTCCGGCTTGGTACCCGAGGGCTCCTCGCGCTCGCGCGCCGCATCCGAGCTCGCCGAGATGTTCGCCAGGGCCGACGGCGAAACCGAGGCGCTGCCCGACAAGGGGCCCGACGCCGCAGCTCGCTCCGCGCTCGAGTTCCTTCGCAGGTTGACAGAATCGCTCGGGTTGGTAGAATAGCCTGCAGATAGCAAAACCTTCACGGTTTTTAGGGGCGGACTTGCGCAAGCGACTCTGCCCTATTTTTATATTCACTCGCTATAGGAGACGGATGATACCTGGGTCAATGACAGAACTGAGAAGCCCGGAATAATGGAGCCAGTTAGAAACCCTCGGGTTTGCGGGGCGGGATCGTGAGAGCGATTCTGCCCTATTTTTTTCCTCCGTCTGCCCCAACAAAGTAGTTCGAAGATAGCCTGTAGGTGTCCTCGTGGGCGCCTTTTATTTTCAGGGAATCGGCCGCTTCATGAACGAGCGACCGGCTTGACCTAGATCGAACCGCCTTCATCTCCGTCTAGGCGCCGGCAATCAACATCGTGAATCCGCGCGTGCTACAATGCGGGCACCAGAGATGAAAACACAGTCCCCGTCGGGTAGTCGTGGGCGTGCGGGAGTCCGCATCAGTAACCTGCCTCCTTGGTTGTCCCTTCTCTGCATGGTCATCTACATAAAGGAGGAACCAGCCATGCAGATCAGCGTGTCGTCCACCCTGACCGTATATCACGACGGCCAATTCTGGGTCGGGCTGGCGGAGCATGTCGAGGACGGCAGGTACGGCGTCGCCCGCATCGTCTTCGGCGCAGAACCGTCCGATGAGGAGATCCTGCGATTCGTTACAAGCAAATGGGCGAAGCTCGCGTTCTTCGGTGACGATCCGTCCGAGGCGAGCGAGCCCGCCGAAGAACCCCAAGAGACGCGCCCGCGAGGCGGCGAAAGCCCTCAAGCAGCCGGCGATGAGCACCAAGGCGCAGCAGGCGCTCGCGAATCAGCGGGAGACGATGAAGCGGGAATCGGCTCAAGCAAGAAGCCAGCGTCGCGCGGATGAGGCGGAGGCGCGCTTCGAGCAGCGAAAACTGAAGCGCAAACAGAAGCATCGCGGTCATTGATACCACCATCAACCCATATATAGCAGCAGGCGTAGCTTCGATTGAAACTACGCCTGCCACCTGGTGCTATAACGTTATACAGAACTTATGTTCTATACCCACTCGATGACTAACCCAGTCCGAGCACTACCGATGCGTGTCGCGTCATACCGCCTAAGAGCTGATTCGTTCAGAAAAGGTTCAGGGGATCGTCGAGTTTATTGCACCCTCGCGTTTTACAAAAGAGAGTACAAGGCCCTCTACCTCGAATTATTGCATGTAGAACCCCGCCGCTCGTCCATCCCAGCTTGCCCAGAAAGCCCTCCCGCAATGTCCGTGTCCCAACAGATGGGTACCATTTATCAGGGTGCACCTGGGGCAACGGGCTGAAAAACCTGTGCAAGGTCGCTCGCAGAACACGCAACATCAAACACGACAGAAGAGGCGAACGACAGATGCCGGACCCCGGACGACAGCACCGCGGAAGAGAAGCATTCCAACCACAACCGAACGAACATCGCTCCTAGGCAGGCGCCCGCACGGGCGCCTTTTACTTTTCAGGGACTTAGCTGCCAGCTAAGGCGTGCGGCTCATGGCCGTTTCGTGAAGGCCCGACCAGCTCGACCCACCTCGACCCGTCTCCGTTCCCGTCATGCGCGCGATGCGCCAGCAGGCGGTTCAATCGTCGCGCAGACGAAAAGGGACACTGTGCCGCGCGGTGTGCCCGCACGGTGCCGCACGGGAAGATTGGAGGAACCATGGCACGCACAGCCGAATGCGCCGCGCCCGAGAACAACCAGGGCCGCGACGAATGGATGACGGTGATCGAGATGCAGCAGTACATGAGGGCGAGCCGAAACAAGGCGTACGACCTCATCTGGTCGGGAGAGATCGACTCGTACAGGCTCGGCAGGAAGCTCCTGGTTTCGAGGGCGTCAGTGGACGCCTACATCGAGTCGAGGAGGCGGCAGGAAATGACGGCGGCGACCGCCCCGGGAGCCGCCCGCGGCCGGGCACGCGAGGGAGCCTCGAGACGAAAGGGCTCGAGGACGACCATGACCAAGAGCACTAGCAGGAGCCAGGTGAGGCTCATCGCATCGACAAACGCGATATTCGGCGCCGACGAGGCGTGCGCGATGCTGCACATCAGCCGCGACGCCATGTACCGGCTCGCCAAGGACCCCGACGACCCGTTCCCGATCCGCTACATCGGCGGCAAGACGCGCGACGGCATCGTGCTGCACGACGAGCTCGTCGCGTGGGTCGAGCGCAACAGCGTCGTCGGCTCGCCCAGAAGGGACTAGCGCCGATGGCGGCCGCAGGCCCGAGGGGGCGCGACGGCCCCTCCCCGCGCGAGTTCACGGCGGTACGGCATTTCATGATGGCGGACCTGGGCCTCTCCGGCCTTCCCCTGCTCGTTTACGCGCGCATCTTCGGCTTCTGCGACGGCGGGTGCGACTACTTCGAGAGCAAGGGCGGCCTGGCCCGCTTCCTCAACGTGCAGGAGCGCAGCGCCTACCGCGCCATCCGCGACCTGCTCGACCGGGGCCTCATCGAGGAATGCGGTGTGCACGTCCCGGCGCGCGGGCATGCCACGAAGCGATATCGCATCGTGCGCGAGAGGCTGCCACCCGGAGCGCTGGCAACCCCTGACGATTCGTCAGGGTTCCAGACGCGAAAGGGTGACGAAATGACAGGGTTCGCCGAGAACAAGGGTGACGAACCGTCAGGGTTTGCAGCCCGAACCCCTGACGAAATGACAGGGAAACCCCTGACGATATGCCACCCAATAAGCAAAAGGGACAACAAGGACTTCAGAAGATAAGGAAGGGGCGCCCGATGGACCGAGCGGGACTCATCACCCTGGAGCAGGCCCGGGCCGCCGGGCCTCCTTCGACGAGCCGGAGCCGAGGCGTGCCCGCACTGCGGCGCCGCCGCCTCGAACCGCTCGGCGCAGCGCTGGCGGGCAGGGTCGCCTGGGTCTCCAGCGCCCCCTGCCCGTGCGAGGGCGCAACCAGCGAGCGGGAGGCCGAGGCGCGAAGGCGCGCGGCCCTCGCCGCCAAGGAGGAGGCCGCCCGCCGGGAGAAGGCGCTCGCGCGCGCGGGCATCCCCAGGCGCTACTGGGCCGCCGAGGCCGACCGCCCCGAGTTCGCCGAGTACATCGCCTCGTTCGCCGGCAACGGAGGCGCCGGGGCTCTACATACACGGGGGCGTCGGCGCCGGAAAGACGCACGCCGCCTCCGCCATGGCCAGGCTGTTCGCCGAGGCCGGCTACGACGTCGCCTTCACGACGGCCAAGGGCATGCTCGAGCGCGTGAAGGCCACGTTCGACGAGGGCGGCACCGAGGCGGCCGTCGCGCGGTACGCCAAGTGCGATGTCCTCGTGCTCGACGACCTCGGCAAGGAGGACGCGACCGAGTGGTCCGTCGGCACCGTGTTCAGCGTGCTCGACGCGCGCTACGAGGACATGCGCCCGACCATCGTCACGTCGAACTACGCGCCCGGCGCGCTTGCGGACAGGCTCGCCAGGCGCGGCGAGCGCGCGTAACGGCAGAGGAGATCGCGAGCAGGCTCTCCCAGCCCTGCAGGCCCGTCTACCTGGGCGAGAGGGACAGGCGCCGGCGCAGCTAGCTTGTGCGCTTCCCGTGGAGGCGCGGACGGCTCGACCCAGCTCGACCCATCGCGGGCGGCCCTGCTCTCTGCCGCAATCGAAATCGCTATACACGTCTTGGGCGGCGCCGACGCGCCGGCACGCACGCCTGCTCCGACTCGCACCGTGCCCCCATCGCGAGGACGCCGCCCGCCAAGCAACAAACGAAAGACGGAGGGATGGACGGCTTCGAGAGGATAACCGGCCGCGAGCACGAAGAGCTCGTGGAGAAGTGCCAGGAGAACGGCTGGCTCAAGGTCGGCGGCTTCGACTGGCAGGACGACCCGTTCCTCGAGGAGTACCCCTACGAGTTCTCCCGCACGGAGAGCGTCGACAGGCTCCGCGAGGCGCTGGGCTCGGGCAACTGGGCCATACGCCAGGGGTTCTGCTACCGCGACCTCGCGTTCATCCAGCAGGTGAACGGCGGCGACGAGTGGTGGACGCTCAAGCGCGACGGCGACGCGTGGACCGGCTTCGAGAGCTGGAGCTTCGGCGCCATCGCCCAGGAGCCGAGCGGTTCGAGCGCGCCATGCGCGACATGTGCGAGGCGACGCCGGAGCAGTGCCGCAGCGGCGAGTGGGATCTGCACGAGAAGGCTCCCGAGCCGCTCGCGCAGCGCGCCGCGTCCGCCCGCGAGGCGAGCCGCGCGCCCGCCGGGTAGGAAGCCCGCGCCCCAGTGGCGCGCGAGAGGGGCCGTCGGGGCCGAATAGGGACGACCGGGCGCGAAGGCGCCCCTTTTCATCTCGACTGGAAGGGAGGCGCGGGATGGCGAGCGACTACGGGGACGAGGCGGGCGGCAAGCTGCTCGACTGGATGCTGAGAATCGGCCAGGAGGCCGGCGCCGAGGCAATGGCGCGCAGCGCGAGGGAGGCTCTCAGAGCGCCTCGCAGGGATCCGCGGGACCATCGCCGGCGGGCGCGCCGAGGCCATCGCGGCCGACGGCGCGCCGACCTACGCGAAGCTCAGCCTCGAGGAGCTCTCTGGGCTTCCCGAGTACGCGACGATCAAGGAGGTCGTCTCCGACAAGCTGCGCGCCCGCGTCGGTCGAGCACCACATCATCCCCGGCGAGGGCCGCGACTGGCTGCTCTTCAAGGTGGAGGACGCCCCCGAGGTCGACGAGGCCTTCCGCCAGCTGGAGCAAAGAGACGGGCAAGGCCGCCGATCGCGCAAGGGAGCGGCTCTCCGAGATAGCCGAGAGGCGCCAGGGCCCGAGCGGCTGGCGGAGCGCGCGGAGCGTGCGCGCGAGGCGTCGAGGGCCCACAGCCAGGACATCGGCCGGGAGCGCGGCCCGCGCCAGATCGAGGCGAGAGATGAGGTGGCAGGCGGCGGCCGCGCTGGCCGCAGCCGCGTTCGCCATGGGAGATGCAGCGGCCGCGGCAATAGCGGCGTCGGGCGCGAACCCGATCCCTCGACCCGGAGGCCGCCATGGCGGCGATCCCGGCAGCGCTCCGCGCGGGGCGCGTCTTCTCCGCGGAGGCGCTTCCCTGTGCGCCGGGACCGCCTGCGCGTGCGGCGCGCTCCTCGCCTGGGCCCGCTCACTGGGGACCAAGGGGCCGGCGCGACGGCGAGGAGCACGGGAGCTCCAGGTGGGCCACGCGCAAGGACATCGCGCCCTTCGGCGACCCCAAGGACCCCGACAACAACATCATCCTCACCGACAACGCGCGCATCCGCCTCGTGAGCCGCAGGTTCGACCTCTCCACCGACACCAACGACAACGTGCTCGTGGTTGGAGGACCCGGCACCGGCAAGACGCGCTACTACGTCAAGCCGAACCTCCTGCAGGCCAACGCCAGCTTCTTCGTGACCGACCCGAAGGGCACGCTCATCCGCGAGATGGGCGGCGCGCTGGCGGAGCTCGGCTACGAGATCCGCGCGTTCGACACCATCGACTTCACGCGCTCCATGCGCTTCAACCCCATAGCCTACATACGCGACGAGGCGGGCGTCATCCGCTTCGCCCGCGGCATCGTCGCCAACACCGAGGGCGAGGCCGACCACAAGGGCGACCCCTACTGGGAGAAGGCCGAGCGCCTGGTCTACACCGCGCTCACGGCCTACCTCGTCATGCACTGCGAGCCCGCCGACCGAAACCTCGACGGGCTGCTCACGCTGCTCTCGCTCGCCGACGCCCGCGACGACCCGGGCTACATGGTTCCCCGCTCGACATGGTGTTCCGCGAGCTGGAGACCGGCGAGCGCTACGTCAGGCGCGGCGGCGCTTCGGCGGAGGGCGGATCGCTGCGCGGCTTCGCCGAGGAGGACGGCGCGTGGGAGTGGGTCAAGGTCCGCGAGCCGGCGCCGCCCGACGACTTCGCGCTCGCGAGCTACCGCGAGTTCCGCGTCGCCGCCGGCGACACCATGAAGTCGATGCTCTCGAGCTGCAACGTCCGCCTGAAGCCGCTGTCCATCCGTGCCGTCCGCGACCTCACCTCCAAAGACGAGCTCGACCTCGCCCACATGGGCGACGAGGGCGCCAAGGTCGCGCTCTTCGCGTCGATGAGCGACACCGACTCGACCTTCGACTTCCTGTTCGCCCTGCTCATGGACACGGCCGTGAGCGCGCTTTGCGCCGAGGCGCTCGAGGCGCACGGCGGCTCGCTGCCCACGACGGTGCACTTCGTCTTCGACGAGTTCGCCAACATCGGGCGCATACCCGACTTCGAGCGGACCATCGCCGTCACCCGCAGCCGGAACATCGCCGTCTCGATGATCGCCCAGTCTCTCTCGCAGCTGAAGGAGACCTACGGCGACAACAACGCCGAGACCATCGTGAACGCCTGCGACACGCTGCTCTACCTGGGTGGCAAGGCGAACGAGACCAACGAGGAGATCAGCAAGATGGCCGGCAAGCAGACGGTGGCGAGCGAGACGCAGAGCGACTCGCGGGGCGCCGGCTGGACCCGAACCGTGAACCGAGGCATCTCCGAGCGCGACCTCATACAGCCCGCCGAGGTGGCGCGCATGCCGCGCGAGGACGCGCTCGTGCTCGTGAACGGGTGCATGCCGCTCATGGACCGGAAGTACCGGCTCGAGCGGCACCCGCGCTCGCGCCTGCTAGAGGAGGCGGCCCGCCGCGGCCCGTTCGACTTCGCGGAGTACCGCAGACGGAAGGGCGGCCCCTCGTGACGGGGCCGCGCCGGTCGCGGGCCTCCCCGCCGCGGGGGAGGAGCAGCAAGGAACATCGTCAACCGAAAGCAAAGGAGAGCAGCATGCTCGCAAACGTCATCAAGCTCGTGTCGGGCTGCGTGACCTTCCTCGGCGGCTTCCTGGTCGTGTGGGGGCGGTCTCGCTCGGCCTGGCCATCAGGGAGCAGCAGGGCGGCCCGCAGATCGCGACCGCCATTTCCACCATCGCCGGCGGCGCGATCATCATCGCCGCGTCGGTCTACTTCGGGCAGCTGGACACGTCCTGGCTGCCGGCATAGGGGGCGTCGCGGATGGCGCTCCGGATACCGGTGCAGAAGGACATCGGCGAGTACGAGGAGAAGATCGTCGGGAAGATGAGCCTGCGCACGCTCGCATGCGTGTCGCTCGGCTTCGGCAGCGCGGTCGGGGCGGCGGCCTTCGTCCACCTGGGCCTGCACGCCGACGTCGCGGACGCGGCCTTCCCGATCATGCTCTGCAGCATGCCGTTCTGGCTCGCCGGGTTCTGGCGGCCCTTCGGCATGCGCGCCGAGGAGCTGCTGCCTCTCCTGGCGGCACACGAGGCTCTCCCCGCAGCTGCTCGCGTACGAGCCCCTGCCTCGCCGCGAGCCTCCCCGAGGGCCGCCGCGCCCGGGCCGCCCGGACGACGCGCGAGGCGCAGGGCCAGGAAGAAAGGAGCCGAGGCTCTATGAGCCGAGCAAGAACCAACAAGGAGAATAGGCCGAAGCGCCCGAGCACCCTCGGGCTGCTCCTCGGCGGCACGGGCGGGCGCAAGGACGCCTCGAAGGGCGCGGAGGCCGAACGGCAGAGGCGCCGCCGGGAGCGCGACCGCTCGCGCGAGATGGCCGCCTACGTCGGCTACGACGCCATGTACAAGGACGGAATCGCCCAGGTGATGCCGGGGATGTTCAGCCAGACGATCGAGTTCTCCGACATCAGCTACCAATCCGCGCGCAAGGAGGCGCGCGAGACGGCCTTCACCGTGATGAGCTCGCTGTTCAACTACTTCCCCGGCGGACTCCCACGTGCAGCTCCAGGTCGTGAACGCGCCCATCCCCGCAGACGAGGTAGGCCGCAAGGTCTTCTTCGAGCCCGGCGAGCGCGCCACCGCCGGGCTCGCCGAAGAGTACAACCGCATCCTCAACGACAAGATGCGCGAGGGCGTCTCGAACCTCGTGCGCCACCGCTACCTGACCTACGCCGTGGGCGCCGACGACGTCGACGCCGCGGTGCCCAAGCTCGCGCGCATACGCGGCGACGTGGAGCAGACGCTCGCGCGCATACGCTGCTCGTCGCGCGCCCTCGACGGCGCCGAGAGGCTCGAGCTCTTGCAGGGGCAGCTGCGCCCGGGGTCGCGCTTCGAGTTCTCCTGGGACAAATTGTCCCCGACGTCGGGCGCGCGCACGAAGGACTTCGTCATGCCCTCCACGCTCGACTTCAAGCCCGAGGGCAGGTCGGACTGCTTTTGCAGCGACGGGCGCTACGGCGCGGTGCTCGCCGTGCGCAGCTTCGGGTCGGTCATCGAGGAGACCTACCTCGCCTCCATCATCGACCTGCCGCTGCCGCTCAACGTGACGCTCCACGTGCAGCCAATCGCGCAGAGCGAGGCGCTCGCGCTCGTGAAGCGCCAGATCGACTGGATGGACAAGGAGATCATCGACGAGCAGATGAGCGCCGTGAAGAAGGGCTACGACTACCAGATCCTGCCGCCCGAGCTGCGCTTCTCGAAGGAGGAGGCCGAGGAGCTGCTCGACTTCCTGCGCAACAAGTCCGAGCGCCTGTTCGTCTACACGGGCCTCGTCTACACCTGGGCCGACAGCCTCGAGGAGCTCGACCGCCGCGTGCAGCAGGTGACGAGCGTCGCGCAGGGCTGCACGATCGGCCTCGAGCCGCTCCACTTCCGCCAGCGCCAGGCGCTCAACTCGGTGCTCCCGCTCGGGGACAACCACGTCACCGTGAGCCGCTACCTCACCACGGGACAGGTGGCGATGCAGATGCCCTTCGCGAGCCAGAGCCTCGACGAGGCGGGCGGAGGCTACTACGGGCAGTCCAAGGAGAGCGGGAACCTGGTGCTGTGCGACCGCAAGCGCCTGGCGAGCCCCATGGGATTCGTGTGCGGCAAGCCAGGCTCGGGCAAGAGCTTCTCGGTTAAGCGCGAGATAACCAACACCGTGCTCGCGCACCCCGAGGACGAGGTCGTGATCTTCGACCCCGCCGGCGAGTACGGAAACCTCGTCGGCGCGCTCGGCGGCGCGAACGTTGAGCTCGCCCCGGGATGCTCGGCGGTGCTCAACCCCTCGACACCGCCGACGTCGCGGACCGCGCCGACGCCGCCAAGCTCGCGTACAAGACCGACGCGGTGCTCGCGCTCTCGAGCGCGCGCGCTCATGGCCGAGGGCCGCGAGGGCCTGCCGGAGCGCGACCGCTCGATCATCGCGCGCTGCGTCGGCGAGGCGTACCGGGAGTGCGCGAGGGACGGCCGCCTGCCCACGCTCGGCGACTTCCACGCGGCGCTGCTCGCGCAGCCCGAGACCGAGGCCGCCGACATCGCGCTGCGCTACGAGCGCTACGTGAAGGGCGCCTTCTCCTTTCTTCAACGGGCAGAGCAACGTGGCGCTCGACAACCGCATCACCAACATCGACATGCACGGCCTCGGCCAGAACATGCGCGTGTTCGGCATGATCACGGCGCTCGAGATGGTGCGCAACCGCGTGATGGTCACGCCGCCGCGCCCCAACTACACCTGGCTCTACATCGACGAGGTGCAGAGCCTCTTCGCGCACCCGACGGTGGTCGAGTACTTCGCCCGCCTGTGGCGCGAGGGGCGCAAGTTCGGCCTCATCTGCACCGGCATCAGCCAGAACACGAGCCACATGCTGGCCAACGCCGAGGCCCGCGACATGGTGCTCAACTCCGAGTTCTTCCTGCTGCACAAGCAGTCCACCGCCGACCTCGACGCATGGGCGGAGATGCTCCAGCTCTCCGCCACGGAGCGCGGCTACATCGGCGACGCCGTCAAGCCCGGCGAGGGGCTGCTCATCAGCGCGGGGATCCGCGTGCCCATCACCGACGACTTCCCGAAAGGCCCGCTCTACGACCTGTGGAACACCAAGCCCGCAGAGGTCGCCGAGCGCGAGATGCGCCGGGCGGCGCGAGAGGCGGAGGAATAGGAATGGCCGGCCCGAGCGAGGGCGGCGGGATGCTCGAGGTGGTCGGGGCGCAGCGCCGCGACGTGCTCACCGCGGGCGACGTCGCGGAGACCGAGCGCGACGCCCTGGGAAACGTCTCGGAGGGCGCCGGCCCGCTCGACGAGGCGGGAGGCCCCGCCGCAACGGCGAAGGGGCGCCCTTCCAGGCCCGACGCGCCGGAAGGCGGGCTCGGGGACAAATTGTCCCAACCAGCCGGCGACCGGCGCGCGGCGGCAGCGATGCGCTCGCGCGTCGATGCGGCGAGGCTGGCGATCGCCCGGGAGGCCGTCTCCCAGCTCGACGACTCGGAGGAGCTCGAGGGCGCCTCGGGCATGTACGACGCGGGGCGTGCGGCCGAGAAGGCCGCGGGAAGGCTGCGGCAGAGGAAGGCGAAGAAAGCAGCCCAAGGCAGCCGCAAGGCGGCGACCGCCCTCGGCGCCCCCAAGGGAGTTGTCGCGCGCGCGGCCCCGAGGCAGCCGGCGCGACCGCCCCGGCCAAGCATCAAGCGGCCCAGGCGGCCGCGCAGGCGTCGGGCGAGGCGGCCCGAGCCGCGGGGCCGAAGGGCGCCGCCTCCGCGATCGCGGGCGCGGTCTCGGGCGCGGCGCCCGCCCTGCTCGGGGCGGTGGCCGGCATCGTGGCCTTCGTCGCATGCGCGCTCGCCGTCGCGCAGCTGCTGAGCGCGCTGTTCGGCTTCTGGGACGACGCGGCCTCCAAGCAGGGCCTCGAGGGGCTGCCGCCCTACATCACCTACGAGATGGTCGAGGCGGCGCTCGAGTGCCAGGAGGAGTACGGGCACCCGGCGGGCTGCACCATCGCGCAGATCATCCAGGAGTCCGGGCAGGGCGACCGCATGAGCCGGCTCGCAGAGCGCGACCACAACCTCTTCGGCATGAAGTGGTGGTCGGGCTACGCGGGCTGCCCGGAGGTCGCAGGCAAGGCGAACTGGGCCACCAGCGAGGAGTACGTGCCCGGCGAGCACACCCAGATCACGGCGAGCTTCATCCGCTTCACCGGCGACGCCGAGTGCGTCCGCTTCCGTAGCAGGGTCTTCCTGCAGGCCGAGCGCTACTCGGGCAACGCCCTCATCCGGGAGGCGATCGGGAGGCGCGACTCGGACAGGATGGCCGAGGGGCTCAAGGACGCGGGCTGGGCGACCGACTCGTCCTACGTCGAGTCCCTGAAGTCGATCATGGCGCAATGGGGCCTCTACAGGTTCGACTCCATGACGGTCGAGGACCTGAAGGACGCATCCGCGAGCGGGAACGCGATCGTCGAGGCGGCGTACAGCCAGCTCGGCGTGCCATACGTGTGGGGAGGCTCGACCCCCGGAAAGGCCCTGGACTGCAGCGGGCTCACGCAGTACTGCTACCGCCAGGCGGGCATCCGCATAAGCCACTACACGGGTTCCCAGTACGAGGAGCTCAGGCGCATACCGCTCTCCGAGGCGAAGCCCGGCGACATCCTCTACCGCTCGGGCCACGTGGCCATCTACATCGGCGACGACAGGTACATACACGAGCCGCGAGCGGGCGACGTGTGCCGCATAGCGAGCGGCATCGGCAGCTTCAGCTGCGCGCTCACCGCGAGATAGGAGAAACCAATGCAGGGAAAGTCAAGGGTCATGGCAGCCGTCGCGGCCGGGGCGCTCGTCGTGGCGCTCGGCGCGGGCGCGGCGCGCTGCGCCATCGCCCCGCAGGAAGGCGCGCAAGGCGGCTTCCAGGAGCAGACGCCGCCCGGGGCCGCAGACGCCGACGCGGGAACCGTTGGGGCCGCCTCGGGCGCCGAGGCGCTCTGGAACACCGTGTGGACGGGAGCCGACGACCCGACCGCCACGCTGCGGATCGTCGAGGGCGCCATGGTGGAGAGCGCGGGCGGCACCGAGCGCGCCTGGTTCTTCTCGGCCGAGGAGCCCTCCGAGGCCGGCGGCGTGCTCAGCGTGCCCATCGACGTCAAGGGAACCGGCGACAAGGCGGGGGGCCTGTCTCTCATCCAGGTCTCGGGCGACGGGGGCAACCGCACCCTGGCCTGCGACCTCCTGACGCAGGCGTACGCGCCCCAGAAGGCACGCGAGGGAGCGTTTTCCGTGACCGGCATCGACGGCCGCCTCTCCGAGGCGCTGGGCGCCGACTCAGCCGACATCAAGGACATCGTCGCCAATAAGGCGGCGGAGGTTTCCCCGCAGGCGACGGGAGCCACCTGGGACAAGGAGGTGTGGCTCGACTACGCCGGGAACGTCGCGTCGACGACCTTCACGCTCGACGACCCCGCCTCGACGGTGGTCACCGTGGTCTCGCGCGGCGGCTCGCTGGAGGCGATGTAGCCGTGCGGGCGCTTGAATCGCGACGCCGCAGGGCGTTCGCCGTCTCCGTCGCGACCGCCTTCGCCCTCTGCGCGCTCCTGCTCGTCCCAGCGCAGCCGGCATACGCCGACATCGCCGGGGACGTCAACGAGTGGCTGTGCGGCCTTCTGCGCGACTGCTGCAACTGGATGTTCAAGGCGCAGACGGGCGTGCTCGGGTCGATCGGCGCGAACGGGATCCTCTCGGCCGACTTCGCGCACATGCTCACGAGCTCGAGCGACCTGACCATGCACGACGTCGCCCGGGGCGTGTGGCAGGTGGCCATCCTGCCGATCGGGTGCGGGGTGCTCGGCCTGGTCTTCACCCTGAAGCTCATCGAGATCTCCCAGCGCATGGACGGCAGCCAGAGCCTCCCCGGCGTCAAGGAGGTCGTGTTCCTCCTCGTGTTCTTCGCCGTGTTCCTGTTCCTCATACAGAACAGCTTCGACCTGATGGCATCCGTCTACGAGGTCTGCGGGCTCGCCATCGACCGCGTCGAGGCGCTCTTCGGCGCCGGAGGCGCGCTCGACCTGCCCGAGGTGTCCGTCGTCACCACCGACGACGACATCCCGTCGCTCATCGCCATGCTCATCGTGAGCCTCATCAGCTGGGTCGTGGTGCTGGCGGCCTACGTCGTGGCGCTCGTGGTCTGCTGGGCGCGCGCCATCCAGCTCTACATCATGGCCGCGTTCAGCCCGATCCCGCTGGCGTTCCTCGGCATGGACGCCACGCGCCAGATAGGCCTTGGCTACCTGAAGAGCTTCGGGGCGGTCTGCATCGCCGGCGTCATCATCCTCGTGCTGCTCATATCGTTCCCGCTCGTGCTCGGCGGGCTCACCGGGGCGAACCCCGGGACGGGCACCCCGGCCGACGCGGTCGCGAACGGGCTCACCTACGCGCTGCAGTACCTGGCCATGTGCGTGCTGCTCATCCTGGCCCTCGTGAAGAGCGGCTCCTGGGCGCGCGACATCGTGAGCGGCTTCTAGCGGAAAAGCGAGGAAGGGGGCGGTCGCCATGAGATAGGGGCGCCGCGCCGGGGCACGCGTCCCGACGGATGAAGACAAGGACCGATCGAAAACGAAAAGGAGGAAAGACATGGAAGAGAGGAAGAACGTGTACCTCTCGCTGCACAAGAGCTTCGTGCGCGAGGGCATCGAGTACACCGACCGCGCGACCGGCGAGGCCAGGACCTTCAACTCGGCGACCCTTCCCAAGGGCACCGTCGTCGACGGCGTGGACGTGGGAGGCTACGAGTTCAGCCCCATGTTCGTGAACGAAAGCCGCTTCAAGGGGGCCGACTTCAGAGACATACCGCTGCTCGCGAACCGCGAGGTGTGGCTGAGGAAGACGGTGATGGGCCGGACGGCCAGCCCGAGGCTCGACGAGGGCGGCCGCGCGGTCAAGGACACCGTGAAGGTCATGCCGGCGCAGCTCAAGGAGGCCGTCGACGCAGGGCGCTCGCGCTACCTCGCGGAGCGCGCCGAGCACGCCCGCCAGGCGAGCCGCGCCGCCGAGCATGAGGCGCCCGCGCACGGCGAAGCGTCGAGAGATAGGGAGGCGGAAAGATGAACGCAGCGAAAGACTGCACCCTGCAGGAAAAAGCTCCTCCGATGCGCCATGGCGCTCATCCTGGCGGCAGGGGGCGCTGCTCGCCTCCGTGGCGGCCTCGCCCGCCTACGCCGCGCCGGGCACGGTCGACGTGTCCATCGGCGGCAAGATCCCATACGGCGGCTTCGCCACCACGTGGATGAGCGCCGACGGCAACATCGCCTACTGCGCCGAGCCCTCGTCCCCGACGCCCGCGCCGGGCTCCTACTCGACGACCCCGTGCCGAGCGGCGACGTGACGGCGGCGATCTGGTACTCGTTCGGCTCTCCCGGCTTCGACGCGTCGATGTTCCCCGGCAGCTGGTACGACGGCGGCGGCTGGGACGACGCCAAGTACGCGGCTGCGAGCCACGTGCTCATCGCCTACGCCTACTCGGGGTCCGAGTCGGCTGCCACGCACGGCACGAGCGCCGAGTTCGCCTCCTGGGCGAAATCCGAGCTGATCGGCGGAACCTTCGCCAAGATGAAGGCGGACGCCGGCAAGGTCTCCGCCGGGTTCGAGGCGTTCTGCGTCAGGACCGGCGGCGGCTCCCAGACGCTCGTGAGCTTCAGCTGGTCCACGGGCGGAGTCAAGGTCGCCAAGGCCGACTCCGAGGCGGGCGCCGAGCCCAGGGCGACGCCTCGCTCGACGGCGCGAGCTTCTCCGTCGTGAACGAGACCGGCCGCTACGTGCTGGTCGGCGGCAAGTACTACGCCGACGGCGAGGCCTGCGCCACGATCAAGACTGTGCCCGAGGACGGGTCGCACGTCGCCGCGACCGGCGCCGGCGCGCTTCCCGCAGGCAACTACCGCATCGTCGAGTCCGGAGCGCCCGAGGGCTACGACGCCAGCGACGCCTCCGTCGCGTTCACCGTGAAAGCCGGCGAGGTGCGCGACCTCACGGGCGATCCCGTGACCGACGAGGTCTTTCGCGGCGGCGTGCAGGTGACCAAGTCCGACAAGGGCTGCAGGCGTCCGAGGCGCTCGCGGGCAGCGGCCACAAGGAGGCGCCTGGCGAGCACCCCGGCCTCGACGGGATCGAGTTCACCGTCACGAACCGCTCGGCGCACAAGGTCCTCGTTGACGGCGAATGGCGCGAGCCGGGCGAGGCCGTGGCCACGCTGACCACCGCATGGAACGACGAGACCGGCGCCTACACCGCGCAGACCGCGGCCGACGCACTGCCGTACGGAACCTACGACGTGCGGGAGACGGCGACGAACGGGAGCTACCTGCTGACCGACGGCGAGCCCCCGCGCCTTCGAGGTCCGCGCCGGCGGCGAGATCGTGAGCGCCTCCGCGGACGGCGCCGCGCTCGAGTTCCGCGACCAGGTGGTGCGCAACGACCTCGAAGTCTCCAAGAAGAGCGAGTCCGACAACGCCGGCCTCATGGTCCCGTTCGCCATCGAGAACGCGGCCACCGGCGAGACGCACGTGCTGGTGACGTACCGCAACGGCGACGCGTCGACCGCGAGCAGCTGGAACAGGCACTCGAGGGACACCAACGCCAACGACGCCCTGCTCGGCCATGAGGGCCCGTCGGGGCCGCAGACATGGACCCGAAGGCCGGCATCTGGTTCTCGCTCGGCGAGGACGGCTCCTCGGCGCCGGTCGACGACTCACTGGCGGCCCTGCCGTACGGCGCCTACACCATGACCAAGCTGCGCTGCGATGCCAACGAGGGCCTCGAGCTCATCACGAGGAGCTTCTGGATCGATCGCGACTCGACGGTGGCGAAGGCCGTGTGGATGGGCCTCGACGACCAGGAGGGCCCGCGCATCTCCACCACGGCAAAGGACGGGGCGGACGGCGACAAGGACGTCTCGGCCGACGCCGAGGCCAAGGTCGTCGACGCCGTCGCCTACGAGGGCCTGAAGGCCGGCGAGGAGTACGAGCTCTCGGCCACCCTCGTCGACAAGGCGACCGGCGAGCCCGTGGCCGACGCCTCGGGCAAGCCCGTGGAGGCCAAGGCCCAGTTCGCGCCCGCGCTCTCGACGGGCAGCCAGGACGTCGAGATCGCCTTCGACGCGAGCCTGCTCGGCGGCCGCGACCTGGTCGTGTTCGAGAGCCTGCGCAAGGACGGAGCCGAGGTGGCGTCGCACGCGGACCTCTCCGACGAGGGCCAGACCATCCACGTCGCCGTCGAGGTGGGCACCCAGGCGGCTGACGCCGCCGACGGCGACCAGGTCATCGAGGCCGGCAAGGCAAAGGTCGTCGACACGGTGGCCTACAAGGGCCTCGTCCCCGGCGAGACCTACATCGCCGTGGGCACGCTCATGGACAAGGGCACCGGAGAGCCGTTCCTCGACAAGGGCGGCAACGAGGTGACCGCGCACACGCCCTTCGAGCCCGAGGCGCCCTCCGGCACCGTCGAGGTGACCTTCGAGTTCGACACCGAGGGCCTGGCCGAGGGAGACGATCTCGTCGTCTTCGAGAAGGTCCTGGACTCCGCCGGCAACGTCGTTGCGACCCACGAGGACATCGACTCCGCCGAGCAGAGCGTCGTCGTGGACAACCCCGACACGCCCGAGGTCCCCGAGGCCTACGCCAAGACCGGGGCCGACGCCCCCAACGGCACCGGCTACGCCGTGGCCGCGGGCATCGCTCTGGCAGCTGCGGCGGGTGCGGGCGGAGCGCTTGCGTATCGCAAGCGCAAGGCGGCCCGCGAGCAAGGACGAGGCAGCAGCCGAAGAGCCTGCCGAAGAGCCGGAAGAGTAGCGGCGCCGCATCGATACCGAACCGGAGGCCCTGGGCGCTCGCCCGGGGCCTCCCCCTGCGAACGGGGGAGGACATGAACAAAGGGAAAGCCGCCACGGCGCTCGCCATTGCCGTGGCGTTGCTGGCGCTGGCGGTGCTCGCCGTCCTGCCGCTGCCCGAGAGGAACCCGTACGAGGTGCACGAGGTGCCTGCTGCGGAAGAGGACGCGGCAATGGAGGCTCAAGAGACGGGAGGCGACATCGACTGGGACGCCCTTCCCGCCTCCGTCGTCGCTTGGGTGCGCGTGCCGGGCACGACCGTCGACTACCCGATCGTCAAGGGCCGGCTTGAATCGCCCGACTTCTACCTCACGCACGACGCCGGCGGCGAAAGATCAGCGTGGGGGCGCTCCCTATATCGACGCCGGGTGCGCACAGGGCGCCGAGAGGCCGCTCGTCATCGTCTACGGGCACCACATGTCCGACGGTACCATGTTCGCGCCGCTCGCGCAGTACTCGTCGCGCGACTTCGCCGAGGGGCACCGCACCATCCGGGTCTTCACCCGCGAGAATGCGATCGAGGCTCAAGGTCTTCGCGGCCGACGTGGTCGACGCGAGCTCAGAGGGCAAGCGGACAGACTTCGCCGACGCGGCGGAGCTCGCCGCCTACCTCGGGGACAAATTGTCCCGGTGCGAGGTCGTCCTGGAAGAGCCTTCGGACGTCGCGCAGGCCTGGGCCTTCGTGACGTGCAGCTACCAGACGAGCAACTCGCGCACCGTCGTCTACGCGAAGGAGGTGGAAGGATGGGATTCGCGCCCTTCGGAATAGGGAACCCTCATGGGGAACCCTCACGCTCACGGCCTACGCCTGCTGCGCAGCCGGCGATGACGACCGGGACTAGCCGCCGAAAAACGAAATCGCAACCGAACAGAACGATCGAAGCCCCTCGCTCCGATGGTCGGACAAGGGGCTTGCGCATGGTGGGATAATGAAGAGCGAGTGAGACGCGTCGTGTGTGCCGTGTTGCATCGGTTGCGCACGAGCGCCTTACATAAGGTTCGTTTACGTCAGGAGATACAGAATGGCGCTCAAGTTCAATCTCGGGGAAGCTCTGTCCCAAGCTGCCCACGCCGCAGGAGAGATGGCAAAAGGCGCATCGGGGACCGTCGAGTCCGCCGTCAAGGGCGTCGCGAATGCGGCCGGGAACGCGGGGAACGCCATCGTCGATACGGCCGCCTCGGCATCCGAAGCCGTCGGAAGCGCCATGTGCTCGGCTGCGGAAGGCGTGTCGAGCGCCGGCGAGCAGATCGCGTCGTCCGATGCGGGCAAGGCGATCGCAGGGGCTGCGAACGCGGTGGGCGGAATCGCCGTCGGCGCCGCAATGGGTTTGGCCCAGGGAGCGTCGTCCCTTGCGTCCGGCGCTGCGTCGACCGTCGAGGGCGGCATCAACGCCATCAAGGAGAACTCGTTCTCCGCGCGACTCCGCAAGGCGCGCATCAAGGGGTTCCGTGACGGCATCAAGCAGGGGGCCTACCTTGCGGGCGAGAAGCGGCACAACTTCATCTACGCCTACGTGGCGACGCTCTGCTTCCTGATGCGCTGCGACGGCGACTTCTCCCAAGAGGAGCAGGGAGTGGCTCGAGGACGGCCTCGACTACCTCAAGCTGGACGGCGGCCTCCCGGACGACGTGAAGGCGAGGGTGCAGGCGATCGCGGACGACGAGGACCTGTCCTTCGACCGGGTCAAGGACTGCCTAGAACAACGTGAGCATCGTGTCGCTGGGCTCCATCGCCGAGCAGCTGCAGGTCGCCGCGGCCTCGGACGGTCAGGTGACGGAGGAAGAGGAGCACGCCTGCAGGCTCTTCGCCGACTACATGGCGGCGAGGGCTGCATGCGTGGCCGTTGACGAGGGCTGGGCCGAGCAGGCGGTCGAGAAGTCCGTCCGCGAGTACGGCGAGAATCTCGAGCGCATTGACCGCGAGTTCAAGGAGCGGACGAGGCTGCAGGACGCCGACGCGGCCTTCGTCGTCGCCGCGACCATGCTCCAGGTCGCCCGCGTGCTCGTCATCAACTCCTGACGGAGGTCGAGCGGGCGGGAGCGGGCAACGCCAAGGAGGACGCCCTGCACAGCTTCCAGGACCGCGTTTTCTCCGGCTTCGGCGATGGGGGTCCGGCGGAATCGGGCCGCCTGTTCGCCTCCAAGAGCCACATCCTCTCCTCGCGAGGCGTGCCGTACGACGCGACGCGCTACGAGGCTGAGAACTTCAAAGGTGTTCAAGGGGCGAACCACCGGTTCGCGACCCTCGGCCACGACCCGGTGCTCGGCCTCGTGTTCGGGACCTCAAACATCATGACCAACAGCATCACCTGCGTTAAGGACGCCAACGTCTTCGGGATCGGCGCGCGGATCCCCGCGACCTACTCGGTCTCCTACGACGCCTTCGGGAAGAACCCGCTGATCGGGGCGCCCGCCGGGACCGTGGAGATGCTGGTCGCGGCGGGAAGGCGCGTCGTGAGCGAGCCGGATGCCGCCGCAGCGGCCCTGGTCAAGCAGCTGGTCCACATCGGCACGGACCTCTACACGCCGTGCGGGATACAGGTCCCGTTCGCCAACCTCGTTCTCGACAAGGCACACACCGAGGCCCTCACCAAATACGTCAGCACTGGCGACGTATTGAAAAGTCGGCATGCAGGCGGGCATGACGGTGCTCATCAACTGGCTGATAGCGGCGCTCCACGGCTGCTCGCTGATATTCAAGGACGACGGGTCGGACTACTGCACCGAGATGTACCAGGCGCGCACCAAGAAGATCATACTCATCTCCGACACCATCGCGACCTCGAGCAGCGTCGTGCAGGCATCGATCACGAAGAACCCCAAGTGCCTCGACCTCGGAGGCGCGGCGGTGCTCGTCTACCGACTGTTCTCGGATGCTCGTTTCGTCGCGAGGCTCAAAGAGGAGTACGTGCAATCGGAGCTCGACAAGATCTACGATGAACGGGCCAAGCAGTTGCTTTGAGGTCTTACAGGAATGATTCAACCACTAAAAAGAAGCAGGAGAAGAGATAATGGCCATATGCGACTCATGTAAAGGCAACAGCATCCTCCCAGAACATTACGGGGCTTTGACCCTTTGCAAAAAGTGCTCCATGAAGATACTCGCTCCAACGTGGAAGAACAAAATATACTCGACGAACGAAGAGGTTCACGAGCAGCGAGAGAAGACGCTTGCTCGAGCCGTTTCCGCTGGTTTTCCTTCAGATGCTATTACTAAGCTGGGATCCCTACTTTGACGGCTTGATAATTCCCGGTCTCTTTAAGATCTTTGATGGCGGCAACGATCGAGGGCTAGTCGTCAAAGACGAGTCGGTCATTATCGTCACTGAAGCTGATTTCGATCCAAAGCGACGCCCGCAAGCACTTGGGGTTGATAGCGAGCGGGCGACGCGGCCTTTCAATCGACGAAGACGATAACGTCGACGCTTTTGATGCCGCCAATCTTGCAAAAATAGCTCTGGGAGCTTTCTCGAGTGGCGGATCGTTAGGGAAAATAGCCATGCGCGCTGGGCGGAAATAGCCGGCGAAGTGATATCGAAGTCGAATCGGCCAACAATAGACGACCTGCCTGTGCTTCCGCAATTCGACGTCCCCTTTGGCGAGCAAACGGTTCGATACAAAGACGTTGACGATTTTGAGTTCTACATCCCAGAAGGAGAGGAGAACCTCGGTTTTCTCCTTTTCACGACAGCGGTATCCAGAAAGCAGAAAAAATAGTCTTCTCTTTCGATCCAGGGGAGAACAGGAAGCAAGCCGCCATGGAGATAGCTCGATTCATCGAAAGCAAACTCGATGACAAGGCGGCTGAAGCGGAAGAGCAAGAGGAATCCATGCGCACGGCGAACAGCCCCTCGCGTCAGGCCGATGCTTTATCTGCGCCAGATGAGCTACTAAAATGGAAACAGCTTCTCGACGCAGGCGCCATAACAAATGAGGATTACGCCGCGAAGAAGAAACAGCTTCTCGGTTTGTGAGTCGTTGCCGGCAATTCCGCTACGCAAGCGTGTTTCACATCACCCACTTGAACACGGCGCGGAACAGCCAGACGAAAAAAAGCCCAGCGTGACCTTAAGCGCCGCCATGAGGAACCTACCAAGCCTCTTCATCGACGTCACCCCAATCTTCCTTGACCTTGCGGGCGCCATCCTGGGCGCCCTCTTCCTTCTCTTGCGCGAGCAGCCTCGCCAGCTCGTCCGGCACGCCCGGGACTTCCGCCCTCCCCAGCGTGCGCTGCAGGTCCCTTTATCTGCGACTTCAGCGGTTTTGAGGGAGGCCACGTGCTCGCGGTAGCAGGCGCCGATCGCGGCCGAGTCGCACAGGTATCCCCGCACCCGGGCGAACGCCTCGTCCCCGTCGAGCAGGACTCGGCGGGCGCGTCCGAGCTCGGCCTCCGAGGCCAGCATGAAGCGCCAGCCACGGGACCTGCGCGCGGCCGGTATCCCGTCCGCGGGCGCGTCGGCGCGCCAGTCGTCGCGCACCTGGTGCCAGTTCGCCGTGAGCCAGAGCCCCTTCTCGGGCTCCTCCCGCATCTCGAGCTCGAACTCCGTGAGCATGTTCGCGCCGGAGAACGGCGACCCCTCCGTGAACGAGAGCGTGTCGAACAGCGTCGTCCTGCCGCCCTCGTACTCTATCCTCACCATCATCTCCGGCCCCTCTCCCTGCGCTGGTCCTGCTGGGCCCGCTGCCCCTCGGCGGCGAGGATGCGCTGTTGCTCGTCCGCTCGGTGGCACTGGCGCGAATTGCCGCTGGCATCGTCGCGCCCTTCACCGTCCCCGTAGCGGGTCTTGAGCGGCATGGCCCGTTCTCGGCCATGTAGGCGCGGGCGGCCTCGAGGCGACGGTATCCCTCGCCGCCCGCCTGGCCGCGCCGCTCGAGCGTCGCCATCCTGAGCCCGAACTCCTCGATGGACTCGACGTCGAACTTCGCGCACGTCTCGAGCGCCGAGGAGAGCCTGCTCAGCTCCGAGAGGTCGTTGAGCTCGAGGGCTCGCTCGGCGGCCTCGCGGATCCGCGCGGCGCTCGCGTCCGTGGGGCGGTAGGCGCCTTCGCGCTCGAAGCGCCGGCGCAGCATCTCCTTGCCGTAGACGAAGCCCAGGCGCTCGCCGGTTACCTTCTTGGACGGCTCCTCCGCCAGGCTGAACACCCAGTCGTCCCGCCGCGCCTTGGCCGAGTTGTCGGCGACGTGCACGCCCAGGGCGTCGAGGATGCCGAAGAACTCCGCCTCGTCGCGCGCCGTGGTCTTGGCGAGCGCGACGCGGGCGCGGATGTCGCCGACCCACGAGTAGCCGCCCGAGCGCATGATCTCCTTCTCGGCCCGGCCCAGGTAGACGCTCCTGCGGCTCCTTGGCCCTGCCACCTGCCCGCCCGCGCGCCTTCGAGGGAGATTCGGGCGACCGGTCGTTGGAGAGCCCGGACAGCCCGCGCTCGCGCGCCATGTCCTGAAGGTCTCGGTTGAGGTCCTCGGGGTGCTGGGTCTGCATGCGGTAGCCGGTTCGGAGGTTGGCGTTGTTCACGACGATGTGCGCGTGCGGTATGCCGCGGGCGTTGTCGTCGTGGTAGACGATGGCGTCTCGTGGTCGCCGAAGTGCTTGAGCGCCCACGAGCACGCGAGCTCGCGCAGCGTCGCCAGGTCGATGTCGTCGCCGGGGTCCGGCGAGAGCACGAAGTGCTTGAACGTGCGCGCGGGCTTGCCCCTCCAGGGTGCGTCCGTGCCGAACGCGGCGCGCGTGGCGTCCATCTCGGCGTCCCAGGCGCAGGCCTCCTTGGCGTCGTCCCCAGCGCGCCGGCGTCGCGCTCGTCGTAGCTCAGGTTGAACAGGTCGCGCGCCAGGGCGCGGCCTCCCTTCTCGAGGTAGCGGCGGATGCCGCCCGTCGAGCCGTGGCCGCTTATCGGCTTCAGGATCGGCATGGCGAGCCCTCCACGAGCGAGTCGGCGCCGATGCGACCGAGCTCCGCCGCCATCTCACGGGCCGCGGCGTTCACGTCGGCGAGCTCGCGCTCGATCGTCGGGATGCTATCCGCGACGAGGTCCCGGTCGACGTGCCCGTGGCGGGCGTGGAAGTTGATGAGGTTCATCGCGTGCACGGCCTGGTTGTAGTGGTAGCCCCACTTCGTGAGCTCTCGCGACATCGCCCACAGAGGCCCTGCGGTCCACGAGTATGCGGTGCTCGTCTCCCGCGTTGGCCTCCGTCGACAGCGGTATGCGCACGAGGTAGCGCAGGTACTCCGACTTGCTGAGGCCGGCGCGCTCGCACCGCTCGCAGAGCGCGCCGTAGTCGCCTCCCTCCATGCGGAACGTGACGCGGCGCTCCTTGCTCTTGGCGGCGCCGGCTTCCTCTTCCATGGCGGATTCCTTTCCTCGGGCCGCCGCGGCGGGCGCGTCTCTCTAGGGGCGCGGGGGATCCCCCGCAGGCGGCGGCCCGGCTCGGGCGCCGCCTCTGGGACCGGGCCTCGCGAAAGCGGGCTCCCGAACGGCCCGCGGCATGACGGGTCCGAGGCCGCCCGGTCCCCAAGTGCTATGGACGCCCGACGCGATGTCGGACGCCATAGGCTACTTGCTGGATTTCGAACCTGAAGCCCTTCTGCGGCGCTTTCGGACATCGCTGCCCGCATCCGCGTACGGGGCGGTCATGAGCGCCATCTCGCGCAGCAGTGTGAGGTCGGCCGCGCTCGGGTTATCGGGCGGGCTCTCCAGGAAGTCGGCGACGAGCCTCGCGGCCTTCGCGATGCGCCCGTCGGGGCCGGCCTGCGTTTTGCTCTCGCTCCTCACGTAGTCGGAGAGCTCCCGCTTGGTGCGCCGCCAGGGGCTCCATGGCGGCGTGCATCTCCGCTTGGCGCTCCTTCGGCATGCCCGCGAGCGAGCGCACCGCCTCGGCGCTGAGGTTGCCGCGGTCGGCCTCGGCGGCCCACTCGGGCGAAGGTCCTCGGCGATACGGCGGGCCAGCCTCTCCTCGCGCGCGATGGTCTTGCCGGAGACCTTGCGGCCCGTCTGTCGCTCAATGATGGCGGCCTTCACGTCGTCGACGCGCATGCCGGAAAGTGACGGGTCCTCAGGCGCAGGCGCACGGCGTCGCCTCTGAGCGCCTCGGTCGCTGCGGCGCGCTCGGTCACGGTGAGCGCGCGGGTGAAGTAGTTCGCGGCGTGGAGCAGCGTCACCGCCCGCTCGTCGTCGATGCCCTCTATCACGCGGCAGGGCATCTTCTCGTAGGCAGGGGTCGTCCTTGGCGAGCAGCGCGTAGGCGGCCTTGCGCCGGTGCCCGGAGACCATCTGCCACGAGCCGTCGCCGACCTTGCGCACGAGCGGCAGGTCGGTGAGGCCGTCCTCGCGTATGGACTCGGCGAGCTCGGCTATCCCCGTTGGGTCCATGGAGTAGGCGGCGTTCGCCGGGTGGTCGGCGATGTCGGCCACCGCTATCTCGGACACCGGGTAGCGCCCGCGGGTGCGCGACGCGCCGTCGAGAAGCCCCGTGATGGTGAAGCCCGCGGCCACCTGGCTAGGCGAGCTCACGGGACACCTCGTCGGCGAGGCTTCGTAGTCGCGTGCGGGGCGGCTCCCTGGCTCGAAGGCCGCCACCGGCTTCCATTGCCAGCTGCCCTCGCAGACCTTGCTGCTCGCGTGGATGACCGTCTCGAACTGCTCGCCCGGGAAGAACCCGTCGAGCACGGCCGCGCCCGTGGCCTCGGCGTTGGTCATGAGGCCGGGCACGCAGGTGCGCAGTATCTTCCATCTGGGCGTGGGCATGCGCAGAGCGTCCGCGATGGAGCGCGTCGCCTCCACGGTGAGCGCCGTGCCGCGCATCACGGTGGAGTCGAGCTTCACGGGGATGACGACCATGCCGCCCTCCGTTGCGGCCAGGTAGGCGTTGAAGGCGAGCCTGCGCTTCATGGGGCTGCAGTCGACGATGCAGACGTCGTAGTCGCCCGCGCAGTCGTCGAGCGCGAAACGAAGACGCTGCTCGCGCAGGAGCAGCTCGTTTTGGTCGACGAGTTCGATGGTCGAGGCCACCACGTCGAGGCCCTCCCCGGCGGCGTAAGCGACCTCTTCCACGGGCGCGCCGCCGTAGAGCAGCTCGACCGAGGTGCGGCGCTCGGAGGCGGCGCGGTCGTAGAGCCCGAAGAAGTCCGTGGCGGACGCCTGCGGGTCGAGGTCGACGAGCAGGGTCCGAAGGCCCCTGGCGGCGAAGATGGCCGCCAGGTTGACGGCGGTCGTCGTCTTGCCGACGCCGCCCTTGTAGTTGGAAATGGCTATCGTGCGCATGGGTCGCGTCCTCTCTAGCGTGGGGCGCGCCTCGCCGCATCCGGTCCGGCGCGCCCCGAGTCTCGGAGCGTCGGGACAAAATCGTACGGATTTGTCCGACAAGCGGAGTGTACCACGAAAACGTACGTATATGTACGTTTTCGTGGTACAGGGGCCGGTTTCGGGGAAAGCCCGGCCCCGGGAGAGGGCCGGGCGCGCCGCCTAGGAGAGCGGCTCCATCTCGCCGAAGCAGTTGATGTGGTGGCGAAGGAGTGCGCGGTTCTCCTTGACGACCATCATCGCCACCTCGTCGAAGCGGACCGGGGTGTCGGCGTAGTCGTCGCCGTTGCCGGCGAGCCACGTCGCCGCCAGCGCCTCGCGCAGCCCGCGCGCCCTGTGGGCCTCGGGGAAGCCGTCCGTCCCGATCCGGGCCGTGGCGTCGACGAAGACCAGGGTCCCGTCCTCGTCCACCGCCACGAGGTCGATCCCGCCGATGCCCTCGGGTCCCTGCCAGGCCTCGTCGACGATCTCGTAGCCCTTGCGCTCGAGGAAGGCCTTGACCGCGCCCATCGCCTTTTCCTTCATGTCGTTCATGTCTTGCTCCTTAGACTCTGAGGCCCGCCCCTGTGGCGTGCCTTGCGCCGCGTGAGTCGCATGCAGCGCGGGCGTGCCTGCAAGGGAGGAAGCGAAGTCGGGCATGGAAATAGAAGTCTCCCGACGGCAGTTTTTCGCGTTGTTCGCGCGCGGAGCGCATGGGGCGAAGAACCCGAAAAAGTGTCGCGGCCCTTGCTGGCCGCCTGCCGGCGTGCGACCCTGCGCGTCCAAGGAGCGCCGGGGCGGGTATTCGGATCAAAGGGGCGCAGGCGTGCGGCATGGAATCCGGCGTGGGCGCCGAGACCCTCCGGGCATGGGATGCGGCCCATCGGCGGTTGCTGGGCCCCGCGGGGATTGACGACGACGTCGTGGCGGGGACGGAGGCGGGTTCCCGAGTCGCGGCGCCGCGGCATGAGTCGGGACGGACGGCTTTCCCGTGCCGCTTGCGGCCGATGTGCGCACAAGATCGCTGGCGGTGAGGCTTTCGTTGCGCGGAACGGCTACGGTGCTGCGCGACACGTCCGTTGAGAGAAGGAGACGAGCTGATGTTGGGCTACGAAGAGAAGGTGGAGCGCCTCGAACTGCTCGACGCGGTGGCGGATGCCGGGAGGCTGGCGAGGGCCTGGACCAGCTGCTCGAGTCCCTGGCGCATGCCGACCAGCTGGACCCGCTCGACGTCGAGGGATTCTGGCCCTGAAGTCGATAAGTGAGAGGTGCGCCGAGCGCATCGGCGACGCCGCGCGAATCTTGGAGGCTCAGAACGAGGTTCTCTACGCCGAGGAATGGGCAAACGCCAAACCTCGCGAAAACGAGAGATGAGGACCCGAACGAAAGCGGCCATCCAAGCCCGATCAGGGCGTCCATCGCCGTCCGCGCTCATATAAAGCCTGGACATCGGCTGTCCTCGCATTCCCAGTGCCGCCGCGTGCCGTCGCGTTATAATGCTGCAAACGCATTTGTATTGCATTTCGAGCGATGGGAGCGCAGATGCCCGACAGCTACAAGGAGAGCTCATCAAGAGCAATCCCGACGAGACCGAGATCAGAAGCTTCCTGGTGGACGGCGACCAGGTCTCCGTGACCCTGCGCATCCCCGACACCCTGCGCGACGCGGCGAAGGAGGAGGCGGCCCTGCGGGGCATGAGCTTCTCCGCCTTCGTGCGCACCTGCATGATCGAAGAGCTCGCGAAAAAGGGGGGCATAGAGGCGTGAAGTCGCTAAGCAACGTCGGCGCGGAGCGCCTGGGAGACGCCCTCGGCGAATCCATCGACGACGGCGCGAAGTTGTCGATAATCAGCTCGTATTTCACCGTGTTCGCCTACGGGGGAGCCTCAAAGAGGAGCTCTCCAAGGTCGACGAGGTGCGCTTCCTGTTCAGCGAGTTCACCTTCATCAAGCGCATGGCCGACTCGAAGGAGCCGCGCGAGTTCGAGGTAGCCCGCCCGCGCGCGCGAGGTCGGCGTCGGCGGCTCGGGGCTGCGCTCACGCTGCGCAACAACCTAAACCAACGCGCGCTCGCCCGCGAATGCGCCGAGTGGATCCGCGAGAAGGGCGTCTTCAAGTCCGCCAAGACGTCCGGCGCCATTCAGCCGGGCGGCACCTACGTGGTGGAGAACCCATCCGGCGACGACCACGCCTTCATGGGCGCCGCCGCGAACTTCACGCAGGAGGGCCTCGGCTACGAGCGCCGTCCGGGAACCGTGACCTGCGTGAGCCATTTCGAGAACGCGACCGAGGCCGTCGGCCTCAAGATGATGTTCGAGTCGGTCTGGGACAACCCTGCCATGGTCGAGGAGGTCACCGCGCAGGTGGCCGCCCAGGTCGAGACGCTCTACCGCGAGAACCCGCCCGAGTTCATCTATTTCCTGACCCTGTACCACCTGTTCCGCGACTTCATGGAGGACGACGAGGACAACGGCATCCGCCCCGGCCTCAAGTTCGAGGAGTCCGTGGTCTGGAGCAAGCTCTACGACTTCCAGAAGGACGCCGTCGTGGGCGCCATCCGCAAGCTGGAGAAGTACAAGGGCTGCATCATCGCCGACTCGGTGGGCCTGGGCAAGACCTACGAGGCGCTCGCCGTCATGAAGTACTACCAGGAGCGCAACGACCGCATCCTCGTGCTGTGCCCGAAGCGCCTGCGGGACAACTGGACCCTGTGGACGCAGGACAACGACGACCGCAACCCGCTGGCCGACGACCGCTTCAGCTACACGGTGCTCAACCACACCGACCTGTCGCGCTACCACGGCATGAGCGGCGAGGTGGACCTCGAGCACCTGCGCTGGGGCCACTTCGACCTCCTCGTCATCGACGAGAGCCACAACTTCAGGAACAAGAGCACCGACGCGGACAAGACCGACCGCTACACGCGCCTCATCGAGGACGTCATCAAGTCGGGCCAGCGCACGAAGGTGCTCATGCTCTCTGCCACCCCGGTGAACAACCCAGGCGGCTGTTTGGACGGCGGGGCTGGATGATTGGCTTGCCGACAGCGGCCTGATACCCTTTTAATTCTGTAATGCAGACACTCTGCCCGTTGGTGTAAAAGGCCAGATCAGTACGGTATGCCTGTATACAGCGGGCGGGAATCTCGCCAGTAAAGACAACTTCATCCTTTTTTACCTGGACCGTTTCGATGGTGGCACAGTATTTCGGTGCATCATGATAAGCCCTGGAAAGATATTCCCGGGGCGCATAGAGGGTGAAGGAGAGATAAGGTTCCAGCAGTTGCGTCCCTGATTCCTTCAATGCCTGTTCCAATACAATCGGGGCCAATGAGCGGAAGTCCGCCGGCGTGCTGACCGGACTGTAATAAAGCCCGTATTCAAAGCAAATCTTACAGTCCGTTACGTTCCAGCCGAACAAGCCCTGCTCCAGCCCGTAACGGATACCATCCCTGACAGCGTTTTGAAAACTCTGGTTCAAGTATCCCAGCGAAACCCGGCTCTCGTATTGTACACCGGAGCCAAGCGGGAGTGGTGTAACAGACAGTCCGATGGATGCCCAAAACGGGTTGGGCGGCACCTCGATATGGATGGTGTGGCTGGCTGCTTTGAGCGGCCGCTCCATATAAATGACGGTAGGTTCCTTCACCGCTGTTTCAAGCTTGTATTTTTCCGACAGCAAAGCGGAAACAACCTCCAACTGCACCCGGCTCGCAGAGTGGGCAGGATCCTCGACCCTGCCGCGAAGTGCGTCTACGAGTCCGGCGTCACCGGGTTCGACCTGCAGAAGAAGCTCACGGCGCTGGGCGTCGACTGCGTCGTCGGCGCGGTCTCGAAGATGATCGAAGCCATCGGCCGACCGCAAGAGGAAGAACGACCGCAACGACGCGGAGTTCCTGGCGCGCATGCTGTCGGTGGGCAACGTCGTGGAGGTCTGGGTGCCCGACGACGAGTGCGAGGCGGCGCGCGACCTGGTGCGCGCGCTGCTAGACGACGCGCGCGAGGACCTGAAGCGCTGCAAGCAGCGGCTGTCGAAGTTCCTGCTGCGGCACGGGAACCGTCTTCAGCGAGACGAACGCCAAGGGGCAGAGGAAGAAGAACTGGACCGCCGCGCACTGGGCCTGGATAAGGTCGATCGAGTTTCCCGAGAAGGCCGACGACGACGTGCTCGCGTACTACATAGACGCCACCAGGCAGGCCATGGAGGACAAGAAGAGGCTGGAGAGGCTGGTCGAGGCAGAGGCGTCGAAGCCCCGCTGGAAGAAGAGGGTCGACTCGCTGCGCTGCTTGAAGGGCGTCGACACCATGACGGCCGCCGACATCGTGTTCGAGGCCGGCGAGTTCTCCAGGTTCAAGAGCGCCAGGTCGTTCGCCGCATGGCTCGAAACCACCCCCCTCCGAGCACTCCAGCGGGGAGAGCGTGAGGCAGGGCGGCATCACCAAGGCCGGCAACAAACACCTGCGACGGGTGCTTGTTGAGTCGGCTTGGCACTACCTGGGATGCTCTCCCCATTCGAAAGACCTGGCCAAAGGCCAAGCGCCGGACCCCGGCGCGAGGCGCCATGCCGCCAAGGGCGTGAGAAGGCTCGTCGGCAGGCGGGCCGCGATGCTCGAGCGCGGCGTCCACAAGAACAAGGCCAACGTCGCGACCGCCCGCGAGCTCG